>Ga0208968_1000001_pt1 | contig 792488 bp, 701 predicted proteins | sample RifOxyA3_FD_184031 | JGI IMG/M metagenome (GOLD analysis project Ga0208968, IMG submission 184031) | Groundwater microbial communities from Rifle, Colorado - Rifle Oxygen_injection A3 (SPAdes) | ecosystem: Environmental > Aquatic > Deep subsurface > Groundwater | place: Rifle, Colorado, United...
AGTTTATCTTGATCGGGGCGAATTGAAAAGGCCCAAGATCCCCGGGAATTGGATATCCCGGACCGTGGCCGGCCTATTCAGCGAACGTAAAATTCGCCTGCGGATGAGGCAGCATCTGCTTCCGGCAAAAAAGATCCGTCAAAACAAATGCACCCTCTGCGGCCTGTGCTTAGAGAGCTGTCCCCAGGGCATCATCAGCCTGAATCCTTATCCGGTCATCGACCAATCAAACTGCATCGCCTGCTACCACTGCCAGCGGATCTGCCCGGCCGGCGCCATAGAATGCGACTGGCGGATCTTTAAGCTGATGACCGGCGAATATTTCCGGCCGGGCAAAAAAGGCACCTCCCTCGATTAGATACATTACATTTAGGAGCAGATAATGTCCCGCAAAAAAACATCCCTAGAAAAAAACGTCCCGGACCAGGCCGGGGAGAATTCCACGTTAAAGCTGATCGAACGCTTGACCGCGGCTCCCGGGCCATCGGGCTACGAGACCCGGGCCGCCTTGGCCGCCGGTGAGGAGCTGGCCCCCTTCGCCACCAAGGTCAAGGTGGACAAGATGGGCAGCGTGGTGGCCTTCAAAAAGGGGCTGTCCCGGGACGGCAAAAAGATCCTGCTGGCGGCCCATCTGGACGAGATCGGCCTGCTGATCACCGGCATCGAGCCGGGGGGATTCCTGCGCTTCACCCAGGTGGGCGGACTCGACGCCCGGGTGCTGCTGGGACAGGAGGTGCTGCTGCATCCGGTCGGCCGGTACGGCCCGGACACCCGGATCGCCCTGCCGGGCATCATCGGAGCCAAGCCGCCGCATTTCCAGACCCCGGAGGAATCGAGCCAGGTGATCCCCCTGGAGGACCTGTATATCGACCTGGGGCTGGACGAGGCGGCAGCCAAAGCCAGGGTCTCCATCGGCGATCTGGCCACCCCGAGAATGCCCCTTACCAATCTCAAGAACGACCGGGCGGCCGGAAAGGCCATGGACAACCGGGCCTGCATCGCCATCATGGTCCAGGCCCTGGAGATACTCAGCAAATGCCATCATAGCTGGGATGTTTATGCGGTGGCCACCGTCCAGGAGGAGGTGTCCGGCCTGGGGGCGCTGACCTCGGCTTTCGAGATCCATCCCGACATCGGAATAGCCATAGACGTCACCCACGGCGACATGCCGGGGGTGCCCGACAGCGACACCTTCGCCATCGGCAAGGGGCCCACCATCACCGTCGGGCCCAACATCCACCCGGCCATCGCCGACAAATTGAAGAAGGTGGCCAAGCGCGAGGAGATCCCCTTTCAGATAGAGCCCTGCGCCGGACTAACCGGGACCGATGCGGTGGATATTCAGATATCCCAAGAGGGCATCCCCACCGGCCTGCTGGGCCTGCCCCTGCGCTACATGCACACCCCGGTGGAGACCCTGGCGGCAGTGGACGTGGAGCGCTCGGCCAGATTGCTGGCCCGCTTCATCCAAGACCTGGACGATATAAACTTGGAATGGAAAGACGACTAAAAGACCTGAACAAAAAATAAAACAGTTAGGCTTAAAACTAAATGCTTACTCAAGGTATTGATATAATTTTAGAAAACGAAAAGGAAGGTTGGTTTCCACTCGCTCCCAGCAGCGGCCTTCGTGGAAAAGTTATCCGCACTATACCGGTTGATCCACCACAAGTGCCATTTTACTTGATACAACTTAATTCCCCTCTAGAAATTCAAGAACCCGCAAAAGACACACCATCTGGTCTTCGCCTTCAACTTTACAGCCATCTTGTTGTGCGCTCACGTTGGGTGGGGATACCGCTTGGCTCAAAACCGTCGATATCGGCACAGGTATTTCTTGTTCCCATTAATGCAACTTTGCCATCAACACCTTTAGAACTTAAGGATCATAATCCAGATATTTGGGCCTCATGCTCAATCGCGTCCCAATGAGAGGAGAGGCTCAAAGAAATCAGAATAATAATTTTAATACGGAACAAAAAATGATAGACCTTAAACTGATAGCAGAGATCACCAACGCTTTCGGGGTCAGCGGCTGCGAAGGCGAGATCCGCAACATCGTCCGCCAGCACATCACCAAGAACGTGGATGACATCCGGGTGGACGCCCTGGGAAACCTGATAGCCTACAAAAAAGCCAAGGGGGCAAAATCAGTCCCAAAGAGAACCAAGGTGATGCTGGCCGCCCACATGGACGAGGTGGGATTGATGGTCACATCCATCGATAAATCGGGTTTTCTGCAGTTCGACAAGGTGGGGGGGATTGACAATCGGGTGCTGCTGGCCAAGAAGGTGCTGGTGGGAAAGGACCAGATCCCCGGGGTGATCGGCTCCAAGGCTATCCATCTCATTGCTCGTAAAGGAGAACTTAAAAAAGTTTCTCCTTACAGCGATCTCTCCATAGACATCGGGGCCAGCAGCCAAGAGGACGCCCAGAAGTTCGTCTCCCCGGGCGATTATGTGATGTTCAACACCAGGTTCGAGGACTGGGGAAGGACCCTCAAGGCCAAGGCCTTTGACGATCGGATCGGCTGTTACCTGATAATCGAACTGCTGAAAGGTAAATACCCCTTTGACATCTACGCCGCCTTTACCACCCAGGAGGAGGTCGGCTTGCGGGGCGGCCGGGTGGCGGCCTATAAGGACGAGCCGGACATGGCCTTCATCCTGGAGGGCACCGGGGCCGGGGACATGCCCCAGCCCAAGGAGCGGGACGAAAGCCTGGTGCCGGGACTGGGCCTGGGGCCGGTGATCACAATCATGGACCGCTCGGTGTTCTGCGACCAGGGCTTGGTGAAACTGCTGACCGACACCGCCCGGGCCAATCGGATCCCCCATCAGATCAAACGGCCCGGAATAGGCGGCACCGATGCCGGACGGATCCACCTGAGCAAGGGCGGCGTCCCCTCGGTGGTGCTGGCCATCCCCTCGCGCTACATCCACTCGCCGGTGTGCCTGTCCAGCAAAAAGGACATCCAGAACGCCCTGCGGCTGATGCAGCTGGCCCTGAAGAGGGTCAAATAAAAAAAGAGAGCCGGGGGCTCCCATTAAAGATCGTCGTTTATTGAATATCGGCGGCTGTTCATACCGCCGCAGCTATCTGCTCCAGAAGTTTTAGGGTGTCGAAAGGCTTGGAGACCACGTCTATCACGTTGAACTTTCCGGCCCGGGCCCGCAGCTCGGGGCTGCCGAAGGCGGTGATGATGATCACCGGAAGCTCCGGCCAGCGGTGACGGACCTCGCACAGCACCTCGATGCCGTCCATGCCGGGCAGCATGTAGTCCAGCAGCAGCAGGTCGGCCGCTTTTTTGCCCATCTGCTCCAAGCCGCCCGGGCCGTCGTAGGCCACCATGGCCTCGTACCCCTCGGACTCCAGCAGGGTGGTCATCATCTCCCCCACTGCCGGCTCGTCGTCGATGATCATTATTTTCTTGTTCATCCGCTCTCCAGAAATGATACTGTCGGGGCTGCCGCCCCTTAACTGACCAATCAGTATATAACAATTTTTTTTACAAAGTCAAGCTTTTTCTGATCCGGCCAATACCCGCCGGGAACTTCTGCCGGATGATGTTGCGCCCCAAGCCCAGGATTTTATCATTGACAGAGGGGACAAAAAGCCATAATATTAACCGTTGCCCCTCGGTTTAACAGCTATTTATAAAAAAAAGACAACCCTTTATAAGGAAATATTTAATGAAAGACATCATCAAAAGACTCACCGAGACCTACGGCCCGTCCGGCAGCGAAAGGCAGATCCGGGAGCAGATCAAAAAAGAGATCCGGGGGCTGGCCGACCAGGTCAGCACCGATGTGCTGGGCAACCTGATAGCGATCAAGAAGGGCAAGGGCTCCCGGGTGATGGTGGCGGCCCATATGGACGAGATCGGGTTCATCGTTACCCATATAGACAAGAACGGCTTCCTGCGCTTCTCCAACATCGGCGGGATCTACCCCTATAATATCATCGCCCAGCGGGTGATATTCGAGAACGGCCTTATCGGCACCATCAACGAGGAGCGTTCGGAGAAACCGGCCGATCCCCGGCGGCTGGACCGGATGTATATCGACATCGGCGTCAAGGATCATAAACAGGCCTCTGCCAGGGTATCGGTGGGCGACGTGGCCGGGTTTCACCGGAGCTGCGAATTCCTGGGCGACCGGGTCGTCGCCAAATCAATGGATGACCGGATCGGCTGCGCCATCATGATCGAGGCCATGAAACAGCTTAAGAAAAGCCCCAACCAGATATATTTCGTTTTCACCACCCAGGAGGAGGTGGGGCTGCGGGGGGCCACCACCGCCGCTTTCGGGGTGGCCCCGGACCTGGGGATAGCGGTGGATATCACCGGAGCCTTCGATACTCCCGAGGAGAAGCCCAAGCTGCCTTCGGTGCTGGGAAAGGGGACCGCCATCAAGATCAAGGATGCCGGGATGCTGGCCCATCCGGGGGTGAAAAAACTGCTGGTGGATACCGCCCGGGCCGGCCGGATCCCCTACCAGTTTGACATCCTGGAGGGCGGGACCACCGACGGATCGGTGATCAACAAGACCAAGTCCGGCATTCCCACCGGGGTGCTGTCAGTACCCACCAGGTATGCCCACTCGGCCTCGGAGATGGTGGATATGATTGACGTTAAAGCCACGGTGGACCTGCTGGTCAAAGTGCTCTCATCGAACCTCAGGGCCAAGGGATTCTAATCCCAAATTTTTTAATTCCAAGGTTGATATTGTATAAAAATGAAGAAACGGGAACGGTACATATCGTTGATCATTGCGCCGCATCATAAGGCCCAGCCCTGGCAGATGGATATCTCTTACACTAATCTGAAGCGCATCGCTGTTCTGCTGTCGGTGTTGTTGCTGGTGGCGGTATTTTTCGTCTTCAATTACGGCCATATTTTCTGGCGAGCCAGCCAGTACGAGATCATGAAAAAAAGGACCCGGGAGGTGGAGGAAAAATTCAGCGAGATCCAGGCCCTGAAAAGTGAGCTCTCCTCCCTAAAAAGGACCGAAGCAAAGTTACAGCACATGCTGGGCATCTCCCAGCAGCCGGTCCTGCTTTCCCTGGACGACATTACCCGGAATACCTCTTTAAATGCCTCGGTTTCCGGAGACCCGGCTCTTTTGAGCAACTCCGAAGATACGTTATCGGTGAGCCTCGAACGTTCGACCCCCAGCATCATGCCGGTCAAGGGATGGGTCTCTGCAAAAATGGGAGACCATCATAACGGGGTTGATATCGCCGCCCGGGAGGGCGCTCCGGTGGTGTCGGCGGCCGACGGCATAGTCACCTTTGCCGGGTGGGATAATTATTTCGGAAACAAGGTGGAGGTATCCCACGGCCAGAAATTCAGCACCATGTACGGACACAACGCCAAACTTTTCGTCAAAGAAAAACAGGCCGTCAAGCAGGGGCAGGTGATCGCGCTGGTGGGCTCCACCGGACAAAGCTCCGGCCCCCACCTGCATTACGAGGTCCGGATCAACGGCAAACCGGTCGACCCATCCTATCACTGGATAAATCATTGACCGAAACTATAAAATTTCTCTTGACAATTTGGGACTAACCTGATATATTTACCAAGCTGACAAATAAATACGTATCCCCTTTATGAAATCGCGGACTTTATTTCCGTGGTTTCTTTTTGTTTTTATAGCCATCCTGTGGAAAACCTTGTGGATAACTTACCCCCAACGGTGTTTCGTATTAAGTCCTTGTTAAATCAAAAATTAGCCACAATTCTGGTTGTGTGGATAAACAATAAATAATCATTTAGATATTTATGTTAATTGTTCTATTGCAATGCATTATGCTGATTGACCACCTGTGGATAAATATGTTAAGAACCCGTAAATAGCGTTACCAGTAGTATATTAACTAGCAACCCTCAACAACCATTAAAAACACTGACTTTCTGATTGTGGATATCCTATGAATCAACAAATACAAGCGCTGTGGGCCCAGTCCCAGGACAGGATCAAGGAACGGATAGGTTCCCAGAGTTTTGACACCTGGATAAAGCCGCTGACAGCCATGACGGTGGGCGATGACAGCCTGACCCTAAAGGTTCCCAACCACTTTTTTGTGGAATGGCTGGGGCAGCACTACCTTAATATGATGAAAGAGGTGGTTTCGGATATCTTTCATAAGCCCCTCTCCATAGTCCTGGTCCCTCCGGTGGGGGAAACTCAGGCCGCCGCCCGCCAGAAACCGGATAGAACCGAATTTGTCCCGGCCCATCCGACCAGCGATAGCGGCCTCCGGGAGAGATATATCTTCGACACCTTCGTCATAGGAAAAAGCAACGAGTTCGCCTACGCCACCGCTTTCGCCACCGCCCAGGATCCCGGAAAACTGTACAACCCGCTGTTCATCTATGGCGGGGTGGGGCTGGGAAAGACCCATCTGATGCAGGCTATCGGCCATTTTACCAAGAGCAAGAGACCAAAGGCCCGGGTGCTGTACATACCGGCCGAGAATCTGATGAACGAGCTGGTCTATGCCATTCAGAACCGCAAGATGCTGGAGTTCAAAAATCGTTATCGTTCGCTGGATATCCTACTGCTGGACGATGTCCAATTCCTGTCAGAAAAATCCGGCCTGCAGGAGGAGATCTTTCATACTTTCAATTCGCTGTACGACGCCCGCAAACAGATCGTCCTGACCTCCGATCGGCCGCCCAAGGATATATCCCACCTGGAGGAGCGCCTGGTATCACGCTTTCAAAGCGGACTGGTGGCCGATATTCAGGCTCCGGACCTGGAGACCAGGGCGGCTATCTTAAAGAAAAAAGCCGAGTTGGACGGCCTCTCCATTCCCAACGACGTCATCTATTTCATTGCCTCCTCGGTCAAATCAAACATCCGTGAGCTGGAGGGTTCATTGATAAGGGTAGTGGCCTTTTCCTCGGTGTCGGACCAGGAGCTGACGGTGGATTTCGCCCGCGAGGTCCTTAAGAACATCATCTCCCAGAAATCACGGCTGATATCCATCGAACTTATTCAGAAAATAGTGGCTAACTACTATTCCATACCCGAAGAGGCCCTCAAATCAAAAAGGAGGATCAAAAAACTGGTGCTGCCCAGGCAGCTGGCCATGTATCTGAGCCGGGAACTGACCGCCGCCTCCCTCAACGACATCGGCAACCGCTTCGGCGGAAAGGACCACACCACGGTGCTGCATGCCATATCAAAGATAAAGAAAATGATAGCCTCGGACGATGAGATAACCTCTCAGGCCGATAGGATAACTGAGTTGATCAATGGTGGATAGAACCTTGATCTCTGCATTTAGCCCCTGCTTAATGTTGATCACTGTTGACAACAGCGGCGGATATCAACAGCCGATCAAAAACATATCCCCATGATATACATTCTTTATTATTTTAAACAGCATGGCTTTATGCCAATCCCACAACAATATCAAGAAATACTATTGACTTTTATTATAATTTAGATATATCATATATTAGTTATTAAGTATAAATTTAAAACCAGAAATTTGGAGCCGGGATCAAATGAAATTTTCCGTTAACCAGGAGAAACTTTTCACCTGCCTGCAGAGCCTGATCGGGGTGGTGCCAACCAAGAGCACTTTTCCGGTCCTTACCAATATCCTGATAGAGGCCAATAATAATAAGCTGAAATTATCTGCCACCGATCTCGAGATAGCGGCCGTAACCCAGATTGATGCCCAGACCGCTGGTAATGGTTCCATCACCGTGCCGGCCAAACAGTTCTTCGAGATAATAAAGCAACTGCCGCCATTGAATATAGATCTGGATGTCAACGGCAATAAAGTGTCCATTAAATGTGACCGCAGCCGATTCAATATCATTGGTCTCCCCAAGGAGGACTTTCCCAAGATACCGGAGATCAGCAAGGAGAAGAGCGTCAAACTCAGCAGCGGTATTCTGCAGAACATCATCAAAAAGACCTTGTTTGCTGTATCCACCGACAGCTCCCGTCCGGACCTGTGCGGGGTTTTCCTTCAGATGAGCGGCGATAAGCTGAAAGTGGTCACTACCGACGCCCACCGGTTGGCCATGCTGGAGACCATGATCCCGCCCATCTCACAGAACAGCGAACTGCTGCTGTCACCCAAAGGTTTGAACATTGTCAACCGGATGCTTCCAGGCTCGGATACCGAGATCACGTTGCGGTTCGACGACAGCTATTCCCAGTTTAGTTTTGATGACACCCAGGTCTATGCCCGGCACATCGAGGGACCCTACCGTGATTACGAGAAGGCCATTCCCAAGAACAATAAAAAGACCCTGACCGTCAACGTGGACCTGCTGACCGCGGCGGTGCGCCGAGTGGCCATACTGTCCGACACCTTCACCCACCAGATCAGGCTTTCATTAAAGGCCGACAGCATCGAGCTCTCCAGCCAGACGGTGGATATCGGAGAGGCCCGGGAGACCATTGCCGCAGTATTCAAGGGTGAGGAGATGGAGATAGGATACAACGCCAGCTATCTGCTGGACATCATCAAGAACGTGGACTCCGAGGAGATGGTCTGCTCCCTGAATACCTCGTTGTCGGCCGCCCTGATCAATCCGGCCAAGCAGGCCGAGGACTACAACCTGATGTATCTATTGATGCCCATCCGCCTTCCGGAATAGAGGAAAAAGCACCCCAAAAAGGAAGTAAGCATTCTGGCCGGTCTGCACCGGGATTATGACCGATATCAAGCACGGCATAGGGCAGCCGGGCCGGAAGCCGGACAAGTTGCTTCCTTTTTTCAATCCTAAAAAAAATCAATGACAGGTGAAAATTGGCCGCTGAGCAGAATATCAAACCACAGGAGACCAGCCTCTACGAGGTGGTGGATCTGCTGTGGAGACGAAAGACCCTGATCCTGGTCTGCCTGGCCGGGATATTGCTGCCCATCATCATCGCCAATTTCACCCTGCCGCCGGTCTATGAGAGCCAGACCACCATCATCTTCGAGCAAAGCCGGGAGCCTATCGCCGCCTTCGACGTCTCCGACGCTTTCAGCCGTAAGAGCTACATCGTCAATCAGATCGAGGAGATCAAGGCTCGGACCCTGGCCGAGGAGGTGGCTCATAAACTGGCTCCCGAGACCGCCGCCGAGATACTCAAAGACCAGGGCCGGGGCCTGTCCCAGGAGGGGAGACGCCAACTGCTGTCCCAGCGTATAAAGAAAGGCATCTCGGCCGAGCCCATCAGGGACTCCGATGTGATCCTGATAAAATTCCAGGGGCCCACTCCGGCCAGCGCCGCCCGGACGGTCAATCTGGTGGCCGAGACGGTCAAGGAGCGCAGCTCCCAGGTCAAGAGGGAGCAGGCCTCCTCCACCAGAAAATTCATCGAGGTCCAGCTGCCGGCGGTGGAGGCCGGGCTCTACAAGGCCGAGGACGCCATCAAGGGCTTCAAGGCCCGCAACCAGGTGGTATCGCTGTCCGACGAGGCCCGGGAGGTGCTGGCCCGGATGACCGAGATTGACAAGATGTACGCCGGCACCGTCACCCAGAAGATGGCCCTGGAGAAGAAACTGGAGGCCATCTACACCAAACTGGAATACAAGCCTGATTTCTCCGAGGGCAGCAGCAAAATGACCTCCGGCGCGGTGGCCGATTCGCTGCGAAAGAGCCTGTTGGATCTGCAGATCGAGGCCACCCAGCTTTCCATCAAGGGCTACCATCCGGAACACCCCCAGATATACAAACTGAACCGGCAGATCGAGGCCACCAAGAACAAGCTGGTGGAGGAGCTGGCCAACATCAGCCGGGGGGGCCAGGCCAAGCCCATGCCGGAGATGTCCGACTTGCTGGCCCAGATACCGCCCCTCCAAATAGAACTGATCTCCCTGGAGGCCCGGGAGCTGGCCATCCGGGATTTCAACACCGGCTACGAAAGCGATCTCTCCAAGCTGCCCTACAAGGAGCTGGAGCTGACCCGCCTGCTGCGGGCCAAGGATGTCAACGAGAACATCTATAAGATGCTGCTGGAGAAGTACGAGGAGGCCAAGATCACCGAGGCCGGAAAGATCGGCAACGTCCGGGTGATCGACCCGGCCAAGGAGCCGCTTTCGCCCATCAAGCCCCGCAAGGCACTGAATCTCCTGATCGGGCTGGTGGTGGGGCTGGTGCTGGGGGTGGGCCTGTCATTCTTCCTGGACTCCATGGACAATTCGGTCAAGACCGCCGAGGAGATCGAGACCAATTTCGGGATACCGGTGCTGGGGCTGATTCCCAGTATCCAGTCCGAGGGCCCCCGCAAGAAGAAGCGCAACGGCCGGGACGAGATCTCCAAGATCGCCTCCACCCTGGTGACCAAATACACCCCCCGCTCGCCCATCTCCGAGGCCTACCGGGCCATTCGGACCAACATCCAATTCTCCAAGATCGACGCTCCGCTGCGCTCCATAGTGGTGACCTCGGCCGCGCCCTCGGAGGGCAAGTCCACCACCGTGGCCAACCTGGCCTTCACCACCGCCCTGGCCGGGGCCAAGACCCTGCTGATAGACGCCGACCTGCGGCGCCCGGTGGTCCACTCGCTGTTCGGGCTGGAGCGGGAGCCGGGCATGACCAACATCCTGGCCGAGCGGCTGGCCCCGGAGAAGGTGATCAAGCCCTCCGGGGTGGAGAACCTGGACATTCTGACCTGCGGGGCCATCCCCCCCAACCCCTCGGAGCTTTTGGGCTCCCAGAGGATGAAGGAGCTGGTCCAGCAGTTGAAGGCCAAGTACGACCTGGTGCTGTTCGACAGCCCGCCGGTGATCACCGTCACCGACACCGCTGTGCTGTCCAACCAGGTGGAGGGGGTGGTGCTGGTGGTGCTCTCCCACGGCACCGATCGCCGGGCCCTGGCCAGGGCCAAGAGCCTGCTGAGCAACGTCAACGCCAATATCCTGGGATCGATCCTCAATAAGATCGACCTGACCGGGATCGGCTCCAGCTACGATTACTACTATCACTACCATTATTACTACTACAGCGATGATGGCCAGAACGTCAAGCGCAAGGGAAGATTCTGGGACATCCTGCGTCCCGGGGGCCGGCGGGGATAGAGGTGCTTGGGCGGACCACACCCCACCCTCCCCTAAAGCATTAGGAGAGGGAATAATTTAGCCTTGCGGCTCTGCGGTAAAAACTTTTCAACAATCATTCAATAACATAATATAGCCAGAAATGTCTGACATTAAAACAGCGGTAGTGGGCTGCGGCCAGTGGGGCATCAACCAGGTCCGGACCTATGCCAATCTGCCCGGGGCTTATTTGGCCTGGCTGGTGGACGCCAGCCCCAAAAATCTTCAGCGGGCAAAAAGCTTCTCCCCGACCGCCAAAACGTCCGGGGACCTTAAAGCGGCCCTGGAAGACAAGGATCTCGATGCGGTGGTGATCGCCACCAATTCCGAATCGCACCACGCCCTGGCCAAAATGTCTTTGGAGGCCGGCAAGCACGTGATGGTGGAGAAGCCCCTGGCCCTGAATGTCAAGGACGCCGAGGAGCTGGTGAAGATCGCCAAGGACAAAGATCTGATATTGATGACCGGCCACCTGCTGCTGTACCATCCGGCGGTCAGGTATTTGAAGGAGCTGGTGAAATCCGGCGAGCTGGGGCAGATACTGTACCTGTACTCCACCCGGGTCAACTTGGGCGCCATCCGCAAGAACGAGAACGCCCTGTGGAGCCTGGCCCCCCACGACATCTCGGTGATGCTCTATTTGATGGACCAGAACCCGGACCAGGCCCTGGCCAACGGAAAATGCTTCCTGCAGAAGGGCATCGAGGACGTGGTGTTCTTCTCGCTGGATTTCCCCGGCGGGCAGGTGGCCCAGGCCCAGGTGAGCTGGCTGGACCCCCACAAGATCCGCAAGTTCACGGTGGTGGGCAGCAAGAAGATGGTGACCTTCGACGACATGGAGGCCACCGAGAAGATCCGGATCTACGACAAGGGGGTCAACCAGGAGAAGCGCTACGGCAGCTATGACGAGGTGCTGACCCTAAGGGACGGGGATATCCACATCCCGTATTTCAAGATGCAGGAACCGCTGAAGATAGAGGCCAATCATTTCATCGAATGCGTCAGGGAACACAAGCAGCCCATAAGCGACGGGCAGAACGGGCTGGAGGTGGTGAAGATCCTGGCGGCGGTGAGCCTTTCGCTGAAAGAGGAACGAGCGGTCAAAATATAGATAAAAGAACGCCCGGGGTCAAGATAATTAATAGAACAAATTTTTAGCCGGTCTTGCGACCGGTTTTTTAATTGCCCGGGATGACTCACCCCCCAGCCCCTTCTCTCTGAAGATAGAAGAAGAAAGGGGATTGCTTCGTTTGTAAATCTTCGTAGTTTTCTCGCAATGACGCGGGAACCGGCTGAAACGGGGTTGGGTCTGAGGCCCGCCCCTTCGATATTTCTAATTAGGGACAGTACGCCGTCAGGTCTTTGCAATATAAACCAGATTACTTCGTCTGAAAATTAAGGTTGCTTTCTCGTAATGACACTATGCCAAAGGTTAAAAAATCTTTGTGCCTTGGTGCTTTGGTGGTTGAAACCCCCGTCTGTTATTGCCTAAAATTTAAGCACAATTAATGCTTGCTTTAAACCGGAGGTTGTTATAAAATAAGATGTTAAAACATCTTTGCCAAATCACTTAGACAATATAATAAACTATAATGCCTTTTCAGGGAGGGATGCCATGCCTGCGCCCAAGAAGAAAAAAACCGTCCACGGGGCCGTCTCGCGCCGAATGGCCCTGATGCCCACCGCCAAGAGCGAGCTCTCCAGCCTCAAGATGAAGCTGAAGGTGCTCCAAAGGGTCAACGAGATCGCCGCCAGCACCTTCGATGTCCAGCCGCTGTTGGACCGGGCCATGGACCTGGTGACAGAGATCGCGCCCTCCGAGGCCGGGTCCTTATTACTGCTGTCCTCCGACCGCACAACTTTGAAATTCTCCATCGTCAAGGGGTCGGCCTCCGCCAAGCTGGAGGGCCTGGAGATCCCCGTCGGGCAGGGTATCGCCGGCTGGGTGGCCAAGACCGGCATCCCGCTGACCGTCAACGATGTGGCCTCCGAGCCCAAGTGGAAGAAGGAGATCGCCGATAATGTGGATTTCCCCACCCGCAGCATCCTGTGCGTGCCGTTGAAATCCCGGGCCGAGGTGATCGGGGTGGTGGAGCTGATCAACAAGCTGAGGGACGAGGACTATAACGACGACGACCTGGAGATCATCGAGCTGCTGGGAGCCCATCTTTCCACCCTGATAGAGAACAGCCGGCTGTATTCCGAGGCCCGGGAGAAGGTGGAGCGCATCTCCGCCATGGCCGAAACGTCAGCCCTGATCTCCTCCTCGCTGGATGTCAAAAGGGTGCTGGAGACGGTGATGAATGTGGCCAAGGACGTCATCGACGCCGAGGCCTCGTCCATATTTTTATACGACGAGGAGAAGCACGAGTTCTTCTTCGAGATCGCCACCGGCGATGCCGGCGATGCGGTCAAGCAGATCCGGGTGCCCTGGGGCAAGGGGATGGTGGGCTGGGCGGCCGAGCACATGCAGACCCTGTTGGTGCCGGACGTCACCAAGGACCCCCGCTTCTATTCCAAGGTGGACGAGAAGTCAAAATTCCAGACCCGCAACGCCATCACCGTGCCCCTGAAGCCCAAGAACAAGCTGATCGGGGTGGCCCAGGTGCTCAACAAGAAGGGCGGGCTGTTCTCCCGGGAGGACGTGGAACTGTTCGAGACCCTGGCCCGCCAGGCGGCGGTGGCCATCGAGAACGCCAGCCTGTACACCGACCTCCAGGAGCTGTTTTTGAATTCCATCCGCACCGTGGTCAGCCTGATAGACGCCAAGGACGACTATACCGCCGGCCATTCCTCCCGGGTCACCCAGTACGCCCTGATGATCGCCGACCAATTGGGATATGACACCGAGAACCGCAAAAGGCTGGAACTGGCGGCCCTGCTGCACGACGTGGGCAAGATCGGGATGCCGGATGCCATCCTTAAAAAACCCTCCGGCCTGACCGCCGAGGAATTCGCCATCGTCAAGGACCATCCCAACAAGGGGGCCGAGGCCCTGGAGCCCATCAAGCAGATGAAAGCCATCATCCCCGGGGTGCGCTACCACCACGAGAAGCTGGACGGCAAGGGGTATCCGGCCGGCCTGTCCGGCGACCAGGTGCCGATGGACGCCCAGATCATCTGCGTGGGCGACTCCTACGATGCCATGAACTCCGATCGCCCCTACCGGAAAGGGCTGGGGATGGAGGAATCGGTCCGAAGATTGCGCCAGGACAGCGGAACCCAGTTCAATCCCAAACTGGTGGAAGCATTCGTATCGGCTTTAGAGAATGAGGAGAAGAAATGAGCAATGTCATAAGGAGCAAAAAGACCACCGGGGCCCTGGTGGGCATCGCCGTGGTGGCCGCGGTGCTGGCTATATCATATCTATTTCCCAGCCTGTTCCAGGGCATGGAGAACAAGACCTACGACCTTCGTTATCGACTGCGGGTAGGGCAGATGGGAGAGCAGGACATAGATGATGTCATTATAGTGGACATCGACGACCAGTCCCTGGCCAAGCTGGGGCGTTTCTACAACTGGCCACGACTGTACCACGCCAAGGTGGCCGACTACCTGGCCCAAGGCGGGGCTTCGGCAGTGGCTTTCGACATCTTCTTTGTGGAGAGTGACAGCCTGATGCCGGATGTTGTCCAGCTGTTTGAGGATGCCAAGACAGAGAATATATCATCACAACTGAAGGACCTGAAGATACCGCTAACCCCCGCCCAGCTCACCTCGACCATAGATGCGGTGCTTTACTCTTGGGGATACGACCTTGATTTTGCCGCCGCCACCAGGTCCAGCGGCAACGTCTACTTTCCCTTCTACCTTACCACTGGCGAACCGGACGACAGCTCCGACCTTGGCACGCGTAAATATTCCTACCTTCTTCCGGCAGATGCCACCGAAAAATTCAAATATCTTAACATTGCCGGGGACCTGTACCAGGTGGCCAGCATCTTCCCGCCGGTGCCGGTCCTGCTGGAATCGGCCCGGGGAACAGGGTATTACAACATTGAATTGGATGAAGACGGGACGGCCCGAAGGATCCCGTTATTTATGGCCCTCAACGACCACAGTTATCCATCCATGGACTTCCAAATAGTGCTGGATAAAATGGGGGTGGGCAAGGACCAAGTTGCCGTCGAACTGGGAAAGTTTATAAAATGCGGAGACAAACTAAAGATCCCCATTGACAATGAAGGCCGGATGCTGATCAGCTATTTCGGGCAATTCAAGAAATTCCGGTATATTTCTTATTCCGACGTGTTGATGGAACTGGTGCCGGCCGAGTATTTCAAAGACAAGATAGTGATCGTCGGGGCCACCGCCGCCGGCCTGATGGACCTGCGGGTGGTGCCGTTCTCCAACCAGTTTCCCGGGCCGGAGATCCATGCCAATATCATGGAGACATTGCTTACCGGAAAGTTCGTGACAGTGGTCTCCTGGCATATACAACTGGCCCTGCTGATAGCGATCGGCCTGCTGACGGTATTCGTTTCCCTAAGGTTCAAGCCGGTCAATTCCGGTCTGATCCTGACCGGGCTGGTGGTGGCTTATTTTGTGGCCGCAACGGCGCTGTTCGACAAATCATTGATCTGGGTGGAGATGGTGCGCCCGCTGGCGGTGGTGCTGTTCACCAACATGGCCATCCTGGGGTATCGCTATCTGACCGAGGAGAAACAGAAGGTCTGGATCAAGAACATGTTCCAGGGCTACATGTCCAAGGATCTGGTGGACAAGATAATGGCCAACCCCGAGATGCTGCTGATGGGCGGCGACAAGAAGGAGGTCACGGTCTTCTTCTCCGACATCAAGGGCTTTTCTAGCTTCTCTGAGAAACTGGGGACCCCGGAACGCCTGATCGCCCTGATCAACGAGTACCTGGGGGCCATGTCCGATGTGGTGCTGGAATACGGCGGCTACATCAGCAAGTACGAGGGCGACGCCATCATGGCCTTCTGGGGCGCCCCCACCGACGACCCCAAGCACGCCGAGACATGCATCAAATGCGTCTGGGCCATGAACCAGCGTCTGCAGATACTCAATGCCGACCTGGCCAAGAGGAACATGCCCAATCTTTTCACCCGGTTCGGGATGAACACCGGCATGGTGACGGTGGGCAACGTGGGTTCGGAAAAGAAGAAGAGCTACACCGCCATGGGAGACTCCATCAACCTGGGCTCGCGGCTGGAGGGGGCCAACAAGGAATATGGCACGGCCATCATGATGTCGGAGTTCACCTACGCCAAGGTCAAGGGCCTGTACCCGGTGCGGGAGCTGGACATGCTGCGGGTGGTGGGCAAGGAACAGCCGGTGCGGGTGTACGAACTGCTGGGTCTGTCCCAGGCCGACGTCAGCGAAAAGAAAAAGAAGGCGGTGGAGATCTACCTGAAGGGCCTGGAGCTTTATCGGGGCAAGCAGTGGGACCAGGCTGAGGCCGTGTTCCGGCAGGCCCTGGAAGTGGATCCCGAAGACGGACCCAGCCAGGCCTACATCGGCCGCTGCGAGGATTTCAAGGTGCTGCCGCCGCCGGAGAACTGGGACGGCGTGTTCGTGATGAAGACCAAGTAGAGAATCTGATCGATCCCCTCCTTGATCAAGGAGGGGATAAAGGGGTGGTCTAAAAAGCTATGGGGTATTGCGTATGGCGCAATTGCACAATAAACCAGAATATCAACAAAGAAGAAAATTTCTGCGTAATAACTCAACCCGGGCCGAGATAATACTCTGGCGATTTTTAAAGAAAAAACAATTGAACGGTTTGAAGTTCCGGCGCCAGCACAGCATCGGCGGGTTTATTGTTGACTTTTATTGCCCCGAAAAAAGGCTGGCCATAGAGCTGGACGGCGACGTTCACGAAGAGAAAAAACAAGCGACCTATGATAAAGCCCGGCAGAAGACCATAGAGGCCCTGGGAATAAAAGTGTTAAGATTTACCAATGAAGACGTTATACAAAACGTAGAGGATGTGCTTAAGGCCATATCGGCTGAAGCCTGTTGACCACCCCCTACCCCCTCCTTGAATAAGGAGGGGATGATAAAAGGCAGTTATATTGTGAGAGCGATATGAAAAAAGTAATTTTTGGTACCTGTTTGCTTTTGCTTCATGGTGTTTTGCTAAATGCCCAACAAACCGATACCACTTTGGTAAAAACGGACACATTGCCAAAGTATGGAGTTTTAAAAGTGATGGTTTTGGATTCTGATACCAAAGAGCCGTTGCCTGATATAAAAATATATATCAAAGGGAAACGAGATACTGTAATAACAGATTCAAATGGTAAATGTATTTATAAAAACATTTTATACGGAAAATATAAAGTGAGTGCCGAGGAAAAGGGGGGAGGTTATGAACCATTTACAACAAAATATATTGATATAAGAAAAACCGAGACAGGAATATGGATTAGATTGGTGGCTAAACCAATACCAGGTTTGGGTCACGGCGACATGATGTGGCCATTATCAACCTATCCCAATGTTCATATTTACACGCCAGAGGATATAAAACGATACCCCAGTAAGCCATAAAATGTCTTTAGAAATAAACAGCATTAAAAAATCCCCTCCTTGATCAAGGAGGGGACAAAGGGGTGGTCTGAATATCAATCTGACAAATAAATGACGACGGAAAAAAGCCAGGCTTACGACGTACTGAAAATACCCGATTTCAGGAAATTCCTGTTCGGCCGCTTCTTCCTCACCATCTCCATCCAGATGACCGCGGTCATCGTGGGCTGGCAGATCTACCAGATAACCAAGGACCCCATGGCCCTGGGCCTGCTGGGCCTGGCCGAGGCCCTGTCGTTCTTCGCAGTGGCCATGTTCGCCGGGCATGTGGCCGACATCGTGGACCGCAGGAAGATCCTGATCGTCACCAATTTCCTGCTGCTGCTGGGAGGGGCGGCCCTGCTGCTGCTCAGCCTGAAACAGTCGCACATATTGCGGGACAAGGGGGTCTTCCCCATCTACGCCGTGATGTTCTTCCTGGGGGCGGTGCGGGGCTTCGTCTATCCGGCCAATGTGGCCATCGCCGCCCAGATAGTGCCCCGCGCCATGTATCCCCGCTCCTCGGCCTGGACCAGCCTGGTGTGGCAGATAGCGGCGGTGTCCGGCCCGGCCGCGGGAGGGCTGATCTACGGATTCTTCGGGGTCAGCGCCGCCTATATCACGGCCATAACCTCTGCCTTGATAAGCCTCACCGCCTTTTTGAACATCCGGAGCTATCCCATCACCGGCCCCCGGACCAAGGAGCCGATACTGAAGAGCCTGTCCACCGGGATCCGGTTCGTGTTCAAGCACCAGCTGCTGCTTTCGGCCATGTCGCTGGACATGTTTGCGGTGCTGTTCGGCGGGGCGCTGGCCATCCTGCCGATGTTCGCGGCCGACGTGCTTAACACCGGGCCCAGGGGACTGGGTTTCTTAAGGGCCGCCCCGGCGGTGGGCGCCATGGTGATGTCGTTATGGCTGGCCCACCATCCGCCGGTGAAGAGCGCCGGTAAAAAACTGCTGTGGGTGGTGGCGGGCTTCGGGCTGTGCATGGCCGGATTTGCCCTGTCCCGGAATTTCTACCTGGCCTTTTTTATGCTGGCCCTGTCCGGACTGTTCGACAACATCAGCGTGGTGATCCGCTCCACTATTGTCCAGCTGTACACCCCGGACAATATGCGGGGGCGGGTGGCCTCGGTCAACAGCGTGTTCATCGGCTCCTCCAACGAGATCGGGGCCTTCGAGTCCGGAGTGGCGGCCAAACTGATGGGCCTGGTGCCGTCCCTGCTGTTTAACAGCGGGATGACCCTGGCGGTGGCCGCCGCGGTGGCCCGGCTGGCGCCCAAGCTGAGGAGGCTGGATCTGAGGGAACACATGCAGCAGACAGAATAACTCTGCCACAGAGGCACAGAGACACGGAGGTGGGGGCGCGTAACGCCTGAAAGGAGATTAAGCCATATGAAAATAATATTCAACTTTTGTTTTATCGTTTCTGTGTTAGTTATCTTCGCTGTTAGTACCGATGCTGGCGATATGGGAAAGATTACAGGTATTATTATTGATGCTGAGACAAAGGAGCTTATACCTGGCGCTATGATTCAAAATTTAGGCACTACAAATTGGACATCGACGGATAGTAGTGGAAACTTTGTAATAGACAACATCCCTTTTGAAATCTGCTCCTTGCAGATATCAATGCCAGGTTTTTTACCAAAGAAAAAGATTTTACCCAAAGATACAGTAAAAGTAGATAACGAAGGCTTTTATAAAATAAAATTGCAGTTCGACCCTAAACTTGCAACACCACCTTGGGGTTTTCCCGATAAACCAATGATAGTTCCAGATCAAACGCAAACAATTCGCACCTGGAACGAAAAAGAGATAAAAAGGATGCCCGGGAATTAATAGTAAGCATTACAACTAACCTTATTGTGAAGTACCCTTGTAGCCTGATAGAAAATTGTCACACTGAGAGGACTCTTCGCCCGACAGTCTGAAGTGTGGGAATAAATAAGATATTAAAATTAGTCACCCGTTCGGCTTGACTAGCAAGAGGGCTGTCTCAGGGTGACAATACTAAATATATTAGGAGCAGATACAATAAATGCCTAACCAACCATACCAGGTAAGACTGGAGATCTTCGAAGGACCACTGGACCTGCTGCTGTACCTCATCCGGCAGGAGGAGCTGGACATCTACGACATCCCCATCGCCCGGATCACCCAGCAGTACCTGGAATACATCGAGATCATGAAGGCCCTGGATATCGACCTGGCCGGCGAGTTTCTGGTGATGGCCGCCACCCTGCTGAAGATCAAATCCAAGCTCCTGCTGCCGCATCACGTGGAGATCGAGGGCGAGATGGAGGATCCCCGCCAGGACCTGGTGCGCCAGCTGCTGGAATACAAGAAATTCAAGGAGGCCGCCTCCCGGCTGGAGGACCGCGAAGAGGTGCAGCGGCTGATGTTCCCCCGGCCCAAGGGGGCAATAGAGAAGCAGGAGGAGGTTGCCGCCGAGCCGCCGGTGCCGGAGGTGGGGCTGTACGAACTGCTGTCGGCCTTCCGCCAGGTGGTGGAGCGGATAGACAAGGTCCGGCTGTACGAGATAGTGGGCGAGGATATCACCATAGAAGAAAGGATCGATTTCATTCTCCGGGAGGTCCAGGGGAGATCACAAATAAAATTCACAGATCTTTTTGTCAACGAACGACGCAAACTGGTGATCGTGGTCACCTTCTTCGCCCTGCTGGAGCTGATCCGGCTGGGCCGGGTGAAGGTGGCGCAGGATTCCCTGTTCGGCGATATAATCATCCGAAAGGCCGGAGAACAGATATCGCTTATTTCCGAAAATAAATAATATCTGAATGAGAAAAGCACTCCCAATCTTATATTTGTTTTTGGCTCTGGCGTTGACGGCGTTGAATACCCACGGTCAAAGCATTGATGACCAGGAGGACGCCCTTAAAGAAGTAAAACGCAAACTGTCAGAGGCCAGGGCCAGAGCCTCGGAACTGAAGGGGCAGGAGAAGGGCATTCTGGGCCAGCTGGAACGCACCTCGGAGCAGGTCCGCCTGACCCGGCAGGTATTGTCCGCCCTGCGGCAGAAGGAAGCCCGACTGAACAAGGACCTGAAGAGCCTGGGGGAGCAGCTGCTGAGCACCGAATCACAGCTGGCCAAACAGGAGGCCCTGATGGCCGTCCGCTTAAGGGAGATGTATAAAAAAGGCGGGCTCTTCCAGTGGGAGGTTCTGGTGTCGGAGCGGTCCTTTGCCGATATGGCCAAAAGGTATAAGTACATGAGCCTGATCACCGAACAGGACCGGAGTCTCTATAACAACATCGACAGTAAAAAGCGCCTGATCGTTCGGGACAAACAGGACCGGGAGAGCAAGCTGATGACCCTGGCCCAGGTCAAGGGCGAGACCGAGCGGGAGGCGTCCAACCTGAGCGATGATGAGGCCCAGCAGAAGAAACTGTTGAGCCGGGTGCAGCGGGAGAAATCATCCAAGGAGGCGCTGGTCAGGGAGCTCCAGGAGTCGGCCAGGAAATTGCAAAGGATAATCGACCAGCTGGAGAAGGAACGCAAGGCAGAGCTGGCCCGCAGCCGCAACTCCCACGTGCCGGCGGCTCCCAGCTATCTGGAGAGGAACCAGGGCTCGCTGAACTGGCCGGCGGACGGAAAGCTGTACTCCAGCTTCGGCCTGAAGAAACACGAGAAATACAACACCTATATCCAGAACAACGGGATAGACATCCTTTCGGCCGCCGGGGCCCCGGTGCGGTCGGTGGCCGCCGGCAAGGTGGTCTACGCCGAAAGATTCATCGGCTACGGAAACGTGGTGCTGATTGACCACCAGTCGGGCTTCTACACCCTTTACGGAAACCTGAGCGACATCTTGGTGGCCACCGGCTCCCGGGTGGAGATATTCCAGCAGATCGGGACTGTGGGCGGCTCGGTGGACGGGCCCATCCTGCATTTCGAGGTCCGCCAGGGCGGCAAGCCGGTGGATCCCCTGAAATGGCTGAACAAGAAACGATGATAAAATGACGGATAAACCTGAAGAAACAAAATACCAGGACGATCCCGACCTGGCAGCCCTGCTGGAAGGCTATCACAAGGCAGCGGTCCCCAGGGAGAAGTTCGCCGCTGGCATCAGCCTGTTCGACCTGGCCGATGCCAAGGGATACAAGGAACAGTCGGCGATGATGCTGGACGAGCTGGAGAAGAACGCCTATACCGATGAGCAGCGGAACATCATCCTGATCAAACGGGGAGAGAACCTGCTGAGGCAGAGCCGCTTCGAGGAGGCGGTGGTTTACCTGGAGAAAGCCATAGTGAACCTGTCCGGTAATCCAGGTTCGCTGGACCTGTTCCATGCCTATCGCAATCTGGCCTGGATATATTTCCGGCAGGGCTACCTGGAGCGGGCCCGCAGCTTCACCGACGGGGCCGGCCTGGTGCTGGAGATGAGGGCCGGCAAGACCGACCGGGAGACCGCCAGCGCCCGGGCCTCGCTGTACCACATTCTGGGTCTGATCGACAGCACCGTCGGCGAGCACGACCGGGCCATCGGATACTACGACAAAGAGATCGGACTGCTGGAGGAACTGGGGGAGGAGTCGCGCACCGGCTCGGTGTACAACAACCTCAGCGGCATCTATAAGGCCAGGGGGATGTTCGCCCGGGCCCTGGAGTACCAGCTCAAGTCCTTCAATATGGCCGAGCGATCCGGGGAACTGCTGTCGATGGCCATCTCCTGCAACAACCTGGGCGAGATCTATTATGCCCTGGGGAGATACCAACCGGCCCGGGAATTTTATGACCGGTACCTGGTGATCAACAAGAAAATCAACAACCTGGTGGGCGATGCCTTCGGCCATGCCGGCCTGGGCCGGATCTGCCAGAGCGCCGGGGACCACCAGCAGGCCGAAAAGGAATTCACCAAGGCCCTGAAGGTGGCCGGAGAGGTCAAGGGCCGGGGCAAGGAGGCCAGCATCCTGGCCGAGATGGCCGAGCTATACCTGGCCTGGGGCCAGCCGGAAAAGGCCGCCCCGTGCCTGGATAAGGCCATCCAGATATCGCTGGAGATCGAGAGGTTCAACACCCACCGCCACCAGGTGCTCAACGCCAAGATCATCATCAGCCGGGCCCTGGCGCAGGGGGCGGACCGCGCCCTGCTGGCCAAGGCCCGGGACCTGCTGGCCGACGTTCTGTCCCGGACCATGATCGTCGAGGACGAGGAGGCGGTCTCGGCCATCGAGCTGGAGATAGACGCCTGGCATAACTTGGCGAAAACGGATCATCACCTGGGCGATACGGCCCGGGCTCGGGAGAACATCGCCAAGGCGATCGAAAAGATAGATTCCATCACCGGACAGCTGGAGCCGGAGCTGAAGGAAAGTTTTCTGGCGAGAAAAGAGATTGACGAAATCTACGAACTAAAAAAGCAATTGGATAACGGCTGAAAGGCTGTAATTAAAAACCCCCCGCCAAAGGCGGGGGGTTTTGTGTTCCAAGACAAGAAACCTGGAAAATATCTTCGCGTCATTTCGTGGGCAATGGTCGTCTATCTCCTTCCGGCCAGAACCATCTTACGGGTATAGGGGATCAGTCCTCCGGCGTCGATGATGGCCTGGCGGGCTTTTGGCAAAGGCACGATGTCAAAGCTCTTGCCGCTGGTCTGGTTGATTACCTTGCCATTCTCTATTGCCAACTCATCGCCCTCGTTGGCCTCGATGTTGGGACAGATCACCATGTACAATCCGACGTTGATGGAGTTCTGCAGGAATATCCGGGAGAAATTCTTGGCGATCACCTTCAGGCCCCAGCCCACCAGGCAGGAGGCGGCCTGTTCCCGGGAGGAGCCGCAGCCGAAGTTCTTGTCGGCTACGATGAAGCTGCCGGGCTCGATCTGCTTGGATTTAAGCTTCTGGTTGAACGCGGCGTCGTCCACAAAGGCGAACTGGGGGGTCTCGGTGGGGAGAACCGTGGCCATGAAACGGCCGGGATAGATGATATCGGTGGAGATATCGGCGCCCAGTTTCAATACTACTTTACCCATCTTTATTTCCTCCCTTTCTTGGTGACACCCCGAGCCTGTCGAGGGGCAATTTTCTTGGCTTTTTCCCCGGCCTTCTTGACCACAACTTTCTTTTTAGTTGTTTTAATAGGTTTAACCTTCTTGGCTTTCGGTGCCGGGCTGACCGTGCGGGGATCGGTGATCTCGCCAGTTATGGCCGAGGCCGCGGCGGTGGCCGCCGAGCTTAAGTAGACCTCGGCATTAGGATTGCCCATCCGCCCCTTGAAATTCCTATTGGTGGTGGCCAGGGCCTTGTCGCCGTCGGCCAGGGCTCCCTGGTGCACGCCCAGGCAGGGGCCGCAGCCGGAGTTCATCACCACCGCGCCGGCCTTCATGAATATCTCCACGTAACCCTTCTTCAAGGCCTGCTGATAGATACGGGTGGAGGCCGGGAACACCAGCATCCGGACGCTGCGGGCCACTTTCTTGCCCTTTAATATTCCGGCGGCAATGGCCAGGTCGTCCAGGCGGCCGTTGGTGCAGGAGCCGATCACGATCTGCTGGACCTTGATGCCGCGGGCGGCGCCCACCGGCTTGACGTTATCCACGGTGTGGGGGAAGGCGATCTGGGGCTCCAGTTTGGAAGCGTCGATCTCCACCACCTGTTCGTAAACCGCGTCGGCATCCGGGCCGAACAGCTCGGGGATGTTCTTGACCCCGGCTTCTGTCTTCAGGTAGCGCACGGTCTCGTTATCCGGCGGGACGATGCCGCCGGTGGCGCCGGCCTCCACCGTCATGTTGCACAGCACCAGACGGCCGGAGGTGGACATCTTCCTGATGGTCTCGCCGTGGAACTCGATCACCTTGAAGTTGGCACCCTCGGCGGAAAGCTTGCCGATCAGGTGCAATATGATATCCTTGGGTTCGACGTACTTGGGCAGGGTCCCGTTGACCACCACCTTGATGGTCCCCGGCACCTCCACGTTCAGGATCTTGCCCAGGGCCCAGACCGCGGCCATCTCGGTGGCCCCGATGCCGAAGGAGAAGGCGCCCAGGGCCCCGTGGCTGGTGGTGTGGCTGTCGGTGCCGACCACCACCGATCCCGGCAGGACGTAGCCGTTCTCGGGCAGTATCTGATGGCAGATGCCGCCCTCATCGCCCCGGATGTCGTGGAATTTGGTGATGCCCTGTTTGGCCACGAACTCGCGGATCTTCTTCTGGTTCCCGGCGGTCTTGGAGCTCTCGGCCGGCACCCGGTGGTCAAAGATGATGGCGATCTTTGACGGATCCCAGACCCTGGCCTCGATCCCGGTGTCCTGGTAGATCTCGTTGAATTGGTTGATCACCAGTGCGCCGTTCTCGTGGGACATGGCCAGGCTGACCTTGGGCTCGACCACGTCGTTCACTTTGACGGCTGCCTGGCCGGTGGCCCTGGCCAGGATCTTTTGGACCATTGTCATTCCCATACTGTAACTCCTAACATGTTAATAAACATTTGGTTTATTATTACTTTTGTTGCTTGGGCGGGAAATATGTCTGAAATTCATAGACATTAATATTTATGGTATTCTTATTATCAGAGCCAAGTTGAATCTTTATGTTCTCCCCTGACCTATTCTTTTGACTAGCACGCGTAAGATACTTTTCTATTGTTGTTGAATATTTATGCGTTATCTGTATGAAACGTTTTTCGCCCTTTTGTGCTTTATTGTAAATTTGAATTACATCCCGTGGTTTTAAAAAGCCATATTTATCATCCATATCATATAATTCATCTAATTTACATTCTTGAAAAGCTTTATAACTTTCGTCATTTAATAAAACCATTTTCTTTTTATAAATTTTGGTAACTGGTAATTTCGTGTGTTTTTCGGGAAATATTTTAATCCGTGAGTATTCATCACTATAAAATTCTTCTCCGCCACCAATAATTCTAAAAGTTTTAATATAGCCAGCGAAAGGATCATCATTTTTGTTGTAATCAACATATATATGTGCGCATTTATGGCTTATATCACCAATACTATCCACAAGTAAAATATCTGAATATTTTATTAAGCCATCAATTGTAATATAACCTTTGTTACAATTGGGAATAAAATTCCATGTATCAAGAGTCAATTCATGTTTTTCTGACTCGATACGTCTTTTTTCGGGATCAAGTTCAATCACATGGTAGTTGGTTGTCAAATCAAATAATTTAGTAAAATCGAATTCTTTTTTATCATAATCAATATATGCATAATATTCATGACAATGGCATAAAATACCAAGTGGATGATGCTCAAATGCGATATATTCTTTCCAGCGTGGATATTTATCAAAATCCGTATAATCGTCTTTATACGGATACTTTATATCTTTTAAGTCTCTAACAAGTATTGGTGTGTTAAAATGATAATTATCCCCGAGTATTTTATATAATTTATTTTTTGTAATTACTCCGGCGCGTAGTTCTGTTACTCTTGATCTTCTTTTACTAACCAATGAAATACCAAAAAATGTAAAAAGAAGCCTATCGTTTTTGGGTAAATATAACATGTCTTCTAGTTCGGCCTTACCCCATAGATAAAATTCCATCACTCCTTTTTTACGTAGTTCTTCCCTGAAAATATCATAGGATTCTTTAGAGAAATTTGCAGATGCAGCTAATATGTATCCATAAGGTGGGGTTTTAATATCGGCTTCAGCAACAATTGCTTGTACCCGTTTAGGTCCAATCTCTTTTTCTCTTTTCCCTTGTATCATCCATAGATTACCTTCCATAGGATGAATTTCAGAAACTTCGTCGTCCTCAGCAGTGTTTTCGCGTGAAGGAGTTTCTGTTTTTTCGTACGCACGAATATCAAAACCTTCATCGCTTCCACTTCTGCCGGTAGCTTCTATGCTTTGCCAGTCCTTATAGTCATAAATTAATTCTCTAACTAGATCCTCAAAGCGATGGGGATCTAAATCTTCAAAATGAATAGGACCATATGTCCTTGTAATGTGCGGCTTATGCATAACATCATTATTTATGAAGTGCGAAACATGTCTTCATGCAATTTGTCACTTTCGGCAATAATCGTTTTAATAATTTCATATTCTTTTTTTGTTTCGTACTCGACATGTAGCATCCTTAAGGGAATACTATCAAATAAACTACCATAGGTAGTTTGTAGTCGAATGGCATATTCAAAACCACCATTATAAAGGCTTACAATGCCAAAAACATTGTTTGCTTGATTTACATTGCCACAAAGTAATAAATGAGAATTTTCGGTAAGTTTTAACCCAGATGAAAGATTCTCATAAATGCTATGGCCACTAAACTTCGGGATTATAGAAACATAACTAAATTGAGAGGCATTGCTTCCAAATCTGACATATTCCCTAAAATCATTAAATGTTGCATGCAGAGCTGTTTCTTGTGAAAAATGCATAGCCAAACAATTTAAAATCATTTTACCAATAATCCTAAAATGCTCATCTAAAGAAAATGGTAGGGATTGATGGCTGGTGACGTATGAGATTGTTGTTTTGCTGTTAGCTAAATCTGTCGGTGTGGGCGTTGTGGTCTTGCAGCTTTCTTTTAAATCAAACAATAAAGGTTTATCGCTTTCATTATTAATGCCCGCAAATAATTTGCCTTTAAACATTGCTAAAATGGGATGATTTGGTTCTATGCGATCATCCATTATAAATATTATATTTTCATTAGGGGTCGTACTACACAAAGCTTTAAAATCATTAAGAATAGCTTCCAGATTACCGCGATCTCTTTCATTAGCCGCAAAAGCCGCCTCATTTTCATTTATATATTTAAATTGAGGCGCAAGACAAGGATAACCACCTTGTTCTATATATCCAAGCCCTAAGGTAGTCGACCCACGCATTATTAAATGCAATCTTGTTTGATAGACACCACTTCTACCCGAAGGACCTCTAAACTGTTTAGGAATAGCCATGATTGAATCATAAATAAAACGCCGTTCCAAAAAACTAAAATATTGGTTGCACTCATCACAAACAAATCCGACAGGTAAACGGTTAAGACCACCAATATTACGCAATACAATATGATCACGACATGTAAAACTTGTTGGTGCGTCTTCTTTAAGACAATAAATGCACTTATTCATTTATTACTTTTTAACCTTAATTGTGCGCCGAGTGTGTTTGTGTGTTTTAATAACTTCCGTTTTTTGGTTTCGCTCGTTGTAGTGAGCAACTATATATAGCTCTGCCTCTGCCTGGAATTTGCTAAACAATACTGGTAAAATATCAAGTAAACGGTATGACAGCGTTAATAAATAGAGCGTCACAAGTAGTGTTAATGTGGTTAGCAAGTAAAGAAGCCAACCAAAGGTGGATAGGGAAATAAAATATATAGTAATTGTTATTAAAGCCCGAAAAATGAAATGATAATTTGCCATCAGTTCATTTTTCTGTTCGGTTAAGCCCTTTTCAATATTATTATAATTTTCCGGCGTTAGTTTATTTTTTAAATGATTGTAAACTTCAATAAGCATTGTTTCCGTTAATTCAATGGGGATAACTTTTTTTGATATAGCACTTATCTCGTTTATTTTATTGGCAACGGTTTCTTTTTTTACCTTATAGTCAATTATGGATTTAGTCCATTTTACCGTCTTTGAATATGTTATTAGGTAAAAGGTTGTAAGAGAAATAATATGAGTGATGCCATATGCCGCAATAAAAATACTCAAAGGTATAAAAAAATTACCCTTAACAAAATAATCCAATATGCTCTTATAGTCATAGTAATCAAACCAATAATATTGCTCATAAATCTTTTCATATATGAATGAAGCAATACTTATATTAAAAAGCAAATTAAATATTCTACGCACAGGACGATAGATAGAATTGCCTTTTATATAATCTGCAGCAATAAAAAATAAATCATTCATAAAAGTCTGTTTTATAATGTTAAAAAGTTGTTTTCTTCTTCATAGTCTTGATATCCCCTGCCGCCGGTGGGCAGATCTCCCGCGCCGGGGTCAGCACCTGCTCAAAGTAAAACTTGATGGCGCTCATGGCCTGGTTCCTATAGCTCCCGGACACGCCCTTCTCGACGCTTAGGTATTCCAGGTAAGCCTGGATCTCCGCCGGGCCCAGTTCCTGGGGCGGCCGGTGCCTGGTATGGGCCAGCAGCAAATTAAAATGAGACACATAGACCCGGATGGTGGCCTCGCTGTAATTGCGCTGGCGGAGCTGTTCCAGGTACTCCGGCGGCAGGGCCGGGCTTTGGGACGATGAACGCCTTCTTTTCAGCCCGTCCGTCCGGGGCCCGTCAGCGCTCCGTTTGGCCCGCCGGCCGGGCTGGGGCGCGTCGCTTACCTCGGCCAGGCCGTCCAGCTTGGCCTGCAGGTAGGCCAGCCAGTTCTCCCGCCAGGGCATCAGGCCCTCATGGGAGCCGGCTCGCCAGTGCAGGCTGGGCAGCCTTGTTTTGATCTCGGCCGCTGGGATCTCGTCAGCGATGTCCAGCCTGACCCATTTCCGGCCCAGATGGGTAACGGGTTCGCAGTAGATGGTCATCCGGTTCACCGCTGGCTCTGGTTGGGTCCCGGGGATGTCGTGAGTTCCGTCATTAATTAAATTGCCGCTTTGTCCTTCATGGCCTTGATCTCTTCCGCCGTATAGCCCAGCTGGGTCAGGATCTCCTGCTGGTGCTGTCCCAGGGTCGGCGGCGGGGCGTCGATCGAGGCCGGGGTGGCCGAGAACTTGGCCGACAGGTTGAACAGCTTCAGCTCGCCCAGGTCCGGGTCCTTGATGCTCTCGATGGTCTGGCGGTACTTCACTTGCTCGGCGTTGAGGGCCTTCTCCAGGCTGAAGATGTCGCCGGTGGGAATGCCCTTGGCGTTCAGCGCCTCCACCCAGTAGTCGGTGGTCTGCTGTTTGAGCTTGGCCTCCAGCAGGGGTGTCAACTCTTTTCGGTTCTTCTTGCGGGTGTCCCGCTCCTGGAACCTGGGATCGGTCAACAGCTCCGGTACGCCCAGCACGGTGGCCAGGTCCTCCCACTGCTTCTGCTGGTTGGCGGCGATGTTGACGAAGCCGTCCTTGGTCACGAAAGTTCCCGAGGGCGCGGCGGTGAAATTGTCGTTGCCCATGGCCACCGGCTGCTGCCCGCCGATCAATAAATTGGCCGCCACCCAGCCCATCAGGGGCATGATGGAGTCCAATAATGCGATGTCGATGAACTGGCCCTGGCCGGTCTTCTCCCTATAATACAAAGCGGCCATGATGGCGAAGGCGGCATTGAGGCCGCCCACCGTGTCGCACACCGGGAAGCCGGCCCGCAAGGGATGCAGGCGCTCGTCGCCGTTGACGTCCATCACCCCGGACAGGCCCTGGATGATCTGGTCATAGGCCGGCTTGAAGGCGTCGGGCCCGGCCTGGCCGAACCCGGAGATGGCGCAGTAAATGATCTTGGGGTTGATCTTCCTGATCTCGGCGTATGAGAAGCCCAGCCGGTCCATCACCCCGGGGCGGAAATTTTCCACCAGAACGTCGGCGGTCTTCAGCAGCTTGCGGAAGATCTCCTTGGCCTCCTCGGCCTTCAAATTTAAGGTGATGGATTTCTTGTTGGCGTTCTGGGCCAGAAAGCTAGTTCCCATTAGTTTCTGGTTCAACGCCGGGACCGCCCCCAGCTTGCGGGCCAGGTCGCCGCCCTCGGGGTTCTCGATCTTGATCACCTCGGCGCCCAACAGGGCCAGGTGCATGGTGGAGAAGGGGCCGGACAGGACATTGGTCATGTCCAGCACCCGGACATTATTCATCATTTTTTTCGGCCTCGGCTTTATAAGTGAACCGGACTTGAGCACGGCGCCCGGCAGTTCGCGGTTAAAGAATACGGAAACCTCCTGGGCCACATCCAGCAGCCGGAACAGATCGATATCGGTCCGAAGCTCGGCCCGCTGCAGGGAATGGACCAGATCCTCGGTGGGCACGTTGCCGGCCGCCACCTTGGTGAAGGGACAGCCACCCAGTCCGCCGAAGGCCGTCTCGATGTACTTCACCCCGGCGTTCAGGGCGGCATAGCAGTTGGCCATTCCCAGCCCATAAGTATTGTGGAAATGGCAGGCCAGTTCCACCTTGGGGTCCATCTTTCTGATGGCGGAGAACAGCCGCTCCACCTGCTGGGGATTGGCGTGGCCGGCGGTGTCGGCCAGGCTGATGTTCCTGATCCCGGCTTCCAGGTATTTTTTGACCATGGCCAGCACCTTGTCCTCGGGGATGGGGCCGTCGAAGCCGCAGCCGAAGGCCGACTGGACCGAGGCCTGGACCTTTTTGCCGGCGTCCCGGGCCTTTTTGGCCATTGACAGGATCTGGTCCATGGCCTTGTCCGGGCTCATCCCGGTGTTCTTCTGGCTGTGGGTCTCGGAGGCCGAGACTCCCATGCAGAACATCTCCACCCCGCAGGCCAAGCCGCGCTCGAAACCCTTTTCGTTCAGCACCAGTCCGGACAGGATGGTCTTGGGGTTCGGCTTGCCGTTTTTGGTATAGTGCTCGAACAGGGAGTCGGTGTCGGCCATCTGGGGCACCTTCACCTGATGGACGAAGGAGCCCACCTGGATGATATCCAGGCCGGACTCCATCAGGGCGTCGATCCATTTGATCTTGACGTCCATGGGCACCAACTGTTTCTCGATCTGCAGGCCGTCCCTAAGGCCCACCTCGTGAATGAAAATCTCAGACATAATTATATGTTATATGATTTACGGTTGAAAACACAGAGGGATGTCATTCCTGCGCCGCGCCCCGACAAAGTCGAGGCTCCGATTTTATCGGGGCCGTGGGAAAGCAGGAATCCATGGTATCTCTCTGGATTCCCGCCTGCGCGGGAATGACAATTAAAACACGTTTCGAAAGATCACAATTTATCGGCGATGGCCTGGGCCATTTCCAGGGTCTTGGTGTCGCCGCCCATGTCGTAGGTCCGGGCCCGGCCCTCGGCGATCACCGCGGCCACCGCGGCCTCTATCCTGTCGGCCTTTTCGGTCTCGCCCAGCCAGGTCAGCATCATCTTGGCGGCCAGAATGGTGGCGATGGGATTGGTCTTATACATCCCGGCGTATTTGGGGGCCGAGCCGTGGGTGGGCTCGAACACCGCCAGCTTCTGCCCGATGTTCCCGGAGCAGCCGAAGCCCAGTCCGCCCACCATCTGGGCGCACAGGTCGGAAATGATGTCGCCGAAAAGATTGGTGGCCACCAGCACCGAATAATTCATGGGATTCTTCAGCAGCCACATGCAGATGGCGTCCACGTTGGCGTCGTCGCATTGGATGCCGGGATAGTCTTTGGCCACCTCCTTGCCGATCTCCAGGAACAGCCCCTCGGTGGCCCGCACCACGTTGGCCTTGTGGACGATGGTCACCTTCTTCTTGCCGTACTTCTTGGCGTACTCGAAGGCCGCCCGCACTATCCGCTCCGAACCCTTTTTGGTGTTGATCTTGCAGGTGATGGCGTACTGCTCCAGCGGCACGTCCTTGAAGGCGGCGAAGGGTTTGGAGGCCTTGGCCAGGGCGTCTTTGATCTCCTGCGGCACCGGGTTGAACTCCACTCCGGAATACAGCCCCTCGGTGTTCTCCCGGAACACGGCCAGGTCGATGTCGGTCTTGTAATTGAGCGGGTTGCCGGGATAGGCCTTGCATGGGCGGAGGCAGGTGTAGAGGTCGAACAGCTGGCGCATCCGGACGATGGGGGAGCGGTAGACCATGCCTTTGCCCTGAAGCTCGGGAATGAGTTCCTTCTCGGCGGCCTTGACCGGCTTGGAGGTGATGGCTCCGAACATGGCGGCGTCAACTTTGCCCAAAAGATCTATGGTCCGCTGGGGGAAAGCTTCGCCCTCCTTGCACCAGAACTCCCAGCCGATATCCCCGTGGGTGTATTCGGCGTCGAACTTGACCGCATCCAGCACTATTTTGGCGGCTTCCATCACCTCGATGCCGATGCCGTCGCCCGGCAGCCAGGCTATCTTGTACTTGGCCATTGAATGACTCCTTGTCGATATTGTTAAATTTATTTAATAATCTTCGAACAGATTATCATTTTACCTTAATTAAAACCGCCCTGTCAAGCAGAACTGGTTCCCGGAAAAGGCGACCCGTTTCCAGGATAAACTTCGCCGCATCACTCCTTTTTTATTTTTCGGCGGTCCACCTTTTTCATCTTTTTGTGATCCTGGCTTACCATGCTGTCCTGGTTGGCCCACCGGGTGATGTGCTTGAGCAGGATCGGAACATATTCATTGGCGGCGGCGGCGGAAAGCCGGTAGTTGACCCACAGGGCGTCCCGCTTGTCCTCCACCAACCCGGCTCCCTTGAGCAGATGCAGGTGGCGGGAAACGCTGGGCTGGGAGATGCCCAGGACCGCGGTCAACTCATTGACACTCATGGGCTTCTCCTGAAGCATCTTGATTATCCTTATCCGGTTCCGGTCCCCCAGGGCTTTGAACACTTTGACCAGGTTTTGCATCGGCCGTCCTTCAATATGCTTATATAGCTATATGGCTATATAGATGATATCAAAATATCGCCCGGTTGTCAAATGTTTTTTTGTTTTACCTTATTTCTTTCTTTTCTCCGCTTTCTCTTTGAAGAGAAAGCTACAAAGAGAACTGTCGCTGCACCGCTGTCCGGAAGCCCCCAAACCAGCCGCCTAAATGTCTTGACCACGAAGTAGGGCTACAGCAGGCAAAACATTCTTAACGGCGGCTTTTGCCAGGCGGCAGCGCTGATGCGACCCGGACCTCTCCCTGCCTGCCGGCCTCCCTCCCCTCGAGGGGAGGGAAGGGGTGGGGTTGGGGCCCCGCCTTCAGTGGAGCGGCTATGCTTCAGCTTCGATAAAGCAATCATTGTGTCATTTGCATCATGCTTGTTCTGGTTCAATGAGTGTCGGGGCGTAGGCCTTACTAACCGCGGAGCTGGGCGGTGAAGACTTCTTTGGTTACTTTCTTATGACTAAGAAAGTAATACTGGAGATAGTGCAGACCTTATCTCGGATAAAACTTAATTTCTGTTCGGGAAACGAAATAGGTCCCCGACAGTCTTAAACAAAAGGCCTAATAGGGTATCGCCAGGTGCAAATAAACCCGGATGGTCGCTTGCGAAAACACCATAAATTATGATATGATAACCCCTAGGTTACTCGAAGATCAACCCACCAAACAGCGGCCATGAAAGAACATATGAAAGATCCCATTATCGGGCTTACCGCCCTGCGCAGCCCCGATCAGACCAGCCATCACCATATCCTGACCGGGCCCTACGTCCGGGCCGTCACCGGGGCCGGAGGGTATCCCATAGTGGTGCCGGCCATCATCGACCGCTGCGACCAGGCCCTGGATATGATGGACGGGCTGCTGCTGATCGGAGGGGGCGATATTGAGGCCAAGCATCTGGGGGCCGAGAATCACCCCAAAGCCAAGTTCTTCAATCCGCTGCGGGACGATTTTGAGCTGGCCCTGATCAGACGGGCCGCTCATAGGAAAATGCCGATGCTGGGCATCTGCCGGGGCATGCAGATAATGAACGTGGCTCTGGGAGGCGGGCTGTACCAGGACATCGCCGACGAGCAGGGCTCCTCCTTCGATCATTACCGGGAGGACCTGCCCAATCAGGCGGTCCATTCGGTCAGCATCGCCCCGGATTCCTGCCTGGCCTCCATCCTGGGCTCCACCTCTGTCTCGGTGAACAGCGTCCACCACCAGGCGGTCAGGGATCCGGCTCCGGGCCTTAAGGCCGCAGCCTGGGCCCCGGACGGGGTGATCGAGGGGTTTGAATCATCCGGAAACGGCGGGTTCATGCTGGGGGTGCAGTGGCATCCCGAACGGATCGCCGAGACCATGCCGGAGCACAGGAGGCTGTTCGAAAGGTTCGTCAAGGCGGCCGAAGGGTATCGAGAAAAAAACGGATAAACCGTATGACTGATTTCAATCCCGGTTCTTTCTGCGGGCTCTATTGCGGGGCCTGCGAGATAGTGGCGGCCTATAAAAAGGCCCTGGCGACAGGCATTCCGGCCAAATGGGAGGACCTGCCGGCCCCCCTGAGGGATAATATACCGCCGGCCCCTCTGGAATGCCGGGGCTGCAAGACGGATTCGCTGTACGAGGGCTGCCGGAAATGCGGAATTCGGGCCTGCGCTTCAGGAAAAAAGATTGAGGCCTGCATACTCTGCTCCGACTATCCCTGTCCGTTGGTAAAGGAAAGGCTCCAAATGGTGGAGCGGATAAAGGAAGTCCTGCCGCACTGCGCCGTGATGTTCAAAAATCTCGATTCGCTTAAAGTAAAGGGTCTGGTATTCTGGCTGGAGGAGCAGAAAAACAAATGGAGCTGTCCCGATTGCGGAGAGCCCTTTACCTGGTACCAGGAAAAATGCGAAAAGTGCGGGCGGGAGTTGGTGACTATAAAGGACCATAGTAATTATTGATAACAATGATTCGCGTACTGATTATTATATTAAACTAATAACGGCCATGGAAAAGTCTAACCAAATTGGATCGGACAAACCTTGGTATCACGGCTCACCCCAAAAATTGACCAGGCTTAAAGCCGGAAGCACGATAACCCAACAATTCGAAATTGCCCGAATATTTTCCCATAAACCGGCGGTGGTGGTTGGCAACGGAGCAAAATGGAAACATACCGGCCCTTTTATAAAAGGTTTTGTCTATCGTCTATTGGGATTGGTATGTAAGAACGACATCGTGGCGGTTCCCAATTCAACTATGTCCAAAGGAGATGAATGGAACACCCGGCGGGAATTTAGATTGGAGCTGGTTGCTGAAACGATTGTCAATCCAGCAGAATTACTAACAAAACATGAATTAAAAGAAATGGTCAAGCGCGGCGAAGTTGACAAAACCGTTATAGAAACAATTTTTAAAAAGCAACAATATAATAACCCTTAGCGTTCTTCGCGCCTTGGCGGCAAAATAATTTTTCAGGAGTATAAATAATTGTCCCAAGATCACATCCGAAATTTCTGCATAATAGCCCATATAGACCACGGGAAATCCACCCTGGCCGACCGCCTGCTGGAGACCACCGGGTCCATCATGAAGAAGGACATGCAGGAGCAGGTGCTGGACAGCATGGACCTGGAGCGGGAACGGGGCATCACCATCAAGATGCACCCGGTCAAGATGAACTACCGCTCCCAGAGCGGGCAGGAATACATCTTCAACCTGATAGACACCCCGGGCCACGTGGATTTCGGCTACGAGGTCTCCCGCTCCCTGGCGGCCTGCGAGGGCGCCATCCTGGTGGTGGACGCCACCCAGGGGGTGGAGGCCCAGACCGTGGCCAACCTCTACCAGGCGGTCAACCACAACCTGACCATCATCCCGGTGATCAACAAGATAGACCTGCCATCGGCCGAGGTGGAGCGCTGCAGGCAGCAGATCGTCGAACTGATCGGATGCGACGAAGAGGATGTATTGTTGGTCAGCGCCAAGACCGGCCTGGGCATAGATCGGCTGCTGGAGGTGATCATCGAAAAGATCCCGGCCCCCTCGGGCAAAACCGAGGGGCCGCCCCGGGCCATGATCTTCGACTGCATCTTCGACGTCTACCGCGGGGCGGTGCCGTATATCCGGATGGTGGAGGGCAGCCTGAAAAAAGGCATGAAGATAAAACTGTTCTCCAACGAAAAGATCTTCGAGGTCACCGAGGTGGGGACCCTCAAGCTGGGCATGTATCCCAAGGATATATTGCTGACCGGCGAGGTGGGCTATGTGGTGGCCGGCATCCGGACCGTCTCCGACGCCCGGGTGGGCGACACCATTACCGACGCCGAGCATCCGGCCCAAGAGGCCCTGCCGGGCTACAAGCAGGTCAAGCCCATGGTCTACGCCGGGCTGTATCCCACCGAGAACCAGCAGTACCCCGAACTGCGGGAGGCCCTGGACAAGCTGGTGCTCAATGATTCGGCCCTGTCCTACATCCCCGAGACTTCCGGAGCTTTGGGCTTCGGATTCCGCTGCGGATTTTTGGGCATGCTGCACATGGAGATCGTCCAGGAGCGGCTGGAGCGGGAATACAATCTTTCCCTGATCAACACCGTGCCCAACGTGGAGTATAAGGTCTACAAGACCGACGGCCAGGTTCTGCAGGTGGATAACCCGGCCGAGATGCCATCCGAGGTCAGCATCGAGAAGGTGGAGGAGCCCTACGTGGCGGCCGAGATCGTGGTGCCGGCCGAGTTCATCGGCAACATCATGAAGCTGGGGCAGGACCGGCGGGGCATCTACAAAAAACTGGAGTATCTGGATCCCACCCGGGGGATACTGTTCTACGAGTTCCCCCTGGCCGAGATCATCTTTGATTTCTACGACAAGCTGAAGAGCCTTTCCAAGGGCTACGCCTCGCTGGACTACGAGATGCTGGAATACCGGGAATCGGAGCTGGTCAAGCTGGACATCCTGATCAACGGCGACCCGCTGGACGCCCTGTCCTCCATCGTCCACAAGCAGCACTCCTTCGAATGGGGCAAGGCTCTGGTGGGGAAGCTGCGCAAGCTGATCCCCCGCCAGCAGTACGAGATCGCCATCCAGGCGGCCATCGGCAGCCGGATCATCGCCCGGGAGTCGGTCAAGGCCTACCGCAAGAACGTCACCGCCAAGTGCTACGGCGGGGACATCACCCGCAAACGGAAGCTGCTGGAGAAGCAGAAGGAGGGCAAGAAGCGGATGAAGCAGGTGGGCAACGTGGAGATCCCCCAGGAGGCATTCCTGGCGGTGCTGAAGGTTGGAGACTGAGACGAGCGAGGAGGACTTTTTAAACCACTAAGACACCAAGACACCAATGTCATTCTGAGATTGACGCCGTGCGTTGCAAGCCGAAGGATCTTTCCAATCCGACGACAAGTTCGAAAAGGAATTGTCCGATTTGTATGGAGTGGTGAAATGCGAAAGCTTCTATTAATAAACATATTTGTTCTATTGACCCTGGGGTGTGCAGCGGTTCCCGTGCAGGCGCAAGATAAGGTCAATTATCATGCGCTTCCCAGCGAATTTAAAGAAATTTATTTTCGAACAGTTTGTCGGGATGTATCTGTCTATGTAAATTTCTATGAATGGCAGGGCGAATCTCTTGATCAGGTGCATACCATTGCGTTATTGCCTACTGGTTATGTCTATGAACACGAAATGGATAGTACAAATTTCCCTGATAAAGAATGGATCGATCGTTTTACTGAAAGTGTCAAAGCTAAATTGATCAAAGGATATACCAGTAAGTATATTGATAGTTCAGTGTTTGATACTACGTCAAATTGGTTTAAAAGCGTTGATTCTTACAGTAAACATCTTCAGCAGGTTCTAATATATTCCAGCTTAAAAGCCGAAAACAAAATATTTAATCGGAAGTTACTTGATTCTTTAAATAAATTATGGTACCACCCGGAGCTATTTATCATTTCACCTTCGGCAATAGATGATTATATAGATACTTCTGAATTCTATCGTGACAATAGTATCAAAAAGAAATATGCCCGGTGGGGAGGCAAAGCTCATTACGATTCCATATACGATAATATAACAAGAATCGTACAAAGCGAGTTTACGGGAATTGGATTTTATAAAGTAATGCCGCCGGCAACGGCAAAAAATAAATGCGATTCCATCTATAATACACTTGATGACCATGGGCATGATTTATGGGATACGTGGTTTTACCCAAACACAAGTCGGGATGGATTATTTTATCCCTACAAAAAGACGAATTATTCCACTAAAAATGAAAGAACCAAAAAACAACTATCAGATGCTGTCTTCCAATGTTTAGGAACGGATGCATATGTTGTTATTGATATTTCCTACGGTAGTTCAACAACGTCTTATATTGAAAAACGAAAATTTGAAATATCAAATCAAATATTTCTTCAAATATCTATGTTCGGACCTGAGTTTAATGTGCTTTGGTCGGCTGATTTTCCGATCAGCATGCAAATAAGACGGACGTATAGTATGCCAAACAAGAAAGAGCACAAGTATATATATCCCTATGAAATTATTGATTACAATATGGCCCGTGAAAATGTAAGGCGGACGTTAGCGGTGCTAAAGGCAAACAAAATATCAGAATAAAATAATAAACTCCGGCACAGATGTATTTATAAAAAGGATTAGAAATTGGAATGAAAAACAATTCATTTAATAAACTCTGGCACGACTGGCTGTGGCCGCTGCTGTTTGCCGTGATCGTGGTCAAGTTCATCATCAACCCCTTTCTGCTGGAGGCCTACGAGGTGCCCACCGGCTCCATGGAGAAGACCATTCTGCCGGGCGACCGGCTGTTCGCCGAGAAATTCACCTACGGCATCCATATTCCCTTTACCGACAAGACCGTGCTTTCCATGACCTCGCCCCGGCCGGGACAGATGGTGATCTTCCGCAGCCCCTACGACGGCCTGACCCTGGTCAAGCGCTGCATCGGCCTGCCGGGAGATACCATAGAAGTGAAGAATAAAAATCTTTACGTGAACGGCCATAAGTTGGAACAGAAATTCATCCAGCATACCGACCCCGAGCAATATCCCTTTCCGCAGTCCGTCATCAACCCCAAAACCATCCAGAACGACTGGGAGAGCGGGCGCAACGCCGAGCGCTACTGGGTGCGCGACAACTTCGGCCCGGTGGTGGTCCCCCCGGATTGCTACTTCATGATGGGCGACAACCGGGACGAATCGTTCGACTCCCGCTACTGGGGGCCGCTGCCCAAAAGGAACATCCGGGGCCGGGTGATGTTCATCTACTGGTCCTGGGACAAACAATCGGATACCCCGCTTATGAAATTCTGGCAGCGGTTCAGAATAACGCGGATAGGCAAGATACTGACCTAAAGTAAATATAAAATAAAATATCAAAAAGCAAAAATGCTGAAAGCTCACGATAACCGCAAAAAATCCTGGTACCGGGACTGGACGGAATCCATCATCTGGGCGGCGGTGATGGCCCTGATCATCCGCAGCCTGCTGATCCAGGCCTTCAAGATCCCCTCCGGCTCGATGGAGGACACCCTGCTGGTGGGGGATTTTCTGATGGTCAACAAGTTCATCTACGGCACCAAGATCCCCTTCACCGACCGGGCGGTCCTGCCGGGGATCCGGCCGCCGGTGCCCGGCGATATCGTGGTGTTCAAATACCCGCTGGACGGGCGCGATTTCATCAAGCGCTGCGTGGCGGTGGAGGGCGACACCGTGGAGGTGATCGGCCGGGACCTGTATATCAACGGGAAGCGGCCCGACGAGCCCTATGCCGTCCACAAGTCCCGGGAAGCCAGCCTGAACAGGGACGCGGTCAAGAGCATCTGGAAGCCGGATTACCAGAGGGCCTGGGAGGAAAGAAAGTTCGTCCAGCTGGGCTGGATGCGGGACAACTTCGGGCCGGTGGTGATCCCGCCGGGGAACATCTTCGCCATGGGCGACAACCGGGACAACTCGCTGGATTCCCGCTTCTGGGGGCCGCTGCCCAAGGATCTGCTTAGGGGCCGGGCGCTGTTCATCTACTGGTCCTGGGATTCGGAGAACGGCGAGCCGTTCTGGATGTTCTGGAAGAATATCCGTTTCCAGCGGTTGGGTGATCTGATAAAGTAGCTACCGCTAAAAAGATCTCTTGCCCACTAAACACACGAAAATAAAACCGGAATCTAATTATTTCCATAGCCAAGAAAATAATACTCTCTGCTGTTTAAAAAGGAACTGGCGTTTTAGTGGTAATCATTATTTGTGGCCGAGTTTAAAAGAAAGGTTATCATGCCAGATGATATCGTGGTTAAGCAGGCGGTTAGCCAAAGTGATATAGATGATTTCATAAAACTGCCCTGGGCCGTCTATCGCAACGATCCCTGCTGGGTGCCGCCCCTGATCGCCGAACAGCGCAAGATGCTGGATGTCGGAAAGAACGCCTTCTTCGAACATGCCCGGGCCGCCTATTTTCTGACCCAAAAGGACGGCAAGAACATCGGGCGCATCTCCGCCCATATCGACGACAACAGCAACCGGTTTCATAATGAAAAATGCGGCTTTTTCGGATTCTTTGAATGCCGGGATGACCAGAATGCCGCCGCGGCTCTTTTTGCCGCCGCCGGGAGATGGCTTAAAGATCAGGGCATAGATACCATCCGGGGCCCGTTCAACTTCACCACCAACGATACCGCCGGCCTGCTGATAGACGCCTTCGACTCTCCGCCGGTGATAGAGATGACCTACAACCCGTCATATTATCCCAAATTGATCGAGGGCTGCGGGCTGGAAAAGGCCATGGACATGTATGCCTACTTCTTCGACGTGGAGAAGATGGACGGCCGGCGGGTGAGGATGCTGGCCCAGAGGGTGGAGCGCCACGGCATCACCTTCCGGAGCATCGACAAAAAAAAGTTCGTCCAGGAGGTGAAGATATTCAAGGAGGTTTACAACCAGGCCTGGAGCCATAACTGGGGCTTTGTTCCCCTGACCGAACATGAGATAGACCATTATGCCGAAAATTTCAAGGACATAGTGGATGCCGATTTCGTGATCTTCGCCTTCGACGGGCAAAAGCCGGTGGGCTCGCTGTGGGCCCTGCCGGATTACAATTACGTCATCAAAAAGCTGAACGGGAAAATGGGGCCGCTGGAGATGGCCAAATTCCTGTGGCACAAAAGAAAGATCACCCATGCCAGGGTGATGACCGCCGGGGTGGTCGGTGACTACCAGCATCGGGGCATCGAGGCCGGGCTGATCAGCCGGGTGTTCGAGAACGGTCTTAAAAAGGGCTATCGGACAGGGGAGCTGTCCTGGGTGCTGGAGAACAATACTATGATGAACCGGCTGGCCGAGGCGGTGGGGGCCAGGGTTTACAAGACCTACCGGGTGTATGAGAAAAAGATCGTTTGATTGTTCCCTGTTCGGAATTTAAATTTGTAGGGGAGGGTTTGAACCCCTCTCCTACAAATAAACCAAAAGGTTATATACAAAGGCCGCCCTAATTTTGGGCGGCCTCTTTTTGATCATTCTTTGCCGGCAAAAAATGCGGATTCCATAATTCGGTGATGAAAATGGCCAGCGCGGCCAGGCCGAACCCGGCGATGACGTCTATCACATAGTGCAGTCTTAAGAATACCGTGGCCAGTATCAGCAGAATCCCCACCGGCAGCAGGAAGGCGAACAGTTTTTTATGATGGACATGGGCGTAATACAACACGATCAATGTTATGCCGGTGTGCCCGGAGGGGAAACAATCCCTTTTGTTGAACTCGTTGGCGGTCAAAAAATCCAGGATCTGGTTGCCCCAGAACAGGCCCTTGACCGGGCCGGCCTGCTGGCCGGTCAGGGTGAAGCGCGGCCCGACGGCCGGCACCAGCAGATATCCCACGTAGGAGATGAAGAAACCCAGGGTCAAAGCCAAAAAGAGATGCTCCAGCTCGTGATGTTTCTGGTCGAAGTGCAAAAAGACCGCCAGGACCACCGGCAGAAAATAGTAGCTGGAATAGGCCAGGGCCAGCACGTCCACCATCCAGGGGACGGTGAAACGCTCCAGCCAGACGGTGGGATGGACCCCGAACAGGACATAGTCTATCTTGATCAGGTAGCTGTCCAGATCGGGCCGGATATAATGGGTGATGAAGCCTAGGCTCTGGAAGATGGGCAGGATCCCGGCGTAGGGCGCCAGGTGGCGCATGGTTTTGGTCAGCTTGTTGGGCCAGCGGGTGTTGAAGAATATCACCAGGGCGTAGGCCGCCAGGGTCAGCCCGTAGATATAAAAGATCTGCGGCCAGCCGTCGAGTTTGCGCAGGAAGATCACCGTCAGTAGGGAAAGCCCCAGGATGAACCACAGGTAGAGCCATTCCACCTTCTTCAATCGGATGTTTTTCATATTGGTAATTTTAGCATAGATGTAAAATAAGTTCAATAATTGAAAACCCCTCCCCTAGCGTTCAGCTTTCGTAAGCCGTAGCCTGCTTTTTTGGATCAAGGCTCATTACGGCGAAGTAGGCCATTAGGAGAGGGATAAAGGGTGGGGTCCTTTACTCCTTCACTGCTTTGCCCCAGGATTCCTTCAGCGGCACCGTCCGGTTCAGCACCAGCTTGCCTTCCCTGGAATCCGGGTCCACGCAGAAATAGGCCAGCCGTTCCAGCTGGATGGCCTGGCCGGGCTTGACCTGGGCCAGGGCCGGTTCGCATTTGCAATCGGATATCACTTTAAGCGAATCGGGATTTAGGTTGGCGATAAAATCCTGCCCTTCGGGGGCATCGTCGGGATTCTCCTTGGTGAACAACCGGTCATACAGCCGGGCCTCGGCCGTGATGGCATGCTTGGCCGACACCCAGTGCAATGTGGCCTTGACCTTGCGGCCGTCCGGGGCGTCGCCGCCCTTGGTGGCCGGGTCATAGGTGCAGCGCAGTTCGGTGATGTTGCCTGAAGCATCCTTGATGGCCTCGGTGCAGGTGATGAAATAGGCCCAGCGCAGGCGCACCTCGCGGCCCGGCGACAAACGGTAGAATTTCTTGTGCGGCTCCTCCATGAAGTCGTCCCGCTCCAGGTACAGTTCCCGGGAGAAGGGGACCTTTCGGGTGCCGGCGGTGGGGTCCTCGGGGTTGTTGACCGCCTCCAGCTCCTCGCTTTGGCCTTCCGGGTAATTGGTGATGACCACCTTGACCGGATTGAGTATCCCCATATAACGTGGCGCTCTTTTATTAAGGTCTTCCCGAACGTAATGCTCCAGCAGGGCATAATCCACCAGGCTGTCGCGCTTGGCCACCCCAATGCGCTCGCAGAAATTTTTGATGGCCAGCGGCGAGAAGCCACGGCGGCGCATCCCGGCCAGGGTGGAGAGCCGGGGATCGTCGTAGCCGTTCACCTTGCCGTCTTTTACCATATCGATGAACTTTCGCTTGCTCATCACGGTATAGGTCATATTGAGCCGGGCGAACTCCATCTGCCGGGGGTGATAGATGCCCAGCTGGTCCAAAAACCAGTCGTACAGCGGCCGGTGATCCTCGTATTCCAGCGAACACAGCGAATGGGTGATGCCCTCGATGGAATCCTCCAGGCCGTGGGCCCAGTCGTACATGGGGTAAAGGCACCACTTGTCTCCCTGGCGGTGGTGAGGGGTGTGCAGAATGCGGTACATCACAGGGTCGCGCAGGTTCAAATTCGGGTGGGTCATGTCTATCTTGGCCCTTAAGGTCTTGGAGCCGTCGGGGAACTCCCCGGCCCTCATCCGGCGGAACAGGTCCAGGTTCTCGTCAACCGAGCGGTCCCGGTGGGGGCTGTTCCTGCCCGGCTCGGTCAGGGTTCCCCGGGTCCGGCTGACCTCCTCGGCCGCCAGGTCGCAGACGTAGGCTTTGCCTTTTTTGATCAGCTCCTCGGCCCACTGATACATCTGCTCGAAATAATCCGAGGCGAAGAACAGCCGGCCGCCGAAATCGGCCCCCAGCCATTTGACGTCCTCTATTATGGCGTCCACGAACTCCTGCTCCTCCCTGGCGGGATTGGTGTCGTCGAAGCGCAGGTTGAACAGCCCGCCAAACTCTTTGGCGATGCCGTAGTCAATCCAGATGGCCTTGGCGTGGCCGATGTGGAGGTAGGCGTTGGGCTCCGGGGGAAAGCGGGTGTGGACCGATCTGAAGCGGCCGCTCTTTAGATCCTCGGCCACGGCCTCGCGGATGAAATTGGTGGCGGCCGCGCCTTCGATGGGGGTCTTGGTGTTTTCGGTGTTGTTCATAATCAACTCTTCTTTTAAACCACTAAGACACGAAGACACAAAAGGAACAATGATTTTTGTGTTCAGGGGGCATCTTGGCGGTTCCTGTTAGCCGTTTTGTCTGTTGTTTTAAAAAGATACGCTTAAAGCCAGTTTAAATCTTCGCGGGGACAAATAAGCCTGGTCATAGGGCACACGATTGGGATTGAAGGGATCGGAAATATAGTCACTCCAAGCCTGAACGTATGTCAAATATTTCTCGTTCTGATCTATCTGCCCGTCGCGGTTAAGATCACGCCATTTGCTGTAGTATGGATTTGGAATATTTACCGGAACGCCATTCTCGTCAATAGTATATGAAATGCTGTCCGGAATTGGTGATGAAGAAAAATCTTGAACGGATATTATATTACCATCATCATTTACTAAGCCGGTGACCGAATAAAGGCCGCTGACATTCTTTCGGTTGAATAAGTTCAGTATTTCCAGATCCAACGATAAGTTGATTTTATTGAAGTTCATTTTTTTGGATATCAACAGGTCGGTATACCAATAAGAAGGAAGCAGAGAGTCATTCAAATTGCCAATAGTAATTCCTTTCAGGTCTGTCTTAGTGTAAGGAAACCCGGTTCCTAAATTATTGGTCAGCCCAATCGTGATATTTGCCAAGGGGTGGAAGTTAGCTACCTTTGGCCCGAAATTATCGCTCGAATAAAAATTGGTTACAATATTAAATTTGCCGGATTGGTTGCAATTCATAACAATATTATTGCTGTCGTTACCTTTAATGGCTGACAGGGCCTTGCTATAGCTATAATTTAATTGCCCTAAAAAGTAATCTGTTTTATAATCTGTATTCAGTTCAAAACCCTTCACGGTTCCATAGTCGCCGTAATAATAGTCTGTATAAGTAAGCCCTGTGATTGAGTCCATTTTTGAACGTGATTGAAGAATATTATTAATATTTTTATAATAAAAGATAGCGGTTATAGATGTATTATTACCAATTTGCTGCTTAATGCCTGTTTCGTAAGCCGTGGTCGTTTGGTAATCAATCAAATTGCTTACAGAGTATAAAAAGCTCGTGCAAACCTCTTGATAAAAATCCTCCCAAGAGGGTAATTTTTTATAATGGTTATATCCAAAAGTTACCAGCGTGGATGGTGTCAAGGAATAACCAGTATTGGCTCTAAAACTGGTACCATTTTTTTCCTTTTCATAGGTTATTGTTGAGTCTAGGAGCCAATTATAATATTGCTGGTTAAAAGAATCCCCTAAATCCACATGATCAAATCGCAAGCCGACCATTAAGGAAATATTTTTATATATAAAAGCATCTTGAATATAAAATGTCCGGGTTTGTGGTTCAAAATCATAATATTCCTTGAAGGGAACCGGATCCCAGGGAAGAGTATTATTTTTCTTATAAACACGATATTTCTTTAGCTCACTACCCCCGGAAAGTTTGTTGTGTTCATTGATTTGTGAGGAAACGTCAAGTTTTCCCGAGGTATAATCCGAAAACGTTTTTTCCCACGTTCTGGCCAGCCCGTAAGTGTTAAATATACCGGTAACCCCATAAGGGTTATCAACGTTTCCGGAATTGTATGCCTGACCCTCGTAAGCATCATACATGCTGTCGCCGTCGGCATCGGCATCGGAAAGAAAGGCATAATCTTCCCACCAGCTTCTATTTTTCTCTGCTATGGTATCACGTATTCCTAATTGGGTCTGGCTGTGATGCTTGCTTAGCTTGAGAGTGTAGTTGATCTTGTTGGCGATGTTGTGTGTCCATGTCGCGCCCAGCAAGTGGGATTTTTGTAGTTTTGAATAATACCCGTCCAGATTATATTTGAAGGAGGCTGTATATTGGGCTTGTTGATCCCTGGTGGCTATGCCCAAGAGGCTCAATTTTGCGTCAAGTGGCTGTATCTTGTAGCTTGCTTTTCCCGTGATGCGGTATTTATTATAATCGCTGTGCGGCAGATATTCTGCATCGCTTTCCTTCCAGCCACGCAACCAACCGTTGGCGATTCGTTCTGCCTTTTCTGCCTGCCATGCTCCATCAGAGGAATCTGCCCAATCGCCTTTCCAGTCGGTCAGGCCCATGGTATCGTCGTTGGTGGCCACATATTCGGCATGGCTGTATTGAAGGGTGTCCGCCCAAAGATAATCCTTACTGGGATCAGGGATATAAAATTTCTCCGGCATAAAACAGGGCCGAATATCGTCGCCGTTATCGGTCTCGGCCGAAAGTAAGTATGATATATTCCTATAGAACGGCAGAGCTCCGCCAAGCGCCGTTTCAAATTTATTACCATTACGGCTTGGCTCTGTGGACCATTTGCCGAAAATGTTGAATTTTCCCGTATAGTCCTTGGTTTTGAAATTAACCAAACCGCCCATTGCGTCTCCGGTTTCGGCACCCCAGCCGCCAGTAGTTACGGATAATTCTTCAATAGCCGCCAAATTGATAGGGATAGCGATCTCTCCGGTGTATTGTTCGGTTACATTGAAACCGTCTATGAAATAGGCTATCTCATCGGAACGGCTTCCCCGGAAATAAAGCGAGCCATTTCCGTTCACCACTCCGTTGGTAGCCGATAATACTGTGATGATATTGGCATTGGGCGTGGTGGCTATCTCCCCGGAATAAACAACTCTAGTGCCAGGCGCAGATGGTTTATAATTGGAGGTTACTCCATAAACGCCGCCACCTACGGGTCTTACTATAATAGTGTCGGCCGCCAATGTGTCATTGGCCGGGACGGCAATCGTAATTTCAGTACTATCTGTTTTCAATGTATCCGGAACGGGAATGGTTTCCTGGGCGCCGGCCAAAAGAGGTAAAGAAAGGATCGTGTAAAACAGGACAAACGAAAAATACCGTTTCATATTGATCCTTTTTAGCTTGGTTTAGATAATAATTTTATTCCCGATGTAATTCTTCCGATAGTCTCCTCTTTTCCCAGCACCTCCGCCAGGTCAATGGCCCCGCCGGGCGAGCTTTCCTTGCCGGATAGGGCGGTGCGTATGGGCCACAGCATCTGCCCGGTCTTCAGCCCCTTTTGTTCTATCAATTTAAAAAGCGTATCATGTATGGCCTGGTGCTCCCAGCTTCCCAACTTCTCCAGTTCGGACAGGGCCAATTTCAGCGACTCCAGCGAAACGGCCGGGTCGGTCTTCATCTTCTTGTTCACGTAAAGCGAAACATCGTATTCCGGCAGGGTGTCTATAAAATCCACAATGGCCGGTATGTCGCTCAATACTTCAGTTCTCAATTGAACCAGCTTGCTGAGTTTAAGAAGATCGATATCCGTTCTTTTAATGGCCTTCTGGTAGTAGGGCATTGCCATCTGGTTGAACTGCTCGGGGGCCAGCTTGCGGATATACTCGGCGTTCATCCACTTCAGCTTGTCGGGATCGAAGATGGCCGGAGAATTATTCAGCCCGGAGACCGAGAATATCTGCTTTAACTCATCCAGCGAGAAGATCTCCCGGTCATCCTTGGGATTCCAGCCCAGCAGGGCAATATAATTGACAATGGCCTCCTTGAGATATCCCTGGTGGTAAAAATCCTCGAAGGAGGCGTCGCCCTCCCGCTTGGAGAGCTTTTTGCCGGCGGCCTTCATGATCAGCGGCAGATGGATGTAGGCCGGGATCTCCCAGCCCATGGCCTGGTAGATCAGATTGTATTTCGGCGCTGAAGAAAGATATTCGCTGCCCCGGATGACGTGGGATATCTGCATCAGGTGGTCGTCCACCACGTTGGCGAAATTGTAGGTGGGCAGGCCATCCGATTTGAGCAGGATGCCGTCCTCCAGGGTGTCGTTCTCCACCGTCACCGAACCGTAGACCATATCCTGGAAGGTGGTCGTTCCTCCGCGGGGGATCCTCTGCCGCACCACACAGGGTTCGCCGCTGGCAGCCCGCTTTTGGGCCTCGGCCGGAGCGATCTCCCGGCAGGGGTCCTGATATTTGAAGACGGTCTCCTTGCCCCCGGCTTCTTTGCGCAAAGACTCCAATTTTTCCTTGCTGCAGAAGCAGTAGTAGGCCCCGCCCCGGGAGATCAACTTTTCGGCCCATTCCTTGTAGATGCCCTTGCGCTGGCTCTGGACATACGGTCCGAATGGTCCGCCGATATCCGGCCCCTCGTCATGTTCCAGGCCCACCAGGTTCAGGGTATTATAGATCACTTCGACCGACCCCTCCACCAGGCGCTCCTGGTCGGTGTCCTCGATCCGCAGGATGAACTGGCCGTTCCTGGCGCGGGCGATCAGGTAGGCATACAGGGCGGTCCGTAAATTGCCGATATGCATGTAGCCGGTGGGGCTGGGGGCGAAGCGGGTCCTTACTGGTATTGGCATAAAGTGGAATGAACTCTTTCTGAAATTTTGGTTTATAACTTATCAAACCGAACGATCAATGGCGGTCATTTTGTTTTTGTCATTCCTGCGGAAGCAGGAATCCACGTTTTTCAGGATTCCCGCCGGAGTTAACTTTTGGATGCCTGCCTGCGCAGGCATGACGGGAGGCGGGTATGACAATATAATAGAAATGCGCTTATATAGAGAAGGGGACCAGATCGGTTGGGTTATCTATTCCGCGATATCAGGTAATAAACATTGGCGATCACCGCCAGGTCGGCCACAAAGCCGATGGCGTCCTTCCAGAAGAACCGGGCGTTGCGCGGGATCATCACGGTATCGCCGGGCTTCAGGGCCGGAATGGCAACCTGCTTGGTGCTGTTAAGGTATTTGTCGATATTTATCTTCTGGTTGAGCCGTTTGGCTCCATCGTGGCTCGACAGCCTGACCCGGGAGAGGGCGGCATACTGGGTGGGGCCGCCGGCCCGGGACATAAGGTCCAGCACCGTCGAGCCGTCCGGCACCCGGTACATGCCGGGACTGTTGACCTCGCCCCAGACGTGCACCTCTATCAGCAGGCGCTGGCCGGCGTCCATGTAGAACTCCTCCTTTTTGAAGGAGGGGGCATCCTGGGCCATGATAAAGGATGAGCCCGGGATCGTAACCACCAGAGAAAGTATCGCTAGTTTGACCATCAGTTTCATATTTAACACCCCGCTTGAGTTTCAAATATATTTCACCGCAAAGAACCGATGCAGCCGTTATCGGATCCCTGCGGTGAATCGAAATGACCGATATCTGTATTGTTAGCCCTTGATCTTCTTCAGGCGGTCCTTGGCCTTGGCCAGGTAATCCTTGGCCTTGGCGTGTCCGGGATCGGATTTTAAAAGCTGCTGGAAGGTCTTGACTGCCTGGTCGTATTCCTCGTTCATATACTGCTTGACGCCGGTCTTGTAAAGATCGGTGATCTGGTCGGCCGAAAGTTTGGCCGAGGCGGCCGGCTTGGGCGCTGCGGCTTTGGGTTTTTCGACGGCCGCTGGCTGGAGGGCTGTTTTCCTGGTGACGGCCGGTTTGGCCGGCGGCGCGGCCGGGGCGGAGACCGCCGGGGGCTGGTATGTCCGGCGGGCGGTGGTATTATAAGCCACCGGGGCGGCAGCGATGGGCTGCAGGGCCAGTTCGTTTACGGCATCCTTGCGGTCCCTGGCGGCCACCTCTATGCTTTGCGAGCGGTACCCCTCGGCAGAGATGGACAGGCTGTACTTCCCCGGGGGCGCCTGGGTATTGTACTCCCCGGTCCGGGGATCGGAGCTGAATTCCGGCAGGTCCTTGCCCACGAAACTGAAGCTGGCCGCCACGGGCTGGCCGGTGGCGGCATCGACCACCGTGCCCTTGATGGTGCCCAGTTTGCGCTTGAGGGTCAGGTCCCATTTTTCCTTCTTGCCCGGCTCCACCTTGATCTTTCTCTCCAGCCAGCGGTAGCCGTTGGCGTAGATGTGGATCTTATAATCGCCCGGCGGCAGCTCGGTCAGGTATTTGCCGATATCATCGCTGACGGACCCCGGGAGCCCGGCCCCGGGGAAGGTGATCATGCCCTTCATGGGCACCCCGGTGTCACGGTCCTTGATCATCCCGGCGATGGCCCCGGTGATCACCCCGGAGATGGCCCGGCCGGCGCTGGCCGGAAAGTCCAGCCCCAGATTGATCTGCCAGGGGGCCGAGGCCCTGGTCAGGCCGATGTCGGCCGACAGGGATATGCCCAGGATGTCCAGCGGGACATAATGGATGCCGGGGGTGAACCGGGCCTCGGTGCGGTCATAGCCCCGGCCCGAAAGCACCAGGGAATCCGGCAGGGAATCCTTGGCCGAGCCCATCCGCAGTTCGGACGAGACCTCGGCAAAGGCGGAAAACTTCTGGCTGAAGCCGTATTCGTATCCCGCCCCGGCCGGGACCTGGGGCCGCTGGTCGCCCCGGGTCAGAAAGCCCAGGTTGGCATACAGGGTGGACTGCCTGAGGTTTATATCGCCCAATATCTTGGCCCCAAAATCCAGCTGGCCGGTCTGGGACGGTCCGTCGTCATATTTATCCTTGTCCACGGGAACCGAGATGATGGGCATTATTCCCAGATCCACCATTTGGTCGGCCAGGGCCAGGCTGTACTTGCCGGAGATGGTGATGTCGCCGGGACAGCCCAGGGTGTTGTCCAGGCCCTCGCCGCCCGGGCTGGTGATGGTCCACTGCTCGCCGTGGGCCACTCCGCTCAGCAGCAGCGACATGTTTGGCAGGGGGGCAAAGCTCAAAAGCTGGTAGCTCCAGATGTCGTTGTAGGAGTTTTCGGCCCCGGCCAGATAGGAGACCCTCTGCTGGCCGTAGCTGGAGAATGAATTCACCGTGCGATAGCCGAACATCGAGCCGGTCTTGGCCGATTGCAGATGCACCAGCCCCGGCCCGCCGATGATCGGGAACCGGGCGGCCCAGGAGAGCGCTGCCGTGAGGGCCAGCACCACGGTCAGGCGGAATAATAATTTCATAAAAAGGAACTATCCTCTAATTTTCTTCAAGCGTTCCTGGCTCTTTTTCAGATAATCCCGGGCCTTGGTATTCCCGGGGTCGGACGCCAGCAGCTTCTTGAAGGTGGCCACGGCCTTGTCGTATTCTTCGCTCATGTACTGCTTGACCCCGGTCTTATAAAGGGAGGCCACCTCCTCGGGGTTTAAGCCGGGCGCCTTGGGAGCCGGCTTTCTTTCCGGTTTGGGCTTTGCCACCACAGCCACCGGCGGCTTGGCCGGTTTCTGAACCACCGCCGGCTGGACCGGCTTGGGCTTGGGAATGGGCTGCAGGACGATATTCTGAACGGATTCTTGCTTGTCGGTCAGGCTGATGCTGGCCTGAAAAGGCTGATAGCCGTCGGCGGCCACGCGTAGGTCGTATTTCTTGGGGGCGGCCAGGGTCAAGCTGAAACCGCCGGTAGCCTGGTCGTTGTGGTATCTGTCTCCGTTCCCGTTCAGGGTGATCACGGCCGGCACCGGCCGGCCGGTGCCGGCATCGGCCACCTGGCCCTTGATGATGCCCTCCCGGGGGCTGAGGGTCAGGTCCCAGGACTGCGATTCGCCGGATTTGACCTCCAGCTTCCGGTCAACCGTCCGGAAACCGTTGGCCATCACCTTGATATTATAGGTGCCGGGATTAAGTTTTAACTGATAGCTTCCGTTGGGCTGGCTGACCACCGCCGGCATATCGGTGCCGGGGAAGCTGATCATGCCCCTGATCGGCTGGTTGGTCTGGCGGTGTTTTATCAGGCCGGCGATGGTCCCGGGCATGATGATGGATCTGATAAGTCCGGCGGCGGCCGGAAAATCCAGCCCCAGAACCAACTGCCAGGAAGGAGTGGCCCTGGTCAGCCCGATGTCGGCGGCCAGGTTTACTCCCAATAAGGGAAGCGGCACAAAACGAAGCCCCGGGGTTATCCGGGCTTCGGTGCGATCGAAGCCCCGCCCGGAAAGTATCAAGGAATCCGGCAGGGAATCTTTCTTGGAGCCGATCCGCAGTTCGGCCGAGGTTTCCATGAAGGCCGAGAAGCGGTTGTTTATTTCATAATTGACACCCAGCCCGGCCGGCACCTGGGGGCGCTGGTCGCCGCGGGTCAAGAAACCCACGTTCACCAGGATGCTCATTTTATCCCGGGCCATATCTGTCAGCAGCTTGCCGCCGAAATCCACCTGGCCGGTCTGAGACGGGGAATCCTGAAATTTCTCTTTATCCATCGGAATGGTGACCATCGGCATAAAGGCCAGATCAACCATGCCGTCATAAAGCTGGAGGCCGTATTTGGCGGCTATGGTAAAATCGCCGGGGCAGCCCAGGGTATTGTCCAGGCTGTCTCCGCCCGGGCTTTTTATGCTCCATTGCTCGGCATGGGCCAGGCCCACCACCATAAACGCCAGGTTATCCATCGGCGAATAGTTCACCAGGTTGTAGCTCCACAGGTCGTTATATGAATTATCGTCGCCCGGCAGATACGATACTTTCTGACCGCCGTAATTGGTGATGGTATTGAAGCTTCTGAAGCCAAAGCCCTGTCCGGCCTTGGCCGACTGCAGATGGATCAGGCCCGGGCCGCCCAGCAGGGGGAAACGGGCGGCCTGCGCGGCGGGCAGCGTCAGAAACAGGGATATTGTGATCAATAGATATTTTTTCATGGTCCGTCTCCAAAATAGGGGTTGAGGGGCAAATGCCCCTTTGGGTTGTATGGAAAAATTACATAAAATACTACAACCCGAGTATCATAGATTAGCACATTTAGGCAATAAATGTCAATATTGTTGACAAAATAAATTGCTTTATAATAAGAACTTGCGTTTTTTCAGGATGGTCATTAATTTCTTGATTTTAATCCGAAGTTCCAGTATCATTAAACTCTATGGACCGCCACTTTATAGATGTGATGAAATCGAACCACACCATAGCCGCCATAGCCACCGGCCCGGGGCCGGCCGCCCTGGCCATGATCAGGATCTCCGGCTCGGATTCGGCCCGGATCGGCGACGCCATTTTCACCGGGAGCCTGAAACCATCGGCGATGGAAAGCCATTTACTGCATTACGGCCACATCGTCGATGCCGGTGGAGCCCGGCTTGACGAGGCCATGCTGGTGGTTTTAAGGCCGCCGCATTCCTTCACCGCCGAGCAGATGGTGGAGATCACCTGCCACGGGGGTGGGGCGGCGGCCGGAGCGGTCCTGGAGGCGGCCCTGGCGGCCGGCGCCCGGCCGGCCCGGCCGGGGGAGTTCTCGTTGCGGGCCTTTCTCAACGGACGGATAGACCTGGCCCAGGCCGAGGCGGTGTGCGACATCATCAATGCCCGGACCGGCACCGCCGCCCGGGCCGCGCTGGAAAGGCTCTCCGGGGGTCTCTCCCGCAAGATCGCCGCCGTCAGGGAGAGCCTGCTGGATGCGGCCGCCTTGGTGGAGTCCCTGATAGACTTTCCCGAGGAGGATATTCCTCCGGCCGAATCCGGCAAATTGATAAATGATATCGACCGGGCAAGGGAGCAGATCGCCAGGGTCCTGGCCGGCAGCAAAGCCGCCATGGTATTAAAGGACGGGGCCCGGGTGGTCATCGCCGGCCGGCCCAACGTCGGCAAATCCAGCCTGTTCAACATGCTGCTTAAAGAAGAGAAGGCCATCGTCACCGAAACCCCCGGAACGACCAGAGATGTGCTGGAGGGCTGGATAGACATCGGGGGCATCCCCGTCCGCCTGTTCGATACCGCCGGCCTCAGGGATACGCTCGATGAGATCGAGTCCCATGGCATGGAACGGGCCCGGGGCAAGCTGGAGCAGGCCGACCTGGTGCTGTTGGTGCTGGACGGGACCGGGCCGATGGACCAGGAGGATGAAAAGCTTTTATCCCAAACCGAAAAATATGCCCGTTTGATCCTGGTGAACAAATGCGACCTGTCGCAATCTCTGGTGAACGGCACTGGCGGATCGTGGCTGAAGATATCGGCCGTCACCGAAGAAGGTTTGCCGGAACTGGAGTCTTCCATTGTGGCCCGGCTTACCGACGGACAGGGCATCGAGCCCGGGGCCGCCTCGGCCGCCAATGCCCGGCAGGCGCAGCTGATGGGGGAATGCCTGAAGCACCTGGAAGTCGCCAGAAATGGCCTACAGCAGAAGCTGTCTTACGATCTTTTGGCCAGCGATCTCAAGGCCGCCATCGATGCTTTGGGCCAGATAACCGGCCAGACCATAGGCGATGATATTCTGGACAGGATCTTCGAAAAATTCTGCATAGGCAAGTGACAATAGTTATTCGTTAATGGTTGATAGGGATATTTTTGCGAAATAAAAAGCAACATAATTAAAGGAGGAAAGCAATGAAACGCCTGGCACGTTCACTGATCTTAGCCATCATGGCCGCTCCCTCACTGTTGCTGGCCGAGCCATGGCAGGCCACCCTGGACGCCAACCTGCTGGCCACCCAGAACGCCTACAGCAACAGCTGGACCGGCGGGGAGGCCGGGGCCCTGTCCTGGGCCACCAACTGGAATTTTGTGGGGCAGAGACAGTTCAACGCCAGATGGCACAGCAAGAACACCATCAAGCTGGCCTTCGGACAGACCCACAGCCAGGAGCAGGAGAGCAAGCGCTGGATGAAGCCGGTCAAATCCACCGACCTGATCGATTTCGAATCTATGTGGCGGATGACCCTGGGGCTGTTCGTTGACCCCTTCGCCGCGGTCCGGCTGGAGTCGCAGTTCCTGGACGCCAGCCAGCCCGATAATATCCGTTACGGCAACCCCCTGAAATTCACCGAGAGTTTGGGCGCGGCCAAATCCCTCTTCAAGGAGAAGGACCGCGAACTGACCTTCCGGCTGGGCGCGGCCCTCCACCAGGAGGCCAACCGGGGGGTGATCATTGATCTGGCCGGAACCAAACAGGATTTTTCCAGCAACAACGGCGGCGCCGAGTTCGTGGCCGACTACAAGACCCCGGTGGGTTCCGACAAGATATCCTTTGCCAGCAAGATGACGGTCTACAAGGCGGTGTTCAGTTCCCAGAAGGATGAATTGGCCGGGCTGCCCGGCCAGGATTACTGGAAACAGCCGGACGTCGGCTGGGAGAACACCCTGGTGGCCAATATCAGCAAATACCTGATGGTCAACCTTTACCTGCAGATGCTGTACGACAAGGAGGTGGACCTGCGGACCCGGTTCAAGCAGACCCTGTCGCTGGGATTGACCTATTCCATCAAATAATTTTTTAAAAGGATAAAGACCATGTTCAAAGAATTCAAAGAATTCGCCCTGCGGGGCAACGTGCTGGACCTGGCGGTGGCGGTGATCATCGGCGGGGCCTTCGGCAAGATCGTGTCCTCCATGGTCAACGACATCATCATGCCCCCCATCGGGCGGCTGATGGGCAAGATGGATTTCAGCCAGCTGGTGATACCGTTGGCCAGGCCGCAGGGCATGGAATTCACCAAGATCACCCTAAAATCCGCCACCGAAGCCAATATTGCGGTCATCAAGATCGGCCTGTTCATCAACAATGTGATCGATTTTGCCATCGTGGCCTTGGTGATATTCCTGGTGATCCGGCTGGTCAACAAGCTCAAGAAGCAGCCGGTCCCGGTTCCGGCCCAGCCCACCACCAAGGAGTGCCCGTTCTGCTTCTCGGCCATAGCCCTCAAGGCGGTGCGCTGCCCCAACTGCACCTCGGAGATCAAGCTTCCGGCGTAGAACGATGGTATCATTGAATATACCGAAGCATAAACCGCTTTAGGAGATTATGCCTTTTACCGCCGCCCATCCCGCCATGATCCTGCCCATCAAGGCCAGATGGCCGAAATATTTCAGCCTGACCGCTTTGGTGGTGGGCAGCATGGCCCCGGATTTCGAGTTCTTCATCCGCTTCTATCCGCTGCGGGGGCCGGGCCATACCCTGCTGGGATCGCTGTATTTCAACCTGCCGCTGGTATTCCTGACGGCGCTGTTGTTCCATTATGTGGTGAAAAAACCCCTGATATATTGCCTGCCGGGATCCCTGGGCAGCCGTTTTTATGCGATGGCCGGGGACAGATGGTCCATCGCCACCCCCAGGAATTTTCTGGTCTTCACCTATTCAGCCCTAGCCGGCATGCTGACCCATTTCTTTCTGGACGCCTTCACCCACCCTTTGCAGATGTTCAGGGATCTGGCGCCGGTTTTGATGAGCCACCTTTTCACCATTCGTTTTTACGGTGCGGAATATAAAGTGCCGGCCCATAATGCCATTCATCTGGCGGTGACGGCCATCGGCCTGGGGGTGATCCTTTATTACATCATGAAATTGAAACCGGCCGCGGCCGGAGAGAAAAGAAGGATCGGACAGCTTTTCAAGTGGGCCTATTGGGGCTTTGGCCTGGCCCTGGCGGTAGCCATCACGGTCCTGCGCACCATTCAGATCAGGGGCCGCCCGGGGATCGGGTTTTTCGAGCACTACGGGGTCACCTTCCTGAGCGGTTTGATACTGGGATTCCTGGCGGTATCCCTGGTTTACAGGGCTTTCCGGGAATTTCGATAGCCCGGATCAGGGGCCACGGCCTGAAGCGAAAGCAAGCCAAATTTCGGCTTGCTTTTTGCGCTTTAAATATGATAGCCTATGATGTCTGGAACTGTTTCATGATAAAGGAGCCCCATGGATGATAACAAGGTCAAGGAATTGCTGGGTGAGCTGGAGGCTTCTCTGGTAAACTCGCCCCACCTGGCGGTGATGATACTTGACAAGGACATGCAGATCGTCTGGCATAACAAGCGTTTCGGGGATGAATTCGGAGAGTCCGGAGAGGTCGTCGGGAAGAGGTGTTTTGACATCACCGCCGCCGGAAAGCCCCATGCCGGATGTCCTTTGAAGGTCTCCCAGAAGGAGGGCAGGAACACCAAGGGGTATTTTGACATGGGTGACAAATTATTCTTCTTTCTGACCATTCCGCTAAAGGATGGCTATGCTGCCAAGGTGCATACCTATCTTCCCAAGGATGGGCAGGGGAAGATAGAGGAGATCTGACCATGAACCCGGTTCTGGCGTCTATCTTGAGAATTGCTCTGGTATTGGTCTTTTTCCTGTGTTTGGGGTTGGTGCTTTTTTACCTATACCAGGACAAAATGATCTTTTATCCCCAGAAGATCAGCCAGGCCGAGGTCGAAGGCATAAGCAAGAACTTCAAAAATGTTGAAGAAATAAGCCTGAAGGCAAAAGACGGGGTGGTTCTCAAAGGATGGTTTGTTAAAGACAGTACTGACGGCAGATCAAAAATACTGTTCTATTTCGGCGGCAACGCCGAGGAGGTTTCGTATCTGATAGAAAAAGCCCCGGAGTTCAAGGGCTGGTCTCTGGTTCTTTTAAACTACCGGGGATACGGCCAGAGCGGGGGCAAGGTGAGCGAAAGATCGCTTTATAGCGATGCGCTAGAGATATATGATCATTTTATCAACCGGAAGGATATAAAAGACCCCAAGATCGCGGTCATGGGCCGGAGCATCGGCACCGGTGTGGCCACCTATCTGGCCAGCAAAAGAAAGGCCGATGCCGTGGTTTTGGTATCTCCATACACCAGCCTTAAAGATGTGGCAAAGGCGCATTATCCGTTTTTGCCAGTGGGATTGATACTAAAATATAAGTTCGATTCTATAAAGCGGGCTCCGGAGATCAAAGCATCGGGGCTGATCTTGGTGGCCACGGAGGACAGGACCATCCCGCCCCGGCAATCATACCAGCTGGCAGAAAAATGGGGCGGGAAGGTTAAGATAAAGGAATTTGCCGGGGCAGACCACAACTCGCTCAGCGGAGACAGCGGGTATTGGGCGGCCATAACAGCGTTCTTGGACGGAATATAACTTTTATATAAGACAAGAATGAGAACCAAGCCAAACATAATAATCCGTCTGGCTAGGAAAACCAACCTTAACGACTGGCTATTCATGCGCCGGGCGTTGTGGCCCGATTGTCCGCCCAAAAAACACCGGGAGGAGATGGCCCAGATCCTGGCCGACGGGAAGGACCAGCCGGCCTGGGTGGCCGAATCCCTTTCCGGGGAAATCATCGGCTTTCTGGAGGTCTCGGTCCGCAACTACGCCGACGGGGTCGGCCGGCAGGATGTCGGCTATCTCGAGGGCTGGTATGTAAAACCCAAGTACCGCAAGCAGGGGGTGGGCCGGGCGCTGGTCAAAACCGCCGAGGAATGGGCTGTCCGCAGTGGTTTTTCGCATATGGGTTCTGATACCTGGGTCGGAAATAGGGGCAGCTACAGAGCCCACCGGGCCATGGGTTACCAGGATGTCGGCCGGGACGTGCATTTTGTTAAAAAATTAAATATCAAAAATAAAAGATAAAATCTTTTATTAAGGAGGACCCATGTTCGAAGGAAAGAAGGTCCGTTTAAGGGCCTATCGAAAAGAGGATATCCCGCAGGCCCTGGAATACATCAACGATCCCGAAGTGAAAAAGAACCTGGTGATAGGGATTCCCTTCCCCCTGAAACTGGAGGACGAGGAGAAGTTCTTCAATGACATGAGCGCGTTCAAGGATGCGTATTCGTTTGCCATAGAGACCTTGGACGGCTCGAAATACATCGGCGGCTGCGGGACAAACAAGGTCGATTGGAAGAACCGCTACGCCATGGTGGGCATATTCATCGGCGACGAGCAATACCGGGGCAAGGGGTACGGCAGCGATGCCATGAGGGTTTTATTGCGCTTCATCTTCGACGAGATGAACCTGGACAAGGTCAAGCTGGAGGTGTTCTCCTTCAACCAGCGGGCTATCAAAAGCTATGTTAAATGCGGCTTCCGCCAGGAAGGGGTGCTGCGGCAGGAGATATTCCGGGAGGGGAAATACCACGATGTGATCATGATGGGCATCCTGCGGTCGGAATGGGAGAAGCTGAACAGTTAGTTTGGTGGATGGATTGATAATAGACATTAGGAACATTACGGCCAAAGATCTGCCAACGGTCGGCAACAAGGCGGCCAACCTGGCCCGGCTGATGTCTTCGGGATTCAGCGTTCCCGACGGGTTTTGCCTAAGCGCCGAGGCTTATTGGCAGGCCCTGGTTCAGGGACATAGAGGCAAAGAGCTGGGGGATCTTTTAAGGAACATCGATCCGGGCCATGCGGAGAGGGTCCGGGACATTGCCCATGCCATATCCGAATTGTTTGACAAGGTATCCATCCCCGATGAAATGGCCGGGAAGATCAAAAATAAATACCGGTCTGGTTTCACCGATAACGATCTGGCCGCGGTGCGCTCGTCGGCCACCGCCGAGGACCTGCCCGGCCTCTCCTTTGCCGGACAATATGACAGCTTCCTCAACCTCAGGGGAGCCGACGATATCTTGCCGGCAATAAAAAAAGTCTGGGCTTCCCTGTGGTCGGAGAGGGCCATTGTCTACCGGGAAAAGAACGGCATCAGACAGGACGATCTCGCGATGGCGGTGATCATCCAGCGGATGGTGCCGGCGGATGTCTCGGGCGTGGCGTTCACCGCCCATCCCGTCTCGGGCGACCGGGGATCCATTCTTATCAATGCCGTCCGCGGCCTGGGGGAAGAACTGGTGTCGGGGAAGACCAAACCCGATCAATACCAGATCATAAAGGGTTCTTTCCAGATCGAAAAGGACCTGTCTGGTAACGAGCCACTGTTGTCGGACGGCAGGATAAAGGAATTGACAGGCATTGCCCTGAAGATAGAAAAGCTGTTCGGCTGTCCCCAGGATATCGAATGGGCTTTTAATAAAGATAAATTTTATATCCTGCAATCGCGGAATATCACGGCAGCAGAAAACAACCAACCGCCCTTCCCGGTCATCTGGGGAAATACCGCCACCCGGGAGATCCTGAAAAACACGCCGGTCTACTGGTCCAACTGGAACACCCGGGAGAACATGCCCTATCCGTTGAAGCCGCTCAGCTGGTCGTTCTTCAACGATTTTCTGGTCCCGGCCATCAACCGGGCCATCTGGGGAGTGGCCCCGGGATCACCGATCTATCATTACAGCCACATCATCGACCTGGTGAACGGGCGCACCTATTGGAACATGAACCTGCTCTACGGACATCCGTTATTTCGCAGGATCATGCGGCCCATCATGGGGCGGATAGACCATGAGGCCACGGTCTTTTTCGAAAAGGCCTACCATAACGGGGATCTGCGGCCGGCGGCACTGCCGATAAACCCTTGGCAGAAGATGATCGTCGCAGCCACCGCCCTGAAGTGCTATCTGGGATTTCCCTGGTTCATGAGCCTGAAGCAGATCTACCGGCAATGCGACGAATACTGGGTTTTGGCCGACCAGTATGATGCCACCCCCCTGGAGGGGAAATCCAGCCGGGACCTGCTGGAGGAGGCCCGGCTGTTCGGGTTCGTCACCGCCCGGTATGCCTTTCCCCTGCTGTTCATCGCCAGCAAGGCGGTCATGGCGTTTGATGTCATCAAGCGATTGACCGGCGAGTGGCCCGGCTTCAGATACGAGGATCTGATGCTCGGCATCAAGGGGAACAAGACCACCGAGGCGGCCCTGGAGCTTTTCAAGCTTTCGCGGATGCCGGAAACCGTCAGGGGAATATTCGAACGATCGGATGTTTCCCGGTGTGAAGAGTTTGAAACCGCCTTGGCAAAATATCCGGAGGGCCAGGACTATCTTGCCAGGGTCAACAAATTTCTTGATGCCTACGGCCACCGGGGGATGAAGGACCTGGACATGGGCTATCCCAGCTGGGGCGAGGATCGCAGTTATGTTTACCAGATGATAAAGAGCTATCTGCAATTCGGCCCGGGCGATATCGATCCGATAAAGCAATTCGAGCAGTCGGTGGCCAGGCGCCGGCAACTGATAAAAACCGCCAAAGAACGCCTGTCTAAAAATCCAGGGGACAGAATATTACCCGTCCGGCGCTGGCTGTTTCAGAAGATGGCGGATGTCATCCACGACTGCCTGCCCCTGCGGGAGAACGAGAAATTCTACGGCATCCGGTGCTTTCCCGGCAGCCGCCGGATAGTGTTGGAGATAGGCCGCCGCTATTGTGAAAAAGGTTTACTGGATGACCGGCAGGACATCTTCTATCTGACGGTGGGGGAGATAATGGATATCGAGAGCGGGAGATTTCCCGAAACCGGAAATATCAAGCAGTTCCTTCAAAAAAGAAAGGACGATTGGCAAAGCCAGGTGGATTCCGATCCGCCGTTCATCCTCCGCAGCGACGGTCGGCAGTGGCGGAACACCAACCAGAAGCCTCAGGAAGGAAATGTCCTGCGCGGGGTGGGGGCCTCTTCCGGCCGGGCCACCGGCCGGGCCCGGATCATCCGGGACCCTTCGCAGGCCCGCCTTTTCAACAAGGGCGAGATCCTGGTGGCGCCCTATACCGAGCCGGGCTGGGCCCCGCTGTTCCTTATGGCCAAAGCCCTGGTGATGGAGGTGGGCGGGGCGCTGTGCCACGGGGCCATCGTGGCCCGGGAATACGGCATTCCGGCGGTGGTGGGTGTGAACCGGGCCACCTCGGAGATAAAGGACGGGGACCAGATCACGGTGGACGGGAGCAGCGGGGAAGTGATAATAAATAAATGAAAAGTTAAAAATAAAACATAAAAAACAAGGATTCGCCATGCCAAAGAAAAACTATGGACTGACATTATTGGGTAAAAAGGTCACCAGGCCCGGCGGCAAGTTGGAGGCCTTTCCCAACAAGTATCCCAAAAGGGACTACCAGGTGGTGCTGGAATCGGCCGAGTTCACCGCGGTCTGCCCCATCACCGGGCAGCCGGATTTCGGGACCATCACCATCAACTACGTGCCGGACAGGCTGATCATCGAATCCAAATCCTTAAAACTTTACCTGTGGTCCTTCCGCAACCAGGGCATCTTTCACGAGGAGGCGGTCAATAAAATATTGGATGATATCGTCAAGATCGCCAAGCCCCGCCGCTGCAAGGTGACCGGGTTCTTCAATGCCCGGGGGGGTATTGCTATTAACGTAAGCGCCAGCTATAATTGCGAGGAGAAGTAATCATTTTGGCTGAGAACTGACCGTCACCCTGAGAAGTCAATATTGGTTGGCAAGCCGAATGGGTGACTTGGTCATCCCTCAACCGGTGTTGCTTCGTTGTGTCCTCGGGATGACAGCATGGATCGTTTAGTTTGCATGGCAATGCGGTCCTCTCGCGATGACCGGACCACTGTCACCCCGAGAAGGCAATCTTGGTTGACAAACTGAATGGGTGACATGGCCATCCCTCAACCGGCATTGTTTCGTTGTGCCCTCGGGATGACAATAAATTAGAAGATAGCAATCATATCAACCATAAGGAGACAGCATGTATTACGTGTCCGCCGTCCAGCATTTTTCCGCGGCCCACAGCTTGCGGGGCTACCAGGGCAAGTGCGAGAACCTGCACGGCCACAACTACAAGGTGGAGGTGGAGCTTAAAGGGCTGGAGCTGACCAAGAACGGCATGGTGGTGGATTTCACCGATCTGCGGGCGGCCCTGGACAAGGTCCTGGCCCGGATGGACCACAAACATCTCAACGAGATCAAGCCGTTCGACAGGATCAACCCCACCGCCGAGAACATTGCCAAGCTGGTCTACGAGGAGATGCTGCTGAAATTCAGCGCCAAAAAGATCAAGGTCAGCCAGGTGGTGGTGTGGGAAAGCGAAGGATGCAAGGCCACCTATGGGCCTAAATAAAAAAGCCGTGATCCTGCTGTCCGGCGGGCTGGATTCGGCCACCGTCCTGTTCTGGGCCATAAAGAAAGGCTATCATCCGCAGGCCCTGATATTCGACTACGGCCAGCGGCACAGCCGCGAGGTGGCATCGGCCAGGGCGTTGTGCAAAAAGACCGGCGTGCCCTTTCGGGTCATTTCCATAAAACTGCCCTGGCAGGGCAGCAGCCTGCTGGATAAAAAAACCACACTGCCCAGGGCCGGAAGCGTGAAGAATATCGGATTAAAGATCCCCTCCACCTATGTGCCGGGACGCAACACCCTGTTCCTCAGCTACGGGCTTTCATTTGCTGAAGCTACTGGGGCCGGAGCGGTGATGATCGGGGCCAACGCCCTGGATTATTCGGGCTACCCCGACTGCCGGCCGGATTTTATTGAGGCCATGTCAAAGGTCTTTAAACTGGGCACCAAGGCCGGACGGCAGGGAAGACCGATAAAGATAGTTGCACCGCTTCTTAAACTGACCAAATCCCAAATAATAAAATTGGGAATCAATCTAGGCGTGCCGTATGAGCTGACCTGGTCCTGCTACCGGGGCGGCAAGAGGCCCTGCGGGACCTGCGATTCCTGCCTTTTGAGGAACAAGGGGTTCGATGAGGCGGGGGTCGAAGATCCGGCGCTAAACTAACCGCGGAGACGCGAAGAACGCAAAGATTTATTTTAGAGCCGTCTGGCGGCCAATTGGTTTATCAAACAATAAAAGAGAACCCTTTTAAAAAGTGTAACATGCATTATTTCTTCACTATTTTAATAATAACCATTTTCCAAGTATCTGCGCTTGCTCAGGATTCCATCCTGATCAAGCTTCAGCAGAATATGGATCGGCAGGAGGCGGAGCAGAAGGAACTGGTCTACAGCTATAACACCATCAGTTACGTTCATAAACTGGACAAGCACGGAGTCGTCAAAAAGACCGATACTACCAAGACCTGGCATAAATTCAAGGGCGATTCCCTGCAGGAATATACCCTGCTGTATTCATCCAATAAAAAAGAAGAAAAGAGCGAGGGGATGAAAAGGCGCAGCGAAAAGGTCAAACTGCCAAAGTTAAACGACCCGGCCTACAATTTCCGGGTGGACCCAACATCGGGGAAGGTTGCCTTCAACCCCAAAAAGCCCAAGAAAGGCGATGTGGCCGGTGAATTGCTGTACGATCCTCAGGACCTGACCTGTAAACAGATAAATGCCACCATGCCCAAATTGAAGTGGCCGGTTAAAGAGCTCGAAATGGAGATGAGGTTCATCCAGATCAAAGAATTCCTGTTCCCTTCGGAATTCCGGGTGCAGGTCGGCTGGAATGCGCTGATCAACCGGGGAAGGATAAGGGTGGTGAGTCAAAATTCGGATTTCAAGATATACCAGTAATGGAATTCTTCGCAAGTTTGGTCAATTCAATTGTCATTCCGGGCTTGACCCGGAATCCAGCCGATCTTTGCCTTTCTGGTTTTCTGCCGGAGCCTATGCCGAATGCAATGTAGTGCCGGAATGATATTCTTTAATCACACAAAATAGGTTAAGAATGATTGGTCGCACTGGAGCAGCTGGATTAAATTACCGTTAGCCGTTCTTTTCTCAATCGGGAGAAAAGAACCAAAAGACCTCGCGGGGTGCGCTGCCACACCCCGCACCCCGGCTATCCGCCTACCTTTCCACTACGACGGACAAGCCGGCGGATCAGGATTCCGATCATATAGCCAACGATTATTGAAGCATCCTTGTGGTCAGTAGTTATCATTTTTAAGATCCAATGAAACCCACCGCCAAAATAACCGAAATATTCCATTCCCTGCAGGGCGAGGGCATCTATCTGGGCGACCCCACCACCTTCGTGCGCCTGGCCGGCTGCAACCTGGATTGTTCTTACTGTGATACGCCGCAGGCCAAGGACGACGGCAAAGCCACCGAGATGAATGTCTCGGAGGTCTTGGCTAAAATAAGCGCCGTCACCCAGCCGGGTCAGTTCGTCTCCTTCACCGGCGGGGAACCGCTGCTGCAGTCGGGATCCCTTTCCGCCATAATTCCCGTTCTAAAAGAGAAAAAGTTTATAACCTATCTGGAGACCAACGGCACTCTGCCCCGGGAATTAGCACCCCTTATCTCCGGGATCGAGGTGATCTCCATGGACATCAAGCCGCCCTCGGCCTGCGGGGAAGACCTTTGGGATGTTCAGAGGGAATTTTTGACTATCGCCAAAGAGAAGGCCTTTGTCAAAATGGTGGTCTGCGACAATACGGTTCCAGGCGAAGTCGAGCGGGCCGCCAAGATGATAGCCGATATTGACAAAAAGATCATTTTTATCCTCCAGCCGGCCGAAGGCAGGTCCGCCCCGGACATACAGGCGGTGCGCAGATACCAGGGCCTGGCCGGTCAGTTTTTAACCCAGGTCAGCATAATCCGACAGATGCACAAGATCTGGCAGATAAGATGAGACTTCTATAAAAATGTTCTTTACCACGCTTGCGCGCCACCTCTTTCGTCGGCGTAAACTCCGCGCTACAGCGTGCAGGCACGGAAACACTGAATTTTGGAATAATAATTCCGGAGAAGATCGTTTTTAAGGCTCTTTCTTTGGTATTTTCATTAGTTCCGTGTTTCAGTGGTTGGTTTCGTAAAAGGTCTCAAAATAATTTAAGAAGAATTTTCACCCCTAACGGAACGCTTAAAAAGGGCTTGACTTTTTGCCGTCTTTGTGAAATAATTCACAAATTATGGCCTTACATTAAAGGGCCCTTTTGTCATTGGCCCTCTTTTTGTTAAGCCCGTTCAGCACAATGCTAAAAACAATATAAACCGGATCATATCATATGTCGCAAAACAAGAACTATTCACTTGCCAGATCCAAGGTGCCGGAGCTGCTGGCGCGCCTGATAAAGAAGGGCGACGAGGTCTGGGGGCCGATGGCCGGCGAGAACGGAGACGATTTTTTTGGCCGGCTGACTTCCGAGAAGGAACTGGCCGGGGATTACGTCAACGGCTATCTGGGCGCCAAGCGGTTCGTGTTTCCCCAGATCGAGGAGATGTTCCGCTATAAAAAGAACAAATCCGGACTGGAATTGTCCGAGCCGGAAGCCATGCCGCGGGCGGTGATCTGGGGCATACGCTCCTGCGACATGTCGGCGGTCAACTATTTCGACAGCTTCTTCGGCCAGGGCGCCAAATCCGGCCCGGACTGGAAATCGGGCGATCCCCTGCCGGATCCGCTTTATGAGGCCCGCCGGAACCGGGCGGTGTTCATCACCATCGGCTGCAATGTGGCCGGGCCCAAGTGTTTCTGCGTCTGTACCGACAGCGGCCCGTTCCTGGCCCAGGGCTTTGACATTCAGCTTACCGACCTGGGCGACCGCTACTTTGCCGAGGTGGGCAGCCCCAAGGGCGAGGAGTTCATCAAGGAATTCAAGGAATATTTCACCCCGGCCCAGGACGGCGACCAGCATGCCCGGCGCAACCTGGAGAACCAGGCCGAAAAGACCTTCCAGCAGCCCATCAGCTTCTTTGCCAAGGCCATGCGCCGGATGGACCAGGGGCATCTCAAGCCGGAGTTCTGGCAGAAGGTGGCCGATTACTGCATCGGCTGCGGGGGCTGCATCTACGTCTGCCCCATGTGCTCCTGCTTCGACGTGGACGACCGGGTGGAGTCAGAAAACGAAGGGATGCGGTATCGCAGCTGGGACACCTGCGATTTCGCCGGGTTCACCCGCGAGGTTTCGGGCCACAATCCCCGGGCCACCCGGGCCGACCGGAGAAAACGCTGGTTCTACCACAAGGTGTCCATGGACTACCTGGAGAAGAACCCGGTGATCGGATGCGTGGGCTGCGGCCGCTGCGTGATCGCCTGCCCCGGCGGGGTGGATATGCCGACGGTGATCCGCTGGATGAGAAAAACGGAATAGATCGCCCCACGAAACACACTAAACTGCACGAAAATTTATCTTGCATCATGAAACCCGGAATAATATATAAAGAGGAAAGTTATCAGATCGTAGGTGCTTGTTTTGAGGTATATAAAACCATGGGGAACGGATTTTTGGAACCGGTTTATCAAGAGTGCTTGGAGATAGAATTTACTCGACAAAAAATCCCATTTGTAGTCCAAAAGGAACTTTTATTAAGTTATCGCAACCAGGTGCTGAAGCAAAAATATAAACCTTATTTCATCTGTTACGATAAAATCGTTGTTGAAATCAAAGCTGTGGATAAAATTGCTGATGAACACCGAGCGCAAATATTGAATTACCTGAATGCCACAGGTTATAAACTTGGTTTGCTGATAAATTTCGGGCATTACCCCAAGATTGAAAACGAGAGATTCGTGTTATAACCAATTTCCACTTAACCAGAAAAATTTCGGGTTTTTCGTGTGTTTCGTGGGCAAAAATAAAGCAAGAGTATTATGAATCCCAATATCTACCTACCGTACATTTCGGAGATCACCGACATCAAGCAGGAGACGCCGGACACCCGCACCTATGATGTCAAAATAAAGAAGAAGGACGAGGCCAGGCTGTTCGTCTCCCGGCCGGGGCAGTTCGTGGAGGCCTCGGTGTTCGGGGCCGGAGAGGCGCCCTTCGGGCTGACCACCTCACCCCACGAGCCGGGGGTGATGACCTTCACGGTGCGGGCCTGCGGCAGGGTCACCAATGCCCTGGCCGAATTGAAGAAGGGCGACGAGATCGGCATCAAGGGGCCGCTGGGCAACAGCTTTCTGGACAAGATAGACTCCAGGGGCAAGGACGTGCTGGTGATCGGGGGCGGCATAGGCCTTCCGCCGCTGCGCTCCATGATAGATCATATATTCAACCACCGCTTGGATTATCGCGATTTTACCATACTCTACGGAGCCCGGACCCCGGCCGACCGGGTCTATAAATATCAGCTAAGCGACTGGGAAAAGAAGACCGACCTGAAGCTGATCCAGACGGTGGACGTGGCCGACAAGGAATGGACCGGAAACGTGGGAGTGGTCACCACCCTGTTCCCCAAATTGAAATTGGATATCCCCAACACCGTGGTCTACACCTGCGGGCCGCCCATCATGATCAAGTTCGTGATCATCGAACTTTTAAAGCTGGGCCTGCCGGAGAAACAGATCGTCTCCACCCTGGAGCGCTACATGAAGTGCGGGGTGGGCAAGTGCGGCCACTGCTGCATCGGGAACAAGTATGTCTGCACCGAGGGGCCGGTGTTCGACTACACCGAGATCAAGGGGCTGGCCGAGGAGGCATTTTAACGATCGGGATCACGATGGGCAATACAATAGCGATACGATAGAGATGCAATGGTGATCTCAACGTATAACCATGGTATAATTTATCGAGGCAGCCATGCCGGACCTGTTTGAATATCTTGGTTCTTTGAATAGCGACTCGCTGATGGTCGGGGTGGGAAATGTTCTGCGGGGCGACGACGGGTTCGGCCCGGAGCTGGTCAAGAACCTTTCCGGTAAGACAGAGATCAATCTGCTGGACGGAGGGGAGACCCCGGAGGACCTTCTGGATCAGATCGTCCAAACGGCCCCGGCCAGATTGGTGATAGCCGATGCGGTGGCTCTGGGCGGGATGCCGGGCGATGCGGCTTTACTGGAATCGGACCAGCTGGGCAAGCGGATAGCGGTCTCCACCCACAACCTGTCGCTGCTGATGTTCATCAAGTATTTGAAGGAAAAACTGCCGGAGTTGGACATCAAGATACTGGGGGTTCAGCCCAGGAATATCGATTTCGGCAAGGGATTGAGCACCGAGGTCAGAAAGACCATAGATAATCTGGCGGGGATAATTGCGGGACGTTAGGATATTTTCACGCCAAGACACAGAGGCACTAAGGTTAATAAGAATTTCTTGGTCATCCTGAAGGCGGCATCAAGTTTTACAATTGAAGGATGAATTATCGTCACCCGTTCGGCCTGTCGGGCGGACAGATTTCTCAGGGTGACAAAGAGATTCTTCGGCTTGTTGGGCAGGGAGTCGGACTCAGAATGACGATCAAAAATATAAACCCATACTATTATAGAAGATTATGTTAGGTTCCATACTTATCGTAATGCTGATACTGCCCTTTCTAGGGGCGTTGATAACCCAGTGGCTGCCGGAAAAGAAGCAGGATATCTTTGCCGCGGTGGTGGCCTCGCTGGTGACCATCCTTTCCCTGCTGGTGGTGCTGCTGGCCTACGGCCAAAGATTCTCCCTGCCGCTGATCAACTGGCCATGGCTGCCGGATGTTCCCGGGATCATGGGAGTTTTCATGGATCCGCTGTCCATGGTGCTGCTGCTGGTGACCACCATCATCGGGTTGCTGGTCACCTTCTACTCCCGGGACTACCTGTCGCCGGAGAACAAGTTCCACCCGGTCAAGGACGGCAAGCGGCGCTTCTACCTGTGGCACCTGCTGTTCCTGGGGGCCATGGTCGGGGTCTCGGTGTCGGCCAATTTTCTTCAGCTGTTCATCTTTTGGGAGCTGACCACCATCTGCTCCTGGGCCCTGATCTCCTATTACCACAACAAGGAATCGCTGGACGCCGGATTCGAGGCCCTGATCAAGACCTTCTTCGGCGGGATCTTCTTCCTGATCGCCCTGATCGTGCTGTTCGTCAACACCGGCAGTTTCGGCTTCGACGCCATCAATCTGCTGACCCCCCAGATGAAGACGGTGATCTTCATCCTGTTCCTGATAGCGGCCTGGGCCAAGTCCAGCCAGATAGTATTCTTCGCCTGGCTGCCCAACGCCATGGCGGCCCCCACCCCTGTTTCCTGCTACCTGCACGCCGCGGCCATGGTCAAGGCCGGGGTCTATCTGATGGCTCGGGTGACCATCTCCACCGTGGGCTTCTCCTACGGGCTGGGCCTGCTGGTGGCGGTGTTCGCGGTGATGACCATGCTGGCCTCGTTGTTCCTGTTCTTCTTCCAGACCGACATCAAGAAATTCCTGGCCTATTCCACCATCGCCCACCTGGGGTACATCTTCCTGGGCCTCGGCCTGGGGGTGATGGGCTCGCACTACGGCTATCAGGGGGCCATCCTGCACATCATCTGCCACGCGCCGGCCAAGGCCCTGCTGTTCATCTGCGTGGGGGCCATCGCCTACGCCACCGGCACCCGCAACATGGACGAGCTGGGCGGCCTGACCAAGGCCATGCCCCTGACCTCCATCGCCTTCATCATCGGGACCCTGGGGGTCACCGGGATCGCCCCGCTGTCCTGCTACTGGTCCAAGCTCTTTTTGATGGAGGGCGTCATCGAGATCGGCGGCAAGACGGCGGTGTTTCTGATCATCCCCTTCGTGGCCGAGATCATCATCGCCTTCGCCTGGTATTTCTTCGTGGCCCACAAGGTGTTCTTCGGAGAACCTTCGGTCAAGGTGAACGAGGCTATAAATATTCCCATGAACTCCAAGGTCATCCTGATCGTGCTGATGATCCTGACCGTGATCGCCCCGCTGGTGGGCCTGCCGCTTATCAAGCTGATAAGGTAGACCCCTCCCTAACCCTCCCCCAATGGGAGAGGGGAAAGGATCAAAAGGATAAAGGAATTCAAAAAAGCAATATATTGAAGCGATAAAAGAACGTAAGTTATGAATCTTCAAACCGTCATTCTGTTCTCCATGGCGACGCTGTTCCTGGGCGCTGCCGTAACCCTGCTGATGCCGTATTCCCGGCGGACCATCGGCTGGATATCGTTATTCTTCCAGACCGTGGCCTCGCTGGGTTTTCTCTACACGGCCCTGCAGGTGCTGGCCAGCGGGACCTTCAACTTAGACAAGCCGGTGTTCCAGGTGGCCGGCCTGGGGGCTTCGTTCCTGCTGAAGGTGGACGTGCTGTCGGCCATCTTCCTGCTGGTGATCACCGTGGTCTCCTGGGCCGCCGGGCTGTACTCCATAGAATACATGAAGCATTACAAGGAATCGCTGGCCCGCTACTATCCGCTGCTGCTGCTGTTCCTGCTGGGCATGTACGGGGTGGTGGTGGTGCGCGACCTGTTCTTCTTCATCGTCTTTTGGGAATTCATGACCCTGACCTCATATGCCCTGGTGGTCTACGAATGGGGCAACAAGACCAACGTCAACGCCGGGTTCAAGTACTTTCTGATGACCCATATCGGAACCGCCGGGATCATCATCGCCGCCAACACCCTCTACCACTACAGCCAGTCCTTCGACTTCAACGCCCTGGGCCCGGTGATGGGCCTGCTGATGAGCGACAACCCGGTCCTGCTGCATACCCTGCTGCTGCTGTTCTTCGTCGGCTTCGCCACCAAGGCCGGCATCTTCCCCTTCGGCGACTGGCTGCCCGACGCCCACCCGGCGGCGCCCTCCCCGATATCGGCCATTTTGTCCGGGGTGATGATCAAGATGGGCATCTACGGGATACTCCGCATCTTTCTGGGGATGCTGCCGGTCTCGCACTTCTCCTACACTTGGGGCATCATCATGGTCTGCTTCGGCACGGTGTCGCTGTTCATTGGCACCCTGACCGCCCTGTTCCAGAAGGACGCCAAGCGGCTGTTGGCCTTTTCCTCCATCGGGCAGGTTGGCTATATCCTGCTGGCGGTCGGTGCCGGCCTGGCCCTGCTGCCCATCAGCCCGGCCATGGCCACCATCGCACTGATGGCTGGGATATATCACATCATCAACCATGCCTCCATAAAGACCATGCTCTTTTTGTCGGCCGGCTCATTGCAGTATAAGACCGGGCATCGCGACCTGGACCGGCTGGGCGGCCTGGGCAAATACATGCCGCATACCGCGGCGGCCGCCCTGGTGGCCGGCCTGGCCGTGGCCGGCATACCGCCGCTGAACGGCTTCGCCTCCAAGTGGTTCATCTACCAGGCCACCCTGAACAGCGGCTTTGCCGTGCCGCTTATCTTGGTATGCGGCCTGGTGGCCCTGTTCACCAGCCTGATAACGCTGTCCATGATGGTCAAATACCTGGGGATGAGCTTTTTGGGCCAGCGCCTGCCGGAGAATGCCCAGGTAGGGTCGGACGTCCCGGGGACGATGAGAAGCGCCCAGTATCTGCTGATGGCGGTGATGTTCCTGGAGGGGCTGCTGGTGGTGCCCATCGCCAGGGTGATCTACCGGGCGGTGTCCGGTTTCCAGACGCCCTCATACTGGCCGCAGTTCTCCTCGCTTATCAACACCAGCCAGTGGGGCCTGGCCCTCAACTTCGGCGAAGGGCTGGTGGGCTTCTACAAACCGCTGTTCGTGCTGCTGGCTCTGGCCGTCCTGACGATGATCGCTTGGGTGATCTGGAAATCGGGCGGCGCCAAGCAGACGGTATCCAACCTGTGGTATTCCGGCGAGGTGCAGAGCCCGGAGGCGGTGCGCTATTATTCGGGCAGCTATTTCAAGACATTCAAGCAGCATTTCAACATCCGGTTCGGCAAGTACAGCCAGGAGGGGGTCTATCCCCATTGGAAACTGCCCAAGATCCACAAATCGTTCAAGCTCAAGCACCTTTTGGATGTGGACGATTGGTTGTATCGACCGCTGGTCTACGTCGGACACAAGGTGCTGGAAGTATTCGCCGGGACCCACAGCGGCTTCCCGCAGTGGTATCTGCTGTGGATGGTGGTGGGGGCGGCGGTGGCGCTGTTCATCATGTTCATGGTGGGATGACCATTATTCAGCGAGGATATAGGTCCTGTTTTAAAAGTTTAAGAAGTTGAAAAGGTTTAAATGTTTAAAGCGTTCAATATGAATAAAATAGCTGCAACGATTCTTTTGTTTGGCCTCTGCGGAGCGGCCCAGGCCCAGTTTCAGAGCGACGACGAGGTGGTGGCCGCGGCCCTGAATCAAAAAAAGTTCAGCCAAAATCTTGGCAGGCACCATATCTCCCTGGGGCTATTGGGATATTTCAAATCCACCAGCGGTGATTTTGAGTTGCCGGGATTCGACCTAAGCCAGGGAACAGGCCAATTCCTAAACTACAGATACTCGTTCGATAAAAACATTGATTTGGCGGTGGATGTCCGGGCCTGGGGTAGCGAAAAAGAAGTGTCCGGGATTAGCGGGGAAATTGTTGCTGGGGGTGTGGGGGTTGGTTTAAGGTTAAACTCAAGTAATATTGGAGAAAGAATATTTCCCTATATTCAAGTAAATGCTTATTCAACAACCGAAGAATGGAAATTAGGCCCATTTTCAGGGAGGAATGAAGATCCCGAGATAGGCTTTGGAGTAAATGGAGGCTTTGAAATAAAGCTTGGAAAACTAATTTCCATACCACTCGAGGCAAACTATCTTTACGGGAAACCGCTGGACGATGTCTCCGGTTACGGTTTTACCACCGGCGTCAGTTTTAACTGGGGGGATGTTAACTAAGCTGGCAGATATCTGGCTCGGTTTAAAATGTTAAAGAAGTTGAAAAGGTTCACAAGTTGCAGTTGTTTTTAGTATGACCGTAAAACGGTTTGAAGAGTTGAAGGTATGGCAGCAAGCTAAAGAACTGGCCAATTTGGTTTATGATTTTACCAACAATTCGAACTTTGGCAGGGATAGAATACTCGCCGATCAGACCAGACGAGCTGCGGTCTCAATTATGGCCAACATTGCAGAGGGATTTGAGAGGGGAAGCAACAAGGAGTTCATACAGTTTTTATTTATTGCCAAAGGGTCCTGCGGCGAATTGCGCAGCCACCTGATATTTGCCAACGAAAGAAAATATATCCACCAAGATAATTTTGTGCGTGCTGTTGAAATGGCTGCCGGCATTTCCACTATGTTATTCAAATTCATTACATATTTACAAAAGGTCAATGTTAAATCAAAGAGAAGCCAAACCTCTTTAACCAATTCAACAAAGTAACTTCTTCAATTTAAGAGAGATATGACCAAACAGGATATTCTCAGCTTACTGAAAGCTAAACTGGGCGCCGGGTTCATCGGATCCACCGAGCCGATCCACGATCAGCTGTGGGTGGAGGTCAAGCCGGAGGCGGTGGTTCAGGCGGTGGAGATACTTCACCGCCAGACGGTCGCCAGGTACCTGGTCAGCGTCGGCTCCGACGAACGGGACATCAAGAAACGCTTTGCGGTCTACCACCTGTTCACCTTCGACAAGGACCACTTCTTCGTCACCTTAGACGTGACGGCCGATCCCCATACGCCCCAAGTGCCCTCCATCACCAACGTCATCACCGGGGCCAACTGGTCGGAGCGCGAGATCCGGGACCTGCTGGGGGTACAGTTCCCCGGCCATCCCGATCCCCGAAGGCTGATACTGGCCGACGACTGGCCGGCCGAGGTCTACCCCCTGCGCAAGGAGTTCGATTACAGCCAGAAGCCGGAGTCCCATCCCGAGCAGGCCTACAAGTTCAAGGACAATCCTCCGGGGACCACGGTGGTGGCCATGGGGCCCTATTTCCCGGTGTTCGAGGAGGCCACCTATTTTAGGCTCTATGTGGAAGGCGAGAAGGTGGTGGACGTCGACTACCGCGGGTTCTACGCCCACCGAGGTATCGAAAAACTGGGCGACCAGACCCTGACCTACAACCAGATTCCGTTCATGGCCGAGCGGATCTGCGGCATCTGCGGCTTCGTGCACAACGTCTCCTTCTGCAAGCTGGTGGAGCATGCCGCCGACATCAAGGTGCCGCGGCGGGCCGACTACATCCGGACCATCATGCTGGAGCTGGAGCGCATCCATTCCCACGCCCTGTGGCTGGGGGTGGCCGGGCACATCATCGGCTTCGATACCGTGCTGATGCAGACCTGGCGGATGCGGGAGCCCATCATGTGGCTGTGCGAGAAGATCACCGGGAACCGCAAGACCTACGGCATGAACCTGATCGGCGGGGTGCGGCGCGACATTCCCCGGGCCCTGGTGCCCGAGATCCGCACCAAGATCAACAACATGGAGAAGGAATGGCTGGCGGTGCTGGATGCGGTCAAGGACGACACCACCCTGCGGATGCGCTTGGAGAAGGTGGGGATCCTCAACAAGGAGGGCTGCCACGAGTGGGCGGCGGTGGGCCCGGTGGCCCGGGCGGCCGACCTGGACATGGATGCCCGCAAGGACCATCCTTACTGCGCCTATGATGCCATTGATTTCAAGGTGATCACCGCCGACAGCAACGACGTCTGGGGCCGGACGGTGGTCCGGATCCTGGAGACCCTGGAGTCGTTCAAGATAGTCAAGCAATCGCTGAATGCTTTAATGGAACTGCCGGAGGGCGACATCATCACCGAGATCCGGGAGGAGATCCCGGCCGGACGCATCGCCATTTCGGCGGTGGAGGCCCCCCGGGGCGAGGATGTCCACTTTCTGCTGACCGGCGGCAACAACCGGCCGGTGCGCTGGAGGGTGCGCTGCCCCACCTACCCCAACCTGCCGACCATCCCGGACATGGTCCGGGGCGAGCAGGTGGCCGACGTGCCGATCATCGTGGGCTCCATCGATCCCTGCTTCTCCTGCACCGAGCGGATGGAGGTGGTGGACGTCAATTCCGGGGATATCAGGATCTACGGCCAGGAGGAACTGTCGAAGTGGACGACCAAGCGCAAGTCTTGATGGAAAGGCCCGGCAGGGAGTAGGGCTGACGATTGAGGAGCGACAATAAAGCAAGGCGATGATGGAAACGATGGAGAAGCAATGCAGGGAGGCGGGCAACGATAAACGTTAGATCGTTGCTGGCCTCAAAAAGCAGACTTCTCCAACATCGTGAGGCCTTTTGAATGACACCTCGGACAAAGAGGCATATGAAAATAGAAATTTCACTAAAAAATAAGTAAATAGCGTTATGCAGTCATTAGTAAAAATGATCACAATGGTGGCGCTGCTGCTGTTCATCTCCCCGCTGCTGGAAGGCATCCTGCGCAAGTTCAAGGCCCTGGTGCATTCCCGGATCGGGCCGCCTCTGCTGCAGCCTTATTGGGACACCCTCAAGCTGCTGGGCAAGGACAATGTCCGTTCGGTCCATTCCATGCTGGGGCCCCTGCCGGCCTACCTGAGCCTGGCCGCCGTCCTGCTGGCCGGACTGCTGGTGCCGGTGGGCGGGACTTCGGCCTTTGCCGGCGGCGACATGATCCTGTTCCTTTACATGATCGGCTTCGCCTCGGTCTGCGTGATGCTGGCCGGGATGGACTCCGGCTCGCCCTACGCCTTTCTGGGCATCGCCCGGGAGATGATGACCTCCCTGACCGTGGAGCCGGTGCTGTTCATCGCCCTGATCACGGCGGCCTTGAAGACCCACAGCTTCCGCTTCTCGGACATGGCCTTCTACCAGCAGTCCTCCGGCACCTCGCTCTCCATGATCATCTCCGGCATCGCCCTGTTGTTGGGCATCCAGGCCCAGCTGTCAAAACTGCCGTTCGACATCCCCGAGGCCGAGGGCGAGCTGATGGGCGGGCCGTTCATCGAGATCTCCGGGCCGACCTTCGCCCTGTACCGCTGGGGCTTTATCATCAAGCAGCTGATATTCTCCCTGATCCTGGTGCAGATATTCTTCCCCTGGACCTTCGGCCTCTCCGGCCCGTGGGCGGTGCTGGCGCAGGCGGCCAAGATATTGGTGGTGGTCTTGCTGGTCGGGCTGGTGGACGTGGTCAATCCCCGTCTGCGGATAGACCAGGCCATCGTCTATTATTTCGGCGTGGTGCTGACGGCTTTGGTGGGACTGGTGTTCGCTTTAGTAGGAGCGTAATAAGAGTTTTAAGTTTACGGTTTGGTAGTTTACAGTAATCATAAGAAATGTTTACATGGCTACGTTTAAGAAGTTTGAAGATATCACTGCTTGGCAGAAAGCAAGGGAATTGACCAGATTGGTTTATGAAATTACCAAGAATGGAAATTTTTCCAAGGATTTTGGTTTACGAGATCAAATAAGAAGAGCCTCTGTTTCAATTATGTCAAATATTGCGGAGGGGTTTGACCGTGGCGGCAGGAAAGAGTTTATTCAGTATTTATCGATAGCTAAAGGATCTGTGGGCGAGGTCAAGAGTCAGCTATATACAGCACTGGATCAAAAGTATATTGCGGAAAATGTATTTAACGAAGCCTATCCGCTGGCAGAAGAAATAAATCGTTTGATTTTTAGCCTAATTAAATACCTTGGCAATACTGATATTAAGGGTTTAAAGTATAAAGCTATCCAATAGTTCAGGTAACAGTAAACTGTAAACATACAAATTGTAAACAGTAGTATGATCTTATCAAAACTAAAAGAAGCCCTCATCTGCTTCAAGAACCTGCGGGTCACCTTTCCCTATCCGCTGAAGCGGAATTTCGAGGCCCTTCCGGTGGAGGGTTTTAGGGGCAAGCTGACCATCGATGTGGCCAAGTGCATCGGCTGCGCCGGCTGCGCCAACGTCTGCCCCTCGCGGCTGATAGTGGTCACCGACAAGAAAGCCATCCGCAAGCTGGATTTCTACCTGGAGCGCTGCACCTACTGCGGGCGCTGCGCCGACGTCTGCCCGGAGAAGGCCATCACCATGACCCAGGAGTTCGAGACCGCCACCAACGACGTTCACAACGACATGCATATCTCGGCCGAGGTGTACATGGGGACCTGCCAGCGCTGCGGCCGGTGCTTCGAGACCCAGACCATCATCGACAAGATGATGACCGTGGGGTTCCGCAATCAAATCACAGAATAAACCACCAAGACACCAAGAAGTATTCAGGTTAATAAGGTATAAAAAAGTTTTGTGCCTTTGTGCCTTGGTGGTAGAAAGCAAAGAAGAGAGTATGGGTGATCTGATCACAACCTTAATGGCCTGCCACTTCATCGCCTCGGTGGGGGCGGCCGAGATCCGGAACTTGAAGACCGCCACCCTGTTCCTGCTGGTGCAGTCGCTGCTGCTGTCGTTCATCATCGTGGCCTTCGCCGAGAAGAGCCAGAACTACACCCTGTACTGGTGGGCGGCCCTGACCTTCATCACCAAGGTGGTGATCATTCCGGCCCTGCTGTGGTGGCACATCAAGCGCACCGAGTTCATCGAGGTAAAGCCGCTGGTGAGTTTTGTGGTGTCGTTCATAATCCTGTCCGTATTCCTGATCGTCTTCTACCAGATGATCCGCACCTATGTGGGCTTTGTCGCCCCGACGGTGGAGGCCACCATCGAACCGGCCCGCTCATCGCTGGCCCTGGCTTTCACCATCTTCGTGCTGGGATTGTACGTGCTGGTGGTCCACCGCGATGCGGTCAAGATAATCATCGGTCTGCACCTGATAGAGAACGGCGTCCACCTGGCCCTGGTGACCCTGGTGCCCAAGCTTCCGGTGACCACCATCCTGGGGATAGTCTCCAACGTGGTGGTGGCCGCGGTGATGCTGCTGTTCCTCACCGAAAATATCTACAAGGCCTTCGGCAGCTCCGACACCATGAAGCTGTCCAGCCTGAAACGATAGAGAAGGAGCAAAAAATGGTCAACAAGGATGTTTTGAAAAAGCTGAACTTCTTCAGCGAGTTTTCCGATTCCGAGCTGGGAAAGCTGGCTCCGTTGTTCAGCCAGAGGATCTACAAAGCCGAACAGACCATGATCCCCGAGCGCGCCGAGAACACCGAGATGATGGTCCTGGTGGAGGGCAAGGTGGCGGTGGAGGTGGCCACCAGTCTTTCCGAAAGCGCCGACCGGCTGGTGCTGACCATGGAGCTCAGCCCGGGCCGCATAATCGAATGGTCCAACGCCTTCGACCTGGCCCAGAGCGGCGGCACCGCCTCGGCCCGGGCGGTCAGCGACGTCACCGTGCTGGTGGCCGAGGGGCAGAAGGTTTGTCAACTTTGCACCAAAGAACCGCAGTTGGGCATCAAAATGCTTCAGCTGATTCTGCAGGTGTTGACCTCGCGATTAAAAGATACCAGGATGCAGCTGGTCAGCATGGCCGCCCAGTGCCAGTAAACGGGACGTGGGCGTCGCATAAACATGTCACCCTGAGAAAGGCATCGGGCCTTGCCGGTTGAATGGGTGACGATATCATCCCTCAGCCAGCAGGGCGGGGAGCAATCTCGGGATGACAACTAAATTCTTAAAGTTCGAAAAACAATAAGCATCAAAGCAGTAAAGTAGAGTAAATATATGGTTGTAACCATCAATCCCATGGCGGTGTCGATACTGCCATTTCTGGTCTTCATGGTCCCCCTGGTTTTCGGCGGCCTGATATTCGCCCTGGGACGGCTGGGAAAGATCTTCCGGCACGGCCTGGCCCTGACCGGGATAAGCCTGACCCTGCTGATCGCCGTAATGATGACCGTCCGGGTCCTGAACGGGGAGGTGCTCACCTGGTGGGGCAACAATTTCTACGTGGACGGACTGTCCACCCTGATGGAGCTGGCGGCCAGCGTGATGGGGGTGATAGTGGTGGTCTACTCCATGAAATATTTCGGGGCCAAGACCGAGATAGAGGAGGCCCATCCCTACACCAGCATGACCACCTATTACGGGCAGATCCTTTTATTCCTGGGGCTGATGAACTGGACCTGCGCCACCAACAACATCATCATGCTGTATGTCTCCCTGGAGTTCACCACCCTGGCCACCGTTTTTCTGGTTACTTTCCACTGGAACAAACCGGCCCTGGAAGCGGGGTATAAGTATCTGTTATTGGTGACAGTGGGCGTGGTGTTCGCCCTGCTGGGTTCGGTCCTTTTATATTCGGCGGCCACCCCGTTCCTGCCGGCTTCCCGGGTGTTGCTGCTGACCGAGCTGGGCACCATCGCCACCAAGATACCCAGCAACATCGTCTTGTTGGCCGCCGCCTTCATGGTGGTGGGCTTCGGGACCAAGGCCGGGCTGGTGCCCTTCCATGCCTGGCTGCCCGACGCCCACGCCGAGGCCCCGGCCCCGGTGTCGGCCCTGCTTTCCGGCATTGTCATCAAGGTGGGGGCCTACGCTTTGGCCAGGACCATCTCGGTGTTCGCTCCGCATTACGGCACCATTCCGCTGTTCATCGCCATCCTCTGCTCCATCTCCATGATCGTGGGCATGATGATGGCCATGGTCCAGGACGACCTCAAAAGGATGCTGGCCTATTCTTCGGTGGCCCAGATCGCCTATGTCATCGAGGGCCTGGGCATGGGCACCTACCTGGGAATCTACGGCGGGCTGATGCATCTGGTCAACCATACCATCGTAAAGGGGCTGCTGTTCCTGGCGGTGGGGGCCATCATCTATGCCGCGGGAAAACGCAAGATATCCGAGCTGGCCAGGGTAAAATTCCGGATGCCCCTGACCGCCTTTGCCTTCTTCGTGGGGGTGTTCGCCATCTCGGGCATGCCGCCTTTCAACGGATTCGTCTCCAAGTTCACCCTGTTCCTGGCATTGGGCCAGGCCAAGCTGATGTGGGCGGCCATCATCGGCATCATCACCAGCCTGTTCACCCTGGTCTGCTTCTTCCGGGCCGGCTATAAGATATTCTGGTCCGAAAAGGAAGTTCACGCAGTCGGAGCCGAGGCCGTCACCGCCGCCGAGGTCCCGGCGGCCATGTGGGTGGGAATGGTCCTGCTGGCCATCGCGGCCATCGTGCTGGGGGTGTTTCCCCAGATCATGCATCCCCTGCTGGACAGCGCCACCAAGTGCATTTTAAGGATTTTGATCGGTGGATAGGATCCACCGAAAGTCTATAAGCTACGATCAATAAAATTTAAATTTCTTAACATATAAATAGGCGCTAAAATGAAAAGAGTCTTTACTGCTGTAATGGTCTCCCTGGCTGCTGCAGTACTGGCAGTCATCTCGGGCTGCGAGGGCGGCGGGGAACAGGTCCGGATAGGGGTGGCCGCGCCGCTGACCGGCGAGCAGGCCAAGGCCGGCCAGGATGTGCTGCACGGTGTTCAGCTGGCGGTCTCCGAATGGAACGCCAAAGGCGGGGTGCTGGGCAAAAGGATAGTGATCATCGCCGGCGACGACCGGGCCGACGAGAAGGAAGCATATATTGTGGCCGAGAAGCTGGCCAATCAGGGGGTCTGCGGGATCGTCGGGCACTACAACAGCCATTGCTCCATCGCCGGCAGCCGGATCTACAATCAAAGGATGCTTCCCCAGATCTCCCCGGCCTCCACCAACCCCAAATTCACCGAGCAGGGATTTGCCAATGTATTCCGTAGCTGCGGGCGTGACGACCAACAGGGGCAGGTGGCGGCCGATTTCGCGGTCAAGACGCTGAACATCACAAAAGTGGCCGTATTCAACGACGGAACAACTTATGGACGCGGCCTGGCCGAAGAATTCAAAAAATCCATTGCCGCTCTGCAGCCACCGGCCGGCGCCAGAGGCAAGAATGTCATGCCGGCAGTGGAGATCGTGGCCGAGGCCGAGCTGCAGCCGGTCAGGGAGGGCCAGGCCCCGGGCTATGACGCAGTGCTGGATCCGCTGATCAGCATCCAGCCGGACCTGGTATACTTCGGCGGCAGCTATCCCGAGGGGGCGGTGCTGGTGAGGAAGATGAAGGAGCGCAAACTTAAAAGCGCCTTTATGGCCGGCGACGCCATTGCCAATTCAGTCTATTTAAAGGCCGGGGGCATTGCCACCGAGGGCAGCTATTTCACCTTCGGTCCGGCGGTGGAGGATATGCCGGAGGCCGGCCGGTTCTACGGTTCGTTCAAGGCCCGCTACGGCGAGATCGGGCCGTATTCGGTCTACTCCTACGATGCCGCCATGGTGCTGCTGCAGGCAATTGAGAAGGCCGGGATCACCGCCGGGGATTCGCTGGTCAGCGTGCTGCATTCCCAGAAGTTCTCCGGGGCCATGGGGGAGATAGATTTCAACCAGAAGGGCGACATCAAGGCCGCACCCTACGTCGTCTGGAGGGTCAAGGGCGGGGAGTTCGTTCCGGTGAAAGTGGAAGCAGCGTTAGAATAAGCCCAAAATCACAAAGATGCCAGGGGTTAAGGGTTTTGTGTCTTGGTGTCTTGGTGGTAGAATGAAATTCATTGGATTAAAGATATGTTTCTAAAAAAACTTTGCGCCAAGGCGTTCACCAAATCGCTGTGGATCTACCACATCAACACCGGGTCCTGCAACGGCTGCGACATCGAGATCGTTGACGTCATCACCCCCTACTATGACGCCGAGCGGTTCGGGATCAAGCTGGCCGGATCGCCCCGCCACGCCGACATCATGCTGGTCTCCGGGCCGGTCACCCGGCAGGCCCTGCCGTCCCTCAAGCGGGCCTATGACGCCATTCCCGATCCCAAGCTGGTGATCGTGGTGGGCTCCTGCGGCTGCGGCGGCAACCTGTGGTTCGACACCTACAACGTCACCGGCGGGGTGGACAAGGTGATCCCGGTCAACTTCTACATCCCGGGCTGCCCGCCCCGGCCCGAGGCCATTCTTTACGGAGTGGCGGTGGCCCTGGGGCTGGCGCCCAAGAAGGTCCAGGCCGAAGCTTCAGTGGAAGGGCCGATCCGGGAGGGAATGTGGAAATGACAATGACAATGACAATTCAGAATTACAAATTACGAATTAATAAAACAAGATTTACCAGCTTAAATGGGGTGCTATTAATTTGTAATTTGGCATTAGTGATTTTGTCCGCCGGCTGCGGCAAGCTGTCCCAGGGACGATACGGCCAGGCGGTCAAGATCGCGGTGCTGCCGGCCTACTCCACCGCCGCCATGAGCGCCAGGTACCTGCCGCTGCTGAACAGGCTTTCCCGGGAGACCGGCTTTGACGTACAATACATCTCGGCCGAGAACATACCCGGTTTTGGGGCCGCCATAGAGAATTCCCAGGCCCAGCTGGCGATCTGCGATGCTTTGACCTTCCTGACCCTGCAGAAGACCAAGAACGCCATGGCCCTGGCCATCGGCCGGGATCAGAACGGCTCCACCGAGACCGGCGGAGTGATAATCACTTCTTTTGCGGCCTATGCCAAGGGGATCAACGATGTCTCCAAACTGAAGGGCCGGGCGATCTGCTGTGCCTCCAAGCAGTCTGCCGAGGGCTATCTCTCCCAGGTAAAATACCTTTTTGACCAGGGGGTCGACCCGGAGCGCGACCTGAGGGTGGTTGCCGTCGGACAGCTGGACCGGGTGCTGGCCGCCCTGGAGAAGGGCGATTTCGCAGCCGGCTTCATACCCCAATCCCAATGGAATGACAGCCTGTCCAAATGTTTCAGGATCCTGGCAGCCGGCCAGCCGGTGCCCAACTGGGTGCTGGCCTCACTCCAGGGCGGCCATACCGAGATGGACGACAAGGTAAAAGACGCCATTCTGGCCCTGGACCCCGCCAAACCGGAGGACCAGAAAATACTGGCCGGCCTGGGGATTTTCCGTTTCGCCGATGCCGGCAGTGTCGATCTTCGGGCCTTTTCCGATATGGCCGACCAGATGAAGATACCATACTGATCTGATCCCTGCCAGCCGCCGCCGGGCATATTGACGACAACTTAACAGACTCTGCCCATTCAACGGCGGCGGAGCGAAGGGATCGATGTTAAAAGCAAGAAAAAACCAAGCAAGAGTTGGATCGATGAAACATAATTTCAGCATATGTCCGCATTGCGGCTGCGGCTGCGGCCTTTACCTGGTGGAACAGGACGGGATGATAGGCGGGGTAAGCGCCAGCCAGAATCATTATTTGGGGCAGGGTCAGTTGTGCGCCAGGGGATGGACCAGTTATCAGCTGCTGACCGCCGATGGAAGGGTCAGACAACCGATGACCAGGAACGGCCAGGAGCTGGCGGCGGCTTCCTGGGACAAGGCCCTGGAGACGGCGGCCAAAAAACTGAAAGCGGTCAGGGAAAAACATGGCCAGAACAGCATCGGGATAATAGCCTCCTCACGGCTGACCAATCGGGAAGCCTGCGCCGTTAAGGACTTTGCCCTGGGAGTTTTGGAGACCCAGAATTACGACAGCGCGGCGCGGCTGAGCGCCGTGCCCCTGAAGTTTCCCAATCAGGCGAATACCCAGAGCCTCGAGCAAGCCGATCTGATAGTGGTGATCGGGTCCAATCTGTTGGAGGATAATCCGATCCTGGGTCAGCGGGTCCTTTCCCGCTGCAAGCCGGAAGAGGACCGGCCCTATGTTTCTCCCGATCTGGCCCATGTGATTCCCGGGCCTTCGGCCAGGCTGGCGGTGCTGGACAGCCAGAAGAACCCGCTGGCCAAACATGCCGGGCTGTTCCTGTGGTCCCGGCCGGGCCGGGAGGGCCATGTGCTGACCGCACTATTAAAGCAGCTGGTGGAAAAACATAATATCCAATCAGCCGATCCGGAATTCCGCAAATTGAAGGAAACCCTGGCCAAACTTTCGCCGGGGCAGCTGCTGGACGGCTCGGGCGTCAACCATACCGACCTGGAAACCCTGGCCAAGGATCTTTCCTCGGCCAAGTCGCCGGTCCTGCTGTTCGGAAAAAATCTGCTGCACCAGCCGGAGGCCTTTGAGGCCTGGACCGCCCTGACGGACATAGCTCTGCTGCTGCAAGACAGGCTATCGGTGCTTCCGGTGATGAACGGAGCCAACGACCACGGCGCCGGACGGATCCTTAATTCGCCGGACGGCCTGAGCTACATGGAGATCATCGAAGCGGCCGGTAAAAAGCGCCTCAAGGGGCTGATCCTGATAGGAGAGGATCCCCTGAAGACGCTGCCGGGAAGGGAATCGGTGGACAAGGCTCTCGCCCAGCTGGAGACCCTGATTGTGATAGACTCCTATCCCAACGACTGCTCAGAAAAGGCCGAGGTGGTCCTCCCCTGGCAGCTGTCGCTGGAAAAGGAAGGAAGCTTTAATAATCTGGATGGCAAAGAACAGTCATTCAAGGCCGCCAGTGTTCCCGACAAGGACAGCCGGGCTTTGGGGGACATTATGGAATATCTGGCAAAAACCATGGGCGGCAAGTTGAATATAAACGAAAAATTGCCGGAGCCCGAAGCGGTGAAACTGGACCCCTTCAAGGTGATCGAGATAGAAGGCGCGGTCCTGCCGTTCAACCTGGAGCTGGGCAGCGTCTACCCGCATCTCTACGGCGACGAGGGGCAGACCATGGGCAGCTACCACCTGGCCCGGGAGTTCACCGGAGGTTATATCGAACTGCACCCCGAGGACATCGCCGACCTGGGCCTGCGTTCCGGGTGGAAGGCCAGGGTGGTCTCCGATGCCGGTTCGATGGTGGCGGTCATCAGGGCCAATCACCATATCTACAAGAAGACGGCCTTCATGCCGATACATTTCGGCGGCAATGCCCTGGCCCCGTTCCAGTACGATGCCAAACTTAAGACCCCGGTATTCAAGGGGATTTCGGTCAAGATAGAGAAGATATAAAATCAAGAGCACGACCTCGCCATTGATGGCGGGGTCTTTTATTTTAACCAACCAGGACATATGACGACAAACAGCCCGGAAGAGATGATCAAACTGCTGAACCTGAAGCCGCTGGAGATCGAGGGCGGATATTTTAGGGAGACCTACCGCTCCGAAGAAATTCTGAGCAAAGAGGTTTTACCGTCTTGGTACCAATCCGACCGCTGCATTAGTACAGCCATTTATTACTTGCTGACCCCGGAAAATTATTCGGCCCTTCATAAAGTCAACAGCGATGAGATATTTCATTTCTACCTGGGCGACCCGGTGCAGATGCTGCTGCTTTATCCCGACGGGACCGGCCGGGAGGTAACTCTGGGCCAGGATATTAAAAGCGGACAGGCGGTTCAGTTGGTGGTTCCCCGCGGGGTATGGCAGGGAGCTTCCCTGCAGCAAGGCGGCAGGTTTGCCCTGCTGGGCACCACCGTCTCCCCGGGATTTGAATATCAGGATTATATCCAGGGTCAACGCCAATCACTATCGCCCGATTATTCAAAGTATGCCAGACGGATAGCGGAATTGACCCGGTGAAATGTTATATAATCCGCGTATTTGTGACATAATCTTAAAAAGGTGCTATATGGAAAGGAATGATGAAACAATTAGACAATATCCAGCTTGACGCCCTAAAAGAGGTGTCGAACATCGGCTCGGGACATGCCGCCACCGCCCTGTCGGAGCTTACCGGGCAGAAAGTCACCATCAATATCCCGGTGATCAGCATAGATCCCCTTTCGGCGGTATTTAAAAAGTGCGCTGATTCCGGGCAGAAGATCCTGGGGATCCGGATAGACCTCTCCGGGGACATCGTGGGCCGGACCCTGCTGTTCTTCAGCCAGGACGATGCCCTTAAATTCTGCGACTGCCTGATGAGACGTCCCGTCGGCACGGTCAAGACCCTTTCGGAGCTGGACCGTTCGGGTTTACGGGAGGTCTCCAACATACTGACCTGCGCCTATATGAATGCCCTGGGGGAGATGCTCAATTTCATGGTGGTCCCCACCACTCCGTCCCTGATCATCGGCCCCCCGGAGGAGATGATGGCCGGCTTTGCCGAGCAGGCCGGAGGGGCCGATGAATTGGCGGTGATAATAGAGAACGATTTCCGTTTTCAGGGCAATGACACCATACTGCAGGGATATTTCCTGCTGTTGCCGGACGACAGCTCCCTGCAGGCCATGTTCAAGGCCATGAATATAAAATAGGTATTTGGGCATTCTTTAAACGGGGCGGCAGCCCCGTTTTTTATTTCCCTATTGACAAATAAAATAAAAGGTGTATAATACAGGAAACCATAAACACCAAACAAGTTTCCATAGTATTATGAAAGCAAGAGCCGATAAATTAAAAGCACGCATCATCGACAGCACCAGCCGGCTGTTCTTCGAGCGGGGTTTCTCCAGGGTCAGCATGGACCAGATCGCCTCCGGCCTGGGCATCAGCAAAAAGACCCTCTACCAACATTTTCCCAGCAAACAGGCCCTGTTGTACCAAGTGGTCAGCAGTATGATGAATGAGAACGGAAAGATCATCGAGGACATCGTCAACGACCGGGGAATGGATTTCCACCGGAAGCTGTCCCGGCTGATGAACCATCTCAGCGGGGTGGTCGGCCGGATGGCCCGGCCCTTCGGAGAGGACCTGCGCCGCAACGCACCGGAGATGTGGGATGAGATCGACCGGTTCCGGAAGGAAAAGATACTGCTCAATTTCAGGAAACTTCTGGAGTTGGGAATCCGGCAGGGGGTGTTCCGGAAGGATGTCGACCCCCAGCTGATGACGCTGATGTTCGCCACCCTGATGCAGAACATGATAGATCCAAAATTATTCAGCCAGATTCCCTTTACGGCGTCCCAGGTATTCGAAACCATCGTGGAGGTGGTATTCCGGGGGATATTGACCGAACCGGTCAGGAAAGATTTCATAAAAAAAGTTAAAGAGGTAAGTAAATGAAAAGGTATCTGACAATGATCGCCATCCTGCCGCTGCTGCTTGCTTCCTGCGGGACCAATGGCAGCAGCCAGGAAAGGATACAGGCTTCCGGGACCATCGAGGCCCTTCAGGTGAATGTCTCGGCCAAGGCGGGCGGCCAGATAAAAGGCCTTTGGGGGAGGGAGGGGGATGATGTTCGCCTTGGCGATACCCTGATGGTAACGGACCATGTGATGCTGGATCTGCAATTGCGCCAGTCTCTGGCCGGGCGGGAACTGGCCCGGATCCAATACGAGAACGACCGCAAAGACGACCAACGCACCAGCGAGCTGTTTCAGAAGGGCAGCGTCACCCAGAAACAGCGCGATGATGTCAATGCCAGGTTTCGGGCCTCCGGAGCCAGACTGGAGCAGGCCAGGGCCTCAGCCGATATGATCAGGAAAAACATCTCCGATTGTTATGTTACGGCTCCGCTGGGCGGAACCATCACCAATTCAACCTATGAGATCGGCGAGACCGCCGGGCCCGGCTCCATCCTGTTCACCATATCCAAAATGGATACCGTCGAGCTGGTGGTATATGTGAACGAAAAAGAGCTGGGATATGTAAAGCTGGGGCAGGGCGCCGAGATCCGAATAGATACCTTCAAAGATAAGACCTTTTCCGGAAAGGTGGTATACATCTCCCCCCAGGCCGAATTCACCCCCAAAAACATTCAGACCAAGCAGGACCGGGTCAAGCAGGTCTTCGGCGTCAAGCTGAAGATCCCCAATCCCGAGCAGCAGCTTAAGCCGGGGATCCCGGCCGATGCGGCAATATTCATCAAGGGGCAGTAGCAAAAACCTATGACCAAGCCTTTGGTCGAAATATCCGGCCTCAGAAAATCATTTGGCCCGCATCAGGTGCTGAAGGGAATAGACCTTGATATTCTGCCGGGCGAGATGCTGGCCATGGTGGGGCCGGACGGGGCCGGCAAGACCACCCTGATCAGGGCCATCTGCGGCCTGCTGCCTTTTCAATCCGGCAGGATAAGCGTATTGGGCCATGATGTTCCGGCACAAATGGGCCTGATCAAGCCCCATATCGGGTATCTTTCCCAGCGGTTCAGCCTGTACGGCGATCTGACGGTGGACGAGAATATCGAGTTCTTTGCCGAGATCCACGGGGTGCGTGACTACCGGGCCCGGCGGGAGGAATTGCTTGATTTTACCAGGATGAAGCCCTTCCGCAGCCGCCTGGCCGAAAGACTGTCGGGCGGGATGAAGCAGAAGCTGGCCCTGGCCTGCACCCTGGTCCACACCCCCCAAGTCATATTTCTGGACGAGCCCACCACCGGAGTGGATCCGGTCTCCCGCCGGGATTTTTGGAAGATCCTGTCCCGCCTGCTGACCGACGGCCTGACCATCTTCCTGACCACCCCCTACATGGACGAGGCCGAGAGGTGCAGCCGGGTGGCCATGCTGGATAAAGGCAACATCCTGGCCCTGGACAGCCCCCAGAACATCAAACTGCTGATGGGGGGCAAGGTGATGGAGTTGGTCTGTCAGGATATAAAAAGGGCGGCCCAGATGATATCGGAAGAATTGAGCCCGGTAAATGTCCAGACCTTTGGCGACCGGCTTAATGTGATGATGCCCGACCAGGGAAAACAGTGGCCGGGTTTGATCGAGAAGCTTGCGGCAGCAGGGATGAAATGCGATAAATGGCAGGAGGTGTCCCCCTCGCTGGAGAATGTGTTCATAAAACTGATGAAGCCAAAATAAAGGTGAAAAGATGCGCCATTTTATCATAATAACCCTGTTATTCTTCTGGTTTGGCCCTGGTCGGGCCCAGGGAAAAGAACCGATGTCCCTGGAATCCTGCCTCCAAACCGGTTTGGAAAACAACAAGGGTCTGGATGCCGCCCAGGCCAGCGCCCAGGGGAGCCGGGCGGCGGCCGACCAGTCGGCCACGGCCCTTCTGCCCAGCCTGAAACTGTCGGCCGGCTACAGCCGGCTAAGCGATGTTCCCCCGTTTGAGATGACCATCCCCGGCTTTCCGGCGCCCCGGACCATAACCATCGCCGAGCCGGTGCTGGACAACAGCAATATCAAGCTGACCCTGCAGCAGCCACTGTTCACCGGAGGGCGGGTGACCGGCAGCCTAAAAATAAACCGTAAAAATTACCAGGCGGATTCCAGCGATTATCTGGCCCAGCGCTGCCAGGCGGCCCTGAATATAAAGATCCTATATTGGAGACTCTACCAGGCGCAGCAGGTGAAGGAATTGGCCGAAGAGAACCTTCGCATCTTGGGCAATCATCTCAATGACGTCGGCAACCTGCTGGGCCAGGGCCTGGCCACCGAGAATGACCGGCTGAAGGTAAAACTGCAGATGTCCAATGCCCGGCTGATGCTGATAGATGCCGAAAACAACCGGAGGGCCATAGGGATACATCTCAACAGTTTCATCGGCCGTCCGCTGGATAAGCAGATAGACCCCACCTCCATTCCCGACACTTCTGAGGTTGCCGTGTTAAGCCCGCCGGAATTGATCCAGATAGCCCTGGCCGAAAGACAGGATATTGCGGGCCAGAAATACCGCCGGGACGCCACTGCGGCGGGAAGGATGGCCGCCAAATCCGGCTGGTATCCCCAGGTGTTTGCGGTGGGGAATTACACTTATGCCCGGCCCAATCCCCGGATATTTCCGGCCCGGGACCAGTTCGATGCCACCTGGGACGCCGGGGTGATGCTGTCGATGGATCTCTGGAACTGGCAGGCCGCCAAGCACCAGGTGCGTCAGGCGGGCTCTCTGCTCCGTCAGGCCGAGGACCGGCTGGTTTTGTTGGAGGATGCTGTCAGGGTTGAGGTCAATCTGGCGGTGCTGGATGTCCAACAGGCCGGAGAGAAGACCGCCGTCTCCCGGAGCGGGCTGGATCAAGCCCAGGAGAACTATCGCAACGTCAAGAACCTGTTCCTGGAGGGCATGGCCACCAATTCCGATCTGCTGGACGCCGAAGGACTTTTGCTTCAGGCCAAGGTGGGCCACGCCGGGGCCTTGGTGGAATGCCAGATCGCCAAGGATAAGTTAAAAAATGCCCTGGGAGAGTATTGATATAATGACGGCCCCATCGATAATAGCGGACAAGCTGAGCAAGCGTTTCGGCGGCTTTGTGGCGGTCGATAGCGTCAGCTTTGAGGTGAGGGAGGGGGGGATCTTCGGATTTCTGGGGGCCAACGGAGCCGGCAAGTCCACCACCATCAAAATGCTGTGCGGTCTTTTGTCCTCCAGCTCCGGCACCGCCCGGGTGGGCGGATATGACATCAACCGCCAGGCCGATCTGGTCAAAAAGAACATCGGCTACATGTCCCAAAAATTTTCGCTTTACGATGATCTGACCGTAGCGGAGAATATCAATTTCTTCGGCGGGGTCTACGGACTGGATGGTCAAAATCTGAAAAACAGGAGGCAATGGGCTCTGGAGATGGCGGGGTTGTCGGAACGCCAGCGTTCGCTGACCCGGGAGCTGGCCGGGGGGCTGAAACAGCGGCTGGCTTTGGGCTGCGCCATCCTTCATAAGCCCAGGATATTGTTCCTGGATGAACCCACCGGCGGGGTGGACCCGGTCTCCCGGAGAAGCTTCTGGGACCTGATAAATGAACTGTCATCAGGCGGCACCACCATCTTCGTCACCACCCACTACCTGGACGAGGCCGAATACTGCAACCAGATCACTCTGATGCATGCCGGCCGGATCGTAGCCGGCGGAAGCCCCAATCAACTGAAAAAAGAATGGATCAAAAACCCCATCCTGGAATTCAGGTCCGACGATGTGGTCAAGGCCATGGGCATGATCCAGGGCCTGCCCTGGGCCTTGGAGACCACCATCTTCGGCAACTCGCTTCATGTCAGCGTAAAGGAGGTCCAGTCCGGCAAAAGGGAGATAATCAAAGCCGTGGGAGCTGGCAATATAAAGCCTGAAAATATAAGGGAGGTAAGCCCCACCCTGGAGGATGTCTTCATCACCCTGATAGAAAAAAAGACACCGACCGAAAATCCGGAAGGAAAATGAACAATGCCTTTGATCAGCTCCGGCACAAAAGCAGACAGGGTGGCTTCGGTCATTAAAAAGGAACTGCGCCAGATAATGCGGGACAAGCGGAGCCTGGGCATACTGTTCTTCATCCCGCTGTTCATGCTGGTGATGTTCGGCTATGCCCTGAATTTTGACGTTAAACACACCTCCCTGGCGGTGGTGGACCTGGACCTCAGCCGGGAAAGCCGGCATTTGATCAGCGAATTCTCTCACAGCGAATATTTTACGGTGAAACATTTGCCATCGGCGGTAAAAGAGCTGGACCATCTCCTGGGCAGCGAAAAAGTACGGGCGGCCATCGTGATCCCCCGGGGATATGCGGCCGACCTGGCCCAGGGCCGGAGCCCGACGGTGCAGGTGATATTGGACGGGGTGAATGCCAATGCCGCCAACACCATTCAGGGATACCTTAATGCTTTTTTCCTGAATTATTCATATCAGCTTACCATCAAGGTCGCCCGGCGGCTGGGGGTGGCCGCCATTAACCAACCGATAGATTACCGGCCCAGGATATGGTTCAATCCAGAATTGAAGAGCGCAAAATTTCTGATTCCCGGGCTGATCGGCTTTATCCTGATGGTGGTGGGGGTCATCTCCACCTCGCTGTCAATAGTCAAGGAAAAGGAAAGGGGCACCATGGAGCAAATATTGGTCTCCCCGATAAACCCCCTGGAATTGATAATGGGCAAAACGATACCCTACATTGCCATTTCGCTGCTGTCGACGGCAATCATTTTGGTGGTGGGTTATGTTTTATTTGATGTCTACGTCATGGGCAGCCTGTTATTGCTGTTTCTGACCACTTTTATCTTTCTGCTGGGCGCTTTGGGCATGGGACTGCTGATATCGTCAATATCCGAAACCCAACAGCTGGCTTTTTTGGTGGCGGTGATATCCACCATCCTGCCGTCCTTCCTGCTGTCGGGGTTCGTCTTTTCCATCCGAAACATGCCGGAGGCAATACAACTGATAACCTATGCCGTGCCCACCAGGTATTATCTGGTGGCTCTGAGGGGGATAATCCTAAAAGGGGCCGGGTTCGGTGCGATCTGGGACCAGCTGCTGTTCCTTATGGGATTTGCCACGGTTATGCTTTTGGTGAGCGCCATCAGGATCAAAAGGTCGGGGCTGTGATGATAAATATTGGATGTCGATAGAACTCGACCGCAACAAAGACATGAAAATAATCCTTCATATAATCAAAAAAGAGTTTCTGCAGTTTATGCGGGATCCCAAGATGGTGGCCATCAACATCATTGCTCCGGCCATACAACTGCTGGTCTTCACCTATGCGGCCACTCTGGATGTCCGGGAGGTGAGCATGATTGTCTGCGACCATGACAATTCCTATTATAGCCGCCAGCTGTTGAGCGGCTTCACCAATTCCGGCTATTTTCGCACCGTGGAAAGCACCACCAGAAGCGCTGATATAGATATCGCCCTTATCGAGACCAGAGCTTCGGTCGGGATTGTGATCCCGGCCGGGTTCGGAAACGATCTGCTGGCTGGCAAGCAGCCTCAGATCCAGGCCCTGGCTGACGGTTCGGATGCCAATTCTTCCGGCATCGGCCTGGCCTATGCCAGCCAGATCATCAACCGCTATATCGGCCTGCAGTTGGCCGGATCATCGGGCCCCCGAAAAACGGCCCGGCTTTCGGTTAACCCCGAGATCCGGATATGGTACAACCCAGAACTCAGCAGCCGGAATTTTATGGTGCCTGGCGTTCTGGGGCTGCTGCTGATGATAATGACCATGATGCTGACCTCCCTGGCCATAGTCAAGGAACGGGAGAACGGCACCATGGACCAGCTGCTGGTAACCCCCATTAAATCGTATCAGCTGATCATCGGCAAACTGACCCCATTCTTCTGTATCGGGGTCATCGACATCCTGTTGGTGATGCTGGTGGCCACCCAGTGGTTCGGGGTCCCTGTCCGGGGCAGCCATCCGCTGTTGTTCTCCCTGTGCCTGCTGTTCATCATGACCACATTGGGGCTGGGTCTGTTCATATCCACCGTGTCCTCCAACCAGCAGCAGGCCATGATGACCGCCATCTTCTTCGTGATGATGCCGATGATCTATCTTTCGGGCTTCGTGTTTCCCATAGAGAACATGCCCCGGGTGATCCAGGCCCTTACTTATCTGCTGCCGTTGCGGTACTTCTACACCATCATCCGGGGAATATTCTTAAGGGGATCGGGGTTGGCCGAACTGTGGCCCCATGCCCTGGCCCTGTTGATTTTTGGGGTCGGCATCCTGTCGCTCAGCGTCACGCGGTTCAGAAGAAAGCTGGAATGACAGGTTCCATCAGGATCAACAATAAAAAGGCCTCCCTAAGGGGAGGCCTTTTTGTCCATCACCATCTGGCGGTAGGACTCAAGTAGTTGGTTATGGGGATCCAGCTCCAGGGCCCGGTCCAGATGTTTCAGGGCTTCTCCGTACAGCCTCATCTCCACCAGGCAGACCGCCAGGTCGTTCAGGATGCCGGCGTCGCATTCATCCAGGGCCGCGGCCTGCTCCAATATCTGCCGGCCGCTCTTGTGATCGCCGGACATGAAGACCGCCCACCCCAGCAGGTGCATGGTCTGGGGGTGGGCGGGCCGGAGGTCCAGGGATTTCTTCAGCTGGGCGATGGCATCCTCGAAGCGATCCATATAGCTGCAGAGCGAGCCCAGCTGCTGGTAATAGTTGGCCTCGTTGGGATTGAGCCCGATGGCAGCCAGCAGATGGCTCTCGGCTTCGGCGGTATCCCTCTCCAGGATCAAAAGCTCGGCCAGGCCCCAATGGGCCAGTTCCCTGGCCAGATCGCCCCCTTCTTTCAATTCCGGAAGGGCCAGTACCGCCCGGTAGGCTTTGATGGCCTCCTTGCGCTTGCCCTGCCGGGAGAACCGATCGGCCCGGGCGAAAAGCCGGGCGCTGTTATTTGCCGGGCCGGGCATGATGCTGGTTCTGGCCGGATATCTTCTTCAACTCATCCAACAGTTCCTGGCGGGTGCAGAGATCCTTGGCCACCAGGACATTTATCAGGGCCTGGATGGAAAGGGCATTGGCGGCCACCCCCTGCTGAAGGCTGATGGCATGGCCGGTCTTGGCTTCCTTGGCTCCGAAGATATTCTTTAAAAAATTCATTTTTTCCTTCGCTCCTCCCAGGCCCGGCGCTCCTTTTCGGTGGCCCGTCCGGTCTCTATCAGATCCCGGAATTCCTTCTCCGAAAGCGGGGCCCGGCGCTCACCGCTTCTCTTCAGGGCTTTTTTTTTGGCGGCAACTTTGGGCATTCTTATCTCTCCAAAAATGGTTGTAGGGTTTAGGGCAGTTCTTTTATCCGGTCCTGGGCCAGTCCGGCCTCGGGGCTGCGCGGAAATTTGTTTATCAGGGTTTGCCAGCTTTTCCGGGCCTCCATGGCCCGTCCCAGCTCCTTGTAACAGAGGCCGGACTTGTAATAGGCCGCCGCCGCCTTGTCCTGGTTGGGATACTGGGCCAGGACCTTTTCGAACTCGGCCAGGGCCTCCTGGTATTTCTTCTGGGCGTAATATCCTTCACCGATCCAATATTGGGAGTTGTCGGCCAGACTGCTGGAGGGATAAAGCTTCAAAAATTCCCGGAACCCGGCGATGGCCAGGTCGTAATTCCCCCGGGTGATGTCCAGATAGGCGGTGTCATACAACTGCTTGGGATCGGGCTTGGAGCCGTTATCTTTAGGCTTATCCGGCGGGGCCGGCGGGGTGATCCCCCTGCTGTCCGGTTGGGAGGAGCCCAGCGGCAGGGCTTGGACCATGGTCCGCGACCGCTGGTCCTCGTATTGCTGGTCCATGCTCATCATCCGTTCGTTCAGCGATCCCCAGCGGGTGCGCATCTCGGCGTTCAGCTGATAGGTGATGTCGGTCTGGGCCCGGAGCAGGCTGTCCATCAGGGTCATCTGGGCCTCCATCTTCTTCTGGCTGGTCTCCAGGTAATCCAGCTGGTCGCGCATCCGGACGTATTCCCTCTTGACCCCGCAACCGGCCAGCAGGGGGAGGCAGAGAATTAACAGGGTTGTTTTCTTCATGTTACTTCTTTTCGACCACGAATTCCACCCGGCGGTTCTTGGCCCAGCTGATCTCGTTGTGCCCCAGGTCAGCCGGCTTCTCCTTGCCGAAGCTGACGGTGGCCAGGCGGGAGCGCTCCACCCCCAGGTTCACCAGATAATCCCTGACGGCCACCGAACGCTTCTCCCCCAGCGCTAGGTTGTATTCGGTGGTGCCCCGTTCGTCGCAATGGCCCTCCAGCCTGACCGCCACCTGGGGATAGCTGCGGAGCAGTTTGGCGGTCTCGGTGAGCCGGGAGACGGAGGCCTCCTCTATGGAGTATGAATCGAAGCCGAAGTAAACGGTGGAGAAATCGATCTTCACCTCGGGTTTTTTCTCCTCAGCCGGCGGGGTGACCGGCTGCTCAGCGGTCAGCTCGGGCTTGACGATCTCCTCCTGCTTGGTGGCCTGTTTTTTGGCGCAGCCGGCCAGGATCAAAGAGATCAGCAGTACCCCGCTGATAATATTGATGGTTCTTTTCATGATTACCTCCTTGTATTTATATTAACAGGGTCCCGTTTGTTCAGGGGGTTGGCGGGAAGGGGCTCCAGGCCGGCATCAATGCCCCGCTAAGGTTGGTGACGGCCTTCTGGCCGGAGCCATCCCAGTGCATCAGCCACAGCTGGCTGCTGCCGGTGCGGCTGGAGGAGAAGGCCAGGTGCAGGCCGTCGGGCGACCAGGAGGGGTCCTCGTTATCCCCCTCGTAGGTCAGCTGGGTGTAGCCGTCGCCGGTGACATTCATGGCGCAGATCTGGAACAGCCCGTTGATGCGGGAGACGAAGGCGATCTTGTCGCCCTTGGGCGACCACACCGGGGAGGTATTGTAATTTCCCTGATAGGTCAGCCGCCGGATGTTGGAGCCGTCGGCATCCATCAGGTATATCTGCGGGCTGCCCGGCCGGTCTGAGGTGAACACCAGTTCCCGGCCGTTGGGGGACCAGCCCGGCGAACAGTCGATAGCCCAGCTGTTGGTCAGCCGCTGCAGCGACCGGCTGTCCAGGGTATAAAGATATATCTCGGCATTGCCGTCCCGGGAGAGGGTCAGGGCCATTTTTTTCCCGTCGGGAGACCAGGCCGGGGAGGTGTTCAGCCCCTCGACCTGGGAGATGGCCTGAAGCTTCCAGGCCCTCATGTCCAGCGAGTAGATCTCGGTCCGGTTGCGCTGAAAGGATATGAAGGCCAGCCGGCTTCCGTCCGGGGACCAATCGGGCGAGAGGTTGATGGTGCTCAGGGCGGTCAGTTTCTGCAGGTTGTGGCCGTCGTAGTCCAGCACGGCCAGCTCCTTGTTCTGGCCGTGCTTCTGGCAGAAGGCTATCCTGGTGGAGGCCACGCCGTTCTCCCCGGTCAGGGTTTTTATTATTTCATCGCAGATCCGGTGGGCCTGGCCCCGGGAATGATCAACAACAATCTGCTTGGTGAAGATATCGCGCCCCACGCCCAGGTCATAGATCCGGATCTTCAGATGTTCCTGTTTCTTTTCAGTGCGGAGTTCCGGGATCAGCAGCATCTTGGCGCCCAGCAGCTGCCACGATCCGGCCAGCACCTGGCCCTTTTTAAAACCGTACCCGGGATCGCTGTCCGGGGGCTCTATCAGCTGGAAGTACAGCGAGAAGGCCAGGTCGTCCGACAGCACATCGATGATCTCTTTAACTTTGGCGACAGTCTCCCGGGGGATCTTGCCCTGGGCCTGGATGGGGGACACCACCAACTCGATGGGCCTTCTTTCCGAGGTGGAAAGCTTCAAATAGACGTCGGTCTGGGCGACCGCACAAGAAGTCGTGCCAGAAAGTAGTAAAATTATATAAATGGTTATCAGATTTGCCTTGCGCATCATTTTACATACTCGAATTCAAAATGCACGCCCAACACCGACAGATTCATCTCCTGGGGGAAGGGCGGGAAGTTCTTGGCCTGGTAGACCGCCCGGATGGCAGCCTGGTCGAACAGGGCGTCGCCGGAGGATTTCTCCAGGCTGGCCTCCAGCAGGTTTCCCTGGCGGTCGATCTTGAAATAGATGGTGGCCCGGATCTCCGGCTGGCCGCCCTGGTAGGGATTGCGCCAATGCTGGCTGATCTTGGTCAATATCATGCCCAGGTAATATGACCCCTCCGGGGAAACCCCTTCGGCGGCCAGCACCTTCATGCCTTTGGGAAGGTTCGGCACCACCGGGCCGCTGGCCGATTTTTGTTTTTTATCCGGGGTCTTGGCTTTGGGCTGCGGCTTGGCCTTTGACACAGCTGGCTCTTTTTTGACCGAGGGCTTGGCCTCCGGAACCGGGGCGCTCTCCATGTCCTGGCCCTGGTTTCCCGAGACTTGGGGCAGGGCCACCAGGTTCACCTTATAGACTGCCGGGTAAGCCGGTTTGGAGAAAAGCCTCAGCCCCCTGGCAAAAAAAAGCACTGTCAAAAACAACAGGAGATGAAAGGACAGCGATATGGAGAATTCCCGTTTCATTTGCTGGCTTTGGGTTCGGTTACCAGCCCCAGATTGTCGACCTTCAGCTCCTTCAACTGCCCGATGATCTCCACCACCAGGCCGTAGGGCACCGATTTGTCGGCCTTGAGGTAGACCGGCCGGCCGGCATTGCGGGCCAGCAACCCCTTGACCACCTGGGAGAAGGCTTTGCCGGACACCGGCTGGTCATTGATCAATATCTTGCTGCCGGATGTCAGGACGATGGTCAATCCTTCTTCGATCTGCGGCTTGGAGGAGTCGGCCTTGGGCAAAGCCACATCCACCCCGGAGCGCATCATGGGGGCGGTGATCATGAAGATGATCAACAGGGCCATGCAGACATCCACCAGGTTGGTGATGTTGATGGAATCCATGGGCGGGATATGGAAGCGCTCCCGTCGCATGGGTTATTTCCCTCCGAACACCGAATGGACCCGCAGATCGCCCAGGAATTCCGAGGACAGATTCTCCATCTGGCCGGCCATGTGGCGGATGCGGCTGTTGAAAGCGTTGAAGGCGATGGAGGCCGGGATGGCCACCACCAGCCCGGCGATGGTGGTCACCAGGGCCTCGGCGATGCCGGGGGCCACCACCTGAATGCTGGTGGACCCGAAATTTTTTATGTCCACGAAAGCCACCATGATCCCCCAGACCGTGCCCAGGAGCCCGATCAGCGGAGCAACGTTGGCGATGGTGGCCAGAGTGATCAGCCGCCGGCTGATGGCCTCCACCTGATCGCCGATGGCCCGGTCCATGGCGGCCTGGATGTTGGGCAGCACCTCCAGGGGAAAGGACAGCTTCTGCCCGCCGGACAGGCGCTGGGCCTCGGCCAGCCCCTCGGCCAGGATCAAAAACAGGGGTGAAGCGGGGTGGGATGAGGCAAAGGCGTCATCAAAGGTCTTGCGCTGTTTGAACTTCTCCATGAATTTTCTATTGGCCTGGGCGATATTGTTCAGGGAGCGCCGTTTATAGATTATCACCGTCCAGGAAAAAACGGAGACCAGCAGCAGGCCGATCATGATGATGCCGGTGAAGATGTCGTAGCCGAAGATCATCCCCAAAGTACTGCCGCGCTGAAAAATCTGAAACATAGTGGTTCCTAATTATTATAAAAATATTCAATCCGGCAGTTTGAAACGCGGTTCTTTCCATTGGGCCAGATATCTGGCGTAGGTTTCCTGCAGGGCGGGATCGGGAGGCTGTATCTCCATCCGGCGGACCTGGTCCTCGAAATGCTTGCCGATCAGCCCCATGGGCAGGGTGATGATCCCGAAGAGGAACAGCTGCCCCATGGCGGTGGCGAAGGAGAGGCCCCCCATCACCAGATAGGCCAGGACCGCCAGCAGCAGCAGCGACATGGCGATGTAATATATGGCCAGCTGCATGCTGAGGTTGATGAACTCCCTGACCAGCTGCAGGTCGCGGCTGCTGCGGATGATGCCCCTGGTCTGCTGGGTCAAACCCCGGCTCTTGGCGATGTTGTAAAGATGCATCAGGGCGGCAATTATTATGGCAGACCAGGCCGGGATCCGGTAATATTCCATGGTCACCTCCAAGATCAGATGGTCGGTTTTATTCCGGCCAGGATATCCAATGCTTCAAGATATTTATCACTGGTCTTTGCGATGACCTCTTGGGGCAGCTCCGGGCCCGGCGCCTGCTTGTTCCAGGCCAGGGTGCTCAGATAGTCCCTGACGAACTGCTTGTCGAAACTGGGCTGCGATCTTCCGGCCTGATACCCGGCCCTGGGCCAGAAACGCGAGGAATCGGGGGTCAGCACCTCGTCTATCAGGATCAGCTCCCCTTCAAAGTCCCCCATCTCGAACTTGGTGTCGGCGATGATGATGCCCTTCTCCTCGCCGATCTTCCGGGCGGCGCCGTAGATCTCCAGGGACAGCTTTTTGACCAGGCCGGCCTTTTCTCTTCCCAGGATCTCAGACATCTTTTCAAAGGGGATGTTCTGGTCATGGCTGCCGATCTCGGCCTTGGTGGAGGGGGTGAATATGGGGCTCTCCAGCCGACTGGATTCCACCAGCCCTTCGGGAAGTTCTATTCCGCAGACCATGCCGCTCTTCTGGTAATCCTTCAGCCCCGAACCGGTCAGGTATCCCCGGACGATGCATTCCACCGGCAGGGGCTGGGCCTTTTTGACCAGCATGGAGCGGCCCTCCAGCTCCTCCTTGTATTTATGACATTCGGCGGGAAAATCGGTCACGTCGACACTTATAAGATGGTTGGGCATGAGGGATGACATTTTTTGAAACCAGAATTTTGAGATCTGGGTCAGCACGTAGCCCTTGCAGGGGATGGCGTCGGGCAGGACCACGTCGAAGGCCGAGATGCGGTCGGTGGCCACTATCAGCAGATTTTCTCCCAGATCGTAGATGTCGCGCACCTTGCCCTGGGAGATCTTTTTAAGTTCCGGGAAATCGGTCTGGGTGATGGTCTTCATGAAGGCGGATGCTCTCTTTTTATTTAAGGTGAAGGTTTGAATACTATTGTCCGGCAGGGTGTTTTCCAGATCTCGGGCACTTATTTCAGAAGCAGCATTGCTTTTGCCGCCAGTTCGTCATCGCCGATCTCCCGGGCGGCGGCCAAGGCCAAGTTGGCCGTTTCCCGGGCCTGAGCGGCCGCGCCTTTTTTAAGGTACATTTCGGCCAGGCCCAGATAATCCGTTGCCAGGTCGTTTTGGAATCCGTGCTCCAGGTCTACGGCAATGGCCTGCTTGAAATATTTCTCCGAATTTTCATAATCGCCCAATTGGGCAAAAACGTTGCCCAGCCCGCTGCAGGCGCCCTCGATGCTTTCGGGGTCGTCCGCTTGGCTGGAGACAGACAGCTGGCGCTCGAAGCACTGGCGGGCCTCGGGATATTTTCCCGACTCGGACAGCACCAATCCCATGTTTCCCAAGGCCTGCTGGATCCCCATGGCATAGCCAAGTTTTTGCGACAACTCCAATTTTTCCCGGTAACAATCCAGGGCCAGGTCGTACTCTCCGCGACGGTTGTGGATGTTGCCGATATTTCCCACCGCCACGCTGATGTTGGCCAGATCGCCGAACTTGTAGGCCAAGGCAAGCTGCTTTCGGTAATACTCCAGGGCCAGGTCGTAGTTTTCCAGAAAGAAGTGGGCGTTCCCTGTGCTTCCCAGCAGGATGGTCGAAAAAGTATTGTCGTTCTGCCGCTGGGAGATCTCCATGCAGCGGTCGAGGCATTTTAGAGCCTGCTCATGTTTGCCGTTGATCATGTGGATCTGGCTCAGATTCCCCAGTCCGCTCATCTGATGTTTGGTGTCGTCGATCTTTTCTGACCGGGCTATCAGGTCGGTAAAACATTCTTCCGCTTTGGGAATATCGCCCGAAAAACGGTAAGCCAAACCGACCTCGTTCAAAGCCTGATTGATCCCGCATTGATCTCCCAATTCGGTGTAGGTATCCATAGCTCGGTTAAGGGGCGCAAGAAAATCGTTGTTCCTGCCCATATACCGGAGCAGCCGGATCCGTTTTATTTCGGAATCGGCTTCCTGTTTCTTGGCTCCGGCTTTCCGGGCGAAGTCGTAATTGTCATCCAGCGTCGCCAGCGATTCCTGCCAATCGCCTGCCAGGTCCAATACCTCCGCCTTGTGCAGGTGAACGGTATAGGCATAATAGCTTTCACCGGCCTGCAGCCAGAGGTTCTTTATTTTGTATTGTGGGGCGGCCATTTCGGCTTGAATGCGTTGGCGAGATTTCTAATTGTATCTCAGCTCCGCTTCGGCGGATTTTTTCTCCACCTCCCGGCGCATCCCGGCCCGCATATCCTCCAGTTTCCGGGCGATGTCGGGGTATTTGATGGACAGTATCTGGGCCGCCAGGATGGCGGCATTTTTGGCCCCGTCGATGGCCACGGTGGCCACCGGGATGCCGGAGGGCATCTGGACCGTGGCATACAGGGCGTCCACCCCGGCCAGGGCGCCGGACTTCAGCGGGACGCCGATCACCGGCAGTGTGGTGTGGGCGGCCGCCGCACCGGCCAGGTGGGCGGCCAGCCCGGCCCCGGCGATGATGCACTCAAAACCATTGCCGCGGGCGCTTTTGGTAAACTCGGCCACTTTATCGGGAACCCGGTGGGCGGAGAGGATCATCACCTGGGGCTTTATTCCGAATTCCTTCAGGGTCTCGATGGCTTTTTCCATCACCGGGAGATCGCTGTCGGAGCCCATCAGTACCGCCACCTTGATATCGGGCATATTGCTCCTTTGTTGTTGCGGTTAATTTATGGCAATAGTTCAAGGCCTGATAGATCAGACCCTAGACGATAGATATTATCTTGTATTTGATGGTGCCGGCCGGCACCTGTATCTCCGCCACCTCTCCCACCTTTTTTCCCAGCAGGCCCTTGCCGATGGGGCTCTCCACCGAGATCTTGCCCTGGTCGAAATCTCCCTCATGCTGCCCCACCAGGATGTAGGTCTCCTGCGAGCCGTCGCCCAGGTCCTTGACCTTGACGGTCTTGCCGAAGACCACCACCCCCTTGGCCAGCTTGCTCTGGTCGATCACCTCGGCATTGGTCAGGTCGGTCTGCAGCTGGCGGATCTTCCGTTCGATCATGCCCTGCTTTTCCTTGGCGGCATGGTATTCGGAATTCTCCGAAAGGTCGCCCAAGCTTCGGGCATGGGCCAGGGCCGCCGAGACATTGGGCCGGTCCACCGACACCAGTTTTTCCAGCTCGGTCTTCATTTTGGCCAGGCCCTCTTTGGTGGTCACCACTCTGGACATAAGTATGCTTCCGTAGGTTTTTAGGATTTTGGTTAAATCATTACCCCTATAACTCATACCCCCCTGAGGATGATTTTCAGGGGGATGTTTGAGAACAGAGGGACAGAATCATTATATATTTTAAGGGGGAGGTTGTCAAGCTTATAAAGGAGCTTTCGGCCCCATCACCTCTCGGGGTAACTGCCGAAAAGCCGGCCCCATGGCGTATTCTTCAGCCATCGGCGGTAGAGCCTGCTGTCCAGCAGCGGCCAGCGCAGGTAGTCATGATAGATCTCCGAGGCCAGGATGAACAGATGAACCAGCGGGGTGCGGAAAAAGATGTTCTGCATGCCCTTTAAGGGGCCGAACCAGATCATATCGCCACCCACCCGGCGCACCAGGTTCTTGCCCACCCTGAAATTCCAGTTCTCCCCGGAGATGTCGTCGCCCACCAGCTCCATCTCCTCCAGCCGGCCGCAGCCCAAACCCTGCTCATGGGCCAGCCGGATATATTCTATCCTCATGGGGTCGAAGCCCATCATTTTGGCCGATACGGCGTCGATGGCCACCTGGTCGGCCGAGGCCAGCATATAATCCTTGATCACCGGGTGCATGGTGCGGGGGCCCGGCCCGTTGCCGGCGGTGGTCCCATCCATTACCGCGAAAAGGCCGGGGTGGATCTCCTGCTGGATGGCCAGCAGGTCCACCAGCACCTGGTGGATCCAGGAATGGGCGTAGTGCCGCCGGGTGTTAAGCAGCCCGCCGAAGGCGTTCTTTATGGCCCCGGTGGTGGTGGTGTAGATGTGGCATTTCATGGTCGGCAGATGGACGATGTTCCTGCCGGAGAAATAGTCCGGGACCAGTATCCCTTCGGGAAATATCTTGTCCAGAACCAGCATCCTGGTCCGGGGCGCATAGGGCACCCATTTCATATCCTCATCCCTGAAATTGTACAGCACCGGGACGGAGTGTTTTCTCAGGATGGGCAGATAGCGGTTGAGGTCCTCGCCCTTGAAGGCGTCGGTGACCACGGTCTTGTTCTGCACGCAGCAGATATCCTTATACCCGGCATCCCGCAGGGTCTTGACGACCCCCTCCAGCTGCCAGGGGGTGGTGTTGGCCGCCGGGAAGGGGTAATGCCAGGAGATATTGTCCTTGATGATGGTGGCGTTTTGGGGGTCCAGGCTTTCCCGGAAACCGGCCAGTTCCATCAGCCGGGCGATATCCTGCAAAATGTTCTCCGGAGTGACCTTCAATACTGCTACTTTGGATCGCACCATTTTTCTCTCAGTTTCCTTCCGATTGGGTGAGCGGCGGATTGTTTTTGCTTAACGTGTCCAGGCCTTCAGTTTCCTCGGTCACCTGGCTGCCGCTGTGCATCAGGCCGACCATCATTATCAAACTGGAGACCAGGATCACGAAGAACAGCACCCCCTCCCCGAACCTTTTCAGCACGAACTGCTGGGGGATGCTGTAATACAGAATGATGGTGATCAGCCCGCGGGGGGCGATGAACAGCTCGGGAAACAGGCTGACCCGGGCGATGTACTTAAGGTGAAAATAACGGACGGTGAAGATCATGACCATGATCAGGCTGCCCAGCAGGATGATCTCCAGGTTGAGCAGATAGGCCAGGTGGATGGAGTAGCCGAAAAGCACGAAGAAGAAGGTCCGGATGACGAAGGCCGACTCCGAGGTGATCAGCTTGAGCTGCCGGAGTTCGTAATTAAGCTTATAGGGATTGAGATACCGCTTGATGGGGCCCCGGACGATCAGATTGACGTTGCTGAGGGTCAGGCCGAACACCAGTATCAGCAGCAGGGACGAAAGGCGGAACAGCTCTCCCAGGGAATACACCAGGAACAGAATGGAGAGCAGCAGGAAGAACTTATTGTGCCCGGCGATCTTGTCTATGAACAGCAGCAGCAGCAGCGAGCAGACCGCCGATATCAGCGTGATGACCGTCAGGTTGCCGGCGAAGGAAAACAGGGAGGAGGCCGACCACAGGCTTTTCTGGATGGCGAAGTTGAAGATCATTATGCCGACAATGTCCGAGAAGGTGGCCTCGTAAACCATGAACTCTTTTTTATCGGGGCTCAGGTTACAGACCGAGGGGATCACAATGGCGCTGCTGATGACGGCCAGGGGGACCGCGTTGACGAAGCAGCTCTGGAAGGGGGCGTTCAGCACCAACTTGATCACCAGGGCTATCAACAGGGAGGAGGCCAGGAAAACCAGCACCGCCGAAATCAGTGATTTTTTTATCACCGGCAGCTTGGCCCGGGTGAGGCTCAGCTCCAGGGTGGCCTCCAGCACGATCAGTATCACTCCGATGATGCCGAACAGCTCCAGGTACATCCGGGAGTTGAGAAAGGCTATGTTCAGGTGGCTGCCGACAAAGCGCAGGACTATCCCCACCGTCAGCAGCAGCAGCACCGAGGGAATGCGCGACCTTCGGGCCAGGATGTCGAACAGGTACGACAGTATCACCAGAAGGCTCAGGGAGATGATCACCGAATATGAAAGCAATCCCGGATGATCCATAGGTTAAACCAGATAATGATGTTAGGTGTGTTGTTCAAGGGGAATTATCTTATATATCCGGGCCGAAGTCAATCCAAATTGAACCAGGATATTTTACAGAACCAGCCATGACAGCAATATCATAGCGATGAATACGGTGAATATCGCCCCGTAGGAGATGGAGAGGAGGTTCAGCTTGATAAAGGTGGGCCAGAAACCCTGCCGGTAGAACCTTTTCAGGCTTAGGTACAGGTACAGGGGAATGGTCATGATCAGCAGACTCAGCCACTGGCTGAGCACCGGGATGTGGAGAAAACGGGTGGCGGTGATAACCAGAATGGTCAGAAAAACGAAGGCGTGGAAATGGATGGAGAATATCAGGTGCTGCATATAATAGCGGCCGGAACGGATATAGAGCATTTTCAGCAGCAGGGCAAACAGCGGCATCAGCAGGAACATGCCCTGGGCGAATCGCTCTATCAGTGTTTCCACAAACAGTTCGGGATTGTCGGTGCCGCGGCGATAGCCCTTCTCGACCATCTGTGTGAAACGGTGGTCGAAGCTTAAAGTATCCTCCAGGGCGGCGGCAGTGTCCGGCCCGGCCAATGGCTGAGGGGCGGTCTCCACAGCTTTGATTTCGCTCCTTGCCTCGGGCTCATCCTGCAGCCCTTCCAGATGGGAGCGCCTGCTGGTCATGGCCAGCAGCAAAAACAGCACGAAACTGATGATCACATAGGTCCTCAGGGGCGGTACGTAACGCATTCTTTTTCCGGCCACGTAATCGGCGGTCAGGAAGCCGGGCCTGATGATCAGCGGCACCAGGGTGTGGACAAAGCGCGAGTCGATCCGCAGTTCGTCCCACAGGAACTCGTGCAGCAGCTCCCTGAAGGGGACGTTGATGTCGGTGTTCTTCTGTCCGCAGTCATGGCAGTATTTGCCGTGCAACAATGCCCCGCAGTTGAGGCAGTTCTCCGGCAGGGCCTGACGGATGGCCGCCCGGCGGGGAACGAAGAACCCGGTGGCCCCCTGGTAGTTCAGATATTCCTCGCCCAATTGCAGCTCCAGGCCCTTTTCCTCGATCCGGCACAGCAGGTAGAAGGCGGGGATCCACAGCAGGGAGAACAGCGCCAGGAAGGGGGAATTGAGCATCAATGCAACCACCAGGGGGAGGGCCATCTTGCCCAGGGCCTGGGGATGGCGGATCCTTTGGTAGATCCCGCGGGCGGAGGCCCGGCGGTCCTTTAGGGCGATGCTCTCCGGCCCGGCGTCGATCATTCCCCTGATCCAGATGACGGCGGCGGGAAGGCCGATGATGGCGGCGGCGGCCAGGGAGAACCAGCGGTCCCATAAAAATTCGGCCGGGATGAATTTGAAGGCCGGGAAGGCCTTGTACAGCAGATAGCTGAAGAAATGCAGCACCAAAGCCGCCACCGACAGGACCCGGAAAATTACGGACCGCAGGTCGGTCCGGCTTTCCTGGGCCAGGGCCCGAATGAACCCGGCGACGCTGCGGTATCCGAAGAACAGATACAGCCCGGCGGACAGGAACATTGTTATGACGATCAACCACGACATATATGATCCATAAATTATTGTTTTGCCAGATCCTCGGCCTTGGAGAAATGCATCTGGAAGATCTTCCACCGACCGTCAATTTTCTCCAGGACCCCTGTCCAGCGGACCTTCTCCCAGTTGGCCGGCCTGCCTTTATAGGTGTTGAAATCATCCAGCAGGCAGGCAAACCAGGCGGTCTGCAGGGATGGCGACAGGCTTATTCTCAGGTCGAACAGTTCATACCTTATGGCCTTGAAATCTTCCTGCAGGAAAAAACTCTCGGTCATCTCTTTGAACCGGGAGATGCCCCTGATGGTGCTTTTGGAATCGGTCTGAAAGAAGAACAGTTCGTCGCTGGCTATCACGGAGGAATAAAGCTGGTCCAGGTTCTTGTTGTTCACCGCCCAGCCGATGCTGTCCCGTATGACCTGGTCAATTATTTTTATCTCGGGATGGGGATTGTCGATGTTATTGTAGGTGTAGGGCATGGCGTTATTCCTTTCGATTATCAATCCAGAACCGCAGAATGTTTTTGCCGGTGGATTCCTCTAAAACGACGTTCTCGAGGATCCCGCCGTTTTTCTCGATCACTTTACGGGAATGAATATTCTCCTCATTGCAGGTCACCAGGACGCGATCAATATCATGTTTGGCGGCTTCTATCAATGTTTGTCTTAATATTTCCGTGGCATATCCATTCCGGCGGTGTTCGGGCGACACATCAAAGCCAATATGCCCCCCGATGTTTAAAAAATACTCGTTGAGGTTAAGCCTGAGCCTACTGTTGCCTACAAGAATATCATCATCATTCAAGAACCAAAAGGATTTTTGCAGAACCTTTCCCGGCGGCAGGTTCTCCGTGTCCTCGAAGCGGTTGAGCACGGTAATATATTCCCGAAAGGTCTGGCCTTCTTTTATCTGATGCCGGTCCTCGTTGTGCCGGCGGTAGGTTGCGGAGAATGCCAGGAAAGTATCTTCTTGGACATCGTTCAATCTTATATGATGAAGCATAAGGTATATTCTTTTAGAGATTTTTGATCACCGGCAGGTATTCCAATTTGGGGTTTGAGATGGCCTTCAATATATTTTCTTTGACCGGCGAGCCCTCGGATTGCAAACGATTCAGCATTTTTCTGATAGTGAGCCGCTTGGAATCCTTTGCCCCGGAGCAGGAGAAGGTCTTTATTCGGCCGAATCTTTGAACGGAATATTTTACGATCTCCTCCTTCCACACATAGGCTAGGGGGCGGATGATATGCAGCTTGCCCTTGAGGATCGACTGCTTGGGCAGGATGGCGGCCAGTTTGCCGGAATACAGGATGTTCAGCAGGGCCGTCTCCACCACATCATCCGCATTGTGTCCCAAAGCGATCTTGTTGCAGCCCTGCTCCTCGGCCAGGTCGAACAGCGATCTCCTGCGGGCCAGGGAACATTTGAAGCAGTCGTTATAAATATCATCGCTGAGCAGGGAGGAAGAGGCAACAAAGGGGACCTCCAGCCCGGCGCAGATCTTATCCAGTTTTTTTACCGGGGCGATGGGCTTTCCCTGGAACTCTCCCGGCACGTGCCCGGCGATGAGGGATATTCCCAGGCTGCGGCCCAGTTTTTTATGCTGCCGGGACAGGATGTCCAGCATCACCAGGCTGTCGCTGCCCCCGGAAAGGCCTATCAGTATCCGGTCGCCCCGCTCTATCTGGCAAAAATCCTTTTCGGCCCGGATGGCCCGGGAATAGACCCTGCCCCAATTGTCAGGCTTGACCGGGGTCGGCCTTATATTCCGATCGTTCATTGAAAAAGTATATTTTACCGGCCGGGGAATGTCAAGGAAATAGTGCGAGCAATGCCGGCAAGTGAACATCATTAATTCATTAAAGGCAGTTTAACGGCGCCATGGATTCCTGCCGGAAGCCTGCCCTGAGTAAGGCAAGCAAGCCCTGCTGGCTCAGGGTTTATCCCTCACTTGATGCGGGGCAGGAATGACAGGAAAAAGATCAATAACCTCCGAGTATAAAAATCATTGACCTGGCGGAGGGATTAAAGTAAAATGGTGTCAATGATTTTATGATGATCCGATGCTGATAATCTTAAAAATATTACTGATATTTGCCCTGATAGTATTCCTGCTGTGGCGCAAATGGCCCTTGGGCCCGGTGATGCTCCTGGCTTCGCTATCCCTGGGCCTTTTATTCACCGTATCGCCGGGAGATATGGGGCGGAGCGCCCTGCGGGCGGCCCTGGATTTTGAGACCACCATATACCTGGTCATCGTACTCTACCTGATAGCCATTCTGGAGAACCTGCTGCGGACCGGCGGCCTGCTGGCCAGGATGGTCGGCGCTTTAAAGGTGCTGTTCCGCGACCACCGGCTGGTGGCCTCCTTCATGCCGGCCTTCATCGGATTCCTGCCCTCGGCCGGGGGGGCCATGTTCTCCGCCCCGCTGGTGAGGGAGGCCACTCAGCATATGGAGCTGTCGCCCGGCCGGAAGACCTTCATCAACTACTGGTACCGCCATATCTGGGAGACGGTGTTCCCGCTGTACCCCGGCCTGATCCTGGCGGCGGTGCTGGCCGGCCGTCCGGTGGCCGACCTGATATACAAGCAATGGCCCTATGCCGCCGGCGCCATCGTCATCGGCTGGCTGGTGGGCTGGCGCGGGGTGAAAAGGGACCGGTGGGATCAGGCGGCCGATTATAAAAAGGCCTGGAGGGATGTCCTGCTGACCATGGCCCCGGTGCTGTTCGTGATAGTATCGGTGCTGGCCTTCAAGTTCGATCTGGCGCTGATGACCGCCCTGGCGGTGCTGGGCCTGGCCCTGGGGTTGAGATACCAAATGAGAAAGATCCCCGGCCTGCTGTGGGAATCATTCAAGCCGATGACCCTGCTGCTGATCGTCGGGGTGATGGTCTTCAAGGGAATGCTGGAGACCAGCGGGGCCATAGCGGCCCTGCCGGGGATACTGTTGGGCGGCGGGGTGCCCACGGTGGTCATAATATCCCTCCTGCCGTTCCTGGTGGGCCTGTTGACCGGGATCAGCCAGGGCTATGTGGCGGTGGCCTTCCCGCTGCTGCTGGGGATCTTCGGGTCTCCCACGGGATCGCTCAACTGGTATGTCCTGGCCTTTGTGGCCGGGCTGGGCGGGGTGCTGATCTCCCCCAGCCATCTGTGCCTGGCTTTGACCCGGGAGTATTTTAAGGCCAACTGGGGCCAGGTATACCGCTATCTGCTGCCGGCCTCGGGCGGAATAGTTCTATTGGGATTCCTGTTGTATTATTTGTGGCGGTAAAGAAAGTGCATTCGACGATCAAGTTTTTATTCGATTTCCTTGGTGATAGATTTTTACAATAATTATTTTTCAATCTATACAAATAAGTTTAGGAGAACAAATGAGAAAATATATTATGGTGTTATTAATAATGCTCAATTCTTCATTGTTTGGAATAGAGTATTACACGCCGTGGTCATACAATTTAAAAGTTATACATAATGCCAATGGGGATTACATAATGCCCCAATGGTCACCTAACGGTAATTATATCGCTTTTTTTGATACTGATACGTTATTTGTATATGAGTTTAATAGTTCTAAGTATCTTATAAAGAAACCGATGTTCATTGAAAACCGGCAAATGCTGTGGGATAAAAATAGTTCGAAAGTAATATTTAACACAGACAAAGAAGTGTATATTTTAGATATAAAAACTAAACTTATAAATAAAATCAAACATATGCCTCAAGGCAAAAATGACTGGATCGATTTATGGTATTGTTATGACGATGGCAGATTGTTAATTAACTACAACAAAACGAGAAAAAAGGATACAGTTTTAGTATACAGTTTAAAGAAGAATAGATTTGTTGATGATAAGATCAAATATCCTTCAATATCTGGTTCTTGTAAGATATCCCCAGATGGAAAACTCGCTTTAAAAGTTAATTGTGATAAGATAATTTGTTATGATTTCGAGGCCCAAAAGGATAGAATTATTTATAATATAAATATTGGTTCAGTGTTTTGGAGAAGTGATTCTAAGTCTTTCTTTACAATATCAAGGACAGGAGACTCTGTTTCCATTGGTAACATAGACGGAAGTGAATTAAAACAAACCGCACTGTTCCCATATGAACGTGCTGTTTTATTCAAAGATTCCCCATTCGAAAGATATTTTATTAAATGTAATAATATTTATTCTTTTATTGATGAGGGACCATATCAAGGATGGGGTGGTGTAAGTGTAGTTGATGAATATAATTCTCATACATTTGATATGGTGTGGGTAGGTTATTATGCAGAGTGGTCACCTTGCGGTAAATACATTGCTGTTTCAACGCCCAATGTTGTTGGTATAATAAATTGGAATGAATTTGTGAAAAAATACAGGATAGAATGAAATCTACCGAGGCCATTGCCTGCAGTTCCTTCTTGCATTTAACCTTCACCTTGTCCATTCTCTCCAACTGCCCGGTCTTGGCGTCGTAAACCTTGCCCATCAGCTCCAACCGGTGCTGCTTGAACTCCAGGTTGCCTTTCTGATAAGGTGATATTTACTTTCTTGTGACCAAGAAAGTAACAAAGAAGTCTTTCCTGCCCAGTTGCGCGGTGGGCAAGGCGTTTGCTCCGGCATTCACTGAACCAGAACCGACCATAAGCCAATAACCCACTGAATGCTTTTTCGGAGCTGCAGCAATGCCGCTCCACTGCCTGTCCGCCGAAGCAGAGCGTAGGAGGGATGGCGGGGACCAGAAAGCCCAGAAATTTGTGGAGGCACTTAAGAATTTGGCAGTGTTCGAGCACAGCGAGTTTGTCAAATTTAGGCCGACGCCATAGGGCTGCCAAGCAGAGGTTTAGCGACGAGCTTTTGACCTCACCCTTCCCTCTCCTAATGCTTTAGGAGAGGGGTAGGGGAGAGGTGCGGGATAAAAAAGGAAAAGAACAATATCGTTACTGGGTATCCGGTCCTTACTTTCTCTTGTAACACCTCTCCTTTTAACCCTCCCCGTTGCGGGGAGGGTAGGGTGGGGTTGGAAGTCCTGGGGGCGCACCAGCTAATGCCTGTCAAAATAAATACGAATAAGAATATTCTTCATTATCTTTATCGCTCTGTCCTTGCCCGATGACGCCGACCGCCCCCCGCCATTAGCGCGGGGTAAATATTGGCGGACAAGCCATAACCCGGCCGATCATTTTGGCAGGCAAAATGTTCGCTTTAAATGATAAAAGAACACCCAAGCCATAAAACATATGGAATGCAAATTATCAACCGCCTTTCGGCGGTTTTTTTATTTTAAGGGAACCGAAAAGGAGGCAATGTTATCTAAATCTGCATAACCTCTTAAAAGCAAGACAATTATAATTGATCAGAGGGAAATATGTTAAAAAGATCATGGCTGTTATTTCTTCTTCTGCCGGCCCTGGCTATGGCCCAGGGTCAGGGAGTTACCTGGGATGCCCAGGTGCGGGTGGACGATGCCTTAGGCACAGGCCCTCATCAGGCCATCCATCCCTACACCATCATTGATGACAGCCTGCGGGTCTATACGGTCTGGGAGGACGACCGGGATGGCAACGGAAGGCACGCCATCTATTTCGCCAGATCGGCGGATCTGGCGGCCAGCTATTCCCGGCCCAACCTGGTGGTCTGCAGCGACAGTCTCTACGACAATATTTACCCATGGATGGTCAAGGGAAGCTCGGGAACCATATACCTGGTATGGCAGGTTAAATACCCGGACACCAGATGGCGGGTCTATCTTTCCAAGTCCACCGATGGCGGCAATACTTTCAGCCAGCCGGATACCATTGCCGGACCCTTGATTGAAAACAATAAAAATGATGCAAACAACTTCGGGCCGCTGCCCAGGATCGCTGTTGACCCCGGTGACAGCATCCTCTACCTGGTCTGGACCGAGTCCACCGGTGCCCTGGCCACCAAAGTCCGATGTTCCCGATCCTTAAGCCGTGACGTTAATTTTACCGGGATGGTCCGGGTGAACGTGGATTCGCTGAAGGCCGCCAAGCACCCGGCCATCGTCTGCGATGCCGGGGGCAAAGTGTTGGTGGCCTACGAGCAAAGCGACGGGGGCAACACCAACGACCCCCAGTGCGACATTTTTTTCAACCAGTCGAATGATTACGGGCTGTCCTTTGGAGCGGCCGACCTGATGATCAACGACAATGGCGATGTCAGCAGGATGCAGAATCCCACCATCGACCGCATCAACAGCAAGACCATGGTGATCTGGGAAGATACCAGAATGCCGCCGGCGGCCAACAATCAAAGCCCCCAGTTATTCTTCAGCCAAAAATCTGACACGGCGTCGAACTTTATTCCCAATATCAGGGTGAGCGACTCCCTTACGGGGAATTATAACTTCAGGCCCAGGATGGCGATGGATAAAGTCACGGGGAACATGATAGTGGTTTGGAACTCCAACAGAACGACGGATACCACGCATTTTGAAATGAGGCTTTGCGCCTATAATGACAGCCTCAACAAGTTCAATCCTTCCGTATCGATGTTCAATACCTACACCGGCAACAGCGGGGCCAACTTCGGCAACATCTTCTACCCCCCGGCGGTGGCCATCACCAACATCGACTCGGTGGCCAATTATTTCCTGGTTTGGCGCGACCTGTCCGAAGACACCTTGGGTAACATTTACTCTGTCCACGGCCTGGTGGTTACCAGCCGGGTGGACCTGGACATCTTTCCCGATGCCCTGGACGCCCACGGCGACAGTCTGGACTTCGGCATCCTGCCGGCCGGCCCGGCCTGGGTCTCCCGCGGCTTCCGCCTGGCCAACACCGGCAGCGGGATCAACCCCGACTCCCTGGACGGACCCAGCACCGCGGTGATCGACAGCCTGACGGCCAACGGCATCACTTTGCACAACGTCGACAATCCCTCGCTGACCCTTACCGCCGGGTTCATCGAATATCCGGAGGTCTTCCCCGACCTGAGCATCGGCCAGACCCTGGACGTCAGCGTCACCCTGTACGTGCCGGAGGGCACGCCGGCCGGGCGCTATGTGGGCTACGCCAAACTGCGGGCGGTGGGCAACGACCTGACGGTGGACAGCGATTCCATCCGGATAGTGGTGCAGGGCCCGACCGCCCCCGCCGACCTGGAGAACCTGAAGGTCTTTCCCAACCCGTTCAAATACTGGCTGGGTCACCGGACCGTCAGCTTCGAGGGGCTGACCCCGGCGGCCACCCTGAAGATCTACGACATCAAGGGCCGTCTGCTGGCCACCATCGAAGAAAGCAACGGCGACGGCCTGGCCACCTGGGCCCCGGAAGCTGCCAGCGGCGTCTACCTATGGTCGGTCACCAACCCCCTGGGGCAGAAGAAGACCGGCAAGATCGCAATCCTGAGATGAGGGAGAAAACAAGATGAAAAAAATATTTATCATACTATTGCTGGCGGCCGGCGCGGCCGTTTCACCGGCCCTGACCCCCGGCGACAGATCGGGCGTCTTTCTGACCCTGCCCCAGGGAGCCCGGCCCACCGCCATGGGCGAGGCCTTCTGCGCCGTCACCGGCGATATCTACAGCTCCTACTGGAACCCGGCCGGATTGGCCGACCTGGGCAGGATGACCTTCAGCGCTTCGATGGCCCCCACCTATCTGGACATGTACTACGGATATCTGGCCGGGGCCATGACCTCCGGCCAGAATGCCTTTTCCCTGGCAGTGAGCCATTTCAACTACGGCGACATGATCGGCCTGGACGAACACGCCCGGAACCAGACGGTCTTCAACGGCAGCGACCTGGGAATGATCGCCGGCTATGCCCGCAAATTTCCCGGCAAAAAGCTGCAGGCCGGGGTGAATGTCAAAATACTGCACGAGGCCATCGAGCAGGAATCGGCCAGCTCGGTGATGTTCGATATCGGAGCGATAAAAAAATTCCAAAGGATCACCCTGGGTTCGTCCCTGAGGAATATCGGCCCGGGGCTTAATTTTCATGATCAAAGCGGCGGGCTGCCGCTTACCTTATCGCTGGGCGCCACCTATTATTTCTACGATACTCCGCTGGTTCCGGCGGTCTCCATTGATCTCCCATTGGACGATACTCCGGTTCTCTCGCTGGGAGCCGAGTATTCCCCCTGGCAGTATCTGGCGCTCCGGGCCGGCCTGAAGACCGAGCGCGACCAGGGTTTCCTGTCCTGGATGCGGTTCGGATTCGGCACCTCCATCAGAGGGATCTCGGTGGACTACGCCATGATCCCGGGGAAGGACCTGGGCTCCACCCACATGTTTTCCATCGGGTACCGGAAATAGAATAGAAATTCCCTCCATATTATTGGTTGAAGGTGTGTTTACGTCGAGTGGTGTGAAGACCAACCTCCAGTTAAAAGCCGTTGCCAGAAATTCTGGGGCGGCTTTTTTATTTTTGAAATTGACAGCCGGGCCGGATTGTATTACAATCAAATCCGGAATAAGCTAAGATTAACGATAGGCCAAACGGGCCGCAAAATACACTGCACGATGTTCATTGACCGGCACCATTCTAAGCAATATCGGGTAAAGGGGGAATATCATGAGCTATTACATGAGCAAAGTGATACAGGCATCTTTCGACAAGGCGCTACGCAGGGTGACCTTCAACCTCCAAAAAGAGGGATTCAGCATTGTGACCCAGCTGGACATGCAGGAGACCTTCAAAACCAAGCTGAACATGGATTTCCGCAGGTATCTGATACTGGGGATCTGCAATGCGCCTTTTACCTACAAGGTCCTTCAAAAGGAGGCCAAGATCGGGTTGCTGCTGCCCTGTAATGTGGTGGTGGATGAGGTCTCCCCCGAGAGGATCGAAGTGTCGATAGTGGATCCGGTGGCCGGGGTCAGGGCCATAGACAGCCCCTCGCTTTTAGGGGAGGCTTCGCAGATAAGGGATAAGCTCAAGGTGGTGCTGGCTGCGATATAGCCCGGAACGACTTTAATATTCCACCAACCTGCATCAAGATAAAGCTTGACATTTTCTTTTTTTGATGTATAATAGGACTAAATAAGTCTTATTAATAAAATTATGCTGATCACCAAACGAAATGAATATGCCCTGCAGGCCATGATCCTGCTGGCCCGGCAGAGGGAGGGGCAGCCGCTGGCGGCCTCGGCCCTGGCCCAAAAACTGAAGACCACCCCGGCCTTCATGTCCAAGATCGCCCAGCAGCTGGCCAAGGCCGGCCTGCTCAGCACCAAAAGGGGAAAAGCCGGGGGTCTTTTCCTGGGCCGTGCGGCGGATAAGATAGTGGCCAAGGAGATCTTTGCGGCGGTGGACGGAGCCCTGTCGGTCAGTGCCTGCATGAGCCAGGGGCGCTGCAGGCACCACGTCTGCCCGATATATCCGGCCCTTACCAGACTGCAGAAGGACCTGGATGATAAATTGAACTTGGCCAAACTGTCAACCTTTGTGTGAACCTTAACCAGGGGCGATCGGCCGATCGCCCCTACGAAATGGAAAATAATGAAACGCAAGATCGTCCAAATAGACCAGGATAAATGCAACGGCTGCGGAGAATGCATTCCCAACTGCGCGGAGGGCGCGCTGCAGATAGTGGACGGCAAGGCCCGGCTGGTCAGCGACAAATACTGCGACGGGCTGGGAGCCTGCCTGGGGCATTGCCCCCAGGATGCCATAAAGATAATCGAGCGCGAGGCCGAGGGATATGATGAAAATATTGTAGGGGTGATTCGTGAATCGCCCCTACGGGATAAAATAAACAATTCCCCGGCCTGCGCCTGCCCCGGATCGCAGATCCGACAGCAAAAGCCGTCCCCGGCAACTTCAAACGACACAACTGTAAACTCTCAGCTGGCCCACTGGCCCATCCAACTGCACCTGGTGCCGGTCAACGCCCCATTCTTTCAAAATGCCGACCTGCTGATCGCCGCCTCCTGCCTGCCTTTCTCCTACGGGGATTTCCACCGGGTGATGCTGGCCGGCAAGTCTCTGATCATAGCCTGTCCCAAGCTGGACCGTACCGAGCCCTATCTGGAAAAGCTGACCGGGATCTTCCGGCAGAACGATATCCGGTCGATCACCGTGGCCATCATGGAGGTGCCCTGCTGCCAGGGCCTGCTGCGGCTGGTGCGTCAGGCTTTGAAGGATTCCGGCAAACGGATGTCCATCACGGTGGAGACCATCACGGTCAAAGGGGAGAGGCTGTGATAGACCTTACCACATTGAATGAACTGACCTACGGCCTGTATATCATCACCTCGGTGGACCAGGGCCGCTGCAACGGATTCACCGCCGATGCGGTGTTCCAGGCCGGCGCCAACCCGCCGACTATAGGGGTTTGCATCAAAAAGGACAACCTGACCCACGATTTCATCTCCAAGAACCAGGTGTTTGCCGTATCCATCCTGGCAGACACCGCTCCGGCGGAACTGATCCGCCACTGGGGGCTAAGATCCGGGCGCCAGGAGGACAAATGTGTCGATACCGAATACAAGACCGGGGCCACCGGATGCCATCTGATCACCAAGGATACCCTGGGTGCCATCGAGTGCAAGGTCATAAACGCTTTTGACGCCGTAAGCCACACCATCTTCCTGGGGGAAGTGGTCTCGGCGGAGACCTTCTCCGGCGGAGAACCCCTGACCTACGCCCAATACCGGAAGAACATCAAACCGGCCTTAAAACAAACCGATAGCAAAGGAGGAGCCATGAAAAAATACCGCTGCGTGGTCTGCGATTACATCTACGACCCGGCCGCCGGCGACCCCGATTCCGGCATTGCCCCGGGCACCCCGTTCGAAAAGATACCCGATACTTGGGTCTGCCCCATCTGCCAGGTGGACAAAAGCAACTTTGAACCGTTGGACTAAAACCACCCCTTACGTCCCCTCCTTGTTCAAGGAGGGGATCGAGGGGCGGTCAAAAGGAGTGCCCATGGTAACCATCGAAACCTTGGACTTCAACACCGCGGAGAAGGCCCGCAAGGGCGTGTTCAGCCAGCCCCAGGCGCTGGTCAACTATCTCCACCTGAAGCAGGGCCAGGAAGTGCCAAAGCATCTGGCCAACGCCGACATGGTCTACCTGATAGTACTGCAGGGCGAAGGAGTTTTCAACTTTGAGGAAAAAGACCACGTCATGAAACACGGCCAGCTGGCCGCAGTGACGCGGGGAACGCCGATGCACATCACCAACCAGAGACCGGAAGACCTTGGTTTTTTGGTGATAAAGACCCCCAACCCCGAAATTGAATAATCCTTTGCCCACTAAAAACACGAAACATTTATGAAAGAAGAAGATAATGAAATTGGGCATCATCATCTACTCCCAGGACGCTGAAACGGTCTGGAACGCCTTCCGGCTGGGAGTCTACTCGCTGGGACAGGGCGACCAGGCCAGCGTCTTTCTGCTGGCCAAGGGGGTGGACTGCCAGTCATTGGACAGCGACCAGCTCAAGGTCACCGAACAGATGCAGGCATTCCACGACCAGGGCGGCAGGATCCTGGCCTGCGGCACCTGCCTGAAAATGCGCCACCAGGAAGGCACGGAGATGTGTCCGCTTTCATCCATGAAGGACCTGTATGAAATGATAAAGACCTCGGACAAAGTGGTAAGCTTTTAAACAACCAATAAAGGAGATTTTCATGACCATGTTCTGTCATCAATGCCAGGAGACGGCCGGGAACAAGGGCTGCGCCGGGGCCAGGGGCGTCTGCGGCAAGCCCGACCAGGTGGCGGTATTACAGGATCTGCTGATCCACACCCTGAAGGGCATCTCATATCTCAATGTACAGGCCAAGGAGACAGGGAAATGCGATCCCCAAGCCTCGGAGTTCGTGATGGAGCAGCTGTTCGCCACCATCACCAACGTCAATTTCGATCCGGAATATTTCGTCAGGCAGATAGACCGGGCCAGGGAGTTCCGCGATCAGCTAAAAAACGCCGCCCCCAAGGATCCCTCCGGCAAATTACCCGATGCCGCCGTCTGGACCGCCCAGAGCGGCCTGAACGAATACCTGCTCAAGGGCGCCGAGGTGGGCATTCTGGCCACGGCCAACGAGGATGTGCGTTCCCTGCGGTCGCTCATATTGTTCGGGCTAAAGGGACTGGCGGCCTACGCCCATCATGCCTACGTGCTGGATGCCAAGGACAACGATATACTGTTGTTCATGCAGCAGGCCCTGGCCGCCACGCTGGACGACAGCCTTTCGGCCGACGAGCTGACCGGCCTGGTGCTGAAGTGCGGAGAGTACGGGGTCAAGGCCATGGCATTATTGGATAAGGCCAATACCGGAAAGTACGGGCACCCGGAGATCACCAGCGTCAAGCTGGACGTGGGCATCAACCCGGGCATCCTGATCAGCGGGCACGACCTATTGGACCTGGAGGAATTGCTGGAGCAGACCAAGGGCCAGGGGGTGGACGTTTACACCCACGGCGAGATGCTGCCGGCCAACGCCTATCCAGCCTTCAAGAAATACGCCAATTTCCACGGCAATTACGGCGGATCCTGGTGGCACCAGAACGAGGAGTTCGAGAAGTTCAACGGCCCGGTGCTGATGACCACCAACTGCCTGGTCCCGCCCAAGGACAGCTACAAGGACCGGGTTTTCACCACCGGGGTGGTGGGCTTTCCGGGAATGAAGCACATCGCCGACCGCCAGCCGGGAAAGCAAAAGGATTTCTCGGCCGTCATCGCCATGGCACAGAAGTCCAAGGCGCCGGAGAAACTGGAAGACGGCAATTTGACCATCGGCTTCGCCCACAACCAGGTGCTGGCCCTGGCCCCCAAGGTGATCGAGGCCGTCAAAAGCGGCGCCATCAAGCGTTTTGTGGTGATGGCCGGATGCGACGGAAGGCACAAGTCCCGGGAATATTTCACCGACATAGCCAAAACCCTGCCCCAGGACGCGGTCATTCTCACGGCCGGTTGCGCCAAGTACCGCTATAACAAGCTGAATCTGGGCGACATCGGCGGGATCCCAAGGGTCTTAGACGCCGGGCAGTGCAACGACAGCTACTCCCTGGTGCTGATCGCTCTGGCATTAAAGGATGCCTTCGGGTTGAAGGACGTCAATGAACTGCCGGTCAGTTATGACATCGCCTGGTACGAGCAGAAGGCGGTGCTGGTGCTGCTGGTCCTGCTGCATCTGGGGGTGAAGAACATCCACCTGGGGCCGACCCTGCCGGCCTTCGTGTCTCCCAATGTGCTCAAGGTGCTGGTGGAGAAATTCAATGTCCAGCCGACGGCGGGCGCGGAGGAGGATGTGAAGAAGATGATGGCGGGGACCTGACCTAACCCCTACCCCTTCCCCATGGGGGAAGGGGAATATATTCGGAGAGGGAGAATTAGAAAACGAAGAAGCCGTGGCGTTATGCCACGGCTGCTTCTGGTTGCACCTTGCTATTGTGTCTACATTGTCTATAGATTTTCGTTTTCCAATATCCTTTTGAGATTCTCGCCCTCTTCTTTCATGTGCTTTTCCACGGAAGCTATTCCGCTTGCCAGCTTGTTTTTTGCAAAGGTTTTAACCAGCCGTCCAACCCTAAAAGACCCCATTGCGGTGAAAATGCATCCATCTCGCTTCGGCTCAATGATAAATGAATTCTTGGGGTAGTATATTCTGAGCAGCCAAAAGGCAGGTACATATTCAATTGTTTTGTTGGGAATTACCTTTGTAACGCAAAAGGTCAAGGTATGCAATTCTCCCTTAATATATTCTTTGGCGCGAAGGATAGAGCCTTCTTTCCAAGGCTCACCCTTGATCCAGCAAAAAGCGACATGGTCTTGAGGATGCCAGACCTGGTAGCTTTTATCGTCAGTAATGCCCGTCAGGAAATTAAAAACTGCCTCGGGGGCGGCTTTGATTTCAATTGAATCTTTTAGAATGATGTCTTCCAATATCCTCATGTATTTGATCTCCTATATCGGCAATAAGGTCATCAATGTGTATTAGTAATAATAGATAGTACAACGTTATTTGTCAAGATAAATAGAGAATATTGCATTAAAAAAGCCGTGGCGTTATGCCACGGCTTTATGATTGCTGGGTACAAAATGGAGATGTTTGAAATATAGAAGTACCGAAAAACCTTACGAGAGGGTTGCCGGTCGGATGAAAGCTAATTTATAATCCGGCAGTAGCATCCTTGAAAACCTGGAGCGGTTTCAGATCAACCCTGGGGAATATCAGACTCCGGAATGCATTCAGGGCCATGTGCACAAATGGATTCCGCACGCGGAACCAGTGATATTCATGTATTCCCTTACCGCCTATACGTTGTTTAAGAGGATACGAGGTCTGCCCCAAGTTAAGCCGCCGGCATCCCTTTCGGATCGCATGTCCCACGATTGCATATACAAGAATGAAATAGGTGTCATAATCGTCACGCATTGAATAGTCCATACCAATCAGCAGAAAGGTCATCTCTCCGCCATGCTCGGTCACAAGCGCCGCTCCAAAAACACTACCGTTCTTTTCAAGAGAAATGACATCCAGGGCATCACCCCATCTTTGGAAAAGCTCATTGAAGAACCCGCCGTTGAGCACTTCCAGTTTCATTTGGGCCCTGTTCATGACCTGGAGGTACAATTCGTGAAATAGCGAAGGTGAAAACAGCGACGCCTTATCAATCTTCAGAAGCGGCATGCCTTCGCGTGCGGTAGCACTGACCTGCCAAGGATCCGTGATGGCGTATTTCCGTAGGGTCGCATTGATTTGCCGGCGGTACCCGTGCCGGAAAGAGTTCAGGTACGCATCGAAACCCTTCCATGAAATATCGAGGATAACATACGGTATACTGTGCGCACGGAAATATCCGTGGTTTCCGAGTCGGTCAGGGCCACTGTCCCCTTTGTAAAACTCCTTGAAACAAAGGTATCCCGTTTTATCTTCTTTGGCGATATTTTCCATGCAACCTGCAACGGCATCGAATACAATGGCCGAATCATCCTGGGATCGAACGACGATGTTTTTCTGACCAAGCGAAACGGGTATGCCACAAAAAAGCACTCGAATCTTTAGAAACTGCGGATATATTTTCTGTACAGCCGTAATGGCGCGCCGCAAAAAACCACCGGTGAATATATCAAGAGAGACTATTAACGACGACAGTGCCGCAGTGCCTATTATAACATTCCCGCGGTATACCGTGACATAGCGGAAGGTTCCGTTTTCTACGCGGGCATCCTCAACACAGGCGAGAAAGCTGTGCCGATGGAAACTGTCGACGCAGGACAATATGGAATCCCAATCGTTGGCATCAATGTCATGAATGGAACGCGCAACTTTGGTCCTGACGGCTTTCCCGGTATCCGCAATGGCAGAGGTATTAGGCATGATCATTTTTCCACCCGCATATCAGGAGCTTTTGCTGCGGAAATTAATCCGTGATGGTGGTGCGCGGCAAGCATCTGGAAGAAGATGCGCCACGCCCCGGCCCAGATCCGCAGATAACTTGGAGACCAGACCGGCGGAGCGCGACGATGTATGATCCGTTGAGCGCGCGGCAAGTCCAGGATCGCCTTGGCGTATGTCCAAAGCAGGGCCCGGTAGTATTTCTTCAGCGGCATGCGCGTGGGTAAAAGAACGTGCGACAGGTCCCAAACTGCATGGTTGCGACGGTGTACCTCCGCTTGGGCGCCATATTTCTTCCATTCACTAGTGCCGGGTAGCGGGGTGAATGGCGAAATATTCAGAAAGTATAGTCCATTGTCATCAATGAATTTCCGCAGGCGATCCCAGTCAGCGGGAGTGTAATCGGGTTGTGTGATAAACGAAGCGTAAGTGTCCACCCTGCACCGCTGTAGCACGGCTATGGCCTGCCGGTTTTGATCAACCGTGCTTCGTTTCTCCAAGGCAGTAAGTTCATTATCGGTAGATGCTTCGAGCCCAACCAGCACTGCCGTCAACCCGATGCCCGCCCATCGTCTTACAATATCCTCGTTTTCCGCTATGAAATCGGCCCTTCCGAAAACGAGATAGTTTTTACGGATGCTGCGTCTATCAATGAGATCGGCGATTCTTTCGAGGCGCTTCCTGTCAAACAGGAACAGGTCGTCCACTATATAAACGTCTGGGGCCTCAATCTGCGCCAGTTCATCCACAATTGATTCAGGGGACCGGAGGTACACCTTTCCCCCGGTCACCGTCCGGTTGAAACAGAACCCGCATTCGTACGGGCACCCCCATGCGGTCTTGATAATTGCTAGCGGCCGGTGGAAGACGTAATAGTACCGGTTCCGGAGGTGCGCGACCAGATCCCGCCGCGGCAGGGGCAGCGTGTCGGGGTGCGGCATATACTCCCGCGGTGCGGTCAGTCTCATCCCGCTCCGCCCGTCGGGCAAGGCCAGGCCCGCGACCGTATCGAGCGGCCGGCCAGCCTCTAGGGCACGTACGACCTCCCCCGCAACAGATGTGCCGTCACACATGACAACGCAGTCAATCGAGGGATCGCTGAAATCACCGGGACACCGCGAAGCGTGAACGCCGCCGACAAGCGTCGTGCAGGCGGTATTCCATGCCTTCACACTACGGCAGATCCGTTTTACCTCGTCCACGCCATTGATGTACGATCCCGTGCCGACCACGGCAGGCCGGAAAGAACGCAGCCGCTTTTCCAGGCCTTTCTCCATGATGCCATCGAAGATCATTACTTCATGGCCCTTAAGCCCGGCCGCAACATACTCGAGCTCAAGCGGTTCGCACCGCATAATGTGCTTCAGCCCTATAGTGCGCGACGGAACCGGAGGCCGGACCAGAAGTATTTTCATTGTCGTATGTCCTTTCCTTAAACGATGCCGGGGCAGATTCTCTTTTTAATATGCCTCCGGTAATGCAAGTTCGTCCCAATGACGAAAATTCTTGTGAATATATCAAGCGATGCGTTGTTGTGGACCGTGCGGTGGAATATCGCGGGCAGGCTGAACAGCCTTTGGTAAAGCCGCCAATATTCAGCCTGCAGGCGGGCAGCGCTGAACGCACGCGGCTGGAAAACAACCTGGCCGCCGGAGTAGCACGAAAAGTCATCGCTCGTGATCCGTCCTTCGCTCTTGAGACGCGAGCGGATTTCCGTTCCCGGTACGGGTGTAAGTATGTGAATACGTGGGACAGATATCCTGTTTTTCATTATAAAATCGTAGGTTCGCTCGAAAACAGTTTCGTCATCTCCGTCGAACCCTATAATCATTTCCGTGGACACGTCAATGCCGTTTTTTCGTATTAGGTCTATGGCATTTGCATACCTGTCCGGATGGTTGCGTTCTTTTCCTATCTCTTTCAGGCTTTCAGCATTGACAGATTCCACGCCGAAAGATAGTATTCTACATCCGCTTTTGCGGGCCAGAGCGAGAAGGCGTGGGTGATCAGCGATTGTCAGACTGCACTGACTCATCCAGATAATATTCTCCCCGGCGAGAGCCGTGCATAGCTCTTCAAAATAAACCGGATCAGCGCCGATATTGTCGTCAATGAAAGCGATCCTGCGCCGCCCTGTACAGGTCGCCGCACGCACATCGCGAATGACCATTTCCACGGGTCTTTTCCGGTATTTACCAGAATAAAAAGCTGAGACCGAACAGAATGTACATGAGAACGGACAACCTCGGGTGGCCTGGACCGGCATCCATGTTCCTATGTGGCGGCCTTTGAAAAGATCGTACCGAGGCACGGGCAGATCGTTGAGATCGGGCGGAGCCTCATTCACATACACCGGCAACAACGCGTTTTGCGCGGCATCGTCCACGATGCGAGGCCAAGCCGCATCGGCCTCGCCTATAACCAGTGAATCAGCATGAGCGAGGGTTAATTCTTTCTGCCCTAGGCTGGCTGCAATGCCGCCGATAATCACCCGCCCACCGCGCTTTCTGAATTCGTCAGCGATTTGCCACGCGCGTACGATACCCGATCCCATTCCGGTCAAGCCGACGAGATCCCATTTTTCGTCGTACGGTATGTCTTCTATGGTTTCGAACACAAGACGCACCTCGTGCTCGGGAGGAGTAAGCGCCGCAAGCAGTGGTAGGGTAAGGCACGGCAAGTGCAGCCACCGCTGGCGCACTGGCTTGCCGTTTCGGTCAAGGGCTGTTGGAGCAACAAGAAGGATTTTCATTGAATATATCTTCCGTTTACATTTTGTGTATGAGGGACAACACCGCGATCACGAACGGCAGGGCGAATGATAGTCCGTCTATCGCGTCAAGCATGCCGCCCTGGCCGCCAAGAAGTCTGCCGGAATCTACGACGCCTGCAGCACGCTTAACGGCTGATTCGGCAACATCCCCCACCTGGCCCGCAATTCCGGTGGCCACCGCACAAAGGCATATACCACCGACGGAAATATTTTTTAGAAAAAGAATCCCCGCAACGATGAATATTCCAGCCGCAGCAATGGCGCCTATAGCTGCCGCATCGAGCGATTTACGCTCGTTGACCCACTTCGGCAGCATATACAACTTTCTTCCGCTGTATCTGCCCCATAAGAAAGCGAAGATGTCTCCGGTCCATACAGCGGCGATCGTTATGATAACCAGTTCCCGGCCCTGTGGCAGGGCGCGCATCGTGCTTAGCGAAAGAATAAACACCATGGGCATCAGGCAAGCCAGCACGAAAATATGATCTCGGCGTACTGCTATGCAGGCGGCAACATATGCTGCCCCGATAACCGCAGCCCATCCGGCATATATGCCGCTCTCCCGCGCGGCGTAAACGGTACATGCCACGCTTGCTGCCGCCAACCCCGCATACGGCAGGCCCCGACCTGCCCAGCGGACATTCCACATGTCAAGGGACTCCCTGCATGCAAGAACCGCCACGGCGCAGCAGACAACGACAAGCACTGCAAAGGTCGCAAACCCCACAAACATAATCCCGACGGTCCATCCGGCGACCACGACCACTGCCCGTGGAACGTGTGCCCTCCCCGGTGCGGTCACGGGACTACCACCGTGAGAGTTGCGGGACAATGGTGCAGGGTCACTTTTCCGCCGGGAAGCAATTCCCCGTCAATCTGCACCATCCCTGTAGTGTCGAGTACAGCGCTCGTCCATCCTTGTACCCGCCGAATCCCGGCGGCGTATTCTCCGCCCGTCAAGAGTGTTTTGGCATATGACAAGGGAGTTTTGTACACAACAGCCCAGGTGTCGAACGCACCTGGTGTTCGCTCCGGGAAAATGCGCCGTCCAAACGCAAGCGAAGGACACATATAGAGGCCCGCGCTGAACAGTGCTTCCGACGCTGCGCACAATACTACCCCATCTGCGGCAAGAGATATGCCGGCGGTCAGTGATACTGCCGCCTTTGAAAGACGGTGCATTGATCGTAACCTTTCGCCATGCCGCCACTTTTCGCGGGAGTCAATAATAGACGGTTCAAACCCCGCACTTACCGAGATGAGCGCGGTGTCTTTTTGCGGATGGTCTGTACGGACCACCGCCAGTTTTCTTGTTTTACCTCCTCGTAATGCCTGCGCCGTCGCATCTGTGGACGTGAGCCCGATGGAGTGCGCCAGGGCATTGCCTGTGCCTATGGGAAGCAGCGCAAGTGGTATATCCGTTCTGCCAACTGAAAGCAGGGCGCTGGCTGCCATGTTTGCCGTTCCATCTCCGCCTGCCGCCACTATTACCTTCTCTCTACCGATCCGAACGATTTTCTTAATAGATTCCTCAGAGGAACCGACGTCTGCCACACGTGACCTTCTTGCGATGTCCGGATGTGAGCGAAGAAAATATCCGCATTGGTCGGTGGTCCGGCCGCCGCCCGCCTTGGCATTGCAGAGGAACAATAAATCAGCCGCCATCAGTTCCTCCAGCTGTGAAGGGGCTATATTCACGCCTTATTGTGTCGGGTTGGTCGCCGTGGGGACTGACCCGGTGCAGCAGGTCCTTCCAGGCGCAGTGGACGAGCATAACGGGAAATATGATGATACCAATGGCCGCTCCCGTGTACGCCCCCAGAGGATCGGCTGCAGCCATTCCCAAAGCCGACCGCATCCAGCGGCGGCGGAAGTCCCTGCCGTAGAAAAACAGAACGCTGATAAAAGCGAGCGGAAACACGCGACGCGCAAGTTTTCTGCACGACGTAGCCCTGAGATGCAGAACCGGGTCTGTACTGAAACGCAGAGTATGGTATCCCGAAAGATAATTTTCAAAAAACCTGAAGAGCGACGGGCCGCCAATCTGGGCCAGCTTTTCGTGCGCCGTACCAATGCACGCTCGGAGATCCGCTTCCGAAATGTCCGCATACCGGAACACCGGCCTGCTTACACCGCTGTCCTGGTAGGGAAATTCGGTTGTAAGCCGTCCTGCTTCTTTCATTCTGTGCCACAGAGGTGTCCCGGGCGGAGCCTGAAGGGGAAGAATCTGGCAGACGGTGGGGTCGAGAGCAGTAAAACACTCAAGCTCCTCGGCAAGCCGATTACGGTTCTGTCCATCCCATCCCGCCACGATCGAACAAAGCGTGGAAATTCCCGCCCGGTGGAGTTCTGTGACGAGTTCGGCGGGGTCACGGCCGTCACGTTTTCCGGGTGTATCCCTGTCAAGAGTTGCGCGGTTGAATGATTCTATGCCGATAAAAACAAGTCCTATTCCGCATTGGATAAGTTCTTTAGTTGTAAAACGCGACAGGGACCGTATAGAAGTGAATACCGTTAGAAGCAGCGGCCGGGTGGCGAGTTCGCTGTCACTGCTCATATATCCTGCAAACTCGAGTACTCTTTCTCTATCGGCGAGAAAATCCTCGTCGTAAATTATCGAACTCCGTACGTTTTTATGACGAACGGCTTTCTCTTTAATAAGCTGATAAAGTTCACGGGCAGACACCATGGTGATTTTCTCATGCCCGTATTGTGATGATGTGGCACAGAACGCGCACCCGTTCCTACAGCCGAGTGCCGAAAGGAAACAGATCTGCCGTTCGAGTGCGATGCCGCTCCTGAAAAGACCGATCTTCGTGGGTATAAAATCCTGCCGCAGGGGGCCCTTTTTTGTGGCAATACCCCAGTTTTGTTCAAGGTAGTTCCGCATAAACGTAAGGCCCTCACCACGACAGATACCATCGGCCAGTTTTGCGAACTCATGGACCTCGTGCGTGTCTTCACAGAATATAGCGGTACCGTACCCCCCAAGTATGATTTGTACGCAGGGTGTTTCGGCCCGCAGCCACGTGACCATTTCGAGGACCTTTTTCGCCGAGAGTACAGTGAACGTCAAGGCGACGATATCGTAGGCGCCCCGCCTTACTTCATCAGTGAAACGTTTCCACGTCGGGTTCTCTAAAACAACAGAATTGACGGGCAGGTTCTGCGCGAGAAAGTGGAGAGGGTACCAGCTCTGCATCTGGCGCAGAGAGAATATTCCCTGTCCAAGCGTGTTCCGATAATAGAAAAAATCCATAGTGTCATCTTCGGGCCGTGCTTTGGGGTTTGGGATATACGGGGAAACGAAAAGCACCCGGGGGATTTTCATTTGTGAGTCCATCAACAGATCTTCTTTCCGTATACGCGGTAGGTCTTACTGATATAACCACCGAGCTGACGTGCCGCTCTATTCATGGTTAAGTTGTCTTCCACTACCCACGACATCTCGGCAGCGGGCATGCCTGCCGCAACTATGTTTCTTGAGATGCGTGAGTAAAGGAGACTGCCGAAGCCGAGGTGGGCGTATTTTCGGCTTATCCCCGCGGTAATAACACGCGCGGTCCGTATATTTTTCTGTCCCGAGAGAAATGTGAAAATACCAAATGGAAATAACCTCCCACTCCGGATCTTAATGAATATCTCGTTGAAATTCGGCAGTGCGAGGAGAAAACCAGCCGGTTCGCCCTTGTATTCAACGATAAGAACAAGGTCGGGTCTAATTATGTTTTTCATATCGTAGGCCATATATCGGAACTCCTCCCATGTCGCAGGTGTAAAACCCCAGTGGCCTGTCATGGCATCGTTATATAGCTCGTGGATGATTTTCAATTCATGTTCAAACCTGTCGGCACGTGCAGTACGAATTGTCACCTGGTATCGCTTTTCAATCCTGGCAGAGATGTCGTCGTGCTTCGAGTTCCATTTAAATTTATCTTTATCAATAAAATAAGAATAGAAATCTTTCTGTTTAACGAATCCTGCATCTTCAAACCGACGCCCGTACCAAGATGGATTATAGGTCATCATGAAAAACGGCGGCGTATCGAACCCGTCCACAAGGCAGCCGGTTGTGTAATGCATGTCGGGATTTACTGGACCGGTAATGGACGTGCATCCGCGCACGACAAGACTCTGCTCCGCGGCGCGCAGAAGAATATCGAATACCTTCGCATCGTCCTCTGCCTCAAAAAAACCGAAGAACCCCGTACTGCCCCCATGGAACCGGTTATGTTCATTGTTCTTAATGGCCGCGACTCTTCCCGCAGGTTTGCCGCCGCGAAGGGCGATGAACCAGTCAATTGAATTCTCCCTAAAAAAAGGGTTGTTCTTTACGTCGAAGAACTTACGCATATCGCTCACCAGGGGCGGAACCCAGTTTGGGTCACCATCATAGATGTGCCAGGGGACTTTTATAAAGTGTCCTTGGGCCTGTCTGCCGTCAACTTTAATGATGGAGTATTCAGATTGCATTTTTCTCCTTGGCAAGATTGGGTATGAAAGTCATTCAGTAGCGAGGAATGCATTAATGTCAATGACGTAATATAAAACTGGTAAAAAAAGATTTGAAAAATATTATGTGCACAAGTACCAGCAGTTGCAAGGGAACCAATGTAAAATAATTAGTTAACAAGCAGAAAATAGTATATTACATCTAATTTATTATTTTATTACAATAATCTAAAGAAGTCAAACTAAAAGCCGTGGCGTAATGCCACGGCTTCTGACCTAACCCACTTCGACGTTGCTCAGTGCAGGCCTACCCACTTTCGCATGTTTCAATATACTGTTTGCTCAGTGCAGGCTCTTCCCCATAAGGGAAGGTTCCCCCCCCCAAATAATTTTTTATACTCCCCGTACCCTTCCTTCTCCAGGTCCTCCACCGGGATGAATCTCAGCGAAGCCGAGTTAATGCAGTAACGCAGGCCTGTCGGTTGCGGGCCGTCATCGAAGACATGGCCCAGGTGGGAGTCTCCGGCCTGGCTGCGCACTTCGGTCCTTATCCGGCCGAAACTGGTGTCCTTCTTTTCCACCACCAGTCTTGTCTCCAGGGGCCTGGTGAAGCTGGGCCAGCCGCAGTCGGAATCGAACTTGTCCTTGGAACTGAACAGGGGCTGGCCGGTGGTGATGTCAACATAAATGCCGTCACGCTTCTCGTCCCAGTATTTGTTGGCAAAGGGCGGCTCGGTGGCGCTCTTCCGGGTCACCTGGTATTGCAGGGAAGTCAAACGCTTTTTAAGTTCCGAATCCCCGGCTTTGGTGTGTTTCATTTAAGAAACCTGATAAAAATTATTGTTGACGACGTACACTAATGTAACACATTTTTAAAATAAATCAAGAGGCTGGTGAAAATATCATTGAATATTGCTTTATCCGGTGGTATCATGATGTGCAAATCATCAAAAAGGAGTAAGTCGTGTTAAAGAAAATCCTTTTAACGGGGCTTGCGGTGGGAGTTGTTGCGATCATCGTCATGGCTGTGCTCTTCTTTTTGAGCATGAAGGGCCCGGACCTGGCAAAATACCAATATTTAAAGGAACCGCAGATCTCCCCAAAGCCCAGCCAGAAGATGCTGGTGGTGGAGACCAGGGGGGATCCCAATATCGTGGGAGCCAAGGCCTTTGCCCTGCTTTTCAAGGTTTATTTTAAAACGGTAAAAGGCGGCAAAATACAGACCCCCCGGGCCCGCTGGCCCCAGGACCTGGGCACCAGCCTGGACGAATGGATAGGGCAATATGCCCTGCCGGTCCCGGAGCCCACGGATAAACTGCCCGATATCAGCATCGAGCCGGGATTCAAAATATCTCTGGCCGAATGGGAATACGGCATGGTGGCCGAGATCCTGCATATCGGCCCTTATTCAAAGGAAACCCCGACCGTCGAAAAGTTAAAAAAATACGTCCATGACAACGGCTATTACATAACCGGCCTGCACGAGGAGGAATATTTGAAAGGGCCGGGAATGTTCGGTCCGGGAGATCCGGGAAAATACCAGACCATCATCAGATACCGGGTGGAGAAAACGGCGGTTGGTGATACCAATTACTCCGGCAATTGAATAGGTTAATACTACCGGTTGTCATGCCATTCCCGCATCAAGTGCGGGATAAATTCCGAATGGCATCCAGGCCTGGATTCCCGCCGGAGTTTACACTGAATGTAGTGAAGTGCGGGAATGACACATTGCGCTATTTACCAGTCGAAATAATAATTTTTAAAACCAAATAAGAATAAAATATAACCTATGCCAGTTATTCAGATATTCGGGACCGTCAAATGCCGGGACACCCGGGCCGCCCAGAGATTCTTCAAGGAGCGCCGGCTAAAGTTTCAGTTCATCGACCTCAACCAGAAGGCTCTCAGCCGGGGGGAGCTGAACAGCGTCAAGAATGCGGTGGGTCTGGAGAACCTGCTGGATGCCGAGGGAAAGGAATACCAAAGACAGAATCTCAAATATCAGAAATACGATATAGAACAGGTCCTGCTGGAAAATCCCGGACTGTTCAGAACCCCCATCGTCCGCTGCGGGCCCAAGGCCACGGTCGGTTATCAGCCGGAGGTTTGGCAAAATTGGCTGGAGGCCGGAACATAGCCTGAAAGAAAAATTCAGCCCCGTTTTAACGGGGCTTTTTCAATTTATCTAATCTGGTTTCAAACCATAAAAATAACGAATAACCAAGGCCTATTTAATTCTTGACTTGCCATAAAAAAGGGTATATATTGATAAACGGTTTGAAATAGTTTCTAATGAATAATGCGATTTTCATGAAAAAGAACCTTATTTTTATTGCCACCATAGCCTTGCTGACTGGGCAGATTGCCCTGGCCCAAAAGACTTCGCCGGTCTACTTCACCAAGGACCTTTCCGGCCAGGGAGTGCTCAAGGTCTACCGGATGATCAAGGACCAGGTGAAGGGCAAGGTGGCGGTCAAGGTGCATTTCGGAGAGGAGGGTAATAAAAATTACCTCAAGCCCGAACTGTCAAAACCCTTGGTGGAACTTTTAAAGGCCACTTATGTGGAGACCAACGTGCTGTATTCCGGACCGCGCCAGAAAACAGAATCGCATCTTAAACTGGCCAAGGCCCATGGCTTCGGCTTTGCGCCGATAGACATCCTGGACTCCGAGGGCGAAAAGGCCTATGCCTGCAGCACCGCCTGCTACACCCGGGTGCTGGCCGGCAGCCACATGGACCGTTACAGCACCTTCATCATCTTCAGCCATTTCAAGGGGCACGGACTGGCCGGGTTCGGGGGGGCCATCAAGAACGTGGCCATGGGGCTGGCCTCCCGGATGGGCAAGCGGGCCATGCACGCCGACTACGTGCCCGATTATGATACCTCCAAGTGCATTCGCTGCGGGGCCTGCGTCAAGCAGTGTCCGGCCGGGGCCATCTCCATCAATCCCCTCAAGATAGACACCAGAAAGTGCATCGGATGCGGCCAGTGTCTCAAAGACTGTCCGGTGGAGGCTTTTGAGGCCAGCAAGGACCGGATAAGCTCCGAACTCTTCAATAAAAGATTGGTGGAATACGCCAAGGTGCTGGCCGACAGCAACCATTTCGTCTACATCAATGTGCTGGCCAACCTCTCGCCGGACTGCGACTGTTCGGGGAGAGCCCGAAAGCCGTTCACCGGGGATATCGGGATCCTGTCCTCCACCGACCTGGTGGCCATCGAGCAGGCCAGCCTGGACCTGGTGAATAAGGCCCACAATTGCCAGGACGCCTTCCTCAAGGAGAGCGGCCGGAGCGGCAACATCCAGATAGAATACGCTGAGAAACTGGGGATGGGCAGCCGGAAGTACCGCTTGGTGAACCTCGATGGCAGATAGGCCGGATGAAGAGGCTTTTTAACATAATAGACGGGCTGCCCAAGCCCTGGGTGATCGTTGCCAGTTTTTTAATGGTGGTTCTATTGGGGCTGGTAGATCACTGGACCGGCCCTCTGTGGGCCTTCTCCGCCTTCGACTGGTTTCCGGTGGCTCTGGCCGCCTGGTTCATAGGACTGGGCTGGGGGCTGGCAGTGGCCCTGACCGGAGCGGCGGTGTGGCTTATCGCCGACATCACCGGCGTAAGCAATTACAGTCACCCAATGATGCCATTGTGGAACACGGCCGCCCGGCTGACCGCCTTTCTGGTAATGGCCTACGCACTCTCGGCCCTTCGCCGGACCCTGGGGTCCGAGCGGCACCTGGCCCGCAACGACTTCCTGACCGATGCCGCCAACAGCCGCTGTTTCTCCGAGGCGGCCGAAAGGGCCATTGAGCAGGCCAAGAGGGACGGGACCAGGATAGCCCTGGCCTATATCGATCTGGATAATTTCAAGGGCATCAATGACACCTTTGGGCACAGCGTGGGCGATCAACTGCTAAAACTGGTGGCGGAGATAATCAAAAAGAATTTGCGGGATGGCGATCTGGTAGCCAGGCTGGGCGGCGATGAGTTTGGGGTGCTGCTGCCGATGGCCACCGAGGATTCGGTTCTGGCTGTCATGGAAAGGATGAGGGAACATTTCATGGCGGAGGTTAAAACTAGGAAATGGCCGGTAAGCTTCAGCATGGGGCTGGTGCTGTTTAAAAAACTGCCCGATAATGTTGATGAGATGATCAAACAAGCCGACAACCTGATGTATACGGTCAAGGGCAGCGGAAAGAACGGTATAAAATTCATAGTGTATCAATGATAGTGAAAGGAAGACGGCAATGAACAATCAGATCTTATTTTTTGCCTCACTTTTGCTGATGGTCTCCAATGCGGCCTGGGCCAAGCCGAACGACAGGGCCCCGGCCGATATCGAAGATCTCTTTAAGGGATATTTCCGGGAGAACATGGAGCTGTCTCCGGAGACCGCCAGCTCGCTGGGGCTGACACCGGCGATGGGCTATCCGGTCAACAACGACAAACTGGACGACGACTCCGAGGAGGTCCTGGAGAGGGCCTATGCCATGAACCGGAAATACCGCCAGTGGCTTAAAAGTTACGACCTTAAAAAGCTCACCCCTTCCCAGAGGATGGACGCCGAACTGCTGGCCTGGCAGCTGGACCGGATCCTGGACGGCTACAAATACCGCTATCACAATTACGTGGTCACCCCCATGCAGGGGGTCCACGCCACCCTGGTCACCGTGATGACCGAATACCACAATATCTCCAACCGCCAGGATGCCCTGGATTATCTGGCCCGCCTGGAAAAGATCGAAAAGAGGCTGGACCAATCGGCCGCCCGGATGCAATTGCAGTTCAAGAAAGGCATCCATCCCACGACCGGCATATTCCAGCATATCGGGCAGATGATGTCAGAATTCGTCGCCGCGCCGCCGGACAGCAATCTTTACTACACCTCCCTGAGCAACCGCATTGGACCTTTGAACGACATCCCCGGGGCCGAGAGGACCCAGATGCTGGATAAGGCCAAAAAGACAGTGACCGAAAGCATCTACCCCGCTTACCGGCGATACCTCTCGCAGCTGCAGGAATTGGGGGCCAAGGCCGGGCAGAACCCGGGAGCGTGGAAATTACCGGACGGCGATAAATATTACCGATACTGCCTGCGCAAACACACCAGCACCAAACTGTCCCCGGACCAGATCCACCAACTGGGGTTAAAGGAGGTGGCCCGGATCCAGGCCGAGGTCAATATCCTGCTGGACTCGCTGGGCATTCCGGCGGCCCGGAACTTCAGCGATCGCTTGAACCAATACCGGCAAACCCTCAATTCACCGGAGAACCGGGATAAATTCACCTATCCCGCCACCCCCAACGGCAAAAGACAGGTGATCAAGGATTACCAGGCCATCATCGATGACACCTGGGAAAGGCTGCCGGCATTGTTCGCCCTGATACCCAGGACAAAGGTCTCCGCCCAGCCGGTGCCGCAGTTCAAGGAGGCCTCCGGCGCCACCTATTACGAGCCCGGCTCACTGGACGGCCGGCGCCAGGGCACTTTCTATGTCAATCAGGGCTGGCTGCCCTTGAAGCCCAATATGGCCACCCTGGCCTACCACGAGGCCATCCCCGGTCATCATTTCCAGATCGCTTTGCAGCAGGAGATGCCGGACAACCGGATATTCAAGGCCCTGTTCTTCATTCCGGGCTTCGGCGAGGGCTGGGCGCTGTATTCCGAGCGGCTGGCCAAGGAGCAGGGCTGGCTGCCCGACGCCTATTCCCGCCTGGGCTACCTCAACTCCGAACTTTTCCGGGCGGTGCGGCTGGTGCTGGATACCGGCATCCACCAGAAAAGATGGACCCTGGAGCAGGCCGCCGGATACATGAAGGACAACCTGGGCTGGGCCGGTTACGGCGAACTGGGGCGCTACAGCGTCTGGCCGGGCCAGGCCTGCTCCTACAAGGTGGGCGAGCTGAAGATCGTCGAACTGCGGGAGAGGACCAAAGCCAAACTGGGAGGCAAATTCGACATCAAGGAATTCCACCGGATGGTGCTGCAACAGGGCAGCATCCCGCTGGAGATGCTGGAGAAACTGACCGACGATTTCATACAGCGCAGCAGCTGATGAAAACCGGGCGGGCTAATTATTTAAGTGGAATTATCCAGGCGGTTTTGCTATGATATCAGGATGATTGTTAATCTTAGCGCCTTGAGTCTGAGGGGAATGAACATTTACCCGATAAAGCGCCGGCGGTTGTTTATAGGTCTGGCCCTGATCCTGGTCGGCCTCTGGGGATGCACCAACAGCAAGCCGGTCAGGCCGGAGAATGCTTCGGTGATCTATGCCAGCATCGCCAACATATATTTTACCGAACCCTCCCAGGAGATAAGTTTTGCCCTGAGGTATCTGGGGGGCTACGGTTCGCTGGCCTGGCATGTATCCAGCAAGCCGGACTGGGTGGAGCTGTTTCCCGACAGCGGATACCTGACCGGCGAGTTCCAGTATGTGACCGCCAGGCTGAACGGAGCGGTGGTGGCCTATCTGGCCAAGGGCACGTACAGCGGCCTGCTCACCATTTACTCCAGCGAGGGGTCCAAGGACATCCCTGTCACTTTCGTCTACAGCAAATAATAAGCAAGGATATCATGGACCAGAAGATCATTACCCTGCCGGAATTGTCGGCCATCCGCCAAAGGGTCAAAAAGGAACATAAGAAAGTGGTCTTCACCAACGGGGTGTTCGACCTGCTGCACCGGGGGCATGTGGAGTATCTGCAGAAGGCCAGGCAGCTGGGGGACATGCTTATCATCGGTCTGAATTCCGATGCCTCGGTGCACGCCATCAAAGGGCCCCAGCGTCCTCTGGTGAGCCAAGAGGACCGGGCAACGGTGCTGGCGGCCCTGGCCTGCGTGGATCATATCGTCTATTTCGATGAGGACACCCCGGCCGAGCTGATCGAGGCCATCCTGCCGGACATCCTGGTGAAAGGGGCCGATTATTCGATCGAGCAGATAGTAGGCGCCGAGGCGGTGCTGAAGAACGGCGGGCAGGTGATACCCATCGAGCTGACGCCGGGGAGGTCCACCTCCGAACTGATCAGAAAGATCGCGGAGAGTTACGGCAGGGAGTGAAGTTTAACCAGTATTTAACCTAAAATAAAAACACAGGTTTCTAATTCATAAAAACCCGTGTCGGCCAACGGTAAAAAATATCACCGGCGATCCATCCGCCTTCCGGAATACGATTATGGCCAGGAGGGGGCGTATTATGTGACAATCTGCGCCCAGGATCGCAAATGTATTTTCGGGCAAATAAAAAACGGCCGGATGCAATTGAACGAATGGGGATCGATGGTACATTCGTTCTGGGAAAGATTGCCGGAACATTATTGCGGGTTGGTCTTGGATTCCTTTGTCATAATGCCCAATCACGTTCATTTTATAATTATCATTGCCAACGATGTTGTTCCGCGGGGTAGGGGCGAGGTCACCTCGCCCCTAGGGGACGGTGATAATAATTTAGTAATGGGCGAGGTGACCTCGCCCCTACGGGATTCGGCAAAACATACATTAGGACAGGTATTGGCATTTTATAAATATCAAACGACAAAGGCAATTAATCTGGCAAATAGCACGCCAGGGCGTAAAATATGGCAACGAAATTATTTTGAACATATCATCCGCAATGAAAGATCTTATAATGAGATCAGAAAATATATCATAGAAAATCCCAGATATTGGGCCGCAGACGATGAAAATCCCGAACGAAAATCATAAAAGGAGATAAAATAAATGGAATGCTGGCATTGCGAACGGCCGGCCAATGCGGTCTGCAGTTTCTGCGGGCGCTCGGTCTGCAAGGAACACGCCAAGACCCTGCCCATCGTCCTGACCATGTACCGCGACAAGCAGGACAAACTGAAGGGCCTGGCGGTATCGGACTCGGTATATTGCGGGGTGTGCCATCCCAAGGACGAGCCGGTGGACCTGGACGATATCGGGTAAGGCTCCGGAACGCAGATTACACAGATGGGACAGATCTGCGCAGATCTTGTTTTTCGGGTTCTGGTCCTTTAAAACATATTTTATGCTATGACGGATAATCCGGTCTTAAAAATAATCGAAAAGGCCTTCGGGGACAATTCCCTGCGGCAGAAGCTGCTGTCGGACATGCCGGAAACCCTGAAGAAGCTGGGGGTAAATCTGTCGCCCGAGCAAATGCAGGAGCTGCTCCGGGCGCTGGACGAGAGCGGGGAGGCTTTCGCTTCCGGGCTGGACCAGAGACTCTCCCAGAGCGGGGTCTCGCTTAATCCGCATTCATTGCTGCAACAGAGCAAAAAGAAGGCTGGCCAGAAAAAGGATACATTGGATCTGTCTGCGGTGCGCAATTCTTTCGGAGATGCGGAGGTGGTAAAAGGGAAAAAAGCCCCAGAAGCTCGGGTGAGAGAAGATCATCAAGATATACCGGAGGGCGATGTGTCATACGATCAGGATGAGCCGGATTATGAGGTGGAGCGGGATTGAGGTTGCCTAAATGTATAACAGAGGCCCCAAAAGTATTAAATAAATTTGTAACGGTGCTGATGTAAAACGAATATTAATCTTTTATATCATAACGTTTTATCTTATTATGATAAATGGAACAATTTTTGCTGTTTGATTAAGTGTCCCCTCTGGATCTGTGAAGGAAAAAATAAACCTTGGGAGGTAATTGATATGAAAACGTCCAAAGCTATTTTACTGCTGTTTGGGGTCATTCTTATTTCCGGCCTGGCCCAGGCACAGTACTACCAGAAGAGCGCGCTGACCACCGGTATCGGGCCGAAAAATTTCGCCTATAACAGCGACAGCGGCAAGGTGTATGTCTCCAACACCGGGGAGTCCACCATCGGGATCATAAGAAACTATTCCTACCAGCCCTGCACCCTGGGCTACAGCCCCGGGCAGATGACCTACAATGCGTTGAGCAGAAAAATGTTCGTGGCCACCGGAGTGGGCTATGTCTACATCCTCGATGCCGATGCTGACACGGTGGAAACATACCTGACGCCGGGGATGGGCCCGGTGAATCTGGCATACAACAGCGCGGTCAACAAGCTCTACGCCAACTCCTCGGCCTACGGGCTGTATATCTACAACGGCAGCACCTATTCCCAGCTGAATTATTTCACCGGATTCGAGGGCCGGCTGTACTCCTACCCCGGGACCCAGACCTACGTGGCCCACGGCTTTGACAGCCTGATCGGGGTTATCGACGGGGCCGGAGACGGCATAAACGATACCATAGTTTTGGGCGGCGTCACCTCGTACAGCGAGATGGTGGGCAGCCCCGAGATGCAGAAGCTGTATGTCACCCTGCCGGGCCGCAACCAGGTGGGGATCATCAATGCCGCCACCAACAGCCTGATCACCACGGTCAGCGTGGGGGCAGGACCCTCGGCCCTGGCCTACTGCCCGGAGTACAAGAAAACCTACGTGGCCTGTCCGGGGGACATCAACATCTGGGTGATAGACAGCATGAATGTGGCCAGTTCTTTTTCACTGGGGGATTCGATCACCGCCGTCTACTACAACCAGGCCAGCAGGCAGGTATGCTTTACCGACCAGAACAATTCCATGCTAAGGGTGTGGGATCCCGTCGGGGACTACCTTGTCAAGACCATCAACCTGCCGGTCATCAACCCGGCCGGGGTGTTCGCCGATCCGGCCAGCGGGGATATCTATGTGTCGCTCACCGGGCTGGGCGGGCCCGGGGCGGTGGCGGTAATGGGCTACGATACGCTGGCTCCCGCCGGGGCCGTCATCTACAACACCCCGGACATCATCAACACCGACACCCTGACGGTGTTCTGGAGCCCGGGGGCCGATCCCGGAGGCTCCGGCATTGTGGCCTACGATGTCTACTTTCAGCCCGACTCCACCGAACCATCCATGAACACTTATTTCCCGCCGGACACCTCGGCGCTCCTGATGCTGAGCAGCGACTCCACCATGTACCACCTGATGGTGGTGGCCCGGGACAGCGCCGGCAATCCGATCAACGTCGATTATCTCTGGCAGGACAGCGTCTATGTCGATTTCAGCTATGTCCTTCCGGTGGACAGCATTCCCCCGGCCGCCCCGCTGACCCCCCTGATCTACGGGACAAACCCCGGCTTCTGGCTGAGCTCCGTCTACACCACCGCCCAGCTAAGCTGGGACAACCCCGAGCCCGGCATCACCAAGGCCTTCTTCAAGCTGGGCTCCCCTCCGGGCTTCGAATTAGACCACCACGATTCCATGTACTCCTCCGGAGGAATGGCCGACACCTTCTATCTTCCGGTGGACACCCTCAACGGCGACTATCAGCTGTATATCTGGCTGGCCGACAGCTCTGGCAACTCCGGTTACAACAACCCGGCCGCGGTGGGCGTCAGGCGCGACCTGGACCCGCCCCTCAACACCATGGTCAAGCCGTTCCCCGGCGACACGGCCTACAGCACCAGCTTTCCGGTCAGCTGGACCGGGGGGATGGACGCGTTGTCGGGCATCGCCTCCTACCGGCTGAACTACCGGGTGGACACCAGCGGCAGTTGGTACACGGTGATAGATTATCATCCCGATACTTTGGTGGTCTTCTCCGGGGCGGTCCCGGGCCACCGCTATTATTTCGAGGCGGCGGCCTACGATTCGGCCTACAACCTGGAGACGATATTCAATGTCTCCGAGGCTTCGGTATTCGTGGCCCTCACCGCCGCCGACACCACCCGGCCGCAGATCATCTCCACCACCCCCGCCCAGGGCGACAGCCTGGTGTCCCTGGGTAACCAGATCTATATAAACTTTTCCGAGCCGGTGGATACTCTATCGTTAAGGTTTCACTGCACCCCCGACCCCGGCGGCTGGAACCTTTACTGGGGCTTCAGCCGGGATTACCTGATGCTGATCCATAATAATTTATTGCCCGGGACGGTCTACACCATCACGGTGGACTCGCTGGCTGACAGCTCGGGGAATCTTCTGGCCGCCGGCCCGGTGCCCAATCCCTGGTCTTTTGCCACCAAGCCCAGCATCACCCTGAGCACCGCCTGGCAGGGCGGGGCCTACCGCCTGTTCTCGGTCCCGCTGCTGGCAACCGACAGCTCGGCCCTTGGGATGCTGGGCGACGATCTGGGGGCCTACGGATCCACCGGCTGGCGCCTGATAGGATATAAGACCGAAGTGGATTCTTTCATCGAAAGGCCTTTTATAACCAACGGGCGGGGCTACTGGCTGGCATCGGTCAACAGCGCCTCCCTGGACGTGGCTGGGGCGGTCCACGATTCCTTTGCCTCGGCGAAGATCCCGATGTTTCCCGGCTGGAACCTGATCGGAACGCCTTTCAACGCCCCGGTGGCGGTGGCCTCCCTCCAGGTGGTTGATACCATCTGGAGGCCATACAGCGATCCTTCTTCTTGGGACCTGGTCAGCCCCCGGATGTGGCATTACACCGACAATACCCCGGACCTTGTCAACAACGGCGCCTGGGACAGTTTGTCTCCGGCCGACACCGCCGCCCGGATGAACCCCTGGAAGGGCTATGCCCTGTATGCCGCGACCGGATGCTCGCTTTACATTCAAACCCTGGCCACCAAGGGAGGCCTGCCGAAGACGGCCCATAACGACTACCGGATTGACTGGCAGTTGGAGGTTAGCGCCGCCAGCGGCCGGGCCTCCGATGGGGGCCTCCGGCTGGGGGTGTCATCCCAGGCCAGGGAGGGCTACGACCGGCTGGACTCCGAGAAGCCGCCCTTGGTAAGCAACCAGGTCAAGATCTATATTCCCCATGATGACTGGGACCGCGGGCCCTGCCGGCAGTACCAGTACGACTTCCGCCCGCCGGCCGATCATATCGAATGGCCGCTGACGGCCCAGACCTCCGATAAAGAGGGTGCCTTGTCGTTCAAATTAAGCGGGGCGCTTCCGTCGGGCCATAAACTTTACCTGGCGGACCGCTCGGCCGGCATCGGCCTGGAGATCGTCCCCGGCCAGCCGGTGGGTTTCAGCGGCACCGTGCAGTACTCCGTCATCTTTACGGATCGTAAACTTTCCCAGCTGAATATCAAGCCGCTGCATCTGCTGATGAACCGGGCGGCCCCCAACCCCTTCCGGAATCAAATGAACCTATCCTACCAGATCCCCCGGGCCGGGCCGGTGAGCATCACCATCTACAACATCTCCGGACAGCGGGTCCGGACCCTGGTGGACCAGGATATGAGCCCGGGCTACTATTCGGCCGGGTGGGATGGCCGGGACGACGCCGGCAGCAGCATCTCCTCCGGGGTCTATTTCGTCCGCCTGGCCTCCGATGGGAAGGCCTTGACCCAGAAGATACTTAAGATCAAATAGAAGGAAAACGGCTGGATGAAAAAAAGATATTATTCATACATCGCAATACTTTCGGCCCTGTTCGTCCTGTGGCCGCTGAAATTATCCCAGGGGGAGTACCGGCCCACCGAAGCCAGGATAAATTTTTTAAAGGGCCCGGTCAACATTCAACGGGTGGCCACCGAAGCCTGGAGGCCGGCTTTTATCAAGATGTCCCTTTACACCGGCGACAAGGTCAGATGCCAGGAACTGGCCGAGACCGAGATCATCCTGAACGACGGCAGCATCCTCAAGCTTAGGGACAACAGCCTGATGGAGATCGAGCTGATGGAGCGGGACAAAAAGGACCGGGCCGCCCGGACCGCCCTGAAGGTCTACCAGGGCAAGCTCCTGGGGTCGATCAAGAAACTGGCCGGCAAGAGCTCCAAGTTCACGGTGTCGACGCCGACGGCGGTGGCCGGGATCCGGGGGACGGTGTTCGGGGTGTTCGTGGAGGGGGATTCCACCGAGCTGAACGTGCTGAAGGGTGAGGTGGCCATCCAGGGCGACTCCGGGGGCGAGGTGCTGGTGAAGGACAAGATGATGATCACGGTGGCCAAGGGGGACTCGGCCCACAACCCGGTGGTGATGACGGCGGCCAAGCTGGCGTTCATGACCATGTGGGCCGGAGCGGCCATCAAGATAGGATCGATGGGGAGTGCGGCGGCGGTGGTGGCCACCACTGCAGTCATAATCATCGCCGGCGGCGGGGATGACGAGCCGGCCCCGGAGCCGGGCGCCCAGACCATCCCCGCCCCGCCGGGATGGCCCAATCCGTAATAAAGCCATCAAAATAAAATCAAAGGAATAAATAATGCTGGGAGGGAACATGAAGAAATTAGGTTTGATAACAATAACGCTGCTGTTGGCCGCAATGCCTGGCTGGGCCGTCAGGTACGGGGTCAAAAAGCAGATCTACACCGGGGCCAGCATGGCCTATCCGACCTACCTGGTCTACAGCAGCGTAAGCGACAGGATGTATTCGGGCAATGCCGGGCCGGGCAACTTTTTGGCCATGGACTGCGCCGGGGACTCATCCTTGGGGCCGGTGGCGGGGGCCGTGAGCCCTTACCCCCCGGCCTACGATTCGGTGAACAACCGGTTCTACTACAAGGGCGGCAACGAAACCTTTTACGCGGTCGAGTGTGCCACCAACACCGTGGATACCTCCCTGGGTGGCTGGCAGGGCGGAACCTGGACCGCCTGCAATCCCGACAACAACAAGATCTACGTCAACGATGACTGGAACGGGCAGACCCACGCATACAGCGCAGTCGATTATTCCTTCAACGGGGCGTTGACTAACTACTGCGGGTTTGTCCATTACTATTCGCCGACCAACAGCGTTTACGTTCCCAATGCCAACCCTCTGGGGACCAAGGATTCGCTGGGGGTCTTCAGCGGAGCCACCAACGCCCTGACCGCCGAGATATACATCCCGGGGATGATGTCAAACTTCAACAAGGCCATGGCCTCCAATCCGACGGCCAGTCGTCTTTACCTGTCCCTGCCCAATACCGACCAGATGGCCATCGTCAACACCTCGGACAATACCCTGGCCAACATCCTGACGGTGGGAGACAACCCCTCCGATTTCGCCCTGTGTCCGATCAATAAACGCATGTTCTTCGCCTGCAACGGCTCCAGCCAGTACTCCCTGCAGTTCATGGACAGCATGGACGTGCTGGACTCGGTGCTGGTGGGCGATTCGGCCAGCGCGGTGGTCTACAATCCGTCCGATTCCCTGATCTACGTCGGGTGCAACACCGGCGGGTACGTCAAGCTGGTGGACCCGAGGCTGGCGACCCCCGTGGTGATGGACAGCGTATATGTGGGATTCAACCCGCAATTCCGGGACATGGCGGTGGATGGAGGCGGCGACGTCTACTGCGCCATGTACAATTCCGACGACATCTACGTCATCGGCAAGATACCGCTGCGGATCTGGCAGTGCGTCAACTCCTTCTTTTGGGGAGAATACTTTACCTGGGACTACTCCGATGACGGCGGCTTCAGCTGGACCGGCAATTCCATGATGTACACGCCCAATGCCGCCACCGACAGCCTGATATACATCCCCAGCGGTTACACGGTGGACGTGGATGCCGCGGTGACGGCCGACCAGCTGGTTATAACCGGCGGCCTGAACATCAATGCCGATTTCACCATCCTCGAGGGCCCGGGAACCGATGTCCAGGTCGACGGCTTCCTGCAAAGGCAGGGGGGGGGCTTTACCGTCATGCCCGGGGCCAGTCTGGTCTTCGGGCCCGGCAGCCAGTACAACCACCAGATGGATGGGGATACCATTCCGACCGCCAGCTGGGACAGCACTTCCGTGGTCAACATCACCGGGGTGATGACCACCATTCCGGCCGGGCTGGACCAGGCCTTCGGCAACCTGACCTGGGACTGCTTCCAGCAGGCCGGGGATCACATCCTGCCGGGCGGGGCTTCCTTCTCGGTGCGGGACCTCTCGGTCAACTCCACCGGCCCCGGCACACTGTGCCTAACCAGCGCCGCCAAGCCGGAGCTGACCGTCAACAACCTGCAGATCGGCATGGCCAATGCGGTGCTGGGCTCGGGCGGCAACCGCAAGCTGCATGTCAAGGGTGGCTTGTCAGTCATAGACCCCGGCTGGCTGTACCTGACAGACTCCCTGAACCCCGGCATCGACACCCTGTTCCTGTACGGTAATTACTTCCACACCATGGCCGGGATCGGCGGGGGCGGACCGGACTCCACCGCCATCGTTTTCTGCGGGGCCGACACCCAGCATTATGAAGGTCAGTTCGAGACCCTTACCGGGTATATCGACTATCAGGTCCGGCCGGGTTCGATTTTGGATGTATCGCAATACGCGGCGGTGGGCATCGGCAGCCTGGGAAACTTTACCTTGATGCCGGGGGCCACCCTGGTGATCCGGGATGACGCCGGCATCTGGGCCACCGGAGGCGGCGGAGCCGTCCAGGTGGCCGGCTCCCGCAACTTCAGCAAGCAGGCCAACTACTGTTTCTACGACGGGCCCGGGGGCTATGTCTACTGCGGCGACGGCCTGCCGGACACGGTCAACTGCCTGACCATCAACAACACCGTCGGCAGCGGCTGGTACCAGGAGTACTACAGCACCACCGTTATGGACACCTTCGCCCTGCTGGAAGGCTTCGTCGACGCCAACTACGACATCACCCTCAACGGTCCGGTGGTCCAGGGCACCGGGTACATCAACGGTTCCACCTCGGTGACGATCAGGGTGGGGGGCGGCGGCCCGGACTGCGTGCTGCCGGTGGCGGCGGGCTCCACGCTGCGGGGCCTGGTGCTGGACCGCCCCGGCCGGACCCTGACCCTGACCGGAAACCTTATGATATTCGACTCGCTGGCCCTGCTGGGCGGCACCCTGCAGACCGGCAGCTATGGGCTGATGTTCGAGCCCAATGCCAACATCGCCCGGAACGCAGGGAGCGAGCTGCTGGGCCTTTTCCCGCCGAGCTTTGCCGGCATGGTCAACCTGGGCTACGGCGGGGGAACAGTCACCGCCGGCCTGGAGATGCCGGCCAGTTCCATGGCCATCATGTCTCTGTCGCTCAACGTGGCCACCGACACCCTGGTGGTGGACCGCGATACATTGAACGTATGGAACAACCTGTTTCTCTCGGGCGGCCTCCGGTTCAACGGGAATAGTTTCTCGTCTTACGGCCTAATAGACACGATGGGACCGGCCGGTGAGCTGATCCTCACCGATACCAGCCAGGCCAGCTTCTTCGGGTCCATGGACCCCCTTTACCTGCCGGGCATCACCGGGGGGCGTCTTACGCTTGACAACAGCACCGGCGGGAGCGTGATGCGGCGAAACATCACCTGCACCGGGATGCTGAACCTGAGCCTTGGAAATATGGTGGTGGGGGCCAATACGCTGACCTTGGGCGACAGCCTGACCGGTTCCGGCCTTCTGGTCACCGACAGCACATCATCCCTGGTATTCCAGGGGAATGCCGTCACCCAGACAATGCCGTCCACGGTCAACAATTTAAGCAAACTTAGATGGGATCGCGCAGGTTTCCTGACCATCATGTCACCCCTGGTCCTGCATGACACCCTGTATCTGGTGCAGGGCGTGGTGGACAATTCCGCCAACCTAAGCCTGCGCACCGGCTCCACCATCGTCCGCAATTCCGGGAGCCTGTTGATGCCTCCGGTGCTGCAGAGCGACATCAACCTGGTCTATGGGCCGCACGGAGGCGGGACCCTGGCCGCCGGCAACGAGCTGCCGGGCGGGGCCTCCGATCTTTATCATTTGGCCGTCGGCTTAAACTCCCAGCCCAACGACACCATACTCCTGTCTTCCGACGCCCAGGTCAACGGACGATTGAGTATTTATGAAGGGGCCCTCAATATAGGCGGCAACGCCCTGACGCTGCTGGATAGCATCGATCTGTTCGCCGGCAGCCTGTCGGCCGACAGCACATCGACCCTGATGGTCCTCAACAATCCCTATATGTTCCGGCTGCCGCCGAACATAAAAAACCTGGACAGCCTGGTGCTGGCCAGCTTTCCGGGGCTGGAGCTGGCCGACACGGTCCGTATCCGCTCCGGCTACCGGCAGACCACCGGCAGGATCGCCACCGGACAATTGGCCTACGGCCCGGCCGCCGCTTTGATCTATGACAATCTCGGGGCCGACACCACCTCCAATTTCGAGTTCCCGGTCATCGGCGGACCCCGTGACCTGACAGTTGCCGCCGTGGCGCTTCAGCTACATGCCGACAGGACGATCAAAGGGAGCCTGAACCTGGACGGCGTTCTGAACACCGGCGCCAACACCATCACCCTAGACACCCTGGGGAATTTGTGGCTGTTATCCGGTTACGTGGACGGCAAGCTGTCCAAACTCATCCCCGTTTCGGCTGACACCACCATCTACTACGAGCTGGGCACCGCCTCCGGGGGGTACAGCGAAGCCGGCATCCAGGTGTTCAACAACACCGTGCCGGCCTTCGTCACCACCGGGATCAAGGGAGCGGGACACCCGCTGGTCAACGATTCCAGCGCCTGCCTCAGGAAGACCTGGTCCTTCTCCGGGGCCGGACTGGCGGCCGACGCCAGCCTGATCACCCTGAACTACCTGCCGTCGGATTTCAACAGCGGATTCTCCGAGGCGGCCGACGAATCCACCATGGTGGCCGGGCGCTACGACAACGGGGCCACCCCGGGCTGGCAGTTCCCGAACATCGCCGTCCGCAACATCTACGGCAATGCCGACGGCGGATCGATAGTCCTAAGCCAGGCCGGCAATTTCACCGACAATCCAGAGTTCACCCTGGGGCGCGATACAATGTCGATCTTCAACCCGGCGGCCGATACCACCCTGCCCTACATCGCGTCTAACCTGCCGCTGGACTGGGCATCGACGGTGGGTCTCTCGGACAGCGTGCGGATCACCTTCTCCGAGCCGGTCCGGAAATCCGGGGTCAGCTACAGCTTCGTGCCGGCTCCCGGCCTGGTGGATACGGCCTGGAGCGCGGACTCCACCACAATAGTATTCAATCACAGTCCGTTTTCCGAATTAACCTCCTACACCGTCAGGGTGCTGGGGGTGCAGGATACGGCCGGCAACTCTCTGACCGGGCGGGATAGCATCGGGTTCATGACCGCAGCGGCGTCGGACACCATCGGGCCGTACCTCAGCTTCGTCCAGCCCTTCAACGGTCAGACCGGGGTGATGCTGGACCAGCCGATCATGATCGGCTTCTCCGAGCCGGTGGACAGTTTTTCCCTGCGCTTCACCTGCACCCCCAACCCCGGCGGCTGGGTGCAGAACTGGGATTCGACCGGATATAATGTCTTCCTGATGCACAACAACTTCCTTCCGGGCGCCAGTTATTCCTTCCGGGTGGATTCGGTCAGCGACATCAACAGCAACCAATTGCGGACCGACACCACTACCGTGCCCAACCCCTGGACCTTCACCGCCCAGCCCTACGAGACCCTCAGCGTGGCCTGGACCGGAGGGGCCTACAAACTGTTCTCGGTCCCGGTCAAGCCGGGGACCAATGCCGCCCTGACCAATCTGAGCGACGATCTGGGAGCCTACAGCGACAGCACCTGGCTGATGTTCGGATATGATGCCGCCGCAAATTCGTTCCCGGCCCGTCCGGACATCTACAACGGCTACGGCTACTGGCTGGCCTCGGCCAACAACGCCACCATCGATATCCAGGGCCTGCAGCAGGACAATTACTCAAACGTCGGACTGCAGCCCGGCTGGAACCTGATCGGCTGTCCGTTCGAGGACCCGGTGCTGGTCCAGTCCATCGAGGTCATCGACACCCTGCAGCAGATGCGGACCTACAACGATACCACCAATAATATGTTCCTGAACGACAGCCTGGTCCGGCAGAGGATGTGGAGCTATTCCGACCACAGTTACGATTTCGTCAACAACGGGGCCTGGGACAGCCTGTCGGCCTTCGACAGCGCCAGCCACCTGCAGCCCTGGCAGGGCTATGCGGTGTATGCTTTGCAGCCCTGCTCGCTGTTCATGATGCCGGCCTTCAAATCATCCGCCAAGGGGGTCCGCCTGGTGGCCTCCCCCAAGGTCGAGGTAAGCTGGCAGGCGGAATTCTCGGCAAGCAGCGGCCAGGCCGCCGACCGGGGCATCAGGATCGGGATCTCGCCCCAGGCTAAGGCCGGCTACGACCGGCTGGACGCCGAAAAACCGCCGCTGGTCAGCAGCGACGTTATGGCCTACATCCCGCATGACGACTGGAACCAGGGTCCCTGCCGGTCATACCAATACGACTTCCGCCCCGGTTCCGACCACGTCGAATGGCCGCTGACGGTCAGGACCTCCTCGGACGACCGGCCGGCGGAGCTGGCCTACAACCTGTCCCAAACAATTCCCGATGGTTACCAGCTTTACCTGGTGGACCGCAGGACCGGCAAGGCCACGGTGATAAGCGGAAGCGGAAAGATGGGATTCTCCGGCAGCCGGGAGTTCGCCGTCATCTACACCAACCGGAGCCTGGGCGGTCTGGACCTGAAACCCCTGAGCTTTGACCTCAACCAGACCTATCCCAACCCCTTCGCCCAGAGCATCACCGTCAACTACCAGCTGGTGGCCGCCGGGCAGGTCAGCCTGAAGGTCTACAATGTGGCCGGACAGCTGGTCAGGACCCTGACCGAGGGAACCGCCCTGCCGGGCTATTACAGCCAGACCTGGAACGGCCGGGACAACGGCGGCCGGAAGATAGCTTCGGGCGTCTATATCATGCGCCTGGCGTCGGGCGGCCAGGAGCGGACCCGTAAATTAGTGAAGATCAAATAAGGAGATATAAAATGAAAAAGATCGTCTCGATTTTAACCGCGGCCATAATGCTGATGGCCCTCCAGCCGGCCCGGGCCGAATTCAAGCCGTCCCAGGCCAGGATCACCTTCATCAAGGGAAAGGTGGAGGTGCAGCGCCAGGGCAGCCAGACACCGGTCCCGGCCATGATGAAGATGACGGTATATCCCGGGGACATGATCTCCACCGATGACGGGTCCGAGGCCGAATTGAAGCTGTCGGACGGCAGCATCCTCAAGCTGAAGGACCAGGGACGGCTGGAGATCGAGAGAATGGAGAGGCAGAAGAAGCCCCTGACCACCATAAATTCCTTCCGGCTGGCAGCCGGCAAGATCCTGGGCTCCATCCGCAAGCTGTCCTCCCAGGAATCAAAGTTCACGGTGACCACACCGACGGCGGTGGCCGGCATCCGGGGGACGGTGTTCGGGGTGTTCGTGGAGGGGGACTCCACCGAGCTGAACGTGCTGAAGGGTGAGGTGGCCATCCAAGGCGACGCCGGGGGCGAGGTGCTGGTGAAGGACAAGATGATGCTCACGGTGGCCAAGGGGGACTCGGCCCACAACCCGGTGGTGATGACGGCGGCCAAGCTGGCGTTCATGACCATGTGGGCCGGAGCGGCCCTCAAGATAGGGTCGATGGGCAGCGCGGCGGCCACGGCCTGGTACGCCACCACGCCGGCCATCATCGGAGGTGCGGCGGCGGTGGTGGCCACCTCGGCGGTGGTGATCATCGCCAGCCAGAACGACGAGACCCCGGCCCCGGAGCCGGGCGCCCAGACCATCCCCGCCCCGCCGGGCTGGCCGCAATAAACCAACCTAACAGAACCCCGTGGGCTGTGTCCGCCTGTCTTAACAGGTCAGATGATCCGGACAGGTTTGCGGGGTTTCATTTTAAGACTGGCAAACAAAGGTCTTTTCTGTCATATAAAGAGGAAAAAGGGTTTTATGAAGTGGGTGGTTTTGTTTCTTTTTGGGGGCTTGGGGCTGGCTTCCCTGACCGCCGGCCTGGTGTGGGGGGCCAAGAGGGCGGCCCTTTTCCGAACCGGATTGATCGCTCAGGGCAGGGTGGTGGCGATGCACCAGGGCGAGGTGGTCGACGACGAGGAAAGCCCCCGTCCATCCTATTATCCGATGGTGGAGTTCCGGACCCCGGATGGCCGGAGTTTCCAATTCAAGGGCAGCACCGGCAGTTCCAGCCCGGAGTTCACGATCGGGGCCGAGGTGGAGGTCAGATACAATCCCCAAAAACCCCAACAGGCCCAGTTGGCCAAGTTCTCCCATTTTTGGCTGGGGCCGCTGCTGCTGACCATCGGGGGACTATTGGCCCTGTTCCTGGCCTCGGGGGTGTTCTACATCTTCGGCGACATCGAGGGCGGGAAGAGCCCGGCCGGCCGGAGCATCAGAGCCCGGATGCTGGAGGCCAGCGGCAAGGCGGTCAGGATCGAGGGCCGGATCACCGGGGTCCGGGAAAGGGGCCGGGGCCGCTACGTATTCATCTGCCGGGGGGCCAGGCCGGGGTCAGATCGGGAGGAGGACTTCGAGTCGGAGGAGTTCGGGGTGAAGCCGGAGGGCGAACTGATCGGCCGGAGCGTGATTATCCTCATCAATCCCGACAAGAAGGATGAATACAGCGTCGAGCTGGGGCCGCTGCTCAAGGAGGTTGTGGAGAACCAATCCAGGTGACCAAGCGGTGATTCGATCGGAATCGATCAGTAATTTCTAAAAAATTCAAAATGAAAATAATATTGCCCCCGGCATTTTTCATAGCCCTTCTGGCAGGGGTTTTAACGGCGGCTTTTCCGGGGTGCGCCCCCACCGTGTCCATAAAATACGACATCCACCGCAACCTGCCGATCATAGCGGACAACAGCCGCCCCGGGAAAACCTTTCAGGCCGGGGTGTTCCACGATTTCAGCAGCCGGGACACGGTCGAGATAGACTACTTCTACACCAGTCAGGTCAATCAGACCTTTTCGGCCTGGAACCAGTCTAACAGCCTATTGTACCTGTCCTATTCGCCCGTCGGGTCTTTTTCGGTCACAGGGATGATGGACGATGTGGGACCCGCCGCCGAACTGGTCTTCCGGCCAAAGATGGACGATCCCTGTCTGGCCCTGAGCGCCGCGGGATGGAAGAGTGATAAAGCTCTGTACTTCCGGGGCACGGCCGCGGGATCGCACCGCCCCTTCAGAAAGGATACTTCTGAAGTTGATGACGGCTTAAGCGGCCTCGGATTCTTCGGAAACCTGAGCTGGGCCCAGTATCCGGTCAGCATAGAATTCGACCAGACCTATTACGATACTTTGGGAACCGAGTATTCCTGGCGGCTGGCCGGCGAGGAGAAAGGTTCGGCCCTCATTGCCGGGGCCGGCCTGGAGGCGGACCTGGGCTGGATCAAGGCCCAGCTGGGGATATCCCATTCATTCGCCATGAAGGAGCGGGGGGTGCGGGTGGACCTGGGCAGCCAGCCGGCCTACCTGACGGATGTCCGTCCGGCTCCGGTGACAAGGTTTCTGGCCGGGGTGATAGTGGGATTTTGAAATATTTGCCAATAGGATTATGTCGTAAACCGGGGCGATCCGATATCGCCCCGGTCTTATTTATCCTTGATTTTAAAGGGGGTAAAGAGTTATAATAAATGTTCAAATCAACATGGATTCCCGATTCCTCGGGAATGACAATCGACATTTTTATATATGATCCGCGAAAATCCGTGGCCAATTAATTTAAGCAACAATAATTGCGAGGGAATTCAAGTGTCCAGACCCGACAATGCCTTTGAAAAGATAGTCTCCCTGTCCAAGCGGCGGGGGTTCATATTCCAGTCCTCCGAGGTCTACGGGGGCCTGGGCTCCACCTGGGATTACGGCCCGCTGGGGGTGGAGCTGAAGAACAACGTCAAAAAAGCCTGGTGGAGGAGCGTGGTCTATTCCCGGGAGGATATGGAGGGGCTGGACGCGGCCATCATCATGAACCGCCTGGTGTGGCAGTATTCCGGCCACGAAAAGACCTTTGTGGATCCGCTGGTGGACTGCAAGAAATGCCGTAAAAGATTTCGGGCAGATCATATAAAAGGAGACAAGTGTCCCGAGTGCGGGGGAGAGCTGACCGAGCCCCGCAATTTCAACGGAATGTTCCAGACCCATGTGGGTCCGGTGCAGGACGAGTCCGGCCTGGCCTACCTTCGCCCCGAGACCGCCCAGGGGATCTTCACCAATTTCCTCAACGTGCTGCAGTCCATGCGGCGCAAACTGCCCTTCGGCATTGCCCAAGTTGGCAAGTCGTTCCGCAATGAGATCACCCCGGGCAATTTCACCTTTCGCACCCGGGAGTTCGAACAGATGGAGATCGAATACTTCTGCAAGCCGCCCCAGTACCTCCAGCCCGGCGAGAAGGACGACCAGCAGCTGCACCAGGAATGGGTGGAGGCCCGCTACAACTGGTACATCGATCTGGGCATGAGCCCGGAGCGCCTTAAAAAACGCCCCCAGGCCCAGGAGGAGCTGGCCCATTACGCCAAGGCCTGCGTGGACCTGGAATACCTTTTCCCCGGTTCGCTGGGCTGGAGCGAGCTGGAGGGGGTGGCCAACCGCCAGGATTACGACCTGACGGCCCACAGCAACAATGTAAACGAGGCCGACCTGGTCCGTCTGAAACTGGCCAAGAACGAGCATTCCACCGAAAAGATGGAATATTTCGACGAGGCCTATGCCGATCCCGCCACCGGCAAAAAGGGCGCCAAGTACATCCCCTATGTCATCGAGCCCTCGGCCGGGGCCGACCGGGCCACTTTGGCCTTTTTGTGCGAGGCCTATCAAGAAGAACAGCTCAGCCAGCCATCCGAGGAATCCGTGAACCCTCTCAAGGAAGCGGCGGCCGCGGCCCTAAAAAGCATCGGCAAGAAGGTGGCCGAGGCCCAGAAAAAGCCGGGCTCCGACGGCCCGACCCTGGAGCAGCTGCAGGCCATAGAAAAAGCCCTGCAAACCGCCATCGAAAAACTTCCCGGCTCGCTACTGGAGACAGACGCCGCCTGCAGCCTGCCGGGGGCCGACCGGATCGAACTGCTCAAAAAGGTCCGCCAGCTGAACGGGAAGCTGTGCGACGAGCATACCAGGACCGTCCTAAAACTGCACCCCGAGCTGGCCCCCATCAAGGTGGCGGTCCTTCCCCTGAAGAAGAACGAGCCAGCCATCGTGGAGACCGCCAAAAGCATCAGGTCCCTGCTTCAGCCGGCCCTGCGGACGGTCTATGACGACACCGCCGGGATAGGCAAACTGTACCGCCGGCAGGACGAGATCGGCACTCCGTTCTGCGTCACGGTGGACTTTCAGACCCTGCAGGACAGGACGGTCACCCTAAGGGACCGGGACACCATGGGGCAGGAAAGATATAAGATCGAAGAATTGTCGGTAGTGATAGGAAAAAGGATGTCGGAATGGAAAGCCTGACATATAATTGAAGGCATAATAAAGCAATACTCAAAGGGCGGCCGGCATGCCGCCCTTTCTTTTTCAAGGCCTTGGCCCGCAAATTCTAAGGGAATTTATTGTTGACATTATCCATTAAGTTATGATATGATATTTTGTTAAGTATGTTTTAAAAGGAGAATATAATGGCCGAAGCTCAAGGGGCTTTCGAAAAGAACCTGGCCGCCGGGGAGGTCCTCTTTAAGGAGGGGGACAAAGGCGAGGAGATGTATCTGATAAAATCCGGCAAGGTGGAGATATCCAACAACGCCGGGGGGGTCAAAAAGGTCTTGGCCGAGTTGTCCGAGGGCTCATTCCTGGGCGAGATGGCCATCGTGGATGATGCCCCGCGCTCGGCTGCGGCCATAGCCCTAAGCGAGGTCTCACTGCTGATACTGGACCGGGCGGCCTTCAAGGCCCAGCTGCAGGAGAACCCCATGGTGGAATACCTGATCTCCAGCCTGGTCAAGCGCCTGCGGGAGACCAACGAACAGGTGAAGATACTGCTGCAGAAGGACGATGTCTGCCGGGTGGCGGCCTCGCTGCTGGCCATGGGCCGGGAGAAGGGCGCTCCGGACGGATCGGGAGTTTTCATCAAGGGCAGTTACACCCCGGAGGGACTGGCCAAGCAGGTGGGGGTCAGCATCCCCAAGGCCAAGGATATCCTGGAGAAGATGCAGGCCTCGTCGCTGATAGCCTTCTCTCCCGAGGGGATCAAGATCCCCTCCATGCCGGACCTGGAGGAATACTGGCGCTACGCCACCCTCAAGGAGAAGTTCAAGGAGATCTAGTACCGGCCACAGAGATTTTTTATATTGTAGGGGCGAAAGGTCTTTCGCCCGGACCTCATTACCAGGCAATACAGTCATTCCCGTGCCGACGGGAATCCATGGGACCAGCCCCTTTTTAACCACCAAGACACCAAGGCACAGAGATTTTTGTCACCCTGAGTTTTCCTTCTGTCTGGCAGGATGAGTGCCTTCGCCGTAGCTGCGGCACTCGAGGTAGCCAATTATAAAAGCGAAGGCGAAATGGGTGACGATAACGCCATTTCAACCACAGAGGGCACAAAGAAAACATTATCGTAGGGCGGATCGCGATCCGCCCAGGTTCTCCGCCTGCCAAGGCAGGTCATTCCGGTGCAGACGGGAATCCAGGGCCAACATTTTTATAATTTCAATAATCAGATAGAGCGAAGATGCGATTTCCCAAGGGCAGGTCAAGCCTCCAGAACGCCAAACTTGAATTCGTCCACCTGGACAACATTTTGGCCGACAATAAAAAAGAGCGGGCCAGCAAGATCTCCGGATACCTGGAGATCATCTATCCCGACATGGTCCAGCTGCTGTATCTCAAGAAGGGCGAGCCGGTGAACGCCGGGCATTTCTCCCGCACCGAACGCAAGCAGATCTCCATCTCCGAGGTGATAGATAAGGCCAAAAAATCCACCACCGGCACGGTCTCCATCTACGAGACGCCGGAGGAGCTGGTGGACATGATGCTGGCCGTCTTCAGCGTCAAGCCGGTTTTCAAGAACCTGGACCTGTCCAATGTGGAACCGGAAAAGTTGTTCGAGAAGCTGACCTCGGTCAAGTTCGACGGCTTTATGGAGATCCGGCGGGGGGTGGATATCTCCTACGTCCGATTCAAGGAGGGGGCGCCGGTCTCCGGCTATTTCACCTGGAAGGTGGAGGGCATTACCCCCGACCTGCTGAAGGCGGCCCTCAAGGCTGCGGCCACCGCCCCCGGGGCGGTGATCGTGGACGCCTATGACAAACTGCCGGTGCTGGCCGAGCATGCCAGCCCCGCCCAGATAGAGCTGTTCGTCAAGGCCATGAACAAGCTGATGGCCGAAATGCGCAACATCGCCGGCCCCACCCTGGTCAGCAAGACCATCGCCTCCTCGAAGGAAGCGGCCTCGGTGCACTATCCCTTCCTCAAGGACTTCGATTCCGGAGACGAGATCAAGGGCGAGGGCAAGATCGTGACCACCTCCGAGGAGCTGGGCAAGGGATTTGCCGAATGGATGGATAATTTCGTCGACTCCTTCCGGATAGTGCTGGGCAAGCGCCTGGACGGGATAGTGCAGAACGCCCTGAAGGATTTCCGCTTCGCCCTCAAGGCCTCCAGCTTCGGACGGTACTCCAAGCTCAAGGATCTGCTCTAAACCAACGTTCAAAGAGTGATTCAGATGCCGGGAATATTATATTTAGTGGCCACGCCCATCGGCAACCTGGAGGACATCACCCTGAGGGCGCTGAAGGTCCTCCAGGAGGTTCAGTTGATCGCCGCCGAGGATACCCGGCACACCGGCCTGCTGCTGAAACACTACGGGATAAGCACCCCGTTAAGTTCTTTCTACTCTTACAACCAGAAGGGAAAAGCCCCGGAGCTGATCCGCCGGATGCAGGAAGGGGCCAATATGGCCCTGGTGTCCGACGCCGGGACCCCCGGCATCTCCGATCCGGCGGTGGCCCTGGTGGCCCAGGCGGTGGCGGCCGGCATCAAGGTGGTCCCCATCCCCGGGCCGACCGCCCTGATCTCCGCCCTGATCGCCTCCGGCCTGGACACCAGCCAGTTCGTCTTCACCGGATTCCTTCCGGTCAAGCCGGGCCGCCGGGCTAAGGTCCTGGGGCAGCTGGAGCGGGAATCCCGGACCATCGTGATCTACGAATCCCCCCACCGCATCAGCCGCACTTTGCAGGAACTGGCTGATGTTTTTAAATCCCGCCCGGCGGCGGTCTGCCGGGAGATCACCAAAATGTTCGAGGAATTCGAACGGGGCCCGCTGCCCGAGCTGGCGGAAAAGTATCGAACCAAGAAGCCCAAGGGCGAATTTGTAATCGTTATTGCCGGAAAGGAATAGATGTTTCCCAATTGGCTGAAGACCGGATTTGTCAACCTGTTCAATCCGGTGATAAATTTCTTCATCTGGACCAGGGTCAAGCCCAACTGGCTGACCACCGCCGGATTTCTGTTCGGCCTGGGCTCCGGCCTGCTGTTCGCCACCGGCCATTTCTTCTGGGGCGGCCTGGTGGCCCTGCTGTCGGCCATCTGCGACGCCATCGACGGCTCGCTGGCCCGCCGCTCGGGCCGCAGCACCAAGTTCGGCATGTTCTACGACTCGGTGCTGGACCGCTACTCGGAGCTGGCCATGTTCATCGGGCTGTCCTATTACTATGCCGGCAGCGAGATGTGGCGGCTGGTCATCCTGACCGACCTGGCGCTGGCCGGCTCGTTGATGGTCAGCTACGCCCGGGCCAGGGCCGAGGGGCTGGGCGAGGACTGCAAGGTGGGCATCATGGAGCGGCCGGAACGGATAGCGGTGATCATCACCGCCTCGGTGTTCACCGGGATCTTCGACCAGCACTGGATATTCGAGATCGCCCTGTGGGTGCTGGCGGTATTCACCAACGTCACCGCGCTGCAGAGGATCCTGCATATCCGCCAGAAGACCAAGGGGCAGGGGATTCCCTGAATAAGAGACAAGAAAACACCATCAGAAAAATAAAAATTCAGTTTTTAGGAAGGGACCACATGGCAAAGAAGATCATCAAAAAGACCGTCCAGCCGGCCGCCAAAAGTTCCGGCCAGCGCAAAGTCCGGGTGGCCATCATCGGGGTGGGCAACTGCGCCTCCTCCTTCGTCCAGGGCGTTCATTATTACCGCAACGCCAAGCCGGGCGACAAGGTCCCCGGCCTGATGCACGTCAACCTGGGCGGCTATCACATCTCGGACATCGAGTTCTCGGCCGCCATCGACATCGACAAGAACAAGGTGGGCAAGGACCTGGCCACCGCCATCTACACCAAGCCCAACAACACCTTCAAGTTCTGCCAGGTGCCCAAGAGCGGGATCACCGTCCAGCGCGGCATGCTGCACGACGGTCTGGGCAAGTATCTGTCCCAGATCATCCAGAAGGCCCCGGGCTCCACGGTGGACATCGTCAAGCTGCTGCAGGACACCAAGACCGACGTGGTGGTCAGCTACCTGCCGGTGGGCTCGGAGATGGCCACCAAATGGTATGTGGAGCAGATACTGGAGGCCAAGTGCGCCTTTGTCAACTGCATTCCGGTGTTCATCGCCCGCGAGCAGTACTGGTCCAACCGCTTCAAGAAGGCCGGGGTGCCCTGCATCGGAGACGACATCAAGTCGCAGGTGGGGGCCACCATCACCCACCGGGTGCTGACCCGCCTGTTCATGGACCGGGGGGTCAAACTGCAGAAGACCTACCAGCTGAACTTCGGCGGCAACACCGACTTTCTGAACATGCTGGAGCGGGAGCGGCTGGAGTCCAAGAAGATCTCCAAGACCAACGCCGTCACCTCCATGCTGGACTACAAGATGGATCCCGACGACATCCATGTCGGCCCGTCGGATTACGTGCCCTGGCTGCTGGACCGGAAATTCTGCCACATCAAGATGGAGGGCCAGACCTTCGGCGACGTGCCCCTGAACCTGGACATGAAGCTGGAAGTATGGGATTCCCCCAATTCGGCCGGGGTGGTGATCGATGCGGTGCGCTGCGCCAAGCTGGCCCTGGACCACAAGCTCTCCGGGACCATGCTGGAGCCCTCCAGCTACTTCATGAAATCGCCCATGGTCCAGGTGCCGGACGACCAGGCCAAGAGGAACGTGGAAGAGTTCATCAAGAAACTGGGGCGGAAATAAACTTGCTTTGAACGAGGGTTACTACGAGTGTGTGCTCGTAGTAACCCTAACAATGAGAGTGAGGGATCTGTAATGGAAATTAAAATCGGCGCAGATGAGCTTATTCTTTGGCTAAGGAAAACCAATAACGCCGTAGGCAGAAACAATAAAGATTTAGGCAAAGAAATACGACAACAAATTGAAAGCCTTGGCGGTATTTTAATCAACGAAGATGTTGATGTACATTGGTCCAATGAAGGTCATAATATTGGAGATACGAATTTACCGAAAACAGCAGCACAGTACACAATAGATACAAGTAAATTGTGCAAACTATATGAATGGCTAACCACCTTATAACGATTAAGTAATTTATTTGGCAATCCAATGTATCCAATAGTCGAAAAAATGCTCGTAAAAAATAAAGAGGTGCTGTTTAATAAAAAAAGGAAGTATCATGAATACAAAAACCATCTTTTTATGCTTCTCATTTTTTACCTATTCGTTACTTTTTGCACAAAGTAATATGGATATATTGGGACCAAAACCCAAACCAATAGAAAATGATACTTCTACCGGGCCACATTATGATAGTGATAAGCAGAGGCCATCACAAAAGAATAAAAGTTTAACAATTGTTACTCCCAAGTTGTATTGTAATTCAGAAATAATTGAAAAGGAAAAAATAAAACAGATAATAAATATTGTAAAAAAAGACATATATCAAGTTTATCCAGAATTAAATAAAAAATTAGCTGGTAAAAGCGATCTTGAAAAAGAAGCTTACTTAGAAACAGAGGATGGAAAAAATTATGTTACAGATTTAAAAGAACGAAGATCTGATATTATTAATTCTTCATTTCTATTTAAATTAGAATCTTCACTCCCCGATTATGACCCCAGTATTAATGCTTTTGAAATATCTATCAAAGATTATCTATCAATTGATGATAGTTATACAAGTATTCAAAGCAGCAAAAGCAACAAAATATTCTATACAAACACAATAAATGCTATTTGGTGTAACGGGCTGCCTATAAAAATAAAATCGTTTCGTGGGGTATACTACTCCGTATTACGGATTAATCCTGGCTCTAAAGCAACAGCACTTATGTTGGAAAGAAACAAACATAACATTCATATTTATTTTGGGTTTAGATTAAGCGGGAAACTTAAGAAACTGCCGTATACTTCACTTCATAATGATGATATAGTGTGGGAAAGCTATGCTATGGCTAAAGATATGGTTATATTGTTGGTAGATTCAAAAACGGACAAAGTAGTATTTTCCAGAATGTATCATACAAAATAAGTATGTCTATAAAAACAAACTGTTTGGAAGCAAGAAAAAGAAAGTCAATTCCGATTATTAGAAAAGGCCTTTTCATAAGCTTTGAGGGCATCGAGGGCTGCGGGAAAAGCACCCAGGCCAAACTATTGGAGAGCTGGCTCAAGGCCCAGGGCTTTAAGGTAGTACTGACCAGGGAACCCGGCGGCCCTTCCATTTCCGAGAAGATAAGAAAGATCCTGCTGGACAGCCGCAACCAGGGGATGTCCGACCTCACCGAGCTGCTGCTGCTGCAGGCCTCCCGGGTCCAGCACCTGGCCCAGGTGATAGTGCCGGCCCTGAAGGCCGGGAAGGTGGTGATCTGCGACCGTTTTGCCGACTCCTCCACCGCCTACCAGGGCTACGGCCGGGGCCTGGACCTGAAGATGGTGGGTGAGCTCAACGATTTTGCGGTGGACGGCCACTGGCCCCAGCTGACGCTGGTGCTGGACCTGCCGGTGGAGAAGGGTTTCTTAAGGGCCCAAGGCCGGCGCCGCAGCTTGGACCGGATGGAGACCCAGGCCGTAAAATTTCACAAAAGGGTCAGACAGGGTTTTAAGGCCATAGCCAAAGCAGATCCAGGGCGGGTCAAACTTTTGGATGGCAGCCAGCCGCCGGAGGTGATCCACGCCGCGGTGCGGCAGCTGGCGCTGAGCGCCATGAAAAAAAGATAACGTAACTATTCAGCGTTGTGAAAAGACGAAGTGGTTTTTTAACCACCGATAACACACAGATGAACACCGAGAAAGGTAAAAGGGTTGATCTTCTATTTGAAGATTTGACCTATAAGATCATTGGTGCGGCAATTGAAGTGCACAAAATCTTGGGCCCAGGATATTTGGAATCCGTTTATGAAGATGCTTTGTGTTACGAGTTGGAAGCTTTAGATATTCGTTTTCAGCGACAAGTGGATTTGGATGTCAAGTACAAGAACGTCGTTTTCAAGAGAAAATTCAGGGCTGATCTGTTGGTGGAAGAGAAAGTTCTGGTTGAAAACAAAGCTATAACAACTCTAACCGCCAGCGATGAAGCGCAGTTGTTCAATTATTTAAAAACGACGGGACTGCGGGTAGGATTGCTCTTCAACTTTGGCAGTTCCAAGCTGCAAAAAATAAGGAGGATAGTGTGATCTATCGGTGTCAATCGGTGCGCCATCCGTGGTCAAATGGCTAGATAGTTACAAGATAGTGAAAGAATATTTATTATGGAAGACGGTATTCAGAAAGGCAGGTTCATCATGATCACCAGGCGTAAATTCGCTTTGATAGTGTCAGCAGTCGTGCTGTTCAGCGTGCTGGCCGGAGGGACGATAGGTCTGTTCGCTCAAAGCCGAAGCTTTGATCAGATCAATTTCCAGCTTCGGATATTCTCCACCGCCTTCAAGCAGGTGCTGGACCGCTACGTCACCGCCCCCGACCCGCAGAAGCTGATCTACGGCGCCATCAAGGGCATGATGGAGACCCTGGACCCCCACTCGGTATTCATGGATGCCAAAACGTTCCGGGACCTAAAATCCAGCACCCAGGGCTCCTTCGGCGGCATCGGCATCCAGATCGGGGTGCGGGACGAGGTGCTGACGGTGATCGCCCCCATGGCCGGGACCCCGGCCTCGCGGATGGGCATCCAGGCCGGCGACCGGATCGTCAAGATAGAGGGCAAACCCACCAAGGGCATCACCAGCGACGAGGCGGTGGGCAAGCTGCGGGGAGAACCCGGCAGCAACGTCACCATCACCATCGAGCGCGAGGGGGTAAGCGAGCTGATGGATTACACCATCACCCGGGCCCTGATAGAGATCGAAAGCATTCCCTACTACGGATTCATCGCCGACAAGATCGGCTACGTCTGGCTGGCCAACTTCTCACAGAAATCAGGTCCCGACCTTTCCAAAGCCCTGCAGGACCTGGAGAAGCAGGGGATGAAGCAGCTGATCCTGGACCTGCGCAGCAACCCCGGCGGATTGCTTAACGAGGCGGTGGAGGTCTCCAGCAATTTCCTGGATAACGGCTCCCTGGTGGTATTCACCAGGGGTCGCCTCAAGGAATCGGACCAGGATTACAAGGCCTCGGGCCAGGTGCTGTTCGGGCCCAAAAAGGGATCGATGGTGGTGCTGGTGAACCAAGGGTCAGCCTCGGCCTCGGAGATCGTGGCCGGCGCGGTGCAGGATTGGGACCGGGCCCTGGTGCTGGGACAGACCAGCTTCGGCAAGGGTTCGGTGCAGAATGTCATGCCCTTGGGCGATTCCATCGCCATCAAACTGACCACCGCCAAGTACTACACCCCCTCCGGGCGCTGCATCCACCGGGACAACAGCGCCTGGCAGTCGGGCGACCTGGACAGCCTGGTGGAGGATTCCACCGCGTCCCAGGAGGTCTATGCCACCCTGGGAGGCCTCAAACGCAAGGTCTACGGCGGCGGCGGCATCACCCCGGATATCAAGGTGGACCTGCCGCGCCTCAACCGCTTCCAGATGGACCTGGAGCGCAAGACGGTCTTCTTCAAGTTCGCCATCAAATACACGGTGGGCCACAGCAACCTGCCGAAGGATCTTATAGTGGACGAATCCATGGTCGACGAATTCACCAAACTGCTCAAGGAGGACAAGATAGAATACACTCCCGAGGAGTTCAAGGAGAGCAGGGATTACGTCAAGCAGGGCATCAAGCGGGAATTGCTCTCCAAGCTTTACGGCGACAAGGCCCGCACCGCCTACCTGCTGCAGAACGACGCCCAGGCCCAGAAGGCGGTGGAGCTGCTGCAGAAGAACAAGGACCTCACCAAACTGCTCAAAGAAGGGCAGAACGGAAAGTAACTTTCGAAAATAGTTATTGGTCTTTAGTTAATAGGGGTTTACCTTTGCCACCAAGCATGCACTGAGCGATGCCGAAATGACACTAAGATATTTAATCTGTTTATTGTCATTCCGAGATGATTGTCAACCCAACAGATTTGGTGATCCTTCGGCTTGGCGGGATCAGAAAATTTTTTCGAACGACCACCCCTAAATCCCCTCCTTGATCAAGGAGGGGACAGGGGAGGTCAAAACGACTCGGAACATGGTTATACCGATTATAAAAACAAATATTATTTGAGGACTTATGATGAATAAAGGAAATCTTATCGCCATGTCTCTTATGACGGCGGTCCTGATCCTGGCCGGATGCGGCCAGAAGCGGGAGGCGGTCATCATGGCCGGCTCCACCGCCTTCCAGCCCTTCGCCGAGAAGCTGGCCGACCAGTTCATGGTCCAAAATCCCGGGATCAACGTCACCGTCCAGGGCGGCGGCTCGGCGGTGGGCATCCAGTCGGCCCTGGCCGGCACCGCCCAGATAGGGATGGCCGACCTGGTGCAGCTGCCCGAGGAGGCCAAGGATCTCACCGCCACCGAGGTGGCCCGGGACGGCATCGCCATCGTGATCAACCCCGGCAACAGGATCGAGGGGCTGACCATCAAGCAGGTGCGGGAGATCTTCAATGGGGTCATCGCCAACTGGAAACAGGTGGGCGGAGATGATCGTCCGATCACGGTGGTATCCCGCGAGGCCGGATCGGGAACCAGGACCTCCTTCGAACAGATAGTGGGCGATATATCGCTGATAAAAGAAGCCCTGATCCAGGACTCCAACGGCACCATCCGGGAGACTGTGGCCAACGACGCCAATGCGGTGGGTTACCTGTCGCATGGTCTGATAAACGAGAAGATCAAGCCGGTCAGACTGGACGGCGTGGAGTGCACCACCGAGCAGATCATCAGCGGAAAGTTCAAGCTGGTCCGTCCGGTGTTCCTGCTGACCCAGGGACAGCCCCAGGGAGCGGTCAAGCAGGTGATAGACTACATGCTTTCGGCGGAGGGCCAGGAGACCATCAAGAGCAGCGGCCTGATCCCTGTCAAATAGATTGATTTTATCCAGCCAATGAAATTCTTAGGCGAGAAGGGCGTTCGGAGAGTGCTGGCGGGGATAGCTTTTTCGGCTATCTCGGCCCTGCTCCTTATCGCCCTTTTTATCATCAAGGAGGGCCTGCCGTTCATCATCAGCTACGGCCCCCTAAAATTCCTGTTTTCCTCCGACTGGCAGCCCCAGGCCGGAAGGTTCGGGATCTGGCCCATGATCGTGGCCTCGGTGTGGGTGACCCTGGGGGCCATGCTGCTGGGGGCCCCGTTGGGGGTGGCCTGCGCCGTCTTTTTGACGGAATTCGTTCCCCGCCGGGTGATGGGGGTGATCAAGCCCACCATCGAGCTGCTGGCCGGCATTCCCTCGGTGGTCTACGGGTTCATGGGGGTGATGGTGCTGGCCCCGCTGATCCGCTCCCAGCTGGGCGGGCCGGGGCTGTCGGTGCTGGCCGGGGCCATCATCCTGGGCGTGATGATCCTGCCCACCATCATCAGCATCTCCATCGATTCCATCCAGTCGGTGCCCAATTCTTACCGGGAGGGCTCCTTGGCTTTGGGCGCCACCCATTGGCAGACCACCTATATGGTGACGGTGCCGGCCGCCAAATCCGGCATCATCGCGGCCATCATCCTGGGCATGGGCCGGGCCATCGGCGAGACCATGGCGGTGATCATGGTGGCCGGCAACGCGGTCAAGATCCCCATATCGGCCCTGGACTCGGTCCGGACCCTGACCGCCAACATCGCCCTGGAGATGGGATACGCCACCGGGCAGCACCGCCAGGCCCTGTTCGCCACCGGGGTGGTGCTGCTGGTGATAATCATGATCCTGAACTCCCTGGCCGGAATGGCCATCAGGAAGAAGGCGGGTAAAAGATGAGAGTGCCGCCCAAATATACCCAGATGGCAGCCAAGCTGGTGATGGGCCTGGCCACCCTGGCCACCCTGGCCATCCTGGTGTTCATCATCCTGTTCGTGCTGGAGAAGGGCCTTCCGGTGGTGGGATTCAAATTCCTGCTGACCAGCCCCCAGGACATGGGAAAGGCCGGGGGCATCTTCCCGGTGGTGGTCGGGACCATCCTTTTGACCCTGGTGGCCATAGCCATCGCCACGCCATTGGGGGTGGGCACCGCCATCTACCTGACCGAATACACCAGGGAGAGCCGGGCCACCAAGATCATCCGTTTCGGGGCCGACTGCCTGGCCGGGATCCCCTCCATCATCTTCGGCCTTTTCGGCTTCATCTTCTTCGTCACCATACTACAAATGGGGTGGTCCATCCTGTCCGGCGGACTGACCCTGGCCTTCATGATCCTGCCCACCATCATCCGGACCTCGGAGGAGGCCATCAAATCGGTGCCCAATTCCTTCCGGGAGGTGTCGTTCTCTCTGGGGGCCACCCGCTGGGAGACCGTCCAGAAAGTGGTGCTGCCCAGCGCCCTGCCGGGCATCGTCACCGGGGTGATGCTGGGGGTGGGACGCTCCATCGGCGAGACCGCCGCGGTGATCTTCACCGCCGGCTCCTCTCTCCGGATGCCGTCCTCGCTGATGGACTCGGTCCGCACCATGTCGGTGCATTTCTACATCCTGGCCCGGGAGGGCATCTCCACCGAGAACGCCTACGGCACCGCGGCCATCCTGGTGATCACCATTCTGCTGATAAACCTGACGGCCTACGGACTGATGAACCGCTTCGTGGCCAGGAACAACTGATAGCATGATGAGCAACGAAATAAAAATATCGGCCCAGGACCTCAAGGCCTTCTACGGGCCGGAGCAGCTGCTGATGTCCCTCAACATGGACATCCAGGCCAACCAGATACTGGGCATCATCGGGCCTTCCGGCTCAGGCAAGACCACCTTCCTGCGCAGCCTGAACCGGCTCAACGACCTGGTGCACGGCTTCCGGATCGAGGGCCGCATCCTGCTGGACGGGCAGGACATCTATCACCCCAACTCCGACGTGGTGGCCCTGCGCAAACGGGTGGGAATGCTGTTCGCCCTGCCGGTGCCCCTGCCCAAGAGCATCTACGAGAATGTGGTCTACGGACCCAGGCTGTCGGGCGCAGGAGACCGGAAAAAACTCGATCAGCTGGTGGAGGCCAGCCTGAAGTCGGCCTTCATCTGGGACGAGGTCAAGGACCGTCTGAATTCACCGGCCATGCGCCTGTCCGGAGGACAGCAGCAGCGGCTGTGCCTGGCCAGGATCCTGGCCCAGGAGCCGGAGGTGATCCTGCTGGACGAACCTTGCTCCGGGCTGGACCCCATCTCCACCGCCAAGATCGAGGAGGCCCTGACTATCCTCAAGCAGAAGTACACCGTCATCCTGGTCACCAACAACACCAAGCAGGCGGCCCGGGTGGCCGACCAGACCGCCTTCTTCCTGATGGGCTCGCTTATCGAATACGGACCGACCAAAGATCTGTTCACCGTGCCAAATGACAAAAGGACCAGCGATTACATCACCGGACGTTTCGGGTAAAGAGGTACCTGCCCACTAAACACACGAAAGGTTATTAACCGGTCAAAACAAGATATAAGAACAATCCATTCGGCATGATACAGATCGAAAGATCCACCTATTTCCGCTTTTAACGAAATCAAATGAACAACAAGATAGAAATAAATCGGCTCAACCTTTATTACGGCAAATTCCAGGCCCTTAAGGCGGTGGACATGCCGATAAGGGAGAATTCCATCACCGCCCTGATCGGGCCTTCGGGTTGCGGCAAATCCACCCTGCTGCGCTGCCTCAACCGGATGAACGACCTGATCGCCGGGGTCAGGATAGACGGACGGGTGCTGCTGGACGGCAGGAATATCTACCGTCACGGCCTGAACGTGCCGGAGCTGAGAAAAAGGGTGGGCATGGTGTTCCAGCGGCCCAATCCCTTTCCCCATTCGGTGTTCGACAACGTGGCCTACGGGCTGAAGGTGGCCGGGATCAGTGATAAGAACCGCATTTCCGAAACAGTGGAGCGCAGCCTCAAAGGGGCCTGGCTGTGGGAGAATTTAAAGGATAGATTGGACCGTCCGGCCCTGGAACTGCCGTTGGACCAGCAGCAGCGTTTATGCATCGCCCGTTTGCTGGCGGTGGAGCCGGAGGTCATTCTGATGGACGAGCCTTGCTCGGCCCTGGATCCCATCGCCACCATGAAGGTGGAGGAGCTGATGCTGGATCTGTGCAAACGTTACACCATCGCCATCGTCACCCACAACATGCAGCAGGCGGCCCGGGTATCGGAATATTCCGGCTACATGCTGCTGGGCGATATGGTGGAGTTCGACCTGACCGCCAATATCTTCACCAACCCCAGGGACGCCCGCACCCAGGATTACATCACCGGCCGCTACGGGTGATGGTTTTGGAACACGGATCGAGTCAGGTAGGTTCTCTCACCAAGCCACCAAGGATTTATCAATTTACTTAGGCACACTTTGAGAACCCAGGCATTTGCGTCATTCTGGGCTTGCTTTGAAGCTATCCACGTCGAAGAATCTGTCGATGGATCACTGAAGGTATATCACACAAAGCCACTAAGACACGACGTTATTACTTAATAGAGCATTGTCACCACTTCGAAAATTTTATTTTTGCCAACCTCAGTGCAGGCTCTGGGGTCTCTTCCCGCTTGGCAGGTTGAAGGGGTGGCAAAAGGCTATGCTCACACATTCAGCCAGTCAGGCAAGGTGGCCTTCTCTGTGTGACAGTTTTATTTTTAAGCGTTCAAATTTTAATTTATCACACAAAGCCGCCGAGCCACGAAGCCCACTGGTTTGCCAGAGATGGATTCGGTTGATGGCTACAAGTTAATTTATAGATTAATTCAGCTTGGTGTCTTGGTGGCAAATAACATAGAAGGCTGATAATATCAAAAATCCTTAAAAAAAACGGGGAGCGCCAATGGAAAGACATTTTGATACCGAGTTGACCCAGCTGAAACAGCAGCTGCTGAAGATGGGGGCCCTGGCCGAGGCCATGATAGACGCCGCGGTCACCGCCCTGGTGGAAAGGAACGCTGATCAGTTGAAGCAGATATATGAGAATGAGAAGCAGGTCAATAACCTTCAGGTGAGCATAGACGAGGACTGCTTGCGATTGACCGCCCTCTACCAGCCCACCGCCGGAGACCTGCGCTTCCTGCTGGGAGCCTCCAAGATCAACACCGAACTGGAGCGGCTGGGCGACCAGGCCATCAACATCTGCGAGGTGGTCAATAAGCTGCTGCAGGAGCCTCAGCTCAAGCCGCTGATAGACATCCCCAAGATGGTGTCCATCGCCACCGACATGGTCCGGGACAGCCTGAACGCCTTCGTGGAGCGCAATGTCGACAAGGCCCGGGCGGTGCTGCTGCAGGACGACCAGCTGGACGACCTGAAGGACAAGATAGTGGCCGAGCTGACCGAGTTCATGACCAAGGATTCCGGCTCGGTCAGCCGGGCCATTCAGCTGATCCTGGTGGCCCGCAGTCTGGAACGGATAGGCGACCATGCCACCAACATCGCCGAGGACGTCATCTTCGTGGTGCAGGGCAGGGATATCCGGCATCATGCGCAAGATATGTGATCATCGATCCCAATGGCCAAGACCATCATAATTGACGGCTACAATCTGGCTTTCGCCTCCGGCAAGATAAGGCCGGTTCTGCTCAAGGAAAAGAAAGAAGGGCGGGCCTTGTTGCTGGACATTTTGGCTGGGTATAAGAAGGCATTGGGGTATGACATTACCGTCATCTTCGACGGGGCGGAAGGGAAGGAGCACAAGGGAGACAGGGTCAGGGGCATAAGGGTTTTTTACTCCAAGCCGCCCCAGAACGCCGACCGGGTGATCAAGGACAAAGCCTCAATTATGAAGAAGACCAAAACGTTGACCGTGGTCACCTCCGACCGGGAGCTGGCCCATCATGTCAAGGGGCGGCAGGTGGAGGTGATCGGCTCCGGGGCATTCTTGGAAAAGATGGAGCGGGAGATGACCCTGCGGGGCGCGGATAAGGAGAGGCCCGGGAAGATAGATGTGAAAGAGTGGATGGAATATTTTGGGATAAAAGGGAAGGAATGAAGATAAATCGATCGACCGGTCGGCGCATCTTTTCAATACCGGGTCCTACTGAATTTTAAGACACATTGCCAAGGGGGATCAATGCTGGCTCCGTTATTCATCCTTAAAAACACCAAAGGCAAGGGCTGCGGGCTTTTCGCCAAACGGGACATTCCCAAGGGAACGGTGGTGTTCTATGAGTGTTCGCAATGCACCGTCATCCCCAAAGCCAAATTCGACAAGCTGACCAAGACCCAAAAGGAAAAGCTGTTGTTCCACGCCTACACCCGCCAGGACGGCTCGGTGGTCAATCCCTGCGGCGATTCCATTTACATGAACCATTCCTGTGATCCCAATATCCTGGATACCGGAAAGGGTTTTGATGTGGTGGTCCGGGACATCAAAAAAGGCCAGGAGGCCACCTGCGATTACCGGGTCTTTTATGATAAGGATTGGGGCTTTGAATGTCATTGTGGCAGCAAAAACTGCTGCGGGACATTCACCTGTCGCCGGCCGCTGGCCTCCGGGGTCAAGGCCTTTTGGGAAAAAATGACGGCCCCGGCGTTGAAACGGATATCGAAAGTACCCCAGCCGCTCAAAGAGCAATTTCTGAAGGAGTATCCGGCCAAGGCCCGGTATTTCAAATAGCCATTGACCGGCCAAAGAACTGATTTTATGCTTGACTTTGCCATGGGTTTAAGTTACATTTATTGCAAAGAGTTATCTGCCGGGATGCTCATAAGGCCCCGGCGGATGATTTTATGAATGGTTTTTAATAATCCTGTTATAGGAGTTCTGGGATGAAGCTAAAGGTCCTGGGAGCATCGGGATCAAAACTGCCCGGTTTCGGTCTGACCAGCTTCCTGCTGGACAAAAACATCCTGATCGACACCGGGGCGGCCGCCTCCATGCTGGACTTTGACGAACAGCTGAGGCTGGATGCGGTCCTGCTGTCGCACATCCACATCGACCACAGCCTGGGGCTTTTACTGATGGCCGACAACCTAGTGGGCAGCCTCAACAAATCCATCCAGATCATGAGCATCCCGGAGGTGCTGGACGGCCTGCGGGAGCATTTGTTCAACAACCAGGTATGGCCGGATTTCACCTCCATTCCCAACAGCAAGGATGCCATCTTCAAGCTGAAGCCCATGGCCGAGGGCAAGCCGGTGAAGCTGGGCAAGTACACCATCCGGGCCATCCGGGTCAGCCACTCGGTGCCGACGGTGGGCTTCATCATCAGCGACGGCAAGAGCTCCCTGCTGTACACCGCCGACACCCGGGCCACCGAAAAGATCTGGAAGGAGGCCAAGAAGATCCGGGGCCTTAAGGGGGTGCTGATAGAAACCTCTTTTCCCAACCGGCTTCACGGGCTGGCCGACCTGTCGGGCCATCTTACGCCGCACGCCCTGCTGCAGGAGATAAACAAATCGGGGCTGAAGGTGCCGTTCTACGTCTTTCATATCAAGGCCATGTTCGTGGAGGAGGTGCAGAAGGAGATCGCCAGACTTAAAAATTCCCAGATCCGGCTGGCCATGGAAGGCGCCACCTATAATTTTTAGGATCCGACAATATCGCGTTCAGCAAGCCGGAACAATAGACGATGTTTTATTTTCCGGCTTTGCCTTTATAGTTTTCAAAGGGGTTGTAAAGTGAAAAAATTATTGATCATTTTGCTGGCCTTTTCGGCCGGCTGCGCCAAGCGCCAGGTGCTCAATCCGGAGCAGGCGCAGCAGACGGTGATGGACCAGGTGATGCAGGCCGCCATGCTGGAGCAGGACGGCCAGAATAAACCGGCCATCGAACTTTACAAGAATGCCCTCCGGCTGGACAAGAGGTCGTCCCTGTTGAACCTGCTGATATCCCAGAATTACTACGAGCTGGGCAACGACACCCTGGCGGTGCTCTATGCCCGGCGGGCCGTCAAATTGGAGCCGGACAATCCCGACAACCGCCTGATGCTGGGCAACGCCTACCTGATGGCCCGGGAGCTGGAGCTTTCATTGGAGCAGTATAAGGCGGCGGTCAAACTGAAGCCGGGCGACCCGGACATCTCCATTACCACCGCCGGGATTTACGAGGCCCTGGGCCGCCGTGATTCGGCCATCACCGTCATGGAAAGCATCGCCCGGCGGACCGGCGACCCGGACATCATCATGCAGCTGGGTTCCATGCTTATGCGCCACAAGCAGAGCGGACCGGCCAAAGAAATCTACCGGCAGGTGATAGGCCGGGATTCCTCCAACATCAGGGCCTGGATATCGCTGGCCGCCGTCTACGAGGTGGGCCAGCAGCCGGATTCGGCCCTGCATTTCTACGGCACCGCCGCCCGGCTGGATCCCGAAAACCTGAGCATCCAGAAGCATATCTTCAACCTGCTGCTGTCGGTAAACCAGTACCCGTGGGCGGCCCGCCAGGCCATGATCATTCTGGAAAGGGAGCCGGGGAACGCCGGTCTTCGTTTGCAGCTGGCCCGGCTGTTCTACCACCAGCAGGCCTTCCAGCCTGCCCAGGAGCAATTTCTGGCTGTCCTGGAGAGCGACAGCAATAACACCGAGGCTCTTTACACCGTGGCCCGGATAAGCTTTCAGCAGAAGGATTACCCCCGGGCGCTGCAGTATTTTCGGAGGACCACCGGCTTGCTGCCCAAAATGGCCGAAGGCTGGGTCTCTTTGGGCAATTGCTTCTTGGCCCTGGACCAGCCGGATTCCGCGGCAGCTGCATTTGAGAAGGCCCGGCGTTTGGGAGTAAAACAGGATATTGACCGTTTGATCGGCGCCGGATATTCCCTGTCCGAAAAGTACCGGGAGGCCATACCATTCTTTCAGAATCAGTACCGAAAGAAACCCAAGGATCCCGATCTGATGTTCGGTCTGGCGGTGGCCTACGAGCGCAGCGGGGACTTTGATAACGCGGTAACAATGTTCAAAAAACTGCTCGAGCTAGATCCAAAGAGTGCTATCGTGCTGAACTATCTGGGCTATATGTATGCCGACAAGGGCGTCAACCTGGAGGAAGCCAAAGATCTGGTAGCCAGGGCCCTGGAGGCCGAGCCGGATAATGCCTTTTATATTGACAGCATGGGCTGGGTGTTTTATAAAACAGGCCGATTTGAAGAAGCCCGCCAGAGCCTGGAGAAAGCGGTCAGCCTTTTGCCAACGGACGCCACTTTAAGGGATCACCTGGGCGATGTTTACCTATCTCTCAATTTAAAACAGCAGGCCGTCGAGCAGTGGCAAAAGTCACTGGAACTCGATCCCGGCAAGGAAATGATACAGGAAAAGATAGATGCGGCAAGATAAAAACAGATCAAGTTCTAATCATCGGATCATAACTCTGGCGGTCCTCTGTTTCATGATGGTCGGGTGCGCCCATGTCAAACGGGCTGAAAAAGGAGACCTGGAAGATCTTTGGAACAAAGCCTGGTCGTCATTCAAGACGGATGACCAGCCTTTCTCGGCCCAGGGAAAGATAACCTACGATTCGCCCAAGCTGACCCAGTCCCTGAACTTCGTCTGGCGCCAGGATGGCAGCCGGCATATCCGGATAGATATCTCCGGATTTTTTGGCATCAGCCTGGCCTCGGCCTGCATATCAGACGATAAGGCCTGGCTGAATGTTCCCCTGAAGTCCCTGTACGTCAGTGGCTCCATATCGGACGTCGATTCGATGGCCGAAAAAGCGGCCGGGATCGGCATCGAAGGACTTTTGGAGGTCTTGCAGGGCCGCCCGCCGCTGGAGGCCGGCCGATATTCCATAGCCCAGGATGCGGAGAAATTCTATCTATTTGTCTTTACCAAAAAGGACACCACCGTAACCTACCGGCTGGATCGGCATAATGCCAGGATCGTCGGCTATCAATTGGATATCACGGGAAAGCCGGAATACAGCATCGGCTATAACGACTGGAAGCCCTTCAACAACAGCTTCCGGCCGCAGGCGGTGGAAATATTTTCTTACCGGGACCAGACCGGGCTTACTGTTAAATTCTCCTCCGTGAGCCCAGAGCGGTCATTTGCCAAAGACGTTTGGGAACAGCCGGCGCCCCGAAGGGGTTTTGGCGATGAGTGAGGAGGCAAATAAACACGGCTGGAAAACGGTCGGGACCAAACAGGCCTATCAAAACCCGTGGATAGCGGTCCGCGAGGACCGGATAATCTATCCCAACGGGCAGCCCGGCATCTACGGGGTGGTGGAGAAGGGGCCGGGAGTGGCGGTCATCGCCCTGGACAACCAAAAGAACCTCTGCCTGGTAAGGCAATACCGTTATCCCCTGGACGATGTCTTCCTGGAACTGCCGGCCGGGGCCATCCATCAGGGCGAGACCGAGATCGAGTCCGTCAGAAGGGAATTATTCGAGGAGACGGGCATCCGGGCCGGGCGTTTAGAGAGGCTGGGAAATTTCTATACCGCCCTGGGCCACGAGACGGCCGAGATCATCGCCTATCTGGCCGATCAACTGGAACCGGACCGGCACTCGCTGGCCAACCAGCAGCATGACGAGTCCATACTGGAGATAGTACGGCTGCCCGTTGGCCGGGTAAAACAGATGATGGCCCGGGACGAGATAAAATGCGGGATCTCTTTGGCGGCGTTAAGCCTGCTGTTCGTTAAATATCCGGGGCTGTGATCGTGCCCGCCGGAGCCATCATATTCTACAGCGATCAGGTGATGCCGGAGAACGAAAGGCTGGACAGGCGGTTCCTTGAGCTGATCAACAAAGACCGGCCGAAGCTGGCTTACATCCCTTCGGCTTCGGACGGCACCCGGAGATATTATCGCGAGAAGTGCCAGTATTATAAAAGGTACGGCATAGAGGATCTTTTATATTTCGACCTGAACAGGGAATACGATCCGGCTAAGACCGAAGAACTGCTGGCCTGTGATGCCATTCATCTATCCGGCGGTGATCCGTTCCAGTTTTTGGGATCTATCAGAAAACGAAAATTTGGGCCGGTGCTGAAAGAATATCTGAATAAAGGCGGCATACTGCTGGGCATCAGCGCCGGGGCCATAGTGCTGACCCCCAGCATCAACATCTCGCATGTCTTTTATAGATCCCGGACCGACCAGCATCAGGCGGTGAGCCTGGTGGATTTTCACTTTTTGCCGCACTGGAACTTGCGGCAAGACCAAGTGGATGCCGTTAAAAAGTTCTCCATAGATAACCAAGCCATGGTCTATGCCTGCCAGGACGGGGACGGGATGGTGGTCCACGACGGCAATATAGAATTGGTGGGAAATGTGGTGAGGATAGAGAAGGGAAAGGCTTTTGTAAATAATGAATGATTCTGAGATCAAACAATATTGGGAAGAAAATGCCGAGGCTTGGACGGCTCTTTCCCGGGCCGGGTATGACGTATACCGTGATCATGTTAACGCTCCAGCTTTCTTGAAGATGTTGCCCTTGGTCAAAGGCCAGAAGGGGATGGATATCGGATGTGGTGAAGGACATAACACAAGGCTAGTGGCCCAGCAGGGTGCAATCTTAACAGGAATAGATATATCGGAAGCTTTTATAAAGCAAGCTATAAGCAAGGAGACGGAGCACCCTTTGGGAATAAAGTACCAGGTTTCCTCGGGACAGAAAATGGATTTCACTGAAGGAAGCTTCGATTTCTGCATGGCCACAATGAGTTTAATGGACATGGCTGATCCGATAAAGGCCATAGGTGAAGCATATCGGGTTCTTAAACCAGGCGGGTTTTTCCAATTTTCGATATCGCATCCCTGTTTTGCCACCCCGAAATGGAAATGGCTAAGGGACGAGTCCGGCCGGAAATCAGCTTTAGCCTGCGGTGATTATTTCCTTCAACCCAAGGATAGTATCGAAAAATGGATATTTGGAGCGGCTCCGGATGAAGAAAAGAAAAAATACCCACTTTTCAAGACCCCTCGTTTTACATTGATCTTGAGCAATTGGATCAACTTCTTGATAAAGGCCGGATTTACAATAGAAGAACTTTGCGAACCGTATCCCGATGAAGAAACCGCCAATAAGTGTCCGGATGTGGCCGATGCCTCCATTGTGGCATATTTTTTAATCATACGTTGCAGGAAACCATGAATTGTATAATCATCTATTCCACCTTTCCTTCCCGGGAGCTGGCCGAAAGAACGGCCCGCACCCTGCTGGAGGAACAATTAGTGGCCGGGGCCAATATGGTTCAGGCCGAATCCCTGTTCCGCTGGCAGGGGAAGATCGAGCAGCGGGCCGAATGGGCGGTGTTCTTTCAGGCCGAGCGGAATTTTTACAAACGGATAGAATCACGCATCAAACAACTGCATTCCGACCAGACCCCCCAGATCGTGATGTGGAAGATGAAGGACGGATACGTTCCGTTTCTCAACTGGGTGATCGACCAGACCAGCCGCCCGGTGCTGAAAAGGGAGCGGAGGGATAAGGGCAAAGAGTTCCGGAAGAAGAAGTCCGAGCTGTTGAAGGGAAGAAAAAAAGATGGAACGGCAAGCTGAACCTGCCATTTTCAGCGAAGAGCAGCGGTTTGGCCAAGTCTGGCTGTGGATCATCATACTCGGAATGGATGTTTTTTTCTTCACATTGTTTTTTGCGCAGTTTTTAGGTCCGGTACGGCCTCAAACCAGCGGACCTGCCGACTGGTTCGGTTTGATCCTGGTCTCCCTGCTGTGCCTTGGCATAACCGGGCTATTTGTTTACCTAAAGTTGATCACCCGGGTCACCAGCCAGGGCCTCTCCATCCAATTCTTGCCACTCCATAGGAAACCTGCAGTAATATCATTTTCGGATATCAGTGAATGTTCAATTCGCACCTACCGGCCGATAATGGAATACGGCGGGTGGGGGATCAAGCGGGGGATCGGAGGGCTGGCCTACAATGTTTCAGGAAACCAGGGGTTGCAATTGGTTCTTACCGATGGCAGAAAAATATTGATCGGGACCCAGAAGCCGGAACAATTTATTAACGCAATGAGCTCAGCCGGGAAAATCAAAAGGATACAAGATGGAGTGTAATAAGATAAATAACCTAAAAAGCTGCAACTGCAGCTACCAGCCGTGCTCCCGCAAGGGGGTCTGCTGCGAATGTATAGCCTATCACCGGGCCATGGACCAGCTGCCGGCCTGTTATTTCTCGGAAAAAATTGAAAGAAGCTGCGACCGATCAATAGAAGCCTTCATCAAGGATCAGAAACGTTGAGAATAGACCAAAGCTGGTATGTCAAGCCGCCGGGTATAGCCGAGCATACCTCCTGTGGCGGGGTGGTGGTCAGAAAGGTTGGAGATCGGATCCTGGTGGCGCTGGTCACCGAGCCGGGATTTAAGGAATACATCCTTCCCAAGGGCCATGTTGAATCCGGGGAGAATCTGGAGCAGGCCGCCCGGCGGGAGATAGCCGAAGAAGCGGGCTTCACGGAGTTAAAGCTGGTTAAAAGCCTGGGATCGATCGGACGCTTGGATTTCCGGAAACGCTCCTGGGGCACCATGCACTACTTTCTATTCACCACCAGTCAGGAGGAGACCAGCCCCAGCGATCCGGAACACCAGTACATCGTGAAATGGTTTCCGATAGATGCCCTGCCCGAAATGTTCTGGCCGGAGCAGGGAGCGCTGATAGAAGATAATACCGATATGATCAGAAAGATTTTTGAATAATATGCTGGGTACAGTCGTCAACACCGGAGCCATAATTGCAGGAAGCGTCCTGGGGCTCTTGCTGCATCGGAAACTATCGGCCCGATATTCCGAGATAGTAATGAAAGCCATCGGCCTGTTCACCATCGTCATCGGGCTGGATCTGGCCTTTAAGAGCAACCGGATGCTGCCGGTACTTATATCACTGGTTTTGGGAGGACTGCTAGGCGAATTATTGAAGCTGGACGAAAAACTGGAATCGTTGGGTCGAAAACTCAGGGAAAGATATTCCCGGGATGCCGGTTCGTCTTTCGTGCCGGGATTTGTGGCCAGCGCGCTGCTGTTCTGCGTCGGACCCCTGGCCATAGTGGGCAGCCTGGAGAGCGGACTTAGGGCGGACCATACCGTGCTATTCACCAAATCGCTGATGGATGGCATTGCTTCGGTTGCTCTGGCCTCGGCCATGGGCCTGGGTGTGATATTCTCGGCCGGGACGGTCCTGGTATATCAGGGATTGCTGACAGTGACAGCCATAATATTCAAGGGACTGTTGCCAATGCCCTATGTCAACCTGATGTCGGCGGTGGGTGGGATACTGCTGCTGGGGGTGGCCCTCAACCTGATACTTGACATAAAATTGAAAGTGGCCAACCTGCTTCCGGCCATTTTTATTTCGCCGTTGGTCTTGAAGATCGCTTTGATGATAGTCACGATAAAATAACCATGGAAAAAGACAGCAGGATAAATACCGAAAATCTCCGCGCCATCGCCCTGGATGAGGGGATGGCCGTCTTCGGCGTGGCCGAGCTTGACCCCATCAGACAAACATTTCACCCCGATATCGTCCGGGCCGCCGAAGGGCTAAAATACGGAATATCAATAGGCTTCCGTCTTTCCGATCCCACCCTAGACGATATTGCCGACCGGCCCACCCTGTTGTATAAGCACCACTACAAGGTGGCCAACTATACGTTGGACAGGGCCGGGGCCAGGCTGGAAGCCTGCATCCAATCCAACGGTTATAAAGCCCTGCCCATTCCGGCCTCGCAGACCATAGACTGGGAGAAGCACCTGGGCCACCTGTCCCACAAGGCCGTGGCGGTTCAGGCCGGCTTGGGATGGATAGGAAAGTCGGCCCTGTTCATCCATTCCGAACACCGGGCCCGGCTTCGGCTGGTAACCGTTCTGACCGACATGCCGCTGGAGGCGGGAAGCCCCGTCAAAAGATCCTGCGGCAGTTGCCAGCTTTGCATCAAGGCCTGCCCGGCCGGGGCCATATCGGACCAGGGCTACGACAAGCCCAAGTGCATCGCCCAGCTGAGGGAGTTCTCGCACCTGCCGGGCATCGGGCAGTATATCTGCGGAGTGTGCGTCAAGGTATGCCGGGGATAGAACTTTTCCCACGAAATACACGAAAAGGGATAAAAATAAATGGATATAAACAGCGATGAATTCAAGGACCGATCAGGCGGATTAAAAGCCTTCGGGGTGGTGCTGATAATTTTAGGGGCCTTTAACCTGCTGATGATCCCGTTGGCTGTGCTGGGCAGTGTAATGGGCCGGTCCGCCGGCGCCGGGCAGTCGGCCGGATATTGGGCCTTCTCTCTGGCCGTCAATCTGCTGACCTACCTGTTCCTGGGAGGGACCTTTCTGTGGACCGGGATCGATTCCATCCGGCTTAAACGCTGGGTGCGGCCGGTGCTTCTCTCCATCGGCTGGGTGTGGTTGCTGCTGGGCTTGATGGTCACGGCCCTGATATTTTTCCTATTGCCCAGGATGATGGGATATTTCATGCCGCCTGATGTGTCGGCCCCATCAAGCATCATCAATATCGTGATCGCGGTATCCGGAACAGTGTCATTTATTTTCATGGTCCTGCTGCCCGGGCTGTTGGTATGGTTCTATTCCCAAAATGCAGTAAAGCGGACCATAGAGGCAAAGGATCCCGGTCCGGCCTGGACCGATGCCTGTCCTCCCCCGGTGCTGGCAATAAGCCTGTTCTATGGGGTAAGCGCTGTATTGACGCTACCTGCTTCATTTATGGGTGTTACCTATGCCTTTGGTCACTTGATTACCGGGGTGCCTGCAATTCTTATTATGTTAGCTGCTGCAGTTATAGCAGGTTATATATGTTACGGTTTTTATAAACTAGATATTCGAGCTTGGTGGGTATCGATTGCGACAACGTTGTTTTGGTCTGCCGCCTTCCTCTTTACTCTTTCAGAGGAAGATATGGTTCGAATGTTTTCATTTACCGGCAATGATCAAAACATTAAATTTGGTCAAAGTTGGATGCAATTTGTCTGGAACTATCAGATCCCGGTTATGATAATTTCTGCTATAACCTTTATTGCGTATCTTCTATATATCAAAAAATATTTCAAGCGGACCTGAATTGCTATGGCAATAGTCAGGAGCGTTAAGCCGGTCAAGTTCTTCCTGGGCCTGATCTACTCCCAGGAGGTGAGCCTGTGGGATCTGGAGCGGGAACTGCAGAAACGCTTCGGCACCATCGACCGCAAAAGCCCGGTGCTGGATTTCAGCGGCTCCACCGATTATTATTCCCCGGAGATGGGCCCAAAACTTTTCCGGGCCTGGTGGAGCCTGCACCAGCTGGGAGATCCCGGAAAACTGCCGGAGCTTAAGCTGCTATCGAACCAACTGGAGGATGAATACCTTAAGGCCAGTGAAGGCACCGGCCGGATAGTCAACATCGATCCCGGATATGTAAACGAGGCCCGGGTGATACTGGCCTCCTGCAAGGATTTTTCCCACCGGGTCTACCTGGGCCAGGGAATATACGGGGATGTCACCCTCATCTACCGGGGCGACGGATTCAAGCCGCTGGAATGGACCTACCCCGACTACCAATGCCCCGAGGCTTTTAGATATTTCCAAGCATTGAAGGACGATTACCGAAAACAGATCAAGGAGGCGAAATGACCGAGGAGAAAAGCAAGGTGATTTTAGAATGGACCGTCTTCCCGCTGGCGGAATCAAAAACCAAGGCCCTGATAGCCATTTTGACCCCGCCGCTGGCGATGCTGGTCATCTATCTTTTGATGCAGTCCTGGCTGTGGGCCGGGCTGGGTTTTTTGCTGCTGTTCTCCTCGGAGTTCCCGTTCTTTCTTAAATCCCGGTATACCTTCGACCAGCAGGGGGTAAGCATGAAGCGTGGCGGGGTGACCATCACCCGCAAGTGGGAGCAGATCAACAGTTATTATCCCGACAAGAACGGGGTGCTGCTGTCGCCCTTTGCCAAACAGACCTGGCTGGAGAATTTCCGGGGCATCTATCTTCAATACGGAAAACACCGGGACCAGATAATGGCGGTGCTTAGGGACAAGGTGAAAGTGGCGAAAATAGCCCAAAAAGAAACCATCAAAAATGATTCGGAGCCAAAATGAAAAAGATCCATTCATTCACAGCCGTCCTGCTCCTTGTCTTTGCCGGCGTTTGCCAGGCATGGCAGCAGAGGGTGGAATATAATATCGAAGCCCGGCTGGATACGGCAGAGCACAGGATATATGCCACCCAGCACCTGCGGTATTTCAACAATTCGCCGGATACTTTGACCGCTGTTTGGTTCCACCTGTATCCCAATGCCTACCGGGACAACTCCTCCTTCTTCGCCCGGGAGGCCGAGCAGCAGCAGGATTACCGGTCCCGGCACTCCTCCCCGGAGGATAAGGGATGGATCAAGATAAATTCCCTGCTGGTGTCCGACAGCACCGCAGTATTCAAATACGGCCCAGAATATGGTGTCCCATTTATCCGGGGCGGCCGAGCGGATGAAATGGCGATATTCGGTGATTACGGAGGCACCCACCCGGCTGTTAATAAAAAATTCAAAGAACCAAAATATAAGCTGGATTCCACCTCGGCCAGCCTGGAACTGCCAATTCCCTTGGCTCCCGGTGATTCAGTAGATTTCTATTTCGATTTTACTGTCAAGGTGCCGAAATTCTTCTCCCGGATGGGGCATGAGGGAACTCATTACGAGATCTCCCAATGGTATCCCAAGATCGCCGTTTATGATGCCAAGGGCTGGCACGCCGACGGCTACCACTACATCGGGGAATTCTACGGGGATTACGGATCTTTCCAAGTCGGTTTGGAGACCCCGAAAGACCTCAAAATAGGCGCCACCGGATCGCAGGTGCTTGAATACGACGACCAGGGACAGCCGTTAGACGATATAGCGGGATATCACCTGTTCGCCGCCGACAATGTCCATGATTTTGCCTGGTGCGCCGATCCGGAATACATCGAAACCACCGAGCAGCACGGGGATATCGGCATCACGGTTCTGGTCCGCCCTAAAGATAAAGAACGCTGGAAAAATGTGATGCAGTATGCCAAGGACGCCCTGGATCATTATGGAAGGTGGTACGGCCAATACCCCTACCCCGCCCTGACGGTCTGCGACGGCGACATGGCGGCCGGGGGCGGCATGGAGTATCCCAATCTGGTGATCGTTTCCACCGGCGAGGACCAATACACCCGGACCCTGGAGATGGTGGTGATGCACGAGATCGGCCACCAGTGGTTCTACGGCATCCTGGGCAACAACGAGATGGACCAGGCCTGGCTGGACGAGGGTATCAACTCCTTTTCGGAGCAGAGATATTTTGAGGAGAAATACGGGCCGGCCGGCAACTACCTGGCCAAGGAATCATTAAGAAAATTGCTGCCCGAGGCCAGCAACCGGAACGTGGGCCGGATGATTCCCTACCTTTATTCTGCCAATAGAATGGACCAGCCGGTCGATGCCAGGGCCTGCATCTCCGGGGAGATGGGGCAGTATGCCGCCAGCGCCTACATGAAGCCGGCGGCCATGATGTGGTGGCTAAAAGGATATCTGGGGAATTCTACTTTCGACCGGGTGATGCAGGGTTATTACCGCGACAACCAGTTCCGACATGTCGGTACTGAAAAATTCTATGAAGCAGTGGAAAAATATTCACAAAAAGACGTCAAGCCATATTTTGCCCCCTGGTTAAAAACCACCGGAATGAGCGATTACTCGGTGGCTTCGGTGCGTCAGATAAAGGAACAAAGAAATACCTACAGTATCACCCTGGCCAGAAAGGGGAATCTGGCCATCCCGGCGGCATTTTCAGCCGAGGATGCCATCAATAAAAAATACGACGTTTTATGGAGCGGCAGGGGAAGGGATACAACCTTTCTTCTGCAGACCGACGGAAAGCTGGTCTCCGCAGTGATCGATCCCGACAATGTTTTACTGGAGACCAATCGCTGGAATAACTGCCGGCCCCGCAGATACAGGGTAACCCTGGGTCCCCGCCTGCCGTCCTTCGAATCGTACAACATGTTCTGGCTGCCGGTTCCCTGGTACGATAATGTCAACGGTTTTAGGTTGGGAACCATGCTGCACGGGGCCTACCTGGCCGACGGCGATCCCATGGTGGGACATCATCAGTGGACCTTCTCGCCCTTCTACGGCTTCAAGTCCAAAGAGATCAGCTTCAGCTTCGATTACCAGACCCCGGTGGGCTTGCGCCCCCGACCGCCCCGGGCATATCTTACCGCCGGCTCGGCCTTCGACATCAACTACGCCGGGATCGGGCTCAAACGGACCTGGGGGCCGCGGCTGATGCTGGATCCCACCGAGAGCTTCGACCTGAAGCTGGATTATACCCGCTACAAGGATTACCGCTTCTGGGACCCCCGGGATGTCGATACCGCAGCGGTGGTCAGCCTGATGGCCCAGCGGGGTTATGGCCTGACCCGGCATTGGGGCCGGTCATCGTTCCTCAGCCGGATAACGATAGGATACATACAGCGGCCGGAATCGGATATCAATAATTATCTCAAATTCGAACTGGAGGAGAAGCTCAACGTCAGGATCAATAAACATATCAACCCCAGATTCCGGCTGACTGTCGGTTACATCCAGGGGCCGGCCCCGGCTCAGGAGCAGTTCTTTCTGGCCGGGAGTTTCAAGACCACCGGCCTGGACAACATGCTGGCCTCCGGAAAGGACTGGTTCTCCACCCAGGAGCATTACCACGTGGACGGCGGGGCCAATCTGCCGGGATATTACGGCACCCATATCCGGGGCCGGAATATGTGGGCGGTCAACCTGACCCTGCCGGTTATGAAAAGCCCGCTGTCACTTTTCGCCGGGGCCGGGCAGGTGTCCAACGATTGGTTGGAGTTCACCGCCGGAAGCATCCGGGCCGATGCCGGGCTGTCATTGGCCCTGGGGCCCATGCGGCTGATGTTCCCGCTGTGGATAAATAAACCCGAAGAGGGCAAGAAACAGTTCGATTGGCGGTGGACCATCGGCTTCGGCGGCAGCGGGGAAGGGATGGGGATAAAGTTTTAAATATTCGGTCTCCTCGATACTAGCCTTTGGCTAACTCGGTAACCGAAAAATACGATTGTCCGATTTTGGTCATTAAGCACAGATTGAGTTATGTCTATGATGGGTTACATGTACATACTTAAGTGCAATGATGGCACCTATTATACCGGCAGTACAGTGAACCTCAAAAAAAGACTGAACGAACACCAAAGTGGTGTGGGGGCGAACTACACAAAAAAACGGTTGCCGGTTGATTTGGTTTATTATGAAGAATATCCCAGAATAGATCAGGCATTCTATCGGGAAAAGCAGATACAAAACTGGAGTCGAAAAAAGAAAAAATCATTAATAATGGGCGAGTTTTCAGAGTTACCAAAGCTGGCCAAGAAAATTTTTAGAAAAAGCTAATAAAAAACCGCCAGGGTTAATATTTGTTATTTTTTCAGCGCACTTAATATTGTTAAGCCTGGTCGTCGAGTGCCGGACAGAATCAGGCGCTATAAAGCACCTCCACTCTGAACCGGCGTATCGAGACGACAGGAAGGTAATGCATTATTTTATCAGGCAATAAAAAGGCATGAAATATCTGACCCTGGCCCTGGTCCAGATGCGTTGCCAGAAGGCGGCCATAGAAGACAATATAAAAGAGATGCGCCGATATCTTGACCAGGCCAAAGGTGCCAAGGCCGACATCGTCTGCTTTCCCGAGATGAACATCACCGGATATATCGACCCCCGGCAGCATCCGGAGGCGGTCATCTCCCGGGACCATCCCGCCATCAAAGAAATCAACGGGTTAAGCCGGGAATACCATACTACCATCATCGCCGGGTTCGTGGAGCAAAATAACGCAGACAAACCATTCATCACCCAATTTGTTGCGGAAGGCGGATCGATCAAGGGATACTACCGCAAGAAGACCGTCAAGGAGGATGAGATAAAACGGTTCAGTCCGGGAGAGGAACAGCCGATATTTGCCATTAAAGGCCTGACCTACGGTTTGTCAATCTGTGCCGATCTCGATGATGGAAACATTTTTAAAGAGCTGGCCCGCCAGGGGGCCAAAATGGTCATAGAGTGCGCCGCCCCAGGCCTTTACGGAGACCAGAAAACCAGGAACTGGCAGGAGGGTTACGATTGGTGGAGGGGAGAATGCTTCGGCAAGCTGGGCAAATATGCCGCCGACAACGGCATCCATATTGCGGTGGCCACCCAGGCCGGCCGGACGACGGACGAGGATTTCCCGGGAGGGGGCTATTTGTTTTCCCCTGATGGCAGGTGCTTGGCTCAGTCGGCCGGCTGGAAAGAGGGGATGCTGACGGCAAAAATCCCATCAGGATGATGTTTTATTTCTGAATATAAAAGCCCCGCCGTTGGCGGGGCTTTTTGTTTGTATCGCGTTTATAATTTGCGTTCGATGAAGTACTGGGCCTTCAGCTTCTTCATCCAGGCTTCGTAGAGCTCCTGCATCTTTTTGGATTTCAAATACTCCACCAACTGGTCCTTCACCGATTCCAGGGTGGGGGTCTTGGCCGGGTAGCGCTTTTCCAGCTTGACGATATGGAAACCGGTGGGGGTCTCGATCACATCGCTGACCTCGCCCTCCTTCAGGATGGCCAGCTCGTCCTTGATCTCGGCCGGAAAGCCCTCCACCGGAATGCCCATCAGTTTGCCGTCGGTGTTCTTGGCCTCGGGATCGTCGGAGTAGGTCTTGGCCAGCTTGTTGAAATTTTCCTTGCCCACGATCACCCTCTCGTGCAGGGCGGTGACGGTCCTTTTGGCCCGGGCAATATCGGCCGTCGAGGGGGCCACCATGATCAGGATGTGGGCGGCGTGAACCTGGTCGCCCTTCTTCTCCAGCAGTTTGATGATGTGAAATCCGAACTGGGTGACGATCACGCCGGACACCTGCCCCGGCTTGAGGGCGAAGGCCGCCTGCTCGAACTCCGGCACCATCTGGTTGCGCCCGAACCAGCCCAGATCGCCGCCCTTGACGGCGGAACCTTCATCGTCCGAATATTTTTTGGCCACCTCGGCGAATGGTTTTTTCAGCTTGAGCTGGTTCAACACCTGTTGGACCTTGGCCTGGGCATCGGTCTTGGATTTCTGGCCCGGCTTGGGAGTTATCAATATATGCGACAGATCGACCTTCTCCGGCTCGCCGGGGATGGAATCCTTGTGGCTGGCAAAGAAAGCCTCCAGCTCCTTGGTGGTCGGCGGGGTGACCTGGGAGCGAAGGTTCCGGTCGATCAATCGCTGAACGATCAGCATGTTCTTGACGTCGCTGCGGTGTTTGGCCTTGAGCTGGGCCACCGTGGTGCCCTCGATCTTGAGCTGGGCGCTGAACTGTTCCTCGGTGGGGAACTGGGACCTCATCTCGGCGATCCGCTGGTCCAGTATCTCGTCTATCTCGGTGTCTTTTACAAAAATGGATTCCTTTTTGGCCTGGGCCAGCATCACGTAGTTCTCTATCTTCTGCTCCAGGGCCATCTTTTGCAGTGAATCCAGCGGGGTGGGATCCTGGGGAACCTGCATCCGGTAAAGCTGGACCTGGCGGTCCACCTCGCTCTTGAGGATCGGCTGGTCGCCCACCCTCCCGATGACGGCATCCAGGGTGTCGCCGGCCCGGGCAATGCCGCCCAACAACAGCAATAGAGCCAGCAGGGTCTTGGAAATCTTCATTATTACCTCTCGTAAATATTAGGCGTGATTTGATCTGGGGATCATTTTATCAATTCCGGATGGCTCTCCACCTTGGAGGCCAGCCTCAGGCTGTCGCTGATATTGTCGAACCGTGTCTTCTGGCGGAGCATGGTCAGCCCGTAGACCAGATCCTCCCGGATGTCCTCGAACTTGACACTCTGGGAGGGGCGGCGGTCGGTGACCTTCATGATATGGTAGCCGTCCGACAGCTTGATGGGTTCTGATATTCCGCCCTTCTTTAGAGAGAAGACCTTTTCCTCGAAATCGATCGGGATCTGGCCGCTGCCGCGCCGCAGGTATATCCCCAGGTCTCCGCCCTTGTCCTTGGTGGTGGGATCCAGTGATTTTTCCCGGGCCAGCTTGGCAAAATCCTCGCCATTGTCCAGGGAGGCCTTGACCATCTGGGCCTGGTCTTCCGTGGCGGTGAGGATCTGGCTGAGTTTTACCTCCGCCTGGTACTCCTCCTGGTGGGCCTCGAAATATTCCTTGGCCTCGGTGTCGCTGACCTTCAGCTTCTCCACGATCTCCTTCTGGATGAACTGATTGGCTAGGATCTCCTTCTGCAGGTCGCGGATCTGCTTAGCTATCTTGGGCTCCTTGTCCAGCCCCTTCTTCTGGGCTTCCTGGTAGAACAGCTCGGTGTTCACCCAGCGGCGGACGAACTCCTCCTTCTGGGCCGGAGTGACGTTGGTCATCCCCTCGGGCAGGATATCATTGAAATCCTGCTGAACCAGCACCGCCTGGTTGACCCGGGCAATGGCCGGCTGATCGGATGATTTCTTCCCGCAGCCGAATACGGCCAGCCCCAGGACGGCCAGGGATATCAGGATTCTCTTCATGCTATTTCTCCTCCACGGCGGTTGAAGCCTCGGCCTTGGCCAGAAGGGCCTGGTCGATCTCGACCGGATATTTGGCCTTGAGGGAGGTCAGCAGGTCGCCCAGTATGGCCTCCTCCTGGGACTGCCGCAGCTTGAACTCTATCTCCCGCTGGGACTCCTCGAAGGTCCGCTGTTTGGCCGGGGTCTTCTCGGTGACCTTGATGACGGCGAAATTATTGCGATAGGCAAAGGGGCGGCTGGGCTGGTTGAGGGCCAGGCCGAAGGCCATCCGGGAAAGCTCCGGAAGTTCGGCGTCGTTGCTCTCCACCCACCGCAGGGCTCCGCCGGAGGCCTTGGAGGGATCCACCGAACGCTCCCTGGCCAGCTGGGAGAAATCGGCCCCCTTGGACAGCAGGCTGTAGATCTCCTGGGCCTGGGCCATCTCCGGCACGGCGATGATGTAAACCAGGGCCTTGGCCGGCTGGTAGAACTCCTTTTTATTTTTCTGATAATACTGCTTGGCCTGATCGGGGCCCAGCAGCACCTTGCCGGAGACGTCCTCCCGATAGTAAGCCTCGGCCAGCATATTGTCCCTGGTCCGGCTGAGCTGGTCTTTGACCTTGGGGTTCTGCTCGATGCCCTTGGATTTGGCCCGGGCCAGCAGCAGGTCGCTGACGATCAGCCCCTCCACCTGTTCCTTCAGGCGGTCGGCCTGGTTCAGGTCCAGGGCCCCGCGCATATAGCGGTTCACGTTATCATACAGGGTCTGCACCGTCCAGGAGCCGCCGTTGTAGGTGATGACGGTCTTCTTGAGTTCCTCGGGGGAGGCCTGGGGCAGGGCCGGCAGGGGCTGGCCGGGGGCCTGCTTGGCGGCCAGGGCCTGGATGATATCGCCCTTGATCTTTATATTGGCGCCATCCCGAAGCTTGGTGATGTATTTATTGGCCAGCTCCCTGGGCCGGGTGGAGGAGATCTGCTGTTTGATGCGGTCCTTCATTTCTTCGAAAGGCTGAAGCGGCACCTCCCGCAGGGAATCCAGCCGGATGATGTGGAAGCCGAAGGCGGTCTTTATGGGCTTGCTGGTCTGGCCCGGCTTCATGGAAAAGGCCGCCGCCTGAAATTCCTCGACCATCTTGCCCCAGCCGAACCATCCCAGGTCGCCGCCACGCTGAGCGGAGCCTCGGTCGACCGATTTGCTGCCGGCCAGCTGGGCGAAATCTCCGCCGCCTTTAAGGGCCTGGGCGACCTCTTTGGCCTCCTCTTCGGTCTTCACCAGGATATGGCTGGCCTTGGCTTCCTTGCCCAGCCGTTCATAAAATTTCTTGACATCCGAATCGGAGGGCTGGGCCCTTTTGAGGATCTCGTCCCTGTAAAGCTCCTGCAGCAGGATGTTCTTCTTGAGCTCTTCCAGGTCCTGGACCAGTTTGGGATCCTTGTCCATTCCCCGGGCCACCGCCTCATTGACCATCAATTTCTGGTCCACCATCCGGTTAAGCAGTTCCTGCTTGCCGGCCAAAACAGCGGCCGAATCGCCGGGGATCATAGGCGGCTTGTAGGCATCCTGGAACTCGCCCAGGGTTATTTTGCTGCCGCCGACACTGGCGATGGTCTTATTGCGGCTGCTGCACGAGGTTAGCGCTATGGTCAAGCTTAAGATCAGGGCGGTAGAAAGCCATCGTTTCATTTTTCTTAAACTCCTTAACAATTAGATTGGATTATAAACGGTTATTAAATGCAAAACATCAGTTTATCATAGTTAAGCGCTGTTTGCAATATGAATTTTTAAAATATTACGACTCCGTGACGGCCGCAGAAATCTATTGAGAAACCGGGGCCGATTCTGTTATAATAAAAGCCCGTCAACTGTTAAACTTAATAAATGAGGTGACCTTTGCGCTGGAGTAAAGCTTTCATACCCACCATCAAGGAGGACCAGGCCGAGGCCGAGATGCAGAGCCATCAGCTGATGCTGAGATCCGGAATGATCCGCCAACTGACCGCCGGGGTCTACGAATATCTGCCCCTGGGGTGGCGGGTGTTCCTGAAGGTGATGCAGATAGTCCGGGAGGAGATGAACCGGGCCGGGGCCCAGGAGCTTTTTCTGCCGGCCCTGGCGCCGGCCGAGATCTGGCAGGAGAGCGGGCGGTGGGAGGATTTCGGGGACGAGATGTTCCGGGTCAAGGACCGTAAAAAAAGGGACTATGCCCTGTGCCCCACCCACGAGGAGATCATCACCGACCTGGCCCGGGCCAAGCTTCGTTCCTACCGGGACCTGCCCCAGAACTGGTACCAGATGCAGGTCAAGTTCCGCGACGAGCCCCGGCCCCGCTCCGGGGTGCTCCGGGTGCGGCACTTCATAATGAAGGACGCCTACAGCATGGACCGGGACCAGGCCGGGCTGGACATCTCCTACCAGGCCATGTACGACGCCTACCACCGTATATTCTCCCGCTGCGGCATCAAATTCTTCGTGGTGGGGGCCTCCTCGGGGCTGATGGGGGGCAGCGGCTCCCAGGAGTTCATGGTGGCCTCGCCCTCCGGCGAGGATTCCTGCGCGGTCTGCCCGGCCTGCGGATACGCCGCCAACCTGGAAGTGGCCCAATCCCAGGTCGCCAGCCCGGCCTATCCCGCTGCGGCACTGGCCGAGGTGCCCACCCCGGAGAAGCGGACAGTGGAGGAGGTCTGCGGGTTCCTGAAAATTCCCGCCTCGCAGCTGGTCAAGAGCCTGCTATATATGGCGGACGGCCAGCCAGTGTTCGCCCTGGTCCGGGGCGACGATGAATTGAACGAGTCCAAGCTCCAGACGGCCCTGGGGTCTGGCAACTTCCGTCCGGCCACCCCGGAGGAGGTGCTTAAAACAACCCAGGCCAATGTGGGTTTCATCTCCCCGGTGGGGATCGACGGCATAAAAGTGCTGGCCGACCTGGCTCTGCAGGGCGCCCAGGGCATGGTCTCCGGCGCCAATAAGGACCACCATCACCTGAGCGGCATCGACCTGGCCCGCGACGTCAAGGTGGAGAGATATGCCGATCTCCGGATGGTCAGGGCCGAGGAGCCCTGCATAAAATGCGGCCAGCCGCTGATCGTCACCCAGGCCATCGAGCTGGGGCACGTCTTCAAGCTGGGCACCAAGTATTCCCAGGCATTAAAGGCCAATTTCGTGGACGAGGACGGCAGCGAAAAACCGCTGGTGATGGGCTCCTACGGCATCGGGATCGAGCGGGTGGCGGCCTGCATCATCGAGCAGAGCCACGACCAGTCGGGCATCATCTGGCCGCTGGCGGTGGCGCCCTATCAGGTGATCATCAGCCAGCTGGGCGGGCCGGGCACCGAATCGGCCAAGGTTTCGGAATCCCTGTATAATGAACTGCAGGACGCCCGGTTCGAGGTCCTGCTGGACGACCGCGAGGAGCGGCCGGGCTTCAAGTTCAAGGACGCCGACCTGACCGGAATTCCCATCCGCATCAACGTGGGCGAGAAGAGCCTGCGGGAGGGGCTGGTGGAGATCAAACAGCGCCGGGACGGGCAGGTGTTCAAAGTGCGCCCCGAGGAGGTGCGCCGCAAGATCCAGGAGCTGACCTCGGTGGAGATGTGGCCGCTGAAGCAGCAGTAGGTGTTCATTTAATTTATTCATATTCACCAATTTTTTTTGGTAAGTTGGATATTCCGACAGAGGGCGCTATAAAACATATTAGAAAAGGCTGGGACTATGCCCCGGCCTTTTTTCTTTCCTGCCGGGGTAATTGCATTTCCCGGCAACGCTGTGGTAATATATGTCCATGGAGTTTTCACCCCATCTCATCGAAGCAATAAAAAAGGCCCGGAGCTGTCTGGTCCTGACCGGGGCCGGGGTCTCGGCCGAGAGCGGCCTGCAGACCTTCCGGGGCATGCAGGGTTTATGGGATGATTTCGATCCCATGAAACTGGCCACCCCGGAGGCCTTCGCCTGCGAGCCGAAAAAGGTCTGGGAATGGTACCAGTGGCGCCGGGAGAAACTGCCGCTGGTCCAGCCCAACCCTGCTCATAAGGCCATCGCGGAGATGGAAAGATATTTCGACGATTTTCTGCTGGTCACCCAGAACATAGACGGCCTGCATCAACGGGCCGGCAGCACCAAGATGGTGGAGCTGCACGGAAATCTCAACCGCAACAAGTGCTCCCGCTGCGGCCTGATGATAGAGACCCTGCCGGCCTCCGACGAGATCCCGCCCCGCTGTCAGTGCGGCGGGCGCATTCGTCCGGACGTGGTCTGGTTCGGCGAGATGCTGCCGGAGGCGGTCCTCAGGCAAGCCTGGCGGGCGGCCGAGAATGCCGACCTGTTCCTTTCGATGGGCACCTCCTCGGTGGTCCAGCCGGCGGCCTCCCTGGGACTGGTGGCCAAAAATAACGGGGCGGTCTTGATCGAGGTGAACCTGGAGAAAACTGAACTGAGCGGCATTTTCGACCAGGTCTTTTTGGGGAAGGGCGGCCAGGTAATGCCTTCGATCCTGGAGGAGATCATAAAGGCCAAGGCCGGCGGGAACTGAATGATTGGCAATGGTTTTGCAACGCTCAAGGGCTGGCTGTCGGCCTAAGTATTGTATTGACAGGGCCGGCTTTTTGTAATAATATGAAGATAAGATTTTCAGGGCCCGGGTCCATCACTGATGACGGGGGTGGCCGATATGAATCGGAAAGTCTTGAAAAATTCTTGGAGCAGCGGCAGGCATCAGCGCCTGATCTTTACGATGTCCGGCCTGATGCTTTTTATGTTTGCTGGATGCGCCACCACCTCTTTTTGGCAAAAATGGGATCAAACGGAACAGAAAAGATATTTCGGCCTTACTTTCATCGAGGGCGATTCCATCCCGGCCAGGTACCGCAGCATCCCGGATCAGGAATCGCGGGACGCTTGGTATAAGCTGTATTGGGCGGTAAAAGATCCGGAGGGATGGTTGCTGCCCCAGCACCAGGCCAGGCTGGACAAGGCCTGGAACGAATACGGCGGCAAAATGTTCTTTCGGGATGACCGCAGCCGCATCCTGGTAAGGTACGGCCCGCCGGAAAGCCAGGCCGGCAACCAGCCCTTCAGGCATGCCCTGGGCTCGGAGCGGCTGGCCGGAGGGGAATACATAAAGGAAAGAACCTGGATGATCTGGGAATATCCCTCCCAGGGCCGCTATTACGATTTTCTGCTGAACCACAGCCGCTTTGAACTTATTGCCGCCACCTTCAGCGACAAGATGCATCCGGTGGCCTATTTTTCGGCCGACTCTGGCGGAAGGCGAACCGGGACATCCCCCAGGGCGGAGAGACCGCTGGATTGCGGTCATGGCCGGTTCAGGTCGGCCGACGGCAGCAAGGTCCGCTGGGAGATATATTGGCGGATCCCGGCGGCAGAGTACAAACAGCATGGTCAGGATAAAAGATATTCAGGTATATTCCAGCTGTATGGCAATGACAAATTGATCTCCAGCGACACGGTGGATTATGCCATTAAATATACCGGGGAGGAGCTGCTGCTGCCCCGGGCCTACGGCCAGAGAAATTTAGATCTGATACCAGGGCGGTACAAAATGAAAATAGAGTTGATCCCCCAGCCCGGCGACACGGTTTATACCGGCGAGATGGAGGCCGAGCTGGTGGGATACCGTTCCGGGGTCCGGGAGGCCAGCGATGTCGAGATGGCTGTTCTGCAGGACAGCAGCTATGTCTCCTCCGATTTCCGCAAAGGGAAATTCCGCAGAATAATGCCGGCGGTCTCGGAAAAAATTAACCGGGGCCAGCCCTTCTACGTTTATTACGAGATTTACAGCCTGAGCATCAATTCATCAGGCGAACATCAGGCGGCCGTGGGACACGGGATATTTTTAAGCGATACCACCGGGGTGCTTAAAGAATGCATCGTCGATACCAGGGACCTGTTCTACCAGGATAAAGGTGATCAGTTGGATGCCTGCCACAAGGTGCATCCCATGGGCCTGGAGCCGGGAGAATACATACTGGTGATCGACGTCAAGGACCTGATCTCGGGAAGGATCAGCAAGATAACCCATCCCTTCCAGATAACTGGCGCTCCCGGTGACCGGATCATGGCGGATAAAAAAAATACCACCCTGCCGGTGTATGCCCCTCCCAAATCTCCGCTGAGGTATTGATAAGATGAAATATCGCAGCCCCTTATATTTCATGGCCTTTGCCTTGGCATTGATGGGCGGATGCGCCACTCTGAATTATCAAAAAGTACCCAAACCGGAGCGTAAAAGATATTTTGAGCTGGCGGCCGTCTCCTCCCAAAAAGCGGCCGATGAATATGCCGCCCTGGCCGATTCAACCGACCGGGAGATGTTCTGGCGGAAATTCTGGAAGGAGAAGGACCCCACCCCCACCACCCAGGGCAATGAAAGATACGACGAACATTTGCGCCGGGTGGCCTACGCCGACACCTTCTTCCCCCAGCTCATCACCTTTTGGGACGACCGGGGGAGGACATATATCAGATACGGCGAGCCGGACTACCGGGAAGTGAATCCCATGGGGGATGCCTTGTACGGCCATGATCCCTTTGATGTTAGCATTGATGCAGACATTGAAAAAGGATCGCGCCGAAAGATTTCCGGCACCTACGGCTGGGAGAAGTGGACCTATAGCCAGCTGGCCCAGACCTTCTCCTTTCTCCAAAGGGACGTGGGATATTTTTTGGTCAGGGACCTGGATGCCGCCAAAAGCGGTATCGCTGCGGCCACCATAATGTCTATGCAGGCCATTGATGCCCCGATGCCGACCCTGTCCGATACCATGGCCTCCGATTTATACCGGCATGACTACGGACAGCCGCTGAATTTTCCCTTCGACCTAGCCAGGTTCGCCGCCCGGGGAAAAGCCGAGGTGTGGATAAGCTACAGCATCCCCCTGGGGAAGATAGATTATGATACGGCAGACGGCCGGGGTCTCTTGAACAGAAGCATCGTGATATTTGATGAAAAGATGGCGGAGGTCGGCTGGGAAGAAAGCGTGCTTGCCCCCCAAGGGCCGGGAGGCGCAGTAAAAGGGGACGAGCTCCAGGCAGTGGATCTGGTCAAATTCAGCCTAAACCCGGGCGGGTACACCATGGCCATCAGTTTGATGGACCTTAATTCCGGGAAGACCGGGATATACAAATATAAGTTCTCGGTGATCGATTATAAAACCGGGGCCGAGGAGACCAGCGATCTGCTGCTGTGCAGCGATATCCGGCAGGACAGCAGCCAAGGGAGATTCAGCAAAGGGGGATACCGGCTGATACCCCAGCCCGGGAAGTCCTTTAAAAAGGACCGGGATATATATTTCTATTGCGAGTTATATAATATAAAATACTCTCCGGCCGAACCCCGGATGTTGCGGGTCAGACACCTGATATTTCCCAAAAAGGGAAACAAGGTCATGGCATCCCAGCCGGTATTGATCCGGGCCGGCAGCGAAACGCTGGCGCTGACCAGCGGCATAGCAACCGGGGACCTGCCGGCAGGGGATTATATCCTGGTGGTCGAGATCTGGGATCAAGATAACGGAAAAGTAAAAAATGTGGCGACCTCCTTCCGGATCCATAAGTAATGATTGGACGAAATCCCTTCTTGACAAGGATGTTGCCATAGTTGTATATTAATACCGGTAAACCGATAACTATAACAATCAGCTACAGGAGCGAACATGGCCAGGAGCAAGAATAAACAGAAAAAGAAAAGTCTGGATTTCAAGAGAAAACGAACCCGCCGTATCCAGAGGAAAAAAGCCATCACGGCGGTAGCCGGCGGAATCAACAAGGCGTCAGCCAAAAAGTAAATCCGGCCGGCGCCGTCAGCAGCCCCATAAAATACAGCGGCTGGCTTCGATAAGCCGGCCGCCGGAATTTCCAACGTTTTTTAGGAGACAGGACATGGCCATTGCCGAGATCACCCTCGTGCCGGTGGGCACCGGGAGTCCCAGCGTTTCCAGTTTTGTGGTGGACACCATCAAGCTGGCAAAAAGCACCGGGCTGAAGCTGGAGATAACCTCCATGGGCACCAATATCGAGGGCCCGCTGGAAGATATTCTGGCCGTGGCCCAGGCCATGCATCAGCGCTGCCTTTCCACCGGGGCCGAACGGGTGTTCACCTCCATCAAGATCGACGACCGCAGGGACAAGCCGGTCACCATCGAAGGAAAGCGGGCCCGGGTGGTGGAGGGGCTCAAGAAAAAATAATTCCCGACGCAGCTGTTTCACTTAGGGTAATGAAAATGGAACATATCTATCTTGATCACAACGCCACCACGCCGGTGCGGCCCGAGGTCCTGCAGGCCATGCTTCCCTTTTACGGCCCCGAGTACGGGAACCCCTCCAGCATCCATTGGCTGGGCCGCGAGGCCCGCCAGTCCATCGAGAAATCCCGGGAACAGGTGGCGGCGGCCCTGGCCTGCGATCCCTCGGAGGTGGTCTTCACCGGCTCCGGGACCGAGTCCGACAACCAGGCCATCAAGGGGGCGGTCTTTGCCAACCGGGACCGGGGCGACCACATCATCACCACCAGGATCGAGCATCATGCGGTGCTCCACAGCTTTGAGTACCTGCAAAAACATTTCAACATCCGGACCACCTTTCTGGGGGTGGACCGATACGGCCTGGTGGATCCCGAAGAACTGCGACGGACGATAAACCAGAAGACCATACTGGTCTCGGTGATGCAGGCCAACAACGAGGTCGGCACCATCCAGCCCCTGCCGGAGCTGGCCGATATCTGCCGGGAGAACAAGGCGTTGTTTCACAGCGATGCCGTCCAGGCCTTCGGCAAACTGGAGACGGATGTGAAAACCCTGGGGGTGGATCTGCTGTCGGTATCGGCCCACAAAATATACGGCCCCAAGGGGACCGGGGCGCTGTATGTCAAAAAGGGAACCCGCCTGCATCCCCTGATCCACGGGGGCGGGCACGAGAGGAACCGCCGGGCCGGCACCGAGAACGCCGCCGGGATCGTAGGGCTGGGGGCGGCCTCCGAGCTGGCGGCCGGCGAAAGGCTGGCCCAATGGGACCGCCTGACCGCCCTGCGGGAAAGATTGTGGCGGGGCATCGAGCGGAACATCCCCCATGTCCGGCGGAACGGGCATCCGGAAAAATCGCTGCCCGGCACCCTGAATGTCTCATTCGAATACGTCGAGGGGGAGGGCATCCTGCTGTCGCTGGACATGAAGGGGATCGCGGCCTCCTCCGGCTCGGCCTGCACCTCCGGCAGCCTGGAGCCGTCCCATGTGCTGGCGGCCATGGGCGTGCCCACCGAGATCGCCCAGGGGTCATTGCGTTTTTCCCTGGGAAGGGACAACACCGAACAACAGATGGATTACGCCGTGGAGGTGCTGGCCCAGGCGGTGGCCCGCTTGCGGGAGATGTCGCCCATCGCCCCCCGGGCATCCTGCGGCATCGAGGGCAAATCCAGCTGAGCTGTTTGACCCAAAGATTTTTAACAGGCCATCATCAATATCAGATGAGGTAAGTTATGAAATCCCGCAAGAACAATTTCACCAAGGAGGTCATTTCATCCCTGGGCCAGGACAACGGAGAGACCGCGGAAATATTGAAACAGGTGGAGGCGGTGCGCCGGGAGAAGGCCGACAGCCTGTACAGCGATCTGATATTCACCCTGGTCCACCTTCACTTCAGCGAGAACCAGGCCAAACAGCACTGGGAGAAGGTGCTGCAGCACAAGCAGGAGATGAGCCGGAAGCTGGGCCGCAATGTGGGGGTCAGGGTGGCCCTGCTGGATTATTTCATCAACCTCCAGCAGCAGATCCAGAATCCCAAGATCATCGAGATTGACCTGTTCGAGAAGACCCTGCTGTCGGCGGTGACCGACGGCCTGACCGGGCTCTACAATCACCGTTTTTTCCAGGACCGTCTGGACGAGGAGGTGGAGAGGGCCCGGCGCTACGGGATGTCCTTCTCCCTGCTGATGATCGATGTGGACGATTTCAAGATCTACAACGACACCAACGGGCATATCGCCGGAGATGTGCTGCTGGTTGAGATCTCCAAGATCCTGCTGCGGGCGGTGCGCAAGGTGGATGCCACCTCCCGCTACGGGGGCGAAGAATTCACCATCATCCTGCCCTCCACCAAAAAGAAGGGGGCCCTGACCATCGCCGGGCGGATCTGCCAGAAGATAGCCGCTGGACGTTTTCCCAATCAGAAGGTGATGCCGGGCGGCAAAATCACGGTCAGCGCTGGGGTGGCCTCGTTCCCCGATGACGGGGCCAGCAAGATCGAGCTGCTGGATTGCGCCGACAAACTGTTGTATAGGGCCAAGGCCATGGGAAAGAACCAGGCTTTTGGGATCTGCGTGGAGGAGTGAAGTTGATAAAAAGGCCGGCGAACATCGATAATTATGTCATAGAATGGCGCAGACATTTCCATAAAAATCCCGAGCTCTCCTTCGGAGAATTTCAAACCTCCCGGGCGGTGGCGGCCGAATTGAAAAAGCTGGGAATGGCCGTCAAAACCAGGGTGGGCGGCACCGGGGTGGTGGGCCTGCTGCGGGGCGGCCGCAAAGGGAGGACCCTGGCATTGAGGGCCGACATGGACGCCCTGCCGGTCAAGGAGGAGAACAAAACATCCTATATTTCTAAAAATCCCGGGGTAATGCATGCCTGCGGGCACGACGGACACATGGCCATGCTGCTGGGTGCGGCAAAAATGTTGTCCTCCCAAAGAAACCAGATCAGGGGCCAGGTGAAATTCCTTTTCCAGCCGGGGGAGGAAACGCCCCCCGGCGGCGCCCTGGGAATGATTAGGGACGGGGCCATGGAGGGTCCAAAAGTGGATGCCGTCTTCGCCCTGCATCTTGATTCATCCCTTCCCACAGGTAAGGTGGGGCTCTGCAGGGGGCCGATGATGGCGGCCTCTGACAACTTCGAGATAACCATCGCCGGAAAGGGCGGCCATGCCGCCCGGCCCCATGACTGCCTGGACCCGGTGACCGCTGCGGCCCAGATAATCATGGGCCTGCAGACCATAGTCAGCCGAAAGGTCGATCCGGTACATCCGGCGGTGGTGACCGTGGGTAAGATCCGGGCCGGCAGCAAGCACAATATAATCCCCCAGGAAGCCATCTTGATCGGCACCGCCCGCACCATCGATCCCTATTCCACCAAAATGATGCCCCTCTGGATCAGACAGTTGGCCGAAGGGATCGCCCGGGCCAACGGCCTGAAAGCCAGGGTTGGTTATGAGAGGGGCTATCCGGTGCTGTTCAACGATCCGGACATGGTCGATTTCTGTGAAAAGGCGATAGCTTCGCGGTACGGCAAAAAGGCGCCGGTCCGCATCACCCAGCCCATGATGGGCGGCGAGGACATGGCTTATTTTTTACAAAAGGTGCCGGGGGCCTTTTTGAGGCTGGGCAGCCGCCAAGGCCGGGAGACCGCCTTCCCCTGGCACCACCCCAAATTCAGCATCGACGAAAAAAGCCTTTCCCTGGGGGCCGGGATCCTGACGGAAATAGCATTAAATTTTCTATCCCAATAGCGAGGAGCAATCAGATGTCAGGCAGAATCAATAATCTTTATTTCTGGGTAACGGTAGGTTATCTTTTTTTATCCTGCGCCAAGCCGGTGGAGATCATAATTCCGGATGATCCGGTATATCCCACAGCGGGTACCGCCACCGTAGATAACAAGGCTGTGGCAAATTACACCGGGAGCGGATTTCTCTTTTCAACCGCCCAGGTGATATTCTATCCCAACACCAGCGAGGTCTTTCCGGACATTTCGGCAAGAGTATCTGCGGCCCCCGCATATATGCCGCAATTTTGGTCGATAGACGGCAGTTCGGCCTTCAAATTGCTGGATAGTTCTCCGGACTCATCAACCGCCTTTGCCTTTTTCGACTCTTTGGCGGCCATTGGGGATACCTCGGGGTTTGGCTCCCCGATATCCGGCCTGGCGGCATACCGGACCGTTGCGGTCAGGGCACACCAGAACAAATATGCCAAGATCCTGATCACCAAAATAACGGTCGACAGCAGCAACAGCATTATCGAGACGACCTTCAAATGGGTCTACCAGCCCGACGGCAGCCTGATCTTCCCGTCACCCTGAATGATGCAATTGATAGGCCTATGAATCACCCTTCAAGAACAACCATCCTGCTGCTGGCCTGGGCCTTGATCTGGTCCGGTGCAGCGGCCTTCCGGGCGGAATGGCGCCAGTACCGGAGCTTCGGCGGCGCTACCTTCGAGGGCGACATCAGGACCATCATCTCCGATACCCGCTTTGTCTACGCCTTTTCCTCCGTCTCCGGGGCCAGATACGACAAGCTGTTCGACCAGTGGGATTTTTCGTTCATCGGGCATCTGCCGCCCGGCAGCTACCAGTTTGCGGCCTTGGACCATTACTTCAACGACCTCTATTTTGTCTATGCCGACAAAATGATCCCCTACCGCCTGATATCCGACATGCAGAACCCCGCCATCTATCTTCCCGAAGCCATCATCCGGGTGGCCTTCGACGGCCGGGGCATCTGGGTCCAGACCTCCGGAGGGTATTACCTGTGCGACCGCTGGTCCGGAAAGTGCAATAAGAATGCGTCCGTCCCCCAGCAGCTGGAATGGTTCGGCCGGGTTGATGCTGAATCGCTCAGAAGCAACAGCCGGCTGTATTTTTTGGCCCAGCCGATCTGGGACAGCTGGGCCGGCCGGCACTATCTGACCGCCTATGCCACGGAGTTTGCCGGCAACTATGCCTGGGCGGCCTATTCCGGATTGGGGCTGTGGAAGTATGACCTGATAACCAAGGAAAAGACCCAGTTGACCAGCGGGTTTTTGGCCAGCACCGGGGTTGCCGGACTGTACGCCAGCGGCGGCACCGTGGGCATGACCGGTCCGGGCGGGGTGACGCTGGTGGACGCCGGACGCGACCACTGGCAGCAGCTGAACAAGCTGTTCAACCTGGACCTGACTGGCTACAGCCTGAACTGTCTAGCCTTTGACGATAAGAAAATATTCATCGGGACCGACCGGGGGATTATTGTCCTCAAGAGGGGGGACGATTTCGCCTCCACCCTGACCCGTTATGACGGGCTGCCCGACGATGCGGTCACGGCCCTGCTGCTGCAATCCGACACCCTTTGGATCGGCACCAGGTATGGCCCGGCGGTCTACCTGATTAAAGCCGGGAGAAAGGCCGAAAGTTGGGAGGGGCAGGAGGACAGGACAATTCACCAGATGGCCGCCGATCAGAGATTCCTTTACCTGGCCACCAGCCGGGGGGGCCTGATGTTGGACCGGACGGACAGCCTTAAGATATTCCGTTACGATGCCAGCTCCCCGCCGGAGCTGGATGAAGAAATCCTGGGGGTGGCCGTCGACGGGGCTTGGGTCTGGTGGCTGGCCCCGGACCTGCTGATGCGTTATGACCGGAAAAACTTCGTCTGGGAAAAATATCCCCGGGCGGGCAATTATAACGCCGGCCGGGCACTATGCCTGGCGGTGGATGACAGGAACCTTTGGATCGGCACCGATGCCGGGTTGGTGCGACTCAATAAAGATAAAAACCTGTGGACGGTGTACCGCAAGGAGGATGGATTGCTGAATGATTATGTGACCAGTCTGGCCTCGGTGGACGGAGCATTGTGGATCGGGGGAGAGACCGGCCTGACAAAATTTTTCTGGAAATAATCCGCCGGACAAAATAATAAAATGCCTTGGGTCATCAAGAGGCGACGAAACAACGCGGTGCAATATTCAGGCTGCTTAGGGCCGGGCCCAAACCAGCCGGGATTGAAAACAGAATCTTTTGTCTGGTAGGAGATTTACTTTAAAGTGTGACATTTAATAAAATATGTGCCATAATGTCGCAAATTTATTAAATCTATAAATAACAATACCTTAACATATCTAATCCTTTCGACAATAAGAGCCAGTGAGACATAATGTCTCATTGGCTTTTGTGTTTTAATATAAAGGCAACATATATAAATTATAACATATTGTGATGCATCGTCTTGATTAAATAGAAAAAGAATTGCTTCTTGGCATGAATATTGGAAACCTTAATAAATGACAGTCATTTTAAAGTCATTCAAGAAACAGCTAATTTGAAAGCAGATGAAACTCAGTCTCCGGTGGTTCCCACGGGAATCGTTCCAGATGTTTGATCACTTAGCGGTACCAAAGGCCCATCCAGCTTCCATGACAAAGGTGGCATAAAATGGAGCAGAATATTTATCCCGTGATATTTGTCCCCGGGATCATGGAGACGGAGTTGTCCGGCCCCTGCCCGTTGGACCACCGGGCGGCCTGCCATCCGACCTTCGACAAGATGACGGCCGATCTTGATACCGTGAAGCTGGACGACCATGGCGATTACCACCGCCCGCCGAACCGGCGGATATGCCGGAATGAGGTGTTCTCTTTGGTTTACGGCGAGATGATTGCCGCGCTGCGGGAGAGCCTGCCGCTGGATCAGGAAGAATGCGCCAGGGTCTATGTCTTTCCCTACGACTGGAGGCGCTCCATCAGCCATAACGCCGCCCGGCTGGCGGATTTCGTGGAGCGGATCATCCGCAGCAGCCAGGCCCATCCCCCGTACCGCCGGCGGGGGATCAAGCCGGACAAGGTGAATATCGTCGGCCACAGCGTGGGGGGATGTCTGGCCAAGCATTACGCCACGGCGCTGTTGGGCGAGGGCCGGGTAAATCGGATGGTGATGCTGGCTTCCCCGCTACGGGGCTCATTGTGCGCCTTGAAGCACCTGATAACGGGCGAAACCTGGTTCTTCGACTGGTTGAACGGCAAAAGTCAGCGGCGCTATGCCCGGACCCTTCCCGGGATATACCATCTGCTGCCCTATGACGGCTTTGCCAATCCAGAGGAGAAGCTGATGTGGCCCAGCCCGGCGGCAGAGAGAAGGGGCCAGCCGGTCAATATCTTCGATCCCTCCGGCTGGCAGGACAATGTGGCCGCCCAGGTCGGGCCGGAGGTGTTGGCCAGCCACCTGGACAATGCCTACAATTACTACCGCAACGCCCGGGATTTCTCCCCGGAGTTCCGAAAGAACGTCCTGATGGTTTACGGCAAGGGGGAGCGGACCCTGCGTGAGGTCAATATCGGCAGCCGCCAGCCGGTGGAGTACAACTTTCCCCGGGAGGATGGTTGCGGCGCCATCGGCGACGGCACGGTGCCGGCGGTCAGCACCTACAGCCAGGGCATCTACCAAGCCTGTGTCACCAAGAAAAAGATGGGTGACTGGGAGCTGGACCTGGGTCGGGTGGCCGGTTTCCATGCCTCTTTCTGCGCCTACGACCTGGTCCAGGACCTGGTGATATCCTTCCTGACCGGAAGGGTTATCAGGACGGTGCGGAGGGAATTCAAGCTGACCGAGATAGAACAACTGCCCAAGTTCACTCCGGACCAGGTGGACAAGCTGGACCGGGAGCCCATCTGCCGGTTCTGATACCGGATGGCGGGCTGTCCCTGTGCCGGCAGAGGAGTTAAGCGCTGCATCCTGCCCGTGCTGGGGGCCATTCCCCCCAATCGGGCGGACTCCGCAGTCGGGGCTGGTCGAGCCTGATGATCGACCGGAGAACCCGGTTGATAAAAACCAACATATAAACGAAAGGAAAAAGCATGAACGGCAATCCCGAAGAGGAAAAAACCAAGGACGCCCCGGCGGCGGCCAGGATCGTCAAGGGACCGGGGCTTTTTGAGACCACCCGGGGGAATGCCTCCGAGGCCTATCTCATCCTGCGCAGCAAGGGCAAGACCGTCCCATATGCCTGGGTGAAGTCAGCGCAGGAATCCAGAAAAAAAAGGCAGGACGAGCTGGGGATCAAACTGAAAGAGAAAAGCCTGGACGCCTTCCCCATATTGCGGCAATGGGAGAGTGCGCTGGAGAAGGAACGGTTTTATTACGGGCTTCGGGCCCTGTTCGATCTGGAGCAGAACGGGGAGACCAAGCTGTAGACAGGCAACAGGGGACAGGGATCAGGACGGCAAGCATCAATGAATATAATGGAGGCTCCACCATGGCATCTTCAGGCAATCAAGCGCAAAAGTACAAATGCCCCTGCGGCAAGAGTTATTACACCGTCCACAGCTACTACGATCAGGCCGGCTTGTTTGACGAGCATTGGGAGATGAACTGCTGCCGATGCAAACAGCGCTACCAGCTCAGTTCGCTCCTCAAGGAGAGCGGCCGGGGCCTCAACGAGGCCTATCTCTGGGCCCCAATAAACATCTTCAGCGAGCTGGCCATCGTGGAGGACCAGTTGCACCGGGCCCAGGGCGATATGCTGGCCCTGGCCCGGGAGCTGTATCTGGATCGCTGGCTTGGGCACTTCTCCGGGGTTAAGGCCAGAAAAGATATCTGGCGGCGCCTGACCGACGGCGGGAAACGGGAGCCCAGCTACCGGCTGTTCGTTCGTTCGGCGCCCCGGGACAATCTGGAGGACTATCTGCAGAGATACTTCCACTATTTCAACGTGGACCATATCCTGGAGAAGCTGGGGGTGCGGGACATCCGGCTGGATGAGATGAAAGGCCGGATCGCCGAACTGCAGACCGGCCGGGAAAGGGCCCAGGGCCTGCTGAGGATGGAAGGTTTTGCTGGACGGAGCGAATACCGGTGGGGATCATCAATAAAAACCGATAGGCGTGTATAGTAGGGTCGGGATTCAGCCCCGACCCCGGCTATCATGTCATCCCGGTTCCGCAGCAAGTGCGGGATAAATTCCGACAGGGATGACGGGATTTAACTACCAAGACACTAAGACGCCAAGAATTTTTACTTAATACCGGACTAAGGTGTCATTCCTGCCCATCCCTCACTCCCTCACCGCTGCGGGGAGAGCCTGCACTGAGGACGGCAGTTATTTTTGCCGACCGAAGTGGAGGCCGATAGGCAGTGAGGGGTCAGGATAGGCGGGGAACCGGGGGCCGTCCCACATCTCTGACGCGGATATAACCACAGGAGACAGGGAAATGTATAGCATCGAGGTAAGCGAAAGGGAAAAAATGTTGGGCTACGCCCTGAGCCCCGTTCCGAATCCCGCCGGTAAACTGCCGGGGGAGCCGGAGCAGGTCCTGGCGGTGGCCTATACACTGGACGAAGAGAACCTGATCGTCAAAAAGCTGTATCCCATGGGGGGTTGCCGGTATTGGCATTTGAAAAAGGCCAGCGATGACTGGAGAACGGTGAGCAATGTGGAGCCCGACCCGGGAAAGGCCATCGAGCGGGCCAGGCTAGGATGACCGCCTCCTCACTCCATCCAATTTGCCTGCCGGCACCAGTTGCTTGAGACCATCGGACAGGGGATGATTTTTTTATGCCGGGATGAAGGCCTTGGCCGGGCCTGCGGCCAGATCAAAGGCCGGAAGCGCAAGGCTAAAAAATCTCCCGGGGGTTCAGCGGCAAAACAGTTTTCATTTGACAAGCCATATCCAAAGCGGTATATTAATACTTGTAAAAGTATTTTTAAACCGCTTTTTTAACGCCTCGGCTCAGGGGAAACCGATGTTCAACCAACCCAGTATTAAGTTCAAAGATTAAAGAATAAAAGCCTTTGTGTATTTTGTGCACCTTTCGACTTGGCTCCGGGAATTCTTTGTGGTTAAAAGGTACCTGAGATTGCTTCGGCTGTGAATCTTTGGTGCCATCCCCGCAATGACACGGAAGGCAGGCAGAAAGCCGGTAAATAATGAAAGCCTTTGTGTCTTTGTGCTTAAAAGATTCTAAGGCTTGGCGGGTAGGCTGCCGGGCTCAGAATGACGAAAGCAATGACATAGGGCCGGAAATATCAGTGAAAATCCGTATTCCATTAAGCCTGGATTCCCGACTTCTCGGGAATGACACCTGGTGCAGGTTAAAAGAGTAAAAGTCTTTGTGCCTTAGTGTCTTGGTGGTTAATTCCGGTTTAAAATTAAAAATAAAGGAGCAGCCATGATAGACCGCATGAACGAAGCCGTGATCAAGGCCCTGCTGGAGGCCATGCCGGGCGAGATCTCGGTGATCGACCACAACGACGAGGTGATCGGCTGGAACAAGCATGACACCCGGCTGTTCCATAGGCCCATGGACAGCATGGGCATCAACTTCCGCAGCTGCCACCCCAAAAGCAGCCTGGCCAAGGTGGAGCAGATCGTGGAGGAGATGAAAAGCGGGAAGCGAGACAGCGCCAGGTTCTGGATAGACCTGCCGCTGGGACCCAACCAGGAGAAGCACAAGGTGCTGATAGAATTCTTCGCCCTGCGTGACCAGGATAAAAAATACCTGGGCTGCCTGGAGCACACCATGGATGTCCAGTACATCCGGGAGCTGGAGGGCGAGAAGCGGCTGCTGTCGTAAAAGTTCATAAAGCTTAAAGTTTAAAGAATAGAAGCCTCTGCGTCTCTGCGGTGAAATGACCCTGGATTCCTGCCTTCGCCGGAATGACACGCAGGACAGGTTAAAAGTGAAAAAGTCTTTGTGTCTTTTATGCGCTTTGTGGCAAAACCAGTTTAATGTTCAAAGCTTGTCACACTGAGAAGGCATTCGTGCCCTGCAAGTTGAATGTGTGAAGGGGAATTCGGGAAACATAATATTGTCGCCCGTTCAACTTGGCAAGAGTAAAGAATTCTCAGGGTGACAACAACCACTCTGCGTTTCGTGGCTAAAAGACACCTGAGATTGCTTCGCTTGTGAATCTTCGGCGCCATGCTCGCAATGACAAGAAAGGCAGGTACAAAGCCGGAAAAGAATAAAAGCCTTTGTACGCTTTGTGGTTAAAAGGGACCCTGGATTCCAGCTGGAGTTTATGCTGAATGCAATGAAGTGCTGGAATGACAAACGCATCAGCGTAAAGCTATAAAGTCTCTCTGTGACCCAGTGTCTCTGTGGCAAAACCTCAGCCCAGAAGTTAAATAAACCGCTCCGGAAAGGGGCGGCCTTTTTTGTTGATTATTTCTCTTTTATCCGACCCCTTTTTATGTTACTATTTCTACCGGAAAGCCGAAGCCTTAAATTTTAAATCACCAGCCTATAAAAATGAACTCCGCCCATAACATATTGACCCCGGTCCAGCAGGACGCCCTCAAGGAGATATTCAACATCGGCTCCGGCAACGCTGCCACCACCCTGTCCGAGGCCATTCATCAGCCAGTGCTGGTATCGGTGCCCCAGATCAAGGTCAGCACCGTGGAGGAGGCCCTGTCCTCGCTGGTCAAGCCCGACCTGCCGGTGGTCTGCCTGGTCAACATCTTCGTGGGCGACCTCTCCGGCTGCACCCTGTGGCTGATGCCGGGCGATAGCGCTTTGGCCTTCGCCCAGGAGTGCTGGCACAAGATGCCCCGGGCCAAGAACGAGGCCGAGTTCCATTTCGGGCACATCCATCTGGAGATCTCCTCGGTGCTGACCGAGTCCTACCTGAACACCCTGGGCGACATGCTGGAGCTGACCGCCATCCCCTCGCCCCCCCTGATGCTGTCCGGGCCCATGCAGAAGGTGATGGGGAGGATACTGGGAGAGTACGCCCGTTTCGGCGAGATCCTGGCCTACGTCCAGAACCGGTTCCGTTTCCCCGGCGAGGCCGGGACGGCCAGCGGCTATTTCATGATGCTGCCGGATGCCGCCTCGCTCAAGCGGATCATGACTGCCATGAAGCTGGAGGGGTCATAGGCCCCGGGAGGGACCAGGTTCCTTTTATCTTGCAGGGAACCGGGTTAATATTGTAAAATCGTTTGTCAAAGAAACGCCACCCGCTTAAGCTTCAATGATAATCAAGAGAGATCGATGACCTATCAGCAAGCCGTAGAATATCTGATGTCCTTTGTGGACCGGGAAAAAATTCCGGGCCAGAAATACCATGAGGAGCAGTATGACCTGCAGGGCTTCCGGCAGTTTTTGACCGAGCTGGGCAGCCCCCAGAATTCCTTCAAATCCATCCTGGTGGCCGGGACCAAGGGCAAGGGCTCCACCGCGGCCATGATAGAATCGGTGCTGCGCCAGCAGAGGCTGAAGACCGGGCTGTACACCTCGCCCCACCTGATCAGCTTCTGCGAACGGATAAAAAGAGACGGCAAGAATATTCTGGAGCGGGATTTCGCCCAGCGTCTGGAATGGCTGAAGCCCTTTCTGGAGAAGTCCCGGGCCGAAGGCCGGCCGCGTACGGTGTTCGAGATCCTGACCGCCATGGCCTTTTTGTATTTCCAGGAGGTGGGGGTGGAATGGGCGGTATTGGAGGTGGGGGTGGGCGGCCGGCTGGACTGCACCAATGTGGTCAATCCCCGGGCGGCGGTTATCACCAACCTCAGCCTGGACCATACCGAGATCCTGGGGGAAACCATCGCCCGGATCGCCGCCGAGAAGGCCGGCATCATCCGGCAGGACGCCCTGGTCATCACCTCTCCCCAGCCGGCCGAGGCCATCAAGGTGATTCTGAAGAAATGCCAGGATTCGCTGGCCCGGCTGTTCCAGGTGGGCCGGGATGTGGGCTTCCGGATAACCGACCAGACGCCGCACAGCGTGACCATCGACCTGGCCGGGACCTTCGGCTCCATGACCAACCTGGAGGTGGGCCTGCCGGGCGATTTTCAGGCCGAGAATGCCGCCGCGGCCTTCGCCGCGCTGCGCAGCCTGCAGTACCGCAACCTGATCCTGAGCGACAACGTCATCCGGGAGGGGTTCCGCTCGGTCAACTGGCCGGGCAGAATGCAGCAGGTATCGCAGGAGCCGGCGATCATCATCGATGGGGCCCACAACGGCCACTCCGCCAAGTGCCTGATGGACGCCCTGGAGAAGACCTATCCCGGGGCCGGGAGGGTGGCGGTGCTGGGCATCTCTGCCAACAAGGACATAGCCGGGATAGTGGACAGCCTGGCGCCGGGTTGCCGGGCGTTGGTGATCACCAAGGCCCGGCACTCCCGGGCGGCATCTCCCGAGATCATCAGGGAACAAGCGGCCCGGCACGGGGTGGCGGCCATAGTCACCGAGAACCTGGGCGAAGCCCTGGAGAAGGCCAAACAGCTGGTGGCCGTCAGTGATCTGATAGTCATCACCGGGTCGCTGTTTTTGGCCGGAGAGGCGTTGGAGATGTTCGGGGAGAAGGCGTAGGGGCCGATAGAACGCAGATCAGACGGATTTAGACGGATTCACACGGATACAAACAGGGGTATTCTCGCACTGGTCTATTAGGCAACCTATGCCCAGTCATCGCGAGACGGCTTTTTATTTCAGCCGAAGCGATCTCAGCTGGGACCTCTGCAAAACTAACCGCCGAAGCACGGAAATTTTAAAAACACGGAATGATATCCATCAGATATTCATTCCTTTGGTGATTCCCTTCCGAAAATCAGTGTTTCCGTGCCTGCACGCTGTAGCGCGGAGTTTACACCGATGCAAGAGGTGGCGCGCAAGCTTGGTAAAAGGTACGTTTAGCCCCTAAATGAAATAATCACTGGAGGAGTTAATGGACAGACAACAGGCTAAGGAGCTTTTGGAGCAGACCATACCCAACAAGAACCTGCAGAAGCACATGCTGGCGGCCGAGGCCTGCATGAAAGGACTGGCGGAGCATTTCGGCGAGGATCAGGATAAGTGGGCCCTGGCCGGTTTGCTGCACGACCTGGATTACGACCGGACCGCCAACGATTTCCCCAACCACGGGCTGGTCACCGCCCAGATGCTGGAGGGCCAGGACATCTCCGAGGACATCATCTACGCCATCAAGGCCCATCCCGGGCATGTGGAGGCCAAATCGAAGATGGACTTTGCCCTGTATGCGGTGGACCCGCTGACCGGCCTGATCGTGGCCGCGGCCCTGATGCATCCCACCAAAAAACTGGCCAATGTGGACGTACCGTTTATCATGAAACGCTACAAGGAAAAGCGCTTTGCGGCCGGGGCCAACCGGGATCAGATCCAGACCTGCGATAGGTTGGGATTATCGTTGGAGGATTTCATTGGCAAGTGCCTGACGGCCATGCAGGGGATAGCTCCAGAGCTTGGGCTTTAATAGGTTTAAACTGTTGAAAATGTTTTAAAAAGGTTCACGAAGGGGATAAAATGCTAAAATCATATAAAGATAAAACACCAAAAATCGATAAGTCGGCCTTTGTGGCCGAGACCGCTGTCATCATCGGCGATGTGGAGATCGGGGAAAGAGCCAGCATCTGGTACGGGGTGGCCATCCGGGCCGACATCAACCATGTCCGGATCGGCCAGGAGACCAACATCCAGGAGAACACCGTCATCCATGTCGATCTGAATGATAGGGGGCTGGGCGACTGCGCCACCATAATTGGCGACCGGGTCACCGTGGGACACGGGGCCATATTGCACGGCTGCAAGATCGGCGACGACTGCCTGATCGGCATGGGGGCCATCGTGCTCTCCGGGGCCAGCGTCGGGGCCGGGTCGGTGGTGGCGGCCGGGGCTTTGGTCAAGGAAGGCCAGCAGATCCCGCCCCGCTCCATGGTGATGGGCATGCCGGCCGAGGTCAAGCGGCAGCTGCCGGAGGAGGCAATAGAAAAGATACGCGCCAGCGCCCAGCACTACGTGGATCTGGCCAAGGAATATAAAAAATAGAATTTATGTTTATTATGAAAAGATATTTGCTTTTATTTATACTGATTCTATCAGTCTCGCCCATTGTGAATGCCCTGGATTTGAAAGGCACATTTTGGACGGATGAAAGCAATGCATATTTTTTCTTTCAAGATACAACAGTGCTTTTTGAGCATGGGGGGCGTGCTGATAAATTCAAATATTTAATAAAAAATGATAGCCTATACCTTTTTAAAAACTACTGGATTGATAAGGACAGTATTAAGCATATTCAATCGTATGGTTTGATATGTGGAATAAAATCAAAGGATTCCTTGTCATTACGGCCATACTTGCCCGTAGATAATGAATGGGAAAAAGATATCATTGATCCAGTATTAACTGATACAATGAAAACATCAAGGTTTTACAACGTAGAAAAATATTATGATCCATCCTTGCTTGTCTTTGATAAATTATATTTCATGTTGAATGAATATGACTATAAAGTGGAAATCATAATAGATAAGAACAGAAACTATTATTACCATGGAAAAGGCGATATTAAAAATAAGGGGTATTACCAAGGCATAATTAGCGATTCGCTTTTTAAAGTACTGGGGAATTTGCTTGAGAAAAGTTGTTTAAGACTAATTACATTAGAGCCTGTTTGTTATGATATTGACACCACAGGAAAAGTATCAAATATTATATTTGTTAAAGATGGTCCCGATTATACATTAAATTTATATGTAGATAAGGAAATAATCAATCTTCAAGGCAATAGTTTGCCATACGTGGCTAAAAATCTTTTTAATTTTCTTTCCAAGTCTAATCGTGATGTTAAATTGTTAAAATCAAAGAGTGCAAAAAAAGCTTTTGGCCAATAAAACTATCTACATATTTATAACTTTTAGTTTTCGTGTGTTTTGTGGGAAGATTTCTCTGCGTAGAAGATAATATTAAGGAGGCTCTATCGTGAGGCTCAATTATTACTGGCGGGAGGCCCTGGCCGGCCTGAAGCGGGCCAAGCTGATGACCTTTTTGTCGGTATCCAGCATCACCTCGGCCCTGTTCATCCTGGGCTCGTTCCTGCTGGTGACCCTGAATTTCCAGAGGGCCATCGACCAGGTGAAAGGCAAGTTCGAGATCCAGGCATTTTTAAGGGACAATGTGGCCAACAGCCAGGCCCTGGTGATAGGCAGCCGCATCCGGGACATCCCCGGGATACAGGAGACGGAATACATCTCCAAGCAGGAGGCCCTAAAGCAGTTCCGGCAGGAGCTGGCCGACAAGGCCGACCTGCTGAATGCCATCGAGACCAACCCCCTGCCCCAGTCTTTCAAGGTCAAGCTCAAGGCGGAGCACCGCAATCCCGAATCCATCACCCAGATCGCCGAAAAGATCAAACAATTAAGCGGGGTGGAGGAGGTGGAATACGGCAAGGCCTGGCTGGGCCGGCTGTACCGGATGGTGCGCCTGCTGATCGTGATAGACTTCTCCCTGATGGTGATCGTCAGCCTGGCGGCGGTGATGGTGGTCTTCAACACCATCCAGCTGACATTGTATGCCAGGCGGCAGGCCATAGAGATCATGAAGCTGGTGGGGGCCGACGGGGCCCACATCCGCCGGCCGTTCCTCCTGGAGGGGATGCTGCAGGGGCTGGCCGGCAGCCTGGCCGGTCTGGCCCTGCTGTACCTGGCCTATCGCCTGCTGTCTTCATACTTTGATATGTTCGGATTCTTCACCGGCCAGCAGCTGCTGGGCTTGCTGGCCTTCGGGGTCTGCCTGGGCGGGCTGGGCAGTTTGATAGCCGTTCAAAAGTTCCTGTTCCGGACCGTACAGCCGGGAAACAGCTGAGAAATTTGCTCTTTACTTTTGGGAAAGATGATTGTATAATTAACCCTGTCTTGAGGGAAACTGCCCAGGTTTGTCCGTCTATAGATGCCAGCTTGATATATGACGGGAAACACGCGAAAATAAATTTTTGATTTTTCGTGTTTTTAGCGGGAGAGAAAAACAAGGGGTGTCCTTCTGAAGCAAGGCAAGTGGCATTTCTCAGGATGACGAAGCAATAATATTAGTTGGGGCGTCCTTCGGAAGTAAGGCAAGTAGTACAGCTCAGGATGACGAAGCAATTCTCTGGAGTAGGGCGATTAGCTCAGTTTTGGTTAGAGCGCATGCTTGACATGCATGAGGTCACAGGTTCAAGTCCTGTATCGCCCACCATTCCGGATTTTCACCAAGTTTGTCAGTGTAAGTCATTGCAATATCAACGCCTTTAACAGGTTCAAGGACATGAGATAGCTCTCTCACAAGGAGGGCTATCTTTTTTAGTGCCTCAAACACTGGAAACAGCGTAAATAGGGGCTTGCGGCCGATTACCAATGGGTTCAAGGATAACATAAAAGCAGCGTAGCGTTTCTCCTCTGAATCTCCTGTCATGAAGCGTCCCTTAGCCAGTTCCGCAAAGCTAAACACCTTGTCAGCCTCCTTTAGGTAGTCCTCGATCTTCTTTTCAGCCGTTACCATAAGATCGGATAGCCGCTCCTGTTCTTTTCTTAATTCAGCCTGCTTGCGGTCATAAGCCTCTTGGTTGATTGCCTGGCCCAATAGGAGGTCGAGTAGTTTTTCCGACTTGGCCTTGCTGATCTCCAGCGCCCGCTGCCTAGACTGCAATAATTCAATGGTATAGTCCTCTGACCGTTGGACATCATCCCTTAAGGTATCCATAGCCCATTGGTGGAACTGGGGCGGGATCTCAAGCTCTCCAAGGATACGGGCAATCTCTGCGTCAATCATTCCTTCCCCTAATTGGGGCTCATGACAATGCCGGTCCTTGCCCCTGGCGCATATATAATAGGTCCAGCTATGGACGTTTCCATTATTTTGCTTTTTGGTCTTCCGGTAACCGCTCATAAGGGATCCACACCGCCCACACCTAAACACTCCTCGGTATGTGAAGTCATGGCTATGCTTCCGGGGCTTCTGGTCACCGCTTAAAATGGCCTGGGCCTGGTCAAACTCTTCCTTGGTAATCATCGGTTCATGCTGCCCCTTGTTCAGCTTGGGATTCCCATCAATCATATATTGAAAGTAGCCATAATAGAAGGGATTCTGAAATAGTTTGTAGAAGTTACTGCGGCAGTATTTTCCACCATTCCTATTGGTCAAACCATCTTCAATCGCCATCTCATATACCTGTTGAAGGGAATAACGGCGTTCTAAAAGACGTTGCCAGCATTTCTTCAGGATAGTGAATCTTTCGGGGTCTTTGACCACAGTGCTGATGGTGTCGTCACTGGTTCTAAGGTTCAAATACCCAACCGGGACACGGCCAGGGCACCATCCCAGACGGATTTTAGTATTCATGCCGACCTTAACTGATGACGATAAATCCCTTTTATACTGGTCTGCCATACCGAATTCGACGTAAAGCAAAATTACATTCTCGTTATAGTTATAAGTGCGTTCCAGCGTCTGTATCCGCTGAATAGCTCCACTTTCTAACCTGGAGAGTATGGCGGCGGTATCAATAGAATTACGGGATAATCTGTCTGTTTTCCAGACTATAATACCATTTGCCTCGCCCTGGTCGATCATGTTCAGCATTTGCTTGAAAACAGGCCTCCCGACCTTTTTAGCAGTATGTCTTTCCTCCAACGGCTCCCCGACAACGGTTAATCCTTCCCTTAGGATCAGTTTTTGCAGTTCCGCTCTCTGGGATTCAATAGAGAGTAGCTGCTTGTTCTTTTCGTCCGTGCTTTTGCGGCAGTAGACGACGTACCGAAGCTGTTTTTCCATGGTCGTTCTCCTTATTTGTGGTGATTATAGTAAATTTTTGTTAAACAGGCAATGCCTACCTGGGGAAAGCCCAGTAAGGCCAGTAAGCCCAGTATCGGGGAGGCTTACTGGCTTTCCTGGCGTTTGATTAGGCGGCAAATCGCTGCCGGATGTCCTCGATTATCTGTTGTTCCCAAACGATGCCGGAATTACCGTTTGGCATGGTGCAGGACGAGAAACCCATAGACCGGAGCATGCGGGATATCTTGTGGGGTGTGAAATGGTAACGTTCTTGCCGATCCACATTGTATCCGTCTGTAATATCCTTGACAGCTAACATGCCGTGATCAACCCTCTGCTCCAAAAGGATCAATATATTGAATAACTGGGCTTCTGAACTGTTCCGCTGGGACATTTTCCGTTCTGCGTCAAGTTGCCGGGCAAATTGGACGAAATGGTCGCTACCCTCGGGGTGGACCAGCATCAAGATTTGGTGTAATGGTTTTAGGATATCGCCCAGCCGGGATAACCCTGGGATTTTGTCCATATCCGGTAAGCCGGTGTCCAAGTGCTTGGCCCGGAAAGCAACGAGTTTTTCCCTAAGCGGCAGGGCGTCTTTTTCCAGTACGTCATTATTGAATGTACGGCGCGCTTCCCGCAGGCTGAGTGTAATGCACCGGCTTTCCAGGATATCGTCTATCGCTTCGTTGGAACTGACTATGGTGGGGCCAAAGGTCGAAAACGAGGTCATGTCCTCAAACGGGCCACGATCTGGATAAAGCACTCTGGTTATTTGATTCTTTTTTTCAAAGCGGCTTAGGAGCAGATCATCACTCTGTGTCGCCAAAAGTCGCTTCCATAGGTCCCGAACGTCAAAAAACAGCGTGGCTCCTAAGTAGGTGGCAAACCGCATAACGTTTGCTTCCCGTAGTGATTGTTCCTGAATGCCCCGATAGGAAACAAAAGTAATACCTGCCCCCGTTCTTGTTTTACCCCTGGCTGGCAGGGCCGAAAAACAGAGGATTGGGAAGTATTCGCAATGCTCCTGAAAATATGTGAGCATATCCCAGCAGGCCAATACCCCATAGTAATCATCGGACGGCAATTCGGATATCGAGCGGTGATATTCGGCCAATTCTGTATATAATTGATGGCCAAACTCACCGGAGGTCATTTCCGGGCTGTTGTAATGCCGTAGCACTTCTTCGGCCCGAGGCAGCATCCAGCGGATACAATCCTTACGGGGTGGGATAAGGGCCTTTTCATCCTGCTCCACCAGGCGCTGGATTTTAAGCTCACCATCCTGTTTTATCAGGAAGACAACCTCCCCGTTATCGTCGGCCAAATCCACCAGGCCTTCGAATTTGGCACACATTTGAAGTTTCTTACCATCATCGGCATCAACCGCCTTGCCATCGTCCAGGTTTTTCTGGAATTCCTTGACCTTTTTCCTGTAGGCTGTAACCTCGGCCGTCGATAACCCAAACCGTTGCTTAATATCCCGGCTAAGGTATGTTTCAGCCTGCAATTTATCCAATAAGGCTAAATCCCTGAGGACAGGCTCAAGAACTGTTGGTAACTCTATCTTATCCGTATCCTGGGGAATCTGGAAGACGCGGTGCCGAATTATATCCTTGGCCTCTGCCATGAGGGTTTTGAACTCCTCCGGCGAATGTCCTTGAAAATACTCGTTCAGGTCGTTTCCCTCCGGCAAAGTCAGAATTCTCGCTTTACTGCCCAACATGGAACCAATTTTTAAAGCAGCCTGTTGTCCCGGGTTGTCAGCGTCCATAGCCACATATACCGTCTTGCACCTGGAAAAACGGTCAATGTACTCCGGTTTAAAGGACGACGTTCCTAGTACGGCGACGGACGGAAAACCTGCCTGTATCGCTGAAAGGCAGTCGGGAATGCCCTCGGTCAAGACAACGATCTCATGCCGTAAATCATCCTCATTATAAAGATATCGGATTTCGCCCTTGAGGTGTAAGTGTCTGGGTTCAATGTTCCCAAGGGCTCGGCCAGACATATGGACCACCTGACCGCGTTTGACGTTCGGGAATACGATCCGTCCGGCGAAATGGTCCTTATAATCCGCCCGCACTTTCACCAGGACACCGGCTTCAACGCATAATCCCGGTAGCTTATTACAGCCATCAATAAGATATTCGCCAAGAGTTCCGTCTCCATAGCCTACCTGGTGCCGTTTAATGGTATCTTCATTAAACCCGCGAATGTTAATCAAATATTCTTTGGCATCGGAAGATAACTGCTGGTGATGATACCAGGCGGCATGGTTTAAAATGGAGTCAATCTCTTTTTGCTTGGCAATCGCCAGTCGCTCTTCATCGGTAAAGGAGGGGAGGTCCATGCCGATTTCCCCTGCTGTCATCCTCAAGGCCTCCATGAAGCTCATGCCATCTTGTAATTCCAAAAAACGGAAGACATCACCGCCCCGGCCACAACCAAAACATTTAAAGTACTGTCCTTTGGTGTTAACTGACAGGCTGGGGTTAGTATCGGTGTGAAAAGGGCAGAGGCCCTTATTATGACCGTCAAGTTTAACATACCGTCCAATCACCTCTGAGATGTCAATCCTTTCCTTGACCGTATCCACAAAATTCCTAATATCATTCATTCTTTTCATCCTCCTGCGACTTACAAATTAATTGTTGGTATTGTTCCGCTGTCATCGGCCTGTATACAAATTTATATAATGCCAATAACCTGCGTCCGTGTTCCGCCGCCTCCGCCAGTGTAATACGTTCCCCTATCAATTCCTGCCATAAGGTCTGAAACTGAAGGATGTCGGGATTTGACAAAGGCATATTTGCGGCTTGTTCCTGTTGCGATAATTCATTTTGTTTCATCGTAAATAAAAATCCTTTGGGACGGGCCGCAATGAACGACCCGCCCCTTGTCGTTGGTAACTAAGCGGGATATTCGTGGTGCTGAACACCATCAAGGATATCGCCGCCTTTGCCGTGTTTATTGCCGCCGTACTGCTTGAAGAAATAGGCAACCCCGGCCCGGGCACACTGGTCCCGTATCCCCCTAGCCCAGTCGGGATCCATGGGCCGGAAGATCTTGCCGCTCTCGCCGCCGGCAACTACCCAGTGAATCCCTTTTAGATCGAGATCCGGCAACGCCGACAGCAGGGGTTCCGCGCTTATCCACCGTATGGCCGCTGGGACCTGCCGTAGGTCGTCCAATCGGTGCAGGTATTCTGGCGACTCGACGGTAACCCCGGCCCAAATATTCGGGGTCCAGGTTAACCTTGGAGCCATCTCCGCCATCCGCTCGCTGCGTTTGGTCAATACCTGGAATTGGTGTTGTGGAAGACTGTTCATCACAGCGAAAATTTGCTGGATGAATACCTCCGGGACATCCCGATGGAAGAGGTCGGCCATCGAACAGACGAATATGCGGGTTGGACGCCGCAGTCTTGCCGGTTCGCCGAGCGTTGACGGGTGGGTTACCACCACATCGAAGCCAGCCCGGTATTTTTCCGTCTTGGGTGATCGCTGCAGGCGGTGCGTAATCCTTTCCGCATAACATCTGCCGCAACCGTCACTGGCGTGGGAACATCCTGAGATCGGGTTCCAGCTGGCTTCCGACCATGAGATCTTTGTGTTTTCGGACATTTTGTTTCTCCCTTTGTTGTTGAGAAGGTTTTACTTCTCGATATTAATATTGAAAGCATCCCAGAGCGGGCGCTTTTTAAGGTCGCTCCATTGTAAGGCGAGTTGTTCAATAGAAGGTTCAAAGAATGTTCAAAAAAAGTTCAAGATTTATTATTGAACAATAATAAAAAGCAGATACAGCATAAACTTACTTTTTGAACAAAAAAAAGATGGGCTAAAAAAAGCCCACCTTTTGCTGGTTTGCCCATTGAAGACCATATTTAAATAAAAAGGGCACTCCATAATTATGGAATGCCCTGTAACGGTATATCGTCAGCGATTAAATGTTATCGCATTTTAACTGGTAGCCGATTTTATGTTTGGTAAAAACAACCTCGCGGCCAAAGCGATTATCTAATAATTTACTTAATGAATGGATATGGGTATACAGAAGTCTGATTTGCTTGCGGGATAATTTTTCAACACCATCAATTCCTCTTATACAATCTGTAGTATGATTATCAATAATAGTACGATAAAGATCCAAGCTTGAGCAAGTACGACCGTGGTGACGCATTAAATAAGAGCAAAGCCGTTTGAGCTGCTGACCAGTTATAATGATTTCCTTGTCATAATAAATATTGCCATATTCGCCAATAGATAGAGGGTGATAGGGGGGATTGTTAATAATTTCCTGTTCTGGTATATTTAGTTGAACCGCAGATTCCGGTGGTGGCGGGTTATGACGGAATTCATAATCTTTGTTGATATCATCTAACCCCGAATTAAATTTACCAGGCTGGATATTGACGATATATTTTTCAATACCACCGTCCGGAACAAATTCCATGGGCCCATCATCATTGGGGCCTGATATATAACCAGACGGAATAACTTCAGCAATCTCTATGCCATAATCAGATGCCACTCCCGTTATCAGATCCCCTAAAGAAATATGCTCTAAGGACACATCGCTGGCCAATATTTCTAAATTGGAATCAGCCTTGGATAAGATTCGCTTTAGCTCAATCGCCTTTAAAAGCTGATATAGATCATCACGAAAATTATTGTCAACAATAGCGGGGCTCATGGTTAAATTTTCTCCGATAAACTGTGTACATTACGGGGGTAGTAAGCGGTAAATCTCGGATCATGTAAGGCGCTGTAATCCATTGTGTTGGTCGTAACCTGTTGGTTATAAATAAGATAGCACGTAACACTTTCATCTATCAGACCAAAAGTAAGGTGTATGAGGTAAGTCCATGATTTTGACTAGGATACAGGCGTTTATTTACGGGATTTTTCGCTTTCTCTGTGCAGAGGACCCCAGAGGCTCGGAATTGTGTCGAATGTAACTTATTATATACTATAGTCTTAGTAAAACTTTTCAAATTTCCCGTTTTTCCCCCAAGAAATTTCGATATTTTGGTATAGAAATTGGCAAAATCGGTCGGTGAGCGGCGGGGTGGGGTAATTGTCTATTTCCTGGGCCTGGATTTCTTTTTACCAATGCTCGCCATTAACGGTGCGGTTATTTTCTCGTACAGCCCGAATAAGTACTCTATCCGCTGGCGCTCACTATCAAAAGGCTGGGAACGATAACACAGATCTACCGCCCGATCCAATTCGGCATGGGCCTTTACCAATTTGGGCGGCATGGACAAGGGGTCATATAAGTCAGCCAAGGTAGAATCTGGGTATTCCATACGAACGTCCAGTACTGCCTGGGCAGCAACCTCCACGGACTTACGTTGCTTGGGGGATGGGTCCTCCGGCCATGGATAATTATTATAAACCAAGTTGCTTGAATAACGATATCGGGACTCTAATCGCCCGCATACTTGGCGAACCCAGACCATATGCATCATCGATGACAACACACCAAAATGGTACATACCAGCGTTAGGTACGCACGAACAACTATCATGAATAATAGTGGATGCCGGGAAGTATCCAAAGGGAATGTATTTACGGGTCTCGGATGAATGCCGTGGTATTACGATATAACGTCCCTTTGGCTGCCTTATTTCCGCAAAAAGAGATGCCTCCGATGCCTTGCGACGGGTCGGCTCCTTCTTGCTGGCAAGCCTAAAATCACGGACAGCTTCAACCCGTTTCCGTATTCCTGGAATATTCTTAATATCGGCCGGTGATGCATCTACCAACCAAAGACACCAACGGGGTATAGAATACAGGTATTCTTCGGCACACAACAACGGCTTTAGATACTTCTTCGCCTCGGGATTTTCGTTTAAAAACGACTGGCGATCCTTTTCTTCAATTATCAAATGGCCGCCATCCGTTGGTTTATTCCCATACTCACATAACGGCACATTACAAATAGGTCTGCTCCTCGACAATACAGGTATATCACTGCCTTCGATCAAATAGGGGCTGATATTGCGTACAGTTTCAATTGTAACTTTACTGCCTTTGTCCTGGTAATCATAAAGACGCTTATTGGGTATATCATTGGTAGCAAAACCTATAATAACGACATGAACGTGGGCTTTGCCTCTTGCCTCGCTTTCCCACGGAAACGTGCGATGGGCAAAAAGTATTTTTATCTTATAATTAGCAAAAAGAAGCGACCAAAGTGCCCCAACCTGCTCGCCCTGGCTTATGGAACTGGTAGACACAAAACCAACTACTATTTGGGTGCCTTGTATGTATTCGGCAGCTTTACGATACCAACCAGTCACATAATCTAATACACCAGTGCCTTTAGCTTTATCCCAAACTAAATCCATGTCTTCATTTTGATCTTCCGACATTAGATGTTTGCCAATGAATGGCGGATTGCCCAAAACATAACTGCACTTGCCCACCGGCAAGACCTTTTTCCAGTCCAATCGCAGGGCATTATCGCAAACGATGGTTGGGCTCTTCCGCAACGGCAGTCGTACATAATATTCGCCAAAAGCCGCCGATAAAAGATTGTTCATCTGATGGTCCATCAGCCACATGGCAACCTCGGCAATGCGGGACGGCCATTCTTTGATCTCGATACCATAAAAAGCATCCACATCCAGTATAGACAAATGGCCGATATCGTGCACCTGTTGACCGCCGTACATCTCTTTCAGCATGTCAATTTCCAACAATCGTAATTCTCGGTAAGTGATTACCAGGAAATTGCCGCAACCGCAAGCCGGGTCCAGGAACCTTAAACCGGTTAGCTTCTGATGGAACCGCTTTAACTCGGGTTTGTTCTTCTTTATTTTCTCAAACTCGGCCCGCAAGTCGTCAAGGAACAAGGACCGAACCACTTTTAAAATGTCTCTCTCTGAAGTATAATGACCTCCGGTCTGCCTGCGCTCCTTCGGTTCCATAACGGCCTGGAACAGGGAACCAAATACCGCTGGGGATATCTGCGCCCAATCAAAATGGGTCGAGGCCAGCAGAGCATTTCTCATATCCCGGTTGAAATCGGCAAAGCCCAGATGTTCAGAGAAAAGATCGCCATTTACATAGGGAAAGGCGGCCAGAGTCTCGTCCAGGTTTTTCTGTCTCTTCTCTAGTGGCGTATTAAGCACTTCAAACAAACGGGCCAGGTGCAATCCTAAATCTGACCCATCGGCCGCCGTGCGATTTTCCAAATATAGGTGGAAAGCTTCCCGGTCAAATATTCCAGTGTCCTCGGCAAACAGGCAGAATAGCACTCGAACCAGAAAACGCTCCAACTCATGGCCGGAATATCCTCCAGCTTCCAACGCATCATGCAGATTACCAAGTCTGCCTACCGCTTCGATGTTGATCGGGTCCTGGGCCTCAAAGACCTGCTGTTTGTAGCCTGGTATAAAGGCGAAAGAATGGATATTCTTGTGGAAGTCGGCCAATGTAAACTCGGTGGTCTGCACCCGCCATTGGTCGAATAAGGGAAGGTCAAGCTGTCTATCCGGCTCCAGGTCATGCAGGGCAACTCGGGCGAAATCGGAAACAATCACATATCGGGGTATTTCGTTGTGCCGGCCGGACCGGGCTAAATCTTGTATATACTGGAAGGCCTGGGAACCAGCTTTGCTCAGGTCTTTTCCCCGGCTTTTATGCTCCACCAATAAAAGTCCGCTCCAAAAAAGGTCAATATACCCGTATTGGCCTTTTATGTTTTTTACTGGCTCCTCAAAGCTGGCCACCACCCGGCGCTTGATACCAAAAACGGCAAAAAACTCATCCCAGAATGTCTTGGCCTCGGCATCCTCGCGGGTTTCCGTGGCCCAATCGTGGGAAAAGGCTATGGCGTTATGTCTTATTTCGTTCCAGCTTAGAGGCATTAATTATATCTCAATTGTATTATAACAAGAACGCCGTTGTCTTCCGTCATAATCAAGGCAATAATAAATAATATTAAAAGAGACCAGCGCATATTATTGTTAATACGATGGCCCTAAAATACATGTGTTTTAAAAGGAAAGGACTCTCTTTTCATTTTACCAACCACTCTTGCGGAACAAGTTTTTTGCCACCTCTCCATTCTTCCACCATATTCACATTGGGCAACTTCCCCCAAATGGATTCCGGGGCATGATCTAATACAACAATTTGGAAATCTTTATTTGCATCAGAAATCACCTTAGAAAACACTTCAAATGCTTTGCGAACAGCTTCAACATCTTCATCAAGATACTGTGGATCATCATCGACCAAATTTCTTTTGCCTGCTAATTTTTTTGGGAAATATACTTGGCTTGGTTGGTCAAATACTATGAAATTTGGAACGGGGTTTTGTTTTAATCCCTGAAAATATTGATGAAGCCCTAACAGCACGGCAATATGATAAGATAGCCAATTTGAACCACTGCCAATTTCCCACAGGAAATCTTTTCTGTCTACGTTTTGTATGGAAATAGTCAAATCATCAATTGATAACATAATGGGAAGTTCCGGCTTTTCGCAATCTAAGTTTGGTAATAATTTACCAGCATTTAGGTTCACGGCGTTAACCGCACGATTTGTTCTTTCCTTAACATTTCCCACGGAGATTAATTTTTCTAATTTTGTGACTCTCTCCTGAAGGTCAACAATTTCTACAGTTAGATCTTTATCTGTACCAAGACTTTCATATACTTCTAACGCTTGTTCAATATTACCTATGAATCGTGATATCGTCAAAGTGTCGTATTGCCTTTTACGAGCCTCATCTGATGTATTTTCAAGTTGGCGGATTCGAATACGTATACCTTTCAATTTATCGCACACAATGTCCAACTCATTTCGGACCCGCTCATACTCACGATCAAACACAATTGGGATCGTATCAAAATCCCCACTATTAGATTCAATATCTTGTAAAGCATTTTGTAACTTTTGCAATTCTGATGTAGCTTTTTCCATTTGACTCCCACATAAAGGACAGTCATGCTTGGGTGTATTCAATGTCCCCATCCAATTGGATACCTTTAAGCGCTCACGTTGTATCGCCAATGCAGATTTGTACTCACTTACAGTTTCACGAAGGTTAGTCATTTCCAACAATCGTTGGCGAAGACTTGAAACCTCAAAAGCAATAGATTTTTCTTCTTTATTTAGGGCCATCAACTCCGTTATAGCTTCAGTTACTGTTGTTGAAGTTGTTCGTGCTTCCCATTCATGTGATTTTACAATTTCATTTAAAATATCAATTAACTCAGATACTGTGGTGGTAGAAATCACACTTTTTGTTGTCAACCCATATTCTTTTGCTTCAGAGACCCTAGTTTTGATATCTGCAATCCAACGTTCTGATGTTTGACGTAGATTCTTTAATTCACTTTGCTTTTTCCGAAGATCTCTTCTTAACGTAGAGAGTTCATGCTGTTTAGCTAATAAGCCAGCTGTTATTGCCCCAAGAATATAAGGGAAAATGCTTTTCAACTTTTCTCTATGTTCATAGGTATCAGCTTTATAAAATAAAACATCTGGATTGGCAATTATATTCTGTGGCTGAAAAATAAAAGCTCCAAGATCACGGAAACTGGGCCGCCCACTGAAACCAGAGCCTGTTTCTGCAAAATCGAAATTGAGCGCCGTCAAGCCTGACAACGAATCAAGAGTATGCTTGACAACATCGCTCGTTGTGTTTTTTTCTTTGATATATTTAGGTATAAGAATGTTCTTACCTTCCAATATGTACATATCACTCGTCGATTTCTGAATGCCTGGTTCCCTCCTGGCAAATAGCTTTTGATCAGTTTCGGTTTCCACAAGCAAACCGAACCAGCCACATGCATCTCTAATCGTGTTCACCGGAATAGTACATTTTTCAGAACCCAAGCAATAGTCTATGATAGGTATAATCGCTGATTTGCCAGTTCTGGAGGCCCCGGTTATTACATTAATACTGCCGCTTTGAAACGGTAATATTCTAGGATCGTGGGAGAAATCCTTAGGCCATAGAATTATACTTTTAATCTGTAATTTCATACTATAATCCAATCTTAAGGGTTAGGCCTATTTCATGATTTGTTAGTGGGGCACACCAAGTGCCTAATTTTTCAGCCAGTGTGATCAATATTTTTATAGATTCTGAGAGCCCCGCTTTAGGGGGTGTTATTGATAAAGGGATGACAGTGGCTTTATCAACGTTGATGATTAGTAGATTTGATGCTACGGCAAGCATCAATGAATTGAGCGTAAGATCTTTAGTGCAATTGATTTTTGAGTTCAGCGAAACAAGCAGATCATTTTTTGAAACTGCAGACGGTGAAAACTTATCCGTAAATGCCCTCAAACCAGAAGAGCCTCTTGTCGCAACCATTATTTTAGCTGTTTCATCATGAAAAAGTAACGGAAGCACAATGAAAAGTAGCGGCAAATCGGGGTGTTTTCTATTTGATTCGCTACTTTCAAAACCAGCAACAAAACGCCATAAGAGTAGAGCCCCTAACGCTGGATTTTGGACATTATTAACTTCTTTATTTAGTGCTCGTATCATTCTCGCTCGGATCTATCATGTCATTTTTTAGTAGTTGTAAATAATCAGGATGCCATCCAACTTTTTCGATATCCGCAAGTGCATTGTAGCTGCCAGGTATAAAATGAGAAGGTGTTTCCATTGCTTGTAAATGTGCGCGATGTAATGAACACTCAGAATAGAGAATCTGGCCTTTTGCAGATGGTGATGCATTATTCTGGTTAAGAAATGTTTTAGTCCGTAGGTTCTTCCAGGTTCTAATCAAATTATCTTCAAATTCATTAAAGCTTTCTTCAAAAACCAATCCCTTTTCACTCCATTCCGTTCTAGCACTTGAAGCTTTTAAAAAATCTATAATTGCTCTTATTTTTTGATCGTCAGGTGATTCAATAAATTCAAGTTGACGAACGTATTTCTTCAACCTCTCTGCATTAATTTCTGTAGGATCCGGATCCCGAGCAAAGCTGCTGAGAATCGATTTGGAGCTACGTTTACCAATAAAACTTACCAATGTAGTTCTGAATTCAGAAACCTTAATAATTGCAGCTTCGTTATTTTCTATCGCACGATCAATTTTATCTTTAACCCACCCCAAAGCATATTTATTTAAATCTTCAATTATCTCATCCGGGCAAAGCAATTTTGAAAATATATCACGCAAATCACTTTGTGGACTACCACTACCTGTTTCAAGTTCAAAGGAGCATATTATCTTACTGATAAGATCTTTGTCATCGTTAAATATATGTTCTACAAAAGCACTGATTCCCAGAGCTACTGAACTACGTTTTTCAAATGCAGGTGCCTTGCCCCACAATTCCGTTTGGGCGCTTATTAGAGCTTCTTTAGCTTGAGCAATAGTTTTTGCGTTGCTGAATGATTCAGCAATTGGCCCTGTAACCTTTTTTGACACATAAATCTTAAAAAGGGTATTATCGGGATCGAGTTCGCCTTTTTCAACAGCAGTTAACCAATTATGAAATGTTTTCCAAAAATCTATAGAACGATCCGATACTGGGTTCCCATTTGAAGTACTTTTCGATTGAACAGCAAGTTTCCCCTCGCCAGGTGTTTCAACGCCAATATCCTCAAATACTTCAAGGCTCACAATTGATTCTTTTCTGCTCTGAAGTAATAAAGACACGAATAGTGTTTGTTGAAGCGAATACCCCAAGAACGATCCGGGTACGTGAGGAGTGCGCTTCTGATGTGCATCAGTACTTGATTCTTTCATTTTATCTAAAAGAAACTTAACTATACCATATATTTATATACCCAATTGTATAATAACTTAAATGTCATATTTTGTCAACAGCAAATATGCATATCAAATATTATTAATAATATTTATGCAATATATAACTATTAAAGCTAATAGTTTAGAAATGATACTCAAATATAAATTCCGAAGAAGATATAAATATAGTGTTACGATTAAAAAGCATGGCAGGGCAGTTTGCATAACGCCGGTTATGTAAACCCTCTGGGCGTAGCACTGGGGTAAGGCAAGGGACAAGGGACCATAATGCGCATTATGGGTCAGGCGGCGGAATAGCGACAGGTGGAACGATCGACCTGGAGCTGGCCTGGAGCCGCCGTCTTTCCCGGTGGCTATACGGTGCCATGCCGAAACCCAGCGCCGCTACCCTGCAAGCGATTCAAGGATATCTGCCGGCCTGGAGTAATAAAGCAAAGGCCCAGGATCGGCTTTAGCCAACCATGTGCCTGAGCGGAGCCCGATGTAGATTAAGTAGCGGAATGAAGAAGGTCGAAGGCTTTTGATTTTATCAACACCCTGCCAATACTAATATTCCTCTTTGATTTGATAAACATTACCAATTAAAGGATTATTTATTTCACTTTTTATAGCATAGTATTGATATGTATCTAATGTATCGAACACTATCTTCGCCTTCTCGATTACACCATCGTACATCTCATTTTCTTGCCCATCTAAAACCACAAGGCATTTATCGCCTATCTGAGCAAAGTATGCTATGTGTATGCTATCTGGACTAAAAGTAAGTGTTGCTTCCCCAATGGCATCACACATCTTCTCCTCTGTGCCATCAACAACTACACATTGTTTATCACCTAGTAATGCCACATAACCAACCCGCTCGCTGTTCGGGCTAAAACAAAGATGGCCGATGCCATCATACGGTTTCCCTTCTACTCCATCCACAACTACACGCTGTTTGTTGCCCGATTTAGCCAAATACGCTATGTGTTGGCTATCTAAACTAAAAACAGGGCATCCTTCACCAATGCCATCGTATTTTTTCTCTTCTTTTTCATCTACAACTACAAACACTTTTTTATCGTATTGCGCCACGTATGCAATGTGCCTGCTATCAGGGCTAAAAACAGATTGCCCCAACCCGATGCCATCAAAATGTCTCCCCTCCTTACTATCGATAACATAAAAGTATTTATCACCCATTCTAGACCCATAAGCCAAATGCTTACTATCAGGGCTAAAAACAATACTTCCTTCTAATATTTGATCATACTTCTCCCCCTCTTTACCATCTACAACAACGAAACGATCAACTCCCAATCTTGCCATATAAGCTATTTTCTTGCTATCCGAACTAAATATCGGTCGAATACCATAGTGAGTAAAATCATAGATTTTATCTTCTTTTCCATCCGCCACAGCAAACTGTTTATCACCCATCCTCGCACCATAAGCCAAGCGCTTACTATCAGGGCTAAAACTTAAACTGTCCTCTGAAATGCGATCATACTCTCTCTCCTCAAATCCATCAATGACCATAAACTCTTTTATACCCGTCCTAGCCACATAAACGATGCGATTGCTATCTGGACTGAAACAAAGATTATCAATGTGATCATACTGTTTGCCTTCCACCCCATCTGCTACCACAACATACTTCTTACCCATTTGTGCCAAGTAAGCAAACCGACGACTATCTGAACTAAATGATATTTCAAAGATACAATCATATTGTTTCTCCTCTATTCCATCCACAATGACAAACGACTTCTTAACTGATCCTGCTATATATGCAAATCGCTTACTATCATTGCTGAAGATAGGTGTGCAAACACCACGATATTGCTTTCCTTCTTTTCCATCAATAACTGCAATGAGTTGCTTACCTGATTGTGCAACATACGCCACACGTTCGCTATCAGGGCTGAAAATGGGATATTTAAACAGTGTATCATACCGTTTGTCTTCTTTCCCGTCGATAATTACACTCTGTTCGTTATTGTATTTATTGACATAGGCTATTCGCCTGCCGTTTGGGCTTACTGTGAATAAGTCTTCCATCCATGTATGATATTTTAATTGTCTATCCTCCGCTCTATAGAAGTGGGTATGGTGCCACACAGAAAAATCGATTCGAGCAATAAATGACTTTGCTATTTTTTTTCTGCTTTTATTATCATTATTCATCTCGGCACATGAAGGATACGATGTTTTAGCCGAATTCTCTATCGTTGTTCTTATATCAGATTTTGAGTTACTTTCATCAATATCATTTAATAGTTCCCCATCCTCAGAATAAATTTCATTAAATGAATAGTTACACTGAGGACACAGGGGCGAGACTTCAGGAACTCCCCGGTAAGAACATCTAGGGCACACTTTTACTTCATCATAAGCACTTGTAGGATAGTTTGGCTTACAACTTCTTTCACCAGAATATTCACCTGTCTTTTGATAATTTACGCCGACAGAAGTTGAATCTATGTTATCCTTGGACTTAAAAATCATATAGAGGACAGCACCAATGATAAAAATAACCCATTCCATAGTATTTCTCCACGTAATAATAATATAATAAGGGTAGCAATATTCTTACCAATAGTCAAGATATAATATTAACACTATAGGTTGGTTTTTATCCCCCTTGTCAAAATGGTAATATTCATAAAAAGGGGGAATATGGACATATACCAACAAATAGGCAAACAGATCAAAGTCATCCGTAAAAAGACCGGATACACCCAGGAAAGACTGGCGGAAAGCGCCGGATTGAGCCTGAATTACATCCATATGATAGAATCCGGCAAACGTGCGCCTACGGTGGACACGCTTAATAAGATCGCTGGTTGCCTGAAGGTCAAGCTCAGGGACCTTTTCTCAACGGACCTCCCGGCACCGATCCTAAAGAAGCAAAAGACCATAGAACTTACATCAGAAGAATACAAACAATTGCTGACAACCATCAAAACACTTAAGAAAAAGACCCGCAAAAACCTGTGAAATTATCACGGGTTTTTTAGTGCCTCAGCGTTCATTCCCCCTACACCGCCACCCGGCCGGATTAACTACTTATTCTCTTCCTCTGAATAATACCCGCTTGATCCGATAACCATATTATCCAGCACCCGAATCCCCAATAACTGGCAAGCCTCTCGCATCGTGCCCCAAAGCTGTCTATCCTCCGGCGATGGGTTGGTCTCTCCGCTAGGGTGGTTATGCACCGTTATAATGCTTGGTGCTCCGCTGGCCACCACTCCCCTTAAAACAAGCCCTGGCATCACCCGGCAGCTATCGGCGCAACCCATGGCAGTCATCTCCTTCTTTACCACCTTGTTCTTAGTGTTGACGTGCAGAACCCAAAATATCTCCCTATCAGCCAAAGCCTCCTTTTGCATGTATTCATATACCGCCTGCGGGCTGCATAACGGCCTTTTAGAGATGGCTTCGGATACTTTGATCAACTCCAATGGGGTCGCTTTGTAACGTTTCATATTTTCCTCCTTTTTGGGCACAAAAAAAGAGCCACTCCGTTATTGGAATGGCTCTTATTCATGCTGTTTATTCTTCATGGCGATCCTTGCAATTGGGACAGTACTTGTCCGGACAGTAGACCTCCGTTTCCCTTCCCATATAGACAATAATCGCTGTGTGGCCGCAAAGTGGACACGCGGCCCTGACCTCTAGCCTTTCGGTAAAAACTTTCTTTCGCCCCGTCTTAAGGGCTATGGCTATAGAATGCATATTCCCTCCTATAAGTTAAAGTAATCGCCTAACCACAGGCAATTGTTGTAATTGATTTGTCCGGGTTCGTGAAGAATGTAATCCACAGCCTTTTGAGCCGCTGATGCCGCACAAATGATAAGCTTCTTATCGCCCTTGAGCCGCTTTAACCAATGGTCGATGTAGGCGGCCTGGTTCCGGATAGTGATGGGGGCTATTCCAGCATAAGCACATAGGAAGGAGGATCCAATCTCCGCTATCAGCTCCTCGTTGCTGTAAGCGGCATTAAACCCTGCCTTGTCATAGCTATTATTCCGGTCTAACCTTTTTTGGTGGCCTGTGGAATGAACGGACTCGTGCCAAAGGGTGCTGTAAAACTCCTCCGGGCTGTCAAACCACTCCCGGGCCGGCATCCCGATCAAGTCTTCTTTCCTATCGTAGTAAGCCCCTCTTGAGCCTATCAATCCCGGTTTATTTGGCATATTGGCAAACACCGTTTCGCAAGCCTCGATGGGATTAATCTCCTTTCCTATTTGGGGAATCTTCTCCGCCGGGATCCCTGTAGTCTGCTCTAAGTTGAAAACACAGTAGTACCTCATCAACGGCACCTCGGTTATCTCCCCGGATTGTGAATTGATGTGTTCCAACAACCGCCAGTAAACGATCCTGAATGCCCTCGATCCCGGCTTAACTTGTCCGCCCAATTCCGTTATCTGGTTAAAGGTCGCATAAAAAGGGCTGACATGTTCCGATAGGGACAGAATAAGTAAATTGATTCCGTGATACTGCCTCTTGCTGATCATGTTCATTGGTAGGCGGGTCTTCCAAGGTTTTTGCCAGGGTATGGTGCCCTTCTCAAATGCCTCCAATATCTGATCCGTTACGATTTGGGCGACATCGGGCTTAAATTCCTTGGTCCTGGTGATCATGGCTTTCTCCTTTGTTTTAGGTTACGACCTGCCGATATGACAGGCCCTAGAACTTTTCATGCCATTGTTTCGGGGTGGCTTCCTTACGGCCCTTGCACTTGTCCTTAGCCTTGAGCTCCTTGGGACATCCGTAGGCCGACACGTTGTACCCGGCATTGATGAACACAGCAAACTTACACCCAATGCAGGTCTGACTTTCCGGCCATTGGTTGATCCTGAGTTTGGTTGACATGAATTTTCTCCTTTTAGTGGTTTAGATTTTGTTACCATTAGTGACTCAGAGCTTCGAGTATGTGCTCCGACCAGCTTACGGCCAGTTCTAAATTACCGGCGTTGTAAGCCTCGTCCTGCGCTCTTTGGCAAGCCTGGATAAAGTCCCATAGCTCGTGTGACATAGGTTCCTCCTTGTTACGGTTAATAAAAAAGGGCCTGCCGATTTGACAGACCCTGGGGGAAACAAAAAAAAGCCCCACCTCGGTTAAGAGATGGGGCTTTCTAAACGTTCTACAGTTCAACCTTAGCAAGAAATTCGGTGGATTTGCAGAAACATATGACATTCGAAAACGAATATGTATTGGCTCAACGGACAGGACTGGGATGATAGTACAAGCAATTATGTTTTGATTGGCTAAAGTAATTCCGTTGAAGAGGAGGAGCCGCCGCTGGTCAACACGAATAACAACGATCTACACCATTCTTCTAAATTTGGTTTGTTTCACAGATCTAGTGGTTGCATCTGGCTTTTGTAATATTTAAAAAATGCCATATTAACATTATCATCTCAAAGAATTTTATTGACAAATCATCCTTGTTATATTATTATATGGACTGGTTATAGTGCTATATTGGTTAAAGTAGCATCAATAATAAATATAGGGGTAAAAATAATGCTGGGAAGAGAACGTTTATTAATATTTGCTATGTTATCCAGTGTGTTAATGCTATTATTTGTCGGTTGTGGTACAAGCGGTGCAGGCCCCGGGACAGATACTGAATCGGGCGATGCCGGTGTTCTAACATTACAGGCGCATCCGATAACAGATAGCACTTCGGTTGAAGGAGAACAAAGGAATAAAATATATGTTTCCTTAACAACCAACCCAATAGCAGCGGGTGCTTCAATTACTTTTACTGCTGCACGAGTAAATGATGTTTTAGTAGATATTTTCCCAAAGTCAATAACAGTAACAACTGATAATAATGGTGTTGCGAAATGTTCTTTTGTGGTTAGTATTCATGGAGAGACAGATTTCACTTGGTCGTCTAAAGAGTATTGGCCTGGTGAGGAATTTACAATAAAAGCTACGAAAGGTAGCGTCTTTACCATAATTAACTGTAAACAATGGAGATTTCTCAGGGTTGAATATGATTATATGGCAAATTGCCAAGTATTGTTTGAATGGATGTCTAATCCGAACGAAGTTGGGTATACACAAAGCCAAAATATATTCTCCGGTTGGAGTATCTATAAATCACAATATCCTGAAAGGAATTGTTATTCGGACTTTAAAAAAGACCTAACCACTTATCTAAAAACAGACCAGATAAATTTAAATGCGAATATATTTGCAACTGAAGATGACCGTAATACGTTTTTAAAAAATAATGCAAATCGTGGTCCTGGGGTAGCTTCACCAGCATCCAATTATACAAGCTATCCATTATATATAGCTGGTGCCCAAGGTGTTGCCTGGACAACAGGATCAGGAAGTCAGATATACGGACAAGCCTCCGTTGATACATGGCCTGGCTGGGCAATGGTATATGTTGGGCGTATAAGGAGCGATATATCATCTCCAACACAACAAGAAAAGGTAATTAAATATGCGGTGGTTCATGAAATGGGCCATCAACTGGGTGGTCTTACGGATTGGACAAGCGTTAATCATAGCGGAACTGTGACTACGGATTGTGTAATGGGATCGTATCCGTTTTCAAACGATGATTTATATGACCCTAAATTTTGTTTAAAATGTGTAAATACAATGAAAATTAGCCTGTTCAATAATTATTAAGTATTAGGAGGAAATAAAATGATTAAGAACCTTGTTTTTCTATTTCTGATTGTATTTCAATCAATTAGCTTTGCCGGTGAGGTGTCTTTTAAAGTACAGGTGGAAAAGGATACGTATTTGTTAAAAGAACCAATATTTATTAGATGGTCTGTAGTTAATAATGGAAAGGAAGTCCTAAGGTATGAGGATGTAGGACCAACTTATGGCAATATGAAATATATTTTAGTTAATGATAGAGGATCAAGTATCCCTTGGAATGGTGTTCATACGGATTACTTGCGCGAAGCATTGTGGCATGGAGCAATACCCGTTGGGGATTCTTTAGTAAATGATTTTTATATGCAAGATAAAAATTTACTTAATGGCACAAGAAACCTGATAGAAGGAAAATATTCTTTTACGGTTATTATTGATGAAAACACATTTATCCATCAACCTCAAATAATATCAAACACCGTCCACTTTGCAGTTATTAAACCGAAAGACACTAAAAGCAGTGGCTATGATGATTATGCGACTATAATGAGTAAAAAATATACGAGAGCAACGGATGAAGTTAATGATTGGGAAATTTTTGTTGTAACCTACCCCCACAGTGTTTATACCCCCAATGCCATACGGCAAATAATTTCCATTTATCGGACTATTCTGAACGATAAAATTTCTGTACATAAGTGGGATCAAACATTATTTAAAGGATACCCAGATAATCTCATAACGGCAGAGTATCTTACCTACATGCTCTACTATTATGAATCTACTATAGATTCTAAAGAGCGAAAAAGATTGATGTCGTTGTTAAATAAAATGATTGAAGAATCCCCCAAATCAAAATCCGGGATTCTGGCAAAGGCTGCCTTGGATCGTAAAAAAAGGACAGGTAAGTTTTGTGGTTTTGGCGCTTGGCCATGGGTGCCGGTACCCCTGAATGAAAGGGTTAATGGTTTTAAATATATTGAAAAATAACATATAAAAAAGCGATGGGGAATAAAATGAAAATAAATATAATATTTTTTAGTTTACAAATGCTATTATTTGTAAACATAGCTGAGATATATGCTCAACAAAGTAAAGCAGCTTTGCATAATGATAAATCGACAGCAACATCGAAAAGCATTGAAAATCTATGCAACACAATTCCATCAATGCCGGAAGAAGGAAAAATACAGGCTGTAATAAATTCTTTTTTTATGGGTATTGTGCTTGGGGACAGTGATAGAGTAGTGGCAGCATGTCGTTTTTCTAAAGAAGATAAATCAAAAAGACAGTCGCTTGTAAAATTTACACAATTGTATAAAAATGTAAAATCCAACGAGGGGAAAGGCAGTCAATATATAGAAAAACCATTGTGGGATTTGATCTGGAAAGTAAATAAAACTATAAATATAAAAAATAATATTCAAGACATACCTGTCCAAATAGGGTTTAAGACGAGCCCTAAAAAACAAATAATGGTAAAAGTAACAAAATCTGGAACCTTGTGGTATATAACCGATTATCAGCAAATTATTAATTTTATTGAAGCAAATAGAAAGATTATAAAATCTATAAACAAGGATTCACGAAATGAAATGCAATAATTTTATATTATATTGTTTGATATTATGTATATCAACTATGTGCTTAGCCGAGCAAACAACTTTGATTTTTGAAACAGCTGTTGATGTTGATAATACTTGGCCAATACCTGATATTTATTCAGATAAAATATGCGATAATCTAATAAAAGATAATATGGGTGGTTTGATTTTATTTAAAATTCCCTGGGGTGTTGCCGCACTTTATAAGCAAAGAACGGATGGGAAGTGGTTGGCTTCGACAATAATCGCAGATAATGGATTCAATAGGCTAGTGTGTGGTGAGAGTTATAATGGTTCGATAAATACATATGGCAGTTATGGAACCGGAAATGGGCAATTTCAATTTCCACAGGGAATTGCTGCGGATGTTAATGGAAATATATTTGTTGCAGATTTTCGGGGAAGTCGTATTGTATGGTTAACCTACGACATTACTACAAATACAATATCATTCAAACAAAATATAACGGGAGGGAATCTTCTAAATCCTAAAGATGTAGACATTGATGATCGAGGCACTCCAACAGATCCTGCTGACGATGCAATATGGGTTACGGACTGGACGGGAAATAAATTGATAAAATATAAGCGTTCTGGCAATATTTTTATATATGATAGGTCTATCAGCGAATTAAATGGTATTGAAATGCGCACACCATCAGGCATAAGTCTGGTATCATTTACGGAAGAGGAACCCAGGCTTTATGTAATCAATGATAATGGTAAAAAGATAAATGGTTGGGAGGCGCCAACGGGTAGTTGTTTGACCTCTGTGGAAACTGATCATTTTGGAAACGTCTGGGCTGTTGATGCAATCGGCAAAATACATAAATTTGGATACTATTTAAATTATTTAACATCAATTGGAAATGCAGGTTCAAATGTGGGACAGTTTTTGGTGCCTAAAGATTTTGCTGTAGCCAGATCCTTAACAAACAATGGTAATTTTTATAAGTCTGGATCTGTTGTGATTTCGGAAAAATGGACAAGTAATACAGGCGGACAAACATGGGTTATTGGAGCTGATATTGTTAACCTAACGGGAACGTATGATGAACATTATCGAATAGTTTCCTGGGATTGTATAGTGACAGATAACGCAGAAATCACAGCTCAAGTGATTAATTATAATACCGGGGCAATAGTAGCTACTCTTATTGATGAAGGATGGCATTTCGCAGGTGCATTGCGCCTGAACTGGTATGAACCTCCCGAAACATATGGCAAGTATTATTTGAGGATGACAATTACATCTTCATATAGCAGCAATGGTGTGCCTACGGTGAATAATAAAGTGATCACGAGTAGTATCATTGAAGTGCCAGTTGGTTATGCAATAAATTTCCATTCTGGTTTTGAGTCGAACTATATTTGGCCAATAGATGCTGAGTATCCTGCTTGTGAAAACGTGGTTGAATATAATAATAATATTACTTCATACGATGCTTCGGGGATCTGGGCTATACCTATGTGGTATATTCCACATAGTGGATTATATTCTTATTTAGTTAAAGGTTATGATCAAAGCAGCTCAACAACAAATGATTATATATATTGGCGTTTATTTAATCGTGACATCAAAATAACAGAGAACTCGGTTTTATATTTTTGGAGAAGGGTAAGAACTTCACCTGGTGGTCAAGGCCGGATTTTTATTGATGCAAAATTAAAAAATGGAAAAGTAATAAGGGATATTTTTAATAATGGCACTTATTTGTGTGATCAGAAGGGGAAGAGAATACATCCTTCTTTTGCGCGACCTGATCCTGTAGATTGGAATTCATGGTGTTTCTATGCGATAAATTTAAGCTCTTTAACGGGAGAATATATTGATTATATTATGATAGGATATGATGATGATAATAATGAAAGTGGCTCTTTTGAAGTGTTTTTTGATGATGTTACAATAGAACAATATTATCCGTATAAAAATCAGTGGTATGCCGAGAGGTTTGGTGGGAATTCCAAAATAGATTTAAGTTTTAATACTGATAATTACGAAGGTGGCGCCGAACTTAAACTTAATGTTCTGGAAACAACAAGTCCGGGCACATGGGTTAACGGACCATTGCTGCGTAATAATATTGATGATGTGCCGGTCGCTCCCAATATGCGCGTAACCTGGGAACAGTATGACAGGAACCATTCATTATTATTTGAATTATTAGTTCAAGGCTCAGACGGACAGGATAGATGGCTGATATACGGGGCTAATGCCAGCAATCATTGGGATACTGACCAGGGCTTTGTTGATATGGGTATCGGGCAAAAGTTACCTGAAGGATCTGGCATGCCGCGCGCCAGTAGGTTAAATGTTTGGGAAAAATTCAGCCGCAATATTAATGACGATTATTTTGCAGAATTTGACGTTTCAGCATCAAGCATTAAAGAGCTTAGGTTAGGCCACTTCTCATATACCGGTTGGAGCGTTGGTGATCACGGCGGAACGGTAAAGAATATAGAGTTTACGGATGTTCCTGTGACTTCTTTTGTTAGCGGTTTCGAAGAAGGGCAATATACGCCCTTTGCCGACACTACTTATGAAAATACCATTGTTCCATATTTTGCAGGTCCTGTAGGCGCGGAAAACGGGGTAAACCCTCATGCGGGTAATAAAATGTATAAAATCCAGGGAACAGATGTTAATTTACCTATTGCTAAAGTTGCGGCCGTATCGGGGGCGATTGACGGTAAGACCTTTTGGAATGTTTATGATCCATATGTAAAAATCGGAAAAGGGTCTTGCCTGTCATTCTGGATGCATGTATATGCATCGCCAACAAATTATGGACAGATATTTGTCGATGCTACTACAAAGAGCGGAAAGCGTTTCAGTCAACTTATCGCACCTTCGAATATTTATCTCTGCGATAACAGCGGCATGAGAATAACCCCATCGGTTCATAAAGCGGCCATGGGCGAATGGGTCAACTATGTGGTCAACCTATCCAACAGTACCGCTTATCCCACGGGGTTGGAAAACGAGATCATCGATCGATTGATGATAGGTTATGACGATGCTGTAAACGACCAGAAGGGTAATTTTGTAGCGTATATTGATGATATCCAAATATTACCCAACTTGCCGGTTTACGATCAATGGTCGGTAGCTCATTTCGGCGGGGATCCCAATGCTACTATCGGCTGGCAGGAACAGACTGGAGGCGGAGCCAAACTTGTTATGGACAATAATGGCGGTTCGGTGGGTTGGGTTAATGGACCATGGGCGATAAAAGAATTATTTTTGCCGGTATCTGTTCTTTTTGACGGTATCGTCAATTGGAGCCAATATGATCCCACTCATGCCTTATTGTTTGCCTTGAAAATATCCGGCGCCGATGGTAAGGAAAGATGGTTATGTTATTCATCCAACGGCCAGAACCACGCCGGGGAAATAAGCAACGACGGGACTTTTGGATATGTCAATATGGAAACGACAGAAGCGTATAATGTTTGGCAGGATTTCAGCAGAAATATTTATACTGACTATAATAACCTTTTTACTGTTGTTCCAAGAAAAGTTGTTGCCATTGGATTAGGCCACTTCTCGTATGCTTCCTGGGATGGTGATTTAGGCGGTGCAGTTAGAGACATTGCTTTCCGCCGCCAGGATCGCAGATGGTATACATTAGTTGATATTCAAAATGAATTGGCATTGGCATACAATAATGCTGAAAAGATTACAGTATCCACGGATGGACTGCTGCATTTAAGCTATTCTGGGGAAGACAGTGTTTATTACACTTCCTCTGGGGACGACGGTCAGACTTGGACGACACCATATGCTATTGAAGGCGGCAGTTTGCCCGTCATTGCCGTTGACAGTAAGAATGCACCGGCTATTTCCTGGATAAAACAATGGGAACCAAACCTGGGTGGTGGTGTATATTTTAGCTATAAAACTGCTTCCGGATGGAGCCCTGCAGATACATTAACCTTTATGGATGCTGTGCCATGGGATTACATCTGTGGGTATTCGCCACCGTCAATGTCCATAACAAATGATACAGTATCTCTGGTTTATGAGAAATCGTATGGTGGTGGTATTCCACCATACATATCAAAGGGCTGGGCTTTGCATCAAATAAGATTTGCCCTAGGCAATGTCAACGCTAAAAAAGATACAGTATTAGACCAATATACTTATACAGTGCCGCCTCCCTGGGCTGTGCCAACATCTGCTTCAATGGCTACGGATTACAAGGGAAATGATCATATCGCCTGGCATAAGCTAGGGAAGATATATTATTCGATGCGGAAAATAGACGGGACATACAGTCCGATAGTAGAAATATCCGGACCGGGTTCGGCGGAAAACCCCTCGATAAATATATCCGGTGTAGCCAATGTGGTCTGGGAAGAAGACGGTGATATATACAAACGAACCGGTTATGACCAGAAATGGGATCCGATCATAAATATCAGCCAGTCTTCATCTGCATCGATGATGCCTTATATATGCGGCAGCGATATTCTATGGACCGAAGATGTCTCGAACGATTATGAGGTATTTAAGACTACATACAGCACGGAAAAGATGACATATGTTGCGCCGGATAATTTGTCGAGTACCGATTATGCATCAATATTCCCCCATGAATTTAAAGTACAGACAGCAATTGGCACAAAAACGTATTGCATTTGGGCGGAAGAGATTGAACCAGCGGTGCTGTGGGGTCTGACTTTTATGGTAGATACAACGGCCTTGGAGCCTGTTTATGCTGTTGACGTCGGACAAGAAACGCCTTCAATATTCAATGTGCAAAGAAATGGCTTCATTATCTATGAATCGCAAGCCAAAACTGACGACAATGCAGTAGAGCCTTATAAGACCGTAGATTATGATTCTACGGAATTGATATATTGTTTTGATAACGTTGATCCCAATAAAAAGCATAAGATATTGCTTAGTTTTTATCATGAAAGCGGTGATGATATTAAGATGAAACCATATGTCAACGATTTGCCGCTGGGTGAGATAAAGGTGAAGTCCGGTGAAGAAGTGATATTGGACAAGCAGTTATCGGAAGCAAGCAATAGGGATGGTCAGATAATAGTGCGTATTGAGAAAAGTAAAGGAACAATGGCTGTTTGCGGAAAGATACTTATTCATGAAGTCATCAAGGGCAATGGAAACGGGAAGGGTGGCGCACAGCTTGCCGAGCTTGGCAACATTGGTCAAACCTTTATATACAAGCTATTTCAGAACGCGCCAAATCCGTTCAACGGCCAGACCAGGATCAGCTACCAGTTGGCAAAACCCGGCAATGTCAGCCTGAAGATCTACAATACGCTGGGGCAATTGGTAAACACCCTAGTTGAGGGCCATCAGCAGCCAGGCATTTATGCCGCGATATGGAATGGTAGGGACAATTCAGGGAGAACAACAGCCAACGGGGTTTACTTCTATCGTTTGGAAGCAGGCGATTTCAAGGCAACAAAGAAAATGGTCATTCTTAAATAGAGTTGGTACCAACCAAACGAGGTGGTTTTTAAAAGACCACCTCGTTTCAATATGTCCCCATAGAATCCACTATTACTGGCTTTACTGGGCTTACTGGCCTTTGCTACAAGGGTACCCCATAGTTTGAAAAATTTACGTTTTGGCAAGATAGGCGGGAGCCGTGCAGTATTATCACTTATTCGGTGGATAAGGTGGTAAAGTCTGCCCCTCCTCTATAAAATAGGTTCTAAATACACGGACTACCGCCCACCATAATGAACATAATTAGAACCCGGCAGCACGGCTGCCGGGTTTTTCATTAAAAAGCCGGTTTTTCTTGTTGCGCAAAAGACTATTTTCATGTAATATTATCGGGCCGTATTTTGCCAGAAGAAATGCCCCGGCAGACCGATGTTTCTTCTGGGTGGACCGGCCCATGGGAAATTCAGGCGGTCTGCGGCCGGCCAATGTCTGGTGTTTTCAATTGACAGAATGATCACGGGAAGGAACGATATGGAGAACGACGGATTTCCCCGGCGCTATAAGATGATCCGGACCCTGGGGCAGGGCGGCTTCGGTCGGGTATTCCTGGCCAGGGACCTGGCGGCCGGCAGGGACGTGGCATTGAAGATGGCCTCCGGGCCATTTTGTCATTTGTTGAGGAACGAGTACATCCGGCTGCACCGGTTCCGGCATCCCGGGCTTCCGGAGGTTTACGACTTTTCGCTTTCCCCCCAAGGGGAAAGCGGGTATCTGTCCCTGGAATACTGCCCCGGGGAGTCCCTTTCCCAGATGCTGGCCCCGGGGGCCATGCCCCCGGCCGACGCCCTGCCCATTCTGGAAAAGCTTTGCCGGATCCTGTCGTACCTTCATCAGCGGGGCCTGGTCCATGGTGATATAAAACCCGATAACGTCATGGTCTCCGGCCTTTCGGTCAAATTGCTGGATCTGGGACAGGCCGGAACCGCCGGGGCCGCCCCGGGCTGCGGCACGCCGGCCTATGCCCCGCCCGAATCGCTGTCGGGACAGGGCGCCATTATCCGGGCGTCAGACGTCTACAGTCTGGGCCTGCTGCTGTTCCAGATGCTGACCGGGGAACTTCCCCGCCCGGAGGTCAGGCTCAACCGGAACGAGCCCCTGGCGGTCCAAATAAAAGAACGCTTTTCGGGGCCGGTGGCTGATCTGCTGGTAAAAATGCTTCGTTACGATCCCATCGAGCGGTACGATTCTGCCGGGTCTCTGCTGGAGGCGGGCTGCCAGGCCGGGATATTTTCCCCGGATCAGGAACTGGTGAGGTTCGCTTACGCATCGTCCCCGGCGGCTTTGCGGGAAGCCTTGGGTCATGATGACCCGGCCAAACCACGTCTGGTGAAGCTGGCCGGCGGGCAGGGAAGCGGCCGGACCGGCCTGTTGAAAGAGATCGATTTTATCAGCCGGCTCAGGGGCCGGGACAGCTATTACCTGGACCTGAAAAGCCTCCCGAAAAACGATATCCCGGATTTTGATTTCGCCGAAGGCGCCCTTCTTCTGATCGACCATATAAAGCCTTTCGATCCCCGGCTGGAAAAACTGTCCGGGACGGGGCGCTGGAGCATAATCTGCGCCGGAGGGGGCCCCGACGATCCTTCAGTCCCATCCACGGCGCGAGAGATTTCAATTGGGCCGGCCACGGAAGATCTTTATCGCCGTATCTTAAAAGGCTGTTTTGAGGATATCAGCCTCTATGACCTGGGTCTGCTGGCATGCCGGATTTGCGAGGAAACCGGCGATGATGTTGGGCGGGCCGAGGAGCTGATCCAATTTTACCTGCGGAGCGGGTGGATCTCAAAAAAGGAGAAGATCCGGCAGGTCAAATGGCCGGAGATCCTGGCCAATCAGGACCTTCCGGAAAACGGTGCCAGGAGGCTGTCCGATTGGTGGCAGGACCTGTCGGCCGACCAGAAAACCCTGGCTGGGGCCGCAGCCCTGGGCCAGCTTCCTGCCGGGCAGCCCCTACCGGACCGGTTAAGATACAGGATCGTAAAACGGGGCGAAAGGTACGCCATAAGCGATGAACAATGTTTAAGGCTGGTGATGGCCGGCTGGGGGCCGGACCAACGCCGGGAACTGATCGGACAGATCGAGCACCAGCCGGACCCCACCAGCGATTTTTTCTGCCGGGAGGCATACCGGACCTGGTTGCCGGATGGCGAACAGCGGATCCGCCTGACCACCCGGCTGTATGCCAAGATCCGGCAGCGGGGCGACATCCATCGCACCCTGTTGTTGGCCCGGGAGCTTTTGGCAACGGAAACAACCGATGGGGCCTTTTACCGGGAACTGGCAGAGCAGATCACCGACCTGTGCTGCCGGATGGGCCGCTGGAGCGAGGCCCTGGAGTCTTGGCAAAAACTGGAAAATTCCCGGGGCCGGGACTGGAAATACTGGAAGCGGCTGTTCTATATCATTTCCAACGGCAAGTTTTATGAGGAGGCGGAGAACAAGATAAAACTTCTGGCCGGGAGGATCGGTGAGCTGGATCCGGAATTGGCCCTTTTAGGCCAGAGTTATCAGGGATATCTCCGGGGGATCAGGGACGGCTCCGATGATTCGGACCGGATCCTGCGGGAATGCCTGAGCAGAGGAAAGGAACTGGGCAGCCCCAGGGCCATGATGGCTGCCGCCGAGCTGCAGGGCATATATCATTATCAGAAAAGCCGCTGGGATCTGGCCATAGAACCCCTGGAGACGGCAATGCAGCTATGGAACCAGGATACCGCTGGTTATGAAAAATCCCGGATCCTGGCTTTTTACGGGAACACCCTGGGGATACTGGGTTCCCCGGAGAAGGCCAGGGACAGACTGGAAGAGGCCGTCTCCCATGCCGCCTCAGCGATCCCGGATCAGGCCCTGGGAAAGATGCACTACAGCTTGGGGTCGGTATATTTTAACCTCCGGGATTGGGACCGGGCCGAGGAGGCATATCGGCAGAGCATGTACCACCTGATGGGCGTCGGCAGCCAGCAGTATTTAACAGAAGCCCTGACCGGCCTGGCAAACATCGCCATGAACAAGGGCGGCTATGCGGCGGCCCACCGGTTCCTTCTGGCGCTTTTGGCCGGAGCCGGCAAAGGGGACCGGGAGCGCGGCCTGACAGCCAGTCTGTCCAACCTGAGCATCGTCGAAAGCCTGTTGGGCCAAAAGGAGCTGGCGGCAATCCATATCGCCAAGGCGCTGGAGATCAGCCGACGACCGGACAGCGTTTGCGGTCCGGCGGCAGTGCTGAAGGTCAGGGCCGGTCTGGAGCTGGAACAGGGTAAGTGGCCCCGGGCCATTGCCACCTATCAAGAAGCAATGGAGAATTATCACCAGCTGGGCATTGCTCCGGATCCCGAGATATTGGCCGACCTGTCCTTTGCCGAGCACCGGAACGGCAATACCAGCCTGGCCCGGGAATACCTGTCCCGGGCGAAAGAAAATCCCCAGAATAACAGCATATTAACCGGTCAGATAAAAATCGTGGAGGGCATTCTGCAAATGGTCGATGATAACACCGGAAAACAGGGTTTGAAAACAGCGATCGAGGCCGGACGGGAGCTTATGGAGAAAGGAGATAGATTCAATGCCGCCAACTGTTGGCTGCGGGCGGCCGAGGAAGCGGTCGAGCGGGGCCGCCCGGAGTTGCTGGAAAAAGTCCTGCCCTGGCTGGTCCGGGCCGAATCTCTATTCATCGAAATGGGAACCCCCGATCACTTGGGCAGGGCCCGGGAGATGATGCTTCGGGCGAACCGCATCTGCTTCGACCGGCCGGACCGGGAAACATTTTCACCAAACCTGCTGAACGGCATCTATCGGCTGGCCGGCCTGCTGGCCACCGAAGTGGGCCAGCGGGATCTGGCTGGCGAATCGCTCAAGCTGGCGCTGGAGATGACCGGCGCGGAACGCGGGGCCCTTTTCCTGCTGGACCAAGACCTGCAGATAACCATGGTCGCTCAGATAGACCTGGATGACCAGACCAGAAAGGACGCCCTGGAATTTTCGGCCACCGCCGTCCGGGCCGCCGCCGGCCAGGGCCGGCTGATCATATCCAATGACGCCTCTTTGGATGAGGCCTTCCGCTCGCGGCTCAGCGTGCAGCGAAACATCATCCGCTCGCTGCTGTGCGTCCCCCTGCATTTTCGGGAAGGGGCGGCCGGGGCCGTCTATCTGGACTCCCGGGTCACCAGCGGCCTGTTCGGGGACAGACAGAGGGAGTTCCTGCTGGCCCTGGCCGGCATCATCGGGGCGGTCCTGGAAAGCGGCCAGCTGATCAGCCGGCTCCGTTTCGATCAAGCGGCGGCCGGATCCCAGGAGAACGACATCTCCGACTTGATCATCGGCCAATCTCCCCCGGTCAGGCAGATGATCCAGCGGATCAAGACCGTTGCCCAGGCGGACATCACCGTCATGCTGGACGGCGAATCAGGATCCGGCAAGGAACTGGCGGCTTTGGCGGTCCACAGATTATCGTTCCGGGGGAAGCGCAAGTTCCTGGCCCTGGATTGCGGCTCGCTTCCGGAGACCCTGTTGGAATCGGAGCTGTTCGGTTATGTTAGGGGTGCCTTCACCGGCGCCGGCAAAGACAAGCCCGGACTGTTCGAATCGGCCGATGGCGGCACGGTATTCTTGGACGAGATCGCCAGCGCCAGCCAGGCGGTTCAGTCCCGCTTGCTGAGGGTGCTGGAGAGTGGGGAGATCAGAAGGGTGGGAGAGTCCGAGAGCCGGACGGTGGACGTCCGGGTGATCTGCGCCACCAATAAAGATCTGGAGACAGAGATCAACGAAGGCCGTTTTAGGGAGGACCTGTACTATCGGCTTAAGGTGATGACCATTCCCATTCCCCCGTTAAGGGAAAGGAGCGGAGACATACTGCTGTTGACCGAATATTTCAAAGAAAAGTATTGCCGCAAATTCGGCAAGATCGGGCTCCGGTTTGATTCCGAGGCCAAGCAGCAGATGATCGGACATGTCTGGCCGGGCAACGTCCGTGAATTGGAGAATACCGTCCAAAGGGCGGTGCTGCTGACGAATAAAAAGGCCATCACCCCCAGGGAACTGGAGATATCCCCGGGTTTGAGCGAAGGCCAGAATAAATATCAGAACGATCGTCGCCCGGATATACTCGAGGCCGTTAAAAATTTTAATGGAAATATCTCTCAAGCGGCCAAAGCATTAGGGGTATCCCGCCGTCATCTGTACCGGCTGATGGAAAAACACAATATTAAAGTGTGACATTGTGTAAAAAGTGAGACCCAGGGACACATATTTTGTTACTTAAGTAAAATGAACAAGTTATAATATATTATAGTCGTTTAATTAAAGCGACTGAGACATAATGTCTCAGTCGCTTTTTGTTTTTTTCTCCCATCTGAACCACCGTGAAATGGTAAAGACCGTAAAATCAATGAGTTGTAATAAATATATATTTTTGGCACGATTAATGAAACTATAAAAGACAGATGCTCAAACAATCAATCAATAAAATCGGAGACAAAATGAAAAAACTGATTTCCTCTTTACTGCTGGCAATTCTGCTGGCTTCCCTGGCTGGAACCACTATCGGCTTTGCCGATGACGATCCGCCCCCCACCCCTAACGTGGTCTACCCGGTGCCTCCGCCTCCTCCGGACGAATTTTAACCAAAGGTGAAAGGCCGATCAATTTACTGCCGGTCAGGTGGAATTGCCGGCCCGGCAGTAAATAAAGCTTGAGGAATAAATATGTACGATAGAATCCACATATACCATTTTCTGCTTAACAACGGCAGGGAATATTATGGAAAGGTGCTGGCCCACGACCGGGACAAGATCGTGATCAGCGCCCTGAGGCTGGCCGAGCAGCCTCGCCGGGTGATCCTGTACCAGAACTCAATGGTAATGGCCGAAAGGATGGATGGACGGGGCTTTTAAGGCCGGCTCAAACCCGGCCCCGGTCGGATCATCAGGGCCAGGCGGTCAGGAGGCGGATAAAACCATTCTGCTGGCGGGGGACCAGAAAGCCATGCGGGAGGTGGAGGCTTTTCTTCTCCAGAACAAGGGTTATGCCGTTCTGACCGCCGACAGCATTAGTCGGGCCGAACAGCTTTTTGGAGAGAACCGGCAAGCGGTCCGGCTGTTGCTCACCGACCTGGTCCTGCCGGACGGCAGCGGCGTCGAATTGCACCGGAAATTGACCGGGATCAAGCCGGAGTTGGTGACCCTGATAGTTTCCGGCAGCCGGCCCGGCCCGGGAGAGATCCCCCGGGAAGCCCAATTCATGAAGAAGCCGTTCGCCCTGGCGGAGCTGCACCAAAGATTGACCCAGGCCCTGGAACGCCCCGATGGTTTCGGCAAAAAGCCGCCGCCGGTCTGCGGGCTGGCTCATCGGTTTCCGGCCGATCAGACCGATCTGTTTGCCCGGGGATTTGAATTTGCCTGTTGTGATTCCCGGGATTGCCCCTACAAGAAGGTACACCAGCGCCGCAAGTACTGCTTCTATCCACGGGCCGGCGGCGACGAGAATTTAAACGAGGAGGTTAACGGATGTTCTTTTCCGAGCAGACCCTGAAAAAAGCCTGGGCCAGGGCCGAAGGAAAGTGTGAATCGACCAAGGTGGTTGATGGGCGTAAAGTGCCCTGCAGTCGCGGCCTGCATTGGGACAAGCACGGCATGCTGCATGAACCGGAGGGCTGGCTTGCCCGCCATCGGGTGCAACTGGCCAACGGTATCATCGACATCGCCGCCAACTGTGAGGTTGTTTGCCGGGAGTGCCACCGGCAGGCAACATTGGAGACCGGCTGAAACCGGGAGACCCCTTACTTTTCTGTAGGCCAGAAAAGTAACAAAAGCCTGTCCTGAGCAGGACCCATGCAAAGCAAACGAAGGAAGCCTTTACCGCCCGGCAGGATGAACAGGCGGTAATTGTCAACCAACAAACCGTTAAGCCTCTAAGTGTGCTCAGGATGACAAGATCTTTTTCTCGCCAAAGCAAAATTGCCGCAGGCGGGGAGCCGGGGGTCTGAACTCATCCCTGCCCTTCTCTTGGCAAGAGAAGGGAAAGAGGGTTGAGTTGGTGTAATTTAATTGCCGAAGGCAAAAGAGTTTTTTACCTTCGACGCTTCCCCGGCCAAGCTTGGGTTTCCTATAGTGTTACTTTCTTGTGACCAAGAAAGTAACCAAAGAAGTCTTGCCCGCCCGACAATTTCCGGCAGGAATGATATCCCCGGACTAAATTCCTTGACCGGGGCGGGGAGCCAGGCTCCGCAATGAATTTTATACGTCCGCTTCAGCCTAAGCAAAATTGTCGCAGGCGGGGAACGGGGGACGGTCCCATACCTCTGAGTCGAATATAACCCATAGGAGACAGGGAGATGTATACCACCGGGATAAGCGAAAGGGAAAAAATGTTGGGCTACGCCCTGTGCCCCGTTCCGAATCCCGCCGGAAAACTGCCGGGGGAGCCGGAGCAGGTCCTGGCGGTGGCCTATAAACTGGACGATGAGAACCTGATCGTCAAAAAGCTGTACCCCATGGGGGGCTGCCGGTATTGGCATTTGAAAAAGGCCAGCGATGACTGGAGAACGGTGAGCAATGTGGAGCCCGACCCGGGAAAGGCCATCGAGCGGGCCAGGATGGGCTGAGGCGCCCTTTGGCCACCGCCAATAATGTGAAAGGGGAATATCGCAGGGGCGGGTTTGTAGCCTGCCCCCGACTGCAATATCCGGCTATCCTGTCATTCCCGACCTGATTGGGAATCCAGTGTACCTGCCCTTACTTTTTTTTGACCTCACCCCTAAAGCTATGGCACTTGAAGAAGCCATAAAATTAGCGAAAGCGGAAGTAATCCACGGTTGTCATTCCTGTCCCGCATCAAGTGCGGGATAAATTCCGACAGGAATCCAGAGCGTTCCTTACTTTACCTTATGCTGTTTTTATGGAGAGTGAATCGCAAAGAAACGGCGTTTTGTCTTCGTTGGTAGTTGATAAAACACTTACGTTGCGCCGTAATATTAAATTATAACGGAGGTGCCCAGCATGGTAAAAATCAAATCATCAACTCAAGCGCTTAAAATCGGGGCAATGTTCATTTTGGCTGTAACACTGATTAGTTGCGGCTCGATGAAAGTGCGAATGGTCGGGCAGTATGACCAGATGATCGATAGGCAGGTGACGGAGCTTCAGGAAAGCACCATGGGGTTCTTCAATAAAATGGAAAGAGGTCTGGGAACGGATGCTGCCAAATATGAAAGCAACAAACAATTTTATTATGATGCAAAAGTCATAGCGCAATGCGCCCGAACAAGAGCGGAAGCCCACGAATACGGCTTGAAATTCAAACCATTGAGCGACAATCTCAAATCGCTTGAAGAACAATATGTCGATCTGGAAACGCTGCATAAAATGAATTTTAACGAACAGGTCCTGGAATCAAGCCGGAAAGCCTTTGAACAATCCTTTACCGCCGTTATTAGATATCTGCTGGCACTAAACGGTGAAAAGGAACAAACAAATAAGGAAGGAGAATAACATGAAGCCGCTGGAAATAAAGGGAATAGCCGGTAAAATAATCGGCATATATAAGTCTGTTTTCGCTAAAAAATGGAAAGAGGTGGGAATGTATGCCGAGAACGAAGCCTTGAAATACGCCAATAATATCGCCCAGATAGATCTTTGGAAAAAATCCGGCCAAGTAACCGAAGAACAGGCTCGAGCGCTAATGAGCCTACATGCCCGTTCCATGAAGATGGTATTGACATCGACTGCGGGAATGAGCCTGGTGCTGGTGGAAAAAGCGGTTAACCAAGCCATAGACGAAATTAAAGGCGTTGTCAATAAAATAATCGGATGGAAATTGTTATAGAAATCATGAATGACAAAAAAGTTTTCAACCAACCATTACGAAAGGAGAGACCCATGATCACCACTTTAGCCCATGACGAATTAATGTCCATGGGCGAACGCTACCGCACCGACTATCTCATAGAACAGGGCGGCTATACCCTGGGGATCGCCACCAAGGAGGGCAAGTCCCTGGTCGCCCTGCTGCCGGCCGATTTTCTGACCGAGGTGCGGGCCGCTTTAGACAGCGTTTCGGCGGCCCTGAAGGACAAGACCGTGGCGGCGGCCGACGCCAAAAGCGCCACCGCCTCCCAGAACGCCGCCTTTGCCGGCGCCAAATTATGGCGCTCCAGGGTCATGCATCGCTGTCGCCGGGCGGCCAGCATGGGAAACCCCATGCCGGAGGAGCTGGTCCACGTCGCCCGGGCCAAAACTGTTCCGGCCGTCATCGGCCAGATGGACAAGATGACCAAGCTGTTGGAGGCCAACAAGGCGATTCTGGCGGCCGACACCGCCGCCCTGATCAAACAGGGTCAGGAACTGACCGTGGCCTTAAAGGCGGCCGACGCCAGCCAGGAGGTGAAACGCTTTAAGGACCTGCCTGATGCGGTCCAGGCCTTTTACAAGAACAAGGGCCTGCTGTACATAGGATTGAAGGTGATCAACGACGCCGGGCGGGAGCTTCATGCCGGTGAGCCGGAAAAGGCGGCCCAGTATAATTTGGGCATCCTGCGGCGCAACCATGGCAAAAAGACCACCGAGACCGGGGCCGAACCGGGCAAGTAGGAAGTATATTATTCCCCTCTCCCAATAAATTGGGAGAGGGGGCTTACAAAAGGCGGTGTTCGACCCACATCTGGAATGATCCGCCGTACATGAGGAATGGTTCGCCCCACACGGGATCTGGACCGCCGCAGAGGTGGAATTGCCCGCTCAGCATAAAAAATGGCCCACCGTAGATAAGGAATGGTTTGCCAAACACGGTGTATGGCTGGCCGGAGATGCGGAATAGGCCGCCGAACATGGGGCAGAAAACACAACACACAAGGATGGAGCGATGATAGACGCCAAAAAACTGCTGGCAGAGATAGAAAAGGAGATGACCCTGGAGGCCAAGAGCGTATTCCTTAGGTACGGTCGGGACGCCGCCCGGGACGGCCGGGAATTCTTGTCCGCCATAGGAACGGACCTAAAGCAATGGTCCGCAAAACTGGATTCCGGGGCTTTGAGCCGGGAGGGCTATATTGCCCTGGTGAACGGGGCCAAGGAGCTGGCCGGGATGCCGGCCCTTAAGCGGAGGGGCATCGGGCGGGTGATGTTAAAAGAGTTCCGGGACCGGATGGCGGAGATGATAATAAACAGGACGATGGGGATGCTGGGGTGAATAGGCTGAATTTTGGCAGGCTAAGAACAAAGATAAAATAAAAGAAAAGGGGCGGGGAGATGAAATACGCAGGCTTGACCGATGATCCGATCAAGAGGAAACAGGCGCACGGGAACCCGGTGGATTGGCGGGTGGAGAAAATGTTCACCTCTGAGGAGGAGGCCCGGAAATGGGAGAAGGGGATACGGGTTTTGGGGTACCAGGCCGGGACCGGGGGATCGGGCTGGAGGTATGGTTATACCTATACCATAACCGAGGGGACGAAGCAGTGAGGGGCGGGCATAAGGCCGGGGCGTAGGACACCTTTTACCACAAAGACACCAAGGCACAAATGGTATATTTCAATTGGCACCACCCTTCGCAGGGCACCTTTTACCACCAATAAGAATGAAGCACCATGACATTGAATATTCGAAATGGATTGCACCGGATCGGCATTATCTTTACCATCGCGTCATTGGCGGGCTATCTCTTTTATTTCATAGCCAAAGGCCCGCGGGATAGGGACTCTATAGCCCTGGCGGCGTGTTTAATTGCCAGCGGTATTTTGACGGTCCTTACCACGAAAGAGCCGTGGAGAAAAAAGCGCGGCCCTGGTCCAGCCGGCGGCCTTGAAGGAATTTAATGAGTAGATGGCGAAGTTCGTTAAGATCGCCAGGGTGGCGTTGAGGAGCAAGCGGGAGTATCTGGAGAAGATAGGGGTGCCGGCCGAAAAAAAAGCGCCAGTCCTGGCGCCATGCTCCGGACCTATGGGGAAGGGGGGAAGGTGAAGTGAGAAGCGGAGAACGGAAATGGGGAATCGTGCATCGTTATTCGGGGAGCGGGGCAGGGGGAATATTTCGTTTGACATTAACTTGTGATTAATAGTATTATAATGAAGATCATGTGGTAAATAGTTTTGCGTATTATGAATCAAGATGGTAGCAAAAAAAGGGGAGACATTAACCTTCGGACGAGCCTTAGGTGTGGTCCCCCATCGTGATTCAACCTGAATAAATATCGCATAACTGGCAAGTCAAGTGGAAAATACAGATATAATCAATCAACAAGAAAAATATCGTCTTTATATTGACGAATCCGGAGATCATGTTTTTCATGATATAGAGACACTTGCCAAGCCGCCGCATAGGTTTTTAGCATTGCTCGGCTGTATATTTTGCCTGAAAAATTATCTGTTATTTCAGGGGAAATTAGAGGAATTGAAACGGACCCATTTTAATCATAACCCGGATGAACCGCTGATATTTCATCGCAAAGAAATGGTAAATTGCCAAGGGCCGTTTTGGAGGCTGAGGGATATCGGTTTTAGAGATAATTTCAATCAGGCGCTGCTGAAAACCATCAGCGAAGCAAAGTTTGGATTGATCTTGGTTGTTATTGACAAACTTTCATATAAGAACAGGTACCCGGATCCATTTCACCCTTACCATATATGCCTTGATTTTATGCTTCAAAGATATGCAGGATTGATGAATCACTACAACCGTCAGGGGGATGTGATGGCTGAAAGCCGGGGAAAAAAAGAGAATGGTTTGCTGGCCAATGCTTATGATCATATTTACACCCACGGAGACATGCACCACGATGCCGGCTTTTATAAAAGGGCTTTGACCAGCCGGGAAATAAAGCTTAAAGGGAAATCCGCCAATATCGCCGGTTTACAATTGGCCGATATTTTGGCATATCCGCTTAAGCAGGCATATCTGGCTGAAAACGGAATATGCGAGGAAGCGGCGGATACCTTTGGCAATCTGCTGGTTGAAGCCGTTTCAGACAAATATAACCGGCATATCTACCATAAATATGTAAACGGTTACGGGAAGGTATTTTTTCCAAAATGAAAAAGACCTTAGGAGCAAAACTCCCAGGCCTTTCTCACGCTAGCCCTGCACGGGCTATCCTCCTCCAAGTAATTGGATTGAGTGCATTATAGCTCCACCCGGCCGGTTTGTCAAGGAAAATTTACAAGTAAATATATTGATCATTAAACATGCCATCAATTACCATAGAAGACCCCATCATAAACTCACCCTTCATGAAGCCCCAGCGGCATTTCCGCTTTGACGATCAGGGCAGTACCAACCAGATCGTAGAGGGCCGGAGGGAGAGTTTTTATTTCATGCCGGTGGCCAGGCCCAGGGGGCAGAACCGGGACCAGCAGATAATAGAAAGCTTTTGGACCGAGAACCGGAAGGAAGAGAACAAGTTCATCAATCATGTTCGGAGCCGGGTGACCCAATGGCGCAACAGCGGACTACAGATGACCTCGGTCACCCCGGTCACCCGGCAATTGCTGGAATACTGGAAGAACAAAGACCGGGAGAAAAGATTATATTTTTGCCAGATCGAAGCGGTGGAGACGGCCATCTATTTAACCGAGGCAGCCAAGAAATTCAACGATGCCGCGCTGGAGAACCAGCTAAGGGAATTCAACATCCAGGGCAACTCCGATCTTAACCGCATAGCCTTTAAGATGGCCACCGGCAGCGGCAAGACGCTGGTAATGGCCATGCTGATGGCCTGGCATGTGCTTAACAAGCTGGCCTATCCCCAGGATAACCGGTTCAGCGACACTTTTCTGATAGTAACGCCGGGGATTACCATTAAAGACCGGTTGCGGGTGCTGCTGCCCAACGACCCGGATAATTTCTACCGGGCTTTGGACATCGTGCCGGCCGAGCTGTTAAGCCGGATGCAGAACGCCAAGATCGTGATCACCAATTTTCACGCATTCAAACAGCGGGAGCGGGGCGCCGCCGGTAAGCTTACCAAATCAATTCTGAATACAGGCAAGAAGGTCAGTGCCTTTATTGAAACCCCGGATCAGATGGTCCGCCGGGTATGCCGGAGCCTGGGCAACAAGGGCAATGTCATCGTCATCAATGATGAGGCCCACCACTGTTACCGGCGCAAGGAACAGGGACTGGAAGAGGTCTTAAAAGGCGAGGAAAAGGCCGAGGCCAAGAAGCGGGAAGAGGAAGCTCGGCTTTGGATCAACGGCCTGGAAGCGGTAAAGCGCAAACTGGGGGTGCGGGCGGTCTATGACCTGTCGGCCACCCCGTTCTTTTTGAAAGGTTCGGGGTTCTCCGAGGGAACGCTGTTTCCCTGGGTGGTCTCGGATTTCTCGCTGATAGACGCCATTGAGTGCGGAATAGTAAAGGTTCCCAGAGTGCCCATCGAGGACAACGCCAACCCCGGACAGATGCCCACCTACCGGAACCTGTGGTATAAGATCCGCGATGACCTGCCCCGGAAAGGCCGGGGGAGCGAGCAGAAAACACCCGATCCCAAAGTTCCGGTCCAATTAGAAGGGGCCTTGCGCAGTCTTTACGAGAATTACCAGAAACATTATCAATCTTGGGAACAGAATACCGAGGCCCGAGCGCGCGGGTTGACCCAGCCGGTTTTCATAGTGGTCTGTAACAATACCAGCGTTTCCAAGATGGTTTACGATTTCATTTCGGGTTACGAAAAGGAGGTAAAGGGCCAAAAGGTTGTAGTGCCGGGCAAGCTCGATCTGTTCAGCAATGTGGTCAACAACGCCTGGACCGACCGGCCCAGCACCATCTTAGTCGACAGCGAGGAGTTGGAATCCGGCGAGGCCATGAGCGCTGAGTTCAAAAAAGTGGCGGCGGTGGAGATAGAGGAATTTAAGCGGGAATATACCCAGCGTTTTGAGGGGCGGTCTGCGGAGAACCTGACCGACGAAGATCTGTTGCGCGAGGTGATGAATACCATCGGCAAGCAGGGCAAGCTGGGCGAGCAGGTAAAATGCGTGGTCTCGGTCTCGATGCTGACCGAGGGCTGGGACGCCAACACCGTCACCCATATCCTGGGGGTGCGGGCCTTTGGCACCCAATTGCTTTGCGAACAGGTGGTGGGCCGGGGATTAAGGCGGATGGGCCGGGGCCTGGTTACCAAAACCATCAATGGCGCTACTTTTGAGACCTACCCGGTGGAATATGCCGAGGTTTACGGGGTGCCGTTCTCGTTCATACCCTGCGCCGGTTCCACCATCCAAATACCGATACCTGTTCAAGCGACCAGGGTGCGGGCCTTGGAGGAACGCAATCACTTGGAGATCACCTTCCCCCGGCTGGCGGGTTACAAATACGACATGCCCACGGAGAAGCTGACGGCCAGTTTCGGGCCGGAGTCAAAAATGGAATTGTCCACCCTGCAAGTACCGACAATTACGGTGGTGGCACCGATAGTGGGTCAAAAGGAAGTGCATAACTTAGACGAGTTGAAAGCCCACCGTATCCAGGAGGTGGAATTCTTATTAGCCAAGCATGTATTGGAGAAATATTACCGGGACGATCAGGGCAATCTTAAGCAATACCTGTTTCCCCAGGTGCTGGGCATTGTGCGGCAGTGGCTGGACGGCTCGGTGGTTCTAAAGGACGATACCTTTATCCAGTTGCTTTTGTTGATAGAGCACGGCAACCTGGCGGCGGACAAGATATACGGGGCCATATCAAAATCCATGTCGGGCCAAAGCACCATCAAGCCGATATTAAAGCCCTACGATACCATTGGCAGCACCAAGCACGTGGATTTTGACACCACCAAGCCGGTGTTTGCCACCAGCCCGGATAAATGCCATATCAGCCATGTGGTGGCCGATACCGAAAGCTGGGAGCAGAAGCTGGCTCATTCGCTGGAGCAGATGGAGCAGGTAAAAGCTTATGTTAAGAACCAAAGCCTGGGGTTCTTTATACCCTACCAGATGAACGGGGAGGAGAAGAATTATATCCCGGATTTTATTGTTAGAATTGACGATGGGCATGGCACGCCCGACTACGCCGATACAACACCCGGCGATGAAAAGAGGCTACGTACGGGCAAGGATGATCTGTTGAACCTGATAGTGGAGGTGACCGGGGAGAAGCGGGCCGATAAGGAAATAAAGGTGGCCACGGCGCGGGATCTGTGGGTTCCGGCGGTGAATAATCACGGGGGGTTTGGGAGATGGAAGTTTTTGGAGATCAGGGATCCGTGGAATGCGAAGAATGAGATTTTTAAACAATTCAACTAGTAGATAATCATCATGCCAATTATTGACAGATTCAAAGGCCCCGAAGGGCGAAAACGCCTTATAAAGTCGTTGTGTTCTCAACAAATTATTAAAGATAATATTAAAATAGCTTCGCAATTTTGCCAGTCTGTAATCTTACACGAATATTCAGCAGGAAGTATTTTGATTAAACAAGAGGATGTTGATAATGAATTACATTTTATTATTTCCGGGCGTGTAGCTATTCGTGTTAATCATCGAGACATTGCTTATAGGTGCACAAATACACATGTAGGCGAAATGGCTTTGATTGATACTGGAGCAACAAGGAGTGCTTCCGTTATCGCAGTTGAGAACACTTTAACAGCTAAAATCTCAGAACACGAGTTTACAAAAATTGCAAATAAATATCCCTCAATTTGGCGTTATTTAGCAATTGAATTGGGAGCAAGGCTGCGTCAGAGAAATCAATTTGTGAGAAAACCTAATAGCAAACCAAGAATGTTTTTTGGATCCTCAAAAGAATCTATTCCATTGGTGAAGGAAATTATTCACAATTTAGACACAGACAAAGTAGAACCAATCCCCTGGACTAAAGATATATTCTGGCCTTCACATTCTACACTTGAGGATCTTGAAAGGCAGTTGCCAACCTTTGATTTTGCCGTTTTCATTTTTGGTCCGGAGGATAGCATTATCAGTAGAGGGAAAAAGAAAGAAGGGCCACGTGATAACGTTGTTTTAGAGTACGGAATGTTTGTCGGTGCAATAGGTAGAGATAGGACCTATTTTATTAAGCCCAGAAATGTAGAGATAAAAACACCTTCGGATATCTTTGGGCTTAAACCATTAGTATATGAACACAATAGATCTTTTACGAAAATTGATGTTAAACCCGTAGCCGCTGTCCTTATGAAATGTATAACAAGATACAGTGTTAGATGAAGGAGATAGTCATGGGCCTTGCAAATGACATCAGAGCTGAAGTTAAACAAACATTTTCAAAACAGTGGGAAAAAAGAGATGGCAACAAAGTGCCAGATACAGACGATATCGCACTCGGCAATGCGGCTGTTGTTTTAAAAGGAACTATCTTATATGCAGATCTTGTAGAGTCGACATTAATGGTAAATTCTCAGCAACAGCATTTTGCAGCAGAAATCTATAAAACATTCTTATTAACTGCATGTAAAATAATAAGAGATCAAGGTGGGACAATCACCGCATTTGATGGTGATAGGGTAATGGCGGTATACCTTGGAGATAATAAAAATTCAGCAGCAGCAAAAAGTGCATTAAAAATAAATTGGGCAGTCGATAAAATAATCAATACAGAACTTGTGGCCCAATATCCTAACAGCGATTATAGAGTAAAACAAGCAGTCGGTATAGATACTAGCGATTTATGGGTAGCAAGAACAGGTATTAGGGGCTCGAATGATCTTGTATGGGTCGGGCGAGCAGCGAATTATGCAGCGAAGCTATGTTCCTTGCGAACAGGCTCTTCTGTGTCCTGGATAACAAAAGATGTTTTCGACGTTTTAAATAAAGAAGTGAAATATGGGCCAAATGAACAACCTATGTGGCAACAATCTTACTGGTCTGCATACAATTGCTATGTGTTTTCGTCAAGTTGGAATTGGTCAATTGATTAAATATCGGAGGATGGAATGTATTATATAAAATCTCCTATTGGCAGGTTGTTAAATCCCGATGATACTTTTAACTATCAGAGTGATGATGTATTGAAAGTATTGTATGATTCGCATTACAATCCGTTTAATGATGAAACTACACCAACCAGTCTTAGACTATTATCAAATGCAATTAGTTTAGATGAAAAACGAACTAGTGACTTGTGCGAATATTTAAATAAATCCAATCTTATCGATTTAGTCAGAGTTGGAGTTAATAAATACTATAAAATAAACGCTTTAGGTATTCGATATGTTGAGTCTGGCGGAGGTGTATTATGAGTGTTGATGCATGGCTGGATCAAGCCGAGCATGATTATTGTTTAGCGAAATTAGCACAGGAAAAAGGATATAATGAATGGGCAGTATTCTGTGCATCTCAAGCTTTGGAAAAAGTAATTAAAGCTACAATACTAACGTTAGTTCCCGGTATTTCTAACAAGGAACTGTATGAACACAATTTGCACTATCTTCTGGCTAAATTGCCGATTAAGTTTAAGACAGATAAAATTGAAGAAGATTGCAAAGAAATTGATGATATAGCCAAATATTCAAGGTACCCGACAAAAAATCATAATGGCAAACCACCAAAAGAAATGTGTACAATTGAAATATCTCAGAATGTATTAGAGAAAGCTGACAAATTATTATGTTTTTACAGAAAAATATATAAAATAAGCGATGGGTTGTTTGATAATATAGAACCCCCATTATATCAATAGCACTTTAAAAGGTATAATTATGCCCAGAGGCCGCCCCCCTCAAAATGTTAAAAAGCATGCTAAACCCATAAAACAGCAAGCCTCAAAGCTCGGTCATAAGCCCCGACCCCTCCCTAATCCTCCCCGCCGCGGAGAGGGAACAGGGCGTGGTGCGGTCTATTCCAGCCGCCACCAAGATAAAAAGGCCAATATACAATTCAAAAAAACAATTAGTGTAAACATGAAGCATATGCTTGATGGAATAAGATACTATTATTCAATACCTGTAATAAATGATGGTTCAAAATATGAAAAAAAACAAGTAAAGTCTGTCATCGTTAACAAATTTAAAAAATTGATTACTAAGATGCAAGCTGATCCTGCAATTGCTCTATTTATGCGGGGGAATAAATGCGACAGGAGGTTTATCCAAAATGATTTGGATAAATATTATATTGTTGGAGAAAAAGCAAAATTCTTTTTGAAAAATGATGTAGATAGAATAACAAAGAAATATCTAAAAACAAAGGATTTGGGAAAAGAATCTATAATTGATGAAATTATTCAATTAATAAAAGTGTGTAATGGAATAATTGTAAATAAACCCAAAGACCACCCCACAAAAGGAGTATTAGGCGGTGATTTTATTAAATACATTAGAAAAATAAAGGATATAGAGGAACTTGGCAACTGGTTATTGTTTTTTTATGCATGGATACACAATAATGGCAAACCTGCCGAAATTAAAAAAGTATCACCGTGTATTTCGGTTACTATTGGTGGCAATATGTACGAAACAGCCAGCAAATTCGCGTTAAATAGAAATGATGAGGGAATGGTAGTTGTTGGTTTTATAAATACTGATGAAATACATACATTTATAAAAGCGCAAGCGATAAAAGAAACATTAAAAAAGCATGGTGTAACCTGGTATGATGACATTAACAATGAGATAATATTACTTAATGGTTTATATCCTCACAACATATTCGGATTCTATCATTTGAAGAAAAAAACAAAAATTGTTGATTTTTATATTAACCCTTGGATTGTTGATATGTTAGAAAAGGGTGTCAGCTTGGATCCAAAAATAGGTATATTAATCAATCAGAGTGGTTTTATTGATAAGGTAATTAGACTGGGATATAGTAAATATTCGTATTATATATGTGGTCAGAAAAAGATTTATGTTGGTGATGTTAATGATGGATATTTAAGCTCAAATGTATTTGAGGCGTTTACATTCACATGAACCATCTTAAGAAAATAATTGGAGTTTTAATAATTTGTTGGAATATGTTACTGTTTACAAGATGATTAATGGCAAATTTAATGTTTCAAAAGAATAGAGGAAATATGCCCAGAGGACGCCCCCCAAAAAACGCTAAAAAGGCTGCTTTAAAGCCCGCCAAGCAGTCTTCAAAACCCGGCCGCAAGCCCCGACCCCTCCCTAACCCTCCCCGCAGCGGAGAGGGAACCGGGCGTGGTACGGTCTATTCCATTCGCCACCAGGACAAGCGGGCTAACATACCCACCGAGGAACTGCGGGACTTTATGGTGGCCGAGGAGAAAAAGCCGGCCGTTATTCTATACCCGCGCGATACCTCGCTGGACCCGCAGTTGGTCTGGAAGGGCAAGGATGAGCAGGACAGCAAGGACATGACCGTTCCTGCGGTGCCGGTTTACATTCAGGAGAAGATACACCCGCAAGCGCTCATAGAGAATCTAAAAGCAGAATCCAAAAGGCAGAAAAACGAAGAAGTCCCCGATTTATTTGGCGATTTTAACGGCCTGCCCAAGGAGTTTTCAGATAGAGTGGACTTTTACAACCACTTTGCCAACTGGCAGAACCGGATGATCCTGGGCGATTCGCTGTTGGTGATGAACAGCCTGGCCGAAAAAGAGGGGCTTAAGGGCAAGGTGCAGATGGTCTACATTGACCCGCCCTATGGTATAAAGTTCGGCTCCAACTGGCAGGTAAGCACCCGCAAGAGGGATGTAAAGGACAGCAAGGCCGAGGACGCCACCCGCCAGCCCGAACAGGTAAAGGCCTTCCGCGATACCTGGGAGTTGGGAATACATTCTTATTTGTCTTATATGCGCGACCGGCTGACCGTGGCCCGGGAACTGCTGACTGAGACCGGCTCGGTGTTTGTGCAGATCGGGGATGAGAATGTTCATTTGGTAAGAGCAGTTATGGATGAGGTATTTGGGAGCGATAATTTCCTTGTGGAAATATCGTTTAAAAAAGGTATAGGTGCTTCAGAAATATTTGTGCCTAGTGTATTTGATTATCTTTTAGTCTATGCAAAAAACCAAGAAGTTGTTAAATACCGGCAATTATTTACTCCGTCAACTCTAGATGATGATGATTTTAATTTCTCCTGGGTAGAGTCACCGGTAGAAGGTGAAAGACGTTTGAATACTAAAGATTTCAATTCTCAAGGTAAACTTATAAATCAATCAATAAGATTCCAAGCATCAACTTTAGTTTCTAAGGGCGAATCTAAGGATAGTTCGGTGGGGTTTGATTATAAAGGCTCTGTTTTCATGCCTGCCTCTGGTTCACATTGGAAAACAACAAAAGATGGGTTAAAGCGTTTGGCCAATACAAATCGGTTACTATCTTCAGGTATTACCCTAACATTTAAGCGTTATTTTACTGATTACCCTTATACCCGACCGACAAATGTTTGGCTTGATACAGTTCAAAGCACTTTTGCGTCAGATAAAATATATGTTGTTCAGACTACTACAAAAGTTATAGAGCGTTGCATGCTTATGGTAACCGACCCCGGCGACCTCGTCCTTGACCCCACTTGCGGCAGCGGCACCACCGCCTATGTTGCCGAGCAATGGGGCCGCCGGTGGATAACATTAGATACCAGCCGCGTGGCCCTTACCCTGGCCCGCACCCGGCTTATGGCCGCCAAGTACCCATACTTCCATTTGGCCGATTCGCCGGAGGGCATGCTTAAAGAGGCCGAAATGCTAGGTACCCTGGCTTCCGCCAAGTTTGACCTCTCCCCGGCCCTCTCCCGCAAGGAGAGGGTGCCGGATATCCGGCGCGGATTCGTTTACAAACGGGTGCCGCATGTTACCCTAAAATCCATTGCCAATAACCAGGAGATTGATACCATCTACGCCAAGTGGCAGGAGAAGATGCAACCCAAACGCGCGGAGCTGAACAAGGCCGCCAAAGAAAAGTGGGAAGAATGGGAGATCCCGCGCGATTTGCCAGAGGCTAAAGCAGAGGTTCAAAAATTACTTAAAGAATGGTGGGAGCTTCGCCTGGTCCGGCAGAAGGAGATAGACGATTCCATTTCCCGCCATGCCGATACCGAATTGTTATTTGACCAGCCCTACGAGGACAACAAACGGGTGCGGATAACCGGGCCGTTTACAGTGGAAAGCCTTTCGCCCCACCGGATGCTGTCCCCGGAGATCCAGCGCACCGCCACCGAGGCCGCCGCGGAACGCGATTCTTCGTCCATCGGCTTTGAGCGGATGATACTTGAGAACCTTAAAACCGCCGGGGTGCAGAATACCGTCAAGAACGAGCGGATGAAATTCGACCGGCTGGATGTCATTTCCAGCCCTTACCTGCATGCCACGGGCGAGTATTCAGACAAGGAAGGTAAGTCACACCGGGTAGCGGTATTCATCGGGCCGGAGCACGGCACAGTAGGGCCGAACCATATCAAGGACGCCGCCAAGGAAGCGGTAAAGGGCCTGGGTCACGAGGTGTTGATAGTCTGCGGCTTTGCCTTTGACCCGCATGTCAACGAAGAGGCCAAACGCTACGGCAACCTTACCGTTCTGGTCACCCGGATGAACACCGACCTGACCATGGGCAGTGAAATGCTAAAAAAGACCGGGGGCGGCAACCTGTTCATGGTGTTTGGCGAGCCGGACATTCAACCGGTGGACCGCAAGACCGGCAAGATATTGCCAAACAAGGATGGCAAGATAGTTTTGGAGATCAAAGGGGTGGATGTCTATGACCCAACCACCGGCGAGGTGCGCGGCCACACCAACGACGATATCGCCTGCTGGTTCGTGGACACCAATTACAATGGGGAAAGCTTCTTTGTCCGTCAGGCCTACTTTACCGGGGCCGGGGATCCGTACGACAGGCTTAAAAAGGCCTTAAGGGCGGAGATAAACGAAAGCGCCTGGTCAACCCTGTATTCCACCAAAAGCCGCCCGTTTGACAAGCCGGAGACCGGGAAGATAGCGGTCAAGGTGATTAATCATTATGGGGACGAGGTGCTGAAGGTGTACGAGGTGGAATAAAAAAAGATTATGTCTAACAAAGAAAAATTGAACACTGTCTTATCGGGCGTTTCCGGCGAATACTTTGTGGCCGCCGAACTGTCTAAACGAGGATACATAGCTTCAATTACCTTAAGGAACACAAAAGGGGTTGACATCCTTTGCTCAAATGCCGAAGCCACGAAGACGGTTGGCATACAGGTTAAAACCAGCAGCGGGGCTAAAAGGAGTTGGATATTGAACCAAAAAGCGGAAAAATATTTCGCCGACAATTTATTTTATATTTTTGTTAATCTTTATAAGAATAAAAAACATCCGGATTATTTTATTGTGCCCAGTAAGGTAGTGTCCAAATATTGTAAAAAAGGTCATTCAAACTGGTTAAGAACACCCGGGAAGAGAGGGCAAAAACATAATGATACGCCTATGAGAAAATTTCATGATCCAGAGGAGGAATATTTAAACCGGTGGGAATTGTTAAATTTATAATTTTGGTATACGTTTCATTAAAAGGCCCTGCTTTCCTGCCGGAAAAAAGATAAAAAGCTTTTTCACAAATAAAATCGCCTCCCAACAGGTTTTGTCTACCTTTAAATACGGGAGGCGTAATATTATCAATGTTGTCAGTGTTTTGTTAATTACCGTTTGGCGTTATCCCTCTTTCAGTTTGCGATTATCGACGATATTCCAATGACAGCTTGATGGGCGGTTGAAAAAGTGATTTTAATTTATCCAGGAATGCCAGGTCAGAATCGGTCATTTTCTCTTTTGGTGTTGGTGCGGGAAGATCCAGTTTAAGCTGCCATTGAGTATTGAACCTACTTCTGTGCCTGCCGGTTTCCACCTCCTTTCGTTTGCATTTCTCTTTTGCTCTGTGGTTTACTGATGGTTTGTCGTTGGGGAAACAAAATTGCTTTATATGCACAATATATGCCTGTTGTATAAATTAATTTAACATAGACATATTGTGTGCAAATGAAAATGGCGATCTATATGTTGAAATGGTATATTTATTATTACGTTAGGTTAAATGCAGTTATTTAATGCTTGTGCAATATTTGCTTTAATAATGCAACACTGAATAGAAGAGGGAAAATGAATTTAGGATTTATTGCTTCACCCCAAAAAGGAATGTTCGAATATTTGACCATTTTAATGTCGTCTATCATAGCAATCGTTTCGCTGCTTGTAACACACTTCAATAACAAAAGGAATCTGAAGTTCCTAGAGGAAAAAGATAAACATGAGACGGAACAGAAAAGAATAATAGACGAAATGGAGATCAGCAAGGACAAGCGCTATCAGCAGAGGGCGTATAACCGTTTGTCGAGTGGTTTGTTAAAGCTGTATAACAGCTACATCAAACACCGATGTTTATATGCCGGCAACCAACGGCTGGATGTGGTGGAGATCAATGATACCTTTATTGAAGACATCGCTGCCTTCAAAACCGTTTACAATAAAGAAGTAGATATCATACCAGAATATGCCATCAGTTTGTTCGAATTAGTAGACACATTGAACAGATTCGTTTTGCTGAAAGATATTTTAGAAAAAGAACAGGATCTTGTTCAAAATAACGGTCATAAAAAACTTAAGGCCAAGCGGGCTGTGATGGACTCACTGTCGGCACTTCTTGATAAGGAATTTGTGGACATTCTCGACCAGATTTCAGATAAGGCGGATATATCTGAACCGTATAAAAGGTATCTTAAAGACAACAGCCCGGAAAGTTATGTAGCCAATAGCCTCAAAATTCAGCAAGAAATGATAAAAAGGATGGAGGATTCTTTTAGGAAGCAGACAAACAGCGATGTAGGGTAGTGTTCACTTGCCGGACTTACTTAAAGGTAAAAGCTAAAAACAAAATTTCTTTGTGCCCTCTGTGCATCTGCGGTTAACGCCCAAAACATGTAATAAACATTTCAGGAATAACATGGGCAACTTCTTCCATCTCATCCTCCTGGTGGGCGCGGCCACCGGCCAGGGCCAGCGATAACGTGGTAGGACAGATACACCGATACATGGGCTACGTGCAGGAAGAACTGGTGGAAGCAGGGCAGACGGTACAGGGCATAATCATAGCCTTGGAAGACGACCAGCGCATTAGCCGGGCGTTGTCGTTGGTGCCAAGCATAGTATTCTACCGTTACCAGGTGAGCGTTAAACTGATAAAGACCTGATTTGCTGGTTTTCTGACAGCTTGTCTTGTTTTGAATGCCAGTGGCATTAATGAGTCTGTCTCCCGACCATTTATTTACGAAGTATTTAACCAATTTCCAGCCCTAAGCCCATGTTCTGACGAAATGCTGCTGAAATAAATACTGGGAAAAACAAGCGAACAGGGAGCATGCAAAACCTCGGATGTTTAGATAAAGGCTATGGTGCTTGATGACCGGTAAAATCAAAGGTCCGGTTTCTGATTGTCCCCTGCGGTGTCAAGATAATCGGAGTTAAAGGGAACGTTATTTTCCTTCAGGTATGTTTTAATATTGTGAATAACAGTCCACCATAAAGCCGGTATTTAGAGATACCGGCTTTATGGTTTTGATATTTTTCATTGACATCCTTAGCCCAATGGTGCTAAAATGAAAACAGTGAAATTAACAACAAAGGACGAAATGCCCTATCTTTTAATCGCAATAATATGCAATTTAAAAATAAGCAGGCTGATCAAAGGCACTCCTGCCGATAAGCATTGGTTCTAACCGGTGCGTTTCCCGATATAGGGAAACGCACTTTTTAATTATAGCCGGAGAGACGATAAGCCATGAGAGAGACCCTTCAAGCCATCTATCAGATCCAAAAGCTGGACGACCTGATCAGAGACAACCAGGGCCGGTTGGACCAGATACCCAAGGATATAGCGGATATCCAGGAACGGCTCAAAGAATCGCGCTCCCGGCTGGACGAGGTGAACCGGCAGCAGGAAGATCTGGCCAGGCAAAAAAAGGCCCTGGAACAGGAGGTGGAACAGACCTCGTCCAATATCAAAAAACACCAGACCCAGCTGCTATCGGTAAAGACCAACAAGGAATATACCACCATGCTTCATGAGATTGAAGGAGAGAAAAAGAAGACCTCCGATATCGAGGAACAGATACTGACCATCATGGAGAGCCTGGAAAAGCTGGGCCTGCAGGAAACGGAGGAAAAGAATATCTTTAAGCTGGCCGAAGCCCAGAGTCAGGGAAAACAGCAGGAAATGGGCAAAGAAGCAGCCGGGTTGTCAGCGAGGGTGGAAGAGTTGAGGAAAAACAAGCAGGAGGCCCTGGCCGGTCTGCCCAAGGATATTCTGGCGATGTACGATAAGATCGGCAAAGCCCGCAACGGAACAGCGGTGGTGGCGGTAAAAAGCACCACCTGCGGAGGGTGTTTCGGAAATCTGCCGACCCAGCTGCTCAATCGTATCCGGGATATGGACAAGATAATAACCTGCGAGAACTGCGGCCGGATCCTGATCTGGCAGGACCCCAAACAACAATAATAATATTATTGAGGTGCGGTTATGACCAAGGACAAGGACCAGATATATTCCAAGCTCTCAACGGTACTGCGAAAGGTGGCATCCGGCCATCCTATGGAGGACATCTCCGAGTCCATGGGGTGCTCCAAGGACACCCTCAAGGAGGCTTTGGTGGCCCTGGCCGACAAGATCGAAACCGATTTCGGTTTTTCCAAGGTGACGCTGGCCATCGACGGCGCGGCCCGGGGCAATCCCGGCGAGGCCGGGGCCGGGGCGGCCCTGGTGGACAGCCACGGGAATGTTCTGGCCGAGCGCAGCCAATATCTGGGCAAGGCCACCAATAACGAAGCCGAATATCAGGCCCTGATCTTCGGGCTGAAGCTGGCCATCGAGCGGGGATTTTCCAAGCTGTCCATTCAGACCGACAGCGAACTGCTGGCCAACCAGATAAACGGCAGCTACCGCATCAAGGAGCCGCGGCTAAAGAAGCTGTTCGTCCAAGCCCAGGAGCTGCTTTCCCAGATGGAGAAGTGGGAAATCCAGGCGATCCCCCGGGCCCAGAACCGCCTGGCCGACCGGCTGGCCAACCTGGCCATTGACAATCAGACCATTCCGGAATTATAATAAAGTCTATCTAGGACAGGACCGGGTGATCGCCCCGCTTTGGCGGGGAGGAAAGTCCGAGCTCCAGAGGGCAGGCAGCCCCGGGAATACCGGGGGATCCGCCGGTAATACGGCGGGTACGGAAAGCGCCACAGAAAATATACCGCCCCGCCTCTGGCGGGGTAAGGGTGAAAAGGCGAGGTAAGAGCTCACCGCCTGGCAAGACAACTTCCAGGGCATGGCAAACCCCTGTCGGAGCAAGACCAAATAGATTCCGCCGCTCCGCTGAAAAAGCGGTATAAGGACGGCCCGTTCGGAAGGCGGAAGGGTAGGTTGCTTGATCCCGGCCGTATGGCCGGGACCAGAGAGATGATCGCCATCCCGTTATGCGGGATACAGAACTCGGCTTACAGGTCCTGTCCCTTTTTAAGTAAAAACAAAGTAGGTATATGGAAAGAAAATGGATATTCCCCGAGGGCGGGGACGAACAATTGGTCAAGGAGCTGGCGGTCTCGTTGGAGGTGACTCCCCTGGTGGCCCGGCTGTTGCTGGTCCGGGGGATAAAAAACGCCGATGAGGCCCGGCTGTTCCTGGATCCCCAGATGAGCGATTGCCATGACCCATTCACCATGAAGGGCATGGACGTTATTGTTGACCGCCTGGAAAGGGCCCTCCGGGAAAAAGAGAGGATCATGATCTACGGCGATTACGATGTCGACGGCATCACCGGGACGGCATTGTTATGGCGCTCCCTGTCATATCTGGGGGGCGATGTCAACTGGTATCTTCCCAGCCGGGCCAAGGAGGGGTACGGCATTTCTTCCAGCGGCGTTGAGGAAGCCCAGAGGCGCGGGGTCAAACTGATCGTCTCGGTGGACTGCGGCATTACCGCCCATCAGGAGGTCGAACTGGCCCGGTCGCTGGGCATAGAATGCATAATAACCGATCATCACGAGCCCAAGGAAAGCCTGCCCGATGCAGTGGCGGTGCTGGATCCCAAACGTCCGGATTGCAGCTATCAGTTCAAGGAGCTGGCCGGGGTGGGGGTGGCCTATAAGATGCTGCAGGGCCTTTACCGGCACTTGGGCCTGGACGAAGCCCAGCTGCAGGAGAACCTGGACCTGGTGGCTTTGGGCACCCTGGCTGACATAGTTCCGCTGACCGGCGAGAACCGGGTGCTGGCAAAATACGGGCTGGAGAAGATCCGCAGCAGCAGCAAACCCGGGATCAGGGCCCTGCTGGAGGTGACCGGCCTTACCGGGAAGCCGCTGGATTCCGGTCAGATCGTTTTCATGCTGGCTCCCCGGATCAATGCGGCGGGCAGGATCGGCGAGGCCGATTCGGCCCTGAGATTGCTGATCACCGAGAACCAGGATGAGGCCTTTGCCATCGCCCGGACTCTGGATCAGGAGAACCGCAAGCGCAAGGAGATAGACGATCGGATCCTGGCCGATGCGGTCAGTATGGTGAAACAACGGGTGGATCTGGATCAGGTGATGGTGATAGTGTTGGAATCCGAAAACTGGCATCAGGGGGTCATTGGCATCGTAGCCTCCCGGCTGGTGGAGCAGTTCTACCGCCCCACCATCCTGATCGCAGTGGACGGCGAGAAGGGCAAGGGCTCGGCCCGCTCCATCGCCGCTTTCCATCTGCACGAGGCGTTGAAGGGATGTCAGGAGCACCTGCTGGGTTTCGGCGGGCATAAGTATGCCGCCGGGATGTCCATAGAGACGGCCAAGATCCCGGAGTTCCGCCAGAAGATGAACCAGATCGCCAAACAGACGCTGACCAGCGATGACCTGATGCCCACCCAGGCACTGGACGTTCTGGTGGACCTGGACGAGGTGGATTCCAACACCGCCAGGAGCTTTGCCAAATTCGCCCCCTTCGGGCCGGGCAACCGCCATCCGGTGCTGGCCTCCCAGCAGCTGCGGGTGGTGGGGAGCCCGTACATCGTTGGCAAGAACCACCTTAAGTTCAAGGTCAAGCAGAAACAGCGGGTATTCGATGCCATCGGGTTCTCCTTCGGCGATTTATTGGACGAGGTGGAGGATCCGGATGCCACGCTGGATATGGCCTTTGTGCTGGAGGAGAACGAATGGCAGGGACAGAAGAAACTGCAGTTGCGCCTGAAGGATATCAAGGTCCGCTGACGCATTTATATTGCCCGCCTCCCCGCTGAAAATATATAATCATCAAGAATATTCCCGAATTTAAATGAGCATTATCTATAATCATTCGGTTCTTCCCAACGGCATAACCCTGGTGAGCGAGAAGATTCCCCACGTGCGCTCAGTGGCCGTAGGGCTGTGGATAGCCAAGGGATCGCGGGATGAGCGGTCAAGCGAGAACGGCCTGTCCCACCTGATAGAACACCTGCTGTTCAAGGGAACCCAGACCCGCAACGCCCGGGATATAGCCATCTTCCTGGAATCCATCGGCGGCCATCTGGACGCCTTCACCTCCAAGGAAGAGACCTGTTTCTATGCCCGGGTCCTGGACGAGCACCTTCCCCAGGCGGTGGACATCCTGTCCGACATTATCTCCCATCCTCGTTTTGACCCCCAGGATCTGGAGAAGGAGCGGAAGGTCATCCTGGAGGAGATCAAAACGGTCGAGGATACCCCCGACGAGATGGTCCACGAGCTTTTTTCCCAGGCCCTGTTCGACGGTCACCCGCTAAGCTATCCCATCCTGGGCAGCCGGGAGAATTGCCAGTCTTTTAAAATGGCGGACATACAGGCCTTTCGCCGCAAGAACTATCTTCCGGGAAATATGGTGCTGGCGGTGGCCGGGCGGGTGGAACACCAGGCCCTGGAGCAGCTGGCCCGGAGATATCTGGGCCAATACCAAATCTCTGCCGCCGTCAAGACAAACGTCGATGCCGATATAAAGGCCCCGGGGTTGTTGCTGAAAAGGAAAAAAACCTCCCAGGTGCACATCTGCCTGGGGATGCCGGCCCTGGCCTTCAACGATCCCGGCCGCTACGCCCTGCTGGTGCTGAGCACCATCTTCGGGGGAGGGATGAGCTCCCGGCTGTTCCAGAAGATCAGGGAGGAGGAGGGCCTGGCCTATTCCATCTATTCCTTTGCCGACCTGTACCGCGATACCGGGCTGTTCGGGGTCTATCTGGGGGTGGCGGTGGAGCAGACCAGAAAATCTTTGGAAACCACCCTGGCCGAATTCAAACGGCTACTGGTGGAGCCGCCCTCGCCGGAGGAACTGGAGAACGCCAAGTCCCAGCTCAAAGGCAATCTGATGCTGGGACTGGAGAGCACCTCCAACCGGATGATGCGTCTGGCCAAGATGGAGATAAACCGGGAGCCCTACCTGGACCTGGGGCAGACCCTGGCCAAGATCGATGCCGTAACCACCGATGATCTTTTAGCAATTGCCCAAAGGGTGATCCGTCCCGAGAAACTGGCGGCGGCAATATTAGGGCCGGTATCCGCCAGGGATATCTCATTGCCGCAATTGCGGGAGATGCTTCAGGTCGGTTAAGAGAAATTTATAAATTCAAGTTTATAGGATAGCGATAATGAACAAAGAGAAAAAAACTGCCATGAGCCTGTCCCAAAGGGCCCTGGGCATGCAGGCCTCTCCCATCAGGAGGCTGGTGCCGCTGGCCGACGCCGCCAGACAGAGGGGCACCCATATCTATCACCTCAACATCGGGCAGCCGGATATCGCCACCCCTAAGGATATCATGGATGCCATCCGTAACTTCGGGGAGGAGGTGTTGGCCTACGGTCCCTCGCAGGGGCTGCCGGCCCTGAGGCAGGAGATAAAGAAATACCTGGAACGGCAGGATATCATGGTGTCCCCCGATGATGTCCTGGTGACCACCGCCGGCTCAGAGGCCATCATCTTCGCCATGATGGCCATCGGCGATCCCGGCGACGAGATACTGGTTCCCGAGCCGTTCTATACCAACTATAACGGCTTCGCCACCATGGCCGGCATGAAGATCGTGCCGGTGCCAACCGATGTGGAGGAGGGCTTCGCCCTGCCATCCAAGGCCGAGTTCGTCAAGCGGATCACCGATAGAACCAAGGCCATCATGTACTGTTCGCCCAACAATCCCACCGGAGCCCTCTTTTCCAGAAAAGATCTGGAAATGCTGGCTGGCCTGGCCAAAGAGAAAAATCTCTGGCTGCTGGCCGACGAGGTCTACCGGGAGTTCACCTACGATGGCGGATATCACACCAGCATCCTGCATATCCCGGGGGTAGAGGATAGGGCCATTATGATGGATTCCATCTCCAAGCGTTTTTCGGCCTGCGGAGCCCGGGTGGGCTGCGTGGTGTGCCGCAATTCAGATATCATGCAGACCATGCTCAAGTTCGGGCAGGCCAGGCTGTGCCCGCCCACCGTCGAGCAGGTGGGGGCCATCGCCGGATACCAGACCATTGACAAATACCTTAAAAAGATGATCACCGAGTACCAGCGGCGCCGCGATGTGGTCTGCGAGGAGCTGGCTAAGATACCCGGGGCCATCTTCAAAAAGCCGGCCGGAGCCTTTTACATCATGCCCCATCTGCCGATCGACGATTCCGACAAGTTCGCCCAGTGGATGCTGACCGACTTCTCGCACGAGGGCGCCACCACCATGGTGGCTCCGGGCGACGGTTTCTATGCCACACCGGGCCAGGGCAAGCAGGAGGTCCGCCTGGCCTATGTGCTGAACGAGGGGGACCTGCGGAAAGCCTTGAAGATACTAGCCAAGGGTATCGAGGCTTACAATCGCAGGAAATGATTGTGAAAATTTCAACACGGGGCGATCGGAGCATCGCCCCTTTGTGTTTATTCAACAATTTTATTGTCAAATTTATCGGCAATTGATATAATAAAGTTCAATCGAACATAGAAAAACACTTGAAGGCTATGATGAAAGACCTGAAGATAAAAATATCCCTGCTTTCCGATCTGGCTCAGATGCCGGAATATTCCACCGCCCATTCATCCGGGATGGACCTTAAGGCGGCTATCGGGAGACCCATAAAAATAAAACCCGGGCAGATAAGCCTGGTGCCCACCGGCCTGGCCCTAGAGATCCCGCCCGGCTTCGAAGGCCAGGTCAGGCCCCGCAGCGGTCTGGCCATCAAGCACGGCATTTCCATCGTCAATGCCCCGGGCACCATCGACGCCGACTACCGCGGGGAGGTGGGGGTCATTTTGATCAATCTGGAAAAAAAAATATTCACCATTCAACCTGGTGACAGAATAGCTCAGTTGGTGATAGCTCCGGTGGTCAAGGCGAAGCTGGTCAAAGCAAGTTCGCTGAACAATACGGCCAGAGGCCAGGGCGGTTTCGGCCACACCGGGGTGGGGAAACGTAGACAGGATTGACATGATTTCTTGCCATTATGGAAAATGACAGTCTGACAGAACAGATAATAAAATGTGCTTATAAAGTTCACAACACCCTTGGTTTTGGTTTTCTGGAAAAGGTATATGAGAATAGCTTGATGATTGAATTGCCCAATTCAGGGTTAAAAGCTGAACAACAAAAGGCTATTTCCGTTAAATATGGAGGTACTGTGGTTGGAGATTATATTGCGGATTTCATCGTGGAGGGGTCGGTTATTGTAGAGGTGAAATCCGTGAACAACTTGGCAACAGAGCACGAGGTTCAATTAGTTAATTATTTGAAGGCAACCGGGAAAAGAATAGGCTTGTTGGTAAATTTCGGCAAATCTGTCGAGGTAAAAAGAAAATACAGGGATCCCAAGTAATCATCATGTTAATCCTGTCAAAAAAATGACCAAACAATCGGGACATTTTGCCGCGGCCCTTTCGGAGCCCAAGTTCGCCCTGTTCGCCGCAGGGCAGCTGGTCTCCCAGTTCGGCGATTACCTGGCCCAGATGGCCCTGATCGCGGTGATCGGGGCCTACACCACCCGGGCTCCGCTGGCCTATTCCCAGATCACGGTGGCCATCGCCCTGCCGGCCCTGCTGTTCGGCCCCATCGTGGGAGTGGTGGTGGACCGCCGGGCCAAGAGAAAGGTGCTGATAGCGGCCGACGCCAGCCGGGCGGTGATCATCGGGCTGATCCCCCTGCTGATGAAACTGACCGGATCGGTGCTGATTCTTTTCCCGTTGGTGTTCATCTCCTTTCTGATGGGGCTGTTCGCCAGCGCCGCCCGGCTGTCCCTGATCCCCTACCTGGTGCCGCAGAACAAGATCTTCGCCGCCAATGCGGTGATGAACTTCATCAACAAACTGGCAGGGATGGTGGGCTTCGTGGGCGGCGGACTGCTGGTGGTGGGCGGGTTCTGGCGGCATCTCAAGCTGCAGCCCTGGGAGGCCGGGTTCTATCTGGACAGCCTGACCTTCTTCATATCGGTGATCACCATTGCCATGCTCAAGACCGGGGAAAAAGTGATCGAGAGCCAAAAGGAGTCCGAACTGGTCCAGCTCTGGCGAAGGCGGATAAACAACCTGAAGACCGACCTCCAGGAGCTGTGGACCCTGATATTCTCCTCCCCCAAGGTAAAATTCGTGATGCTGTCGCTGCTGCTGGTATCCATCTTCGGCGGGACCCTCTATCCCCTGGTGGTGGTCATCGTCCAGAAGGGCACTGGCTCCGGCACCGGCGGGGTGGGGGTGCTGGGGGGCGTTTTGGCCCTGGGCATGATGTTGGGCTCCTTGTCCATCGGCTTTCTGGGACACCGCTACTCCCGCCGGATGATCATCGTCTCAGGGCTGCTGGGGGTGGGGACCATGGTCAGCCTGTTCGCCCTGTGCCGCCACTACTGGCAGCTGCTGCCGGTGGGTCTGCTGATCGGAATTTTTCTTTCGCCGGTGATGGTGGCCCAGGACACCCTGCTACATGAATCGGCCCCCGACAAGCTGTGGGGGCGTATCTTCTCGGGACGGGACTTTGTCTTGAACGGAGGCTTCATGCTGAGCTCCCTGTTCTTCGGCTTCATGGCCCAGATCATCCTGCCCCGGCTGGGGACCACCAACCATGAACGGGTGACCCTCTTCTGGTGCGGGATATTACTGGCGGCCTTCAGTCTGGTGGCGGCCGGCATTGTGGTCAAGCAGAAAAAAGCCGAATCTTCGAGGGGATGACATCATGGCCACCGTTAAGGATTCCCTGTCCCCTGATTTTATCGCCCAGGTAAAGGGGTTGGACATCAAGGCCCGGCTGGTGGTGGAGGGCTTTTTGACCGGCCTGCACAAAAGCCCCTATCACGGTTTTTCGGTGGAGTTCGCCGAGTACCGCTCCTACATGCCGGGCGACGAGATAAAGCGGATAGATTGGAAGGCCCTGGCCAGGAGCGACCGCTACTACGTCAAGGAATTCGAGGAGGAGACCAATCTAAAAGCCTATTTGCTACTTGACAGCTCGGCCTCGATGGGTTACCATACCAGGGGCGGCGGTTCAAAATACCAGTATGGCTCCTGCCTGGCGGCAGCCTTGAGCCTATTGCTGCTGAACCAGCATGATGCAGCCGGCCTGGCAACCTTCCGGGAGGGCATCAGCAATTTCATGGCCCCCAGTTCCCGTCGCTCCCACTGGCGGCAGATGCTGGAGCTGCTGGACAAGGAGATCCCGGCAGGCAAGACCGATTTCGAAAAAATATTTTACGACCTGGCCGGGCACCTTAAACGGCGGGGGCTGATAATCCTGATCTCCGACCTGTGGGACGGCTCCAATGCCGTGCTTAAGGCCCTGAAGCATTTTCGGCATCTTAAGCATGAGGTGCTGCTGTTCCACCTGCTGGACCATGATGAGTTGGCCCTGCCTTTTTCCGGCAAGCTGGCCTTTGAGGATATGGAGACCGGGGAAAGGGTCCAGCTGGATGCGGCCAGTGCCGCCCCGGAATACCGCCGGGCCGTAACCAGCTGGCGGGAGGGACTGAGCCGGGAGTGCCGGAGGGATTTGATAGACTATATTCCGCTGGACACCAAAACTCCTTTTGACAAGGCCCTATTGTCTTACCTGCATAAAAGGCAGCGTTTGGGATAATCCATACCGTTTTTTGAAAATCCTTTCGCGTCATAGGTTCGCCGAAGTAATGATAACCCTTAATTAAGGAGGGATAAATATGCTTAAGGCAGATCAAACGCTGGATGACAGGCGCTTCGAGGACCGCCGCAAGAATCAGCGGCGCCAATTCCAAAACGATCAGGATGATTATAAAGGCCAGGCCGACCGGCGCAGCCTGGAAAGAAGAAGCACCGAACGGCGTAAAGCGTAAAACCAAAACCAGAGGTCCATCATGCAGGAAAGAAAACTGGTCGCGCGGTACCTTGACGGACGGATAGTAAAAGGCCACACCCTGGACTTTTCGATGAACAAGGATGCCTTCCATCTTTCCTCTAACGGTGTGCCTCCCTCCTCGTCCGAAGTCCGGATCGAGCAGCTTAAGGCGGTGTTCTTTGTCAAGGATTTCATGGGAAATCGCGAGTACGACGAGAGGCGTGATTTTGACGGCAGCTATCCGGTGAATTGTAAAAAGGTGGAGGTCACTTTCTTCGACGGGGAGAAGCTGACCGGCGTTACCGAGATGTACATGCCCAACCGGAAGGGTTTTTTCCTTTTTCCGGCCGACAAGAAGTCCAATACCGAAAAAGTTTTCGTGGTCAACAAAGCGGTCCAGGAGGTCAAATTTTTATAATGCAAAAATGCTTACTTAAAAGGATGATATGAAAAAAACGATTGCCGTTGTCATGTTGGCGCTGGGCGTTTCCCTGGCCCAGGCCAACGGGCCGGTCAAGGAAGGCGGCGATTTCGGACTGGGGCTGATAGCCGGGGAGCCTACCGGTATATCCTGGAAACTGTGGAGCGGAAAAGAAAGGGCCTGGGATGGGGCGGTGGCCTGGTCCTTCATAGATGAAGGCTATCTGCGACTTCATGCCGATTATTTATGGCATGATTTTCAGCTGATAGAGGTGGAGCGGGGGCAACTTCCGGTATATTTCGGGATCGGCGGCACTCTGTGGTCCGGCCAGAGGGCTCATTATGAGAAACACTTCAACCTGGGGGTCAGAGGGGTGGTGGGCCTGGAATATATATTTCCCCAGGCTCCGGTGGATATCTTCCTGGAATTGGCCCCCACCGTAGGGCTGGTTCCCGAAACCGGCTTCGACGTCCAGGGCGGAATAGGTCTCAGATTTTTCTTTTAACAATCGCCGGCAAAGCTGCATCAATATACTTGACATCTAGCAGATTATTTGCTAAACTTATGGGCGATATGCAGGTGCGGGGCATCTGCTTTTGGTTAGCGGTAAAAACATAAATGGGCCTGTGGCGCAGTTTTGGTAGCGTGCCTGACTGGCAGTCAGGAGGTCAGGGGTTCGAGCCCCCTCAGGTCCACCAGATATTAATTAAGATGCTTGCGTAGGCAATTGATTTACGGCTGAATTGCCGAAAAACAATTCGGCGAGCGTCGTAAGAGTTGAGCACAGGCATACGCTTGTGCTTTATTTTTAGGAGAGGTCATGCCTAAATTTTTAAAGGTGTTGATATTTTTTACCGTGCTCATTCTGCTGTATGCAGCGGTGGCGATCAGCATTCCGTATATCCGTTTCTTCCACATCAAGGACAAGATGAAGGAAGCCGCCCAGAATGCCATGACCGAAAACGATGACAGCATTGCCCGAGCCCTGGCCGAAAACGCCATGGATGACAAGATCCCCCTGGTGGGAGACTATTTCTACCAAGTGCAGGATGAGAAGGGAAATAGGGATGTCTACAAACCGGAGACCGAGGAGCAGCAGAGGGAATACCTCGAAGGCGCCCGGGAATATTTCCTGCAGAACATCATAAGGACAGAAGGACAGAACTATACCATCTCCATAGATTATACGGTGGAATTGTATTTTCCATTTTATACCCATAGAATTAGTTTCAGCCATAAGGAATCACAGCCGCTAGTCAGATAAGTATAAATAACAATCTGGGGCGCCAGGTGCTGGTGCTCAACCAGAATTATGAACCGCTGCTGGTCTGTAATGCCAAGCGGGCCTTGGTTCTGTTGTTCCTGGGAAAAGCGGAAGTGGTCGAGAATAGCGATTATTTTGCCGCCAGCATTCGCCGAAGATTCATACTGCCCAGCGTCGTCCGGCTGGGCAGTTTCATCCGCAGACCCCGTCTGGAGGTCAAGCTTTCCAAACAGAATATTTTCAGGAGGGATCGCCACGTCTGCCAGTACTGCGGCACCAGCCAGGGGACGCTTACCATCGATCACCTGGTGCCCAAGAGCCTGGGGGGAGATGACACCTGGGACAATTTGGTGTGCGCCTGCACAGTATGCAACAATAAAAAGGCCAACCGCAGCCTGAAACAATCCAGGATGACCCTGATCAAAAAACCCCGCCGGCCCCATTACTTCTCATTTATTCAGTATTCGATACATAACCCCGACGATAATTGGAAACCCTACCTGTTTTTAGGAAAGGCCTGATGACCAGAAAGATTGCATATATATCGGTTCTCATTTTAACCGGAATCCTTTTTGTATCCGGGGCCTGGGGAGCCAAGACCGCCACCAAGAAGCCGGCCAAAAGGAAGACCTCCAGCGTCTTCTATCTTCCCAAACCCACCGGAGATGTTCAGGAGGACCTGGATAAATTATTAAGCAAAAAACTAAACCGGGTGGGCCGCTGGGGGGTGGCGGTTATGTCGCTGGATGACGGCTCTCTTATCTATCAGCACAATTCCGGATCGCGATTCATTCCGGCATCCAACACCAAGCTGTTCACCACCGCTGCCGCCCTGGAGAAACTGGGCCCGGAATACAGCTACCAGACCGAAATATATGCCTGCGGGCCGATAGATTCGACCGGAGTGCTGAACGGCGACCTGCTCATAAAGGGATCCGGCGATCCCACCATCAACGATATCGCCACCATGGAGGATTGGGCCGACAACATCAAGGCCATGGGAATCACCGAGATATCGGGCGATGTGATTGGAGACAAAGGCGATTTCCTGCCAGAGAAGCTGGTCTCCATCATTCCCCGCTCGGCCAACAAATTGGTCCGCCCCAAGAAACGCCTGGCTTGGAGGCTTTCCGGCCTCTCCTTCAGGGAGAACGTGGTGGTGGTGACCCTCAAGGGAGGGAGGATCGGCCAGCCGGTTAATTTCTCCATAGATCCTCCGATGTCGGTCAACATCAAGAATCTCAGCCGGACCATAGCCGGCAGCTACAGCACCGTGAATAAAAAGGTGAAGAACAAGGACGGCACCTATACCACCAAGAGCCGCCGGGTGTATAACAACGGCAAGGCCTACGCCTCCTTTGACGGGGCCACCCTGAAAATAACCGGAAAGCTGGCCGCCGGGGCCTCTAAAAAATTCACCTTCTTCGCCAAGGAGCCGGAGAGCCATTTCGCCAGGATTGTGGCCCAACTCCTAAAGCAGCGGGATATAGCGATCAAAGGCGATATCAGGGCCAGTCAGGAGCACCCCCCGGTCCGCGAGAACAATACTTCACTGTTGTACGTTCATTATTCCGAACCCCTTTCAGAGATCATAAAGGTCATCAATAAAAAGAGCCATAATCTTTACGCCGAATCTCTGCTGCAGACCATCGGGGCCGAGGTGGACGGTGAGGGAAGCCGGAAGAATGGTTCCACGGCCGAGCGGAACATCATCAGTCAGATGGGCCTGGGGGAGGTGGACCTGTTCGACGGCTGCGGGTTGTCCCGGCAGAACGAGGTATCCCCGCTGCAGGTGGTCAATCTTCTCAAATACATGCATGAACAGCCTTACTGGGACGTGTTTTACAAATCGCTGGCCATCGGCGGGATAGACGGCACCTTGGTGGGGCGGTTCTCCCAGCCGGATTTCTGCGGGAGGGTATATGCCAAGACCGGATCTATCGGGGGCGTCTCGGCGTTATCCGGCTACCTGACCGCCAAGAACGGCAAGATGTTCGCTTTCTCCATAATGGTGAATAACACCTATCGCTCAAAACTGGCCAGGCGGATCGAGGATTATATCTGCAAATTGCTGATAGATAACCTGAGCTGATGCTGGCATCCCCTATGCAACAAAAACTTAAAGGGAGGATGGAAAATTGCTGAAAATGTATTTCGACTACCGGGATATTTTTCGGGCGGCCAGGCTGGGTCTGTCGCCCAAAAAAATGTGGGTCCTCTTTTGGGGATTGGTGTGGGGTTTTGCCTTCTACGGAATATTTGGCTATCTGTCACACCTGGCTGCCGGGCGCAGCCTGGCCGATGTCTGGGTGATGTTCGGGCTGGTGCCGGCGAAGCCCTGGCCCGGCTCCGGAGCAATTTCCTGGGTGCTATGGCTGGCCGGGATGTTGGGCGCCCTGCTGATATACATGATGTCCGCCGCGGTGACTGCCCGCCTGGCGACCGAGCAACTAAAAGGCAATGAATTTTACGAAGTAAGAGAGGCGGCCGGTTATCTGAAAGGAGCCTGGAAATCCATCCTGGGCGGCCCGCTGGTCATAATCTCTTTCGTATCGCTGTTGCTGTTTTTCGGAATACTGTCAGGCTGGTGGGGCCGGATACCGGTGCTAGGCGAATTGACCATCGCTCTATTAAGCCTGCCCATCTACTTGGTGGGTTTGTTCCTGGTCTTCCTGCTGGCGTCGTTGGCCATAGGATTGTTCTTTTCCCCGGTGATCTCCGGAGCCACCAGGGGCGATGCTTTTGACAATCTTTTTGAGGTGTTCTCATCCATCACCGCCCAGCCCTGGCGGCTGGTGACGTATACCGGGCTTCTTAAATTGTTGTGCCTTCTGGCGTCGGCGGTCTTTGCCTGGTTTACCATCAGCAGCATGGGGATAGCTTACCAGGTCCTTTCCTGGTCGATGGGCGGCAAATTTGCCGATATCGCCCTGGCGGCATTCAACCTGTACACCCCGCCGCTGGCGACCAATTATGTCATGTTTCTGGGAATGGATAATCCCATGATATCCGGCCTCTCCTCATTCATGACGGCGACCCCGGCGCTTAGCTGGCCCGGCCAGACGGCGGCCTTCATCATGGGGATGTCCCTGAACGCCGTCCGGCTGCTGGTCCTGTCTTACCTGCTGAGCGTCTTTGTTACCGGACAGACCATCATCTACGGGATAATAGTGATGAAGAGGGACCAGCGCGACATTTTCGCCAGGGAGGAAGGAACCCCGGAGGAGACTTGTCAGGCAATAGGTGATAGCGAAAATCAAACAGAAGAAGTTGAGCCTCAGATGAATAAGAGACCCCAGAGGGTTTTAAAGAAGATCAAATCTGCTAGCAAGATGAAAAAAAGATAATAGAAGCCAAAAAAAGAGGCGCCTTTGCAAGGCGCCTCTTTTTGATTTTACAGCCAATTGTTTACCGGATAGTTATTTTTATTCCGTCAGTTCCTGCCGGCAGCCCATTGATAGAAACCCGGACCATTATATAGCCGTCGGCTGGCAGTTTTGAGGGCTGCCCGGCATGGAACAGGCCCGAGTTCTGATCGATATTCCCGAATCCGGCCACCGAGGACTTTGCCTCCCACTCAAAAAACGCCGAACCGCTCAGGTCGTTTCCGTTGGCATCCCTTACTGAGGCGGCAAAGGCGACCTGCTCCCCGCTGTGGATGTTATATTGGTTGGGCGGGGCGTTGATCTTGACCTGGTAGCTGCTGACGGAGACCGGGGCGATGGCCCGGCCGACTCCGAACTCCTGGGGAAGCTCGGCGATGATAAGGCCCGACCTGGCTGCCGCGCCGGCAGTGAACAGACCCTGGGGGGTGATGATGCCGAGGTTCTCCGGCTGCAGTTTCCAGGTGATGCGCTGATCTCCGGCCGGATTGCCCCGGCTGTCGTTAATGACGGCGGAGAACTGGAGCATCTGCCCCGGCTTCAGGCTGGCCTTGGGTGGGTTTATCCGGATGGTGTTCCGCCGCTGGTTTTGTATCTTGACCGAGGCGGCATCCCGGCTCCGGTCGAATTCGGCCGGCAGTTGAACCACTATTTTACCGGACAGGGTCCGGTCACCCGCAGTGAACAGCCCCTGGGGAGTGATCGAACCCAGGCCCTCGGGGATCAACTTCCAGTCCAGGGCGGGCGGGATCACCGGACTTCCGTTCTCGTCCCACACCTCAACCTCGAATTTAACGCTGGATTTCCCCTCCAGTACCACTTGGCTGGGTTTGATCTTGATCTGATAACGGCTGCTTTTTTCGGAGACTATGACAAAAACCCGGTCGCTGCCATAGGCCTGTCCGGAGGCGGCCTCAACCTTGATAACGCCCAGCCCGGCCTTTTCCCCGGCGGTAAAATTGCCGTCCTGGTCGATGGTCCCCAACTCGGGGGGAGACAGGAGATATCTGATTCTGGCTGGGACGGTTTTGCCTTCGGGATCCTGGACCTGAACGGCCAGCCGGATCCGGTTTTTCGGCTGCAGCTTGATTCTTTTAGGAGAAACAACCACTGAAAGATCGGAGACTTTTCCGGAAGGGCGGACAGATATCTGAGCCTGCCCCAAGCCATACTTTCCCGGACCTTTGGCCAGGGCCACGATCCGGCCCTTACCGGCGCCCTCAGCGGTGAAGCTGCCCCGGGCATCTATGGTTCCCAGATCATTGGGGATGACCAGCCATTCGGTCTTGATATTTTCATCTGGCATCACAATCCGGGCGGTAAACCTCAGGGTTTCGCCGATCTTGATCTCGGCCCTGGACGGCGATACCGATACAGTAAGGCGGCCCGGTTTACTTCCCAAAACTTTTATCATGGCGTGTCCCAGCATGGTCCGGCCATCCTTGCTTTTGGCTATGGCCCGTACCATCCCCCGGCCCGGCTTGCCGGAGGCAGTGAAAAGCCCGCTTTGATCGATATTTCCCAGAGAGGCCGGAATGATCTCCCAGCTTAACGATCCACCGGGCTCCAGGCCCTGGACGGTGAAAGCGATGGCAGCATTGACCTGGACCTCTGCCGGATTGGGCCAGACCTGAAGCCCGGCGGCTGGCAGGGCTGCCGATGATATCAGCAGCCAGGGGACCAGTAGTAAATGCATCTTTTTCATGATGGTTCCTCCAACAAGTAGAAGCTCCAACTGGCCGTTTGATAGCTTCCGTCAGCCTGCTGCAGCACTACCCTGACCATATGTTCTCCGGCCACTAGGGATTTGGGGTCATAGGAGATATATTGACTGCTGATGGTCGATCCGGCCGAAACATCGATATCGTCTAGCAGGACCTGCACCTTTCCCTGATGGTCGGGATACAGCGAGGCCATGATGGTCAGATCCTGGCGCCCGACCACATCCTGGTCGGACGGCCAGACCGGATAGATCTGAGAAAAAATATTTGATGGTTGATTTTGGGCAGACCCCGGAGTAGGGCTATTGTTGCCCTGGTTCCGGGCAGACGCTGGGCGTTCGGAAAGGTTTATATATTGAGGGCGATATTCATAACGCATAATCAGGGAGGTGAAAGCCACGATCAGAGCCATGGCCGGGGCGGCCAGGGTCAGCCAGCCGGGCTCCAGCATCCTTTTGCCGAAGGCTGTCTGCCGTCCCTCCAGCCGGGACAGGGCTTTAGCGCCCAGGTAGGCCGGAAGCTCCGCCTGAGGAAATGTTTTTAGAACCTCGCTCAGGGCCCTCTGTTCCACCCACCGCCGGGAGCAGTCCGGGCATCGGGCCAGATGTTCCTGCAGTTCCCCGGGCAGCGGAGCCCCGGGATTTTCCCGCAGATGTTCTTCGATTTTTCGGCAATTCATTTTATAACGCTCCTGTTTCTGATACGTAACCTTTTAGTTTCTGGGCCAGGATCTTACGGCCCCGCCACAGCCTGGATTTTACGGTTCCCTCCGAGCAGTTCATTATTTTGGCGATCTGTTCGCAGCTCTGGTCCTGAAAATAATGCAGCACCACGGTCTCTTTAAAATCCTCCGGTAGGGCGGATACCGCCCGGGCCACCACCTTGGTTCTTTCGCTGCTTTCGGCCGGATCGGCGGCCGTAATATCGGTGGACAACACCTCGCTGGAGACATCCTCGAAGCCCAGCCAGCTTCTGACCCGCATCTTGCGAGCCTGCCGTCGGTGATGGTTGACGGCGATGCGGTATATCCAGGTGAAGACATCGGAGTCGCCCCGGAACTTGTGATATTCACGGTGGGCTATCAAAAGAACGTCCTGCGTCAAATCCTGGGCCCAGTGGAAGTTGCCGGTCAGCCGGAGCATCAGGTTGAACAGCTTCTGCCCGTATTTATCCAGTACTTCTTCAAATTCCAGCCGCTGTTTTTCAGGCATATTATCGATTATCTGCAGGTTAGAGTAATTTTGTTGCTGAAAAGTTCCGGAGAATATCACTATCCACCCACGAGGCTAAATCTATAGCGAGCAATATGTTAAATATCTTAAGAAATTTAACATATTGATTAGAGTCCGCCAACCAACCAGAGGTTCCTAAAATCTATAGCTAACCGAAAGCGATGCCAGCTGTTGGCGATAGCTTTTATCCGGAGCCACCCGGTCCTGGTGCTGTATATTCCGGCAATCAAAGATGATTCCGGTATGGGCCGAAGCCTGCCAGGATGTCCTCAGTTCGGCACTGCTCCTGGCCTGCTCGGTCAGCCCGTAGCTGTCAAAAACCTGATAGTGCTGTGCCGAGGCCTGGATATATAATCTGTCCGCCATCAAAAAGCGGGAGAGGCCCAACATTCCGTTGTGAGACTGGGTCAGACTGATGCCGGAGCTTGAGGAGTATGAATAGGAGGAGATAACCGATAAGGCCATCAGTTTGGTCACGGTGCTCAGGCTCAGGCTTCGGTTCTGGTAAAGGTAGGTGATATACGGCCGAGAATTGTAATCCAGCCGCAGACTGGCGGAGGTCAGCCGCCCCCGGGCATAATTCACTGTTCCGCCCAGCTTAAAACTGCTGCCGGAGGCGGAATCGGTGTAGACCTTGTACACCGAGCCGTCCAGCCTGGCCGATAGGCTGCCGGGGAACCTGAGATCCGCCATCCCCAGGAGCTCGTTCTTGGCTGTTTCCAGATAAGGATTGCCGAAGCTTTTAAAGTTACGGCCCCAGGAGATGTACTGCAGCTCCAGCCAGTGGCCACCCATCCCTTTCTTTGCTCCCAAAAGATAACTGCGGTCATTGATGTATCCGGCCGATGAATCCGGCATAAAGCCCGATCCGGCATACTCGGTGCGGAATCTGGTTCCGCTGATCGGCCACTCCAGGGAGAACCAGCAGAGACGGTTCTTTCCCGATAACAGGGTGTCAACAGTTACCAGGGTATCTGAGAAGCCGGTCAGGGTGTCGTTATAGATATAAATGGATGATCTGAAGCGCACCGAATCCGGCAGGGAGCCCGGCTGGTCATATCCGTAAAGGTACCCCCCGGACAGCCAAAGGCTGTCGGCCAGGGATCTTTTCATACGGCCGCCGTAGAGATACTGGGCGTAGGTCTGAAACAGGGTATCGGCCGGCTGGGTGCGGCAGGCGGTGCCCAGGATCCTGGTCTTTTTATCCTGCCAGGTGGCCAGCAGTCCCAGGGGGGATGTTCCGGAGAAGACCAGGGTTGACAGCTCGGGGTAGAACTCTCCGGCGGACAGTCCGAAGGAGGAATTCTCGAACTGCAGCAGTCCGTGAAGGTATTTGTCGTAGGTCGGATCGTAAGATAAATACGAATTGAAAAAACCGCCGTCCAGCTGTCCCGATAAATTCACATCGCCCGAGGGATGCCAGCCGATGGGGTAGCTCAGGCCCAAACCCAATGTGTCCCTGTCGCACTGGGAATAGAACATACCGGCGGTAAGGGAGATATCGAGAGGTATCTTGACCGGTTCGACCGGAACGGTATCCAAAGCAGCCGCTTGAAAGCTCCAGGAATTATCGAACACGGTATCGGCCAGGCTGGTGAACAATACGGTTATCCGGTGGGGGCCGGGCGCCGGCGGCTCCGGGGAAAGATAGAAAAGGTAGTCCCTGGTCAATTGAGCCTGTGATGTCAGCTCCAGGCCGTCCAGCAGCAAGTGGATGTCCATGCCGGTGGTCTCCTCCAGCAGCAGGGAGATCTCCAAGGGCTCCCCCGATGAAATTATCGAATCTGGCAGAGGGGCCAAGATGGTGAAAGGCCTGAATTCGTCATCATTGCCGGGGACGGACAGTTCCAGACAATACCCCGGAGACAGAATAAAAAACAGACAATAGGACAATATGATAGGCCTGAATCGCATAATATGAATTTTCAAGTATTTTGAACTAAAAGTCAAGAAGATAATTGACATCCGGAACATCAATTATTCCTTGACATTAACCGCCTACTGCCATAAACTTATGAATATATGAAAGATAAAAACATACACCTCCCCGTTTGGGCCGGGACGCTGGCCGTTCTGGCGGTCCTCTGTTTCCCCGTCCGGGCCCAGAATAAAAGCATCCATCAGCTGCAGTCGGAAAGCTATTCCGACAGCCTGATCATCAAGGGCCAGGAGGTAAAATACCCGCCGCTGGCCAAAGACAAATCGCCCCGGGTAGGCAAGACGGTGCTGGGATACGATCCCTACTGGACCAGCGACCAGTACCTGCATTACGACCTGATCACCCACCTGGCCTGCTTCAGCGCCGAGATGGCCGGCGACGGAAGCATCTCCGCCAGCCACGGCTTTCCCGGCACCTGGTCGGCCACCATCGCCCATGCCCACAAGAACGGGGTCAAGGTGCTGCTGTGTGCCACCTGCTTCAGCAGTTCTGCCATCTCCTCGATACTCTCCAGCGACTCCTTCCGCACCAATGCGGTGAAGAACCTGATAACTTTGGTTCGCAACGCCGGGGTGGACGGCATCAACATCGATTTCGAAGGACTGGAGTTTTCGCAGAAGCAGAACATGGTCAGGTTCACTCACGAATTGTCTGACAGTTTCCATAGTTGGAATCCCGATTCTTACGTCTCGCTGGCCACCCCGGCTATTGATTGGGCCGGATCATGGGATTACGACAGCCTGGCCATCTATTCCGACGGATTGTTCATCATGGCCTACGACTATGCCTGGAGCGGCTCGGACAGTACCGGTCCAATAGCGCCTCTGGACGGTTATACCTATGACGTGGGCTGGACCATCCACGATTATGCGCTCTATTCCGGCAACCGCCGCAATAAGCTGCTATGCGGTTTCCCCTACTATGGCCGTGACTGGCCCTGCACGGGGACCACCGCCGGCTCGGCCACCACCGGGGGCGGCAGCGCGGTGATGTTCTCCCAGGCCGAGACCCTGGCCTACGACTACGGCCGGCAGTGGCAGGCCTCGTCATATAGCCCTTGGTATTATTACAACGACGGGGAATGGCATCAGTGCTGGTACGACGACGAGATCAGCCTGGGCTACAAATACCAGATGGTGTGGGACAGCCTGTTGGCCGGCACCGGGATGTGGGCCCTGTCCTACGACGGCAGCCGGCCCGAACTGTGGGCTGCGCTGAGGACCAATTTTAATATTCCAATCGATTCATTGATAAACGGCGGGATGGAGAATGTCTTCCGGGACACCGTGGCAGTGCCCTCCAATAACGCGTTAAAGCCATATGGCTGGCTGGAGGGCGACAATGCGGTGTCCGACACCGCCACCGATTTCATTCATTCCGGAAGTTACGCCCTGCGACATAGGGCCGACTGCTTCGGGAAAGCGGCGCCGTTCCTGTCATTCCTTTTTCAGGATGTCAAGGTCACTCCCGGGGCCGGCTATTGCCTGTCCGGCTGGGGGCGCAAGAACGACGGGGCCGGCAACACCATGCGGATGCGGGTCCAGTGGTTCGATTCACTGCATGCCAATCTTTTATTGGACGACACCACGGCCGCCTTAAGCGCCGACAGTGCGGGCTATATCTTTCTGACCACCGGAACGGTGATGGCTCCGGCCGGGGCGGCCTTCGCCCGGATCAAGCTGAACATCTGGGCGGTGAACAGCAACGCCTACTGGGACCGGTGGGACGATATATCTTTTACGCAAATAACAGGCGTGGCGGGAAGGCCCGAATTACCAATTACGAATTACGAACTTAAACTGGGGCAGAATTATCCCAACCCGTTCAAACAGTCAACAGTCATCAGTTACCAGATAACAGGGGACGGAACGGTAAATCTTTCGGTTTACAATATTGCCGGGCAGTTGGTGAGGGTGCTGATAAATGAGACCTCTCCCTCTTGTCCCTCTCCAAATGCATTTGGAGAGGGACAAGAGGGAGAGGTGGGACGGTCGGGATGACAAGGGCCGGGCGGTGGCCAACGGGGTGTATATTTATAAATTGAACGTTGGCGGTAAAAGCATCTCCAAAAAAATGATAATCTTAAGATAAAATACAACCTTAAGGAGCTTACTATGGCGGTCAATCCGAAAATTTTTAAAGCCTACGACATCCGCGGGATATACCCCACCGAGTGGGACGATGATCAGGCCCGGGAGATAGGCCGGGCCCTGGTGGATCACCTGAAATGCCGGGAAGTGGCGGTGGGCCGCGACATGCGCACCTCGTCCGATGCGGTCTTTGCGGCCCTGGCCCAGGGCATCACCGCCCAGGGGGCCGATGTGGTGGACCTGGGGAAGGTCTCCACCGACGGGCTGTACTTTGCGGTGGGCAAATACGGCTATCAGGCCGGGGTGATGATCACCGCCAGCCACAATCCCAAGGAATATAACGGCCTGAAGATCTGCAAAAAGGACGCCATCCCGCTTTCCGGCGACCAGGGCTTAGATCAGATGCGGGATCTGATCAACCAGGGCCAGCTCAAAGATAACGCCATCAAAGGCTCCATCACCTCCAGGGATATAAGCGAGGCCTACATCAACCACTGTCTGACCTTTATCGATGCCACCAAGATCAAGCCCTACAGGATCGCGGTGGACGCCGGCAACGGCATGGCCGGGCAGACCGTGCCCCCGCTGTTCGCCAAACTACCGGGCGAGCTGATCCCCCTGTTCTTCGAACTGGACGGCAGCTTTCCCAACCATCCGGCCAGCCCCATCGAACCGGAGAACATCGCGGCCCTGCAGGCCAGGGTGACGGCCGAAAAGTGCGACTTCGGCGCGGCCTTCGACGGCGACGCCGACCGGATGTTCCTGATCGACGAGAAGGGGCGGGCCCTGGGCGGGTCGGACATCGCCGGATTGGTGTCCAAGATGCTGCTCAAGAAGAAGCCCGGGTCCACCGTGCTGTATAATGCCATCTGCTCCCGCTGCGTGCCGGAGACGGTGGCCAAAGCGGGAGGAAAGTCCATCCGCAGCCGGGTGGGCCACGCCCTGATCAAGCCGCTGATGCGCCAGGAGAACGCCATCTTCGGCGGCGAGCACTCCGGGCATTTTTACTTCCGGGATTTCTGGTTCGCCGACTCCGGGTTGATAGCCTTTCTGGTGTGCTGGCAGCTGATATCCGAGGAGGGAAAGCTGCTGTCGGAGCTGGTGGCCGAGATCGACCCCTATCACCGGATCAACGAGACCAACAGCCAGGTGGAGGACATCCCGGCCAAGCTGGCCGAGCTGGAGAGCATCTACCAGAACAAGGGGGCCGAGCTGGACCACCTGGACGGGCTGACCGTGTCCTACAAGGATTGGTGGGCCAATATCCGGCCCTCCAACACCGAGCCGCTGCTGCGGCTGAACGTGGAGGCCAACTCCAGGGCCCTGCTGGAGGACAAGTCCGCCGAACTGCTGAATATAATTCGCTCCTAAAAGCAAATTTGGACAGGCTGAAAAAAATATTCCTGACGGGGCCGGCCCCATACCTGTGGCTGGCCCTGGCGATATTGGCCCTGTATGCCAAAGCGCTGGATTTCGGGTTCACCTCGCTGGACGACGTTCATCTCATCCAGGAGAACCGGGAGAATATCGGCAGTTTTTCCAATGCCCTCAAGGCCTTCAAGACCGATGTCTACTGGGAAAGCCCCGGGACCTACTATCGCCCGCTTTTAAGCCTGTCCTTCATGCTGGACCATGCTCTGGGCGGAGAGAATCCCTTCATCTATCACCTAAGCAATATCCTGCTGCATATTGCGGCCTGCTGGCTGTTGTTCATCTGCCTGAATGCCCTTAATTATCGCCCAGGACTGTCTTTCATCTTTGCCGGGTTGTTTGCGGTGCATCCGGCCCTCTCCCAAGCCGTGGGCTGGATACCGGGCCGGAACGACATCCTGCTGGCGATCTTCATCTTGTCGGCATTTATCGCCCTGATAAAATATTCCGCCCGGCGAAACAGACGGTGGCTGGCATTGCACTTGGCGGCTTTGTTGGCGGGCCTGTTCACCAAGGAGGCGGCTATTTTTGCCCCAGCATTATTCCTGATGTATCTTCTTTTATCAGAGAAGAAGCGGATCAGGAAAGACCTGCTGGCCTTGTTGCCGGGATGGATCGTGCTATTCGTCGTCTGGCTGATCTTAAGAACCTTTGCGATTGGGGCGGATAATGCCTTCTCAATCCGAAGATTTGCCGGATGGGGCGATATCATCATCGGCTTGTTGTCGTATGCCGGAAAGATATTTCTGCCTTTCAATCTTTCGGTGCGCCCACTCTCCGGCGACAGCAATCCCCTTTACGGGATAGCCGGTCTGGCGTTTCTAGGCATCATTGCCTGGCTGAAGGGCGTCAATAATAAAAAAATGTTCATCTTTGGCACTGTCTGGTTCACCCTGTTTCTGCTGCCCACCTTTATTCCGGCGGCGGCCGATATAAATTTTCTGGAACACCGTCTGTATCTGCCGATGCTGGGTGTCATTATCATTCTGGCGGAAAGCAATGTCATCAGGAATGCCTCAGCTAAATGGATGGCCACCGCCGGGGCGGCAGTCTTTCTTACTTTCAGCCTTCTGGCTTTCAACCATCTTACGGTCTTTTCCGACGGCAACCGTTTCTGGAGCAATGCCGTCAAAACCTCCCCCCGCTCCGGCCTGGCCCACCAGATGCTGGGCCGGATGCATGGCAAGTCCGGCCGCATGGGTGAGGCCGAGAATGAATACCTCCGATCATTAAAAATCGAAAACAGCGTTTCGGTGCATAACGATCTGGCCCTGCTGTATCTGGAAACAGGTGATCTGCGGTCGGCTGAGAGGGAATTCAAAAAGGTGCTGGAGATAGATCCCAAATTTGCCAATGTTCACAACAACCTGGCGCTGGTATATTTCAACCGCGGATTATCGGGGGAAGCCCAAAGGGAGCTTCTCAAAGCCATTGAGCTTGAGCCGCAGCGGGTCGACCCGCTGGTCAACCTGGGGGTGCTGTGCCTGCAAATTGGCTCCCGGGATTCTGCGGAGACCTATTTGCGGCAGGCCCTGTCAATGGACAGCAATAATGCCACGGCCCATCATCACCTGGGGATTGTCATGACCCAAAACGGCAAATACGGCGAAGCCTTGCTGCATTTGTCAAAAGCCCATGAGACCCAGCCCCGGGACCCGATGATAAACCTGCATCTGGCCCAGCTGTACGTTATTACCGGGGAAAAAGACCGGGCACGAAGCCAGTATCAAAAAGCGCTGGAACTGGGCTGTCCCCGGAACCAGTTTTTGGAAAATAATCTAAAGGCGCAACGCCAAGGCAGCAATGAATAAAATATACCGACACCGCTTTTTTCCATATCTGCTGATATCCCTGCTGGTCATAGCCATTTACGGCCAGACCCTGTTCTTCGATTTCAGCAGCCACGATGATGTGGAGCTGCTGGTGGAGAAGGCCCATTTTCTGAAGGACCCGGCCAATATCTTAAAGGCCTTCGCCACCGACGTGGTCTGGGGGAACAGGGGTATCTACTATCGGCCGGCGCTGACCCTGTCGTTCATGGCCGATACCTTGATCGGCGGCTCCCGGCCGTTCATATTCCATCTGGGAAATATCCTGATCCATCTGCTGGCCTGCTGTCTGCTGTACCTGTTCCTCAAAACCATAAAAACGCAAAAAACTGCGGCCCTGGCCGCCACGCTGATATTCGCCATTCATCCGGTGCTGATCCAGGCGGTGGCCTGGATACCGGGCCGCAACGATTCCCTGCTGGCGGTTTTTATCTTGCTGTCATCTCTCGGTTTTCTGAATTACCGGAGGGGAGGGCGCTTTCTATGGGGATTGCTGCATATCCTTTGCTTCTTCCTGGCCCTGCTGACCAAGGAGACTGCCATTCTGCTGCCGGTATTGCTTATCTTGTATTCATTGCTGCACAGGGAGAAAGGCAAGAAGCTGTTCGATAAAGGGATCTTTCTTTCATTGATCGGCTGGATAACGGCGGCGGCGGCCTATCTGCTGTTAAGGTCCTCTGCCCTGAGCGGATCTTCCGGCCTGACCGATGCCAGGATGAACACCCTTCGGGAAAGCCTGATCGGTTTCTTGAGTTACATCGGCAAGATATTCCTGCCCATAAACCTTTCCGGCGACCCTATCCCGGCCGACCTGCCGGTGGCTTATGGAATAGCCGGGCTGTTCGTGTTATTGGCAGTGATATTCTATCTTAAGATTAAAGATAAAAAGCTGTTTCTGTTCGGAATATTTTGGTTTCTGCTGTTTCTGGCTCCAACGTTTTTAGGCAACACCACCTACGCCAATTTTGCCGAGCATCGGCTGTACCTGCCGCTGATAGGTTTTGCCGTCATGCTGCTGCAGCTGGATCCAGACAAGCTGAAGCGGATGCCGGTCCCGGTGGTCGGCATCATCATGATATTGATCTTTATTTTATTTGCCGGGATCAACCTGTCCTACAGCCGCAGTTTCCGGAACGGCCTGACCCACTGGAAGAAGACCACCGAGGTCTCGCCCCATTCCTATGTGGCCCATACCATCCTGGGGCGCAGTTACGCCAGCTTGGGGAAAGCGGACCTGGCCGAAAAGGAATTCATTATTGCCTTCGGACTCAATCCCAAGCATTACACCGCCTACAACGATCTCTGCCTGCTCTATCTCAATAAAGGAGAATACCGGAAAGCCGAGAAGCTGGCCCTCGATTTGCTGAGCAAATATCCCGGCAACGCCGGGATGCACAACACTCTGGGGCTGGTCTATCTCAATGCCGGCCGGCCCGATCTGGCCGAGTCCGAATTTCTGAAAGCCGTTGAACTGGGGCCGGACCAGGCCGAGGCGGCGGATAATTTGGGATATCTCTACTTGAAAAAAGGCGATTGGGCCAAGGCCGAGAGATATCTGCTCCAGGCCCACCAAATCTCCCCGGTCGACAGTAAGAACCTGTATCATCTGTCCTTTCTGTTTTATTCCCTGGGCGACCAGGCTCGGGCTTTGGAGTACTATCATGCTGCGGTGAAGAACGGACTGAAGGAGGATTCCCGGGTACTGGAGATGTTGCAAGCAAGATGAATTCAACTCCCATGACCTATTTTAAAAGAAGGCAAGGAAAATGAAAGCTGCGAAATATTATGCCAATAACCGTGAGCTGTGGGACAACTGGGCCGAGATCAACTACCAGACCCGGGAATACGACGTGGAGGGATTCTTGAAGGGCCGGAGGGCGCTGTATCCCATCGAACTGAAGGCTCTGGGCAATGTGAAGGGCAAAAGCCTGCTGCATCTGCAGTGCCACTTCGGACTGGACACCCTGTCCTGGGCCCGACTGGGAGCCAGGGCCACCGGGGTGGATTTCTCCGACAAGGCCATAGGAATGGCCCGGGGCCTTAATGACCGTCTGGGCCTGGGTGCCGAGTTCATTCAGGCTGACATCTACCAATTGCCCAAAAAACTCCATAAAAAATTCGACATCGTCTTCACCTCCTACGGGGTGCTGTGCTGGCTGTACGATCTGGATAAATGGGGCAAAGTGATATCGGGCTTTCTGAAAAAAGGCGGGACCTTCTTTATCTCTGAGTTCCATCCCTTCATGATATTGTTCGATGAGGAATACCAGAAGATCTCCTATCCCTATTTCCGGGGCAAAAAGCCCATCGAAGAGATCTGCCGGGGTAGCTACGCCGACCGGAAATCCAAGTTCGTCCACAAGTCATACGAATGGCCCTACCCTTTAAGCGATGTCGTCAATGCCCTGATCAAAAACGGCCTGCGGATAGAGCGGATGGAGGAGTACCCCTTTACCGTCTGGAATTATTACCGGGGCATGAAAAAGGGAAAGGACGGATACTGGCGGCTGAATAACCAGAAGAACACCATCCCCCTGATGTTCTCCATCAAGGCGGTCAAGGAGTGAGGATGGCAATTGCCAAACCGGGGGATTTCTGATAGAATAAGCCTTCAAATTAAACAACAGGAATATAATGCAACTATTCGGCGAACTGATCAACAGCGTTTCCAATTTCAAGGCCTATGGCTTTTTCCGCCAGCAGGGACTTTTAAGGACTTTGGGTTATCTGCTTTTTTTATCTCTGATGTTCGGCTCTATCAGCTTCATCCGGCCCTGGAAGACGTTCAACAGCGACGCCGATGATCTGGCCAGTTGGCTGACAAGCCAGGCCCCGGATTTCGCCCTGGCCAAGGGGGTGTTCGCCACCAGCCCGGAGACCACCGCGGTCTACCGCAAGGAGGGTGATCTCATTCTGGTCATCGGGGCCAAGCCCGGCTTCAGCGACAGCCTGCTGGCCGGCTTCCCCCGGGGCATTCTGCTGTATGCCGACCGGGTGGTGGTCAGCGGGGGCGAGGGGCAGAAACGGGATATGCCGTTTAAGGATTATGGCGATCTGAAAGTGGACAAGAAGGAGATCCTGGCCGCCCTGGCGAACCGGGGGATGCTGGGCTTTTTCATGGCGGTCTTCTGGATGATCATCTACCTGGGAGGGAAATTGCTAAGCGCGTTGTTCATTGCCGGGTTGGGCATGAACTTCAAAGCCATATTGCGGATGAACATGCCCTTCGGCGATATCTACAAGCTGTCCATCCGGGCGCTGTCGCTGGGGATGGTACTGGACGCCATGCTGAGCCTGAGTGGAATTGATTTTCCGTATTTCTTCATCCTGTACTACCTGATGGCCGCCTCCTACCTGTGGCTGGGAATGAAGGCCGTCAGCGACGAGGACATGACCGCCGCCGGACTTAAGGTCTAAAAATCACTTTAATTTAATTCATTATGAATCCCGAAATATTAAAATACCAGATCGGCACCATAGACACCCACCTGCACACCAAGCATTCCTGCGACTCCAAAATGGAGCCGGCCGCCGCCTGCCGGCGGGCCATGGAGCTGGGCCTTAAAGCGCTGGTCTTCACCGAGCATGTGGATTTCGATCCCTCCGACCAGGGCTATGGGGTCTACAACGACAAGGCCGTCGAGTCCAGCCTGGCCGACTGCCGGGTGCTGTCCGGGAAGCACCTCAAGATCTACAAGGGGGTGGAGATCACCTACCAGCCGCAGTACCGCGACCAGATCGAAAAATTCATCAACTCCTACAAGTTCGATTTCGTGATGGGATCGGTGCACATGGTGGGGATGGACGACGTCTCATGGCCCGAGCTGGCCAAAAAATATTACGACCGCATGGAAGAGGAACCGGCCTATACGGCCTATTTCCAGGAGATGCTGAAGCTGGCCGACAGCCGGCTGTTCGACTGCCTGGGGCACCTGGACCTGTGCAAGAAATACGGCTTCAAACATTACGGCGCCATGTCCTGGCAGAAATATCAGCGGCCCATCAAAAAGATCCTGGAACGGGCGGTGCAGCGCGACCTGATGGTGGAGATCAACACCTCGGGCCTGCGGCACGACCCCCAGGAGACCTACCCCGGTCTGCCGGCGGTGATGGAGTATCTCAAGATGGGCGGCACCCGCCTTACCCTGGGCAGCGACGCCCACCAGGCGGAGCATATCGCCCACGGCTTCAATGACATAGTAACCAAAATTCCCGAACTGAAAGGGCTCAACCAGAAATGAAAGTGGCTCTAACCATAGCCGGTTCCGACTCCGGCAGCGGGGCCGGCATCCAGGCCGACCTCAAAACCTTCGCCGCCTTCGGGGTCTACGGCATCAATGTCATCACTGCCCTGACCGCCCAGAACACCCAGGGGGTGTTCGGAGTGGCCGAGCAGACTCCCAAATTCATAGCCAAACAGCTGTTCGTGCTGATGAAGGACATCGGCTGCCAGGCGGCCAAGACCGGGATGCTGTACAACAGCCAGATAATCGAGCAGGTTTCGCATGAGATCAAAAAATACAAGATATCGCCGCTGGTGGTGGACCCGGTGATGGTGGCCAAGGGCGGGCACCCCCTGCTTAAGGCCGAGGCCGAGGAGGCCCTGGTGACCTGTCTTCTTCCATTGGCCAATCTGTTGACGCCCAACATCGACGAATCGGTGCGGCTGGCCAAGATGAAGAAGATCGAGAATCTGGAACAGATGAAGGAGGCGGCCCTGAAGATCTCGATGCTGGGCCCCAGGGCCGTTCTGATCAAGGGCGGGCACCTGTCGGGCCGGGCCACCGACCTGTACTTCGACGGCCGGATTTTTAAAACCTACGACAGCGAAAGGATCGACACCTCCAACACCCACGGCACCGGCTGCACCTATTCGGCGGCCATCACCGCCTGCCTGGCCCGCGGGCTGAAGATGGAGCCGGCCATCGACGAAGCCAAAAAGTATGTCACCGGCTGCATCAAGAACTCGGTCGGCATCGGCCACGGCTTCGGCCCGCTGGACCACTTCTGGAGCGGAAAGATCCGGGAATGCTGATCCCATCGGACCGATTGAGCTGATATGAATTTCATCTCCTTCCAAAATCCCGCCGCATTGTTCTTCCTGCCTTTGGCCGCCCTGCCGCTGGTGATCCATCTGCTTTGGCACAATAAGGCCAAAGTGATCCCCTTTCCCAGCATCATTCTTTTGAGATCCACTCATACCAAGACCTGGAAAAGAAGCCGGCTGCAGGAATGGCTGCTGCTGGTCCGAACCATCATCCTGCTGCTGCTGGTCCTGTTGATGGCCGGGCCATCGGTGAAGGTCGACCTGCCGCCATGGATGGCGCCGCGGGAAACGGTTCTGGCCATGGTCATCGACAATTCGGCCAGCATGTCTACGATAGAAGGCGACAGCAGTTTATTATCACAAGCCCGATCCTCAGCTCTCAAGATGGTCTTCACCCTAAGCCCGGACAGCCGGGTGGCGGTGATCTGCGGCTCGCAGGGGAATAAAATATTATGCGGCCTGGCGGGTCCGGCCGAAGCGGCCAGGCAGATAAGATCCATCGAGCAGACCGATCTGGGGACCGATCTGGCCGGGGCTGTTCTAAAGGCCGACGACCTTCTGTTCTATGCCGGAAGGACCGGGGCATCAACACTGATTTTTTCCGACTTTCGGAAAAATTGTTTCGGCGGGCCGGCCTCGCTGCTTCCGGTCCTTAAGGCTACGGCCCGCCTGAGCCTGGTGCCGTCAGGCAGGGAAATGATCGGCAAAAACCTGGAATGGCGCAGCGTGAAATTCTATTCCCTCAAAAAAAGACTGATCATCCAAGGAAAAACAGCTCGGGGCCTGAAGCAGAGCCTGAGCCTGGTCAAAGATGGCCGGACTGTCTATCAAACCCGGGTCGGTCCCGATTCCGCCGGGTATTTTTCAGCCAGCCTGGGCTGGGACGGCCGGGGGTCAAGCTTTCTGGAGTGCTCAGGTGATGATATGCCGCTGGACGACAGATACTATCTTTCCTCCAGCAACAACGACAGCATCAACGTCCTGCTGATAACCGAGGGCAGCGGCATTTTGAAACAGGCCTTTACAGCATTATCGGCGGCAGGGTATCAACTTAATATCCAAAGCCGTCTCACTCCCGAGGACATCGCTGCTTCGGATCTGATCGTCGCGGCGGGGCGCTCGCTATCCGGCATCAAAAACGGCCTTTTGGAAGCGGTGAACAGCGGGAAGGGGCTGTTGATCATTCCGCCGGAGAAGGCCGGCATCGATGATTACAATCATCTTTTATCAAGCCTGTCCCCGGGGTTGCGGATAACCGGAATATCAGAGGATCCCCTGCCGGGGGCCCTGGAACTTGGCTCGGGGGATTATTTTCAGGACATCAGTACTAGGGACCTTAGGCACATCTCGGTATACAAATATTGGCGGATCCCAGCCAGGCTTCCGGCCCTGCTTATCATCGGACATAAGTTCCCGGGCTTGATGATGATCGATCAAGGATCGGGCAAAGCCGGCCTGTGGCTGTTCGGAACCGAGCCCGGTATGACCGATATCGGCTTCCATCCGGCCTTCCTGGCCCTGTTGAACCAGACCTGCCGGGGGCTGGTAAGATCTGCTGACCTCGGTTACATCACCGGCCAGTTTTTGTCCGACCCCGACATATCGGAACCGACCGCCCCGGACGGTAAAAAGGTTCCCGGCCTTGCGGACGTCCGGGGAAGGGTCAAATGGCTGCTGGAGAAAGCCGGATTTTATTCGGCGCTAAAAAATAAATTATGGCAAACCCTGGCGGTGAATATTCCCCCTGATGAATCCGACCTTACAATGCTTGAGGATGACGGGTTGACCAGGATCATGGGAAAAAACCAATGGAGCCGTCAGATATCCCCTGAAAAAATACCGGCCGGCCAAAGAGGATTAAACAATATCTTACTATTCCTGACCGGGCTTCTCCTGATGATGGAACTGGTGTTAAGGAGCAAACTTAAAATATTTCTTAAAAAGCCATTGACAACATGGTGGAAAATATGGTAAATATATAGTCTAACAATGGTTTATATGGAGGGGGCTATGGCGGACAAAAACGCTGTAAATTTGAACGGCTTGATGATCACTCTGGCGGTGATTGCGGTTTTGACGGTGGGCGGCGTCACCGGAATGTCGGTGGCCAGCTGGCCGGTCTCCAGTGCCGGTGCCGGGAACGAACAGCGGGACAAACAGCTTGAGGTGCTGGCCAAATCCGTGGCCCGGCTGTCGGCCAGGGGGATCCTGGATTACGAGGACGCCATGGAGCGGCAGTTCTTTCTGGATAAGGTGGTCAAGGACATCAAGGCCGATTTTCCCGAGATCAAGAACATCTGGGTGCTGGATGACCAGCGGATGGTAGTGTACTCCGCCAAGGAGGACGAGATAGAAAAAACCTACCAGGTCCCGTCCGGGATGAAACCGGACGCCGGAGAGAAATTCACCGTCAATGAACTCTCCGCAGGCAGCGTCTGGGTGGCCACTCCGATAATCTCCATGAAGACCATCATCGGCGGCCTGCGGATGGTGGTGGAGATCCCGGCGGCCAAGGGCGGCGGCGGGGGCAGCAAAAACCTGCTGATGATCATCGGCCTGATAGCCATGATAATAGGCATCGCCGCGCCGGTGGTGCTGGTCTCCGCTAAAACCAAAGAACTGGCCGGCCTCAAGGCCGGGCCCGGCGGGGCGGCGGTGAGCGATGCCAAGCTGAGCGCCCTCAAAGCCGAGGAATCGACCGTATCGGCCAAGCTGGCGGCTGCCAAGCAGCAGCTGGCCCAGTCCGAGCAGTTGCAGGGCCAGCAGGTGGCCATGGAACAGCAGATCGAGGAGATGAAGAAACAGCAATTCGAGGAGACATACAAGCTCGAAGGCCTGAAGAAAGAGGCTGCGGAGCAGGCTGACCACATCGAGAAACGCAAGAAGATACTGGAAGCCAATCCTCTGGAACGCCAGGCTGCCTTGACCAGCGAGGAGAAGGAGCTGGCCGCCAAGATCTCGACCCACAAACAGGAGGAGGTCAAGCTGGCCCAGAAGATAGAATTGATCCGAAAAAAAGTGATAGATCTGGACCGCCGCATCGAGAAACGGCAGAAGGAAGAGCAGGAGATCGCCGAGAGGATCGAGGCCCGCCGGAAAGAGGAGCTGGAACTCAACCAAAAGATGGGCAGCTGAAAATTTGAATATCGGGAGACCAATGCGACGGGGGTGAGAATATCTATCCCCGTCGTTTTGATATGAGAAAACTACTTAGCCAAAGCCTGGATACCCTGATCAGCCACCTGGGGGTGCTGGCCGTAGGGATGTTTGCCAGCGTTCTGATAAATCGCACCCTGGGACCGGAGCTTAAGGGGATATTCGTCTCCTGCCTGCTGATCCCCCAGACGGCGGTGGTGTTCGCCGAACTGGGGCTGGGGACCTCGGGGGCCTACCAGCTGGCTAGAAAAAAATATCAGCCGGGCTCGGTGGTTCTGTTCCTGCTGCTGGCCAGCCTGGTCCTGGGCGGCCTGGCTATGATCATCACCGGGGCGGCGGTGAGATTGCCGGCCGAGGCTTGGGGAGGTTTCAACCGCTTGGTGATCCTGAGCCTGATCCCCCCCGGACTGTGGCTGACCTTCCTGCCGGAGATCTTTTTGGGCCTGGGTCTGCTTCGGGGCTTTAACTGGTGGAGGGCCGGCTTCCAAGTATTCCGGATTTTGATATTATTGGTTTTCCTGTTTCTGCTCGGCAACAAGCTTCAGGCGGTGATCCTGGCCTCGGTGATCCTCAACTGGGCGGCTTTTATCATCTCGGCCGGCGTCCTGTGGGTTCATCTAAGGCCCAGATCTGCCGCCCTGTCCTTAAGGCAGACAGCGGATTTTTTCAAGTTCGGAATGAAGGTTTTCGCAGGGGAGATCCTTGGTTTCCTGCATTACCGGGCGGATATATTCCTGATCCTTTTATGGAAAGGCAATGTTCAGGTGGGCCTCTATGCCACGGCGGTCTTTCTTTCCGAGCTGCTATGGATGATACCCCGGGGGCTTTACGCCCCGGTCTTCTCGGGGCTGGCCCGCGACGGCCTTTCCCGGGACATTGTTAAAAAGGCGGCCCTGCTGACCTTGGCCGCCACCTGCGGCCTGGCTTTGATAGCGGCCTTTTTGGTCGGCCCCGCCATCCGGCTGTTATACGGAGAGTCCTTTAGCGGCGCCGTCTGGCCTTTTATTCTGCTTCTGCCGGGAACCGTAATGCTGTCCCTCCCCAAATTTCTGGAGGCGCCGTTGATAGCCGAGATGGGATCTCCCGAGGTGCTGGTCTGGGGCAAGGCTTCCGGATTGCTCTGTAATATCCCGCTTAACTTCTGGCTGATCCCGAAATACGGGATCTCCGGGGCCGCCGCCGCTTCCAGCATATCCTACACCATCCAGGCCCTGATATTCATCGGACTGTTCAGCAGAAAAAGATCCCAAGTGATGTCCCCGGAGAAAACCGGGGAATATGCCATTATCAGCCAACACGAAAGCGGCCTGAATGAGATCGCCGATTGATATAATAAAAAATATCCCTCCCCTGAAAGCCATCAGGCGGAAACTGCAGAAACGGCGGGTGGAGGCCCTACGGCAGCTGGCGTTGGATGGCGGAAAAATACCGCTGCCCAGAGGGCTGGTGTTCGAGCCCACCCAGCGCTGCAACCTGTCGTGCATCATGTGCTGCCACCGCCAGCATCACACCGAGGGCTCCTGCCAGGAGATGGACACCGGAGCCGCTGTCGAATTCATAAAAGAACTAAAAAAACAGCATGATTTCCGGACCATCGGGTTCATCGGCTCCGAGCCGTTTGTCAGAACCGACCTGGAGGATCTGATGAAAGCGGCAGTGGGTCTGGGCATGGATGTTTCGGTTCAGACAAATTCCACTCTGCTGGATGAAGCGAGGATCAAAACCTGGTCCAGACATAAGAATCGGATCAGGAGTTTCGGGGCCTCCCTGGAAGGGGTGGCGGGCGTTGATGACCAGATACGCCCGGGGAAAGATGTCTTCAGCCGGGCCCGCCGGGGCATAGAGCTGGCGGTGCAGGCCGGCCTGCCGGTGACGGTGAGCATTCTGATACTGGACAGCAACCGGGAAAGGCTGGGGGAGTTGATAGAACTGCTGAATGCCTTGAGGGTGAGATCGATAGATATTTCACTGATCGTCAACCACAGCCGAGCCGATATAGAAGAGACGGCCCGTTTGTCCGGCATCCGCAAGAAGGATATCTGCATCACTTCAAAACCGGAGTTGGAATACAAAACAACCCAGTTTCAATTGCTGGAGGACCTGAAATCCGGACTGGCCTTGGGTAAAAATTGCGGCATGAGGACCAGCACCAGCCCGGAAGGGTTTCTGGCGAATTACCCGAGTATCCGGGACGGCAGCATCAGAAAGAAACACCGGCTGACTTGCGGGGCCCTGGATACCGTAAGAGTGGACCCCTCGAGCAGGCTGATACATTGCCAGCATTTCCGGCAGAGCTTCGGAGATCTTAGTCAGGTTAAGCTTGCCGAGGCTTGGAATTCCCCGGGGTTTAGGAATTTCCGAAAAAGACTGGCGGAGGAAAATCTGTTTCCCATCTGCGTGGACTGTTACCGGATGAGGGTCCTGGGATGAAGAAAGTGTTGGCCCTTACCGCCATCGAGGCTCCCTTCCGGTCCCGGCTGATAGAGACCCAGTTCTTCGATTCCCTGGTCAGGGCCCGGAATCTATCAAACGGCCGGTGGCAGTTGTCCTTCCTGTCGGTTATACCGCTGACTTTCTATTTGGGCCGCCGGAACCCTTGGCGGCAATATGTCAAGAATTCCAATCAAAATAAAACGCTGCGGTCAAATTTATCCTCGAAGGGCGTCAAGTACCGGACATCCCTGGCGGGATTTCCTTTGTTGCCCCGGCAGTTCAATCTGAGGAAAAATGAAACGGCTTTATTTATTGCCGCTGCCCTTCCCTGGCTGACCCTCAAATTGTCGTTCTTGAAGCCGGATCTGATAATCGCCCGGAGCTATCCGGCGGCCGTGCTGGCCTGGTGGGCCAAGCGGGTATTGAATATCCCATACCTATTCGACCTGCGGGGGATGTATCCCGAGGAGTCGGTAAATGCCGGCAGATATGAAGTTAATTCCCCCGACCATCTCTTCTGGAAGGATTGGGAAAAGAAGCTTATTTGTTCGGCCCAATATTGCGTGGTGGTCTCCCGGCCTTTCGTGGAGCATGTTCTGGATATCGATCCAGGCGCCAGGGTGGAAATGATCCCCTGCTGTGTGGATCCCGGCAAGATCAGGCTTCCGGATAAGAAAAAAACCAAGGCCAAATACGGGCTGGATGATCGTTTCGTTCTGCTGCATCTGGGCTCCTTCGGCACCCCTGGCGACCGGGGCCTGGTTGGAAAATATTTGCTGCGTTTTAAAGAGGTCAGGCCGGATGCTGTTCTGGTAGTTGCTTCGGGGACTGCCGCCTTCGGCCCGGCTATCAGAAAGGCTCTGCTTGGCGAGGGGCTGGGTCCGGACGATTTCAGGATATATCATCCCGCCGGATCGGAGTTGGATGACATGCTGGCTTTGGGCGATGCCGGTCTGATCCTGGAGCGGAAAGTTGCCAACACCAAGGTCTGCCTGTCGGTCAAGCTGGGGGAATATCTGGCTGCCGGGATGCCGGTGATCTGCACCCCGCATGTGGAGGGGGTGGCCCGGCTGGTCGAAAAATACCGTTGCGGGCTGGTGGTCGATCCAGATCAGGAAGAGCCCCTGGAAAAAGAAGGAGGATTGTTGGCGGGTTATGGTGACTGCCGCAATAACGGGCTTAAGTTGGTTGAAGAAATTCTCTCCGTAGACCGGTGCGCTGATAAATGGCGATCCGTCATTGACCAGGGATTGAAGACTTAATATTTTACAGGAGCGGTATATGTTTAAAAAAATTCTGGTGCTGGCGCCGCATACCGATGATGGGGAATTCGGCTGCGGCGGCTTTATGGCCCGGCTGCTGGAGCAGGGAGCCGAGGTCTGCTATGCGGCCTTCTCCTCGGCCGAGAAATCACTGCCGCCCGGAGTCCATCCCGACACCCTCAAGAACGAACTGAACGACGCTCTGAACAGCCTGGGAATAGCCGATAAGAATCGTTTTGTATACAATTACAGCGTCAGGGATTTTCCCGAGCACCGCCAGGTGCTGTTGGAGAATATGGTGGCCCTCAAGGAGAAAATAGGTCCCGATCTTGTATTGATGCCCTGCTTCAACGATACCCACCAGGATCATCTGACCATTGCCCAGGAGGGTTTCCGGGCCTTCAAGGACCGGACCATACTGGGCTACGAGATTCCCTGGAACAACAGGACCTTTAACACCGAATCCTTCGTCCTGCTGGAGGAAAAGCATATTCAGTCCAAGGTCAGGGCCCTGAAGTGCTACCAGTCGCAGCTGGATCGGTTCTATGCCAACGAGGAGTTCATCCGGGCCCTGGCCAAGACCCGCGGGACCCAGATCGGGGCCGCCTTTGCCGAGGCTTTCGAGGTAATTAGGTGGGTAATACGGTAGATCTGAATTATTAATTACGAATTACTAAGTGCAAAATATGGAAAAGAAAGATATTTGCGAAAGAACTTTTAAATTCGCTATCGCTATCATTAAGTTTTGCCGAGCAATAGATAATGGTCAGAATATTGAAAGGCTTATAGCAAGGCAGCTTTTTCGGTCGGGAACATCCATCGGTGCAAATGTTGAAGAAGCCCAGGCCGGCCAGAGTAAAGCAGATTTTATATCAAAAATGTCGATAGCCCGAAAAGAAGCTAGAGAAACGAGATATTGGCTTGCCCTCTGTAACAGCGTAAACATAGGAATCCTCCGGGATATTGATGTTTTGCTCAAAGAAGTGAACGAATTAACCGCCATAATGACGGCGATAATTAAAAAGACAAAGTCTAATTAAGTCGACAAACTCAAATATTTGTCATTATAAATTTGCAATTAGTAATTAAATGATATTAGCCGCTCATCAACCCAATTATCTTCCCTGGGCCGGATACTTTTACAAGATGGCCCGCTGCGATGCTTTCGTGTTCCTGGACAGCGTGCAGTACTCCAGAACCTCGTATACTGCCCGCTGTATGATAAAAGGGGTCAGCGGCAAGCCCCAATGGCTGTCGGTGCCGGTGTTCAAAAAAGGGCGCTACCATCAGGATATTTTGGAAGTGGACATCGATAATGAATCCGGCTGGCAGAATATCCACCAAAGGACCCTGGAATCATGTTACTCCAAGGCCCCGTATTTTGAAGACTACCAACGGTTGATCGATCTGGCCTATGATAAAAAGTGGGATAAATTATCCCTGCTCAATGCCGAGTTGACCAAAGCAATTGCTGCGGATCTGAATATCGCCCCGAAATTCATAAATCTATCCGAACTGGATATCAGTTCAAAATCCAGCGAGCTGCTGATAGATATCTGCCAAAAAATGTCGGCCCAGGTATATCTTTCCGGACCGGGCGGGAAAAAATATCTCGATCAGAATAAGTTTAAAGAGGCCGGGATAGAGCTAAGGTTCGTCACCTACTATCCGCAAGCCTATCCCCAATTGTGGGGGGAATTCGTGCCGGGATTGTCCATGATCGATCTGCTGTATAATTGCGGACCGCAGGCGGTGAAAAGGATCATCAAATCCGATGTCTTATAAATATAAAATCTCGGTCATTATTCCTTCCTTCAGGAATCTGGAATTTCTAAGGCTTTGCCTGCCGGAATACCTTAAAAGCAGGCATTGTCAGGTCGTCATCGGCCTGGACGGTTATAACAGCCACTATATGGACTACCTGCTCAATTGCCAGGTTACCGTGAGCATGACCGGACGCCGGCAGGGGCTTTGCACCGCCACCAATCTGGCGGCACAGCAGGCCTCCGGCGAATATCTTTTCCTTTGCAACGACGATATGGTGCCGGCCCCCGGCTGGGACGAAGCACTGCTAACATCGGCCGGTCCCGGCCATATAATCAGCGGCACGGTCTGGGAGCCCGGCCTGATCGAGGTCCCGCCCTGCCATAAAAAAATGGATTTTGGCCATAATGCGGACAATTTCAGAAGGGATGACTTTATCACCCAGGCTTTGCAAACCATTAAAAATCAAAAAGAAAAAACAGAACCGGGGATCAACTACCCTTTTTTGATCCCCACCTTGCTTTGGAAAGCATTATCCGGGCTGGACGAGCGCTTCAACCCCGGCTCGGCCTCCGACCCGGATCTTTTCATCCGGGCTGCTTTGCTGGATCCGGCCCCGGAGATGATCCGCTGCCGGGATGCGGTATTCTACCATTTCGCCGGGCGCTCAGGCATTTATGCCGGGGACCGGGTGTCCCCGTGGTGGAAATTCCATTGGAAGCACTCCCGGTTTATGTTCCGGCAAAAATGGGGCAGGATGTGGGAACATAAATTCGGGCAGGTGCCGGATGTTTCGGGATGGAAAAATATCAGAGGAAGAAAGGAACCGTGGCTGGCCGGACGACTGTGGCGCCTGGCCTGGTTCGGTCCGGCCGGCCGGCACTCGGTGATAAGGGGGGAGAGCCCTTTATGAGGCCGTCGCTGGTTGAAATATTAAAATGCCTCAAATGCGGGGCCGATGATCTCCACTTGATGGTGAAGAGCAAAGATGATCTTGAGATAACCAAGGGTCTATTATCCTGCCGCAGATGCGGCCTGACCTATTTGATAGAAGATGGCATTTTAAATTGCCTGGTATTTGCCGATCCTTCGATAAGCGCGGCCCGCAGGGTATATAGAAGATCGAAGGAGGTCCTGGGCGACACCCTTCCTGAAATGCTGGCCCGGCGCTGGCACATGGACAGCGCCTACCGGCAGGATACCGAGGCCAATTACCGGGAATTGCTTTCCCGCCTGGATCCCGGGCAGGGCTGGGCGCTGGATGTGGGGGCCGGCACCTGCTGGACCACGGCCGGGCTGGCCGGCAGGGGATACCGGGCGGTGGCCATAGACATCTCGGCCGACAATAAGCTGGAGCTGGGTCGTCAGCATTTTGATAAGGATGTTTATTTTGACCGGGTGCTGGCCGATGTCAACCATCTGCCTTTCAGCAATGAGGTATTCGGTCTGTCTTTCGCCTCGGCCGCCCTGCACCATAGCCGGGACCTGGATTCCAGTTTGGCGGAGATATCACGGACCACGGCCTCCCGGGGGAGGCTGGAGATCATCAATGAGCCGGTCCGGGGCCTGGCCGAAGCCTTTCAGAAAAATACCGGACAGCTTGAGGGTCCGGAGGGGATCGTTGAAAAGCATTACGGCATTTCCACCTGGATGGGGTCGCTGGAGAGATCGGGCTTCAAGGGCCGTTGCCGGTTCCCGGCAAATATCAGGGAAAGGCTGACGGCCGGCAGCTTCACCGGCAGGCACAAATTCCATTTTCTGGCCGGTCTGATCGCCAGGTTTTACCGCTACCGCCCGTTCAGATCGATGTTGGAGGGGGCGTCATTCTATCCCGGCTTGTACCTGCTGGGATTGCCGCTGATATACAGCGGTGAAAAAACATCAGCCAAAAAGAGCCCGGCCGTTTATGATAAAGGAAGATAAGATGCCGCCCTCCAGGGTTCTGATCCTGGTATGGGGAGGGATAGGGAACATGGTGATGGCCCTGCCAATGCTCAATGCCGCCAGCCGGGGTTTTCCGGGTGGCGTACTCACCGTTGTTGTTCAAAATGCCACGATGCTTAGTTTGCTGGAAGGCAACGATAGGTTTGTAAAGCTGACAATGGATAGTAAGGAATTCAGCGGAGCCTTCGGCAAATTGAAATTGATTAAAAAAATAAAGAAACAACTCCCTGAGGTAACCATAAGCACGGTACCTTCCCCTAAAATACGATCTGGAATCCTGGCGATCTTAAGCGGTTCCGGTATAAGAATATGTTCCAGTCAATACGGTAGCCACTTTTTTAATATTAAGGTCGAAGGAAAAACAGAACAAAAGCACTATGTTTACAGGAACTTGGGCCTTTTAAAGCCCCTGGAAATAGAATCAGACAGCGTGGAGTATGGGATCAGGGTGCCGCTTAAATATGACAAAGAGGCTGAAGAATTCATTAAAAACGGTAATATCTCTTCAAACAAAATAATCGGGTTTCATCCGGGCGCCGGAAACAGGCAGAAAAGATGGCCTGTCGAAAAATTTGTTGCCATCGGAAAAGATTTAACTAGCAGGGGTTGCCAAGTGATAATTTTCGGCGGGACAGAAGAGGCCGAACTTGTAAAAAAGGTGGCCGCAGGAATCGGTCCGGGAGGATTTCGGTTCATTGGGAATAATGATTTGAACTCCACCCTGGCCCTTATCAATAAATGCCAGATATTTCTTTCCAACGACAGCGGATTGGCCCATTGTGCCGCGGCTCTGGGCGTGTCAACGGTGGTTGTTTTCGGGCCAACCGATCCGAATATTTGCGCGCCAGAAGCCCAAAATATTCGATTAATAAGGAATAACATCGATTGCGGACCCTGTTACCGTCCCGCGAATAAATATAAATGCAATTACTATCCACCCATGTGTCTCGAAATTCCTACAGACCGTGTCTTGATGGAGGTTTGTGAATTGATGGAAAGCAGCGAAGATGTCCGATAATAGTAAAAGCAAAATACTTTTCTTTGACCACTCGCCTATCATCAGCGGGGCAGAATACAGCCTGTTGGATATTTTGCAGGGGTTGAAAAATAAACCGGTGGATTATCGTCTGCTGACCATCAAGGGCAGCAAACTTATCAAGAAAACAAACGATATCGGAATAGAAACCATAGAAATATCACTGCCGGAAAGATTACTATATATTAATAAAAATGATTTTCAAAGACAGCCTGGTAAAATAATCCAAAGCCTAGGCAGCGTCAAAAAAACGGTGATTGAGATATATAACATACTGCGCAGGGGAAAATATGACGCGATCTACACCAACACCCTCAAAAGCCATATTCTGGGGGGATTGGCGGGAACAATGGCCGGAGTCAAGGTGATATGGCACCTGCGAGATATCCCCATCCAACCAAGGCCCAAAAGAGCCATACAATTGTTAGCGACATTTATCCCGGACAAGATAATAGCTGTTTCTGAAGCGGTGGGCAGACAGTTTGGCGGCCGAAAAGTGTCGGTGATACATAACGGCATCGATGCCCAGGCGATACAAAAGAAGGCGGCCCTGGAAATGCCGGCCGAAATTCAGCGGATCAGGGAAAGCTCAGGCGGCGGCCCGACCATAGGCATAGTTGGACAAATTGCCCGGTGGAAGGGGCAGGATGTTTTTTTACGGGCCGCCAAACTTCTGGCCGAAAAATTGCCACAGGCAAAATTCCTTATCATTGGCGAGGCTCTTTTCGATGAAAAGGAATTCAAACTGGAACTGAACAATTTTGTTATCAACAACAATCTGCAAAAACGGGTGATCTTTACCGGACATCTTGAAAATGTATATCCCATATTAAAACAATTGGATGTTTTGGTCCATTGTTCGGTGGAGCCGGAGCCTTTCGGCCGGGTAATCATTGAGGCGATGGCCTTGGGGGTTCCGGTGATAGCCACCAGGGGGGGGGCAGTTGAAGAGATCATAACAAACGGAGAGAATGGACTGATAGTGTCTCCGGGAGATCATCAGCAATTGGCCGGGGCCGTTGAAAATATATTGACCGATAAAACGATGCGCAACAAGATCGTAGGCAACGGCACTATAAAAGTGCCGAAAGTGTTTGGTTTGAGGGAAATGTTGGATGAAATATACGATTTAATCAGGCAGTTGTCTTTAAAATGATGATTTTTCCCAAACATAGAGCGGAACAGTTCTTATACAGTTTTTTCCCGGTGGTTTTACCGCTGGCCTCGGGGTTCATCATTCATCTGTTGATGGCCCGGAGCATTTTACCGCAGGTTTATGCAATTATCCCCCAGGCTCTGGCCCTGGTAAGCCTGGCCACCACCATCGCCTATTTCATCAATCATGATGTCGCCGCCAGGGAGATAGCCATCGCGGAGGATCCCCGGAGGACAACGGTGGCTTTTTTCATGGGAAGAATCATTTTCACCCTGGCCGGAGCCATTGTCTGCATTCTCGCTGCATTTTTGATTTATGGATCGGCCATAAAAACCACGGCCATTTTTTTAATGTGGTTTGTTGTCAATATCGGGATAACTGAAAATCTGGGCCAAGCCTGGCGGTCCAATGGTCAATATAAAAATGCCTCTTTGCTGTACCTGATAAATTTCCTGTTATTGTCGGCCGGGATCATATACATATATCACCACCAGGCCACTCCACGGAAATTGGCGGTGGTTTTGCTGCTGAGCGCCGTAACGGCCGCAGCATTTTTTGCCGGATCTATAATTAGCTACCTCAAGCGGCCGGATCTGGCAGTACTGAAAAAAATCCTGAAGAAATCCCTGCCCATCGCCCTGGCCGGCATCGCATTATTTGTTTCCAACTGGTTCGGAGTGGTGTATCTGACCGCGGCTGGCATCAGCCAGGACCTGACCTATTATTTTTTAGCGGGAAAATTTGCCGGGGCTCATTTAATTTTGATATTAATATTGTATTTTGCCTATATTCCAGTCTTATCAAAAATGGACCCTGCCAGACTTGAAAAGGTATTTAAAAGATGGCTTTGGTTGGTGCTTCTATACCTTGTGTTGTCATCGTTGGCGGTAATTTATATATTGCTTCCTTTGATCACCAAGTTTTGGGGATCTGAATACCAAAAAGTTCAGGCATATTACCTGAATTATATTCCCTGGATTTTCTTTGCCTGCACCAGCTATTATACCGGAATGTTCATATATGCCAGGGGTTTGGTGTCGATTATCGGCAAATTTCAGATCATTTTGGCAGTTTTGACTGTTTTTATGATTATTTTAGGGTATAGTAAATGGGGAACAATTTCCCTGCCTCTGGCGGAAAGCGGGGCAATGCTTATGGCCGGTGTTGTTCAATATATTTTATGGCAAAGCGACCGCCACAATATAACATAAGGCAATGCAAGGGATTAAATATTGCCATCAAGGCTCCTTATTTTATCAATAGGGGGCTTTTTTGTCATCAACCTCTCCAACAACAGGGGCAGATGAGTTATGGAAAATATAACTTTTTAAACCCTTGACTATGGTAAACATTCATGCTAAAATAACTTTTTAATATAATATGTTACAAACAGTTGCGCTGATTTTATGGGACTGAAAAGCAAGAGGAATTTTACCGCCGGGGAAACTGCTTCAGAGGGTGTTTTGGCGGTTTAAGTCAGATCCAATAATTAACCAGATATTTCAAATATGTTAAATCGAAGGATACAATTAAGATGAGATCAACCTTGAAAAATATATGTGCCTTGGTTATCATCCTGCTTTTTCAGAATGTAGCAGCTCAGGATGCTACCCAGGCCATCAAGGATGCCGGCCTAGATATAGAAGTCAGCAAAGCCGGGCTGACGGTTCCCGATGCGGTGGAAAAAGCCAAAGATGTAGGCTATTCTGACCAGGACATTCTTAATGCCATAGAAAAGACCAAAAATGAGGGGAAGGCCCCTGAAGAAGCCGGTTCAGACTCGGAAGAGAAGAAGACCAAGGAATCTTTGGGCGGCTCCAAGTATTTTCGCGAATTACAAAATGCGGTCTTTGAAAGCTATAACATAGTAAAAACGCCAAAATACAGGCTGTTTTCCCTGCCCCCCTTCGGGTACGAGATATTCAACAATCCGGCAGTAACCTTTGAACCGCTGGACTATGCTCCGGCCGACCCCAATTACCAGATCGGGACCGATGATGAGCTGATGGTCAGTCTCTACGGAGAAGTGCAGTATTCGGGAACCTATAAAGTGGATAGGGAGGGTAAGATCAACCTTCCCGAAGCCGGAATGGTGATAGTCAACGGACTGACCCTGATCCAAGCCCATAAGAAGATCGTGGAGCGCCTGTCCCAGATTTACGCCGGCATCAGGTCCAAAGCCATATCGGTGGATGTGACCACCGGAAAATTGAAGAGGATAAAGATCTTCGTTCTGGGCGAGGTCCGGCAGCCCGGCGGTTTCGTCATCTCCAGCACCAGCACCGCCTTTACCGCCCTTTATTACGCCGCCGGTCCCACCAACCAGGGATCGTTGCGAAAGGTCCAGGTGCTTCGCAACAACAAGCCGATAGCAACCATCGATCTCTACGATCTGATCCTGAAGGGAAAAAAGGACAGCGATATCCGGCTGCAGAACGGAGACGTGGTGTATGTGCCGCTGGCGCCCAGGAAGGTGGCCATCCCCCGGGGGGTCTACCGCCCCGGGATCTACGAGCCCCTGCCCGGCGAGGGATTGAAGGCGGTGCTGGCCCTGGCCGGAGGGCTGCGCCCCGATGCCTATACCGAGATCATCCAGATAAACCGCACCGGCCGGGACGGACTGGTCACTTTGATAGATCTTTCTTACCGTGACATAATGTCAAACCCGGCCGAGTACCAGCTGGAGAACGAGGACGTGATCGGCATATACAAGGTGCCCGAGGGAATCGACAATATCGTCACTATCGACGGGTTCGTCCTGATGCCTGGTCCCTATGAGATCACCGACAATACCACGGTCGGGGAGTTGGTAGATAAGGCCGGTGGGCTATTGAAGATCGCTTACCGTCCCCGGGCCGAGGTGTCCCGGATGCTGTTCTACGCCCGGCCGGAATCGACGGTCACCTTCATACTCAACCTGGACAGCGAGACCGACCGGGCTTTTCCCTTAAAATCCCGGGACCGGGTGATCGTCCGCCAGGACCCCGACTACCAGTTCCAGAAAAGGGTGACCATCGACGGCATGGTGTATTTCCCGGGATATTACTCGCTGGCTGCCGAGGGGGAGCGCCTTTCCAGCATCATCAAACGGGCCGGAGGGCTTAAGCCAAGGGCCTATCCCGAAGGCAGCATCTTCAGCCGGGCCGGGGAGGGCCAGATCGATGTGAACCTAGCCAAGGCCCTGAACAAGACCGGCAATCTTCATGATATCGTAATGCGGGACGGGGATGTTTTAGCTATTCCCGAACGGCCGGCCACAGTGAACGTCAGCGGGGAGGTGCGGTTCCCGGTGAATACGATCTACGAGCCCAATCACGGGTTCAAACATTATCTAGAAAAGGTGGGTGGCACCACCGAGGATGCCGACCGCAAAAGAATAACCGTTCGGCTGCCCAACGGGCGGAACATGAACCCCAAAACCTTCTTCGGACTGTTCCAGCGCAATATCCCGCCGGGAGCCTCGATCATCGTGCCCAAAAAGAAGGAAAGCGCCGGGGTCAAATGGAGCGAAGTGATCCAAAGCACCACCGCCATACTGACCACCGCGGTGGTGATAGTGGTGGGGATCAATCAGCTCCAGCAATAAAACAAGGTAAATTACGGCAAGTAAAAAAATACCAGGGAAAACCTTAGAAAAGGGCCATTTAATGGATAACCAGAATATCAAAAGCCAGCAAAACAACACCATAAAATACATTGACGTCCTTCTCCAGGATTGGAAGCTGATAGCCTTTATTACCGGAGCCATCGGCTTGGTCACCTTGGTATATCTGCTATTCTTCTCCAATCCGGTATATAAGGCCCAGTTGACGATATTGCCGACCGGAGAGGAGGCCGGGACATTTTCCGCACTGTCGGTAATGGCCAACGAACTGGGGGTGGATATTCCCGGGACCAAGGTCAAGATCAACACTCCCCAGATCTACCAGCGGATCATCGCCAGCCAGCGGATGACAGATTCCCTGGCCCAGAAGGCTTATCAGGGAAGAAAGGAGAATGGTCCGCGGACCCTGGCCCAAGTGCTGGGCATCAAGGAGAAGAATCCGGAACTGATGAGGTATTTTCTTCATGAGGCGGTTATGGGCATGATCAAAATGCCCATCTCCATCAAGGAGGGGACCCTGGATATAATGGTGACCTTCAAGGATCCCGACATTGCCTCGCAGATGGCCAATTACATCGTGGAGCAGCTGGATACCTACAACAAATATTTTCGCAAAAGCAAGGCCGGCAACAATCGGAAATACATTGAAGAGCAATTGAGCAAAGCCAGAGAGGACCTGAGGAGGGCCGAACAAAACCTCACCTTTTTTAGGGAAAATAATCGCCAGCTGATGTCGTCCCCGTCGCTCCAGCAAGAAATGGTCCGCCGGACCAGGGATCTAAGGATTCAGGAAGAAATTTTTGTTATCATAACCAAGGAGTATGAAAAGGCCAAGCTCCAGGAGATCAAGGATATCCCGATCATCGATATCGTAGAAAAAGCCCGCCCGCCGGCTGTCAAGAGCAACTCCCGGACCAGGGTTTTGCTGGCCTCCATAGCTTTCGGCCTGTTTCTGGGAATTGCTTTTATAATCGGCCGGGAATACCTGAAGGAATCAACCATCATAAGCGATATTCAGGCCACCCAGGGCTACCAGATATTTGCCGGCGACATTAAAAAGATCGTCAATAAAATATTCCCCAAGTTCAGAATATGAACATCCTGGCCCTGATACCGGCCCGCAGCGGGTCGAAATCGATCATCAATAAAAACATCCGGCTGTTGGGCGGTAAACCTATGCTGGCTCATTCCATCGAACATGCCCAAAGGGCAAAGCTTGTCACCAGGATCATTGTCAGCACCGACAGCCGGCGCTATGCGGCCATTGCCGACAAATGCGGAGCCGAGACCCCTTTTCTGCGACCCCGGGAGATCTCAGGCGATCGCTCGACAGACCTGGAAGTATTTATTCATGCCTTGGAATGGCTGCGGCTCAATGAGGACTATCAACCGGAGATCTGCGTACATCTAAGGCCGACCTATCCCATAAGGAATTCCGAGGATATCGATAAAATGGTCCGGATCATTATTGAAAACCCAGGGATCGATTCCGTCCGATCAGTGGTGCCGGCCCCCGAGACCCCTTTTAAAATGTGGTTTCGGGATGGCCAGGGAAACCTTTCCCCGGTCATAGCGAACGATATCAAGGAAGCCTATAACCTGCCGCGTCAGTCACTGCCAAAAGCTTATCTGCAAAATGCTTCTATCGACGTGATAAGAACAAGCGTGATATTGGATAAAAGATCGATGACCGGCGATGTCATTCACGGATACATCATGGATCACTTCTGGGATATCGACCAACCGGATCAACTGAAGACCGTCAGAAAGATACTCAAGGCCAAGTGATGGATAATAAGACATTCTGTTTCGATATTGACGGGATCATCATGTCGCTGGTGCCAGGCAACGATTACTCCCTGGCCCGGCCCCTGCCGGAAACGGTCAGCCTGATAAACCGGCTCTATGATCGGGGCCACCGGATAATATTGTTCACCGCCCGCGGCTATGTGACGGGGATCGACTGGGCCGAGACCACCCGGCAACAGCTTGAATCCTGCGGCCTCAGGTACCACCAGCTGATGTTCGGAAAACCGGCGGCCGATTATTATATCGACGACAGGATGATCAGCTTGGAGCAATTGAAGGACCAGTTCGGCCAATAATGCATTTTCTTGGGAGATAAAATGAAAGAATTTTTCAAGGGCTTGTTCATCTTCGAGATGGCCAACAACCATCAGGGCAGCGTGGAGCACGGGCTTAGGATCATCGAGGAGATGGGCGCCCTGTCCAAAAAGCACGGGATCCGGGCCGGGGTCAAGCTGCAGTACCGGGAGCTGGACACCTTCATCCACAAGGACCATATCAATTCCGGGGCGAGCAAGCATGTCAAACGGTTCCTGGATACCCGGCTGAACGCCAGCCAGTTCCAGCAGCTGGTGCAGGCCATCAAAGAGCAGGGGATGGAGGCCATCTGCACGCCATTCGACGAGCCCTCGGTGGCCCTGCTGGTGGAGCACGGCATCTCCATCATCAAGATCGCCAGCTGCAGCGCCAACGACTGGCCCCTGCTGGAAGAAATATGCAAGACCGGCAAGCCGGTGATAGCCTCCACCGGCGGCCTGACCCTGCCGCAGATAGACAAGATAGCCAGCTTTTGCGGCCACCGGCATACAAATTTCGCCCTGCTGCATTGCGTGGGGGTCTATCCGGCCGGCAACCAGAGCATCAACGCCGGGTTCATAGACAAACTGCGCAACAGGTATCCCGGCACGGCCATCGGGTATTCCGGGCATGAGGCTCCGGACAACCTGGATGTGGTAAAGATCGCCGTGGCCAAGGGCGCCCAGATCCTGGAGCGGCACGTGGGGGTGGAGACAGATAAAATAAAACTTAACGCCTATTCGATGAATCCGGTCCAGACCGGCAAGTGGCTGGAGGCCGCCCTGCTGGCCAGGGCCATTTGCGGCCCCGGAGAAGACAAGCAGGTCACCCGGGATGAGCTGGATTCTTTACGGTCCCTGATGAGAGGGGCCTTTGCCGCCGGCCATGTCAAAAATGGGGAGGTCTTGTCCCGGGACAAGGTCTATTTTGCCATACCCTGCCTGGAGGGACAGACCACGGCCTTTGAATATCACGAATCGATGACGGCCGCCGGCGATTACCGGCCCGATCAGCCGATAAAGGAGATACGCGGGGAACGAAGCAAGATAGACCTGGTCCGCAGCGTGGTCCACGAAGTGAAAGGCATGCTTAACGAGGCCAATATAGTGCCGGGTAGCGATGTTTTGATAGAACTTTCACATCACTATGGGATCGAACGGATCAGGGAATATGGGGCGGTGATCGTGGACATCGTCAACCGGATGTACTGCAAAAAACTGCTGATAGTCCTTCCCGGGCAAAAACACCCCACCCACCATCACAAAACCAAGGAAGAAACCTTTCACCTCCTATCAGGCGATATTGAGATAAATCTGGGGGACAACCAGCTGGTAAAAATGACGCCAGGGGACACCCTGCTGGTTGAACCGGGTACCAGGCACAGTTTTACCTCCCGCAGCGGGGCCATCATCGAGGAGATCTCCACCACCCATATCAAGGGCGATTCCTACTACGATGACGAGGCAATAAACAAAAAGGACCTGCTGGAGAGAAAAACAGTAGTGGAGAACTGGTAACAGCATGATAAGACCATTAAACTGTGCCCTGTGCGGAAGCGGAAAGATAACCTCAGTCTATAACGGAGCCATTCGGGCCGGGAGTTGGGGGAGCGTTACCTCTAAGAAATACCAGGTGCTTAAATGCTCCCATTGCGGGGTAATCTTTTTGGATCCTTTTCCGAAAATGAATTACAGCGAAAAGAACTATAGGCTGGACTATAACGGATCGGCGGAGATCGAAACATACCATCGACTGCACGACAAGGAACAGGCTTGGTACCTTGACTTGGTAAAAGGCCTTGATCTAAGCGGCAAAACGGTCTGCGATGTCGGCTGTGGGGGCGGGTCCTTCCTGAAACGTATCAAGGGTCAGGCCAAGAGGACCATCGGCATCGAACCTTTTGCCGGATATCACCGGGCCCTGAGAAGCCGGGGGCATTCAGTTTTCAGCGGGATCGATGCCTTAATGGCGGCTGAAGGAAAATCACAAGTTGACCTGGCAACCAGTTTCCACGTTATAGAGCATGCAGAGGAACCGGTCGCGTTTCTGAAAAGCATCCGGGAGATATTAAAACCCGGCGGCCGGGCGGTTTTGGTGACCCCCAACGCCGATGATATCCTTATGAAGATGGGATCCGGCCCATACCAAAAATTCAACTACCGAACGGCTCATCGTTGGTACTTCAACCAAAGGTCCCTGGGATACATTGCCCGAAAAGCGGGATTTAAAAAGGCCCGCTTTGGTTTCAGGCAGAACTTCGATCTTTCGAACTTCGCCCTGTGGATGAGGGATGGGAAGCCGACAGGCAACGCCTCGGTTGATCTTTTTTCGGACGACATCAACCTGGCTTGGCAGAAGTTTTTGGAAAAGGGCCGGATGGCAGACACCATTATTCTCGGTTTAAGCAAATAAGATGAAATCGGTCTGGAGAGATATATGAGCATGGTTCCCACCAGTTTTATCAGTGTGCCCTGCAACCTTTGCGGGAGCAATGACACTGAATTACTCACAAATGTACGGGAGAACCAAGATGGGAAAGAGATAATTTTCAATCTGGTGAGATGTAAAAAATGCAGTTTAACATATGTAAATCCAATGCCGTCTTCGGAAACTATCGGTTTGTTTTATCCCCAAACATATTATTCACACCAGAACCCAGCAAGGAAGAAGAATTTCAAAAAATACTTGCAGTTGATTGCCCGGCAAAGCTATTTGAATGATTCAAATGCGAAAGGTTTATTAAAAAAAGCAATTATTAAATGCATCGGAACAATTTTAAACCAGCAGATAGATATTGTTGTTCCAAATATTAAAAACGGAAAGATATTGGATGTTGGGTGCGGTAATGGGGATATGATCGCCTGGATGAAAGAGTATGGTTGGGATATTTATGGCACAGAGATCAGTAAAAAAGCCTGTGATTTTGCGGAAAAACAAGGACTTAAGATATATTGCGGGCAGCTTAAAGATGCATCTTTTTCGATTGATTTTTTTGACGTTGTTACCATTAACCATGTTCTGGAGCATGTTCATGATCCTTTGTCGGTACTCACAGAGTGCAATAGAATACTAAAGAAAGGCGGCCTATTAATCGTTGGCGTTCCCAATTATAATTGTTATGACAGTATGTTATTCGGGACAAATTGGTCACAACTTGATGTTCCCCGCCATTTATATCATTTTACTATGGATACTTTGAATCAAATGTTAAATATGGCTGGCTTCAAAATTGACAAATGGAAATATAAGACGATACCTTTGCCCTTCTATGATACGCATAATGTTAATAATGCAAAAGTAAATTGTACGAACAAAAAACTGATTATTTTAAAATTCAAAGCATCAGTTATAAAGTTTGCAAGGTATGTGTTCAGTAAAAATAAAGGGCAAAGATTTTGCATAAATTTGACAGCTTATGCCAGAAAATCATAACAATATCCATTTATGTTTGTTTTCAGGTCTCTTTGATCAAATCGTTGAGGAATCGGACTGGACGTGGCCGATGAAGATATGAATCGAATAACCGGGGCCATGGTTCGGCATTTAAATAATTAAAAAACATATGTTTAGTAACCTGCTTTCAAAATTATACTGGAGTTCGATATATAATATTTCCGACATGCTTGCCTTGCTGCAATCAAGCATTGGCCTGGAACCGGTATATGTCAAGACGGCATACTCGGCCCTGAAGCAGTGGCAGTATAATGTCAACAAAAACAGAGAGACCCATGACAAGAAGATCGGGATCGTCGCTTTCCGTAATCATACCTGGGCGGAATGGGCGGCGTTCGCGGCCCATTATATTTACAACATGGGATACCAGCCGGTAGTGATTTTCAGCGGCAGGGAAATAGCCAGCCTTTATCCCAGAGACCGCATAATGGAAAAGGCCGGCTTGGATTTCTGGTCGGCGTTTTTAGAGACCGAGTACATAGAAAAAGTTGACATTGATAACTTCATCCCCTCAGACGAAAAGACAAAGAACGGCTATTCCGCTTTCGCCGAGGACCACGCCCACACCATGGCGGCTTATAATCTTCGGGTGGAAGAGTACGAATCCCATGTAATGGCGGATGAATACCGGCAGGAATACCAGCGATCTTGCAAAATCCTGGTGGAAACGGCGGCAGCCGCGGAAAAACTATTTTCCGAGATCACCATCGAGAGGCTGATATGCCCTTCCGGACTGATCGGCCGCTCGGCGGCTTTTCTGGAAGCGGCGGCCAGGAAAAACATTAAAGCGGTCTTCGTTGAGGGCTGGGCCATGCGTCCCGGGCATATGATATGGGCCTATAATCGTCCGGCATTGATCTATGACATCAAAGGCTGGATGGAGGCACTGGGTGAGTGGAATCAACAGAGGGAGAATGATTCCACCATCTTCAGGAATTTCCAGGAATACCTCTCGCTGGACCGGGATGATGAATGGCTGGAGGATTTTCACCCGGTGCAGAGAAGCACCAAGGATGAAGATTACCCGGCCGACCTACGGAAGTTCCTGTCCCGGCCCGGGCCATTGTTCCTTTGCGGGACCAATGTGGTGGGGGACAGTTCGACCCTAAGGCGGGCGGTGGCATTCAAAAACCAGAAGGAGTGGCTGGAAAAACTTATTGCCTACTTTAAGGCGCACCCAGATCTTCGCCTTATCATACGGGCCCATCCCGATGAGGTATGGCAAAGGGCCAGGGTCAAGATAGGGGATTACGCTGCAGAGCTGGCCAGGGGCATTGGTAATGTTCAGGTGGTAAAAGGAAGCGATGATGTCAACACCTACTCTCTGGTGGAAAGGGCCGACATCGGCCTGGCCTGGCTCAGCAACATCGGCATAGACATGATAATCCGGGGCAAGCCGGTGATCATGGCGGCTTCTCCCAAATATGACGACCTGGGCATCGTGGACGTCCCCAAAACCCAGGAAGAATATTTTAAAAGGATCGAACAGGTTTTGGCAAGGCCGGTGCCTCCATCCATTGATGTAATAAATAGGGCAAAATATTACCAGCGGATCGTCTTCAAGGAGATGTCGCTGAGGGCGGCCGGCAAGAATTATTTGACCAGCGAATATCGCATGAACCAAAGGACAGTATTTAACGAAAGGGAAAAATTTTTCCGGATACTGGTGGGCGAACTGGATGAAAAGGGCCGCAAGACGGCTTAGTGCCGGCGGATATTGGTTTGAAACAATTATTCATCAAATACAAGAACATCTCCCTGTTCACCTCTTCGGCTGTGGTATTGAACCTTTCCAGCCTGATCAGCGGCTTTCTGGTCTATCGCTGGATAGATCCCTACTACATAGGCATCTGGCAGGCCATGATGCTGGTCCAGACCTACAGCGCTTTCCTGCGTCTGGGCATCATCAACGGGATGAACCGGGAACTGCCGTTTTGTCTGGGAAAGGGCGACACCGGGCAGGCCTATAAATACGCCGAGACCGCCCAGTACTATAGTCTGGCCAATATCATAATATTTGCCGTCCTGGCCCTGCCGGCATTTTTCTTTGTAAAAATTAAACCAGACTGGTATTTCCCGTTGTTCAGCATCGTCATCGTCATCTGCCTGAACTTCTATAATGCCTATCTGGCCGGGACCTTCCGGGCTAATGCCGACTTCGAAAAGCTGTCATATATCCAGCTCATTGATTCTGCCCTTCGGATCATCAGCCTGGCCCTGGTTTACTTTTACGGGTTCAAAGGATATTGCCTGATGCAGATCTTTCTGGCGGTTTTTATCACAGTGATCACGCATTTATGGCGGCCGATAAGGGTCCGGCCGGTGTTCCATCAGGCGGCATTCCAAACATTGCTGAAGACAGGATTGCCCATTTTTGCCGGATCGTACTTTTTTAATTTTTTCAACACCCTGCCGCGTTTGGTCCTTATAAAATACGGGTCTATAGAGATGCTGGGATTATACGCCCCGGTGCTTACCCTGATCGGCGCCATGGGCATCCTCCCCGATTCCATCGGAACATATTTGTACCCCAAGCTGTCGTTTCAGCTGGGGACGGACAACGATCCCAAACGCATCTGGAAGCAGTCATGGAAGTCTCACCTGGCTTTATTGGCCATAGCGATCCCCTTGGCGGTGGCAGGCTATTTGACCATACCATATATCATCGACACTTTCCTGCCCAAATACATCAGGACCAAGGATATAATAAATCTGGGACTTATGGCAGGTGTGTTCTTCAGCTTTAAATTCGGCTACACCATATTGATCACCCTTAAATCATGGGCCTATATGTCTGTCTATATAATTGCTTTCGGCCTTTGCCAGTATTTCTTGCCTTTGGCAACGCTACGATATTATGATCCGCTTAAGGCGGTTGTCCTGGGACAGGCCATATCCTTCATCGCCATGTATGTCATCTCGATAGCCATCAATTACCTGGCCACCCACAAACTTCGCCGGAACGCTGCCGCACAATGAGATCTTTGGCCCAAATAAAAAAGGACCCCCGGGGCTATTTGCTGAACCGGTTGGATTACCTTTGGATCATTTTGAAAATGCGCCTGAACGCGATTACAGTAAGGCTGGTCCTGGCGGCCAGGGGCATAGAATGCGGCAAGGGCTGCGCCTTTTACGGCTGGCCCCATTTCCGGAGGCATTTCCTGAGCAAGATCGAGATCGGGAACGACTGCCGGTTCCGGTCCGATTACCTTTCCAACCTGGTGGGGATAAACAGGAAATGCCTGGTCTCCACCATGAATGAAGGGGCAAGAATAAAGATCGGCAATAACTGCGGCTTCAGCGGAACAGTGATAGGCTGCGGCGAATCGATCACCATCGGCGACAACGTATTGTGCGGAGGGAACACCTTCATCACCGATTTTGACTGGCACCCGATCAAACGCCAGAAGAATTCAAATGCGGAGGTAATTGCAACCCCTGTGGTTATAGAGGACAATGTCTGGCTGGGCTTGAATGTAGTGGTGTTGAAGGGCGTCACCATAGGCCGGAACAGCGTCATCGGCGCCAACAGCCTGGTGGTAAGGTCAATACCTGAAAACGTGGTGGCGGCCGGCAATCCCTGCCGGGTAATACGTAAGTTAAACGAGGAATAATACCAATGAAACTAAAACAATATGCGGAAACAGTATACACAATTATTAGAAATCTAATTCTAGGTGGTAATGTTATCTCACTATCGCTCTTGAACAAACCAAGAAGTATGATCGGGTATGTGTCGGAAATACTTTTTCTTTTCAGGACGTTAAATCCCAAAAGCGGCATAAGACAAAGTAATGTTTTAAAGGTATTCCCTTTTGATAGCACTGAATCAATAACACTGGGCAATTTAAAATCGAGCACCTGGTTTTTTGCATCGGCCTCCTATTTGACGGATCTGATAAGCCTTTGCATGATTTGCCGGTCTATAAAACCCAAAACCATATTCGAGATCGGCACATTTAATGGGTATACCGCGTTGCATATGGCTTTAAATACGCCAGCGGATGCAGTAATACATACGCTGGATCTGCCGACAAATGAAGAGATAAAACCCAAGTTAAATACCACCATTACAGATGATGAGCATATAGTATTATTGGGTAAAACTCAAAAATATTGTTTTGAAAAGAGTGTCGTTGCTTCTAAGATACACTGCCTATATGGTGACAGCGCAAACTATGATTACTCGTCGTATTTCAATAAAGTGGATCTTTTCTTCATTGATGGTGCTCATTCCTACGAATATGTCCGTTCCGATACCCTGAATGCCATCAACTGTTGCCACCCCGGGAGCGTAATCGTTTGGCATGATTATGGAAGATCTGGGCTGAATGGAGTCTCCAAGTGGCTGCTGGAGTTTTCCGGGCAGGGTTATGAAGTAATATCAATACCTGGCGGTTCTTTGGCTTTTACCATTATTAAATGATATGTAGTTGTCCCCGGATCCAATCAACGTATAGTCAATAGAAACCCCGTAATTATTTAATAAATATCACCCAGTGATTTCATTTAAGCATAACTTGGAATTGACCAATTAGCATCGACAGTGTTATAAGGGAATGGAAGATTATCAAATGAATAAGGGCTCCCCAAAAAAGGAAAGATGGATATTGCTGTTCCTGGGGCTGTCCTTTGCGATATATGCCCTGTTTCATACCTCCGTTTTTTTCGAGGAGCTGTCCCTGACTGCTCCGGTAACCCTTACCATGACCGCTCTGGGTCTGGGGTTCTTTTGTCTTGCGGCCGTTATCAGCACTGGGATGAGCAAGGAAGAGGGCGGGCTGTTCCCGGCAGAATCGCATAAATGGGTAGTGCTTTTCGTCCTTTCCATTTTATTGATGTCGGCAGTGGGATTGTATCTGAACAACCCCATTGGTTTATTCTATATGGACTTTGAGGGGGTAATAATTCTTTTCGGCTCGATCTTACTCGGAGCCAGGAGAAAAAACTGGGAGCACATCGATAAATTAGTAATACTGCTTTTAGCATACGCTGTCATTGTAAATATACTGTCACTTCCGTTTATAAAATCCATTGACAGGGTCGTTACCGAAAGTTCCGTGACAAATAAATTGCAGGTGCTGCTATACCCGGTGTTGTTTTACATATATCTCTTCAAGTACCGGGTCCGCAGGCTGGACAAACTAATAATCATGGGGGCATTTGTTATTTTCATAATAGAGCAGATATTGTTTCAAAAAAGAATGCCTAGCATGAGGATAATATTTACGCTATTGGTGATGACCTATCTGCAGAATATCACCACCCGTCCAAGCTTTTGGGCATATTTGGGGAGCATAATCAAGAGAGTGATGCTCTTTTTTATCCCGGTAGTGGTCGGAGTGTTGATCATCAGCAGTACGGTGGGACTGAAAATGTCCGACTCCCTTCAAATGTTCAATGAACGGGTAACCGGGAAATACGGTTTTGTCAGAAACATTATTTACGATGGACGGGTATATATTACTTATGTGGTAATACAGGACCTTGTGTCTGATTACAGTTTTATATTAGGCAAAGGTTTCGGGGGGTATATCATTGATTCCAGGCTTCATTATTTTGTGGAAGCAGAGGGCGGTCTGTTCAACGGCACCTCCTCGATCGAGATCGGGCACACCTGGCCGCCCTGGAAAGGTGGGCTGCTTTTCTGGATATCGATAAATGCCCTTTACCTAAGCCTGGCTTTTTCATTTCGTAAATATAAAAACGCATACTTTAGCATGGTCTGTTGGGCGTTTGTCCTTACGCATTTTATATTTTTGTTTGGGGATAATGTCTGGACTGGTCCCCACCAATTTTATTTAATTCTTCTTGGAGCTGCCATTGGTCATCTTTTGGGGCATAACTCTTATAAGAAATTTGACCTTGGCGGCAGGCTGGCGCTGTGAAAATAGTAATTGTCATAAATTTTGGTTTCCCCAGGGGCATGGCCAGCACCAGCCGGGCGCGACATTTGGCAATGGGAATAACTGAAAACGGCAGCAAGGTTGAGATATTAATACCAAAACCCACAGAATATCCCAATAACGTTTTAAACGATCATTTGCATGGAACTATGGATGGGTGCGCATACAGGTATACTTCAACCAGCACCATAATACCGGGCAATTATTTTAAATGCAGATATATGGTCCTAAAAGGATTCATTGCCTGCGCCGGGGATTTGTATAAAAACCGTAAAACACTAGATGCCGTAATTTTATATTTACGATCGATCAATGGAGTGGCATTCTTGTCTTTCTGGTGCAAATTATTAGGCATCTCAATTATTCTCGAATTGTGTGAATGGTCAATATCCCACCGCAATACGGATCTTAAAACAAAAATCCAGAACTGGTTTTTAACCACGCCATTATTTCTTTTCGCCGACGGTGTTATTGCCATCTCATCATTCATAAAACAGAGGGTGTCTGATTTTTCAGACATAATTAAAAGAGATATCCCCTGTCTGATAACCCCAATACTGGTAAAAACCGATAACTATAAATGCAATACCCCCTATAATCCCAATGGTGATCTTCTATTCTGCGGGATATTGGACCAGACGGATATCGTTTTATTTTTGCTGAAAGTAATGGTTGAGCTTAAAGAAAACGGCTTAACCCGAAAGCTGGCAATCACCGGCAAGGCATTTAACCCTAGCAACTTGGAACGATTAAAGAGTGATATCCAAAAAAGAGATTTGTCAGAGTTGGTTATTTTAAAAGGCTACCTACCCGAAGAAGAATTGATTAAATCTTATTGCAGTGCTTCGGCACTATTAGCTCCCCTGCCCTCGGGCGACCGTTCAATTGCCAGATTCCCAAACAAAATAGGCGAATATTTGGCTTCCGGCCGGCCGATAGTAACAACCAGTATCGGTGACATTCCAAAGTATTTAACCAACGAAGAGTCTGCTTATTTGGTTGACCCTGATGACGTGAAAGGTTTTGCCAATGCCGTTAGGGATGTCCTGAACAATCCGGTAAAAGCAGAGAAGATCGGTAGGAGGGGCTGCGAGGTTGCCGGGAAATATTTTGATCCGAAAGCCAATGCTAAGCTGATAATGGAGTTTATTGAAACAATAAAGGCAAAAGCGTAAATTCTATGAACATTTTGAATAAAGTTGTTTTTAAACTGTGTTTAAGGATGGCATCAGATCACCAAAAGGCTTACGTTTATGCCAGATATCTGGGAGTCAAGATTGGGACCAACGCAAGGATCACGGGAAATGTCACCTTTGGCTCGGAGCCATATCTGATAGAGATCGGCAACAACGTGACCATCACCCAGGAGGTCAAGTTCAACACCCATGACGGCGGAGTGGGGGTATTGCGACAAAAACACCCCGGGCTGAATGTCTTCGGAAAGATCAGGATCGGCAGCAACGTGTTCATCGGTGCCGCCGCCCAGATCATGCTTGGAGTGACGGTCGGCAACAACGTGGTGATAGGCGCCGGCAGCATCGTCACCAAAGACATCCCCGATAATGTAGTGGCCGCGGGGATTCCGGCCAGGGTGGTCAAGACCATCGATGAATACGAAAAACAATCTTTGGAACGCGGCGTTCTCATTTCCGCCGGCTCCGAGGCCGAAAGAAGGAACGCTGTGGAAAGAGCGGTACGGGAGAAGAGGGCCTAGGGTGCCGCTGAACGATCACATAAAAAACAAAGCCCTGACCATCGGCCATCAGCTGTTCGCCAATCTGCTGGGGTTCCTTAAGATCAAGGCCGGATACATCCGCTCCCGGACCGGCGCCACCCACCGCAAGTTCTCCCTTAAGGACAGCCTGGCTTACATCGACAGGATGAAATCTGATTATGACAACTTCGGGTCTTTGGGGGATGTTAGCCGATGGGATATCCTGGAGATAGGCCCGGGTGACAATCTGGGGATCCCGCTTTTGTATTTTGCCGCCGGGGCAAAAAAGGCCACCGCATTGGACCGGTTCTACTCCTATCGGGACGCTAATCAGCAAAAGGCCATCTATGATGCCCTTATTGAGAGGCTGCCGGCAGAGCAAAGGGAACGGGCGGAAAAAGCCTTCAGCGATCGGGCGGAAAGCAAATTCAACCCCGAGGCCATAGAATGCCTTTACGGAACCGGGATAGACGATCCGAGGATCATCGATCGTCTGGGAAAGTATGACCTGATAATTTCACGGGCGGTGATGATGGAGGTCTGCAATCTGGAGCAGGCCCTGGAGAACCTGGTCCGGATGCTCAAGCCCGGAGGGCTGATGCTGCACAAGGTCGATTTTAGGGATTACTGGATGCTCTCCAAGCACCATCACCCCCTGACCTTTCTGACCATCGACAATAAGCTTTGGAAAATGATGTCCAGCCACCGGGCAAACTCCAACCGCCGTCTTTTAAATGTCTATTGCGAAGAGCTGGGAAGGTTGGGGTTGACGGTAGAAATACCGCAGCGGACAAAATACCAGGCGAAGGACCACGATGAAAACAAGTGGCTGTCCCAGATAAAAGACAAACTGCTGCCCCGATATAAAATATTGCCGGACGACATACTGTTAACCAGCGGAGCTTTTATAGTTGCTAAGAAGCCGAACGTCTGACATATTTGCCGCGGCCACCTACCTGACCGGCTGGTGCCGTTTGTGGTGGCTGACCCACCGCCACCGGCTGACGGTGCTGGTCTATCATGACCCCTCCCCGGAAAGCTTCCGGACCCATATTAAGCACCTGAGCCGATGGTTCAATTTTATCAGTCTGGATGATTTCCTGAGCGGCCAAAGGCTTCCGCCCTGGCCGGCCGTTATAACCCTGGATGACGGATATAAGAACAATTACAAATTGTTGCCGACGATCAAAGAATTCAAGCTTAAGCCGGTGGTTTACCTGAATTCAGCCCTGATCGGAACCGATGACAGCTTTTGGTTTGAAAAGATCCCGTACAAACTAAGAGAAACCCTGAAGGAATTGCCGGACGAACTGCGCCTTAAGGCTGTGGCCGAGGGAAAAGAAGCGGGGGCGGAAGGCAGCTGCCTGACCATGGAACAGATAGGGGAACTGTCATCGGCCGGGGTCGAATTCGGGTCCCATTCCCGCACCCATCCGGTATTGATCCAGTGCGACAAAGAAAAGATAAAAGACGAGATATCCGGCTCAAAAACGGAACTGGAACAAAAGCTGGGGTTGCCGGTCAAGCACTTTTCCTATCCCAACGGGGATTATAACCAGCAGATCACCGGCATCGTAAGGGAAAGCGGCTATATAAGCGCCAGGACCATCCGCAACGGCTGCAGCCGGGCCCAAGACGATCCCTTTCAGCTCCGGGCCCATAATATTTCCGATGATGCCGGGTATTTCAAGCTGATCTGCCAGAGCTGCGGCCTGTTCGTCCTGCCTTCCATGATCCGGACCTGGGGGGAGAAACTGCGGGCCCGGCCGTATCGCAAAGAGGATTCCCTCAATGTTCTCTTGACCATCGATTCCCTGGGGGTCGGCGGGGCGGAAAGACAGCTGATAGAACTGGCCCGGGGCCTGGCGGATAAGCCCGGCATCAACTGCCAGGTGCTGGCCATGTCCCGTCAGGATCATTACACGGCCCTGCAGGATTCCGGGATCATTGTCCACCGGCTGGTACGCAGGGTCCGGCATGACTGGACCGTCTTCCTTCGGATGTATGGGCTGTTGAAAAAACTGCGCCCCGATATTGTGCATTCCTGGGACTATATGACGGCCATTTATGCCCTTCCGGCCTGCAAGTTACTGGGCATAAAGTTCATCAACGGGGCTATCAGGTATTCATCGAAAAGGCTTGACCGGCTGTACAAATTGAAAGCGGCCGTAACTTTCCCCCCCTCCGACGCCATTGTGGCAAATTCTTTGGCCGGCCTTAAGGTCCACGGGCTCGAAGACAAAAGTAAGGCCCGTGTCATAAACAACGGGATCGACCTCGGCCGCTTCAGCCGGGGTAAAGCAAAATCAAAAAAAGATTTGGGCATCACCACCAAGAACGCAGTGGGAATGGTGGCCACCTTTTCGGATTACAAAGATTACCCCACATTTGTAAAGGCTGCCCAAAAAATACTTGCAGTCCGTGATGATGTCACCTTCATTGCGGTGGGGGACGGGCCTGGCCTGGATTCCGTAAAACAGTCGGTATCTGATGAAAACAAGGGGAAGGTCATATTCACAGGCCAGCTGAAGGATGTTGAATCCGTTATACCACTGTTTGATGTGGGAGTTTTGGCGACATTTGACGAAGGATTCCCCAATGTGATCATGGAATACATGGCCTGCAAAGTACCCTCAGTCGCCTCTGGGGGCGGTGGTACCGGGGAGCTGATCAATGACGGGCGTAACGGTTTTTTGGTGCAACAGGGGAATGTCGAGCAAATGGTTGAAAGGATAGTCTCCTTGCTCGATGACGGAAAGCTGGCGGCGGAAATGGGGGCCAGGGGATATGAAATGGTCTGCAATTTAAGCCATACGGCGATGACGGTTAAATATCTGGAACTATACCGTCACACCTCGGGAAAAAGATAGGTACAATGCCCGTGATTCATGTTTTAATATCGTAAATAAATGTGCGGAATAACCGGATTAATTCATCTGGAAAGCCAAAGGAAAGCTGACCGGTCCAAGATCAAGCGGATGGCCGACAGCATTGCCCACCGCGGCCCGGACGGCGAGGGGTTTTATGTCAACGGACCGCTGGCATTGGGCCATCGGCGGTTGTCCATCATCGACCTTAAGACCGGCGACCAGCCCATGTTCACCGAAGATAAGCGGCTGACCATAGTTTATAACGGAGAGATATACAATTATATCGAACTCAGAGAAGAACTGTCTTCGCTGGGGCATGTCTTTAAAACGGATTCCGATACAGAGGTCATTCTGAATGCCTATACACAGTGGGGAGAGGATTGCCAGCTGCGCTTCAATGGGATGTGGGCCTTTGCCATCTGGGATGCTAAAAATGGTTCATTATTTCTTTCGCGGGACCGCTTGGGCGAAAAACCACTGCATTACGCCCTCTATGATAATTCTCTTCTTTTCGGATCCGAAATAAAAAGCCTTTTGGCCTACGGCCTGCCCAAGAGGCCGGATAACAGGATGACGGAGATATATCTCGGCTTGGGATATGTCCCGGCGCCGTATTCTTTTTATGAGGGGATTTTAAAGCTTGAACCGGGCTGCTGCCTTTCTGTGGTTGACGGGAAGATCAGTCTGAGAAGATACTGGGAACTGCCAGATATTTCTGAAGCCGAACTGATCGGGGATAGACCGAAGGTCAATGAGACATTTTTAGAATTATTGACGGATTCGGTTCGCCTGCGAATGCGGAGCGATGTGCCTTACGGGGCTTTTTTAAGCGGCGGCCTGGATTCCTCCAGCCTGGTGGCGATGATGTCGGATATCAGCCAGCATCCGGTAGAGACCTTTACCGTTGGTTTTGAGAACGCCGATTTTGATGAAAGAGCATTGGCCAGACAGGTGGCTGATAAATTCGGGTGCCGGCACCATGATGGGACAATCACTGCAGAAACTTTGACGGAATCACTTTCAAGGGTTTTGTCATACACGGATGAGCCATTCGGCGACTCATCGGCCATAGCCACCGGCTACGTAGCTGAATATGCCAGAAAAAATGTCAAGATGGCCATAACCGGGGACGGCGGGGATGAAGTGCTATCCGGTTATTCCAGCTATCAGTCAGAAAAACTGTCTGGTTTTTTGCATAGATTTCCAAGGGGCCTAAGAAAGGGAATCCCTTCAGTAATAAAATTCATCAGCCGTCCGGTTGGCGGGCGGTGGCGATATAAAACAGACCGATTTATAAATGTTCTGGATTCTGCCGGTGACAGCTTCCAAAACAGGCTTCTGAACAAAGCCAGCTGGATGGACCCCAGAATGCTGCGGGAGATCATTTCCAGTGAAAGCCAGGGAGCCATTCATTTGGATGAATATCTCGAACAGAAAATGGCGCAATGCCGGTTCAAGGATGGATTCTACCGGAATATGTATTATAATTTCAAATTATCGCTGCCGGAGGACATGCTGGTGAAGGTTGACCGGATGGCCATGTCCCATTCTTTAGAGACCCGGGCCCCGTTCTTGGATCACCGGCTGGTGGAATATATGTACCGGGTGCCTAAGGATATAAAAATGAAAGGGTTTCAGCGTAAAAGCATTTTACGCGATACTGTCGGCAAAAGACTTCCGGAGGCCGTCAGGCAAGCGGGTAAAAAGGGATTTGTGGTCCCCCTTAGGGATTGGTGCCGCGATCCAAATATGGCCCCGGCCTTGGATGACTTATGGAAAACAGACTGGGGTTTGAATCAAAATATGGTCAAGCAGGCCGTAGTGGAAAATGCGAACGGAACAGCCGACAACGGCAATTTTATTTGGATGATGCTGTTGTTAAAGCAATGGATGATATAAGGCGACCAGATGACAGCAAAACACCTCAAAATATTATTCAGCATGCCCAACGCTTCGCTGCATGGAGGCCCGGCCCAGCATCTGCCCCTTTTGCTGGATGGGTTGCGCCCCCATTGCGATGTATGGACCTTCGAATTCGGACGCAAAAAGGACAGCGAGACCATTTGGCAGAAAATATCAGGCCGGATGTTGGACCTTTTCAGGTTGAACCTGGCCATAACCGCCTTTGATCCGGATATAATCCACCATAATTCGGCCTTTGACAGCATGTCAATAATGAGAGATGCGCCCCTGCTGTGGCTGGCGAGATCCAGGAAAGTGCCTCTTTTGATCAAGATACACGGGAGCCATAGGGAGGCTTTTGGCGACATGGGAATGGCCGCCAATATCCTGCGTAATTATATTATAAAACACGCCCACCGCATTTGCGTCCTTTCCGGGTCAGAGAAAAAGGAATTTGAAGACAGGTGGCCGGCATGCAAGGGCCGGGTGGAGGTGGTTAAAAATATAATCAAACCTGATTTTTTCAAGGCTCAGCGCCGGGAAAGCCCGGATCCCACGGTGCTTTTCATTTCCCGGTTCATCAAAATGAAGGGGATCTTCGATCTGCTGGATGCCGTGCCGGCGGTCCTGGTCGAAAAGCCCAGGGTCAAATTCATATTTGTCGGCAGCGGTCCCGATGGGGAGAGGTTCGACCGGCTGGTGGCTGATAAAGAACTGGGCCCAGCGGTCGAGCATATTCCGCATATCGGAAATCAAGACACCCTGCAATATTATGAAAAAGCCTGGTGTCTGGCATTCCCCACGTACTACCCCGAAGGAATGCCCATGGTAGTGGCCGAGGCGATGGCGGCGGGCTGTCCGGTGGTGACAACCAGGACCAGATTCTCAGCTTCATACATGACCGAAGGCCGGCATTGTCTGTTCGCTGAGCCGGGACAGCCCGGGCTGCTTGCCAGACAGATAATCCGGTTGGTGGAAGATAATGAATTGAGGAAAGGCCTGAGCCAAAATGCAAGAACCCTGGCAACACGTTTCACCGATCGGGAGGCGGCCCCGGAGTTTCTCAACCTTTATAGAACCATGACAGATAACAATTCAAAAAGAATTTAACTTAACAGCGCGGATAAAGATGTCTGAAAAATATTTGATCACCGGCGGGGCGGGGTTCATTGGCTCCAATCTTACCGCCGAATTGCTTAACTCGGGAGCGCAGGTCAGGGTGCTGGACAATTTCTCCACCGGAAAAAGGGAGAACCTGCTTCCCTTCAAGGGTCATCAGAACATGGAGCTGATCGAGGGCGATCTCAGAAGTTTTCACATAGTCCGGCAAGCCGTAAAGGGGGTTGATTACGTTCTTCACCAAGGGGCGCTTCCTTCGGTTCCCCGGTCCATTGCCGACCCCATCACCACCAATGACGTCAATATATTGGGGACCCTTAACGTGCTGGAGGCGGCCAAGGAATTCGGGGTTAAGAGGGTGGTCTATGCCTCCTCATCCTCCATTTACGGCAACAGCCCCACCCTGCCAAAGTCCGAGGAGATGCCGGTCCAGCCGCTTTCGCCCTACGCCCTTTCCAAGTACACCGGGGAGAGATATTCCCAGATCTTTCACCAGGTGTACGGCCTGGAAACGGTTTGCCTGCGGTATTTCAACGTTTTTGGCCCCAACCAGGACCCCGCCTCCCAGTACAGCGCGGTCATCCCCAAATTCATCAAAATGATCTCCGAGGGCATTTCTCCCATAATATACGGTGATGGCGGCCATTCCAGGGATTTTACCCCTGTGGCAAATGTGGTGAGGGCAAATCTGCTGGCCTGCAGATCAACCGGGGCTTCGGGGCAGGTGTTCAATATCGCCTGCGGCCAGCGGCATACCTTGCTGGACCTGGTAACCGCAATAAATAAATTCCTGGGCTCCCGGGTAGAACCGCGCTTCGAAAAAGAAAGGGCCGGGGATGTTCGCGATTCCATGGCTTCCATAGAACGGGCCGCCAAAGGCATGGGGTATCGGCCCGAAGTCTCATTTCAGGAGGGCCTGGCAAGTTTAATCAAAATAACGGCCGATGGAAAGTAGCCGGGTAAAAATATTATTTGGAATATTGGGCCCAGAAGTCCATGGCGGCATTTCCCAGGTTTCGCCCTATCTGGAGAGTTGTCTCAGGGACAAGGTAACGATCAAAACATTCATCTTTGGCCGGCGATCAAATTCCGAACGGGTGTTTGACAAGTGCATCGGAAGATTTGCCGATCTGATCAGGTTGACCATTGATGTTCACGGCCTGCTGCCGGATATCATACACCATAATACTTCTTTTGACCGCAAATCGATCATCCGGGATGCGCCGTTGGTCTTTATACTCAAGCGGGCAGGCATTCCCCTGCTGCTTATGATCCATGGCAGCCACCGGGAGAGCTTTGGGAAAATGAGCTCGATAATGAGAAGCCTGCGTGATTATGTCTTGAAGAACTGCGCTTGCATCGGCACCCTTTCGGAAGCCGAAAAAAATGATTTCTGCGATTACTGGCCGGATCTGAAGGGAAAAGTAAGGGTGTTAAAGAATATCATCAAACCGGAATTTTATCAGGCAGAACGAAGAGAGCGCGCCACCCCAAAGATATTGTTCGTATCCCGCTTCATAAGAAAGAAAGGCGTTTTTGACCTTGCAAAAGCAGCGCCCAAGGTACTGGCAGAATTCCCGGATGCCGAATTCCTGTTCGTGGGCAGCGGTCCGGCCGGCGGGGAATTTGACAGCCTAGTTGAGGTGAACGGGCTGGGCGGCAATATCCGCCATCTGGAGCATATCGACAACCTGGCAATAATAGAACATTACAAAGACTCCTGGTGCTTGGTATTCCCCACCCATTATCCCGAAGGGATGCCCATGGTGGTGGCCGAGGCCATGGCGGCCGGGTGCCCGGTGGTCACCACCAGGACCAGGTTTTCATTGTCCTATATGGAGGAGGAAAAAAACTGCATTTACGTTGCGGAGGGCGATCCGGAGTCCATCGCCGATGGCATCATCCGTTTGTTGAAGGATGATAATTTAAGGATGAGCATCAGCAGGAACAACAGGGTGCTGGCGGAGAGGTTCACGGCCGATAAGGTGGTGGATGAATTTATGAATATTTACAAATCGTTAAACGAATAAAATATAAGCGGTACCAGAAATATTGGTGAAGGATAATACATGATAAGCAAGAGATATACACTTAGAACCAGTTCTAATCTTTATTCTGGCATAGTGGAGCACTTGAAGAACAATCACAACTTTTGTGATTTGTATTATAGAGATAACTATAAGTGCATGAAGAACAAGCTTTCCCTAATAGTTGATATTATAAGAGATATATACTTTACCTTTAAAGTGGCCGGTAAAATAAATAATGCTGATACTGTTATTGGTTTTTCTTATATGGGGTTAGCGTTATTGATATTTACAAAAATGAGAATTATTAACGTAAGAAAGAAATACTGGTATGGTTTGTTCTTACATTCCCAAATTGCAATAGATTTATTGGGATATTTGTTAAAAATATTTGATGATGGGAAGACAATATTTGTTGTGTTTTCAAAATATGAAATCACATTATATTCAAAACATCTAAAACTGCCCAAGGACAGGTTTAGATACGTTCCGTTGCCGTATTATCCTCCCAATCCTGAAGCAAAAACGGAATTTACAAATAACTATAAACCAAAATACCAAAGTTACTATTTCTCTGGGGGTTACAGCAACAGAGACTATATTGCTCTTATTAACGTTTTTAGGGAAGTAAAGGAAAATCTCATCATTGCCTGCTCTCATTTAAACACGGAAATAGAAAACATCAAAATTTCCGACAATATCAGCATTTTATATGATGTTAAGACATATAATTTTATTGAGTTACTAATGGGATCAAAGGCATGCATTTTGCCAATGAAATCAAATACCGGTGCAGCTGGTCAAATGGTAGTTGCTGATAGCATGTATTTGAAAAAAGTGATTATTGCCAGTAATACCGATATAATAAAAGAATATGTTGATGATGGTATTACAGGAATTTTATTAGGGAACATTATGCAGGACCTGCCAACGGTGCTTAAAGATATCACTATATACCCTAAAAAATTTCAACAAATGGGGGAAAGGGCTTATAAATCATTATTAAACAGATATTCAAAGGAAATGGTTTACGAGGAAGTCACTAAACTTGTAGGTTCACAGGACGAAGTAATAACTATGATATCGTAATAATCCAAACGAAGACAATATTAGTGAAATTAAACAAAACCAAAATGACTATCCAGTGGTATATAAATAGATTAAAGTGTATGAGTTCTGGCGAAATTGTATTTAGGCTCAGACAGCATGTAAAAAAGATATATGAAAACATAAGGTATCAGCACAGATATTTCCCAAAAGTCCATTTGATGTTGCCGGCCTATAATATATTTAACGTAGATAATGCGGAGACAAGGATAGATTCAATTACAGTAACAATATTTGGTAAAAAGATAGATCTCGGGCCAAAAATAAATTGGCACAAGGATTACTGCACCGGCAAAGAATTTCCCCAAGAATTCTCAAAGAATATTGATATCGAAAATGAAAAATATGGAAGTGTAAAACCTGTTTGGGAGCTAAATCGTTTACATTTTATGCCTAAGCTGGCATTGGGTTATAGAAAATTCAACAAACAGGAGGATTTGGATTTATTTATCAGTATTACGAGTTCGTGGATAGATGATAACCAGTATTTTAAGGGTATAAATTGGTTTAGCAATATTGAAGTAAACCTAAGGTTAATAAGTTGGTTTTGGTCCTGGAATTTTTTAGAGGCCAGTAAGCTACTTGAATATAATAAGGAATTTAAAGACTTTGTTGAGAAAAAATGGGTACCAGCAATATATTTACATTGCAAATATAGCTCGGGCAATCGTTCAAAATACTCCTCCGCTAACAACCACTTGATTGCAGAAGCTACCGGCTTGTTTGTCTCTGCTAATTTATGGAAATTTAAGGAATCCGAAAAATGGTTAAAAGATTCAAAGCACATTTTGGAGAAGGAAATAGTAAAACAGCATACGGTGGAGGGTATTAATAGAGAAGAGGCTGCCGGGTATATCAAATTTGTGACGGATTTATTCATGTTGGCATACATTGTTGGGGAAAAGACTGGGAATAGATTCTCGGATGTTTATGTCAAATGTTTAAAAAATATAACATACTATATAAGCAACTTGGTGGATAATAAAGGTAATGTGCCCGGATACGGTGATGACGATGATAGTGTGATACTTTCATTAGATTCGCATGATAAGGTAAATAATTGGCAATCGTTATTGTGTTCTGGTGCGACAATATTTCAGGATCCTGTTTTGAAATCTATAACAAATCGGTTTGATTTTAAAAATCAAGTGCTTTTCGGAAATGGTGGAGAAAATATATATAATTCAATATTAGCCGATAAAAAGCCAAGAGAAAGCATTTTATATAAAAATTCAGGACATTTCATTCTAAGAAAAGAAACCGGGGCCAAAGAAATATACATGCATCTTAAAAATTCGCCATTGGGATACTTGTCCATTTCTGCACATGGGCACGCCGATGCGCTATCTTTCACCCTAAATGTTGATGGGTTCCCATATTTTATTGATTCTGGAACTTATTCCTACGGTGCGAAACCAAAGTGGAGAAATTATTTTAAAGGCACTTTAGCGCATAATACGATAAGGGTAGATAAAAAAGACCAGGCAACGATTGGCGGACCAACAATATGGCTGGACCATTATAAGTGTAAATTAATCAAAGCTGAATCCAATCCAGAAATGGATTATATACTTGCCACCCATGACGGTTATAGAAAATCCGGGGTAGAACATGTCAGGGAAATAACATTTATTAAGAACAAAAATCATTTTATAATACGGGACATGATACAGATTAATGATAGCAAGTTGCATATTATCGAAATCCCGTTTCATCTAAACCCCAAGACTGAAGTGTTGAGCATAGATAAAAACAACTATTTATTGAAACACGATAATAGTCGTGCGGTGTCAGTTCAGTTAGATAATCGTTTAAGCCCGGAAATAATATCGGGACAAGATGAACCAATACTGGGTTGGTATTCTAACGCGTATTTCCATAAAGAAAAAGCCCGGGTTATTTATAATCAAATAAAAACCAACAAATCAATTGTAATAACAAATAACATAATAATAGAATGACCAAAGAATTACTTCAGGTGGTGTAAAAAACAGCAGATCCATTTATTTTTCGTATTATATTTAGATTGCAGCAACATTAAAATGGATAATCAGCAAATGAAAATAGATTCGATCAATATATACATCCCGGTCAGAGTCAAGGAGCAACGCAAGTAAATGTGCGGCATAACCGGCGTTTTCAACTACAATTCGGACCGGCCGATCGATCCGGAATCATTGAACCGGATGTGCGCTTCGATAGCCCACCGCGGCCCGGACGACCAGGGGATGTTCTTTGACAATGACGCCCGGATAGGGCTGGGACACCGCCGCTTGAGCATCATAGATCTGGCCACCGGGGCCCAGCCGATGTCCAGCGCGGACAAAAACATCTGGATAGTGTTCAACGGCGAGATATATAATTTTCCGGAACTTAAAAAGGAGCTGATAGCCGGGGGATTTCGGTTCAAAACCACCTCCGACACCGAAGTGATAATATACCTGTATCAGGCATACCGGGAGAAGGCCCTGGAGAGGTTGAACGGGATCTTTGCCTTGGCCATCTACGACAAAAAAGAGCGCAGCCTGCTGCTGGCCCGGGACAAGTTCGGGGTCAAACCCCTGTATTATCATGACGACGGCCAGAGAATATCGTTCGGCTCCGAGATCAAGACCATCCTTCAGGATAAGACTTTTACCAGGAACATCGACCTCCAGGCGCTGGATAATTACCTGACTTTCAGGTACAGCCCCTCGCCTCAGACCCTGATCCAGGGCATAAACAAGCTGCCGCCGGGGCACTGCCTCAAGATAATGCCGGGCCGAGAACCCTGGCAGTCCCGGTTCGACAATAAAGCCCCCAAGACCGACCGGACCATAAAAGAAAGCGACGCCATAGCTAGGTACCAGGAGTTGCTGGAGAACGCCGTCAAGCGGCAGATGATCAGCGATGTTCCGGTGGGTCTGTTTCTCAGTGGAGGGGTTGATTCGGCGGTGCTCGGCACCCTGATGCAGAAGAACCATGACGGCAAACTGAAGACCTTCTCCATAGGCTTCAGGGGAAAAGGGGATCACAACGAGTTGGATGATGCCCGAAAAACCGCCCGATGGATAGGATCGGAACACCACGAAATGCTGCTGGAGAAAAAAGAGTATCTGGATTTTTTTGCCCGTTCATTTTATTATGTCGAGGAGCCGGTGGCCGAGACCACCATTCCGGCCCTGTATTATGTGTCAAAGCTGGCGGCCCGGGACCTGAAAGTGGTGCTGGCCGGGCAGGGGGCCGACGAGCCGATGGCCGGATATCCCAGATATTTTGGCATCAGCCTGATACTCAAGTATCCCCGGCTCTGGAAGAACGGGCTGGTAAAAAGCCTGATCGCTAATTTGCCCCGCAACGAAAGGGCCAAAAGAACAGCATATGCCGGGGGGTTTGACCAGGAGCTGGACCGGTTTTTAGCGGTGCACACCATTTTTACCCCGGAGCAAAAGATCTTTCTGGTCCGGGAACCGCCTGCCGCGGTACGGGCAGATTCCGCCCGAACCTTGATGGCGGATCTCTACGGCCGAACATCATCATTAAGCGATCCTCTTTCCAAACTGCTGTATATCGACGCCCGGATGAACCTTTCCGACGATCTGCTGCTCTTCAACGACAAGATGGCCATGGCCAATTCCCTGGAGATGCGGGTGCCGTATCTGGATCTGGAGCTGATGGACTTTCTGGAATCACTGCCGGTAAACCTTAAACTCCGGGGCAGAACCGGAAAATACATCCATAAAAAAGCCGCCGGGAAATGGCTGCCCGGGGAGATCATAAACAGAAAGAAACGCGGGTTTGCCACCCCCATGGACCAGTGGCTCCAATCGGGCCTGTCCGATACGGCCAAACGGCTGTTCGCCCTTCCCGATTCGGCCTGCCGGCAATATTTCAATCTGGATTATATCAATGGTCTTATAGACAGCCATATCAAACGGCGCCATAATTATCAAAGGCATATCTTCATGTTACTGTCGTTCGAGATCTGGCATAAGACATTTTTTGAAAACAAGGAAGTCGATATCGGCGCTAATTGAAAATCACGGCCTTGGCAGTAAAACATACATCCAATTATATTTGGGTGGAAAATAAATTCGACAGAACATACGACATTAATGTCAGCAGGGTAATTATCCGTGAAAATTGTTAATATTGTTGGGGCCCGTCCCAACCTGATGAAAATAGCGCCACTCCTGACAGAGATGGGCCGTTATCCGGATATGAGCCCCATTCTTATTCATACCGGCCAGCATTATGACGATAATATGTCCACGGCGTTCTTTAAAGACCTGGAATTACCCCAACCTGATTACAATCTGAATGTTGGCTCAGGGACCCATACCTGGCAGACAGCAAATGTGATGCTCAAGCTGGAGCCGCTGCTGAAAGAAATAGCCCCCGATATGATACTGGTGGTGGGCGACATAAACTCGACCCTGGCTGCGGCGCTGGTTGCCGCCAAGATGGGCCTTCCGCTGGCCCATATTGAAGCCGGATTGAGGAGCTTTGACCGGTCAATGCCGGAAGAGATCAACCGAGTGGTCACCGATGCTTTATCGGATCACCTTTTTACCACGGAACGCAGCGCCAATGAAAATTTGCGGCGCGAGGGCATTCCTCGAAAAAAAATACATTTCGTTGGCAATGTAATGATAGACACCCTTCTCAAACACAAAAGACAGGCTGCGGCCCTGGGGATGCCGGGAAGGCACGGGGTTTCGGCCAAGGCCTATGCGGTCATGACCCTGCATCGTCCATCGAATGTTGATGTGCCGGAGTCCCTGAATAATATCTCTGATGTTCTATCAAGCATTCAGGGCCAGATTCCGGTATTATTTCCGGTTCACCCCAGGACGGTAAAATGCCTGGAGACAAGCGGCCTTCGGAGCCGACTCGATGCCATGCCAAATGTGCATCTTCTGGAGCCGCTTGGTTATCTGGAGTTCCAGGGGTTAATATCCCAGGCCCAGCTGGTGATGACCGATTCCGGAGGGATCCAGGAGGAAACCACCATCCTCGGTGTGCCCTGTCTGACCCTTCGCGACAATACCGAAAGGCCGGTCACGATCACAGAAGGCACTAATGAGCTGGTGGGAACATCGCCCAAAAAAATCACATCTGCTGTCCGGAGGATCCTAAAAGGCGGGATAAAGAATGGCCGGCGCCCAGAATTATGGGACGGGAAGGCCTCCAAGAGGATAATTGAGATATTACGGGCAAGCAAGCTATAACCATTACCGGGACCGGTGTAATTAACCATTTAATGCGCAGATTGAAAAACGGGGGAAATGAGCCAGCTTTCAGATGATATAAACTTTTTGGGCTGTCCAGTAAGCCGTCTTTCAGTAACCCAGACCCTGGACTGGATAAGAGAGGCCATTGCCAAAGGAAGCCCTTGCCAGATAGCCGTGGTTAATGCAAATAAATTTTATCTGATGTCCCGGCATGCCGCCTTAAGGGACATTATTCAAAAGGCCGACCTGGTCATCCCGGAGTGGGCGGTGGTTTGGGGAGCTGCCCAGCTAGGGCTGCCTTCGCTGAATCATTCGGGGGGGATAATCCTGGCCAAGGAATTTATGCCCTATGCCGCCCAAAAAGGATTGCGCCCATACTTTTTGGGAGCAAAACATGAAGTGGTAAGTGCTCTGGTAAAAAAAATGAAATCCGATTATTCCGAACTTGATATCGCCGGTTATCATGACGGATATCTGGACACACCGGAAATCGAGGAATCAATAATAGAGGATATCAGGAAGTCCCGCCCGGATGTGCTATTTGTTGCCCTCGGTTCCCCAAAACAGGAGCTATGGATACATTCCCATATGCAATTGCTCAATGTGCCGGTCAGCATCGGAGTGGGCGGCAGTTTTGACGTGCTCTCGGGGCTCAAGCCGGACACCCCCGAATGGGCCCGCGGCAAAGGCTTGGAATGGCTGTACCGGATAGCACAAAACCCCAGGGCGTATGCCAAGCGTTATATTATCACCAATACCTGGTTTGTCTGGCAGATACTAAAAGAAAAATTTAAACAATGAATCCCTGGCAAATATCCGGCCGGTATTTTATTAAACGCAACCTGATCAAACATCTCCAAGGGAATGTCCGGAAAAATGATAACCAAATATAACAATTGCTGTCGATAAACAATGATTTGGCGCTCATCATTAAATAGCAGGATCGCCCAGCTGGTGGATTTTTTAACCGGCATTGCCGGTTTTGCGACCTCATATCTGCTATGGGGCCTGCTGTATAACAAAGATCCGAACTTTTTCCCCCGGCCCTTCTCGGTCGGCGCGGAACATATCTATTGCGTATTGTTCTGCAGCGCACTGTATGTGGTCCTGTTCGACGGGCAGAAAGCCTACAGCTACCTGCGTTTTACTTCGCTGGAAACCGAGTACAATATCGTGATCAGAGTGGTGGGGTTCGCCATTCTGGTGGATTTCTTCTTCCTGCATATGCTGGGCTACCGCGATATCCCCCGCACCGTTTTCATCCTATCCCTGGCGGTGGCCCTGATTTATTTCGCCATTCAGAAGACCATGTTGTTTTATTTGGCCGCCCTGGCCCGGGGGAGGGGCCATAACCGGAAAAGGGTGATAATTATAGGCACCGGACATCGGGCCCGGATGGTGGCGGAAAATGCCAGGAAACACCACGCCTGGGGGCTGGATATAATAGGACTGTTGACGGCCGACGACACCAGGGTGGGAAAGGAGTATTTCGGGATCAAGGTCCTGGATAATTACCGGAATATCGAAGAGATCATAAAAAGCCACAACCCTGAAGAAGTAATAGTCACCAGTTCCACCAAGAGCTTTGACCAGCTTCGGGATGTTTTTGACAAATGCGAGCTGGCCGGGATCCCGATCCGATTGATCTCTGATTTTTTTGGGTCGAACGTCAGTAATGTTCACATCGACAACGTATACGGCCTTAATGTGATCAGCCTTTATCTGGCCGAGCGGCCGGAGTGGAAATTAGCGTTTAAGAGGCTGATGGATATAATCCTTTCGCTGGCGGGGATAGTCCTGTTGCTGCCGTTATATGCCGCCATAGCTTTGATCATTCTGATACAGGATGGCCGGCCGGTGCTGTATGGCTGGAATGTGGTGGGCTATAAGAGGAAGCCCATTAAAAGCTGGAAATTTCGGACCATGGTGCGTAACGCCGATGAGCTCAAGAAGAAACTGATGGACCGGAACGAAATGACGGGCCCGGTTTTCAAGATAACCAACGACCCCCGGATAATTCCCATCGGACATTTCCTTCGTAAATATAGCCTGGATGAGCTGCCCCAGCTTTTCAGCGTGCTCAAGGGAGACCTCAGCCTGGTGGGGCCCCGGCCGCCGCTGCAATATGAATACCGGGAGTTCGATATTTGGCACCGAAGGAAATTATCGGTGAAGCCCGGTTTGACCTGTCTCTGGCAGGTATCGGGCCGCAATGATATCGTTGATTTCAACGAATGGGCCAGGCTGGACCTGGCATATATAGACAACTGGTCGCTGTGGCTGGATATCAAAATACTGATAAAGACAATTCCCGCGGTCCTGATGAGCCGGGGGGCAAAATGATCAACCCTGAAATATAAACGGATCAAGATCATGATAATATCACAAACACCTTTAAGGGTCAGCCTTTCCGGGGGCGGGACAGATTTTTATGATTATTATATACATCATGAGGGATTTGTGGTAAGCACCGCCATAGACAAATACGTGTTCGTGGTGGTTAAGGAGCGCTTTGACGATCTGATATATGTCTCCTACACCAAGAAGGAGATCGTGGAGAACATAAACGAAATTCAGCACGATCTGGTCCGGGAGGCGGCGAAAAGAACCGGCATGGACAAGGGTTTTGAGGTCTCCATGATGGCCGATATCCCGTCCGAGGGATCGGGACTGGGATCTTCCAGCAGCCTGACCGTCGGCCTGCTTAACGGCTTCTATCAGTATAACGGGGTGCAGGTAACGGCAGAGGACCTGGCCCAGCAGGCCTATGAGATCGAGGTCGGCATCCTGAAGCGTCCCATCGGGAAACAGGATCAATATATCGCTGCCTATGGCGGGCTGTCCTCCTTCAAATTCAAGAAGGACGATACGGTTTTGGTGGAAAAACTCAAGGTGGGCAATGATGTCAAAAGAAGATTGGGGGAAAACCTGCTGCTATTCTACACCAACATCAACCGCCTGTCTTCCACCATACTGACCGAACAGAAGGAAAACATCGGACACAAGCGGGAACATCTGGGAAAGATAAAACATTTGGCCCACGAGGTTCACGACTGCATCCTGAAGGGGACCCTGGATTGCGTGGGCGAGACCCTGGACCGAAACTGGATATATAAAAAGCAGCTTTCCTCAAACATCTCTAACCCGGTTATCGAGGAGATGCATGAGACTGCCATGAAGAACGGCGCCATCGGAGCCAAGATCTCCGGAGCCGGGGGAGGAGGTTTCCTTCTGGTCTACTGCCCCCGGGAGAAACAGGACCGGCTGCACCGGGCCATGAAGAAATACCGGGAAATGCCTTTTATGTTAGAACCCCAAGGCAGCCGGATAATATTCAATTACCGTAGGTATGATTGGAAGTAGGTGACTATGTCTCTTGTTTTGGTGACCGGCGGTGCGGGATTCATAGGTTCGCATACGGCGGACAGGTTGATAAGCTTGGGGTATCAGGTCAGGATACTTGATAATCTACAAAAGCCCGTACATTTAAAGGGGAAGCCAGATTACCTGAATCCAAAGGCCGAATTCATGCTGGGCGATGTGCGGGATAAGGAAACCATGATCCGGGCACTTGATGGGGTCGAATATGTGTTCCATTTTGCCGCCTACCAGGATTATCTTCCGGATTTTTCAACCTTCTTTCAGGTGAACTCGGTCAGCACCGCACTGATCTACGAAATTGCCGTGGAGAAAAACCTGCCCCTGAAGAAAGTGGTGGTGGCCTCTTCCCAATTTGTCCAAGGCGAGGGATTGTATAAAAAAAAGGACGGCTCCCTGGTTGCGCCCTACCAAAGGCCGCTGGCCCAATTGGAGGTTGGGGATTGGGAATGGAGGGACCAGGCCGGCCGGCCCATGGAGTGGCAGTGGACCCCGGAGAGCCATGCCAGTCCACCCAATGCCTACGCCATATCGAAATATTCCCAGGAACTGATGACCCTGGCCTTTGGGCGCAGATACCAGATACCATCGGTAGCTTTGCGCTATTCGATCGTCCAGGGCTCTCGCCAGTCCTTTTATAATGCCTACAGCGGGGCCTGCCGGATATTCAACCTGCATTATTTTTTCAACAAAGCTCCCACCATCTACGAGGATGGCCTTCAGCGGAGGGATTTTGTCAATATCCATGATGTGGTGGATGCCAATCTGCTGGTCATGCAGGATCCCCGGGCGGATTATAACGCCTATTGCATAGGCGGCGGTCATCCCTACACCGTCAGGGAATTTGCCGATATCGTGGCCAAGGTTCACGGAAAGGAACATTTAAAACCCAACATACCCGGCGAATTCAGGCTGGGCGACACCAGGCACACCTGTTCCGATATAGCTAAAATAAAAAAGCTGGGTTGGTCTCCCCGTAGAACGGCGGAGGATTCGGTAAAGGATTATCTGGAATATCTCAAGGCCCAGACCGATATAGAGGATATTCTGGAATATGCCGAAAAGACCATGAAGCAGTTGAACGTGGTCAGAATGGCCAGAAAATGAAGGCCTTCTTGCTGGCGGCCGGCCTTGGCACCCGGCTTCGCCCCCTGACCAACGATCTTCCCAAATGCCTGGTGCCGGTTGCCGGAAAGCCTTTGCTGAGCTGGTGGATAGAGCTTTTGGAGGAAAACGGCGTAGATGAGGTGCTGATCAATTTGCATCACCTGCCGGAGAAGGTGGAATATTTTTTAAAAGAACAGGGCACAAAAATCCGGTTCCGGATATTTTGTGAAGAAAAACTGCTGGGCAGCGCCGGAACCCTTAGGACCAACCGTGAGTTTGTGTGTCGGGAAAAAGAATTTTACATCTTGTATGCCGATAACCTGACAAATTATAACCTTACTGAATTTTTGGCCTTCCACCGCCGACAGAAAAGCCTCTTCAGCATGGCCCTGTTTCATTCCAAGAATCCCCAGGCCTGCGGCATCGCCCAGATAGACCAGCATAACACCATAACCAGCTTTGAAGAGAAACCGAAAAAACCTAAATCCACCCTGGCCAATGCCGGACTTTATATCTCCGGCCCAGCTATTTTGGATATGATCCCGGACCGGGAAACGGCCGATATCGGCTTTGACCTGCTCCCGCTGCTGTCCGGAAAGATGAAAGGCTGGATAACCGACGATTATTTGATAGATATCGGGACCTTGGAGAATCTGCGGAAGGCCGGCGAAGAATGGCCAAAAATAATAGGAGCGCGAACATGAGCTTCGAAAGCTATATCCGGGAACTTAATGAAACACTGTCTAAGATCGACCGGGGGCAGTTGGACGGGCTTGCCGACCTTTTGCTGAAGGCCTACCGTCAGGAAAGGACCATCTATGTTATCGGCAACGGCGGGTCGGCGGCCAACGCCTCGCATTTTGCCCAGGACCTGGCCAAGGGATGCCGGGGGGCACTGGACAGTGAAAGGCGCTTTAAGGCCATCAGCCTGACGGACAATGTCCCGTTCATTACCGCCCTGGCCAATGACGACGGCTATCAATATGTATTTGAACAGCAGCTGAGAACCTTTGCCAAAGCCGGGGATGTTCTGGTGGCCATCAGCGGCTCCGGCAACAGCCCGAATGTGTTGACGGCGGTGGACTGGGCCAACCACAGCGGTTTGACGACGGTCGGGGTCACCGGTTTTGATGGCGGAAAATTGAAAGCCTTGGCCGGACATCAGCTTCATGTTCCCCTGAACGACATGTGCACCGCCGAAAGCATACACTCAATTTTATTTCATTATGTAGTACTGGAGCTGCAGAAGATGCTTGACCTGAGCTGCCGGGGATAGGTTCTGATGCCCGGCAAAATAAAAAACATATTTTTGGACCGCGATGGGACCATCAATGAGATCATCTTCCGGGACTCCAAGGCCACCTCGCCCCGGTCGGTGGAGGAATTCCGGCTGCGGGACGATTTTATAAGATTCCACAGGATGGCAACTTCCCTGGGGCGGGACCTGTTTATAATCTCAAATCAACCGGAGGTTTCCCGGGGATTGATCGATCGGGGGTTTCTGGAACAGGTCGATCTGATGATAAGGTCGGCCTGCAGGATAAAGGATGTTTCCTACTGCCTGCATGACGACGGGGATGGATGCGACTGCCGCAAGCCCGAACCCGGCATGATCAACCGAATGATCGAAAAACACGCCCTGCAGAAAGATGAAACCATCATGATCGGGGACACCTGGAAGGATGTGGCTGCCGGCAAAGCCGCCGGAGTAAAAACCGTCATGTTGCGGAGGGATTATAACCGTCAGGCCAACTGCCAGCCGGATCACCAGGTTGACCAGCTGATGGATCTATGGGCAACCGGCATCTTCTAATCTTTTAAGAACGCTGTTGATAGTATGAGGACGATCAGAATAATAATAGGCCTTATTTGTGCCGCGTTCCTATTGGTGTCGAACCGGGCCCGGGCCTTCGATTACTCGGTGCCCGATCATTGGGGATACCGTCAACTGCTGGAGGAGCTGGAGATCAGGGGCCGGGCTCCGCTGTTGAAAGGATACGGGCCGTACAGCTATCAGGAGATAGCGGCGCTGATAGACAATCTGCCGAAGGAGGAATGGCGCTTAAATCACTCCGCAGCCTTGAACGCCTTCAATCCGGCCTGCGATGCCCTTCTTTTCATCAATCCCCGGGCCGCCGGCAATCTGGGAAGCGATACGCTGGACGGCCGGCTATACAACAAGACCTTCGGCGGGATAAATATCGGGCAGGGGCATTGGTCAATGGCCGGTGCTTACTATATGCTGGCCGGAGAACAGCCCGCCGCCGACTATTACAAAAAATTATGGAGGGGATTTTCCGGCGGTTCCGATCAGATGTATCTCAGGTACTCCTCATCCCGGGGGTACTTTCAGATAGGCAAGGATCATCTTTCCCTGGGGTCCGGACTGGTATTGTCCGGCCAGCAGGCCTTTGAAAAAGGGCAGGCGGAATACCGCCTCAATAAGCACCTCAAAATATTCTTCTTCACCGGACAGTTGGACAAGATGGCGGATTCCCCGGCCGTCTATAACCGATACCTGGCCGGACACCGGGCCGAACTGACCTTCGGAAGGGTACAACTGGGATTCAACGAATTTGCCATATACGGCGGAGAGGGCCGAAACATCGAACCATATTACCTCCTGCCGTTTTACATATTTCAGGCCGAACAGCTGAACAAGTTGTATGTCGACGACAATGTGATATGGGATATGGACATCAAGGCGGTGCTGCCGCCCTTCAGGTTCCGGGCCGAGTTGATGGTGGATGATTTTCAGATCGACAGCGAATCTCCCACCGACAACGAGCCGACCCAGGCCGGGTTCCTGGCCCAGGCCGATTGGGCCGTCCTGGATCGTCCCTTCTTTGCCACGGCTTCGATCAAATACCAGATGGTCACCGACTGGACCTTCAATCAGCCGAATATCTGGAATCGGTTCCTGTTCGAGGGACAGCCGCTGGGGGGTGAATATGGGAACGATTACGACCGCCTGTCCCTGGGGGCCAGCCTGGTGACCGGAAGGGACCGGGGCTCTTTGGAAATATACCACCGGAGGAAGGGGCAGGGAAGCATAGATCAGCCATGGAACGAGCCCTGGGTCAGCGACACCACCTGGCAGGGGAGATTCCCCACCGGAACCGTGGAGAGAGCAATGGGGGCCAAATTTGCAATGTCCCATTACCTGGGTCATTGGGATCCGCTGGCTATCGGGGGAGACTACTATCTGGTGGCCGAAACCGGGTGGGAGAGAACGAAGAACCTGCACCATTCAGCCGGCGCCACCGGGACCAGCTGGCAGATCAGGCTTGGCCTGGAGGCCATGTTCCGGTCTGATATATTCAAGATAGATTGAACCAATGATGGGCCATAATCCAAAGGTCGCCATAGTTCACGATTATCTTAACCAGTATGGCGGGGCGGAGAGGGTTCTGGAGCTTTTGCACCAGATCTATCCCGGGGCACCGGTCTATACCATTGTGCACGACCCAGCAAAAGTGCCGGCGGCCTACCGCGGATGGGAGATCAGGAGTTCTTTTATAAACCGTCTGCCCGGGTCCAGGGATCATTATGAAAAATATTTCTTCCTGTATCCCCGGGCGGTGGAAAGTTTCGATCTGAGCCGGTTCGACCTGGTGATATCCAGCTCCAGCGCCTGGGCCAAGGGGGCGGTGACCAGCAAGGATGCCTTTCATGTCTGCTACCTGTACAGCGCCATGCGGTTCGTCTGGGACTGGAAGGAGAATGTGCTGCGGGAGCATGGCCCGCTGATCCGGCCAGTGTTGAGCCGTTTTTTGGACGCGGTAAAAAAATGGGATATCAGAACCGCCCGTAACCCCGACCTGATCATAGTGGATTCCCAGGAGGTCCAGGGCCGGGTCAAGAGATATTACGGAAGGGAAACCCTGGTGCTCAATCCGGCGGTGGACACCGAATATTTCAGGCCCGGCGGAAAAGGGCCGGGGGACTATTACCTGGTGGTGGCCCGCCTGAAGCCTTACAAGCGGGTGGATGTAGCGGTGGAGGCCTTCAATAAAACCGGCCGCCAGCTGATAATAGCCGGCGATGGGCCGGAGTATAAAGCTTTGCAAAAGGCCGCCAATGACAACATAACCTTCGCCGGCAAGGTCAGCGATTCGCAGCTGCTGGAACTGTATCAAAATTGCCGGGCGCTTGTCTTTACCCCGTTGGAGGACTTCGGCATTGTCCCCCTGGAGGCCCAGGCCTGCGGCCGGCCGGTGATCGCCTTCGGCAAAGGCGGAGCCCTGGAGACGGTGATCGACCGGCGGACCGGGCTGTTTTTCCATCGCCAGGATCCGGAATCACTGTTGGAGGCGGTGGAGGAATTTGAGGGATCGGAGTTTTCCAGCGCGGTTATCAGGGAACACGCCGTCCGATTCGATAAAAAAATATTCATTGATAAATTCCGGGCCATCGTGGAGCAGGGGTACCAAAAACACAGGGGCGGGCAGCAATGACGATCAAAAAAAACTGGAAGTTCCTCTACTCCGGGATGACGGTGCTGGCCGACCTGCTGTGCGCCTGGTCTGCGGTTCACCTCAGCTGGTGGCTATGGTTCGACCTGATATCGTTTTCGCCGGTCCACCGGCCCAGCGAGCATCCGCTGAAGATGATGGTGGTGGTGGTATTTGGGACGGCCCTGATCTTGGGCGGCGGCTATCGCGGCATATTCAAGAAGAGCATTGACGATCAATGGGTGGAGATATATAAAACAGCCCTGTACAGCCTTTTGATAACCGCTGCCTGGGTGTTCGCCACCAAGGGTTACAATTATTCCCGGGGTTTCATAATCGCCTATTTTTTAATTCTCCCGGCGATCCTGTCCCTGGTCCGCCTGGCATTTTACCGGGTAAGAATTCATCTGATGAAATCCGGCTGGGGGGTCAAGAACGCCCTGATAATAGGGAACAGCCAGACCGCCCGCGATATCATCGACCAGCTGGCCATCCACCACGCCTTTGGCTATAAAATAGTCGGGATACTGACGGAGAACAGCCGGGACCTGAATTTTGCATATCGGGGGATCAAGGCCATAGGGCTGTCCCAGGAATGCGACAGGGTGGCCAGGCAATATGACGTCAGCCAAGTGTTCATTCCGGACCTTTCCGGGGAATTGACGGATTATAATTTTCTGATAGCTTCCTGCCGCAGACTTAATGTCGAAGTTCGGGTGGTATCCCACCAGGCCGATCTTTTGGCCCGGGTGGCCGGGATCTACGACATGGCGGGGATCTCGCTGCTGGAAAGGCGCAGCCGGCCGCTGGCAACCCTGTATGCCGTCCTCAAGAGGGCCAGCGACATCCTGGTCTCCGGGGTAGGCCTGGTGGCATGTTCGCCCCTTTTTGCCGTGATTGCAGCGGTGATCAGGCTGGATTCTCCGGGGCCGGTGTTCTTCAAACAGGAGCGGGTGAAAAAAGGAGGGAAGCCTTTTCAGCTCTACAAGTTCCGCACCATGTTTCAGGGATCCGACGGCATCAAGGATCAAATGTCCGGACAGAATGAGCTGGAAGGACCCATCTTCAAGACCCGCCAGGATCCCCGGATCACCCGGACCGGACGGTGGCTGAGACGCCTGAGCCTGGACGAGCTTCCCCAGCTGATCAACGTCTTCAAGGGGGAGATGAGCCTGGTGGGCCCGCGTCCCCCGCTGCCTTCGGAGGTGGAGCATTACCAGGAGTGGCACAAATACCGGCTTAACGGCCCCCAGGGCATGACCGGGCTTTGGCAGGTCTCCGGGCGAAGCGAGCTTTCATTCGAGGAGATGGTGCTGCTGGACATCTATTATCTTGAGTATAGTTCGCCCCTGATGGATCTGGAGATACTGATCAAAACCATTCCGGCGGTGATCAGCGCCAGGGGGGCCTACTGATCGATGACGGTTCACTGATAACATATTAAAGCAGATCGATAAGTGGAAAACACCGGGAATAAAAAGATATCGCCCAGCGTGGTCCGGCTGGGGTGGGTCAGCCTGCTGACCGACACCTCCTCGGAGATGCTGTACCCCCTGATCCCCCTCTTTCTGACCACGGTGCTGGGCGCCCCGATGGCGGCCCTGGGGCTGATCGAGGGGCTGGCCGAGAGCGCCGCCAGCATCCTGAAGATATTCTCGGGATGGTGGTCGGACCGGATCGGAAAACGCCGGCCCTTCGTGATCGGCGGCTATTCGCTGTCGGCCCTGTCCAAGCCGCTGATGATATTCGCCCTGACGGCCGGCTGGCCGCTGGTCCTTGTGCTGCGGGTGATGGACCGCACCGGCAAGGGCTTAAGGTCATCGGCCCGGGACGCCCTGATCGCCGACCACACCCCGGACTGTTTGCGGGGGCGGGCCTTCGGACTGCACCGGGCCATGGATTCCCTGGGAGCGGTGCTAGGCCCGCTGGCGGCCCTGTTCTTCATCAGCCGGCTGGGGGAGGACGCCGCGGCCTACCGGACGGTATTTTTATGGGCCTTCGTCCCGGCGGTGCTGGGGGTGTTCCTGCTGTTCACCGTCCGGGACAAGCCCTTTGTCAGCCGCTATGTAAAACCCCATTTCCAGTGGAAGGCCTTCAACCGGGATTTCAAGATATTCATTTTCATCAACCTGATCTTCGCCGTCGGCAACTCATCGGATGTCTTCCTGATCGTCCGGGCCAAGGAGCTGTTTGCCGTCAATCCGGTGGTGATGTCGCTGCTGGCCTACATGCTGTACAACCTGACCTATTCCCTGGGCTCCTACCCGGCCGGGATGCTGGCCGACCGGATAGGTTCGCGCAAGGTCTTCACCCTGGGGCTGCTGGTCTTCGGGCTGGTCTATCTGGGATTCGCCTTCAATCACAGCCCGCATATGCTGTGGGCGCTGTTCGCGGTCTACGGGTTCTACACCGCCCTGACCGACGGGGTGGGCAAGGCCTATGCCTCCAAGCTGGTGCAGCAGGAGCTGCGGGCCACCGGGATGGGGGTGTACCACATGTCGACCGGACTGGCCAGCTTTGTGGCCAGCACCATCGCCGGGCTGTTGTGGCAGACCCTGGGGTTCAGGTCCGCCTTCGTCTTCGGAGCGGCCGCCGCCCTGCTGGCGGCGATCATGTTCGTATTTTTAGTCAAAGGAAAGAAATAAAAAAAGTTCATAGCGTGCCAGAAAACGAACCAAAATATAAAAGAAGGTCGATTCGTTTGCCAGAGCATGATTATTCAAAACCAGGTTTATATTTTCTGACAATTTGTGTTAAGGATCATCGGTGTCTGCTGGGAAAGATCAAAAATGGAGATTGCGTTCTATCCCAGGTTGGCCGGATCGTTAAAAAGAACTGGATGGATATCCCAAATGCGTTTTCCGGTGTTATTTTGGATGATCATGTGATAATGCCAAATCATATCCACGGCGTGATCATATTGGCCGGGCATGGTAGATTAATCAAACCCCTACAGGTAACGATGATAAATGGATATTGATGAAAAATCCGAAACAAACCTTGGGGAAAATAGTCCGGCATTTCAAGGCTAAATCGGCCAAGCAGGTCCATGATGCTGGAGGAGCCATATTTAAATGGCAAAGGAATTATTGGGAGCACATAATTCGCAACGAAAAATCATATTATAAAATAAAAGAATACATGTACCAGAATCCTTTATACTGGTCGCAGGACGAAGAAAATCCGGGAAGAGATAGATGCACCCAGTAATTGAGGCCATAGATGTGAACCGGATATTCCCGGCTCCCAAAGGCGATCTTAAGGTCCTGGCAGAACTGTCCTTCTCCATCGAAAGAGGCGGAACCGCCTCCATCGTGGGGGCCTCGGGCTCGGGCAAATCCACCCTGCTGCACATCCTGGGATGCCTGGACCGGCCCACCGCGGGAAAGATCCTGCTGGGCGGGCAGGACACCTCGCTGCTGTCCGACCACGACCTGGCGGGGGCCAGGAACAAAAGCATCGGCTTCGTCTTCCAGTTCCACCATCTGCTGCCGGAGTTCACCGCGGTCGAGAACGTGGCCCTGCCCCTGCTGGTCGGAGGCATGGAAAAAAACGAGTCGTTGGCCCTGGCCCAGCAGCTGATGGACGAGGTGGGCCTCAAAGAGAGGTGCCTGCACCGGCCCTCGGAGCTGTCGGGCGGGGAACAGCAGAGGGTGGCGGTGGCCCGGGCCCTGGCCAATTCGCCGGAGGTCATCCTGGCCGATGAGCCCACCGGCAACCTGGACAGCCGGTCCGGGGGGGCGGTGGCCGACCTGCTGTGGCGGATGAACCGGGAGAAGAATATCGCACTGGTGCTGGTGACCCACAATACCGAACTGGCCGGGCGGGCCGACAGGATAATGGAACTGAAGGATGGAAGATTATGGCCCAAGTGAACAATCGCTCCCTCAAGGTCAAGGACATCTACAAAAGCTACCGCAAGCACCGGGCGGTGAACGGCATCTCCATCGAGATCAATCAGGGGGAGATCGTGGGGCTGCTGGGGCCCAACGGGGCCGGCAAGACCACCACCTTCAACATCATCACCGGGCTGGTCAAGCCCGACGAGGGCACGGTGCGCCTGGATGAAACGGACATCACCGAGATGCCGATGTACCAGCGGGCCCGGCACGGCCTGGGCTACCTGACCCAGGAGTCCTCGGTGTTCCGCAAGCTGACGGTGGCCGAGAACATCATGGCCATCCTGGAGATGATGCCGCTGAGCCGGCAGCAGCGGCAGGATCGTCTTAAAGATCTGCTGCAGGAGCTGAGCATCACCCATCTGGCCGACAAGAAAGCCCATTCCATCTCCGGCGGGGAGCGGCGCCGGGTGGAGGTGACCCGGGCCCTGGTCACCAATCCGGCCTTTCTGCTGCTGGACGAGCCGTTCACCGGGATAGATCCCATTGCCCGGGCCGACATCCAGCAGGTGGTGGTCAAGCTCAAGGAGCGCGGCATCGGGGTGCTGCTGACCGATCACAACGTCCGGGAGACCCTGGAGATCACCGACCGGGCCTACGTGATCTACGAGGGCCAGGTGTTCGCCTCGGGCACGCCCCAGGAGATCGTGGACCACGCCGGGGCCCGGGAGAAGTTTCTGGGGGACAAGTTCACCCTGTGAGGCCGGAGGGGGATTTATTAACGCGGCAATGGAATAGGTCAATAATACCGATTGTCATGCCATTCGCGCATCAAGTGCGGGATAAATTCCGAATGGCCTCCCGGCCTGGATTCCAGCCTGCGCTGGAATGACAGGGGCGGGAATGACAAGTTGCTGTATTTAATTGTCGGAGTAATAATAAGCCGGATCATTATATAAGGAAAATACCATGGAGAAAAGTTCCAAGATCTATGTGGCCGGACATGCCGGGCTGGTGGGATCGGCCATGCTGAAGCAACTGAAAGGGAAAGGCTATCACAATATCATTCTGCGGGAGATGAGCCAGCTGAACCTGCGGGACCAGCCGGCGGTGGGTGAATTCTTCCAAGCCGAAAAACCGGAATATGTGTTTCTGGCGGCGGCCATGGTGGGCGGCATCCATGCCAACAACACCTATCCGGCCGATTTCATCTACGACAACCTGCTGATAGAGTGCAATGTCATCCATGCCTCCTATCTCAGCCGGGTCAAAAAGCTGCTGTTTCTGGGCTCATCCTGCATCTATCCCCGGGATTGCCCCCAGCCCATGAAGGAGGAATACCTGCTGACCGGCCCGCTGGAGCCCACCAACGAGCCCTACGCGGTGGCCAAGATCGCCGGGATCAAGATGTGCCAGGCCTACAACAAGCAGTACGGCACCAAATTCATCTCGGTGATGCCCACCAATCTGTACGGACCCAACGACAATTACCATCCCCTCAATTCGCATGTCCTGCCGGCCCTGATCCGCCGCTTTCACCAGGCAAAAATAGAGAACAAACCGTTCGTGGAGGCCTGGGGCACCGGCTCGCCCCGCCGGGAGTTCTACTATTCCGAGGATATGGCGGCGGCCTGCATCTTTTTGATGGAAACCTACGACGGCAGCCAGATGGTCAACATCGGCTGCGGGCAGGATATGACCATCCGGGAGCTGACCGTCCTGGTGGCCCAAACCGTGGGTTATCAGGGCCAGATCCGGTGGGATGGATCCAAGCCCGACGGCACCCCCCGGAAGCTGCTGGACGTCAGCCGGCTGCACGCCCTGGGCTGGACCAGGCACACCCCCCTGGAGGAGGGCCTCAAGCTGGCCTACCGGGATTTTCTGGAGAATCCCAAGATCAGAAAATAATGACAATGCATTCAAATAAATAAATACAAAGATGGAGGAACATGGGATGATCAAAGACCTTTCTGCTTTCTATTCCAAGAATGCCCTGAACATGAAACGCTCCGAGATCCGGGAGCTTCTCAAATACACCCGCAAGCCGGAGATCATCTCCTTTGCCGGCGGGCTGCCCGCCCCCCAGACCTTCCCCCTGAAGGACATCGAGGAGATCGCCTGCCAGGTGCTGAGGGAGAAGGGGAATGTGGCCTTGCAGTACGGCACCACCGAGGGCGAACTGCCGCTGCGCCAGGAGATAGCCAAGTGGATGGCGGCGCACAAGGCGGGCATCAATCCCGATAACATCATGATCACCTCCGGCTCCCAGCAGGGGCTGGACATCATCGCCAAGGTATTCATCGATCCGGGCGATCCCATCATCGTGGAGCTGCCCAGCTATATCGGCGGACTGCAGGCCTTTCAGGCCTACCGGGCCAAGATGATCGGCATCCCCCAGGACAACGACGGGATGAAGGTGGACAAGCTGGAGAAGGTCCTGGCCAAGATGGCCCGGAAGAACAAGAAGCCAAAATTCATCTATGTGGTGCCGGATTTTCAGAACCCCTCGGGGGTGACCATGCCGCTGGAGCGCCGCAAAAAACTGCTGGAGCTGGCCTACCAGTACCAGGTGCCGGTCATAGAGGACAGCCCCTACCGCGACCTGCGCTTCACCGGGGACGACGTGCCGCCCATCTACAGCCTGGACACCCAGGACCAGGTGATAGTGCTGGGCACCTTCTCCAAGATATTATGCCCCGGCCTGAGGCTGGCCTGGATGATGGCCCCGGCCGCCTGGACCGACCGGATGATAGTCTCCAAGCAGAGCATGGATCTGGCCTGCCCCACCTTCAACCAGCTGATCGTGGCCGAGTACATGAAGCGCGGCCTGCTGCAGCCGCAGATCGAGAGCATCAAAAAACTGTACGGCAAAAAGCGGGAGGTGATGCTGAAGGCCCTCAAGAAGAACATGCCCAAGGGGGTCAAGTGGACCAAGCCGGAGGGCGGGCTGTTCCTGTGGGTCAAACTGCCCAAGAACCTGAGCGCCACCGAGTTGTTCATGAAGGCCATCGAGGAGAACGTGGCCTATGTGATAGGCTCGGCCTTCCACTGCGACGGCAAGGGCCAGAACACCATGCGGCTGAACTTCTCCTACGCCTCGGAGGAGCAGATCGAGGAGGGCGTCAAGCGGCTGGCCAATATGATCAGAAAGAATATGTGATCCCGGCTATATAAGCAGAAGGGGTATACAGTATATGGTATACAGGAGACAGTTAGTAGTTTAAAAGCCGAATCTGTCACACTGAGAAGACCTGCTTGTCTGGCTGGCTGAGTGCCTCCGCTAAAGCTTTGGCACTCGTGGAAGCCAAACATGTAAGCGAAAGCGGAATGTGTGTGCATAGAATTAAGGATACGAATCATTGCCACCCGTTCAGTGTGTCGGGCGGGGGATCTCTCAGGGTGACAACCCCAGGGTGCATTGTGGAGATGTAGGTATGACTAGGCGGCCAAGGATAATTCTGGGCATCAGCCTGTGGCTATGTCTGACGTCGGCAGCCATGGCCCAGCCGGCCTTCAAGCAACGGCAGTTACAGTACCCCCGGGTCCGGGCGGCCTTCGTCGAGAAAGAGCCGTTGCTTAAGGCAAAATTTTCGGAAAAGGAATTGGCCTACCCGCCCGCCAACATCTTCCTCCGGATATTCAAAAATGAAAAGCAGGTAGAGGTCTGGGTGGGATCGGGGCAAAACGGATATCAATTGGCCGAAATTTATGATATCTGCTCCTCGTCCGGGGGATTGGGGCCCAAGCGGGCCCGGGGAGACCGGCAGGTGCCGGAGGGCTTTTATCACATCAGCCATTTCAATCCGGCCAGCAGTTTTCACCTGTCGCTGGGCCTCAGCTATCCCAACCGCTCCGACCGGATCCTCAAAAAGGGGAGCGATCCCGGGGGCTCCATCTACATCCATGGCGACTGCGTGACCATCGGTTGTATTCCCATAACCGACGACAGGATCAAAGAACTGTATGTCCTGGCGGTGGAGGCCCGGGCCGCCGGGCAGGCCAGGATCCCGGTGCATGTCTTTCCGGCCAGGCTGGACAGCCTGAACTTCGCGGCCCTCCAAAGGGAATATGCCGGGGATGGGGCGCTGATAGGATTCTGGGAGAACCTCAAGACCGGCTATGACCGGTTCCAGTCATCGGGCCGGGTCCCCAAGGTCACCATCGACAATAAGGGAAAATATCTGTTTGAATAAATACGCCATCTGGGAGGTGGTCAGTTACTCTTTTTGAACGTTTTCAACCTTTTTATCTTTTTAAGAAGGGTGCAATTATGCCTGATAAAAGAGAACACTGGGGATCCAAACTGGGGGTGATACTGGCGGTGGCCGGCAGCGCGGTGGGGCTGGGAAATTTCCTAAGGTTCCCGGCCAAGGCGGTGCTGAACGGCGGCGGCGCCTTTATGATCCCCTATTTTGTGGCCTTTTTGCTGCTGGGCATCCCCCTGATGTGGGTGGAGTGGACCCTGGGCCGGATGGGCGGACAGCGGGGCCACGGCACCGCGCCGGGCATCTTCGACGCCCTGGACGGGACCGGCCGGTGGGCCAAATATCTGGGCATCATCGGCATCCTGGGGCCGTTCGTGATCCTGATCTATTACCTGTACATCGAGTCCTGGACCCTGGCCTATGCCTGGTACTCCTTCAGCGGTCACCTGTCACGGGCGGCCGACCAGGCCTCCATGAAGGCCTTTCTTTCCGGCTACCAGGGATTGGCCCACAATCAATTTTTTTCCGGACGGGGTCCGGCCTACACCTTCTTCATCATCACCTTTCTGCTGAACTTCTTCTTCATCTATAAGGGGCTGCAGGGCGGGATCGAAAAGCTCTCCAGGTACGGAATGCCGGTGCTGCTGGGCATCGGGGTCCTGCTGGCGGTCCGGGTGCTGACCCTGGGCACGCCGGATCCGGCCCTGCCGGAACTGTCGGTGAGGAACGCCCTGGGCTTCGTCTGGAATCCCGATTTCTCCCAGCTGGCCAACGCCCGGGTGTGGCTGGAGGCGGCCGGGCAGATATTCTTCACCCTGTCGGTGGGCATCGGCGTCATTCTGACCTACGCCAGCTACCTGCGGAAGAACGACGACGTGGCCCTGTCCGGCCTGTCGGCCGCGGCCACCAACGAGTTCTGCGAGGTGATCCTGGGGGCCTCCATCATCATCCCGGCGGCCTTCATCTTCTTCGGCGGGAGCGGGGCGCTGGAGGTGGCCCAGAGCGGGACCTTCAACCTGGGCTTCGTCACCATGCCCCTGATCTTCGAGAAGCTGCCGCTGGGCGCGCTGTTCTCCGGGCTGTGGTTCCTGCTGCTGCTGATCGCCGGCATCACCTCCTCGGTGTCCCTGATCCAGCCGGCGGTGTCCTTTCTGGAGGACGAGTTCAATTTCTCCCGCCGCAAGGCCACCCTGACCCTGGGGGCGGCGGCCTTTCTGGCCTGCCAGCCGGCCATCTTCTTTTTGGGCCACGGCTTTGTGGACGAGCTGGACTTCTGGGGCGGCACTTTCTTCCTGGTGGTGTTCGCCACCATCGAGATCATCCTGTTCGCCTGGGTGTTCGGCATCAAGAAGGGCTGGGAGGAGATGCACCAGGGGGCCCGGATGAAGATCCCGGCGATCTACCAGCCCATCATCAAGTACGTCACCCCGGCCTATCTGCTGATCCTGCTGGGGGTGTGGTCCTACCAGCAGTTCTGGCCGTTCATGGTGATGAAGGGCATAGCCCCGGCCGACCGGCCCTACATGTGGGGGGCCAGGATCTTGATCCTCCTGCTGGGGGCGGCCCTGGCGGCCATGGTGGCCCGGGCCTGGGGGAAGAGAAAGAAGGCATGATAAGTTCAAGGTTAAAAAAGTTTAAAAAGTTCGAAAGGTTTCAAGCACAACAAGGAGGCATGGTATGAACCTGTGGGGCGCGATATTCATGGCCCTGTCCTGGGCCACCATTCTTTTCCTGGTGATATATTCCTTCGGGAAGATATTCTCCGAGAAGCCGGAGGACCCCAACGGCGGGCAATAGGGGTTTTCACCGCAGAGAGGCGCAGAGGACACAGAGACCTTTTCACCACAAAGACACCAAGGCACAAAGATACTTGGATCATTACAGTCATTGCGAAAACACTCCCTGCCACCCAGCGGGTGCAATCCTCTATCTTGTCACCCCGGGGCTTTTTCACCGCCAAGCGATGCACTGAGTTTAATCGAAGTGACGCAAAGGACGCAAAGATAATTTAGTTAATAGTTATTGGTGGTTGGCCAATCAAATATAATGGCCCAATATCGTAGGGGAGGGTTTAAAACCCTCCCCTACATGCATGCCCGGCGGGAAATATTGTGCCATTTTGGGATTTGTGTGACATTTGGTCACAGCGGGGGAAATTTATGATCGCCAAGAGGTTATAGGAAGAGGCGGGGAAAAGCGGGACATTATGTCCCGCTTTTTTGTTTGGGAAGGGGGAGGGGGGAATTGGCAGGCCCGGGGATGACAAGGGTTTGCCGGCGGCCGGCCGGTGCGGCACAGGTTTTGCGTTTGTAAATATGTTAAATATAAATCTTTAACATATTCTCATGGGGTTGGAACAGGGCCTTACTTTCTCTTGTGACACCCCTCCCTTTATCCCTCCCCGATACGGGGAGGGTAGGGTGGGGTCGGAAGTCTTATCCGCCCGGCAATTTCCGGCAGGAATGATATCCCCGGGCTAAATTCCTTGACCAGGGCGGGGTGCCCTGCTCTGCAATGAATTTTCACGCCCGCTCCCGCCAAAGCAAAATTGCCGCAGGCGGGGAACGGCCCTTGACAGTTCTTCCGCCACCGCAGGTAAATCCATATAGGCGGATCCGCCTTTGGCGTGACTTTGCAACTTTCTCTTCAAAGAGAAAGTGGGGAAAGGGTGGTTTTGGTACCATGCTTTACTTTCTCTTACAGCACCAGTTAACACCTTGAAAGGAGTTAAGATGTAAAGAAATAATATTACCTAATAATATTAAAAACAACAACAACCGACAAAGGAAAAGAAAATGAAAAAAGTATTTTTGGTTCTAACATTAGTTTTACTGGCGGTGACGGTTTTTTCAACAACAGCAGATGCAGACACGTGGTGCGTATGTTATGGGATGGTGCGCAACGGGGATCTTGTAAATTATCCGCCATTGGCTGGGGCCACTTGCACCTTGGTAGAAAATGGCTGGTATACAACCAGCACCAGCACGGGCAATTTTAGCATTAACCTACCAGGCACAACTTTACCTTCGGGCTATTACCATGTAAGGGTGACAAAAGCCGGTATGACCACGATTGAGAAATCGTTTTACTACGATAGCACAAACCACAACGGTACAGATGTGGGCGATTTTCGCTTACATGAAATTTAAACCATAACAGCGTATTATTTATTAAATAGAGCACTATCGTTTATAACAATTTAACGTGTGTGCTCTTTTTAAAACAGTATTTGCCCGCTCCCGCCAAAGCAAAATTGCCGCAGGCGGGGAACCAGGGAACCGTCCGGTCGCATCAGCGCTGCTGCTGAACCAAGAAGGCCGTTAAGAATTTGGCAGTGTCTGAAGCGCAGCGAGTTTGTCAAATTTAGGCCGCCGGTCTGCGGCCACCGGGCAGAGGTGCAGCGACAGTTCTCTTTGCAACTTTCTCTTCAAAGAGAAAGTGGGGAAAGGGTGGTTTTGGTACACCAGTGCCCGGCCTTACTTTCTCTTGTGACCAAGAGAAAGTAACAAAGAGAAGTCTTATCCGCCCGGCAATTACCGGCAGGAATGATATCCCCGGGCTAAATTCCTTGACCAGGGCGGGGTGCCCTGCTCTGCAATGAATTTTCACGCCCGTTTCAGCCAAAGCAAAATTGCCGAAGGCGGGGAACGGCCCTTGACCGGTTCATTCTTCCCCGGCCCGGCTTGGGTTTGGTACTGCAAAATTGCCGCAGGCGGGGAACGGCCCTTGACCGGTTCGTGCTTAACCGGCCAAGCTTGGATTGGACGGGTTAACGTAACCCAGGTCGCATCAGCTCTGCTGCTGAACCAAGAAGGCCGTGAATAATTTGGCAGTGTCTGAAGCGCAGCGAGTTTGTCAAATTTAGGCCGCCGGTCTGCGGCCACCGGGCAGAGGTGCAGCGACGAGCTTTTTTCTTTTTGGTTCTTTTTCATTTTGGCGGCACAAAAAAGAAAAAGAACAATATCATTTCCTTGGTTGGTACTTACTTTTCTGTAGGCCAGAAAAGTAACAAAAGCATGTCCCGAGCAAGACCCATGCAAAACAAACGAGGGAAGCCTTGCCTGCCTGGCAGGTTGAACAGGCGGTAATTGTCATCCAACAAACTGTTATGCCTCGAAGTGTACTCAGGATGACAAGATCTTTTTCCCGCCAAAGCAAAATTGCCGCAGGCGGGGAACGACCACCGACGAGCTTTTGAACACAACCATCCTGGCCAATATAAAACCGCCCACCAAAAGCAAAAGGCAATAAACAATTTCAAACTAACGAAAGGATTATATGAAGAAAAGCATGATCCTGCTGGCCATCGCGCTGGTTTGCCTGGCCTCGCTGGCCCAGGCCGATATGGCCTGGTGCAACGGCAACGCAAGGAACACCACCAACGGTTATCTTAACGGTTGGACCATCAAATGCAATAGCGGAACCTATGGAACTTCGCCGGCGGATGCACCCTATGCAGACTTTGCCATGCCCTACGATATGCACCCAGCTGCCGGGTATTACTTTTTTACCGCCGACTCTTCGAGCCAGAAAAAAAGGTATTCAATTTCAACCTATTACTATGACGGCAGCACTGCCGGGGTTGAGTATGGGAATATTGTTTTCAGTATAAACATGCCTAATTACCTGGGCCACTAATTAAGAACCCGCCTTTTGCTTTTGGTTACAATAATAAACCGCCTTTTATTCTTTTAACTTTCAGCTTTAAACTTTTAACTCATGTAAGGAGGAGCCATGCGCCGGTATCCATCATCCACCGCCGACTTTTCCGAGGGGGCCAAACTGCTGGTGAAAGGGGGCGAGGCCAACAAGGCCGAGATCGCCAAGTGGGGGCTGATCCCCGCCGATCTGCAGAAATTATTGGACGGCTACCAGGCCGCCAACTCCGAACAGGAACGGGCCAAAGCCGCCCTGCAGCAATCCACCATTGACTGGCAGGACACCAAGAAGGCGCTCAAGGAGGAGATGGCCCGCTGGGTAAGCACCCTGGAGGGGAATTACGGCAAGACCGGGGAGAAACTGCAGGAGTTCGGGATAGCGCCCCGGAGCTTCCATCCCAAAAAAGGGCCGAGGGTGAAAAAACCTTGACCAACCACCAAGACACCAGGGCACAAAGGGTAAAATACTGTTCCGCCGGCAGGCAGATCGGGGCCGATGCGGGTATGAACAGGACCGTTGCCTGTGTGATCGGTCCCGTTGCCGGGCGGAACAATCCCGTTTTCATGTGGAACGGTCCCGTTCAGAGGTTGAACGGGACTGTTCTTTGCCATAACGGGACTGATCGGGGGTCGAACGGGACCGATAAGGGGTCGAACGGGACCTATCGGGGGTCGAACGGGACTGATAAGAGGGTGAAAGGGACTGATCAGAGGTAAAACGGGACTGATTTAAGGCCGAAAGGGGGCTATTTGAGGTTGTTTATATGTGTTAGTTTATAAATTGCAATAAGTTGTAGTTATATCTGCATTTTATGAATAAAATTTGATATTTTTGAACTTTTATAAACAACGTAAAATACCAAGAAATACTATTGACTTTAAACCGTATTTAGATATATCATAGATTATAGTAAAATTATAATATTTCATGTAAATGTTTTATATTTTAAATTACAAAAATAAACCGCAGGCATGGATAGGTGCGCCTGCGGGTTTTTGTCACCCCTAAGTGGTAAAAATAGAACGATGAAAAAGAATGAAACATACATAGCACACTACAGAGACTCTGATGATGGTGCTCAAACGGTAGAGCAACATCTAGTGGCTACGGCAAATTTAGCTCGTCTCTTTGCCGGTAAAATAGGTTTGCCGACAATTGGTGAAATAATGGGTTTAACGCACGATGTTGGGAAATATAGCCAAGCCTTTCAAAATTATATAAAATCAGCCGAAGGTAAGATCAATCCTGACGAAGATGAATATGTAGATGCAGCAAGACTTAGAGGGCATATTGATCATTCAACAGCCGGGGCACAACTTATATGGAGGTATCTAAAAGAGGAAGGTAACCTGCAAAAACTATTGGCTCAAGTATTGGCGCTTTGTGGGGCATCACACCATTCTGGTCTATTAGATTGTTTAGCGCCAGATGGAACTGATATTTTTACTAAACGAATGGAAAAACGGAGTGAACAAACCCATCTATATGAAATAGAAGATAAAATAGATGAGGTAATTAAAAATCGTTTACAGAAATTACTTAAAGATAATGATGTCCATGAAGAATTAAGGATATGCCTTCAAAAAGTTATGGGTGGTAAAAGTTCGTGTCTTATTCGTGAGTTTAATATAGGTATACTGGCACGCTTCCTTTTTAGCTGTCTGATAGATGCGGACCGGCTCGATTCCGCTAATCGATGTAAACCTAACACGCCTGAATGGGATTTACTTATTGATATACTGGAAAAGCATATAACGTCTTTTCAAACTATCAATGTTGTTGATGAAGTACGGGTTAAAGTTTCTGCAGCTTGCAAGGCACATGCCGCACAGAAGAAAGGTCTCTACCAACTAACAGTGCCAACAGGCGGCGGGAAAACATTGGCTAGTTTACGGTTTGCGTTGAGCCATGCAAAAGAACATGAAATGGATAGAATCATTTATGTAGTACCCTACACGTCGATCATTGACCAAAATGCTGAAGTTGTAAGGAAGATATATAAATCTGTAGAAAATGAAAGCACTCAAGTAATATTGGAGCATCATTCAAACTTAACCCCAGAACATGATACCTGGCAAAGTAAAGTGCTTTCAGAAAATTGGGATGCACCAATAATATTTACTACGGCAGTTCAATTTTTAGAAACTTTGTTTGCCAGTGGTACGCGTGGTGTACGCCGTATGCACCAGCTTGCCAATGCAATTATCATATTTGATGAGGTACAAACAATACCACTTAAAACGGTACACCTTTTCAATAATGCAATAAACTTCCTGGTAGATAATTGTGGCTCAACAGTTGTTTTTTGCACGGCTACACAGCCGCTATTAAATAAAGTGGATAATCAAAAAGGTGCCGCAAAGTACGATAAAGAACATGAAATCATGCCGGATATACACGGCCTTTTTAAAGACTTGCAACGGGTAGCAGTAAAAGATAAACGTAAGGCTGGTGGTTGGTCGGATGATGAAATTGCTGAACAGGCGATTAAAGAAACGAAAAGCGCTGGCAGTGTTTTAGTAATTGTCAACACAAAAAAAGCGGCACAAAAAATATATCAACTTTGTAAAGCCAAAGAGCAAAATGTATACCATCTAAGCACAAATATGTGCCCTGCCCATAGAATTGATATTTTGAATACTGTAAAAGCATGTCTAGATATAAATAACCCCAAGCCGGTTATTTGCATAAGCACACAATTAATTGAAGCGGGCGTCGATATTGACTTCGGTGCGGTAATCCGTTATTTGGCGGGTTTGGATTCTATAGCCCAGGCAGCCGGGCGATGTAATAGAAATGGTCTTCGTAAAACAGGGGAAGTTATTATTATTAACCCGATAAACGAAAGCCTAAGCAATCTTCCTGAAATACGGAAGGCCAAGGACATTGCCGAAAAAGTCCTTGGTGAATATCATAAAAACCCAGTCATTTTCGACAATGATTTATTGAGCCCAAAAACAATGGAAAGATATTACAAGTATTATTTCTTTGATCAAGCAAATATTATGTCTTTTAATGTGTCTGCGAGAGCAATAGGGCATGATGACGATCTGTTAACTATGCTTTCCACGAATGGAAGTGCTGTTCAAAATTATATACAAGCGAAAGGACAAGCACCCCCAATAAATCTACGCCAATCATTCAAAACTGCGGCTGAGGAATTCAAAGTAATTGACATGCCGACTGAAGGCATTGTCGTGCCGTACGGGGATGGTGAAAAGATGATAGGTGAACTATGCGCGGCATTTGAAGTAAAGACACGATTTGATCTATTAAGAAGGGCACAAAGATATTCTGTAAATATTTATCCTCAGGACATGAGAAGATTAATGGAAGCGAACGGTATTTACGAAGCACAAGCAGGCACCGGCATATATTGTCTCAAAGCTGAAAATTACAGTAATGAATACGGAATAAGCCTTGAAAAGACCCAAGACATGAAATTCCAAAACGCATAAGGAGATATAATATGGGCAACACAGTTGATTTTAAAGTATCAGGGCGGTATGCGCTTTTTACAGATCCGCTGACAAAAATAGGTGGAGAGAAATGCACATACCATATTCCGACTTACGAAGCACTTAAGGGCATTGCCAAATCCATCTATTGGAAACCGACTTTTGTTTGGGTGATAGATAAAGTGCGAATAATTAAACGTATCCGTACACAGTCAAAGAGCATAAAACCCTTAAAATTCAGCGGCGGGAACGATCTTTCAATATATACGTATCTTGCCGATGTAGAATATCAGGTACGGGCACATTTTGAATGGAATAAATTCCGGCCGGATATGGAACATGACCGCGTTGACGGCAAGCATTACTCAATTGCCAAACGAATGGTGGATAAGGGGGGGAGGCAAGACATCTTTTTAGGGACGAGGGAATGCCAGGGATATGTTGAACCATGTATTTTTGGTGAGGGCAGTGGATACTATGATAACAGCCCCGAATTAGCTTACGGGCTTATGTTTCACGGTTTTGATTATCCTGACGAGAGTGGTAATAAGGAACTGCATAGCCGGTTTTGGCGACCAATAATGGTAAACGGGGTAGTTGAATATCTAAAGCCTACTGAATGCACCATTCGAAAGTTTGTCAGGGAAATGATCCCCTGTCCACCCCAATCGGTAGGTTTGAAAGAGGAGGGCCTTGAAAATGAGCTGGATTGAAAAGTTGAAGAGGACATATGATAACAACAAAGGGCATATTGCTGACCCCCGAGATGTGATCCCTTTGTTGCCGTTGTACCATAACATACAAAATGCACAGGTCTGTGTCGTTTTAGATGGTGATGGCAATTTTAAGCGGGCCACGGTCATAGATAGAAACGATGCACCAACAATAATACCAGTGACAGAGGAATCAGCCGGGAAGGCTGGTGCGAAAATAGCCCCGCATGTTTTATGTGACAAGCTGCAATATATAGCGGGTGATTATATTAAATGGGGCGGTAATCCGTATAAAAAGAAAAACGAGTCTGGTTATGTACAATATATTGCCTCTTTGCGAAAATGGGTGGAATGGTCCAAGGATAAGAAATTAACTTCTGTTTTAAAATATCTTGAAAAAGGGATTCTAATAAAAGATCTTATTAATGCAAAAATATTGTATGCAAATGATAAAAAGAAGCTTGCCCTGAAATGGGATAAAAAAACAGAAGAGCCTCCAATTTTCAAGGTTATTAAGCTCGCCAATAAGAAAGGTCAGTTTGAATCTTTTGTTCGCTTTTCCGTTGAAATACCAGACGATATGCCTTCTGAAGTGTGGAAAAGTAAAATGCTTCAAAAATCATGGACTGAGTATTATCCTACGATACTTGACGAAAAGAATTTATGCATTGTTGAAGGTAAAGAAATCAATATTGCTAGTAATCATCCTAAAGGAATAAGATACCCAGGTGATGGTGCAAAACTGTTGTCGTCCAATGACGGAATTAACTATACCTTTCGTGGTCGTTTTACAGACGACAAAGAAGCATGTACTGTCGGTATTGAGGTAACACAAAAAGCGCATCATGCTCTACGTTGGCTTATTGCACGGCAAGGGCGACATGACGGCGATCAAGCAATAGTGGCTTGGGCTGTCTCAACCATCGATGTGCCAGACCCCCTTGCTGATACTTATTCGCTGCTTATTAAAAAGCAGGAAAAAGATAATGAAACAATTGAACAAAAGTCATATGTTGCCCAAAATACGGCTATAAAGTTTAATCAGTATATTGCCGGATATTCTGTAAAACTTGGGCCAACTGACGATGTCGTGGTATTGGTGTTGGACTCGGCCACGCCTGGCCGTATGGCTATACGATATTATCGTGAGCTTACCGGCTCTGAATATCTGGAAAGGATCAAAGCCTGGCATGAAGGATGTTGCTGGCCGCAAAACTATAGCAAGGAGATTAAATTTATTGGCGCACCATCCCCGCGGGATATAGTTGAAACGGCATACGGCAGTAAAGTTGATGATAAACTAAAAAAGGCCACAATCGAACGACTGCTGCCCTGTATTGTTGATGGTGTGCCGCTTCCCAGGGATATCGTGGAATCTTGCGTAAGACGAGCGAGCCATAGGCAAGGATTCAAATCATGGGAATGGGAAAAGGCATTGGGTATAACCTGTGCGCTTTACAAACAATTTCATAAAGAAAGGGGCTATACAATGGCACTAGATACGGAGAGAAAAACAAGGGACTATCTTTTTGGCCGTTTGCTGGCGGCCGCTGATGGCCTCGAAGGCTATGCCTTACGCAATGCCGGCGAAAAACGACCAACCAATGCTGCGCGGCTAATGCAACGATTCGCTGACCGACCATGCAGCACATGGCGAACTATCGAGTTGGCATTAGCACCATCCAAAGCAAGGCTGGGAAATCGCGCTAAAAAGTACAATCAAACAATTGATGATGTGATGCATAACTTTGACACATCTGAATTTGTTGATGATTCACCTTTAAGCGGCGAGTTTCTACTTGGGTTTCATTCGCAACGTGTGGCATTTTGGCCGCAAGGTGAAACAGTAGAAACTGCTCAAGAAGCCGAAACCGAAAATAATGAATAAAACCATAACTGAAAGGACAAAAACAATGAGCCTTACGAACAAAATCGATTTTGCCGTTGTGTTCAGCGTTAAAAACGCTAATCCTAATGGCGACCCGCTCAATGGCAACAGACCCAGGACAACTTATGAAAACCTGGGTGAAATATCAGATGTTTGCATAAAGCGTAAGATACGCGATAGGCTTCAAGAGAGTGGACAAGTGATCTTTGTCCAGTCAGATGACAGGAAAAAGGATGAATTTGAAAGCCTTCATGATAGGGCCGTATCTGTGTTGGATTTTAAAAAGAAACCCAAGGCCATAGAAGATAAAGCATGTAAAGAATGGTTTGATGTCAGGGCTTTTGGACAGCTTTTTCCCTATAAAGGAGGTGCCGGAGAAGATAAAGGTGTATCTATTGGTATAAGGGGACCAGTATCAATACATCCAGCTTTTAGCATATCAAGGGTTGATGTATCATCAAACCAAATAACAAAAAGCGCTAGTGGTGAAAAATCGGGCAAAGCTCGTGCTTCCGATACAATGGGGATGAAGCATAGGGTAGATAGCGGCATTTATGTTTTCTATGGGAGCATGAATCCACAGCTCGCCGTCAGAACTGGTTTTAGCGATGGAGATGCAGCGGTGATAAAATCATTGTTGCCTAAGCTATTTGAGAACGATGCATCTTCAGCAAGGCCGGAAGGGAGTATGGAGGTTCTCAAAGTGATATGGTGGGAACATAAAAGCAATAATAAGCAACCATGCCCCAACGGTCTTATTTCATCGGCTAAAGTACATCGGAGCTTAAGGGATCTTTTAAAGGATGATGCGAACAAACCTTTTGATGAAGATGCTTTGAAGAAAGCATTACCGGGTCTTGTTCCCGAAATCGTTAATGGTTTTTAAACAATTGATAGAAGAAGACCTTCTACCCATCTCCGCCCTGCAGCACCTGATCTACTGCCCCCGGCAATGCGCGCTTATACATATAGAGCAGGTTTGGTCCGAAAACCTATTCACCGCCGAGGGCCGGGACATACATGACAAAGTGCATGACGGCGGGACAGAAAGCCGCAAGAATATACGCGCGGCTACCGGAGTACGTTTGGTCTCGCACAAGTTAGGCCTTACCGGACAGGCGGATATGGTGGAGTTTCACAAAGCCGAAGAAGAAAAAGACAGCAGTGGCCAAACAATTGCCGTAAAACTGCCGGGTGTAAAGGGTCTTTGGGAACCATTCCCTGTGGAATACAAGCGTGGCAAGCCCAAAAAACACCAGGCTGACGAGGTACAGCTTTGCGCCCAGGCCATATGTTTGGAGGAAATGCTAAAGGTTAATATCCTTGCTGGAGCTTTGTTCTATGGCGCAACCAGACGGCGGCAAGAGATGGCTTTTACAAAACAGCTTAGAGAATTAGCAGAAACCACCGCCCGAAACCTGCATGAACTGATATCAAAAGGTATAACCCCGCCGCCAGAATATAACACAGGCAAATGTGAAAGGTGTTCATTGCTTGAAATATGCCGGCCCCAGACAAGCGAACGTCAGAGTGTAACGCGTTACATCAAACGCATGGTAAGCGAGGACAATGAAAAAACTCCTTAACACACTGTATGTTACAACCCAAGGGGCATATCTCCATCAGGAGGGTGAGGCGGTGGTGGTAAAGGTGGAAGGCCAAGAAAAGTTACGTCTTCCAATTCATACCTTGGGCGGCATTGTCTGCTTCGGCAATGTGCTGTGCAGTCCGTTTCTTCTGGGCCTTTGCGGACAGCGCGGGGTCAATGTGGGTTTTTTAACCGAGCATGGCCGTTTTATGACCAGGGCGCAAGGGCCGATAAGCGGCAATATTCTATTGCGAAAGGAACAATACCGCAAAGCGCAAGCGCCAAAGGAAGCCGTCGGAATAGTTCAAAATATCCTTGCCGGTAAATTGACCAATATGCGGACGGTTTTAAGACGGGCCATGCGCGACCATCCAGAAAACGACAAAGACAAGGCTATTTCACAAGCTACGGACCGGCTGGATTATATAGTAGGAAAAATAGAGCAAACGGTCGATATAGATGTTTTACGGGGCTTGGAAGGAGATACCGCCAAGCTGTATTTTTCGCTGTTTGACAGGATGATAACTGCCGATAAAGAATCATTTTTCATGAAGGAACGGAGCCGCCGGCCGCCCTTAGATAAGCTTAATGCTTTGCTTTCATTTCTTTATACTTTATTGACGCACGATGCGGTAGGGGCCTGCGAGGGCGTGGGCCTTGATCCGCAGATGGGCTTCTTACATGCCATGAGGCCGGGCCGTCCCAGCCTGGCCTTGGATTTAATGGAAGAATTCAGGTCGGTTATAGCTGATCGCTTGGCGTTGTCTCTGATCAATTTAAAGCAAATAAACGGCAAGGGTTTCAAGACCACAGAGACCGGCGCAGTAGCAATGGACGATGAGACCCGTAAAACCTTGTTGGTGGCCTATCAGAAAAGGAAACAGGAGGAGATAATGCATCCCTACTTGCAGGAAAAAGCCCCTATCGGTTTATTGCTGCATTTACAGGCTTTGTTATTAGCCAGATATTTGCGTGGTGATATTGACGGCTATCCGCCGTTCTTTTGGAGATAATTATATGATGGTGTTGGTGAGTTACGATGTTTGTACCAAGACGCTGGAGGGGCGCCGTCGTCTGCGGCAAGTGGCGAAAGCCTGCAAGGACTACGGGACAAGAGTTCAAAATTCGGTTTTTGAATGCAATGTTGATCCGTCTCAATGGACTGCCCTAAAAAATAGATTGTTAAAAATATTTCAGCCGGATATGGATAGCCTGCGATTTTACTTTTTGGGCAGTAATTATAAAAGAAGGATAGAACATTTGGGGGCCAAGCCTGCGGTGGATGTGGAGGAGCCGCAAATAGTATGATTGCGCGTACCGTATGCTTACAGTAAAACCCCGGTAGTTTCGCAATGTTTGGTAATGCTTGATAATAGTGGCTGTTTTATGATTGACGATATTTGGTTTATGGTTCGCAGATTGTATTTTAATGCTTTCGCAAAACAATATCTTTGCCCGGTTGGATAACAAGACTTTACAAGCCGAGCGTCGCGCCCCGCGCGGGCGCGTGGATTGAAACTTCTATTGACCATACCCATACAGCCGAAGAGTTAAGTCGCGCCCCGCGCGGGCGCGTGGATTGAAACTGGTTTTGGTCGCCGGTCAGGGTGAACACATGGCGTCGCGCCCCGCGCGGGCGCGTGGATTGAAACGCTGGCCAGCCGTACCAGGAACCAGCGGCCAGGCGTCGCGCCCCGCGCGGGCGCGTGGATTGAAACACTTCTTGACTATCCGAAACGTGTCGGTGTTCAGTCGCGCCCCGCGCGGGCGCGTGGATTGAAACTTGAGATAGTCTATATATGGTCAAGAGGGGGGCGCGTGGATTGAAACAAAGACGGGAAAAAGGTAGAACGCAGGGTTTGTGGTCGTGCCCCGCACGTGCGGGGATGAACCGGTTGTTATATTATTACCCCAACCCCAATCCAAATTTTAACGCCATGACCAAACAAACCATCACCCCGTTAAGGGCCGCCCTTATATTCACCGCCTTCACGGCCTATTTCTACCTGCTGTTATTCACCCTGCTGCCGTTCCTAAAGGCAAACATTTCCCTCAACCCGGCCCTGTACTGGTTCATCACCGGATACTTCCTGTTCATCCCCCTGTTTCTCTGCGCCCTGGCCCTGGCCAAACGCGAGGGCCACGCCGGTGCGGGACAATTGCTTTCGGCCCTTAACCTGAGGCCCTTCGATCCCCGGGACTGGAGATACTCCATCGCCGGGCTGCTGCTGTCCTTGGTTGCCACCGGGATCATCTTCGGCGGGTTCTTTTTGTCCCAAAAATGGTTCGGGACGCCGATGCTGTCCACCACCCCCTGGTTCATGCAGATGGAGCCTTTCCGCGGGGCGGAGAAATTTTATTTGCTGGCCTGGCTGCCGATGTTCTTTTTCAATATCGTGGGTGAGGAGTTTTTATGGCGGGGTTACATTCAGAGCCGGCTGTCGGGCCAGCATGCCTGGCTGTGGTGCTCATTTTTATGGATGGTCTTCCACCTGCCGTTCGGCTTGGACCTGTTGATCATGCTGGTCCCAGTGATGCTGATAATTCCCTATGTGTTCCATAAGACCCGAAATTCCCTGACCGGGATCTTCATCCACGGCCTGTTCAACGGCCCGGTGTTCCTGGCGGTGGCCCTGGGGCTGATAAAATAACCGGCCATTTCCCATTCGCAGGGGCGGGTTTGAAACCCTCCCCTACAGGTATGCCCGGCGGAAATACGCCGGGATCCTGCCCACTAAAAAAACACTAAATGATCTAAAAAATGTTTCGTGCAATTTCGTGTGTTTCGTGGGGAAGGTACCAGGACCCTGCCCACTAAAAAAACACTAAATGATCTAAAAAATGTTTCGTGCAATTTCGTGTGTTTCGTGGGGAAGGTGTCAGGACCCTGCCCACTAAAAAAACACTAAATGATCTAAAAAATGTTTCGTGCAATTTCGTGTGTTTCGTGGGGAAGGTGCCAGGACCCTGCCCACTAAAAAAACACTAAATGATCTAAAAAATGTTTCGTGCAATTTCGTGTGTTTCGTGGGGAAGGTGCCAGGACCCTGCCCGCTAAAAAACACTAAATGATCTAAAAAGATGTTTCGTGGGGAATGTGCCGGGTTTTTTGTTTGACACCGGGGGCGATCAATAGTAGAATACTTTTAACCTATCATCATCGGGCCTGAACAATATCATCACAATAATAATGTGGGAGATAATGAGATGAAGAAGACCTTGTCCGCAGTCCTGATGGTGCTGGGGGCTTTTTTGTTCCTGGCCGGTCCGGCCCGGGCCGACTGGGTGACGGCCACGGTGCCAACGGAAAGCCAGCCCGAAGCCATAGCGATAAATCCGGCGACCAATAAAATCTATGTGGCTAATAGGAGCAGCGGAAGCATCACGGTAATCGACGGTGCCACAAACACGACGGCAACCGTGGCTCTGGGGAACTTGCCACTGCCTACGCCCCGGGCCGTGGCGGTGAACCCGGTAACCAACAAGATATACGTGGCCTGTTGTGACAGCAACTATGTCATAGTGATAAACGGGGATACCAATGACACCGCCTCGGTCACGGTGGGAACAACCCCGGTCGCTTTGGCGGTGAACCCGGTGACCAATAAAATTTATGTCGCCAACTGGTCCCTTGATACGAGCATTACGGTGATCGATGGCGCCACCAATGATACAACCCTTGTGAGAACAGGGACCTTCATCTCAAATGCAGTTGCGGTAAATCCGGTGACCAACAAGATATATCTGGTGACTTTGTTAAACGTTAAGGTCATCGATGGCGTCACCAACGATACGGTTACGGTGGAAGTGGGGGTGAACCCTCATTCCGTTGCAATAAACCCGGCCACCAACAAGATCTACGTGTCCAACTGGTCGGATGCCAGCGTTACCGTGATCGATGGCGCCACCAATGATACGGTAACCGTACCGGCCGAGGATCTGCCAAGCGCCGTGGCGGTGAACCCGGTAACCAATAAGATATACGTGGCCAACAGGAACAGCGCCAGCGTTACCGTGATCGATGGTGCCACCAATGCGACGGTGAATGTAAAAGTTACTGGCAATCCCGAGGCTTTGGCAGTGAACCCCATAACGAATAAAGTCTATGTCGCCAATTTCTACAACGACAGCGTCACGGTGATCGACGGCGCCACCAACGGGACCACTACATTGACCGCAGGCTATGAGCATTTGGCCCTGGCCGTCAATCCGGTGACAAACAAGATCTACGTGCCGAACAGCGGGGGCAATACCGTCACCGTGATCGACGGCGGCGACTACGCCACCGCCACCGTGGCCTCGGGAACCTTCCCCTCCATCCCCAATGATGCGGCGGTCAACCCGGTGACCAACACGATCTACGTGACCAACACCAACAGCGACAACGTCACGGTGATCGACGGGGCCACCGGCGACACCACGCTGGTGGCGGCCGGGGACAGCCCCTGGGCGGTGGCGGTGAACCCGGTAAGCAACAAGGCCTATGTGGCGAACTTCATGAGCTTTACCGTGACGGTGATCGACGGGGCCACCGGCGGAACCACCACGGTGCCCGTCCGGTCCACCCCCCGGGCGGTGGCGGTGAACCCGGTGACCAACCGGATCTATGTCGCCAACAGCGGCGGCAATTCCGTCACCGTCATCGACGGGACGAGCAACGACACCGCCACTGTGGCCACGGCGGCGGGACCCTACGCCCTGGCGGTGAACCCGGCCACCAACAGGATCTACGTGGCAAACTACGGCAACAACAACGTGACGGTGATCGACGGGGCCACCAACGGCACCGCCACCGTATGGGCGGGGGCCAATCCCCTGGCGGTGGCGGTGAACCCGCTGACCAACCGGGCCTACGTGGCCAACTACTACGACACCAGCGTGACGGTGATCAGCGGTCCCGGCAACGACACCGCCACCGTGACCGTGGGTGCCAAACCCCGGGCGGTGGCGGTCAACCCGCTGACGGACAGGATCTACGTGGCCAACGAAGGCAGCGCCAGCGTCACGGTGATCGACGGGGCCACCAACGGAACCACGACGGTGGCCACCGGACCGTCGCCCTATGACGTGGCGGTCAACCCGCTGACCAACACGATCTACGTAGCCACCGGCGGCAACGACAGCCTGACGGTGATCGACGGGGCCACCAACTCGACCCATGCCATCCCCGCCGGGGACTTTCCCTGCGCCCTGGCGGTGAACCCGGTGACCAACATGATCTATGCGGTGAACAACGGCGGCCACACCGTGACGGTGATCGATGCCGCCCCGTTCCAAGACACCGGGGTGCGGGCGGTGATGGACCCGGCGGTATCGCACTTCACCGGCCTGTCCCAGCCGTACCTCCACGGTCGGGCGGTCAACCGGTGGAGCCCCGATGCGACCCACCTGATGGGCGTGATCAACGACTGCCTGCCTAATCTTACTCCATGGAAGTGGGCGGCGGGCCCCTTCGACAGCACCTCGTCGGACTCCATCGGCTTTAATTTCAACTGGGGCGATTCGCTGATCTGGGGGGAGAACTTTGTAACCTTCGTGCCCCTGGAGATGCAGGCCGCCACCAGCAACAATCTGGGGCTGGGCACGCCGTTCGCCGGCAATATGCTGGTCTACCCGGTGTACCGGATCGACTCCACCGCCTACGGGGTGGAGGGCCGGCCGGCCGACGGCGGAAAGCCTCTGGTTTTGCGGCTGGAGCAGAACTGGCCCAATCCCATCAAGGATCGGACAACCATCAGGTATCAGCTGCCGAAGGAGAGCAGGGTCAGCCTGACGGTCTACAACGTGGTGGGCCAGGCGGTCAAGCGGTTCGACCAGGGGACCAAGCCGGCCGGGTATCACCAGATCAAATGGAGCGACAATACCCTGCCCAACGGCATCTACTTCTACCGGCTGCAGGCCCGCCTATGCCAAGGCTCCGGCGGACAAGCCGGGGAGTTCAGCGCGACAAAGAAACTGTTGATAGTCAGGTAAACTCGGATCAAGGCAGTTTAAGCGATAAAGCCCCGCTTCAGGCGGGGCTTTTTATATTCGCTCCGGTCTGGTTAATGGGCCTGACATATTTTAGTTGTAAAGGGGCCGGGGATTTGATAAAATGAACCCCGTTTGTTAGTAAACATATAAATAATTCATAAACCAAAACCACAAATAAGGAGCGTATGTCAAGGAAAGCAATGTTGGTTCTATCGCTGGTCCTGATGGCCGGCCTGGCCTGGGCCAAACCCGAACCGGGCGCCGATGGCAGACCCGACTACGCCAAGGCTTCGTCGGACAAGCCCCTGCCGCCGCACCTGCGGCACAAAGGGCCCCAGGCACAGAAACAGCAGCCGGTAAAGATGAGGCAGCAACCGGGCCGTTCCCGGATGCCCGGACGGACGGACCTCTCCAAAACATCAAAGGCCAACTCGGCCAAGTTCGGAAAAGCCCAGCCCCGGCCGGGCATCAAGGGCCTGGTCAAGGACGATTTTCTGGTGAATGACGACATCACCGGCATCGGCTACTCCGCCGGCTACCAGTACGACCCCAAGGCGGCCCTGCTGCCCACCGGGGAGATGATGGTGGTTTGGTACGACTACCGTAACGACTATGACTACCAGATATTCGGCCGCCTTTTTGACGCTTCAGGCAACCCGGCGGGGGAGGATTTCCTGATCAACGAACTCAACGGTTGTTCCGCTTATGAACCGTCCATCGCCGCCTGCGGCAACGGCTTTGTGGTGACCTGGTATGACTACCGCAACGGAAACGGCTACGACATCTATGCCCAGCGCTATAGCTCGACAGGCTCAGCCTTGGGCGTAAACTTTTTAGTGAACGACGACGCGTCAGGCTACGACCAGGATTATCCCTGCGTGGCGGCCAACGACAGCGGGTTCATCATAACCTGGGAAGACTATCGCAACGACAACGACTACGACATCTACGCCCAGCGCTATGATGCCTCGGGTGCGGCTTTGGGCTCCAACTTCCTGGTAAATGACGATGTGTCGGGCTACGACCAGTATTATCCCAGCGTGGCCCTCAGCGACAGCGGCTTCGTGATCACCTGGGATGATTACCGCACCGGCAGCGTCTTGGAAATCTACGCCCAGCGCTTTAATGCCGATGGCGACACCCTGGGCGGCAACTTTTTAGTGAACGACGGCGGGAGCAATGATACGTGGTGCCCCAGCGTGGCGGCCAACGACAGCGGGTTCATGATCGCCTGGTATGATTATCGCAACGGGGACGCTGACATCTACGCCCAGCTTTACAATCCCAACGGCGACTCAGTGGGCGGCAACTTTTTGGTGAACGATGACGGCACCGGCAACGACCAATACACCTGGGGCGCTTCCAATGTGGCGGCCAGCGACAGCGGGTTCGTGATTGCCTGGTACGACTACCGCAGCGGCAGCTACTACGATACCTACGCCCAGCGCTATGATCCGGCAGGCTCGGCCCTGGGCGGCAACTTCATAGTGAATGACACCACCTCCATCTACTGCTACGATCCCAGCGTGACGGCCAATGACAGCGGGTTTGCAGTGGTCTGGTACGATACCCGCTACAACCCCAGCGGGTACTACGACATATTCTGCCAGCGCTATGACGCGGCAGGCTCGGCATTGGGAACTAATTTCATGGCCAACAACGACACCGGAACCGCCGACCAGTGGGACGCCTCGGTGGCCATGGACGCCTCCGGCAACTCGGTGGCGGTGTGGTATGATCTGCGTAACGATGATGGCACCTGGAACACCGAGGACATTTACGGCCAGAGCTACGACGCGGCTGGAAATCCGGTGGGCTCCAACTTCATCATCAACGATACCACGGGCACCTTCAATCGCTATGGCTACGATCCCCGGGTGGCCTTTTTGCCGGGTGGAGGGTTTGTGGTGGCCTGGGGCGGCTACGACTTCGGCGGGAACGGCCAGATCTATGCCCAACTGTTCGATTCGGCCGGGGCGCCGGTGGGAGGCAACTTTGAGGTCAGAGACGTCAGCAGCAGCTACGGATATAGTCCCGACGTGGCGGCCAGCGACAGCGGCTTCGTGATCACCTGGTGGGACCACCGCAACGGCAATGACGACATCTACGCCCAGCTTTACAAGGCCAACGGCGACACCATCGGAGGAAACTTCTTGGTGGATGATGGCGGAAATTCCCAATATAACCCCAGAATAGCATCCAACGCCAACGGGTTCGTGGTCACCTGGTATGACTACCGTAATGGCAACGCCGATATTTACGCCCAGCTATACAAGGCCAACGGGGACACCGTGGGCGGCAACTTCCTGGTGGACGACGGCGGCGGTTCCCAATACGATCCCAGCGTGGCCATGGCGGACAGCGGGTTCGTTATCACTTGGCATGACGACCGCAACGGCGACTGGGACATCTACGCCCAGCTTTTCAATGCCAACGGCGACACCCTGGGCGGCAACTTCCTGGTGAACGACAATGCCAGCGGGAATAACCAATATTATCCCAGCGTGGCCCTGTCTCCGGACGGACACAATATGGTGATCGGCTGGGAGGACTACCGGAACGATCCCAACGAAAACCTGGCCCAGATAATGGCCCAGAAATACGTGGACGGGGTGGCGGCCGGCGGCAACGTGGTGGTCAACGGCAGTACAATTTCTAACCGGTATTTCTGGGGCGGCAAGCGGATAGCCAGCACCAACCAGCGGATACTGTTCAGCTGGGACGACAACCGCCGGATGAAGGGATACGATATCTACGCCAAGCTGACCGACTGGGACCTGCAGCACATCGAGGCCGAGCCCCCGGTGATCTCCTATGTCGACTCGCTGGGCGACGACGCCATCGCCCCCTACGGTCCTTACACCATCAAGGCGGTGGTAAGCGACAACCAGCTGTTGTCGCACGTCAAGCTGCTGTATCAGATCAACGGCGGAACGGCGGATACCCTGGACATGTCTTTTGTGTCGGCCGATACCTTTGAGGCCGTGATCCCGGCGCAGGTTTTGGGGGCATATGACACGGTGTCAGTGGATTACTGGGTTATAGCCCGGGATTCCAGCTGGAACACCGCCGCCTCAAGCGTCTATGGCTTCAAGGCCCTGGAGCTGACCGGGGTGGCCGGCCAGCCGGCCACGATCATCCCCGGGAGCTTTGCCCTGAACAACGCCTACCCCAACCCCTCCAGGGGGCAGACCACTTTCAAGTACCAGCTGCCGAGGGAATCCAGGGTCAGCCTGGCGGTCTACAACGTGGTGGGCCAGGCGGTCAAGAAATTCGACCAGGGCGCCCAGCCGGTGGGGTATCACCAGATCAATTGGAGTGACAATACTTTGCCTAACGGCGTCTACTTCTACCGGCTGACAGCCGGAAACTTCAGCGCCACCAAGAAACTGTTGATAGTAAGGTGATCTCGGATCAGGCAGTTTAAGCGAAAAAGCCCCGCCGAAGGCGGGGCTTTTTATACCCATTTTTAAAGTAAAAAAATGCTCCACTTTGTTATTGCAGTCCGGGCTTAATTATTGTAACATTATCACTGGCGTGGGGCATACGACGGTAGACAGTATACGGTTTTTGCGTTACTCTCTCTCTGACGGCTCCCTACCCACCCGTTCAATCTGCCGGGCGGGAAGGATTCTCAGGGTGACAATCGTGCATTAAGTAAAAAGCCCCGGTGTTCTCTGTGTGCTTGGTGTGAGAAAGGGTTCCCTGGATCGCTTCACTTCGGTAGCCATTCAAGGGGTTATGCTCAGTGCGGGCTCTTGTCAGGTAAAATCATTTTCTCAATGACGGCTCCCTACCCACCCGTTCAATCTGCCGGGCGGGAAGAGGTCTCAGGGTGACAGGTTTGTATTGATAAAAATTTTGGTGTCTTGGTGATTAAAGCTATGGATTCCTGCCTGCGCAGGAATGACAATATCAAATAAAAATTCATTAATAAATTTTTATGCCGGCAAAGGATCAAGCCAAACGGGCCTGGGTGGTCTCGGTGGACATGGGCTACGGGCACCAGCGGGCCGCCTACCCCCTGAACGAGATCGCCAACGAGCGCATTATCACCGCCAACAACGACCAGATCATCTCGGAACGGGAGCGGGGCATCTGGCAATGGAGCCGCATCGGCTACGAGACGGTATCCCGGCTGAAGACCATCCCCGGGATCGGCAAGTTCATCTTCGGGGCCTACGACAGCCTGCAGGCCATCGCGCCGTTCTATCCCTTCAAGGTGAACGCCCGGCCCAATCTGACCGTGCTCCGGGTCAAGGGCCTGATCAAGCGCTGGGGGCTGTGCAGCAGCCTGATCGACTACGTCAAGAAGGAAAAACTGCCCATGGTCACCACCCATTTCATTCCGGCCCTGGCGGCCGACTACCTGGGGCTGGATGACGTCCACTGCATAGTCACCGATACCGACATCAACCGGGTGTGGGTAACGGACAAGCCCGCCCAGACCAGGATCAAATACCTGACCCCCTCGCGCCACGCCGCCATCCGCTTAAGGCAGTACGGGGTGCCCGAGGACCGGATCATCATGACCGGCTTCCCCCTGCCCCGGGAGAACACCGGGGGCCGGGACCAGAAGGTCCTGAAAAAGGACCTGGCCGAGCGCCTGCCCAACCTGGATCCCAACAAAAAGTTCATCACTGCCTACGACGAGGTGCTGAAGAAATACCTGGGCGAGACCAGGGCCAAGAGCAGCCATCCCCTGACCCTGTGCTATCTGGTGGGGGGGGCCGGGGCCCAGACCGAGATCGGCATCACCATCGTCAAGGCCCTGCAGAAGAAGCTCTGCGCCGGCGAGATCAGGATCAACCTGGTGGCCGGCACCCGGCTGGACGTGGCCTCGTATTTCAACCGGGAGTTGAAGGCCCTGGGCATCGATCCCCAGACCAACTCGGGGGTCAAGGTGGTCTACGCCCTGGACAAGCGGGCCTACTTCGCCCAGATCAACCAGGAGCTGCGGACCACCGACATCCTGTGGACCAAGCCCTCGGAGATGTCGTTCTACACCGCGCTGGGCCTGCCGGTGATCATCGCCCCGCCGGTGGGGGCCCACGAGAAGTTCAACCAGGAGTGGCTGGAGCACATCGGCTCGGGCTTCGTCCAGGAGGATCCCCGCTACGTGGACCAGTGGCTGTATTACGTGCTGGAGAGCGGGAAATACGCCGAGGCCGCCTGGCACGGTTTCATGAACGCGCCGTCGATGGGGACCTACAACATCGAGGATGCCCTGTTCGGCAAAGCGGGGGATTAATTGAACGCTGATTTGATGGATTTGGTTTAGGATAGCGTAATCCTTAGGTTGATAAGCCAGCCTGGCTATCCGAAGGATCTGCCCGCGAAAAGAACGAAAAAGGTTTTGGTGCCGACCCCGCCCTCCTGGCGGTAGTGTCATTCCCGACTTGATCGGGAATCCATAATCCCTTCCCGCATCGGGAAGGGGAAGGGGTTAGGTCCGTTCTTATCCAAGGCATTCATTTTACAAACCTATAATTAAGTTTATCGACCATGCCGGAAAAGAAAATAAAAATATCCGACGAGGTGACCCGCCAGGGGATCGACAAGGAGTCGCTCAAAAGATCCTTCCTGGACCACATCTCCTTCTCGCTGGCCAAGGACAAGTATTCGGCCACCAAGCGAGACTACTATCTGAGCCTGGCCCTGGCCATCCGGGACCGGCTGGTGGAGCGCTGGGTGCGGACCCAGCAAAAGTATTACCAGGTGGACGCCAAGCGGGTCTACTACCTGTCGCTGGAATTTTTGATGGGCCGCAGCCTGGGAAATTCCATCATGAACCTGGAGATGGATTTCGCCTGCCGCAAGGCCCTGGAGGAGCTGGGATTCGACCTGGAGGAGATGATGGACGTCGAATGGGATGCCGGGCTGGGCAACGGCGGCCTGGGCCGCCTGGCGGCCTGCTATCTGGACTCGATGGCCTTTCACGCCCTGCCGGCCTACGGCTACGGCATCCGCTACGAGTACGGGATATTCTTCCAGAAGATCCAGAACGGCTACCAGGTGGAGACCCCGGACAACTGGCTGAGATACCAGAATCCCTGGGAGCTGCCCCGGCCGGAGCACCTGTATCCGGTGAAATTCTACGGCCGGGTGGAGGTGGACAAATGGCCCGACGGCCGGCCCCGCTTCCGGTGGCAGGACGGCGAGGAGGTGATGGCCATGGCCTACGACACCCCGGTGCCGGGCCACGGCAACGACACCGTCAACACCCTGCGGCTGTGGTCGGCCAAGGCCACCCGGGAGTTCGACCTCAGTTATTTCAACAGCGGGGACTACGTGGCGGCGGTGGAGGACAAGAACCAGAAGGAGAACATCACCCGGGTGCTGTATCCCAGCGACAATGTCTACCAGGGCAAGGAGCTGCGCCTGAAGCAGCAGTATTTCTTCGTCTCGGCCACTTTGCAGGACGCCATCCGGCGCTATAAAAAGACCCAGCCGGACATGACGGCCTTTCCCGAGAAGACCGTCTTTCAGCTCAACGACACCCACCCGGCCATCGCCATCCCGGAGCTGATGCGGCTGCTGATGGACCAGGAGGGCATGGAGTGGCAGGAGGCCTGGGACATCACCGGCCAGGTGTTCGCCTACACCAACCACACCGTGCTGCCGGAGGCCCTGGAGCACTGGCCGGTGGACATGATCGAGCGGATGCTGCCCCGTCATTGGCAGATCATAGGCGAGGTCAACCGCCGGCTGATGGACGAGGTGGGAGAAAAATACCCGGGCGATGAGCAGAAGAAGCAAGCCATGTCCATTATCTCGTCCGGCCCCGAGCCCCAGGTGCGGATGGCCCACCTGGCCATCGCCGGATGCTTCTCGGTGAACGGGGTGGCCGAACTGCACACCCGGATCCTCAGGGAGATAGTGTTTCCGGAGTTCAACGAATTCTTCCCCGGCAAGTTCAACAACAAGACCAACGGCATCACCCCCCGCCGCTGGCTTAAGAAATGCAACCCGGGGCTGTCCGAGCTGATCACCAAGCATATCGGGCCGGAGTGGATCAAGGATCTGACGCTGCTCAAGGAGCTGGCCCCGCTGGCCGGGGACTCGCTGTTCCGCGAAAGGTGGCGGGTGGTCAAACGGGAGAACAAGATCCGGCTGGCGGAATACATCCGGACCCACAACGGGCAGGAGATCAACGTCAATTCCCTGTTCGACGTCCAGGTAAAGCGTTTTCACGAGTACAAGCGCCAGCTGCTGAACGTGCTGGGGGTGATCGCCCAGTACAACCGCATCAAGAAGGACCCCAAAGCGCCGGTGGTGCCGCGCACCGTCATCTTCGGCGGCAAGGCGGCCCCCGGATATTTCATGGCCAAGCTGATTATCAAACTCATCAACTGCGTGGCCGACAGGGTCAACAGCGACCCCGATATCGGCAACAAGCTCAAGGTGGTCTTTCTGGCCAACTACGGGGTGTCGCTGGCCGAGCTGATCATGCCGGCCGCCGAGCTGTCGGAGCAGATATCCACCGCCGGGATGGAGGCCTCGGGCACCGGCAACATGAAGTTCGCCCTGAACGGGGCCCTGACCATCGGCACCCTGGACGGGGCCAACATCGAGATCATGGAGGAGGTGGGCCAGGACAACATCTTCATCTTCGGGCTGACGGCCGAGGAAGTATCCCAGTTAAGGGCCAGGGGCTACGATCCCCAAAATCAGTATCATTCCAACGGCCAGCTCAAAGAGGTGCTGGACCAGCTGGACGACGGATTCTTCTGCCGGGATGATCCCGGGCTGTTCAAGCCCATAGTGGACAGCCTGCTGAAGCAGGGCGACTACTATCTGCTGCTGGCCGACTTCGCCTCCTATATGGAATGCCAGGAGCGGGTCAGCCGGACCTATCTCGATCCCGACCAGTGGTCCCAGAAGGCCATCATCAACGTGGCCCGGATGGGGAAATTCTCCAGCGACCGTTCCATCAAGGAATACGCCGAGCAGATCTGGCAGGCCCGATCGGTGCCGATCGAGTAGGCGGTAGTTAATAGTTGTGGGTCATCAGTAATTGGTAATCCGCTAGTATTCAGTAAACATCATCACCAAATATATGGAAGGACAGTTTATGGCGGGGCAGGAATTAAAGTGGAACCTCAACGACATCGTGGCCAAGGGAAAATTCGACCAAACCTATTCCGGGATCGAAAAGGACATCGCCGGGATGGCGGAGCAGATAAAGCTGCTCAAGCCCCAGATGTCGCTGGGCGAATTCAAGCAGGTCATAGAATTCCGCGAGGATTTGAAGACCAGGGTGTCGAAGATCTCTGCTTACGGCGAGCTATGGGAGAATGCCGACCTGAAGTCACAGGACGCCAAACTGTACAAAGCGCGCACCCAGGACCTGGGCATCAAACTGTCCGATGCCCTTCTTCCCCTGGAACACTGGCTTAAAGGGCTGACGGTGGAGGGCCTGGAGAAGCTGGACGACTTCAACGCCAACCGGCTGTTCGCCGAACTGCCGGATCTGGAGTACGTATTCAACTATAACCGGGCGGCCGCCCAGCACACCTTAAGCCAGGGCGAGGAGAGGCTGATCACCCGCAAGAGCGTCACCGGCTCCCAGGCCCTGGTGGATATGTACAACCTGGTCACCGACAGCTTCGAGTATAAATTCCAGCCCAGGGGCGGAAAGGCAAAGGTATTCAAGACCCAGGGCCAGGTGCGCAATTACTATTACAGCGCCAAGGCAGCGGAGCGGGAGGCGGCCTATAAAGCCGTCTTCAAACCCTACCATGACAACGAGGACAAGCTGTTCGTCATCTACCGGGCGCTGGCCAAGGATTGGGACAACGACGCCCGGCTGAGGAACTTCCCCGGCCCCATCTCCATGCGAAACTTCTACAACCGGGTGCCGGATGCGGCCATCAACACCCTGCTGGAGGTCTGCCAAAAAAACGTGGGGATATACCAGGATTTCTTCCGTTACAAGGCCAAACTGCTGAAGATAAAGAAACTGCGGCGCTACGACCTGTACGCCCCGCTGGAGGCCCCCAGGTCAAAAATGTCGCTGCCCGCGGCCAAAAAGCTGGTGCTGGAGATCTTCCGCGACTTCGCGCCGGGCTTTGCCGACAAGGCCGAGTCCATCTTCAAGGCCGATCACATCGACAGCCATCCCCGGCCGGCCAAGGACACCGGGGCCTTCTGCTCCGACATCGCGCCGGGGGTCACCCCCTACATCCTGCTCAACTACACCGGCAACAATTCCTCGGTGTCCACCCTGGCCCACGAGCTGGGGCATGGGGTCCACGACCTGTACGCCCAGAACCATTATTATACCTCGTCCCACACTACCCTGCCGCTGGCCGAGACGGCCTCCACCATCTCCGAGCTGATGGTGTTCGAAAAACTGCTGGGCCAGGCCAGATCCGACAAGGAGCGCCGGTCCATGCTGCTGGAGAAGCTGGGCGACTCCTACGCCACGGTCATCCGCCAGGCCTATTTCGTGATGTTCGAGAACCAGGCCCACCAAAGGATAACCCAGGGCATCAAGTCCGACCAGCTGAGCGACCTGTACCTCAAGCAGCTGCGTTCCCAGCTGGGCTCGGCGGTGGAGGTGGCCGAGGAATTCCGCAGCGAGTGGTCCTACATTCCGCACATCTTCCAGACCCCGTTCTACTGCTACGCCTACAACTTCGGGGAGCTTTTGGCCCTGGCCCTGTTCGCCCGGTACAAGGACCAGGGCAAGCCCTTCGTGCCCAAGATCGAGAAGATCCTGGCCTACGGCGGCTCCCAGAGTCCGGACCGGATCATCAAGGAGGTGGGCATGGACATGTCCTCGCCGGAATTCTGGCAGGGAAGCTTCGAGGTGGTCAAGAGCTGGCTGAGCGAGCTGAAGAGACTGTCAAAATAACCATTCCAAGGGCTGCCGGCATCCGGCAGCCTTTTTTGGTGACGTCAGCTCGAGAAAGACGGACCCCTCTCCGGCCTCTCCCCCAAAGGGAGAGAGGCCCAATACTATATTTTTGGGTTGCGGAAATACGCAACCTGTAGTAATATGAAAAAATGGTCATTTTGGTTTCTTTCCTCATCGACCGGCTGAACAATTCCCGGCTGGGGCGGGAGGATCCCGCCCTGCCGCTTCAGCAGTCAATAAAAAATGAAATTTCAGGGCAGGCTCATCCCTGATAAATCAGAAGAGGGTCGATCTTGCCTGTCACGAAATATATTAGCAATCAAAACTATCGGAGGCATTATGAAGAAAATAGTTATGATCCTAACCCTTCTGGCGGCGGCTCTGATCCAAAACGGCTGGACGGCCAGGCCAGCCGGGCCCGGGGATAATTTCCGTTTGGTGGTGCTGGCCGACCGCACCGGCGGAGCCAATCAAAAGGCCTTCGAGATGGTGCTGAGGGATATCGAGTGGATGAAGCCGGATCTGGTGGTGACGGTGGGAGATCTCATCCAGGGCTATGCTGACTCGGCCGGGACGGTCAAGGACTGGGATGCCACCCTGCCGATGTTAAAAGCGCTCTCCTGCCCGGTGTACCTGACCCCCGGCAACCACGACATCACCACTCCCGAGGTGCGCAGCATATTCATCAAAAAGACCGGACGCAACCCCTATTATTCCTTCGATCACCAGAACAGCCATTTCATCGTGATGGACAACTCACTGGTGGAGACCCTGGACAAGATGGATCCCGCCCAGATCAGGTGGCTGGAGAAGGACCTGAGATCGCTCAGGAACAGATCCGGCATCTATATTTTCATGCACAAGCCGTTCTGGGCGGCGGGGGTGGGGGCCGGACAGCCGGACAAGCTGCACGACCTGTTCAAGAGATACAAAGTTACGGCGGTGTTCGCCGGGCACTGGCACAATTATGCCTCGGAGGTCATTGATGGCATCCGCTACGTGGTGATGGGCAGCTCCGGGGCGGATATCGGCCCTTCGGAAAATATCAGCCTGGCCGGCTTCTACCAGTACCTGTGGGTCACCGTCAAGGACGGAAAATTCAGCCCGGCATTGGTGCGGGCCGGCAATACCTTTGATCTAGATCACGTCAGCCTTAAGGAGGAGACCTTCGCCCATCAGATACCCACCAAGGCGGTGTTTGTTGATGGGCCGGAACTGATCGAGGGCAGAAAATTATCATCCCTGGAGGCCGAGGTCAGGATCAAGAATCCCACAGACAAGCCTATAAAAACCGAGATCTTATGGGAGACCGGCCAGAACTGGAAGGCTGTCAAGAACAGCATCCCGGTGGAGATAGCCCCCGGCGACAGCTTGAAGTCCGTCTTCAGGTTCAAAGGCTCCGGAACCCTGTATCCCCTGCCGGTGATGAAAATGTCCTATCCCTTCGGGCGCGATAAATTTTATAACCTGGAGATGAGCCCCAATGTGACCCGGATCCTGGAGTGCCCCCGGGCCAAAAAATCTCCGGCCATCGACGGCCGGTTCGATAAGAATGAATGGCTGGGGGCCGGCAAGATAGCCGATTTCTGCGGCTGGGACGGCAATCCGGCATCGGCCGATCCCACCCAGGTCTACTTCATGCACGATGGGGAGAACCTTTATATCGCCGCGGTCTGCCGGGACACCGTCATGGCCCAGCTGAAGGCCGCCAAGACCGTCCGGGACGACCAGGTGTACAACGACGACTGCATCGGATTCCTGTTCGCCGCCAATAAGGACACGGTCTACCAGATGTACGTCAATCCGGCATCCACCGTCTGGGACCAGCTGATAGACAATACCCGCGACGATCTGGACCAGAAATGGAACGGCGGCTTCCAGGCCAAGGCCCAGGCCGGGGAAAGGGAATGGGTGCTGGAGATGAGGGTGCCATTAAAGGATATCGGCCTGCCGGTGCTGAACAAGGCAGCCGAGATGAGGATGAACATCCGCCGCAAGCAGCAGCGCAACAACCAGTCGGCCCTGTGGATGTACGACTGGTCGTACCAGACCAAGAACTTCGGAGTGGTCAGGTTCAAATGATAAAGCCGGGAGTAGCATGAATGTTTGGGCCGGCGGGATGTCCGCTTTCCTGAACAGGAAGGGGTTAAAGTTATGCTGATCGCTTTCAACAAACCATACGGGGTGCTGTCGCAGTTCACTTCGGACGATCCCCGCCATGTGACCCTGGCCAAGTTCGGCTTCCCCAAGAACGTCTATCCCCTGGGGCGGCTGGACGCCGACTCCGAGGGCCTGCTGCTGTTGTCCGACGAGGCCGAGCTGAACGCCAAACTATTGAATCCCCGGCAGGGCCATTCCCGCACCTACTGGGTCCAGGTGGAGAATATCCCCGGGGAGAAGGATCTTTTAAAACTGCGAAAAGGGGTAACCATCAAGGGACATCCGACCCTTAGCTGCCAGGCCATGATCCTGGATCCCCAGCCGGTGATGGAGGAACGCGACCCGCCTATCAGGTTCCGCAAAAATATCCCCACCTGCTGGCTGGAGATGGCTTTGACCGAAGGCAAGAATCGCCAGGTGCGCCGGATGACGGCGGCCATAGGATATCCCACCCTGCGGCTGGTGCGGGTCAGTATCGGAAATTATCAGTTGGGCGGCCTTAAGCCGGGGCAGCGAAAGCCGGTGACCTCCGGGGAAAGACGCAAGATATTCAACGTTTAAAGAGGTAGGAAACATGCCTATTAAAAGGATCACCTTTGCTCTGCTGTTTTTGACCGGGTGTTGCTTCTGGATCACGCCGGGCCTGGCCCAGCAGCCGATCAAGGGCCGGCTGCGGATGGCGGATTCCACCTTCATCCAGATAGTCAAGACCATAGACGGCTCCAGCAACGTAGGAAGCATCATTCAAATCGATTCTGTCAATATCCTGTTGCAAACCTCGGTGACGGCAATGACCATTCCCATCGTCAAGATCACCGAGATCAAGGAGATCCCGGCGGAGTCCATCAAAAACGGCGAGTACTGGTTCTCCAATCCCAACGCCACCCGGCTGTTCTTCGGGCCGACCGCCCAGATGCTTAAAAAAGGCCAGGGCTATTTTTCCGACACCTATATTTTCTTCCCCCAGGTGGTGTTCGGCCTCACCGACAACATCACCCTGGGAGGCGGAATATCCCTGTTTCCCGGGGGCGGCGGCAACCAGATAATTTACTTGATGCCCAAGGTCGGGATGCCGGTCAGCGAAAAATTCCATCTGGCAGGAGGGGCGTTGATCATCAAGCTTCCCGATCTCGACCAGGAGGCCTCGACGGTAGGGGTCCTTTACGGGGCCGGCACCTACGGCGGCCCCGACCGCAGCTTCACCGCCGGACTGGGCTATGGTTTTGCGGGAGATGAAATGGCCGACCGGCCGATGGTGATGGTGGGCGGGGAGCACCGCCTGTCGCGCCGGGTATCCTTTGTCACCGAGAACTGGCTGTTTCCCGGCCTGGACCAGCCGCTGGTCTCGGCCGGCTTTCGTTTCTTCGGCGAGGGGCTGGCGGTGGACCTGGCCCTGGCCAACGTGCTGGGCGAGGACATGGTCACTCCGGGGATCCCCTTCATAGATTTTGTTTATAACTTTTGAGCACTCAATGCTGCTGATAGAACATAACTCACGGCCCGCCGGACAGGGTAGGAAACCACCCCCAGGTCATCGGAGCCTAACTGGCAACCCAACATTGACGACATTATGGAGATAAAACCCAAAAATGCGGTCGGGACCGTAATTCTGGTCCTGATCGCCGTTGAGCTGGTCTTCATCATCAAGGGAAACGGGCATCTCGAAATGCTCCAGAGCCGGAGGGCCAGACTTGAGGAGGCCATAGAACTATCCAATCAGGGGGTGGCGCTTTCCCGGCAGGAGGAATATCCCGGGGCCCTCAAGCTCCTGGAAAAAGCCCGGAGGCTGGCCCCGGAAGATTCGCTGATAGGGGAGAATCTCCAGGCGGTCTATTTCAATTCCGGCCTCAGCCAGATTCATCAGGGAAAATATCAGGAGGCGCTGGAGCTCTCCGGCCGGGGCCTGAAACTGATGCCGGAAAAACCGGCCCTCTGGTACCTGCGAGCGGAGGCCTGGTATGGTCTCGGCAGGAACGATTCCTGCCTTTCCTGCCTGGGCCAAGCCTACGACCTGAATCCCGGGGATTCGACGATAAGCGGCCTGTTGGGCGACCTGGACAACCGCTGCCGCCGGGAGGACGGCTTGGAGTCCAGCCAGACCGGGTATTTCGACATCAAGTTCGAGGGCGGGGAGAACCGGGAGATGGCCGATAAGGTACTTTTCATGCTGGAGGGCATCCGGGACAGGCAGGGGGCGCTGTTCGGCTGGCAGGCCCAAAGGAACATCAGCGTGATACTCTACAATAACCAGCAGTTCTCCGACATCACCAGCCTGGCCTCCTGGGCCGGGGCGGCCTTCGACGGGAAGATCAGGGTGCCGGTGGCCAATTACCGGGAGGCCCAGGAAGTGCTGGAGAGGGTGCTGACCCACGAGTTCGTCCATGCCCTGCTGTTCGAGATCGGGGGCCGGAAATTTCCGGGATGGTTCAACGAGGGCCTGGCCCAATATCAGGAGGGACAGCGGGCCGTCGATCACGCCTACCTTCCGTTATCCCAGCTGTCAGGTTCGTTTATGACCCTGGAGCGGGAGGATGCCCAGCAGGCCTACCGGGCCAGCCTGTCGGCGGTAAGTTTCCTGGTCGAGGACAACGGATGGGATATGGTCCGGCTGTTTGTGGACCAGATGGGGCAGGGGGGTGATTTTAAAGGGGTTTTTAAGGCATCATTCAATCTGTCGGTGGACGAGTTCGACCGGAAATGGAAGAGGAGCATCGATAAATAAGCAAGTCAAAATAAAGTAGTCAGTATACAGGAGACAGTATTCGGTATACGGGGAATTGCCCCAGCTTGTCCTCGCGAAGGCGGGGAATGGGAATCCAGGCCTTTCTTTACTACCAACGTAAATGAAAAAAGTATACGCATGAACGCTGCCAGAAAAGCATTGCGGGAAAAGTTTTACCTGAACCCACACGGCAATATTTCCGATATTTACGAGAGCCGGGGGGAGGTGCACCATTTGATCGGTAATTACGATCAGGCTTTGTCTGATTTTAGCAGGAACTTATTCGTCAGCGAAAAATTAAAGGACGAAAAAAGAGAAGCAAAAGCTATAGGTCAAATAGGGAATGTTTATTTGCACCAAAGCGACTTTGAAAAGGCAGAAACAAGATTCCATGATTCTTTAGCTTTGTATAGAAAAAATAATGGCAGTGAAGGCATGGCGTATTGCTATCGGCAATTAGGCAAAACTTTCCAATATAAGGAAAAATTCCAGGAAGCGAGTGAATTATTTAATAAATCACTTGAAATATATAATAATCTTGAAGAAGAAAACGGTGTTAATGCCGTATTGTTGAACATAGCGGATAATCTTATAAGCATTGAAAAATATAATGAAGCCTTAAAGCTGATTCAAGGGAAATTATTATTATTGACAAATAAAGTCAACCTAATAAGAGCTTACCAAGTATGCGGAAAAGCAATGCGTGAAATGGGGAATCATGAAGGAAGTATAGAGTATTTTAACAAGGCATTTTCCCTCTCCCGGGAAATTGGTGAAAAAAGCAGTATGGTTAATATATTGTGTGATATAGGGTTAGAATACTACAGCAGAGACGATTATCCTAAAGCAAAAAAATTGTTTAAAGAATGCCATAATCTAGCAGTTCAGCAGAATATGACCTTTATGAAAGTTGTGGCCCTTCTAAATATCGGTGATGTCTGCCATAGAATGAAAGATGATCGGGAGGCAATGATCTACTTAGATAAAGTTATTTCGCAAGATGTAAACATTGAGGGAATAAAAAACGAAGCTAAAAGGCTTGTCGAAGAAATTCAATTTGTTTTGAAAGGGGGTGAAAAAAGATGATTTATATTGGTATAAGGTCAGCCGGAAAGAAATATATTGTTCATCCAACGACGGAACAGGCATACCAGAATTCCAATGCTCTTAAAGAGAATAATATCTGGTATTATACTTCGGAAAAATCCATTGACGAGTTTGCCATTGCCGGAGCTTTTGGCACCTATGATTCCCTGGCGGAAGCAGAAAATACTATTAAGTCGGTGGATCCCGGGATCCAGAACGTTTATAAGCCCCCGGCACCACCAGCGGAGTGATAAATTAAAAGCGCCCATAAGGGTGCTTTTTTGATCTATACTAATGATTTTGAAACTGGTAAGTAATGCATTAAGCAATCATAATTTTATCTTGACATCATCCACTCTTTAATGATATCCTATGCTGTTATGCTACAACACATTGTTTAAAGGATTCCCATGATCGAGAAGAGCATTTTTGAACTATCATCCGCCGGCCGCAAGGGGCATCCCCTGCCGGCCTGCGACGTGCCCGTTAACCCCTTGAACCGGCTGATCCCCGAGAAATATTTGCGACCGGAACTGTCCTGCCTGCCACAGGTCTCGGAGATAGACGTGATGCGCCATTTCGTCCGGCTGTCCACCCTGAATCATCATGTGGACAAGGGCTTTTATCCCCTGGGCTCCTGCACCATGAAGTACAACCCCAAGATCAACGAGGATATGTCCCGCCTGCCGGGCTTCACCGGGCTGCATCCCCTGCAGGACCAGGCAGACATGCAGGGCGCCCTGCGGCTGATGAATGATCTGGGCGGCCAACTGTGCAAGATCGCCGGGCTGGAGGCCATCACCCTGCAGCCGGTGGCCGGGGCCCACGGCGAGCTGACCGCCTTGATGATGATCCGGGCCTATCATGTCAAGAAGGGAAATCCCAGAAAGAAGATACTGATCCCCGACTCGGCCCACGGCACCAACCCGGCCTCGGCCACCATCTGCGGCTACCAGGCGGTCCAGATAAAATCCAACGCCCAGGGGCTGCTGGATCCCGAGGACCTGAAGGCCCACCTGGATAACGAGGTGGCGGCCCTGATGCTGACCAATCCCAACACCCTGGGGCTGTTCGAAAAGAACATCTGCACCGCCACCAAAATGGTCCACGATGTCGGCGGCCTGGTGTTCATGGACGGGGCCAACCTCAACGCCCTGATGGGCATCGTCCGGCCCGGCGACATGGGCATCGACGCCATGCACTTCAACCTGCACAAGACCTTTGCCACGCCCCACGGCGGCGGCGGCCCGGGCGGGGGCGGGGTGGCCTGCACCAAGGCGCTGGAGCCTTTCCTTCCGGTCCCCACGATCGGGGCTCGAGAAGCGAAAAGCGAAAATCGGGAAACCGAATATTATTTGAACTACGACCGGCCCGACAGCATCGGCAAGGTCCACAGCTTCTTCGGCAATTTCCTGGTGATGGTCAAGGCCTACACCTATCTGCGGATGCTGGGGCCGGAGGGCGTCCGGGCAGCCGCTGAAAACGCCATCATCAATGCCAACTACATCATGCGCTCGCTGGAAGGGATCTACGACCTGCCCTATAAGGCCCACTGCAAGCATGAGTGCGTTTTCTCCGGGACCAAGTTCCGGGAGAAGGGGGTCAAGACCCTGGACATCGCCAAGCGGCTGCTGGACTACGGCTATCACGCCCCGACCATCTATTTCCCGTTGATCGTGCCCGAGGCCATCATGATCGAGCCCACCGAGACCGAGAGCCAGGAGACGCTGGATGCCTTCATCGAGGCCATGAAGAAGATAGCCCAGGAAATCGAGACCGATCCCGAGATCGTCAAATCCGCCCCCCATAATACCCCCATCGGCCGGCTGGACGACGTCAAGGCGGTCAAGGAGCCGAGGCTCAGATATTCAGGCGGGTGTTTATAAACGTTTGAACCGGTTGGAAACAGTTCGAACCGTTTCAAACAGTTTCAAATAGTTTAACGGAGGTGTAACCATGAGGGTAAAATTTCTTTTTGCTGTTGCACTATGTTTTGCCGGGCAGACGCTGGCCCAGGACAGCTCTAACGTGCGGACAGTAGGCTTTTACGACACGCCGGGCGATGCTTATGGCATAGCAGTATCCGGTGGCTACGCCTATTTGGGGGATTATGGACTGCGAATAATCAACATTTCAAATCCAGCCAATCCAACCGAAACCGGAGCCTACGAAGATTATGGCAATACTTATGGCGTTGCCGTCACCGGCAATTATGCTTATGCGACGAATGGTTATAGCGGATTGAGGATCATAGATGTTTCTTCCCCGTCCAGTCCCACCGAAACAGGGGGCTACGATACGCCCCATTACGCACAGGCTGTAGCGGTAGCCGGAGGATATGCCTACGTGGCCGAAGGAGATTCAGGGTTGCGGGTCATAAACGTATCTGATCCGGCCAGTCCCACCGAAGCAGGCAATTACGTTACGCCCCATTTTGCTTATGGTGTGGCGGTTGACGGCAATTATGCTTACGTAGCGGACTATTATGCAGGGTTGCGGGTCATTGACATTTCAGACACAGCCAACCTGACCGAGACAGGCTTCTATGATACTCCAGGAAGGGCTTTGAGTGTAGCAGTAAACGGGAATTATGCCTATGTAGCTGACTTTGATGCCGGGTTAAGGATAATAGACATATCAAACCCTTTAAATCCTTCAGAAGTTGGTCATTGCGATACTCCGGACAATGCATGGGGCGTAGCCGTGTCGGGCATATATGCCTATGTCACTGCAGCTACTGCCGGACTTCGAGTAATAGATATCAGCGATCCGGCTGCACCTGTAGAGGTAGGTTATTACGACACGCCGGGATCGGCAACTGGGGTGGCCTTTGCCGGAGGCTTAATATATGTGGCAGACGGATCATCCGGGCTTGGTATTTACCAGGGCTACGGGCCGGCGGGGATAGCTGGCGACCCACTGCAAAATGCAAATTTAAAAATTCAGAATTTAAAATTACGGGTATACGGAAATACTGTTGAGTATTCTCTCCCGCAGAGCGGTCAGGCATCCATAAAAGTATTTAATCTGCTGGGGCAGGAGGTGCGGACGCTGGCAAACGAGTTCAAAGGTTCCGGGGTTTACAGTTTGCAGTGGAACGGCCGGGATGCCGGCAAACGGAAAGTGGCCAGCGGGGTGTACCTGGTGCGGCTGGAATCAAATGGACAGACGGCCACCGGGAAGATGGTGATAGTAAGGTGACACCCCCCCAACCCCTCTTATTAGAGAAGAGACACACCCCTAAACCCCTCTTGATCAGAGGGGAAGCTTTAAGCATCAATATTTTGGTATAAAAGGCATCATGTCAAATTCCTCCATCTCCGATCTAGGCGAGGTCGGCCCGGAACGGGCCAAGGAACTTCTGGCCAAGATCGCCAACCAGGTGGTCAAACGAAAACTGACGGTGCCGGCCATCATGTTCATCGAGTCGGTCAAGCCGCTGACCTTCATCGGCAGCCAGGCCCTGATCTTCTTCCAGCCCATGGTCCAGGCCTTTCTGAACCGCAAGGAATATGATGAATTCGCGGTGCTGATGGAGGACCGGGATAACGTGGAACTCCTTTTGCAGGAGATTGAACGCCAGGAGGCCGAGTGGCAAGCCAGGGAGAAGGCGGAAAAGGATGAGGCCAAAAAAATGAGAAAGGCCGAGGGCAAGAAGACCTGGTGGGAGAAGATAAAAGGATGGGTAGGATTAAAATAAAGGGATGGTTTTATTTTTGAAGGAGAAGAAAAATGTTTAATATATTACAAATACAAAATTTTAAGTCGATAAAAGATTTAAAATTAGATTGTAAAAGGGTTAATATTTTTATTGGGAAACCCAACACGGGGAAAACAAATATTTTAGAAGCGTTGGGATTGATGGGTTTAAATCAATCACCCAATGGATTAAGTGATTTAAAAATATTTGCCAGGCACGAAACTATAAATAATTTATTTTATGATGAAAATATTGAGCAACATATAACAATAAAATTTGGTGATTATTTATTTTCTCTTAGCTATGATAAACAAAATTTTTCAGGTTATATTGGAAGCGGTGCTACTGTTATACAACCTTTTTTTGAGTTTAAAGCAGATTATGAGCATATAACGAGTTCCACAAACTCACAAAAGAAAACCAATATAAAATACTATCGTTATAACGAAAAGACAAAATATAATTTAAAAGAAGCAGACTATTTGCTTCCTGTTGTTGGTGATAATTTGGTGTTCTTGTTAACTATAAATAAAAAATTACGATCATTAACAGCTGATTTATTTAAAGAATTTGGATTGAGAGTTGTTTTAGAGCCGCAGATAAATCAGATAAAAATACAAAAAGAAATCGATGATATAATAATTACATATCCATATATACTAGTATCTGATACATTAAGGCGCCTTATTTTTCATTTAGCTGCAATAGAAACAAATAAAGACTCTGTAATAGTACTTGATGAACCGGAAGCATTTGCTTTTCCGTATTATGTCAAGTACATTGCGGAAAGGATTGGTTTGGATGACTCTAATCAGTATTTTGTTGCGACCCACAATCCCTATTTTTTAAGTTCAATAATTGAAAAAACACAAAAAGAGGATTTGGCTATATTTGTTTCATATTTTGATGATTATCAAACAAAAATCAGAACCATTAAAGATAATGAAATCTCGGGCATTTTTGAAATGAGCCAAAACAAAGACATCTTCTTGAATTTAGAAAAATATATAAATAAGTTATGATATTTATTGAATGTAAAGCAGATGAAACTTTGGTTTCATCGTTTAACATTGATGCAAATGATATACATCATTCCAACGGCAAAGGTGGTGTTTGCGAAAATTTATCAAAGGCAACAAATGCTATTGGTATCATTGATAAAGATATTGGAAGCAGTCAGCCTAGGTATTTAGACTTATTGGAAAAAATCGAAAACAATAAAGATTTTGAAATTTACGTTGATAAAAACAAATTGAATAAATTGATACTTTTGTGTCCTAAATTAGAAGGGTGGCTAATTAAAGCATGTAAAGAAGCTAATGTTGACTTAAATAAATATAAATTATCAGATGATGAAAAAAGATTACATGCAATTATAAATTTAAATGTTAATAGGTTAGAAAAAGTTCTCGCGTTGCTTCCTGGTCGTAGTTCTTTATATTCAAAGTTAGAAAAACATATAAAAATTCCATATAATCCATTAGGAGACGACGATGGCAGTTGATCCCAACAAGCTGAAAACGATCCTGGTCACCGACTGCGGCAGCACCACCACCAAGGCGATCCTGATCGAATACCAGAACGGCGAATACCGCCAGACCACCCGGGGCGAGGCCCCCACCACGGTGGAGAAGCCCTTCGAGGACGTCACCAAGGGGGTGCTCAACTCGGTGCGCGAGGTGGAGGAGCTGTCGGGCCGCAAGATACTCAACGGCGACGACATCATCACCCCGGCCGAGGGCATGACCGGCGTGGATATCTACATGTCCACCTCCTCGGCCGGCGGCGGCCTGCAGATGATGGTGGCCGGAGTGGTCAAATCCATGACCGGCGAATCGGCCGCCCGGGCGGCCCTGGGGGCCGGGGCCATCGTGATGGACGTGCTGGCCTCCAACGACGGCCGCCTGCCGCACCAGCGGATCGAGCGCATCCGCCACCTGCGCCCGGACATGATCCTGCTGTCCGGCGGCATCGACGGGGGGACGGTCACCCACGTGGCCGAGATGGCCGAGCTGATCGCCGCGGCCGATCCCAAGCCCCGCTTTGGGACCAGCTACCGCCTGCCGGTGATCTACGCCGGGAACAAGGACGCCCGGGAGATCATCACCAAGACCCTGGAGTCCAAGACCGCCCTGCTGATCAAGGACAATCTGCGGCCGGTGCTGGAGCGCGAGAACCTGACCCCGGCCCGCGACGCCATCCACGACGTCTTCATGGAGCATGTGATGGCCCACGCCCCGGGCTACAAAAAACTGATGGCCATGGCCCATGAGGTGCCGATCATGCCCACCCCCGGCGCGGTGGGGCTGATGATCCAAAGCCTGGCCAAGGCCGAGCATATCGCGGCGGTGGGGGTGGATATCGGCGGGGCCACCACCGACGTCTTTTCGGTGTTCTTCGACAAGGGCACCGACAGCGACGTCTTCAACCGCACCGTCTCCGCCAACCTGGGGATGAGCTACTCCATCTCCAATGTGCTGGCCGAGGCCGGCATCGCCAATATCATGCGCTGGGTGCCGTTCGAGATGGACGAGGCCGAGGTCCGGAACCGGATCCGCAACAAGATGATCCGGCCCACCACCATCCCCCAGACCCAGGAGGAGCTGCAGATCGAGCAGGCCATCTCCCGCGAGGCCCTGCGGCTGGCCTTCGTCCAGCACAAGAGCATGGCGGTGGGCCTCAAAGGCGTCCAGCAGGAGCGGACCATCTCCGACGCCTTCGAGCAGACCGGCTCGGGCGAGACCCTGATCAACATGATGGACCTCAAGATCCTGATCGGCTCCGGAGGGGTGCTGTCGCACGCCCCGCGCCGGGTGCAGTCGGCCCTGATGATGATCGACGCCTTCCAGCCCGAGGGCATCACCACCATGGCGGTGGATTCCATCTTCATGGCCCCGCACCTGGGGGTGCTTTCCACGGTGCACGCCAAGGCGGCCAACGAGGTCTTTCTCAAGGACTGCCTGGTGCGGCTGGGCTCCTGCATCTGCCCCACCGGCCAGGGCAAGGAGGGACAGCCCTGCGTCACCGTCAAGTACACCAGGGAGGACGGCTCGGTGGTCGAGGAGAAGATCAAGGTCGGCCAGATGAAGCTGATCCCGCTGGCCGAAAAGTTGAAGGCGGTGGTGGTCCCGGCCAAGGGCTTCGATATCGGAGCCGGCAAGGGCAAGGAGATGGAGGTTGATCTGGAGGGCGGGACGGTGGGTCTGATCATCGACGGCCGGGGCCGGCCGCTGGTGATCCCCGAGGACAAGAAGGAGAGGATCAAAAAGCTGACCGAGTGGAACCAGGCCTTGGGAGTATATCCCAAATAAATGACCCCTCCCCAGCCCTCCCCGTTGCGGAGAGGGCTGCTGTTAAAAAAGATAATTGTAAGGACACGGCAGGCCGTGTCCCAACCGAATAACGTAAGGGCAATTCATGAATTGCCCCAACAATAAGGAAATATACTATGGCACATGCATATACCCCGGGACTGAAGGTAACCGAGAAGACCCTGATCAAAAAAGACCGCCGCCTTCCCCTGAAAGGCCAGGTGATAGTCAAGAAGGGCGACAAGGTAGGCTCCGACCAGATAGTGGCCAGGACCGAGCTGCCGGGCAATGTCCAGCCGGTCAACGTCTCCGGTCTTTTGGGCCTGCTGGCCGAGGATGTGCCCTCCCACATGATGAAAAAGATCGGCGACCCGGTGGCCAAGGATGAGACCCTGGCCGAGAGCAAGGGGTTCTTCGGGCTGTTCAAGAGCAGCTGCAAGGCCCCGGTGGCCGGGACCCTGGAGTCCGTCTCCAGCATCACCGGGCAGGTGATCCTGCGGGAGCCGCCCATGCCGGTCCAGATCAAGGCCTACATCGACGGGCAGGTGACCGAGGTCAGCGAGTCCGAGGGTGCCACGGTGGAGGCTTTCGGCAGCTTCATCCAGGGCATCTTCGGAGTGGGCGGGGAGACCAACGGAGATATCAAGGTGGTGGCGGCCGACCCCTCACAGGAGCTGACCGTGGAGATGCTGACCCCCGACTGCAAAGGGAAGGTGGTGGTCGGCGGATCGCTGATCAAATACGGCGCCCTGAAGAAGGCGGCCGAGGTGGGCGCCAAAGCGGTGGTGGTGGGCGGCATCGATGATGCCGATCTGAAGAAACTGATGGGATACGACATCGGGGTGGCCATCACCGGGCATGAGGAGGTGGGGCTGACCCTGGTGGTCACCGAGGGCTTCGGCCAGATGAGCATGGCCGGCAAGACCTTCAAACTGCTCAAGTCCAAAGAGGGGCTAAAAGCTTCGGTCAACGGGGCCACCCAGATCAGGGCCGGCGTGATGCGCCCCGAAGTGATCATTCCGCTAAGCAGCCAGGATGCCGGCAGCGAGGCCGTCAAGGAGGCCGGGGGCATGGAGATCGGCAGCGCCATCCGGGTGATCCGCCAGCCGTACTTCGGCAAGATCGGCAAGGTGTCGGCCCTGCCGCACGAACTCCAGCAATTGGAATCCGAGAGCCACGCCCGGGTGCTGGAGGTGACATTCGAGGACGGCACCAAGGCGGTGGTGCCCCGGGCCAACGTGGAACTGATCGAAGACTGAAACCGGGTTTTTGGGGCCTGGGTTTTTACTGCCAGGGGGCAAGGTATCAACTTGGGAAAGGATGATAACCGCTTAAAATGGCACTCCAAACAGTAAGGTTTGAATACGACCCGGAGATTAACGTGCTGTTCACCGAGGACGACTACTCCATTAGCAGCGGGCAGGACGTGGATGAGTTCATCCGCCTTAACCAAGAGAAGCTGGAATCCCTGGGCCGCCGAGTGTATATGATATCAAAAATCGACGGACTACATATCGGGGCCCAGGCCAGTGAATACTTTGGACAACGGGCAAGGGAAGTTTTCCAAAAATACATCCTGGGCTTCGCCCGCTATGGAGAAAATCCCGTGGCCAGGATGACGGTCCGTACTTCATCCAAGAAGGCCAAGCTGGAGTCCAATATCTGCAAAACCAGGGAGGAAGCTATCCGGGTCATCGAGCAGATCAAGAAGGGCCCGGGACCGGAAAACGGATAATTCGGGTATAAAACCATTGAGAGTCCCGATAATATTAACACCTTAACAATGTCCGGGGAGATTTTTGAAATCGAACCGGGCATAATTTTTCAACCATAACAAAAAAGGCCAATATGCAATTAAAAATAACAATATTGACATTATTGGCGCTGTCCGCCGGGCTGTCCTTCTCGGAGGCTGTTTCCGCCTTTGATCCGCCCCCCCCCAATTTTTATGTGGAGAATCTGAAGGCGGAGGATGTTCCCAATGATGCCGGAGGCGAGCTGCGGGTGACCTGGGAACTGCCGGCCTACCAGGGTCCGGAGATATTGGTGCTGCGATTACAGAGGGCCGGATCCCAGGAGGGTCCGTTCTCCCAGATCGTCGAAATGGCTCCCGGGATCAGCGAGTACTCGGACCAGGGGCTGGCCAACGGAAAAAAATATTTCTATCGAATAGATGCGGTCACCGATGCCGGGGTGTTTGCTTCCCGGGTCAGCGAGCCGGCGGTTCCGCGGGCATCGTGGTTCAACAGCCAGCGGGTCAGCCTACTGATCGCTTTGGCCCTCTTTGCCGGGCTGGTGCTGTTCTTCATCTGGCGGGCCAGAAGGGGGGCCACCCTGTTTGTCCGCAAGATAACCGGCCTGTCGGCGGTGGACGAGGCCATCGGGCGGGCCACCGAGATGGGACGCCCCATCCTGTATCTGCCGTCGGGGGGGCTGTCGGCGGTGTCCGACATCCAGACCCTGGCCAGCCTGGTGATCCTGGGGCGGGTGGCCGAGAAGGCCGCCGAGTATGAGACCCCCCTGCTGGTGCCCTGCTCCGATCCCCTGGTGATGACCCTGGCCCAGGAGATCGTCAAGGCCAGCTACATGAACGCCGGGCGGCCGGACGCCTACCGGGCCGAGAACATCCGCTACCTGACCAACGAGCAGTTCGCCTATACCGCCGGGGTGGACGGCATCATGATCCGCGAGAAACCGGCGGCCAATTTCATGATCGGGACCTTTTACGCCGAGTCCCTGATCTTGGCCGAGACCGGCTATGCCACCGGGGCCATCCAGATCGCCGGCACCGCCATGATCACCCAGCTGCCGTTCTTCGTGGCGGCCTGCGACTACACCCTGATCGGCGAGGAGATCTACGCCGCCTCGGCCTACCTGTCAAAGGAGCCGGTGCTGATGGGCACCATCAAGGCCCAGGACTGGGGCAAGGCCATCGCCATCGGGCTGATAATTCTGGGCGTCATCCTGGAGACCCTGGCCCTGAAATATCCCCAGCTTCACTTTTTCGCCAGCCGCTGGCTGGCCTCGCAGTAAGGAGATCACTGAAATGAAAAAAACACTGCCATTGACGATCACTTTCCTGGCCGGGTTCTACATGATACTGGCCTTCTTCGTGCCGCACAAGATCATCGCGGCATCGGCCCAGGAGATGCAGTCCTGGGAGATCATCATCGTGGCCTTCACCCTGGTGCTGGGGATCGGCAATCTGATCCAGGTGCATGCCGACAAGATCCACCGCCAAAAAAGCGGCTGGTATTACAGCCTGGTGCTGCTGATATGCCTGGTGTCGATGATGGTGATCGGGCTGTTCTGGGGCATCAACGAGGGCACGGCCTACTACTGGCTGTACGACAACGTGATGGCGCCGCTGTCGGCCGCCATGTTCTCGCTGCTGGCCTTCTTCATCGCCTCGGCCGCCTACCGGGCCTTTCGGGCCCGCAACAAGGAGGCCACCTTGCTGCTGGTGGCCGCCACCATCATCATGATCGGCCGGATCCCGCTGGGCAACCTCATCTGGCACCACCTTCCCTGGCTGGGGGCCAAATTCCCCAACGCCCTGGAAGGCCTGACCCAGTGGATCATGGACATTCCCAACGCCGCCGGCCAGCGGGGCATCAAGATCGGGGCGGCCCTGGGGGCGGTGTCCATGGCCCTGCGGATGCTGCTGGGTATCGAACGGTCCTACCTGACCACCGGGGGAGGCAATTAAGATGGGATTCAAGGAAACGATGACCAAACTCACCCAGCTGGACCGCCGCTGGATATTTTTGGCCATGGGGCTGGTGGTGGCCGCGGCCCTGCTGGTCGATCTGAAAATGCCGGTGACCATCTCCCAGGACGTGCGGCGGGCCTACGATCTGATCGACAGCCTGCCGGCCGGGACCCCGGTGCTGTTCTCCTGGGACTACGATCCCGGCTCGATGCCGGAGCTGCATCCCCTGGCCGACGCCATGCTGCGGCACGCCATGCGCAAGGACCTGAAGGTGGTGATGATGGGGCACTGGGTCACCGGCATTCCGCTGATCGAGCGGCAGATCGGCGAGGTGATCCGGAAGGATTTCCCCGGCAAGGCCTACGGCACCGACTACGTCAACCTGGGCTACAAATCGGGCCAGTATGTGGTGGTGGTCTCCATGGCCCAGAACATCTACGACGCCTTTCCCCAGGACTATTACCACAACCGGACCGACACCCTGCCGCTGATGAAAAAGGTAAGGTCGCTCAAAAACCTGGCCGCCATCGTATCCTTCTCGGCCGGCGATCCCGGCCTGCTGATGTGGATCCAGTTCGCCTGGCAGCGCTTCCGGATCCCGGTCACCGGCGGATGCACCGCGGTGTCGGCCCCGGAGTTCTCGGCCTACCTGCAGTCCAACCAGCTGCAGGGCCTGATGGGCGGCATGCGGGGGGCGGCCGAGTACGAGATGCTGATAGACCGCCCGGCCGCGGCCACCACCGGGATGTCGGCCCAGAGCCTGGGCCATTTCCTGATCATCGCCTTCATCATCATCGGCAACATCGCCTACTTTGCCACCCGCAAGAAGGAGGAGAAATAGCATGGCGGTATTCGGAACCTGGCTGGCGGCGCTGCTGGTGCTGTGCATCTACAGCTTTTTGTACAAGGACAACCCGCTCTACAAATTCGCCGAGCATGTCTACGTGGGGATCTCGGCCGGCTATTTTGTGGCGGCCGAATACCACAATGTGGTGCTGCCCAATCTGCTGACCCCCCTGTACCGCGACTTCGCTCACAAGTTCTATCTGATAATCCCCGGGATACTGGGGCTGATGATATTCTTCGCCTTCTCCCGCAAGCTCAACTGGCTGATCCGGTTTCCCCTGTCATTCGTGGTGGGCATCGGGGCCGGCCTGACCGTGATGGCCTTTCTGTCGGCCGATGTCCTGGCCCAGGTGCAGGCCACCGCCATTCCTCTGAACTCGCTCAACAATGTCCTGTTCGTGGGCGGGGTGCTGACCACCCTGGTCTACTTCTTCTTTTCGGCCCAGCACAAGGGATTCGTGGGCGGGACCGCCCAGGTGGGGGTGTGGTACCTGATGATCGCCTTCGGGGCGGCCTTCGGCTACACGGTGATGGCCCGGATATCGCTGCTGATAGGGCAGATGCAGTTCCTGCTGGGCAACTGGCTGCACATATTGAAATAAAATATTTTATTCTGGCCGGATGCTAAAATTGGAAAATAAATCGTACGCCAATAAAGGGAAGCCGATAATCATTGGGTTTTTGTTTTTACTCGCATGGTTCGCGGTTTCTTTCTTCAACGGGCGCTTCACCTGGGGGTTTGATCATCTGCAGTATTACCCGTTGTGGTTCCGGCTGGGCTGGATCTTGGTGGGAGTTTCGGTCTTTTTATTCCTAAGCTTAGGGGCTCCAAGGCTGCCAAAAACAGAGGGCCGGTTTGCTGTCCGGAAGCCCTGGGGCCTGGTCCTGCTGTTAGCTGTCATGGGAGGGCTGTTCTTTTTGCTGCGCCAGGCCATCCCCCTGCTGGGGGACGGCTTCCTGAGGGTCCGCGAGATCTCCGGCGGCCGGATAATCTCCCTGACCGAGCCTTTGACCACCATGCTCCACGGCCTGCTGTTCAGGATCCTGTCCGGGAAGGTCACCGCTGATGCGACCCGGGCCTACGTTATGATCAGCATCCTGTCCGGTCTGGCGGTGGTTTGGCTCTATCGAAGGATATCCACCCGGTGGTTCGGAAACAGCCCTTGGCTTGCCATGGCCCTGCTGCTGGGTTTGGGCTTCAACCAGATATTCTTCGGCTATGTGGAGAGCTACGCTCCTTTTATATTGGCGGTCCTGGCCTTCGCCTGGCTGGGCGCCCGGTCCCTGGAGGATGAAGCCGGGCCCCTGCCCCTGGTGCTTCTATTCGGGCTGATCGTGGCCCTGCACGCCAAGGGAATCTTTCTGCTGCCGGCCCTGGTCTATGTGCTGGCGGCCAAGTGGGCGGAGGTCCGCCGGAAATTGTGGTGGGTTGTTCCCCTGTCGGCGGCCCTGCCGCTGGCGGTGGTGCTGGCCGGAAAGTGGCTATCGCCGGATATTCACTGGGAGACCTCGCTGGGCGAGATCCCCCAAAAACCACTGCTGCCGCTGTGGGACGGGATGTGGGGCTATGGTATTTTTTCCCCCGGACACTGGATGGACATCTTGAATGAATACCTGCTGACCATCCCCGCCATCATTTTTTTATTCTCGGCGTTGCCGATCGAACGCGCCAGGATCAAGCCGGATCGGGCAACGATCTTTTTGTCACTGCTGGCCATCAGCGGGCTGGCTTTCATCGTCATCACCGATCCCAAGCTGGGGGCCGCCCGGGACTGGGACCTGTTCGCCTGGGCGGGCATTCCGGCGGCGCTTTGGGCCCTTCACCGGCTGCGACATGACCCGGGCCGGGGGCGGTTGTTGGCCCTGGGCGGTTTTTTATCGCTGTGGCTGGCCATCCCCTGGCTGTTCCTCAATTCCAGTCCGGACCTGTCGGTAAAACGATATTTAAATTTACTGGAGCAGGATAAAAAATCATCGGCCTACGGCTACGAGAACCTGGCCATCTACTACCGGACCAGTGGCCTTTACGATAAAGCCGAGCAAGTCTATAAAAAAGCGGTGGAGAACGAACCCCGGCATCCCCGGATGCTCTATAACTACGGAAGCGCGCTGGCCTGGAACGGCAGACACGCCGAGGCAGTGGAGTTTTTTGTCAGGGCTCTGGAGATAGACTCAGCCGGATCGGATTACTGGAGTAATCTGGGGGCAACCTTTCTGAAAATCAACCAGCCGGAAAAGGCGGCCGGGGCATTGGAAAAAGCGGTGCAGTATAACACTGCCAACGGCAACGCTTGGTTCAATTTGGGGATCGCTTATGCTATCCTGGAAAATTGGCCCAAGGCCGACGAATCATTTTCCAACGCCTTCATCAACGGCTGCGGCGATCTCTGGCTGGCGGCTTACTGGGGCGAGGTTCAGCTCCGCCTGGGCCAGTATGAAAAGGCCGCCCAGAATCTGGGGATGGCGATAAAATCCGGAATAAAAGATAGTGCAGTGACCGACGGGTACCACCGGGCGGTCTCCGCAGTCGAAAGGATGAAAAAATAATATGTCTGAAGTCAGGCAGCGTTGGCGTCTTCTCAATACCGGCCTGAATGACGGAGCATACAATATGGCCCTGGACCAGGCGCTGGTGCATTCGGTGCAATCCGGCGCCTCACTTCCGGTGATCCGTTTCTTCGGGTGGAGCCCCCCGGCGGTATCCCTGGGATACAACCAGAAGATAAAAGACCTGGATATCGAAGCCTGCCATCGGGCCGGCTTCGACATAGTCCGCCGGCCCACCGGGGGGAGGGCGGTGATGCATCAGGACGAATTCACCTACAGCGTCATTGCGCCGGAGGACGATCCGGTGATAGGCGGGACCATCATGGAGACCTATGGACGCATCGCCCAGGGACTTTTGGCGGGCCTGAAAATATTGGGGGTAGATGCCGAGATGGTGAGATCGGAGGTTCCTGATGTCTCGGCCGCAGCCTCGGCCCTGTGCTTTGCCGCCGCCGGGCGTTACGAGATCACCGCCGGAGGCAAAAAGCTCATCGGCAGCGCCCAGCGCCGGATGAACGGCGTCATTCTCCAGCAGGGCTCCCTGCTGATGAACTGCGGGCAGGAGCATAAGTTTTTCAGCCGTGATCCCCGGGAGGTCCGGGCGGGAACCTTAAGGGATATCCTGGGGCGGGAACCGGCTTTCGACGAGGTGGCAGCCGGAATGGAGGATGGTTTCAGGGGATCATGGGGCCTAGACTTGGCTCCGGGGTCCCTGACCCAGGACGAGGAAAAGACCGCCGGGAGGTTAAGGACCGGGCTGACATATGCCGAAGGATGAAAATTTTTGTTGACAGATGGGAGATTTTCAATTAGACTTAATATATTAGGTATAAAAGAAGTTACAAAAATTTTCTAATACCCATTATTTTCCATTTATGAGCCTTCAAACCGATCTGTCAGATTTCCATCTTACTGAAATAATCTATCTGTTGGCCCACTTCCAGAAGACCGGGGTGATCACCGTCAAGGCCGGAAAGAACTTTGGCGAGATCTACTTCGACAAGGGCCGGGCGGTGCATGCGGTTTACGGCGATATCAAGGGCAGCGAGGCGGTTTACGGCCTGTGCCTGGAATCATCCGGCGAGGTAAAATTCGCCTCTGGGACCAAGGCCTCCGAGGAGACCATCAAGGAGGGGGCCGATGCCCTGCTGCAGGAGGGCGACCGCCGCCGCCTGGAGATGGACGAGATATTAAAGACCCTGCCACCGTTCGATACCACCCTGGTCAGAACCGCCCAGGCTCCCGAGGAATCGGCCGTCACCATCCGGCGCAGCGACTGGACCATACTGGCCCTGGTCAACGGCAAGCGCGACATCCGGGCCATCATCGATGAGAGCAAACTGGGGGTGCTGGAGGTGGTCAAGACCATCTCCTGGTTCCTGGCCAAGAACCTGGTGGTGGACCCCCATGAGGTGGAGCGGACCCTGCAGGCCAAGGTGGATTTCGTCAACCTGATGCTGGAGGAATTCGGGGTCAAGGGGGCCGGAGTGGGGCCCTGGGTGGAACTGGCCAAAACCACCCTGGCGGCCGGCGATAAGAATGGCAACCTGGCCCGCCACGTGGAGTTCACCGATTTTGTGGTCAAGATAAAGGACGGCACCAAGTCCGACATCAGCCGGGATGAGGTGGTCCAGGTATGGGACCAGGTGGCCGAGGCCATGCACCAGAAGGGCGTCAAGGAATACGGGCCGATGCTGGCCAAACACAAATACCAGGCTGTCCAGAAGCTGGCCAAGGGCGGCTAACGGGGCAGGATATTTTAAAGCGTTGATGGAGAGATTATGGCCAAGGAACCAGCTGAGCTGATGGACAGCGTCCTGAAGATGGAGGGCGTCAAGTGCAGCGCCGCCGTCTCCAAGGAGGACGGGTCCACAATAAAGGCCTCCGCCGGCGCCCCGGGCAACCTGGGCGAGGTGGTGGCTTTTATCGGTTCGGCCGCGGAGGTGATCACCTCCAATCTGGACCTGGGCAATCTGAATTCGGTGGTGGCCGAGGGCGAGGGCCATAAGATGCTGATCATGCCGGTGGGGCAGGCCTATCTGGGGGTGCAGCTGGACGGGGCCCAGATTCCCTGGTGGGCCACCCAGATAAACCCCATAGAGCTGCTCTCCGAGGACAAGATGACCGAGATCTCCGAGGCCGAGGAACTGCTCAAACAGAAGGTCATTCTGCTGAACATGCTGCTGGAGGAATTCGGATCCAAGGGCGAAAAAGCCAAGGAGTGGCAGGAGATGCTGGACAAGGAGATCAAGAACGTCGATCCCCAGGGCCGGCTGGACAGGATGCTGGAGGCCGGGGCGGGGCTGGTCACCGCCCGCAGCGGGGTCAAGACCGATATCTCCAAGAAAGAAGTGGGGGATGCCTTTGAGAAACTGGTGAACCTGACCTGCAAGAGGGCCATCGCCTCCATCGGTTTCGTGGAGGTCAAACAGAAGTTCCAGGCCGTGATATCCCGGCTGGCGGCGGAAAAGAGGTAGCGGCCATGGAAGAATTACTGATACGATTGTCCAGCCTGCCCGGCGTTACCGGGAGCTTTTTCGTGGGGGACGACAGCAGCTTTGTCTCCCAGTCGCTCTCCTCGTCGTTCGTTCAGGAGAACGCCAAGCGGGCGGTGATGGTGCTGGCCCAGACCTTCGAAGCACTCTCCCAGGTGGCCCAGTTCAAGATAAACCGGATGATGGTCAACACCGGGGGCAGCCGGTTGTTCATCCGGCGCAGCGACAAGGGATTTTTGAACCTGCTGACCGATATCACCGCCGATGTCAGCGTGATAGATTCGGCCCTGGACGGGGCTTTAAAGGAAATGCTGATAATGGCCCAGCAGCCCGCCCCGGCCCCGGCCCCGCCGGCCGTGCCCCAGACCGTGGTGGCCGCCTCCGTCAAAACAGCGCCGGTCCAGCAGCCCGCTTCGGCCCCGGCGGCCCCGGCGCTGGCCCCAACGCCGGCCAAGGCTCCGGCCCCCAAGCCGCCCACCACGGTGGACGCCTCCATCCTGGAGAAGATCCTGGCCCAGGCCGAGGAGGCCCTGGGCGAGCTGGGCGCCACCATCTACGAGAACCAGCTCTCCGACCACAAGCTGAGCACCTCCAAGCTGACCAGGGATTCGGTGATGAAGTTCTGTTACGCCCTGCAGAAGGACGCCTCGATGATCATCGGGCCCTCGGCCGCCAAGCAGATGGCCGACAAGATGATGATGTTGTTAAAATAAGCTTTGCTTGATTACGTTCGTTTGTCATTCCGGGCTTGACCCGGAATCCAGTATTTTCATGGATTCCCGCTTTTGCGGGAATGACGCGTTATGTTGCGTTTTATGGCGCTGTGTATAAATGTAATCTATTAACCGCCCCCATTAATAAAATAACAAAGCAGAAGGCAGAAATTTTTTCGCGTATTTCCCGCCACTATTAAGTTAACATCTATAGCCCGCCACCGCAGGCAAATCCATATAGGCTGGCCTGCCTATGGCACGAGCGGGTCTGCCTGTGGCACGAGCGGACAAGCGCGGGCAAAGGATTTAAAATAAAATCACCGTAATCAACATTTGGAGGCGAACATGTTCAAACTGCTCCTCTATGATAACGAGTTTCTGTGGTACGTCACCGTCACCAACCTGGTGACCATCGCCGGCAGCATCCTGCTGTGGATCACCTGCGTGCTGTTCGGGCTGATCGCCCGGAAGTACGAGCTGGTGCTGCGCAAGAAGACCGACTGGCAGTACATGATCTTCGCCCCCTCCGGGATCCTGGTCTACGCCGTCATCCAGATCATCGCCTTTGCCGACCAGGTCAAGCTGAACGTCATGCAGTCCTGGATAGCCTACACCTTTTTCCTGCTGTCCGGGCTGCTGTCCCTGCTGGGGGCCATGAAGTTCAAGAAGGTGGTGACCCCGGTCAAAAAGGCCGTCCCGGCGGCAAAACCGGCCGCCTGATCTTTTCGGGAACCGGGCATCATCAAGCTGTATCTAAACCTTTTTTAGGAGGCTGCAAGCATGGAAATATCGATACCGGCCGAACTGCTGTTCGCTGTTGGAGTGGCGCTTTTCTGCCTGTCGCTGTTCTTATATGCCAGGATACTTAAGAGGCTTCTGGCGGTCATCAGACGGGAATCCGGCATCTGGGTATTGCCCATGGTGGGCGCCGGCTTTTTGGCTTTGGGGGCCATATTTCATTTCATCCCACTGGCCATCTATCCCCAGCTGGACCCCTCCCGCACCGACCAGCTGATGCAGATCTGCCAGAACCGCTCGGCCGAGGCGGCCGGCATATTTTTGGCGGGCATAATATCCATTCTGGCCGGCTGGATGTATACCCGGTGGACCAGCCGCTAGCCGGGGGACAATGGTTTTTTTATTTCAACCCGCCAGCCTGCCAAAAAGATAAAATTTTATTTTAGAAAACGCTTGACTTTTTTAATAAAAAATGGTAATTTCTAAAATGGCAGAAATCCCAAGAAATAAATTTTGGGATCAGTGTGCTATTGCATTGTTTTTATTGAATGATTGAATTTTCGAAAGGAGGTGAGGGAGTCCCAGAGAGTTTTATTTACCAAACCGGCAAGGTAGATTGCCGGCCCTAATCACAAGCAACCAAATTAAACAAAACTCAAGGAGAAAAACATGAAAAAAGGTTTGTTGTTATTCGTAGCCATTTTCGCCTGTTTTGCCTTAGCAGCCTACGCCGCCCCCACCCAAAAGGGCATTCCCATGGAAGGCGGAAGCTCGACTGCGGTTAAGGCTCCGGCGGCCAAGGGTCCGGCCGGCAGCGTGACCATCGGCCTGATGGGCTATGCCGACGCCTGGAGGACCATTGCGGCCTCCCAGGGCAAGAGCATCGTCTCCAACGCCGCCGGCACCGACATCCAGGTAGTCTACTCGGAGTACAGCGGATCGGGCGGAAGCCCCTCCAACCTGACCTGGGGCTATTCCGACGACGGCGGGTCAACCTGGAACAAGCAGACCATCGCCTCCAACCGCAACTCCCGGACCTACTCCGGGCTGGCGGTGGACGCCAATTTCACCCCCTACATCGTCTGGCAGGACCGGACCACATCCGCCGAATGGCCCATCTGCCTGGCCTTTGACGAGGGCGGATACCAGGCCGGGCTGTGGAGCACCGCCATCAACCTGACCGACTCCGGCGATATGTACCTGCCGGGGATGGCCATCAACGACGACGGGGCCGGGACCTTCGACCTGTTTGTCGACGCCTTCCCGCATCCGGCCTTTGGCTATGACGCCAGCCTGTACATGGCCCACAACGATGCGGCCGACCTGAGCAGCTGGGTGTCCCCCTGGGACCTGAGCGGCAGCTGGGGCTGGAACATGTGGGTGGACGCCCCCTGGGACGACCAGGATGCGGCCGACTTCACCATCTCCCCTGACGGCAACACCGTGCTGGCCTTCAACGAGCAGGCCGAGGACACCATCAACTGGTATTACATTCCCATGTACAACCTGTCCACCGACGGCGGCAACACCTGGAGCGGCGTCACCCCGTTCGCGGTCCCCGGGGCCGATGCCAACGGCAAGCCCTACCAGTACAAGGCCGGCGGCTGGTGGTACCGGTATGATGCGGCCTGGATAGGCGACAAACCCTATTACCTGTATGCCCACGCCGACGATGTCTGGAACGGGATCGGCCTGTACATCTATTTCCCGACCACCGCCGGCGACTACAGCGCCTGGACCTGCACGCGCATCTCCGAGATACCGGCCAACCTGAATGGGGTGACCGACGGCGACCTGCTGGGCAGCTACGCCGATTACGCCACCCTGTCCTATGACGCCTCGGGCAACATCTTCGCCACCTACGTGGGCTATTCCCCGGGCTCCAACGCCTACGCCGACATTCTGGGCGTGGCCTCCACCGACGGCGGCCAGACCTGGCTGCAGCAGGTATACCTGACCAGCGACGGCGCCACCTACGACTACAGCTTCGTCGAGGCGGCCGAATACGCCGGCGGCGGATATGTCCACGTGCTGACCCCCCCGGCGGCCATGGACAGCCTGTACTACCAGAAGTTCGCCACCTCCATATACCTGGCGGCCCCGGTCAGACCCCGCGAGATCGACCTGGCTCCGCTGCTGTGCGGCGTGGTGGGCGGCTCGGTGGGCGGCCCGATCGATGCGGTGATGGACACCGTGGCCACCGACGACCTGTACTTCATCTGGTCACCGGCCATCGGCCTGAACGGCCAGTATGAGGTCACCATCTCCAAGACCGCCGACTGGTCAGTGGCCGGCGACAACTACGACTACGCCAGCCTGCTGGACTACAATTACATCCTTCCGGTGACCGGCCTGCCCTCCCCCGGGGTGTGGTACTACAAGGTCCGCTCCCACTTCGGCGGAGAGGTATCCCCCTGGAGCGAGGTGTACGACTTTGAATACACCGGCACCGCGGTCAACACCACCGACTGGGTAAACCCGTCGGGCGTCACCGGCAAGCCGACTGTCAGCAATCCCTTCGTGCTGAACCAGAACCGGCCCAACCCGGTGAACGGCAACACCGCCATCTCCTTCAGCCTGCCCAAGGCCGGGGACTACAGCCTCAAGGTCTACAATGTGGCCGGACAGGTTGTCAGCAACATCTCTGGCCGCGGCAACGCGGGCAACAACACCATCAACTGGAACAGCCGGGCTGTCTCCAACGGCGTCTATTTCTATCAGCTGAACGCCGCCGGCAGCACCGCCACCCGGAAAATGGTAGTGGTCAAATAACACGGCACTCTAAGTTGGCGGGGCTTTTGCCCCGCCAACTTTATAAGCCCGGCAATTTTTTAACCGGACCTTAAAACGGTCTTCATACGATCTTCATTATTAAAGAAAACAACATATCCGGCCACAGCCGGCTCCGAACATGCCTTCGACCGTCCCTCCAGCCCAGCCGGGCCTTAGGGACGATAAGCAATATAAGGATCATCCCCGGCCGCCGTAAACAGATAAAATAAATAAAAAATAAAAACCATTTAAGGAGGTGAAGGTTCAAGCAATATCCCAGAGGACCAGAGACCCTGGCACCCCCCCCCAAGGGTTAAGCAAGAAATAAGCAACAACCATATTTCTGGAGGTAAAGTGGAAGTTATGAAGACTCTAAAGTTCTTAATTGCCGCCGTGGTCTGCCTGGTGATGGCAGGAGGATTACTGTTTGCCGGCACCACCGGGAAGATAGTCGGCACCGTGACCGATTCAGAGACCAAGGAGCCGGTCCCCGGTGCGGTAGTGGAGCTGCTGGGAACCAGCATTGGCGCCAATACCGACCTGGACGGGCGGTACTTCATAGTCAACGTTCCGGTGGGGACATATTCCCTGAAGGCCAGGATGATGGGCTTTGAGACGGTGACCATTACCAATGTCAAATCCATCATGGATCTGACCACCACCATCAATTTCAAGCTCAAACCGACCGTTCTGCTGAGCGAGGGGATCACCGTGACCGCCAGGCGGCAGATGGTCATCCCCGACGCCACCTCCACCTCCCGGGTGGTCTCCACCAAGGAGATCATGGCCATGCCCAACGCCAGCGCCAACAACGTCATCGGCAACACCGCCGGGGTGGTTACCTCGGGCGGGCAGATGAACGTCCGGGGCGGGCGATCCGACGAGATGGCCTTCTTCGTGGACGGGGTCTCGGTGACCGACGCCCTGAGCGGCGCCATGGGCTCCCAGATCAACACCGCGGCCATCGAGGAGGTGATGGTCATCACCGGCGGCTTCAACGCCGAATACGGCGAGGCCATGTCCGGGGTGGTCAACGTGGTCACCAAGGAGGGCGGCGACAAGTTCAACATCTACGGCCGGTTCACCACCGATATGTACATGATGGACAATAGCCGCAACAACAACAAGGTAGAGCTGAGCCTGGGCGGCCCGGTGCCCTATGCCAAGAACCTGGGGTACTTCCTGTCCGGCGAGGTCAGCAACACCGACGATTTCCGCCCGGTGTTCATGCCCGATAAATTTTACGAACACGATCCCAGCAAGGATTATTTCTGGGCCGACACCCTGCAGTACAGCATGGCCGAGTGGAATCCCGCCGACAGCGTGGGGCTGATAGGCTGGGCGGGCGACTGGGCCGATTCCAGCGCTGCAGCCTGGGAGGCCGAAAAGGCCCGCCGGATCTCGCTGGGCTACATCCGGGGATGGTCGGAGTACGACAAGAACTACCTGCCCCACAACGATTACAACAGCTACCGCCTGCAGGGCAAGCTGACCTACAAGCTGCCGGCCTGGCAGGCCAAGATCACCCTGGGGGGCTTTGCCAACCGCGACCAGCGCGGCAATTACAGTGCTGCCTGGAAATACTGGCTGGACAGCTATTATTCCTACCTGACCAAGTCCTACCAGGGCAACGCCAGCTGGCGCCACCAGATAGGCAAAAGCACCTTTTATAACCTGACGATAAACAAGTTCTCCACCAGCACCCAGACCGGGGTGCGCGACACCGCTGTCGAGAAGGACCGCAACTGGTGGGAGGACTATACATTTCTGACCGACGAGGACGCCGATAACGACGGCATGTACGACGCCTATGAGGGCCAATCCTACAGCACCAATATCGACAATCCCTACGGGGTGGCCGGCCCCTTCTACACCTTCGGGCTGGCCCGGCTGTGGGAGAAGACCAAGGCCGAATACGTGGCCGGAAAACTGGATGTCACTTCGCAGGTGAACCAATTCAACCAGGTGGTGGGCGGCCTGGAGGTGAAACGGCACCATGTGTTCACCAAGAACAACTCCCTGCCCTGGGACCCGGTGCCCTTCAAGGACGAGTTCGACTTCAAGCCCATCACCGGAGCGGCCTACCTGCAGGACAAGCTGGAGTTCCAGGGATTCATTGTCAACGCCGGCCTGCGGCTGGACTTCATGATGCCCGAGTCCCAGAAGAAGGTCAACAACTTCAACCTGACCGACACCGCCTCCTACATCGCCTCCGAGACCAAGTACAAGGTCAGCCCCCGGCTGGGCATCTCCCACCCCGTCTCCGACAAGACCGTGCTGCACATCAGCTACGGCCACTTCTTCCAGCAGCCGCAGCTGCAGTACCTGTATGAATCGCTGGGAGCCAACATCGCCCGGGGCAACAGCGTGATGGGCAATCCCGACCTGGGGGCCCAGCGCACCATCGCCTACGAGATCGGCTTCAACCAGCAGTTCAGCAACGATCTGGCCGGAGACGTCACCGTCTATTACAAGGATATCTTCGACCTGCTGGGCACCCGGCTGCTGCAGGATACCACCACCGGGCTTAGCTACACCAATTTCATGAACGCCGAATACGGCAACGTCCGGGGTTTTGAGATGGCCGTCAACAAACGGGCCTCGGCCAACGGGATATTCTCCGGCAAGCTGTCCTATTCCCTGATGCTGGCCAAGGGCACCGCCTCCGACCCCTGGGAGGGCTACAACCGCTACATCTACGGCGGCGGGACCGACCCGGCCACCGGACTGCCGGTGCCCTTCCCCAAGACCGACGCCTTTTTGGAATACGACCAGCGCCACACCTTCTCGGTGTCCACCAACTTTGACTTCGGCGAAAAGTACGGGCCGGCCATCGCCGGATTCCGGCCCATGGCCAACCTGTCGGTCAGCCTGCTGAACAACATCGGCAGCGGAATGCCCTACACCATTATCAATTCCAAGGGGGTCCAGATCGGCGGGGTCAACGAGGGCCGGATGCCCTGGACCTTCAACACCGACCTGCTGGTCAGCCGCTCCTTCAGCCTGGCCGGGGTGAGGATGTCCCTGGACTTCGAAGTGCTGAACCTGCTGAACCGCAAGAACGTCAACAATATCTACCCGGTGACCGGGGACGTGCTGCAGGATGGCACCGTGATCACCCTCAGCGATTTCTCCGCCACCGCCACCCCGGACAGCGTCTCCTACACGGTGGACGGGGCGGGCGATCCGGTGATGGTGCCCAATCCCTACTACAGCAAGTGGCGCGACATCGACGGCAACGGCGAGATAGACCAGTACGAGAAATATGTCACCTACGTGGCGGCCTGGAACGACTATATCACCGATCCCTATAACTTCTCCAGGACCCCCAATCCCCGGGGATACAGCGAACCGCGGCGCACCCGGCTGGCTTTAAGCTTCAGCTTCTAGCCCTTATAAATCAGGCAATCCCGGGCCCCAAGACCTTACCTGAGGGCCCGGGACCGGACCCAAATAATATTAAAATATTCTTACAGGAGGATAGTCAATGTTCAAACGCATACCTAAGGGTGTTTGGCTGATCCTAATAGGGCTGGCGGCGATAACCGTTGCAACGGGCCAGGTCCTGGCAGCCACCGCTCCGGGAGCCCGCGTTGCGCCGAGCAAATTAATGTCCCAGAAGACCCTAAGCACCAACGCCTGGCTGATCTATACCACCAACTACGGGCCGTTCGTAAACCCCGGGGTCGGAAGCGGAGGCTTCTGGCGGAACCCGGCCCACGGCTACATCTACGGCGCCGGGATGTGGGTGGGGGCCACCGACGAGAACGGCAACAAGGTGGTGGCTTTCGGCTACAACCCCAATGCCGGCACCTCCGAGTTCAGCCCGGCCGATCTGAGTGCCGATTTCAACACCGGGGGGTATCTGAGCGATGCCCTGGCGCGGGTCTATCTCTCCACCGATCCGGCCGATTATGCGGTCTGGCCGGTGATAGAGGGCGGGAAGAAGGTCATCAAATCGCGCCAGGACAGCTATAGCCGTTACAGCGACATGAACGACCAGTTCACCACCTCGGGCGACAAGCAACTGGGGGTGGGCATAGAGCAGTTCACCTACGCCTGGAACTACGCCGACAACAACGACATCGTCTTCTTCTATTTCAGGGTCCACAACATCAGCGGCAAGACCCTTAACAAGGTCTACATCGGGCCGGCCAACGACTGCGACATCGGCGACGAATCCGGCACCAACGCCAACGACCGGACCATCTTCGATTACACCCGCAACCTGGCCATCCAGTTCCAGAAGGAGCCGGAGCCGGGCTGGGACAAGGTGGGGGTGGTGGGCTTCAGGTATTTCGAGAGCCCGGCCAACAACACCGGAGACACCGTCCGGGTGGTCGACAACCAGTTTTCCCACAAGATCGCCCCGGATTCGGCTTTAGGGATGACCGCCTTCAAGATATTCACCCTGGACACGGATCCCGCAGTCGACGAGGAGCGCTACCTGGTCTTGCAGGGCATTAATTACGCGACCCTGATCGAGGACGCCTATGACGAGACCGGGGCCGATGCGCCGGACGACAAGCGTTTCCTGATGTCCAGCGGACCGTTCACCCTGTACGATGATTCGGTGGCCACCACCTGCATCGGGGTGATCGGGGCCCTGGACACCACCAAGCTTAAGCTGGCCTCGGACATCGCCCAGACCATCTACGACAACAAATTCGAGCTGGCCACCCCTCCGGCCGCCCCGGGCCTGACCATCACCTCGGGGGACAAATTCGTGGTGATAAGCTGGGACCGCAAGGCCGAGACCACCCCGGACCCCTACTGGGACAAACTGGACACCACCAAAAAATGGTTCACCTATTTTCCCGGCTCCTGGACCTGGCTGGCAGCCTCCAGCCAGGTGCTGGTGGATTCCCTGGAGATAAAGACCGGCCCTGCCACCACCCTCAAGATCATTAGGGGGGATACCCTCAGCGCGGCTCTGGGGACCGACACCGTCAACACCAAGTTCAGCGAACAGTCCATGTACGACGAATACGACTTCCAGGGCTATCTGGTCTACCGGGCCCGGACCGTGGGCGATCTGGCTGACCCCGCCAAGCGGGAGCCGGTGGGCACGCTGTATACCGACCCCGATGCAGCCTTCAACAGCACCACCCTGAGCTTCGGCGGCGGCGCGGGCTATTTCTACGACAAGGCGGACGGCATCAAGATCATGCGTAATTTCGACGCCAACAGCTATTACACCCCGGACAGCGCCGTGGTGCTGACCAAATACGACACCCTGGGGACCGACCGGGGCCTGGTCTACAGCCTGCGGGACGACGACGTCATCAACGGCTTCGGCTGGTATTACGGGGTCTCGGCCTATGACTATCAGAGCAACGTCTACTTCACCCACAAGTGCCCCACCACCCTGGCCAGCAATCCCACCGAGAACGCCACCTACGGGGTGGCCCAGAAGACCATGGTGGACTACCAGGCCCCGGTGGTCAGGTACACCGTCACCGGCGGCTCGGACATCAAGACCGGGGGGACGCTGGACTACGAGTACAAGCTGACCCTGGTACCCAAGAACGTCAGCAACGACACCTTCCGGCTGCTGTGGAATCCCATAACCAAGGCCAGCATCGCCGGGACCAACTACCCGGTATACCATGCCGAGCTGCGGGACATGCGGCCGGTCAACGGCGACTCGCTGCTGCAGACCATAGATTTTCGTCCCGACTTTACCATGGTGGGCACCGACCCGGTGGCCACCTATAACGGCACCTTTGACGACGAGATCCCCTTCGGGGGGGTGGTGTTCAATGCCGATTACAAGTACGACTACACCCTGGCCAAGGTGGACACGGTGTCGGTCACCGGGGTCTACCCGGCCGACAGCATCTTCGCCCAGGCCTACGGCCCCCTTAACACCCTGTTCACCGCCTCGGCCAACGCCTGGCAGTGGCGGGGCTCGGATTTCGAGATCCGCTGGCGGGACAGCGTGGGCACGGTGGGCACCAATCCGGCCGGCAGCATCCTGTGCGCCACGGTGTGGGACATCACCAACAACGTGGAGGTGCCGCTGGAGCCCGTAGTGACCAAGGCCAACATGACCATGTCCTCCTGGTGCTTCAACCCGGCGGCCACCGCCGGCCGGGCCTATCTGGACAGCGTCAACGCCACCGCCCGGCTGGGGATGTATATCGGCGGCGTGGTGCTGTTCTTCAACCGGGCCAACGGCGCCACCCTGCGCAACATCTCCACCCTGTGGAATTTAAGGCCCCACACCGGCGATGTCTGGACGGTGCGCTGCTCCGGACCAGGCAATCCGGCCCAGGGCGGAACGGTGACCTTCATCACCACCAAGGCCTCCCAGAAGGCGGCCCTTTCGGCCAGCCTGCTGGACAAGATCAAGGTGGTGCCCAACCCCTACCTGGTGCGGGCCAGCTGGGATGTCAGCAAGAACTATCCCAACATCTACTTCGTCAACCTGCCGTCCAAGTGCACCATCCGGATCTACAACCTGGCCGGGGACCTGATCCGGGTGCTGAACCACGAATCCACCTTCGACGACAACAACGGCACCGAAAAATGGGATATGCTGTCCAGCTATGACAAGCGTCCCGCCAGCGGGGTGTACCTCTTCCAGATCGATGCGCCGGGCATCGGCACCAAGCTTGGTAAATTCGCCGTAATCAAGTAATACGACAAGGAGTAAAAAATGAATAAGATAAAGATCATACTTGTTCTATCCCTGGTCTCCCTGGGGCTGGCCTCCCAGGGCTGGGCCCAGCCGGAATATTCCAACGTGGGCCGGGCCGGGCTGAACTTTCTCAAGATCGGGATAGGCTCCAGAGCTATCGGCATGGGCGGCGCTTTTACCGCGGTGGCCAACGATGCTTCGGCCCTATACTGGAACCCGGCCGGGGTGGCCAAACTCAAGAAGATGGAGGCCATCTTCAGCCACACCAACTGGGTGCTGGACATCAACCAGGAATACATCGGGTACGTGGTCCCGGCCGGGCTGATGGGGAATTTCGGCTTCAGCGCCTCATTCCTGTCGATGGGCGACTTCGAACGGACCACCATCGACGACATCACCACCACCATCCGGGAGGATGACGGAGAGGGGCTTTCCAGCTTCTCGGCCAACGATCTGGCCCTGGGGGTGACCTACGCCCGCAACATGACCGACAAGTTCAGCGTGGGGGTGACCGCCAAGTACGTCCGGGAGAAGATAGCCGAGGTCTCGGCCGGCGCCATGGCCCTGGATGTAGGCACCTATTACCTGACCGGCTACAAGACCCTGCGCATCGGGATGGCCATCCTCAACTACGGCCCGGACGTCCAATTTTCCGGCAAGGACCTGCAGGCCGAATGGGTCGACGTCAGCTGGCCCAGCAATTACACCGGCAACAGCTGGGAGATCCTATCCACGCCCTTCCCCATGCCGCTGCAGTTCAAAATGGGGGTGGCCTACGATTTCCTGTTCGGACAACAGCATACCCTGATCGCTGCGGCCGACCTGATCCATCCCAACGACGGCAACGAGAAGGTGGCGGTGGGAACCGAATACACCTGGAAGAATTCTCTGGCCAACCTCTCGCTGAGGGGCGGGTACAAGTACGACCCCGATTGGTATGACACCAAGAGCGGGGCCGACAACCTGAACGCCGGCATCGGCATCGGCCGCAAGCTGGGCATGTCCAAGGTCAATGTGGATTACGCCTACACCAACATGGGCTATCTGGACAATATCCACCGCTTCAGTCTGGGATTGAGCTTTTAATAACAGCCAGAGGTCATTCTTAAGGGAAGGGTGCTATGTCATCCTTCCCTTTTCCAACATATAAATCAGGGGGCGATATGCGATACCTGGCAATGTTGGCCGGTTTTTTGATCACCATTTCGGGCACCGCCCAGGCCGGGAACACCGGAAAGATCTCCGGGCAGATCACCGACGCCGGTAACGGGCTGCCGCTGTTCGGGGCGGTGGTTTCGGTGCCGGGCACCAGCATCGGCGGCTTCACCGACGACCAGGGGCGTTACTTTTTGATCAACATCCCTCCGGGCAGCTACAGCATCCGGGTCAACATGACCGGATATTCGCCGGTGACAGTCATCGATGTCAAATGCACCCAGGATATCACCACCAAACTTAATTTAAAGCTTAAGGTGTCGCCCATAATGACCGAAGGCATCGTGGTGACAGCCCAGCGCCCGATAGTGGACAAGGAACTGACGGCCACCCGGCGGACCATCAAGATAGAGAACCTGGCCCTGATGCCCTGGGATACGCCCGAGAAGGCGGTGGCCAGCCAGCCGGGGGTGGTGACCAAATCCCAGGAGTTCCACATCCGGGGCGGCCGGTCGGACGAGGTCAGCTACCTGCTGGACGGCATCTCGGTGCGGGACGCGGTGGAGGGCTACTCCGGCCTGCTGGTCAACAGCAACGCCCTTTCGGATCTCAATATGCTGACCGGCATCTTCGACGCCCAGTATGGCGAAGTGATGTCCGGGGTGATAGAGGCTTCCATCAAGAACGGCGGGGACGCCGCATTGAATTTTTCCACCAAAAGCGGGAAGGTCATGGGAAGCCAGACCGGGCGGGGATACCAGAACTACCAGCTGGATTACGGACGATCGCTTCTTCGGGACAAATTACGGATCTTCGGCGCCGCCGACCTGTCCCTGACCGATGACTGGGAGCCCCACCGCGAGATGGTGCCGCACCAGGACCGCCAGGATTACTCGGGGCTGGTCAAAACCACCTATACCGCGCCCCTGGGGATCAGGCTGACCGCCCTGGGGGCCCAGTCCCGGAGCCAGTACGGCTATTACGGGCACGACTGGTATTTCTTCCCCGGGAGCTATCGTTCTGACCTGCGCAAGGGACGGCTGGGATCTTTCAACATCAACCAATCCCTGAGCCGCGCCACCTTTTACAACCTCAACCTGGGCTGGTTCTGGAACACCGGAAAATTCGGGGTGCGGGACACTTTTTGGGATATCGGGCGCTACTGGTGGGAGGATATCAAATTCTTTGACTACCAGGACAATCAGATATACTACGACGAGAACGGGGCGGCCCATTTCACCGCCGGCTATAACCCCTACGGATACGACCGGATGTTGTTCTACCGCTATGGCAGCTACTGGAAATACCGGGATCGGGTCACCGACCAGAGGTTCGTCAAATTCGACATAACCTCACAGGTGAATACCATCCACCAGCTGAAGCTGGGGACCGACCTCAAATTCTATCGGATAAATAATTTCTATCTCTATCCCACCGCCAACGGAATTCCCATATTTGACGCTTATGACAAGAATCCCTCCACCCAGGCGGTCTATCTGCAGGACAAGGTGGAGTACCAGGGATTGGTGGTCAATCTGGGCCTGCGTTATGAGAGGATAGACCCCAAGGTATCGGCCACCTCGCTGGGCCTGTGGGCCCAGGGCCTGGAGAACATCGACCTCTCGCCCAAAAGCATCTACAGCCCCAGAGTGGGCCTGTCCTATATCATCTCCCCGGTCACCACCTTTCATCTGGGTTACGGAAAATATTTCCAGCAGCCGCAGTTCCAGCATCTGTACCAGTATCTGGGAGCCTATAACGCCATCGAGCTCAAGGGGAATATCCTGGGCAATCCGTCACTCAAGCCGCCCACCACCACCAGTTTGGAATTCGGCACGGTCACCGAGTTCGCCAAAGAATGGAGCTTCGATCTTACCATTTACAGCAAGGACATCCGCCATCTGATCGGCGTAGAGTACATTCCCGCGGTGCCCGAAGCCTACTACCAGTACCGCAACATAGATAATGCCTCCTCCAAGGGGATAGAGGCCACTATTAAAAAGCATCTGGGACAGCGTTTCACCGGGCTGGTGCAGTACAGCTACGCCAAGGCCGAGGGCACCGGATCCAGCCCCCAGGCGGTCTGGGAAAAATACCTGTCCACCGTCCAGGGCGAATCGCTGGGCACCCTGCCCCAGGAATCCATCCCCCTGGAATTTGACCAGCGCAACAAGGTGTCCCTGGAAGCCTCGGTTTTCAGCCGGGAGGATTCCGGGACGGGATCCCTGAAACGATGGGTAAAATCGGGGAACACCCTCAACCTGATATTCCAGTACGGAAGCGGCCTGCCGTCCGCCGTCACCCCGGTGGATACCATCACCCGGGACGCCCAGGACCTGAATGATGATCGCAGCAGCGCCACCAAGCAACTGGACCTGAAATTCACCAAAAAGATGAACCTGGGCCGTTGGTCCGGGTACCTGAGCCTGGAGATACTTAACGTTTTCAACTGGGAAAACTTCAATTATTCCTATCAGCGGGAGATCGGTCCCTACGAGATCTACACCAAGGACTGGACACCCAGGAGCCCTTCGGCCGATTACACCTCCGGCTCGCCGTATTACGATGCCACCGGTGACCAGGACCAAAACGGGGTTTTCGAGGTCTCCGAGCAGTGGGCCCAGTGGGAATATTTCAGCCAGCTGTATAATTCCAACCCGGCCCTCAGTTCCATGCCCCGTCTGATGAGGCTGGGCTTCAAGATCACTTTTTAGAAAGCCGAAGGATGAACATCATTAAATACCTTATCCTGCCGGCAGTCCTGCTGACGGCCGGCAGCTGCAGCCACGATCCGGTCTATCCCTCCATCGGCTCCCTGTATGTCTCCACCGAACCGGTGGGGGTGGAGGTCCTGATCGACGGCCAGACCCAAAATCGGCTGACTCCGGCCAAGATAGACGGCATTCCGGTGGGTTGGCATACCATCAGCCTGCGCTACTATCGCTGCAAGGAGTGGAGCCAGCGGCTGGAGATCAAGCCCGGGCAGACCCGGAACCTGATCATCAGGATGCCATACGTTGCGCCGAGTGTCATCCAGAGGTTTTCCCTCAGCTATTTCGGGGTGGACATGGACTATGCCCCCCAAGCCAGAAAGCTGTTCATAGCCAACAAGTCCAGCATCTACCTGACCGAGCTGAACTTGGGGGATTCCACCATTCTTTATGCCACCAGCCGGCTGGTCGGTTCCTGGCAATACCTGGTGGCAGCCAGTGACCAGGCAAACCGGATCTATGCCCTGATAAACGGCGACAGTCTGGCGGTGCTGGAACTTAATTCCGGCACCCTGCTTAAGAAGATCCCGCCGCCCCGCCATCTGGGGGTAAAAAACCTCACCTTTTCCCCGGACGGGCAATTTCTCTATGCGGCCAATTCGGCCGACAGTAGCATCTTTATCTTTCAGACCGGATCGGACACCTTAATAAAATCCCTGAAACTGGACGGGGAACCCAACGAGATCATCGGCAGCCCGACGAACAACGATCTATACATATCCTTCGACAAGGAAAAACGGCTGGCCCGGAGAGACGCCGGCACCGGCGCCCAGCTGGCGGCTACCGCTACCGGCAACGCCCCCCGGGGATTATTCTGGGACCTGGATCATCAGAACATCGGCTTGTGCAACTCGGCCGACCGCACCCTGTTGGTGGCTGATGCTATGGGGCTGGGCGGGGCCATCAGCCCGGCCTTCCCCTACGGCACGATAGTTTGCGATGCCTGCTACTCGGCTAACGGGACCCACCTGTGGGTGCTGCAATCCTATCCCACCAGCACCGGCGGCGATCCCCCGCCGCCCCCCGGCCGGCTGGCGCTGATCTACAAACCGACCTGGCAGTTCGTGGGCCACTACGACCTGGGGTCGATCCCCGTAAAGATCACCCAATCCTCCGACGGCAGGTTCATCTATGTATTGAACTACCTGGGCCAGGATGTGATGGTATTCCGGACCGACCTGATGAATTGAGCGTCGGCTGCCGAATGGCGGAGCCCAGTAACACAGGTATAGCCTTTCCGGAGCCCGGGAAGGCTATTATATTGGGGCCGGATATTTTCATTGACGACACAGGCTATATCTGTTAAACTTAACAGTTAAAACAAGTTAATAAAGACAATAAATCAGGGATAAAAATGTATCTTTCCAGATTAGAGCTGTTCGGATTCAAATCCTTTCCCCAGAAGATAACCCTGGAAATAGGCTCGGGGATCACCTGTATCGTCGGCCCCAACGGCTGCGGCAAGACCAACGTCATCGATGCCATTCGCTGGTGCCTGGGCGAGCAGAGCACCAAGATGCTGCGTTCCGACAAGATGGAGGATGTGATATTCAGCGGGGCCCGGGACGAGAAGCCGCTTTCCATGGCCGAAGTGTCGCTGATATTCTCCAACCAGGACGGGCAGCTGCCGGTGGAATACAGCGAGGTGTCGGTCACCCGTCGGCTGTTCCGCTCCGGGGAAAGCGAATACCTGATGAACAACCAGGTCTGCCGCTTAAAGGACATCGTGGATCTTTTCCTGAATACCGGGCTGGGGGCCGACAGCTACTCCCTGATAGAATCCAAGATGATCGACACCATCCTGTCGGAGGACCCCTCCATCAGGCGCAGCCTGTTCGAGGAGGCAGCCGGGGTGGCCAAGTATCGCCTGCAGAAGAGGACCGCCCAGCGCCGGATGGAGGCCACCACCGAGGACCTGCTGCGCCTGCAGGACATCGTCGGCGAGGTGGAAAAGAGGCTGCGCTCATTGAAGCGCCAGGCCAGCAAGGCCAGGGTCTATGACAAGTTCAACCAGGAGTTGAAGGATATCGACCTTAAGGTGGCGGCCATCGACCGCGACCGGTTGAATGTTCAGGCCCTGGAACTGAAGGAGAATATATCACAGTGGCAGAGCGCCCGCAGCGAACTTTCGGCCAAGCTGGAGATGCAGGAGGGGGAGATCTCCTCCGCCAGGGAGGCCCTGGAGGTCAACGAGGGGCAGATAGAAACACTGCAGCAGGAGTTATCCCGCCTAAGCGAGCAGTTGCAACTATGGGAGAACAACCAGGCGGTGATCAAGGAAAGGCGTTCCGGCATCGAGCAATCCATGGAGCGCCGCGAGAAAGAAATAAAACTGCTGATGGCCTCCATCGGTGAGCACGAGAGCCAGATCAAGAAGGTCCAGGAGAGCCTGCAAAGGTCGTCCGGCGATATCGTGGCCAAAACCGAGCAGTTGAAGATAAAGGAATCGGCCCTGGCCGGGCTGGAATCGGAGCTTACCTCGGCCAAGCTGGCCCTGAGCGAGGCCCGGAAAGAATTATTCGAGTCCCTGAAGCAGGAGGCCGACGGCAAGGAACAGCTGGCCCTGCTGGAGAACCGCTACGGGAACACGGTGGCCGAGCAGGACAAGGCCCAAAAGGAGGGACAATCCCTGCGGCGTGAGCTGGAGGAGGGGAATCTGAAACTGGCCGAGCTCAACGACAGGATGGACTCCCAGAAAAAGGCCCTCCAGGTGCTGACCGAGGAAAAGATAAGGCTGAAGCAGAAGAGCGGGGAATGGCAGAAACAGCTGTTGATCGCCAACGACAGCCTGCGGGAACTGTCCTCAAGCCTTTCCGGCCTGCAGAAAGAAAAGGAACTGCTGTCCGAACTGCAGCAGAAATATGAGGGATACGGCCAGGGGGCTCAGCACCTGCTCTCCCGGCGGCAGGATTTCACAGGCACCATAGCGCCCCTGGCCGAGATGATAGAAGCGGAGCCCGGCTATCAGGCGGCGATAGAGGCCGCCCTGGCCGAAAAGCTGCAATGGCTGGCGGTGGAGGATCTGGATAACACCAAAAAGGCCATCGCCCTATTAAAATCCGAAAAAACCGGCAAGGCCACATTGGTAGCCCTTTCGGCCCCGGTCGAAAACACCGGCAGCCGGGAGATCTCCGGGCCGGGGATAAGGGGGGCCGCCTTCAAATTCGTCCGCTGCGACCAGAAGGTTAAAAATTTGGTCACCATTATGTTGCGGGATGTGGCAATAGTTGAGAGCTTGGACAATTTCTGGGAATATTCAAGCAAGTATCCCGGAGTGCGCCTGGTCAGCCTGGACGGGGAGGTGCTGCATTCAACCGGGGCCATCGAAGCCGGAGAGCTTCCCCAGGGCCAGATAGGGCTGCTGCAGAGGAAGGAGAGGATTGAAAAATTGGGCGCAGAGATATCCTCTTTTGAAGAAAAAATAAAGCAGGAGGTTGGCGGCATCCAGAGCCTGAAGGCCAAGCTGGAGGAGCAGGACAAACAGCTGGAGAACGTCGACCGGGAAACGGAAAAATACCAGAAGGAGATCACGACCTCGGAGGGATCCCTGGCCAAGAGCAAATCCGCCCTGGAGATGAACCACCGCCGGTTGAACGAACTGGAGCAACAGTCCCAAGCCCTGCAGGGCAGCATCTCCCTTCTGGAATCGGAATTGAACCAGGCCCGGGGATCTTTCCAGGAGATAAGCGAAAGCAACAAGGACGAAAGCGGTTTGCTGGGACAGCGGGATCAGGATATGTCGCAGAAGGAGGAAAAGCGCAATCAGGCGGCCGAAGAGGTGAACCGTCTGCGAATAGCATTGTCCGAGGCCCAGTCGGAAAGGGAACGGCTGCGGCAGGAATCGGCCAACATGGAGCAGAGGAAGAACGAGGCGCTGGAGAGGATCCAGAACTTCCGGGCCGAGGACCAGGCCGGGTATGCCGCCATCGCCAAGCTTCAGGAGGAGGCGGAAAAGCTGAGCATCGAGATCGAGGGCAGCGCGGCCCACCGCAAGACATTTCTATCCAAGCGGGAGGAGATGCAGAGACAGAGCCAGGGCTCGCTCAACCGTCTGAAGCAGGCCGAGTCGGTGATGCACCGCAGCCGCCTGGAGAGCGACGAGCTTCAGAGCAAGCTTTCCCAGGCTCAGATAGAGCTGGGCTCGGTGCGGAACGATCTGGACAACATCACCAACCGGCTGAGGAACGAATACGAGGTCGATATCCAGGCCCTGGCGGCCTGCGAAGAAATAAACCTGGAAGAGAGCCGCAGCCGGATAGAAGACCTCCGCCACCGTTTGAAGAAACTGGGCCCGGTCAATTTTGCCGCCTTCCAGGAGCTGCAGCAGGATGAAGAGCGGTACGGTTTCCTGGTCAAACAGCGGGACGACCTGCTGTCGGCCAAGGAGGATCTGGCCAACACCATCAGGAAAATTGACGAAACCGCCAGGGCCATGTTCCTGGAAACCTTCGAGGCCATCAAGAAAGGCTTCTCCCAGATATTCCAGCGCTTGTTCATCGGCGGGGAGGCCGACCTGAAACTGACCGGCAGTGATGATCCGTTGGAGGCCGAGATCGAGATCCTGGCCACCCCGGAGGGCAAGAGCCTGAAGTCCATCCGGCTGTTGTCGGGCGGGGAGAAGGCCATGACCGCCACCGCCCTGCTGTTCGGGATCTATCTGGTCAAACCGGCCCCCTTCTGCGTGCTGGACGAGCTGGACGCACCGCTGGACGACGCCAATGTCCAGCGCTTCTGCGCCATGCTCAAGGACTTTGCCGGCGGCACCCAATTCCTGGTGATCACCCATAACAAGCGGACCATGGAGGTGGCCGACCGGCTTTACGGGGTGACCATGGAGAAGCCCGGCATCTCAAAGGTGGTCTCGGTCAAATTTGACAACAGTTAACATTATCTGGTTATAACCGATGCTCAGAATATGCCAAATAAAAGACCATCAGGTGTCCGATTGTTCCGGAGAACAGGGACCCATCTGGGTATACACCAATCCCAGCGAGCAGGAAAAAAAGCATCTGGTAAATGAACTGAAGATCGACGAGCACACCCTGGCCTCGGCCCTGGACCCCGATGAGTTATCGAGGCTGGAATTCGAGCCGGATCATGCGGCCCTGATATTCAAACGGCCCAAGAACTACTCCTCCCAGGACGAACTTCTGTTCAAGGTGTCATCGGTCGGCCTATTCCTTTTTAAGGACCGGCTGATCGTGGTGATGCCGGAAGAGGCTCCGCTGTTCGAGGGAAAACAGTTCCAGCGGGTGGCGTCCCTGAACGACCTGTTGCTTAAGTTGATCTACCGATCCATCTTTCATTACCTGGAGCACCTGAAGATAATAAACATGATAACCGATTCTTTGGAGGACAAGATCAGCTCCTCCATGGAGAATAAATACCTGCTCAACCTGTTCACCCTGGAGAAGAGCCTGGTCTATTACCTGAATGCCATCAACTCAAATTCCATGCTGATAGAAAAACTCAAGACCAATGCCGCCAAGATCGGCTTCTCGCCCGAGGGGCTGGAATTCCTGGACGACATCATCATCGAGAACAACCAGTGCTACCGTCAAGCCGAAATATATTCCAACATCCTGGCCAGCATGATGGACGCCAGAGCCTCCATCGTCAGCAACAACCTCAACGTGCTGATGAAGACCCTGAACATCATCACCATCGGCATCATGGTGCCCACCTTCGTGGTCAGCGCCTTCTCCATGAACGTCGGCATCCCCCTTTCCTGGCACCCGTCGGCCTTCTGGATGGTGATGGGACTGGCCCTGGTCTCGGTGGTGGCCTTCATGCTGTTCTGGCGCTTCAAGAAGTGGTAGCCGTGCCCCTGATCAAAAGCATCCGGGACGGCCTGAATAAGACCCGGATGGGCATCTGGCAGAAAACGGTCGGCGTTATCACCGGAAAAAGATCGCTGTCACCTCAGGAACTGTCGGAACTGGAAGAGCTTCTTATCCTTTCTGATGTCGGGGTGGAGGCCGGGGAAAGGCTGATCAACGCTGTCAGGAACGGCCAGAGCGACCAAACGGCCATGGAACGGCTGAAGGGCGAGATGCTGGGGATCCTGTCCCTAAATTCAAATTTCAAATTTCAAATTTCAAAATACGAAAATAAACCCCAGGTATGGTTGATCATAGGGGTCAACGGGTCGGGCAAGACCACCTCCATCGCCAAATTGGCGCATTACCTGAAAGAACAGGACCGGCGGGTGATGCTGGCCGCCGGGGATACCTACCGGGCGGCCGCCATCGAGCAGCTTAAAAAATGGGCCGACCGGCTGGGGGTCGAGTTCATCGGCAGTAAAACCGGGGCCGACCCGGCCAGCGTAGCCTACGATGCGGTGGAATCGGCCGCGGCCAGAAAGGTCAGCCATCTTTTGATAGATACCGCCGGCAGATTGCATACCCAAAAGCATCTGCGGGACGAGCTGGGCAAGATATACTCCACCATAGGCAAAAAGCTGCCGGGGGCCCCGCATCTGACCCTGTTGGTACTGGATGCCACCACCGGACAGAATGCCGTCAGCCAGGCCAAGCTGTTCTCGCAGGCTGCCAAGATCGATGGTATAATACTCACCAAATTAGACGGCACCGCCAAGGGCGGCATAGTGCTGGCCATTGCCATGGAGCTGAAGATCCCGGTTTTTTTCACCGGAGTGGGGGAGGGTCTGGATGACCTGCTGGCTTTCGAACCGGCTGCTTTTGTGGATAGCCTGCTGGAGGGATAGCCGGGTTTTAAAGCATTTGAATATTGACATTATCTTGATAATGGGATATATTTACCATACCTTCGGGGCGGGGTGAGATTCCCCGATCGGCGGTAGGTCCGCAAAATAAGCCTGGCGGACAAAGCCCGCAAATCCATCATGGATCGACCCGGTGAAATACCGGGGCCGACGGTCCCTCCACAATACCCATAATTAACTGCTCTTTCAGTGGTTGAGCGGAGGGGAAAGTCCGGATGAAAGAAGGTTTAACGGGGCCTGAATGCAAGCAGCGTTCTTGCGTAAGGGCTGTCTGTTTTGATTTCCCCGAAGGAGTCTTTTAGGCTTATTCGGGGTTTTTATTTGTCAATGCGTGAGCCAGATGGAAGAACATAAGCGATACATGATGATGGCCCTGGAGCTGGCGGCTAAGGCCAAAGGCCGGACCTGGCCCAATCCCATGGTGGGGGCGGTCATCGTAAAAGGGCATCAAGTCGTAGGGCAGGGGTATCACCAAAAGGCCGGACTGGTGCATGCAGAGATTGAGGCCCTGGCCCAGGCCGGGGATCAGGCCGGGGGGGCCATCCTGTATGTCAACCTGGAGCCCTGCTGCCACAGCGGAAAAAGGACCCCGCCCTGCACCCAGGCCATCATTGGGGCCGGCATCAAAACCGTAGTGTACGGGATGGATGATCCCAACCCCAATGTCAATGGAAAGGGAGCCGAAGAACTCAAAAAAGCCGGAATCGAAACGATAGGAAAAGTGATGGAAAAAGAAGCCCAAGGGTTGAACGAAGTTTACCGGAAATACATGATCACCGGGTATCCCTTTACGGTTCTTAAGATGGCTTTAAGCCTGGACGGCAGGATCGCTATCCATAATGGGGAATCGCGTGGGCTGTCGTCGAAGGAATCCCTTGAACTGGTGCATAAACTGCGGCTGGAATCGGAGGCCATCATGGTGGGCAGCGGCACGGTGATTAAGGACGATCCCGATCTGACAGTCCGGCTGGTGGACAACCCCGACAATAAACAGCCCACCAGGTTCGTGGTCGACAGCACTCTAAAGAGTCCAACCAACTCCAAAGTCTTTGATCAATCCATTGCCAAGACGGTGATGATAACCACCGACCAGGCTGATCCCAGCAGGAAAGCGGAACTGGAAAAGAAAGAAATAGAGATCTGGACAATCCGGGCCCTGCCGGACGGAATGGTGGACATAAAGGAACTGCTGCGCCAGATGGGGCTTCATGAATACTGCAACCTCCTGGTCGAGGGAGGCAGCGGCCTGGCCACGTCATTTTTAAAAGCGGGGCTGGTCGACAAGCTGAGCCTCCTTTATACGCCCACTATCATCGGGGGGGACGGGGTCCCGCCTTTCGGCCAGCTGGGTCTGAAAAACATCGCCGAGGCCTTCAAGCTTCGCGATCTGAAGGCCCGGCCGGTGGGCGATGATATTTTAGTCGAAGCCTACCCGGCGAGGGATTGATATGTTCACCGGACTGATAGAGCAGATAGGCACCATCAAGGCCCTTAAAAATGCCGGGCATTCGGCCCAGATCGATATTGCGGCCGAGTGGTCCGGCCTGGTTTTGGGGGAGAGCATCGCTGTCAACGGGGCCTGCCTGACCGTGGCCAGGATGATCGCCGGGGGGTTTTCCGCCGACCTCAGCCGGGAGACCATCAGTAAAACTTCGTTTTCCGGGATCAAGATCGGTGCTCCGGTCAATCTGGAAAGGGCCCTGAAGTTAGAGGACAGGTTTGGCGGCCATTTTGTCTCCGGGCATGTGGACTGCACAGCAAAGATCTCCAAGATCATCCTCCGTCCGGGCGGCACCGAGATCAAGATATCGATAGGCTTGGGGCATTCAAAATACATAATTGACCAGGGCTCGGTGGCGGTGGACGGCATCAGCCTGACGGCATCGCGCAAAGAGCCCGACGGATTCTGGATAGCCGTCATTCCCCATACCCTGGAACATACCAACCTGAAATTCCGAAAAACCGGGGACCAGGTAAACCTGGAGTTTGATATGATGGTCAAATATACCGAATCAATAATAAAAGGGAAGCGATAATTCAACCACAAAAGGCGCAAATCAAAACCAAGAAATATATCTTGTGATCGATGTGCTTTATGTGGCTAAATTCGGAATGTTATTTTATAAGGAAACGATGAGCGGTAAATTTAAATTCAACTCCATTTCCGAGGCCATCCGCGATACCAGAGCCGGCAAAATGATCATAGTAGTGGACGATGAGAACCGCGAGAACGAGGGGGATCTGGTGATGGCGGCGGCCAGGGTGACCCCGGCAGCGGTGAATTTTATGGCCAAAGAGGGGCGGGGGCTGGTCTGCGCCTCGCTCTCCCGGCAGAGGCTGGAACAACTGGATCTGGGGCCGATGGTGGAGCGCAACACCGCCAAGCTGGGGACCAATTTCGCGGTATCGGTGGATGCCGTGAAAGGCACCACCACCGGCATCTCCGCCCATGATAGGGCCTCCACCATCAAAACCCTGATCCATCCCAAGACCCGGCCGTCCGACCTGGCCCGGCCCGGCCATGTTTTTCCGCTGATGTCGGCCGAGGGCGGGGTGCTGCGGCGGACCGGACATACCGAAGCGGCCCTGGACCTGGCCCGGCTGGCCGGACTGTATCCGGCCGGGGTCATCTGTGAGGTCATCTCCGACGACGGTACCATGGCCCGGGGAGCAAAACTGTTTGCCTTCGCCGCCAGGCACAAACTGAAGATCATCACCATCAAGGATCTGATAGAATACCGCCGGAAGAAGGAAAAATTGGTGATGCCGGTGCTGGAGACCAAGCTGCCCACCAAATACGGCCAGTTCCGGCTGGTGGTCTACGAAGACATGATTGAGAATTACCATCATCTGGCCCTGGTAAAAGGGGCGGTCAGGGGCCGGAAAAATATCCTGGTGCGGGTGCATTCCCAGTGCCTGACCGGGGACATTCTGGGCTCCAGCCGCTGCGACTGCGGCGACCAGCTGGCGGCGGCCATGAAGATGATCGACCAGGAGGGCCGGGGGGTCTTTTTGTACATGAGGCAGGAGGGCCGGGGCATCGGGTTGTTCAACAAGCTGAAGGCCTATAAGTTGCAGGACCAGGGGATGGACACCATCGAAGCCAACCTGGCCCTGGGCTTCGCCGCCGACGAGAGGGACTACGGCATCGGGGCCCAGATACTGGCCGACCTGGGCCTCTCCAGCATCAGGTTGATAACCAACAACCCCGATAAGATCGCCGGCCTGGAGGGCTATGGCCTGAAGATAGTAAAGCGGATCGCCATTCAGGTGCCCTGCACCCCGGCCAACGCCCGCTATATGAAGACCAAGCGCGACAAGATGGGACATCTGCTGGACAAGAATTTCTGCCTCAGCTGATCCGTTAACGGAACATTCATTATTTTAAGGAGGGTTAAAATGCCAAAGATAATCGAGGGCCACTTAAGCGCGGCCGACAAAAAATTCTGCCTGGTGGTGTCACGCTTCAACGACCTGATAAGCCAGCGCCTGGTGGACGGAGCCTTGGACTGCATAACCAGGCACGGCGGGAGCGACGCCAACGTGGAGCTGGTCTGGGTGCCGGGCTCCTTTGAGATCCCCGGGGTGGCTGCCAGGGTGGCCGCATCCAAAAAATATCAGGCGGTCATCTGCCTGGGGGCCGTCATCCGGGGCGATACCCCGCATTTCGACTATATCGCGGCCGAGGTGGCCAAGGGGGTGGCCCAGGTCTCCATGAATTCAGGGGTGCCCACGGTGTTCGGAGTGATCACCACCGACAACCTGGACCAGGCCCTGGACCGGGCCGGCAGCAAGGCCGGCAACAAGGGATGGCAGGCGGCCCTGTCGGCCATCGAGCTGACCGATCTCTACCGGAAGATATAAGGAACAGATGGGCTCCCGAAGAAAATCAAGAGAGCTGGCCCTGCAGGCCCTGTACCAGGTGGACCTCACCGGGGACTTGGCGGAGAAGGCGTTGTATGACCTTAAACACCGGAATCCAGAGGATCCTGAAATGGTCGAGTTTTCAGGGGTCCTGGTCAATGCCGTGATCACCAACCTGGACAGCATCGATCGGGTCATCATCAAAGCGGCCCAGAACTGGACCATGGACCGCATGGCCCTGATCGACCGGAATATCATCCGTCTGGGGGTGGCTCAATTGCAGCATCTTGAGGAGCAGGTGCCCCCCAAGGTGGCCATCGACGAATCCATCGAACTGGCCAAGAAGTTCGGGGACGAGGAATCCGGGCGCTTCATAAACGGAGTGCTGGACAAGATATTCAAGGATATGGAAAAAAAGGAAAGATAAGATGCGGTGCGCCTTAATATCAGACATACATGGCAACCATGAAGCCCTGGCCGCGGTGCTGGCCGACATCAAACAAAAAGGCATCAAGGACATTTTTTGCCTGGGCGACACCGTAGGTTACGGGGCCGATCCGGCCAAGTGCCTGGCGGAGATAGGCGGGCTTACCGACCAGGTCATCGCCGGCAATCACGACCATGGGGCGGTGGGCCTGCTGGATCTTTCCAGCTTCAATCTTAATGCCCGCAAAGCGGCGGAGTGGACGGGGAAAAAACTAACCTCGGGGGAAAGAGACCTCCTTAAAAAACTACCCCTGAATCTAAAGGCCAGCATTCAGGGAAACGAAATGCTGATGGTCCACTCCACTCCCAATAAGCCGGAGGACTGGCATTATATCCTGTCGCTGGATGAGGCCGAATACCAGTTTGAAAAATTTGGCGAAAGGCTTTGTTTTGTCGGCCATTCCCACCAGCCCATATTCTGGGAATGCGACGCCCATGGCAAGTGTAGCATCGCCGGCAGGGAGTACGTTCACCTGGAGAGGGACCGGAGATATATAATCAACGTGGGCAGCGTGGGGCAGCCCAGGGACGGCGACCCCAGGGCCACCTATGCCATCTGCGACGGGGAAAGAATGGAAGTGGCGATACGGCGGGTGGAGTACGATATCAAATCCGCCCAGGAAAAGATAATCCGGGCCGGTTTGCCGGCCCGCCTGGCCGAACGCCTGTCAACCGGGATCTAACGGGGGATATCGCAGCCATGTCAACCGCCATAGCCATAATAATACCGCATCACAACGGCCAACAGATGCTGGCCGACTGCCTGTGTTCCCTGGCCAAGACCGAATATGATAATTACCGCATCTACCTGGTGGACAATGCTTCGCGGGACGGAAGCCCCCAATGGGCCAAACAGAACTATCCCCAGATAGAACTGATCTCCTCCCAACAGAACCTGGGATATGCCGGCGGCTGCAACCTGGGCATCCGTTCCACCACCGAAAGATATATCGTTCTCCTGAACAATGACACCGAGGTCAAGCCGGACTGGCTGAGCAAGCTGTCCTCCGAACTTGACCAGGACGATACCATAGCTGCGGCCCAGCCCAAGATCCTGTGGCTGAAGGACCGGACCCGGTTTGATTATTCCGGCGGGGCCGGAGGCATGATGGATATCTACGGATTTCCCTATTGTCTGGGCCGGCTGTTCGACTGTAAGGAGAAGGATCTGGGGCAGTACGACCATAATCAGAAAGATATCTTCTGGGCCTCGGGATCGGCCTCCATATACCGCCGGAGCGTGCTGGACAAGGTGGGCCTGCTGGACCAGGATTTCTTCATGCACATGGAGGAGATAGATCTGGCCTGGCGGATGCACCTGGCCGGGCACCGGGTGATAGCCGTCCCCGGGTCGGTGATCTATCATTTATCCGGAGGTTCCCTGCCGGCCGGCAATTTCCGCAAGATGTACCTCAATCACCGCAACAGCCTGCTGATGCTGTGGAAGAACTATTCGCTGACCAGCCTTCTGTGGGTCTGGCCCCTGCGGCTGGCGCTGGAGGTGATGGCATTCTTAAAAGCCTTGACCTCCGGCAATCTGGAGTGGGCCCGGGCCATTGTCCAGGCGGGTTTATGGATGGCGGAAAACCCGCGGCTGGTCTGGAAAAAACACCGGGAGGTCCAGAGATTAAGAGCCGCCAGCGACAGCAGGATCAGGGCTAAAATGTACCAGGGCAGCATAGCTGTCAAGTATTTTCTTCAGGGTAAACGCACTGCCAACGATTTATGAAATGAAATGAGAGAAAATATAAAGAAGGCCTCCCTGCTGATTCTGAGGATAATCATCAGCCTGGGCTTGATCGGTTGGATCATGCTGAAAGTTGATAAGCGGCAATTGCTGGAATCATTCCGGTCCCTGAACGTCTGGCTGTTGCTGTCATCGCTGGCCGCCTATTTCGTGGTCAATGCCATCTGCGCCTGGCGCTGGCAGCTCTTGCTGACGGCCCGGGGGATAAAAAGCGGATACGGGACGCTTCTGCGGTACTTTTTGAACGGCCTGTTCTTCGGCAATTTCCTGCCCACCACCGTGGGGGGCGACCTGGCCCGGGCCTACCTGGTGGCCGACGATTGCGCCAGCAAGTCCGAGGCCCTGGCCTCGGTGCTGGTGGACCGCTTCATCGGGCTTTTCGGGGTGATCATCACCGGCATAGCGGGGCTGATCCTGGTGGCCAAGGGCGGCCAGGAGATCAGCCTGCTGCAGGGCATGCTGATCGGCATCGTGGCGGCGCTGTTGTTCGTGGTTTTATTTTTGAACAAATCATTGGTAAAAAAGTTCCGCTGGCTTTTTAAGCTTCCGCTGATGGAAAAAATTGAGCAGCAGCTGATAGATTTCTATCATGCCATCTACGCCTACCGCACCCATAAGCGGGAGGTGTTTCTGTCCCTCTTCCTGTCCCTGATGGTTCAGGTATTTGTGGTGGTAACCGCCTACCTGATAGCCCTGTCGCTGGGAATAGGGATATCCGTGATACCGTTCTTCCTATATATGCCGGTGATCGCCGCGGTCAGCATGATCCCCCTGTCCATCAACGGCTGGGGGCTCCAGGAAGGGGCTTTCATTGTATTCTTCGGCCGGGCGGGGATAGCCCAGCCCCTGGCCCTGTCGCTGGGATTTTTATATCACCTGGTGGCCGTCGGCATCTCCCTGCTGGGCGGCCTGCTGTGGCTGATATTCGGGGGGCGCAAACCGGGCAATAACAATAAAGACAGTTCAAAGTGCGGATAATCTTTATGGGAACTCCGGGGTTTGCTGTGCCCACTCTGGAGGCCATTCATCAAAAAGGGCACCAGGTCGTGGCTGTTTTTACCCAGCCGGACCGGCCGTCGGGCCGGGGCCGCAGCATTGCCTTTTCCCCGGTCAAGCAAAAAGCCCTGGAACTGAATCTGCCGGTTTGCCAACCGGCGACATTAAAAGACACTGCGACAGTCGAACACCTTTCAAACCTCAAACCAGACGTTCTAATGGTGGTGGCTTACGGACTTAAACTTCCTGACGATATCCTGAACATCCCGAAATACGGCGCGGTCAACCTGCACCCCTCGTTGCTTCCCAAATACCGTGGGGCGGCGCCCATCAATCACGCCCTGCTCAATGGGGAGAAGTCCACCGGGGTGACCAGCATCCTAATGAACAGCAGAATGGACGCCGGGGACATCATCCTGCAGCAGGAGGTGCCGATCACTGGCGATGAAAATGCCGGGGAACTGGAAAACAGGCTGGCCGTATTGGGGGCAGACCTGATCTCCAGAAGTTTAGAAGTTCTGAAGACGGAGAACTGCGAACTTAAAAAACAGGATGAGGGCTTGGTCACTTTGGCGCCGAAACTTTCTTCTCAAGACGGACATATTGACTGGGGCCGGACCGCTATCCAGATCCAGAACCAGATCCGGGGGCTGGCCCCCAGGCCCGGGTCCTATGCCCTGTTCAAAGGGAAAAGACTAGAGATATTGAATATACTGACAAATTGCAAATTGCAAATTGTAAATTACGAATTACTGCCGGGGCAAGTAGTGGCGGCGGATAAAAACAGCGGATTGGTGGTTAAAACCCTGGACGGGGCGGTTATCTTGATGAAAGTAAAACCGCAGGGAAAAAATGCGATGAGCGGTGACGAATTCATCCGGGGATACAAGCCGCTAGTGGGGGAAAAGTTATCATGAATGGCAGCAAGAGGTTGTTTTTGGCCCTGTCCTTCGTCAGCCTGGCCATCCTGGGCAGCGGGGTGATGCTGTTTTTCTGGCTGGTGATGCCGCGCCTGCAGATGCTGTCGGAATGGATGTTCTATGCCGCCGGCGCCGCGGCAGCATTGTTCCTGCTGGTGGTAAGCGGCGGGCTGTTCCTGCTTTTCCTGTCGGCCATAACCGAAAGGGATTTCCTGTTTCCCCACGGCAAAAAACAGGTGACGGTCAAAGTGCTCTACCCCATAAACCTTTTCCTGGGATTTCTGCTGGGCATCGGCCGGGAGAGGGTGGGGGAGTCTTTCGTCGAATTCAACAATGCCCTGGTCCGGGCCACCAGAAAGCGGATCGATCCCGGCCGGATGATGATATTGCTGCCGCACTGCCTGCAGCTGAGCGACTGTCAATATCGGGTAACATCGGATATCGGCAACTGCCGGAGATGCGGTAAATGTGCCATCTCCAAACTGGCCGAGCTTTCTGAAAAAATCAACGCCAGGATCGCAGTGGCCACCGGCGGAACCCTGGCCCGGCGGTTGATCGTGGAGATCAAACCGACCCTGATACTGGCGGTGGCCTGCGAACGGGACCTGGTCTCGGGGATCCTGGATGCCTACCCCATCCCGGTCTACGGCATTTTGAACCAGCGCCCCCACGGACCATGTAACAACACCACGGTGGACATGGAAAAGGTCAAGGCGGGCTTTGTCTCCCTGCTGGGAAAGGAAATTTAAGTGACGGCCAGAGAAACCGCTCTCAAAATACTGTCGGCCATAGATCAGAATACCGAGTTCAGCGACAGCATATTGAGAAAATATTTCAGCCAGGCCGGGCTTTCCCGGGTCGACCAAAACCTGGCCAGGGAATTGGTGTCAGGGGTGCTCAGGCATAGGGCCAAACTGGACTGGCTGCTGGATGGGTCGCTTAAAAGGGGCCTAAAATCACTTAATGCATTGGAAGCCAATATATTGCGGTTGGGGCTGTATCAGGTTGCATTTTTGGATAAAATCCCGGCATTTGCAGCGGTAAATGAAAGCGTTGAACTGGTTAAACGCTTTGGCCGGAAAGAGATAATTGGCTTGACAAACGCCGTCCTGCGGGATATAATTAGGAACAAAAAATATCTGAAAAAACCCGATACCGGGGATAAAGTTAAAGATGCCGGCGTCGAATATTCCCATCCGGAATGGCTGATCGAAAGATGGGTCAAGCAATTGGGCTGGGATGATACCCTAAAGATATTAGAATTCAATAATTCTCCGGCCCCGGTGATCATAAGGGCCAACCGTCTGAAGGCCCCGGCCGAAAATTTATTCGAACAACTTGAGGCTGGGGGGTTTGGGCCGAAATGCCTGGAAATCATTCCCCAGGCCATAGAAATAGACAACCCTTCCGGACTGGTTGATAATGAATTATTTGTCCGGGGGCAGTTCTATTTTCAGGATTCCAGCGCCCAGGCGGCGGGGATGCTTTTTGGGGCCAAAGAGGGCGACAGCATTTTAGACCTGTGCGCGGCTCCGGGGGGCAAGGCAGGGCTGGCCCTGGAGCAGGCCGACGGCCGGGCGGATATGTTCGCCCTGGACCGAAGTTTCCGGAAATTGCCCAGGGTCAGAGAGAATTTTATCCGGCTGGGCTTGGATTCATGGTATTTGATCAACGGAGATGCCGTTGATATAAAATTCAAGACCGCTTTCGATCTGGTCTTGGCCGATGTGCCCTGCACCGGGCTGGGCGTCATTAGGCGGAGGCTGGACCTGCGCTGGCGGATCAGGGAGGCCGATATCCAGCGGATGGCCGGGCTGCAGAGCCTGATCCTGGAGAATGCCGCAGGGCTGGTCAAGCCTGGCGGGGCGGTGGTATACAGCACCTGCACCCTGACCCCGGAGGAGAACCAGGATCAGATAAAGGGATTTTTGACCCGCCATCCCGAATTCTGGCTGGACCCGGCCGAAAAATACCTTCCGGCAGTGCTGTGCCAAAACGGTTTTCTGGCCGCCTGGCCGCAGCTCCATCAAATGGACGGGGCCTTTGCCGCCCGTTTAATAAAAAACAAAAACATATAAAACCAATCCAGGAGAAAGTGATGCCGATATACGAACAGACCAGCAACAAGAAGAACGTATGGGTGGCGATCCTATCGGGGGCCCTGTCCGGCCTGATCACCACCATTTTATTCTGGGCTTTTATCCAGCCGATCCTGGAGATGTCCGAGGTGCCCGATGTCACCGGCAAGAAGGTCGAGATCGCCAAATCGCTGCTGGAGGGCCGCGGATTCCGGGTGTACGAGGAGACGGCCATCAGCGATCCCACCGTGCCGGACGGGACGGTCAGCAAGCAGGATCCGGTGCCGGGCAGCAAGGTCCGCAAAGGGTGGACGGTCAAGGTGTGGCCCAACAGCGCCGGGGCCGAAGTGCCCAATATGAAGAGCCTGCCTCTGGCCCAGGCCACGGTGGTGCTGCAGCAGTCCGGGCTTAAGCTGGGACAGGTGATAATGCAGCCCTCCGACTCGGTGGAGAAGGACGGGGTGATATCCAGCAATCCGGTGTTCGGGCTGAAGGTGTCCAAGGACAGCGCGGTGGACCTGATAGTCAGCGCCGGGGCCGGAGAGGTGGCGGTGCCCTCGGTGCGCGGCTGGGGCCGGTCCCGGGCCCAGGAGATGATCAAGCAGGCCGGCCTTAACGTGGGCGGCATCCGATATGTCTACGACGAGGAGCAGGATCCGGGCCTGGTGATCAGGCAGGATCCCTCGCCGGGATCCAAGGTCGCCAAGGGCTCCAATGTCAACCTCTGGATAAGCACCGACGTCGAACCGGAATAATAAATGCCTAAATTTTTCAAAAAACTTCCCCGGCTTTGGCGTAATGTGATCTGGGTGCTGCTGGTCTTTCTGGGCGGATTTCTGCTGGCCAACTTCGTGCTGATGCCGCTGATCGTCCGCCAGGGCTCGGTGGTGGAGGTGCCCGATGTCCGGGGCATGAATATCAAGCAAGCCCAGGAGATCCTGCAGGCCCGGGAGCTGGAACTGGTGAACGCCGGCTGGCGCTATGATGCCGCTCTGCCCGACAGCTCCATCATCTCCCAGGACCCCGAGCCCAGGATGATGGTCAAGAAAAGACGCAAGGTGCGGGTGATCATCAACCGGGGGGAGGAGAAGGTCTCGGTGCCCTATCTGGCCGGGCTCTCATCGGTGCGGGCCATCAACCTGATCGACCGGCTGGGGCTGGCGGTTAACGAGGTGGACAGCATCTCCAGCGATTCCATCGCCCTGGGCTGCGTGGTATCCTCCAGTCCGGCGGCCGGGACCCTGCTGGCCAAAAGGAGCGCCATCAAGCTCACCATAAGCAAGGGTTCCACCGGCAAGATGCTGATGCCCGACCTGGTGGGCCGCAAGCTGGCCGAGATCCAGGGCCAGCTGGTGGGCCAGGGCCTGGTGATAGGCCAGATCAAGTACATCTCCGGCCAGGCTCTGGAGCCGGGGACCGTCATGCTGCAGGCCCCCCAGCCCGGTTTCGTCATCAAGCAGGGCGATACCATCAATATCGCGGTCAGCACCCAGTAGGCACGGACAAGCTAAATTCTATGAAAATGCATAATTTTTTTTGACAGGATTTACAGGATGATCAAAGTTTTGCATAATGGTCATTTACAGAATGTTAAATCCGGTAAATCATGTTAATCCTGTCTGATTTGGTTCCGGCTTGCCCGCCCCGCAAAGACGGTGGCCCGGGTTGGGAATGACGGATATGATCAAGATCGCAGCTTCACTGCTGTCGGCGGATTTTGCAGATCTTAAAAGCGAGATCAGATCAGTGGAACAGGGCGGGGCCGACTGGCTGCACCTGGACGTGATGGACGGGCACTTCGTTCCCAACCTCACCTTCGGGCCTTTCATCGTGGAAGCCATTAAAAAGATCTCCCGGCTTCCGCTGGATGCACATTTGATGATCAGCGACCCCCTGAAATACGCTCCGGAGTTCGCCAGGGCCGGGGCCGATTACATCACCATCCACGCCGAGGCCATCGATGACCTGCCGGCAGCGGTGGAGCATATCAAAAGGCTCGATGTCAAGGTGGGTCTGTCGGTCAACCCGGAGACCCCGCTGGACAAGGCCCTGCCGGCCATAGAAGGGATAGACCTTTTCCTGGTGATGAGCGTCCATCCCGGATTCGGCGGGCAGAAATTCATGCCGGAGGTGCTGAACAAGGTCCGGCAGTTGTCCGCCCTGAAAAAGCAGGGAAAGACCAAGGCCATAATATCCATAGACGGGGGCATCAACCCGGAAACATCCCGGCAGGCCAGGGAGGCCGGGGCCGAGGTGCTGGTGGCCGGGGCGGCCATCTTCAAGCACCAGGACCGGGCGGCGCAGATAAAAGCCATCAGGGGGATATAATGGATCCCAACGCTTTCCGGCTGATCAGTTACGGGATGTATGTGGTCTCCAGCTTCAGGGAGGGAAAGCTGAACGGCCAGATAGCCAACACCGTCTTTCAGGTGACGGCCGAGCCGCCGTTGATGGCGGTCAGCCTCAACTGCCAGAACCTGACCAACGAGTTCATCAAGAGTTCAAAAAAGTTCTCGATCGCGGTGCTGTCCCAGGAGACGCCGCTCACCACCATCGGCACTTTCGGCTTCAAGTGCGGCCGCCAGGTGGACAAGTTCAGCGGGGTCAAATACCAGGTCTGCTCCAGCGGCAACCCCAAGATACTGGACCACAGCCTGGCTCATTTCGACCTGGAGGTGGTCCAATCGGTGGAATTGGGCAGCCACACCCTGTTCATCGGGAAGGTGGTGGAATCGGAGATCCTGGCCGAGGGCCAGCCTATGACCTACGATTACTATCATAAGGTCAAGGGCGGGAAGACCCAGAAGAACGCGCCCTCCTTTGTTAGATCCTAAAATTGCCGACAATGTTCAACCACTAAAATCACCTAACCGCACGAAACACCCATCTGTTTTCGTGCATTTAGTGGGCAACGGATAGAAAGGGAGATATGCCATGAAGAAGTACACTTGCACTGTCTGCGGATATGAGTACGATCCGGCCATCGGCGATCCCGATAACGGGATACAGCCCGGGACCAGTTTCGAATCCCTGCCCGACGACTGGGTATGCCCGGTGTGCGGCGCCGCCAAGGACGCCTTTGAGCCGGAAGATTAAAACCGATACTTTTTACCACCAAGACACCAAGGCACAGAGAGAACAAAATCAAACTTGGCAACATATCGGTGATTTGATATTGGGTTTTGTTTAGCGTTTAGAATTTAAATTGAGATGATCAGAGAATTAAAGAAGAACATTTACGCCGTCGGGGTGCAGGACTGGGACCGCCGTCTGTTCGACGAACTGATCCCCCTGCCGCACGGCACCAGCTATAATTCCTACCTGATAAAGGGCAGTCAGAAGACCGCCCTGGTGGACTCGGTGGATCCGGCCAAGTATGATGAACTGCTGGCCAACCTGGCCGAGCACGATGTCAAGCAGCTGGATTACATTATCTGCAACCATGCCGAGCAGGACCATTCCGGCTCCATCGGGTTCCTGGCGGAAAAGTATCCCCAGGCGGTGGTGGTGACCAACCAGAAGTGCCAAGGCTTTCTGATCGACCTGCTGCACATCCCGGAGGGCCGGTTCCAGGTGGTCAGGGACGGGGAGACGCTATCGCTGGGCGACAAGACAGTTGAGTTCATCCTGGCGCCCTGGGTGCACTGGCCGGAGACCATGTTCAGCTATCTGAGGGAGGACAAGGTCCTCTTCTCGGGAGACTTTTTGGGCTCACACCTGGCCACCACCGATATCTTCGCCTGCGACGATACGGTGCTGGAGGGCGCCAAACGGTATTATGCCGAGATCATGATGCCCTTCCGCCCCTCCATAGTCAAGCACCTGCAGAAGCTGGACAGCATGGATCTGGAACTGATCGCCCCCACCCACGGTCCGGTCTACAAAAAGCCGTTCCATATCGTGGAGGCCTACAGGGATTGGAGCTCGGAGAATGTCAAAAACGAAGTGGTGATATCCTGGGTCTCGATGCACGGCAGCACCGAGGCCATGGTCAAGCATCTTACCGAGGCCCTGGTCAAAAAAGGCATCGCCGTCAAACCGTTCAATTTGACCAAGACCGACCTGGGCGAACTGGCCGCCTCGCTGGTGGACGCCGCCACGGTCATTCTGGCCACCTCCACCGTCCTGGTGGGGCCGCATCCCCAGGGGCTGTATGCCGCGGCGCTGGTGGGGGCCTTAAGGCCCAAGACCAAGTTTCTGGGCATCATCGGATCATACGGCTGGGGCAGCAAGGCGGTGGAGACAATAAAATCACTGCTGACCAACGTCAAGGCCGAACTGCTGGAGCCGGTCTACATCAAGGGCGCACCGCGTAAAGAGGATTTCGAGGCCTTGGATAAGCTGGCCGAGGCGGTCTTCGAGAAGCATAGATCTTTAGGGCTGTTATAAGTGTTTGACTGTCATTGAGACCCGGAGTCTCAGAGAATAAAAATGGTGTCAAGGGGGAAGAAACCCAACCCCTGCAACCTGACCTCACCCGGTCTGCCGACCACCCTCTCCAAATTAATTTGGAGAGGGATAGCCTGCCCGCCTATAATAGTATCTTGTTAATAGCGGGGGTTAGGTCAAAGCCACGGAAACTTAGAAAAAACTTTGTGACTTGGTGTCTTGGTGGTTAAAAGGGGATCAAAAAAGCCGTGCAACGCCAAATTCCTGGCGGAACTTGAGGAATTAACGCAGTACAACTGACGGCGTTTTGTATTTACCGGAGTTGCCCACGAAACACGCGAAAATACAGTTATGAAAGATTATTTATGAAGCCATATGTCAGATATATTACTCTTTTACAGTAAAAAACCATTTCCAGCGTATACTTGTTGGTCTCTCAATAATAATAGTTTTATTGGTATACATACCGATAGGGTTACTGTTAAGGTATCTTTACAAGAAATATCTTTGGAAGATAAATAAGAAAATTATTTAGCAAGCAATGTTCGACTCATTATCAGAAAAACTCACAGGTCTGTTCAAAGATCTCACCGGAAAGGGCAAACTTTCCGAGGATAATATAAAAGAAGCCTCGCAGAAGGTCAAACGGGCCCTGCTGGAAGCAGATGTCAATTACAAAGTGGTCAAGGATTTCGTTGCGGCGATAGAAGAAAAGGCCCTGGGGGCCGAGGTGCTTAACAGTATCACTCCCGGCCAGCAGTTCATTAAAATAGTCCACGAACAATTATCCGCCACCCTGGGCACCAAGAACGAGCCCCTGCGCATGGCCTCCCAGCCGCCCACGGTGGTGATGGTCTGCGGCCTGCAGGGCTCGGGCAAGACCACCACCTGCGCCAAGCTGGCCAAGAGCCTGCTGCAGCCCGGCCGCCGGGTGATGCTGGCTGCGGCCGATGTCTACCGCCCGGCCGCCATCGAACAGCTGGAGATCCTGGCCAAGCAGGTGGGCTGCGATTTCTTTAAGAAGGACTCCGCCTACGCTGAAGCTACGGCGGATAAATCCACCGACGTGGTGGACATCTGTAGGTCAGCCCAGCACGAGGCCGTCAAGCGGCTGGCCGACTGGCTGATCCTGGACACTGCCGGGCGCCTGCATATAGACCAGCCGATGATGGAGGAGCTCAAGGCGGTCCAGGCGGCGGTCAAGCCCCATGAGGTCCTGTTGGTGGTGGACGGGATGACCGGGCAGGACGCGGTCAATATCGCCTCGCAATTCGGCCAGCAGCTGGAGCTTTCCGGCGTGATCATGACCAAGCTGGACGGCGATGCCCGGGGCGGGGCGGCCCTAAGCCTCAGGGCCGTCACCGGAAAGCCCATCAAATATATCGGACTGGGCGAGAAGCTCAACGCTTTGGAGCCGTTCCATCCCGACCGGATGGCCTCGCGGATCCTGGGCCTGGGCGACGTGGTGGGCCTGGTGGAGAAGGCCCAAAACGTCTTTGACCAGAAGCAGGCCGCCAAGATGGAGGAGAAGGTCCGCAAACAGAGCTTCACCCTGGAGGACTTCTCCCAGCAGATGAAACAGATCAAGAAGATGGGCTCCATGTCGGAGATAATGGCCATGATCCCCGGGGCGGCCAAACTTCCCCAGAACGCCGAGATCGACGATAAGGCCCTAAGCAGGATCGAGGCCATCATCGGCTCCATGACCCCGCAGGAGAGGAACCGCCCCCAGATCATCAACGGCAGCCGGCGCAAGCGGATAGCCTCGGGCAGCGGCACCAGCGTCCAGGAGGTCAATCGCCTGCTGAACCAGTTCGAGATGAGCCAGAAGATGATGAAGCAGATGATGAATTCAAAGGGCCGGGGCTTCAGGATGCCCAAGGGATTTTGACGGCGGTCATGCAATAGAAAACAATGGCCATACGATAGTTCAATAAAAGTAAATCAAAATAAATCAATAACAATAATCACTACAACCAAGGGAGGTGTCAAACCAAATGTCGGTATCAATCAGAATGTCCCGGGGCGGAAGCAACAAATTAGCTGCCTACAGAATCGTGGTGGCAACCACCAGGTCCAAGCTCGACGGTTCCCAGTTGGATACTTTGGGATACTATCGGCCGGCCGCCAAGCCGGTGGAAGCCCGGGTGGACCTGGAAAAGGCCCGGGAGTGGATCAAGAAGGGAGCCATTGTCTCCAGCACGGCCATGCGGGTGATCAAGCTGGCCGAAAAGCAGGCCGCCAATGACGGAGTGGATCTGAAGAAGGTGATGGTCACTTTTTCGTCAACCAAAACCAAAAAGACCCACAAGGAACGGTTGGCTGCCAAAAAGAAAAAGGATTGATGAATTATGTTGAAGGATTTAGTGGAATTCCTTTCCAAGTCCCTGGTGGACCAGCCCGAAAAGGTCAGCGTCAGCGAAGTGACCAAGAACAGCGTCACCGTATATGAACTGAGGGTGGCCAAGGAGGATATCGGAAAGGTGATCGGCAAGAAGGGCCGGACCGCCCAGTCGCTGAGGACCCTGCTGGCAGCCGCCGGAACCAAGCTGGGCAAGCGGACCTCCCTGGAGATAATCGAGTGACCGGGACGGGCTGCTCCGGTGGCAAAAAAGTGCTGGGATAAAATGATCTCCCAAGACATAAATAGGGACGACCTGGTGGTGGTGGCCACGGTGATAAAAAGCCACGGACTGAAGGGCCTGTTAAAGGTCAGGGTGGAGACGGACAATCCCAAAAGGTTCCTGCCCGGCGAGTCCCTGCTGCTGGTCCTGGCAAACAGGATCCAGGAAGCGACGGTGGAGAGTTTTACGCCCCAGAACAAATACGGACTGCTTAAGCTGGCCGAGATATCCAGCATCGAGCAGGCCGATCCCTGGCGGGGGGCGGAGCTGGCCATACCGGACTCCCGGCTGGAACCGCTGGAGCCGGGACGTTATTATACTTTTCAGCTGCTGGGGATCAGCGTGATATCCCAGGACAACCAGCAACTGGGGGTGCTGTCGCGGATCGAGGATATGCCCTCCGGCGACATCTACCTGGTCAAGGGACCGAAGGGGGAATTCTATATCCCGGCTCAGGGCGACATCATCCAGCAGATAGACCTGGATAAAAAGGTGATGGTCATCAGGGATGCGGAAGGCCTGAGGTGAAGATAGACGTATTGACCCTGTTTCCCGAGATGTTCCCCCCGGTGCTGGGACAGAGCATCATCGGGCAGGCCCAGAAGAGGGGTATCGTAAACTTCAACATCGTCAATATCCGGGATTTCGCCCACGACAAGCACCGGGTCTGCGACGACGTTCCCTACGGCGGCGGCCCGGGCATGGTGATGAAGCCGGAGCCGATATTCGAAGCGGTGGAAAAGATAAAGGCCGATCCCGACGCCAAGGTGGTTCTGCTGTCTCCCCGGGGGAAGGTATTCAATCAGGAGACCGCCCGGCGGCTGGCCGGAGAGGAGCATCTGGTATTTCTTTGCGGGCATTACAAGGACATCGACGAGAGAAACAGGAGCCTGGTGGACCTGGACATCTCCCTGGGCGACTATATCCTGTCCGGGGGGGAGCCGGCGGCCCTGGTGGTGATAGACGCCATCGTCCGGCTGCTGCCCGGGGCCATCTCCGACCCGGAGTCGGCCAACTGCGATTCCTTCGAGACCGGGTTGCTGGACCATCCCCATTACACCAGGCCCGAGGAATACCGGGGGATGAGGGTGCCGGAGGTGCTGCGTTCCGGGAACCATGCCCAGATAAAGCAGTGGCGCAGACAGCAGGCTTTGAAATTGACCCAAAGACACCGGCCCGATCTTCTGGATAAGGCCGATCTGAGCGACCAGGACGCCGCCTTTTTAAAAGAAGCGAACAATAAATAATAAAAAAATAATCAGGAGGTTTAGATCAACCATTATGAACAAGCAAGCTGTGATCAAAAGCATAGAGGCCGAGCAGACCAAGAGCGATCTTCAGGAGTTCCGGGCCGGGGACACGGTAAAGGTGCAGGTCCGGGTCATCGAGGGCGACAAGGAAAGGCTGCAGGCCTTCCAGGGGGTGGTCATCCAGAAGAGGGGCCGGGGAATTGGCGCTTCCTTCACCGTCAGGAAGATCTCCGGCGGAGTGGGGGTGGAGAGGATCTTTCCGCTTCATTCTCCCAATATCGCCGCCGTCGATGTGGTCAAGAGGGGCGATGTCCGAAGGGCCAAGCTGTTCTATCTGCGCAAACTGACCGGCAAGGCCGCCAAGGTGGCCCAGAAGAGGGAGCCCGCAGCTCCGGCGGTAAAATAGCTTCAAATGGCCAGCCGGTCCGAAGGCAATAAATTATACCTGTTCGACAGTTCATACCGACGGCAGGGTTATAAACTTATCGCCGGAGTGGACGAGGCCGGGCGGGGTCCGCTGGCCGGGCCGGTGGTGGCCGCCGCAGTGATCCTTAGGGGAAAAGCCGTTCTGCCGGGCATCGACGATTCCAAGAAGCTTAGCCCAAAGCAGCGAGAGATCGCCTTTAAACTGGTGCTCGAAAGCTCTCTGGCGGTGGGCGTCGGGATCGTTGCCCCCGAGGAGATCGACCGGATCAATATCCTTCAGGCCTCGCTCAAGGCCATGAATTACGCCCTATGTTGTCTTAATCTCAGGCCCGACCTGGTCCTGATCGACGGCAACAGGATCCCCCGGGGATTGCCCAAGGGCCTCAAGCCCCAAGAGGCTAGGGCGGTCATAGCCGGGGATTCCCTCAGCCTGGCCATCGCCTCGGCATCGATAATCGCCAAATGCCTGCGGGATTCGCTGATGAGGGCCCATCATGGTGATTTCCCCGGCTACGGTTTTGACAGGCACAAGGGCTACGGCACCAGATATCACATTGCCGCCCTGAACAGATACGGCCCCTGTGCCATTCACCGCAAAAGTTTTGAGCCGGTCAAATCTTTATTGGGAGCCTGAAATGAAAGAGACGCCGTCCGCCGGTAAATGGGGGGAGGAACTGGCAGTCTCTTTTTTGTCGGAAAAGGGTTATATCATAGATGAGAGAAACTGGCACTCCGGGCGGGACGGAGAGATCGACATAATAGCCCGGGACGGGCCGATCATAGTATTCATAGAGGTCAAGACCCGGTTCTCGGAAAAATACGGCCAGCCGGTCCAGGCTGTGGGAATAAGCAAACAGAGGCAGATCGGCCGGCTGGCCAAGAAATACCTGTACCTGAAAGACCTTTATGGAAAAGCCGACTGCCGTTTCGACGTGGTGGCCATAAAATTTACCGGTGGGAAAAAGATAATTGAGCACATCGAGGACGCTTTCCGTATCAATCCCAGATGATTGGTGAAGATGGTAGTTGTAGTCCTTCCGGCTTATAATGCCTCCAGAACGCTGGCCGATACCTACCGGGAGATACCGCTGTCCGTGGTGGACAAGGTGATCCTGGTGGATGATGCCAGCAACGACCAGACGGTGTCGGTGGCCCGCGAACTGGGCATCGAGACCCATCTCCACCAGAGCAACCGGGGCTACGGCGGCAACCAGAAGACCTGCTATAAAAAGGCCCTGGAGCTGGGGGCCGACATCATCATCATGCTGCACCCCGATTACCAGTACACCCCCAAGCTGATACCGGCCATGATCGATCTGATAAGGTCCGGGGAATACGACGTGGTGCTGGGCTCCCGAATACTGGGGGGCAAAGCCATCCAGGGCGGCATGCCCCGCTATAAGTACTATGCCAACCGGCTGCTGACCATGATCCAGAACATCCTGATGGGACAGAAGCTTTCGGAATACCACACCGGATACCGGGCCTTCAGCCGGGTGGTGCTGCAGAGGGTAGGTTGGCAATCCAACAGCGATGATTTTGTGTTCGACAATCAGATGCTGTGTCAGATACTGTTCCATGGTTTCCGGGTGGCCGAGGTGACCTGCCCCACCAAATATTTCAAGGAGGCCTCCTCGATAAATTTTTTCCGCAGCCTGGGGTACGGCGCAGGATGCCTAAAAACGGCCCTGCTGTACCGCCTGAATAAATGGAATATCATCCGATCGGATCTATTCAAATGCTGTCAAAACTGATATCCTCGGCGGTGCTGGGCATAGACGCCTATCCGGTGGAGATCGAGACCGATCTGGGCTCCACCATTCCCGGATTTGCCATGGTGGGCCTGCCGGACAACGCGGTCAAGGAATCCCGGGAACGGGTGGAGAGCGCCATAAAAAATTCCAGCTTTGTCTTTCCCCTGAAACGGATCACCATCAACCTGGCGCCGGCCGACATTAAAAAAGAGGGATCGGCTTTCGATCTTCCCATCGCCCTGGGGATCCTGGCGGCCCACGAGCAGGTGCTGGGCGACGACTTCGACAAGATCGCCATACTGGGCGAGCTATCCCTGGACGGCAGTCTGCGGCCGGTGCGGGGCAGCCTGCCGATAGCGGCGGCCATGAGGGATGCCGGGTTCAAGGGGCTGATGCTGCCGGCCGCAAATGCCCAGGAGGCCGCCATCGTGGAGGGGATAGAGATCTATCCGGTTAACACCCTGAAGCAGGCGGTGGCTTTCTTCAATAAAGAGACCGTGATAGAGGCCCACCGGGTCGACCTGGACAGGATCTTCAGCGACAGCGCAGTTTACCCGGTGGACTTCTCCGATGTCAAGGGCCAGGCCCATGTCAAGAGGGCCCTGGAGGTGGCGGCCGCCGGCGGCCACAATATCCTGATGATCGGACCGCCGGGGTCCGGCAAGACCATGCTGGCCAGGAGGCTTCCCACCATTCTGCCCAGGATGTCCCTGGCTGAAGCCCTGGAGACCACCAAGATCCACAGCGTGGCCGGCCTGCTGCCGGTCAATTCGGCCCTGGTGGCCACCAGGCCTTTCCGGACCCCGCACCACACCATCAGCGACGCCGGACTGATCGGCGGGGGCGCCCATCCCCGGCCGGGCGAGGTCTCCCTGGCCCATCACGGGGTGCTGTTCCTGGACGAGCTGCCGGAGTTCAACAAGAACGTGCTGGAGGTGATGCGCCAGCCGCTGGAGGACGGGAAGGTGACCATATCGCGGGCGGCCATGTCCCTGACCTTTCCGGCCTGGTTCATGCTGGCCGCCGCCATGAATCCCTGTCCCTGCGGGTATTACACCGACCCCAACCACGAGTGCAACTGCAGCCCCCAGAGCATTCAAAAATACATGTCCAAGGTCTCCGGCCCGCTGCTGGACAGGATAGACATCCATATAGAAGTGCCGGCCCTCAAGTACCAGGAGCTGACCCAAAAAGAACCCGGGGAATGCTCCGGGGCCATTCAATCCAGGGTCGACCAGGCCCGGGACGTACAGCTTAAAAGGTTTCAGGGCCGGAAGAACATCTTCTGCAACGCCCATATGCAGTCAAAAGATATCCGTAAATTCTGCACCATCGATGAATCCAGCGATGAAATGCTGCGCAATGCCATCAACAAATTCGGCCTGTCGGCCAGGGCCTACGACCGGATACTCAAGGTGTCGCGCACCATTGCCGATCTGGACGGGTCGGAAAACATCTCCCAGGCCCAGATAGCCGAGGCCATACAATACCGCAGCCTGGACCGGAACGTGTGGGGCCAGTGAAATATTCAATCTCACAATACAAGGAGCAGTAAATGCAAAAAGGTATCCTATCCATAACGGCGGCGCTGTTGATAATGTTGTCAATGATCTCCTGCGGCGGGAAAAAGGCGGTGGCCAAACTTGATGCCGAGGACACTTTTGCCAGGGGCATGGAATTTTTCAACCGGAAGAAATATGTGGATGCCATAGACGATTTCAAAGAGATCGTATATAACTACTCCGGCACCAGGGTGGCCGCCGAGGCTTCGTATTACCTGGGGGAATGTTATTTTAACACCAAGGATTATGCCACGGCGGTTGACGAGTACCAGCATTTGACCTCCGACTATCCTTCCAGCCCCATGGCCGAAAAGGGCCTGTATCGCATGGCTTACGCTTATTACAAAATGTCGCCCAACTATGCCCTGGACCAAAGCGAGACCGCCGAAAAATCCAAAAGCACTTTGCAGTTGTATTTTGAGCGCTACCCGGAGGGCCAGGAGGACGCCCAGAAGCTGCTGCTGCAGGTAAACGAAAAACTGGCTCATAAGGATTACGAGTCAGGCTTGATATATTTCAAGATGAAACAATATTCTCCGGCCCAGATATATTTCCAGGGCGTCATAAAAGATTATCCCGGCACTTCCTGGGCCGGGAAATCGGGCCAGATGCTGCTGCAGATCGAACCGCTGCTGAAAAAAACGGCCCCGGCAAAACCTGAGCCTGCGGCCGACAGCACCAAGAGCGACCAGACCGACTAGGCCAGCTACATGGCGGTGATCAAAAATAAAATAAAAAAAATCGGGATCTTCGGGGGCACCTTCGATCCCATCCATTACGGACACTTGATAGCCGCCCAGAGCGCCCTGGAGACCCTGGGGCTGGACCGGCTGATATTCGTCCCGGCCGGGAAGCCCCCGCATAAATGCAGCTGGAAGATATCCCCGCCCGCAATAAGATTTAAAATGGTCAAGCTGGGCATTATGGGCAATAAGTATTTTACTGCTTCAGATATCGAGCTGGCGTCCGACTGCGCCTCGTATACCGTAGAAAGCCTGAAGAAGTTAAAAAAAATGTTCCCCGGTTCAGAATTATACCTATTGATCGGCCTGGATCAGGCCTTGGCCCTATCCGCCTGGAGGAAGCCCGAGGAGATATTAAAAATATGCCAAGTGATGGTTATGTCCCGGCCCGGATACAGTCCTGTGGAGGTTGAGAGCAAATGGAGGAAGGAGACGGGTTTTCTGCCGGTCCCGCTTATCGAGATCAGCGCTTCAGATATCCGGGGGAGGATCTTTCGCGGTGCCAGCATAGAATACCTGGTGCCCCCCAGTGTCCGACAATACATCCAGCAGCAGGGGCTCTATAAAGATAAATGACGGATTTGCGAGATAAAACGATGGACTCCCAGAATAATAATTCTCCATCATCAATTTCATTCTGGCAAAATCTGACCGACAAGATGGATTTTGCCAAAAGCCGCCCGGCCATCCGGCCGGGATGCGAGGAGGCCCGTTTTATCAGCCGCGACGGCAAAGAGTTTTATGTTCTGAAATCCCCCGGCGGAGTGGGCTATATCCGCCTTTCAGTCAAGGATCATTTCCTGTTCACACTGCTCGACGGCAGCCGGACGGTCCAGGAGGTCCTGGTGGAGTATTTCAGGAAATACGGCGCCCTGGCCTTCTCCAGGCTGGGGACCCTGGTACAGGAGCTCTTCAAAGGGGGCTTTCTTTCCGAAAGCCCGAGATCTTTCTACCGCAGGCTTCTCAAGAGGATCAAACTTGACAAACCACTGGTCAAGCTTATTGATCTCTTAAAATCGCTGCCCCGGCGGCAGTGGCCGATTGCAAATCTGGACACCGGCATCACCTGGCTGTATGAAAAAGGCTTCAAACTGTTCTATTTCAGGCCGGTGCAGATAGTTGCCGCCGTCTTTTCCCTGGCAGGGTTATTCATGTTTGCCCACCTATTCAGGGCCGGAGAATACAGCCTGTTTAAATCGTCCGGCTCGGTCGTTTTGGGGCTGGCGGTGCTGGTGCTCCTCAATTACGTTTCCATTGTGGCCCATGAGCTCTCACATGCCCTGGCCTGCAAACATTACGGGCGGCGTGTCAACAGCGGCGGTGTGATCATAAATACAGTCTTTCCGTCCTTCTATGTTGATATCACGGACTCCTGGCTGCTGCCCAAGCGAAAAAGGGTTCTGATATCACTGATAGGGCCTTTCTCCCAGGCATTTATCGCCGGGGTCCTGTCGGCCGTAATAATGATATTTCCCCATCTTTTCATCAATCCGCTGCTTTATAAATTCGCCTTTCTGTCCTACCTGACGGTGTTCCTCAATCTCAATCCGTTGCTGGAGCTGGACGGATATTACGTTCTGATAGACTGGCTGGAGATCCCGGGCCTTAAGGCCAAGGCCTCCGATTTCGTCAAGAAACGGTTATGGCCTAAGATCAGGACCAGAGAGCCGTTTAGCTGGCAGGACAAGGTCTTCACGGCCTACGGCCTGGGCGCCATCATTTGGTCGGCTCTGGCCCTGGCCATCGTGGGGTATTTCTGGCGGATAAGAGCCCAGCAGATAGGGAGCCATTTATTCAACGCTACCAGCCAGCAGCTGCGCCTGATCCTTCTATTGGGAGTTGGTGTGATAATCTTGGCGGCAATGGGAGCTGCTTATAAAAAGATAAAACTTATGGCGGTCAGCCTCTGGAGGGGCTTTACCGACCTGATATATCGCAGACCGGCAGCCATGGCCGGCGCCCTTTTCTTTTTATGCCTGCTGGGCAGCTTCATTTACAGCCATATTCAAGGCTGGCCGGCCATCGCCATCTCAATCACCTTTGCCCTGGTGCTGGGGGCGCTTTCCCAGAGGGTTTATTCCTATTATAAAGGATCTTCATTGTGGCTGGTGTTGATGGGGCTTCTTCTGGCGGCCCTGGGAAGCCTATTCATAAAGATATTTCCGGTTGGCCTTCGGCCGGCCGTTTGGCTGATCGGGTCGGTGGCATTGTTTGCCGCCACCTATACCCAATTTTCCTTTTCCAGCCTGCGCCGCTGGCGGCAGTGGCAGCGGGTATTGTGGGGCGGGCTGTGGTTCGGAATACTGGTATTGCTGGGGTATTTTCACGGGATGTCCACTTGGCGGACCCTGGCCATAATGCTTTCCACCACCGCCTTTCTGATGCTGTTGTCGCTGGTGTGGCACAACATGGGCTCTTCGCTGGAATATTTTTGGATATACTTTTTGCTTGGCATCATCTCTTGGAACATCATACTTATATTTTCGCTATTCAATTTTGGTTTTCTTGCCGCGCTGCTTTTGGTGTTTGCCGTGTTTTGGCTGTATTTGATAATAAAAAGCGCCCGCTGGCTCCCGGAGAGCGCAAGCTTTGAACCGGCATCGTCCGAAAAAAGAAGGATGCGCCAGGCCGCCGTAAAGATCTACCGGATGGCAAGCAGTTATTTTGCCTCGTTTTTCGGCCAGGGGCAGGCCCGGGCGATGGACGACCGCCTTAATCTGATCATGATAGAAAAGAACTGGCCGATCCGCCTTTACGGCAACCGAAGCGAGGAACGATTTGAGCGCAGTACCGGTATAGTCGACCGGAGCCAGGCTTTCCGGGGCATGCTGGATGAAGTGTTGAATTACCTTTCCCATGAGGTGGGCGATTATTTTGCCAGGAATACAATAAAAACGGCCTATCAAAGCCTTTATTGGGAGGAGCGGGAGATAGCCCAGCAGTACTTGATGAAGGGTTCTCTGTGGGCCAGGGATATGGCTGTGGCCAATCTCAAACAGGAGAAGCGTGACGCCCAGAATGTCATTGCCGGGGTGGCAAGGTTTTGGGAATTGGGCGAAGAGGAAACAACCCTGTTCTATTCCCACCTCAAGGAGGAAAGGGTCCGTTCCGGAGAGATGATCATAAGACAGGGCGAACCGGGCGACAAGTTCTATATCATTAAATCCGGCCAGGTGGAGGTGGTAATCTCCCGCAAAGGCGAGCCCGATCTGATGGCGGCCAACCTTTCCCGCGGGGATTATTTCGGCGAGATAGCCCTGATCAAGAACGTCCCCCGAACCGCGTCGGTAAGAGCCGTGGCCGACTGCTCCCTGTTGGTTCTGGAACGGAAGGATTTCGAGTCCCTGATGGCCAGAAAGGTGGATCTGGCGGTCCGGATCGATCGGCTGATAGAGAACCGGGGCTTTCTGATAAAACTGCCGCTATTTTCCGAGTTCGCTCCGGCTCAAGTGGCTATGGCCGCCTCCCGTCTGGTTCCTGAAAGATACCACCCCGGACAACCGGTAATAATTCAAGGGGAAATTGGCGACAGTTTTTTCATCATCAAAGAGGGCCGCTTGGACGTCCTGGTGATGAAGGACGGACAGAAGAACAAGGTGGCCGAACTGGGTCCCGGCGAGTATTTTGGCGAGATAGCCTTGCTGCTTGATGTTCCTCGCACGGCCGATGTAGTGGCCGTTACGGAATGCCTGGTGCTCCGGCTCCATAAGGACGACTTTAAAAGTCTTTTAGGGGAGCAGCTGTATTTTGCCAAGAGCTTGGAGAGGACATCAAGCCGGAGGATGAGCGATACCAGGCACAAGATAAGTTTTTAGCAAGGTAAATAAAAGGCGGCGGGATATAAATTTATCTGATTTTCAGTTGATGAGCAGCAAGCATAAATTATACAATAGAAAAGCAGGCCCAAAACTTGATTATAAAGGATCTTCACACCCATACATTATATTCTGACGGGAAACTTAAACCGGAAGAAGTATGCTCCATAGCCAAGGCCAAGGGATATCTGGTGGGTATCTCCGATCACTGCGGCGAAGGGAGTTTCCAGATAAACAGCGACGACCAATTCCGGCATTACCTTCAGGCTTTGGAAAGGCTTCCGGTATTCAGATCGGCCGAGTTGGACCTGGGCACCGAGATCAGAATATCGCGGCAATTGCTGGATGAATGCGATTATCTCATCGGAGGGGTGCATTCGATCGGCGACCTGAATTTTTTTGACAGCCAGGCGCAAGTGACCGCCCCTCGGGCCATCACTGAACAGCTGTTGGACCTGATTGAAACAAAGGCCCAGCAGCACAGATTTCACATACTGGCCCATCCGGGGCTTCTCCCGTTAAAACTCAGACCGGATGCAGAAAAGATCCTGGATAACAAATGGAGCCAGCTCCTGGTGGGGCTGGCCCTGAAGTACGATTTTGCTCTGGAGATCAGTTCCCGGTGGGAACTGCCGGGATACGAAACGATACAAATTGCTTTGGAGGCCGGGGTAAGGTTTTCATTGGGTTCGGACGGCCACGACCGGGGAACGGTATGCCTATTGGACCATTCGCTGGCAATAGTGAATAAGCTAGGCATTGCCGAGGAAAATATATTCCCAGGGAGAAGATCAGCCGACGGAGAGGCTGTCCTCGATCCTTTCGTTGAGCACCCTGATCCGGGCGGAAAGCACCCGGGATAAAGCTAACATTGTCTTGGCGGCAATCTTGGGCTCTTTTTCAACCAGGTAGGCGATGTGCTTTCTGGTCAGCACGAAAATCTCGGTCTGTTCAAGGGCCACCACATTGGCCGAACGGGGGGCTTTATCTAAAAGAGACATCTCTCCGAAGAACTTCCCGGGGCCCAGCTCGGCCAGGATAATATCCGTCTGTTCGGCCGGCAGACTGATCTGCACCCTACCGCTTTTTACCATGTAGAGACTGTCCCCCGGGGCGTCCTTTTGACAGATCAATGCTCCGGGCATGAAGCTTTCGGCATCGGTGGACATAATTTGAGTAATCTTCAAAAATTCCTCATCGGTCAATTCCTGAAAAAGCAGGCATTGCCGCAGGCCGGTAACCTCGTCCATGTAAATATCCTTTCTATTATTTTTGGGAGGAAGACATAATGACCAATATTGTTGAGGCCCTTAAAGGCAACAACCTGTTCAGCGCCCTCACCCCTGAGGAGCTGGAGAGGATATCCCGGCTTATCTTCGTAAGATCATACCGGTCCGGCAGGACCCTGTTCTTTGAGGGCACTCCCGGGGAGGTGATGTACCTGATCCATTCCGGCAAGGTCGGGATATACAAGACCGTAAAAGACAAAGAGGAACTGCTGCTGGCCACCCTTGGCCCCGGCAGCTATTTCGGCGAGATGTCACTGCTGGATTCCCAGCCCCGTTCAGCCACCGCCAGAATATCAGAGGACGGAGAGCTGGTAGTGATCACCAAAAAGGTCTTTGAACAGATGCTGGAAACCGACCCCAAAATAACGTCAAAACTCCTGATCACCCTGGTAAAGGTGGCCTTGCATCGCTTGAGAACGACGGATGAGAAATTCAAGGATCAGAACAACTGACGCCCATCACTATATAGCATAGCAAAAGAAGACTTTGCTGTCAAGAAATAATGAATCTTTTAAACCGGGGGCATAGGACATGAGCAAACCGCAATCAAAAATCGACCAGGCTACCCCGATCCAAAAAAAGAACTATGGGTACTACCTAAAGCTGGTTGTCTTTTTGGAAAAACTCAAAAGGGAAAGCGACATGGACCTGGGGCCTAAACTGCTGGATAAGATCATCGACGCCCAGAGGGGGGGCGAATTGGCCTCCGAACAGGTGATGGAGCTTTCGGAGAGGATCCAGGGTTGGGTGGAAAGGCAGCACCAATACTTTGCCAGCCAGGAATTTCAGATGAAAAAACTGTTGAGGGCCATGGAGACCGGCGATCGCAGGGTAATAAAATCCAGGGTTCCACGTAGCTAAAGATACAGAAAAGGAGCCAATAATGGAACAGCGGGAGCTCGTAAAAAAAATACTGGAGAAACTGGATCATATAACCGGCAGGGAAAGCAGCTTGTTGCAGGGGGACCTGGAGCAGGCTGTTTTTGCCAAACTGGGCCAGGTGGAGAAGATAATATCATCCATTCAGAAATATTTGCCCAAAAGGGTGATAGACAAGATTCTGCTCAACCCCGATGGGGTCAAGGTGGAAGGGGAGCGCCGGCAGGTCACTGTTTTGTTCGGGGACCTGTCGGGCTTCACCGCCATGTCCGAAACCATGGATCCGGAACAGGTGGTGGAGGTGGTCAATCAGTATTTCGATACCATGGTGGAGATAGCCTCCCGCTATGGCGGACATATCGATAAATTCATGGGAGATGCGCTGATGGTGCTTTTCGGAGCTCCAGTGGCCCATGAGGATGATCCGTTAAGAGCCTGTATGGCGGCCATCGAGATGCTGGAGGCCATGGATCGTTTCAGCGCCGAGAGAAAAATGGATCTGGCCATGAGCATCGGCCTGAACACCGGGGAGGTGGTGGCGCTCAATGTCGGCTCCAAGGAAAGAATGGAATATACCGTCATCGGCGACGGGGTCAACTTGGCGGCCCGGCTGGAGAAGGTGGCCACCGCCCGGGAATGCGTTATCGGTGAAAACACCTACCGGCAGGTAAAAGGCAAGATCAAGCTGAAGAAACTCAAACCAGTGATGGTGAAGGGTAAGTCCAAGCCCCAGAATGTCTACCTGATCCAGGGGCGGATGGATGAGGCCGGTCAGGCCAGTACATTGCGGGCGGGCAGCATCAATCTGGTGGGTCGTATGGCCGAGATGGACAGCATCAAGCAGGCACTCGCCAAGGCCAAAGACTCACGGGGGCAGGTGGTGGCCATCACCGGGGACCCCGGGGTAGGCAAGTCCAGGATCGCCAAAGAACTGGAATTGCTGGCCAGGGACCAAGGATTCAAATTTGCCAAGGGCAAATGCCATTCCTATTCCAACAACGTGGCTTATCTGCCCTTTATCAGGCAGATGCATCTGGTCTTCAACATCGAAGAAAAGGACAGCAGTGAAAGAAAGCTTGAAAAGATCCAAGAAATTCTCCATATGCTGGACCTGGGCGATTTCGAATCATTTTTAGGGTCTTTGCTGGGCATCAATTACCCCGAAATAGAAGGGCTGGATCCGGAAAAACGCAAGAGGAAAACCTTCGAAGGCATCCAGGAGCTTTACCTGCGTCTGTCAAAAAAACAGCCGCTGGTCGTTGCCTTTGAGGACCTGCAATGGGCCGATACCCTGAGCCTGGAACTGCTGGAGCATCTGGTGGATGCTACCGCAGGCCAGGCGCTGTTGATCTGCGCCGACTTCCGCCCGGAGCTGGCCCTGCCCTTCATCGGCAAGCCCTATTGCCTGAATATAACCCTGAAACCGTTGGGAAAACAGGAGGCCTGGCAGATGGTCTCGGCCCTGGCGGCAGTTTCTGATGTCGAGGATCAGGTGCTGAACAAGCTTTTGGAAAGGACCGAGGGTAATCCCCTGTTCATAGAGGAAGTGATCCGGCACCTGATATCGCGGCGGCTGGTGAGGCGCGAGGGGGAAAGCCTGGTTCCTTCAAAAAGATTTGGAAAGATGACCCTTCCCAACACCGTGGCTTCGGTGGTACTGGGCCGGATCGACAAACTGGGAGAGGAGCTGAGAAGAGTCCTGCAGTATTCGGCGGTGATCGGCAAGGAATTCGACCGGACGGTGCTGGCCAAACTGCTCAAGCAGCCGGAGGAAAAGATCCAATCCCTGCTGGACAGCCTGGAACATTTCGAGGGGCTGCTCTATTCCAAGCTGGTGGACACCAGACGGGTCTACGAATTTCATTCCACCACCACCCATGAGGCGACCTATTCCACCCTGCTCAAGCAAAGGAGAAAGGAACTGCACGGCAAGGTGGCCATGACCCTGGAGAACGAGTACCGGGACAACCTTTTCTTCCATCTGGAGGATCTGGCCCATCACTATTACAACAGCAGCAATCAGGACAAAGCGCTATCCTACCTGCACCGGGCGGGAGATAAATCCCGCGGGCTTTATGCCAATCCCGAGGCCATTGAGTTCTACGAAAAGGGGCTTACGGTCCTGAAGGCGCTAAAGGAAAATGATGACAGGCTTTTGGAAAAGGCCGAGATCCTGGGGGCCCAGGGAGCCATCTACCGGCTGATAGGTGAAATGAGCCGGGCTCTTAAAAATCTCAATCAGGCAGTCAAGGCAACAGCCGGTGGTGGCAATAGCGCCGTCTCCCGGAAATACACATTAGAGGTCGGCATCATCCATGATATGCTGGGCCAGGCCGACCGCGCCTTAGTCCTGTGGCAAAAAGTACAGAAAGCGGCCCAAAAGGACAAGGACAAGGAGGCCCAGGCCCTTTCCCTGCAAAATCAAGGACTTCTATGCTTGCGAAAAGGGGACCCGGCCAAAGCCGTCGAGGATTTCCAGACGGCCCTGAAGGTATTTGAGGAACTCAAGGTCAAAAAACACATTGCCCGGATAAACTCGCACCTGGCCCAGGCTCAAGAGGTCATGGGGAATCTCGACAAAGCCATCGAGCACAATGGCACCGCCCTGGCGATATCACAGGAGATCAATTACCTGGAGGGGATAGCCTCGTACAATAATAACCTGGGCATCAACCTGTTGATGACCGGCAGCATCGAGCAGGCGGCGGTCAATTTCCGGACCGCCTATAACCTGGCCGGGAAGATCGGCGACCGAAGGGTCGAAGCCCTGGCCGGTTTCAACCTGGGCAACTGCCAGTACATCATGGGGAATTACGATTCGGCTCATGAATATTACCAAGGAGCCCTGGCCTCGGCCCGGGAGATAGGCGATATCGCCCAGCAGATGAACATAGACATCAACCTGGGATGTCTGCAACAGGTGAGGGGCAATGCCAAGGCCGCACTGGAATATCACACCAATGCCCTGGAAATAGCCTTGAAGATAGGCGACAGAAACAACGAACTGGAGACCAAGCGCAACCTGGGGATCGATCTTTCCATGTTGGCTGATTACAGCAGGGCCCGGGCCGAATTTGAAAGCGGGCTCAAACTGGCACTGGAGATAGGCGACCCCCGGATGGTGGCCTATCTCAGGGCCAATTATGGGCTGACCATGGTCAATCTTCGGGATCTGAACCAGGCCGAAAAGCTTCTATCGGAAGCGCTGGATGATGCCAGGAAGGTGGGGGATCCAGAGGTCATCCTGTCGGTGGTCAGGGGTTTCATAGAGCTGAACCAGGCCAAGGGCGATTTCGGGGCCGGCCGGCAGGAAGTTGACCGGGCCCTAAGGATATCCGGCGATACCCATAACAAGAGAGAACGGGCCTATGCCCTAATGTACAGCGCCCTGCTGATGGTCCAGCAGAATGAACACGAAGGGGCGGCTACCCCCATATCGGAATCGCTGACCCTGGCCCGGGAAATGAATGATGGTATCCTGTTGTGCAAGCTTTATCTGATCTCGGCCCGAAGATCGCTGGCCTGCGGATCGTTCAACGAAGCCCAGATGTTCATATCGGATGCCAGGGAGGAAGCGATTAAAAGCGGGGCCAGGGAGGAAATGGCAGAAAGTTGTGGCCTGATGGCCCGGCTAAAAAAAATGCAGGGCTTGGAAGATGAAGCCGAAACCGAATTGAACAGCCAAAGGAATGAGCTCAGCGACATTGCCCTGAGTATTCCGGAATATTTGAGAAAAGGTTATATGGAAGCCAGGATATCTTTCGATTAGTCAGATTATATCAATGAAAAAAGCGCCCCGGTTCGGGGCGCTTTTTTCATTGATCTGTTATCTCAACAGGGTGATCTTTTGGGTCAAGCAACCTTGGCCCGAAGTCAGGCGGTAGAAATATACGCCATTGGACAGGTTCCGTCCGTTGTCATCGGTGCCGGTCCAGTTGGCGGCATAGCTGCCGGGCTGTTTGACCTCGTCAAATAGGGTCTTCACCAGATGCCCGCAGATATCGTAAACCTTTAGCGCCATCCTCTCCTGCCGGCTGGTGCTGTAGCGGATCTGGCAGCTGTTGTTGAATGGGTTGGGCATGGCCCTTAAGCTGTATGAATAGATATCGGCTGCCTCCGGGATGTTCACCAGCACCGGTCCGTACCATTCGGTGGCGCCAAGATTGTCCAGGGCTCCCAGGCGATACAGGTAATCTTGTCCCGGCAGGGCCGAATTATCCTGGTAGCTGTAATCCGAACCAGAGCCTGTCCCTTTCAGCTCAGCCAGGCGGGTATATATTTTTCCGTCGTCTGAGGATCGTTCCACCAGCCACAGATTGTGCTCCTCCTCCAGACCGCTCCGCCAGGCCAGGTTTACACTTCCCTGTTCGAAAGCCGCAGCAAACATAGATAACTCCACCGCCATGGGAGTGGCAATGGCTCGGGGAGATACCCCGGCAGCCAGGCTGTTGAATTGGTAGTAAGAGCCGTACTTGGCCGGCACCTTGGCGCCCTTGGTGGTGATGGAATTTGTAGTTGGGAAGGCGTTCCATGGATTGTCGCTGGTTTCATATTGGGAAACCGCCAAAAACTTAAATACATTGCCCACGGTGTATTTTAAATAACTAAAGGGCACCCGCATTTCAGCGTAGGTGTACTTATTGATGCTGTCCAGATAGGGCCTATTGGCTGCAAGATAGGCTGCTATGGTAACTGAATCAACCCAGGCTGAACCGTTCCATTTCTTTAAAGAAATGGAGTCGGCATTTTCAAAAACCAGGCAGAAATCTGGCCGGAAATTGACATCGAATCCGGCGGATCCGGTGCCGTTGTATTTGAAAGTTGAGTCGGCCCCTCCGGTGCGGGTGTCAAAATAAAATAGCAAATCACCGGCTGTGCGCCAGTCATTGCGGCCGTAACCCAAGTATAGATTGGATGCATCCCACGTGGTAAATAGTGTGTCCCTTGAACCCACTGCTCCAATCCGTGTGCCGATCCGTTCGCTTTTGCAGAAATCATTTACGGCGCCGAATGTAACATAACCCAATCTTATCGTATGGGGAGTTACAGTATCTCCTGAAGCCACTATGCGGGGTTCGTTGCCCAAAGTTCCCCACCGAGTGGGAGAACTTTCATCTCCGGCTTTTAAGGCAAATATCAAGGTATCTCCCGGAGCAAAGCCGTAAACAGTTTTCTTCTCAAGCACACCAGCATTTGCTGGCGCCCAAGTCTGGTAATATGTAGAACCAGTGTCGATAAAATCGGTTTCGGAACTTATCTTGCCCAAGTCGGAAACAGCGGAATTGTACTTGGAATATTTCAGCCAGTATTTACTGGCTTTCTCTGTCAAAGCATCATCGCTGACAGCGGTCCACGAAAGTTCTACGGTGCCCTCAATGGTGCCGGTGTATACCGAATCCACCAGGTCAACGATCGGTTCCGGTTCAACGTTGAACCCCTGGTAGGCTAATATCCGGCGGGTCAGTTCGGAAGCGGTGCTGGGATGAATGCCGTTGCTCAACGACCCGATGGAGAAGGTCAAATAGACGTTATTGTGGTTGGAAGCTTTCTCTCCCTTGTAGTAGCTTCCATAGGTGGTGGCCCGGCCGTAGGTGATCTTGCCGGGACCTTCGCTCTCCATCAGCAACTGGCTCCCGGTCAACTTCGGTGAGATGATATCCACCGAATTATCAGGCCCCTGCTGGAAAGGATAGTCGAAATACATGCCCTCGGTGAATGTGCCGGCAATGCCGTTTATCTTCTGAATGTTGCCTGTTTCCGATGCATTGCCGGGGCCCTTGTATTCGGAGCCGAAATATGAGAATAAGGTTGTGGTATTATACATCTCACCGAAATCGTTACCGGCCACCAGCAGGCAACTCAAACTATCGGTGGCAAAATTTTCCAGAGAGTCTTGTTGTTCTTCCTGTATAACGCCGGCAGTGCTGCCGTCCTCGGCATAGCCCAGGTCCAGCAGGCAGAGGTTATAAGCGTCGCTGCTGTTCAGTTTTCCCTGCTTGCGCCAGGCATATTCCAGAATATCGGTGTCGGTGATCTGAACGAACAACTGGTTGGGTATGTTGCGTTCATTAAATGCCCGGACATAGGCCGAATCGAGCGGGATATAGATGGAATCGGGTTCGGCGATGGGGTCCTCGTTCCAGCCGGTAGTGGATGGGTCATCGTAATTCTTTTTGGGGTGATACCAGATGCTCCGGCCTGCCGCCTTGTCGGCGCTGATGTTGTAGTTGATGTCCACCGCATCCAGGGTGTCATCCTTCTGCGAGTTGAGCAGGAAGTACTGACCGAAATCGTCGCCCCGGCCGTTGGTCCGGCTGGAATCCAGCCAGGCCACCGAGAACCAGTCCCCGAAGCGGCAGACGTCCGGGGCTCTCTGACCGTAATACCAGTTGTCGTTTACCACTTTGACGGTGGAGCCCAAGCGGGCATACTGGTCGAAATACCTGGCCCGTATCTGGTAGCCGTAAGTGCTGCTGGAGGAATCTGCCCAGCTGGTCCAGAACGAGGCATTGTCGGTGCCCATGGTCACGGACGGTATGCGGCAGGCCACCGGGGCGGTGGAAAGGTTGATCTTGCCGTTCGAGCCCAGAGACTTGGCGTCGGGATAAAAGCGCTGGGCATATATGTCACCGTAGAAATGGTTCTGGAAGCTCAGCCAGACTATGGTGAAATAGCCTGTGTCAGAGGCAGCGATGGATGGAGTGAAATGCGGTCTCTCGACATCGCTATTGACCTGCTTGCTGGCGGTGAGGGGGGTAAGATCGGGCTTGAAATAACGGAAATAGATATCGGCCCGGGCTAGGCCGTCCCGGTTGTCCTGCCAGGTCACGGCAATGCCCTCGTCAGTGAAACTGACCGCTGGCAAAACGTGGCTAACCTTGAGGCCGTCCTCGTTGAGTTTGATGTCGGGCGACTGCGGCTCGAACTTGTAGTTGAACAACCTGCCCCAAATGTCGATCTGCCCGTCCCGGTCATCCTGCCAGACCACAATAAAGTCCTGGGTTCTTCTGTTGACCGCGATCTTGGGGTATTTGGCGTTGCCCTTGTTGGACGCCTCCAATACCGGAATCTCGTCGGTCATCGGGTGACCGGTCTTGTCCAGCTTACGACCATACAACTGACACAATTCCCCGGATTTCATTATAGAGTCCTGCCAGACCACGAAGAAAAAATCCGCCTCAGTACCAGCCACATCGGGCTGCTCCTGGGTATGCTCGTCCACCCGGATCCGGTTGACCAGAAAGGAGCCTGTAGCCGCTGCCGGTTTCCGCTCCCAGATCCGGCCGTAGATGTTGAAATTTCCGTCTCGGCTGTCGGCCCATACATAGCGGGAGCCGTAATTCTCGTCCATCACAGCGGCCGGGGCCCGCTGTGTAGCTTCCCCGGCATCGTTGTCCCACAGGAATATTTTGCAGGTATCTTTGGCGGCATGAGCCGTACATGCAACGGTAACGCCAAATAAAACAATCAACGCTAATTTTTTCACTTCTTCTCTCCTTTTCCGGAATTGCTTTTTATTCTTATGGATTCCACGGCCACCATCAGCAATCTCAATCTGGCGGATTTATCGGTCATGCCGCTTTTTAATTTTTCAAATATAGGCGCTTTTTCTGAGGACAGATGGTAATTCTCCTGATTGTTTTCATTTGAATAGAGCACACCCTGCATCAAAAGGTCATCGATAGCCGTCTTGATTGCTTCCTGGGGGCGTCCGGTCAGCTTGGTCAGGCTGCAGACCGATTCCTGAGCCATGGGCTGCCGGCTGTAGTGAATAAGGATATTCCATTTTTCAAAACAATCAACGGTATCCTTAATGAAAACGCTAAGCTCCGGGAAGTCCTTTGAGTTATACATGTAAATCCTTTGTGTTATTATTTTTAACACTAGAATTACATGCAACTATTATGCCAACAGAAATTAAACGCTAACTCTTTAATATATAAAAGGTTAAATAATGACGTGGGCTATGATTGTTATACTATTACATAAGCCAATAATAATATAATAGTATAAATTATGGTTTGGTTATATTAAGTTCTTTTATAAGCCGGGATAAATAAGTGGGTTGTATTTTTATGGCGGAAGCAGCTTTGCGTTGATTCCATTTGTTTGCATTCAAGACTTTTATCAGGTATTCTTTTTTGAAAATTTTCTGCGCCTCGTCCCAGGGAATGTTAGAAGACAGCGCCATATCCTTTTTGCCGCCAATGTTGATATCCTGCAACATAATATTATTGATCACTTTTCCCGAAGATATCACCACTGCCCGCTCAACGACATTCTGAAGCTCCCTGATATTTCCCGGCCAGCTGTATTCCAGCATGGAATTGATCACCGCGGCCGAAAATCCCATGATATTCTTTTTGGTCTCCCGGCAGAAATATTTCAAAAAATGCTCGGCCAGGACCGGTATGTCCTCCCGGCGCTGCCTTAGCGGTGGTAAAAATATCTGGAACACATTCAGGCGGTAATACAGATCCTCCCGAAACTGGTTTTCCCTGACCAATTGTATCAGATCGTGATTGGTGGCGCCGACTATCCTGACATCGACCTTTATGGTTTCACTGCCGCCCAGCCGTTCAAATTCGCGCTCCTGCAATACCCTCAGGATCTTGGCCTGGACCGCCAAAGGAAGGTCACCCACCTCATCCAGAAAGATGGTCCCCTGGTGGGCCAGCTCAAACCGGCCCCGCCTTAAGTTGATGGCCCCGGTGAAGGAGCCTTTCTCATGCCCGAACAGCTCTGACTCCAGCAGTTCCAGGGGTATGGCGGCGCAGTTTACGGCGATGAACGCCCTGTCGCGCCTGGGGCTTTGGTTGTGGATGTACCTGGCCAGAAGCTCTTTTCCGGTGCCGTTCTCACCCTGCAGTAAAACCGTGGTATTGCTCAAGGCCACCTTCTGAGCCAACCCTAAAACCTCCTGGATGGAAGGGCTTTCTCCGATAATGGTGTAGCGGCTGGCGATGTCATCCCTAAGCTGAAGGTTCTCGGTCTGCAGTTTGTGGTATTTGTCGGCATTCTCCAGGACCCGGGCCGCCATTTCGGCCACTTTCAGAAGCAGGTCCTGGTCCCGTTCGTCAAAGGACTGGCTTTCCTGCTTGTTCAAGACCTCGATGACCCCGACCGTCTTGTCGTCCAGCACCAGAGGAACGCACAACAGCGAGCGGGTGATGAATTTGGTCTTTTCGTCAATGCCCTTGTACCAGCGGTTGTCCTTATCCGCCTGATTGACTATCTGGGGTTTCTTCTCCCGGGCCACCCAGCCGGCTATGCCCTGGCCCATCGGAACCGAAAGCTTCTTTAATTCCTCGGAAACCTGCCCGGTGGCATGGGCGAAATGAAGTCTCTGGGTGTTCTCATCCAGCAGCAGCAAAGAGCTGGCCTCAGCCATGGTCAGCGTCTTGGCTGCCTCAATGATCATATCCAACAGCTGGGTCTGGTCCAGGGTCGATGACAAGGCCTTGCTCAGTGAGTATAGAAATTCAAAATCGTTGTTTGAATCTGGATTCTGTTTCATAAGATCACTCCTTAAGGTAATGAAAAACCAGAGATGAACAATTTTATAATACAACCCTTATACAATTAAATAATATCAATGTAAACAAGTCAAGTCAAGTAAAAAATATAATTAAAATAATGTATAGAATAAACCCGTTGACAGCACGAAATTACAGTGTTATCATTGCAATTGAATCGTTAGGGAGGAACTATGTTCAAAAATATTTCCAAGATCATTTTAACAGCAATACTGGCGGCGGCCCCGCTGGCAGCCCGGGAAAATAAAACGATCAAGGGGAAAGATTATTCCGGAGAATCCCGCCAAACCAGCGTATTCGGCGATCAGGCAATGCTGAAGGGACTCTTTTCCTATGGTGCGGCAGTCTACCAATTCCAGCTTCCGGCCGCCACCGACCGGATAAAGGCCGGATTAAGCTTCAAAAACATAAAAAACAAATGGCTAAAGATATACGTCTATAATTATGGAACCGCCTACGATGATCTTTCCATCCGCAACAAAAGGCTGAGTCCCAACTGGAGGCTGTGGGAAGCGACCAACAGCGATGGCTTATGGGAATCCCGCAGTCCCAAGTATCTTTACACCACTTCATATGACGGCCGGATAGATTACCTGGGACCGCAGAATATATTCAAGATCCTGCTTTATGCCGACGGGGGCATACCCTTCATCAGCGACGGAAGATTCATTATCGAGCAAATAATATTGGAGTATAGCACCAGCGAAAGCCTGCTTCCGGATATCATTACTTCGAAGGACGTTTGGATCGAGGGAAATTTTATGCTGGTCAGGGGAGTGGGGCGGACCAAAAACAGGATAGACGCGCCGGGTTACGAGGCCCTGCCGAAGCTTACCGCCCTGAGGCTGGCCAAGGTGGATGCCTATAAGAAGCTGGCGCTGGCCCTGAAAAAGATACCCCTGTCCGGCGGAACCGCGGCCATTCCCGGCAGCCAGGTGCGATCCACTCGTTACATCAGCGACACCGAGGTGGAGATCATTCTGGAGGTGCCGCTGGCCAGTCTGCATGAGAAGAAGTAAATACTGCAAAAACACCCCGACCAGAAGACACCATACCTACAGGAATATTTTTTAATGGAATTTTTAGCAAAGCTCAACCCCGAGCAAAAAGAAGCTGTCACCTACCTGAAGGGCCCCCTGCTGATACTGGCCGGGGCCGGCTCGGGAAAGACCCGGGTGCTGACCCACCGCCTGGCTTACCTGGTGGGGCAGGGTGTTTGCGCCCCCCGGGCCATATTGGCGGTGACCTTTACCAACAAGGCGGCCGGGGAGATGAAAAACCGGGTGGGCCGCTTGATAAATCGCAGCGTGGACGGCCTGTGGGTGGGGACTTTCCACTCGGTCTGCGCCAGGATACTGCGCCAAGAGGGATATCTCCTGGGATACCAGCGCGATTATACCATCTACGACGAGAACGACAAGCTGGCCCTGATGAAAAAAGTGATGGGCGACCTGGCCATCCCGGAACGCAGGGTGCCGGTAAAAGCCGTGATATCGCGCATCTCCAGCTCCAAGGACAGCCTGGTGGGGCCGGAGGAATACCAGAAGATGGCCTACGATTTCTTTGAGAAGGAGGTAGCCAGGATCTACCACCTCTACCAGCAGGAATTGCTGAAGAACCAGGCCATGGATTTCGACGATCTGATCTTCAATACCGTAAAAATACTGTCCGGCAACAAAAAGATCCTGGACGATTACGGCCATAAATTCCAGCACATCCTGGTCGATGAGTACCAGGATACCAACCGCGCCCAGTATATGCTGGTAAAACTGCTTTCCCAGAGCCACCGCCAGTTATGCGTGGTGGGCGATGACGACCAGTCAATCTACGGCTTCCGGGGGGCCGACATCCGGAATATCCTGGAGTTTGAGAAAGATTTTCCCGAGGCCAGGATAGTCCGCCTGGAGCAGAACTACCGCTCCACCCAGGTCATTCTGGAATGCGCCAATCAGGTGGTCAAGAACAATGCCGGCCGCAAGGGCAAGGAACTGTGGACCGACAATCCCAAGGGGGAGAATGTCTCGCTGTGGTGCGCCTGGGACGAACGCGACGAGGCCGAAAAGATCTGCCGGGCCATCAAGCAGCATTGGACCAAAGGCTCCTTGAAGGACTGCGTGATACTTTACCGCACCAACGCCCAGAGCCGGGCGCTGGAGGATTCCCTGCGGCGGGCAGCGGTGCCCTATCTGATAGTGGGCGGGCTGAAATTCTACGAACGGAAGGAGATCAAGGATGTTCTGGCCTATCTGCGGGTGGTGGTCAACCCGGCGGATGCCGTGGGCTTGAAAAGGATCATAAATATTCCGCCCCGGGGCATCGGCGACACCAGCCTGTCCCGGATCGAATCCTATGCCGCCGAAAGGGATATCTCCCTGCTCCAGGCCCTTAAGGAAAACGACCAGGTGCCCGGACTGGGGCCGGGCATAAAATCGGCTGCCAGCGGGTTTGTAAAGGATTTGGAAAAGCTGATAGCCTTAAAAGAATCCTTGAACGCCCAGGAGCTGATCACAAAGGTCATCGAACAATCAGGCTATATAAAGTTCATCGGCAGCCAGTACCTGGACAAGGTCGAGGCCGACAGCCGGACCGAGAATGTTCAGGAGCTGGCCTCGGCCGCCAACGAATTCTGTGAACGCTCGGAGGATAAGGGCCTGCCCGCTTTTCTGGCCGAAGTATCCCTGGTGGCCGATATCGACCGCTGGAACGATTCCGCCGAGGCGGTTACCTTGATGACCATCCACAACGCCAAGGGACTGGAGTTTCCCTATGTGTTCATCAGCGGCCTGGAGGAGGGGCTGTTGCCGCACCGGGCATCGCTGGATACCATTGAAGAGTTGGAGGAGGAGCGGAGGCTGTTCTATGTGGCCATCACTAGGGCCCAAAGCAAACTGACGCTCTGTTCGGCCATGTCCCGCCGCCATTTCGGCGGACTGATGCAATCATCCCCCTCCCGCTTCATTGCCGAGCTTCCCAGGGAGAACCTGAATACCGATTCGCCGAGAAACGAAAAACCGGCCGGCGATTTCCACGGGGAGCCTCGGGAGGGAACTTATCAAACCCAGGCCAAGGGCCTCAAGGGAAAGAGGGTGCATCATGAGATATGGGGCCAGGGCCAGGTGGTGGAGGCCGAGGGGGACGGCGATGATGTGAAGCTCTCCATAGTGTTCAACGGCGGGGTAAAGAAAAAAGTAATGGCCGGATTTGTGGAATTCATATAAAACCCAGGCAGATATTTAAGACCCTGCTTGAAATTACTGACAGTTATTATTACATTTCATATGGAGATCAAGCCCAGCTTTATAGAACTTTATAAGACAGGAGATCTGGGAAAAAAGAGCCGGGAGGCCGGCGATCTTCTATCCAGCTGTACCCTCTGCCCCCGTAACTGCGGAGTCAACCGCTGGCAGGGCCAGCTTGGTTGCTGCCGGTCCGGATTTCTGCCCACGGTCTCCAGCTATAACGTCCATCACGGGGAGGAACCGCCGATATCCGGGATCCGCGGCTCGGGCACCATCTTTTTCAGCCGCTGTAACCTGTCCTGCTGCTACTGCCAGAACTGGCCGATAAGCCAACTGGGTCAGGGACAGGAGGTCACGGTGGAACGGCTGGCCGGGATGATGCTGGAGCTGCAGCAAAGGGGCTGCCACAATATCAACTTTGTTACCCCGTCCCATATGACCGCCCAGATATTGATGGCGCTGGAGATAGCAGTTCGGCAAGGGTTTAATCTGCCATTGGTCTACAATACCAGCGGGTATGATTCGCTTGATTCCTTAAAACTGCTGGAGGGGGTGATAGACATTTATCTGCCGGATATCAGATACACCGATCCCGGGGCGGCGGAGAGATATTCGGAAGCGGGGGACTATCCGGAGGTCAATCAGGCGGCATTAAAGGAGATGTGGCGGCAGGTGGGCGAATTGCAACTGGACGACCAGGGGATAGCGCTCCGAGGAATGCTGGTAAGGCATTTGGTGCTGCCCAACGGATTGTCGCAGACCCGGGAGGCTTTGAAGTTCCTGGCCGGTGAGATATCGCCCCAGGTGCATCTGTCCCTGATGTCCCAGTTCTTTCCAGCCCACCGGGCGAACCAAACTGCCGAACTGGGAAGGAGCATCAGCCGGGAGGAATATCGGCAGGCGGTGGAGTGGGCGGAGGAATTCGGGCTGGAGAACGGTTGGCACCAGGAGCTGGACGATACCGGGGGCGGTCCCCCTGACCGGATAGTGAAGACCACTTGAAACAATATCATCTATATCCATGAGTACCAAGTGCTGGGAAGACAGAAATTGTCAGCAAAAAGAATGTCCGGTCCGGCGGAGGGGCGGTAAGCACTGCTGGTTAAGCGAACCCCGGCCGGGCTTTGACGGGCTGTATCTGCCATTCCGGGAACGGCTGTACCGGCACTGCCGCAGCTGCGGCCATTTCCAGGGCATTATCGAAAGGGGCGCCGGGCGCCGGGCGGATGACCATCTGATGTCCGACACCCTTTTTAAACTGTTGGAGGAGATGGGCTCCTTTCATGAAGAGGTGGCCAGATCAAACCGGGCCCTGACCGAGAATATTCAAAATCTGGCCATGCTCAATGAAGTGACCAAGGCCCTGCAGTCCACCCTGGACCTGAAACAGATCCTGCACATAATCCTGACCGGGGTCACGGCGGCGGAAATATTAAGGTTGAACCGGGCCTTTTTGCTGCTGCTGGATGACAGCCGGAAGAACCTGGTGGGAGAGATGGCGGTCGGCCCCACCGGTCCGGAGGAAGCCACCAAGATCTGGGACGAGCTTAAAAAAACCCCCGCCAGCTTCAAGGAACTGGCTATGCGGCCCCATCAGGAAATAGACGGCAACGAATATGTCAACCGGCTGGTCAGGGAGATAAAAGTTCCGGTTGAAGATTACGACAATGTGGCCGTCAGGGCCATCAGCCAAAGAAAACCATTTTTGGTAAGCGACGCCCAGGCCATCCCTGGAGCCAGGGGCTTTGCCGCCGTTCTCAAGGTCAGCAATTTCGTGATAGTTCCCCTGATTGCCGAGAACGAACCGCTGGGAGTGTTGATGGCGGACAACTCGATCACCCGGGCGCCCATCGAGCAAAGCGATCTGACCCTGCTGGAGATATTTGCCGGTCAGGTTGCCAGCGCCATCCGCAATGCCAAGCTTTATCAGCAGCTGCAGATGAAGATGAAGGAACTGCGCCAGAGCCAGGACCGGCTGATAAAAGCCGAGAAAATGGCCTCCATCGGAGAGATCGCCACCACCCTGGCCCATGAAATGAGGACCCCTTTGGTATCCATCGGCGGCTTCATCAACTCCATGGCCAAGCAGCAGCCGGACAACCGGCCCTTTGAAAAGCAATTGAGGATAATAGGCTCCGAGATCGAGCGCCTGGAGGCGGTCCTGTCCGACACCCTGGAGATGGCTCGATTCAAAGAACCGGAGCTGGTCCGGGCCGATATCAATACCATCATTGACGATTGCCTTAAACTGCTGCTGCCGGAATTTGAGGACAAAAAAATAGAGATACAAACCAGCTATCACTGCCCGGAACATCTGATCTGGCTGGATAAACTGCAGCTGCCCCAGGTCTTTTTTAACATATTCAAAAACGCCGTTCATGCCATGCCGTCCGGCGGCCTGCTGCAGATTGAAACGCAAAAGATGGAACCCAACAATATCGAGATAACGATCTCCGACACCGGATCCGGCATATCCGGCGACCATATAGGCAGAATATTCGAACCCCGGTTTACCACCAAAAACAACGGCAGCGGCATAGGGCTGGCCCTCAGCAAGAAGATCATAAACAGCCACCGGGGAATGATAAAAGCCGAGTTAAGACCGGAAGGCGGGACCGCTTTCACCATCAGCATTCCGTTAACATAGTGCTTTGTCAGGGACCTGTAACCTTTGAAAAGGAGCGCATCATGAAAACTATTTTGGTGGTCGATGATGAGGAGAATATCCGCATTTTATACCAGCAGGATTTTACCGCTTCCGGCTACCAGGTGATCTGTGCCGCGACATTGGACGAGGCCCAGAAGGAATTCTCCCGGAACCAGGTGGACCTGGTGGTGCTGGACCTAAAGCTCACCGCCCAGGATGGCGGGCTGGAGATGCTGCGCTGGATGCGGGAGGCCAACCGCAAGATCCCCATCATCATCAATACCGCCTATCCGGCCTATAAGACCGATTTCTCCTCCTGGCTGGCCGATGCCTATATCGTAAAATCAAGCAACCTTGACGAGCTTAAGGAAACCATCGCCAGGTTGATAACGCTATAAACTTATCATATAGGATGGCATGAAAACAGTTTCAATGAGCATCTTGATAGCATTATCCATGGCTCCCTGGGCCCTGGGTGATGAATTATATTTAAAGGCCGGAAACAAATTCGAAGGAACGGTTATAAAATGGGGGGAGGAACAGATTTCGTTCGTCCTGCGCGGCACAACGTTAAATGAGGCCTTCAATATCCCGGTGGAAACGATATCAAAGGTTATATTAAACGACAGCACAGAACATGTGCCCGGCGAGGGCCGTTGGATTTCAGACGGGGAGATGAGCCAGGAGGATCTTGCAAAAGCCGGGCTGGTCAAACAAAAACCCTCCGGTGCAGTTCTTCCCATAAAACAAACAGGCGAATGTAACTCCTTTAAAAATGAGAGGAAGGCAGGGGGAAACGACATTTTAATCGAGGGATCGATCCAAAAAGTGTCAGGCTATACCGAGTATCATATAAAATTTGCCGAAGCCTACTATACCTGGCAGAGTGTTTTGGCCTTTCCGGTGGATGGTTATAAGGTAAATGTCAAGGCCTCGCTAATAAAACATCCTTTTAAATCGCCGGATAAATACGTCGGGTTCGAATTATTGTACGCCAAGAACATCACCGATCCGGAAACCACAATGGTTGATTCCGATTATGTGACGTACGAGGCATATGGATATTCTGAAAAATGGGTCTGGAGCGCTACCCAATCGACGGCCGATTTGAATGCCAGCGAGTTGTGCGCAAATTTACGGGTAGGAAGGACCCTGTATAACGATATCTCAGGTTCAATCTTGCTGGGGTACCGGTATCTGAATTTCACCTACGACATATATGGCGTAAAGGGTTGGCAGCAACCAGTATATGAGGGCCAAATATACACGTTTGACACCCTTCAAAGCACCAATGTGCTTGATTATCGCGTTTCCTATCATTTGCCTTTCTTGGGATTATGCTTAAGGTTGGGCCTGTCGGAAAATTCGTGGCTGGACGGCAAATTGACGCGGTACATCAGATCAAGGGCCAATGACGAAGATGATCATATATTGAGATATTTTAAGGTCACCACCAGCTCCAAGGGTTCCGGATGGGGGGCTGAATTGGGCGGCCGGATAATTCTGTTGAAATTGGGCTCGGGCAAAAAAATATTTGCCGGAGCCGGTTATGAATTCAGCAAGATTTCAACCACCGGTATTCAAACCCAGAGGTACTATGCCGATGATCCGGATACTCCGGAAAATGAAATCGGGCTGACCTTTACCGGTATTGATAATGAAATTAATTTAAGCCAGCAGGCGCTGACGCTTTTTCTGGGTATGAACTATTAGGTTAAATAGAGGTAAAAATTCACATGAACAGGCTTAAAACATTGGTCCTGATGGCAGGACTTTCCGTCATTCTGGTCCTGGCCGGCAATCTTCTGGGCGGCCGGCAGGGGATGATGATGGCCCTGGTGTTTGCCGGGGGGATGAACCTTTTCGCCTACTGGTTCTCCGACAAGCTGGCCCTGATGAGCTATCGGGCCAGGCAGGTGTCCGAGGCCGAGGCCCCGGAGCTGCACTCAATAGTCAGAGGCCTGGCCACCAGGGCCGGAATACCCATGCCCAAGGTCTTTGTCATTCCGTCATCTTCTCCCAATGCCTTTGCCACCGGGCGCAATCCGCAACATGCCAGCGTGGCAGTTACCGAGGGGATAATGAGCCTTCTGAACCGGGAGGAATTGCAGGGGGTGATAGCCCATGAACTGGCCCATATCCGGCACCATGATATCCTGATCGCTTCCATAGTGGCCACTCTGGCCGGAGCCATCACCATGATAGCCCGGATGGCCGGATGGGCCGCCATGTTCGGCGGCTACGGGGGACGTGACAACGACCGTAACAGCGGTGGCGGGGCCATCGGATTCATCCTGATGGCCATCCTGGCTCCGATTGCCGCCCTGCTGGTGCAGATGTGGATCTCCCGCACCCGGGAGTACGACGCCGATGCCGGAGGGGCCAGGATAGCCGGGAACCCCTACGGTCTGGCCGATGCCTTGGAGAAACTGCAAAGGGGGGTGCAGGTGCGGCCCATTCAGGCCAATCCCTCTTCGGCCCACATGTTCATCGTCAATCCGCTTTCGGGCAAAAGTCTGATGAGCCTGTTCTCCACCCATCCCCCGATCGAAGAAAGGGTGGCAAAATTGAGGGCCATGGCCAGGGGGTAGCTTTTGGCGCAAAAGGGGTGTATAATTCAGAAAACCACGCAATAATTTTTTAAGGAAACTGAGCGATGAAAAAAACCGGGTTGTTATTTGCGGTAGCTTTCTCTTTGCTAGGGGGATATCTGTTCGCCCTGCCGGTGGAGATCTACAAAGTAGAACTTGCTCCCGGCACCGACGCCTACCGCTATGCCGCCGATAAAGGCTGGGAGGTGTTTTATGCCATGGAGGAACAGCTGCTGGTGTCCGGCAGGCCGGTTGCCAATGCCGAAAGGATATACCAGGGCGATTCAAAAAACCTAAAGTGGGCCTATCGGAGAAAAGGCTTCGCTGCTGCCGTCCCCGCCCAAAAAATCATTTTCTCTCATAACGGAAGCTATCTGTTGGAAGCCCCCGAAATCAAGCAATCATCCGCCAGGGGTTACGAGGCTTTTACCATCAAGGATTTCTCCGGGGAGCCGATAAAACTCAACGCCATTACCTATGTGTTGGGTAAAACCCTGGCCAGGGATTCATCGATAGCGACCCTGACCCATTTGGTTGATACCGCCCAGGTGCGCACCCGGATAGAAGCTTTGCAATCTTTTAACACCAGGTTTTTGGGCGCCGCCAATCATGACTCGGTGGTGGGATGGATACGGAATCAGTTTCTGAACATGGGCATTACCGATGTTATATTAGATACCTTTAATATCGGGTTCGGCCCCAAACAGCATAATATCATTGCCACGATACCGGGCCTTTTAGACACATCGGTTGTTTATATTGTAGGGGGGCATTACGACTCCTATTCTGACAGACGTTATTCAGATACTTTAATAAAATACTCTCAGGCTCCTGGGGCTGATGATAATGCCTCGGGAACAGTAGCCGCACTGGAAATGGCCCGGGTACTGGCCCAGCCCGGCAACCGGCCCAACTGCACGGTCAGGTTCATTGCCTTTGATGCGGAGGAATATGGTCTGTTCGGCAGTGAATATTATGCCCAGCAGGCTCTGGCAGAGGGTATGGACATAGGATGCATGCTCAATTACGACATGATCGGATATAAAGGCAACGACAGCACTTTTATTTCCAAACTTTATCCGGGCTCGGAAGAATATGCCTACATGCTGGGACAGCTGGCCGGATGGTACGGCCGAACCGCCGACACCAATCTGGTGCCGGTGTATAACAGCGTATATCTTAATGGCAGCGATAGCTGGGAATTCTCCATCCGCGGGTTTCCGGTGACCTACAGCGAAGAGGATGTTTTCAGCACGGTCTATCACCAGACCAACGATAGCACTACGTATATGAACATGCGCTATGTTACCAGTATCATCAAGGCTGGGACGGGGTTTTTGGGCACGCTGGCCAACTATCCCCAGAAGGTAGCCGCTGTCATCGCCAGCGATATTGGAACCGGAAACGAACTGGCGGTGGAGTGGACACCGAATGCGGCAGCCAACATCGTGGGCTATAATATCTATTATGGCTATGCCAGCGGGTCTTACGATTATAACCAATACACTACTTCAGTATCCGACACCATAACAGGGCTGATATCAAACGTCAATTGTTATATTACCGTCCGGGCGGTTGACACTGACGGGAAGGAGAGCCCGATTGCCTCCGAGGTTATCGGCGTTCCGGTACTGCTGACGCTGGATAAAGGGATACTGGTGGTGGATGAGACCCAGAACTGGACCAGCGGGAGCTTCCCCCGGGATACCACCCAGGACAAGTATTTCAGGGACCTGCTGGAGGGCTATACCATAACAGAGCACGAATACGGCACCAGCGGGGAGAAGCCGGGTCTGGTTGACCTGGCCTCGTATTCCACGGTGTTCTGGCACGCCGATGACTACAGTTCCCCGATGTTCGGCAATTGTGTTGGCGATCTGGAGTTGTATTTGTCGCACGGCGGCAGATTATGCCTGGCCGGGTGGAAGCCCAGCGCGGATGTCACCGGCAACAATATAGATACCGCCCATTATTATTCCGGAAGTTTCATATACGACTATATGAAGGTATCCCAGATGAGCCGATCACTGATAGCGAATTCGTTCCAGGCGGCAGTGGGTAAACTAAGCTATCCGGATGTCTCGGTTGACTCGGCCAAGGTTCCGGTGGTCTCTTGGGGCGGGACCATGCGGTATATAGAGAAGCTGACCCCGGTATCACCGGCCGAGGGGATCTACGACATCGACATGAAAAACGACAGCAGCAGTTTCGAGGGCCAGAACTGCGGGGTAAGGTATCTGGGAAGCGACTTCAAGACGGCATTGCTGGGCTACCCGCTGTATTTCATGGACCAAGCCCAGGCCAAGGCTGTGGTCCAGAAGATCATGGATGATTTCGGGGAGGTGAACGGGGTGAGCGGGAATCCGGAGGATAAGATCCCGGTTCTGAACTTCAAATTATCCCAGAACGCTCCCAATCCATTCAAACAGTTTACGATTATCAGTTACCAGCTGCCGCAGGCCGGACAGGTCAAACTGAGCATCTATAACATAGCCGGGCAACTTGTGAAGACCTTGGTAAGTGGAGATCAGTCGGCCGGAAGCTATACCATCAACTGGGACCGGAAAGACAACAATAACAGGCAGGTCAGCGCCGGGGTGTATATCTATCACTTAAGCGCCGGCGACAAGACCCAAAGCCGGAAGATGATAGTCTTGAAATAAGAGGATAATCCAACCAACAGGCCGCCCATAGGGGCGGCCTGTTTTTTACTAAACCTCGAAACATAGGGTGAACAATATAACGAACATTTAGACAACATTTAGATTGACACCAATATATTTAGGTGTTAAAATGTTAACTGAGTTTGACTATCATCATGGAAGCGTGGCCGAGTGGTTGAAGGCGGCGGTCTTGAAAACCGTTGTGCTGAAAGGCACCAGGGGTTCAAATCCTCTCGCTTCCGCCATTTTGCAAGAACCCCTGGAGTGGTTGAAGACCACGGGGTTCTCCGCCGGCAGGAATTATGCAAACAAAGCGACGGCGGATGCGCCGCAGGTGCAAAATCCTCTCGCTTCCGCCATTAAGTGATAGGGCAAAGCTAAATTTGGAATTGCTTGTCCGGAAACGCTGTCTTGAATTTCAGACAAAAAAACGTTATAATTAGTGTGATTATTTAATGCGGAGAGGTGGCCGAGTGGCCGAAGGCGACGGTTTGCTAAACCGTTATACGGTCTTAAAGCTGTATCCAGGGTTCAAATCCCTGCCTCTCCGCCATTTTATTTGAGTGAACCTTGGATACAGCGGAAGCTGAAGGGTTCTCCGCCGGCAGTAATACATGCTGCAGAGCGACGGCGGATGCGCCTATGGCGCAAAATCCCTGCCTCTCCGCCATACAATACGGATTACATCAGGAAATTAATAAAAGGCGGAGCGTTCCGCCTTTTATTATTAGGGAATAAAGCATGGTTTTAAGCGGTATATAATTTGGAAACACTCACAGATCAAGAACTGATAGAAAAGGTGCTGTCCGGCCAGGACGCCCATTACAGCCAGCTGGTAAAAAGATACCAGCGGGCCATCTATTCCACTGCCGCCAGGTATTTAAGATGTCATGCGGCGGCCGACGAAGCGGTCCAGGAGACATTCATCAAGGCCTATTTTTCCCTTAAATCCTACGATAGCCGGTACCGATTTTATACTTGGTTGGTGCGGATAACCATAAACCTCTGCCATGATGCGGCCAAAAAACAACAACGCTACGTGGCCCTGGAGGAAGACCACCAGCTGTCGGATTCCGACGATCCCCTGGAGAATGCCATCCAGAAAGACTCCTGCCAAAGGATCAGGAACGAGATAGACGGCCTGCCTAACGACCAGCGGGAGGTCATCCTATTGAGGGTCGACAAGGAGCTCTCCTATGAAGAGATCAGCCAAGCTCTGAAGATTCCCCAGGGGACCGTGATGTCCCGGCTATTTCGGGGAAGAAAGACCCTGATGGAAAGATTGAGAGATGTTATATGAATAAAAAGAAACATGAAATAGATCTGGACCAATTGCAAGCCTATATTGACGGACAACTGGGTCAACCGGATCGAGCCATGGTAGAGACCCATCTGAGCCATTGCCCGGAATGCCGGGGATTGGTCTCGCACTTAAAGAACCTGGACCGGGCCGTGGCCGATGCGGAATGCCCATCGGCTCCCGAGGCATATTTTGCCACCCTGGCCTCCAGGGTGGCCGGCGGCATCGCCCGGAGAAAGATGGAAAAAAGAAGGAGATCCGGGGGGATCGTCTTACGGTGGTTGGGCGTGCCGATTGCCGCTGCGGCAACGATTATTTTGGCAGTGGTAGTGTCCAATAACATGTTTTTGCAAACCGAAAGACAAATTAAACTTGAGGGTGACAAGATAAAAACACCGAATATTCGGGCGGTCCAAGGGCCGCCGTCGGTCGCATCCTCAAAAAAAACCTCCGGACAGCCGCGAGTTTCCCTCAAAGATGAAGGGCAGACAGATGTTTTGGCGGCCAGCCGGAAACAGGCAGCCGCCGATATTACTATTGCTTCGGAAAAGGGATCCCGGACAATGGAAGCCGCCGTAAAAGAGGAAGAAATCACAGTTGGTTTGGTTGCCGGCCGAAAGCCGGGGGATACTGACGGATCCCGGACTCCAGAAAAGAAATCCAGGTTGGAGGAAACTGCTTTTATGGAAGTTAAGGCTCCGGTTGCAATGATATCTCCCCGGGCAAAAAAGGCGAACACCGCCGTTGGCGCTCCTAGTAAAGAAACAAGCCAGGCGTCCGACGCGGCCAGGAAAAAACCGCCTGCGGCTTCATCGGTGCCTCACGTGGTGTATGAGGTAAAAACAATAGTCATATATCTACCGGGCGGCGATTCACCCTGCCCGCCCCCGGAGATATCCACCGCCATAGAGATAGGTATTCCCAACGGAGGCTGAGGGCCGGGAATATGAAAAAAGGGGAAAGCGCAAGCTTTCCCCTTTTTCTAATTGTCCGCCGCGGCTATTTTCCCAGGGTGAAGGTGATGGGGTAGGCCAGCCAGACCCGTACCGCCCGGCCGGAGGAGGCCAGGGCCGGCGAGAAGATGAATTGCCCGGCGGCAGCCACCGCCGCTTCGTCCAAAGCGGTATTCCCAGAGCTTCTGACGATCTCCACCTTCATGATATGGCCGTCATAATCCAGCAGCAGGTTCAGGAAAACCCGGCCCTGGGCCTGGGCGGCGATGCAGATCGAGGGGTAGACCGGCTTGACGGATTTGATCAGTTCCGGTGCTTTGCTTAACTCCTGATAGGCGCCGGATACGGGGATATCGTTGTCTTTGACAAATTCAACCGGACCTTTGATACTATCGGTATTGACGGCATTGGCCACCATGGCGTTGTTCAGATCCCTCTGGGAAAAGCCGCCGTCATCCGTGGCCAAGGCATCAGGCACCGGCGTGGGGATGCCGGGCATCGGGGCGTCAACCGCTGCCGGCCCGGGGATAACAGGATCAACGAACCTGTCGTCAAGACGCGGGGGCGGTGGGATCAGCCCTACCGGAATCCTGATGATATCGCCTCCTGGAATAAATTTTCCGGAGTCATTACGAGCCTGGATGATATTCCGGTACGCAGAGTATCCCGTCGAACAGAGCATAACAAGAACCAGACCGTAAACCGTAAATAGCAGACCGAGCTTCAGGTCGTTGCTTTCAATGGGTCCATAGTTGTTCCGGGTATATCCCTTTGAGAATGCGGGCTTTAAGCGCAGGAAGGCCGAGCTTAAGGCGAATCCTATCAGGACTCCAGCCATCGGGAATAACCAGATATAGTGGGACATCTTTCATTCCTCCTTTTACCCAATATACCATAAAGGGAGGAACTTTATTCCCGGACGATCGGGGAAAAACAAATAACATTGAGTTGATGCCAATGGCTACAGGACCGTTGCAAAAGCAACGCACCGGGCCTTAACCGGATCTCTTAAGAATTGACTCTTCCAAAAACTCGGTGTTTCCGTGGTAAAAAACTCTTTGGCAGGTTGAAAGGAAGCGATTTAACAAGAAGGGCCATAAGGGGAAAAATAGAGACGATAAGAATTAATAGAACGAAGAGATCGCCATATTTCTGGTAAAAGGTTCTGTTGTTCAAAAGCGGGATGGCATTGGTTATTATCATCTGTTTATAAAGGGGGGTGGGTTTGATGATCTCTCCGGTGGGCAGGATGAACATGGAGATGCCGGAGTTGGCGCAGCGGGCTATCGCCCGTCTCTGTTCCACTGCCCGGAAGACGGCCATCTCGGCGTGCTGGCGGGCCGCCCCGGATCGCCCGAACCAGCCGTCATTGGTGATGTTGACCAGGAACCGGGCCCCCCGGCCTACCTGCTGGCGGGCGATCTCCGGGAAGATGGATTCGAAGCAGATCATACAGGAGAAATTTATGCCGCCCATATCGAAAATAATGCTGTCGGCCCCCGGGGTCCATTCGCCCTCGCCAAAATTAATGTTTCTGATAAAGGGGATCTTCTCCTTGTAGGGGAACCTTTCGCCGAACGGCACCAGGTGTCTCTTGGCATAAGAGCCGGTCAGCCCGTAGATGGGGCGTATCAAAAAAGCCGAATTATAATAAAGCTGTGTCTGCCGGTTCGGTTCGTAGGAAAAATCCGGGACCCCGGTCAGGATGCTGCTTTTCAAATCGTTGGCCAGGGAAAGAGCCCGCAGGTAATATTCCGGCTCATAGCGGAGATAAAAGGGCAGGGCGGTCTCCGGCCACACCAGCAGATCGACCGGCTGTTTTACGGCCTGCCGGCTGAGAGAATCGTAGATCTGCCAGTTATATTCCCGGAATTCCCGGTCCCAGCGAAAGCCCTGTTGGATATTTCCCTGTATCAGGGAGACGTTCAGCAGCGGAGAATTTCGTATCTTCTTGTTTACCGGAAATAGCATCAGTTTGCCGGTCAGCGGGGGCAGGGCAAAGACCAGCAGAACTAAAGCCATCCTCAAAAAAAACCGGGGGGTCAACCGGAAAGGCCGGTTGGCTATAAAATATTTTATAAGCCCATAGATCAACCCGTTCACCAGGACGATCCAGAAGGTAACACCGTAGACCCCGGTAATAGAGGCCATTTGAATGGCGCTGGTCCACCGGGCCAGGCTATAGCCCAACGAACCCCAGGGGAAGCCCAGGATGCCGTGGCTGCGGATGAAATCGAACAGCACCAAGCCGAATGGTGCCGCCCACCAAAACGGTATATTCAATTTGCCGGTCAGCCATTTGGCCAGAGTAAAGGATGCGGCCAGGAAAAGGGAGAGATAGGCTGCGATCAACATCACCCCCAGATAAAGCAAGGGGCGGACCCAGCTCTCCACCGCCGGATTGAATACTATCCAATGCAGCAGGCCGCAGAAAAAGAAAAATCCGCTCAACCAGGTCACCAGGAACGTTCTGTGAGTCGAGAGATTTTCAAAACCGAAATACAGAGGGATCAATGAGACAAAGGCCAGGGGCCACAGGGAAAAGAGGGGGAATATCAGGAACAACAACAGGCTGGTAAGGGAAGCTAAAATAAAACTACGTTTCATCTTAGGGCCGCATCTTTAAGGGGATGTTTTTGTTAAGACCGATTTTCAATTCGCCCCGGGCGATCAGGGCTATGGCCTGGGAATAGGCCAAGTGCTCCTCTTTCAGCACCCTGTCAGCCAGGCTATCCGCAGTGTCCTCCGGCAGCACCGGCACGGTCCTCTGTAAAATTGTCGGTCCGTGGTCCACCTCTTGGTCCACAAAATGAACCGTACAGCCCGATATTTTATCGCCGGAGGCCAGCACCGCTTGGTGCACCTTGTGCCCGTAGAATCCCTTGCCGCCATGGGCCGGCAGCAGGGCGGGATGGATGTTGATGATGCGGCCCGGGTAATGGTCTATGAAGAACGGGCTGAAAATGCGCATAAATCCGCAGAGGCAGATCAATTGGGCCTCCTGGCGGTCAATGATGGCGGCCAGTTCCCGGTCGAAAAGCTGACGGGAAGCATATTCCTTGTTATTTACCACAAACCAGGGAATATGGTGCTTTTGGGCCCTGGCCAGCGCGCCGGCGCCGGGAACGTTGGAGATGACGGCCACTATCCGGGCCTCCAGCCGGCCGGATTCGATATTGTCAATAATGGCCTGGAGGTTGGTACCATCGCCGGAGGCCAGGCAGGCTATTTTCAATTGGTGATCCATATAAAGGATTTTATACTAAGTGATGGCAGTTGTCAAATATAAAAAGCCCGAGGGGGATCGGGCTTTCTGCGGTTAAAAACCTAAACGATCAGTTCCAAAGCTCCAGGGATATGCCGAAAGCATAGCTCCGGCGGGGCATGGGATATCCGGCCCGCACCTGGTATTCGGCATTGAATAAGTTGTCGATCTTATAGAACAAGACGGCATCCCGGATCTTCAATGAAAGCGTTTGGCCGGAAACAAAATAACGCGGCAGTTCGAATCCCGGACCAAATTCATCGGGGTGGCTGACCAGCTGGCGGTCCTTATACTGGGTGTTTACCTGCCAGCTGAGCGAGAGATGGTCGGTAATGGGGATATCCCTAAGGGAAAGGGCCACTCTGGCGGAATTGGCCGGGGTATAGTTTAGTTCCCGGTTGCTATCGGACGACACCTCTGCCAAACAGTAGCCATAATTAAAATCAAAAAATAGATGGTTCATTGGAGTTACTTCGCTAGATATTTCAACCCCGGAGGTATTGACATCCAGATTATTGGCCCAAGTTGTAAGCCAGGTGTTCATATCAGTTAGCCATCTTATCATATCATTAGTCTGGCGCCGATAACCCGAGATTGATGTTTTATGCCAATCGTCAGTGAATCTCACTCCACATTCATATTGCCATGATTTTTCGGGAACAAGGTCGGGATTCCCTGACATGTAAGGATCTTTCCAAAACAGTTCATTGATGGTGGGCACCCGGTAGGCCTGGCCGTAGTTCCCGTAGATCGTCCAGCGGTCATTAAACTGCCAACTGCTGGAGATGTTCGGCGATGTTTGGGCATCATGTCCGTAGTTTTTATCATATCGCAGTCCGCCCACTATCAGCCATTGGCGCCAGGGGCGATACTCCTGATTCAGAAAGGCCGAATATAGATTGGTCCGGTGATTTCCGGAATTATCGCTTTCGCTCTTTACCTGTTGATAGGCGCCGCCCAATACGGTGTTGAACCCCTTCCGGAATCCGTAAGTAAATTGGAGGTCGGCATTGCTTTGCCGGGAAAAATTTTCCGGGGCGGTATTGTTGTATTCGTAATAATAAAAGGTATTGATCTGGCTCTGACCTATTTTGAACTTGACAATGTCCGAATATTCCAGGCTGGCGTAATAATCCTGCTGGTCGTCGGTCATTCTGTCATTGGGGGTCTGCATTGATATGCTTCCCGGCGATCCGCCGATAGACTGATAGGACTGGTATTCCATCCCGATCCGGATCAGACTGTCGGGCCTGATTTTTAAGCCCAGAAGATAGTTGCTGCCGCTGTAATCCGAATTTAATCTTTCGCCGTCGGTGCTTTTCCAGTCGGCCGAAAGGATGATGTCCGTAAAACGGTTCAACTGCCGGGAAATGACGGCCGACATAGTCTGTTGTTTATGCTTGCCGTATTGATAGGTTATTCTGGAATAAGGCTTTTCCGGGGCATCGTCAACCGTTATTATATTGACCACACCGGCCAGGGCATTGGCTCCGTAAAGAGCCGAGGCCGGACCTCTGACGATCTCGATCCGTTTTATGTTGGCGTTCAGTTTTTTCAGATCATACCCTCCGTTGAGGGCAGAATTCAAGGGCATTCCATTTAGCAGGAACAATACCTGCTCGGCAGAGGAGCCTCTGATGCTGAAATTTGCCATGCTTCCCAACCCGCCATAGAGGCCGGAATTGGTTCCCGGCACCTGAGAGAAGGCGGCCACCGCACCCTTGGCGGGGTCGCTGGGATCGGGGCCGATGATGGAAACACTGGCCGGGGCCGCCAACTGGGCCAGGGGTGTCCGGGTGGCGGTCACCACGATGCCTTTCATGGTGAAAACCGGAATGCTGTCGGCCAGTATAGCGGGTTTGAGTGTTTCTTTCTCGATGGAAGTATCAATAGATACAGTAACGTCGTTGTCGGAAACGGCTTGGGCAGTCGTAGTGCTGTCGGGGGACGCGGCTGCTACAAATAAAACGGCTATTAATGAGAACAACATGGATAGCTCCCTCCTTTGAGGTTTTTAACTTCTGGTAGTCCAGTAGGCCGGTTGTTGGTAATAATATTGGGAATGATAAATAGGGGTAATCTAAGCTCCGTCTGGTGCGGTCGCTTTTGTTTCCGGCTGGGCCCGAATAAATTTCACGTATAATCAAATCCCTCCTTTCTGGGCAAATCTTTTTTTCTCCCGCTTCTCTATCTGGACGATTTTGGAGTTGTGAATGGTTATCACGATTTCGCCATAGTTGATGTCATGGATGGCGGCGATTATCTCGTCCAGTATTTTTGTATCAGGAATATTTGCTTTTTGGGCGATCATATTATTTACCGGTAGTTGGTCAGGGATAGGTTTACAGCAGTATTTGTTATCAGCTCAAACCGATCATGATTTGTCGTTGTTTTTGGGTGAAAATTATTTTGTTCTCCTTTGCCAGCCAGCCCAGTGCTAGGTAAAGATTTTTATCATCAAGCCGGGTACTTTTTTTTAAAGCGCTGACATTCTGCTCGCCCTTGGCGTTTACTGTCTGCCAGATTATTCCGGCATTTTCGCCGATCTTCATTTTCAACATGGGAATATCTCCTTTTAAATAAGAATTTGCGGCCTATTGGTTCTGGGATGCAAAACAATATCGATATCCGTCTCATAGACTGGTTTTAAGACGGCCTCTTTTAATACTTCGTTGGGCCGGCTATCGGCGTTAATGGCCCCCTGATGCAGCAGTATTATCCGGTCACAAAAACTGGCGGCCAGGTTCAGATCGTGCAGGACGGCTATGACCAAAACCCCGCTTTGGGAGCTTAATCTTCTGGCCGTATCCAAAATCAAACGTTGGTGCTTAAGGTCCAGATGATTGGTAGGCTCGTCCATCAATAATACTTTGGGCTGCTGGGCCAAGGCCCGGGCCAATATCACCCGCTGCCGCTCACCGCCCGAAAGTTCGGTGATAGAACGTTCCTTCAACTGACAGCAGTCGCTCTGCCGCATGGCCTCCTCGATTATCTTTTGGTCGCGGGCGGTCTCATCCTGCAGGGCTTTCAGGAACGGGCTCCGGCCCATGGCCACGATCTCGTAGGCGGTAAAATCGAAGGGGAAGAAATTGTCCTGAAAAACCACCGAGATCACCCGGGCCAGAGCCTGCGAATTATACCCGGAGATATCTTTTCCCCCAATCATTATCCGGCCGGAGAAATTAATTCTTAAACCGGCCAGGCATGCCAGTAAAGTGCTTTTGCCCGAGCCATTGGGCCCGATTAGCCCTATCATCTCTCCGGAAGCGGCCTGAAGGCTGATATCGCGAAGGGCCGTGATCGTTCCGTAGCGGTATGTCAGATGGTTTACAGCTATCATATCTTCTGCGATTTTTTCCTCCACAACAGGAAAATGAAAAACGGCACACCCAAAAGAGCTGTAATAACGCCGACCGGGATTTCGAAATTACCCAAGCTTCTGGCCAAGGTGTCCGAGAGGATCAACAGGCTGGCGCCCAACAGTCCGGAGACCGGCAGCAGGCGTTTGTTGTTCGGCCCCGACAGCATCCTTCCCAGGTGGGGCACCATCAACCCGATAAAACCGATCACCCCGGCCAAGGAAACCAGCGCCGCCACCATCAGGGCCATGATGAAAAACACGATCTTTTTCAGCCGTTCCACCGGAACCCCCATGCTCTGGGCCTGGGCCTCCCCCAGGGTCAGCAGGTTCAGGTTTTTCGACTGGATCCATAGATAGACCGATCCTGAAACCACCAGCACCGAGGCGATGGCCATCAGGACGACGGTGTCCCGGGTAAACAGTATCCCCAGGTTGCCCATTAAAATATAGATCATATCCTGCAGCTGTCTTCCGGCCAGCGACATCAGCAGCATTATCAGGCCGGAGAAGAAGGCATTGACCACTACGCCGGATAATATCATGGTCTCTGAAGGAAGCCGCCCGTGGACCCTGGCCAGCCGGTAGACCAAAAAGATAGCGGCCACTCCGAAAAAGAAAGAAAATAACTGCAAGGTGAAAGCCCCGGCCAGGCCGGACGATAGGCCCAGGATTAAGGCTAAAGCCGTGCCGAAGGCCGCTCCGCCTGAAACCCCCAACAGATAGGGTTCGGCCAGGGCATTGCCCAAAACCGCCTGCAGGGCGGCGCCGGAAACAGCCAGGCCCATCCCCACCAGGGCTCCCAGCAAGACCCGGGGCAGCCTGATGGAGGCTATCTCCGGGCTGACCAACAGTCCGAACCCGCCAGGGCCGAAGGAAAGGCCGGCCAAAACCGCCAGGAAAAGTATCAGCGGCGACAGCCAGGTTAAATGCTTATTTCTCATAAAATATTCTATTAAGCTCTTTTAATCCCATAACAGACCGGGGTCCGGCCCGCAGGATAATATCCAGATCCAGATCGTCGAACACTTTTTTATTCTTAACTGCCGGGATGTTCTGCCAGCCAATCCGTTCAGACAATCGTTTTTTATCGGTTTGGGGATGGAGGATCAGTATTATATCCGGCCGACGTTGAATGACGACCTCCGGGTTGATGACGGCATAATCCCGTCCAACATCCGACATGATATTTATACCCCCGGCTCGATCTATCAGCAGCCCCACCAATCCCAGTTGGCCGGCGGTCATCAACGGCTGAGACGATATCTCGGCATAGACCTTGGGCCTTTTACCTGGCGGAATCATCTCCAGGGAGGAGGTTGTTTTTTTTGAGGTGGCGGAGAAAACAGCCAATAGTGAATCGGCAGCGGCCTGTTTATTGAAAACAATAGAAAGAAGCTGGATATTTTGGGATATATCGTCAAGGCTGACCGGGTTCAGGACCAATACCGGAATGTTCAGCGCCTTTAGTTTGGCCAGGATGGGAGTATTTTTCGTTCCCACCATGACCGCCAGGTCCGGTTTTAAGGCCAGTATCCTTTCCAGATTGGCGGTAGCAGCGTCGCCCACCACTTCTTTCTCCCTGACCTGCGGGGGATAGTTGCACCAGGCGGTTACGCCTACCAGCTTATCATCGGCCTGCAGGGCGTAGATCATTTCAGTCACATTGGGAGCGAAGGAGATCACCCGGGCAGGGGTTTTGGATAATGAAACTGTCCGACCAATATCGTCGGTTATTGTTAATTTCCCCCCGGAGTACAGCCGCTGGGGTTCCGTTTGATTACAGCTTATAAAAAAAAGCGTTGCCGTGATTAGCAGAAAGGATTTTTTCATATACCCCCAAATTGAAAAAGCTCGAACCTTATGAAAAGATTCGAGCCTTGACCTTAAAACAAATCAAGCCCGACCTTTTCCCTCGAAGGTCCGGTAAATATCCTGTTAAGGCCGGTCTCCTGGCTTGCCCGAATCCCAAGCGCCTTCCCGTGGTAACAGTGGCGATATGCTTGGATCTATTATTTGGGCTTACAGTTGCGGGGCAGCTCCCGATTTTCTAAAAAATTAGAGCACGGGATTCCCGATTATCTCCCGAAAATTCGGGAGCACCTTAACAGGCTGGATTATATAAGAAATTTTAAATTTTGTCAAGTGGTACTAAAATTGACCTGCTGGACAAAGCCGGTAGATTATTTTTGCCCATTTGGGCGTAGTCTGCCGACTACATCCTTCATTAGCCAGGCATAGAGCATAACCGATTTCGTCGGTCAAAGGCGGAGATAGTTCTGGCATTAAGCTGACAAAAGCTCTGGCTCGCCAGACGAAGCCTGCTGGTTATTTTTGCCCACCTGGGCGTAGTCTGCCGACTACATTCTTCATTAGCCAGGCGTAGAGCATAACGGATTTCGTCGGTCAAAGGCGGAGATAGTTCTGGCATTAAGCTGACAAAAGCTCTGGCTCGCCAGACGAAGCCTGCTGGTTATTTTTGCCCACCTGGGCGTAGTCTGGCGGAGAGTCAGGGATTCGAACCCCGGATCCCGCTCATCACGGAATACACGATTTCGAGTCGTGCGCCTTCGACCAGCTCGGCCAACTCTCCGCTTGTAGATAATGGTATTTGGATAACAGATTTCAGGGGTTTTCAAGTACGGCGTTTTTTGAAGAAATCTTTCAGTAACTGGGAAGCCTCTTTGGCAAGCAATCCCCGCTCCACCTTGATCCGATGGTTGAGGCGTTTATCCTCGACTATATTGAAAACGGAGCCGCAGGCTCCAGCCTTGGGATCAGGGGCGGTATAGACCAGCCGGTCTATCCGGGCCAGCACCATGGCGCCGGCGCACATGGCGCAGGGTTCCAAAGTCACATACAAAGTGCAGCCGGTCAGCCGCCACCGACCCAACTTTCTGGCAGCCTGCTTCAGGGCCGTCATCTCTGCATGCCCTGAGGCGTCTTTCCGGGACTCCACCTGGTTCCAGCCCCGTCCCACTATCCTGCCGTCATGAACGATCACGGCCCCCACCGGCACCTCATTTTTCAGAGCCGCCTTTTGGGCCAGCTTAAGGGCCCGCTGCATGAAATATGTATCGTCGCGTTTCTTTTCCATAATAAAATGGTACGCCCGAGAGGATTCGAACCTCTAACCTACGGATTCGTAGTCCGTTGCTCTATCCAGTTGGGCTACGGGCGCACTTCAAAGGCAATTATAACCATTAAATGGCCTTCAAGTCAAGATGTTTGATGAGAGTGATGTGCCGGCATATATATGTATTATGAAGTTAATGTTTGTCAAATCAAAAAAATTATAGTATATTATATAGAGAAATAAGACCACTTTACGGCAAGGAAAGGAGACCTATGAAAATAAACCCTAAAATATTACTGCTGTCATCTCTCATGATGCATATGCTTACCATCACAGCCTATGGAAGGAAAAATATGAAGGATATCGTTTTTGCCACCTTTGCCCAGGATGAACCCGAACTGGAATATGCTATGGTGCTGGCTAAGAGCCTGCGAACTTTTGGCGGAGATATGAAAGAGGCGCCATTCTGGCTGTATCTTCCGGCCGAATCATCCGAACTGATAGGGAAGATCGGCCCTAGATCTTCTCCGCTGAATATCGAGGTGCGGACATCCCCCACCCCCGAAGCGGCCATGGATTACTATTATTCCGGCAAGACCTTCGCCGCCGGCAATGCCGAAGGAGCCGCCGCCGGAAATTTTAAGACACTGGCCTGGCTGGATGCCGATAATATAATTGTCCAAGAGCCGAAGGCTTTCCTTTTAAAAGACGGGGTTTACTTCGGCTGGCGGCCGGTGATGTTGAAACTCATCGGATCCGACTACCATAAGACCCCGGATACGTTCTGGGCGAGGCTCTATGAAAAACTTTCGGTCAAGCCGGAATCTATCTTCCCCATAACCACGGCGGTGGATAACGAGCAAATAAGGGCTTATTTCAATGCCGGGATACTTATAGTCAGGCCAGAGCGGGGGATCCTGCGAAAATGGCCGGCATTCTTCGAAAAACTCTATTCCGATCCGTTCTATCAGGGGGAATGCAAGAAAGATGTTAAAAAGCGTATCTTCCTTCATCAAACCGCCTTGGTCGGTGCGGTACTGAATGTGCTTAAACGGGATGAGATGGCCTGCTTGGACGACAGGTATAATTATCCCTTCTGTTTCTTCGATAAATATCCGGTTGAAAAGCAGTTCAAATCATTGGATGACGCAATCACTATTCGTCATGACGGAATAATGTACCAGGATAAAGAATGGAAAGAAAAAATGAAAGATACCTCCAAGATCGCCGAGTGGATTAAGCAGGAATTTAGCGAAGGCATATGATCATAAAGATAAGAAAATATCCAGAGGCACCAATTTTAAGGCAATAGAATATATATTAAAGCAAGAAAAGCGAGGAAGATAACCATAGCCGCTCGATATAAGGAGCGGCTATTTTTTTTGTAAGGCCTTTAAATCTTGCCAGGCAACACAATAAATACCATAGAGATGGATGAAAAACAAAAATAATGAAACTAATGCGTAAGAGCTTACGTATTTATAAATGAATATAATAATCGGAGGTAAACCCATGAAAAAAACAACACTGCTGGTTGTCTCCCTGTTCACACTTGCGGGGATTTCCCTGGGCATCACGAGAGAAAGGGTAATAGACAAAAAAGATAATATGCTCCATGTGGATAAGACAATCCAAACTCAAACTCTTTGCCAGCGTCTGGCTTGCATTGCTGACAAGTTGGAGATAAGCGCCAAGGTAAGTTTTTGGAAAAAAAATTACCAGGACGCCATCACTTTTTATCATTTATTGTTAAAGACCGGCAAAAGCGAATTTGATGACCTGTATAATCTGGCTTGCTGTTATGGGCAGTTGGGAGATGACAAACAGGCTGCTAAGTATTTGAAGCTGGCGGTGGAGGAAGGTTTCACCGACATTAACCATATCAAATCTGATTCCGACTTTGAGAAAGTTAAAAATTCTCCCAAATTCCAAAAGATTATGGCTGAGATAATCGCGAATTCAGATAAGATTGATAATTCTCAAACAGTTCGGGCCGAAGGAATCATTCAAGCTGCTGTTAGTCAGGAGTTAATGATCTCCCAAGACGATAAAAATTAAACCTGTTTGGCAGGGCCGTTGCTCTGGTTGCCAATTGTTCTTTTAAAATTTATAAGGAAAAACAAAAGCCGTCATTAATAAATTTATGACGGCTTTCTTCTATCCTGGTGCGCCATAAAGGACTCGAACCTTTGACCCGCTGATTAAGAGTCAAATCTGGGCCTTTTTTAGAAGAATTGGAAAATCAAGGAGTTCATTAAAACAGCTTATCAATTCATGTGTTATAGGATTTTATTGATTTTGAGGACTTTGTTTATTTATGCCAATATTGCTTCAAACATGGCACAAATATGGCACAAACGTCTCTCATGATAAATGAGGGGCGAGCCTTGGTTTTAGATAAAAAGAAGAGCATAAAAGATCCGCAGAACAGAAATATCTCGTCTCTGGTAATGATAGCAAAAAGCAGTGAATGAAGTGAATTCATTAAAAGGGAATAGCCTAGTATTAAAGTCAGGATTTTTTATTGACAAGGAATATGAAAGAGGCTATTATTATATGTGTTCGAAATATTTGATCATTTATAGATGCTTATATGGGCAGAAGAAAAAAATATAAATATTCATCGCTTCTTATCATTGAATGCGATTCAAATAAACTGCAAAGTCAAAATATTAATATCGCAGGTAATCTTGACAATCTTTTTCAAATATTGCCGTTTTGCAAACATAAATTTATTCGTGTGTTTAATAAATCTGATTTATGTTCCCAGATAAATGAAATATCAAATGAGCAATACGATGTCATAGTTTTAACAGGTCATACCTTCACTAATGGAGCAGGCAAACCAATATGTTTTGGGTTTGCAAATGATTATAAACCAGAATTATCATCAATTCCATCATTTTTAAACGTATTTAAACCAAAATGTTTAGTTATGGCTTCATGCAGAGGAGCCCATTTTATTACCACTGACGTGATGTTTGAAGGAATGCCAACTTTAAAGGAAATATTTGGTTCTCCAGTATTAACGAATAATAGGCAACTTCAAATGTTATTACTATTACTGCCGCATATTATAGTCAGAGACAGAATTAACGACGGTATTTTATTTTTTAGTAGTTTTGTTAATTTTATACATTCCGGCGGATATCTTGTCCGGCATACACGTGAGGATTTTAAAAATAATAGACCAATTAAACACATTCAACAAGAGGTGTTTGACCTTCTGGACAATTATTTCCAAACGGTTTAAATTATGCTCACTCTTCACTGTACTAATAAATTTATGGCTCAGCTTGGCCTTAAACCATCTTCGGGAATACCTGAATTAAAAAAAACCATCCTCGGAGATTGGTCCGCGACATATTTCTATCATAATGACGACAAGGTGTTTCTTTTCGTCAATAATGCAACATTATTTTCATTTACCTTACATGGTCTTGCTCCGGATATGTTGGATATTGAAATATTTGCCGGATTGATCGATTCCCTTCATAGGGCAAATGTACCATTCGATATTATTGAGAAAATACGAAAAGAATCGATTGATATAATTTTCGTTAAGAATACAAACCGTCGGATTATAGGCTCGATAAATAATTTAATCTACATGTACCAGTTCACAATGAAGCAATATCAAGATATATACTCCGTAAATATGAGCGAAGTCGAGAGAAAAATGATAAGGGTGCCGTTTAAATATCTTTCATATAAATTTCCCATTGAAGTACTAAAAGATAAATTGGCCATAAAATAAGGGCATTATAGAGGGATTTAACATCTCAAATATTAATTAACCAGAGAAGGGATAAATTAATGGACACTTTGATAAGATTGCTTGGAAATAAAGTTCGCTCGCTTCGCAAAGCCCAGGGATTATCTCAGGAAAAGTTGGGAGAAAAGGCGGGCTTTGATTATCGGTATATCGGTTTCATCGAGCAGGCCCGGGTAAACCCAACAATCAAGACCCTGGGAAAAGTAGCCGCTGCCCTTAAGTTGACGGTGCCGGACTTGTTTCCCGGCAACAAGGAGATTGAAGCTGATAAGAAGGGAGTGCCGGCCAAGGTTGCCGAACGTGAGAAGATTATGTCCAAGATCATTAGGGACCTGAACAAGGTTGATAATAAGAAGCTGAAAAGCATTGCCAAAATTATAAATATCTCGGTTAGTGGGGAGGGTGTTTCTTGAGAAATAGCCTGGAGTAAGCAATTTTATAAGGCTGTTTATGCTATCAAGTAAGGCGGGATATAACATCCCGCCTTTTTCTATGCCGATGGACGGGTAAAATAGCTTATTGCAAATTGGGGGGCAAATATTGCATTACTATCACTTTGCCTTTAACGAACCTGACATTGAGTAGCTGTAATTTCATATAATTAGAAGACTTACGAATATTGCGGAAAGCAATACAGATGGCCTAAAATATGCAAGCGAAGTTATCAGGAGAAACATTATTTATATGTTGAGACTCCTATAAAAGTCTCTTCTGCCGAGAAATGCATATTATTCGGAAAGAAAATCACTGAAAGTTAAATATTTGATAGGCGCTATTCCGTGTTTCTATAATTTCCGTGCTACAGTGGTTATTTTCACAGAGGTCTCTGTTTGATAAGAGGGGAGATCCATGGAAAATAAGGAATTGCTGAAAAACATAAAGCAGGCCGTTAAAATGGAGAACGAGGCGGCGCTTTTTTATAAGCATGTTGCCCTGCTCTCTAAAGACATCCGAGCCGGTGAAATGCTGATGCAGTTTTCCCAAGACGAGGAGAAGCACCGGAGAATACTGGAATACGTGGCGGAAAGCTACAAACACAACCGTGAAAAGTTCGATTTCCCCGATATCGGGCCGCCTGCCGAATACGGCAAGCATGAAACCAGCCCGTTGTATTCCAAAAAACTGTCGGAATTGACCGAAGAGCCCAAGCCGGTTCTTCTTACATTAAAAGAGTTTGCCAAAAAGGAAACTAAAGCCATCGCCCTGTATTTCAAATTATCAGAGAGCAGTAATGATGTAAATGCAAGGATATTCTTTGACTCTTTGGTCCAATGGGAGAAAAGGCACCTGGAAACTCTGGAAAGGCAGGCAATGGCCTTTTCGGAGAATCAGTAGTATCCGGCTTCAAAGCGGGCAACCGTAAAATAGCCGAACTTTCCCAAAGATCTGGCAATCCATTAACTGAATGTTCGAAATCAAGCAGGAGGGTTTTGTATGGCCAAGAAAGTGCGGAACATCAACGGGACATCGGATAATAACTGTCGTTGCGGGAGCTGGTTGGCGCATTGGGAGAAATACAGCGGCCGCCAGGCGGTGTATTGCTCCGAAGCGGGCTGTGCAAAGCAAGCGGAGGCCGGCGGGCATGTATTGAGGGTGGGAGCCAACGATGAAAATTGGTATATCATCCCTCTATGTACCGAGCACAATTCCCTGACCGGGCGGGCCATAGAAGTGATCGACGCCACCATCTTCGTCCCGGCCGATGTGGAGGAAACCTGCGGCACTGAAGGTCCGGGGTGATGATATGCGTTATGCGGGTTTGACCGACGATCCGGTTCAGCGGAAGCAGGACCACGGCAACCCCTTCGATTGGCACGTGATCCGCGAATTTGCCTCGGAGGAGGCGGCCCGAAAGTGGGAGAAAGGCATGCTGCTTCTCGGCTATCAGGGAGGAACCGGCGGCAAGGGCTGGAGATACGGGTATACCTACACCATCACTTTATGGACCAGGCAATAGCCGGGCTGATCCTGCCCGTTGTTGCACTATAAAAGACCAGCGGTATCTTATTGACTCATACCCCGGTCTTTTTGTTTATCGGCGGTATGTATCAGAAACAAAGGAGAAGGGTCATGGCAACCTATAAATATCCTGATTTCATCCGGCAAACATATAACTACGTCTTTGACATTGCCGCAGGGGCCGGGTCCGTGGCGCAGAATTCCGGGATATACCGCTGCGACGGCTGCGGCTGTGAAATTGTCGCCGGTTATGGCAGGTCCCTGCCGCCGCAAAACCATCATCAGCATAAATCGGGCCAGGGGGACATCCGATGGCGGTTGATCGTGGCGACCGCCTGACTGCCGTCCGAGGGCTAAATTCTATTTGACAATTTTCTTTCAAAGGTATATAGTTAATGCTAAATATATCGCAATAATATTTATAAGTCTTATCTATGTCTCAACTTAAAACCGCCCTCCAAGCCCTGGCCGCCCAGGCCAAAGCCAACAACATTCACCGCATGGCCGAGATGCAGGTGCAGTCAAGCTATGTGATGGAAGTGCTGGAACTTTTAGGCTGGAAGGACAGCGACTGGAAGCTGGGGGCGGCCCAGGGGACCAACACCGGCAAATTCCCGGATATCAGCCTGCATGACAGAAACAAGCACACGGTGCTGGTGGTGGAATGCAAGGACGCCAAGAGGGCGGACAAATTGGATGGGCGTTACGGCGCTAAGACATTTGAACAACAGCTTTACGGCTACTGCCGGGCTGAGGGCATCAACTGGGGCATCCTGACCAATTTCGTGGAATGGCGGTTGTACAACGATGTGCAGGAACGGCTTTACCAGAACAAGAAATACGCCTTTTTAGACCTGCTATGGCCCGGAGCCAACCCCAACTCGTACGTGGACATTCTGTCCGATGAGGGGTTGGCTTTTCTGATGAAATTCCAGCGGACACCGCTGTGCCACGCCAAGGGCAGGGTGGACAACGATCCTCTCTATTACCCCATAGAAAAACAGGTCGAGGATATCAAGGCCAAGTTTTTCGTCAAACTAAAGGGCTGGCGGGACAGCCTGCGGCGGGAACTGCACAAGAATTACGGCGAGAAATTCGACAAGGACCAGATAGACCTGTTCACCCAGAAGATACTTGACCGGATGATATTCATGGAGGTCTGCCACGACAAGGGCATCATCGGGCAGGATGTCCACCGGGCCATCCTAAGCTCCAAAGACGACAAGTATAAGGAACTTAAAAAGTGGTTCCAGGAAATGGACGAGCAGTTCAACACCGAGCTGTTTGCCCCGATGGCCATTGACCATTTTGATATTGACGACCAGGTGCTGGTGCCGATCATAGAAGAGCTGAACGGGATAGACTTTAAGAACGTCTCGGTTCACATCATCGGGGAGGTTTACGAGAACTACCTGGGCGAAATGCTCCGCGTTACCAAGAAGTCCGGCTTAAAGGTGCAGGAGCACAAGGAACAGGCCAAACGCAAAAGCCAGGGCATTTATTACACCCCGGAATACATTGTGGATTACATCGTCAAGAACACGGTGGGCGAATTGGTGAAGAAGGCCAAGACCGAAGACGATCTAAAACAAATAAAGATATTAGACCCGGCCTGCGGCTCCGGCTCGTTCCTGATAAAGGCCTTTGATGTGATGTATGAGGCTTATGAAAAGCTGAAGATAGACAGAAATAAGGGCCAGTTGGAGACCGGGAAGGATCTGAAGATCAAACGGCTGATATTACAGCACAACCTTTACGGGGTGGACCTGGACGACCGGGCGGTGGAGATCACCAAGCTTAACCTGATGCTGAAGGCTTTAGAAGGGTTTAATTACAGCGAATTGAAGGGCCGGAAGCTGCTGCCCAATTTGAATCTGAATATAAGGGTGGGCAATTCGCTGATCTCCGGGCAGACCATTGAGCAGTTGGCGGAGAAGCAGACCGCGCCGACTTTTCCGGGCTTGGATGACATGGTGGACATCAAGCCGTTGTTAAAACTGCATAATGCGTTTTACAAAGAGGTAGAAGACGAGGAAAAGGCCAGGCTGATAAAGGAGATTGAGGTTGAGGAGAGAAGGCTGAACCGGAAGCTGGGGGATAATTTAAAGGGGTATTTCAGCAATCTGGATGAGGTCAAGCCTTTGAATTACCAGGTGGCTTTCCCGGAGGTGTACAAGCAGGGCGGTTTCGATGCAGTGATAGGGAACCCGCCGTATGTGCGTGTTGACAATATGAATGAAAAAGAAAAAAGATATTTAAGCACATTTTATGAATCAGCGCAGGGGAAATATGATCTATATTATTTATTTGTGGAAAAGGTCATAAAACTCATGAAAGATGATTCGTATTTTAGTTTTATAATACCCAATCGTTTTTGCACCAGTACTTCAGGTGAGCATTTAAGGTCATTTATAACCAAACAAAAGGGAACTGTAAGAGTTAACAGTGTAAGCAAGTTAAATGTCTTTAAAGACGCTGCAAATTACCCGGTTCTTTTTAGCTATTACAAAAATACTGCACTTGCTGGGTTAACTTTGCAAATGATAGCAACGGGGAAAGAAGATGAATTGGGTGATAAACAAAAAGGATTTGTTCTGAAAGAAAAAGAACGATCATTAATACCCTATAATATATTTCCAGTCAATGCTAAGGACGAAGCCGTTTCTCTGTATTTAAGGATTGCTCCCAACTGTTTTAAATTTAGCGATTACCTCCAAATATCAGAAGGTTTGAGAATACCCGCAGAATATGAACAAGAAAGCGGAGATGAGCATATTTTAAAACAGTACCAGTTCAATAGGTATTCAGGGGTTACAAAAGGTACATATATTGATACAACAAAAAGAAAGAAAGTAATAAAAGACAACGCCGAGAGATATATAAATTCTTTACAGGATAAAATTGTATTCGCAGAAGATGCTCTAAATATTGAGGCTACTTTTGATAAAAGCAAGTCTTTGTGCCAGGGTGGTGTTTATTTCGGAACCTTAAAGAAAGATATTAATGCTGATCTATTGTTTGTGTTGGCTTTGGCAAATTCAAAACTGTTGACCAACATATATGAAACCTTGTTTGCAGGGATGCATATGGGCGGTGGTTACCTGAGGTTTAGGACCAATTTCCTTAATTGTTTACCGATACCTAAAATTGATTTTGGAAACAAAAAGGTCAGAACGCTATATGACCAACTTATCAAACTTGTCAAAGAAATGCTCAAGCTAAACAAAACCCCGGAACTGCGGCAACGCCACTCTGCGGATATTGCCGTAATAGACAAGGAGATTGACGAGTTGGTGTACAGGCTGCATGGGCTAAGCGAGGCGGAGATGAAGTTAGTTGAATCAAGGTAGAAAATTATATGGAAGATAACCTTATTGAATTTAATAAGCAGCTTAAAGAAACCAATAAAAAAGCTTGTGAAGATGTTGTTGCATTTTATAAAGAGCTTACTGATTTTGTTGGAACATTAGATCCCATTAAACTATTAAGTCAGCTTACTTTGACTTTTATTTTTGTACCGGAAGATAAATTTATTGAAGAAAGTTCGGATGTGGTGAAATGGGCAAGATGGATTGAATTTTTGTCTGGTTATTTGCTTTCACATGAATATCCAAAGAATACTAAAGATAGCGTAGATGGAAATGATTTGAAAACCATAGAGAGTATATTAGGTAAATATTTTAACGCTATTACGATCTATATCGCAACGTCAATTACCGACAATGAGAAAGAAAAAGAAACGGAAAGTATAATTCATAGCGCAAAAATACATTCACTTTATGTGAGAGGGGAAGCATATTCAAACCAATTAAAAGATATTTCAAAGGATATATATACGCAACATAACGAGTGGTTTATTAAAACCCTTGGCTTCACTATTGCTCAAGCTTTGCATATATCTGAATCAATAGCAAATGAATACAATAGAAGGGTAAATGAAGAAAAACATATAAGCAAAGAACATGCGCATTCTGATGTTAATGATATGATAAGAAGGGGTGAAGCAAAAGAAGAAAATCGAGAAGAGTTAGAAACCAGAGCTGGTTGTTATTACTATTTCGGTAATTCTGATCTAATTTTATCGTTCACCCTTGATGAACTTGTTAAAATAACCGGCTATACGAAAGAAATATGTAAACGATATTTGGATAGATTGAGTCAAAATATTGGTTACAGAAATGCTCATTATCCAGAAACATATTTAAATGCGCATACTGCACCTTGGGATTATAATACACTTTATGAACGACCGATCATTATCAACAATGATAAATATATCGTTCCTATTCCCCATCTATTCAACGAAGTTCTATTACACACATTTTATTATGACTTAATTGCTGATAAGGCATATTGGGATAGTGGGGGCGGAAAGGAATATGGCAGTTGGTTGGAATATAAAACAGCAGAATATTTTTCAAGAATCTTTCCTAAAAATGAAGTGTATATAAGCCCTAAATACCCTAACGGTAATGAACTGTGCGATGTACTCGTTCTGCATGATAGAAAGGTTTTCATTATACAGTGTAAAACAAAGAAGATGCGTTATGAATCTAAAATTGGCGATAGTTATCAAACACTTAAGGAAGATCTAATTAAAGGTGTGAAAGATTCTTTTAAACAGGCGATAAGTGCACGAGATTATTTGGTTAATAATAAACCGGCGAAAATTGTATTATCAGATTGTGAGTTACTGCTCGATACTGAACAAATTACGGATATATTTCCGACATGTGTTACTTTAGGCAGCTACCAAAATTTGATTACTAGAATAGCTAATATTAACACTGCCCTTCAATTGTTCGCAGATAAACAATACCCGTGGGCTATATCTCTGTTTGATCTTGGAGTTGTTACGGAATTGATAGACTACCCCTCCATGTTTATACATTACGTCAAACGTCGATTGTCAATTGAAAGAACAAAATTCCAAATTAAGGCAGATGAAGTTGATTTACTGAATTATTATTTTTCGCAAGGGTTGTGTTTTGAAGGTGAGGAATTTATGGGATTCGATTCAGTTGGATTGAGTGGATATTCTAATGAGATAGATAAATATATGTTTGATAAATATGAATGTAAAAAGGATATTTGTAAACCGAAACAATTAATGCCAAATAATTTTGAAGAATATATAAGTACTTTAGAAAAATTAAAATCATCATATAAGACAGACTGTTTGATAAGTCTTCTTGACCTTAGTTATAACGGAAGAGAATCATTTATTAAAACCGTTGAAAAAGTTAAAGGGAAAACAACAACTGATGGCAAACTGCATAGCGCAACTTTTATTTTGAAGGGTAATGCCCTTGGACATACTTTTATAGCTATGAATGCAGATGGCAATATGGATAAATTATATCAACAATTGTATGGGTTTATGGTATTAAAGAAGTATGTGACAAAATGCAAGGAATGTGTCGGATTCGGGTCGGATGTGAAAAGCAAAAATATAATAGATGTTGCAATATATTTATCATTTGATTGGCACGAAGATCCAGAGATAGATAAAATGGCTAAAGAATATTTGAAAATAGGTGAACCTATCAGTTTAACATAAACCCGTTGACACAGAGAAAAAATGAATGGTGATCAGCGCATCAACTCTCTATAACTACCTTCAATGCCCCCACCGCCCCTGGCGCGACCTCTACGGCCCCCAGGGCGAAAAAGCAACTGAAGACAATCCCTTTGTCCAATTGCTGTGGGATCGGGGCGTTCTGCACGAGGAAAATGTAATTAAAACCCTCGGCCTCTTTGCCGATTTACGGGGCGGCAAATATGAAGAACGCTTTGCCCGGACGGTCGAAGAAATGAAAAAAGGCACGCCGCTGATCTACCAGGGCGTGCTTATGCATAAAGACCTGCTGGGCATTCCCGATCTTCTCCAATGTCAACCCAACGGCGAATACCTGCCGGAGGATATCAAATCTGGTTCCGGCATGGAGGGCGCGGATGACGATACCGGAGAAGAGGGAAAACCCAAGAAACACTACGCCGTTCAGTTGGCTCTTTACAGCGAAGCCCTTCAAGGTTTGGGGTTTTCCACAAAGCGGGCCGGAAGGATAGTTGACATCAACCTGCAAACAGTAGATTATGACCTGGATTTACCGCTGGGTCCCAAAACCCCAGGCACCTTGTGGAGCTATTACCAGGATACCAAGGCCAAGGTGATTCCCTTATTGAAAAATGAGACCCAAAACAAACCAGCCATGGCCAGCCCCTGCAAACAGTGTGTTTGGTATGAAAGCTGCAAAAAGTGGTGCAAAACGAATGATGACCTGTCGAATGTCTTTTATCTGGGCTATAGCAAGCGGGAAAAACTTAATGCCGATGCCGGAATTTCTACAGTTACTCAATTAAAGGATATTGATGTCGACGTTCTTACCCAACGCAAGAAAAAGGACAAGAAATTTCTGCACCGGATAGGAGAAAAAGAGCTTGTCTCCTTCAAGGCTCGGGCCGAGATATTGAAAGTCAGCAAAAAACCAAGGCTCTACCAGCCGGTATGTCTTCCCACCGTTCCCATAGAATTGTACTTTGATATCGAGGACGACCCGACCCAGGATTTTGTCTATCTCCATGGCGTATATGAAAGAAAAGATGGGAAGGGTACCTTTTATCCGTTTTGGGCCAAAACCAACACCAGAGATGACGAGAAAAAAGCCTGGGCTGAGTACTGGGCTTATATACGGTCTTTGCCGCCCAATGGTTATTCCGTTTATTACTATTCCTCCCATGAGAAAACAAATTATAAGAGACTGTTAAAGCGTTATCCCGATGTCGTTACCCAGGAAGACCTGGATGCCTTTTTTGCCAGAGACAACACTGTTGACCTTTATACGGACATAATCCTTAAACATACCGATTGGCCGCTTTCCAGCTATTCCGTCAAGGAAATAGCCACATATTTAGGCTTTAAATGGCGGGATGAGACCCCTTCGGGGGCGCTGTCCATCAAGTGGTATAACGACTATCTGGCCAGCGGCGATCAAAAGATCATGCAGAGGATCCTTGAATATAACGAAGACGACTGCAAGGCCATGATGGTAATCAAGGATGAGTTAATAAAATTAAGCGTTGGTTAAATGAAAAACAAATTATTAAAAGAATGGGGCGCATACAAACCCATTAAACCACCCTACATTCTGAAGGGCGACAAAGCCCTGCTTTCATTCAGCAAGCATAGTTTGTATACCAACTACAATACCTTTATAAAAAACCACCATCCCGCTGATACAAAAACAATTCATCTCGGCCTTCTCCCCGTACCCTATGCCGGGAACCTTGCCAAAGCCAAGATATTCATACTTCTTTTAAACCCTGGCTTTAAACCCATAAACTATTTCACCGAATACAACCACAAACCCTACCGTCAGGCTCTGCTTAACAACCTGAAACAAAAGAACCTTGACGCAAAATATCCGTTCCTGTTCCTTAACCCCAGCTTTTTATGGACCGGGGGTGGGAGTTACTGGAGCCAAAAGTTCGGCAAAATAATTGAAGAGATCATGGGCCAAAAAGGGTGGGAATACCAAAAGGCCCTTTCCCATATCAGCCAGAAGGTGGCCATCATCCAATCCTTTCCCTATCATTCCGGCAAGTATTCTTTAACTAAAAAAGAAACAAAAAAACTAGCCAGCCCTAAGCTGGCAAGAGAATATGTTAGGAATGTGTTAAAGAAAAAGGCAGAGAGCGGTAAGATACTTGTTTTAGTAACCCGGCACGCCAAAGCCTGGGGCATAGAAGGCAGGAATATAATTAATTTCAAAGGTCCGGATGCCAGGGCGGCGCATTTGGTAAAATACCAAAAGAAGATACTTGAATATTTGGATATTTGAGGCAACCAAAAACGAAAGGATGTACCCATGTCAAAATCAACAAGAAACACCGGCAAGCCCTGGACCCCTCAAACAGTGGCACAGCTAAAAGACTTGGCCAACCATAACACCCCCACCAGGGTAATAGGTTTAAAACTTGGCAGAACGGCAGACGCCGTAGCCACAAAAGCAAGCGAAAAGGGCATATCCTTAAAGCCAACCAACCAAAGCCCGTATAACCGCGCCAAGAAATAAAGCCCTGGCTGCTACCTTGCTTTTTAAAGCAGACAAAAGGAACCCCTTACAATAAACAGCAAGCAAAGGAACCGAAGCATGGCTTCTCAGACGGTAACTTTCGAATACGATGAAAGTAAAAACATCCTTTTCGTCGAGGATGATTATGTGATCAACTCGGAGGATGAGGTTGACGCGTTTTTAAAATTATACGCTGATAAGTTCAAAGTGATCGGCCGAAAGGTGCGCCTGGTTGCCTGTATAGACGGCTTAAAGATCAATCACAAGGTCCAGGATTATTACGGGGAACAGGTCAAAAAGCTTCTGGAAGGGACGATCATTTGCTTCGCCCGGTATGGCAGGGACCCGATGTCCAGAATGACTGTGCGCACGGCATCCCGCAAGGTCAATTTTGATATAAACATTTATGACACCAAGGAACAGGCAATAGAGGCGGTCGAGAGAATAAAGTGAAACCCTACTTTAAAACAAAGAATGAGGATGTATCATGGATCTTGATTATAAAATCTGGACCGATCTCGTCAAGAACCGGTTGTATTTGGTGATCAAAGGCCCCATTTCGGACGAAACGGCCAACGCCGCGGCCGATAAGACCATGCAGGAGGCCAAAAAACTGCAAACCGGTTTCACCGTAATAACCGATATCTCCCAGGCCCATCCCATCGGCTCCAAAGGCGGTATCGAGATCAAACGGGCTCAGGCTTTTTTGGGATATATGGGAGTAAAGCGTATCATCCAGGTCATACCACGATCCGAAAGCGGGGCGGCCCAACAGCAGGGAAACCCGCCGCAGGGATATTCTACCGTCAATACGGCATCTTCGATAGAGGAGGGCGACGCCATATTGGACAGATCGGCATAAGCCGGTATCAAACCATAATTATGAAGGAGGGAACCAAGATGTGGACTCCGATCATCGGCCGTAATGCGGGCGCTTTATGGAAGGTCCTTAATGCCAAGGGGGAACATAATCTCAGCGCCCTGAAAAAACAGGTCAAGCTGGACGACAAACAGCTTTACCTGGCCCTGGGCTGGCTGGCCCGGGAGGATAAGATAAAATTCACCCAAAATAAAAATCAAATCACAATTTCCCTGAAATAACCTTATGGAGCCTTTAATATGTACGCTACGGTAATTACCGAACGGGAAGGGCAGCTGGGTTTCGTTCTGGGCCAAATGCCCCACCCCAAAAGCCAGTATTTGGCCGAGCCGGAAATAGTATCCGCAGTACTGTTCAGATTAGATGGAGATAATGTGATCGCCAAGGTTATTGATCCGATAAGCGGGTACCGCTATTACCATAAACAGCGGTTGGGAGACGGCTGGGTAACCGTCAGCAATGTTGAAGTTGATCCCCAGGTGGCCATCTTAAAGACCAGGGAATATCTTTCCAGCCATGAAACGCCGGAGATTAGCTGACATGACGTTGATAAAGTGGGCCGCCCAATACAAGGTAAATATCGAAGAAATAGACCAGCAGCATGTAAAATTGATTGATCTGGTCAATAAACTGTATACTGCCCTGAAAAACGGAGGGGCCAAAGCCATCTTGGAAGGGATATTGACCGAGATGATGGATTATGCCGAATATCATTTCGATGCTGAGGAGACATTGTTCGGGCTTCATCTGTACCCTGAAACCATGCATCATATTCAGGAGCATAATATATTCAAAAAAATCGTTATTTCCTTGAAGGAAAAACATGAAAATGAAGATTATTCCACCAGTATGGAAACTATGTTTTTTCTTAGGGAATGGCTGACCAAGCATATACTGGAGGAGGATCAAAAATATGTGCCGTTTTTTGAAGGTAAGGGTGTGTGTTAAAACCCCTTGACCGTTCAAGCCGAGGCGGCGACGGGAACAGACAATGTGGAATAAAATCCCAAAAAAGAACCCGGCGGGAATTGTTTAAAATGGGGCTCAAGGGTTATATAAACAAGCCGTATCATTTGGCTGATCTGGCTGCGAAGATAAAGAAGGTCATAAAAGAGAGTTAGTTTATGGGGGGAACTATGTATTTTATAATCTATAAGGATAACCGCGGGGAGTGGCGCTGGAAATATCGCGCCGCTAACCATGAGGATATTGCAGTAAGCTCCGAAGGGTATAAAACCAAACAGGGAGCCTTAAATGGCATTGAGCTTGTAATGAAAGCTAATACTGCAAGAATCTATGATGATTCGCAAAAATTGTGGTTAAATTAAACTAAAAACGATAGTAAAAAAGCCGTTCCGATTGAGGAACGGCTTTTTTGTTTAAATAGAAACTAATTTGTTTTTTGGAAAGATTTCAATAATTCTTTGAAGAGAGTGCGTGCGAAAGAAAGCGTATTTTCATCTTGCTTTTTAAGAATGCCATTTATCTCGCTTATTAGTGTTTCCTTTTTATTTTTAAGTCTGTAATCATCGTCGAACAATAGTGAAATTGATATCCCCAAGGCGGCGGATAGTTTCTCGATGGTTTCTATGGATATATTCTTCACCCCGCGTTCAATCATGCCAATATGAGTGGAGTGAAGATTGGCCTTGAAACCCAGTTCTTCCTGGGATATCCCCTGTTGTTTGCGTAATTGGCGTATTTTTTGGCCGAAACGTACTTTAATATTACCATTTCTTTCCGTTTTTATAAGACGGATTTTCTTTTTTGTCATTTGCTGTAACGCCTTAATGTGTTGTCGAGAATTAATTATCTATAAAAGAATAAGGCAAAAATGGATATTAAGCCAGATACGATAATAAAGAAAATATATAAGACGATAGTATTGACATTTATTTAAATGTTTGATATGCTCTAATATGTTAACCATCCTAAACATTTACAGGGGAGCACAGCCATGCTTAAAAAACACTCTTTATTGCTGGTTTTGTCGTTATTGACAACGGCGATTGGTTTTCAAGAAGTTTCTGCCAATGTGGGCATTATCTCTAAGACTTCAGGCAGTCATTGCACGGCTTTGGGGGCATTCGGCACAGGCGCTACAGGCGGGACCGGAGGGCAGTCATATTGGTATTATTACGACGGCGGATATCCCAATTACGAGAAGATCAACTGGAAATTGGGGTGCAGCAATTCGTCGACGGATTATGATATGTACTTGTACAATTGTGGAAGTAGTTATCCGGGAACATTGATCGCATCCGCCACGAGTAGTAGTTATCCTGACTCAGTTGTCTATCAATGTTCAAGTTCAGCCAGGTATTTATTGCTGGAGGTTAGATATTTTAGTGGTTCAACATCATCGGAATTTTATTTATCCGGGGTCAGGCGGCCAACCACTAAAGCTACTCACCTTTGGCTGAATGGAAGAAGCCAGACACTATATGGCTATCCCAATACCACATCACCCCAGGACGGTATAGAGGGTTATAATCCCAATGCCTCGACAGAAAGGGAACACTGGTATGGAATAATCGCCCCAGCGTGGCTGACCAACAATGACTCTACTTTTCGCTATAAGATCAAATCCACCCTCGGCGACTACGATCTTTACGTTTATGATGAAAACATGACCCTGGTTGCCAGCGCCACCAGTTCCACTAATCCTGAATATACCGGTTGGATACGATATAGAAGCCTTCTGTCGCAATACCTTTTTCTTAAGGTATATGCTTATAATGGTATAAACTCGGAATACAGAATTGACGACGGGGGATCGTCGGTTACTGGAGTGGAGGGGCAACCCGAGGAGGTGGATTTGCCGGCAGCATCTTTACTGCATGATATTTATCCGAATCCCAGCCAAGGTAATATATCGATAAAATATGCCCTTTATAAACAAAGTGATGTCAATCTAAAAATATACAATATTGCCGGAGAGATGGTTTATTCGCATCAGATAAAAGGTCAACCGTCGGGGATACATTATTATCAATGGAACTGCCGAAACAGCTTGGGGCATAAAATCTCTCAAGGGGTATATTTTGTAGAATTGAACTCCTCCAGTATAAATCAACGAAAGAGGTTTGTGGTCATCAAATAAAACATATAATTTAAATTATTATTCAAGGAGATAAAATATGAATTATAAACCCTTCTTATTGCTTGTCATTTCATTTGTCCTTCTGGGTTGTGGTAAAAATGTCTTGAATGTCAGGGTTTCCACCTCGCGCGGTCCGTATGCTTACACCGAGATCATCATGGATGGCTCAACTTTTGCCAAGAAATATGGTGGGTTTACTGAAACATATGACAGTCCGCAAGCGGGCAAATACTGGCTCAACTGCTATGATTACGATGATAACGCAAAAGATTATATTTTCATCGGGCAGAGCAATGCTGTCGAAGTGGAGGATCCACCGCTATTCAGTACGAAGAACTATGATTTATATTATTCTTTTTAAAGTGTTTTTTAGTAAAAGCCCTGATGGTTACATCAGGGCTTTTCAGTAAACAATACTTTCTCGTTTATGTTCATTATTATATAATACTAACCATAGTATAATTCGCTTGACAATTCAATGCAATTTTAGTAGTATGCGTAAAGATTGTTATTGTTATGGTTATTGGCTGAAGTTAAGAGAAAACTCATGTAAGCATCGTTGATGCTTTTAATGTTAGCAAACCAATATTATTTTAAGGAAGGCGCCTCATGCAGTGTAAAACCAAATACATTGTAACATTCCTGATATTGGGGCTATTAAGCAATGTTTCCTACGGCACCTTTAGAACGCCCTACGAACTAAGAGAGGCCAAGTTCAACAAGAAGCCTAAATTGGACCAGTGGTGCACCATTAAGATAAAAATCGTCTGCGAAGGCGAACCCACAACCGATACCCTGCCCTTAAAAATAAACAGTCCCGGCATACAGACCGATTTGCCAGGCGATAAACTACCTTCATGGAATGATATAAAAAACGGCAGCGTTTACAGAGCCTCCTTTAAAATCCGGCCATATTTTTATGGCTGTTCCATAATGACGATATCCAGCGTTGGCGGGGGCGTGTTTATTGGAATAAACGACAAGGGCAAAAGCAGCTTTGCAGGCACTAGTGCGGAACTTAATAAAAAACTGGGGCCATGGGAAAAAGTGGTTGGATATGATATTTACGGCCAGCCGGTACATGAACCTTCCGAAAGACAAGAGAGGATGCAGGAGAAGATATTATCTGGTTATTTGAATGACGGCATAAAAATAATCTCAAATAAAAAAGGCATATTAAAATCCGTAAGAGGTGGAGGCAATATACTGCGGTATGATTTTTATTTATCCCCCTTACCTGCTTGGCATAAAGAGTCGAAACTTAAATTAACACTGGTTACCAGAAGATGTGAACAACCGAAGGTGGAAGTCTTCAAAAGAGACGACTGGAAATTATATTTAGTAAATGATATACAACAAGATTTAAAATATTTAACGAATGGAATTTTTGCCACAAATTTTATTATTAAACCAATTAAAGCAAGCGGTCAACATGCTTGGTTTAAATTTGTATATGATGAATCTGATTCTACGGTAAGGGGGTTAGATCTTTATTTTGATGAACAAGGTAATTTAAAACCCTTAGAATAGAAGATATAAAATGAAAAGAGCGTTTCTATTTTCTGCAGTAGTTATCTTAACGATAGCTGCAAATGCCGTATCCGTAGAAATAAATGAAAACCAGCTAAAGCCATTAACTGCTCAAAATGAATTAACAGCAAAGCGGGAACGTAGCACTAAATTCTACGACCGTGGCAAGGGTTTCGCTACGGCAATTATAAGCCTTAAATCCAATCATTATAAAGATAAAAATAGCCAATGGCAGGATATTGAAATCAAAATAGAACCCTCTAAAACCAAATCGGGTTATAGCTATTCTTGTATAAAAAATACTATCCGGCCATATTTTGGAGATAATGGCGTTTTAGTAGAAACTGACAACGGGTTTATCGGTTGGCAGCTTAAAGAGTATGGTTTTAGCGACGGCAAAGCTAAATATAATAGATATGAATTACCTAAAACCCCCAGCGCATTTATAAAAGAAAATAATCTTAGCTTTATTGATCGATATACCGGTATAGACGAAGAATATTGCGTTTTAGCGGACGAATTGCGGCATTGTATCGTTGTTAAAAACCGCCCCGAGGGAATAAACCAATATCAAAGCATGGATTTTATTGAAACCCTACAAATACCCCAAGGCGCATCGTTCTGGGAGAACGGTAAGAAAATGGATGGCAATTTTGAAACTAATTCGGAAATATTATTAAAGGATAAAAATAATAATTTCATCTGTCGTATCCGGCCTCCGATTATATACGAGAAAAATAATATTTACTGTTGCGTAAAGGGGAAATACAAAATTATACAGGAAAATAATAGTAAGACACTCGTAGTTAAAGCACCTGTAAAATATTTTACAGATCCAGAGCGTAAATACCCAGTTATTATAGATCCAGATATATCTATTAACGATAATGCTGATGCCATGATAATCAAGGGTTATGATACTTTAAATTATGGCGGTACTAATGCGATGGTTGTAGGAAATGGCACAAGTTCATATGGGGAGTTTAGAAGCTTGGTAAGATTCAATATCTCTTCTCTTCCCAATTATATTAACATGACTTCCGCAACTCTAAATTGCGTTTATTTATATAGAGAACCGTATAGAAATCCGCCAAATGCTTTCTATACCATTTATGCTTATCGAGTGACTAACGATTGGACGGAGAACACGGTAACTTGGAAAAAGATTAATACATCAATAGACCTTTTTAATTTCGGTAGCAGATCCATGGCCCTTGCGGATACTTTTACGACTGTTAATTGGGATATAAGTTCGATTGTGAAAGGTTGGTTTAATGGTTCAACCAGCAATTATGGAATCATGCTTAAAGGTGATTACGCCGATACTTGTAACGATAATTTTGCAACCAAAGAAAATCCTTCTTTTGCTGATCCCTATCTCGCCGTAAACTACTCTGCGCCCAATTTATCATGCAATAGAACACCAACAAACTGGAGCGGTCCTGTAATAGTATCACATAGAAGTGATATAAGGTTGAGCGATTCCCAGTTTGAAGCAGGCGATACCGTTTATGTAAGTGGTGCTGTTAAAAACACGACAGATCTTATTTCGATAACAACGAAATATAAAAATAGCTTAAGCTTGAATAATGGTTCATTAACCTATAGGATTATAGATAGTCTTCATGGTGGCGCGTTTGATACAAGCATGACGGATGTCAAGTATGTTTTAGTAGGTGGACAAAATGTATTTGCGCTGAAAACGGATATAGACAGTGTTATATGGGAAGATGATGATATAAGTGACAACTCTTATATTATAACGATAAAGGGGAACCGGCCCCCTTATGTTTGTTATCCCGATTCGCCTGCCAATATGGCAACCGATGTCCCGCTACAGCCCACCTTTGTATGGCATTGTCCAAATCCTGCTGACCCAGATGGTGATGCTATTGCCAATTTTAAGATACAAATAGCGATCGATGCCGGATTTACCAACATCATATGCGACAAATGGACGGGTTCCTCTAATCGTTTTTGGACTTTTGATAGTACTTTTAATTTAAATTCCACTTATTACTGGCGTATTAGGGCTACCGACGGGCAGACCGAACAAAAAACGTGGAGCAATATATATAGCTTTAAAACTACCGATAAGATTATTGCCTCTGGCACAATCAAGTATGACAATAATAATTATGGCATACTTGAAACGCGGCCGTTAGCCAAGGTGAAGATAGAATTCTATGACCGAAGTGTTAGCATATCAAACCCATTAGATACAACAACAACGGATGAATATGGCAATTTTAATTTTGGAACCGTAAGTGGTATAAATTTAAACAGTGATTCTAACAACCTACGTGTAAAAGTCATTTTAAAAAATGATACGATATGCGGTGTTCTTGATGGACAGACAACAGGTAATCCAGCCATGGAAATTTGGTTGCCACCTTTAAATACGGCAGATTTGTATTACGCTTCCGACGGTAGTATTTATTACAACAAATCTATAAACTTTGAATTCTCCTCGCCTAACGACGATCCGGCCAACAATGCCCAATTGGCTGCTTGTTATATTTACGATGCCATATACAAAGAACGAAAATATTTTAAAGTTCAAACAGCATCGTGCAATCCCAATCTGCCGTCGATAGATGTGTATTTTAGATACAATGATATTGACAGCATGAGCAGCTTTGTTTCTGAAAATAATAATCAGCGAATAAGAATCACAAAAATGCCGTGTGTCATGTTAAGCAATGGTACCTTAAAGCCTGGATTTTATGGATCGGGACCGTACCACGAATACGCTCATGCGGTAATGTTTTATAACTATAGAAACCCCAGTGATCCTAATATTCATGTATTGCCTGATGGGGAAAGTACAAAAAATCATTGCCCGTATGATTCTACAACTCCTGCCAAAGCGTTGACAGAAGGCTGGGCCGAGTTCGTTCCTTGTGCGGTAAATGATAATAAAAACTATTTACTTTATTGGAATGACGGGTCAAAAAGCAGAATTGAAAATATTGACTCCAACAGTTGGCACTCCCAAAAATATAATAATGAGCGCAACAAAGGCGATAGAATAGAAGGCGCAGTGGCTTCTATATTGTGGGATATTCATGATGCAGATAATAGTGATGAAGCCGGATGCGAAATGACAAAAGATATGAACTCGATATTCGGTGTTTTACAGAAAAATGTACCCGGAAAAACATTCGGAATGACCTGGCAACCCGAAGGCATGGTGCAAATATATCTGGCCTGGGACAGCTTGGAAAGAACTAAATTAAGCAATATTTATAAAAATCATGGACTTGATCTTAACAAATATTACTCATCTTTAGATGCCGGCGAGCGGATTATTCATAAAAACAGCATATACAATAGCAGCAATATTACCACCATTTCAGCGACAGTAGTTGACACTGAAAACAATGTCCCTCCCCACACCGGCGACAAGATGTACAAGATAGAGGGCCAGGACAACAGCGCCAACGACAGCTATGCCTGGTGGAAATACATTGATCTTGATATATCTCTGGCTCCCGGCCCCAATTATGCCGCCAAATACCTTTCATTCTGGATATACGTGGCCCAGGCCCCGGGCGGTGGCGGACATATCGGCTTTGATCTTGTTACTAAGAAAAAGGGAAGCATCAAAGACTATTCATACAATGGCTTTTATGTAACCGACCAATATGGCCAAAGGCTCAACCCTGCTTACCGCACCGTGCCCAAGGGTCAGTGGTTGCATTACGTGTACGATCTGTCCGTCCTTAACCCCTCGATATATCCGGACGACACTTTGAAACAGATACTTATTGGTTACGATGACGGCGACCCCGCCGAGGTAGGGTACTTTTTAGCATATGTAGATGATATTGAAATAAATGAATTTTCCTATCCAACGTATGTGCATGGATTTGTATATGATTCAACCACAGCAAATGTTACATGGAACGATAACAATATCGACGAAGACGGATTTATGGTTTGGTGGAAGCGTTCAGATGAAACCAACTTTAATAACCCGCCAATTATTGCTGATTCTGTTCCGGGTAGAAATAATAAGGGATCATGTCTGGTTCCAGGCTTAACGATGGGAAATTCGTATAATTTTATGGTTAGGGCAAAACGTGGCGCGCAAACATCTGCCTATGAATTCAGATATGGTTCCGTGAACATCAATCCTTCCCCCGTTCCATTATTGAGTCATTTGGTAATGGATAATATTCCAGAAGAAAATCCAATTATCAGAACAAGCGCTTCTTTTGCTGATAATGAAGGCACGATCACAAATTATGAGTTAGAAAGAAAAGTAGTGCTTGATGGGGCTTGGGAGCAAATAAAGGGCAGTCAGTATTATTATTTTTATGATGCAATATTATATGACACCCTGGCTTTTAATAATGATTATTACTATCGTGCGAGAACACGCAATGGTATTGGGAATTCCGCATATTCAAACGAACTAAGAGTCCCAATATATTTCTTATCGCCAAAACTGACATACGCTTCTGCTTCGGAATCTGGGTTACACATTGAATGGCGGGACTCAATGAACACTTTCAATATACCAGATCCTTCTGGTATTGGTGGATATATTACGGTTAATAATCCATTCTACGATGGGATTTATCTTTGTTATAAAAAAGTGACTGATTCAACATGGTCCTATCCTTATCAATATTCCAATAGTGGACCAACTGGCTCTTCTTGTGATTTTACAATAACTTTATCCCCGATGACTTCATATGACTTAAAGATTGCCAGAGTGTGGAATCATGGGTATTTAACAAAAACAGAATTTAGCGAAAGCCTTACAGTCTTTGTGCCCAAAAATGGGTATACAAATTATAATAACGCACGAAGATTATTCCGCGATGGGAACGGCAAATTATGTGCTACTTTCAATAACAATTCACAAATATACTGGGCATCATCACTAAATAATGGTCTAACTTGGGCGGTAGAGCCACCAAAGAGCGGCAGTAACTCTACAATTGCCGAAAAGAAATCGAACGAGTCAATCTATTCTGTTAGAGTTAAAGGCGACAGTTTGTTGCTGGATAGTATAGGTTCAACATCGGGTTTTGGTAAGGTTATCAAAACGGGAAGGAAAATGTTTAATCCAGCAATTATTACTGATAGTCTTGGTATAATCTATTGTGCGTGGGCGGAAACAGTGTTAACCTGTGAGACTGACGGGTATTTCTATCGAGTAACCGACACCATAAATATTCTTTATACAAAAAGAACCAATGGGGTTTGGTCCCCGCCGATGGTTTTACAACCCCAAACAATAGCTTCTACTGGTTGGAAATTTTTCCTTGATTGGCGAGGAGCACTTTCAGAGTGCAATGATTTCGAACTGCCGCGGCCTACAATTATAATAAACAAAAATGGCACTTCATTAACGCCACATGTATCTTGGACGTACCGGCATTGGGGATATGATCAACACAGTAGTTATCTCCACTGGACTTGCGATACATCCGAAGTATATCATTATAATATTGGTACAAACACGGGGGTTAGAGTAAGTGCGGAAGGTGTTTTTTCAAGTTCACCATGTTTGGGTGTCAACTCCGCAGGCACATTGACTCTTGCCTGGCAACAAAGCGGGGATATATACCGTAGCACCAACAATGGAAGCACATGGAGCTCACCTTATAATATCAGCAACAATGTTGGCAATTCCCAGATGCCATCGGTTTCTTATGATGCAGATGGAAACATGCACGTTCTTTGGTTTGACGACAGCGAAAGCGGCTTTATACAAAAGGCTTCAACATTGCCAGCAGAAATAAATGCGAAATTGGCAATTGATAATTTCACGGAGTTGCCTCAAGGGGAAGAAGCAATAGTATGGGTAGATAGTTCCGGAATAATTGACGATGGCACGTTAAAAATCTTAATGGCTAATAAAATTGTAACGGAAGAAATAACATCGGTTCCCAACGCTGTCCAGATATTCTATCGGAGATATAAGAACAATTCCTGGTCTTCAATATACAGACTTACTTCCAGCGAAGCCGTTTCCGTTTATCCAGCATTACCCTTGACAGATAATGCTTCCAAAATGGGATTCTTATGGACTGAAGGTAATGCAGTAAAATATAAACGCTTGCCTGACCTGGATGCACCGAGTGTTGCGGTTGTTTATCCAAATGGAGGGGAGATATTATACAATGGACGGCGCTATAACCTTTCTTGGAATTGTTCAGATAATCGCGGGATACGGGAATATGTTCTATATTACACAACAAATTATCTATTGAACGAACCAAATGCAATAGATGCCGTAACCACATGGAACCAGATTGCGCAGGTAGGGGGCAATACAAACTATTATTCATGGCGAGTTCCATATGGAATAAGTTCAACAAAGTGCAGATTTAGGGTTATGGCATATGATTCTTCGGGTAATATGGCGCAGGACATAAGCGATGCTAATTTCACAATCAATAATAGGAATATTGTTCCAATTAGAGATGAATTATCATTGGCATACAACAATGCTGAAAAACTTGTATTATCATCCGACGGAGTGCTTCATTTGAATTACGGTGACGAGAATAGCATTTATTATATTTCATCAAAAGATGATGGTAAAACATGGTCAACACCTCTTGTATTGAATGATGGAAGTTTGCCCGTAATTGCAGTCGACAGTAAAAATGCACCGGCTATTTCCTGGATAAAACAGTGGGAACCAAGTCTGGGGGGTGGTGTATATTTCAGCCATAAAACTGCCACCGGATGGAGCCCTGCGGAAACATTGGCTTTTATGGATGCTGTGCCATGGGATTACATCTGTGGGTATTCTCCGCCGGCAATGTCCATAAAGAATGATACGATATCCCTGGTTTATGAGAAGTCGTATGGCGGCGGTATTCCTCCATACATCTCAAAGGGCTGGGCTTTGCATCAAACAAGGTTTGCTATTGGCAATGTTGCTGCTAAAAAAGATACAGTATTGGATCAATATACTTATACAGTGCCGCCTCCCTGGGCTGTGCCAACATCAGCAACGATGGCTACGGATTACAAGGGAAATGATCATATCGCCTGGCACAAGTTGGGTAAGATATATTATTCAATGCGGAAAATTGATGGGACATACAGCCCGATAGTGGAAATATCCGGATCGGGATCAGCGGAAAACCCCTCGATAAACATATCCGGGGTGGCCAATGTGGTTTGGGAAGAAGACGGTGATATTTACAAACGAACCGGTTATGACCAGAAATGGGATCCGATCATAAATATCAGCCAGTCTTCATCTGCATCAATGATGCCTTATATATGCGGCAGCGATATTTTATGGACCGAAGATGTCTCGAACGATTATGAGGTATTCAAAGCCACCTACAGCACAGAAAAGATGACATATATCGAGCCGGATAATTTGTCGAGTACGGATTATGCCTCGATATTTCCCCATGAATTTAAAGTGCAAACAGCAATTGGAACAAAAACATATTGTATTTGGGCGGAAGAGATTGAACCCAATGTGTTGTGGGGCTTGACTTTTATGGTGGATACGACGGCATTGGAGCCGGTTTATGCAGTAGACGTCGGACAAGAAACGCCTTCAATATTCAATATACAAAGAGATGGCTTCATCGTCTATGGTTCGCAAGCCAAGACTGCCGACAATGCAGTAGAGCCTTATAAGACCGTAGATTATGATTCTACTGAATTGATTTATTGCTTTGATAACATTGATCCAGATAAAAAGCACAGGATATTGCTTAGTTTTTACCATGAAAGCGGCAGTGATATTAAGCTAAAGCCTTATATCAACGATTTGCCGTTGGGTGAAATAAAGGTAAGATCCGGTGAAGAAGTGATATTGGACAAGCAGCTATCAGAAGCAAGCAATCGGGATGGCCGGATAATACTGCGGATTGAAAAACACAAAGGGATTATGGCGGTATGCGGGAAAATTCTTATTCATGAGGTCATTAAGGGAAATGGACAGGGTGGTGCCCAGCTTGCCGAAGTTGGCAGCATTGGCCAAGCGTTTATCTACAAGCTATATCAAAACGCTCCCAATCCGTTCAATGGTCAGACCAGGATCAACTACCAATTAGCAAAGCCAGGGAATGTCAGTCTGAAGATTTACAATACGCTGGGGCAATTAGTTAAAACCTTGGTCAACGGCCAGCAGCAGCCCGGGGTCTATTCTGCAAATTGGAATGGCAGGGATAATTCGGGGAGAACTGCCGCCAACGGTGTCTACATCTATCGCTTAGAGTCTGGTGCTTTCAAGGCCACCAAGAAGATGGTGGTGATCAAGTAAAATACCCCACAGTGAAAAGAGGTAGTCGTTAGACTACCTCTTTTTTATTTCTTTTTACCGATCTTTGCCTACAACCCTTTAAAACCTTCTTTTACATCTTTCTTAATGGATTTCCTCCAAAGAACTAATTATCCTGATCTTGAAAATACCGTCCTTTCCATTCTTTCTGCAGACGAAAAACCATCTTCCGCCTTGGATGAAATATTCTCCAATAAAACCAAGGTCCTTAAATCTGCCATAAAACAGCTTTTCAACGAGATAAATTTGAGATTTCAGGTGGACAAAGATGTTTTTCAAAGCATCACCGATGACATCTGTGCCTGTTATACCTTTCTTGAGGAAGTAAAACTGCATGTCGGCAGAGGCTATGACATGGAAATGGTGCTTTCTTTGATGCCCCGACGGAGTCAGTTGGAAACACAGATATTTGATCTAAAGAAACAGAAAAGAACCGAGGCTCTGGAATGCTGGCGGGATATGATGGTATTGAAGAAATACCTGATGATGGCTCTGTCGGAATATTGGAAGCTATCCAAGAGACAGCAATTGTTGTCGTCTGACTTGATTGAGGACAAAGAAAATGAACACAATTGAAGCGTACAAGATCTGCCAGAAGATGAAACCAATCATCGGTGAAAAAGCCGACAGGATATGGCATATGTATCTTGCTGAGGATGAGAAGGGACGGAAGGATATTGCTTTGGATATTGAAATCATGGCGGAAAAGCTACTTCACAAGGAAACATTACAAACGGAAGAGATTCTTTTGCCTCCGCCTGCGCCGCGGCAAAGCTTCGGGCAATATTATTTGGGCGAGGTTATTTATAATGACCAGAAAAAATCAGCCTTATATTTAAGACCGGAGGATCTGATAAAACAAGCCGGGATATTCAGCATTACCGGGGAGGGGAAGACCAACCTGGCATTATCCCTGGCCTTGCAGCTTTTGAGGGACAAGGTGCCGTTTCTGATAGTGGATTGGAAAAGAACCTGGAGGAACCTACTGTCCTTGTCCGATCAGTATCCCGAACTAAAAGATGTTAAGGTCTATACCATCGGGAGGGATATTGTTCCCTTTTACTGGAACCCTTTTAGGGCTCCGCCCAATATTCATTATAAGAGTTGGATCAATGTGGTTACCGAAGTACTGGAGAAGTCACACCTGGCGGGGCTGGGTGTGGCTGATTTTTTTATCAAGATATTCGAGAAGCTTTTCAGGGATTTCGGGTTCAGTGAGACAAATAAGCCGGAAATGTACCCCAATTTCTTCGACGGGGGATATGAGTTGAACAAGATGAAGGCCTCGGCCAGGGAGCTTTTATGGAAGCAGTCGGCCGGCAGGGTTTTTAAGAGTTTTACCTTCGGGCCGAGCAATAAGGCCTTTAATTCCAGAAAACCGCTTAAAATCGAGGATTTGTTGGAAAAACCGGTGATTTTGGAGCTGGATCAGGAGATGAGCAAGCCTTTGAGGACGTTTTTTACTGAAATTATCCTCAGATTTATTCATCTTTACCGTCTTAGCCAGGGTGAGACCGATAAATTGAGGCATGTATTGTTCCTGGAGGAGGTCCATAACCTCTTTCCCAAGTCAAGGTATGAACAGGAGGCTAATACCAGCCTGGAATACGTTTATAGAGAGATAAGGGCCTTTGGGCAGGGTTTGGTGAGCATTACCCAGCATCCATCCTTATTGCCCATCTATGTGCTGGGAAACTGCCATACACAGGTATATTTGAGCCTACAACACGAAAGGGATGTCCGGGCAGCCAGGGAAGCCCTTTTTATCAAGCCGGAGGAGGAAAATTACCTCGATAGGCTTAAACTGGGCCAGGGCATCGTCAAGGTGAAGGGCAGGATCAACCCTTGCTTAGTAAAGTTTCCGCTGGTGCCGATAATAAAAGGTGTCATAGACGACGAATATATCAGATCCCGAGGACTTTCCGCGCTTTCCGGTGTTAAAGAGCCGTTAAAACCCCAAATAAAGGACTTTCCGGAAGGGGGTAATAACGATACCGAGGCCATAAAGTTCCTGGGGGATATTTATAAAGAGCCGTTTTCCACCTTGGCTGTAAGGTATAAACGGTTGGGGCTGAGCATGAGACGGGGGAATTTATTAAAACATAACCTTCATACCTCCGGCTTGATCGTGCCCAGGAGGATAATAACCCGAAAGACCCAGATTGTTTTGGCCGACATTACCATGAAGGGAAAAGCCCTGCTCAGACAGGCCGGTTTTGAGATATTTGACAAGTCCGAAGGCGTGGAGCATAGGTACTGGAAGGAAAGAATAGCTAATTTCTACCGGGGGAAGGGTTTTAAGGTGATCGTTGAAGAGCCGGTGAACGGTTATGCCGATATCGTCGTCGAAAACAAGGGTAAAAGAATTGCCGTCGAGATCGAGACCGGAAACTCCGATGCCCTGGCAAATATCAGGAAGGATATTAAGGCGGGATTCCATACTATTCTCTCGGTATCCACCAACGGCGCCGTCCTGGATAAGATCAAACACCAGGTCAAGGATGATTATCTGGACCGGGATGAAAGAATAAAGCTCTTGTTGGCCCAGGACTTCGATATATAGAATGCTTACAAAGTCCTTATATCACAATAACATACGAATATTGATCAATTCCATCAAATTATTCAATAACAACAGTTAAATGCTCATTAATTGGCATTTGACACACTTTCCATTATCAGAACGAAAGGAGTAAATATTATTCTAAGAAATAACAATTAAACCATAAAATCAATCATTAACAGAGAAAGCGTCTTTTAACTTCTTGGATAAACATTCAGGATTGTTGAAAGTTCTGCTTTCTTTTTTTTTAGAAAGGAGCCCCAATGTCAAACAATACCATTGCCCAGATCATCACCGACCAAATAATTGAAGCCTTGGAGAATGGAACCATTCCCTGGAAGAAGCCCTGGAAAACCGAATTGCCCATGAACCTTATCTCCAAGCATGTTTACCGGGGTATCAACCTGTTGATGCTTTCGATGTCTCCCTATGCCAGCCCTTATTATCTTACTTTCAAGCAGCTGGCATATTTGGGAGGCTTCGTTAAGCCCGGTTCCAAGGGTTTTAAAGTGGTCTACTGGAAAACAATTGAATCAAGCGACGATGATACCGAGGAGAAAAAGCCGTTGCTTAAATATTACACGGTTTTCAACGTCGAACAGTGCGATAAAATCCCGGAGGAATTATTTCCAGATCAAGATCACGAATTTGATTCCATTGCAGCCTGCGAGGGGATTTTGGACAATGTGCCTGATATGCCGGATTTTAGGGAAGCTCCGAATGCCTTTTATGACATCAACTCAGACATCATCGGCCTTCCGCCCCGGAGGAACTTCGTATCAGCCGAGGAATTTTACTCGACGGCTTTCCATGAGCTGGTACATTCCACCGGGCATCCCGAGAGGCTCAACAGAAAAGTCCTTTCGGGAAGTGCCGGCATGAATGAAAATTATTCCAAGGAGGAGCTGGTGGCTGAGATCGGCAGTTCATTTCTGTGCGCCCATGCTAGGATCTCTCCCAAAACATTGGACAACCAGGCCGGGTATATCGCCAACTGGCTTTCGGTGCTAAAGGGGGACAAAAGATTCATATTTTCCGCGTCTTCGCTGGCTCAGAAAGCTGTGGATTATATCCTGGGAAATCTTTCTGCAACAGGCGATAATAACGCTTCTATCGGTGAAAACCATGAATACTCCTGAAGAAAAAGGGGAATGTCCGCTTTGCGGACATGTGGCTGTGATCCTGATGGATAAATACAGCCGGGAGGTAATGATTCTTTGCCCCGATAAATACTGTGTAAACAATCACGATATGTCAAACCAATAACCAAAAAGAGCTGTTCCTTATACGGGCAGCTCTTTTTTATTTTAGGAAAGGGAGCAGATGAGCAAATACAGGAAATATCCTTTGGAGATACTGAAGGTTTCGGAATCCATTCACGGTATTCCCATGTCCAGTCCGGAAAAAGTGTATGAATACATGAAAACCGAGGCCTTGGCCGACCGCGAGATATTTTGGGTGCTTCACATCAACAATAAGAACAAGATAGTCAAGAAGGAGATGACGGCCATGGGGACGGTAAATAGCTGCGCCGTGGTCCCGGGGATAGTTTTGCGTTCCGTGGTGGCCAATGGCGTACCCTGCATTGTAACGGTGCATAACCATCCCAGCGGCGACCCTGCTCCTTCTCAAGAGGATAGGAATTTATGGAGATCCCTGAGCGAGGGGTGCAAATTGCTGGGGATAACCTTGGTGGATAACATCATCATCGGAACCAGCAGCTATTACTCGGAAACCGAAAGCAGGGAAAGGAGATGACATGGAACCACTTTCAATTATTTTGTTAAGCATATCCTTGATAGCTTATTCCTTTTTGATCATGCTGTCGATACAAGCGGTAAAACGAAGACAGCGACGGGAAATAATGCCGGACATTATTCTGATTCCGGGCAGGATTTATTTCTTCTGGAATTATAAAAATGGTTTTCTGTTTCCCGATATTTGGACTGCCAATCCCAGGGGAAGGTTAGAGCCGGACAACAGGATGTTGCCATGCATCAATATCGGGCAGGGGACGGCAAAGAATATTTGCATTTGGTGGGCTTTCGATATCCTGGGATTTGCCAATCTGATAATGGAAAACGACAGGGGCAGGCTATTGCGCATAAAGCATATCAAGGATCACATCTGCATTGATATGTTATTTCCCAAAAATAAATACCCCGCTTTTCCGGAAAATTATTCAATCGCCTTCAGTGAAAAACCATATGGGGAGATAGCCTATCTGCTGCCCGTAAATATCAGTAAAAACCAGGAGAAAATATTTCTGCCGAAAACGTACCTGACTTTATTGGCTCTTTTGTATTACATACGGCATTTAAACCAATCCTCCGGAAATATTGATCCTCTTAAAATCCCGCTATGCCAGCTGTCGTTGGAATATGACGATATTGAGGATACTACTTATCAGGCCAAATACTCAGTTGGCTTGCGCGATATCGAGCATTACTCAGAAGACCCAGGGCCGAACAGATTGTTTTTCAGCGCTGTATTTGAAATCAATCGGGAATAATGGAGATGATATGGAGAAACTTATAGAGGGTGTGGAGCAAACCTTTACCCTGCTGGTTTGCCCTCATTGCCGCAATGAGGAATATATTCCCGATATCATTCAGCCCGATTTGTTCGAATGCCTCCATGTTTCATGCCAGGGGACGATAAAGGTTTGGAAATGCCGGGAATGTAAAAAGAATTTTTACACTAAAAAAGGATAAATGAAAGGACACTATCATGGGCAGAACACTTCATTACGATGTTGTCGGAATAATTACCGACGATGAATGGAACAAAATAGACGATCTCCAGGATGAATACAACATAAAGAACAGATGGACCTGTGAGCATCTATGCCTGACCAGGATTCCCTGCTGGTATCCCAGATGGCCGAACTGGTTCAAGGATTCCAATCTGGAGAAAGGAGTAACAGCGGATAAGGCCTGGAATATCATTTATAGCCATCTGGAGGGCTTGAACGGGGTCCGGCTGGAGAAAAAGGTCATGGAACTGGTTGATGGAAGGTTGTTGGCCTGGGGGAATTCCCGAAAAGAGGGGATCGCAGCTTCTGGTTTTACCAAGGTGGCTGACAACGAATGGAACGCCAAGCTGGTGACGGACTTTTTTATTGAGGTCAGCAAGATCTTACGGGGTTCTGCAGTAAAGCTTCACGATGAGGGTGATTATATATTATGCCAATACATCATTATCGAAAGAGGCATTGTCAAGCCCGACCACGATAGGATCAGGGAATACATCGTCAATCTGGAGAGCAAGGTCAATGATCCCAAATGGGAAAGATATTTCCGGCAATGCTTAAAGACAATCAAACACAATCTTTCATCGGCTGAAAAGGGCTTGTATTTTGCCGATCTCGACCCCGATGAGTACGAGGACCATCCAAAGTTCAGGACCCTGGCAATTGATATAGGGGGCAGTCATGGCTGAGAAGATTTTGATTAAAGCCAGGGACAAGATCAAGTGTCCTTTTTTGATGGTTGTCGATGTGGTTGGCAACTGTCATTTATGGTGCCCCAACGGGACTTTTCGGAAGGCCGATATCATCGGGCATTTTGGTGGATGGGCGTTGGAGCCCTGTTTAAATTGTTCATTGTCAAGGCCGGCCTTTGACCCCTTTGGAATCAATAACAACAACGGAGGATAAAATATGGATAAAACCCGAATTGTTACAATTATTTTTATCACCAAAGGCATCTTCGATTGCATACAGCAAGATAGGGACTTGATGTGGTTCCTCCAGGATTCGCTGCCGAAGCATTATGCCGGAAATCGTGGCGATCTGGATATGAATGACGGCCGGGAGAAGGAGTTTTTTCAGGCTAATCATGACAGGCTGATTTCAGTCGTCAAATACAAGCAAAACAGGATATGGATCATCACTGAAACCGATTTGACCGAAACAGTTATCCTTCTTTCCGAGGAATACGCCAAATCCATTAGCCTGGGGGTTTTTAGGATGGACGTGAAATAAGGACATACCAATATCCCGGGTAAAGCAACAAAACAAATAAAATTAAGGAGAATATCATGAAGTTAACACTTTCAAGGCAAAAAATAGTTGAAGCGCTCAGCGTGGTCTGTAAGGCAATTACTAAAAACAGCCTTCCGGTGCTTCAATATGTCAATCTCGGGTTTAATGAGAACATACTTATCCTTCGGGCGACTAACCTTGATCTGACAATCATCAAGACCATACGGCCGGAAAATCTCCCTGAATTACTGGAGCCAAACCAAAGCAAATTGCTGCCCGGTTCGGTGGTGCTGGCCTTGCTTTCCAAGTCCGCCGAGGACAAGGTTACGTTTTGTTGGGAAAAGCAGGACAACGGCGACGCTGTGCGCCTGCAATTTGGTAGCCATAAGAGCCAGATAAAAAATATCCCGCCGGTGGAGGATTTTCCGTTAGTTCCCGAGGTAAAAGCCGAAAGTTTTTCCGTTAGCGGGCTTGATCTGGAAAGGCTTCTATCTTTGGCGTTGCCTTTTGCTTCAACCGAGACGCCTCAAAGCGCTTTCAACGGGGTGTCTTTGAAGCTCTCCGGAAACCAGATCTCCGTCATCAGTACGGACCGGCACCGCCTGGCAAGCATTAAGCTTAACTTGGAAAGAGCCGGACGGGAGCCTAACGAGGGATTAAATGCCTGTTGTGTTATTCCCAAGGGACCTCTTAAGACGGTTCTTTCGATCATAGGGGACGACAAGGTTGACGTTTCCCTGGATGATCAGTTTATCAGTTTCATGGGATCGGACTGGCGGGCTTTCATCCGGCTTATACAGGATTCCTATCCGGATACCGAGGGCATCGTGCCCTTAAATTACCAGCTCAAGGCCGAATGCGACAGGGATTCGTTGATGGGGGCATTAAAGCTTTGCTCCCATGTTGCAGCCGGGGAATCGTCGGTGGAACTGCATTTCGGGGAGCGGTTTTCCGTCGATAACCAGGGGATATTCGGAGAGGCCTTTCAGCCCTTCGAAGGCCAGATCGTCGAGGGCGAAAACCTGCCCGAGAAATCACTTGATGCCATCAGAATCAATTGGCAGTATCTCCATGATATCGCCAGGCAAATACCATCCAGATATATTATTCTGGAAACAGAGGGCTATGCCAAGCCGGTAAAAATCTACGGCAAAACCCAACCGGCCAATTGGAATGAGACCTATATCCTGATGCCGGTTAGAAGGGATGATATCGAACAGGCAAGCCAGGAGGCGCAAAACAGCGAAGAAGAACAGGCCATTGTATCAGAACAGGGTGATCAGCCCGGCGAACCCGTAGATGTTAATTCCACGGAAATCCAGGAAACAGAGCCGATCTGCGGGGAATGCGCTTTGTTCGGTACGCCCCAGTGCGAGAGCGAAGTGGAACACGAAGGATCCCAGACCTGTGAGGCCTTTCGACCTAATTTTGAAGCCATTCCGTCCGAAGGTCAGGAAGCTTTTCAGGAGAAAGAGGAAATGGCGGAAGTGCCATCATAATAAACAGTACTAAAAATCAGAGAGCCGGAACTTAAATCCCGGCTCTCTGTTGCAATGAAAGGAAAATTGCCATGAAATATTTTATTTTCGTTTCTTTATATTATTTATAATTGTGTCCTGTTATCAATATGTCGAGGAAAGAACAGAAACCAGACCAATTGCTATAGACGTGCCGTTGATAAAACCTGCTGATCTGTTGGATGCATCAATAAAGACCAAAAGTGAAATAGTCACAGCAACCATCTCGTTAAAAGAGCCGACTGTTTCCCAGGCAATCACCAATACAATTATAAGGCATTTCAGAGGAAAAGGTATCAATGTAGCACGAGTGTCAAAAAAGACCATTTATCAAATATTGAATACAATACCGCGTCATACGTTTACAAGTAAAAATCTGAATAAAGTGTTTCGAGGAGAAACTTTTACCTTTAAGATGTCGGTAATTGTGCATATCAAAATAATCGGTGATAACTATTATCTGATGCGTGATAGAATATACGGGAGGGATAACCTGAAAAAAGCCATTGCGATCAAATGGTTGAAGTCCTATGAAGCCCATGTCTTTGACTGTTCAGAAAAGAGTGCTTTTATGGAATTCTGGTTGGAGAGAAACGGGTTTAACGCGGATATCGTGGCTGATGCTACCCACAGCTGGATTAAAGTAGAGGTTGAGCTAGGTAATTGGGTGGACGTCGAGGCTACAGGCGACGGTCCGAGTATTATGGTTCGTAGGAAATACACCTATCGCTTTAAAGACATCTATGATGCCATCGAGTACTTCCGCGACGAGTATGATTGGTGGAATGAAATAAAGAGGGAAGAGAGAATTATAGAGTATGTACTGAAATAAATAAAGAATCTTAGGGTAGTATGTGGTTAGTGTTGTCTAATATTTGTTTATCATGTTGCCTTTTTACCCAATCTGGAAAGTCTTTAAAAAAACACAAGAGGATTAAGCCAAAAAAAGATGATTCAATAAAAAGCAATATCAACGATAAATTATTTAACACAGAAATTTTAGTTAATTCAGCTATTATGGCAAAAATGTTTGTGAAAAAAACAAAATTGATAAATATTACAACAATTTTATGCCAGGGACCAGTAAAAAAAGAATGGGATCCAATTTTAATTGGTCCAAATTGATGCTTCTTAAGGAAAGTGGCTCTTAAGATGAATGGTTTTTTATTTTGAGAAAACAAATAAGTTAGTACAAAAACAAAAACGGTTGCAACTATTCCAACTAAACCAATAGATGAAATAAAAATAATTGAAAGGTTATTGGAAATATTTATCATATCTGCTCATGATTGGAATTATGGTCCCTCATCTGTGAACAACTCATATATTGTATAATTTCGGAAGCACAACTTGAACGAGGATTCCATAGATCGGCTTGTTTTGAATTTATCACTTCGTTGAATCGATCGTGTAATTCCATATAACCTGCGGTAGAATTTCTTTCAACAAGAACTGGAGCACTTTCTAATTCTCTGTGTTCTCGTTCAGTTATTGTTGGAGAGTCTGTGTTGTCAGAACAAAAGCAATGAGTTTTCTCTCTGTTATTTTTCTTTAAATATATTTTTACTTTATCTGGTTGAGTATAAGCTAAATTAATAAGTGGATGAGCTTTCCAATAGTTCTCCTTGTTTTTACCGTTTTCTGAAATATATAAATTATATAATTCATCTTTTATTAATATTTTTGGACCTGCAATAAATTCTATTTTTCCGTTTTTATTATTAACTAAATTTACTAATTCATCAATAATTGATTCATAGAAGAAGGGGCTAAGCTCGCCAGCAATTCCCCATAAAGTATAATTGCTGCTATAATTTATTACTTCACTTATTATTGATTTTATCTCTTCGCGGCTTTTATATATCTTTGTGTCTGGTCCTGCGGAAGATAAATATGCTTTAAATTTCCAAATCATTGAAGCAAATATTAAACCGCTACTTGCCAATATTATGCTATCGATTGTTTTCATTTCCCTTTTCCTTTGTTGATTAGTTTAAAGCCTTTATTTAATTAGCAAGGTTATATATTAAAAGCTTTCTATTGCAATAATGTTTTTTCATCAGCAATAATTTAATTGTTGATTTATATTGTCTACAATAAAAAATTGATATGCTACAACCATTTTCGATGAATGTCAACAGACTTATACAACATTGTAGTAAAAATAACAATAAATGTCAATACTAATTTATAATTAAATCGTGTATAAAACCGTAGTGTAAAATCTAAGGAGTGGAATATAGAATGCATACAAGTCATTTATATAATGGCCCATAAGAAATATCATGGTAAAACAAAACCGTGTTGAAATAAAGAAATATGAACGGTCTCTAAAGAAATGCGAAAGTAAATTATCCTTCGCCATTCAATTGCTTCGGGACATTGATATGAAGCTGACGCATATAATCGAAAGACTGAAATATTATCAGTTGGAGAAGAGGGAGTAAAATGGGTGAAAGTGATGATTATCGGTATTATGGAAAAGATAAAGGGAAACAGAGATTGGAGAATCACCTTCCGGAATGGATCGTCAAATTACGTGATGAATATATCAGGCAATCAGAAAAGAAAGATAATTTGTGAATTTGTTATTATGTCAGAGGGACAGGAAAGGTTTATAAATGATAAATTTTACTGGTAAGAATCAGCATCGGGAAACTAAAACTGGCTAAAGCCCAACTACTGAACTTGTTGTCGGACGTCTCGTCTGGGCGTCCAACAAGTAGTATATGTAGAAAGCTTTAAATAGATGCCCATATACTGTACTACTTGTATGAGAACTAACAAGGATATTTACGATTATGAGACACGTTATGAAAGAGCCATAAGCAATGTAAATAAAGCAAAAATATCAGTTATCAATAAAGAGCTGATATCGAATTTTGACAGAACCTGTTCCATCGAAAAACTGACCCAAGCTAGAAAAATAAAAATAATGCAGACCTTGGTCATCTTCGCGGATATCTATTTAAAAAAGGATTTAGATAAGGCTAATAAAGAGGATATCAAAACCGCCGTCCTAAAAATTGAATCAAGGAATGATTGCTCTCCCTGGACAAAAGAAGGTTACAAGGCGATCATAAAAAAGTTCTATAAATGGCTGGCATACGGTGATGAATATAAGAGCCGGATGGAATACCCGGAAATAGTAAGTTGGATCCGGGTGGGTATTCAAAGAAAAGAAAAACCACAGGTTCAGGCCTCTGACATACTTACGGAAAGGGAGATAGAAAAACTCATCCAAGCGGCAGAGCATCCCCGGGATAAGGCTTTCATAAGCATGCTTTATGAACTGGGCGCCAGAATAAGTGAGATTGGCAATCTCAAGGTAAAAGACATTACCCAGGATAACTACAGCCATATAATCGATCTGACCGGAAAGACTGGACACCGAACCCCTCGGATAGTCGTTTCATCAAATTATCTTACCAATTGGCTTAACAGTCACCCTCTTTCCAATGATCTCAAAGCACCTTTGTGGATTATGCTTGGAGACAGGAATAAAAATGTCAAGATGGGTTATGCATCATTCCGGGCATTAATATTGAGGCTAAAGGAACGGGCCAAGATAAAGAAAAGGATTCATGCCCATCTCTTCAGGCACACAAGGGTTACTCATTTGCTTGGCAATAAGCAGATCAACGAAGCCCAGGCCAAGGTATATTTCGGGTGGGTTCCGTCGAGTAAAATGCTTTCGGAATATTCTCACCTGGTATCTCAGGATGTCAATGAAGTCATGCTTGAGTTGCATGGAATAAAGACCGCCAAAAAAGATGAGGCACCCAAGGTAAAACAATGCCCCAGATGCAAGGCCGTCAATCCCAAGGAATATTTATTCTGTGGTAAGTGCAGCAGCGTTTTGGATGTAAATACCGCCATAGAACTGGACGAAAAGAGACAGGATTCCGATGATTTTATGACCGCTTTACTCAAGGATAAAGAGGTAAAGGAAATTCTGATTAGAAAAATATTGGAGAGTGGAAAAGGAAAGGATCTGATGAAAATATTCAACGGTAAAGATAACCCATAGAAGGGGAAATATTTTCTTGACCTTGAGTTTTAATTTGATATAATATCTGTGATAAATGGAAGGATTCGTTGTGGAACAGAGCGAAATTATAATAATCAATGATAAATCGAGCCTCAATGGTACACGGGAAATAGTCGGTCCATATCTGGATATGGTTTGCATGTCCAATGGAAGCGGTTATAATGATTCCAGCGTATTCTTTATCATAAATCCAATCAATAAGCAGTTCCGGGGAATCATCAAGATTGAATACAACAAAGATATCTGCCAGAAATATTTGTATTTTTCGGGCTTTGAGGAATTGAACGAGAAAAATCTACACAAGATCATCAAGGATATTAATAAGAATAAATATGATTTCAATGTATTCAAGGTAAAGACGGAGGAATCGGGAATACAAAACCCCAGAAAACTTACAGCAACACCATTTATTGGGGTGAGTTATTTCAAATATCAGCAGCTACTGGCCAGCGATGATGAGGGTAATTCCCTCTTTTTCGAGGAGGCTTCTGATCAAAATGATATTCTTATAGGATAGCTGCGTTTATGCCGAGAGTATTTCGCTGATAAGCAGACCTTTTTTTGTGAATTTAAACCTGACATTCCTTTTACCAACGGCAATCCGTGACAAAATACCCCTCTTTATGAATTGTTTTATCGCCCGGTAGACTTCGGTCCGCGGGGTGCTTTTTATTCCTTCGTACCTGAACCTGGTGAAAACTTGGCTTGCTCTGAATGTCCCATCCCTGATCTTGGAATAAGTGTTCATTATTTTAAGATATTCTCTCTTGCCTTTGCCGGCCGTAATCCATCCATACAATTTCCAGTCGATGTTTGAAGGTTCGATATAATCATCATTGACTGGTTCCTGGAAATCAGTGCCTGTTAACAGTTCCTTTCTTAAAACCTTTCCTTTTGCTGTCAATCCATAGATCCTTCCGGTTTTACTTTCTGGGTTAAAACATTTGACAATGTTTTTCCGGAACAGCTTCCTTAAAGCACAATTAACGATATTATTATTGATTCCAGAGGTTTTTATTAATTCTGAGGGGCTCATCGGCTTATAGAAACAAAGAATCAATTTCTTTTCCCTGTTTAATAAAAGTCCCTTAGCTGTCACATTTTAGGGCCTCTTTTGCTATTTATTGGAGTTGTAAGCAATCATTGTCATGCTTAGATTAGAGAAAAGGCAACATTATTAGACATAAAAACCTTTCGGTTATTATCACTTTGGAGTAATACTACAATATCTTGTACCCAACTACCTAAAATGGCCAATAGATTCTATATCTTGTTTCCCCCATATCAGTAACAAGAAGAAATACAAGCGATTGTATTGCAACAACATAAAGAAAAGAAACAAAACAGACAAAGAAAACAATCACGTCGCCCATCAGGGCGACCTCCTGCCGAGCTGGAAGCCGACCTCGATTGCCCAGAACAAGGTATCGGGCAATCAGAGCCGGAAGGCTGACCTCGGCGAGCGGAGCAACTAATAACAGAAACATACCGAAGGTTATAATTGGAAAATCTTAAATGGTTAGCTGAGCCAGGCGAAGCGCCTTTTATAATTTTCCAATACCAGGGAAAAATCATAAATGTTGGCGAACATCAGAGAGCAACTTTTATGTTTTTTATAATCCGAAAGGCAATTTGAAAATATGGAATATTTTGATATTGCCGGAACAAGGTCAACCGTAAAATATATAAATCCCACAATCCATGATTGAGTGGGATAAAATGACAGAACAAACCATAAAATCGGACCCAAGGGGAAGGATTTGCCTGGGCAAGAAAATTATAGATATATACGGAAAAGATTTTATAGTAATAACCTTTGCATCAGAGATAATCCTCCTGCCGGCAATAAGTGATCCTATCGGGGAACTTCAGGAGCAGGGTAAAAAGCTTCCGAAAAAAGCAACAATTAAACAACTAAGGCAAGAAATATTAGATCAAAGCCTTAAGGACATGGCTTAAATGGTATACGCGGACACGGACTTTTTCCTGGCAATCATGAAAAATGATGATTGGCTTAAAAGCAATGCCCGGAAAATATATGAAAAATACAAGAAAGAGCTCAGGACCTCAGTAATTACTCTAATAGAGCTTCTTTTATTATCGGAGAAATACCGGCTGGATCCCGAGAACATTGTTCTTTCCTTATATTCAATCTGTAGTATTGAAGGCATAGACAGAAAGAAAGCATTGCTGACTTCATATTATATCAAATATAATAAACTTAATGTCTTTGATGCTCTGCATGCCGCTTATTCTGCAAAGGACGATATTATAAGCTCTGACAAAGCCTTTGATGACGTAGGCATTAAAAGGATAAAACTTGAAACTTGAAAAATATCTAGGAATAGTCATTGACTAAAAAATAGCAATTTGCTATTATATTAAAAGGGTAAAAAGGTGGAACAGCCGTGGCTTCTCAGACAGTAAAATTCGAATACGATGAAACACACAATATCCTTTTTGTCGAGGATGATTATGTGATCAACTCAGAGGACGAGGTTGACGCATTTTTAAAATTATACGCTGATAAGTTCAAAGTGATCGGCCGAAAGGTGCGCCTGGTTGCCTGTATAGACGGCTTAAAGATCAATCACAAGGTCCAGGATTATTACGGGGAACAGGTCAAAAAGCTTCTGGAAGGAACGATCATTTGCTTCGCCCGGTACGGCAGGGACCCGATGTCCAGGATGAACGTGCGTACATCCTCCCGCAAGGTCAATTTTGATATAAACATTTATGACACCAAGGACCAGGCAGTTAAAGCAATTACATAAACGAGAATGCAGATCTGCGGAAAGCAGCAGAACTTATGAGCAGTAGCGTTCATAATATTTTTGCAAACAAGGTTTAAAGGAATGAAAATGATTATAATTGGTCAGGCAGAAATCAGAGACACAGCGGTTAATGTTGTGTACAAATGGTATAGAAAACGAGGATGGAGAGTTGTTATTCAAAAAAGAAAACCTTACGATTTAGTTGCTAACAAAGGAAATAATAGGAGGTATGTTGAAATAAAAGGAACAATGAACCAGCCTAATAATTTCCGTGCGTTACTTTCTAAAAATGAAAAACTGTTTATAGATAAATGTCGGGCAAATAAAATGCACTATCGACTCCATGTTGTTGCCGGTATAGGAAGATATAAGGAAATAATTCACAAATGGTATTCTGAAAGAAAATTATCTCAACCAAAGCCTGCCGGGCATTATTATATTACTGTGAAATTAAAAGATTAATATTTTTAAACAAATTGGGAAATATAATGTGAATCATAATCCTCGTCCTATCTCAATTATTATTTAATTTTTGAATAGGACTGTTACTAAATCACTAGATGATGGTATAAATTCTAAATATGAGAGCAAGTTATGTCCAATGTTATTAATGTGAAGCAAAAATCAGAAAATGAACGTTTGTTCCTTTATATTCCTTTTAGCCTCTTGTATTTATGGAAAGCATCTACAGGTATAAAATACTTGGTGTTCCTAGTCTTGTTTATTCCTTTAATTTATGGATTTTTAGGAATTAAAGATCCATTCAACATATTTAATTATATTATAATTGTTCCATTGTATTTTGCTCTCGCTAGTACTATTGTAAGAGAGCTTTACCAGAGGCTTGATGAAATATACGGTCCATCAAATTCATTTCATCTTTCAAAAACCTTTCCGAGAAAGAAATTTGAGAAAATAAACCCTCATAAATTAGTTCTGTTTTTATCTTGCCTCAGCCTTGTTTTCCAGCTATGTTATATATTCAACGAGTTGGGTCTTGGACACGGAAACAATCCTATTTATCCTCTTTTTAGTAGGTTGTTTGAGCAACATTGGTTCTTTCGCAATTTCCCCTTAATATTCTTTATAGAATATATCACGGTTCAATTCTTTGCTCTTTGGTTTGCATTTACAATAGTATTTGCCTTGATTGATTTATGTAGACGTTATTATTGGGTGCTCCGTAAAAGTAGAATATTTCATCGTGATTATGAAGTAGCTGACAACTGGGTAGAAGGCACAAATAAAACGTTTTATAAAGTTACATTTATGTCGATATTGCTTTGTTTGAACGCATATACATATAGATCGCTTATTCATAATGGATCTACTTTGAATTCGCTAGGATTCATCTTTTTTGGTCTTTTATTAGTTTTACTTGTTATTATTGCACGTACCTATCTGCGTTTAAATAAAATGAAATATAAATTAATCAAACTTAGGCGTAGTAAATCAGCGCACCCAATAAGACGTATTATTCAAATTATTTGGATAATTATAGCTGCAATAGTTGAAGCTGTCCCGAGCATCACTATTAGTCAGACAACGACAGGCTCTATGCTTATTTTGAATATATATGAATTTATCCGTCCTTGGATAGACAATATCTTCCAATTCAAACAATTTTAATAACATTGAATTGACCACATTCAGGACAGCATCAAGTACAGCGCATATTTTAACGATCATTGAGTAAAATAACTAAATATATAAATTATATATATTAGGTACTGTTATGTCAGAAGAAAAATACAAACCCTGCCCATTATGTGGGACTATGCTTCCATATGATAAATGGCTTGAGGTCGTAGGTGTTTATGAAGAGCAGCAAAAACATAAGAAGCAGTTGGAAATTGAATTAGGCAAGGCAAAGGAACAAAGCAAGAAACTCGCAGAAGAACAGAAAAAGTATCGTGCTCAAGAGAAGGTGCTTCGTACCCAATTCAAACAGAAAATGCAGTTGGAACGTAATAGGATCAAGAAAACAGAAAATAGATTAAAAGAAAAGGAATCATTACTAAAGAAGAAACTTGAAAACAAATATGCAAAACAACAAACAACACTTCGCAAACGGTTCGAAAGAGATAAGAAAAGTGCCCTAGGCAAAATAAAAGCACAAGGTATCAAAATAGGTTCGGAACAGGAAAAGGCAAAGACAGCAAAGCTTAAAAAACTTCTTGATGATCTTAAAACCAAACAAGCTGCATCTGAGTTTAAACTTAAGCAACAATTCCAGAGAGAGCAGGATACATTAAGAAAGAGGTTTGAACGTGACAAACAGATAGAGCTCAAGCGTGTAAGAAGTGAGGCTATTGCAAAAGGCATAGCAAAACAAAAGGCCAGAACAGATAAAGTAACTTCTCTGATGGATAAGATACGTAAGGATAGAGATGAAGCTAACGAACGGGTAAAACAATTAGAGGAAATGATTAAAAAAGGTACAACACCTCAGCTTGAAGGATTTGATTTTGAAAAATTATTTTCAGATCAACTGAAAAAGAAATTTCCCAATGATGATATTAAATCAACGGGAAAGAAGGGCGATGTAATCCAAACAGTTAAAGTTGAAACAAAAACAGTTGGCAAAATTATCTATGAATGTAAGAAAACAAGGGATTTCAAGAATCAGTATATTGATCAGATAATAAGAGATAAGGCAAAGGTCATAGTTAATTATGGCGTAATCGTTACCTGGGCTTCGAAAGAAAATAAGCAGGGATTTTGGATTGAAAAAGATATCTTCATAGTCCATCCCTATGGCGTCCTTGATATAGCGTCATTCTTAAGAGAGACGCTGGTACAGGTATTTACCTTAAATATAACCAAATCAGAATTTGCTACAAAAGGCAAAGCACTCCTTGATTTCATGCAATCCGAGGATTTCAGGAACAGGATCCAAGACTCAATCAACAAAAGTCGTGAAGCCTATGAAGTATTAAGGAAAGAAGTGAAAACGCATGTAAATACCTGGAAGAAACGTACTAAAATCTACGACAGCATACATAAGAACACAGGCATCATCCAAGGTACTGTCCGGCATGTGCTGCTACATGGCAAGATCCCAGAGAAACTCCCCGAAGAAACAGTCTTCCCCGCACTTCCAATCGCAATTGAAAAGATAAATAGTAACGAGAATAAATAAATCACTCTTCTCTAATTGATTAAGTAAGGAATGGTCATGCCGTTTAATATACAGACTAAAACAGCTATGTTTGTTCGGTGTGGCAGATTGTGTTGCCTTTGCCTTAAACAATGCGGTACAAATATTGAAGCTGCACATATAATTGATGAAGCGCAAGGTGGTTTAAATGATGCAGATAATGGAATCCCAGTATGTCTTGATTGTCATCAGGAAATAGGAGCTTATAATCCGCGACACCCCAAGGGTAATAAATTTCAACCACAGGAGTTAATTGCACGTAGAGACCGTGTTTACGGTTTAGTCGAAACTGGTTTATTGTATGCGCAAATATTTGCGCAGCGCTCACAGAGAAATATATCTAATGGAAACGATCCACGTGATGAAATTCCAGTAAGACCCGCGATGTCATTAACAGCAAAGCGTTTTCTTGATTCAATACAATCATCTCTAGATACATCGGAGATATCAACCAGGAAACTATCATTATTGAGTCAAAATGATCGTGCATATATATTGGAAGAATTATCAAATAAAATTGTAGACAATCTGCAGGATATTAATCTATTCGCTCGTTTACTACAAAGCGATGATTTTCCTAAAAATGAAGCAACCCTCTTGTTGGAGCAGGTATTAAGAGCAGCCACTCTTTATGGATCAGCGATAATAAAGGCTGCAATATTACGGGAATTTTCACCCGACCTTATTGCGAGTGTTTACGAGGGTGTTTTATTAGCTTTTTTTGAAGATATTATTCTTACTATTAAGAGGGATCAATATCCTGAAGTTAATGCAATAGTTCCTTCTTTAATACGTCATTCTTCTGTCGTTCCAAGGTTATTATGGCGTGAGTATGTATTAAGCCTTATCGATCAAGCAAAGTCTGGATCGTATCAGGGAGCTCCAGCAGCGAGAAATATATTGTTAGAGTTACCATCAGAAATTGCCAAAGAAGGCATACAAAATATTGACAATAAATACTTATTGTTTAATTACCAATATGACTTTCTTAAACAATTTATAGGAAAATATATTGATTGTGCTTTGCAAATACAAAAAAAGATGTTTATTGATTATGCCCGTATGACGGCAAAAGAATTTTATGAAAAATATTTCCCCGATGAATGGGAAATATAGTGATATTAAACATTAATCCTGAGATTATATGCCTATAAAAAAGTACCATGAAGAATTTGATTTGTTTCTATCTTCAAAAGGCGTTCTTCTTCCAGATGGCCAATACGGCGTAGTCCATACATTTATGGATAAAGGGGTTGGGTCATTCGGAGCCAATCATCGCGAACTTGACATATATCACCGTGAAGAAGGTTTGCGCAGTTGGCTTAATGGTAAATATAATGTAATCGGGCAGCACAGGGCAACAGATTGGCTACGTGCTGGCCTCGGGCATATTTGTTTAGACGTTGTTGAGTCAAATCTTCCCAATAAATATACTTGGGATCATGTATATGAAAAAGCTTATCAATTAATGAAAAGAATGCGATGGAATAAATCACGTTTTATATTTTTTTAGAGGTGTATTTACAATGATTGATGCAAAATACAATTCGTCATTAGATAGATTGCCGGGAGATGACCTCTGGGCAAAAATGATTAATTCCTGTGAAAACATAGAGGGGTTATCTAAAAAAGAGATAAAAGAATCCCAGGATGCTTTTAAAGTATTGCAAAACACGTTAGGCATAAATTTCTTGGAAATGGTGTTTAGTAAAAATCATCCGATGACATTTAACTTGATAAATGTGGTTGCATGGACACGGAGATGGATAATATGGTTGGCAAAAGCAATAGATGTATCTCTAAATTATGATAAAAAGAGAAGTATACTTAAAAGATTAAAAGACCCAGATAAATATTATGAGGGTTTGTCTGTTTTAAAGTATGCTGATAAATTATCTAGAATGGGTTTTGAAATATCAATCGATGAAATGATTGGGAAAAAAGTTCCTGATATTAAGGTTATTAACAAGGAGAATGGCGAAACATTTGTAATTGAAGTATCTATTCAGAAAAGAAGTGTTCATGAAGAGAAGGCATTTGAAATTATGAGATCTGTAACGTTTGCTGTATTTTGCAGTGCCCCTGGAATGAGTTATTGTGGAGGTATATATAAATATCTTGCAGATAAACATTTGGCAGATGTTATATGTAAAGTAAAAGATATTGCTGTTTCTTCTAAATCAAATAATTTATTTAAATGTCTTCATATCCCTTATATTTTAGATTTTGCTATTGCTCCAAGTGAGGATGATCCCAAATTAATAAACTGGGCAAAGAGGTATAGAACACAACCAGGTCAATTTTCTGGTCCAGACGATGAAGTCAATCATTTTCGCAGATTAGAGGCAAAGGTGTTTAAAGAACAAGAACAATTACCTATTGATAAACCTGGAATAATCATTATTGAAAGTAATGATTTATTTAGAACGCGCGATTACAGGGGCACAATATCAAGAATTGAAGATATTGTATATAAATATGATAAATTAGCTGTACTAATAATATCAGGCAGTTATATCGGAAGCGGGTCAAATGTCATTATACAAAAGGAAGGCCATAAATATATTGGAATAAAAAAGAATGATTTATTATTTGAACAATATTATTTTATCAAGAATAAATATTGTAATCATAAATTATCAAAAGAAACGCTTGATAAAATAATTAAATCCTTAAAGATCTAATATATTGTTTAAGGGAGAATGAAATGGCGCTCTATTTCTTAGAATATGATCTCAGAAAGGACCGGGACTATCAGAAGCTCTACGATGAGTTGAATAAATTCAATGCAGTAAGAATCCTGAAATCATTATGGTGTTTTAATAGAATCAATATAACTTCGGAAGGGTTGAGGGATTATTTTAAGCAATTTATTGATTCTGACGATGGTTTAATGGTTGCAGAAGTGACCAGTTGGGCAACAACCAACTCAGAAGGAACCCCGAATCAACTAAAGTAACGATATATTAATGGGCTGCTGACGCAGCCCATTATGCATTATTTAACATGAGGTTAGTATGAGCAGGGGGAAAAGGCGTTCACCAAGTCAGCTTATTGGTATAAAAGGTGAAAAAATATTTGAAGATTGGGCTACAAATCGCAGATTGACGACAAATAAAGCAGAGGAAGATTATGGGATTGATTATTTTTGCCAAGTATTCAACCCATTTGTTAATAGAGCAAATGAAATCACCGGTCATACTTTAATGGTTCAAGTCCGATCTATTGAGGGCAGCAGTAAAAAGAGAATAACGCTTAATAAAATAGATGCAGAAAATCTATTGCGTCAAAGCAATGCAACATGTCTTATTGGCGTTAACATTATAAACCGTATGGTTCATTATCGATTTCTTAATAAAGAATTTATTGATAAGTTAATAGATTTTATTGGGTCTGGCAATAGCACCTATTCCATTAATCTCGATGAAATGGAAAGTGATTTTAATATTTTTGATGAGCTTCTCACATACCATACAAAACCTGGTGTGATACATGGATTAATGCTTTATAAAAACGAAAAACAAATAAATCAAGCAATACCTGGCGCAACAGTAACTATGCATCAATCTAGAGATAGTAGTTATGCTATTATCGATTTGCCCTGGATAAATTCTGTATTGAATATACAACCTGAATTATTTTCAGAAGTTAGATCGCTTATATTTGAACAAGGGAAACAGCCCCATGAATTACCTGGAGTTGATATTGACCCTGAAATATATAAAATCTTAGATTTGGTTGATGGTGAGGTCTACATAAGTGGGGGTAGTGAAAAAGAAGCTAATCTAACCGTGGAATATAACGGGATTAAGGCTTCGGAAAAGTTTATATATCGACGATTAAGGGACGAAAGAGCATTCACGCATCCGATAGGATTAAGCCTTAGAATCTCTGACCGGAGAAAGAAGGGAGATATATTTATTCACGAGTTGGAATGTTGTTTATTTGACAGTACAATGTCTTTGGGAAGCAATCATGATATGTTAGCGTTTTTAAAATTACTAAATGAGGGGGCTAAATTTGAATTAGATGGCGAACCATTTTTAAAGATTGATGATTTCGGAAAACGTGCTTCACATATAGGTCAGGCGATTATATCACTAGAAAATATTACCAAATATCTAAATATTAGTATGGAAGATTATTTCCTTAATGATTTATTGAATGAAGAATTAGATCGGTCGGTTTATTTGCTAGAAGCAGTATGCATAAAAAAGGAAGCTATCAATAAATATATTAAAGGGTTTATATACGGACCGTTAGCTGACGGAAATATTGATGAAATAAAAACAAAAGAAGGATTATTTGAGGTTCCAGTCGTACTTAATTTAAAAAACAAGGGTGTTGTTCTGTGGATCAAAGTAAAAGGAATATTATATATAGATGCAGAAGGTAAAATCAGTGGCTTCCGTTTTGATGAACAGATTAGTTGGAAATATATGATAACGGAAAGAATGAATAAATCGGTATATCCGGAGTTATGGGTTATTAATGAATGGCCACCCATTGAATTAGGTAAGGCACATAGTAGAAAAGAAAAACTAGACACAAAAGAACCAGGATATATAAAACACAATGTTAAGGTTTGGGGAAAAGACAAGCAAAAGGTATTTTAATATGTTGATCAAGAATGAATATTATAAAGAACTTTCAGTAATTCCCGAGCTATATAGCAATGGAAAATATAGTGAAGCAATAAGGATATGTTTGTTATTAAGTAAAAAGCATAATACATATACAATAATGTTTTTATTGGGAGTGCTATACATTGCAAAAGCATTGTTTGAAGAGAATAAAAATATACTAAATGTAAATAAAGCAAATAAATCAACCCTTGCAGCTTATACAATTATTAAGAACCATTCATTTAATGAAGTATTAAATTATCTGGCAGATTTAGATTTAATATTCAGGGGCATTGAATTATATGAAAATAAAAATGATTTAAAAAGAATTAGACATGATGAATATAAATATGAATCATTATCTAGAATTTACAGCAAGCTTGCAAATGTGAATTGTGATATAAACGAATCCCTGACATTGGCCCACAAAGCACTTGAAATATATAATAAAAACGAGGACGCATATCAAAGACTACTTGACATATATGATAAAAACGATAAAAAGAAAAAAGAAGCGCTATTGCGTTGGGTGTATGCTGATATAACTATCATAACGCCACTTGAAATATTATATGGTATCTATCTAGATAATAATTCCATTAAGGAAGCATGTTGTTGCTGTTATTATATTGCTAGACGAAAAAGATATGTTGCAAATCAAATCAAAAAAGGGGGTTTATGCGATGAATACATATATACTGCTATTTTATCCGAGAGATTAGCCCATGAATTATTATTGAAGTATTATTGGAATGAAAAGAACTTTAAAAAGGCCCAACTCCATCTTTTAAAATGTTATGCGTTATGGAAAATAAGTAACAATATTAATTCTTACGACAATGTATTTAATATAAACAGATTAAACGAAGAATTAAAAAGAAACAAGAATTGTATATATTGGTTTTTATATTGTTTAATTAATATCGATAATAAAATTGATTTATACTCAAATAAGAACAATAATTTAATAGATATATATAATTTTATTAAGGTTGTAGAAAATGATATAACCGCTTTATTTAAAGATGAATTTAATGTGTGTCTTAAATGTTTTATTAAAAACAATACTCTGTTGCCATATCCGATGATAATAATTTCCAAAGTATTTTGTATCACCCTTCTTTACACCGTAGTAAAAAAATACTTAAATCCTGAATGGTCAGAGAAGAAATATTTGACAAGAGTGATAGAAATAATATTTAAGGATTTTACTAAGGAAACGTATAGATCGCTCAATTTAACAGAAAGTCTAAAAGAAGAAATAGTAAAGCAACTTAATACTTATGATAATTCTACAAGATTAGTTTATATAGATATTATTAACATTATAAAAAAAATAATTATTAAATATAATATCGATATAAAATTTGAATCGGTCAATACTCTTGAAACTATTGTTCATGACATTGCCAAAAACAAATCTGCCATGACAAGTGGAAAAGAGAAAGAATTGGTTTTTAAAATAAAGACATATTTAAAAGGCCTTAATGACGAAATATATAATAATGCGCTCTTGAAAATAGACATAAACCATTGTTTGTTATCTTCAATTAGTAAGGGTATTATAGATATTAAGTCATCCCAAAATCGTTTGCATAAGTATTTATCCCCTTCTGGAAATGCAGATAAAATTACCGGAAATATATCAGCAAAGATATGCTTAAACAATGAATATTACATTATCACCCATGAAAATAATACACCTAAACGATATATGGGTGATAATAATTTAAAAAACAAAAATATATATAATATATGGGTTGATCAATCAAGATATCAAGTATGGATTGATAGGACACAAATAAAATTTACTCCAACGTTGGTTCATGTTCTAACGCTGTTATTAATAAAATACCCTATTGGATGCAAATATGAGGAATTAGTATATTGTGCACCAACAAAAGCAGTAGATAATAATAATGTCCATCAATGGATGAGTGAAATTAGTTACAAAATGGGCAAAAAGGTGTATAACAAATACATAATACCCAACCCAGGTATTGGCTATATGATTAAAGAAGATATAAAATATTGCGTAATATTTGATAAGTACTATTATAATTTAAAAATAAAAACATCAACGTGAATCAAAATAATGTAACCATTGTGCAATAGAATGTTCAAGTTTTATTTTACAGATATTAGAAAACGTATTCGAGTTTATAAACAAGCTATTTCTCTTAATTTTAAAATCAAGATATTTTATCCAATAATTACAGCATTCATTTAATTTCCCGCATCCGGAGATAATTTCATTTTGAATATATTGCTTATCTAATGCCTGTCTTTCAATGTCAGTATATTCTAATTTTAAAATAGATTGGATTTCTTTTGCTTTTTTTCCCTTTAAATGGGATCTGGTCCAATTTATCAGGCTCGGTCGATTGTTACCGATGACATAATAAGATTGTAGGCATGGGATATTTTGTTTTTTGAGACCCAGCATGGTATTAAAGGGAACCTGTTCATTAACAAAAGGGCAATATGTTCTTGTTGTAGCATAATAAACTAGCTTATAAAATAGGTAGAATCTAGAATTATTATTTATGAAAGGTATTTTTCGGAGTAATTTATTTTTTTCGTAATTGGTAATAGATTCAGAATCGTTTAATTTGTATATTAAATTCTCGAGGGTATTATCATTAGGTATGTATCCATCAACCATAATGCCATGAATTTTTCCCTTGGGTGCTGTTATTTTTGTCATCAATTTAGTACAACACTATTATATATAAATATATTTACGAAAACCCCGCTTTTAGCGGGGTTTTTTGTTTATAAGTAAATTATAAGTAGATGGTAAGTACCCCCTTAGTGCAAAATGATATTATTTGAAATACAATTTATTCAAATCTAAGAAAGGAGATTCCCATGACCACAATCCTAATCCTTCTCACGCTGGCGGCAATCGTTGCGGCCGGCAGAAATCTTCCCTCGATGTTGTTTGCTCCAATATTAAGCATTATTCAATATTTTGGCTCTCTTATCGAAGGCTTTCGTGAAAATCTCAAGCAATATATTTTAAAACCTGAACCTCCAGGGCTAATAAGATATATTCTCTCTGCGCTTTTCACCCTGGGATCAATTACATGGTCCCTAATGGATGCATTGCTTACAGAAGTATCCCTTAAAATAATTGTTTCCGAGAAGACGCTTCAGCTTTTCAAAACAGGCATTCAACCAGTGGATTATTTCATTTCTAATTATCTGTATTCTTGTATCGCTCTGGTTTTAGTTCTTATGCTCACGTTGCTCTTCCATTTTGCCTTTTCTTATATTGCAAACAGATATCCTCATTTAATTGAACAAATGACTTTCATATCAGTCGTTGTTGCGGCGTTGGGTATGCTCATTATTATGGCTTTAATGCGCTATTATTCTTCACAATGGTTTTCAGAGGTAAATCGGGCGATTGCAAATCATAATTATGTTTTACCTAATAATCTGACAAGCAAAACCGGAATGTTGTCGATGATGTTTCTTGTCTGGGGAATCTTGTGCGCCGGAATTTGCGCTCATTTAGGGTTTAACCAGTTCTTAAAGCAAACCGCCCAAATCTTGACAGGAATTGTTTTTGTTCCGATATCCCTGCTTTTATTTTTCTTGGTTCTTTTATCCAAATTGGTCGAAGGAGTGCAGGCCATAATAGGCATTCCGGTAGCTATCCTCAACGGAGCTGTTGATTTGATCAAGGAATCCGTAAGAAAAAGGCAACCTGATTACAGGATTATTTCAATGATTGTAATTTTTATATTGAGTATATTTCTTTCTGGTTGCACTCTTCCGGTAAATAAACCCAAATTAATAGTCGCAGTAATTGATCAGTCATATTCATTTAAACAAGAGCAGGATAATACTCTTACAAAGGTAAACGAGTTGATTGATTTTCTTGGTCCAGAGGATCATTTCTACTGTTTATTCATCAATGGCAAATCTTATAGCGACAAACAACTTCTTTACATTCTGCCCAGGCAAGATGAAGCAGATATTTATAACCTGCTTGACGACTATAAATCGCGGGATGATGTCAAGAAAAGTATCTCAGATATATTAGCCGGGCCTTGCTCCAATAATTCAGATGTACTTGGCGCTTTGCATCGAGCGCAAGCTATTTACAAGTCAAGAAGAGAAGGGTATGACAAATATCTTTTTCTGTTCAGTGACCTTTCGGACAATATCAATAGACAAACACCGGCACCTGAATTGGACAGCGTCAGGGTAATCACGTTATTTTCAAATTCTGACAAAAAGAATATTATTTCTGCCAAAAGCCAAACCGAAGCGTGGGAAAAAGTGTTTGCAGACAGCAGGGCTTCTGAGGTACTCATTCTGGGCCACGATATCAGCATGTCATTCGAGATAAAACAATATCTGGAAAGGGGGATTTAACCATGTCAAAGAATTATGAAATACGGCTTGAAGATACGGTTTTATTCAACATCGCGGTCAGCTTAATAGAAGCCGTTGGTCGAGAAGCCACAAAGATGCTTCAGCTTAGTTGCTCTGCTTATAATGATTTTCTAAAGCCAAGACAGTATTCGACGGGTTTGATATCATCAGCGGCGATGCCAAACCATATGCAGGTTAAAAAGCCGACGATAATAAAAGAAACCGCCCATAAGGTCCGTCCGAGTGATGTTGAAATTGCCAAGTTTATCGAGATTAAAGCTCAGCAACTCGGCTATCAGTCCCAGGGGATTAAGCTTCTTCCCGAGAAAACAGGGGAAGTCATAGAGTTTACGTTCAGTATTCCCAAGGAAAAGATCAATATTCTACGAGGAGGTAAAACATGAACAAGTATGAACAGGCAACAAATGAATCGAGAGGGTCAGGGGTATTGCCACCCTGGTTGTGCCGTGAGATCGAATCCCAACGGGAGTATCTTTTAATCGTGCATTCTTTCTATCCGCAATGCATCCCGGTGAGCAATGCTGAAATCTGTGCCAGGTTGTATTACCTGAATAAATATTGTTTAATCCGCCGCGAGGACATGATTATATTCAAATATATAATCGTCCTGTTAATGTTGGGTCAAGGTCTACCAGTGAAAGATACTGCAATGCGCCAATATAATCAGGGATTAAATTATCAGCAAATGCAACGATTGGAATATTGGCGCTCTCTGATATATCGTAGTCGTAATGAATCAGGTCGAGCTTAAATATACAAATCAATAATATCGAGGTAGTTATATAAGAGTATCTGCCTCAAATCAATAATTAAGAGGTTGGTTATGAATCATAGAGTATTCATAGAGGATGGCGGGAAAGTAAAAATATATCCGCCGACACGAGAAGTAGTGGAACCGCTTATGCGGCAACTTGGCCAGGATTACCATTGTGAGAGCATCCGTCACCCGTCATCATTTAGTCCCTTATTCCAACAAACCAGAAGGCTTCTCGTCGGGATAACAATAGATGAATCTAAAAAAATGACCTTGGATAAGCTCTGGCAGGTTCATGATTCAAAATCATTTAAAGACCAGGGAATATCTCTCCTCGATCTTAAAATCGAAATATGCAAAAGGCTTTACGAAAAATGCGAAGTGTGTGGACATCTCTGCAAAGTCAACAGATACCAAGAAAAAGGTAAATGCGGAGTGGGTGTTGAGACATATTACGATTACTGGGGATCATTGATCGGAGAGGAGCCGGTTATAAATCCAGCTGCCGGCATTGCTCTTTGGGGTTGCTCCTGGAATTGTTCATTTTGCCATGCGTCAGATTACCTTAATATCAATAACGGCACAAAAGAAGGAAAGCTGCTGGGATCGGACATTTGGAAAGAGATTGCTTATAGAAATTGCCAAACAATTGAATTTAACGCTGCTGGTGATCCAACACCACATTTGCTGTCAATCCTTAATGTTTTAAATCAGGCTCCAGGCACTATGAATCACCCGATAGTATGTAGTAGTAACAGCCATGCAACTCAAAATGCCTGGAAACTATTAGATGGAATCGCCGATGTCTTTTTGGTGGATATTAAATTTGGAAATGATAGCTGTGCACACTCCCTTGCAGGTTGCTTGAATCATAATTACTTCACCAAAGAAACCTTGGAATGTCTGGATAAACTTCCCGGGAAAAAGATAATCCGTTGGCTTCTTTTGCCTGACCATGTCGATTGCTGTGGACAAGAAATCGTAAAAATGCTTTCCCGTCATGACTTTTATGTCAGCCTGCTGAATGATTTTCAGGATGACCATAAAATGGTTTTTAAAAGGAAAAATACCGATGATGAAATAGCCAGAGCAAAAGAATTAATCAAACGATATGGGCTAAAAGATATCAACCATCCGGAAAATGCCAGACATTTCTGGACTAAATGAGGAGAAAGGTCATGAGATACTTTGATTATCAGGGACCTGACTGGGGCAACAGGAGAGGGCAAACACCGGAGCCCAACTTCAACGAAACTCATGTCAGGGTTAGTGAAATCATACAGCCCAATGGGGAAAAGGTTACATTGGGCGGGGAGGAAACGCAGACAGTACTCAATCCGGAGGAGGGAAATACAAAGACCATAGTGCGTGATGTTGCCACTCCCTTGGCCTGCGGATGCGTTCCTACAAAGGACACAAAGATTCGGGTTTTTCCCAATGGCACGGCTTGTTGTGAAAACCACTTCCTAGTTTGCTCGCTTTGTTCAGCCCCGATACTGCCGAACCTGCATACGATTATTCCGATAGACGGGAAGAACTACTTTTTTCACCGGGATAATTGCGCGGAGATAGTGCTTCGTCAATTATTGCGAAATGAACAGACAAATCCCAGTTTTTCTGACAATACCAGGGTCTTACTCGAGAATATGCTGAGTGACATCCGCGCCAACAAGAGCTGGGTATACAGGCTTTTTACAGGAAGGCGTAGCAATGGGCTTCTTCTCAGATAATAACCGATCACCACGACGGTATTTTCAAGGCCCTAATGAATCAGCAATCAGGGCTGGAGAGGTAATGGCCCGTTATCAGCAGATTCAGGAGATAAGGCAACAGCGTTTAATCGCTGATAACATCCAAGGTCAAATTCCGCTGGGATTTGTAAGCAATAGTGAACTTCTTTTCGGGCTACGACCAAGCGATGCTCCGAAGAATGCCTTGGTTTTGGGACTGCCTGGAACTGGAAAAACAAATGCCTGCCGGGTGCTGGTCGACGGTTTCCTTAAAAATACAGACGCTACAGTAGTGTTCTTTGATAAAAAGGGCAGTGAAAAGTGTCTTTACCCGTACTTGCTTCAGGTGCTTGATAAAAGTCAAATCTTATTTCTCAGCCCGGAGAAGAACCTCTGTGACAACCCATTCTGTCCACCTCATCAAAGTATCAATCACCAGGAGTGGTACAGGATTATTTGCAACGTCCTTTTACCGAGCCTTGGTATCCGTTTCGAAGCAGGCAATGCCCTAATAGCTGGTGCGTATAAAGCTAAACAATATTTACCAGAGGGAGTAAATCCCTGTTTATTTGATATATATCCCCGTCTTGTTGAATTGCGTCCCCGTCGTTATGACGAACACGTTAAGGCAGATTATTATTCCAGGGGAGAGTTTCGATTGGAAATGTGTTTAATGAATCAACAAAAAGGTTTTAGTTATCGTCAAGGAATTCCTTTTGATATATACCGGAAGAAAAGATTCATCGGGATCGACCTTTCCCGGACAGATGATTTTACCTCGAAGCTTATTGTGGAATCATTCGTTGCCAAGGTATTCCATTATCAAATTGCCCAAGGCCGGGATGAGGATGCTTCGTGGGTTTTATGTTTTGACGAAGCCCAGCATTATTACAGCAGTGAAAAGATACAGACATTTACTGGCATAAGCCCCTTGGAGGAATATATACGAATGACTAGGTCAACAGGAATATGGCAGATACTGGCCAACCAAAGCTATAGCGCTTTATCACATGGTGCAAGGACCATGGTCGGATCCAAAATCCTTTTCAAAATAGATTCGACGGAGTTAAAGTTTCTTCGTGATTCAATGATGTTATCTGAAGATGAGATTCAAATGGCTGATAATCTTAATATCGGTGAAGCATTGGTCAAACTTGATTCCAGGCCGGGAACACCTGTGTTTAAGATAACTGTCCCAGAGTTCAGAATAAGTAACGGTCCAATTACTGAAAATATCTTTGAGCCGGTTCATGAAAAATATGATTGCCAACCTATTCCCGAGGAGGAAAGGATAAGAATAATCAATCAGATATTGGGAGAAAAGGAAAAGCCAAAACCAATGACAGAGATTAAGCGAGAAGTGGCTATGAATGATAACAAGAAAATCCACGAATTCTTGATAAATATTTCAGAAAAACCATTTCTGCAATTTACTGAAAGATTAGCTGATCTTAAATTTGGGGAAAGCATTGCAGAAGCTGACAGAATCAAGAAATTGCTTATAGATCAGGATTATGTTGTTGAGTACAAAATAAAACTCAAGAAAGGTCGGGGTTCAAAATCGTCATGTCTCGGGATTGCATCAGCAGGCAAGGATTACCTTATTGGGAATGGTTATAAACCGGTAAGGATTATCGAGGGGAAATCAGGATTTCTTCATTCATTGATCGTCAATAAGCTGATAAAACCGTTTTATGAATCTCAATACCAGGTGGAAATCGAGGGTAAAAACAAGGGCTTTGATTGCGACCTAGCAGTTTCTGACGAAGACAAAAAGCTAATTGCTGTAGAGGTTTCATTCACGACAACCAGCGATGGTGAAATAAGAAATATCGTGAGAAACATCAATGCTGGTTATGAAAAAGTGCAGATTATCGTCGTGGCGATCAGCAAAGAAGGCAAATCCATCGTCGAGGATGAAACCAGAGCAATGGCCAAGAAACAAATATTTCAGGAGGCCTTTTCTAGAGATCTCGAAGAATCAATTTATTCCAAGGTACAGGTATTAACCTTAAAAGAGTTTAGGGATATGGCATAAAATGAGCCGCCTTATAGACATAAATACACTTGCTGAAAAGCTGTGTGTGAAACCCATGACTATCTATAGCTGGATACATGAAGGCATTATCCCCCATTTTAAGCTTGGGCGATTAGTAAGGTTCGACGAGGAGTTGATAGAGGATTGGCTTAAAAAAAGAAAAGTTAGCGGAAGGAGCCAACGTGCTCTTGACGTAAAACTATAAAGGTCTGCTGTTAGGCAGTTGAAAAGGAGATACAATGCGAATATATCAAAGAAGGAAAGTATGGTACATAGACTATATTTTCCAAGGCAAACGATTCAGAAAACGAATCGGATATTCAAAAAAGGTTGCTGAATTAACTCTGAAAGACATTGAAGTCAAGATTGCAAGAAAGGAACATTTGGGAATTCAAGAAACAAATAAAATTCTTTTTGAAAAATATTCTGAGGAATATTTGAAGTATGCAAAAATAAATAAATCAGAGAAATCGTATACTTTAAACATCACTAATATTAAAGCGTTGAATTTATTCTTCAAGGGCAAATACCTTACAGATATCAAACCCCAGGATATTGAATCTTATAAGGAGGAGCGTAGCAAGAATTTAAAACCAGCTAGTGTTAACCGCGACCTTGCCTGCTTGCGTCATATGTTGAACAAGGCAATACAATGGGGATATTTATTGTCAAACCCGATGAAAGGCATTAAGCTGTTAAAGGAGCCCCCAGGGAGATTGCGTTTCTTGTCCGAGGAGGAAATCAAAAGATTACTACAAGAGTTGCCAGCAGGATCCAAACTTATCATACTGGTCGCGATGTACACCGGGATGAGGAGATCTGAAATCCTCAATCTCAATTGGAGCAATGTGGATTTGAAGAACAGGATCCTTGTCGTCGAGAAAACCAAGACCAATGAGCGGAGAATCATCCCAATCAACGACAGTTTGTTTTCTCAGTTACAGGAATTATCCGCAAAGAAAAAGAGCGAAGTGGTGTTTGCCGAATGCAGGACTAATCTGCGAAGGAACTTCACGGATGCATTGAAAAGGGCAAACGTTAGGGATTTCAGATTTCACGACCTGCGCCATACCTTTGCATCTTATCTTGTGATGAGCGGTGCCAGCATAAAAGTGGTTCAGCAGCTTCTTGGCCATAAAGATTTAAAAATGACGATGAGGTATTCGCATCTTTCAAATGAACACCTCCAGGAAGCTGTCGGAAAGTTAAATTACCTTAAACCAGAGAAACCAAAGCCACAAACAATAAGGGAAACCAGAGGACAATACAAGGTCAGTCATGCAATGGTTCTGAGATAGCAATTATAGTCCAGCTTTTTAAGCTGGGCTATTTTACTCACAACAACAATATTCTAAGGAGGATAAAATGTTAATTTATCATTTATTTGCACTGGTCTTCGTCGCAGTGATGGCTAGAAAATATTCTGCCAAGGAGATCTTGCGGGCAGCAATTAAGGCGGGAATCATTGCATACATAGTCATGGGTCTGGTATTTGCTCAAGGAATTATCAGAAAAATAGCCTTCCGTTCAGTTATTCACCTGCAACAAAACAATAACAATTCCTACAACAGTAACCCTCTTATCTAAATTAAAGGAGGTACACCATAATGAGTATCACGAATAAAATCTACATTCCCGAAGATGTACTCTATTTCCTTAAACTTGCTGGTTATGATAAATTTGTATATTCCAACATTGACGAAGTGGTTGTCCGGCCTGATCTTCCAGCTAATGGGGTAGCGTTTATTGGGAGCCGTCCCCGGCTTGTACACATTAAATTACGTGTCCCACCCGTTAATAATGCAGCATGGAGACAAGTAACTGCCATATCCAACGCAACAACTTATGTGCATGAAGCCGCACATCATTACAGATGGGAGAATTATCATGATCGTGGAGAGTATGCACCACAATGTTATGAATGGCGGTTCTTACGGGCATTGCAACCTCTGATCGAATCTCAAGGCAAAATCCGAATGGTTATTCACCCCCGAACGTGGTGGGGTGGTTTCAAGGGGTGTAATTATTTAATCGTTTGACTGCTCGGGTTCCTGGGGGAACAATAAATACCTTTTAGTGCATTTGAAATGGGCATATTCAGAAAGCTATGGCACAAATATGGCACAAACCATAAAAGAAGGCCCAAGTCAGTATAAAACAAAAAAGGCAACCTATTGGTTGCCTTTTAATTATCTGGTGCGCCATAAAGGACTCGAACCTTTGACCCGCTGATTAAGAGTCAGCTGCTCTACCAACTGAGCTAATGGCGCATTTTTTCAAGACAATCATTATACTAAAATTTTGCCAGAATGTAAAGAGTCTTTTAATTTCATCCTCCAAAAGATAAAGAAAGCCGGCGGAACTTTATCCTTGACTAGGTGCCCAAATAAGGGTTATAGTTACAAATCATTCCAGCCTGGTTATATTTTTAATTTATTGATTATTAAGTGCTTATGGCACTGCTATCAAAACATATTGAATTGGCCTACGGAGACACCTGCCTTAAAATTGATATGCCAGAAAAGAACCTGCTCGAAATCCTTTCGGTTTCAGGTAGAGAGGCTATCAGCGGCGTTCCCGCCGCTCTGGACAAGGCAATGCTAAAACCCATCGGATCACCCCCACTTTGTGAACTTTTGAAAAAAATCAAACCCCATAGACCCCTGATAATCGCCAGCGACCATACCAGGGTGGTTCCCCATTATTCCTTGATCCTGGATCGCCTGTTGGATGAGTTTCAAAAAGCCGGGATCGGCCCCAATCAGGCCGATCTTCTTATCGCCACCGGGAATCACCGGGCGCCCAGCTGCGAGGAACGAGAGGCCATGTATGGGCCAAAGGCCTTCGATCGGCTGAACCTGTATGCCCATAACTGCGACCAAAACTGCATCGCCCTAAGCCGGCTGACAAACGGCCGTGAAGTGGAAGTGAACCAGCGGTTGCTGGAGAGCGATTTCATTATTGCCACCGGCAAGATCACTCCGCATTACCTGGCGGGCTATTCCGGCGGCCGGAAGGCGGTCATGCCGGGCTGCGCCTCGCGAAGCTCCATTGCCGCCAACCACGCCATGGTCGCCCGGCGCAAAAACGGGCCGGGGATCATCAGAGATAATCCCATCCACCTTGAAATGGCCGAAGCCGCTTCGCTGGCAAGAATTGACTTCCTGATTAACGTAGTCCCCACCCCGGAAGGTAATATCGCCGGCCTATTCGCCGGGCACTGGCAGAGGGCCTGGGAGTCGGGGGTAGAATTGTGCCGCCAGGTATGGTCGGCTGAGTATGGGGGATTGGCAGACTGCATCATCGCCTCGGCCGGGGGATATCCGCTGGACATCAACCTCTACCAGATGCAGAGGTTGCTCAATAACCTGGAATGCGCTGTCAAGCCTGGCGGGACCATAGTGCTGGTCGGTGAATGCCGGGAGGGGGTTGGACAGGATGGGTTCGGCCACTGGATGGAGAGGTATTCGATAAAAGAAATATTATCTACCCCCGAAGAAAATATCACCGCCGAGGCCCATCGGGCCTTTGCCACAGCTCTGGTGATGGATAAATGCGAGGTTCTGCTGATAAGCAGCATCGAGAAATCCAAGACCCAGGAACTGAAATTCAAGTTCGTGCCCGACTGCCAAAGCGCTTTGGACTATCTGAAGCTCAAACATGGGGCGGATTTCAAATGCTACCTGGTGCCCCAGGCCAACTCCATCATGCTGGAGAGGCGACAGCCATAACCGGAGATCCCGGCCGCAGTCTTATTTAGCATTAGATATAAACCCAATTATAAGGAGAGGCGTATGTTCAAGTCGATTGTTTTATCCGCCGCTGTCTGTTTTTTATCGGCCAACCTTTTTGCCGCCGGGAAAAACAAACCGTCCCCGGGCGCTGAATTCTGGAGGGATGGCAAATACTGTCGGCAGGATGATATCGATCTGAAAAAAGCCGGGCAGGGGGTCCTCCGGGCAAAAGTGGAAGGCCGGTGGCAGGATTTTACCATCCAGCATCTTTCCCCGGACTTCATGGAATGGAACCTTAAGGAGAGGATTAAATCCCTGGAGGGCATCAAAAAACGGGAGATGCCGGGTTTTGCCGGGCCGCACAGCGGAATGGTGGCCAGCCACGGAGCCGGCCGCGGGGACAGCCGGACCACCATCAACAATGCGGTAAAGGGGATGGGCTTTCTTCCCAAACCGGAGGCCATTGGCGGGCTGCTGGATGAGCTTCAATCTACGGCGGATTCCTCAATGAACTATAAACTGAACTGGCTGATGAACCTCTATGGCCAGAGAAAGGACCTGCTGGATGACACCAAGCAGGTCTCTTTGGAACTGTATGCCAAGCCGGATTTTGCCACCCATACCTTTTTGAATCAGATGACCGATCCGGCGGTATCCATCGTCTTTCTGGATATTCCCTCTTTCGAGGTCCGGGCCCTAGCCCAGCTGATCGATCCCAATGATCCGGAGCTTACCGGATACCAGAGACAGATGGTGGAATACGTAAACGGCATCCATGATTATTTCCATGGGGCGGCCCCCAGGAAATCAATCGTGGCGGTTTACCATGTGATAGAGGTGTTTGATAACTCCCCCGGCAAGGCCAGGGGAAAGAGGGTGGTTCCGCCGCTGCCCTAGATCAGCAGCAGGGTGTCTGCTTGGTGCAGGACCTGGGTCCCCTTATAAGGCAGACGGCCCGGCGGATGGCATGGTATAGCCCGATGTAAATGAATATCAGACCGGTGACGCTATGCCAGTGGGACAAATTGAAAGTGATGACGGGCCGGGATCCCGGCGGCAGGATAAAATATAGTCCGGTCAGCGAACCGGCAAAAAAACTGATCAGCAGCAACCAATTCCAGGCGGTTTGGATAAGAATGATCTTTTTGGGGTCCTGCCGCTGCCATATTTCCCCGGCACTAGCTAATACTGAGACCATAAACAGCAGAAGCCAGGGGTGATAGTTGGGGCGGTTTAGTTTCAGGGGTTCCCCTTCGGGCCGTTCGATGGCTATTGTTTCCGGTTGTTCCTCCGGAGCGGCCGCGGGAATATTCTGGGGATCCGGCTGCGGAATAGCATCCAATTCCGATCCCTGTTCGGTTTGATTATTATCGGTCGATTCTCCAGCCGGCCCGGGGTTTTCATTTTGGGTATCATCCCCCGGTTCCCCGGCCGAGGCTCCGCCAGATTGAGTGAGGTCCTGGGACAGATCGCAGATGCTGTCCCCATTGCCGTCAACATAGCGCCCGCACTGGCCCGGGGCGGGATCGTCGGTCAGGCCGAAGGGGCAGTTAGTTTGGGCCAGACAATATCCGGCGGCCAACAACATCAGGGGCAATGCAAGAATGATTTTTTTGGGCATGGGGTTCCTTTATTTTCAAGTCTGTTAGGTTTGGACAATGATAACAACCAAACATCAGTTTGTCAACCTTAACCAAAAGCGGTGGATATTAAAACCACCGACGCTTTTCCTGAGGCATCATGATTTCAGGCTTTACTGGATGGCGCAGCTGGTATCGCTGACCGGCACGGGGACACAGCAAGCGACCATGAGCTGGCTGATCCTCGACTTGCCCGAAAGGGCCTTTTTACTGGAACTGTCCCGGCCATCGGCGAGACCCAGGTCCTATCATTTACCTGCCAGGCTAATGGGCGGCCGGCCGGCAAAGCAAGAAAATACCGCTGATGGCTTTACTGGTTATATAGTGGTTGAAATTTGACAGCGTTTTATGTTAAATTGACATATTATATCTGAACCTTTAACCAAAAAACAGCTGATATGACCGCAGGGAAGAAACAGACCCCCCAGGGAAAGATAATGGTAATAATGCCGGACGGCAAAGTGATGGAACCGAGCATAATCCTGACCATAGAGGATCTGCGCGACAAGGAAAAAACCGTTATGAAGATGTTCGGGGGCAGCCCACAGATGACCATGAGCGCCAAGGAGGCTCTGATGGTAGACATCTCCGAGGTGGTGGCCAATCTGGTCGGCGACAGGATCGAACTGGCCGGCCAGTATAAGACCGACACCCTGGTCTATTACGCCCCCACCGCCTTCAGCGGCGACAAGGAGCGGGCCATCACCGTGGCCAACAAAGTGTACGCCCAGCGGTTGATGAAACTGGAAAAGGAAAGGCGCGACCATACTGTCGCCATAGCCAGGCTTAAGGACCTTTACGAGTCCGAGAGGAACAAGATCGGTCTGCTCACCGCCAAGATTTTGGAGGTGAAGAACAGCGGAGTCAGCGAGGAGAAGAACCAACAGCAGGTCAGCCAGGCCCGCGAGGAAGCCATGAAGATGGCCGAGGAGACCATCCTGGCCATCGAAAACGAGAAGAAAGATCTGGAGCAGACGGTGGACCAGCTAGAGGCGCTGCTGCATGACAGTATCTCCATCGCCCAGCATTCCGAGGAGATGGAGCGGCTGAAGACGGAATACGACGAGGTCAACCGCCGGGCCATGAGGTACCGCCCTTCGGAGAACCTCAGCCAGCTGAGCAGGGAGCAAAAACAGGAGCTGGCCAAGCTGCTTCCTAAGCTCAAGGGCACCGATGGCAACGATCGTTATTTCGACCTGCGCCAGGTCCTGAAAATTAAGGACCGGCAATCCGGCCTGCTGGAGGGCACTCATGTGCTGGTCAAATACCGGCCGGCCGACGAGACCAAATATTTTATGGGCCGGCTGTTTTTCAACGACACCAAGGATTATATCTGCCTGGGGCAGGGGTTCGAGATCACCTCCGGAGTATATACCGGACGGGATCGCAAGGAAACGCCGACCGACGAATCGGTCCTTCAATATCTTAATATGAACCCCCTTAGCGTCCAGATCTACCTTGAGGCGGTGCGCAACTCGGCCATCCAGACGGTCCAATTCTGGCTGCACGACCTCAGAGCCGAACAGCTGATGGAGATCCAATCCATCGATCCCCTGATAGTCCAGTTGATGAAAGATTCCATGAAGATAGCCCACGAAAGGGCTTACGAGGTGAATGCCACCTGCGATGAACCTCAGCCATCAGATCCAAGGACGGAGGAAGACAGAGGAATGGTTGATCCTGTTCTGGCAGCTGTCAAGAAAGCCGTGGCCCAGCCGCTGGCCATGAAATACGTGCTGGATGAGCAGGATCTGAAGAAAAGGATAAACCAGGCCTCCGACCAAATGCAGAAGGAGGCTCTGGCCCGCCAGCTGAAGCGGCTCCAGGGAAAGAAACACGGCGAGATCCGGGCCTTGTACGAATCCCTGAAAAAGATGCTGATGGACGAGGAGATGGTGGGCCCCGATCGCATCAATTTCAAGAAATACGTCCCGATATTGGAACTGCGTAAAAAGATAAGCGAAAGCATGGCGGAGCGGATAAAGCGGGACGACAAACTTCCCGACTCCATTCTGGATTGAACATACACTAAGGAGAAAAAGATGAAAAGACATCTATCATTGGCGCTGCTCATTACCTTGCTGCTGGCCTTCTCCCTGCCGGCCGAAAAAAAGAGCGACAAGAAAAAGGACCAGGCGGCTGCCGAGGAAACATCGCCCCAGGGCCTTTATAAATATCTTCCCGAGTCATACGACAAGCAGGCGGTATTCACGGTGGCCGACCTGATCGCATTAAAAATGACCGCCTACAACAGCCGGGCCCAGGGTATCAGCGGAAAACTGATCAGCAGTTCCATAACGGCGCTGGCCTGGCCGGACAGCTTGGTGCTGAACTGCTACCTGGAACTTCAGGAGAAGGACAAGGCCAGCTACTTGGGTGCGGGAAAGTTCACCTACCCCCAGGACGATCTGCCGGCAATGTTCCAGGAGGCGGTCACTTTCATCCAGAAGATGTCCCACTTGTATTATGCCGACCTAAACGACAAATACACGGTCATCAATCTTTATATGAAGGGCAGCCTGGTGGCTAATTGGAAGGATTTTCAGCTCAAGGTTCAGGCCCAGGGGAAGTGATAAATTGATCGATCCAAACAAACCCCTGATATATCAGACCGTGGTGGCCAAGGGTCTGGTGGACACCAATTGCTATCTGCTGGCCTGCTCTGAAACCGGGGAAGCGATGATAATAGACCCCGGGGCTTTCAACCCGGGCGAAGCAAGGACCATCCTGGGGCTTATCAGCCAGCATGACCTGAAACCCCGATATATCCTGAACACTCACGGCCATATCGACCACATAGCCGGCAACCAACCGATCAAAAAGGCCACCGGGGCCGAACTGCTCATTCACTCCAGTGATGCCGACATGATTGGATCGGGCACCATGAACGGCTCGTTCATGTTCGGGAAAGAGGTCGTCTCTCCTCCGGCCGACCGGCAGTTGGAGGACGGCCAAATTATACAGCTGGGAAAGCTATCGATACGGGTGATCCATACCCCCGGCCATACACCGGGATGCATTTGTCTTCATGTCGATGGCACGCTTTTCTCCGGCGATACATTGTTTGCCGGCTCGGTGGGACGGACCGATCTGCCGGGCGGAGATGAAAAGGCCATCATCCGCTCAATCAAAGAAAGGCTTTTGAACCTGCCCGATGAGACCGTGATCCGGCCGGGCCATGGGCCGAGGACCACCATTGGGCAAGAGCGGAAAGAGAACCCGTTCCTGTGAAAATTGAAAATATCAAATATTGAATCTCAAATTGCCGCAGAGGAGGATTTCCATGAAAAAACTCAATATCCGCGATCTCGATCTGAAAGGCAAACGGGTGCTGGTCCGGGTGGATTTCAACGTTCCCCAGGACAAGAAGACCGGGGCCATCAAGGACGACTCCCGGGTGGTGGGGGCTCTGCCTACCATCAATTATCTGATCGAACATGGGGCCAAGGTAATATTGATGTCCCATCTGGGAAGGCCCGATGGTCAGGTAAATGTGCAGTTCACCCTAAAACCGGTGGCTGAAAAGCTGTCGGAATTGCTTAAAAAGCCGATCAAATTCGCTTCCGATTGCATCGGTTTGGAGCCGCTGAAAATATCACAGGAATTGAAAGCGGGCGAAGTTCTCTTGTTGGAGAACCTGCGTTTCCATGCCGAAGAGGAGAAGAACGATCCGGCTTTTGCCAAACAGCTGGCGGAGCTGGGGGAAATATATGTCAACGACGCTTTCGGCACTGCCCACCGGGCCCACGCCTCCACCGAGGGAGTGACAAAATATTTCAAACAGAACGCCGCCGGGTTCCTGATGGAGAAGGAGATAGATTATCTGTCGGCCGTCCTGGAAAGCCCGGAGCATCCCTTTGTGGCCATCCTGGGCGGGGCCAAGGTGTCCGATAAAATTGCGGTGATAGAGAATCTTTTAAACAAAGCCGATGCCGTTCTGATCGGCGGGGCCATGGCCTACACATTCTTGCTGGCCCAGGGCAAGGAGGTCGGCTCCTCCCTGGTCGAGAAGGACAAACTGAATATGGCCAAGGATATCCTGCAAAAATCCCAAAAGATCAGATTTCTACTGCCGATAGACCACATTGCAGCCGAGAAAAAAGAAGGCCAACCGGATAAGAAAGGAAAGCCGACCTTCACCTTCGTCAATCCCAAAGAGGTCGCAGAAATCCCCCGGGGCCTGGCCGGTGTGGACATCGGTCCCCGGACGATCATCGAGTACAATAAGGCCATCTCCGGGGCTAGGACCATAGTCTGGAACGGACCGATGGGCATCTTCGAGACCCCGGAATACGCCAAGGGGACCTTCGAAGTGGCCAAAGCCGTGGCGGCATCGGGGGCCAAGTCCATCATCGGCGGGGGGGATTCCGCCTCGGCGGTGCATCTTTCCGGGGTGGCCGAAAAGATATCGCATATCTCCACCGGGGGCGGGGCGTCGTTGGAGTTTTTGGAGGGGAAAGTACTGCCCGGCGTGGCGGCGTTGACGGATAAATAACATCAAGGGATTTGATCATAAAAGGAGATAGAATGCGCAAACCCATAATTGCCGGAAACTGGAAGATGCACAAAAATATGTCCGAGGCCAAAGCTTTGGCGGAAGGCATTGTTCAAAAGGTTCAAAAGGTTGAAAAAGTTCAAATAGTGCTGTGTCCGCCTTTTACGGCCTTGGGGGTCGTGGCTGAAGCAATAAAAGGATCTAATGTCGAATTGGGCGCCCAGAACTGCCATTTCGAGGATAAAGGCGCCTTTAGCGGCGAGATATCCACGGCGTTTCTTATCGATGCCGGGTGCAAATTTGTGATCATAGGGCATTCCGAGCGACGGCAGTATTTTGTCGAGGATGATGCCCTGATCAACAAGAAGATCAAAAAAGCTTTGTCTTCAGGGCTGATACCCATATTCTGCATCGGCGAGACCCTGCAGGAGCGCCAGAAGGAACAGACCTTCGACGTGCTGAAACGCCAGGTGCTGCATGGCCTGCAGGAAGTAAACCTCTCCGATCCCGAACGGTTGATAGTTGCCTATGAGCCGGTTTGGGCCATCGGGACCGGAATGACCGCCAGCAAGGAACAGGCCCAGGAGGCCCACCGTTATATCCGCGACCTGCTGGCCGGGCTGTGGGGAAGCGAGACTGCCGAAAAGATAAGGATACAATACGGCGGCAGCGTCAAACCGGACAATGTCACGGAACTTATGGCCCAGGACGATATCGACGGAGCCCTGGTGGGCGGGGCCAGCCTGGAGGCAGATTCTTTTTCCAGGATCATAAAATTTTGAGATCACCGCCCAACAGAAAAGCCCGGATCTACGATCCGGGCTTTTGATATTCTTTCTTAAAACGGCTGGAAACGGGCCTCTTCCCAGTAGGCGCTCATGAATAACTTCTGTTGCTTGACCAGCGCCTCCAGGTGTTTTTTCTCCCAGGCTACCAGGACGGACAACAGGGTTTTAAGCTTGGCATTTTTGGCCTTGCTTTTCATCTTGGAATAAAAATCTATCGAATTCTGCTCCAGCAGTATTCCGATGGAGAGGGCGGACATCTCGTAATGCTTGTCCTTGATGCGCTTGACGAAGTCCGCCGAAAAGATGGGGCTGGGGCCGGCGGCGGATACCTTCGACTTGCCGTCTATCGCGGCCAGATTCCATTTTTTGTCCCGGCCGTAGGAGGCGATCCCGTCCAGCAGGGTCTTGCGGTGCAGTTCCTCGTCCTGGGCCAAAGCTTTGAAAACCTCTTGGGCTTTTTTGTCCGTGGTGATGGCCGAAGCGGTCAGATAGTGATGATACCCGTCCTGTTCGGCCAGGATGGCCAGCTTGAGCATTTCGATGGTCCGGTCCATGATGGTGCTCCTTTTGGTTTAATTTGATTCCAAAGAAAATTCCCTGACCCCGAACCAGAAACCTATGTCATTGATGCTGTCGATCTCGGCCTGGATCAGGTTGTAATGGGATTCCTCCATCTCGACCAGCCGGAAAAATATCTGCTTGGCGGTGACATCGGTCTCCTTGTTGCCCTGGCGCATGTAAAAATCGGCCGCCTTGCGCTCCAGATCCAATGCGATATTCAGGGCGGTGAGGTCATCCGAGGTGCCCTGTTCGGCCTTGATCCTGGTCTGCTGGGAGGAAAGCTTGGGGACCACCTCCTCGATGTCGGAGGGGGCGATATCGAGGCCCACCCATCTCTTGCCCTGCTGAAGGCGGTTGCGCTCCTTCTCCAGAAGCTCCATGTGCCCGAATTCGTCCTGGGCCAGCCTAATGAACATATCCTTGCCAGACTGCGACCTGGTGCTGCGGGCGAATTTCAAATAGCTTTCCAGCCCCGTCTTCTCGCCCTTGATGGCCTTGTTGAGGGCGGTGATGGCCTGCTCGGAGGATACCTTTGTGCTCATACGAGTCCTTTCGAATATTTGAATCATTTTAACCCTGAAAAAAGACAAATGCAAGCTATTTTATCACCATGGCGCTGGTGGAGAATTCCGGGTCCATCTGCCAGGCGGGGGAAAGGCGGATGCCGATCCGTTGCGGTTTTAAAAGAAAGAAAACCTTCTTTTGCTCCGAAAGTTCCGGCCAGACCGGATATCCCGGGCTCAGCCTTTTGGTGCCGGCAAGCCCCATGGCCCTCTGGGTCCTTTCCTGGGCCCATTTGGCCAGGGCCTCGGTCAGTTCGGCCGACAGGCCGTACAACAAAAACTGTTCCCGGATCTTATTTTGTTTTTTCAGCCGGGCAAATTCCCTTTTGAGCTTATTTCCCAGGGTAACCACCTGCAATCCCACTGTAAAATCCCGACCATTGTTATTTCCCATCATTCTGTCTGCAAATTTGGCCGAGAAAATCAGTTCCAGGGGTTTTGCCCCTTTTAGAAACTGTAATTTTATAACCGGCTTGTCCCACTTAGCCTTAAAAACACCGTAAATCATCTTGGGTTCAAAGATTTCTCCCCGCAAGCAGCCATTAACCAGAAGGTCAAAGTTTTTTTGGGCTTCGGCAAGCTGTAGCTCCTTTTTTTTGCCACGGGACATCTTTGACACCATCTGCCAGCGTTTTTCGAACAACGTTTTTTTATCCAACAGACCCAGCAGTTCGGCCAGGGGGATCCTTTTGACCACCGTTATACTGTCTTTTGGCATCCTTCGGGATTTGGCTTTGGATGTTTTGCTGCTGCCGGCCTGTTTTTTATCCAGCGATTGTACTATCTTGAGGCCGTCCATGGCGTCCCCGGCAAAGAAAACCTTGCCCTGATAGCGGGGCTGAAGCTCTTTCTTTACGAATGACTCATTCAATGCCGCTCCGCCGCACAGCACCGGAATGGTCAATCCGGACCCGGAGAAGACCTCCAGATATTCCGACATAGCCCGGGCCGATTCCACCAGCAGACCGGAAAGGCCAATGGCCATCGGCTTATGCCTCCTGACCGCCAAAAGAATGTCCTCGGCCGTCTGCCTGATGCCCAGGTCGATCACCTGGTACCCGTTGGCGGTCAGGATCAAGCCCGCCAGGTTCTTGCCGATGTCATGGATGTCGCCCCGGACCGTAGCGATCACGATGGTGCCGGTGCGGGAAGTTCTGCGGCCCTTGAGATGGGGCTTCAGGATATCCACCGCTTTCTGCATCACTTCGGCCGAGCGGAGAACGAAAGGCAGCTGCATCTCGCCGCGACCGAAAAGCTTTCCCACTTGGTCCATGGCCGGAAGCAATATCCGGTCGATGATCGTCACCGGATCGTGATCCTTCAGCAGAAGGCGGATATTATCCGTCAGGTCCTTTTCTTCGCCCCTGATTATGCTTTGCTGAAGCTGTTTTTGGGACGTCAACTTTCGGAGTCGGGTCTTGGGTGGAGCTGTTTCCGGCTTGCCGGAAAAATAATTCAAAATAAGTTCCAGCGGAGACGATTGTCCTTTTCGGCGGTCAAAGATAAGGTCGTCGCATAACTCCACCGCCTGGCGGGGGATCCGATTCAGGGGCATGATCTTTCCGGGATGGATTATGGCGGCATCCAGCCCGGCGGTTATGGCCCTTTGCAGGAATACCGAATTCAGGGCTTTCCGGGCCTCCGGCGGCAGCCCGTAGGAGATATTGCTGACACCCAGGACGGTGAAGGAATCGGGGAAGATCTTTTTCAGCTCTGCGATGGCCTCTAGGGATTCCAACCCGGCCCGGCTGAGCGACCGGTCGCCGCTGCCCAGGGTGAAGGTGAGGGTATCGAAGAAAAGATCCTGATGGGTAAGGCCATGCTTCAGGGATAGGGAGGCCAGTCGCCGGGCTATCGCCACTTTCCGGGCGGCGGTATGGGCCATGCCTTTTTCGTCGATGGTCAGGCAGACCACGGCGGCCCCGTATTGCCGGCACAGGGTCAGGATCTTTCGGGCCTTGGCGCCGCCATCCTCCAGGTTGATGGAATTTATGATCGATCGCCCGGAGAGATTCTTCAAGGCTGCCTCGACGGCTTCAGGGTCAGTGGAATCGATCATCACCGGGAGACGGCAGCGGGTGTTCAGCAGAAAGCACAGGCGGCGGTAATCATCAACCTCATCCCGGCCGGGCCGGGCCAGCGAAAGGTCGATGGCGTGGGCCCCCTCTTTCTCCTGCGAACAGGCCATAGCTGCCATGCCCTGAAGGTCATCCTTCTCCAGCAGTTCGCGAAAGGCCTTGCTGCCCGAGGCATTGGTCCGTTCGCCGATCAGCAGCGGCTTGGGCGAAACCGCGATCTCCTGCGACTGATATAGCGAGGAGATGCGGGCGGTAATTTTTGCCGGCCGGCGGGGAGGGATATCCTTGAGTCTTTCGGACAGCATTTTGATGTATTTGGGACCGGTGCCGCAGCAGCCCCCGGCGAAATTCAAACCCGGGTTCCGGGCGAAGCCCTCCATGCTGCGGGTGAACTGCTCCGGCCCCAGGTCATAATACAATTGCCCGTTCTTCATCCTGGGCAGCCCGGCATTGGGCAGCAGGGAGAGCAGCTTGGGTGAGTTATGGCCCAGATAATAGACCGCCTCGGCCAGGCCTTCCGGGCCCAGGCTGCAGTTGAGCCCGATGGCATCGATCTCCCAGCTCTCCATCGAAGCCAGTAGGGCTGAAATATCGCTGCCGGTAAGGGTGCGACCGCCCTGGTCGATGGTGAACTGGACCAGGATCGGTTTTATCAAAGATCTTTTTGCCTGGACCTCCCTTATCGCGGCAACGGCGGCCTTGGCCTGCAGGATGTCCTGGCAGGTCTCCACCAGGAAAAGATCAACCCCCCCGGCCAGCAGGCCTTCGGCCTGGATGGAATAACTTCCCTTCAGGTCATCGAAACTTACCTGTCCCAGGCTGGGGATCCTGGAGCCCGGCCCCATCGAGCCGGCCACGAACCGTGGGTGCCGGGCAGTGGTGAATTCTCCGGCAGCCCCCCTGGCCAATGATGCGGCGGTCTGGTTGATCTCAAAAGCGCCGGCTTTTAATCCGTGCTCCGCCAAAATATGCGGGGCCCCGCCGAAAGTATCCGTCTCGATGATATCGGCTCCGGCCGTCAGATAATCCCTATGAACCTGGGAAATGAGATCGGGCCGGCTGACCGCCAGATACTCGTTGCAGCCGGGATGATCCTGATAATCATCTGCAGTAATCCCCAGCTCCTTGAGATAGGTACCCATAGCACCGTCAAAAACCAGGATATGTTTTTTGGCCTGTTTTATAAGGTCGGATTTGCCGATCATATCAGCTGTTTCTCCTTGAGCTGTTTCATCACCTCGGCGGTGGCGGAGGTCTTGCCCAGGGTGTAAAAGTGAAGGCAGGGGACATCCAGATCGATCAGGTCCTGGCAGAGCCGGGCGGTGAAATCGATCCCGGCCTGGCGGGCCGCGGCCTTGTCGTCATGCTGCTTGATGGTGTCCACCAGTTTTTCCGGCAAGGAAACGTAAAAATCGCGGGGGATACTGGTCAGCTGGTCCCGGTTGACCATCACCTTGATGCCGGGGATGATGGGCACGGTTATACCGGCCTCCCGGGCCTTTTTGACGAACGATTCGAACAATTCGGCCGAGAACACCATCTGGGTCAATATATACGAAGCGCCCTGGTCCACCTTGGATTTAAGGTTCCGGATGTCGTCGGCTAGGTTGGGGGCCTCGTAATGCTTCTCCGGATATCCGGCCACCCCCATGCAGAAATTGGTGGGGATGGCGTCGTCCAGGTTCTCCAGATACTGGCCCCGGTTGAGATGGGCTATCTGCTCCACCAGCTGGCAGGCATGGTGGTGCCCCTCGGGCTCCGGGAGAAAGCCCTTGTAATCGGGCGGGGGGTCGCCCCGGATGACGAACAGGTTCTCGAAGCCCAGGTACTGCAGGTCGATCAGGGCATCCTCGGTCTCGTAACGGTTGAATCCCCCGCAGATCAGGTGCGGCACCGTCTCCACCCGGTAGCGGTTGGCCAGGGCGGTGCAGATGCCCACCGTGCCAGGCTTCTTGCGCTTAGGTATCTTGACGATGACGCCGTTCACCTCCTCGTAGACGATCCGCTGCTGGTGATAGGTGACATTGATGAAGGAGGGATTGAAGGGCATCAGCCGGTCGATGGCATCATAGATCACCTGGATGCTGTGGCCTTTCTCGGGCGGGGTGATCTCCAGTGAGACCAGGGTCTTCTTCCGCTGTTCCAGATGCTGGGTGACGTGCATGTAAGTTCTCTTATTAGTAGTGAATATTCTGATTTTAAAGAAATGCGTAGGTTGATCTGTAAATTGTTTCCAAAGTATGTTGGCCCGGCAAGTCACGTTAGCCTTTCCCCCGCTTTCTCTTTGAAGAGAAAGCTACAAAGAGAACTGTCGCTGCACCGCTGCCCGGAAGTTTATGATATCCTGCTGCCTAAATGTCTTGACCACGAAACGGGGCACCCGCAGGCAAAACATTCTTAACGGCAGCTTTTGCCAAGCAGCAGCGCTGATGCGACCCTGGAGCTGGCCCCAGAACCAGCAGACCTTCCCAATCTGGCATCCGGCAACATCACAAAGAGCGGGGATTGGATTTTTTCAGGGACCGCTGGGAGTTACACAACGATCAGTTTCATTCGATGGACACGAGAAGGTGATCCGGGGATGCCATAAAACACAAGACCCTTTTCCGGAGCGGATGCACTTCAGAAAAGGGTCCTTAAACCTCTGTTTCATCTTCAGTGATTGTGCATCACTCCAGGAATTAGCACCTTGTGGAATCTTTCATCCGCAGGTTGCTGAGGCTTCACCGGGCCTGTCCCTCCACCTCTCTTGATGATAATGTCAACTGGGATATTAACAAAAATAGTTTTGTTTGTCAAGCCTAAAGCAAAAGAGGGCGCCAGGGCGCCCTCCAAAATAACCAAGAGATCTTCAGATCAGCCCCAGTTCCTTTCCGGCGGACCGGAACTCCTCCAGCACCTTGTCCAGCTGGGCCTCGGTGTGGGCGGCCGAGAAGCTGGTGCGGATCATCTCCCGGCCCTCGGGCACCGCCGGGGACATCACCGGGTTGGCGAAGACACCGTGGGTCATCAGGTGCTTCCACAGGGCAAAGGCCTTCTCCCGGGAGCCGATCATCAACGGAATGATGGGGGTGCAGGCCACCCCGGTGTCGTAGCCCATTTCCCTGAAGCCGGCCAGCATCTTGTCGGCATTGTGCCACAGCTTGGTCAGCAACTCCGGCTCGTCCTGAAGAACATCCACCGCGGCCGAGACGGCGGCGGTCAATGCCGGGGGCAGGGCGGCCGAGAAGATCATGCTGCGGGCGAAATGCTTGACGTAGTCTATCACCTCGAAATCGCCGGCCACCACTCCGCCGATGGCGGCGAAACTCTTGGAAAAGGTGCCCATCATCAGGTCGGTCTCCTGCTCCAGGCCGAAGTGCTCGGCGGTGCCCCGGCCGTGCTTGCCCAGCACCCCCAGGCCATGGGCATCGTCCACCAGCACCCGGGCATTGTATTTTTTGCCCAGGCGGACCAGCTCCGGCAGGTTGGCGATGTCGCCCTCCATGCTGTAGATACCGTCCACGATGATCATCTTGCCCTTATGATGGTCCAGCCCTTTCAGCAGCCTTTCCAGGCTATCCATATCGTTGTGCTGGAAACGCCGCATCATGGAGTACGACAGCCGGCAGCCGTCCAGGATGGAGGCGTGGTCGAACTTGTCGGTGATCAAAATATCATCCTTGGTGCCCAGGCAGGAGATGACGCCCAGGTTGGTCTGCATGCCGGTGGAGAACACCAGGGCCGCTTCCTTGTTCAGGAACTTGGCCAGTTTGGCCTCCAGCTCGTTGTGCATGTCCAGGGTGCCGGTAAGAAAGCGGGAGCCGGTGCAGCCGGTGCCGAATTTCTCGATGGCCTTGACGGCCGCCTCCTTGACCCGGGGATGGGTGGTCAGGCCCAGGTAATTGTTGGAGCCGATCATGATCATCTTCTGGCCGTCTATTATCACCTCCGGCTCCTGGGCCGAGGACAGAGGGTGGAAATAGGGATACAGCCCGGCCTGGCGGGCCAGCTGGGCCTCCTTAAAATCGAAACATTTCTGGAATATATCCATTTTGCTTCCTTGAGTAATTTTAATGACGCTCAATTATACACGAAACGGCATTGTTATGGCAAGCATTTTAAGCCGCCGGGTTGGCAGGGGCACAGATAATTTTATTGACAAGTAATATAGTGCTGTAATATCATGTAAATTATAAAATGATCATGAGGATGGATCTATGAGGATAGTTATTTCTGCTTTATGCGGCTTGTTTGCCTCGGTTACAATTCTGACCGCCCAGACCCAGCCGGTGACAACCTTGAGCAATGCCGAGCTGTTCAGCCGGCAGTATGTACAGGCGGATACGATAAAACCCAATATTGAAAGCACGATCGCCAGTTCAAATGAAGAAAATTCGTTGCCATACAAGAGAAGGGTTAATAACGGTTCTATCATTAAAACAACCGCCAGTGGCACTATGTGGGGTGGGGTTGGTCTATTGGTTGGTGGTGGTGTCGGGGTAATGGCTGGTATGATATATACTGATCCTTCTGGCACAGAAAGTAACTCTGAAAACTGGGCAGGGTTATTAGGTGGTGTGGTAGGTGCAGGGATCGGGACAGTTGCCGGGTGCAGTTATGGGGTGTATGGTACGGGGAAGAAGTATAGGAAAGGGTCGTATTGGCACGCTTTGGCCGGAACTGTTTTGCCTTCATTGGCAGTGGCCGGTGCAACTGCATTATTATCAGATAAAAATAGATCTAATATGGACGCAACCTTAATCACTTTTGCCCTTGCTCCCATAACCTCAACAGCGGCTTATTATATTTTCTCCAAAGAATTGCCGGATACGTTAAAAACGCCTTAATAGCAAGTTATTAAAAGGAGCGGAGTTGCCGCTCCTTTTTTATTTGTCCTTTTTATCCTTGATTTTGGCTTTTATAGGTGCTAAAATTACTCCTCGTGCCAATAATAAAGCATTAAAAATATAGAGGATGCGGGTATGAAGTATCTGAAGACCAATCCATCCCTGTGCAAAGGGATCAAGGCCTGCGAGAAGACCTGTTCCAAGGCCTTCTTTAAGGTGGAGGATCCGGAGAAATCGGCCATCAGGGTCAAGCAGACCGAGGCCGGTTTCGAGATCAACGTCTGCAACCAGTGCGGCGAATGCATAGCGGTGTGCCCGGTGCTGGCCCTCAAGCGCAACAGCCAGGGCGTGGTGATGCTGGACAAGAAACTGTGCGTGGGCTGTCTGATGTGCGTGGGCTACTGCCCCACCCTGTCCATGCGCACCCACCCCGATCAGCGGGAGCCCTTCAAGTGCGTGGCCTGCGGGATCTGCGCCAGGGCCTGCCCCGAGAAGGCGCTGGAGATAGCAGAACGGTAATCTGATAACAGTAAGGGCACGATGCATCGTGCCCCACGGACCTCACCCTTGCCCTCTCCTAACGCATTAGGAGAGGGAGAAAAGCAAAAAGATTAGGAGAAGAAAAATGGACGAGAACAAGGTCTTTGAATATACCAGATACACCGAAGGCATCGAAGCGATGAAGGCGGCTCATAAAGTGCTGGCCGAGCATTCTTTCACTCCCAGCCTGCCCCAGAAGGGCTACAACAACCGCTCCCTGCATATCGATCTGGGCACCTTGAAGTTCACCGAGAAGAAGATCGGCGAGGCCATGAAGCAGACCTTCACCGGCGGGCGGGGCTTCGGATTAAAATATCTGTGGGACGCCATCAAGCCCACCACCAAGTGGAACGACCCGGAGAACGACATCATCATCTCCCCAGGCCCGATCTGCGGCATCACCCAGTATCCGGGCTGCGGCAAATCGCTGGTGGTGGCCCTGTCGCCCATCACCAACATTCCCATCGACTCCAATGTCGGCGGCTATTTCGGCCCGCTGTTGAAATTCTCCGGCTTCGACGCCCTGGAGATCCAGGGCAAGGCCAAGGCAGACGTGATCGTGGTGATCGACGGGGTCAAGGGGAAGGTCACCCTCGAGACCGCCCCCCAGGAATCCCTGGACTCCCACGTGGCGGCCGAGCAGTTCACCCATGAGTATGCCACGGACGAGGCCGACCTGCGCAACGTCTCGGTGGTCAGCGCCGGGGCCGCCGCGGCCCACAGCCTGATCGGCTGCCTGAACTTCTCCTATTACGACATGCGGCGCAAGGTGACCCGTTTAAAACAGGCCGGGCGGGGAGGGATCGGCACGGTGTTCCGCGACAAGGGCCTCAAGGCCCTGATCGTTCACGGGCCGCAGGTCAAGGGCGACATGAACCATCCGGCCGACCTGGGCCGGATCCAGCGGGCCGGGGTCAAACTGCACAAGGAGATGCACGACTTCGACGACAAGATGTGCACCATGCGCAAGGTGGGCACCACCAACATCGTCAGCGTGATGGACGCCTACGACCTGCTGCCGGTGATGAACTTCCAGTACGGCAGCCATCCCGACACCAAGAACATAGACAAGACCATGTGGGTCAAACAATTCACCCAGGGCATCCCGGACGGATGCTGGTACGGCTGTTCCATGGCCTGCGCCCACGGGGTGGATGAGTTCGCCCTGCGCACCGGCCCCTACAAGGGCCACAAAGTGGTGGTGGACGGCCCGGAGTACGAGACCGCGGCCGGCTGCGGCTCCAACTGCGGGATCTTCGACCCCTTATGGGTCATCGAATGCAACTTCTACTGCGACACCTACGGCATCGACACCATCAGCTTCGGCACCATCACCGGCTTCATCATGGAATGCTGGCAGCGGGGCATCCTCAACGCCGAACGCACCGGCGGGCTGGACATGAGCTGGGGCAAGGGGGAATCGCAATTAGAGCTGATGCACCAGATGGCTAAGGGTCAGGGTTTTGGGCTGATCGCCGGCCAGGGGGTGCAGCGGATGAAAAGGATCTTCGCCGACCAGGGCTGGGGGGACTACGCCTTCCTCAACGACATCGGGCTGGAGGGCAAGGGGCTGGAGCAGTCGGAATACATGTCAAAAGAATCGCTGGCCCAGCAGGGCGGCTACTACCTCACCAACAAGGGCCCCCAGCACGACGAGGCCTGGGTGATCTTCATGGACATGGTCAACAACCAGATCCCCACCTTTGAGGACAAGGCCGAGGCCCTGTACTATTTCCCGATGTTCCGCACCTGGTTCGGGCTGAACGGCCTGTGCAAGCTGCCTTGGAACGACATCGAGCCCGGCGACAACCGCACCAAGAACGCCCCCATGGACGCGGCCAAGGTGCCGGAGCACGTTCAGAATTACGTGGACCTGTTCTCCGGGGTCACCGGCCGGGAGATCACCAAGGAGGAGATCATCAAAATGTCGGAGCGGGTCTACCAGTTCCAGAGGGTGTTCGACCTGCGGATGGGCAAGGGAACCCGGAAATACGACCAGCCGCCCTACCGGGCCATGGGGCCGGTCACCAAGGAGGAATACGAGTCCCGCCAGGAACGATATGACAAACAGCTACAGGAATGGATGCAGATAGACCCGGCCGGAAAGTCCATCGAGGAGAAGATGGCCCTGCACCGCAAATACCGGGAGGACCGCTACCAGAAGCTGGTGGATGCGGTCTACAAGCGGCGGGGCTGGACCTCCAACGGGATCCCCACCCTGGAGACCCTGAAACGCAACGGGATAGATTTCCCGGAGGTGGTGGCCACGGTGCTGCCGCACCTGTCGGAAACGGAGGTCAAAGAGGCCCGGACGGCCTATGTGGCTACCAAGAAGACAGAGCCTAAGGGAAATAAAATATCAAAAACCAAAGATAAAAAAGCGGCGGGCAAAAAGCAAAAAGCAAAAACCAAAAATAAAAAAGCAGCGGGCAAAAAGCAAAAAGCAAAAACCAAAAATAAAAAAGCAGCGGGCAAAAAGAAAGCAGTCAAAAAAACGGTCGCCAAAGCAAAACCCAAGGCTAAAAAAGTAATTGTCAAGAAAAAAGCGGCGGCCAAAAAGCAAAAACCAAAAGCCAAAAATAAAAAAGCAGCCGCCAGAAAGCCGGTGAAAAAGTCCAAGAGAAAATAAAGCGGCCTTGCTGACATGCTAGAGTTTTTATATTTGATTTTCTATTTTTTAGTTTTTTAAAATCATGCGTCTAGTGATTCAGCGCGTTTCTTCGGCTTCGGTAACCGTCGAAAATGATCTTACCGGGAAGATCGGCCAGGGTCTCGTTATCCTGGCCGGATTTTCACATCTGGACGACGAGGCGGTCATCGGCAAACTGGCCGAGAAGGCGGTAAATCTACGGATATTCGAGGATGCCGAAGGTAAAATGAATCTTTCCCTGCTGGATGTCAGGGGAGGCATCCTGCTGGTCTCCCAGTTCACCCTGTATGCCGACTGCCGGAAGGGGAGGCGTCCCTCCTTCACCGATGCGGCCGCTCCGGAAAAAGCCCAAGCGCTGTACCAAAAACTAATTACTGCAATTAAATCTTACGGCATAGAGGTGCAGACCGGAATGTTCGGAGCCAAAATGTTAGTGGAGATAAATAACGATGGACCGGTGACCGTCATTTTGGATTCCCGGGATATTTGCTGAGCCATATATCAATCAAGCTGATGCGAGTCAGAATTAAAATAACTGCCGAAGAAGTAGTAAAACTCTTGGTAAACAGCTCGTTGGTCCTTAAACTTTTGGTTGACTATCCGCAGGCGGAATCGCGGCTGGACAGGGCAATAGGACTGGCCGAAAGGTTCAATCAGGGAAATTTGAAATATAGGGCCTTATCCGAAAAGGCAGCTCTTTACTATCTCTGGGGCAAACTCGATGAAGGTTTGGAACTGACCCGGGTGGTAATATCGGAGGGCGGAGCGGAGCACGTCGAAATTCTGGCCAGCGCCTGGAACACATCGGGAAACATTCACTTGCGGTGCTGCAGTTTTGAAATGGCCGAGCATTCGTTCCTACAGGCCCTGGACCAATATAAAAAAATGGAAATGGAAACATCGGTGGGGATCGTCCGGAATAACCTGGCAAATATCCATAACATTCAAGGCAATTACACCAGGGCGCTTGAATTATACCGGCAGGCCCTGGAATGTTTCGAGCGGCAGAACGACATCTTTCGCATCGCCCATGTGCTTTATTCCATGGGGCAAATAGTGCTGGCCCTCAAGGACGTACCTCAGGCCAAGTCCTTGCTTAACCGGTCGCTGAACTTGCGCCGGACAGTGCAGGACTACCGCGGCATAACCAACAATCTGCTGATGCAGATCGGGATACTGACAGAGGAGCGGGATTATAAAGGAGCCAGAGAGCTGCTTCGCCAGGTCGATCAGGTCATGAATGAACGGAAACTGACAGATCCCCACATAAGAGCCTATCGGGATGGCGAGGCCGGATTGTTCCATTTTGAAGCAGGAGAATATGACCTGGCGGAGAAATGCCTGTTAAGGCTTATCGAACTATCGCAAAAGATGAAGGAATCGTCTTTTCTTTCCCGGGGTTACAGCTGTCTGGGCAGGACCAGAGTATTCCGGGACGGGAACGAGACCGGTATCGCCGATATCAAAAAGGGAATAGAACTGGCCCAAGCCGGGGGACTGCCGCTGGAACTGAAGGACGGCTGGGCCTATCTCATGGAATGTTATTCCCGTCTGGGCCAGATGGAACCGGCCCGGCAGGCGGCCCGGAATTATGCCCGGGTGGCCTTGGAGCAGGGTGCCGAGCAGGCAGCGGTGGATTCGGAAATAGCCCGGACGCTTTCCGTCATAAGCTGATTACCAAAAACAATAAAAAATATACAATCAAGGAGTTCTTTCATGCCCCAAAAAATGAAGGCGGTGGTCAAGACCAAGCCCCAGTTGGGTGCCGAGTGGCAGGAAGTAGACATCCCAGAACCAAAGCCCGACGGGGTGAAGGTCAAGGTGCTGGCCACCTCCATCTGCGGCACCGACGTTCACATCTACGAGTGGAACAAATGGTCCCAGGACCGGATCGGAGCCAAAAAACTTCCCCAGATACTGGGCCACGAGGTGGCCGGCGAGGTGGTGGAGGTGGGGCCGCACTGCAAGCGGATCAAGGTGGGCGACTATATCTCGGCCGAGACCCACATCTACGATCCCGGCGACCTGCAGGCCATGCTGGGCCAGCTGCACATCGGCGAACGGATGAAGATCGTGGGGGTGGATCACAACGGCTGCTTCGCCGAATACTTCACCCTGCCGGAGTCGGTCTGCTGGGTCAATGACAGGAGCATCCCGCCGGAGCTGGCCACCGTCCAGGAGCCGATGGGCAACGCCTGCTACACGCTGTTGGGCGAGGACGCCGACGTGGCCGGAAAGAGCGTGGCCATCTACGGCGATGGGCCCACCGCACTGTTCGCGGCCGGGCTGGCCCGGGTCTGCGGGCTGTCGCAGATATTCATCATCGGCATGTCGGACTTCGCCTTGAACATCGCCAAAAAAATGGGGGCCGACCATACCCTGAACATCTCCGACAAATCGGTCAACCGCCTGGAATTCATCCGGGACCACACCGGGGGCTACGGCACCGATCTGGTGCTGGACATGGTGGGCGCACCCTCGGCCATCGAGGAGGGCATGAAGGTGATCCGCAAAGGCGGCCGTTACAGCGCCTTCGGGGTGCCTTCGACCACCCCCGTCCCGGTTGACTACACCAACGGGATCGTGTTCCGGGGCATCACCATCAACGGCATCTCCGGACGCAAGATGTTCGACACCTGGTACCGGGTGCGCAATCTGCTGACCTCGGGCCGGATAGACATCAAGCCCATCGTCACCCATCTGTTCGAGCTCAAGGACTTCGCCAAGGGGTTCGAGGCGGCCATGGGCAACCCCCGGCAGTGCGGCAAGGCGGTGCTGTTCCCGGATCCCAAGGAGCTGGAGGCGGCCAGAAAGAGAATGGGAATCAAATAGATCATTATGACCCCTCGTTGCGAGGGGTCATTTAATTTGCATTAGGAAGGGAATCAAATGAATATCAAATCCCCCATCAGCTTTATCCTGGGCATCCTGCTGGCCGCCTTCGGGGCCTGGGGCATTATCGCCAGTGAGAACCCGGCCAAGTTCATCCCGCTGGTCATCGGCTTGTCTTTGATCTACCTGGGCTGGCGGGGCGGGCGCCAGCCCACGATCATAATAGGCCACATCATCGTCACTAGCGGGTGCTTCCTTATCACCTACGGCATCTACCTGCTGCCCCATGCCAAGCCGGACCTGGCCCATATCCTGGGCCTGCCCCTGTTCTGGGGATTGTTCTGCCTGTTCGGCGGGATCTGCGCCATCTATCACGGATTCTGCAACTGTGTCATCTGTTGCTCAGGCAAGGCTGAGATCGGTCAAATAAAATAATCTGCCGATAAGGCGATCAGGCGTTTTTAATATTGCATCGGGGGACAGATTTTTGGTATCATTAACCTCCAAGACAGACACAGACCCGATATATCAATTTTATCAAATCCCAAAACAGGAGATAGTCAATGCACGAACCCTCCAGCCAATGGGCCAAGGATCATGCGGCCTCGATCAAACGGGTATTGGGGCTTTGGTTTGTGACCCTCTATGCCACCATCTACGCCGGTTTCATCGTCATCAACGTGGTCAGTCCCGGCTTCATGGCGGTTGATGTGGGAAGTTTCAACGTGGCCATAGTCTATGGATTTTTACTGATCATCTTCGCCATATTCTTGGCCGCCATCTACAACCACATCTGCACCCATGCCGAGGAAGTGATGACAAACATGCATCCCGCTGAAGAGGCCGAGGCGCTGGAGGAGGGACACTCATGAATTACGCCGTATCGCCCTGGGCCATCGCCATCTTCTGCACTTTCGTGGTGGCAGTACTGGCCATATCGTACCATTTCGCCCGCCAGACCAAATCCGCCTCGGGGTTCTATACCGCCGGCGGCAACATCCACTGGTCGGTCAACGGCATCGCCTTCGCCGGGGACTATCTTTCGGCCGCCTCCTTTCTGGGGATCTGCGGCATGATCGCCTTCTCGGGCTACGACGGCTTCCTGTATTCCGTCGGCTATCTGGCCGGTTGGGTGGTGGCCATGTTCGTGGTGGCCGAGCCCATCAAGCGCCTGGGCAAGTACACCTTTACCGACGCCCTTAACGCCAAGTTCAATTCCAAGGGCATCCAGCTGGCGGCGGCCATCAGCACCCTGCTGGTGTCCATCTTCTACCTGATCCCCCAGATGGTGGGAGCCGGCAGCCTGGTGACCCCGCTTTTGGGCCTGCCCCATGAGTTCGGGGTGATCATGGTGGGCACCCTGGTGATCATCATCGTGGCCACGGCCGGTATGGCCTCCACCACCTATGTCCAGTTCCTCAAGGGCGGGCTGTTGCTGGTCTTCTCCCTGATACTGGTATTCCTGGTGCTGTCCCGCGGCGTTTCCACCAAGCCCGACCAAGGTGGTGACGTGCCCTTCCGCGATTTTCACACCGTCAAGGTCGTCTCCTGGGACGGCCAGAACATAATATTGGCTGACAACGGCCATGCGGTGGCGGGAGTCTTTTCCGAGAACGCCGGGAAACTGGTCTTCGTCAAGCTGGTTAAAGACGGGCAGACCTCGTTTTGGAAGCTCAATCCCGCCGAGATGCTTCTGGAGGAGACACAGACCATCGCTGTCCGGCCCGATGGCTCCAAGCTTTACAACGGGGAGCCCAAGGAGAATGGGAAATTCTACCAGGTGGGCCACATGAGCCGGTTGGTCGAAAACGGCCAGGAGGTCCAGAAGTCCGGCACCACCGATTTCTTCAGCTTCATCAAGACCATCAAGGATGGAACGGTGGTGCGCTGGCTTAAATTTATGGGCTTGAAGGATGGCGAGGATAAGGTGACGGTCTATTACCAGCAGCCTATCGCCGGCAAAGAAGTGCTCAAGCCGGGGGTGAAATTCAAGGTGGACAGCGCCAAGGGGGCCACCACCTCCGACAAGGTCAACTTCATCTCGCTGATGATCGCCCTGTTCTTCGGCACTGCGGCCCTGCCGCATGTGCTGATCCGCTACTATACGGTGCCCAACCCGGCCAGCGCCCGGAAGTCGACCATCGTGGCCATCGCCGCCATAGGCCTGTTCTATATGCTGACCCTGTACATGGGCTTGGGGGCCATGGTCAACGGGGTGCTGGACCTGACCAACGACAACATGTCGGCCCCGCTGCTGGCCAAGTCGTTCGGGGTGGCGATATTCGCCATCATCTCGGCCCTGGCCTTCGCCACGGTGCTGGGCACGGTCAGCGGACTGATCATCGCCTCCTCGGGCGCGGTGGCCCACGATCTGATGGACAAGTTCTTCAAGGTAAAGATGGACGAGCGCCAGAAAGTGATGTGGGGCAAGCTGGCCGCGGTGGGCGTCGGCATTGTCGCCATGGTGCTGGGCATTTTGTTCAAGGGGATGAACGTCTCCTACCTGGTGGGCTGGGCCTTCGCAGTGGCCGCCTCGGCCAACCTGCCGACCATCGCCATGATCCTTTTCTGGAAGAAGACCACCTCCCGCGGGGTGCTGGCCTCGATACTGGTGGGCCTGGGCTCGGCCCTGGGGATGATACTGATGTCGCAGGAGACCATCAACGAGGTCTATCACCTGCCGCATATCAAGTCCCTGATCCCCATCAACAACCCGGCCATCATCTCGGTGCCCTTAAGCTTTCTGACCCTGGTAGTGGTCTCCCTGTTGACCCAGCGCCAGGAGGCCGCCCGGCAGTCCAGAAACGAAGTTCAGGAGGGAAGGGCATGAGAAAAACCATCTGGATAGCTGTGCTGGCTGCGGCACTTATTTTGCCCTCAATTACTTTGGCGGCCGCACCGGTGGAGGTCGGCCTGGGGACACTCCGCCTGGGCGGAAATCTCCAGACGGTCTACGGCTATTCCCAGACCGGCAAGTGGTCCTTCGCCGCCAAGCGGGTCCGGCTGATCCTGAACGGTGATCTTCCCGAGCAACGGCTCAAGTATCTGATCCAGCTGGAGGCACTGACCAGCCCGGCCCTGCTGGATGCCCGGATCCAGGCTGCCGGATATCTGCCCCAGACAGACCTCATGCTGGGGAGGTTCATACCGTCATTCAGTTTATATATGCCGCGCTCCACCGCCGCGCTGGAGATGATCAACTACCCGGTCATCCTGACCAAATACGCCATGTGGCGGCAGATGGGGATACAGACCACCACCAAGCTGCAACCCATGGAACTGTCCATCGGGGTGTTCAACGGCTATCCAGCCAACAACTATGCCGATAACAACAAAGGGAAGGATCTGCTGTTCTCGGCTACCGCTAAACCGGCCGGCTTCCTGCAGCTTCTGGGCTACTCCTGGCTGGGGAATTCGGTGCAAAAGGGCAGCCAGGATACCCTCAAGAACCGCTACGGGGGAGGATTCAGCATAGAACATAAGCTCGGCCAATCGATGCTCCTGACCGTCCGCAGCGAGGCCATAGCCGGCCAGGACCGGCTGCCTTTCTCGGGGGGCCTGGTCAAGAGCGGGGGATACTATGCCCATCTCGGCCTGCGACCCCACCCGAAAATCGAGGTGTTGACCCGCTGGGACAAGTTCGATACTGAGCGTTCAGACGACGGCACCGCCTGGCTGACGCTGGGAGCCAACTATTACCTATCGGGGACCAATGCCATGATCTATGCCAACTATATGCGCAAGAAGGTGGAACAGCCGGGCGCGCCGCACAACGACGAGTTCGCCGTCCAGGTTCAGCTGGCCTTTTAGTTCACCCCGGAGGGCGTTGACTTAAAAAAACGCAGATGATATAATCCTCCAATTGCAGGCATTTTAGGAATAAATAAAACCTAAATGCTAAACAAGTGCTAATATCGAAACACTAAACTCAAAACAGTTTTGAGAATTATATATTCGTATTTTGATATTGTTAAGGATCTTTCGACTTTGCTCAAGACAAGTTTCGAGTTTCGTGCTTAGGATTTGAGTAAGATGATCTTTGGCATCGGGGCCGACATAGTGGCCGTGGAACGGTTCAAAAAACTCAAGGACAAGGAAGAATTTCTGGCCCAGTTCCTCTCATCCGATGAACTGTCCCACGCTCCCAAGATCAACCGGGACCTGTTCTACGCATCTTTGTTCGCGGTCAAAGAATCCGTTCTGAAAGCCCTGGGGTGCGGCCTCAGCCGGGGATCTTACTGGCATGATATCCGGGTGACAAAGGATATCCGGGTGAGCTTCTCCGGACGGTTGTTGGAAATGCTGCCGGCCGGCGGCGGCCATTCCATCCATGCCTCGGTATCGGAAGCCGGGGAGTTCGCAGTGGCCTATGTAATAATTGAAAATATCAATAAATAGGAGATAACGGGATGAGCAACATCGGGTCATACGAGGAGCGCTATAAGAATTTCGATTGGAAGATATCGGAACAGGAGCTGGAGTACGGAAAAGACGGGCAGTACAACATAGGCTACTACTGCAGTGACCGGATCTGCGAAAAGGGTCTGGGCTCAAAGCCGGCCCTGATCTGGGAGGGATTCACCGGCGAGGTGAAAAAATACACCTATGATGATATCCGGGCCTACAGCAACACCACCGCCAAGTTCCTCCAGGACCAGGGGGTCAAGCCGGGAGACCGGGTCTGCCTGTTCATGGACAAGATCCCCGAGCTGTACATCTGCTTCCTGGGCATCCTCAAGATGGGCGGGATCGCCCAGCCGCTGTTCTCGGCCTTCGGCGAGGAGGCGCTGATCACCCGGCTGGATGACGCCAAGACCAAGGCCATCCTCACCACCAGAAAACATGCGGGCAAGGTGCGCCGGATCCGCAAGGACCTGCCGGAGCTGGCCACCATCATCATAGTGGATGCCGATGACAAACCGCTCAATCCCGGCGAAGTCTCCTTCGGTATGGAAAAACTGCCCCGGGTGGAGAAATTCGATATTGTCAAGGTAGAGCGGGAGACCCCTTCGGTCCTGCATTACACCTCCGGCACCACCGGAAAGCCCAAGGGCGCCCAGCATGTCCACAATTCGCTGGTGGCCCAATATATCACTTCCAAGTGGGTGCTGGATCTTAAAGCCGACGACATCTACTGGTGCACCGCCGATCCCGGCTGGGTCACCGGAACCTCCTACGGCATCATCGGGCCCTGGGCCAACGGGGTCACCCAGGTGGTGCTGGACGCCGGCTTCAGCGCCCAGAACTGGTACGCCTTCATCGAGCGGATGAAGGTCACCATGTGGTATTCGGCCCCCACCGCCATCCGGATGCTGATGAAGGAGGGATTCGACGCCGTCAAGAAGCACGACCTCTCCAGTCTTCGTCACCTGGCCAGCGTGGGCGAGCCGCTCAACGCCGAGGCCGTGATCTGGTCGGAAAAAGCATTTGGCAAGCCATTCTACGACACCTTCTGGCAGACCGAGACCGGCGCCATGATGATCTGCAATTATCCCGGGATGAAGGTCAAGCCAGGCTCCATGGGCAAGCCCTTCCCCGGCATCATCGCCAGCGTGGTCAATCCCAAGACCTTCGAGCCGGTGGACAAGCCCGGCACGGTGGGCCTGATCGCCTTCCGGCCCGGCTGGCCCTCCATGATGCGGGCCTACTGGAACAACAAGGAGACCTACGACGGCAAGTTCAAGAACGGCTGGTACCTCTCGGGTGACCGCTCCAGCATCGACGCCGACGGCTACTACTGGTTCGTGGGGCGCGATGACGATGTCATCAACACGGCAGGGCACCTGGTGGGCCCGTTCGAGATCGAGTCCGCCCTGCTGGAACACCCGGCGGTGGCCGAATCGGCCGCGGTGGGCAAGCCCGACCCCCTTAACATGGAGGTGGTCAAGGCCTTCATTGCCCTTAAGCCTGGCTTCGAGCCTTCCAGCGACCTGGAGATGGAGATCATGAACTTCATTCGCAAGAAGCTGTCGCCGCTGGCCATGCCCCAGGAAATAGAGTTCATGGCCTCGATGCCCAAGACCCGGAGCGGAAAGATCATGCGCCGGATGCTGCGGGCCAAGGAGTGGGGCGAGGAGATCGGCGATATCTCGACTTTGGAAAACGATTAGGAACGTGAACCATCCGCAGATTACGCAGATTGCCGCAGATAATTCTTATTTAAAAGCGGATATATCTGTGAAGCTGGGATAGGTCAGAAAACATCGGTAAATAAAACGATCCACGGATTATTGCAGTGAATCACTGATGGTAGTTAAGCCTGAAAAATAAATCTGTGTTAATCTGGGAAATCTGTGGATAAAGATAACAATCGCCCAAAACTAAGGAGACGACAATGTCCGACGACATAAAGAAAATGATCATAGAATACGTGAAAAAAGAATACCTGGACGAGGATTCAGACATGGAGGTCAAGGAGGACACCAAGCTGATCTCCAGCGGGATCGTGGACTCGTTCTCCATGGTCTCTTTGAAGACCTACCTGGAGAAGAAATTCCAGATCAAGCTGCCGGACGATGCCGCCACCCCGGAGGCCTTCGACTCGGTCAACAACATCATCGAGCTGATCAAGAGATTTGGAGTGCAGGTCTAACCAATTCATCAATTGTCATCCCGAGATCGCATCTTTGCCTTACTGGCTGAGAGATGGCAGGGTCACCCTTCAACCTGCCAAGCGGGCAGCAATCTCAGGGTGACAAGCTCAATCAAGAATTAACAGTTAGGAGATACGATGGCCTATAGTTCCAAAGCCAGGGATTTCTATTCCGGAGAACTCCAGGGGATGAAGGACAAGGGGATCTTCAAGGAAGAACGATACATCCAGTCGCCCCAGGCCGCCAGCATCAAGGTGGAATACCCCAAGGGGGCCGAGCCCAAGTGGGTGCTGAACTTCTGCGCCAACAACTACCTGGGCCTGTCCAGCCACCCCGAGGTGGTCAAGGCGGCCCACCAGGCCCTGGATTCCCGGGGCTACGGGCTGTCCTCGGTCCGTTTCATCTGCGGCACCCAGGACATTCACAACGAGCTGGAAGAAAAAATGAGCGAGTTCCTGGGCATGGAGGGCACCTGCCTGTTTCCCTCCTGCATGGAGGCCAACGCCGGGCTGTTCGATGTGGTGCTGACCCCGGAGGACGCCATGATCTCCGACCGGCTGGTGCACGCCTCCATCGTCGACGGCCTGAAGCTGTGCAAGGCCCAGATGTTCAACTACAAGCACAACAGCATGTCGCACCTGGAGGAGAAACTGCAGGAGGCCCAGAGCTGCCGCCTGCGGATGATCATCACCGACGGGGTGTTCTCCATGGACGGCGACATCGCGCCGCTGGACAAGATCTGCGACCTGGCCGACAAGTACGATGCCATGGTGATGGTGGACGACTCCCACGCCACCGGGTTCATCGGCAAGACCGGCCGGGGCACCCACGAGTACCACAATGTGATGAAGCGGGTGGACATCATCACCACCACCTTCGGCAAGGGCCTGGGCGGCGCCACCGGCGGCTCGGTCAGCGGCCCGAAAGAAATTGCCGAGATGTGCCGGCAGAGGGCCCGTCCCTACCTGTTCTCCAACACCATGCCTCCGGCGGTGGTGGCCGGGTCCATCAAGGTTCTGGAACTGCTGTCCAAATCCACCGACCGCAGGGACAAGCTGGAGAAGAACACCAAGTATTGGCGCGAGGGCCTGACCAAGGCCGGGTTCGACCTGAAGCAGGGCGACACCCCCATCGTTCCGGTAATGCTGTACAACGCCAAGCTGTCCCAGGACATCGCCCGAGACCTTTACGCCGAGGGGATCTATGTGACGGGCTTCTTCTTCCCGGTGGTGGCCCAAGGGCAGGCCCGGATAAGGACCCAGATCTCGGCCGGGCACGAGATGGAGCATCTGGACAAGGCCCTGGCGGCCTTCACCAAGATCGGCCAGAAGTACGGGATACTGGGGCTGAAGAAGGACGAGATCATCGCCAAGTACGGGCTGTAACCTTTGCCACTAAGGCACTAAGACACTAAGTAATTTTACTTAGGTGTCATTCCCGCGCAGGCGGGAATCCAGGCCGTCTTGACCTCACCCCGGCCCTCTCCAAATAAATTTGGAGAGGGGGCGTCATTGCAAGCATGCCTGCATATGGGCTTACGTGTCATTGCGAGAAGACCCATGTGCCTGACTAATGAAGCAATCTGTTTTATGCAAGCCGTAATTTAGAGAGTAACTATGCGGCGGGAAGGGATTTAACTCCCGTCCCGCCGTTTGTGCTATTGTTTATTAGTGAAAGGAAAATAAATGGCCGACACTGATACACCTAAAAGTATCCCATCTGATTGGGCCTCTACAGGGCATATATGGTTTTATTTAAAAACCTTCCAGATTTTACAAAGTGGTTTAAAAAAGCTGTATCAAAAAATGACAGTATTTGATAAAGTAAGAATGGAATTTGATCTTAACAATACATCATTTGAAAAGGATTTATTGTATGTTGAGAAATTTATAAATTGGGGTGATGAATTAATTAAAAAATATAGTGATCCAGAAGATATGGTGGATATGAATATAAACTATCTTCATTTGAGACTTTTAAAAGCAGGTGGATTGATTGAACTACAGGAATATAAGGCTAAAAGGGAAAAATTAATTACGAATGGTTATGGTGTGCCTAAAAAACTTCTTTCTGCAATAGATGAAAGAATTGCAAAAATGACAGAAATTTTAGAACTAGGTTTAATGAAAGATTTGGAACCTGCAAATATTTTTATTGAAATGGTGTTACCACAACAACTGCCAGAGAAAACCGGGTTATCAAAACAGCCAATAATTCAATATAATGATAAGTTAGTATTTGTTGACGAAATACCAATAATTGATCAAGAACTAAAAACACGCTGTTTAGATCTTTTAAAGCAATTTGAAGAAAAGCATGAAATTGAGAGATTTGATACAGTTGTTAGAGAAATCAGTACAATTTTAGAAGATAGAGTAAGAAAGATTGCAGATATAAAAGAAAAACTTGTGGGTGTAAAATTAATGAATGCAGCTATTGCTGGCACCAAACCTAAGTTAGTATTTAGTGATGATCCATCAATACAAGAAAGTGCTCATCTTCTTTTTTTAGGATATGTGGGGTTTTTCCGAAATGAATCAATGCATAGGTTGATACCCAATTTTACATACGCCCGTGTTTATCAATTGCTTGGTTATGTAGATTATTTACTTTTTCTATTGACGCAGGCTAGGAAACAAACTGAAAGTTCCACTGAAGGCCCGCATATACCGGTAAACAATTAAGTAAGTTAACTTTTATCTTTCTAATATAACACAAGGGGTAATCACCAACTCATCATGGCACTTCACATCAAGGTAAAGGAATTTTACCGCAACGAACTGGTGGAACTGCAGAACGCCGATCTTTTCAAGGAGGAGCGCTACATCCACACGCCCCAGGCGGCCAGCATCAAGGTGGAATACCCGGCCAACTCGCCCCAGAAGGAGGTCATCAACTTCTGCGCAAACAACTATCTTGGCCTTTCCAGCCATCCGGCCATCGTGGCCGCGGCCCAAAAGGGCCTGCAAGAACGGGGCTTCGGGCTGTCCTCGGTCCGGTTCATCTGCGGCACCCAGGACAAACACAAGGAGCTGGAGCGGAAGATCGCCAAATTCCTGGGCATGGAGGACGCCATCCTGTATTCCTCCTGCTTTGACGCCAACCTGGGCGTGTTCGAGGCTCTGCTGGGCGAGGAGGACGCCCTGATCTCGGACGAGCTGAACCACGCCTCCATCATCGACGGCATCAGATTATGCAAGGCCGAGCGGCGCCGCTTCAAGCACATGGACATGCACGACCTGGAAGCTCACCTGAAGCAGACCATGAACAAACGCTTCCGGATGATCGTCACCGACGGGGTGTTCTCCATGGACGGCGACCTGGCCCCGCTGGAGCAGATCTGCAACCTGGCGGAATCCTACGAGGCCATGGTGCTGGTGGATGAAAGCCACGCCAGCGGCTTCGTGGGCCCCACCGGCCGCGGCACCCATGAGCATTTCGACGTGATGGGCCGGGTGGACATCATCACCACCACCTTCGGCAAGGCGCTGGGCGGGGCCTCTGGTGGATGCATCAGCTCCAGCCAGGAGATCATCAACATCCTGCGCCAGCGCTCCCGGCCCTACCTGTTCTCCAACACCATCAGCCCATCCGTTGTTGCCGCCACCATCAAGGCCATCGAGATGATGGAGACATCCACCGCCCTGCGCGACAAGGTGATGAGCAACGCACTGTACTTCAGGCAGAATATGAAGGAGGCCGGGTTCGACATCCGGGAGGGGATACACCCCATAGTGCCCATCATTCTGCACCAGGCCGAGATCGTCCAGCAGATGTCCCGGATGCTTTACGACGAGGGCATCTATGTGGTCGGGTTCTTCTACCCGGTGGTGCCGCGGGGCCGGGCTAGGATCCGGGTCCAGATATCTGCGGCGCACGAGCGGGAGCATTTGGACAAGGCCATCGAAGCTTTTACCAAGGTTGGGAAGAAGCTGGGGGTACTTAAACCTAATTAACCACAAAAGGCACAAAGAGCACAAATACCACTATTCACAATTTACGATTCACGATTTGGTTTAGTGTCTTAGTGTCTTGGTGGCAAAAGGGGAGCTTATGATATTTAAAAAGTCCTATTCCTTCATCATCCTGCCGCATCACGGGGAGCAGGGAAAGTCGGTGTTCTTTCACTCCTGGTGGCTGAATGCCATTTTGCTGACAACTATAGCGGCGGCGGGTATCTCCGGCTTTTTCATCGCCCGGCATTACCTGTTCCACCATAAGCTCAAGACCGCCTTCGAGCCCACCTTCAAGGAGAACGAGGTCTTAAAGGAAGAGCGCAAGGGATATGACCAGGTCAAGGACTCTTTATCCCACGACATCTCATCGCTCCAGGCCCAGCTTAAAAAGGAGCGCAGCAATTATCTGGCCTCGGTGGGCAGCCTGGCCCGGCAGGTGGATAATCTGCGAAAACTGGCGGTCAAGGTCAAGATCCAGGCCGGCTTCAAGACCGCCAACATAGTGGAAGAGGGGGAGGCCGCCGGCGGTCCGGAGTCGCCCATCACCCTCGGCCGATATGATATCAATATGCCTGTTGAAACGGCCCAACTGGAGGCCAGGGTCATCCCCGATATCTTCCAGCAGGTTTCTGAGCTTAAAAAAATTGACGGTTATCTGGAGACCAAGGAATGCCTGCTTTCGGCTACCCCCGAACTGGCGCCCCTGTTTGGCAAATTGACCTCCACTTTCGGGGTCAGGAGATGGAAAAGGAGCGGCCATTCGGAGAACCATTACGGACTGGATATCGCCGTGCCCCGCGGTACGCCGGCAAGCGCACCGGCCGAGGGGGTGGTGACCATCAGGAGCTGGGTGGGCGATTACGGCAATCTGGTAGAATTGGACCATGGAACAGGTTATACCACCAGATTCGGACATCTCTCTAAATTCAATGTTGAGATAGGCGATCGGGTCAAAAAAGGCCAGGTGATCGGATTTGTGGGCTCCACCGGGCGCTCCACCGGGCCTCATCTGCATTATGAAGTCCGAATGAACGGCACCCCGGTAGATCCCATTGGCTATATGGGCGATCTGGGAGAATAATTTAAGAGTTTCAAAGCCCCGGCGTTTTACACGCCGGGGCTTTGTCATTAGCTTGGTTCTTTTGTCAAAAATATGTGACAAATATTTGAAATAATGAAATATATATTTTCAAAATTATTCATCTAACACAAAGGGATCCAATATGATATAAAGATTGATTTATTATGGCATGCTCTGTGCTTTAATTACTGTTAGGAGAAAAAATGAAAAAGCATGTCAAAATAATATCAATCATGGTCCTGATGATAAGCGCAAAGTTCGCATACAGCCAAACCGTTGCCTTATTGACTCCCAGCGATGTCACTCGGACAGTTAACGTATCGGTGAGCGTAGCCAAAAAGGCCAGGCTCGAAGTTCTGAGCGCATCAAATATTTTAAATGTCGGCAACGAAGATAAAGCCAGAGGGTATGTTGATCTGCCGAAAGCTATTGTTCTCAAAGTGTGGTGCAATAGCATCGATGGCGCCAGGGTAATGGGCCAGATAGAACCTCAGAACAATGAGATAAAAGGTAAAATACTGTATAGGTTGTCCGGAGAAAAGAATTTCTGTGAAGCCACCGGGAGTCTGCACGATATATATGAAAGTTACAAGATCGAGAGAGGCTCTAAAGTTTCATTGGATATAAGATATCTATTGAGCGACAATACGCCGGCTGGCGACCACCAATTTGAAGCATCTTTTGTGGCCGAGCCCAAATGATGGTGGCGTTTAGTATCAAGCCCAATTGGTAAATATAGATCTTAAAACAAAGAGATGTTATATGAACAAGCTAAGGAATATTTAAAATATTCCTTAGCTTGTGTTGCTTTATTTCCGGGCGGGGTATTGCTTGACAAAGCAGTCTAAAATGATATATACTACAATCATACAAAGGCCTTTATTTATGATTGGGTGATCAGCTCAGCTTGTCCTTCACCGGGCAGGCAGAAAGTATTGCTCAGGATTACGCGGTCGGGCGATTAGCTCAGCTTGGTTAGAGCGCCTGCTTTACACGCAGGAGGTCGGGGGTTCGATCCCCTCATCGCCCACCATTTGGACGACGCAGGAGGTCGCCCCGATCTATCGGGGTCATGGTTTTTCACAAATTCACTGTAACTTGGCAGAAGCCTAGATGACAAAGAAAAACGTTAACCACTAAAAGATGTTGCCTGTCCGTCACGACAATCAATAAGCATCAAAGCATAGCTATTATTCAACCTACAATGGCAATACCAAGTTATAAAAGATTATCCTTGTGTATCAGTATTGACGTCTAATAAGTTATATATATGCAAAAAGCAAGAGAAGAATTTGCACATATAAAAAGAAGTTAATTGTAGAAATCTAAATGTGGGGTATTTTAATAATAGAATAACAAAATATTGTGGAACGAACATTGTTCCCAAATGGGAATAAAAATTGCATGCAATTATTGTCAAGACAACAATTAAAAATAATTATCAACTAAACAAACAAGGAGGTAAAATGAAGAAACTTTTGCTTGCCAGCTTGGTGATCGCTCTGTTTGCCGGGATGGCACTGGCCCAGCCTGCGGACGAAACAGCCACCGTGGATGTTCAGGTAACTGTCAATGGTATTTGGTCAATTACGCTGGATGTGGCGGCAATTGACTTTGGCCTGTTGGAGCCGGGCGATATTGCAACGCCGGCAGATGTGGTTGCAACCGTAAGGTCGAATCAAAAGATACCCTGGGGTTTGCAGCTCAACAAGGATCGTGACCTGACCAATGATGTAGCCCTGGAATCGATCCCGTCGGCTAACTTCACCTATGCCGGAGCAGGTGGAGCCGGTACCTGGGTCAATGGTGAGTTTTCCTTAGCACCCGCCACGGCCTACACGTCAGCAACGCCTGCGGAAGACAAGATTGCGGCGGGGCTTGCATTAACAACCACCCTGAGCCTAACCATCCCTGCACCTGCGGCTGCCGGTCTGTACACCAACGTCATCACCTATACTTTGACCGCCACCCCGTAAGCTGGCATTTCAACAAGGCGGGGCATCACTTATTTAAGGGGTGCCCCGCTTTTGACTTTAATTTTAGAGCCCGATCGTGATGAAAAATATCGTTGCAACAACACTGATTACCATTTTATCAACAGCCTTTGCCTTGGGCCAGGGGGCGCTTTCCATAAACGTTTGGCCGTCCAGGGTGGACATTAGCGTTGTGCCGGGTGAGAGCCGGACCGGAGTTATCAGCGTGGATAACAAGGGGAAGGAAAAAACCCAGGTATTATGTTATATTACCGATGTCGGCATGGATATATACGGCGAGCTTCTTTTTCCCGAGGGAGGAACTCTGGCCACATCGTGTGAATCCTGGTTTTTGGTCAACCCGGAAAATTTCTTTCTTTCTCAAGGCACCAACCAGAAGATCCGTTATACTTTAAAGGTTCCGGACAATGCCTCGGGAACCTATCTGGCATCAATTTTTTTTCATACCAAACCTCAGGATGGGGCCAAGAACAGCGGCAGCCGTTTATCAGTCAGGGTTGGCACCCTGTTCGTCATCAATGTCACCGGCACCGGGCACAAGGATGGGGAGTTAAGCTCGCTATCATTGCACAATACGGTTAAAGCCACCACCGCCCAGGTAGAACTGGGGGTTTTAAATAAAGGAAACGTTCTGATCCGCCCCAGGGGTACGGTGGAAATAAAAACCAATGATGGCTGGACGGTCGATAAATTGGCTTTCAATGAGGATAATCAGGCGGTTTTGCCAAAATCCGAGCGGGTCTTTAGGATCCCGCTGGCCAACATAAAACCCGGCAGCTATAACCTGATTGCCATGGTGGATTACGGAGGAGCCGAGATTTTATCCGGAGAGACCATGGTCAATCTGGTGGCGACAGAAGTCCCCCGGCACGACTGGCCGATACCGCAGTCGAAAAGCCCCATGAAAATCTCCGGCAAAGCGGCCAAGCCGATGGAGCCGGCGGTCAAGCTTTCCCCCGAGGAGATAAAAAGCCTCTTTAGTCTGGCCACCAAGCAATATACGACGGGAGATTATCAATCTTCTTTTTCCACCTGGCAGAAACTTTTAAAAGCCGACCCCGGAAATACCACCGCCAGAAAGAACCTGGAACGGACCAAAGCCAAACTGGACGCCTTGAAAAAAATAAAAGGTTAGATGCGCAACTTTCTTAAAATCACATTTATACTGCTGATATCCGGCCCGACCCTGACTTGGGCTGCGGAGCAGCTTTATTTTACCTATGGTTTTGAGGAGGGCAATAGTTTGGTCGGGCAATACTACGGTCAGCAGGAATACCGCCATACCCTGAAAAGTGCTCTTGAAAAGAAAATGGACAATTTTAAGCTTTTGTCCGAATTCTCAATGTACTACAGCAGCCTGGAGCAGATTCACCTTCAAACCGTCAGGCTGGCATTCAACCAGATGTCTTTCGGCCACAGCCTGCTCAGTGTAGGCTTGGGGGATAACAACCCCAACCTGCCCTACAATGCCGGTCTCTGGAACAACCGCATACGGGGCGCCAGTGCTGATTATCAGTATGATAATTTAACTGCCGGGGTATTCGGGGGAACCCCCTCGGACCTTTATCGGGAAAGCGCTTCGTTAAGCAGCCGCAATGTGCTGGGTTCATACTTGGGTTATAAACCGGCCGCTTGGTTTTCCGAAAAGATATTCCTCTATAAGGAATCCAGCAGCCTGCCTGCCGACTCCCTTTACCGGAGGGCAACCGGGTTTGGCCAGCAGATGGATATAACGATGTCCCAGGGCTTAAGTATGATGATGGCTACGGCCTGGAAGAAACGCCAAGAGGAGAGGACCGGAGTGATCATCTCCCGCTCGGCTCCCTGGGTTTCTGCCAACATCGCCTGGACTGCCAAAAAATACAGTTTCTCGGCCGGCCTGGACTTTCTGGGAGCCAATTTCCGTCCCCTACAGACCAAGAATTATTACGGCCCCAGGTTCTACGCCAGCTGGAGGCCGAACGAGATAATAAGAATGGACGGCAGATTTACTAACTACAATGCCGACGGCGATACCCTCTATCCCATGATCACCAACAGCTGGGGGGCGGGCTCCAGTGTCAAATTATCAAACCTTCCCTCTCTGAAGGTCAGCTATACCAGCCGAGATAACAAAGTTAGCTGGGGCGGGCCCAATGCCAGGCGGTATGTTTCCGATGGACAAACGATGGAATTGAGCCAAAAGTTTAACCAATTGGAAATGAAATTCAAATACCAGGTTGAAAACCGGGAAGAGAAAATAGATCAGTCAATGGACGCCTCCCGGCAGCTGTGGATGGTAAAACCACAGTACCGGTCGCAGCTGGCCACCTTCTGGCTGAGCGGGGAATTTGACCGGTGGAGCGATAACCGGAGGACAACCTCCGGATATTACAATCGCTACCGGGCTGGAACCAATGCCGGGCTATGGAGCGGCAGCCGGGCCATTGTCGAGCTGGGATTCAATCAGCGGGTCGACCAACGCGACAGGAATAATACAAGCATGGTTGCCAGCCTGAATTTGAAATTCAACCTTTCGAAAAAATACTTGCTGGACCTCTCCTGGTGGAACGAGAACAATATCGCCCAGGATACCGGCTTCTTCTACCTGCGCGACAGGTCGCGGCTGGGCCTTTTCGTCACCAGAAGGATCGACATCTCCGGCAACGATCTGGAGGGGTTGGTGTTTCTGGACGCCAACAAGAATGGCTTTCAGGACGCCGGGGAATTCGGATTGCCCGGGATAATCTTGAATCTTTCCAACGGCAGAAAGACCATCACCGATGCCAGGGGAAAATACTCCTTCACCAATATCAACAGCAGCAACCCAACCGTTAAAATAGACATGGCAAGCCTTTCGGCCGAATATAACATCATCGGCGCCGGAGAGAAGCAGGCTTCCCTGGGGGGCTGGCGGTCCACCCTGGTCAATTTTACCGTTTCGGCCCTGGGTGGGATCAAAGGGCGGGTATTTGTGGATAACAACAATAACGGGGTCTTTGACGGAGACGATTACGGAATGTCCGGGGTTATGGTCATAATACAGCCCTCCAACACTGCCGCAATTTCCAACGGTGGCGGCATGTTCCGCATCACCAATGCTCCCACCGGCCAGCAGACACTGAACATTGATCTCAACAGTATTCCACCGGATTACGAGCTAAAAAGCCAGCCTTCCAGATCGATAAACATCAAACAGGGGGAGATATCCAACCACCTGGAATTTGCCGTGGTAAAAAAGATCCGTCCGGTAAAGAAAGTGGTGTTCGGCGGTGTGAGCACGGTCAAGATAAATACTTCTCCAAGAGCAGAAGCGGCACCCAGGTCCGCTGGAAGCGAAAAACAAGCAGCCAGGGCCCCAAAACAGCAGGATAGAGTTACCATTAAAGCCAAAGAACCACCACCGTCCAAGCTGTCAGCCACTGAAATTGATGCCCTGTATAAGGAAGGTACGAAGCTATACAGCTCCGGGGATTATCAGGGGGCCTTAAAGATCTGGCAGAAAATATTGGCGGCAGATCCCGGACACAGCCAGGCAAAAAGAAATCTGGAAAAAACCCGACAAAAATTGGATGCCTTGAAAAAAGCCAAGGGATAAAATCAAAAATAGAGAAAGCGGCTCTATCTGGAGATAGAGCCGCTTTTTATGTGCAAAATTTTAACAAAAATTGCAAAATATCATAGTACTGGGAGTAGTTATTGCATTTGTGATTTGGTATTTAATAAGGTATTACTATCCGCCAGTCTATAGTTTATCATAACTATAATGCTTCCATAGTCTTAAATTGATATCAGCAAATTCCTGATCGTAGGTATGAAATTTGTATGATATGTAGTTAAGTAAACACAGTAAATGACGGGTATTTATGAAAAAGGCAGCACTTTTAATAATATCTTTTGCCCAGATATTTTTTGTAAAGCAAATTCTGGCCACGGATTATTCGGTCATTATAAAATGCCCCGCCTATATATCCGGCCAGGCGACGTCCGGCACCGGGAATCCCTTTGCGGTTCTGGTGGGAATTGTCCCCGATACCACCGGCGAGGATTTTGTGGGCAGATGCCGCATCGGCAGTTCCAGCACCACTGCCGGGAACAACCATTTCCACTGGCAGGACAGCACCGCCTGGGACGGGGGTGTGCGCAATACCTGGGGCGGCGATCTGACGGCATACTACAATTCCAGGCATATTGCCTCCGCCGATTCCGGAGAGACCACCAAGGTCTGGTTCGTCACCAAGTGCGATACCACCCCCCAGTCGCAATACATCCTGGCCAGGATCCGAAGGCTGGTGGATACCACGGTCACCGGTTCAAACCGCGATTCTCCCCGTCAAATTGTGACGGTGATGAACATGACCGCCCAGGGCGCCTGGATGGAAGGCCATGTATACAGCGATCCGTCATATTCTGCGCCACTGGCAAACTATGTGGTGCTGGCTTACCGGGCGGACACCATCGTCGGTTCCTACATCACCGAGAACAACACTATAGTCGAAGGATATGATTCGGGCGACCCCGGTTACGTCATGTTCACTGCCCCGGCCGGGACCATCGATTCCTTCAAGGTCAGGGATATGTCCGATAACCCGGTCAATTTCTACGTAAAAAGCACCCCGCCCTGGACCATCACCGCCGGGGACACCACAAATTTCGACATCCTGCCCAACGTTCCCACCATCGTCTACACCTCGCCGGCAAACAATGCCGCCAATGTTGCGATAAATTCCCCCATTAAGATCGGGTTCAACAAGGCCATCAATCAATCCAGCTTTGCCTATAGCTGTTCCACCGGAACCTCCGGCTGGTCGGTCTCCTGGAACGGCGCCGGCGATACGGCCACCCTGACCCATGCTAACTTCAGCTATGTGACCACCTACAAATTTCAGGTGACTGCGGCCAAGGACCTTTCCAATAACGATCTGGTCCCGGGGCCCAAACCCAACCCCTTCCGCTTTGCCACCCAGCCGGACCCGGCCACCATCCCCCTAAAGATCATCTGCCTGGATGTGGGCCAGGGCGACGCCACCTTGGTGCTTTCGCCCTCCGGAAAATCGCTGTTGTTCGATGCCGGCGAGACCGGCCGGGGGTATGGCAAGATCTGGCCTTTCTTGAGGGACAGCGTGAACCTTCACCACCTGGACTATACGGCGCTCAGCCATTACCACGAGGACCATATCGGCGGAATGGACGAGGTGATCGACAGCCTGGGGGGCCGGGATTCAATCTTAGGCTGGGGATACGACCGCGGCGGAACCTACGCCTCAACCGCCTTCACCGATTACAACACAGCTCTGGGAGCCAAACGGAAGACCATCGGACTGAGCCAGGTGATAGATCTGGGATCCGGGGTAAGCGCCAAATGCGTGGCGGTCAACGGCCAGACCTACGGAGACAACATCTCTCCCTCCGATGAGAACGATTTCGGCGCAGCCCTGCTGATACAATACGGCGGGTTCAGGATGATCGTATCCGGCGACCTGGGAGGATATAATTCGGGCGGGTACAAGGATGTGGAATCAATCCTGGCCCCGGACCTGGGCGGGGTTTCGGTGCTGCATGTCAACCACCACGGCTCGCAATACAGCAGCAATCCCACTTGGATTGCCAGCCTGGATCCCAAGGTCTCGGTCATCTCGGTGGGAAACAACGGCTACGGACATCCCACCCAGCTGGCGTTGGACCGGCTGTGCAGCGATCCCGGGGCGAATAATTATATCTACCAGACGGAGCTGGGATCGGGCGGCACCATTCCGCCGGGCCGGGGGGAAGTGGTGGGCAGCAACATCTGGATAGAGGTGACGGCCGATACCTTTACCGTCAACAGCAGCGACAAATACCCCAATCCGGTGCAGCTTTCATTTTTAACCGCAAGTGCCGATGCCCAAGGCCGGGCTGAGATCAAATGGCGCACCGAGAGCGAAAAAGACTGCGACAGATGGGAGGTTGAACGGACGGAAGATCCTTCCGCCAGTTATGTCAGGATCGGAGAAACGGCCGGGAACGGGACCACCAATCAGCCCTCGGAATATATATTCACAGATCCCCATCAACTGCCAGCGGGGGATTATTATTACCGGATCGCCCAATACGATTTCTCGGGCACGATAACTTATTATGGGCCGGTGAAGTTGCCGCTGGATGGCGGCGGGCTGCTGCCTGCCGAATTTAAACTGGGGAGCAACTATCCCAATCCGTTCAGCCGGGACACCAAAATAAACTATCAGATTCCCGGGGCCGGGCGGGTCAGCCTGGCGGTCTACAACGTGGCCGGACAGTTGGTAAGGACCTTGGTCAATGAAAACCGGGGGAGAGGGAAATATCAGGCGGCCTGGGACGGCAAGGACGGCACCGGGAAGGCTCTTCCCAACGGGGTTTATATGTTCCGGCTGTCGGCCGGAAACGCCAGCGGCTTAAGAAAAGTGATGCTGATAAGGTAGGCCATATCTGTTTTGAAAGGCACCGAGAAATATCGGTGCCTTTTTATTATATAATTTTCCTTGACAGTTTAATTATATTTGACTATACTATAAACGATATAAACCCCTAAAGTGCTAATGAACAATACCTTAAGAATAACGATCGGGCTGGTGTTGACAGCCGCCGTATTGGGTCTTTCCTATTGGGCAATTATGCCTGCCGGAAAGAAGCCCGGGGCTGCCCAGACCGACGAGTTGAAGATCCGCTCCGAGCTGGTGGCCAAGAACCTGGCCCGGGTGGTCTCGGATCCCTTTGCCAACCAAGACGACCTGGCATTATCCGAGATCATTGCCCAGACCAAACAGGATTATTCCGAGGTGGCCGACCTATATCTGATCAATCTCAAGGGCACTGTTGCCGCATCCAGCAACGAGACCGCAGTGGGGGACGAGTTGATCATTCCCTCCGGCATAAAAAAACTGGCCGGGGAATCGGTATTGGTTCAAACTGCGGGGAATCCCAAATCCCCGGACAAGGTGTACTGGGCCGCCGCCCCGGTATTGCTGGGGCGGGAGAGGATCGGCAGCGTCTACCTCCAGCTTAAAGGCAAGGCCAAGACAGCAGGGGCGGTAAAAACCCCGCAGTCCATCTATATCCTGGCCGGCCAGGCCGCAGCCCTGGTGATGATGTTCCTGCTGATGATCTTCGGTCCCAAATCGAAAGCGGCCGAGGTCTCCACCGAAGCCTTCGACAAGCTGGAACAGAAGAAAAAGGACATCGAGAAGGATCTGGAGAACAAGCGCAAGGAGCTGAAAAGGGTGGAGGCCGAGGCCGCCGACCATAACCGCTGGCTGGAGATGTTCCGTTCCGAGGAGAACGACCTGGCCGGCCAGGTCAAGAAGCTGCGCGAGGAACGGGGACAGATGGATAGTCATCTGGATGAGGGACGCAAACAGCTGATAGAATTCGAAACCCTGCTCAGGGAGAAGCAGACCAAACTGGAGGAGGTCAGCAATCATCTGTCGGACCGTATACAGGAGGGCATAGAACTGGATAAGAGACTGGAGCGGGTCCAGCACCAGGAGGCAGAATTGAACCAGCGGATGGTGGAACTCAAGAAGGGTGAGGAGAATCTGGCTCAGTGGCTCAAACAGTCCAAGACCGAGGTGCAGAACCTGGTCCAGTTCATAGCAGAGAAACGGGTGGAGGAGAGCGAACTGGAACAGACCATCGAGGAGAGACAGCGCTTGAACGCCGAGTTAGAGGAACGGGGGCAGCAGTTGCAGTCGCAGATCGCAGAACTGGCCAATGTCTGCGAACAGTGGAGCGCCGAGCATGAAAGGCTCTCCAACGAGGTCTCCGAAAAACAGCAGAACCTGACGGCCATCATGCAGCTGTTGGAAGGCTCCCGGACCAGGTTAGAGAAACTTCAGAAACAGGGATCGGAGGTATCCTCCTGATGAGCGACTATTATTCACTGCTGGGCGTCCGCCGGGAAGCCAGCACCTCTGAGATCACGGCAACCTACCGAAACATCCTGAGGGAAAAATTTCAGGAAGCGGGGTATAGTTTCCTTTTTTCCGATGTCACCCAGGCCTACCGCACCCTGTCCAACCCCCAAAAGCGCAAGGACTATGATCTACTGCTGCAAAAGGTGGTGGGCAGATACATAGTGCAGAATCCCAACAATCCTACACCGGCCGATAAGAAATATCAATCCGGGCTGAATGCCATAGAACAAAAGAGATTCCAGGCAGCGGTTGATTTTTTCACCCAGGCCATAAAAATCGACCCCGAGAAGAGTCATTTTTACAGCCAGCTGGGACTGGCCCTGGGGATGTTCAATGGCCGGCTGGCCGAGGCCGAAAGATACTGCAAAAAGGCCATAGAACTTGAGCCCGACAATCCGGAGCTGTGCTACAACCTGGGTTTTCTCTACCAGAGGCACAACCTGGTGGATGCCGCACAACAGGCCTTTCTGCAGGCCCAGCAGGCCGAGCAGGATCGATGGGGGACCGTATTTAACCCAAGCAACGCGGTGATCGAATTGCAGTGGACCGAAGATGAGGAGAAGCCAGCAAAAGGACCGGAGCCCATCGAAGATGAATTGCCGGGAGATACCGCAGCCCAAGAACCGACGGAGGCGCCGGAATTAGTAGAAGACGAGTTGTCGGAAACAACCGAACCTGCGCCCGCCGACCTGTCCGCTGCAGCGCCAGCGAAGGAGGAAGATCTTCGATCCGCCGGCGGGGCTGAAGATCTGTCGGAGGCGTCAGAGATAGACAAAGAGACTGAAACCATCGAAACGCCGGGGACTGCCCAGGAAAAGCCCACTGAAGACGAAACGATAGACTATTTTGAGGAACCGATAATACTCAATGACGGGCCTTCGATGGAAACTGCAGATACCGAATCATGGGCTGAAGAAATAAAACCCGAAAAAATACCGGAAAACAGAACATCCGAAGCCCCGGCTGTCAGCCTGGAAAATGGCCCAGCAGAGCCGAAAATAACTATTGAGCCAATTCAAGCCGAAGCGCCTGAATCAGGGGATCAGGTCAGCCTGGCCCAGATAATAGACGACGACCATGAGTATCTGTCCACTTCAGAGGTGGATGGTAAAAAGGCGAATGCTCCTGAAATCCTACCAGAGATCGGAAAGGGACCCGCCGGTCCAGAAACTGGATCCCAAAACGATTTGGAGATAGCCTCCAATGCCGTCGATGATGCCGGCCCAGATAGGGAAACCTTAACAGAGCCTGGAGGGGAATCCTCACAAGCAGAGGATCAAGTCGATTACGGGATGGTGGTGGACGATGTTTCACCCCAAGCTGGACCGGCAAAGGATCCTGATCGGGATGACGCCCTGCTCAGGGATCTGGCCTCGTTGGAGGCAGAACTGGCCGGGGTGGATGCTTCCTCCGGCATCGGTTCCGGGGATAACGGGCTTCTTTTGGAGATGAAGGGTCATCGGGAGGTCGGGCAATACCCGTCTACTGATGCCGCCGCATCAGACAAGCCCTGGCTGACATCCCAGGAAAAAATCGAGCCGGAAAGCACCAGTTTGGATGATCTGGAGGATGAAGCCTTAAACCTGCTGCGAGAGTTGGGACTGAATCCCTCTGAATATGCTCCGGATGACAACCAAGAAACGAACCAGGGTGGCGTAAAGGAAGAGGGACAACCGACTGATACCGCGGAGCGGTTCGAATCTAGTGATACCGAAATGGAGCCGGAACATGATGATCTGGAGGAATTGAAGAAGATCGAAGAAATGGAAAGAAAGATGGCCGAGGAACTGGAGCGATTGAAGCGGGAGCGGGAGAAGCTGAAGAAAAAGAAGAAAAAGAAGTAAACTTGTACCGGCAGATGTTCTTTTCGTGCGCATTTAAGCGCAAGGGTGTTGCTTTTTCATATGATGGCATACCCCATCTAAATCCTTAAATGACAAACGGCTGGATAAAACTCCAGCCGTTTGTCATTAGTTAAATTTTTACGCCGAAAGGCTCTTCAATACCATCTGCAGATTATCGGGATCGCCGGACTTGCTCATGGCCTCGTCCAGGGTGATGATATTTTTGCGGCACAGGTTGGCCAGAGACATGTTAAGGGTGGTCATCCCCTGTTTGATGCTGGTCTGGATAAGGCTTTGCAGCTGATAGGTCTTGCCCTCCCGGATCAGGTTCCGGACGGCGCCGGAGCCGGTCATAACCTCGAAGGCGGCCACCCGGCCCTTGCCGTCGGCCCTCTTTACCAGGATCTGGGAGATGACGGCCACGAAGTTCACCGCCACCTGCATTCGTATCTGTTCCTGCTGATGCATGGGGAAGACGTCGATGATGCGGTCCACCGTCTGGACGGCGTCGGTGGTATGCAGGGTGGCCAGCACCAAATGGCCGGTCTCGGCCGCGGTAATGGCCAGGGCGATGGTCTCCAGATCCCGCATCTCGCCGATCAGGATCACATCGGGATCCTGCCGCAAGACGTACTTCAAGGCATCGGCAAAGGTCAGGGTGTCGCGCCCCAGCTCCCGCTGGTTGACGATGGCTTTCTTGTCGCTATGGACGAATTCGATGGGATCCTCAACCGTCATGATATGACAGGGGTCATGGGCGTTGCGGTAATCTATCATGGCAGCCTGGGTGGTGGACTTGCCGCAGCCAGCCGGCCCGGTTATCAGCACCAGGCCGCGGGGCCTCAGGGAGACCTCTTTTACGATGGGGGGAAACCCCAGTTCGTCTATGGTGGGGATCTTCTCGGGGATCAGCCGGAAGACTATCCCCAGGGAGTTGCGCTGCTGGAAAAGGTTGACCCGGAAGCGTCCGGTGCCGGGGAGGTTGTAGGCAAAATCCAATTCCAGCTCCTGGCCGAATCTCTGGGCCTGGGCCGGGGTGATGATGGTCATCAAAAATCTCTTGACGTCATCGGGGCTGATGGATGGCATTTTGCAGGGGGACAGGTCGCCGTTTACCCGGAGCAGGGGCGGGCTGCCCACCTTGATCTGCATGTCGGAGGCCCCCTGTTCGGCCATCATTTTTAACAGGTCGGCAATTTCCATGTCTTAAAAAGCCTTCATCGCTAATTTTTCAAACTCCTGGGGGTTGGTCGACTTGGCCATGGCCTCCTCGATGGTCACCAGGCCCTTTTGGTAGAGCTCCTTGAGGCAGGAATCCAGGGTGTTCATGCCGAACTTTCCCCCGCTCTGGAGGACGCTGAATATCTGGTGGGTCTTGCCCTCCCGGATGATGCTGCGGATGGCAGGCATGCAGACCAGCACCTCATAACCCACCACCCGGCCCTTGCCGTCCACCCGGGGCAGCAGGGTCTGGGAGTAGATGGCCTGGAGGGTGGTGGAGAGTTGCAGCCTGACCTGCTGCTGCTGGCCCGGCGGGAAAACGTCGATGATCCGGTCGATGGTCTGGGCGGCGTCGGCGGTATGCAAAGTGGCCATCACCAAATGGCCGGTCTCGGCCGCGGTAATGGCCAGAGAGATGGTCTCCAGGTCCCGCATCTCGCCCACCAGGATGATATCCGGGTTCTGACGCATCACGTGTTTCAGGGCGTTGGCGAAGGAGTGGGTGTCGATGCCCACCTCGCGCTGGTTGATGCAGGCCTTTTTATCGCGGTGCAGGAACTCGATGGGGTCCTCCACCGTCATGATGTGGCAGGAACGATTCTCGTTGATATAATCTATCATGGCCGCCAGGCTGGTGGATTTCCCGCTGCCGGTGGGTCCGGTCACCAGGACCAGCCCCCGGGGCAGCATGCAGATCTTCTTCATGTTCTGGGGCAGCCCCAGGTCGTCGATGCTTTTTATCAGAAGGGGGATGACCCGGAGGACCGATCCCAGGGACTGCTTCTGGCGGAAGACATTGACCCGGAAACGGGAAACGCCGGGAATGGAGTAGGACATGTCAAGTTGGTGGGTCTTCTCGAAACGCTCCCGGCGTTCCTGGTTCATGATCTCGTAAAGCAGTTCCTGGGTGTCGTCGGGGGTCATCACCGGAAGGCTGGAACGGACCAGCTGGCCATGGATCCGGTATACCGGCGGCTCCCCGGATTTGATATGCAGATCCGAGCCCTGCTGGGTGACCAGCAATCTCAACAGTTCATCTATTTTGGGCATGTTTTCGCATAGTAAATTATCGGCTGAAAACCACTTAGCCGGCATCAAGCTGTCGGCTCAGGTTTAGTTTAACAGACTGTTTTGACAAAGTCAAGAAAAACTTATTGACTTTTAGCATAAATTTGGTATAGTTACTAGATATGGGAAAGCAGGGAAAAGACACCATCATCCTTCCGGCCGACCGGCTGCGGAAAATACTGGGGGCCATGGCCAGCAGCTGGGGCTTTGAGATAGTTTTTCTTGATGCCGGAGACGGCAAAGACAGGCAGCCGGGAGCCAAAAATATCCGGGTTGTCGAACTGGATGATTTCAGGCAGCGGATAGCGCTATCCGGGCCGGCCGAGTTGATGGACCGGATGAACGATGCCATAGTCAAGCTGGCGGACATCATCTCCGAACAGGAGCTGGAGAGCATCTCCCTGACCGAGGAGATAGTGGAGAGGTATCAGCAGCTGTCGCTGTTGTTCGAGATGAGCGACCGGCTGGGGGCGGCCAGGGATAATCAGAGCAGGATGAAGGCCATTCTGGAGACCGCCATAGATGCGGTGGGTGCGGTAGGCGGCTGCCTGTTGATGAAAAACAGCCAGGAACACTGGTGTTGGGTCAATCGGGAAAAAGTGGAGTCCGAAAAACTGGCCCAGCTGGCGGCAGAGACCATAGAACACACAAAAAATTTTGTCGAGGAAAACAGGCATTGCGCCCTGTTGCTCAGGGTCAGCCGGGGAGACATAATCGGTTCCCTGGTGCTGGGCCCCAAAGCAAAGGCCGCCTACCGCTCGGGCGACATAAAGCTCCTGACCACGCTGGGGGCCTATGCTTCCCTGCTTTTGGAGAGCGGTCGGCTTTACGAGGACCTGGAATCCCTGTTCTTCAGCACCATCAAGAGCATGATCGAGGCGGTCGATGCCAAGGATCCCAGCACCAGGGGCCATTCCGAGAGGGTGCGGCGGTACTCCCACATCATAGGCCAGGGCCTGAATTTCGGCCCGGAAGAACTGAAAAGCCTGGAGCTGGCGGCCTTGCTGCATGACGTGGGAAAGATCGGCCTGCCGGACATCATCCTCAACAACGAAAAGGAATACCTGTCCGAGACCCAGTGGGAGCTGGTCAGGATGCATCCCGAGATAGGTGTCTCCATCCTGTCCCATGTGGCCCAGCTGAAATCCATACTGCCGGCCATCGGCCAGCATCACGAGAGGTTCGACGGGCAGGGCTATCCCAACGGCATCGACGGGGAGGATATCACCCTGTTTGCCAGGATCATCGCGGTGGCCGATTCCTTCGACGCCATGACCATGAATCGTACCTACCGCACCCGTTTTTCGCTGGACAAGGCCCTAAAAGAGCTCAGCCAGAATTCCGGCAGCCAATTCGATCCGCAGCTGGTGAAGCTGTTCATAGCCAATATAAAAAAGACGGAGATCAAGCTTGATGGCTGAGAGACAAGACCCTGCCACTCTGCAAAACAAGGTGTTGAGCGAATCCCTGAGGCTGTCACAGGTTTTGTCCGGGGAACCCGGGCCGGCCAAGATATTGCAGGAAGTGGGGCAATCGATCAAGGAGGCTCTGGGATACAAGGTAATAGTCTTAAGCCTTTATGAAAATGATATCGGCGCTTTCAAGCCTCTGTGGATGGAATCGGTGGACCCGGATACAGGCACTGAACTTTTAACCAGCCCCAATCCCCTTATCAGGACCCAGCTTTTAACAGAGGACTTCCTTCGGTCGGGAAGCTATATCATCAAAGCCGATCATCCGGTCTGGGAGGGGATGAAAGCATCCCGTTACCTCCCGGGCCTGGGGGAGGAAGCACTGAACGGAAGCGGGGATGTGATACTGAATCCGATCTTCAGTTCGGGGACTGCCATGATCGGACTGATAATGGTTGTGGTGAAGGATGCTGAAACGGACACCGATCAGGTTGAGTACCTTTCCTATTTTTCCCGATTAGCCGGCTGTGCCTTGGAGAGAGGATTGCTGTATCTGCAACGGGAGGAGAACAGCAATTTCAACCGGATATTGATCCAGACCGTGGAGAAACTGGAAAAGATCAGCGACCCCGGCCATTTTTGGCAGACCATAGCCGAGAATATCGGGACGGCCCTCAAGGGGTTTGAACTGGTGGTTTCGATAGCCAATCAGGAGGGCAGTTATTATGTCCATCCCCTGGTACTGAGGGATGGGAAGCAGATGGATGGGTTGACCTCGGTTGACGGCGCCTGGCTGGACCGGGTGGCCGAACAGGGGCCCCAGACCGAGCTGATCACGGTCCATCCGGAAAAACCAGCAGTGATTAAAATGGGCTGGCCCCTGGAGATAGAAAAAGAATCCCTGGGCGTTTTGACAGTCACCGGTCTCAATTCCGGGGAGATGGACCGGCCCACCGCCGATTTTCTGGGCATGATGGCCACCCAGATCGCTCTGGCCCTGTTCCGGGTGCGTTCCGTAGACGAGTGGACGTCGCGCAAAGAGGTGCTGGAGGCCTATATCAAGAATATCGATGATGCGGTCCTGATAGTAGACTCGATCAAACGAATAGTTTTTGTCAATAACTCCGCCCAGCAGCTGACTGATCTGCGGCAGGGGGGCATCGACAAACTTCCCCTTAACCAAAGCGATAAAGAATGGCTTTCCACCGCCCTGGATGATGTCTCAAAGGGGGTAACCAAAGAAGCCGGAAAAAAGATAATCATCAAGGACAGTTACTGCTCCATTGGGATAAAAGGGTTTTTTGACGAAAAAAAATATACCGGATCCATCATTAAAATCCACAGCCTTAAGCAGGAGGGGCTGGAATATTTCAAAGAACTGGCCGGGATGGTAGCGGCCCTGGAGGACGTGGAGCTGCTTCCCCAGATACTTTTAAAGGCGGTCAGGCATTTCGTGGATTTCGATGCCGGCTCGATATTATTTCGGGAACGGGGCGACAGCTTCAGGTTTTTGGCCAGCCAGGGGACGATGATCGACCACGATCCGGACATGACTTTTAATCTGATTACCGGGTTGGCCGAAGCCGCCATCAATGAGGGGCGCACCCTGGGCTTGGCGGGGAAAGAGGGGTCCCTGGCAGAGGGGCTGGGAATTTCCGGGATGGAAAAACCCCTGGCCGGAGCCCGCTCGGTGCTGGTAACCCCCTTGATATTCAAGGGCCAAAATACCGGATTGATGGTCCTTTCCAAAAAAGATCAGGCCGCCTACCCCGAAACCAACGTGGCCATGATAGATGAATTAAGCACCGGGCTCTCTAAAATATTATGGCAGATAGGAGTAGCCAGCAAGCTTAAGCAGGAAAATGCCCTGCGAACCAAACTGTACGAAATAGGTTTTGCTTCGGGCTCGGTGCTTCAGGTCGGCAGCCTGCTGAACCTGATGATCAGGACCATCGCCAAAGAGCTTAAGATCGACGAGATGGGCATTTATTTTTTCGACGAGGTCCTGGGGGAATGGAACGGCAAAGCCATTCAGTCCACCGGCAAAAACGGCGGTTTTTTGGAATTGATGAAGAGTTCTGGAATAAAGCTGGATTACGAGAGGTTGTCGGAGATCAAGGAGATCACGGCCACGGTCATAGCCCGGGGAGAACCGGAGATAGTTCCCGACCTTAAATCTGACCCCCGTTTTCTGTCAGCCGGGCATTACCAAGGCCTGCGGTCCGGGCTATGGCTGCCGCTGAAGCTGAAGGATAAGCCGATAGGTGCGATCAGCGCCCTGTCCAAGCAGATCAGCTATTTCGGACATGATGATCTGACCCTTCTCCAGGAGCTCTCCCCCTTGGTCACTTTCGCCCTGAGGAGCGCCGTTCTTTACGAGGAGATTCGCCGGGAAGGCAGCCGGGTAGGGGCTATCATAAACTCCATGCCCGAGGGTTTGCTGATGGTGGACTCTCATTTCAAAGTGATCATGAGCAATGAGGGGTTTGAGGGATTGTGGGGTTTGAAGCAGACCATCCGGCCGGGGGCCGCCCTGCAGGAGGGTATTTTATCTTTATTGACAAACAATCTGGCGAACCCCAGGGGTTTGATAGATTTTTTCCAGGATTGCGCCATTTCCACCACCGGTGTGGTCACTCCGGTGGAGTTGGAGCTTAAGAACGGCAAGCACCTGAAGATCAGCTCCTTTCCGGTGGAGGAGCTGGATCGGCCGCGAACCGGCCTGGTGATACTGAGCCAGGACATAACCACCGAACACCAGATCGCCGAACTGAGGCAGGAATTCGTGGGCATGTTATCCCATGATCTGCGAAACCCGCTGGCCGCCATAATTGCCACCCTGGAGCTGGCCCTGGACGGGAGCCTGGGAGAGCTGAACGAAAATCAGAACCAGTTCTTAGGCAACGCCATGAACGACAGCCGGCGGATGCTTGAGATGCTTAATGACTTTCTGGACGGTTATAAATACGATGCCGTTGAGATCAAACTGGAGAAAATAAACTTTGACATCGCCCAGCTGATATCCAAACTGGTGGCCGATTTCTCCCCCCTGGCCCGAGAGCGGAATATCGAGCTTCTACAGGAAACGTCCCCCACTATCACAATTACCGGGGACGAAGGCAAGCTGGCCCGGGTGATATCAAACCTGCTCTCCAATGCGCTGAAATTCACCCCCCGGGGAGGAACCATCATTCTTAAGAGTGCTGAACGTACCGACAGCGTTGAGATCGCCGTCAGCGATACCGGGGAAGGCATTTCCGCCGAGGACAAGGAAAAGGTGTTTGAAAAATTCTACCAGGTTGAGAAACGCCGGCACGGACGGAAGACCGGCACCGGCCTGGGTCTGCCGCTGTGCAAAAAACTGGTTGAGGCCCACGGCGGAAAAATATGGGTGGAGAGCCAGGTGGGGAAGGGCAGCAGATTTATTTTCAGCCTGCCCCGATAATAACCAAGTACAAAATTTCTAAATAAAAGATCAAGAGGTGAGATAATGGCCAAAAAAATCATGGTGGTGGATGATGAACCCTACATTGCCAGGGTGATCAAATTCAAGCTAGAGCAGGAGGGGTATACCGTCATTTCAGCCAATGACGGCCAGAGCGGCCTGCAGAAGATCAAGGAAGAGAAGCCGGACATGGTTTTGTTGGATGTAATGATGCCCGGGCTTTCCGGTTATGAGGTATGTCAAAAGATCAGAGAGGATGCCGAGCTGGCCGGCATTCCAGTGGTAATCCTGACCGCCAAGGGCCAGGAGCGGGACCGGGAGCAGGGGTTATCGATGGGGGCCAGCGACTATATCACCAAACCATTCAGCCCCAACCGGCTTCTGGAACTGGTGAAAAGCATGATAGGGGACGCCAAGCAATAATGTTGCACCTTTTATGGCTTTTATCCCTGCCCTTTGCGGCAATGATGCTTTTTCTGCCGGGAAGCCTGCTCCTGAAGATCTCGGCTTTTAGCGCTGCCTCTTTGCTGGGCGGGTGGGGCCTGATCTTGTTTTCCAGGCAAAAGAAACAGCTCTATGCTTTGCAACAGGCGCAAAGGGAATGCGACGCTCTTAAGGAGAATATCCAAAACCAGCAGCGCATCAGCGGGCAGGAGGTGTCAAAACTAAAGGAGATCGTCGGATCGTCAAAGAAACAACTGGAGGAGGCCAGCAAATACGAGCAGGTATTGAACCAGCAGCCGATCGGCCTGATACTGGCGGATTACGAAGGCAGTATTTTGTTTGCCAATCCCGGCATGGAAGATATTACCGGGTGGACGGCCAAGGATATACTGGGCAAAAACTGGAATAGAGTATTCAAGAATTCCGGGAACGACATTACCGCCAAAATAGAGTCCTGTCTGGCTGATCAGGATAAGGCCGAAAAGGAGCAGGAGACGATCGTGGCCAAGGACGGCAAGGATATCACCATTAATTCCCGGCTCTGGAAATATGATTCGGGAAAGAACCTGGGTTGGGTTTTCATGCCCACCAGCCCGGCGGTGGATTTCAACAAATTAAGGGATGAATTCGTCACCAACATCTCCCACGAATTGCGGACTCCCTTGACGGTGATAAAGGGCTATGCGGAAATTTTGTATGACGAAGCGAAGAAAACCGATCAGCAGAATGCCGAGTTGACGAAAGTGGTGCTGGACGAGAGCGAACGCCTGGCAAACATCCTTGATTCGATTTTGAATTTCCGCTATGCCAGCTCGGGACAGATAGGTTTGAGGAAGGAAAAGGTTGATGTTCTGGGCCTGCTGAATACGGTGGTCAACGACCTGAGCCATAAGGCCCAGAAAAAGAACATTAAAATTATAAAAAAATTCCCGGAGAGCGTTTCCCCGGCCAAGGGAGACATCAATGCCTTAAGATTCGCCTTCAGTCAGATACTGGACAATGCCGTGAAATTCACCAATGAAGGCGGCAGCGTGACCGTTGAAACCGGCGGCTGGCGGCTGGAGGAAGGCCTTTGGAAGATGGAGATAAACTTCATCGACACCGGAGTGGGCATCTCGGCCCAGGATCTGCCGCATATTTTTGAAAAATTCTACCGCACCGACCAAAAGGTGCACACCCTTCAGGGCACGGGCATCGGGCTGTCGCTTTGCAAGGAGATCATAGAGACCAACGGCGGCAGCATAGCCGTGGAAAGCATCGTCGACAAGGGCAGCCATTTCTCGGTAAGCCTGCCGATGTCGGATTAGAGACGGCATATCAGGAGCAACATTTGAAGTCCGGGGCCAGCGTCCCGGATTTTAAAATATCCTTGTCACCGGATGAGAGAATACCAAATCAGGGTCATGATTTCAGAGGATAAAAAAAATAAATTTCGGGAGTTAGTTCCCTTGGGGGCTATCTTTCTGGCGGCTTTCGCGGTCCGGTTAATTTACCTGCTCAAAGTAAAGGACCTGCCTTTCTATATCTTCCCCCTGGGAGATTCCGCGGTATATTACCAGAGAGCCCAGGAAATATTGTCGGGGAAGATACTAAGCCCAGAAGTCCCGTTCCTGGGCTCGGTCTTTTACCCCTATTTCATGTCCGCCATTCTCCTGCTCTCCCGGCACAGCCTTTTTTGGGTGTCCCTGATCCAGATAATCATCGGCAGTCTTACCTGCCTGTTCACCTATCAGCTTTCGCTGAAGCTGTCGAAAAGCAGGATCGCAGCCTTACTATCGGGTTTTACGGCCGCTTTTTACGGGCCCCTGGTTTTCCTAGACGCCGACCTGCTGATGATATCCATCACCGTGATGGCAGTGGCCGGAGGTTTGCTGCTTTTGCTGAAGGCCCGGGAGGATAAAAAAGCCAGATGGGCACTGGCAGCCGGGCTGCTGCTGGGGCTGGCCTGCCTGGACCGGGCCAACCTAATGTTATTCATACCGGTGGCGGCGGCTTGCCTTTACTCCCGTCGGTCAGAGGAAAAATTTAATCCGGCTTTTGCAGCGCTGTTCTTGACGGGACTGCTGGCGGTGATCCTGCCGGTGACCATCAGTAATTCCCTGCATAATAGGGACCTGGTGCTGACTGGTTCCAACCTGGGGGTGAATTTTTACATCGGAAATAACCAGGAGGCCCGGGGGGTTTTTCTGCTGCCGGAAGGGTCCGGTCTGGAGAATTCCGATCTTTACCAAAGCTCCAAGGCGGTTGCCGAAAAGGAGGCCGGGCGGGAACTGAAACCGTCCCAGGTCTCCCGCTATTGGCTGGGGCGGGGGCTGCAGTTCGTCAAGTCCCATCCGCTGGAGGAGGCCCGGCTGATCCTTCGGAAGGGCGGACTGTTCTTCAACGCCTACGAGATACCCAACCACCTAAATTTCTATTTCATTAAAAGAGAATATGCCCCGGTTCTTAACATCGCCTTTTTGGGGTTTTGGCTGATTGGTCCCCTGGCTCTGGCCGGTATATTCTGGCTGATAAGGGGGGGGATCAACCGCGCCGGAATGCTGGGCCTGTTGTTTTTGGCAGCATATCTGATATCCCTGTTGCCATTTTTTATAACCGACCGTTACCGTCTTCCGATAGTGCCGGTGATGATAATATTTGCCTGGGATCTGGTGGCCAGGATGGCCTCCCATCTCCGGCTCCGACATTACAGTGTTTTAGCCGCCCAGCTTTTGACCATAGGGCTGATGGCCCTGTTGGTCAACCTGCCGGTCCAGGAGTTCCCCTACAGTTCTGACCGGATAGAGGTCTCCCGGACTTATCTGGAAAGGGCCATGGCTCAAAAGGACCCCGGGGGGAGCGACATCCGCCGGGCGGTGGAGGGTCTCAAATGGGCCTTGGAATCCTCCCAACCCTTCGATCCTTGGATGGCCCCAGGGCACTTCCATATGGCCCGGGCCTATGCCTACTTGGGATATTATTCCGGTGCTGTTGGGGAGTTGGAGAAATTGAAGCGGCTAAAGGGGGAAAATTCCCCGGCCGATGAGGCTCTACGGCTGGTGCGGGAGGAATATGAGCGCACCGGCGATCTGGTAACGGTCGGAGAGATCCCCCAGACCCCCTTTGAAAGGGCCCGGGAACTGACATCTGCCGGAGACTATCTTGCTGCCATTTCTATCTACCGGGAGATCCTGGAGCGGGACCCATTCCACCTGGGGGCCATCAACCACCTGGGACTGATATTCTATGATCAGGGACAGTACCACCTGGCCCTGGGGGTACTGGACCGGGGCTTGGAAAATCTGCCGGACAGCGAGCTGCTGACTAAAAACATCTGCCAGGTCTACCGCCGAATGGGCCGGGAACAGACAGCCCAGGATATCTGGAAAAGGTTCAGGGAAAGAAACCAGAATACAAATGAAAAATCCTCCGCCATATAAAAGCGCTGCCATTATCGGGGTCTTTCTGACGATCCTCGCGGCAGGCAGCATTGCCGGGGCCGCCGTGGTGGTCAACGAATTCTGCTACCATCCCCACCCCAGCAACGACACCGGACTGGAGTGGATAGAACTTTACAATTCCGACTCCACCGAGCAGGACCTCTCCGGCTGGGACCTGTACCCCTCGCGCAGCCCGCATTTTGTCCTTCCTGCCGGGATCAAGATCGGGCCGCAGTCTTTTATCCTGATATATCTGCGGAGGGATGGCATCAATACCGGCGCCGAGATCTACGAGGGGACTGCCGGCATATCAAGCAACATGACCAACACCAGGGGCTCGATCGCCCTGTTCAGCAACAGCGAAAGGGATTCCATAATCGATTTCGTTGAGTACGGCGATGACAGCATGACCTACGAAGCCACCGCCGCCGCTGCCGGCATCTGGACCAGGGGCGTTTTCCTGGACACCGCCTTATGCAGCAATTCACTAGGGCTTATAAGCGACGGTTCTGATTCCAACCGCAAGGCCGACTGGAAGGAGTTTGTCAGGCCAACTCCCGGGCATACCAATCAGCCCTATCCGGTAGATATCGCTGTTTCAAGCATCCTTGTCTCTCCCGAAAGCATCCTGCCGGAAGGGGAGTTCACCCTTTCGGCCGAGATAGTCAACATGGGGCTGGACACCGCATATCTGCCGGTGATCGAAGTGTTCGAGGACAGGAACGGCGATTCCGTCCGGGATGCCGGCGAAAAACTGTTCGCTTCTTTGTCCTGGGACCTTTTAAGCGACAAGCGCACCGCCCTGGCCCAAATATCCGGGCTGGCCGAGGGACAATACGATCTGGCGGTGGCGGTCCGCTGCAGCAGCGAGAATTACACGGCCAATAATTACCGCAGTATCAGGATATGCGCCGGCAGTCCGGTGGCCATCAACGAGTTCCTGTATTATCCGGTCAGCGGCGCCGCCGAATGGTTAGAGTTATACAACCGTTCCGCCGGCCCAGTTAACATCAAGGGTTGGACGGTGGAGGACAATACCGGAGTTCTCCATACCATCGATCATTACGATCAGTTCATCCAGCCGGGCGGCTATTTGATCCTGACCTCCATAGACAACCAGCCGCTGGCCGGTTGTCTCCGCCTGGTGCCGGACGGCGGGCTGCCGTCGCTGAATGACGACGGGGATGTTTTAAAACTGAGGGATTCACGCCGGGTGCAGGATGACATGGTGCAGTACGACTCCGACTGGGGAAAAAGCCGGGGCAAGGCACTGGAAAGGGTCAACCAGTTTCTGCCCACGAACGCCTCTGCCAGCTGGGGATTGTCCCTGGATCCATTCGGTTCCACTCCCGGCAGGCAGAACAGCATCTACGCGGAAAATAATTGCGGCAATGCCGAGATCTCCGCCGGGCCAAACCCCTTTTCGCCCGACAACGACGGGCATGAGGACCGCACCATTTTCAGCTACCGGCTGCCGTGGAACCAAGGGGTGGTCAATATCTCTGTATTCGACCGGATGGGACGCCGGGTGCGGAGCCTGCTCAGCAATTATAGGTCGGTCAGGGAGGGGAATTACGCCTGGGACGGAAGGGACAATGACGGGAGGAAATGTCCCATGGGGATCTACGTGATCCTGCTGGAGGCCGGGGAGGCTTCCGGGAACGGCACCATCAAGGCAAAGGCCACGGTGGCGTTGGCCGGCAAATTATGATATTATTAATATAAGGATATTATCAAATGAAGGGCATGATCCAGGTTTACACCGGCAACGGAAAGGGCAAGACCACCGCTTCATTGGGGCTGGCCCTGCGGGCCTCGGGACAGAAGAAAAAGATCCTGATGATCCAGTTCATGAAGGGCAAGGTCAACTACGGGGAGCTTCGTTCCGCCAAAAAGCTGCCGGGCTTCACCATAAAACAATTCGGCCGGCCCAGCTTCGTGGACAAGAAGAACCCGGCCCCGGCCGACATCAAAGGGGCGGGCCAGGCGCTGGAGTTTGCCCAAAAATCCTTTGCCTCCGGCAAATATGATATCATCATCCTGGACGAACTGAACGTAGCTTTGGATTTCAATCTTGTTTCTCTCAAAGATGTGCTGGACTTGATAGCTACAAAGCCAGAGAAGGTGGAACTGATCATCACCGGGCGTTATGCCCATCCCAAGGTGATCAAACTGGCCGACCTGGTCTCGGAGGTCAAAGAAGTGAAGCACTATTATATGCAGGGGGTGCCGGCCAGGAAGGGGATAGAGTTTTAATACAAATTGCAAAAATCAAAATTCAAATATAAGTGTCTGAAAAAGGAGTTTCATGGAGAATCTGATCAAAAAAGCCCTGGGACTGGGGACGGTGGATTACCTGGAGATACGGCTGGAGGAGAGGGCCGTCACTTCGGTCAACTATGTGGGGCGGGAGTTGGAGAACGTCGGGGTCAACAACTTCTTCGGCGGCAACGTCCGGGCCCTGCACAAGGGCGGCTGGGGATTCTCCTCGTTCAATTCCCTGGAACAGCTGGACCAAAAGGTGGCCCAGGCTTGCCAGGCGGCCAGGCAGGTGGGCAAGAGCCGGTCCCAGCTGGCCAAGGTCAAGCCGGTTCGGGACCATGTCCGGGTCAGCTTGCCGGACGATCCCCGCAAAATATCGCTGGCCCAGAAAAAAGAGCTGACCGAGAGGTACAACGGCCTGATCATGGACTCGCCGGGCATCATCAGCTCCAACACCCGGTACGAGGACGTCTTCAAAAAGCAGACCTACGCCAACAGCGAGGGCAGCTATATCACCCAGGAAAGGATCTACTGCGGGGCGGCCTTTGCCGCGGTGGCCAAGGAGGGGGCCAACGTCCAGCGGGCCCATGCCTCGGTGGGAGACACCAGGGGATATAACACGGCCCTGGGCCAGGAGCCCAAGGCCGAGCAGGCGGTGCGGGACGCCTTAGGACTGGTCAAGGCGGAAAAGGTCTCCTCCGGTAAATATACGGTGGTGATAGATCCCATAATGTGCGGGGTTTTCGCCCACGAAGCCTTCGGGCACCTGTCCGAGGCCGACGAGATCTACCAGAACAAGGAGCTCCAGAAGCTGATGAAGCTGGAAACCCGTTTCGGCAACGACGACCTGACCATTCTGGACGACGCCACCCTGGTGGGCGAGCGCGGTTTCTACGCCTACGATGAGGAGGGGGTTCCCTCCGGCAAGAACTACCTGGTGAAGGACGGCTTGCTAGTGGGCCGTCTGCACTCCCGGGAGACCGCCGGGATAATGGGCGAGAAGCCCACCGGAAGCTCCCGGGCCATCAGCTACCAGTTCAAGCCCATCATCCGGATGGGCTGCACCTATATCGAGCCCCGGGGCTATGAATTCGAGCGGATGATCGGCGAGATAGAGAATGGACTATACGTGGTGTCGGCCCTGGGGGGTATGACCGAGACCGAGATGTTCACCTTCTCGGCCATGAAGGCCTACCGGATCATAAAGGGCAGGATCGGCCCGATGGTGCGGGACGTCATCCTGACCGGCAACGTCTTCACCACCCTCAAGAACATCGACGCCATCGGCAACGACCTGCAGCTGCACGGGGGCCTGGGGGGCTGCGGCAAGGGCGGGCAGATGCCCCTGCCGGTCTCGGATGGCGGGCCGCATATCAGGATAAAAGACGTAGTGATCGGAGGCAAATAGATGAAGAACATCATCGATACAATACTGTCCAAGTGCCGCAGCAGGGTACAGTCGGCCGAGGTTATAGCCTACCACGGGCAGTCGATGCCGGTGGAGTTCAGGGCCGGCAAGCTGCATTCGGTGGAACACAAGGAGAGTACCGGACTGGGCCTGAGGGTCATAAAAGAAGGTCAGATAGGCTTTTCCTCCACCACCGATCTGTCGAAATTAGACCAGCTGGTGGAAAATGCGGTGGCCAGCGCCGGTTTCGGGCAAAAGGCCTTCTTTGAATTTCCGGGCAAATGCGCCGTGCGCCGGGCCAAAATGTACGATCCCCGGCTGGAAAAGTATTCCTCCGATTCGGCCATCGCCGAGGGAAAGAAGAACATTGAAACACTCAAAGAGAAGGCCCCCAAGCTCAAACTGGATGTCACCCTGCGCAAGGACCTGACAGAGGTCTACATTGCCAACAGCAAAGGGCTGGATGTTTCCTACCGGAAGAGCGGTTTCTCCCACAGCATCTCCGGGATGGCGGTCACCCCCAACGGCCTGCTGTACGTGGGCGACGGCAGAAGCAGCTGCCAGCTGGTCCGGGAGGGGTCCAAGATGACCGGCAAGATCGCCAAACTCTACAGGGAGGCCCAGAAGCCGGCAGCGGTCGCCACCGGCAGCATGCCGGTGATCTTCTCCACCGACGCCGCCTATCTGCTGTGGCTGGCCATAGGGATGGGGGTCAACGGCAAGCAGGTGCAGAAGAAGGCCTCGCCCCTGACCGGCAAGATCGGCCGGAATATCCTGAATAAAAAGATCACCATCACCGACGACCCGGGCTACGAATATGCCGTGGGCTCCTCGCCCTACGACGACGAGGGGGTGTGCACCGCCAAAATGAAACTGTTCAACCAAGGGGTGCTCCAGGGCTTTATTTACGACCTGCAGACCGCTGGGATCCTGGGAGAGAAGTCCACCGGGCACGCCCAGCGGGATTTCAACAGCCTGCCGTCGCCGGGGGTCAGCAACCTGGTGATAAAACCGGGCACTGCCCGGCTGGCCGGGATGATAAAGGACATCAAATCCGGCATCATCGTCTACGATTTTCTGGGGGCCGGGCAGAGCAACCTGCTGGCCGGAGATTTTTCGGCCAATATCGCTTTGGGCTACAAGATAGAGAACGGGAAGATCGCCGGCCGGGTGAAGGACGTGATGATCTCGGGCAATGTTTACCAGATGCTCAAGGACCAGTTGGTGGAGCTGTCCGAGGACCAGGAGATGGTGGTGTCGCGGGGGAGTTTTGTCACCCCGGCGGTGATGTTCAAGGATGTGAATATAGCGGGGAAATAAGAGACCGCCCCTGATGGGGCGACCTAACCCCTGCCCCTTCCCGATGCGGGAAGGGGTTTTTTGTCGGCCAAATTACCGTAGGGGCAATTCATGAATTGCCCCTACCTGCATGCCCGCCCAATGTGTCATTCCCGTGGAAATGGGAATCCAGGATTTATTACCACAAAGCGCACAAAGAACACAGAGAATTTTATTCTGGCAAATAATCATTGCAAGAGAAACATCTAAGGTTGGCAAATTATCGTAGGGACACGATGCATCGTGTCCCTACCAGCATGCCCGGCAGGGTTGACCGCCCCTGGCGGGGCGACCCCTCCCTCGTCCCCTCCCCGCGACGGAGAGGGACCTTTTATGCCCCTTCCCGTAGCGGGAAGGGGTAGGGGTTGGGTCATAATACCACGCCCGGCGGAAACCGGCCCAAAATAAAATAGCAACAAAACCAAGATTCCCCGTTGACTTTTATTAGGGTTTGGATATATCATATGTTAACTTTGTTTGCGGAGATATTATGGAAAACAGGCTTTACTATGGCGACAACCTTGACATTTTACAGCGGCACATAGCCGATGAAAGCGTGGATCTGGTTTATCTTGACCCGCCGTTTAACAGCAATGCCAATTACAACGTGCTTTTTAAGGAGAAGGACGGCAGCCAGGCGGCTTCGCAGATAAGGGCTTTTGAAGACACCTGGTCCTGGGACCAGGAAGATGAGAGCGTTTTTGCCGAAATGGTTACCAAGGGCGGCAAGGTGGCCGATTGTTTGCAGGCCTTTAGAACCTTCATGGGGCCGTGCGACATGCTGGCCTATTTGGTGATGATGGCCCCCAGGCTGGTTGAGTTGAGAAGGGTGATGAAAAGCACGGCCAGTATTTATTTGCATTGTGACCCAAGCGCTTCTCACTATTTGAAAATGCTATTGGATGCTGTCTTCGGGCCTGAAAAATTTCTAAATGAAATAATATGGAAAAGAACAAGTGCACATTCAGGCTCAAAAAGGTGGGGGCCGGTACATGATGTAATTTTATACTATTCTAAAGACAAGGATGTTCTTTGGAATACTATCTATCAGGATTATACGGAAGAATACCTTGAAAACTTTTACAACCATACTGATGAAAAAGGCAGGTATAGGCTTGGGGATTTAACAGGCGCAGGTACACGGACTGGAGATTCTGGAAAGCCTTGGCGTGGTGTAAACCCAACAGAAATTGGTAGACATTGGGGTGTACCTAATAAAGTAATTGAAATCATGCTCGGCAAAAAAGGGCTTGCACTTTCTGTGCAGGAAAAACTAGATGTTCTTGATAAAGAAGGGTTAATATATTGGCCACCGAAGGGTAAAACACCTGCTTTCAAAAGATACCTAAATGAAAATGCTGGTGTACCTATCGTAGATGTAATAACAGATATTAATCCAATAGGGGCACAAGCAACTGAGCGACTTGGTTACCCAACACAAAAACCAGAATCTTTACTGGAACGTATTATTCTGGCTTCCAGCAACGAGGGCGATATTGTACTTGATCCCTTCTGCGGGTGCGGCACAACCATTGCGGCGGCGCAGAAGCTGGGCCGAATTTGGATAGGAATAGATATCACCCATATGGCCATAACCCTGATGAAGAAACGCCTGCTGGACACCTTTGGCGGAGAAGCAAAGTTCAAGGTTTTGGGCGAGCCGACCAGTCTGCCGGATGCGGCGGCTTTGGCCGAGAGCGACCAGTACCAGTTCCAGTGGTGGGCCTTGGGCCTGGTGGACGCCCGTCCGGTGGAGCAGAAGAAAGGCGCCGACAAGGGCATTGACGGCAAGATAGTCTTTCAGGGTGATGCGCCGGGGGTGTTCGAGAATGTGGTGATCTCGGTAAAGGCCGGGCATTTGAACGCCAACCATATAAGGGACCTGCGGGGCGTGGTGGAACGTGAGAAGTCGGCCATTGGGGTGCTGATAGCCATGGAGGAGTTTACCAAGCCCATGCAGACCGAGGCGGCCACGGCGGGGTTTTACGAATCTGCCACCTGGGGCAAGAAATATCCCAAGATACAACTGCTGACCATTGAGGAACTGCTGGCAGGGAAGAAGATTGAGATGCCGCCGATCAAACAGGTGGAGGCGACCTTCAAGAAGGCCGGGAAGGTGAAGGGGGGGAAGGGCAAGCAGTTGAAGATGGTGGATGGGTGAGTTAATGGTGAGGTATAGATATGAATGATAAATATTTAAAAACCGATGATTTTATTCAATATGCAAAATCATTGAATGTTGATGCATCAGAATATCAATTGGAAAAATATGAAGAAATAGGTTTGTTGTATCCTTCGTATCGTGTTGTGTTGCCAATTGATTATGTAAAACAGTGCACAATTTCTTTGCTCAAAAATCCATTAAATTGTAATGTTTATAAAAAATACCAAGAAGCTGATAAGGCAAATAACGTATGTTCGTTTTTTTCTTATTATCCAAAATATTTTTCTACGGCATTAAAATACGGACATCCCTTAGATTATTATTACCAAAATAATAAACACATTGTAAAGCCGTGTAAATCAAATTATAAACCATGGAAGGAGTATGAATTCTATGATTGTGAATATAAATACTACGCCGATATAAAGCAAAAATATGCAGTAAACTATTATGCGGAATGGCAGGTTTTCGTTTTGTACGAATTAAACAAGTATAATTCATATCTTGTAAATGATTGCATTAAACATAAAAGCGGTTATGGGTTCACAATTAAAACGCCATATGTGTCGCGATTTGCTAATATGGCTAAAATGTTAGGTAATGTTTATGATTACATGAACATAATTGATTATTTAACCAGTGTTGTTACTACTGACAAAGCTATGAATTTGTGCTACGCAAAGGTTTACAACGCTGAAATAAAACGGGTGGCTAAAAGAATATATTTGAAACAATGTAAAGACGAATGGGTACGGTTTATACGCAATATTGTTCAATGTCACAAAACTTATGAAGAAAATGAAAAGTATAAATTAGCAACAGAAGTTAAATCTATATTGACAAATACTATTAGGCTGATTGCATTGGCAACGGGCAAGACAATTGTAGAAATAAGCGATTTCTACGAGGGGAAGTTTAAAGGTTCGCGCTATTCTTCATGCATAGATGATGATAAAAGTTTAGTAAGTGTTGGTGCTTTAAGGGAAATATACAAAAAAGAATACAGCCACACAAAAGAAAATATTCTGGATATATTGTTAAACTACTCAAATGGCTATGCACCTTTGGAAAAATATAACAGAAAAGATTTATGTGCAAACCTGGTTGATGATATAATGTTAAAAGGTTATGAATATTTTATTATTTATTTGGCAGAAATTAGAAGTTTATGGAATGACAAACCATTGTATTGGGAAGCTGCTATATGGTCACAATTGAGATCATTTAATACGGCGGCAGAAGCATTAAGTAAAGAGTGGTTTAGTGAGAAGCATTTAAATAATAATATACAAAAAGCCTTCGGCAAAGATTATGACAAATTAGTAAAATCAATATCAAATAGTAAAACTATAACTGATGCTAAAACATTAGATGAATTTAAGGCCAACTATTTTGGGATTATTAAGTACAGTAATGAAAAGCTTAATAACGAAAAATTGCTGTGCAATAGAAATTTAGTTATCATGCATTTGGCACGTAATTATCTTTCGCATAATATCAAAACGGAGGGTACACAGTTAAGGTCAGAAGAATTTGGAACGATATTTGATAGCATAATTTATGCTGTATTATCGCTTTATTGTAAACATCTTTACCCAAGGAATCAGTTAAGCATACATTATCCTGCTCAACGCTGTTAGATAGCATTCCTCTAAGCAAGCACATTACATCGGTAAACGATCATATTTTACCCTATTATTCGAAAAGCCCCCATCGGGGGGCTTTTTTATTTCCCCCCACCCGTCCCAAAAATAATTCCAAAAATCTTCACCCGGGTCATTGACAAAAATTTGACAAAACGACTATTATTAATAAAAGAACCAGGCATAAAATATATGTTAGGTTAAAATACACCGGCAACCGGTAAAATAACACGGGCCAATGCCCCGTAACCGCATTTCACCGCCGCAGGGCCGCATTTTACCGGAACAATGCCAAGTATCACCGTATACCAATGCCCGTTTACCCGGCCGGAAGAACCTGGCACCACCCCGACAGGGCATAACCCCGGTCCACCCCGGCAGGGAACCTTTACCCCGGCGCATTTTACCGGTACAAAAGAATATTTCACCGGAACAATTTGGCGTTTTACCGGAACAAGGGAACGGACCACCTAAACTCCTTCTCCGTATCTGCGGGGCGGGGGGGCGGTCCTAAACCACAAACCACAACATACAAGGAGCCTGTATGCCAGTCAAAACCAGCCGCACTATCGCCGCCCAGCTCAATTCCGCCCAGGTGGCCGTATCCAACGCCCTGGCCGACGCCGGCATGCTTAAACTGCTGGCGGAATACGGCTACACCGCAGCCAGGATCAAGGAGGGCCAAAAACTCTACGAGGCCGCCCGCCTGGCGGTAAACGCCCACAAATCGCTGGTCGGCAGCCAGCAGGACAAGACCGCCAAGGTCAAAAAGGTGACCAAAAAAGCCTACGACGCCTACCAGGCGCTGGCCAAGGTGGCCCGGGCCATCTGGCTAAAGGATAAGGCCCGGCTGGCGGCCCTGGGCTTGCAGGGCAAGATGCCCAAAACCACCGCCGGATTCCTGACTGCGGCCTATATCCTGTTCGACAATGCGGCCAAGGGCGGCCTGGCCGCCGCTTCCAACCCCACCGGCCTGCTGGGTGACTACGGATATACCACGGCCAAGCTGACGGCCGAGCGGGCCAAGATCGCCGAACTGGACAAGATCAACCAGGCTCAGGAGGCGGCCAAGGGCATGGCTCAGGATGCAGCCCGCGCCCAGGACAAGGCATTAAAGGCCCTGGCCGAATGGCTGGCCCGGTTCGTGAAGATCGCCAAGGTGGCGTTAAGGGACCAGAGGGAATATCTGGAGAAGCTGGGGGTGCTGGCCAGGACAGGCAAGACCAAGGCCCAGAGGGCGGCGGCGGCCAAGGCCAGCGCGACTAAGAAGGCCAAGAAATCCGGGGCGTAGGGCTGGCCGTTATTAACCGCAAAATTCACAAAGGGTTTTTATCTGGTCACGAATTACCGTAGGGGCACGACACGCCGTGTCCCTACGGCAGAAAACCGGACCACCGATAACCCCACAGCCTGCGCCCTGCTGCTATCGGGGCAACGGCGGACAAGATGTGTGAAACGATAAAATACCAATAAAAGCAAGATTTCCCGTTGACTTTTATTAGGGTTTGGATGTAATATGTAATTAATATTATTCATAATCATTTTGAAAATAAGGTGCAGTAAATGGATATTATTAGCATAATAAATATTTCTCTGTCATTTGTGACAGTAATAGTTATTATATGGTACACATGTGAAACTAGAAAGATGCAATTACGAATAAAAGAGCAAATTGAACTTTCATTGATACCTATGATTGATATAAGTATTAAAAACAGAGAAATTATAAATGTAGGTCATGGGACCGCAATAAATATAGTTTTTACGGACATTATCGAAGGTGATCATAAAGTTGAATTATTTGATATTCCACAAGCATTATTTTCAAGATGTAGCAAGAATTTTGGATATAATAAAAGACATAATAAGAATATATATGTATATGCTAATAGAATTGACGAGCACCCAATGATTGGACTCGCAACAGATGATATTAGCAATCCTAAAACAATTACTGAAACAAAAATTAGTTTTGAAGATTTGCATAATAAAAGATATGAACAAATATTAAAATACGATTGGAAGACAGATGAAATTAATTTAGGGTATCCAAAATTAATTGATATAGATAAAATATAATTATTCATTATAAAAGCGGCTGGAGTTTTCTCCAGCCGCTACTCGTTTTCCAATATAAAACACACCGGTATCACTTTTACTCTCTTCAGCCCGAACTTCAGCGGCAAAGACATGGCGATGCCCGACGACAAAAGAGCATACTTCGCCGCAGTAGCCCCTGTAAAAATAGGCTATGTAGGCTGAATGCGGTGAGGGATAAAATATCCCTCTCCTAATGCGTTAGGAGAGGGAAGGGTGAGGTCCCCCGGTGGTAACCGGCCCAAAATAAAATAGCAATAAAATGAAAAACCCCGTTGACTTTTTTAGGGGTTTGGATGTATTATCTCTTATTCTTTTCGGATGGCAAGCAACTTAAAATACTGTCAATAAAGCAGGTTCATGTTACTTTTAATTAGCAAGGCTAAATTATTAAAAGGATAATATGTTTATTAGTAATATTCTTGCAAGTTTTATAGCAAATCTAATATTTGGCGCATTGCTATTTCTTGTAGGTTTAATTCCATTTCTTTTAATTAAAAGAGCAAGATTGTTGAATTTTTTCGGTTTATCGAAGCATAAAATGCTGTATGTTTATATTTCTAATATAAGTGTTATTGAAGGCGGCAGCATTGGTGTAGATAATGTACAGCGTTTATATGCGGGCCTTGTGGTAACCTATGGTGAATCACTTTATGCAAATAACTTTATATCACTATTTAATCAAATTATACCAAGTTTGTCAAACCAATATGGTGTATTTAAGTATCTGCTTCTATCTGATATTAGTACAAATATTTATCCTGCGCATCCAAGATTTACAATTCCCAGTAATGGTACTATTGTTTCGATAGGTTCCCCAGGTTATAATTTTGTTTCTGGTTGGATACAAAATACATATCAAAATTCAATAAAATTTTCAGAAAACAATACATCGTTTTTTGTTAATTCTTTGCCAGAATATAGTTCACCACGATGCGGTTTTATACAACGTTTGATTGATAGTTCAAATAATAGACATATTTATTATATTGCCGGCATAAATGAATATTCAACCGTAAATGCTTTTAACTATTTTACAAAAAATTGGAAAACCTTCAATAAAAAGTATTCTTTTTGTCAGTCATTTTTAGTCTTAGTGAAGTTTGAAGATCATAGATCTGAAATTATTTTAGAAAGGAATATTTAAGAACATTAAATAAAAGTGTGTGTTCGCGATGTTTTCAAAAGGGTAGGTACATTATACAATTGGTGTTTTTATTTTTATAAAATTAAAAAACTAATAAGGAATATATTATGGCTTATAGTTTTCCTGTAATTAAATTAACAGCCCCACAAAAGCTTTGGCTTGAAACAAGTGTGGCGTTCTTTTTGAGGGGTGAACCAAATGACCGTATTAAAATGAAGATACACCTATTCGGCAAGTTGGGGGAAGAATTTAATGTAGATGATATAGATGATCGTTTAATTGGTTTTGGCATGGCACCAACAATTTTGGGATTATGGCATGTTGAGCCAAATAATAATTTGTTGCCGCTAACAGATAAAGTTATTAAATGTATACGCAATAATATAATTAAGGATTATGTAAAAAGAAAATATAGTGCAGAGGAAATATCTAATGAATTGGATGTTAATATAGATGATATTGAAATGGTTTTCAATTTGATGGGGTCCTTGCGTGGTTTTTGGGATGGCGCTAGTGGCAATAACATTGGTCGGTATTCCTCAATTGACATTAATCGAGAAGAAACAATAGACAATTATTTAAATTATGTTAATTTAGAGAAAATATATGATAGAAAAGAACAACAAGTAAAAACGAGTACATATAAATTATTAGATGAAGTGTTTAACGAGCAGCCCGTTAAAGAAGAAAAGAATACTGCATTTATAATCATGCAGATAGATAAACAGCAACCCGATTTGGAAGATACATGTAATGCCATAAAAGAGGTATGCGGTTTGTTTGATTTAAAAGCAATAAGAGCAAATGATATTGAGCACCAAGACAAAATAACAGATGTCGTTCTTCAATATATTCGCACATCTGAATTTTTAATAGCTGATTTAACGGGTGAAAGACCCAACGTGTATTATGAAGTTGGCTTTGCTCATGCCATTGAGAAAAGGCCAATATTATGCAGAAAATATGGAACAAAATTGCATTTTGATCTTTCAGTACATAACGTGCCAGAATACAAAAATAATACAGAGTTAAAAGAAATATTGACAAAAAGATTTGAGGCAATTTTAGGCAGACTACCTAAGGGAAAAGCATGAAATAACAGAATAAGATTAAGCCAAACCATTGTGGAGTATTTCATTTACCTGCCTGACCTAAAAACATTCATTTGCCAATCATAAAAGCGGCTGGAGTTTCCTCCATCCGCTTTTTGTTTCCCAAATTCCTCACACCTGCATCTCTTTTATCTTCTTCAACCCGAATCTCAGCGGAAGATACATGGCGATGCCCGATAATAATAAAAATATCCCGAAGGATATCACCAGCGCCTGGCCGTAGTTCACCCGGCTTCTCCATTGATTCAAGGCAAACAAATAAGCCGGCCAGGCCAGCACCACAATGGACAGGGCCACATAGGCCAGGCCCGCCAGGGCCGCCAGCAGGCCGCCCAGCCCGGAGGCGATCTTGCTGGGGTTGCGCTCCTTGAAATCCGGTATCATCGCCCCCAGGCCCAGGGTCAGACTGGTCAGCACCAGGCACATCAGCCCCAGGCTGATATGGCTGATCACCTTCAATCCCGGCATGGTGTGCAGCAACTGGTTGGATATCAAACTCAAGGTCTCGGTCAACACCAGGGCCACGATGATGCTGACGAAGGCCTTTTCGGCGAACAATCTGTATCCTTTTATGGGGGAGGATTTGATGAACCAAAGGGTGGGCCCCTCCAGGCTGATCACCGGGAAGACGAAACGCACCGAGAGGGTGGCCAGGATATACCCGGCAAAGGCGAAATTGATGAAGGTGATCACCACCTTCCACATGGGAAAGGTGAAGAACATGGGATATCGGCGCAGGCTGCCCAGGTAGATCACCAGCAGGGAGATGAAGATCAGGCCCTGGGCCCACTGGGTGGGGTCGCGCAGGAACAGCAGGCTGTCCTTGGCGGCGATGGGGAATTTTCGGGCCCACCAGGAGGTCAGCCGGCGGTTGGAGCCGTAGCTCTCCATTTGGGAGCCGGTCACCCGGGTGGTCAGGCTGTTAAGATAGAACCTTTGGCTCAGGTAATAGCACAGCGAGGTCAGGAACAGGGCGGTGATGGCCAGCAGCCACAGCCGGCCCAGAGCCGTGGAGATCCCGCCCCCCACCCCGGCCATCAGTCCTTCGGTGATCCAGGTGCTGGGCAGCAGCGGGGAAGTGACCACCGCCAGGGAGGACATATAGCTCTCCAGTTCGGGCATGGTGTTTATCTGGGAGATGGACAGCCCCTGGGGCCGGGCAAAGGCGAAGAAGGTCCAGGAGGCCAGGGCCAGGAAGGCCAGCAGGCCGGCCAGCAGATGCCGCAGGCTCAATCTGGGGAAGACCCTTACTGCCACCAGCAGCAGCGAGACCGCCAGGGCGGCCGGGATGGCCACAAAAGGCGGCAGCAGGGCCAGGCCCAGCAGGATCCCCCAGGGGCCGGCTTTAAGGGTCGCCAGCAGGGCCACGGTCAGCGGAAGCCCCAGGATCAAGGTGGCCCAGGAGCTGTAGAAGAAGGTCTTGTAGAAGCTGTATTCAAAAAGTGCCCGGGAGGGCAGGGGGGTGGACAGCAGGAAATCCACCTCCCGGGAGCGGAACAGGGTGGACAGCGAGGTGATCAGATTGCTTAAAAAAAGCATGATGAAGAAGGTCAAAAAAGACGAGGACAGCAGGCGGAACAGCAGGGACCGCCCGATGTCCTCCAATGCCAGCAGGTAGGCGAACAGCCGGTGGAACAGCAGGTAGCCGCCGGCCAGGAACAGGGTCAAAGCGAAGAGATAGGAGGCCAGCTGGAGCAACTTTCCCGGCCGGGGCTCCAGCAGTTTCCTGAAGGAGCCCCTAAGATTCTGCCGGCTGATGTAGAGCGGCAGGTTCATTTTTTTTTCGGGCCGGCAAAGATGCGGTCGAACTGGTCCCGGGAGATGGCCGCCACGTTGTCCAGCTGGAACAGCCAGCGGACATCGTTGACCTTGCGCTTCAGGAAGGCCAGACGGGCGGCGGGCGGCAGGCGCATCAGCACCTGGACGGTCTTCTCGATGTACTTCTCCCGGCCCCCGCGGCTGTAAACTCCAAAGGCCTTCTCGGCGGAGTTCTCGGCCTCCTCCAGTTTGAGGCTGTCCTCCGGGGCCAGGGGCGGGGCCGGGAATTGTATCACCTGCTTGAGGCTTTCAAAAAGATGCCGGCTGTCCTTCTGCCTGATGGCCTCGTTATCCTGGTCGTCCAGCAGCTCCATGAAGCGGCTGGGGATCACGAAGACCCGCTCGCTCTGCATCAGTGGCTCCAGGCGCTGCCGGGAATGCTCGATCCGGATGTGCGGCAGGTGGTGCCCTTTTATCAGCGCTGCCGGCCCGTCCAGCATCTGCACCAGGTCGGAAGGCATGGCCAGCAGGTAGGCGAAGGTCCGCAGTTCGTCGCTCTTAAGCTGGGGCAGCAATTCCAGCTTTTCTATCTGGCGCTGGCTCAAGTACAGGCCGAATTGGGTTATCAGGTCATGCCGGGGATCTATCAACTGTCCGTTGATCCTGGCGCCATCCAGGCCGGGAATGATGGACAGACCCTCTTCGGCCAGCCCCAGGCCGTTGAACAGGTAGAAGAATTCCTCCAGGGCCGACAGCACCCGGGGATTGTTGAAGGGATAGATGGACAAACGCCGGATCAGCGAGCCCAGGTGATTGAGCATCAGGCTGATGACGCTGGCCTGGGTGGCGGCGTTGAACCCCTGGACACCCGATTTGGCCGGCTCCGGCCGGGTCTGAATGATGTTGATGGCGCCCATCTCGGCCAGCTCGACGATGGTCTGGCAGGTGATGAACTTGCCCAGGCCGCTGATCTCCACCAGCTTGCCGGCCGCCAGATGCCGGGATCCCAGAAATTCCAGGACCTTCTCCTGCTCGGGATTGAGCCCCTCGGGCCGGAATCCCGGTTTGAGATGGACCATGGTCTCGGAGGAGGGGATCAGCACCCGGATCCTCATCCATTCGTCCAGCCGGCGCATGCCCTCCAGCAGAAAGCCGTCGGTATCCAGCTTGACCGGATATTTGCTCTGGGTATAGAGCCGGGTCTTCAGGTCGAAGGTATAATGCCCCTCCACCCAGATGAAGACCTCGTCCATGATCTCCTGGATCTTGAAGCGGATGACCTCGGTGAAATCCTCCTCCGAGATGAAGCCCTTCTCGATCAGCACCTCCTCCAGCGGGATGTTCAGCCGTTCCTGCTGGGCCTCGGCCTGGGCCAGGGCGCTCTCGGTGATCAGCCCGGTCTTGAACAGGTAGCCGCCCAGGAATTCCTGGCGGTCCTTCCGGCGGTAGAACCCGCCGGTGATCTTTCCTTCCTCGAAATCGAAAGCGGCGCTGTCGCCCTCCTGCTCCAGCTGCAGCACCCCGGTCTTGCGCTGGCTGGACAGCAGCTGCAGTATCTCCGGCAGGCTGAATTCCGATATGTTGCCTTCAAGAGCCATTTAATATTTTATTTATTGATTCAGAAATTTGGTAATTTGGATTTGGTTGCAAACCAGGTTTCGTCATTCCTGCGGAAGCAGGAATCCATAAAGTAAAATCATACCGTGAATTCCAGGTAAAGATCCTCCAGGCCCTGGTGCTTCTTCTGGGAGAGCTCCCGCAGTTCGTCCAGGGTCCCCAGGGCCACCAGCCTGCCCTGGGCGATGATCCCGATCCGGTGGCAGACCGCCTCGGCCAGGGACAGGGTGTGGGTGGAGATCAACAGGGCCTTGCCCTTGGCGGCCTCCCGCTTGAAGATATTGCGCACCGTGATCATGCTGGCCGGGTCCAGGCCCACCATCGGCTCGTCTATCAGATAGACCAAGGGGTCGTGCAGCATGGCCGCGGCGATCACCACCTTCTGGCGCATGCCGTGGGAATAGCCCTCGGTGCGCTGGTCCAGCCAGGCCAGGGCGTCCAGCTCCTCGGCCAGGCGGTTTATTCGGGGCTCGATATCCTCCTTGGGGATCTGGTAGATATGGGCCACCAGCCTTAAAAACTCCCGGCCGGTCAGCAGTTCGTAGATGAAGGGATCATCGGGTATGTAGCCCAGCTGCATCTTGGCCTTCTCCGGATCGGCATGAATATCCATCCCGCAGATGGAAGCCTGGCCGCTGTCGGGCTTCATCAAACCGGCCAGCATCTTCAGAGAGGTGGTCTTGCCGGCGCCGTTGGGGCCCAGCAGCCCGAAGATCTCCCCCGGCGCCACGCTGATGCTGAGACCGTCCACTGCCGTCTTGTCGCCGAATTTTTTTAGGGCTTGGTTTAACTCTATTCCGGCGGTCATCGGGACTCCAATATCTCGATCCTTAAATTCCCCAGCGCCGGCAGCAGCCGGTTCTGCTGGGAGAGGTCGCCCTCGATGATACGCAGCCGGGCGGCATCGGCCGGGTTAAGGCCGAAGGTGGGGTCCAGCTCTATCCATTTGTAGCCGCAGTATACGGCGTCCCAGGCGTGATAATAGAACCGTCCGTCCATATAAACCACGCCCAGGCACAGCTTGGTCGGGATGCCGGCGGCCCGGGCCAGGGCGGCGAACAAGGTGGCGTGCTCGTTGCAATCGCCCCGCCGGGACGACAGCACCTCCACCGCCGAGGGCAGGCTGACGGTCATCTGCTTGGCCAGGTTCTTATTGACCCACCGGCTGATGACCAAAGCCTTTTCCCAAGGGGTTTTTTTCCCCGAGATGATCTGCCGGGCGGTCGTTTTTATCCTTGGATCGTCCGATTGGATCAGGGCGGTGGATGCCAGGTATTTTTCCAAGCTGTCGGGCCGAATAGCATCCAGTATATTGCCTTTTAATTCCGATATGGAAACAATCTGTTGTACACTGTCCAAAACCTTTTGCCGGCCTCCGGCAATATCCATGTTGGTTATATCCAAGCCGGCTATTTTGATCTTAAGATACTCAATATCCCGGGGATTGTCCAAAGCCATCCCAGTGACCGGGACCGAAAGCTGGGTCAGCAGGTCTATCCCGGTGTCATCAGCCGGGATCTGCAGGGCTGATTCCTTGGTCTCCCGGACCAGTGTTATGCCCAGCGGCCCGTTCTCTTTAAGGGTATTTCCCGCCGAGTCCACCCAGATGGTGCTGGTGGTGCCGGCCATCTCCAGGCTCAATTTGGTGGCCCAGTGGGATTGGTCATCGATCCTAAGGCTCTCCTGGGACTGAACCTCGATCACCGCCGGCTGGAGCGACAGGGAGGTGGGGTCGAAGGTGGAGAAATTATATTTACTGCCTTTTTTTATGCTTTTATTGGCGATCATCGGCTCGATGGCATCCGGCAGGTATACCGGCCCGTCTAATTTAATGGTCTGCCGCTGTTGCTGCCCGCCGGTGACCACCTCGATGTCCAATTGCCGGCCGTTCACCCGGCCGTGGACGTTTATCTCGGCGGCCCCCTCTATTACGAAGTTGAAGTCCTGCAGGTAAAAGTTCCTATCCAGCTGGTAGCTGGTGGCGGTCTTGATCTGCTGGGGGGTGTCCATCATGCTGATCCTTAAAAAAGCCCGGTTACTGACCTGGCGGCCGCCGCCGTCCAGGCTTTGGGAGACGGTCACCGAATAGCCGGCCTTCTGCCCGGAGAAATAGATGCCGTGCCAGATCTCCTTGTAGGCGGTGGTGTCGCCCTGCAGGGTGGCGAGCGGTCTCTGGCAGCTGGCCTTTTGATATCCGAACCATCCCAGAGATACGATCCACAGGAATCCGAATATCATCAAGGGCAGAGTTTTTTTCATAAATCTAAAAAATTATCAATTTGTTTTATTATTATACCATCTGGGAGAAAATAGTCAATAATTTTATAAATTAATGCTTGACATGGATGTTATCTAAATGTATTATTATAGCATTAAGTACGAAAGGGGGTGAGGTGCCAATTCATCGTAATTTTTAGGTTAGGTATAAATTTAACTTACATTAATATCATCAACCTAAAGCTAAATCAATAATTGGAGGAAAAATGAGAGCAAAAGTTTTGACCATCCTGGTTTTACTAGCGATAGCGTCAGCAGCTTTGGCCCAGGCGCCGATCGTGCAGACCTATCCTTGGTACAATTCGTTCCGCAACCAGTCGACCGCCGGGTTATTGGAGGATAACCTGGACCTGATGCTGGGCCGCTGGGGTTTCCTGGATCCGGCCCGGATCGATTTGATCGACGGCAAGTACCTGTACACCAACCTGGCCAACATCTACAACAAGAACGAGGAGCAGTTCAACCCCTCCGATGCCGGCACTTACGTGGTGGGCGGAACCTCGGACATCTTCGGCTACGGCAAGCTGGGTTTGCTGTATTCCCGCAACTATATAATGGAGACCGACAGCCAGGTCGTTGAAAATGTGACCCTGACCGATATCGATCCCGGGACCAATCCCGGATACGATTTCAGGGAAACCACCAAGGAAGAAGACCAGTGGCAGGGCCAGGAAGGCAAGACCGATTATTTCCTAGGATGGGCCAAGCAATTCAACGACATGAGACTGGGCCTGGCCTTCAAGCGCACCGCCCAATCATACAAAGAGGATGCTTTCAGCAACTGGGACCTCCTGGAGCAGAACATCATCACCGGCCAGACCATCTACACCGAGACCGGCAGCGATACCGGCAGCTTTGCCGAGATCCTGACCGAGAACTGGATCGGCACCTCGGTCTGGAAGCCGATGAATGACAAGATGGATCTCAGCCTGCGGCTGGCCATCGGCATGGGCGGTATTGATATGTTGGAAGAATATGATTATATTTACAATGAGGCCGTCCCCGGCGGCGACAGCTACGGCGAGACCGAGACCGAGACTCGCGACATCACATACTCCGGGACCGCTTTTTCCGGCGGCGGTGCCTATGTCTACAAGTGGACCGATGACGTCAATACCCGCTTTGACCTGCAGTTCACACATATGGGTTACACCGCGGAGGATGCGACCTTTGAGGGAACTTATCATGAACAAAGTGTGTCTGTAAACTCGGATTATTACACCGACAGCTATACCGAAGCGGTCACCGGGGAATACACCCAGAACCAGATAGACTTTCGGATGGTCAACACCGCCAAGCTGGAAAAAGCGGTATTCGCCATCGGGCTGGGCTTCAGCACCACCGGCACGGAGATGACCGAAACCAGTGACCGGGCAGATCGGACAGTATCCGAGTATCGCTTTATGAACAACACCTCCTTGCCCACCAGCTATGTGGCGACCACCACCCGGGGGGAGACCTGGGAATACAAGGCCACCGAGGCCGGATACCTGCTTTCACTGCCGGTGGGCGTCGAGTTCAACCTGACCGACAATATCGTCTTCCGGCTGGGAGCCGATCACAATATCAGCAATTTTGACTTCACCGACAACGAGACCCTGACCGGCGGCAGCGAGATGGAGACCACCGTCACCCGCATGGGCGACGGCTCCACCACCACCACCTATACCCCCAATCCGCTGAACGATGTGACCGGAGAATCCTGGACCTACAAAGAGAACTACAGCTACACCAACTACACCTACGGCGCCGGATGGAAGGTCACCCCCAACCTGCAATTGGATTTCATGGGCTTCGCCCAGTTGAACGACCTGACCAATTGGAAGCTTTCAGCCGTATTTAAATTCTAAAAGAGAGGAGCAAAAGAGATGAAAAAAGCCTTATATACTCTGACTGTTGTCCTTTTGATCGGGGCCGTCATCGTGGGATGCGGCAAGAAGGAAAATCCGTTCGAACCGATCACCAGTTCCTACCTGCCGACCACCGCCATGGAATCCCAGGGCCCGACCGTGCTGAGCATCAACACCCGGGACGGCAACAATGCCCTTTATGAGTCGCCGACCTACGATGAGATCGTGGTGCTGTTCGATGCCGACATGAATCCTTCAACCATCACCACTAGCACCATCCTGCTGCAGGAGGTGGAGCATTTGACCACCCCCCTGACCTATACCGTAAGCTATGACAAGGCCTCCAAGAAGGCCACCATCAAGTCGCCCAACGGCTGGGATGATGACGCCAGATACCTAGTGACCGTCACCACCGGGATCAAAGACATCCACGGACACGCCCTGGACGGCAACGACAACGGCTGGGTGGACCCGCAGGACTTTTACCGCGAGCAGTTCACGGGTTTTACCACCACCACCGCGGCCTACGATGTCACCCCTCCCATGGTGACCATGGCCAATCCCACCAACGATGCCATCTATTTCAGCACCACCGATTCCATCGAGATATGGATCTTTGACAACGACAGCGTCGACCGGGCCAGCATCACCCAGGACGCTTTTGTGCTGACCAAGGCCAACGGCCAGGTGGTCACCCTGCCGGCCATGTATGTTGAAGAAAGTTTCGCTCCCGCGTTGTATATCGTCAGGTTCCGTCCTTTGGCCACGGTTCTGGTGGATTCCAACGATTATTTCTTCACCGTCAAGACCTCCATCAAGGACATGAAGGGCAACATGCTTGATGGAAATAACAATGGAGACGCCGAGAACGAGTTCCTGGACCGGGAGCGGATCAAATTCCGCACTTACGATCCCCGCAACGGAGGCATTCCCACCCAGGCCACCAACCTACGGGTGCTGTCCACCGCCTATGTGGATGCCAACCGGGGCCTGGTGATCAGGTTCACCCGCAAGATGAACCCGGCCACCCTCAATACCTCCAACATCAAGATCTACAATAACTCTAACTACACAGATTATATCCCGGGCAGCATCACTATACTTCCCGATACCATGGGGGTGCGCTATTCCCTGGAGAACTACGATGGCTCGGGCTACCTGTGGGTCAGCCGCCTGGTGCGGGATACCGCTGGATTCTATCTGGACCAGAACAATAACGGCATCTCCGGCGAGGCCGCCTATACCACCGGCGAGGGCACTTTCCAGGCTTCGGATGACCTGTTTGCCTCTATCGCCTACAATTCCGGCCTGGAGATGATCCTGTTCAATGATATGGCAGAGGATGGAAACGTGGGTTGGACCACCCGGGGGACCACTCCCCAGCTATGGCATCGCAGCACCCGAAGTGTGGCTGCAAATCCTAATAATGGCGGGCTATATGCCTGGCATTGCGGGGTGGATGCCGACTCCAGCTATCTGGTGACCGGGCCCACCGCGGTTCACGATACCCTGATGATGCCGGAGATAGACCTTACCTCCTACAACATCTACAGCAACTGCCGCATACGGTATGATAGATGGTATCGTACTGATGGCGCGGCCGACGCCTGCCGTATGATCGCCTCCACTGACAATGGAGCAAACTGGAGTACAGTAATAACCTGGTCGGGCACAGATACTCCCTGGACTACCAACACGAGCATGGGCCTTAATGGTTATCTGGGCACCAAGGTGCGCTTGGCTTTGGCCTTTGACACCGATGCCGTGGGCAACGTTTGGCCGTCGGAAGGCTTTTATATCGACAACATCCGTTTAGTGGTATACTAGTAAGGTATCCTTTCAAAAAGCCCCCCGCCTTGGGCGGGGGGCTTTTGCTATTTACAATCTTAAAAAAATATGAGATAATTAAAAACAGTTATGAGAAAAGCGATTCTGATAGTGCTGGACGGGTGCGGGGTGGGCGAACTGCCCGATGCGGCAAAATACGGGGATAGCGGCAGCAATACCCTGGGCAATCTATCCCTTAAGATACCGGGGGGATTTAATCTGCCCAACCTGCAAAAACTGGGGCTGGGCAACATCATTCCCCTGGCCGGGATGGAACCATCAGACAAACCATCGGGCAATTTCGGCAAGATGGCCGAAAGATCGCCGGGCAAGGACTCCACCGACGGGCACTGGGAGATGGCCGGGCTGATAACCGAAAAACCATTTCCCACCTATCCCCGTGGCTTTCCCCCGGAGGCCATCGAACCCTTCAAAAAGGCCATCGGCCGGGATATTCTGGCCAACCAGACCGCCTCAGGGACGGAGATCATCAAGGAACTGGGCGATGAGCATGTCCGGACCGGTTTTCCGATAATCTACACCTCGGCCGACAGTGTCTTTCAGATAGCCTGCCACGAGGAGGTGGTCCCTCTGGAACAGCTTTATGATTGGTGCCGGATAGCCAGGAATATTTTGGCCGGCGAGCATGCGGTGGGGCGGGTCATCGCCCGGCCGTTCATTGGCGCCTCCGGCAGTTACCAGAGGGTGGGCGGGCACCGGCAGGATTTTTCGCTCCAGCCGCCCCGGCCAACCATTCTTGATCATATTAAAAAAGCCGGGCTGGAGGTGGTGGGGGTGGGCAAGATCCACGACCTGTATGCCGGCCAGGGGCTTACCCAGAGCCTCCACAGCGACGGCAACCATGACGGCATGGCCAAGATCCTTGATGCCTGGCCCAAGCTCTCCCGGGGCCTGCTGATGGCCAACCTGGTGGAATTCGACATGACCTGGGGGCACCGCAACGATATGGCGGGCTTTTACCAGGGCCTGCGGGATTTTGATGCCTGGCTGCCCGGGCTGCTCAAAACAATGACCAAAGACGATTTATTGTTCATCACCGCCGATCACGGCAACGACCCCACCACATCATCCACCGATCATTCCCGGGAATACGTGCCGCTGTTGGTCTATGGTCCGGGGATAAAAAGCGGCATCGATCTGGGCATCAGGGAAAGTTTTTCCGATATAGCCGCCACCCTGGCGGAGATGTTCGGAATAACCAGCACCGGGCAGGGAACAAGCTTCTGGCCACAGGTCAGGTCTTAGACAGGATTTACATGATTTCAGGTTTAAAAACAGAGTAATCAGTCTTTATTAACCAGAGCTGGATATTGATTGCATACATATTTGGTTGATTGCGTTCGTTTGTCATTCCCGCGTAGGCGGGAATCCAGTGTAATTCTTATGGATACCTGCTTTCGCAGGTATGACAAGAAGACGCAATGATTCATTGGTGTCATCAGCATGCGTGATAAATGCAATCTTTTAACCGCTCCCATTAATAACCGCTTCCAATCGAAAAATATGACTCAAAATAAAAAAACAAATCAAACCGAACTGATAATTGCCGCCCAGGCAGCAAAACAAAAGGCCTATGCGCCTTATTCCAAGTTCAAGGTGGGCGCCGCCCTGTTGGGTAAAAGCGGTAAAATATACGCCGGCTGCAATGTGGAGAATGCTTCCTATGGGCTGGCCTGCTGCGCCGAAAGGAACGCGGTTTTCAAGGCCGTTTCCGAAGGGGAGAAGGATTTTCTGGCCATTGCCATAGTGTCCAGCAGCAATGAACCTACCGCTCCCTGCGGGGCCTGCCGCCAGGTGCTTAACGAATTCGCCCCGGATATATCGGTCATCATGCCGGGCAGGAAGAGGACCATCAAAACGACCCTGAAGAAATTACTGCCGTTTGCCTTTGGACCAAAATCACTGAAATAAATATAAAAGGAGGAGACCAAATTGTTCGGAATAGCATTTGCATTGGGCCAGGGCGGAGCGCCCTCCGGAAGCAGCTCGGGCGGGGGGCTGATGGGCCTGCTTCCCATCATCATCATGTTCGTGATAATTTATCTGCTGCTGATACTTCCCCAGCAGAAACAGCAGAAGAAGCACAAGGAGATGCTGAACACCCTGCAGAAGGGCGACAGGGTGGTGGCGGCCGGGGGCATCCACGGCACCATCGTCGGGGTCGACGAACAGAGGAACATCGTGGTCCTGAAGATCGACGAGAACGTCAAGATAGAGGTCCAGAAGTCAACCGTGGCCTCCAAGATCGAAAATAAGTAGGGCTTTCCCGTGACCGGGCAAGGCAATAAAATAATGCCCATCAGGATCTTCGGCGATCCGGTGCTGCGAAAAAAGGCCCAGGTAATCGAAAATATCGACGGCTCGATAGACCGGCTGGCCAGGGGTATGGTGGAATCCCTCAGCCAGGCCCGGGGCCTGGGGCTGGCGGCCCCGCAGGTGGGGCAATCCAAAGCGATCTGCATCATCAACCTGCCGCTGTTGGACGAGAAGGTCAAACAGCCGCTGGTGGTGATCAACCCCCGGATACATCTGAGGGAGGGCGAGGTCATTTACGAGGAGGGGTGCCTGAGCTTTCCCGGCATCTATGCCGAGGTAAGCCGCCCCAAGAAGATCGCCCTGACGGGTTTCGACCTTGACGGCAATGCACTGGAGTACGAGGCCGATGACATCCTGGCCCGGGTGTTCCTGCACGAGGCCGACCACCTTGACGGGGTGCTGTTCATAGATCATTTGAGCATCATCAAAAGGCAGCTCCTGAAAACCAAATTGAAAAATTTGAATCAAGACTAGAAGCAATCCATGTTCGGCCGTAAAAAAGGTTTGATCATCAAGGTGGAGTCCGGGCAACCGGGCTCTTTTGCCGTTGAGCGGGCGGCCAGTGTCCTTAAGGAAGAAGGGGTCATAGCCTTTCCCACCGACACCGTTTATGGCTTGGGATGCCGGGCCGATTCGGCCAAGGCGGTTCGGGCCATATTCAAATTAAAAGGACGGGATTTCAAAAACCCCCTGATCCTGTTCATCGGTTCGGCCGGGGAGATCCAGCGATATTCCAAAGAACTTCCGGCCTATGCCGAAAAGCTGCTCCGGGCATTCTGGCCCGGGCCGCTGACCCTGGTGGTGAGGGCTTCCGACCGGGTGGTTAACTGGAAGCTTGACAAGGGAGGGACCATCGGACTCCGGGTCCCGGACAACGCCCTGCTGCAGGAGATCATCAATTCAGCCGGGCTGCCGCTGGCGACCACCAGCGCCAATCGCAGCGGGGCTGAAGAATCCTTTTCCGCCCAGGAGGTGATGGGTTCATTGCCGGGTCCGGCGGACCTGATGCTTGATGGGGGCCAGATAACCAGAAGTTGTCCTTCGACCGTGCTGGACATCACCGGAGATCATCCGGTGATCCTTCGGAAAGGGGCCGTCCCTTCAGAACGGATCCAGCGGGAGCTGGGTCTTCCGGTCAAGCTCAGCAGGATGCAGGTGCTTTTCGTATGCACCGGCAACACCTGCCGCAGCCCCATGGCCGAGGGCTACCTGAGGCACATCCTTCCCGGAAAGTGGAGGGAGCGGGTGGCGGTGAGCTCCTGCGGGACCGGAGCCATGCCGGGAATGCCGGCCATGGGCAACTCCCAGCAGGCCTCCTCCAGGAACGGTTTTGACATCAGCCGCCACCGGTCATCGTCCTGCACCCAAGGCTTGGTGCGGCAGGCGGACCTGATAATAGCCATGGAAGAGAAGCACCGCCGGGACGTCAAAAAATTGGTTCCCGAAAATGAAGTGAAGCTATTATCTCCTGACGGGGTCCCCGATCCCATCGGGGGAACCCCGGAGGATTACTTAAGGACCATGGATCTCATCAAGGCCGAGATGCCGGATGTTCTGGAGTTGATAAAAGAGAAGCTGGACTGACAGGGCGTTTTAGCGCCCTGTTTTTCAATTTTGAAGACAGGAAAAAGATCGATGGAAAAAAAATATTGGACCTCTGCGATGCTGGCGGCGGCCATTTGTACCTCGCTGTCATTTGCCCGGCCCGGGGCCCATCTTCCAAAGCCGCCGGAGGCCGCAATTGCCCGCATGTCGGACACCCTGTTCAGCGATATCAGGAGCGATGATTACCGCTGGCTGCGCCAGCGGGAGGACCCCGAGGTCATCCGGTATCTGAATTCGGAAAACCAATACGCCGAAACGGTGATGGCGCCCACCCGGGCACTGCAGGAAACCCTGTACCAGGAAATGCGGGGCAGGATCAAGGAGACCGACCTGACGGTGCCGGAAAAAATGGGAAGCTATTTTTATTATTACCGGACCGAACAGGGCCGGCAATATTCCTTGTTTTGCCGGAAAAAAGACAGGCGGGCTGCCGGCGAGGAGATAGTTTTCGACGAAAATGCCGCTGCCCACGGGCATCAATACTTCGATATCGGTTCCTACCGGATCAGCCCCGATCACAAGATGCTGGCCTATACCCTGGATACCACCGGATCGGAATACTACTCCCTTCATATTAAACACATCGCTAAGGGGCGGGTCCTGGCAGACAGCATCGCCCGGGTCGACAACAGCCTGGAATGGGGCAACGATGCCAAGACCCTGTTCTATCTGACCCTGGATGAATCCCACCGGCCCTATCGTCTCTACCGGCATGTCCTGGGGACATCACAATCGGGCGACGATCTGCTTTACCAGGAGGACGACCCTAAATACTCCTTGGAGCTGTTCAAGACCCGTAGCCGGAAATACATCGTGCTCCATATATCCAGCAAGAGCACCGCCGAAGAGCGCTACATCGAAGCCGACAAGCCCCGGAGCGGACTGAAAATATTATCGCCCAGAAGGCCGGGGATCGAATATTACCTTGAGCATCAGGGCGGGTATTTTTATGTTCTGACCAACCAAAACGCCGTCAATTTCAAGCTGCTGAGGTCTTCCACCCAGGACGGCGGGGTATGGCAGGAAGTCATCGCCCCAAGCGACTCCGTATTGCTGGAAGGAGTGGATGCATTCAAAGATTTCATGGCGGTATATGAACGGCGTAACGGCCTGAAGAATATAAGGATCATCGACAGTAAAAACGGAACCGAGCATTATGTGGAATTCCCGGAGCCGGACTACAGCTTCTGGCCCAGCCGCAACTGGGAATACGATTCATATAAACTGAGGTTCTCCTACACCTCCTTTGTCACTCCCCGCACGGTTTATGACTATGATGTCAGGAAAAGGGCCAAGGAAACCCTGAAACGACAGGAGGTGCTGGGCGGCTATAACCAGGATGATTACCGGTGTGAACGTATCTTTGCCCGGGCCGGGGATGGGGTCCTGATCCCGGTCTCGCTGGTCTATAAGAAGGGTCTGGCGACGGATGGCAAGAGCCCCCTGGTGTTGGAAGGTTACGGGGCCTATGGGGCCAGCAGCAATTCTTATTTCTCCAGCGCCCGCCTGAGTCTGCTGGACCGGGGATTTATTTATGCCATAGCCCATGTCAGGGGAGGCGGGGAGATGGGCCGCCGGTGGTATGACCAGGGAAAGTTGCTGAACAAGAAGAACAGCTTCACCGATTTCATTGCCTGCGCCGAATACCTGATTTCTCAAAAGTATAGCTCGCCGGACAAACTGGTTATCACCGGAGGCAGCGCCGGGGGGCTGCTGATGGGGGCGGTGGCCAATATGCGCCCCGATCTTTTTAAGGGAGTGGTGGCCAATGTTCCGTTCGTGGACGTCATCAACACCATGCTTGACCCTTCCATCCCCCTGACCACCGCTGAATACGAGGAATGGGGCAACCCCGGAGACCCTGCCTATTACTTCTATATGAAATCATATTCGCCCTATGATAACGTAAAAAGGCAGAACTATCCGAATATGCTGATAACCGCCGGGCTGAACGACCCCCGGGTGGGCTTCTGGGAGCCGGCCAAATGGACGGCAAAGCTCAGGGCCCTTAAGACCGATAATAATCTTCTGCTGCTTAAAACCAACATGGCGGCCGGCCACGGGGGCTTGACCGGAAGGTTCGATTACCTTAAGGAGGAGGCCTTTGAATATGCCTTTATTCTAGGCCTTTTCGGGATCAGGAAATAAACCGGGGGAGATATCTTTGAATATCAAGGGGAATGAACTGATATGAGCATGGAATTAAACAGATCACAGGAAAGCGCCGTCAAGCATGGGAATGGGCCGCTGTTGATAATTGCCGGGGCCGGCACCGGCAAGACCAGGGTGATCACCGAGCGGATAAGATATCTGATAGAATCAAAGAAGGCCAAGCCCTCGGAGATACTGGCTCTGACCTTTACCGAGAAGGCCTCCCGGGAGATGTCCGACCGGGTGGACGCCGGACTGCCCATCGGGCACGAGGAGATCTGGATATCAACCTTCCATTCATTCTGCGAGAGGCTGCTGCGCCAGGACGGCCTGGAGATAGGATTGGATACCAGTTACCGGATATTGGCCGAGCCCGAGGTCTGGCTGTTCGTCCGGCAGAACCTATTCAAATTCCATCTTGATTATTACCGGCCGCTGTCAAATCCGGCCCAGTTCATTCATGCCCTGCTGAGGGTCATCTCCAGAGCCAAGGACGAGGATATTTCAGCCGAGAGATATTTAAAATGGGCAGAGGACAACAATAAAAAAGCGTCGGATCTTAAAAGCGATGATAAGGCCACCCTGGAGGACGCTTCGAAGCAGCTAGAAGTGGCCCGGGCTTATCTTGATTACCAAAAACTGATGCTGGATCAGGGTTTCATGGATTTTGCCGATCTACAGACCTATTGCCTGAAGGCCCTCAGAGAAAAGCCCAGCCTTGGCATGAAATATCAGAAACGGTTCAGATACATTCTGGTGGACGAGTATCAGGACACCAATTACAGCCAGAATCAGATGCTGAAACTGCTGGTGGGACAGGAAAAAAATATAACCGTCTGCGGAGATGACGACCAGTCCATTTACAAATTCCGGGGGGCGTCCATCAGCAATATCCTGCAATTCCGACGGGATTATCCGGAAGCTGAAACGGTGGTGCTAACCGACAACTATCGCTCGGGCCAGAAGATATTGGATGCCGCCTATCGTTTGATACAGTTCAACAACCCCGACCGCCTGGAGGCATCGGAGAAGGTGGATAAAAAGCTCGGATCCCTGGCTGGAAAGGCGGATAACGACATCCGGTATCTGTCCTTTAAATCAGCCGAGGATGAGGCCTCCTGGGTGTCCGAAGAGATCTGGCGGCAGCTGCAGGCCGGAGAGCGGAAACCGTCGGATTTCGCCATTCTGTCGCGGAACAATGATTACCTGCTGCCGTTCGTAACCGCCTTGAAACAGCGGGGCATCCCCTACCAATTGGTGGGAAATCGCGGACTTTATGACCTGGAAGAAGTGAAGAACCTGATAGCCTACATTCAGGTGCTGTACAATTTTTACGATAACCCCGCCCTGTTCAGGTTGTTGACCCTGGAATGCTTTGAACTGCCGATGGAGGATATCACTCGACTACTGGGCCATTCCCGGCTGATAAACCAGCCATTGTATGAAACAATATCTGCAACGGTCAATCCTGAGCCGGGGGGGGGTGATGGTGCTGATGCTTCGATTTACAAAGCTGCACAGAAAAAAGAATTTTCAGCATTGAAAGCCATTCCTTTGGAAAGCATCGAAAAGATCAAGAAAATAAAGGATCTGATAGAAACCCACCTGGAGCTGTCCCGGAGACAGCCGGCCTCCCTGGTCCTGCTGGATTTCATCCGGCAGACCAATTATGCCCGTATCGGGGGCTTTCCCGAGACCCCGGAGGAGGAACTCAGGATCAAGAACATCGGCTTGTTCCTGGCCAAGCTCAATCAGTTCGAATCATTGAGCGGAGACCGGACGGTAAAGGGATTTGCCGAGTGGCTAAAGCTGATGGACGAGGCCGGGGACGATCCGGCCCAGGCGGTGATAGAGGATGTTGACGTGGTGACCCTTTCCACGGTCCATTCGGCCAAGGGCCTGGAATATCCGATGGTGTTCATGGTGCAACTGGCGCAGCTGCGTTTTCCGGGCAGGAACCTGGGCGACCAGATAGAACTGCCCGATGAATTGGTCCCCGAGGATAGGCCGGCCGGTGATTTTCATATTCAGGAGGAGAGGCGGCTTTTCTATGTGGGGCTGACCAGGGCCAGGGAGCAGCTGTATCTGACCGCGGCTGAAATGTATACCGCCAAAAAGGTGTTCAAGCCGTCTGCCTTCATTGCCGAGGCTTTGGGAGAAACTCCGCCCCAAATGATCCCGGCCGGGGTGGGGCTGCTGCCAGAGGCGGCCCAGACCAAAGCCTTGGTCTGGGAGCAGAGACCCCTCCCATCGCCAGCAGAGGTAAGGCGTTTTTCCTACAGCCAGTTTAAGGATTATGAAAAATGCCCCAGATTCTACAAGCTGAAATATATCCTCAAGATCCCGGAGACCCCGGCCCACAATGCCAGCTTCGGAAAAAGCATCCACGATGCCTTGAATGAATATCACCAAAACCTAACTGCCGGCAAAAGCATCAGCGGAGAACAGCTTAAGGAGATATACCGGAAACGCTGGGTGCCGGTGGGATACAAAAGCCAGGAACACGAACAGGCCATGTACCAGGAAGGCCTGGAATTATTGGAGAAATACTGCCAGATGGATGCCCGCCGGGATTCGACCCCGGAGATGCTGGAGAAGGAATTCTCCGTAAGGCTGGCAAGCTGCCAGCTGGTGGGGCGGATAGACAGGATAGACCGATTGCCTGACGGTGATTACGAGGTAATAGACTACAAGACCGGAAAAAGCCGGCCCCAGAAGGAGGTGGACAAGGACGAGCAGCTTACGGTGTATGCCTTGGCCTGTCACCAGGCTTTGGGCCTTAAACCCAAAATATATTCGCTGTACTTTGTTAAACAGGGGGAGAAAATAAGCACGGTAAGGAGCGAAAAACAGATGGAAGAGATAAAAAGCGCGGTCAACCAAACGGTGGAGGATATCCGGGCGGGCAATTTCAAACCGGTCAAAAACGAGCGCACCTGCGGACAATGCCAATACCAGATCATATGCGGGTGATCAGATGAAAACAGAGATTGCGGGCAATCGGGGGGTAATGTATCTTGGCGGCAAAGGCCTTGAAGAATAAACTACTGATATACTCCTGTGCGGTAATTCCGTCTTTTTTCTGGGGGTTCTCGTTCATTTGGATGAAGCAAACCTACCAGTATTATCAGCCGATAACGACGGTATTCATCCGGGTGGTGCTGGCGGCTGTATTCTTGGGGATTTTCATATGGGTCTTTAAGAAGGAGCAGAAAATCCGTTCCGGAGACCTGAAAAAATTCCTGCTGCTGGCTTTTTTTGAGCCATTCTGTTATTTCCTGGGCGAGAGCTATGGGATAAGGCTGGTTTCCCCCACCACCGCTGCCATTATAATCTCGACCATCCCTGTTGTGACGCCGGTAATAGCCTTTTATTTTATTAAGGAAAAACTCAGGGCGGTCAATATAATTGGTCTTATCCTATCTTTTGCCGGGGTAGTGCTGATGATCAGCGGTCCGGAAAGCTCTTTATCCGGTTCGCTGAAGGGAATTCTGCTATTATTTTGTGCTGTAATAAGTGCGGTATTTTATGGCATAATGCTCAAGAAACTTTCGGCAGTCTATTCCCCTTTGGTAATAGTAAGGAACCAGAATATCATCGGAGGGCTTTTGTTTTTACCGATCTTTATGTTGTTGGGATTTAAGAATTTCATCAGCATTGTTCCCGGAAGGGACCTTATAATAACCCTGCTTAACCTGGCCCTTTTTGCTTCTACCCTGGCTTTTTTGCTGATAACCGTGGCGGTTCGGGAACTCGGATTAAGCCGGACCAACATTTTTGCGAATATCATTCCGGTTATTACTGCGGTGTTTTCTTATTTATGGTTCAGGGAGAGCTTCGGCTGGCAAAAGATAATAGGAATGGTGGTTGTTTTGGCTGGGCTTTTTATTTCCCAGGCCGAAGGTAATTGGCAGGTTATGAGAGCGGATGAATGAAACCATCATATAGGTTGGCCCAAAATAAAAAAAAGACCGGTATTTTATGCCGGTCTTTTCCGTTAGGGCGGACTGATCAATTGTCGTTCTCTACCGTGATCTTGATGATGCGTTCTATGTTCTTCAGTTTGATGTTGTCTATCTTGTTCAAGTGGCGCATGATCTTGGACAGGGTTTTCTCCCGCTCGGTGACTTGGGCGGGAACGCCCTTTTTGTTCTTGATGAGATCCTCCTGACTGGGACAGAGGTCGCAAAGGTATACATTAAGGGCATTAGCCACCTTCTCCAGGGTCTTGATGGTGGGGTTGACCCTGGCCTGCTCGATAAAGCCGATGTAACGGTAATCAAAACCGGCCTTCTCTCCCAGTTTCTCCTGGGAAAGCCCCTGGGCTTTCCGCAGCTTGCGGACCCTGTCGCCCAACAATCTGATGAAAGTATCCATGATGTCATCCTTATTTATGGTTAAAATATATCTATTATTGATGGATACCAATCCAGCAAACACTTGCCTTATCATTATAAGGGGGAAATTGTAAATGTAAATAGGCGGTAAAATCATTATTTATAATAAAGGGATGCCGCAAGAGGCATCCCTTTATGTGGTAGCGCTACGGGGAATCGAACCCCGGTTTGATGGCTGAGAACCATCCGTCCTAGGCCACTAGACGATAGCGCCGCAGATTATGTGTGAGATCCCGCCTCTTTTATGGTCAAGCAAACCCAGTATTTTAATTGAACAGATATATATTCTATAATATTATCCCCCAAAAGTCAATAGTCAAAAAACCGCGGGCCTTACCCGGTGCCGGTCTGCAAAAGTCGGCAACGGCCCCCTATCCATTTAGGCTTGTAATTAAGGCTCAACCGGTGTATACTTACCTCAAAGGGGTGGCCGGTATTGATGGCCCTGACCTTAATTAAATAATAGATAATGGAAGAAAAAATGAAAAAATTCGATCGCGATAACAAATTTGAAAAAAAGGGTTCCAGCCGACCCCCCAGCCGGGGCCCCAAAAAGTTCGGCCCCCGCGGGGGGAAGGATTTCGGCAAAGGGAGCTTTGATAAACAGATGCACCCGGCCACCTGCGATAGTTGCGGAACAAGCTGCGAGGTCCCCTTCAAGCCCACCGGAGGCAAGCCCATCTACTGCCGTGACTGCTTCAGGAAAATGGAGGGTTCGGAGGCGCCCCGGCGCTTTGACCGGCCCGAGCGCCCACGGTTTTCCAGACCTGACCGGTTCGCCCCCCGGGAGCATTCCAGCCCGGGCGGCGGAGACCAGGTGCAAAAGGAGCTGGATAAGATAAATATCAAGCTGGATAAAATACTGCGGGCCCTGGAGGGTGAATAACTTGTTTTGTAGAAGCGGGCCGAAGCAATTTGCTTCGGCCCGCTTAATTTTCAAGATAGAAAATGATGCGACTTTATGCTGGATTTATAGTTGACAAATGCTGTATGGAGTGATAGCATTAAATGAACAAAGCAAAGAAAAGATCAAATAAGACCCAGTAGGGGTTTAACCCCGCCCTTCTTCAGAACATCGTATCAGCGATGTTGTTTATCGGAGCATGATCATTGTGAAGATCGAGATCAAAAAGAACTATTTTCCGTTGCTGGCCCTGCTGGCAGGGTCGCTGATAGGCCTTCTGGAGGTCTATCAACTGGTGCATACCCGCCAAACTCTGATCGAAAACGCCAAACAGCGGAATGCCAATATCGCCAAGATCTCCGCCCAGCGGTTATCGGGTGCACTCAGGGAGATCGACTACATCATGCGCGGCATCCACGACGATGTCAACGGCATGATGCCCCGTCTTATAGACGGCCCAAATAAAGAGGCCACGGACAAGCTGAATGCGGTTCTGTTGAAGAAGATCAACACCCATCCCTGGATATTCGGGCTGGGTATCATGAATGCCAAGGGCGTCTTTGTCAGCGGGGTTGACCGGTCCGGGCCGGTCAAGGAAAGCATCGGGGCCGACCGCTCGTTCCGGGAGTACTTTTCCTATCTATCATCACATCCCGATGAGGATATCCACTGTTCGGGAGCGTTCGAGGAACTGAACACCAAGGACATATGGTTCGCCTATTCCCGCGCCATCCGGGTGGAGGGGCGAAATAGCCTGTTCGGGGTCATCTATGCCGGCCTTTACGCAAAACAGATGGCCGGTCTTTTTGGGGACGCTGATTTTGCAAATACCGGGGCCATAGCCGTGGTCGATCCGGTCGGGATCTTGTTGCTGCACATACCCAAGATCGCCAAGGCCGAAGGCAAGAAAGCAAACTATCCGGTCTTGGAGGTTTTTTTATCCAAAAGTATAAAAATGCTGCAGTCCTTAACTGTGTCTCCCTGGGACGGACAGGAGAGGATTAGCGCATTTTATAAGGTAGGGGATTATCCCTATACGGTGATAGTGTCTTCGACCGTCAAGGAGGACCTTGAGCAATGGAGGGAGCAGTGCCTCTATCAGATCGCCGGCCTGATCCTGATCTTCGGACTGCTGCTCGGCATTGCTCTGCTGGCCGGCCGGCTATTGAAAATAAAGGATCAACTGGTGGAAAAATCCAAGGAGCTTGAACGGCAGGCCCAGACCGACCATTTGACCGGCATCAGTAACCGACGCCATTTCTTCGAACTGGCCGGGCGGGAGCTGTCGCGAGGCAAGCGATCCAGCAGACCGATGGCTTTTCTGATGCTGGATATCGACAAATTCAAAAAGGTCAACGACACGCACGGGCATGATATCGGAGACCAGGTGCTTAAGGCGCTCTGCAAGACCTGCCTGGGCATGATCCGCAACATAGACATTTTTGCCCGCATGGGCGGGGAGGAGTTTGCCATAGTTCTTCCCGAAACCAACAAAATCCAGGCCCAAACGATAGCCGAGCGTATACGGGAAAAACTTTCCGAGACATCGGTCACCCTCCCCGGGGGCGATGCCGTCTTCTTCACGGTATCGATAGGCATATCCGCTACGGCATCCAAGGAAGCAACAGTGGACGGGCTGTTAAAATCGGCCGATGTGGCCCTCTATAAGGCCAAAAGATACGGCAGGAACCGGGTGTGCGTTTATAAGGAATGATAGGTGATAAAAACACAAGCGGCAATCTGTAGGATTGCCGCTTCTTTATTACTGGCTGCCATACTGGACGAGTTTCATAATGGGGTGCTATTCGAAGAAAATACAAAGTATAATCAAAATAACCAAATACTCCATGTTTTATCTAAAAGGCAGAAGAACTGCTGGACCAGTTTTAGGAGGTGAGTCAGGCATATATAGTTTTAAAGTATTACACCAAAGCTATGGGGTTTATTTTACTTGATATTATTAGATTGAATTGTTACGCTTAAACAAATAAACAGACAAACTGAAATGAAAATCAATTGGATAACTACAAATACAAGATAGATCACTGCAGAGTCGTCTACATCCTTTTGAACCGGTCCCGGGTGTTGTCGCTTTCAGGCAAAAACGAGCGAGCTCTGGCCGACCTGGGAAGGGGCCTGGCCATCTCAGGGAAACTGGGGGACCAGAAGGGCCAGGGGGAATGCTGGCTGGAGATGGGGGACGTTTACTCCGAACTCGGCAACCATGACCTAATGAAGGCGGCGGCGGAAAAGTCCCTGCTGATATACCAGGCATTGGGAGACCGCAAGGGCCAGGCGGAAAGCCTTAACAACCTCGGGCTGGTCTGCACCCGGAAGGGGGATTATGCCGGAGGTCTGGAGCATTACGGCCGGGCCTTGGCGATCCACCAGGAGCTCGGTAACCAGCCGGGCCAGTCCGTGAGTCTGGGCAACATCGGGGTGGTGCACAAAAACCTGGGGGATTACCACAAGGCCCTTGAACATTATGAAAGATCCCTGGAAATGTGTGAGGTCGAGGACCTGGTGGGGCAGGCGTTGATCCTTAACAACATCGGGGATGTTCATAACTCGCTGGGGGATTTCTCCCGAGCTTTGGAATGCCACAATCGGGCCTTGGGGATTCGGAAGAAGATCGGGGACCGGTTCGGCCAGGCGATGAGCCTGAACAACATTGGGGTGGTAAATGACAGGCTGGGGAATTATCTCCGGACCCTGGAGTCCCACCGCCTATCGCTGAAGATACGAGGCGAGCTCGGTGACCGGCGTGGTCAGGCGATGAGCCTGAACAACATCGGCACGGTCCACAACGGACTGGGAGATTATCCCACGGCCCTGGACCATTTCACCCGGTCGCTGAAGATCCGGGAGGAGTTGGGCGACCGGCTGGGCCAGGCCAACACGCTGAACAATATGGGCCGGGCCTGCCTAGAACAGGGCAGGCTGGGCGAGGCCCGGGAACATTTGGCCCGGTGCCGGGACATAGCCGCCGGAATCAGGGCCAAGGAAACGTTGCGCCGAGTTTCCACCTCCTTCGGGATGCTGGAACTGGCCGAGGGGCATAGGGAGGAGGCGGTGGAATACGCTGAGACAGCACTGCGGCTGGCCGGTGAGTTGAATTCCAGGGCGGGCAGAGCCGAGGCCTTGCTGATCTTGGCTCGGATATGGAAAGACGAAAGCCGATTCGGCGAGGCAGTGACGATTTACCGGGAGCTGGGCCAGCAACCGGCCCTGGCCAACTCCCTCTATTACTGGGGGCAGGTGATGGGCAGCGTCACTAAGCTGAAGGAAGCCAGGGATATATATGACCGATTGGGGATACAAAACCGGGTTGACAAAGTCGATAGAGCCTTGGCCTGACTAAAAATAACGGGAAGCACAAGATTGATCGGCCAGTATAAATGTTATTGTCCATCAGATCCGAACCGCAATCTGTGAACACCAAGGCCATCACTGCATCCCAGACCTCCGAAAAGTGGGCATTATTCAATTTGATGAAAAATAATTCTGTCCCCCGCTCCTGCTCACAGTCCCATCTCTTAAATGAGGTGGGTTTTTTTTGATTATTTGGCCATATCGTGTTGGAAGGGTATAACTAATTCCCAAAAATAAAAAAAATATATTTTCAGGGAACAAATAAAACAGGACTTGACAAACTTGAATTATTTGGTTATAATGATAATCATTATCAATAACATATAAGGTGATTAATATGCATTGCCGACGTGCAGGAAAGCAGGGTCCCTTTTGGCCTTCTACGGGGTGCGGTGAAAGAATGACCGCTCCCAGGAAAGCTATTTTTCAAACCCTGCAGGCAATGGATGGCCATCCAACGGTCGATGAGATATTCAGCCGGTTGCGCAGTCAGTTCCCCGGAATTGGCCTGGCGACGGTTTATCGCAATCTGGAGCTTTTGCGCAACAACGGCCATGTGCTAGCCTTCGATTCCGGGGATGGAAAGCTTCGCTATGAGTTGCGGGAAAGGGCCGATCGCCCTGGGCACCACCATCATTTGGTCTGCCGCAACTGTCATGAGGTGGTTGATTATATGAATTTTGAGCAGCAGGAGCTGGATCTGGTTAAAAAGCTGGAAAATCATTTGATTACCAAATACCAGTACCAGATTGTCGATCATGATTTTACTTTTTATGGATTATGCCCAAAATGCATCAAGAGTAACGCATAATTGCCCGGCAGCAAATAAATCGGAACACTAAATCTGCGGCTCCAAAAGCCCAGTGACCAGAAGAGAAATAAATAATTATAGGAGGAAATCACATGCCAAGAGGCGACGGAACAGGTCCGCAGGGCAAAGGCCCGGCCACTGGCCGGGGCATGGGGCGTTGCGATAGCAAGGCAACCCAAAAAACAACAACCCAGCAAGGGCAGGGACAGGCCTTAGGCCGGGGGCTTGGCCAGGGCCGCAAAGCCGGCCACGGACAGGGGAAACAATCGGAAACAAACAAGTAATCATAGGAGGTAAGATCATGCCACGTGGTGATGGAACAGGCCCCATGGGGATGGGGCCGATGACCGGACGCGCAGCCGGTTTCTGCGCAGGATCTGGTATACCGGGATTTATGAATTCCGGATTGGGAAGGGGGCTGGGAATAGGCCGGGGTTTCGGGCGTTCTGGCGGCGGCCGGGGATGCAGGAATCAGTTCTATGCCACCGGCCTGCCGGGCTGGAAGCGATTCGGAGTGGACCAACAGGTCATGTCCGAGTTTACCCCGGAACAGGAAAAATCAGCCCTTAAAAGCCAGGCAGAAGCGCTTCAATCCCAAGTTAATGCCATTCAAAAACGTCTGGCCGACCTCGGGGTAAAGGAAGAAAAGACCAGTAAGTAAGGCATTCTGCAAATCACGGCCGCACCTGGCAACGTGGTACGGCCGTTGGTTTCTTGTCCATTAAGGCTAATTATATTTATTTTGGAAGCAATAAATGAAGATTGGAATCATCATCTGTGCCCGCTACCGGGACTGCGGCGGGGGAAAGTGTTTCAGGTCGGTACGGGAGAGAAAGGGCGGGTTCGCACGATATGCCCAGTCCGAGCCGTTGGAGGTGGTGGGTTATTCCAACTGCGGCGGGTGCCCCGGGGGAAACATCGAATACGTCCCGGAGGAAATGGTAAAGAACGGCGCCCAGGCCATCCATCTGGCCACCGGACTGGTGGTGGGCTACCCACCGTGCCCAAATATCAGGAGGTTCAAGAGCTTTATCGAAGAACGGTACGGTGTTCCCGTGGTGATCGGAACCCACCCCATCCCCAAAAAATACATGGATGTCCACCAGCGGCTGTCTTTTTGGAAGGAAACCAAGATGGAAGAGATCGTGGGCGGGTTGATGGAGGAATCCGAAGTCGTAAAAGAAGATTATAATTGATGAATTTTAAACTTGACCCTAAAATAAAAGGAGCAGCATGAAGATAGCCTTCACCACCTCGGGAACCGAGCTGAGCGGGCCGCTTGACAGCCGATTTGGCCGGGCTCCCAAGTTTCTGATCTACGACACTGAAACCAAGGGCTTTACAATCATCGACAATGTACAGAACCTCAACGCGGCCCAGGGAGCCGGTATTCAGTCGGCCTCCGCCGTATCGCAGTCAGGCGCCCAGGCGCTGGTAACTGGGCACTGCGGCCCCAAGGCTTTTCAGGTACTAAAAGCCGCTGGGGTAAAGGTCTACAACACCGACGCACCGACGGTGGAAGAAGCTTTACAACGGTTCATCAACGGCCAGCTGGCCGAGGCAAAAGATTCCGATGTCGAGGGGCATTGGGTTTGAACTGTTCGAAAATAGTTCACCGCTCCGGGGCGATCGAAAACCGTCGCCTGAACGGAATAGATATCGACAGGGGAAAGATATGATACTTGCCATTGCCTCGGGCAAGGGCGGAACCGGCAAGACCACGGTCTCGCTGAACCTGGCAAAATCGCTGGGCCGACCGGTTCAGCTGCTGGATTGCGACGTGGAGGAGCCCAATGCCCACCTGTTCCTTTCCGGTAAGCCGGGAGCCGAGTCCGTGGTAACCGTGCCGGTGCCGGTGATCGATGCCACCCGGTGCGATCTGTGCGGTGAGTGCGGCCGGGTCTGCCAGTTTCATGCCATAGCCGTGGTCAAACCCGGGCCGATCGTTTTTCCGGAACTATGCCATGGCTGCGGGGGCTGCGTCCTGGCTTGCCCGCAGAAAGCCATCAGCGAAAAGGACCGCCGGATCGGAGCGGTGGAAACCCTGAAATCCGGAGACATCACCTTGATCATGGGGCGGCTGGATGTTGGTGTCTCCCTGGTGCCCCCGTTGATCCGGGCGGTGAAGTCGCGCCTGAACCCGGAGATTCCGGCAATACTGGACGCCCCGCCCGGGACCTCATGTCCGGTGGTGGCCACCATCAGGGACACTGATTACGTCCTGCTGGTCACCGAGCCGACACCGTTCGGGCTGAACGACCTGGCCCTGGCCGTTGACATGGTGCGGGAGTTGAAGATTCCCTTCGGGGTGGTCGTCAACCGCGCCGGTTCGGGCGATGACGGAGTGAACGCCTACTGCCGGGAGCAGGGCATTCCCATTCTACTGGAGATCCCGGACGACCGGAGGATCGCCGAGGCCTACTCCAGGGGGGTGCTGATGGTGGATGCGCTACCAGAGTACCGGAAGATGTTTGCGGATCTGGCAGATACATTGGCGGCGACCAATGGTAAAAAATGATGGGGATAGCCTAAGACAAATTTCAAATATTTAAATATTGCTAAAACAGGAGTAAATAATTATCACAGAACTTGTTATCATCAGCGGAAAGGGCGGCACCGGAAAGACCAGCGTAACCGCCTCGCTGGCGGTCCTGGCCGGCCGGCCGGTCATCGCCGACTGCGATGTAGACGCGGCCGACCTGCACCTGGTGCTTGCTCCCCAGGTAAAAGAGACCAATAAGTTCAGCAGCGGGCATGAGGCAATGATCATCCGGGAAAAATGCACCGGCTGCGGGGAGTGTCTGAAGAATTGCCGGTTCGGAGCGGTAAAGAAAACCGCAGGGGAGGCCGGGAAAGGATTGAAATTCCATATCGATCCGGTGTTCTGCGAGGGCTGCGGAGTCTGCGTCAGGATCTGTCCGGCCCAGGCCATCGATTTCCCGGAGCGGGTCTGTGGTCAGTGGATGGTCTCGGATACCCGGTGCGGTCCGATGGTCCACGCCAGGCTGGGGGTGGCGGCGGAGAACTCCGGCAAGCTGGTGTCGATGGTCCGTAACCAGGCCCGGATGCTGGCCCAGGAGACGGGAAGAAATCCGATAATAATTGACGGGCCCCCGGGCATCGGCTGCCCGGTGATTGCCTCGATAACCGGGGCCTCACAGGTGCTGGTGGTGACCGAACCCACGGTATCGGGGGAGCATGACCTGGAGAGGGTTCTCAAGCTGGCCGGACACTTCGGGGTTCCGGCGGCCGCCTGCGTCAACAAATGGGACATCAACCCCGGCATGGCGGAAAAGATAGAGGAAAAAGCCCGACTGGCCGGAGCCGGGATAGCCGGACGCATCAGATATGACCCCGGGGTCACCCAGGCCCAGATCCGGAAAAAGGCCGTGGTTGAGACCGACGCCCCCTCGGCCGAAGACATTAAAAATATCTGGGATAAACTCGGCATAAAGGGATGAGTCTAATGGATTGCACTGACCTGAACTGTTTTTCCGAAACAGCGCGCGATCATGCCATTAAACCCCGCAATTACGGCCCCCTGAAAAAGTACGATGGTCATGCCAGGATAACCGGCCCCTGCGGAGACACCATGGAATTCTGGGTGGCGCTTCAAAACGGGCGGGTCGCCCAGGCTTCTTTCGTCACCGACGGGTGCGGCCCTTCTTTGGCCTGCGGCAGCATGGCCAGCATTCTAGCCATCGGAAAAACCGCCATTGAAGCTGCAGCCCTAAGCCAGCGGGATCTCCTGAACTTTCTGGGAGGCCTGCCCAAAGAACACCAGCATTGCGCGCTGCTGGCCGCCAATACTTTAAAAACAGCCTGTGAGGATTTATGAAACAAACGTCTGACAATCACGCTCCTTCGTCCAGCCCTGAAACCGCCGGTTTCAGCTGCGACAGCTGCAGTGATAAAAACTGCGATGCTTCCAAGCGCAAGGGAAACGAAGGCGATGCGGATTTCCAGAATCGCCGCAAGCTCCGGTCACGCCTCTGTCATATCAAGCATAAGATAGTAGTGATGTCCGGCAAGGGCGGGGTGGGCAAGAGCACGGTGGCGGTCAACCTGGCGGCATCGCTGGCCCTGGCCGGGAAACGGGTCGGCCTGCTGGATATCGACATCCATGGGCCGAGCATTCCCACCATGCTGGGGCTGGAGGGTTCGGTCGTCGCCGGTCCGGATGGAGAGATGCAGCCGCTGGAGGTTGACGGGATAAAAGTCATGTCCATCGGCTTTTTCCTGGAAAACCAGGATCATGCCGTGGTCTGGCGCGGCCCGATGAAGACCACCATGATCAGGCAGTTCCTCAAGGATGTGTCCTGGGGGATCTGGACTATCTGATCATCGATTCGCCTCCGGGGACGGGAGATGAACCTTTATCGGTCTGCCAGCTGATCGGTAACCTTGACGGAGCGCTGATCGTCACCACCCCGCAGAAGGTGGCGGCGGTGGATGTCCGTAAGTCAATAACCTTCTGCCGGCTGATCGACGTTCCGGTGCTGGGGATGGTGGAGAACATGAGCGGATTTGCCTGTCCCAAATGCGGCGAGGTCACCCCGATCCTGGGCGCCGGAGGCGGCAGGCAGATAGCCGCGGACATGGGGGTGCCGTTCCTGGGATCGATACCCATCGATCAGGCGGTGGCTGAAAGCGGAGATGGCGGCCGGGCCTATGTTAGCCAGCATGCCGGTACCGCCATGGCCGCAATCATGCAAAAGATCATTGATCCGATAATTTTAAGACTTGAAAAAACTTGGGGTCAGATAAAATAAACCAAAAATAAAAGGAGCATCATTCATGAAAATAGCAATTCCCCTGGCTGAAGGAAAACTGACCATGCACTTTGGGCATTGCGAGAGCTTTGCCCTGGTAGATGTGGATGCGGCCGAAAAGAAAATCATGGGCCGGGAGGACATCAAGGCCCCGCCCCATGAACCGGGCCTGCTGCCCCGCTGGCTGGCGGAAAAGGGCGCCAAGGTGATCATTGCCGGCGGCATGGGACAAAGGGCCCAGGGGCTGTTTGCGGAACAGGGCATCAAGGTGATAGTGGGCGCACCGGCAGAGGCGCCGGAAAGACTGGTGGAAGATTATTTCAAAGGAACCCTGCAGACCGGCGCCAATGCCTGCGATCATTGAGGCCGCTATGGGACCTGCTAACAGCAGGCTGATGATTCCGAACCGATGACCAAAAGAGTAAACTCTAAAACCAGGAGACCAACATGGAACAGAACCCCCAAACTCCTTCCCCGGCCATGCCCCGGATCGGGGACAGGGCCCCCTCATTCAAGGCGGTGACCACCCAGGGCCAGATCACTTTTCCGGAGCAGTTTGCCGGCAGCTGGGTGATCCTTTTTTCGCATCCGGCCGATTTTACCCCGGTCTGCACTTCGGAGTTCATGACCTTTGCCACTCTGGAGGGGAAATTCGGCGAGGCCAACTGCAGGCTGGTGGGCCTGTCCATCGACGGGCTATACAGCCACATCGCCTGGCTGAGGACCATCAAGGAGAAGATCGAATACAAGGGAATGAAGAACGTGGAGGTGAACTTTCCGCTGATCGAGGACATCACCATGGAGGTGGCCAGGAAGTACGGGATGATCCAGCCCGGCGAGAGCCAAACCAAGGCGGTGCGGGCGGTTTTCGTCATAGACCCCAAGGGGATCATCCGGACCATCATCTATTACCCCTTAAGCCTGGGCCGGAATTTCGAGGAACTGTACCGGGTGGTGGTGGCACTGCAGACGGCGGACGCCTTCTCCATCGCCACCCCGGCCGACTGGCAGCCGGGCGATGATGTCATTGTGCCGACGGCGAGTTCCTGCGGCGCGGCCAAGGAACGCATGGAAAGCAAGGACGAAATGCACTGCTACGACTGGTTCTTCTGCACCAAGAAACTGTCCAGGGATAAAGTGATGGAATCACTTAAAAAGGGATCAAAGAAGTAAGCAGACGAAAACCCGGAGAATTGTCGAATCTGAACAAATCATCTGAAAATCAAAAAGGACTGAGGCAAAAGCTTCAGTCCTTTTTACTTGGCTGGGGGTAGTGGTGTACGTTCGTAAAGCGATCTGTGAACACCAAGGCCATATCTGCATTCCAGACCTCCGGAAAGGGGGCATTGTTCAATTTGATGAAAATTAATTCTGTCCCACACCCTAGTTCACAGCCTCATCTCATAACTGAGATGGGGCTGTTTTGTTTCCCGCTCCATTTGATATTATCGGAATAAAAGCCAGTGAGACCGAACTTGGCGTTATATCGGCAATTCTGCCCAAAATTCGCTACCTTTTCCGATCTGGCTTGAGACACCAACTTTTCCCTGATGCATTTCTACGATATGTTTGACGATAGCCAACCCCAGGCCGGTTCCCCCCATTTCGCGGGATCGCCCCTTATCAACCCGGTAAAATCTTTCGAAAATACGGGGCAGGTGCTCGGAAGATATGCCCGATCCGTTATCTGATACCATGATACGAACTATATTATCCTTGAGTTCGACAGAAACCTCTATCCGTCCGCCTTCCGGAGTATATTTGGAGGCATTATCCAAAAGGTTGGTCAGGGCCTGTATCATTTTGATCTCATCGGCCATTATTTGGCAGCTGTCGGGAATATCCTTCACCAATATTGCCTGCTTCTTTTGGCCGGCCGGTTGCTGTATGTTATCAACAGCCCGCTGCACCAGGTCTTTTAGCGGGACCGGCTGCAGATTGATGGCATAACTTCCCGTTTCAAAAGACGACAACGTCAGAAGGTCGCTCACTATCCGATTCATGCGCTCCGATTGACTGTATATCCGCTCCAAAAAATCACGCATCTGGTCTTGGTTCTGATAATTGCCGTCATTGAGCGCCTGGCTATAGCCTATTATGGCCGACAGGGGTGTTTTTAGCTCATGAGAAACATTGGCCACGAAATCCTTGCGGATGTTCTCCAGCCTTTTATAGTAGGTGATGTCGGTGACGACGATTACGATATCCGAATCCTGCTTATTGCTTTCCAGGGGCGAGCCGTGAACCAGATAGCTCTTATTGCCGACCGCAAATTCGAGGCCGGAGGAACAATGGCGAGACCATTCTCCTATGTCGGGATGGCGTATGACCTCAATGAGCAGTTTGCCCTGGCAATCGGAATGTTCCAGGCCGAACATGCGGCAGGCCGGAGCATTTATCATCGTTATTCTTTGGCGATTGTCAATCACCAGCACTCCTTCGGACATGCTTTGCAAGACCGCTGATAGACGGAGTCTTTGTCCGTCACGGTCGGACAGGGTATTTTCCCATGACCGGGCCAATTTATTCAGTGACTCGGCGATAAAATTCAATTCCGCGCTCCCTTGGTTGGTAGATGCCCGGGCGGAAAGATCGCCGCCGCTTATCCGGGCCACCGCCTCCTCCAGTTTATTTATCGATTTGATGACCGCATTCCAGTAGGCGTTATAAATAAAAATTAAAAGGGAGGCAGCTATCAGAAATCCGGTTAGCAACGAAAAGAACAGGTGCCAGCGGTAGGAGGCGAAATCGGTGAACGGCCAGGCAATGCGGCAATAGCCCCAAGGCGTGCCTCGTACAGAGATGGGGACAGCCAGATAGATCAGCTCTTTTTTAATCGTTTGGCTGTAGCGCAATGAATGCCCGCTTCCGGTTCGGGAAGCGGTTCGTATTTCTGGCCGGCCCAGATGGTTGTCCATGGCGGCCAAGTTCGCGCCGTCCTCCTCGGAATCACCCAGGACCCTGCCGGCAGAATCTATGATGGTTATGCGGTACCCGGTGATTCCGGAATAACCATCAGCCAGAGAATCCAAATCGACAGAAGCGGGGCCGGTCAAGGAAATGGAGATATTCTCCGCAGTCAGTCTGGCCAGCGGTTCCATCCCCTTGAGGGTTATATTAAGCAGGTAATGGCGGCTGACCATCGAAAGATATATGCTCAGCAGGCCTATCATACAGACGATGGTCAGAAGGGTGATGGAAAGCAGCCTGGCCTTGAGGCTTTTGGCCATTATTTTTCGTCCTTCAATTTGTAGCCGAATGATTTTACGGTGACCAGGGAGGCTTTCAAGAGGGGAATCTTTTCGCGCAGGTGGCGGATATGGACGTCGATGGTGCGGTTGCCCCCGTAATAATCCATGCCCCAAACCGCATCGAGTATGTTGTCGCGCGACACCAGCTTGCCCTTGCGTTGCAGCAGATATTCCAGCAGGGCGAACTCCTTGGCGGTCAGGGTCACTTCTTTATTATTGACGGTTACGGTATGGGTCTCGATATCAAGGAAAAGCTTTCCATATTGAATATTCTTTACCGCTTCCAGATCCGGTTGGTTGCGGCGGAAAAGGGCCTTGACCCTGGCCACCAATTCCTTGGGGCTGAAAGGTTTGGTGATATAGTCGTCGGCCCCCATCTCCAGGCCGACGATCTTGTCGGTCTCCTCGCCCTTGGCGGTCAGCATGATTATGGGCAGTTTTTTTGTCGGCGGCTCAGATCTCAACAGGCGGCAAATCTCCAGGCCATCCATGCCGGGCAGCATCAGGTCCAACAATAAAAGATCCGGGACCGAAAGCCGTACCCTCCTTAAAGCTTTTTCTCCATCTTCAAAGACCTCTACGCCATAGCCGGCATTCTTGAGGTAATGCTTGACGATATCGGCGATGTCCTTTTCGTCCTCCACAATATATATCTTCTTGGGCATATCTTAAACATCTCCATATGTTCGGTTAAATAATAATGTAAATTATATATAAAGTAAAGAGAAAAAAGGTTAAGAACTTGTTAATTTCCGGTTAAATCATATTTAATATTAAATTAACATTACTGTAATCATTTCATAACTGCAGAAGGTTATATTTAGGCAGAATTAAAAAAAGAATATGGGTAAATCAGATCTACATATCCATACAGTATATTCGGACGGCTCCGGAACAATTGAAGAGGTGCTGCGAAAATCAATCTCCGCCGGGCTGGATACGATCGCCATAACCGACCACAACGAAATAGAGGGTGCCCTTAAGGCCCGGGAGCTGGCGGTAAGGTGGGGACTGAATATTGATGTGGTAGTCGGCGAGGAAATAACCACCTCGGACGGGCATGTGGTGGGCCTTTTTTTAAAAGACCGGATCCGGCCGCTATTGACCGCCGAGGCCACGGTGGATGAGATCCACCGGCAGGGAGGCCTGGCCGTGGCGGTGCATCCGTTCTCACTATGGCTTAAATTGTTCAAGTGCGGCGGGGTGGGAACTCTGGTGGAAAGCCTGCAGTTCGACGCCATTGAGACGGTTAACGGCTCTCCCACCGAAGGATTCAGCAATGCCTATACCCAAAGATTCAATTCCAAAATCAGGCTGGCGGGGGTGGGGGGATCCGATGCCCACACTCCGGAAGCCATCGGCCAGGGATATACGGTTTTCCCGGGAAGGGGATCAGCCATGCTGTATTCAGCCATCAGGAACAAGGCGGTACGGGCCAAAAGCGGCAGATCGGCCGGCAGGGCCTTATGGGACTTTCTGATGAAATACCTATGGGGCAAAATGGCCCTGTACGGGCCCAAAGGAGGGGCTATTGACCAGATGACGGCAAGTTAACGCATTTTTAACTTTGACGCAATCTATGCCCAACGTTCGAAATGTATAATGGCAAAACAAAATCAAAATTAAGTAAACACAAGGAGCAGAAATGAGCAAGGTAAAGGTGATGGTAACCAGTCTGGCAGTAATGATGGTCTGTCAGACAGCATTTGCCCAGAGGTCAAGAACAGCCAAGCCAGACACTGCGGTGATAAACCTTCAGCAGAGGATGGAGGCCCTGACCTTGCAGGTGAACAGCCTGGGCCAGGAACTGAGCGCCGCCAAGGATCAATTGAACAAACAGGAGCAGACCCCGGTCCAGGCGGTGGAAGAAAAAGTATCGGCCGCCCACGACAAGCTGGCCGGTATTGACGAGAGGATGCTGACCGCCGAGAGCGATATCGCCGGGATCAAGAAGCTGAAAGTCTCCGGGTACATCCAGACCCGCTTCGAGTACATCAACCATGACAAGATCGACACCGCCGCCGGCTCCACCGACAGCCGGACCGATTCCAGCTGGTTCTATGTCCGCCGGGGCCGGGTGAAATTCGTTTATACTCCAGCCAAGACCTCCCAGTATTTTCTGTACTTTGATGGAGCCAAGGACAAGGTCTCTCTCAAGGAGGCCTGGATCAAACTGAGCGAGCCTTGGACCGCCATGAAATTCAACCTGACCATGGGACAGATGAACTGGCCGTTTGGGGTGGAGATCGAACGTTCCTCAACGGTGCGTGAAGTTCCGGAGCGGAGCATCATGTCCAATACCCTGTTCAAGGGTGAGCGGGATAGGGGCGTCAAGCTGAATTTCACCCCGGTCAAAAACCTTGACGTAGATCTGGGCGTTTACAACGGCTATGGAGTGGACAACTCCACCTTCACTTGGACCGATCCCACCAAGCCCAAGGATTTTGTGGGCCGGGTGCGCTACGACTTCGGGCTGGTGGCCCTGAGCGGCTCCTGGTACGAGGGCCGGGAGAAGTTTTCCTCCAACAAGGATTCGGCCGACCATTACAAGGGCCGGATGGGCGGGACCCTGGAGTTCTACCACCAGTTCCTGCCGGTGGGCGGCACCGGCCTGCTGGCCGAGGTGGTCAAGGGCGAGTCCCGGGAGAAGGAGGTCATGGGCTTCTATGTGATGGGCATCCAGAACATCGGAGACAAGCTGGGGCTGGCCTTCCGGGTGGACAGCTATGACCCCAACATCTCATCCGACACCACCACCTTCAATACCACCGCCGCGGCCTTGGAGTACGACCAGAAGTCCAACATCTCCCTGGCCGTCAACTACTGGTGGGATGCCGCCGTCCGGCTGACCCTGGCGGTGGACCGCACCCTGTACCATACCAACATGACCCTGGCCCAGGACCCCGATTCCCGGTATAAGAGCTACCAGGACGACAAGATCACCGCCCAGATGCAGATCAAATTCTAAGCAATATTTAATTAAAGGAGATATTTAGATGAAAATCAAGACCATAATATTCTGGGCGTCGCTGGCGCTGGTGGTCATCACGGCCAGCAGTTTTGTGATGGCCGGGAAAGCCATCACCCTTAAGGGTTCCGATACCCTGCTGATGCTGGGGCAGAGATGGGCCGAATTGTACATGCAGAAGAACCCCGGGGTGGTGATCCAGGTGACCGGGGGCGGCTCGGGAGTGGGGATCGCCGCGCTGATCAACGGCTCCACTGACATCTGCCAGGCCTCCCGCAGCATGAAGGATTCCGAAAAGAAGAAACTGCGCGAGCGCTATTTCAACATGGGTACCGAGATCCCGGTGGCCAAGGACGGAGTAACCATCTATATCAACGAGAAAAACCCGGTGGACGAACTGACCCTGGACCAGATCCGGGACATCTACACCGGCAAGACCACCAATTGGTCCCAGCTGGGCGGGCCCGATGCCAAGATAATCGTCTACGGGCGCGAGAACAGCTCCGGCACCTACGTCTTCTTCCGGGAATCGGCCATGAAGAATGCCGACTATACTTCCAGCATGCAGTCCCTGCCGGGGACCGCGGCGGTGGTCAATGCGGTGGCCAAGGATAAGTTCGGCATCGGCTACGGCGGGGCTGCCTACGCCAAGGGGGTCAAGGAAGTGGCCATCAAGACCGCCCAGGGCAGTTTCCGGCCCACCACCGAGACCGTCAAGAGCGGACAATATCCCCTGTCCCGCGATCTTTACTGGTACCTGAGGGGCAAGCCCAGCGGCGAGATCAAGAAGATGATCGATTGGGTGCTTTCCCCCGAGGGCCAGGAAGTGGTTAAAAAGGTGGGATACTTTACCGTAAAATAATATCACCGTCATTCAGGGGCTTGATCCAGGGGGTTTCGTGACCAAAGAGACCCCTTGGATTTCCCGTTATCAAAGGAATCAAGAACATGAGCCTTAAGAAAAGGAGATTCAAATACCTCACTGAGTCTCTGATCGAGGGAAACATCAAGATCACCGCCACCTTCGCCATCGTGGTGGTGTTCCTGATATTCATATTCATCATGAGGGAGTCGCTGCCGATATTCTTCAACAGCGAGGTGCAGCAGGAGATAACCTTCGGCCAATTCTTCAACAGCATCGCCTGGCGGCCGGTGTCGGATAATCCCCGGTTCTCGCTGTGGCCCATCATTCTGGGCAGCTTAAAGGTGACCCTGATCGCATTGTTTTTCGCCGTTCCGGTGGCGATCGCCGCCGCTCTTTATAGCTCGGAGTTCGCCGGGCGCCGTTTGAAGGAATTCATCAAGCCTACAGTGGAACTGCTGGCCGGGATCCCTTCGGTAGTGCTGGGCTTCTTTGCCCTGATGGTGATGGCCTCCTTTTTGAAAAACATCTTCGGCTGGGAGATCCGGCTCAATGCGGTCAATGCCGGGATCGCCCTGGGCTTTGCCGTCATTCCGTCCATCTATTCACTGGCCGAGGATGCCATCAATGCGGTCCCCCGGTCGTTCCGGGAGGCGGCCCTGGGGCTGGGGGCCTCCCCTTGGCAGACGGCCCTAAAAGTGGTTCTGCCGGCGGCCCTGCCCGGGGTGTCGGCAGCGGTATTGTTCGGCATGGGACGGGCGGTGGGCGAAACCATGGTGGTGCTGATGGCGGCCGGGAATGCCCCGCTGTTCTCATTCAATCCTCTTAATTCCACCCGCACCATGACCGCCACCATCGCGGCCGAGCTGGGAGAGGTGGTCTTCGGCAGCGGACACTACCATGCCCTGTTCTTCATCGGGCTGGTCCTGTTCCTGGTCACCTTCGTGATCAACATGACCTCCTGGGCGCTGTTCGACGGGCTGATGAGCAAGCTTTACGGGGCCAAGAAATAGGTGATATATGGCAAATAAGATGAACCTGCGAAATATAAAAGATAGGCTCAAAATTGGCCTGACCGGATCGGCGGTGCTGCTGATCCTGGCAATTCTGGCGGTTATCCTGGGCACGGTTATCATTGGCGGCTATAAAAGCATCAGTTGGGAATTTCTGACCCAAGCGCCCACCGAAGGCATGACCAAGGGCGGGATATTTCCGGCCATATTCGGGATGGTGTTCTCGCTGCTGCTGATGCTGATCGCGGTGGTGCCGGTAGGCGTGGCCACCGCAGTCTATTTACATGAATACGCCCGGCCCGGTTTCATCCTGACCAAGCTGATCCGCGGGGCGGTCAACAATCTGGCCGGCGTCCCCTCCATCGTCTTCGGCCTGTTCGGGCTGGGTTTTTTCATTCAGTTCATCGGCAGGGGGCTCGACCACTCGCTGGCACAGAACGGTCTGTTCGGGCAGCCATGCATACTTTGGGCCTCGCTGACCCTGGCCTTGATGAACCTGCCGATGATCATAGTGGCCACCGAGGAGGCATTAAGGGCCATTCCCCAGGCGGAACGGGCCGGAGCTTTGGCCCTGGGCGCCACCAAGTGGCAATCGATAAGGCATGTGGTGCTTCCCCAGGCCATCCCCGGCATCCTGACCGGAGTGGTGCTGGTCATCAGCCGGGGGGCCGGTGAGGTGGCTCCAATCATGTTCACCGGGGCGGCCTATTACCTGCCGTACCTGCCCAAGCTGCCCACCGACCAGTTCATGACCCTGGGCTACCACATATTCGTAATGACCACCCAATCGCCGGACATAGACGCCACGATGCCGATAGCCATGGGAGCCACCCTGGTACTATTGGCCCTTACCTTCTCGCTAAACATCATCGCCATAATCATAAGATCCCGCACCAGAAGCCAGCTTAGAAAGGGAAGATAATATGCCGACCGGAAACAATCGTTTGGAGATAAAGGAATTCAACCTATACTATCACCGCACCAAGGCCCTGGAGGATATTTCGATGATGGTCCCCGAAAAGAAGGTGACCGCCATCATCGGGCCGTCGGGCTGCGGGAAGTCTACCCTATTGCGGTCAATAAACCGGATGAACGAAATGATTGACGGCGTGACGGCAGAGGGGAAGATCCTGCTGGATGGGGAGGACATCTATCAAAAGGATATAGATGTGGTGGAGCTGAGACGCAAGGTGGGCATGGTGTTTCAAAGGCCCAATCCCTTTCCGAAATCTATATTCGAGAACGTGGCCTTCGGGGTAAGGATGGGCGATAACGTTCCGGCCAAGGAAAAATTGGAAGAGGTGGTGGAACGGTCATTGAAGGAGGCCGCCATCTGGGACGAGGTAAAGGACCGGCGGCACCGTTCGGCCATGGAGCTGTCCGGCGGGCAACAGCAGCGGGTATGCATCGCCCGCGCTTTGGCGGTCGAGCCGGAGGTCATCCTGATGGACGAGCCGGCCTCGGCCCTGGATCCCATTGCCACCGCCAAGATCGAAGAGCTTATATTCCGCCTCAAGGAAAAATATACCATCGTCATCGTCACCCATAACATGCAACAGGCCGCCCGGGTGTCAGATTTCACCGCTTTTCTGATGCTGGGCAAACTGGTGGAATTCGGCCCCACCGAGAAGATGATGACCAATCCAGGCAACAAGCTGACCGAGGAATATATCACCGGAAGGTTCGGATGATTTGAATGATATTCAATAAATAAAAGCAAAAGGAGCGGCATTATGGAACAAACAAGACACGTCGACCGTGAGCTGGAGCATATAAAGGAAAAACTGCTTTTGATGGCGTCCAAGGCCGAGCATATCATCAGCCAGGCGGTGGAATCGCTTTTGCATAGGGACCTGGTCAAGGCCGAGCAGGTCATGGCCTTGGACAGGGAGATCGACAGGCTGGAGATAGAGATAGAGAACGATGCCATCTCGTTGATAGCCTGCCACCAGCCGGCCGCCAAAGATCTGAGACTGCTGATCGGGATAATAAAGATAAACAACGATATCGAGCGCATCGGCGACCACGGAGTGAATATCGCCCAATGTACGCTGAAACTGGGCCAGGAGCCGCCGTTGAAGCCCCTGGTAGATATACCCCGGATGGCCCATTTGGCTGCTTCGATGCTCAGGGATAGCCTTGATAGCTTTGTCCATGAGGATGCGGAAAAGGCCCGTCAGGTTTGCGCCACCGACAGCCAGGTGGACCAGCTGAAGGATCAAACACTGAGGGAACTGATGACCTATATGTTCGAGAAGCCGAAAGCCATCAGCCGGGCCCTGGGCCTGATACTGATCAGCCGCAATCTGGAGCGGATAGCCGATCTGTCGACCAATATCAGTGAAGAGGTGATCTACATTTGCCAGGCCAAAGTCATCAAACATAATCAGGAAAAGATAAAAGTTCTGTTCATCTGCCGCCATAATGCGGCCCGCAGCCAGATGGCCGAGGCCCTGCTCAATCACCTGGCCGGGGATCGTTTTAAGGCCGATAGCGCCGGCCTGGAGCCGGGGGAACTGAATCCCTATGCTATACGGGCCATGGCCGAAATGGGAATAGATATATCAGCTAAAAACACACAAAGCGTTTTTGATCTATACCTAAAGGGGCAACTGTATAATTATGTAATAACGGTGTGTGATATAAAAGAAGAAGATAAATGCCCGATCTTTCCCGGCATAGCCCAGAGCCTGCAATGGAGTTTTCCGGACCCCGCGTCATTTGCCGGCAGCGATCAGGAGAAGCTGAAAAGGACCGTTGAGGTCAGGGACAGCATAAAAAAAGCCATCGAAGATTTCATCAAACCGATCAATAAACCAAACCATCATGATACGGGAGGAGTTTCCGAGTAGGTTTAAACCCTCTAGTCTGGTCTACTATGTGTCTTCTAACGAGAAAGCCCATTGGCATATCGCCTATGGGCTTTATGTTTTACCGGTGAACCAAAAATAAAAATCGTGACGGGGGGGACAGGGATTCACCGCCTAGGCATGATATGGGATATAAAATGCGGCGGATCAGCCGCCGCTGGGCTTCTTGCCTAACATCAGGCTGAGAACCCCGCCATTTATCGGTAGCGGGGTTTTTTTACGGGCAAAGCAAAAAGACTGCGGATTTAACCGCAGTCTTTTTATGGCTGACCGTAGTGGACCAGATACGAACCGCCATCTGTGAATATGATGGCCATATCTATATTCCAGACCTTCGGCAACGGAGCATTATTCAATTAGCGGAAAAATAATTCTACCCCCCACCCCGGCTCACAGCCCCTGAGCTATAAAGCTTGGGGGCTTTTTGTTAAATTACTTGATATTTTTAGCTGAAATTGCTATTATAAAACATTAAATTGTATTAATCCCAAACAGTTTAAAGAGTAAACGAAAAGAGAAGAATATGAAAAAAATATTTACATTGCTAATCTTTGCGGCTAACCTTTGCTTAGCGCAAGATATTATGATCAGTAATCCCACTGAACCCTGCGGCCCGGTAAGGCAGGACTACTGGCTCAGCAAGAAAGCGGACATCGGGCAACGAACAAGGGCCGGAGCGGAAACCGAGAAAGCTGTACCGCGTTCGAAAGCTTTTACGGCTGCTGCCCTGGACAGCTACGATTTCGGCACCAACGTGCGGGTTAACGACAACCCAGCCGGCACCAGCTTTGAAAGCGTGTACAGCTCTGGCGGGCACAGCATGGCTGCAAGGGGCGATACAGTGTACCTGGCCTGGCGTTCTGACCGGAACCCGCGCAGCACAGTATACTTTGACAAAAGCACCGACGGCGGGCAAACCTGGGGAACTGACGTGCGTATAACCGACAGTGACAGCGGGGCGATAATGCCAGCTTTGGCAGTGGGTAAAGACGGCACCATATACGTGAGCTGGACTGACTACCGTGATCCCAGCGGGTATAGGCATATATACTTTGCCAAGAGTACTAACGGAGGAACCAGCTTTTTGCCCAGCGTGAGGGTAAGCGCCGAGAGCGGGGAGATGCCGCAACAAAAGAGCAGTATTGCGGTAAATGACAGCGGGTATGTATTTATAGCTTACGAGGACTGGCGGAATTATACTGCAACAGCGATGGATATATATTGCTCGCGTAGTACAAATGGCGGCAGTAGCTTTGAACCTGCGGTGCGGGTTGATGATTGTACAGATAGCGTAGATCAATGGTTGCCAAGCATAGCGGTAAAAGATAGTATTGTTTTTATATCGTGGACTGATTTTAGGAATACTTCTGATTTATATAGTGACATATATTTTGCAAGGAGTATTGATAATGGAGAATCTTACGAAACCAACATCTTGGTTAATGATACAATCGGTCAAGTGAATAGGTCACAGTGGAGTTCGAGTATAGCAGTTGATGAATATATATATATAGGTTTTGCAGATAACCGTGACGGTAATTATGATGTTTACTATGCCAAGAGCAATGACGGCGGGTTAACGTTTACCACGCCCAACCTGAACCTGATCGATGCTGCTGGCCAACCATACGCTCAAGGGTATCCCAGTCTTGCATGCGACGACAGCGGCGGGGTGTATTGCGCCTGGGAGGATATACGCAATGACTATAACAATGCCCGACAAATTTACTTTGGGTTCAGCAAAAATTATGGTGATAGCTTTAGTTTTAATATCCATGTAGATGACAGGCCATTGGACGACAGCGCCTGGTTGTTTACACCCACTATTTGCGTTAACAAGGCAGGCAAAGTATTTTCAGCCTGGGACGACGGAAGGAATAATATTGGCGGGACAAAATATGATATCTATACGACGGCCGGAACGTTTGTCAATGGTGTAGCGGGACAACCGATAGAAAACAACCCGAATCCAGTATTTCGTATTCAGTGTTACCCTAACCCTTTCAACAATAGAACTACCGTTGATTATCAAATACCAAAAACGGGTATGGTGACCCTTAAAGTTTATAACATATCCGGGCAGGTCGTCAGCGTGCTGGTAAATAACATACAGCAAGGTGGGCCGCACAGCGTCAAATGGGACGGCAAAGATGATCAGGGCCGGGAAATATCAAGCGGCATTTACTTCGCGCGCCTAATGACTGATAACAGTACCCGAACAAATAAAATAACCCTAATAAGATAAGGGAACACCGCAATGAAAATCAGAAGTTTGCTGATTTTAGCAATCGCAGTCCTGTGGCCGTTAACGGCAACTGCGCAGATAAACTTTCCCATCGGGGTCTGGAGCGGCTGGGTGGACAACGATAAGGCGGAAACCGTTTACCGGGGCGCGGATACCTGCGGCATAAATATAATAAATTTATGCGCCGCGCCGGAGGAACTGCAGAACAGATTAAGTCTATTGAAAAGCATCGGCCAGAAAGCAATGATCACGGCGGCCTGGGCCGGCGCCGGGGACAGCTCTGTAACCCGGCACAACCTGATGAGGTTGTCCGGCGGAGTGTACCGTCGGCAGGAAGACAACAACACTTATTACGGCCGGGCAGACCGTACCGGGTATTATAAAAGATTCTGGCTGCCTGAACCCGATTCCCAGCTTTTGACCCGGGTGGGCCACTACGACGGTAATGCCTGGGCTTGCACCACAGCCGATACCGGCTACGCCCTGTTTTGGGACGCCGAATCGTCGGCCTGGCACCCCAACAGTAGCGATTATGTAAAGTACCGCAATCACAATTGTCGCGAGCCTTGGCAGAACATGCCGTGGTATTATGAATCCGAAAGAAGCTACACGGTCAGGTTCGGTTTGAAGTACGTTGGGACCAACGACGGTCAGCCGGTCTGCCGCATTGGCGTCGTGTCCATAAACGAGTATTTGCCCATCCGGCGAAGTGACAGCGTGATGGTAACCCTGACCACAGACAGCTTTCCCGGCTCGAACATTTATAAGGCTTTCAATGTCAAATTCACCCGGTCCAGGACCGATTCCACCCAATGGCGGGACTTTGTTGTGTACACTTATGGCAGCAAGGATCTATATGTGGATTACGTGCAGGTGCAGGATGCAGTGTATGATTCGTTGGCAAGTCAAGAATACGACATACCGATTGCTAACATTGCTAATACATATTCCGGCCTCACGGCACCTAACCGGGAAGCCGTATTCCGTTATTACCTTAGCGATGAGCCGTTCAGAAGCCAATTTGAGTCAACCAGATTAATGCTGCGCCGTCTTGAACAATCAGCACAAGACAACGGCACCGCCACCGGCATGGCGCAAGTGGCTCCTTGCGAGCCCGGTTCCTATGGCGAGGATACGGCCATTTACTACGACTACATCAATGCCACCAGCCCCACCGAGCTTTCCATAAACCTGCTGCCCGTATTCGGCAACGGGGTCAGCCTGCCCCAAACCCGCACTCCGGTGGATTCCGGGTTTGGCCTGCAGAAACAATTCGACACCATGACAGTGGCCCTGGCGGCAGCCAAGCACGCGGCAGCCAATGCTGGTATACCTTTATGGGTGCAAACCCAAAGCTTTGGGGACTACAAAGTAAACCCGGACAGTTCACTGGATACTACAATTCTGGGCGAAGGGGTCTGGCGCATACCCACGCCCCGGGAATTATCTTGTCTGGTAAACCTGTCATTATGTTACGGGGCCACTGGTATCTATTATTACGTCTACGTGGACGGACAAGTAGAATATGCCGCCGGAGGCCAGCAGTGGTACCAAATGGGCCTGGCCGACCACACGGGCGCGCACCGGGAGCCGCAATGGTCGGCGGTTAAAAATCTAAATACCCAAATAAAAACCCTTGCCCCTGGCTTGTTGAATCTCGCTTGGGAAAACGCCTACAGAAGCGTTGCGCCGACCGGCAGTTTTATAACGGCCATTTCGGACTCATTTGTCCAAGTTGGCTTATTCCATGCGAAGGAAAATGCCAGCGACAAGTATTTTTACCTGGTCAACCGGCACTGCCTGCCTACCGACACTTTAACCGTAACTGTCAACGTCAGCAATGCCGAACCGTTCTTCATCTGCGATGTGCTTACCGGCCAGGCAGTGTCTCTGCAGCTTGCCGCCGGAACCTATGTGCCATTTAGCTATAAACTGCAACCGGGCGAGGGCAGACTGTTCCGCATAGTACCTTTCACGGCGCAGATAAAGATAAACCAAAATGCAACTTACACTAATTTCAGGTTTATACAAGTGGACGACCCGGCCAGTTCCAGCCTGCATTCGGTGGATTCGGTTCAAATAACGCAGAAATATTACACCAAAACCGTGGAAGATACTTCGGCCCGACCGGATTTCGGCACATATTTCTGGGAGACGAATACCTCGGCTTGGTTGCCTTACTCCACATCGTTCATTCAATATCTTGCTAATTCTCTAAACAATAACTCCAACATCTTCGATCTACAATTCAAGATTGGCGGCGGCAAGATACTGACCCCAAAATATTCCTCGCAGATATTCTTCAACGATGTTTCCCCTGTGAATGGCGCTATCACGATCAACAACAATGCTAACTATGCGAACACTCAAACTTTAAACGTGAAACTGTCTGGAACTGATCTGTTCCCAGGTTTGTCCCAAATGCGCTTTGCCGAAGCGCCGTTCGGTAACAATTCCGGCTATGTTAACCTAGTTAAAAACGGTTGCTTTGAAGATACCACCGACTGGATAAAACAAGCGGCAAATTTGGATAGCGGTTATGCCGTTATCAGCCGAAGCTCGGTATTGGGCGTGCCGAACTATGAGGATTACGGAAATTATATAGCCCAGGAAGTCCCCATGCCTGAAGCCGGACAGCTTGTCAGATTAAAGGCCGACCTTTATGGCAAGATAGATGAAATCCCGGCGATTCAGGTATATGGCATCTACAACGATACTTTAGAACCAAGGATAAAATATTACCTGAATAAAAACATTTATGATGCCGAGTTCTTGTTTGCCGGGAATACGGTTCTAAACGACACATTCACATTTATTCCGCCCACAGACGGCGCTATTGCCAAAATGATGGTTCTAATAGGCTATCCCGGTATTATGGCAGTCCAAGTACCAGCCCTTGCCACCAGCATTCCGCCGCAGCCTGTTATTTTGCATTCAAATATTTATGTCGATAACATCTGCCTTGAGCCGGTGGAATTGAAGACCGGAGCTCAGCCTGATGCGATTCCTCCGATAGGTTCTTATATTTACGACGGATGGGATTACGCAGATACCAATTATTCGCTAAACTGCCAATTGTCGGACAGCGATGGCACCAAAAGAGTTTATATGCAGCTTAGTGATCTGGCCGGCAATATAAGTCTCTGCCCCGGCTGGTCCGATGATATTGTCCTGGATATGACTAAACCGCTTGTAGGGGTAACCAGCCCGGTAAACATGAGCTACGTAAATGGGACAATAAGTATAAGGGGGCATGCCTGGGACCTTCACTTTGCCAATTGGGTTTTGGAGTTCAAAAAAAATAACACGGAAACATGGGGACAACTGAGCAGCGGGATAACCCCGATACATTATAAATTTCCCCAAACATTGTGCCTTTGGAATACTGAAACGATAAGCGATGGTCTTTATCTTTTAAGGCAGACTGGATATGACCTTGCCGGTAATTGTAAGGCGGAAACGGTCTATGTCTATGTTGCCAATAATACATTACCCCGTGAAGCAATTACCGCTGACTTTGCCTTATTCAACAGTCTGCCAGTGGACGGCACGGTTGATGCTTTCGGCAATATCTATGCTACCGATACCCAGGACGATAAAATATGGAAATTCTCGCCGGATGGTGATTCCCTGTTATGCTTCGGGTATAAATATACCTGCACCGATACCTTGGGCCTTAACCATCCAAAGGGTATTGCGGTTGACGATTCGGGCTATATCTGGATCACCGATTGCTACCAGTCAAAGGTTAAAAAATATGACGGGCAGGGAAATTATATCAACACCATCGGCCAGCATGGAAACAAGGCCGGCGAGTTCAACCAACCCACCGGGATTGCCGTTAAAGATAGTTATATCTATGTTTCAGACCATTTGAATAACCGGGTGCAGGTATTCAATAAAGCCGGTGGTTTTGTAAGACAGTTTGGTGATAACATACTCAAACAACCGGCGGGAATAGCTATACGGGAAGATGGCGATGGTTATTTGATCTACGTCTCAGATTCCAAAAATTACAGGGTTGCGATATTTGACACTTTGGGCAATATGGTAGACAGCTTGGGTGCTGGTTTGGATTTAAGAGAACCTTGGGATATCTGCTTTGACTACAATAATAATCTTTATATTGCCGACGTATACAACAACCGGGTTGTCCAATTGGATGCCTGGGGCAATAAACTGCTTACTTTCGGCATACAGGGTCAGGAAGCCGGTGAATTCAAACTGCCCCAGGGCTTGGCCATAAGCCCTGATGGCAAATATGTGTATGTCATAGACACCCACAACGATCGGATACAGAGGTTCAAGATGTTCATCGATATCGGCACAGGTGGGCCGCAACTGGTAGGCCAGAGAAAGAAGGCACTAATGCCGCTAACTTATATTCTCGGCCAAAGCTATCCGAATCCTTGGAAACAAACGACAAGCATTAATTACCAGATTGCCAATGCTGGAAATGTAAGCCTAAAGGTCTACAATACTTTGGGCCAGGTGGTAAAAACTATGGTCAACCAAAATCATTTACCAGGCTATTACAGCGTCAAATGGGACGGCAAGGATGACAACGATAGGAAGGTATCTTCGGGTATCTATTTCTACCGTATAGTATCAGGCGAGTTTAGCGATACTAAAAAAATGATTGTCCTGAAGTAAAAACATCTGTTCTTACTAAAATTTACTAATAACGCTGAATCAAGAAAAGCCGAGCATTTCTGCCCGGCTTTTCTGTTTACTTTTTGTTGGCTGATCAACAGTATGCAATATTATAAGGAAAAGCAAGGCAACCCATTGGATTACCTTGCTTTATAAAGTGCTGGCTGGGGGACAGGGATTCGAACCCCGATACCATGGTCCAGAGCCATGTGTCCTGCCGTTGGACGATCCCCCAGTATGTGCATGATCAAGAAAAGTAATTATATATCAAATCATGACACTTGTCAATTGAGAAAATCATACTGGGACTATTTAGGATGTCGAATCTGGTGGGTTGACACTAGCCGATAATTCTGTTAAAATATAATGCTTTAGCAAGTAAATTTACAATATCATATAGAAGGGATCCTGCCATGAAAGTATTGAAAAAACCGATATTAAAGGGTGCTTTGCCCGGGCCCAAGGCCAGGGCCATCGTGGAGCGCGACCATAAGTCATTGTCCCCTTCCTACACCCGTTCCTATCCGGCGGTCATCGAAAAGGCCCAGGGCGTCTGGATGACCGATGTGGACGGTAATGTGCTGCTGGATTTCTGCGCTGGCATCGCCGTGAATTCCACCGGGCACTGCCATCCCCAGGTGGTGAAGGCCATCACCGAGCAGGCCAACAAATTCCTACATTACTCTGGAACCGATTTCTATTACTCTCCGGAAGTGGAATTGGCCGAGCGGTTGAACTCCATATCTCCCACTGGTCGGGACAACCGGGTGTTCTTCTGCAACTCCGGGGCCGAGGCGGTCGAAGGGGCCCTGAAGCTGGCCCGCTATTACACCAAGCGTCCCCAGTTCATCGCTTTTATCGGAGCATTTCACGGCCGGACTTTGGGGGCGGTCTCCTGCACCGGCTCCAAGACCACCCAGAAGAAGGGCTTCTTTCCCACCATGCCGGGAGTGACCCACGTGCCCTACCCCAACTGCTATCATTGTGTCTTCAACAAGACCTATCCCGGCTGCAAACTGGAGTGCATCAAATACATCGAAGATGTGGTGCTCAAGACCATCCTTCCTCCCGAGGAAGTGGCGGCCATAGTGTTCGAGCCCATTCAGGGTGAGGGTGGATATGTGGTGCCCCCCAAGGAGGCGGTGGTGGCTCTGCGCAAGCTGGCCGACAAACACGGCATGCTGCTGATCTCCGACGAGATCCAGTCGGGAATGGGGCGGACCGGCAAGTGGTTCGCCATGGAGCATTTCGGGGTAAAGCCCGACATCATCACCATGGCCAAGGGCATAGCCTCAGGGATGCCGATGGGAGCCATCATAGCATCGTCCAAGGTCATGAGCTGGAAACCGGGCGCCCACGGCAACACCTTCAGCGGCAACCCGGTGTGCTGCGCGGCTGGCATCGCCACCTACGAGATCATCAAGAAGGACCTGATGAAGAACTCGGCCGCGGTGGGCAGCTACATGATGGCCGAGCTGAAGAAGATGCAGAAGAAGCACCCGGCCATCGGCGACATCCGCGGCAAGGGGCTGATGATCGGAGTGGAGCTGGTCAAGGACCGCAAGACCCGGGAGAAGGACCACGACCTGATGGAGGCGGTGGTCCAGGAGGCCTTCAAACGCGGCCTGCTGATGCTGGGCTGCGGCACCAACACCCTCAGGATCTGTCCGCCGCTGATCATCACCAAGGAAGAGGCCAAGGTGGGCCTGGAAATCCTGGACCAGGTGCTGAAAAAGGTCGCCAGGAAGAGATAACGGCCGATACAACAGATCATTCAATCCCGGGGGCAGAGTGCCGTTATAATGCAAATGGACTCTGCCCTTCGTTCTAATCTGGGCGCCAAAGAAGCCTCCACCCAATTCTAAAATCAAGCAATAATAAATAAAAATATCTATTACAGGAGAAAAATATGACCAGCAGCAAAGAGCTGATCAGGATCACCGAGAAATACGGGGCCCACAACTACCATCCCCTGCCGGTGGTGATATCCAAAGCCAAGGGCATCTGGGTGTGGGATGTGGAGGGCAAGAAATACCTGGACATGCTTTCCGCCTATTCGGCGGTCAATCAGGGGCATCGCCATCCGGCAGTGCTTAAAGCTTTAAAGGACCAGTTGGAGAGGGTGACCCTCACCAGCCGGGCCTTTCATAACGACAGGCTGGGACCCTTCCTGCAGAAGCTCTGCAAAGTATCGCAGATGGAAGTGGCCCTGCCGATGAACACCGGTGCCGAAGCGGTGGAGACTGCCATCAAGCTGGCCCGCAAATGGGGCTACGAGGTCAAGCGGGTGCCCAAGAACCAGGCCGAGATCATCGTCTGCGCCGAGAATTTTCACGGCCGGACCACCACCATCGTCGGTTTTTCCACCGACCCCGATGCCTATACCGGATTCGGGCCGGCCACCCCGGGGTTCAAGGTCATACCTTATAACGACATCAAGGCCCTGGAGAAGGCCATTACCAAGAATACCGTTGGGTTTTTGGTGGAGCCCATCCAGGGAGAGGCCGGGGTCAAGGTTCCGGCCAAGGGATATCTTACCAAGGTCAAGCAGATCTGTAAAAAGCACAATGTCCTGTTCATCGCCGACGAGGTTCAGACCGGCTTCTGCCGCACCGGAAGGTGGTTCTGTTGGCAGCATGAGAACGCCAAGCCTGATATCATGATCGTGGGCAAGGCCCTGGGCGGGGGAGTGTATCCGGTCTCCGCCATTATCAGCTCCTGGAATATCATGAAGGTCATCAAGCCCGGCCAGCACGGCAGCACCTTCGGAGGCAACCCCCTGGCCTGTGCGGTCGGCACCGCGGCCCTGGAGGTCCTGGCCAAAGAGAGGCTGGATGTAAGATCACAGCAATTGGGCGATTACTTCCGCTCCCAGCTGGCCAAGATCAAGACCAAAAAGATCAAGGATATCAGGGGCAAGGGATTGCTGACCGGGATGGAACTGCATGCCTCGGCCGGAAAGGCCAGGCCCTACTGTCTGAAAATGAAGGAGATGGGGATGCTGGCCAAGGATACCCACGAGCAGACCATCCGTTTTGCCCCGCCGCTGGTGATAACCAAAAAGGAAGTGGACTGGGCGATCAAGGTAATAGCCAAAGCCCTGGAAGGATGATACCCCACGCAGCCCAGGCTCAGGCCTGGGCTGCGTAGTTAATCAAATGCAACTTATTTATCATTGCGGAGACTCTATGAAAATGTTTCTATCGGGAAACGAGGCGGTGGCCCGTGGGGCCTGGGAGGCCGGGGTCAATGTGGTATCGGCCTATCCCGGCACGCCATCCACCGAGATCCTGGAAAATCTGGGGAAATATAAGGAGATCTACGCCGAGCTGGCCACCAATGAAAAGGTGGGGCTGGAGGTGGCGGCCGGGGCCTCCTTTGCCGGGGCCCGGGCCCTGACCTGCATGAAGCATGTGGGATTGAACGTGGCGGCCGATCCGCTGTTCTCCATGGCCTATATCGGGGCCAGGGGAGGTTTGGTGGTGGTCAGCGCCGATGATCCCGGAATGCATTCCTCCCAGAACGAGCAGGACAACCGATATTACGCCAAGATGGCCAAGATCCCCTGTCTGGAGCCGTCGGACAGCCAGGAATGCCTGGAGATGGCCAAGCTGGCCTTCGACCTCTCCGAAAAATTCGACACCCCGGTGTTGTTGCGCTTGACCACCCGCATCTCCCATTCCAAGGGGGTGGTGGAGACCGGGGAAAGGACTGAACACCAGCCCACCGGCTACGTCAAGGATGTGGCCAAGAACATCACCATCCCGGCCCATGCCAGGAAGATGCATGTAAAGGTGGAGGAACGGCTTAAAAAGCTGGCTGAATATGGTGAGCAGTTTTCATATAATAAAGTGGAAAAAGGCGAAAAGAAACTGGGGATAATCACCAGCGGTATTTCCTATCAATATGCCAAGGATGTCTTTCCCAAGGCATCCTTCTTAAAATTATCATTGACATTTCCGCTGCCGATCAGAATGATCTCCGAATTTATCAACTCGGTCGAAGAGATATATGTGATAGAGGAGAACGACACTTTTCTCGAGGAACAGATAAAAGCCGCCGGTTACAAGATCTCCGGCAGCTGCGCCTATGATAAGGAGATCACCGGCAAGGCTAAAATTCCCATCGCAGGGGAGTTGGATCCCACCGTGCTGGCTCGGGCCTTCGGCCTGCAGAAAGAATCTCCCTACAAGCCGTTGGAACTGCCGGCCCGGCCCCCGGTGTTGTGTCCGGGATGTCCCCACCGCGGGGTCTTTTATGCCCTCAATAAGCTCAAGTTGACGGTTACCGGAGACATCGGCTGCTATACCCTGGGCATGATGGAGCCGCTTAATGCCATGGACACCGTGATCTGCATGGGAGGAAGCGTTACTGCGGCCATGGGGTTGGAGAAGGCCCTGGGCCCGGAGATGGCTCAAAAGACCGTGGCGGTGATCGGCGACTCCACCTTCTTTCATTCCGGCATCACCGGGCTGGTGGACATGGTCTACAATAACTCCCAAGGAACGGTCATCATTCTCGACAACCGGATCACCGCCATGACCGGGCACCAGGAGAATCCGGGCACCGGCAAGACCCTGCAGGGACAGGAGGCGCCGATAGTCGAATTGGAGCCGCTGGTCAGGTCTTGCGGAGTAAAGCATGTCCAAATTGTCGATCCGCTGAACTTAAAGCAGACCGAAGCGGCCATCAAAGAAGCCATCAGCAATCCCGGGGTCTCGGTGATCATCGCCAAGTCGCCCTGCATCCTGATAGAGAAGAAATACAAGCCAGCTCTGAAGGTGGATCAGGATAAATGCGTGGGCTGTAAGATCTGCCTGAAACTGGGCTGTCCGGCCATTTCATTTGACAAAGACAAAAAGAAATCGAAGATCGACCCCATGCTCTGCATCGGCTGCGAGGTCTGCGCTTCGCTGTGCCCCAAACAGGCCATGGGTCATAAATAGCAAAAGGAGTAATGATGAAAACGGTGAATATACTCATCTGCGGCGTGGGCGGCCAGGGGGTGCTGCTGGCCGGGGACATCATAGCCGAGACCGCCATCGCCAGCGGGTTCGATGCCAAAAAGAGCGAGGTCCATGGCATGGCCCAGAGGGGCGGCAGCGTGGTCAGCCATGTGCGTTACGGTGACAAGATCAACTCCCCATTGATCCGTGAGGGGGAGGCCGATGTCATCCTGTCGTTCGAGGAAATGGAGACCGCCCGATACCTGCAATTCCTAAAATCCGAAGGTTGCCTTATAATCAACCAACAGCAGGTGATCCCCATGTCGGTGGCCACCGGGAAGGCGGAATATCCGGTCGACATTGTCGAAAAGATCAAACAGCATATTAAGGACACAGTGCTGTGTCCAGGGATGGCGCTGGCCGAAAGGGCCGGCAGTCCCAAGGCCGTCAATACTGTCCTATTAGGGGCACTGGCCAGGAAATTGGAGCTGGCTCCCGAAAAATGGCAGAGTGTCATCTCCCGGAGGGTTCCGGCCAAGACCGTGGAACTGAATAAAAAAGCCTTTGAAACGGGGTACGGTCAGAAATAACAGGCAGGATAAGAGTGAGACCGTTTGGCGATATATCGCCCTACTACGACCTGCTGATGCAGGATGTGGATTATCGAGAATGGACAGATTATATCATGCATTTGGCCCAGCGGGCGGGTATATCCAAAGGCAGTGCCCTGCTGGACCTGGCCTGCGGCACCGGGACATCGGCCCTGCTATTTGCCAAGGCGGGATATAATGTAAAAGGGATGGATCTGTCCCCAGGAATGCTGTATGCTGCCCGGGCCAAAGCAAGAAAATCCGAAGTCAAAATAAAATTCTTTCCGGGTGATATCCGGGATTTTCCTGCCAAAGAGGAGTATTCAATAATTACCTGCCTTTTCGACAGCATGAATTACCTGCTTAAAGAAGAAGATTTCCTTAGCGCCTGCAGCTGTGCCCAGTGCGCCTTGTCCGGGCAGGGGGTGTTCATATTTGATGTTAATACCATCTTTGCCCTCACCAAATATTGGGATCAGCGGCTGGAGGTCAAAGAAGCCGAAGGGATGGTCTCCATTTGGCGGAACAGCTACGACTTCGTCCGCCATTATGCCAATTTGTCCCTGACGCTGTTCATCCCGCGGGAAAGGGGATATAAGAGAATAGATGAATTCCACCAAGAGAAAGCTTTCCCCTTGGACGATGTGAAGTCAATGCTTAAAAAAGCAGGTTTTGGGAAAATAGAGATATTCAAGCATTTGACCCTGAAGCCACCCCAACCCAATACTATCCGGGCCACCATAATCGCCTATAAGAAGTAATATGCGTTTCATCGCCGACCTCCATATACACTCCAAGTACAGCCGGGCCACCAGCCAGGACATGGACCTGGAGCACATAACCGAATGGGCCCAATATAAGGGCCTGGGCCTCTTGGGCAGCGGGGATTTCACCCATCCCGATTGGTTGAAGGAGTTGAGGTTCAAACTGGAATCCAAGGACAACGGAATCTACCATTATCGGGGGGTAGATTTTATGCTGACGGCCGAAGTCTGCAACCTATTCACCAAAGACGGAAAGAGCCGCAAAATACACAACATGATCTTCGCCCCGTCATTCGAGGTGGTGGAACAGATCAACCGGCAGCTTAAACGCCATGCCGATCTTTCCATGGACGGACGGCCCATAGTCAACTTATATGCCTCCCGCTTGGTGGAATTGGTGATGGGCATCTCCCCGGATTGCTTGGTGATCCCGGCCCATATCTGGACCCCGCATTTTTCGCTGTTCGGGGCAAACTTCGGTTTTAACAGCCTGGAGGAATGCTACGAGGATCAAGCCGAGAACATTCATGTGCTGGAGACCGGGCTTTCCTCCGATCCGGCCATGAACTGGCGGCTGAGCGAACTTGACAGGCATTCCCTGATATCAAATTCCGATGCCCACAGCCCTTCAAAACTGGGACGCGAGGCCAATGTTTTCGACTGCGACATGGATTATAAGACCATCTGTCAGGCTTTAAAAAGACAGGATATCTCCCGGTTATTGTATACCATCGAATATTTACCCGAGGAGGGAAAGTACTTCCATGACGGACACCGTAAGTGTCTTTCCCGCCTGACCCCAAAAGAAGCCAGGGACGGCGGTAATGATTGTCCGGTTTGCGGCAAAAAACTGACCATCGGGGTTATGCACCGGATAGAAGAGTTATCTGATAGGCCGCCGGGGATAAAGCCGGCCAACGCCATTCCCTTCAGGCATCTGGTGCCGCTGGAGGAGATAATAGCCATGGCCTTTGGGCTGGGAACCGGAACTCAAACCGTGCTTCATGAGTATCACCAGCTGGTAAAAGCTTTTGGCAATGAGTTCACCGTTTTGCTGGAGGCCACCAAGGCTGAGCTGAACGAAGTGACCAACAACAAAGTAGCCGACGGGATAGTAAGAGTGCGGCAGGGAAAGGTCACCATCACCCCCGGCTATGACGGGGAGTACGGGAAGCTGAACATATTTGACGGGGACCGCCGCCAGAGCCATAAAACAAATGAACCGGAAGAACAGCTGGAGATATTTTGATGGATACCTGGGGAAACAGCAAAGGTGAAAAATGGGTGTTCCTTGATGTGGGGAATGTGATATTTTACGACCTGCCCCTGTTGGCCAGGATCTGGAGATATTTTTATCTGACATTGAAAGAGGGCGGGCTCAGCCTTTCCTTCGAGGAGGTGCTCCGGGAAAGGGAGAAGCTGCTACAGAACAACCCTCCGGAGATGAACCCCAGGAAGATGATCGCCGATAAATATGCCGGGCATATCGACCGGGAAATTGTGGACCGGGCGGTAAATCAATGGCGGTCGGTCTATCCGGGTTCGAATCATCCGGTATCCGGCATATTTGACCTGTTAAAAAGCCTTCAGGAAAATTACAACTTAGGAATAATTGCCAATCAGCCGCCCCTGGCCATGGATGAACTTAAAAAATACCAGCTGGAAGGGTATTTCAAGCACATCATAATCAGCGATATGGTGGGTCTTCACAAGCCGGATCCCGAAATATTCCGGCATGCCGTTGAACTGGCCGGGGCCAGGCCGGAACAATGCCTGATGGTGGGAGACCGGATAGACAATGACGTCCGCCCGGCCAAAATGGTGGGAATGAGGGCCGTCTGGCTGAATATGGACTTCCACCTGATGAATTACCAACCGGCGGACGACTATGAAAGGCTTTATATCGAAAGCTATCTGCGGATAACGGGGATAGACCAGTCTTATAAGGGCTCGGGCTATGAACCCGATGGCGTCATCGCAAGCCTGGGTGAGCTTCCGCGGACAATTGGATCAATAATGACCGAGCAGGAGGTGGCTGGATGAAAAAGCTGTGGGCCCCCTGGCGCATGAAATATATCACCGGTGCCGCTGACAAAAACCAGGCAGGCTGCATTTTCTGCAAAAAATCCAAAAGCAAAGCCGATCATGATAATTACATCCTGCACCGCGGCAATAGGGGGTTCATTATGATGAACATCTTTCCCTACAACAACGGGCATCTGATGATCGCTCCCTACCGTCATGTGGGAGATTTTTCCGCCCTGAACGATGCGGAGCTTCTTGAGATCATGCAGCTGGCGCAGGCTTGCCAGAAGGCCATGACCAAGGTTATGAAACCGCAGGGGTTCAACCTGGGATTCAACCTGGGCCGGGTGGCGGGAGCCGGGATAGAGGATCATGTCCATCTCCATCTGGTTCCGCGCTGGAACGGTGACACCAATTTCATGCCGGTGCTGGCTGATACCAAGGTGGTGTCGGAGGCCCTGGGGGATACTTTTAAAAAACTGAAGAAAGCCCTTAAGTGATGTTAGCAAATGGAGATGAATACGATAAAGACGGACGAAAACATCGGACCTGACGTATTTGTCCGATGTTAAATAATACAAAACAGGCACAAGTGGCGGTGGCTATGTCCGGTGGGGTGGACAGCACCGTGGCCGCAGCCCTGCTGGTGAAAAAAGGCCTCCGGGCCATCGGGCTGACCATGAAGCTTTTTTCTGCATCCGAGGCGCATTCGTCAACCAATTGCTGCGCCAATGAAGCAATAGAGGCGGCCGAAAGGGCGGCATCAAAGCTGGGTATTGAGCATCGGATAATCGATTGCCGCAAAGAATTCAATGAAATGGTGATAGGCAATTTTCTCAGTGAATACGCCAAGGCCCGGACGCCCAATCCCTGCGTAGTATGCAATAAAAGCATCAAATTCGGGCTGCTGATGGAGACAGCCCTGGCTATGGGCTGCACCCATCTGGCTACGGGTCATTATGCCAGGATCTGCAAAAGACAGGATAGGTATATTCTGGCTAAAGCCAAGGATAAGCAGAAGGATCAGTCATATTTTTTATGGATGCTAAGCCAGCGGCAGTTGCAATCAACCATGTTCCCTTTAGGCAATTATGAGAAACAGCAGATCAGGAGAATGGCCGCGGCCCTTGGCCTTGAGGCGGCAGATAAACCGGAGAGCCAAGAAATATGCTTTATTCCCCAGGGGCATTACAGTCAGTATCTGAAAAATAAAATGGATGTCCCCGGTGGGGACATAGTTGACAGTAGTGGGAAAATCATTGGCCGTCACCAAGGAATAGCCAACTATACCATAGGGCAACGGGAGGGGCTGGGGATAGCATTGGGAAAACCGCAATATGTAATAGGCCTTGATCCATTAAAGAATCGGGTGATTATAGGGGACGACCAATACCTTTATAAGGATATCATGGATGTTGAGACTGTGAATTGGTCTATCAAAATTCCCAGCCGTCAGATAAAGGCTGAGGTAAAAATCAGGAACCAACATAAAGGCTCACCTGCCTTTATCAAGCCTGCCGGCGGGCGATCGGTTCAAATAAGATTTATAAAAAGCCAAAGGGCCATCAGCCCGGGCCAGTCCGCGGTATTCTACCGGGGAGATCTGCTTCTGGGGGGCGGGTTGATAAAATAAAAGGTTCGGTCAACTTGACCGAACCTTTTTGAATACTCCCGGTTACTCTCCCCCGGGAACCATCCCCTTGAACATATCCTTGAATCCGGCCTTCTTTTCGCTCTTGCCGATCACAAACAAAGCGTCGTCCACCCCTTTGTTGATATCGACCGACTTCACTATGATGGTTGAAATGGGCTGTTTGTCCTTCTCGTAGAACAGCTCGGTTTTGAACGGCATCACCCAATTGCCGATCACCTTGCGAAAATCGGAATAAAGGGCGAAGGCTTTTTTCTTCTTTTCAACCGTCATTTCAGCCTTGACCTGCACCAGATTATCGGCATCTATCCAAATTCTGTCAAAGGGGACCTGATCTTCCTTTTGGCCTGAAACATACTCTATGATATAACAATTTCGATCGCCGATCTTTTCTGTTCCGGTGATCTTGCCGTTCTTGACCAGGTCCGCCCACCATTTCCAGGATCTGTCCTTTTGGTATTTTGCCTGATCCTTTTCGGAGAGCTTCTTTTTGCCCATGAAGGGGGCTATCATCCACATATCGGTGCCGTCGAAAAGTATTGTGGTCTCCATTTTCATGCCCTTCTCCTGGCTGGCATTAACCTTAGTGTCCAGCCTGAATTTATCCCCCTTGTAGCAATAGGTGGCATCGCTTATAATGTTGCCATCTTTGCTGACCAGGGTTATTTCCTGAACCATGGTCATATCCTTGATCTGCCTCTCCAGCTTGCCGTAGCGGTCCTGGAACTTTTGGGCCAGTTGGGAAATATCTTGCGCCAAAACATGCGTTGCGGTGAGGGCTGCCAGTGTGGTCGTTAGGACGGGTAACAGTAAATTGTATCGCATGGCTTACTCCATTTGTTATTTGTTTGCAATCTTATTGATCATGTCGTTGTGATAATATATATTATTTTTGATCAAAACGCAACAGCTTATTTCAACATACTCCTGTTAGAAATTAACCCGGCAAATATATATTTGGGGTGAATCGGATATAACAATCTGTCCGGGTATTTCCCGGATGTCTTCAAGGCTGGGCAGGAAGGGCTTGTAGACCTTTTGTTTGAAAAATATCAAAAAACTACCGTTCCTGCTGCCCGGCGCATTCCCCGGGACGGCTGATTTTACCAGACTGGAAAGCTGGTTATTGTTTAAAAGGGAGGGCTCCTTGCCGGTCAGGGCATATAAAAGCTCTGGATCGTTTGTCAAAAAAGCGCCATCTTTCGGCAATTCATCCAGAATTTGTATGGAATCCATTTTGTGCCAATTGAATCGTTGGTAGGCATCCCATTTAACGGAATTGGTCCGATCTACTCCCCACCAGATCCCAAAGGCGGTGGAGGAGGTTATCCAAAATACAACGATCGTTGCTAAAAATAGATTCATTTGAATTGGTTTTGAAAACAAGGGAAACATAAGCAGCAGCAGGACGTAGGCCGGAGACAGTATCCGGTAATCGAGCATGATGGCGGGATCTAAAAAAAGGATAGAGGCAAACAGGGAGATGATGTATGAAGCCAAGCATAAAAGAATAAAAAGGTGTGATTTCGAAAATTTTGACAATAACCGTTTCTGGGACATGGCAGTTATTTGAGGGGCCCAATATTTAAACAAAAGGAACAAGATCAAGAAAAAAGAAATAAATCTTACATAACCCAAATAATTCATATCTACTTCAAACATCAGCCACCACAAGATCGTCTGAAGGCCCTTAAGTAGGGATAATTTGACCAGCGGATAAACATCGAATGACCGGTCGGCAGCGGAAGAGGTGTAATGGATATTTCTTGCAACCCAGAGCATCAAACCGGAAAAGGAGACAAGAATAAAAGAAATAACCCGAAGCAAAGTTGTTTTATTTGCTCCGGCCCTGAATGAAACAAGAAATATAAGTACGGATATTATGAAGGCAACGCCGATATATCGGGAGAGGGCGGCCAGGCCCAAGAAAAATCCCGAGAGTAAAAGTACTGGAAATGTCCCCCTCTCTGCGTAACGCATAACGCACCAAATCGCAAGCAGTATAAGCGAAATAAAAAGAGGTTCGGAAACGGCCATCATGTGAAGCAAAAGCAAATGGGTGGAAAAAAGGAAAAGCAAAGAGGTGATAACTGCAGCGCATCTCCACTTGGTCAGCATTGAGGAAAGAAGGCCGGTTAAAAAAATATTGGATCCAAAAAGGAGAGCATTCAGCCATCTTGATGCAACCAGTATGTCAAAACCAAGTTTGTCGGCAAAAGCCAGCATCAGGGGATATAGCGGGGGAAAGTGGGTCATGGGTTTCAGCTGCCCGTTGGCGGACCATTCGCTCAGCCCTGCGCCGCGGGAATAATTCAGGGCCGAAGACAGGTATACCGTGGAGTCGTTATTTATGGCGACACCCCACCGGGTAAGCCAGAGAATGATAAATAACCCGGCAAAGGAAGCCAGTGGCAGGAAATAGAACGGGAAAATAGCCGGGCAATATTTGTCGGTTCTATAAAGCATGACCAATGATAATATATTTCAGCTCGGGAATACAAGCCCAAAATCCATGGATCATTTGCACAAGCAAATAAATATATTTATGACTTGAAATTATGATATATAAATTGTATAGTTATTGCAACGAAGATGGTATAAGCGTATTATGGTTACGCGTTTGAAGAACATATGGGACGATTTTGTCAGTAGCGGGCTGGGCGAAGAGATTGACCGCACCTATTTAAGGAGGGTCAAGTTTGCCAATGCCCTTTCTTTTTTGGGGGTCCTGACCCTGCTGGGATTTGGTGCCGCCAGGATGATTTCGGGAGATTACCCGATAGGTTTGGCTGACCTGGCAGTAGGGATCTTCATGGTGTTGAACCTGATCTTTCTCAGGTTAAGTAAAAAGGTAATGTTGGCAAGCTCACTGGGCATCGGCTGTCTGCTGGTCCTGATCTTGTTCCTTTATGTCTCCGGGGGTGTGAACCGGACCGGGATCTACTGGATATATTTTTTCCCGGTTGTTTCGTTTTTTTTATACGGGATGAGGGGGGGTCTCATCTGGATGGCAATTTTATATATCTCTATTTTGGGTCTGCAGGTAGCGGCACGTGCTGGGGGTATTCCCATGGCCTACGATGCTGGCACGAGCACACATATGCTGGCCAGCCTTTTGATGGAATCCGCACTGGTTTGTTACTATGCCAAGGTGATGGAGAACGAAGAAAAAGTTGTGGTGGCACATAATGCGAAGCTGCGGGAGACCAGCCAAATAATACAGAACGAAATGTCCCAAAGGAAGAAAGCGGAGGATGAACTGCTCAGGATCAGTCAGGCGGTAAGAAGTTCCAGTGACGCCATTGCCATTGAAGATGTCGATGGTACGCATTTATATCACAATAAGGCCTTTTACAACCTTTTTAATTATTCAATTTCAGGTCTCAATGCATATGGGGGGTTTGCCAATTTGTTCAACGACCCGTCCCTGGGAAGGTCCATCCTGGAAGTGGTGAAAACAGGAGGTTCTTGGACCGGGGAGGTGGAGGTCAAGAAGAAGGATGCTGGCACTGTCCAAACCTACCTGAGAATAAATGCCATCAATGACCACGGCGGCAAAACCATCGGCAGCGTATTCATATATACCGATGTAAGCGAAAGGAAGAAATGGGAAAATGCCCTGGTCGCAAGCGAAGAGAGATTTCGAAAGGTGATCGCTTCGATAAGTGATCATATATACATGACGAATTATTCAGCGGATGGCAAGCCGATTAACGGCTATATTTCTCCGAACGTGGAAAAGCTGACGGGATATCCTTATTCCCGGTTCCTTGAGGATTGGGGATTTTGGGCAAATGACCTCATACATCCAGAGGATCGGGCTGCCGCCAGTGTCCAGGTGGAGAATTTTAAGAAGGGGTGGGACAGCCAGGTGGAGTACCGCATTATCCGGAGTGACGGGAATACCATCTGGATAAGGGACAGCGGGCGGGTGGAGAAGCAAAACGGCAATATTACGGTTTATGGGGTGGTCAGCGATATCTCCGCCAATAAATATCAGGAGGAGATTAAGGAGACCCTGCTTGAAGAACTGCAGAAAGCCAACCGGGAGTTGGCGGAATTTGCCTATATAGTCTCCCATGACTTAAAAGCTCCGCTGCGGGCCATATCCTCGCTGGCTCAATGGCTGAGCGAAGATTACCGGGATATTCTGGATGAAGCGGGGAAGGAAAAAGTGGGACTTCTCCTGGGACGCACCAAAAGAATGCATAACCTGATCGAAGGAGTACTGGCCTATTCCCGTTTGGGGCGCATGAAACCGACCATGTGCCGGATAGACAGCCACGAAGAGACCAGGCAGATAATCGATCTTCTGTCACCGCCCGGACATATAAAAATAACCATCGTTGGAAAGCTCCCGACAATAGTATGCGACAGGATCCACTTTAACCAGGTTATGCAGAATCTGCTAAGCAACGCCATAAAATATAGCGATAAGGAATGTGGTTTGATAACCATCTCCTGCCGGCAGTACCAAGGGTATTGGGAGTACCTGGTCTCGGATAACGGTCTGGGGATCGAGGAACAGCATTTTGACAGGATCTTCAAAATATTCCAAAGTCTTAAATCAAGGGATGAATTTGAATCTACCGGCATTGGGTTGACCATCGTCAAGAAGATAGTCGAATATTATGGCGGAACCATTAAATTGACCTCGCAGCTCGGCAAGGGAAGCGAATTCCGGTTCACTATCCCCGGTAACCTGCAGCCGGAGCCCGGGGATAGCGCTAAACAATTATTGGGAGGACAATAAAATGAGGGATAACATTCCGGTCCTTTTGGTTGATGACGACCAGGTCGATATCATGACCGTCCAAAGGGCATTCAAGGTCAACAATATAGTCAACCCCCTTAAAATAACGGGAAACGGCCGGGAGGCGCTGGACTACTTGAAGCGGGAGGGAAAATATAAAAATCCCCAAGCCTCTCCCCGTCCCGGCATAATCCTGCTGGACTTAAACATGCCCATTATGAACGGGATTGAATTCCTGAAAATCGCCAAAGCCGACAGCGAATTGAGAAAAATCCCGGTAATAGTACTAACGACCTCTAAAGAAGAAAACGACAGGGTGGAAAGTTTCAATTTGAGCGTGGCGGGATACATCATCAAGCCTGTCGAGTTTGAAAAGTTTGTCGAGGCGGTAAGGGTGCTTAACCTGTACTGGACCCTGAGCGAATTACCGTAACAGGAAGGTGTTTTATGGAATTAGATAAACTGAGGATACTTCTCCTGGACGATGATGAGGTCGACAGGATGGCCATAAGCCGTTATATTCAAAAGGAGGACCTGCCGTATGAAGTAGAGATGGTCACTTCGATATCGGAGGCCCGCCAAAAATTAAGGGACAATGAATATGACCTGGCCTTGCTGGATTATCTGTTGCCTGACGGGAAAGGCCTGGATCTCTTAAAAACGGCGAAGGGGGTCCCCGTGATATTTGTGACCGGAAGCGGCGACGAGAACATAGCAGTGCAGGCTTTGCGAGGCGGAGCATATGATTACCTGATAAAAGACCCGGAAAGGAACTATCTGATAGTGCTGCCGGCGACTATAAACAATGTCATGGAAAGAAAAAAGGCCGAGAGTGCTCTTAAGGAAAGCGAGATCAAACACCGGGTTCTTTTGAATTGCATCAAAACGCCGATACTGGCCCTAAAGGAGGATATCACCATATTCTACTGCAACGATACTTACGCAGAATTCGTAAAACTGTCCATTGAACAGCTGGAGGGCAGGAAATTAATTGAAGTTTTTCCCAGAATTAACGGTTCAGAAACCTATAAAGCCTACCTTGATGTCTTGCAGACCGGCAAGACCATGGTGGTTGAGGGCAAATATGAAAATCGTTATTTGAGCTCCAGCATCTATCGTACTCCCTGGGGGATCCTGGCAGTGGCCGAGGACATAACCGAACGCAAAGCTGCCCAGGAGGCGCTGGTTAAGGCAAATGAGGGACTGGAAAGGCGGGTGGCGGAGAGGACGGTTGAATTGGCCAGGGCCAACGATGAATTGCAAAGAAGCTACAATGATACAATTATTGCCATCACCGCCGCCATGGACGCCAAGGATTCGTATACCAGGGGCCATTCGGAAAGGGTCAGAGATATAGCCATGTGCATTGGCGATAAACTCGGCCTCCCGGCAGAATCTCTTAAAAAACTTTCCTATGCGGCCCTGTTGCACGATATCGGCAAGATAGGGGTCAGCGATCTGCTTCTTACCAAAAAGGGCGGATTGACAAAGGAGGAATATGAGGAGGTCAAGATGCATCCGGTGATTGGCGGAAGGCTGGTCGGTGAGATCGAACTTTTAAAGGACGTTGCCCCGATAATTTCCGCCCACCATGAACATTTTGATGGCAGTGGATATCCGAAGGGGCTGAGAGGCCAGGAGATCCCCATTGAAGCCAGGATAATCGGAGTGGCCGATGCTTATGAATCCATGATATCGGATCGGCCGTATAGGAAGGCATACGAAATGAAGGAGGTGATAAAAAGACTCGACCAAGCCTCCGGGACCCAACTCGATCCGTTGATGGTTGAAAAATTAAAAGAGACCATCTGAGGCGGAAAACAAAAGCGCCCCGTTTTTTACGGGGCGCTTTTCAATAGATTTTTTCCAAGGCTTCTTTATTTAACCAGCCTCCGGCTCCTCCCGGTAGTTGTACCAAGACAAAATCATTTCGTTTATCCTTTATCAGAACTTCGGTGCCGTCGTGCAACAGGAGGATCTGCTTGAATTCATCGCCGGGGCCGCTTAGCGCACTTACCTCGGGAACTACGACTACTGCCGGCAGGGTGTTTTTTTCATTTTGCCAGAGCGAGAAAGAAAGTAAGAGATAAAAGAAAACAAAGCCGGATATAAAGACAAAGATCAGAATCTTGCCCTTGCGGGACAATATATAAAAAGAAATAAAAAGTGATAGCAAACCAAAAGAAACGATGGAAAACCAGAATGATTCACTGTTTGAAAACCAGTGGAATAAAATATACAGATACCGCTCGATGGGGCCCCGGCCAGTGAGAATCTTATCCACCCTGTAGTTTCTGGCATACACCAGGTTATTGTTTATATCGGCATCTCTGGGCTCAAGAAAATATGCCCGGCGATAATTTACGATCGCCTTTCCAATCTGCCCACTCTTGAAATAAGCATTACCAAGATTATAAAACAGATATGGAGAGTTAACCTTATCCAAGGCATTGCTGTACGCCTCGATGGCTGCAGGATAATTGCCAACCCGATAAAGCTCGTTTCCCCGATTGTATGAATCAACCGGTGCAAATCCTAATACAGCCATAATGATCAATTCCATCATAATCTGCTAAACACCTCCTTGGCTTTTTCCAGCATGCCTGGCGGATCCATTTCCGAGGCGGAAGAGGGCGAGAATCGAACCCGGTCGCAAGCGTCCATCAATGCCAAGATATCGGATAAAATATCATCAGGAACGCCATTTCTTGATAATTCTTGGTGTATCTGTTCCTTGGTTCTGGCTCCCATATCCATATTGTAACGATCGCCGATAAAGCCAAAAACGGCTTGCGAAAGGGAGGAGTAGAAATTACTCAAATCGTTAACCTTAAGGCATTTTTCGGAAATTTGCAGCCGTTTTTTAACCAATCCGTTTGATCTGTGTTTGCGAGCATAGCCCCTGTCGGTTGACAGCCGGTCAATATGACCCCGATACCAGAATGCTGATAAGATTGTTGCCGGGAACAGTAAATATAAAAGCCAGGCTAATTTTGGAATTTCGAGAGATGCATTTTTTAAGACGGATGCGTCGGGCTTGATATAGTTGATATCCGTTCCCAATACCTTCAGGCCGGTAGCTTCCACCAGCGGGGTGTTTTGATTACAGCCCGAAACAGAGCATTCAAGCGGCTGGGTCTGGATGGTATGGTAGCTTTTGTCGGCTGGGTCAAAATAAGCCAGCTTTACCGCTGGTATGACATACTTGCCGTCGGATTGGGGAATTATTGGAAAGGTGAAGGTCTTGCTGCCCTTGATGACATCCCCGGAAACATGGATGTTTTCTTTCACTTCGGGGTCCATTATCTTGAGGCCTGATATGGCGGTTATGGCCGGTTTTCCCACCAAGCGTATGTTCCCGGTGCCGGTTATCTTGACGCTAAGGTTTATTGGTTCATTTCCGGTAGCAGTATTTCTATCCAAAGAAGCCTGAATGGAGAATTTGCCGACCCCGCCGGTGAATTCAGCCGGTTTATCACCTGGCAGGGGTAGGGCCGTGATGGTGATGGATTTGGACTCAATTTTAACGGCTTTGCTGTTTCCAAAGAAATCAAAAAAATCACGGGAAGCTAGGACTATGGCAATGTCAAGCGTCATAGGACTTACGGCCAGCTCTCCGCTGGACATGGGAAACAAGGCCGCTTTTTTTAGTATCATATATTGATACTGTTTGCCGTCAAGAGTCTTTTGCTGCCAACTGAGCTTTTCAGCATCGAACACTTTTTCCGGCCAGAAGCCATTGAAAGTCGGCATTTCTGCGATGCGGGCATCCGATATCTGAAAACGATTGTAAAGAGTAAAATCCACCATCACCTGTTCGCCGACATATACCGTCTTTCTGCTGGCAGCGGCAGAAAGGAAAAGGTTCCCCTCGATGGGTATATTTGGTTGCGCGGCCGATGCACGTCCCGATGGTGCCGGCTGGGCTCTGGCAGTGGAGGATTTTACCACCTCGATCTCAATGGGCTGGGAGCGGTATTCCTGATCCTTGTATTTTATCAGACAGGGGCCGATGCTCAGTTTGCCTAATTTTTTGGCGCTCAGGTAATAGATGTAATTGACGGAAGCCTGCTTGGACATTTTGCCGTTGATAAACTGGATATTGGTGGACTGGGATGATGAACTGCCCAGCAGGTTGAAGTCAGGCATATCCGGCAGTTCCGGCTTGGGAACGCTGGTCATGTCCTGCCCCTGAACGGTTACGGTGAGAGTGAACTGATCGCCCAGCCCCACGGTGGACTGGTCCACCGTGGCGTTGAATTCAATTTCGGCGGCATCAACCAGAGAAATGCTCAGGACGCTCAGAAGGGATATCAGAATATATTTCAGTTTTAAGTCGGCCATTATTAAAAAATCAATTATTATTTAAGCCCGGATACCCATCTGCATGGGAATGGCATTGTGATTATAGCCATTTTACCAGTCTTTGTCCACCTTTTCCGGCTGGGCAGGCTGCTCCTTCTGCTTTTTCATGTTCTCCTTCTCCTTGTTTTGGAGCGCCTGCATGATGCGGTCAGCTTCATCTTTATTCATCTGCCCTTTTTGGGGCTGTGGTTTAGGTTGTTGAGCCTGCTGTTGTTTTTGGTCTTGGTTTTGTTGCTGTTTTTGCTGTTGATCCTGCTTCGGATGATTTTGGTCTTGCTTGGTGGAATCGCTTTGAGATTGTTGTTGTTCTTTTTGCTTCAAGCAAAATTCCAAATTCTGTTTGGCTTTTATGTCATTGGGGTTCAGAAGGAGAGATGATACATAGCTGTTGATGGCTTCATCGAGTTTATTTTCTTTAAACTGGCAGTTCCCGATATTATAAAAGGATTTGGCCTGAAAGATTTTGTCCTTGGTCAGCAAGCCCAGTTGAAATTCGGATATGGCTTCGGGATATTTCTGCAGTTTGTACAAGGCCCGGCCGATATTATAATGTATCTTCTCGTTATCCGGCTCCCGAACCAAGGCTTCCTGGTATTTCTCCAGGGCCTGATCGATATTCCCCTTATTTAGGGCTTTATTGCCGGCCCTCATGTTCGAACCGACTTCGGCGTTTGCGGAGGAAGAATGTAAAATACAGAAGGTAAAAAATATAAGGAATAACTTGAAGCGGGACATTCCCACAGTCGGAAACCATTCGCCACGGCGGTCGCTTATAAAAAGGCCCAGAAAAATGAATATGAACGAGATCACCAGGAAATACTGATACCGTTCCACATAATCCACATACTCCCCGCCATCCAATTCCCTCTTTTTCAGGCCCTCCAGCTCGAAGACCAGATTATTCACATTGAACCCCTCGGCCCGGTAATAACGTCCGTCGGTGGCCTTGGCCATTACCAGCAGCAGGCGTTCGGCCAGCCGGGAGACTACGATCTTGTCTTCGCTGTCCTTCTTATAGGAAACCAAATTGCCTCTGGAATCGGTCTCGGGGATGGTGGAGCCCTGCAAGGTTCCGATGCCAATTATGTAAAGCCGGATGCCAAGCTCAGCGGCCTGCTTTACGGCGGCCATGGGGTCGCCCTCGAGATTATCGCCATCAGTGACCAGTATCAGCGCCTTTGAGGTTCCCTGCTTGGGGTTGAACAGCGCACCCGATACTTCCACCGCTCTTTGAATATTAGTGCCCGGCTTGGGAATGTTGTTGGGCTCGATGATATCCAGGAACAGCTTGGCCGCCTCGACATCGGATGTCAGGGGACACATAACATAACAATCTCCGGCAAAGGCGGTGATGGCCACCTGGTTGGTGCTCAGATTGTCCAACAACGAGGAGGCCTGCATCTTGGCCCACCCCAGGCGCGAAGGTTTTATATCCTGGGAATTCATGCTCTTGGATGCATCCAGGCAAAGCACTATGTCGATGCCGCGCCCCTTGTATATCTGAAGCTTTTCACCCCATTTGGGGCGGGCCAGGCCGAGGATCAGGAACATCAGTCCCATGGTCAACAGGGCCGACTTAATCCACCAAAGTTTGGCATTGAGCGTATCCGCCAATTGCGGAACCAGATGGGCATCGGCCAAGGCCCTGAAAGATCGTTTTTTCATGGCATAAGCCACAAATATCCCCAGGATCAGCAGGGGGAGGGAGAACAATAAATACAGGTATTGTGAAGCGGCCCACTTGATCATGGCAGCCTCCGGAGCAGGGTGAATGATAAAATCAGGTTCAGCAGAAAAAACACCAAAGCAGCCAGCATGAATATTCCGGCCTTTTCGGAATATACGGTATGGCGGGTTACTTTGTAAGTAGTGGGTTCCATGCGGTCGATCTCGTCGTAAATCAGCTTTAATGCTTCGGCATCGCTGGCCAGGAACGACTGTCCACCGGTCAGCCGGGATATCTCCTCCAGGGCGGCCATGTCCAGATCGAGCTGGACATGGGCATAGCGGCGGCCGAAGACAGGGTCGTCGACCGGGAACGGCACCGGGCCCTTGGAGCCAACGCCAACGCTGTAGATCTTAATCCCATAGATCTGGGCCAATTTTGCCGCCGTCAGGGGATCAACCTCTCCGACGTTGTTCAAGCCGTCGGTCAACAGCACTATGATCCGACTCTTTGATTTGGAATCCTTCAGACGGCCCACCGCCGAGGCCAGGCCCATTCCGATGGCCGTCCCATCGGCCACCAAGCCGAAGTCGATGCGGTCGATCAGATCGGCTAGAATCTTTTTATCCGAGGTCAGCGGGCATTGGGTGAGGGACTGCCCGGCGAAGACCACCAGACCGATCCGATCTCCCTTTCTCTTACCAATGAACTCCTTGGCCCGTTGCTTGGCCACGAACAACCGGTTCTTGGGGCTGAAATCCTCGGCCTGCATGGTTCCGGAGACGTCCAGGCACAGCATGATATCGATGCCTTTGTCTTCGATCTCCTCATACACCCGGCCTTTTTGAGGGCGAGCCAGGGCGATGATCATGAAGAACAAAGCAGCAATGCTCAAAACAAAGGAGGCGTGCCTGATATATCTGCCTGAACCGGGATTCTTTTTAAAGAAATCAGTGTTGGAAAATCTCACTGCGGCGGTCCGTTTCTTTAATTCCAGCCAGATCAGGCCAACCAGAGGGATCAGCAGCAGCAGATATAAAGGGGAAGCAAAACGCATGTCTAATTCCTACCCTTCTTGTTATCATCGATCCCTTTGGGCTTTTCTTCGGGAGTGGTCTTTTGCACCAGTTCTTTGGCCTGCTGCAGGGCTTGGTCGATCTCCTGATAGGTGGGGATCAGCTTGGCGTATTTTACCCGGTCGGCTTTGTTCAAAAAAACGCCGAATTCTTCCCGATATGGGATCTTGTTTGCTTTGAGATCATTAATTATCTCGGTGGTGGTCTGTTCTACCGCATTGAATTCGAACCGCCGTTCGAGGTATCTCTTTACTATCTCGGAAAGGGCGTAATAGTATCTCTGGACCTGCCCTTTATTGATCCATTCCTTAAAAGGCAGGCTGTTCAGGGAATTCATGGCCTCGACCCAGGGGGACAGGGGAGCCTGGGCCAGTTCTTTCAGTTTCTTCAGCTGCAGGTATAATCGATACCCCAAATATCCGAGTATTGACAACAGTATAATTATTCCCGGGATCAGCCACAGCCAGTGATTGGGAAATTTAACCTCGGGCTTGATATCGTTGATGTCGGACATTTTTTCCGGCATGACGCTGGATATATTGACTTTTAGGGTATCGCTATAAAGGGTGTCGACGCTGTCTTTGGCGCTGATCAGAAACTTGAAGCGGGGAAGGGACAATTCGCCGGTCCTGAAGCCGGCCATTTTCAACCGGTAGGAATTTGTATTGAATCCCTTGTGGCTTTTGGTCTTCACCTTCTGATCGATGACCAGAAATGAACCGGTGGAATCGGCAATTGGTCCCAATGGTTTGGCGGTGTTGGAGTAATTGACGTCTATCACCAATTCAAAAGGGGTGCCCACTGAAAGTTTACGGGCAATGACCTTGGTGCTCAAAGATGGCTGTCCCTGCAGTTGGGAGGCTATAAGGATAGTTAATAATATTTGATGCATAAAAGTACTGTTATTTAATGGAACCTTCTGGACCGAAGCTGGAAAAATTTATGCAACTTGGGGACAAAATCCTCGTTGGTGGAAAGGCTGATGTTGTCTATGCTCAGGGACTTGAAAAGTCGCTCCCGTTTTTGTCTTTCGAGCAGATTATACTGCAGGTATCCCTTCTGCAGAGAGGGATCGGAGGTATTGATGGTCATCAACTGGCCGGTCTCCAGATCCTCGAAGTCGACCAACCCAGCCATGGGCAGGCGGCTTTCGGCCGGGTCGGAGATCTCGATGGTCACCAGGTCGTGTTTGCGGGCGGCTATGCCCAGAGGGGTCTTGAAATTTTCCAGTGAAAACCCATTGCCGGAAAAATCGCTGATGAAAAAGATGATGGCCCGGTGCTTCAGGATGTGCATCAGCGACTCCAGGGCGGCTGACGGCTCGGTGCCTTTGTTCTGCGGCGTAAAGTACAGGATGTCCCTGATCAGGCGCATCACATGAAGCCGGCCTTTCTTGGGAGGTATGTATTTCTCCACCCGGTCGGCGAAGAACATCAGGCCGACTTTGTCGCTGTTCTTGACCGCCGAAAAGGCCAGGGTGGCCGCTACCTGGGCCGCCTGCTCCAGCTTGAACCGGGTTTTGGTGCCGAAATATCCCGAGCCGGAGGCGTCCAGGCACAGGATCACCGTCAGCTCGCGCTCCTCCACGAACTTTTTGACGAAAGGACGGCCCATCCGGGCGGTGACCTTCCAGTCGATGGAGCGTACATCGTCTCCGGGCAGGTATTCCCGCACATCTACGAATTCCATGCCGGTGCCCTTAAAGGTGGATTTGTATTCCCCGGCAAAGGTGGTGTTGACGATCTTTTTGGTATGAAGCTCGATCTGGCGGATCTTTTTTATGAATTCGGGTGACAGCATAATTTTTTCTTTTTCCCGCTAAAAACGCGAAATTACATTAAATACTTTTATGCGTATTCGTCAGTAAATATATTTCCCTAGATTCCCGATGACTCGGGAATGACAATTTCCGAATAACGAATAACTATTAACGAAATAGCATCACGGCACCTCAACGCCGGCCAGGATCTTCTGTATGATATCGTCGGTGGTAATATCCTCGGCCTCGGCCTCGTAGGACAGGATTATCCGGTGCCGCAGGATGTCGGCGGCCAGCTCCTTGATGTCCTCCGGGATCACGAATCCCCGGCGTTTCAAAAAGGCCAAGGCCCGGGCGGTGGTGGTCAGGTTGATCGAGGCCCTGGGAGAGGCCCCGAACCGGATCATTCCCTTGAGCTCGGGCAAGCCGTATTTCTCAGGCTCCCGAGTGGCGAATATCAGGTCGATGATGTAATCCTTGATCTTCTGGTCTATATAGATCTCCTGGCACAGCTCTCGGGCCTTGATTATCTCGGCCGGGGTGATGACCGGCTTGATGGATGGCTCGCCCTGCACGGCGATGCGCTCCACGATCTCTTTTTCCTCTTCTTTAGAGGGATAATCGATCTTGATCTTTAGCAAAAAACGGTCCAGCTGGGCTTCCGGCAGGGGATAGGTACCCTCCTGCTCGATGGGGTTCTGGGTGGCTAGCACCAGGAACGGATCATCCAGCTTGAATGTCTGCTCGCCGATGGTTATCTGACGTTCCTGCATGGCCTCCAGCAGGGCGCTCTGAACCTTGGGCGGGGTGCGGTTAATCTCGTCGGCCAGGATCAGGTTGGCAAAGATGGGGCCCTTGCTGGTGATGAACTCGCCGGTCTTCTGATTATATATCATGGTGCCGATGATGTCGGCCGGCAGCAGATCCGGGGTGAACTGAATTCTCTGAAACTTGGCTTTGATGGCGGAAGAGACAGTCCGGACGGCATAGGTCTTGGCCAAACCGGGCACACCTTCGATTAGGATGTGGCCGTTGGCCAAAAGCCCCACCAACAATCGGCTGACCAGATAATTCTGGCCGACAATGGCTTTGCCTATCTCCGCAGTGATGGTCTGGATGATGATGCTTTTTTTTTCGATCTCTTCGTTTATGCGCTTGATCTGGTCGCTGTGGTTTTCCATGAAAGTCCCCTCCGGAAATGTATTGAACTGTTAATTATTAAACAAAATTTGACACAACAATATATTATAAAAAATTGATCCCCAAGTGTCAAGTAGCGCCACATTATTTGTTCAGGGATCGGCGGATTCCTTGGAATACCAGGGGAACAGGGGGGCATTATAATTTAGCTGCCGAGAGAGCAAGAACAGTAAAAGGCAGGTATACTTTTAATCAACCTTAAATGCTGAACGGAGTTAGGGATGTTTTTATGAGCACAGCCATTTTGACCCTTTACCCTATTAAAAGGTTTAAAATAAATCAACAAAATTCACAATTCAATAAAAAGGGGGCAGTATTCACCTGCCCCGTAGGTCTGGGATACAATTATCCGATTCGGATCCGTTCCTTTAACACAAAGCCCCGTTTTTTGAAATCGACCACAAAGGAATCAGAATCGATGGCCAGCTCCAGGGGTATGGCTCCCTTGGGGGCCTTGCCCTGCACCAGATGGTGGGCTACGATAGCGGCTGGAAAGCCAGTGGTACGCTCCATGGCGGTGAAGCCGGTTCTGGCATCCTGGTAATCTATCAGATCATACACTATTTCCGTCTCCTGGCCGTTCTTTTTGCCCAAGGCCGTCACCCTTAGCACTATCAGGTCCTTGTCCCTGGGAAAATCTATCTTTTTGGTCAGAAGAACATGGCTCAATTGGCGCGGGATTACTTTGCAGCCATTGACATCCACCGGCTCCTGTTCGAAGAATCCCAGTTCCAGCAGGGTCTTGATCTTTTCATAATGGCCGGCATAACGGACAGTTTTATAATCATATTCCTTGACTATTCCCTCCAGGGTCCAGGGGCAGGTTGAGCTGCCGCCGCTGGTGACGAAGGCCTCGCATCTGCCCACGGGTTTGGGAAAATCGATCTGCTCCAATTCCGAAAAGGTGGGGATCTCGGCGGCCTTTCCTTTCCTGATTATATGAGCGGTGCCGAAATATTCATTGATCAGCCCTTCCACGGAAAAGACCAGTTTATAATTCAAGGGCGGTTTTGGATTTTGGGGCAGGCCGCCGCAGCGGATATGGATCTCCCGGGGCTGGTCCAGTTTTTTGATGGCGTGCACCGCCAGGGTGTTGCCCATGCCGGGCATCAGGCCGGTATCCGGCACCAGGGTGACCCCGGCTTTCTTGGCCTGCTGGTACAAGGAAAGCTCCTTTAATACCACGCCGGTATTGCCGCCCAGATCGCAGAAATTACAGCCGGAGTCTATGGCGGCCTTGGCCACGCCGTAGTTGAAATGATAGGGGACGGCGCTGACCACGCAGTCCATTCCTTTGAATAGTTTCTTCAATGATACCGGGTTTCCGGCATCGGCTTTCTGGGCTTTGACGATCTTTTTTGTCAACAGGGCATTGACCTTTTTGGCCCCGGCGGAGGAAACCTTGCCGTCAAAGTCGGCCACGGTGACACTTTTAGCCTGGCAGAATTTTGCCAGGTCATAGGCGATGGCCAAGCCCTGCCTCCCAGCCCCCAGGACCACATATTTGTAATTCATGGTTTTGCCTTTCGCATAAATTGGACTTAAAAATAATCTGAGCCCTGATTATATGGCATTGTAGGTTTGTTTGCAAGGCAATTGTGCTTATGCTCCGGGACGATCCGGTTTTCCTGATATTTATGTTGACAGAAAACCAGGTTGAATGCTATATTTATTGCCAAGTGTTAAAAAACATTTAAAACCAAAGACAGAGGGGCTATGTTCAGCATCAAATTGAACAAGTGGGTCTATCTGAGGATCGCAGGGCTGCTATTGACAGTAATAATGGCAGCCGTTTTCTTTTTCTTTCGTAGCAAGGAAGTGAGCGGGCGACGGGAACGGGGGCTTGAGGTGACCGCCCAACCCGGGGGTGAATTACGTGACATTCCGGGGGAAATGTCGTTTTATTTCTCAAGGTCATTCGTGGGAGCCGAAGGCATAGGGATTCCGGCTGACAGCATGGGCAATTATATTGAGATTGACCCGCCGTTGCCGGCATCTGGCATCTGGGCCTCGGAAAGGCGGTTCGAGATGAGGTTCCTTAAAAACCCCCTTCCTGAGGTCAGGTATGATATCAAAATGAAAAGGCTGCCCCTGATGATAGAGGCGCCCAAAATGCCAACCTATAAATTCTGGTTCGCCACCCCAAAATTCGGACTGAACAGCATTGTGTTGAAATCGGTGGTGAACGAAATGGCCCAGATCACCATCTGTTTCAATTATCCTCCGGAAACCGACAACATCGAAAGATTCATTGAAATCAGGGATTCAAAAAAGCAGAATGTCAAAATATCAAATGTCAGGATAGTAAACGAACATCAGCTGATAATCACGGTTCCGGTGGCCAGTGCCCCGCAGCAGTATGCCGTAACGGTTAAGAAGGGACTTAAAAGCAAACTGGGGGTGTCGTTGCGGGATGAAACCGAAAAGCTGATACCGGTGGGGTTCAAGACAGGCCCAATGACCGTTGAGAATGCCCGGGCCGAAGAAATTGACGAAGGATTCATGCTGTCATTCCGCATGTCCGCCATGGCAACTCATGATGGAGAACTGGAGATATACGAGGACAACCTGGTCGATCTGGTGGTGATCGATCCTGAGATCGATTACCAGGTCACTGCCTCCAACGCCGGCGTTTTCGTGACGGCCGATTTCATGCCGGACAAGAGCTACAAGGTCACCCTTAAGGCCGGCGTCTCTTCACTGACCGGGGATATCCTGCAGCAGGATTATACCCAGGAATTTACCATGCCCAAGAGAAAAGAGAAACTCCAGTTCGTATATCGCGGTCGTTATTTCGGCAAGAACGGGGCATGGAATCTGCCGCTGAAGGTCTCCCAATTCCCGGAGGTTACCATAGACGTCATTTATATGCCCCCGGAGAATGTTCTGTTCTGGCATCTCAAGGAATACGGCAACACCAGAAATATATCCAACCTGGGGGAAGCAGTTGTCACCGGTTACAAGGTAACCTTGGAAAACGGCGCCAAGGAACAGGTGGCCGACATTGACCTGAGGGAACTGATAAAGGACCTGCATAAAGGACTGTATCTTATAGAAGCTTCCGGTCGGAACAAGAGCAAATACGGTTCCGACCGGGTGGCGGTGGTGATATCGGACATTTCGCTGATAGCCAAATGGAATGATCGGACCATCTTCATCTGGGCAATGAATTCGGCCACGCTGAAGCCGGAAAGCGGAGTGGATATTGAAGTGCGCAGTTCCAAGAACTTTCTGGCCGGAAAGGGCAGCACCGACAACGGAGGTTTTTGCGCCATTCCGGTGCTCAAAGAAGGCCGCGATCCTTACGTGATCTTTGCCCAAAAAGGGAACGAGTGGACCTACGCTCACGTCAGTTCGCTAAGGCTGCCCATGGAGGCTTACGATGTATCAGGCGAGTCCCCGGATGCCCCGTACAACGCCTACCTGTATCCGGAGCGCGACCTGTACCGACCGGGAGAGGAGGTAAAATTCGGGGTCCTGGTCAGGGAAAAGGGCACTTATCGCGGCCTTGCCATTCCGGTCAGGGTCAATGTCAGAGACCCGCAGGGAAGGGATTACCTGTCGCTTTCCGGGACCACCGACAACTGCGGGCTTAGGGAGTTTCGCTTTCCCACCGCTCCATCTTCACCTACCGGAAAATACATGTTGCAGCTGGTGATAGGAGATAGGACCATATATTCGAGCCATGTGATGGTGGAGACCTTCGTGCCGGAAAGAATGAGGGCGGAACAGAAATTCTCGGAGAAGCCGGATATATACAAAAAGATAAACATGAAAATAAACGCAGAATTCCTGTTCGGGGCGCCAGCATCGGATGAAGAATATACCATCAAGCTTAGGGCAGAGGAAACGCCGATGGCCGTTTCCGGGTATTACGGTTATTTCTTCGGACGAGTGCCGTTCGGAAAAGACAAAGCACCGTCATGGGAATCGGAAACAGAATCCGGCAGCCTAGACAGCAAAGGCAAGGCAGAGGTCGATTTTCTGGTGGGAAGTTCTATCAAATTCGACCAGCCAGTCAGGCTCAGGAGCCTGCTGACCGTGACCGAAGGAGGCAGTGGCCGGGTCACTTCCAGGATGACTGAGAAAATGGCCTACACCAGGCCGTTCTACATCGGGATCAAGCCGACCGGCAGCAGGATAGCGGCCGGAGTGCCGATGGAGGTCAAGGGCATCCTGCTGGGCCAGGACCATTCGCTTTATACCGGGAAGGCCAAGCTGTATTATCGGGTATATCGGCTTTCATATTATTACAACTACGGCTATGATGACGACTATTATTATGACGATTATTACTGGAGTGCCCGGGTAAACAAACTTCCGGTGACCTCCAAGAAACAGGTGACCGTGGCGGACGGGAAGTTCAGCTTCAACTTCACTCCCAACACCAACTACAACGATTATCTGGTGGAAGTGGTGGACGAGGGCAACGGGACGGTGTCCCAGGCTAAGATCTCCGGCTGGGGCTGGTGGTACGGCGGCGAGGAGAAGGTGCAGTCCCCCGAGGTGATTCCGATCCGTTTGGATAAGAAGGAATACGATGCCGGCGATGAGGTGAAGGTCGAAGCCCTGGTTCCCTTCGATGGGAACGTTCTGTGGACGGTCGAGTTGGACACGGTGTACATCACCGAGTGGAGCCAGGCCAAAGGAGAGGTGGCTTCGTGGAGCTTCAAGGTCCCCAAGGGAGTTTCCACCGTCTATGTCAGCGCGTTGCTGGTCAGATCGGGCGGGAACTACATGGTCCAGCGCGGTTTCGGGGTGCAGAGGGTCAGGATCCGTCCTGCCAGCCTGAAGCTGGACATGACCTTGGAGACACCGGATAAGATAAAACCCGGAGAGGAACTGACCGTCAAGGTCAGGACCGGCGGCCAATTCAAGGGAACCATCGCGGTGGTGGACGAGGGCATCCTCCAGATAACCGATTTCCAGACGCCTGACCCGTTCAGCGGCATCCTGAGGGACCTGCGGCTGTATATCAACTCGGCCGAATCCTTCGGTTGGATCATGAAAAAATTCATGGACAGGACCGGTGGGGACTTCGCCGCCAGAGAGAAAGAATTCCCCGAAGCCAGGTTCGCCAGGATAGTGTCATCGTGGAGCGGTATTCTGGAAAGCGGCCGGGACGGGGTCATTATCTATAAGGTGAAGATACCTGAATATAACGGAAAACTTAGGGTGATGGCGGTGGGGGCCAGCGACAGCAGGTTCGGCTCCTGCCAGGCCGATGTCATTGTAAAGAGCGACGTGATAGTAACGCCCACCATCCCGCGTTTCATGTACACCGGCGATGAGTTCAGCTTCCCGGTGACCCTGATTAACACCACCAGCACTTCTCGAAGTGTCTCGCTTTCAGTCACCCCCAAAGGTTTCAGTGTGAAAGGCGACAGAAAGGCGTCTGTAGCGCTGAAGGCTCAGGAGAAAGTCACCCAATGGGTGGAGTGTATTGCAGGCGAGGATCCCGGTTCACTGGAGATGACGATCGACGCCTCAACGCAGGGCATGAGCTATAAAGACCAGTTTACCATTCCGCTGTACCCGAGCGTGCCGTTCATCACCGAGACGGAATACCACGATATCAAATCCGGGGGAAAGCTTGACTTAAAAGAATATTTCAACGACTGGTACCCCCGGGCCCATCAGGCCAGGGTGATGGTGTCGGTGCTGCCGGGCCTGTCCAGACTGAACCATTTCCAGTATGTGATCCATTATCCCTACGGCTGCATAGAACAGACATCGACATCGACCCTTGTGCTATTGCGGCTGTCCTCTCTTCTTCCGGCAATAGCCCCGGAGATCGAAAAGGAGAAATATACCTCCATGGTAAATCACGGCATCAATCGCCTAGTATCCATGCAGACCATCTCTGGAGGATTTGCTTACTGGCCGGGCAATAGCGAGCCGTGCAACTGGGGCAGCGGTTATGCCGCTCTGGTACTGTTGGAGGCCAGGAAGGCAGGTTTTGTGGTGCCGGAGGGAGCCCTAAATGCGGCCCTGAACTACCTTGACGCCATGCCGGAAAAATCCGGCCTGATTTATTATGTGCTGGCACGCGGCGGAGTCCTTCAGAAAAAGCCAGAAGCCGTTGACCGGGTAATAACCCTGGCTCAGAAGGGCGGTTACAACGCCTTGGGAATGCTATGGGCCGCAGGGACGGCCTTTGAGTCGGGAAGGACCGAACAGGCCAAGTCCATCCTCCGGGCCGCGCTTAGCAGGACCCCGGAGAATACCCGCCGATATAGCGACGATTTCTACAGCCGGATGCAGTATGACGGAATCAAACTGTACATGATAGAGAACATAGAGCCCGGGACCGAGGCCGAGAAGCAAGCAGTGCTTCAGGTCTCCCAAGACCTTTCGGGCAAGTGGAGCTGGTATTATTCCACCCAGGACCTGGCTTGGAACCTGCTGAGCCTGGGGCTGTATGCCGATAAACATCCGGCCGGTGGCCAGCTGGGCGAACTTAGGATGAACGGCAAGGTCCAGAAGCCCAGAGACCAGAAGGCGGTCACTTCGTGGACGCTATCCAATCCGGGAAACAGCGGAGAGATCGAGATCAAGTCGCTGTCCGGATCCGACCTGTTCGTCAGCATTGAGAACAAGGGATTTTCCAAGACCAGGAGGGCTTTTGAGGCTTCTTCCACTGGCCTTGTCATTGAAAAAACCCTGCTCTCTTATTCGGGTTCGGCGGTGACCTCGGCCAGGCAGGGCGATATCCTGCTGATGAAGATAGCGGTGAAGACCGTCAGCGGATATTATGATAACGTGGCTGTGGAAGCCTCACTGCCGGGGGGCCTGGAGATAGAGAATCCCCGGCTGGGCAGAGGCGACCTGCCGCAATGGACCAGCGACAGCCGCAATATGTGGATGCCTGATTATGTCGACGTCAGGGATGACAGGGTGATTATCTTCGGGCGTCTCTCCTACGGCCTCCAGTATTATTATGTTCTGCTCAGGGCGGTCACCCCGGGCAAATATTTCCTGCCGCCGGCCAGTGCGGTTATCATGTACGATCCCGAAAAAAATGCCCGTACAGGTGCGGGTAGTTTTGATATCTATAAACGGTAACATGCCCAAACTGACGGCATATTGCCTATCGGCACTGGCGGTTTCCTGTTCGCTTGGTCTTATGCTTTGGCCGTTGCCAAAATCAATCGACCCATCCTATTCCAGGGTGGTCCGGTTTTCCGACGGCAGCGTGATGAGGACCTATATCTCTGCTGACCAAAAGTGGAGGATATTTCTGCCACTGGAGAAAATCGACCCGCTGTATATCAGGACCGCGTTGACCTATGAGGATCGGTGGTTCTACTGGCACCAGGGAGTCAATCCGTTGTCATTGGCCAGGGCCCTCTACCTTAATTTAATGGCCGGGCGTGTGGTCTCCGGCGGGTCTACCATCTCCATGCAGCTGGCCAGACTTTCGGAGCCTAAACCCCGCACGGTCGTTTCAAAATTATGGGAGATCTTCAGGGCTTTCCAGTTCGAGCTACGCCTGGGCAAGAGGAGGATACTTGAGCTCTATTTGAACCTGGCCCCGTACGGCGGGAACGTTGAGGGGATCGGGGCAGCCTGCTTGGGCTATTATGGACGGCTGCCGGACAGGATGACCCCTGAGGAATCGGCTTTCCTGGTATGGCTGCCGCGCTCGCCCTCGCTGAAAAGGCGCAGGGATAAGACCTCGCCTATCGACGGACGCGATAAGGTGCTGGACGTTATGCGCCGGCGCGGCCTGATCGATGACGGGCAATACCGGCGAAGCCTGAAAGCCGCCATACCGTCGAAATTCAGGCAGTTCCCCTGCATGGCCCCGCACATGGCCGATTATATAGTACAGTCATATTCGGAAAAGAACGATATTACCAGTACCATTGACCGAAATGTACAGCTCAAGTCCGAGAGCATACTCAGATCCTATGACAAGAAAATGGCGCTGGCCGGAGCCTCGAATGCCAGCCTGGTGGTCATTGACAACCGGACCCGCCGGGTCAGGGCGGCGGTGGGATCGCTGGATTATTTCGACAGCCAAAGGCAGGGACAGGTGCGCGGCTTCGCCTCGTTCCGTTCGCCGGGATCGACACTAAAACCTTTCCTTTACATACTTTCGCTTGAAAGGGGGCTGTTAAATCCGGAAATGCTGCTGGAGGACGCTCCCTACCAATTCGGAGGGTTTTCCCCTGTCAACTTTTCTGAGGACTGGAGCGGATTGGTCCGGGCCGAGGACGCCCTGTCCCGTTCGCTGAACCTTCCCTTCGTGATGATGCTCCGAAGGTACGGATATTCCCGGTTCGAAAAAAAGATACGGGAACTGGGGCTGATCGGGCCGCTGGCATACGGCAGTTACGGGCTCCCGATCATAACCGGTGGCATGGATGTCCGGCTGCTCGACCTGACCAACGCCTATGCCAGCCTGGCAAAGGGGGGAGGGCACGGAAAACTGCTGCTGCTGGAAACCGATACTGACGGGATCGAAAAACAGGTATTCAAGTCTGGTGCGGTTTGGCTGGCCCTGCAGGCGCTGGGAAAGAAGGATAGACCGGATGCGCCCAATGTCTCCCGTTACACCATGCCCAAAGCCAGGATATTCTGGAAGACCGGCACATCCTTCGGCCGGCGGGATGCCTGGAGCCTGGGTTTTCTCAATGACTACACCGTGGGGGTCTGGGCGGGCAACTTCTCCGGAGAGGGTTCGGACAGTATTGTGGGAGCGCTGGCTGCGGCGCCGGTGATGTTCGATGTCCTCAGGGCGCTGGAGGATAATTTCCCTCGAGAACTGCCCTGGGAAAGAGAAGCCAAATCCGAGATAGACATCATTCCGGTCTGCGCCTATTCGGGATATAAGGCGGGACCGTACTGCCCGAAGACCAAGCTGGTAAAATCCCTTAAGAATGCCGAACCTTTCCAGACCTGTCCCTTTCACCAGAATTTCATCGTAGAAAAAAGAACCGGCTACCGGGCCAGTCCCTGGAAGAGCTACCAAAAAGGGGAACTGACCGAAAAGGTATTTTTGGTCTATCCCTCGCAGGTTCAGTTGGTGATGGCAGGGCAGGGGCGGGAGCCCCAGTTTGGACCACAGCAAAGAATACCTCAGAATAAAAAGAGCCTGGAACTGATCAGCCCGATCGATGGATCCCTCTACCTGGTACCGTTTGGGGTCAGAAACACCGGTAGCATTCCCCTGCAAGCTTTCACCTCGGCCGGTGGAGGGAAGATACACTGGTTCGTCAACGATGTCTACGTAGGTGACACGGAATCCTGGGAGATACTGGAGTTGGAACCCAAAGGATTGATAGTCAGAATAACGGCCCAGGACGATATAGGCACCAGCCGGTCGGCCAGCGTGGAAATACGAGCGGAGAGATAATGCATTTTCCGGCTTGATTAGGACTTGCTTTTTTTGCCTTTTAAGTGTATAGTTACCATACAACAGTCGCACTTCTATTGGATGGGCCGGCGGATAATTCGATGGGTGATTTCCGGCAATACCAGGCAGTGGGGCAATATCACCCATAGCCTGTCGGATATCATCATAATAACCGCCGGCCTGCTATACATAAGCCTTCAAAGGAAAATTTGCATATGAATGAAATGAAAGAATTAAAGATAGGCGGTCTGGTCATAAAACTCCCCATAATTCAGGGCGGCATGGGGGTGGGCGTTTCTCTGGCCGGCCTGGCTTCAGCGGTGGCCGATCAGGGCGGAGTGGGCACCATTGCTACCGCCGGCATCGGGATGTTCGAATCGGACTTCAACAACAATTACCTGGAAGCCAACATCCGGGCCTTAAAGAAGGAAATTAAAAAAGCCAGAAGACTTACCAAAGGCGTTCTGGGGGTGAACATAATGGTGGCGCTTTCCAACTATGCCGATCTGGTCAAGGCCGCCATCGAGGAGGAGATAGATATCATCTTCTCCGGAGCCGGCCTGCCATTCAATCTGCCGGAGTTTTTAAAGAAGGATTCCAAAACCAAACTGGTGCCGATCGTCTCCTCCGGCCGGGCGGCGGCCATCATCGCCAAAAAATGGTCCGACAAATACAACTACCCTCCCGATGCCATAGTGGTGGAGGGTCCCAAAGCGGGCGGGCATTTGGGGTTCAAGGAAGAGCACCTGGACGATCCCCGTTACACCCTGGAGAAACTGATCCCCGAAGTGATCGAGGCTATTAAACCTTATGCCGAAAAATACGGCAGGCCCATTCCAGTGATCGCCGCCGGCGGGATATATACCGGCCAGGATATCTGTAAATTCCTGTTGATGGGAGCCGCCGGAGTCCAGTTGGGCACTCGTTTCGTCACCACCACTGAGTGCGACGCATCCATAAAATTCAAGCAGGCCTATATCGATTCGAGCCAGAACGATGTGACCATAATCAAAAGTCCGGTGGGAATGCCGGGCCGTGCCATTCGCAACAAGTTTATCGAGGATGTCAGCCGAGGGGAGAGGAAGCCGTTCACCTGTCCGCATCATTGCATAATAACCTGCGACTTCAAGAACACCCCGTATTGCATCGCCCTGGCCCTGATAAACGCCCAGAAGGGCCTGCTGGACGAAGGATTCGCCTTTGCCGGCGCCAACGCCTACCGGGCCACGGAGATCATATCGGTCAAGGATTTGATGGATACTCTAGTGGAGGAATACCGTCAGGCTTGCCAAAACTGATCAGGCCCTGGTTCATATGCCGGCAAAAGACCGATTTGTATCTACGCCGAAAGTTCTGCGTTTTAACTACGCAGGGCTTTTTTGTTGGGCTTTTCTGGCCAGACCAGGAAACCTGGAGGATAAAAAGTAACCTGATCCACGCAGATTTTACTGATCTTTGAATTATAAACAATTTGCGCCTGCTACGTAGCTACCATTGATAGTGTCTAATATTCGCTTGATTTTATCGTCACTTTAAGTGTATATTTATGCCAACTTAATCGTTAGGATTGAAATGCAACGGGGACAAATCGAGGTTATCTGTGGATGCATGTTCAGCGGCAAGACCGAGGAGCTGATCCGCCGGCTTAAGCGGGCCACCTATGCCAGGCAGAAAGTACAGATATTCAAGCATTCGTTCGATACCCGGTACGATGAGTTGTGCATTACCACCCATTACGGCCTGAAACTTCCCACCGTCACCTGCCTGACCGCCGGCGATATCATAGGCGCAGTGGATAATAAAATTCAGGTGGTGGGCATAGACGAGGTGCAATTTTACGGGGACGATATAATTCCGGCCATCGAGGAGATAGCCCACCAGGATATCCGGGTGATAATCTCCGGGCTGGATATGGATTTCCGGGGAGAGCCCTTCGGGCCGATGCCGCAGCTGTTGACTCTGGCCGAAAAGGTGGACAAGCTCTCAGCCATCTGTTCAATATGCGGCGAGCCGGCCACCCGCACCCAGCGTTTGCTGGACGGCCATCCGGCGCCGTATGACAGCGAGGTGGTCTCGGTGGGCTCCGCCGAGAAATACGAGGCTCGCTGCCGCAAGTGTCATATTGTGCCCAATAAACCCGGCAAACAGCGGTTCAGCATGTCACCCCAGGTAGAGATCTAATATTCCGTTGGGATTCCATACTACAAGTGCCTTCCCTAAAGCTACGGCACTCGTGGAAGTTAATTATTAAGCGAAAGCGAAAGCGGAAGACGCCAAGGAAGCGAAATGCTGTATTTTCTTTAAACAAAAGCCAATCATATCCTCTGGTGGAAAAAATGTAATACGAAATATAATTTTATTAATTTCTTAGCGAGCTTTGCGCCTTGGCGGTTTAGTAAAACAACAAATGATAGTGAGGATGATATGAAAAAACCAGCGGTCAGGAATGCGATCTATCTGTCCATCGGAATAATCGCCATAGGCTGGATCCAGAAGATTTTTAATTTTCTTTCCACCAAACCTTCGCTGGCCGAGCAATTAGGGCTTAAGGTCAAACTTAGCGAAAACCTATCACAAGCCTCGCTGTATATCGTTACGGTGGGTATGCTTACCTTCCTGCTGGTCTACTACCTGCTCAAGCTGACCAATGAAAATTTCGGCTCACTGGGGTTCAATAAAAACAAATTAGGCAGACAGATAGCCATCGGGGCCTTGTTCGGGATCGGCATCTTTGCACTGGATACTTTTTTGATAAGCCCGATTTTAGAGGCTCTGCTGCCCAATGCCGCGGCCGAAGGCGAGAATATAAAATATTTGTTCAGCAATTTGTATTACATCCCCATCTTATTGTTTATGGCCATTTTCAAGGGAGGATTTCTGGAGGAGATCTGGCGGATATTCGTTCTGACCAGATTCGAGAAGGCATTCAAGACCGCCGGCCTGATCTTTGCCCTGATATTTTTCTCGGCAATGTTCGGTTTGGGGCACGCTTATCAGGGGACCTCCGGAATAATTTCCACCGCTATTTTGGGTTTGCTTAATGGTCTGGTCTACCTGAGAAAGAGGAATGCCATGGAGGCGGTAACGGCCCATGCGGTATTCGATGTGGTCGCGTTGACCTTGGGATTCATCCTCTACCATGGGAAGTGATGTTTTTTCTCAATAACCAAAGCCCGTATGAACCCTCATTCGGGCTGCTCCAACTATCCTGCGGTAATTAAACAAACAGGTATCATGGCAGGCAAATTGTGTAAACCGCAAAAGCGACTATTGGGCAATGATATTTTTAAGCAATGCCGAAAGGGAACCCGAAGATAACATATTGACTCTAATATAGATAAATGCATAAACCCTATAATCCAAAGGAGAGAAATGAAAAAATTAACCATTGCGTTATTGCCGATCCTTATCTTTTCTTTTTCGGCCACAGTCTTCGCTGCCGGGCAAAAGCCCAAAACCGATGGTGACAGCTTGAAGGTTAAGAACCAGATCAAGATCCAAAACAAGGGCGAAGAGACCCAAATCCGAACTCGCACCGAAGAAGGCGACAAGGGGTCGGGTGAAATGATTCAAACCCGGACCAGAGAAGAGAAAAAATTGGTTGAAGGCGATTCCGCTCAGGTCAAAGAAAAGAACCAGGTCCGCACCAAGAATCAGGGGGAAGACGACAAGCTTCGGGTTCGCACCGAGGAGGGTGACAAAGGCAAAGGAACCATGGAGCAGAAACGTTACCGTGACGAGGACGGTGACGGCATTGCCGATTCCACCCAGACTAAAGAAAAATCCCAAAATAAAACCCGCACTCAGCAAAAGGACAGCAAAGACGATGAAATGACACCTAAAGATGGTGTCGGCGGAAAGAAGGACGGCGGAAAAGGCAGATAAACTCAAATTAAAAAAGCGCAGCAGTTAAATGCATGCGCTTTTCCCAATTAAACGAAACCCGGACGAATTATCGCCCGGGTTTCTGTATATTTGGTGGGGTGGATGAGGGGATTCGAACCCCCGACCTTCGGATCCACAATCCGACGTTCTAACCAGCTGAACTACATCCACCATGCTTGGGAACGGTAAATAGATTATTGGGATCTGGGTGGTATATTTACATTTTGTTTCTAAGGCTTTTGCGCAACCCACAGAGCATTTTATTGATGTCAATACAGATTCCGATTCTGGTTTCCTAAATTGCAGGGTCAAGATACCACAAATCAATTCCCAATTCCCTAAAATGGTACGCCTGACAGGATTCGAACCTGTGACCCTCTGCTTAGAAGGCAGATGCTCTATCCAGCTGAGCTACAGGCGCATTTCTGATAACAGACCAGGGAAATTGGATAATTGAGAAAACAACATCGACCAGAGGATTATTTTCCGGTATCCCCAATCTAATATCTAAAACCTATCCTTTACTTCTGGCGTAAAATGGTCGGGGAGAGAGGATTCGAACCTCCGACCCCCTGGTCCCGAACCAGGTGCGCTACCGGGCTGCGCTACTCCCCGACATTTATTAAAAACTGAACACTGTAGATTCATTTTGCCCGGTCTCTTCCAGAGCTATCTCAAAATCAGAAATCTATTTCCTGCAATCTAAGCTGGTCGGGGTGCCCAGACTCGAACTGGGGGCTTCTTGCTCCCAAAGCAAGCGCGCTACCAACTGCGCCACACCCCGTAGCACCTTCAGCAAACAGTAATTATATTATACCAAAGGTTGATATGTCAAGCTAAGTTTTAGGTCAGCCCAGGGAGCTCAAGCCGTTGATCAGAGCCCGCATCTTTTTCAGGGCCTGGGAGCGGTGGCTGATCCGGTTCTTTTCCGGGGGATCCAGCTGGGCAAAGGTCTTATCAAACCCGGCCGGAAGGAAAATGGGGTCGTAGCCAAAACCGTTGCTGCCGAGGGGTTTTGTGGTTATCGTTCCTTCGATCTCGCCCCGGGTAAAAAAAGCCCGGTTATTGTTTCCCACCAAGCACAGGACACAGACGAAGCGGGCGGTCCTTTTTTCGGACGGGACCTGTTTCATCAGCTCCAGCACCTTCATCCAGTTACCCCGGGAACCGGCCTCCGGCCCGGCAAAGCGGGCGGAAAGGATTCCGGGCTGGCCATTCAGAGCATCTATCATCAGGCCGGAATCGTCAGCCAAAGCCCAAAGGCCGCTGTAATAGGCCGCCTGGCTGGCTTTGATCATGGCATTGTCATCGAAGGTCCGGCCGGTCTCCTCGGCCTCCGGACAGTCGGGAAAATCATCCAATCCGACGAAGCGGGTGTCGGGCAGGTCCAATATCTCCGAGATCTCTCGGACCTTGTCATTGTTTCTGGTGGCGATTAAAATATCCATACAGGAGAATGATACCAAATTAAGGGGGGAAAATGCAAACCTTTTTGCTTGACTTTTAACCGATATATACACTATCATTAAAAAAGCCTGCTACATGACATTTTTGGCAACGATCGTACTTAAATTACAACAATCGAGAATGCGAAGACAACTATTAATATTTACCGCACTTTTGCTAATGTCCGGTCTATGCTATAGCCAGAAAGATAGCCTGGAGATAGCCCCAGCTTCCGGTGGGCCGACCGTGGCTGCCGACACTGCCGCCTGGGCCGATCTAATGCAATGGCAGGAGTGGCGGCAAAGAAGCCTGGACTACCAGCATCAAGGGATGCCGGAGGAGGCCTTGGCCGCCGCCGAGTCCTCATTGATCCGTAGCCGGGCGCTAGGATTGGACCTTCCCGTGGTCGGGGCCTATTGGGGAGATATAACCCGCCAAGCCCTGAAGGATAAAGACTGGGAAGGGGCGCAAAAATATTCCCGGCTGGCCCTGTTGGCCGATCAGTACTCCTTTAAAAACAATATCTACCATTTCCAGGCCAACTGCCACATTAGCGGAGTTGCATCGGCCCTGGGGCAGTTCATCCAGACCATCAACGGCTACCGGCAGGATTTCCGCTATAGATACCGGGCATTATGGCTGGGGATATTTGGACTCTCGCTGGCCCTGATGGCGGGAGGCCTGTTCTTCCTGCTGTTGCTGGCGGCAAAATACCTTCCCTACCTGTTTCACCTGCTCTCCGACCTGCTCCCTAAAAGTTGGCCTTATTTCGGGCGGATATTCCTGGCAGTATCGGTGGGCATCGGCTTATTAGTGATCATAGCCGGATTCAGTCTGGCCTTGGCCGTAATCCTCCCGGCTGGAGCGGTCATCGCCATGGGAAGGACCCGGGAGAAAGTAATGTTCTGGATCACCATGGCCCTGATCGGCTGTTCGGCAGCCGGCTTCAACCTGATTCACCAGTTCTTCAACGTCAGCGATCGGGGGCGGGTTGAAGCCCTGGCGGTGGCCAATACCTCGGAGTGGAACAACGGGCTGGTTCAGGACCTGGCCGGTCAGCAACAGTTGGATCCTTCGGATCTGAAGCCGATATACGCTCTATCCCTGATGGAGAAGAACCGGGGGAAACTTGACCGGGCCCAGACTTATCTGAAGGCCATTATCGAAGCATCGGGGAACAACCCCGCCGCCCTGAATAATCTGGGTAATATTTATTTTTTCAAAGGGCAGTTCGACAGCGCGGCCTCGTTCTACCGCCTAGCCATCGAAGCCGACCAGGATCTAGCGGAGGCCCATTACAATCTGGGGCAGGTGCATTTCAAGGCCATCGATTTCAACCAGGCCCGGGAGGAACTGGAGAGGGCCGCCTCACTGGCCCCGGCCAGAATGGAAAGCCGGAGCCGGGAGTCGGGCGGCAATATGGTGATGGATTCCCAGCTTGGCTTGGAACTGCTGTGGCCGGAAGTGTGGCGGGGATGGAACCCATTTGCTTCATTTGATGCGGCGGAGTTCGCCAGCCTCACCCAGCTGAATCTCTGGCTGTCTTTGTGGGCTTGGCTGGGGCTGGTGGCTCTGATCACCACATGGCAGATCCTGGTAAAGGATAGCCTAACGGTCCGCAACTGCTGGCTATGCGGACGGTATATCTGCGACCGATGCCAATCCCCGGCCCAGGACGGAAACCTGTATTGTCAGGAATGCCACAACCAGGTGTTTTCCATTCAGTCGCAGGAGCTGCAGCAAAAGGCGGCGGAGGTGCTCTCCCGCCAGGCCGTAAAGAGGGAGCGGACGATCTCCGGACTGGCAAACTTTTTCCTGCCGGGCTTCTCATATGTGATGGGGGGAAGAGTCATAAAGGGATTGCTTCTTTCCCTATCCCTGGGAATGCTGTACGCCGGCCTGATGTTGTTCATCTCTCCCTGGATAGCGGCCCGGCTGGATTTTCCGGCGACGGATGGTTTTTATTGGGCCGCCGGAGTCATCCTGGCGGTATTATATCTCATCTCCTGGGCGGGCTATATTCATCTGTTCAGAAACCAAGGAGCGCCAGATGCCGCTTGAAGGTAATGTAAAAGAGTTCGGTCTGGCGGATGTTCTGCAGTTCATTGCCGGCAACCAGAAGGCCGGGGTGCTACAGCTGACATCAAAAAACGACAAAGCCTCCATCGCCTTCGATCACGGCAAGATCACCGGGGCGGTATACGGACGCCAGGGCCGCCAAGACCAGCTACAGAACTATCTGCTGAGGTCCAAAAAGGCGCAACAGGGAAAAATGGAATCCATCCTGAAGATACAGGTTGACACCGGGATCCCACTGGGGGAACTGCTTCTGAAGGAGGGGCTGATGACCCAGGAGGAGATAGACGATCTGGTGATCTTCAAGATCCAGGAGGTGCTGGACGAGGTCTTCACCTGGAGCGATGCCCGTTACAAGTTCAATCCCGAGGAGAGACTGTATCAGAACAGCCGATCCCAGGTGGCCGTCCCGGCCGAATCGTTGCTGCTGGAAACTTTAAGGCGCAAGGATGAATGGCCGGCCATTGCCAAGACCCTGCCCTCCGACGGCGTCATCCTGAAAAAGAGCCAGGATACGGTCACCGGTCTGGAGATTTCAACCGATATTCAGCAGATATTCGAAATGATAGACGGCTCCAGGACCATCAGCCAGATGATAGGGGAGACCTATCTGGGCCGTTTCCGGACCTTCAATGCGGTCTATAATCTGCTGCTGTCGGGAACGGTGGAGATAATCCATACCCCGGAGCCAGAGGCAAAGGTGGCCGAAAGGCAGGCTAAAAAAACGGCCAGTGCAACCGGCAAGATCATAACAGCGGCCGCTGTGCTGCTGGGATTGGCAGTTTTGGGCGGGGCGGGCTTCGGAGCCCACCGGATCAATCTGCTGACAGCAAAAAAAAATAACCTGATACAGCGGGAGGCTGTCAGGGCCAGGATGGGTTGGCTGAAAAACAGGATCGATGTTTATTATATGCTCAATGGCAGTTATCCGGCCAGTCTTAATGATATAACCGGCGACCGGAAAATGATTGCTTCATTCAACTACCATAGAAACGAAGAGGAGGCCGGTTATCGGCTGGAGGCCAGGCAATAGTTTGAATATAAAAAAGCCCTTCCGAATGCTTCGGGAGGGCTTTTGCGTTGCCGAATTTGATCAATATTCAAAAGTGCTGCCGCCAATGAATTCGCGCAATATAGAGGTGTGGGGCACCTCGTCGGCGAACACCGGCACGAACATCCTTACAAAATGCAGCAAGCGGTAGGCCTCGCCGAAGCTCTCATCGTCGGTGGGCACCTCCAGCAAAAAACGCTCGGCATACATTCTCAGCACCGACGGCTCGTATACCAAGGTGGAATTGAACATTACATCGGCCTCCTCCTGGAAGGGGAAAATATTGTGCTCCTCGCCCCGCTGCACCGAGGGCCACACCTTAAGGGTGTGGGCGGCGCTGTAGCCCCGGAACTTGCGGTCGCGGACTATCCTCCGCAACAGCCGGACATCCGAGGTCATGATCCGGTTATGGTCATCCAGACACAGCTGGGTCAGGGCGCTGATATAGACCTTTAGCTTGTTCTCCCGGGGCACCGACTGGGTGAGCTTCTGGTTCAAACCGTGAATGCCCTCCACCAGCAGGATGTCGTTGGCCTCCAGCTTCAGGCTGACGGTCCTTTCGTCCCGGGTCCCGGTGTGAAAATTGTAGATCGGGGTGGCCACCTCCCGGCCATTCAGCAGTTCGTTCATCTGCTGGTTGAACAGTTCCAGATCCACCGCCCGCAGGGACTCGAAATCGGGCTTGCCGTCGTCGCCCAGCGGGGTCTGGGCCCGCCCCAGGAAGTAATTGTCGGTGGACAGGGCGATGGGCCTCAGGCCGTTGACCTTGAGCTGGATCATCAGTCTTTTGCTGAAGGTGGTTTTGCCGGAGGAGGATGGCCCGGCGATCAGCACCAGCTTCACTTTGTCACGCTGGGAGGTGATGATGTCGGCGATCTGGGCGATGCGCTTTTCGTGAAAGCCCTCGGATATCCGGATCAGGTTGCCGATCTCCTTGGTCAGGCAGATCTCATTAAGCTCGCCCACGTTGGTGACCCCCAGGATCTTGTTCCATTCCTTGGTCTCTTTGTGGATATTGAACAGCTTGGTCTGGGGAGAGAGGTCGGGGATCCTCTCCGGGTTCTTGGATTGGGGAAAGCGCAGCAGAAAACCGGGGGCGTAAAGGGCCAGTTCAAAGCGGTCGATAAACCCGGTGGTGGGCGTGACCGGTCCGTGCTGGATGTCCTTGAACACCCCGCAGCCGATAAGCTTGGCCTCTGTCAGGCGGGTGGTGGTCAGAAGTTTTATCTTGTCGTGATAGCCCTCGGCGTCGAAATATTCCTTGGCCTCTTCGATGGATATGGATTCCCTTACAAAGGGCCGGCCCTCGGACACAATCTGTCTCATCCGGGTCTCGATGTTGTTCAATATCTCCTGGTCGATGGGCTTATCGGATACAAAATCAAAATAATAGCCGTTGGCCAGCGACTGGCCCACGATAATCCGGGCCTCGGGATAAAGCTCCTCCACCGCCTCATACAATATCAAACAGGCCGTCCGCCGATAGACCGCCAGGCCCTCGCGGTCGGTGTAAAACACCGGGGTCAGACGACAATTGGCGTGCAACACGGCGTCCAGGCTGACCAGGTTCTGGTTGATCTTAGCGGCCAGCAATTTTCCGGCGTTCGGAGGATAGCGCTTGAACAAGCTATGGACCTGCTCCCCAGCCTTGGCCGGCAAACGCTGTCCGTCCATCAAAACTTCGATAGGTTTGTGCCCCATGATTTATGTCCTTTCTGGCAATTAAAGGCGAAGCCTAAAAAGCTACGCCATCAGTGTACGCAATAATGTAGCTTAAAAGTCAGAATATGTCAAGAGAAAATGAATTATAACACTGCCGCTCAGGCCAGCCTTTTATCTTGACTTGCAGGCTCAAAGTTTGGTAAATTTAACACCTAATCGAAAATATCAATGCAAGGATCATATGAAGCTTGATTTCGTCTATATCTCCGACATCGGAAAACACCTGGGGCAGGAGGTCACCCTCAAGGGCTGGCTATACAACAAGCGGTCCTCCGGCAAGATACATTTTTTGCAGATCCGCGACGGCTCCGGCGTCATCCAGGGGGTGATGGTCAAGAACGAGGTGGATGCCAAGATATTCGAACTGGGCGATAAGGTGAGCCAGGAATCATCAATCATCGTCAAGGGGCTGGTAAAGGAGGACAAGCGTTCGCCCTCAGGGTACGAACTGGGTGTCACCGATCTCCGGATAGTCCAACTGTCCCTGGATTATCCCATCACCCCCAAGGAACACGGCCCGGCCTTTTTGATGGAGCACCGCCACTTGTGGATGCGCTCCTCCAAGCAGCATGCCGCCCTGCGGGTCCGCGACACCATCGAACAGGCCATTCACGGCTACCTGCACCAGGAGGGCTTCATCCATACCCCGGCTCCGATATTGACCCCCACCTCCTGCGAGGGGACCACAACGCTTTTCGAGACCGATTATTTCGGGGAGCCGGCCTTTCTTTCCCAATCCGGACAGATGTACATCGAAGCCACCGCCGCGGCCTTCGGCAAGGTCTACACATTCACTCCGGCCTTCCGGGCCGAGAAATCCAAGACCCGCCGGCACCTGACCGAACTGTGGATGATGGATGCCGAGGCCAGCTATTTCGAGCATGCCGAGAACATGCAGTGCCAGGAGGGGATGATCTGCGCCATCATAGAGAAGGTGCTGAACGAATGCCAGAACGAGCTGAAGACCCTGGAGCGCGACACTGCGCCGCTGGAGAAGATCAAGGCGCCATTTCCGGTGATCTCATATAAAGAGGCCGTCAGATTATGCAATGAAGCCGGAGTGCCCATCGAATATGGGGAGGATTTCGGGGCGCCGCACGATACCGCCATCGCCGGTAAATTTGACCGTCCGGTGTTCGTGGACCGCTTCCCGGCGGCCATCAAGTCCTTCTACATGCAGCCGGACCCGGATAATCCCTCGGTGGTACTGGGCTCGGACCTGTACGCCCCGGAGGGCTACGGCGAGATCATCGGCGGCAGCCAGCGGATACACGATCTGGATCTGCTGCTCAAAAAGATGGAGGAGCACAAGGTGCCCTACGAGCCGTACAAGTGGTATGTGGACCTGAGGCGCTACGGCAGCGTGCCGCATTCCGGGTTCGGGATCGGCATAGAGCGGACGGTGAGCTGGATCTGCGGGTTGCAACATATAAGGGAGGCCATACCGTTCGCCCGGATGCTGGAGAAGATATATCCCTAGACCTAACCCCCACCCCTTCTCAATGTGGGAAGGGGATAGGAGGCATTAAACAAATATAGGGACATAGCACGCTATGTCCCTACTGGTTTATATTCCGTCCCTTAATTGAAAAATATTTTAATTCCTGGCCAGCCATTCATAGGCACTCAACGCCGCCTTGGCCCCCTCCCCGGCGGCCACCACTATCTGCTTCTCCGGCACGGTGGTGACATCCCCGGCGGCGAACACCCCGCCCCGCGAGGTCCGGCAGGCGCAGTCCACCATTATCTCGCCACGCTGGTTCATATCCACCAGCCCTTTGAACAGATCGGAATTAGGGATCAATCCTATCTCCACAAAGACGCCTGACAGCTCTATCTCCCGTTGCTTTACATCATCGGTCGATGATACTCTTATTCCAATCACCGAATCCTTTCCTAATATCTCGGTCACCTTGTGTTCCATGATAAACTCAATCTTACCGGATGCTTTTAGCGGCTCCAATAAGACAGGATCGCCCTGCATCTCCGAAGAGATGTTTATCAGGAATATTTTCTGGGCGTAGCTCATAAGGTCCTGGGCCGCGGTCAGGGCGGAATTCCCACCACCCACCACCGCCACCGTTTTGCCACCGAACAGGGGGGCGTCGCAGGTGGCGCAGAAGGCCACCCCCTTGCCGATCAGTTCCTTTTCTCCGGGGACGTTCAAATTTCGGTATTTCTTGCCGGTGGCGATTATCAACGACCGGGCGGTGAAATGCGAGCCGTCCTCCAAGGAGAGCTTATATCCCTGGGCAAGCGGCTCGACCGAAATGATCTTAAACCCCAGGGAAACATCGATGGGGAACTGGGCCACCTGAGATTTGAACTTCTCGATCAGCTCCTGGCCCTTAATATACTGGAAGCCGGGATAATTCTCCACACCCGAGGTCCACAGTACCTGCCCGCCCAGATCGTGGCTAAGTAGCACGGTATCGGTCCTCTTGCGGGCGGAGTAGACCGCCGCGGTCAGGCCGGCCGGACCACCGCCCATGATGGCCAGCTGATAGTCCTTGCCAGCCCTGGCTAGGGGAAAAGCGACCTGGGGAGCCTGGTTCAAAGAGAACGACAGGGATGATAGTTCCATAACAGCACCTATATCAAGCATTTATATGCATCACAATGATATTATATGCCAGCCCCGATGTCAATTATAAAATTTAATAAAAATACTTGAATATTGTATCTAAATTTGTTATAATACAAAACTTAGCGCAAAATCTTAATTTAAGATCCGGCGGATATATCTCCGGACTACAGGGAGGTTTACATAAGGTGCATACCCTTTTATTGGTGATCCATTTGATAGCCTGCCTGCTGCTGGTCGGCGTGGTGCTGATGCAGAGCGGCAAAGGCGGGCTGGGCACCGCGCTGGGCGGCGGCGGCGAGACCTTCTTCGGCGGGCGGGGCGCGGCCCCGTTCCTGACCCGGGCCACCACCGTCCTGGCCGTGGTATTCATGATAACTTCGCTGTCACTGGCACTGATCTCCGGCAAAGACCGGCGGGCCGCCTCGGCCATAGAGAAGGCCATGCAGCAGGAACAGAAATCAAACCAACAGCCTGTAAGCAGGCCGGGCGAACTGCCGGCGAATCAAATGCCGGAAGCTCCCTCCGGCAAATAGCTGTTTCAATATATCGTATCTTAAGGAGTAACATCAGATGTACGCAGTGATCGAATGCGGAGGAACCCAGGTGAGGGTCTCCGAGAATCAGAAGGTAAGGATCCCCAGGATAGATGCCCAAGAGGGCCAGAGGTACAAGATGGAGAAGGTGCTGCTGCTTTCCAACGGACAGGACGTCATCATCGGCCAGCCGACAATCAAGGACGCTATTGTCGAAGTGACGGTGGTGGGCCACTCCCGCTCGGCCAAAATATCGGCCATGATCTACAAGCCCAAAAAAGACTACCGCCGGCGCTGGGGAGCCCGGACCCATTATACCGACCTGCTGGTCAACACCGTCAGCCATCCCAAGATCAAGGCCATAGCCAAACCTGCGACTCCGGCTGTCGAGAAGAAAAAAGCACCCAAGAAAGCCCAGGCGGCCAAACCCGCCGCGGCCAAGAAGAATCCAGGCAAAGGAGATAAGGAATAATGGCACATAAAAAAGGCGTTGGATCATCCCGAAACGGCCGCGAGAGCAATGCTCAGCGGCTGGGCATCAAGGCTTTCGGCAACCAGAAGGTAACCGCCGGAGCGGTGCTGGTCCGGCAGCGGGGGACCAAATTCCATCCCGGGCTCAACGTGATGCGGGGAAAGGATGACACCCTGTTTGCGATATCGGACGGTTTTGTCTGGTTTGAATCCCGGGGTCGGGACGGCAAAAAGATAAGCGTATATCCCGAACCCAAAGTCAACGCGGCGAGCAAATAGCTCGCCTTTTTTTCCATCGATTTCCCTTCAATATAACACCCTGGCGTAAAATGAAGATAAAATATTTTGCACACTCGTCATTTCAGCTAAGCTCGGCCAAGGGAACCAGGCTGCTGACTGATCCCTACGAGTCGGGGTCTTACGGCGGGGCGGTGGGCTACAAGAAGATCGATGAACCCACCGACGTCATCACCATCAGCCATAACCATGCCGACCACAATTACATCAGCCGGGAGCACGACAAGGCCAGGATCTTCCGGGAGGCCGGGGCCTTTGTGTTCAAGGGGATATCGGTCAGGGGCGTCAGCCTGTACCACGATGCCAGCCGCGGTTCGGAGCGGGGCGCCTGCATAGCGTTCATCTATACCATCGACGGAATGACCCTTTGCCATCTGGGCGACCTGGGTCATCTCTTGAGTAAAAGCGAGGCTTCCCAGGTCGGCCCGGTGGACGTACTTATGATTCCGGTGGGAGGCACCTTTACGGTGGATGCCGGCGAGGCCGGAAAGGTAATGGAATCACTCTCGCCCAAAATCTGTCTTCCCATGCATTACAAGACCAAAAGCGTAGGCTTCAACCTGGGGCCGCTGGAGGATTTCACCGCGGGCCGGGCCAATGTCAAAATACTCAACAGCTCCGAGGCCGAGATAACCAAGGCCTTGTTGCCCAAGAGCACTGAGATCTGGGTGCTTAAGCCGTCAAAACTATAATTTGCGCCGGACCGTGATTTAACCTGCCGACCAGATTACAGCCGCCGTTAGGGAGATGTGCCTTAAGGCGGCCTTCAAACTTGCGGCAGGTTAACCCCGACCCATAGGCGATGCCCAAGAGGGCAGAAAAAGGTCGGGAGGGCTCCGAAAGATCTCCCGAGGAAAGGCTCGGGCGGGCGGGCAAAAGGAATTTACCAAAAAAGATCCTTAGCTTTTTTTAAAGGGCAGGGTCTAAAGAATCATCATACCCTTCAAACCATAAATCGCAACATAAAATTTCTATCAAATAAGGAGTTTTATCCAGTATGGACATCAGAAAAGCGCTTGAGGAATTGGGCCTTAAAACCTCCAAAGCCGTTTACCGAAACCTGCCGGCAGCGGTACTAATCGAAAGATCGCTGGCATCCGGCGACGGGATCCTGGCCTCCAACGGCGCTCTGGTGGTGAAGACCGGGGAAAGGACAGGGCGGTCGCCCAATGACAAGTTCATAACCGAGGAGCAGTCCACAAAAGACCTGATAGCCTGGGGCAAGGTCAATCTGAAATGTTCCCCGGAGCAATTCGATAAATTGCTGCACAAAGCATACCATCATCTCGGCGATAAAGATATATACGTATTCGACGGATTTGCCGGGGCCGATCCCAAGCACCGGCTGGCGGTCAGGGTGATAACCGACACTATCTGGCATGCTTTGTTCGCTCAGACCCTTTTCATCCGGCCCACCAGGCAGGAGCTGGAAAATTTTATTCCCGGCTTTTCGTTGATGGGCTGCGGCAGCCTGAAAGCCGACCCCAAGACCGACGGCACGAAATCCAACGCTTTCGTCGGGGTCAGCTTTGAAAAAAAGATCAACCTGGTCATAGGCAGTATGTACGGCGGGGAGATCAAGAAGAGCATATTTTCAATCATGAATTTCCTGATGCCCCAGCAGAACGTATTTCCCATGCACTGCTCGGCCAACTTGGGCAAGGATGGAGCTCCTGCGCTGTTCTTCGGCCTCTCCGGCACCGGCAAGACCACCCTGTCGGCCGACCCCAACCGCCGGCTGGTCGGAGACGACGAGCATGGCTGGTCCGATTCAGGAATCTTCAATTTCGAGGGCGGCTGCTACGCCAAGGTCATCAAATTATCGGCCGAGGCCGAGCCCCAGATATTCAACGCCATCAGGTTCGGCTCTCTGCTGGAGAACGTGGTGGTCGATCCGGACACCCGGCTGATTGATTACAATTCCGACGACCTCACCGAGAACACCCGGGCCACCTACCCGGTGGAACATATTCCCAACTGCGTGATCCCCGGGGTGAGCGGGCATCCCAAGAACGTTTTCTTTTTAACCTGCGACGCTTTCGGGGTGCTGCCGCCCATCGCCAAGCTGACGCCGGAGATGGCCAGTTATCATTTCCTGTCGGGCTTTACCTCCAAGCTGGCCGGGACCGAGACCGGGATCGATGAACCGCAGCCCACCTTCTCCACCTGTTTCGGCGCCCCGTTCATGCCCCTGCCTCCCACCAGATACGCCGCCATGCTGGCGGACAAACTGTCAAAACATCAAACCAACTGCTGGCTGGTCAACACCGGCTGGTCGGGCGGACCGGCCGGGGTGGGCAGCCGGATGAAGATCTCCATCACCCGGGCATTGCTGACCGCAGCACTGGGTGGCCAGCTGGAAAAATCAAAATTTACTCCGGATCCGGTGTTCAAGATCTTGGTGCCCGAAGCCTGTGAGGGGGTGCCCGTCGAAGTGATGACCCCCAGGAACACCTGGGCGGACCAGGCGGCCTACGATAAAAAAGCCCGGGAGTTGGCGGCGATGTTCGCCAGAAACTTTGAACAGTATAAGGATTATGCTTCCAAAGAAGTAGCGGACTCGGGGCCAAAAGCATAAAAAGATGAAGATATTAGGCGTTATTCCGGCCCGTTACGGCTCCACCCGTTTCCCGGGCAAGCCCCTGGCCATGATATGCGGGAAGCCGATGATCCAACATGTCTACCAAAGGTGCCTGAGAGCCAAAAGACTGGATGAAGTGGTGGTGGCCACCGATGATATCCGGATCTACAACTGCGTCAGGGGTTTTAACGGGCAGGTAGTGGTGACATCAAAAAAACATCGGTCGGGCAGCGACCGGATCGCCGAGGTCATCAGAAAACCCCGGTACCGAGGCTTCAACATTATCCTGAACATTCAAGGGGATGAGCCGCTGATAGATCCTAGGGCCATCAACCTGCTGGCCAAAATAATGTTCGATAATCCCAAAGAACAGATGGCCACCCTGGCTACCAATTTTAAGAATGCCCGCGAGGTTGCCAATCCCACTACCGCCAAGGTGGTGACCGACATCCAGGGGCGGGCCCTGTATTTTTCCCGCTGCCCCATACCGTTCATCCGGGATCAAAATGCCGGAAAGGCCGGACCTTTTCTGAAACACATTGGCCTGTATGCCTATCGCCGGAACTTTTTGCTTAAATTCACCAGCTGGTCTGTGGGCCGGCTTGAAAAACTGGAAAAACTTGAACAGCTCCGGGCTCTGGAGAACGGGACGGCGGTAAAAGTCCTTCGGACAAACTACCGCAGCCTTTCGGTCGATTCGCCCGGGGATGTCAGCAAGATCGAAAAAAACATAAGGCTGAATGAGGGCAGGTTGAAAAGGGGATAAATTAATCTTGACTTTGAAATAATAAAGAGTTAAAATTAAAACTCAAAGAATCAATAAAAACCAAAAAGGAAGGTAGAGAAATGGCCAGATTTAAGAATCGAGTTTTGATGCTTAGCATTGCTGTTATGGTAATCAGCTTGGGACTGGTGGGCTGCAACCAATATATCACCGGGGCAAAGGTAAATCTGCAATTGGATCCCCCGAACTATGATGCGGCGATAGCGACCCTGAATGAGGGCCTGGAATACGCCCCCAAGGACTCCGAGATGAATGCCCTGCTGGCCTATTGCTATGTCCAGACCAAAAAATACAAGGAGGCCGGGAAATCCTACGCCAGCGCCATTGAGTACAGCTCCACCCAGAAGGATTCCCTGCAGAAGGCCTGGGACGATGCCTGGGAGGACCTATACAACATGTCCCGCGTCTCCCTGAAGAAATCTGTGATAGGTCCCAAGGATTCCAACATGGTCTACCTGCAGAAGGCCGAGGAACATATCAATGATGCCATCGACCTCTCTCCCAACAAGGTCGACAACTTCATCCATAAAGGCCTGCTTTACCGCTATATGGGAAAGACCAAGGAGTCAGAAGCCCTGTTCGCCAAGGCGATATCGATAGATCCCGAAAATCCCGATGCCTTTTACCAGGTGGGGAGGGCGGCCATGGAATCCCAAAACTGGGATGAGGCCATCAAGAACATCACCAGGGCAACTCAGATCAAAAAAGATAACGATCAATGGTTTTATTACCTTGGTGTGGCCCACATGTATAAAAGGGAGTACCCCCAGGCCCAGAAGGCATTTCAAGCGGCCGGAGCGCTAAAGGCTGACGAGAAGAACACCTGGTTCAACCTGGCCCAGGCCTATTACTTCGAAGGTAGCGACGTAAAGAGCGCCCTAGCGGCCCTGGACAAGGTCATAGCCCTGGACGACAAGGACGTGGAAGCTTACAGTCTGATGGGTATGGTGGCCCTGCACAATTCCATAGGTGATTTTGATAAAGCCATAGAGGCCTACACCAAGGCCCTGGAGCTTAAACCGGAATCTCAGGAATATAAGAATTACCTGGATTATGCCAAAAAGCAGAAGGAGGCCTCTCAGGCTCCAGTCAAACCCAAGAAAAAGAGAAGGTAATTTTTAGGACGGACTAACCTATAAAAAAGGACGGTTTTGCCGTCCTTTTTTTATAGGGGTCAATAAATTTGCTTGAAAAGCATGCCTATAATATGATAACTTAAATGAATATGAGAAAGATAATTATATTAAGCAGCCTGCTGTTATTTCCTTTTTTAGCCCCAGCCAATGAAGACAGCCGGGATATTCCGCTGGACCACTGGTCATATCCCGTTCTGCAGAGATTTCAAGCCAAGGGATATGTAAGTCTGCCGGTATCGAGGCCATACCAGCGATGGCAGGTGATCGAACAGATGCAGGATCTTTTACGCCGGCAGATGGACGGGGCGGCGGGCCTTTCCACCACCGACCGTTATTATTTTGATAAACTCAGCCAGGAGCTTGATATCGGGACAACAGACAGCAGGCTGTCCGGCAAAGAAATGCTATCCTTTGATGACGGAAGGGCCGCCATCAGCGCCGACATCAGCCTGGGGCTGGGAGCCGATATCTCCCATAACGAACCACCTCAGAGCCGGGGATCTGGGATGCTGGATGTCTTTGGGGGGGTGCCGGGCATTTTCATTTTTGACCAGAGAATAAGTTTGGCCCTGGAAAAAGAAACCGAGAAGGTCGACAGATTATCCGGCAGCCCGAAAAGCTGGAGGGGAGGAAAATACTCAACCGGATGGGCTTACTTCCGGACGCCCCATTCCTATTTGGCTCTTACATTGGGCCGGCAGCAGAGATGGTGGGGCCCGGGTACTTTCGGCACCTTGCTGCTTTCGGACAATTCGGAAGGGTTCGACGCCGTTGATCTCGAACTTAATTATAAGAGAGTTGAACTCCAGTCCTTCTTCGGAATATTGAGCACCGATCAGAAGCGCTATATCTCCGGGCATCGGTTGGGAATCAAACTGCCGTGGAACATAGGGTGGGGGTTTTCCGAGGCGGTGGTTTACCAGGCCAATCAGATCGATCCGGCCTACATGAATCCCCTGTTGCCCTATTATGCCAACCAATGGAACCAGCGGGACGATGACAACGTTCTGTGGTCGGCGGATATTTGCTGGACGCCCGGCCTGGGCTTTTCGGCCTACGGGGAACTTTTAATGGATGACGTGCAGTACGAGCAGGACCCGCCGGCCCCCCAGAAACTGGGCTTTCTGCTGGGCGGCCACTGGGCCGATCCGGCCGGGCTGCCGGATTCCGACCTGAGGGTAGAATGGGCCGGGAACCAAAAATGGGTCTACACCCACCGCAGATATGCCAATCGCTACGTTGGGGCCGACACCGTCAATATCTTGGGCCACTGGGTGGGCACCGATGCCGACGCGCTGGACATGGTCCTGGAACACCGGTTTCATCCCCGTCTGAATGCCGGAGTAGGATATCAGATGGAAAGGCACGGGGAGGGGAGGATCGACAGGGGCTATCTTGAGGCCGATGATCCAGGCACTTCGTTTTTAAGCGGAACCTTCAGCCGGATGGACCAGGGTGAAATTATCTTTCAATGGGAGCCTTTCTACTGGGCCGCTCTGACAGCGGATATCTGGCTGGCTTATATAAAAAATCCCAACAACCGGCCGGGAACCGGCTTCAGCGACCGGGGCCTGGACCTGTTGATAAAAATAGATTTTTAATGAAGAAGATCAGAGACATACTGGAACTTTCCCGGATCGGCAACGTGGCCATCACCGGATTTTCGGTGCTGATAGGCACCGGCGGGTATGTCGGATCGGCCAATATTCGCCTGGTGATCATGGCGGTCATCTCTGCGATGATAATTGCCGCGGGCGGTAATGCCCAGAATGATTATTACGACCAAAAGACGGACGCCGTAAACCGGCCGGAACGGCCGATACCATCGGGGCGCATTTCTCCCCGCTGGGCTTTTATTTTCAGCCTCCTTTGTTATCTCTCCGGCATTGTTCTGGGATGGCTGACCGGCAGGGATACCGGCCTGGTGGCCTCCGTTGTGACGGTATTGCTTTGGCTGTATGCCGCCAGGGGAAAGATGATGGGGTTGGGCGGGAACCTGATCATTGCTTTGATATGCGCTTCGGCTTTTATCTACGGTGGATTGACCGTCAACAATCCGGTGCTGGCGGTATTTCCGGCGGTATTTGCCTTTCTGATGCACCTGTCCAGGGAGATCATCAAGGATGTTCAGGACCTATCCGGCGACAGGCAGTCGGGGGCCATGACCCTGGTCATCAGGGCCGGCCGCAAGAGGGCCCTGTCCGTTTCGGCCTTCAGCCTGATGCTGCTGGTAAGCTTCAGCCCGGTGCCATATCTGCTGGGCGTTTATAACGTAAAATATCTGCTGGCTGTTATTCTGGGGGTGGATCTGGTGCTTTTGCCGGTGATCTACCAACTGTTAAAAAATCCACTGGGAGTCGATTACGCCAAGCTCAGCTTCATATTAAAAATCGACATGCTGGTGGGACTGATGGCCATTGCCTTGGGAATGTCATAATTAATAAAGGAGTTTATGAACCTTTTTCAGGCGATCATTTTAGGTTTGGTGCAGGGGTTGACCGAGTTTCTGCCGGTCTCCAGCTCCGGGCATCTGGTGCTGTTCGAGAAACTCCTGGGCCTGGGCGCCAGCAATCTCCGTTTCGAGGTGGCCCTGCATCTGGCCACCCTGGTGGCGGTATGCTTCGCTTTCCGCCGGAGGATAGGCAAACTGATAAAGGCCATTTTTACCGGGCGGATAAGGCGGGTCAAGGGGAAATGGCAGTTCAGCGATGATAATCTCCGGCTGGCCCTGATGCTGATCCTGGCCACCATACCGGCGGCGGTGATAGGCATCCTATTTGATGATCTCATCGAGCAGGCTTTCAACAACCCGGTGGCGGTGTCGCTGGCCTTGCTGGCCACCGGGGCCATTCTTTTCGGGACCGGGAAAGTGGCCAAGCGACAAGAGAAGATCTCCTGGAAACACTCTTTGATCATAGGCTTTTCCCAGGCCCTGGCCATATTACCCGGCATCTCCCGCTCCGGGACCACCATTTCGGCCGGGATCTATTCCGGGGCCGACCAGGAGAAGGCGGCCGAATTCTCCTTTCTGTTGTCCATACCGGTGATACTTGGGGCCGGTCTTTTGGAATTCAAGGATGTGCTGAAGACCGGCCTGCCGCCGGGCGAGCTGGCGGCGATCATATTCGGCGGGCTGGCAGCGGCGCTGTCGGGTTATCTGGCGATAAATATCCTCCTGAAAATAATCCGAAATTCCAAGCTGCAGTATTTTGCCTATTACTGCTGGGCGGCGGGTCTGATCTCGCTGGCCTGGCTGTTATTAAAATAACATAAGATTGTAAAGTGCTATGGCCCAAACCAAAATCAACCCCATCAAAGTCCTTTTGATATGCCTGGCCACGGCCGTGGTGGTGGGCCTGACCGCCGGGTATTTTTACCGTCCGCTGGAATCCTCGCTGCAGAAGACTGCCAGCCTGATGATCATGGGTTTTTGTCTGGCCCTGCTGGTGATATACGCGGTTCTGACATTCAGATACTGGCGGGTGGAAAAACGGGGAAGCTGGCAGTTTTTCCAGGTACTGACCCTGACCGCCGCCACCGGCCTGGCGGTCCAGCTTAGCGGAGCTCTGGCCTCGCCGCTGGTGCTTTTATACGGCCTATTGATAGTCCTTTCCATCTTCCGCAGCGATAAGTGGAAAGCCGTGCCCCTGGCATCCATCCTGCTGATCGAGCTGGGCTCCAGTTTTCTGGGCGGACGCTGGCGGCAGGAATTGCTGCCGGGCATGACGATAACTGCCGCATTGACATTGCTCTATGTCATCAGCCTGGTGATCACCAGGCGGGGGCGCAGTTCCGGAGCAGGCGGCCAGCCGGCAATGTCATTCGACGAACCGGTTATCGTCCAGAAAGACCTTAAAGAGGATCTGGCCTCGCTGTGCAGTCTGATACAGGCGGCCATGAGAACCAAGACCAGCGCCATTTTCCGGGCTGACAATCCTACCGGCACTTTGAATATGATGGCTTTCAAAAGCTACAGCGCCGAGGTCATCAAGGATGCCTCCCTGGAGATCCGCAGCAGCCTTTTGGGCTGGGCGGCCCGGGAGCGCCAGGGCCTTTTATATGCCAGTTACGAAAGGGACTCAAGGGACCTGGGATATTACCGGAAATCCGAGGAGGTCCGCTCGGTGCTGTCGGTGCCGGTGCTGCAGGAGAGCGAAGTGATCGGGGTGCTGGTGGTTGACAGCGAACAGGCCGGGGCATTCAACGAAAACGACAAGATCCTTTTGGCCGGGTTCGCCGAGGAGGCGGCCAAGCTGGTGCATTTCCATCAGAGCCACTCGGCCCTGGGGTTGGAGAAGGACCGGCTGCAGCAGTGGAACAGCCGCCTGGAGCTGATGGCCTCCCGCCTGAAGATCAACGACGTCATCAAGATAATCCAGGAGCTGATCCCCCGGCTGGTGCCCTGCGACCATATAGTCCTGCTGGAGGTGTTGTCCGAACCGGGGAAAGCCCGGGTGCTGTTATCCGACCCGGCCAATGCCGGCTACCCCGCCCCGGGAACGGAGATAGACATAGCCGGCTCGCTCTCCGAGCAGGCGGTCAACCTGAAGGAATGGCGCTCGGTGGACGATTTTTATAGGCGGTCCATAGGCATCAATCGTTTTTCCGAAGACGAGAGGCCGGACCACGGATTTCGCTCGGTGCTGGCGGCGCCGCTGTTATACGAGGATGTCTGCCATTACGTGCTGGTGCTGGAAAGCCGCCAGCCTAAAGCCTTCGAGGCCGACCGGGACACCATCCACATCATCGCCGGACAGTTCTCGCTGGCTTTGAAGAGCGCCGCCATGTACGAGGAAAAGGAAACATTAGCCATCCGGGACGGGCTGACCGGGCTGGCCAACCACCGCCGGTTTCAGGAATATCTGGAGGAGACCATTGCAAAGGCCGGCAGCCAGCCGGTGGGCATAGCCCTGTTCGATATTGATTTCTTCAAGAAGCTGAACGACAATTATGGGCATCCCATAGGCGATGCGGTGCTGAAAGAGGTGGCCGCCCGGCTGAAGAGAAGCATATCTTCTTTCGATTTCGTGGCCCGCTACGGGGGCGAGGAGTTCATTGCGGTGTGGCCGGGACGGAACGACAAGGAGGCCGCCCAGCTGGCCGAACAGGTGCGCCTGGCCATCGAAGGGGAAAAATTCCAGACCACGGCTGGGGACCTGCCGGTGACCGTCAGCCTGGGGGTGGCTTCCTATCCCCAGGACGCCAAGAAGAAGGCCGAATTGATAAAAGCAGCCGACGAGGCGCTATATGCGGCCAAGAAGGGCGGGAGGAACCGGGTGGTTCGGTTCGCCGCCATGGAGAAGGACCCGGGTTAGCCACCAAGGCACAAAGGCTTTTACTGTCATCCCGGGGTGATTTCAATGCAATACAGGTTGAGGAATGCGGAATCGTCACCCATTCGGCTAGTATGATAACCGGCAGGTCTCAGGGTGACAGCATCAAGTCATATTTTTATAAAAGTATGCCCATTAATAAATTCATAACATATATCAAGGTCCAGCGCAATTTGGCCGACAACACCTGCCAGGCCTACCAGCGGGACCTGCGGCAGTTCTTCGATCATCTTAAATATGATGACCTGACCAAGATCGACCGCAATATCATCCGCAATTATCTGGGTATACTGCAAAGGCAGGGATTGGACAAGCGTTCGGCGGCCAGAAAGCTTTCGACCATAAAAGCCTTCTTCAAATACTGCGCCCGGGAGAATATAGTTTCTGTCAACCCGGCCTTGGGATTAAGATCCCCCAAGCTGGATAAAAAACTGCCTTCGTTCCTTTCCGAACAGCAGGCGGAGGAGGCCGTCCAGTCAAACCAGGAAAAGCCGGAGGATACGGTCCGCAACAATGCCATTATGGAACTGTTATACGGCAGCGGATTGCGGTCATCGGAGCTGCTGGGACTGAAGGCCGGGGATCTGGACCTCTCCGGCGGGCAGGTCAAGGTCATGGGCAAGGGCAGCAAGCAAAGGATAGTGCCGTTGACCCGCGAATCCATCAGCGCTTTGAAAAAATACATTGCCGGGCGGGAGAATCAGGAAATAGTTTTCCGGGGGGCGCGGGGGATGGCCCTCAACCGGAGGCAGTTGCAAAGGATCGTCCAGACCCGCATCCGCTCGGCCAACTACGGGGGCAAGGCCAGCCCCCATGTCCTGCGACATTCCTTCGCCACCCATCTGTTGGACCGGGGGGCCGACCTGAAGGCGGTCAAGGAACTGTTGGGCCACGCCAACCTGTCCACCACCCAGATATACACTCACATCACCACCGACCGGCTGAAGAAGGTATACCAGCAGGCCCATCCCCGGGCGGACGATGAGGAACAGGAATAGAGGGCACATAGTTTCATCCCTTAATAACAATCTGGAGGATAAAATGAAAATAATTAATATTTTATTATTGCTTATTACTGGTGCTGTTAGTACGATAGGTGTATTAATTTTTAATAATCTTTTCATCGGATTTCCATCCTATCAACAGAATATAGAAAACATTAAAAAAATTGAGATAGGTATGAATAAAAAAGAAGTAATGAATATAATGAAAGTCACACCAACCCATATACATTTTTTCAGAAATGAAAGATGCCCCTGAAACTGAAACATGGGTATACTATGCACCTCCGATAATATCAACCCAACCACATATAATGTTTGATTATAAAACTGGAGTTGTTAAATTTATATCAATTAATGAAGGGATAACAAAGGGAAGTACAGGGTATTAATATAATGAACTGATTTTGAATCTGCTCCTTATGACCGCCCCCTCAGCCCCCTCCGATGCGGAGGGGGATCGTTGTTTTCCCTCTCCAAATGCTTTTGGAGAGGGCGGGGTGAGGGCAAAAAACATCCCGTTGCAAATCAAATTAATTTGTGCTAAAATTATCACTTGTTTTGGAAACCAAAACCCAACAACATATATATTGCCGTGTGATCACGGCAGGAGGAGTTCAAATGTCCAAGTATGTCTATTTCTTCGGCGGGAAATCGGCCGAAGGAAGCGCCAGCGACAAGAATCTTTTGGGCGGCAAGGGCGCCAACCTGGCCGAGATGTGCCATCTGGGGATCCCGGTGCCGGCCGGATTCACCATCTCCACCGAGATGTGCACCGTATTCTACAAGAACAACAAGAAATATCCGCCGGAGCTGAAAAAGCAGGTGGAGACCGCCCTGGCCAAGGTGGAGAAGGTGATGGGCATGAAGTTCGGCGACAAGCAGAACCCCCTGCTGGTCTCGGTGCGTTCCGGAGCACGCAGTTCCATGCCCGGAATGATGGAGACGGTGCTGAACGTCGGCCTGTGCTCGGCCACCATCCCCGGGATGATAAAGAAGACCAACAACCCCCGCTTCGTCTACGACGCCTACCGCCGCCTGATCATGATGTACTCCGACGTGGTGATGGAAAAGGCCGCCGGAATGGAGCCCAAGGAGGGCCAGGGGATCCGCAAGCAGCTGGACGACATGCTGGGCGTGGTGAAAAAGAACAAGGGATACAAGACCGACGCCGATCTGACCGAGAACGATCTGATAGATCTGTGCGGCCGCTTCAAGGCCAAGGTCAAGGAAGTGATCGGCCAGGAATTTCCCGATAATGCCATGGATCAACTATGGGGCGGCATCGGAGCGGTGTTCTCCTCCTGGAACGGCAAGCGGGCCATCTCCTACCGGAGGATAGAGGGCATCCCCGACGAATGGGGAACCGCGGTCAACGTTCAGGCCATGGTGTTCGGCAATATGGGAGAATCCTCGGCCACCGGCGTGGCCTTCTCCCGCAATCCGGCCAACGGCGACAATCATTTTTATGGCGAGTGGCTGGTCAACGCCCAGGGCGAGGACGTGGTGGCCGGCATCCGCACCCCCAATCCGCTGAACGAGGACACCAAGAACGAGCAGAACAGGCATATGTCCTCCCTGCAGACCGCCATGCCGGAGGTCTACAAGGAACTGAACGGCTTCCGCAACCGCCTGGAGAAGCACTACCGCGACATGCAGGACATCGAATTCACCATCCAGGAGGGCCGTTTGTGGATGCTGCAGTGCCGCATCGGCAAGCGCACCGGCACCGCCGCCCTGAACATGGCCATGGACATGGTGGAGGAGAAGCTGATCACCAAGGCTGACGCCGTCACCCGAGTGTCCCCGGCCCAGCTGGACGAGCTGCTGCACCCCATCGTCGACCCGGCCGCAGAGAAGAATTCCGCGGTGCTGGCCAAGGGCCTGCCGGCCGGACCGGGCGGGGCCAACGGCCAGATAGTCTTCACCGCCAGCGATGCGGTGGCCTGGCAGAAGCAGGGCCAGAAGGTGATCCTGGTCCGCGAAGAGACCAACCCCGAGGATGTGGAGGGGATGAGGGCCGCGGTGGGCATCCTGACCGCCCGAGGCGGGATGACCTCGCACGCCGCTCTGGTGGCCCGGGGCTGGGGCAAGTGCTGCATCGTGGGCAGCAGCTCCCTGCATATCGACGCCCATGCCAAGACCATGAAGGTGGGCGACAAAGTTTTCAAGGAAGGCGATCATATCACCCTTAACGGGACCCGGGGCTACGTCTATGCCGGGCAGCTGGCTATGATCGACGCCACCGAGAATCCCCGCTTTATGGGCTTCATGAAATACGTGGATTCCTACCGCCAGATGAAGGTCCGCACCAACGCCGACACCCCGGAGGATGCCGCCAAGGCCCGGGGATTCGGGGCCGAAGGCATAGGGCTGTTCCGCACCGAGCACATGTTCTACGGCAAGAATTCCGAAGCCCCGCTGTTCTGCCTGCGCAAGATGATCATCTCCCAGAGCGTCGAGGAGCGTCGGGCGGCCCTGGCCGAGCTTTACCCCTTCGTCAAGAAGGACATCAAGGCCACTTTGGAGGTGATGGACGGATTTCCTGTCACCATCCGGCTGCTGGACCCGCCGCTGCACGAGTTCGTGCCCACCCGCCAGGAGGAGCGCAACAAACTGGCCCAGGCCCTGGGCATCACCCCCGAAGCGCTCGATAACCGGGCCGACGATCTGCACGAGTCCAACCCCATGATGGGCCACCGCGGGGTGCGCCTGGGCGTCACCTATCCCGAGATCACCGAGATGCAGGTGCGGGCCATCCTGGAATCCACCGTGGAGCTGATCAAGGAGGGCAAGAAGATCAGCCCTGAGATCATGGTCCCGGTGGTGGGAATGAAGAACGAGCTGGTGGACCAGAAGGCCATCGTGGACAAGATCTACGCCGAGGTATGCGCCAAGTACGGCGTCAAGAAGATCGACTACATGTACGGCACCATGATCGAGGTCCCGCGGGCCGCGCTGACCGCCAACCGGATAGCCGAAACGGCCGAGTTCTTCTCCTACGGCACCAACGACCTGACCCAGATGGGCTTCGGATTCTCGCGCGACGACATCGGGGGATTCGTGCCGGCCTACGTGGAGAAGAAGATCCTGCCGGCCGACCCCTTCCAGATCCTGGATCAGGAGGGCATCGGGCAGCTGCTGGAGATAGGCATCCAGCGGGGCCGGGCCACCAGGCCCAACCTGAAGGTGGGCATCTGCGGGGAGCATGGCGGGGAGCCGTCATCGGTGGAGTTCTGCCACCGGGTGGGAATGAATTACGTTTCCTGTTCGCCGTTCCGGGTGCCGATCGCCAGGCTGGCCGCGGCTCAGGCGGCTATTAAAGACATGAAGGCAGAGAAGTCTAAAATCGGAAATCGGAAACCGAAGACCGTGAAGCCGAAAGCGACACCTCGACGAAGCTCGGTGCCCACAACCAAGAAGGCTGTGAAAAAAGCAGTCAAGAAAAAAGGCACACCTCGACGAGGCTCGGTGTCCGCATTGAAAAAAGGCAAGAAGTAACCAGAATCATATAAAAAGCCCCTTCAGCAATGAAGGGGCTTTTTGGTATGTTTTTATGCTTGTTTTTGTTAAAAATTAGGTGTATCCTTAACGCAATTACTAAACGATATGAGGTAAACATGAGCCAGCGGCAAATTGCCCAAAAACAGATAGAGAGCCTGATATTAAAATTCCGTCAGAACGAAGAAAGTTATAGGAACGGTTCATACAACGAAACCCAACTGCGCCGGGAGTTTCTTGATCCGTTTTTCGAGGCGTTGGGTTGGGATGTAACAAATAAAGAGGGCTTGGCCGAGCAGTACAAGGACGTGATCCACGAAGACGCCATCAAGGTTGGGGAGCAGACCAAGGCCCCGGATTATTCCTTCAGAGTCGGCGGACAGCGCAAGTTTTTTGTGGAAGCCAAGAAGCCGTCGGTTTCCATAAAAGAAGATATCGGCCCGGCCTACCAGGTGCGGCGTTATTCCTGGTCGGCAAAATTATCTTTGGCTATTCTTTCCGATTTTGACGAATTGGCGGTTTACGACTGCCGCCTAAAGCCCAAGCCCGCCGACAAGGCCTCGGTGGGCCGGGTGGCTTTTTACACCTATGACCAATACCTGGAAAAATTCGATGAGATATACGACCTTTTCTCCAAAGAAGCCGTACTAAAGGGCACATTCGACAAGTTTGCCCAGGCCGACGCCAAAAAGAAGGGCACCAGCGAGGTTGACAAGGAATTCTTAAAGGATATCGAGCACTGGCGGGAGATACTGGCCAAGAATCTGGCCATGAGAAATGAAAAGTTAAGTAATGATGACCTGAATTATGCGGTGCAGACCATAATTGACCGGATCATTTTCCTGCGGATATGTGAAGACCGGAACCTGGAAGCTTCGGAAAATTTAAAAGGTTTGCTAACCTCGGAAAACATTTACAAAAGGCTGATCAACCTTTTCAAACTGGCCGATGACCGCTATAACGCCGGGCTGTTCGACTTCACTAAAGACCAGATAACCACACGGCTGAAAATAGACGACAAGACCCTAAGCGAAATAATCGGGCAGATGTATTATCCGGCCTCGCCCTACGTGTTCTCCCAGATGCCCATAGAAATATTAGGGCAGGTTTACGAGCAGTTTTTGGGCAAGGTCATCCGCTTAACCGCCGGGCATCATGCCAAGGTGGAGGAAAAACCCGAGGTGCGCAAGGCCGGGGGCGTATATTACACCCCGCAATATATCGTTGATTATATTGTGAAGAATACGGTGGGGGCGTTGTTGGCCCCCAAGTCTGACCCCTCTCCAACCTCTCCCCGCAGCGGAGAGAGGCCTGCATCCCTGACCCCGAAGGAAATCGAATCCATCAAAATACTTGACCCCGCCTGCGGCTCCGGCTCGTTCCTGATCGGCGCGTATAAATACCTGCTGGAATACCATTTGAACTGGTATATGGCCAACGAACCCAAGAAATACCCCAAGGCCGTTTTTGCCGACGGGCGCGGGGCTTGGCGTTTGACCACCAGCGAGGCCAAGAAGATTCTTTTGAACAATATCTTTGGCGTGGACATTGACAGCCAGGCGGTGGAGGTGACAAAGCTGTCCTTGCTTTTGAAGGTGCTGGAGAACGAAAGCCGGGAAGGCATGGAACAGCAGTTGAAGATGTTCAAGGAACGGGCCTTGCCAAATATTGATGGAAATATAAAATGCGGGAATAGTTTGATCGGGCCGGATTTTTACGAGGGGCAGATAAACCTCTCCCCGGCCCTCCCCTCGATGGGAGGGAGTAAGGGTGGGGTTTCTAACGAAGACGGCGCCAAAATAAACCCGTTTGACTGGGAAAGGGAGTTCCCGGTGATAATGAAGCGGGGCGGGTTTAATGCTGTGATAGGGAACCCGCCGTATAGAATGATACAACCCCATAATACATCAAATGAGATTTTAGATTATACAAAGAGCCATTATACAGTTGCAGAGTTTAAAATTGATCTATTTCATGTATTTCTTCAAAAAGGTATACGGTTGCAAAAAGATAATGGGTTGCTTGGTTATATTATCCCTGCAACTCTATTAAATAATGTACATGTTGAAAACCTTAGAGAATGGATGTTAAACAATGTATGCATTAATAAAATTGGATTAGCAGGGGAAAAAATATTTGAACAGGCAGACGTTTACACCTGTGTCTTGGTTGTTGAAAAAGAGCCAAGAGAGAATGCCCGGAACAATAACATCATAAAAACAACATTAGAATTAGAAAAAGCAAAATATAATGCTGGGATTCCTTATCACTGCATTAAACAAAATAGATTCTCAGAACTGGAAGGCAAAGTATGGAATGTTTTGCTTAATGAGAAAAATGTTGGTCTTATCGCTAAATTAAATAATGAAAATAAAAAGTTGATAGATGTTACGTCTGTCAATAGAGGTTTAATTACTGGCGATAAAGACAAATATATTTCCGAAAGGAAGATGACTAATGAGTATGTGCCTATTTTGTCTGGCGGTGATATATTTAGGTACTATGCAAATAACTATTCATCGTTTGTTAAATTTGTTAGGCCTAAGACATCTGGCGGTTGTTGGGACGAAGCAGTTCATTTTGCAAAGCACAAAGTAGTTATTAGGCAGATAGGCACTAGGCCAACGGCAGCAATTATAGAAAAACCTATTGCAGTAACAGGTAATATATTTACAATAATTCATCAAGACATAGATGTTGAAAAAACAATATTGGGCATACTGAATTCAAAGTTAATAGAATATTATTGGAAGTTGTCTTTTTCTGATTTTAAAAACTCGTTTCCACAAGTTACAATATTTAGTTTAGGGCAAGTTCCTATTACAAATAAAGTAAATGATAAAGCTTATAGAAAAGGCATGGTTGTTTTAGTCGACAAAATGATAAAACTTAAAAGTGATATTAACGGGATTAAAAATCCCAACGAAAAAGAAACCCTAACCCGCCAAATTACAGCTACAGATAAGCAGATAGATAAATTGGTTTACGAGCTATACGGATTAACAGAGGAAGAGATAAAGGTGGTGGAGGGGGAATGATAGATGCCAAAACAAAATCCGAGGAATTATTTGAAACCCTTTGTAATTCAAATGGCATTTTGTTCAATAAAATTCCCACTGCTTCTGAACAAGGGCTACAGACCCCAGATTATGAAATTATATTGTTTGACAATCGTGTAATTGTAGAAGTAAAACAGTTCGACCCAAATGATGAAGACTTGATTCTTATTGAAAATTTACGCACAAAGGGCAGTACTGGTATTCATGGTGATACTCCTGGGAAAAGAGCAAGACAAAAAATAACGGATGCAATGAAGCAGCTGCATGTATTGGCAAAAGATAAGCAACCAGCAATATTGATTTTATACGATAATATAAATATTGGCATTAGGCATACTGATTCATATAATATTAAAACCGCCATGTATGGGCTTGAATGTGTAGACGTTGGTTTTCCCACTGATATTAAGATAGCGCCGTTAATTATAGACCGGCGAAGAGGTGGAAAGCGGAAGGTTACCGAGCAGCACAATACAACCCTAAGTGCTGTTGTGACCCTACACGAAAGTATAAACAGTGAAATATCAGCTATATGCTATCATAATATTTATGCGGCATTACCTTTAAACCCTGAGTGGATGAGATTTAATAATGTTGTTCACTATACGTTAGAAGAAAAACAAAGGCTTAATTTTCAGGAATGGGTTAAAATATAAAATAGCACGATATAATAGTCGCAAAAGTTGACCAAATTCTATATCTTAGCAAACAGTTACTTTCAATTTAAAACCCCAACGAAAAAGAAACCATAACCCGCCAAATTGCAGCCACTGACAAGCAGATAGACAAATTAGTTTACGAGCTATACGGCCTAACCAAGGAAGAGATAAAAGTGGTGAAGGGTGAATGATGATTGAAAACAAAATAGAAATGGAACTACGCAAGTTGCAAATGCATAAAGTTGTCAGTGTCTTTTTATTAAACGCGGCTAATGCTTTAATGGAGGTTGATGGAGATAAACCAACTTCTTTATTTAAGAAGGATGGCCCCGTGCCCGACGAGCATCAATACTATAAGATAGAAGTAGGTAGGCGGACGGGGAATTTAATTTCATGGTGTAGCCAGCTTGATTATTCAGTTTTATACATCAGTAATTATGCAGCGACATATTCAATGAAAAAATCTGGCATTAGCAGGTATGAGCATTTGGCATACCACATAGAAAACTATTTAATACGGGTTAATTCTGTTTATGATAGAGTTTTACAACTAATTGATGCTGTTTTTCATCTGCAAAATGATTCATCTAATTGCCGCCGTGAAGTAATTGTAAATAATATGAAAGTCAAAAGAACAGATATACCCCAAGCTTTAAAACCATTAAGTAAGCATCTTGAGAAATACAGACAAGAACGAAATGCAATTATTCATCATGAATCTTATGATGATGATAAACTTCGCTATCTTGGTTTATATACAGTCTTAACAGAAAATAATACTGATATCAAATTTAGCTTTAAATCCAATCTACCGTTGCTTAAAAAACAAGCCACTTCGGATGTTATCAGATGTAAAAAAATAGAATATACTGAATTTAACGTTAAACTGGCTTTAATCCTTTCAAATATATTAGACAAGCTTGAGCAGCACTACACAAAAGAAGAAAAATATTTATCAAAAGGTAAGAATTAAGGTCGTAGATGATAATGATTACTGAACTATTTCAAAAAGAAATACGTGAATTAACAACATCTTTAATGCAATTCGAAAGTAACGTTATTTCCTGGATAAAGCAGGGATTAGATATTTGGGTAAAGCAGATTGATTTGACCTTTACCAACCTCTATATTGCTTTAGGGCTATACGAATGGTGGATGGCACCATTTCTCCAAACTTTGACCCCGAATCAGATGGCCTATATTTATAATCGTATAGAAAGTAAACCTAAAAATGTTGGGAAAAGATATGTAGATATGCTGGTTGTGTTATTATATAGGCAAAACAATTATAAGATGCTTGATAAAATTATTGGAAAATGGTCAAGCAACAATTTTAGAAAAAGAAACAATATATTCAAGGAAGCTTTGTGGGCACACAAAAAGAAAAAATATGTATTGTCGACGCTTGCTTTGGTCCCTCAAATAGAAGGAATAATAAGAGAATTTACAGAAAACACTAAACGCAATGATCCTTGGAGAAATAATTTCAAAAAGAAATATGAATATTGTGGGGATTTAAAAACACAATATGATAAACTACTTACAAACAATATAACAACACAAGAGCAAACAACATTGTCAAGAAATCTTAGAATATCATTAAATATAAATCGCATAATTGAACTATTTGATGTTGTTGATTTTGAAAACCAACAGTCTGTAAATGGATATAACAGGCACGGGATGTTACACGGTTTTTGTAGTAAATACAATGAGGTGAATTCGTTAAAAACATTTCTATTGTTGGATTTAATACACGATTTTATTTCCGACAACGTTGTTGTTTGAAATGTGTCAATAAATACCACCGCTGCCGTTCAATCTGCCCGCTTAAACACAAATTAGTTAACTAACCTTAGTCTATTCGTAAAAGGACAAAACTGATGCGCTTCTTGACAACAAAACAAATATCCGGTGAAATAGAAGGTATATTGCGTTCCGCCAATGAATTTATAATGCTTGTTTCTCCCTATTTAAGTGTTTCCGATATGTACATTGAAAGGCTTGTAGAGGCCGGTAAGAAAAACATTAAAATAGACCTTGTTTTTGGCAAGAAAAAAGACATTTCAACTTCAGAGGAAGAAAAACTTACTGCAATCAAGAATCTCAACGTTCATTATTTGGAAATGCTGCATGCCAAATGTTATTTAAATGAAAAGGATGCAGTGATCACCTCCATGAACTTATACGAGTATTCCGAGAAGAACCGGGAAATGGGTATTTACATTTCAAAAGAAGAAAACTCAAAGTTATATAGTGAGGTTTTAAACGAAGCTTTGTCCATAAAACAAAATGCTGTCCGTCATTATCTGAATGGCGCTAACTCCGTAAAAGAAAACCACGCAGTCTACAATAATGGTAGGCAAGGATATTGCATCCGTTGCCATGCCAGTATAGATTTTGACCCAACCAGGCCTTTCTGCAGTTTCTGTTATAGAACGTGGGCGGAATTCAGCAATATTAATTTTCAAGAAAATTTCTGTCATGTTTGCGGCCGAGAAGCTAATACATCAATGAAAAAAACTATGTGCGGCAGTTGTTTTAGAACGTTTTAAAAATAAACTATACATTCACAACAAACCCATAACAGACCATTTTTTATTGACTTTCCAAATATTAACAGGTAGAAACCCTTAAGGCCTTTTACAAGGCCTATTTTTTTGCCCAAAAAGTGGCCTTGTGTGGATTAAACCAAAGGCATTTCGCAATGACCGCCCTCCGCCATTAGCAGGTAGTCCGTATAGGCGGACAGGCCAACCCCCTCTCCTCCACGGCGGATCTGCGACAATGTGGAGGGGGAATAACGCACCCCTTCCCTTACGGGGAAGAGCCTGCACTGAGAAGAATTATATTTATTCAAGCGAAGGGGCAGGGGTTAGGACGGGAGAGGTGGGTTTATGACTCACCCACTTCGAAAGGGCAATACTGGCAAACCTCAGTGCAGGCTCTTGATCCCCTCTTTTTAGAGGGGAGGGTTTGGATTGCTTTGTTAGTGTAAAGATATGCCATCTCGCAATGACGGTTCCCTCGCCAGATTTATCTGGAGAGGGGTAGGGTGAGGTCGGTAAAACCCTGGATTCCTGTCTTCACAGGAATGACTGGGGGTGGCGCTAAAAGTAAAAACCTTTGCGTTCTTAGTGCCTTAGCGGTAAAAGAATCAGCGGGTATCTGCGTAAATCAGCGTCCCATAAAAATCAAATATTTTTCACAAATATATTGCAAAGTTGACATAAAATTTGGTATTATGTAAGTTATTGTAGATACACAAATAAGGTCAATTTTATCGCTACTTCGGAAAAATCAAAAATAGATGTAATAGTCATCGGCGGTGGTCCTGCAGGGATGATGGCGGCCGGAAAAGCGGCCGAAAGCGGATCGTCTGTTATTTTATTGGAAAAAATGCCTTCCCTGGGCAAAAAACTGTTGATCACCGGTCAGGGCCGCTGCAACATCACCAATAACCTGGAAGTAAAGAAATTCATCGCCGACTGCGGCCCCCAGGCCCTGTTCCTGTTCGGTCCGCTGACCCGATTCGGTTTTGAATCCACCTTAAAATTCTTCGAAGAACTGGGCCTCAAGTGCAAGCTGGAGCGGGGCGGGCGGTATTTCCCGGAGAGCGACAGCTCTCGCGACGTGCTGGAGGCATTGGAGGGATATCTGGCTGCCGGAAGGGCCAAGGTGACAACCAATGTCAGGGTCACCGGCATCCGAAAAGAACGGGAGGGATTCAGCGTTACGGCCGGAACCGAAGTTTACCGATCGAACAGATTGGTCATTGCCACCGGGGGCAAGTCCTATCCCGGCACCGGCTCCACCGGGGACGGGTACTCCTGGGCCGCAGATCTGGGGCACAAGGTCACTCCATTGAAACCATCGGATGTGCCGCTCAATGTCAAAGAGGATTTCGTAAAGGAACTGCAGGGCTTAAGCTTGAAAAATTCGGAACTGACCTTTGGACGGGGCTCCAAAAAAATAAAATATTTCGGGGAGATGCTTTTCACCCACTACGGCATCTCCGGGCCGATCGTGCTGGATGCCAGCCGCGCGGTAGGCCTCTGGCTGGATACTGGCCCGGTGGATTGTCATTTGGACCTGAAACCGGCCCTGGATGAAGAGACATTAAATCGGCGGCTGCAAAGAGAGATCGTCGAATCTGGCAAAAAGACCTTCAAAATATTCATCAAGGAATACCTGCCGGCCAAGCTGATACCGGTGTTCATAGCACTTTGCGGGATCGGCGACGACCTGAGGGTCAACCAGTTGAACGCCGCACAGCGCAAAAAAGTCATCGAGCTTTTAAAGGATATCAGATTTACGGTGACATCCTTGCGGGGCTTCGACGAAGCGGTGGTGACGGCCGGCGGGGTGGATCCCGACCAGATAGATCAGGCCACCATGGAATCCAAAAAGGTCAGGGGATTATATTTCTGCGGGGAGATACTGAATCTGGACGGGCCCTGCGGCGGGTACAACCTGCAGATAGCCTGGTCCACCGGGTTCCTGGCAGGCAAAAGCTCAGGGGAAAAGTAAATGCCGAACCGAGCCAAAAGAGCCATACACATCATCTCCTTTGAGGAGAAGTTATCCAGCTGGGTCAGGTGGGCGGTGCTGTTCCTGGCCCTGCTGCTGGTGACCCTGCGTCCCCAGGCCATGGCCGGGCACTATTTGGGCCTGTACCTGACGCTGGGCCTGGCGGCTCTTTACAACCTGCTGGTGTTCTTTGCCGGAAGAAGGATGCTCAAAATACTGAGAGCCTTATGGGTGAGCCTGGTGTTCGATCTGGTGTTCGCCACTCTGCTGATAGCTTTTACCCTGGGGGCCCAAAGCCAGTTCTTCTATCTCTATTATCTGACGATATTCATGGCGGCGGTCTCCAGCAACCGTCAGGCGGCCCTGAAGGTCACCGTCCTGGCCTCGGGGATGTATTTTCTGGCTCTGATATGGAGGGGCGAACTAAGCTGGGACCAGTACTTTTTATACGACCTGTTGTTCAAGATCGGGCTGCTGTCGCTGACCGCCTTCTGGGCCGGACTGCTGTCCGACCAGCAGAAGAGATGGCGGCTACGCAACCAGGAGCTGTGCCAGATAGCCGACGAATGGACCAAGACGGCATCCGACATCCAGTCAGCCGCCCTGTTCGGGATGGGCGCCCTGCTTTCCTCCTCCCGCAACATCGAGGAGACCCTGAACCTGACGCTGGATGCGGTGCAGGACCTGCTGCAGGCCGACCGCTGTTCCATACTGTTGCTGGATCACGACTCCAATGAGCTGGTCTTAAGGGCCTCGCGGGGCGTCCGGGCCGGGGCGGTGGGCAAGCTGAGGCTGAAGAGCGACCAGGGCATCGCCGGCGAAGTGTTGAGGACCGGCCAGCCGCTCAATGTCCCGGACACCGACAAGGAGCCCCTGTTCGTTCCCTCGCCCAAGCACTACCACAACCGGATCCGCTCCATGCTGGTGGTCCCGCTGATCATCCGCGACAGGCGGATCGGGGTGATCAACATCTCCGAGGTCAAGTCCAACCGCAAGTTCAACCAGAGCGAGCTGGCGGCCATGACGCTGGTGGCCAGCTATACTGCGGTGGCCCTAGAGAATGCCGGTATCCTGGAGGAGAAGGAGAAGGAGGCCACCACCGACGGACTGACCGGGCTTCACAACTACCGCTACTTCATCGAGGAATTCGGCCGCCGGCTGGAGCACTGGCAAAAGAAGCAGGCCATAGTGTCCCTGATATGGCTGGATCTGGATTTCTTCAAGGAATACAACGACAATTTCGGCCATCTTAAGGGCAGCGAGATACTGAAGCGCCTGGGCGATATCATGATAACAGCGGTGGGCGTAAAGGAGGCGGTCTATTTCCGCTACGGCGGAGACGAGTTCGCTGTGATCCTGCCGGGGGTGGAAAATCAAACAGCGGTGGAGAAGGCCGAGAGCATCAGACACAGCATCTACCATACGGAGTTTGCCGAAAGAAAGCCGGGGGGCAAGCAGCTTTCCGCCAGCATCGGGGTGGTGAACTGCCCCGCTGACGGCCAGGAGTACCGGGCGCTGATAGAAAAGGCCGATCAGGCCATGTATCACGCCAAGGAGAAGGGAAAGAACCAGGTGGCTTTCTGGCAGGATGATAAAATAATAATCTACAGGAGGAAAGAATGAAGCTGGCAGTGGTGGGCACCGGCTACGTGGGCCTGGTGTCGGGGGTTTGTTTCGCCGAATGGGGGCATCAGGTGATCTGCGTGGACAATGATGCCGCCAAGATCGAGATGCTGAAGAAGGGCCAGATCCCGATATACGAGCCGGGGTTGAAGGAACTGATGGACAAGAATCTTCAGCGTCTGGAGTTCTCAACCTCCATCGAGGAGGCCACCGACAAATCGGACATCATCTTCATTGCGGTGGGCACCCCGCCCCGGCCCAACGGGGAGGCCGACCTTTCGGCGGTGGAGACCGTGGCCGCCACCGTGGCCCGCCGGATGAAATCATATAAATTGGTGGTGGAGAAATCCACCGTGCCGGTGCAGACCGGGGACCGGGTCAAGCAGACCATGGCGGTCAACAACCTCAACAAGGTGGAGTTCGACGTGGCCTCCAACCCGGAGTTCCTGAGGGAGGGCACCGCCATCGAGGATTCCCTGAAGCCCGACCGGGTGGTGTTCGGCACCGATTCCGAGCGGGCCAGAAAAATGCTACTGGAGCTGTATTCGCCGCTGGGCTGCCCCATCGTAGCCACCGACATCCAGAGCTCGGAGCTGATCAAGCACGCCTCCAATTCCTTTCTGGCCATGAAGATCTCCTTCATCAATGCGGTGGCCAACGTCTGCGAGAAATCCGGAGCCAACGTGGAACAGGTGGCCGAGGGCATGGGCCTGGACCGGAGGATCGGCCGGAGCTTTTTGAACGCCGGGATAGGTTTTGGCGGCTTCTGCTTCCCCAAGGACCTGCAGGCCTTCATCCGGATCTCGGAAAAGCTGGGATACGATTTCAAGCTGCTGAAGGCGGTGGAGGAGATCAACGAAGACCAGAAGAAACTGTTCGTCAAGAAGATCGAGGAGCTGGTGTGGAACATCTCCGGCAAGACCATCGGCATATTAGGGCTGGCCTTCAAGCCCAACACCGACGACATGCGCTTCGCCCCTTCCATCGACATCATCGAGGCCCTGCAGAAGGACGGAGCCAAGATCCGGGCCTACGATCCGGTGTCCATGGACCGGGCCCGGCAGGTGCTGAAGGACGTCCACTATTGCAATGATCCATATGACGCAGCCCGGGATGCCGACTGCCTGGTGATAGTCACCGAGTGGGAGGAATTCAAAAAACTGGACCTGGCCAGGATCAGATCCCTCCTGAAGGTCCCGGCCATCGCCGACGGGCGTAACATCTTCGATCCCGGAAAGATGAAGGAGCTGGGATTCATATACCAGGGCATCGGCCGATGAGACTGCTGGTGGCCGGGGGAGCCGGCTTTTTGGGCTCCCATCTGTGCGACCGCCTGCTGTCCGACCGGCACCAGGTGACGGCCCTGGACAACCTGATCACCGGGAGTCTGGAGAACATCAGCCACCTGCGGGGGAACAAGGATTTCAGTTTCATCGAACAGGATGTCACCCAGCCTTTCAAGATTGAAGGAAAGATAGATTTCATCCTCGACCTGGCCTCGCCGGCCAGCCCGATAGATTTCGTCAAGATCCCCATGGAGATACTGCTGGTGGGGTCGTACGGCGTTCATAATCTTTTAGAACTGGCCAGGGAGAAGCAGGCCGGATTCCTGCTGACCTCCACCTCAGAGGTATACGGCGACCCTCTGGTGCATCCCCAGAGCGAGGAGTACTGGGGCAACGTCAACCCCATCGGGCCGCGCAGTGTCTACGATGAATCCAAGCGCTACGCCGAGGCCCTGACCATGGCCTACCATCGCTATCGCAGTATCGACACCCGTATCGTCAGGATATTCAACACCTACGGGCCCAGGATGCGCCTGGACGACGGGCGGGTGGTCCCCACCCTGATCGACCAGGCTCTGAACAACCGTCCCCTGACGGTTTTCGGGGACGGCAGCCAGACCCGCAGCTTCTGCTACGCCTCGGACCTGATAGAGGGCATCTATCTGACCATCAAGTCGTCGGAGCACCAGCCGATAAACCTGGGCAACCCCCAGGAGATGTCCATTCTGGAATTCGCCCGGGCCATCAAGAAATACACCGGCACCGGGTCGGCCATCGAGCACCAACCGCTGCCGGCCGACGATCCCAAGGTGCGGCGGCCCGACATCGGCCGGGCCAGGAAGATCCTGAACTGGGAGCCCCAGATCGGATTTGAGGCCGGGATCAAAAAGACCATCGACTGGTTCGCGGCAAAAAAGTAAGCAATGGCAGGCGGGATGCGGGTAAACAAAAAGGTCCTTTCATATCTGCTGCTGGGCTTGATACTGCTGAACGGCCTGCTGCTGAGGGTGGGCGGCCTGAACTGGGGGATCCCCCGGGCGCCCTACTGGAAAGCCTATCATCCCGATGAAAGCGTGGCCTTCACCACCCTGCTGAAGATGTCCACCGCGGAGGAGGTGCTCAACCCGCATTACTTTGTCAATCCCACCCTGCACTATTACCTGATAGGCGCGCTGTGGTGGATGGCCCATACCGCAAAGTTCGTCCCCTCGCCCAGGGAGATAATGGACGAAGCATCCACGGTGACCCTGGATCACGTTTCCAGGATCTGGCTGACGGCCCGTTCCCTGAGCGTGGCTCTGGGGGTGCTGACCATCTGGCTGACCTACTTGCTGGGGCGGGAGTTCTTTAAAGACCAGATATATGCCCTGGCCGGGGCCTGGCTGGCGGCCGTAATGCCGACCATGGTGATACAATCGCACTACCTGACGGTGGACGGCCCGGTGGGATTCTGGTTCCTGGCGGCGCTGTGGTTGATCATCAAGGCTTTCAAGGATAACCGGCTTTGGATGTGGGCGGTCGCCGGATTGGTGTCGGGATCAGCGGTGGCCACCAAATACAACGCCCTGGCGGGCGTAGTATCGGTTTTCGGAGTTCTTTTGATCCGGCAGAAAATGAACCGCGACCAGCATATTGAAAAAGCGCCGATCAAAGTTTCCCTTTTTAACGGCTGCCTGATCGCAGGATTCCTGCTGGGATGCCCGTATTCGGTGCTGTCCTTCGCCGAATGGAAGGACGGGATAAGCAGCCTGCTTGCTTACAACGATTTTGCCACCGACTGGCTGTATCCCTGGCTCTACACCAGCCGGCATTCCCTGGGCTGGCCGGGATGGATATTGTTCCTGGCATCACTGTCAGCGCTGGTTATAAAGCCCGATAAAACCGGCCTGATCCTGGCGGCCGGCATTGTGCCGTATCTTTTGATCTACGGCTACAAGGCTTCGCCCTATATGCGGCACATGGTGCTGATAGTCCCCCTGATGGTGCTGCTGATCATCTATGCGGCGGAAAAGGCCGGGAGATATTTCAAGCGCCGCAGTTTTTCGTTGATCGCCGGCATGTTGGTCCTTTTGACCTCCGGTTACGCCCTGGCCAACAGCCTGGCCTGGGTGAAGGTGATGTCCGGGCAGGACACCCGGGAGGCGGCGGCGGAATATATCAAACAGCATGTGTCTTTTGACTCGATCATCGGACTGGCCGGCCGGCTGTGGTTCTACACCCCGCCCCTGGATGAGAGCCAGTATCACCTGCTGCGGCTGGATTACGATCCGGCCAAGCTGGAATATTTTCATCCGCCCCTGATCATCGTCAGCGAATACGAGTCCAAACAGTACGCCTTTTGCCGGGTGGCCCCCGAGGTGCGGGATGAGTTCTTCAGAGATCTCAAGGAAGATTACCGGGCCAGCCGGGTGTTCAAAAGGATCCCCCAGTGCTGGGGAATAAAATTCGAGGGATATCCCCTGGCCGACTGGAATTACTTCTACCCCGAGATAACCATTTACGAAAGGTCCTTTTAAATGAAACTTTCCGTGATCATGCCGGTCTACAACGAAAAGGCCACCATCGAAAAGATAATCGCCCGGGTGCTGGCGGTGCCCATCGAAAAGGAGCTGGTGATAGTTGACGATTATTCCACCGACGGAACCAAGGACATACTGAAAACTTACGAAGGCCGGCCGGGCATCAAGATATCATACCATCCCTACAATCTGGGCAAGGGGGCCGGGATCCGCACCGGGATCCGGGAATGCACCGGGGACATCGTCATCATCCAGGATGCCGACCTGGAATACTCCCCGGAGGAATACCCCCGGCTGGTGGAACCCATCGTGCGGGGAGCGGCCGACGTGGTCTACGGCTCCAGGTTCTACGGCACCCACCGGGTGTTCATGGTCTGGCATTATCTGGGCAACAAGTTTTTGACCGCCCTGACCAATGTTCTGTACAACACCATGCTGACCGACATGGAGACCTGCTACAAGGTATTCCGGTCGGAGGTGATCAAGGATCTAAATCTCAGATCATTCAGGTTCGACATCGAACCGGAGATCACCGCCAAGATATTCAAGAACCGTAAGCTTAGGGTCTACGAGATGCCCATCACCTACGACGGCAGGGATTACCACGAGGGCAAGAAGATCCACTGGTACGACGCCCTGCCGGCCATCTGGACCCTGATCAAATACCGATTTGTAAATTGATGGCCCGGAAGAAAAAAATACCGGCTCCAAACGAAACCACTGCCCAAGGCGGTTTTGATCTTTCGGAATGGGCGGCAAAGCATTCCCGGTGGCTGTTGGTCTCAATTCTGGCGCTGTTCATTTTGATCTCCCTGCTGATGTTCGATCCCAAGCCTTTCGTGGGGGGGGACAATGCGGCCTATGTGTCGCTGTCCAAGTCGCTGGCCCAGGGCCAGGGCTTGAGCGAGATATGGACCCCGGAGGGGAAAGCCCATACCCAGTATCCCTTCGGGTTCCCGCTGCTGCTGACGCCGGCATCATTGCTGAAAATGCCCTACGCCTGGTACAAGCTTATCCCCTGGCTGTCGGGACTGCTGTCCCTGCTGGCTTTTTGGCTCCTGATAAAGGAGGACAAGAAAGCTCTTTACATAGCGCCGGTCTGGCTGCTGGCCATCAATCCCTATTTTCTGGAATATACCCATTGGGTGCTGTCCGAGCTGCCCTTCACCCTTTTTGTCCTGCTGACATTTCTGACCCTGAAAAAATGGGAAAAGCGCGGCGGGCCTCTTTGGCTGTCCGGGGTCATTCTGTCCGCAGTCTTTGCGAATTATATCCGCAGCGCCGGGATAGCTTTGTATCTAGGGATCTTCATATATCTTCTTTTCAAAAGGAAGTTCAAGACGTCAGCAATATTCATAATCGGGTGCATCGCACTGACCATTCCCTGGTCCCTGCGCAACAGCCATTACGGGACGTCTGGCGGTTACCTGGAACAATTTCTGATGCGGGACCCCTACCAGCCGGAGCTGGGATTGTTGGGGATCGGCGGATTAGTGCAGAGATTTTTTGCCAACCTTAAGATATATTCTATAAATGTTCTGCCCAGGATGATGTTCCCGGCGGCCGATGACTGGGGGCTGTCCGGAGGCCTGGTGATAATAATGCTGCTAACCGTGATTCCGGCTGTAATTGTTTTGATAGCCAGGATCATCAAAAATCCCAAAGGCTACGATTGGTTCGTTATTATTTATCTGGGGATGTCCCTGTTGTGGCCGGAGGCCTGGTCGGACATCAGATTCTTGCTGCCTCTGCTGCCGTTTTTGCTGTTCTATCTGGTGCAGGCCTATCAATACGGTGTTTCATTGGTTTTCAAAAGAAAGGCATTCTGGCCGGCGGTGATGCTGTTATTCCTTATAGCCGCTGCAAATGTTTCGGCCGGCTGGAACAGGATCGGCAGCAACCTGGAAGCAAATAAAGATTACCCCCGGGATAAATATTCCGGTTACGATCCGGCCTGGCGCAGTTTCTTTGCCGCGGCGGAATGGGTCAAGAACAATACGCCGGAAAGCAGCATCGTGGTCTCCCGCAAGCCGACCCTGTTCTATCTGGGCGCGGAAAGAAAGAATTTCTGCTATCCTTTCACCACCAGGCAGGATTCTTTGCTGAAGGCGATAGAAAAGGCCGATTTTGTGATGGTGGAGCCGGTCAGCGGAACGGGGCAGAGATATTTGATCCCGGCAGTCCAACCTCTTTTGGACAAGAAATATAAAATAATCTACGCCAACGGCAACCCGCCGACCTATGTGCTGCAGAAATTAAAGGAGAATTCCGATGTCAAGTAAAATAGATATTTCCATCGTCATTCCGGTCTACAATGAGCGGGAGAACATCGCAGAGTTGTCACAGCGGCTGACTGCCGTCATGAAGAACTTGAAAAAATCGTACGAAGTGTTGTTCGTTGATGACGGCAGCAACGACACACCACACGACAGCGATGGCCGCAGCGCTACGCTGACCGAAATAATAAACGCGAAGAAAAAAAACAAGAACATTTCCGCCTTATCACTCGCTAAAAACTCGGGGAAGTCGCAGGCCTACATAGTCGGGTTTGATGCCGCCCAGGGCGACGTTGTGATCACCATGGACGGAGATCTCCAAGACCGCCCGGAGCAGATACCTGATTTCTTGGAAAAGATCAAAGAAGGTTATGATCTGGTGACGGGCTGGAAATACACTGGCAAGGGCAAGCGAAAGTATTCGTCGGAGATGTTTAACAAGCTGACCAGGGGGGTAACCCATCTCAATATTCATGATACTAACTGTCCTTTCAAGGCTTACCGTCGGGAAGTTGTCAAAAATATGTGGGTCTATGGCAACCTCTACCGGTTTATACCAGCAATGGCTTTTTGGCAAGGGTACAAGGTAACTGAGATCAAGGTGGAGAACGATCCCCGAAAACACGGGATAACAAAATATGGATCATTGCGATGGATGGGCGGATTCATTGATTTGCTAACGGTGTTCTTTCTAACCCAATACATAAAACGACCGCTCTATCTGTTCAGCATTGCCGGCCTGTTCTCCTTTTCCCTCGGTTTCCTGATCGAGTTGTATATTCTGATAGATGGGATCGCCAAAGGATTCATCAGCCATACTGCGTTGATGTTGCTGGGCATAGTCTTCATCATTGCCAGTATTCAGTTCGTATCCACCGGGCTGTTGGCCGAGATGATCATACGAGTGCGTCAAGAGCTGCAGCGAGATGTTCCGGTATATAAGAAATATTAATTTGAACCAGGCTAATAGAACACGGATTGAACGGATAACTAAGGATTCAACGGATGGTTTCCTTTTGTAAAATAAAGCACAGTGTCTTTGTGGCTTAGCGAGGAAAGCATAAATAGAAATCATTAATCGAAAAGAAATGGCAAAGCCAAAGAAAATAATAATCCTGGGCTCCACCGGGTCCATCGGCACCCAGACCGTGGAGGTCATCAATAAATATCCCCGGCTGTTCCGGGTGGTGGGGCTGGCGGCCAATTCCCGGTTCGACCTGTTGGCTCAGCAGATAAAAAAGTTCCGGCCCAAGATGGTCTGCATCGGCCAGGATCCCACCGGGATATCCGCCATAGACCACCCCAAAGCGCCGTTCAATCTGGTGCGCGGGCCGCAGGGATTGAAGCAGCTGGCCTCATTTTCCGAGGCCGATATAGTGGTCAACGCTTTGGTGGGCTCGGCCGGGCTGGAGCCGACGCTGGCGGCAATCGCTGCCGGACACGATGTGGCCCTGGCCAACAAGGAGACCCTGGTGGCCGGCGGACAGCTGGTGATGCGGGCGGTGAAACTAAAAAAGATCCGGCTGCTGCCCATAGACAGCGAGCATGTGGCCCTGCACCAGTGCCTGGACGGGCGGGATATTTCCACTGTCAAAAATCTTATCCTGACGGCATCGGGCGGGCCGTTCCGCTCGCATCCCTTAAAGCAGCTGCACTCGGTGAAGGCGCATCATGCCCTGAACCATCCCACCTGGAACATGGGACGCAAAGTGACCATAGATTCGGCCACTTTGATGAACAAGGGGCTGGAGATGATCGAGGCCCACCACCTGTTCGGAATCCCGCCGGAGCGGATAAAGGTGGTGATACACCCTGAATCCATCATCCACTCCATGGTGGAGTTCAACGACGGCTCCATAATCGCCCAGCTCTCGACGCCCGATATGCGCCTACCCATCCAATACGCCCTGACCTATCCTCAAAGGCTTCCATCGCTGATCAAAGACTGCCGGCTGGATGAACTGGGCCAGCTTACTTTTCATAAACCGGACGGGACGACCTTCAAATGCCTGGACCTGGCCTACCGGGCCATTGCACGCAACGGCATCATCCCGGCGGTGATGAACGCCGCCAACGAGGTGGCGGTGGAATATTTCCTAAACGGCCGGATCGGCTTCATGGATATCCCGGCGGTCATAGAAAAAACAATGTCCGGTTTCCCGGCGGGCAGCCGGGTCAACATAGGCAATATCATCAATGCCGACAGCCGTTCCAGAGCCAAGGCAGAAAAAATAATCATTTCAAGCATCAAGACAAGATAGGATAGATGGAAACATTTTTAGGTTTATTGCTGGCCATACCGCCGATACTGTTCGCCATCACCGTGCATGAGGTATCGCACGGCTGGGTGGCGTTCAAGAGGGGCGACCCCACCGCATACCTGATGGGGCGCCTGACCCTGAATCCGCTGAAACACCTGGACATCTTCGGCAGCTTCATCTTCCCCGGGATGCTGATACTGCTGAAGGCCCCGTTCGTGTTCGGCTGGGCCAAACCGGTGCCGGTGAATTTTTTGGCGTTAAAAGAACCCAAGAAGGACATGATCTGGGTGTCGCTGGCCGGTCCGGTCAGCAACCTGATCCTGGCCGCCGCCAGCGGGCTTTTGTTCCGCCTGCTGTATCCCCTTTATGAGGGACCGGGAACCCTGCTGTATCCGGTGATGATGATCCTGTTCTATCTGGTGCTGGCCGATTCGGTGCTGGCGGTTTTCAACCTGATACCCATTCCGCCGCTGGACGGCTCCAAGGTGGTGGCCGGGCTGCTGCCGGGGAGATTGTCCCTAAGATACCTGAGCCTGGAGAAATACGGCATGTTCATCTTCGTAGGGCTGATCATCCTGATGCAGGTGACCCGGATAAATATCCTGTCGTATCTCCTTCTGCCGGCATCCTTTGTGGCCAGCTTCTTTGCCGGACCGGAGATATTCAGTTTCCTGTGAAAAAACAAAGAGAACTTTCGGAGAATGATATGGAAACCTACAGCAACAAGCATTATCCGGTAAGGGAGGGGCTGGGCCTAATCACCATCAAGGGGATGCTGGCCCGCTCGGCCGGACTGTATCCCTACAAGACGGCACTGCAGATCAGGCGGGGCTCCGATTTTTACCAGGTCACCTACAAGGACCTGAAAGAGCGGACCGAACAACTGGCTTCGGGGCTGGCCCAAAAGGGCATCAAGCACGGCGACAAGGTGGCCATCATCGGGGAGAACTGCCCGGAGTGGGTGGAGAGCTATATCGCGGTGGCCAGTCTGGGGGCCATCCTGGTGCCGCTGGACACCCAGCTGAAGGCCCAGGAGATCCGCCACATCCTGACCGATTCCGAGGCGGTGGCCCTGATCGCCTCCAATAATTTCAAGGAGGTGACCGACGAGGCCGCCGGCAAGCTGCCCAGCCTGAAGAAGACCTTTTCCATGAACAACCTATCAAGTCTTTACGAGCCGCCCGAGCCCAAGACCCTCAAGCGGCAGGTGCAGCTGGACGACCTGGCGGCCGTCATCTACACCTCGGGCACCACCGGGCAGTCCAAGGGGGTGATGCTCTCCAACCGGAACATCATGTCCGACGTGGACGGGAGCTACCAGGTATTCGACCACGATCATCACGACAATTTCATCTCGGTGCTTCCCCTGCACCACACCTTCGAAGCCACCGCCGGGATGCTGGTCCCGCTGTATGTGGGCGCCACCATCACCTACGCCCAGTCCCTCAAGTCACGGGACATCATCAACGACATCCGGGACAGCCAGGCCACCATGATGGTGGGCGTCCCCCTGCTGTTCGAGAAGATGTACCAGGGGATCATGAGGGCGGTAAAAGAAAAACCCCTGCTGACCCGGATGGCCTTCTCCACCTCCAACGGGATCGTCAAATCCATCAAGTCCCTCACCGGGAAAAAGGCCGGGGGCAAGGTGTTTCATTCCCTGCGGGAGAAGGCCGGGATGTCCAGCCTCAGGCTGCTGGTCTCGGGCGGAGCGGCCCTCAATGTCGAGGTGGGAAAGGGCTTCGAGACCCTGGGATTCGAGATCGTCCAAGGTTACGGACTGACCGAATCCTCCCCGGTGCTGACAATCAACACCGTCAAGAATCCGGACCACGCCTCGGTGGGGGCGCCCATCACCTGCGTGGAACTGAAGATACTGGAGCCCGACGCCAACGGCATCGGCGAGATCGCAGCCAGGGGGCCCAACGTCATGCTGGGCTATTACCGGAACCCCAAGGCCACCGAGGCGGTGATCAGGGACGGCTGGCTGCTGACCGGCGACCTGGGATACATCGACCAGCGGGGCTGCCTGTTCATCACCGGCCGGGCCAAGAACCTGATCGTCTCGGCGGCCGGCAAGAACATCTACCCCGAGGAGATCGAGGCTCAATTGCTGGGCAGCCCCTATATCGCCGAGGTGCTGGTGGTGGGCGAGAAAAATCCCCAGACCGACCGGGAGGAGGTCCATGCCATGATCTATCCCAATTACGAGGCCTTTGACGAATATGCCGCCAGGCACAAGATGACCATGGACACCGCCCAGATAGAGAAGATCCTGAAGGATGAGGTCAAGCACCAGTGCGGCCACCTGGCCGATTACAAGCGGGTCAAACACTTCTCCGTAAGGGAGGAGGAGTTCCCCAAGACCACCACCCGCAAGATCAAGCGCTACCTGTTCGTGGGCAAGAAGGTCAACGTCTAAACGAAAAACGATAATATAATCTCCCAAATATCGGAGGCAGGAAAAGTATGTTGTTCGCCAAAAAGAAGGAAGACAAGGCTCAGGCCAATCCCCTGGAACAGATGAAGAAGGAGGAGGCCGAGGTCATCGCCCAGGTGGAGCAGGGCCGCCGCAGCTATACCTCCCTGGACCAGCTGATAGCCGAGCGTAAAAAAACCATGGACGAGATAGACTCCCGCCTGGCCGAGTCGCTGGGCGAAGAGATGTCCATGTCCCAGAGGATGGACGAGGCCAAGGCCAAGCTGGACGAGGTCAACAAGAAGCTGGATGAGAGGTCCAAGGAGGATTCCAACCTGGCCACCAAGATCTGGGAGAAGCGGGCCGAACTGCTCAGCGTCAACCAGCAGATGGACGAGGCCAAAAAGACCGCCGATGCCGCAGTGCAGCAGAGCCAGTCGCTTCAGGCGGACATCATGCTGCTGGAACAGCAGGCGGCCGAAGGACAGAACCAGTCGGACAAATGGAAGAAGGAACTGGAGGCCCTGGAGAAGGAGATAAACCAGAAGCGCCAGGAACAGGAAACGGTGGTCTCCCAGTTCGCCGAGAAGGAAAAGACCCTGGCCGAGTTCCAGGAACGGCGCCAGTCGTTGATGGACCAAGAGAAGAAACTGGCAGGGACCGTGGAGGATCTCAATGCCCTGATGAAGGAGCTGCAGGCCAAGATAGACCAGGCCCAGGACAAGCAGGCCCAGATACTTTCGGACCTGACGGCGGCCGAGCAGGAGAAGAACGGGCTTTTATCCCAAAGCGAATCTTTCAAGTCGGAAGCCAAGCAATTGGAGGAAACGGTCAACGGCCTCAAGACACAGAAGGACGAGCTGGAGAAGGGCATCGCCGAGATCAGGAGCTCCGAGGCCCAGGTGGTGGAACGACACGAGAGCCTGAAGAAGCAGGAGGATGCCATAAGGGAAAGGCTTGAGGGTCTGACCCAGCAGGAGGCCAGCGTCTCCACCAAGATGGAGGCGCTGAACGGCGGCCTCAAGGAGGCCGAGGAGAAACTGCAGGCCGTGGTCAAGGAGCAGCACGAGCGGAAGCAGCAGCTGGACAGGCTGTCCGAGGAACTGACGGCCAAGGGGAAGGAACTGGCGGAGAAGCAGGGCCGTCTGGAGGAGATCGAGCTGGATATCGACCTGAAGGCCGAGGAGCAGGCCAATGCCACCAAATCCCTGGAGGAGGTCCAGGCCGGAGTTTTAAGGGCCGAGACCGAACAGGCGGAATCCCAGCAAAATATACAAGAATTGAACCAGGCCATAGAGGAAAAACAAAAACGGGTGTCCGAGCTGGAGCAGGAGGAGGCCCAGAAGCAGCACGAGGTCGAGGCCATCCGCGAACTGGAGACCAGCCTGAACAATCTAAAACAGCAGATATCCCAGGCCGAGGCCAGGCGCGACGAGATCAACACCCAGATCCTGACCTCCGAGGAGAAGGTGCCGGAATTGCTGTCCAGCCAGAAGGAGCTGGAGTCCCAGGTGGAGAAACTGGCCAAGAAAGAAGAGAAGCTGGCCCAGAAGGTGGAAGAGCTGGAAGGCAAACGCAACCAGCTAAAGGAGCAGAACGAAGAATTGGCCGGCCAAAAGAAGGGGCTGGAAGAGGGTCTGAAACAGATGGAGGAGCAGAGCCGCCATTTGGACGATATCCGGAAGCAGGTGGAGGATCTGGAGAACCAGCGCAAAGAGGCGGATGGACAATTGTCCGAACTTCGCGGCCAGAAGGAGCAGGTGGACGAGGAATACAGGCAGAAACGGCAGCAGCTGGATAATTTCCAGAACGAGGTGAGATCGCTGGAGGATAAAAAGTCCGAATTGGAGAACAGCCACGGCCAGCTAAAACAGGAAATATCCCAGATGGAGCAGCAAAAGAACCAACTGCAGGAATTCCTGTCCCAGAAGCAGGACCTGAGCCGGGAGGCCGAGGAGATCAAGGGCAACATAGAAGCCCTGCGGTCCGAGCTGGAGGCCTCTCAGCAAAAGGTGCAGGAGTTGCAGGAATCGGAGCAGCAGCTGACGGCCAGCGTTCAGGAGAATCAATCCAACCTGCGCAGCCTGGAAAAAATCCTGGAGAAGAGAAGATCCGAGGAGGAGGATATAAACCAACGGATCGCCAATGCCGAAAAGTCCAACCAGGAGATCATGGCCCTGATGAACCAGATAGACGACAGGAAGCAGCAGATGGGCGAGCTGGAACAGCAGGTGGCCCTGCTGCAGCAGGAGGAATCCCGGCTGCTGCGGGAGCGCGACGAGAGGGAAAAGCTGGAGGCCCGGCGCAAGGAGGAGGAGAGGGCGGCCTTCCTCCGGATAAAGGCCAAGGGACGTCCGGTGACCGGATTGTCGCAAACGCCACCGGTCCCAAAATCGGAGACCGCCCAGGATCAGAGCGAGGAACTGGAAGCCCAGGAACCGATCCCAGCCGTTCCGGCCCGGCAGCCGATGCCGCTGATGGCCAAACCCAAGCTGGCTCCCATCAAAACCGCCCAGGAGGCTCATCCGCCCTCATTGCTGGCGGCCAGGGATAAACCCCTGCTGCCCAGACAGCCTTTGCTGTCTCCCAGGCCTGAGGGAAAACCGATCCCCAAGGCGGCCCTGGCCCTCAAACAGGCGGTCAACCCCTTTGCCAAACCGGCCCTGACACCCAGGCCGGCCCCGGCCCCGTTGCTGAAAAAGGAGATTTCCCAACCTGAGCATTCTTTATTAAAACCGCCGGCCCACAAGTCACTGCTCAAGCCGGCGGCCGATAAGGACAAACCTGACAAGGAGATCACTTTCGGGTAATAGCTGCCGCCAGAGGGGATCAATGGAACGGGGATTTAACGGATAACTGCGGATTCACACGGATCAAATTATATAGGATTATTTTGAGCAACAATCCCGAGATATTGGACAGGTTCCTGGGGCATCTGACCGTGGAGCGGGGGCTGGCCGGAAACAGCATCGAGGCCTACTCCCGGGACCTGCGCCGGTACCTGGATTCCCTGGAGATCCAGGGGATAACCGATCCCTCAAAAATACTCCGCAGCCATATAGCCCAATTCCTTTCCCAGCTGGCGGGATACGGACTCTCTCCCGGCAGCCTGTCGCAGAATATTTCGGCGGTGAGGGGGTTTCACCGCTTTTTGGTTGGAGAGGGCCTCTGCAAAACCGACCCCACCGAGAACCTGGATTCGCCCAAGCTGGCCAAGAAGCTTCCCGATGTGCTGGACACCAATGAGATCGAATCCCTGATGTCCCAGCCGGACACCTCGACACCGCTGGGCCTGCGGGACCGGGCCATGCTGGAGGTGATCTACGCCTGCGGCCTGCGGATCTCGGAACTGCTGGGCCTTAAAAGGTCCGATCTGGCCTTCGACCAGGGATACATCCGATGCTTCGGCAAGGGATCGAAGGAGCGGGTGGTGCCCATCGGCCAGACCGCCCGGCGCTGGACCGAAAGATATCTGGAGGGCTCCCGCCCGGTATTGATCAAAAAGATCGCAACCGATGTGCTGTTCCTGAACAACCGGGGGAGGCAGATGTCCCGGATGGGTTTCTGGAAACTGCTTAAAGCCTATGCCCAGAAGGCCGGGATAAAAAAGCGGGTGCATCCCCATATTTTAAGGCACAGCTTTGCCACCCATCTGCTGGAGGGCGGGGCCGACCTGCGCTCGGTGCAGGAGATGCTGGGCCATGCCGATATCTCCACCACCCAGATATACACCCATGTGGACCGGGAGTATCTGAAGGAAGTACACCGGCAATTTCACCCCCGGGGATAATTTTAAAAAATAATATAAGGAGCCTTTTATGCGCCAGATAATCAAAACCGACAAGGCCCCGGCGGCCATCGGGCCCTATTCCCAGGGCATCGAGTTCGACAGCAAATTAGTCTTCACCTCCGGGCAGATCCCGCTGGACCCCAAGACCGGCCAGCTGGTGGAGGGCGACATCAATGTCCAGACCCGGCAGGTGCTGGAGAACCTGAAGGCGGTGCTGGAGGCCGGAGGATCCAATCTCAAGAAGGTCATCAAGTGCACCGTCTTCCTGGCCGACATGAATGATTTCGCCGCCATGAACCAGGTCTACGGCGAGTATTTCAACCAGGCCCCGCCGGCCCGCTCGGCCTTCCAGGTGGCCCGGCTTCCCAAGGACGCCAGGATCGAGATCGAGGCGATAGCGGAAATTTGATTAACCACAAAGACACAAAGGCACAAAAAGATCTGCTTGGTGCCTTGGTGGTAAAAAAGGCTCAACTATGATGAGAACCAAAGTCATCTTCAATCCCAAGGCCCACGGGGGCGAGGCGGCCGGGCATCTGGAGCAGGTCAAGGCCCTGCTGAAGGCCGCCGGCATCAACTTCGAGCTGTCGCTGACCGACCGGGAGGGCGACGCCCGGAAGCAGGCCCGGGAGGCGGTGGAGCGCGGCTTCAAGGTTATCGTGGCCTGCGGCGGAGACGGGGTGGCCGGCGAGGTGGCCGGGGCGCTGGTGGGCAGCCAGGCGGTGTTCGGAATGATCCCCCTGGGCTCGGGCGACGATCTGGCCAAATCCCTGAATATCGGTCGCAACATAGCCCACGCCGTCAGCCATATCAAACAGCACCGCACCAGGATGATGGACGCCGGAGTGGTCAATGGCTGGTACTATTTCAACTCGCTGGGCATCGGGCTGGACGGAGAGGTGATCATAGAAAAGCAGAAGATCAGGGGCCTGCGGGACCTGAAGCTTTACCTGCTGGCCACCGTCAAGGCATTGATGCGCTACCAAGGCCAGCGGATCAGCCTGGATTTCGGGCCGGGCAAGGTGTGGGTGGAGGCCCTGCTGGTGGAGATCATGAACGGGCGGAGCGTGGGCGGCGGCTATATTTTGACGCCGGAGGCCCAGATAGACGACGGCTGGCTGGACCTGTGCATCATCCACAAGCTGACCTGGCTGGAGTTCTTCCGGCACGTGCCCAAGACCTTCAAAGGGAAACATACCCATCTCAAGCAGATCGTGATGGGCCGGACCCAGAAGGTGGTGGTGGAATCGGAGCATCCCATGGCCGTCCAGGTGGACGGCGAACTGTGGCCCAAGAGGGAGAAGCACTACGAGGTGTCCATACTGCCCAAGGCGGTGGAGGCCATCGTGGGCGATCATGCTTGGTGAAGGATATTTCGCGATCACCAAAGCATGTTCAATGCTGTTGATGATAGATCATCAGATAAACCAAATGTAATTGAGGAGAGGGAAGAGCGCATAAGAAATCGCTTTTCGTTTACGATCCGGTAAAGGAGGATGCCCATGAACTTCAAAAAAGAGAACATCCAGCGCCTGTTCGAGGCCAATCCCACCATCCACGGGATATTGAAGGAGGCCGAGAACCACCTGATAGCCAAGAATCTTCTGGTGGTCTATCTGGACGAGATGGTCCGGATGCTGCACCTGGATATCATCGCTCCCAAGGGCCTGGAATGGTCGCTGCAGATAAACTGCATCTATGCCCTGCGCAAGATAATCTCGGTCCGCAGCGAGAACCTGGCCAAGTTCGGCATAATAAAACTGCTGTGGCAGCTGGCCCGGGATGACCATCAGGATCTTCCCGAAAACCTTTCCGACGCTTTCTTCGAGGACCTGCGGCACATATTCATGGGCACCACCGGGAAAAGCCGGGTCTATGACCAGGAGATCTATTCCACCTCGGCCGACATGCATGGCCGGGAGGCGGCCATCCAGCGTTCCGACCAGCTGGACGCCGTGGCCCTGCGCTGCGAAACCTTCATTAAAAGATACGCCTCCGGCCTGGATCCGGATGTCAGGAAGGCCAGGCAGCAGAACCGGGAACGGATATTGAAGCATTTCAACGCTTCCCAGGAAGACTGGAAGGATCACCGCTGGCACCTGAAGAACATCATCCGCAATGCCGAGCAGCTTTCCAGCCTGATCGATCTGAGCGACGAGGAGAGGAAGGCAATAGACAAGGCAAAATCCAGGGCCCTGCCGTTCGGCATCACTCCCTATTACGTATCGCTGATGGACCAGGACCCGTCCCGCACGAACGACCATGCCGTCCGGGCCCAGGTGATCCCGCCGGCCAATTACGTAAAAAAATGCTGAAGAACAAGGATGATCACAGCCATTCCCTGGACTTTATGCTGGAGCACGACACCTCGCCCATCGAATTGGTGACCCGGCGGTATCCCCGGATCGTGATCCTCAAGCCCTACAACACCTGCAGCCAGATCTGCGTCTATTGCCAGCGCAACTGGGAGATCGAGGACGCCCTCTGTCCCGAAGCCGAGGCCTCCCAGGAAAAGCTGGAGCAGGCCATCAAGTGGATAGCCGACCACCCCATGATCAGCGAGGTGCTGGTCACCGGCGGCGATCCGCTGGTGATGGAGGACGGCCGGATCGACAATGTGCTGTCCAAGCTTTCACGGATAGGCCATATCGAAAGGATAAGGATCGGCTCCCGGACCCCGGTGGTGCTGCCCCAGAGGATCACCGAAGGCCTGATGGATATCATCGCCAGATACCACCAGCCGGGCCTAAGGGAGGTGGCCATCGTCACCCATTTCGAACATCCCTACGAGATCACCGAAGAATCGATGGAGGCGGTGCAGAAATTCCGAATGAAAGGGATGTCGGTCTACAACCAGGCGGTGTTCACCGTGGAGAACAGCCGGCGCTTCGAGCTGGTGGCCCTGCGCCGGGCCCTGCGGCTGGTCGGGGTGGACCCCTATTATACCTTCAACACCAAGGGCAAGGAGGAGACCCGCAACTACCGGGTGCCGCTGGCCCGCCTGCAGCAGGAGGTCAAGGAGGAGGCCCGGCTGTTCCCGGGACTGGTGAGGACCGACGAGCCGGTTTACAACGTCCCCCGGCTGGGCAAGAACTATGTTCGGGCCGAGCAGCACCACACCCTGCTGACCATCATGCCCGACGGCAGCCGGGTCTACGAGTTCCATCCCTGGGAGAAGAAACTGGCCCTGGTGGACACCTACATAGATTCCGACGTGCCGATCTACGATTATCTGCAGGAACTGAAGCGGCGGGGAGAGAACATCGAGGACTACCGCACCATCTACTATTATTTTTGATATAAATGAAAGCACTGGCACTTCTCTCCGGCGGGCTGGACAGCATTTTGGCGGTCAGGGTGATCATGGAACAGGGCATCGAGGTTATCGGGGTCTGCTTCGTCACGCCGTTCTTCGGGCCGGAGAATGCCCGGAAGGCGGCCGGGGTACTGGGCGTCAAGTTGATCGAGCACGACTTCACCGAGGAATATTTCGCCATGATGAAAAGCCCCCGCTACGGTTTCGGGGGCAACATGAACCCCTGCATAGACTGCCACGGATTGATGCTGAAAACGGCCCACAGCCTGTTGGAAAAATTTGATGCTTCATTCCTGATCACCGGGGAAGTGCTGGGCGAGCGGCCCATGTCCCAGACCCGTGGAGGCCTGAACGCCGTCCTTAAATTATCGGCCGACCGGGACCTGGTGCTACGCCCATTATCCGCAAAGTTGTTGGAACCCACCAAGCCGGAACGGGAGGGCTGGGCGGACCGGGAAAAACTGCATGACTTTTCCGGCCGGGGCCGCAAGCGCCAGGAGGAGCTGGCCCAAAGCTTCGGGATAAAGGATTATCCCCAGCCGGCCGGGGGCTGCCTGCTGACCGAGGAAAAATATTCCCAGCGCCTGAAGGAGCTCATAGAACACGAGGGACTGAACCGTCAGGATGCGGAACTTTTGAGCCTGGGCCGCCATTTCCGGCTGGAGGAAAACACCAAAATGGTCGTGGGACGCAACCGGTCGGAAAACCAGCGGCTTTTAGATCTGGCCGGAAGCCAGGATACCGTCATCCGTCCGGCCGAGAATATCAAAGGCCCGGTGGGGATCATTAAGGGTGAGATATCGGAGGATATCTTACAGACCGCCGGGAAGATCCTGGCCAGATACTGCGACCGGCAGGAGGGCCAGGCAGTGGGCATAAACATCTACCGCAACAAAGAAAAGGAAGGCATCACGGTGATGAAGCCTCATGAGGCATTTGTTTTGAAGTGGCAGATATGAAGATCAGAAGGATGTTGTTCTGGGCGGCCATAGCGGCGGTCATGTCCCATCAGCTGCCGGCCCAGGAAAAAAATGAGGAAAAGAAGCCCCACCGTTCGCCGCTGTTGTCGGTGTGTTTCTCGGCGGCCCTTCCCGGGGGCGGGCAGCTTTACACCCAGCAGTATCTGAAGGCGGCGATCTTTGCCGGAGGCCTGGGATACCTGGGATACTGCTACAACCGGGAGGATCAGGCGGCCATAGGGAATCCCATTCAGGACGATTACAATTACCATAACCAGCGGCGGCGCAATTACAAATGGTGGTTCATCGGCATCTGGACTCTGTCGCTGGCCGATGCCTATGTCGACGCCCACATGTTCAAGTTCGACGAACACAGCGAGCCGGACCTGTCGCTACAGGTGACGCCGGGGTCGGTGGCCCTGGTCAAGAGATTTTGAACGTTTTTTCAGGCGGGGTCTTATCTTAGATGCCAGGGGTCTTTTCCCACGAAACATACAAAAAGCACGAAAATCAATCAGGTAATATAAAAATCAGTAAGAACCTTAGTGGCTTGGTGTCTTGGTGGTAAAAAAGCCGAATTATAAATCTATGTTTTTGTGATTTACCTTTAATTAAAAAGCGAATAATACTTGATCGTACGGATATGAACAAGGAATTTAAAAAAATTATCTGGCCCATAGCCTTCATCGCCCTGCTGGTGATACTGTCGTCATTCCTGCTTTACGGGCTGGCCCGGATGGAGGGCCAGGAGATCACCCTGCTGAAGAGCCTGTACATGGTGGCCATCACCATCTCCACCATCGGCTACGAGGATATGATCGGCACCCAGGGCAGCCGGCTGCTGACCGTGGTCAACATCGCCCTGATCTTCATCTACATGATCGGGGTGGCCTATGCGGTCTCCAACTTCACCGCCTTTCTGATAGAGGGCCGGCTGAACAAATTCTTCCAGTTGCGAAAATTACATAAGAGGATAAAAAGAATGGACAAGCATTACATAATCTGCGGGGCCAAGGATATCGGGGTCTATGTGGCCCGCGAACTTAAGGAGACCAAGCGGCCCTTCGTAGTGATCGACGAGAATCCCCACGTGCTGGATGCCATCCGCAAGGAGATCCCGGATGTGGTGGCGGTGGAGGGCGACCCCACCGATGATAATGTTCTGCTGGAGGCCGGGATCAAGAAGGCCCAGGCCCTGATAGCGGCCCTGGAGAGCGACAAGGAGAATCTCTATCTGGTGGTGGCGGCCAAGGATCTCAATAACGGCATCAAAATAGCTTCGCGCTTCAACAATCCCGCCACCCGGCACAAATTCGTCAACGCCGGGGCCTCCTACCTGGTCTCCCCCAATATGATCGGCGGGATGCGGATCGCCTCGGAACTGGTGCGGCCGGCGACGGTCTCTTTTCTGGACACCATGCTGAGAAGCAAAAAGCACGATGCCATGCGGGTGGAGGAGTTTCAGGTGCCCAAGAATTCCGGCTTTATCGGCAGGACCCTGCTGGATGTGCACCAGGAGACCGGGGTGCTGGCGATCTCGGCCAAGTGTCCGGGCAGCGAGGATTACGATTACAACCCTGATCCACTGATGAAGCTGGCGGCAGATATGGTTTTGATATTCATCACCACACCGGATAAGAGAATTCTGCTGGAAGAGAAGCTTTCCCGGTGAAATGTAATGCGCTTCAACCGTTTGGTGATGAATATTTTAAACTCCGGCAAAAGAACGGGAAAACACACCGTTGGTCCCGGCTGATTCAAATTCAGCGGCATAGAGAATTAGAGAATAACAGAACATTAAATCCATTTAGCAGGTCACTAAAATGAGACAGCGGATAATCCTCCTGCCCGTTTTTCTGTTTTTAATACCGCCCGGGCTTAGCGCCCAGAAGGATTCGATCGCGGCAAAAGTGCCGGTCATGCAGTCAATGCCAGATTCTTCTGCCGCCCCAAAGCCCGGCCCGGTTAGTGCCTCGGCAGGTGTGATCGATTCCAGCGACGAATATAATTTCCTGGAGTTGTATTATTACGGACCCGACTACCAAGGGATTTACGATGTGTACGACCCCTGGGACATCTACCCCGACCAGGAGGGCGATTCCCGGGAGCGGGATAACGACAGCCGCGACAGCCAGGAGCGGGATGCCAGGGAGGAGTGATCGCTACGGATTATAATATGCTCGCCAGATTATTCGGTTTCTATTCGGCCTTCAACAAAAAAGAAAGGCTGGTATTCTGGCTGATCATGCTGTCCTGCGTTTTTGACGGAATGACCCAGGGGGTGCTTCTGCTGCAGGAGACCATAGCCAAGAAAGCCATGGCTGCCAGCGATTTTCAGATATCAGTCATCGGATTGCTGGCCAACGCCACCATGCTGCTGTCGCTGGTGGTCAGTTTTTTCTTCAGCAACCGCAGCAAGAAATGGATCCTGATCCCGGGGATGATATTGGGCCGGCTGATCTTCATCCTGGCCTTCCTGCTGGAAGGGGCCAATCTTTTCCTGTTATTGCTGTTCTTTTACTATTCCCTGTATGCCGTCCAGGGCCCCATAATAAATTCATTCTATCAGAAGCACATCGCCCAGAAGAAGGGCCAGGTGTTCGGGCTGACCCGGATGGTGCTGATGGTCTTCTCCATGGCCACCTCCCTGATAGTGGGGCGCCTGCTGGATCTTTCCCCGCAGCTGTACAAGCCCATCCTGATGAGCATCGCCGTCACCGGGGGGATCACCTATCTGCTGTTCATCGTCATAGACTCACACATCGCCTACCGCCCGGAATCAAAATACCGGATGAGGCGCACCGCCCGCGACCTGAAGGTGATGTTCAAACGCACCGATTTTTTGATGTTCGAACTGGCTTTCATGACTTACGGGCTGGCCTTCATGGTGATGGTTCCGGCGGTGCCGCTATTCATGTTGAATCAGCTGAAATTCAGTTATTCCCAAATGGCCCAGGCCAAGGGGGTGTTCGCCCAGATTTTTATGTTAGCCCTGATGCCCCTGGCCGGGATGATATTCGACCGGATCAATCTATGGAAGATAGCGGCCATCTCCTATGCCATCATGGTGGGATACCCCCTGCTGATGCTTCTCTCCAGTCTTTATCAAAGCAGGATACTGGCCTATGCCAGTCTGTGCTTCTTCTCTCTGGGCCTGACCGGCGTCGTCATGTTGTGGAACCTGGGCTCCCTGCACTTTGCCGGAAACCGGGATTCCCTGGTGTACCAGGGGCTGCATGTGACCCTGACCGGGGTCCGGGGATTCCTGGGTCCGCTTTTGGGATATTACCTGCTTTCCCGGGTAAGCTACCAAGCGGATTTTATTTTGGCCATGATCCTGTTCGCCGGAGCCTCGGGGATGAGCCTCTATTTTAAAAGAAAATACAGCCAAGTATTCGCTAAAATATGAAAAATAATAAAAAACAGGTTATAGTTATCGGCCTGACCGGCGGGGCCGGCTCGGGGAAAAGCACCGTGGCTAAGGTTTTCCAAAGGCAGGGGGCCTGTATCATTGATGCCGATAAGCTGGGACATCAAATGCTGGATAAAAAATCACCCTGCTTTGCCAAAGTTATAAAAGCTTTCGGCCCCGGCATATTGTTGGGTAAAAACAGCATCGACCGCGGCCGGCTGGCAGAAATGGTCTTCTCCGATCCGGTAAAACTACGCCGTCTGAATCGCATCGCGCACCCCGCCCTTTTAAGGGAGATAGATAAGAATATCCTTCTCTGCCGGGAAAAATATTCCGCCAGGCCGATAGTGATTGACGCCGCCCTGATCGTGCAATGGGGTCTGGAGAAAAAACTGGACCGATTGGTAATGGTGGATTCCCCCAAAAAGCTCCGATTGTTCAGGGTGATGGACCGGGGAGTCCCTAAAGACAGGGCTTTGAGAATATTGGCCTCCCAGATGCCGGTCTCTCAAATAAAGAAAAAGGCTGACATCGTGATCCCAAACAACGGCACTATCGTGCAGCTGAAGGAGAAGGCGGCCCTGGCCTGGAGGAGGTTGGCGGAGGAAAATGTCATCCTGAAATAAAAAAAGGTTGAATTGTCCGGCCCTTTTGTCATAAAATAGATGCCGGCCGCTGATCAACAGCAGAAGGATGGTAAAATGAACAAGATGGATTGGCTGAAAAAGATCAATCCGGTATTATTCCTGGTTTTCTTGGTCCAGGCAGCGACAGGGGTGATCTACTTCCTGGTCGGCAGCGAGATCCTTGGGGTGACCCATCTGTTCGGGGGATTATTGATGATCTTGATCGCCGGCATCCATCTGGTTTTAAACTGGACCTGGGTAAGATCGAACTACTTTAAAAAGAAAGCACTAACAGACAAAGGATGACACCGTTTTGACAATAGAGGAATTGAAAAATAACGGCCAGATTGCTGATGAGAATATAAAGAACCTGCGGAGGTATCTTTGACCTGGACCGTTTGGAAAAGGAACTGGCAGAATACGAGGCCAGGATGTCGTCCCCGGATTTTTGGAACGACAATATCAAGGCCAAGGAGGTCATAGCAGAGGCCAACCGACGCCGGGAATGGATAGATCCCTGGAGGGAGCTTAGGAAAAAGTGCGATGATGCGGCCACCCTGCTGGAGCTGGTGGAGGAATCGGACAGCGAATCCTTAAAGGAGATCCAGGACGATCTGGCCGCCCTGGAAAAAGGGTTAGAGGGTCTGGAGTTTCGTCATATGCTGCGGGGAGAGGATGATGAACGAAGCGCTATTTTAACCATCCACCCCGGGGCCGGAGGGACCGAATCCCAGGATTGGGCCGAGATGCTTCTGCGGATGTATACCCGCTGGATGGAACGTAACGGCTACCAATATAAGGTGATCGATCTGCAGCCGGGCGACGAAGCCGGAATCAAAAGCGTTACGGTGGAGGTGACCGGAAGATATGCTTTCGGCTATCTTAAGGCCGAGATCGGCGTTCACCGGCTGGTCAGGATATCACCCTTCGATTCCAACAAACGTCGCCATACTTCGTTTGCCTCCACTTTCGTATACCCCGAGATCGACGATGACATCAAGGTGGACATTCCTGAATCAGATATTAGGATAGACGTTTACCGGTCCGGCTCGGCCGGAGGGCAGAATGTCAACAAGGTGGAAACTGCCATCCGGATGGTTCACATCCCCACCGGGATAGTGGTCTGCAGCCAGAACGAGCGATCCCAGCACCAGAACCGGATCAACGCCATGAAGGTGCTGCGCTCCAGGCTGTACCAGCACTACAAGGCCGAGGATGACAAGAAGCGCCAGTCGCTGGAGGCCACCAAGACCGATATCGCCTGGGGAAACCAGATCCGATCCTATGTTTTCCACCCCTACAGCATGGTCAAGGATCATCGGACCCTGGAGCAGACCGGAGATGTGAAAGCGGTGATGGATGGGGAGATCGACCGGTTCATAAACGCCTATCTCAAGCGGGGCGGCAAGTTCGACAAGATGGAATCCGGGGATGACCTCTGACCGGATAGGTTTTTTGAACCACAAAGAGCACAAAGGACACAAAGGTTTTAATGTTTTTAACTTTAATAAAGACCCAAAATCAAAATAATGGAAGGAGGTGTGTTGAATGGTAGCAGCTTATGAGTTCATCAATTGCGATGCCGGCAAAGCCGAACTGGTGGTCAGGGCCCTGCGCAAGATCAAGGGGTTGAAGCAGGCTCATGTGGTGACCGGACTTCATGACATCATCGCCTACGTGGAGGCCCCCACTATGAAGGACCTGACAAAACTGATCATTTCCAGGATCCAGGGGACCAAGGGCGTCGGCCGGACCGTCACCTGCATCGTGGTCAACGGCAACTAGTTTTATCTGCTTTTTAAAAGGGCCGTCCGTCAGGGCGGCCCTTTGGCATTGCTTAACCCGTTAATATTATTAATAAGGAAGCATGCCGCCATCATCATCATGATAGTGCTGATAACCTTGATGATGGAGGGCACGACCATGAAAGCAAAGAAGATCATCATGATGATGGGGTCCAATATTGTAGTGGCTAAATATAAAAAAGAACTTGACATTAAACTAAAAATGTGTAATAATCTCGGTAGATATTAATAACTACCGAGACATAAACACATGAGAGATCAGACGCTAAAAAGAATAAAGAAGAAGTATGCACGGCAAGCATATTTTACCATAGCTGACGCGGTTAAAATGGACATTCATCCGGAGGTCATACGCCGGATGACCAATAAAGGGGAGATTGATCGTATTAGGCGTGGTGCATATCGTGTTATCGGAGCGGAACTCACGGAAAAAAATTCATTGGCCCTGGCGGCAAAGGCTGTACCAAAGGGTGTTATCTGTCTGGCAACGGCCCTCAGGTTTCACGGTATCACGACCCAACTGCCCGCGCAGGTCTGGATCGCCATAGAGAATAAAATGTGGCGAACGAAACAGATTGATACCGGGCTGCAGCTGGTGTTCTTTTCCGGCGAATCCTTTACCTCGGGCGTCGAAGACCATCTGGTCGAAGGCGTCACGGTCCGGGTCTACAACCCCGCTAAGACGGTGGCCGATTGCTTCAAATACCGTAACAAGATCGGACTGGATGTGGCGCTGGAGGCTCTTAAGGAAGGCCGCCGGAGCCGCAAGTTTACCGCCGACGAGCTGACCAAGTACGCCCGGATCGACCGGGTGCTCAATGTGATCAAGCCCTATATGGAGGCGGTCTTTTGAGCCGGAAGCCAGTAACCGACATCGGCGCTTCGGTGCGGGAGCGACTGAAACAGAAATTTCCGGGGTTCGGATACGATTTCCATGTCCTGCTCACCCATTATGCCCTGGAACGCCTGCTTTACCGCCTGGGTCGATCACATTACCGGGACCGGTTCATGCTTAAGGGCGCGTTGCTTTTTAAGGTTTGGTATGATCAGCCGGTCCGCTCGTCAATGGACGCAGATCTGCTGGGCAAAGGGCCCAGCGATATCCCAAAAATGGAGAAGATATTCCGCGATCTGTGCCGGGCATCCGTCGAGCCGGACGGGCTGGAATTCCTGGCGGACACCGTTCACGGCGAAGAGATACGGGAAAATTCGGAATACCAGGGCATCAGGTTGACATTGGCAGCGGTGCTGGCTGGCGCCCGGATACACCTTCAGATCGACATCGGTTTCGGCGACGCAGTGATCCCGCAGGCCAAGACGATAAAATATCCGGTGCTGCTGGATTTCCCGGCCCCCAGCGTCAAAGCCTATACGCTTTATACGTACATTGCCGAAAAATTCCAGACCATCGTTGATAAAGGCCTGGCCAACAGCCGGATGAAGGATTACTACGATCTTTGGTACATATCCCGGCACAATGAAATAGACGGCGTTACCCTATCCAAGGCGATAACAGCCACCTTTAAAAGAAGAAAAACGGAATTGCCAAGATCACTGCCGGAGGGACTGGATAAAGGATTTTCATCTGATCCCGCCAAACAAAGGCAATGGACATCATTCCTGGAAAAGAACAAACCGCGTGAAACCCAAGAGTTGATCGCCGCCGTTGATGGGATACAGGGTCTTCTTATGCCTGTGGTTCAATCTTTGATTGAGAAGAAACCATTTAATAAAGTGTGGCATTTGGGACAAGGTTGGCGTTGAGTGCCTTAATTAGTGGGTATTTGATAACATTAATATGCCGTCCGCCAGGGCGGCTTTTTTTATCCGCTATTATTGTATAAGCAGTAGGGGACGGTTTGAAACTATCCCCTATGGATAGGATGGAGAAAACAACATATTGTATAAAAAGCGGGGAAAAGCCGGTCAGAAGTTCCATCTAAAATTTTTTTGAAAAATATTAAATATTTTTATTTTAGGGATTGACATTTTGTATGAAATCTTATATAATATCAATTCTTTAGGAAAACTTTTATGTATGCCATCTTCCTGTCTTATTAAAGAAAGTAGGACAGGACATGGGGAATTTTGCTTTTAATCCCCGGCAGCATCAACGGAAAATCGGTTAAGGAGATCCCATGCCGACCATCAACCAACTGATCCGACACGGTAGAAAAACCAAGTCCAAAAAGACCAAGGCTCCGGCTCTCAAGAACTGTCCCCAGAAGCGCGGGGTCTGCACCAGGGTCTATACCACCACCCCCAAGAAGCCCAACTCGGCCCTGCGCAAGGTGGCCAAGGTCCGGCTGTCCAACGGCATTGAAATATTGTCCTACATCCCCGGCGAGGGTCACAACCTGCAGGAGCACTCCATCGTGATGGTGCGGGGCGGCCGGGTCAAGGACCTGCCCGGCGTGCGCTACCACATCGTCCGCGGTACCCTAGACACATCGGGGGTGGATGGCCGCAAGAGAAGCCGCTCGCTGTACGGCACCAAACGCGCCAAGAAATAATTTTTTCCACAGCAACATTTCAAAAATAAAAATATAACACCGAGACTGGTATAAAAATGCCGAGAAGAAAAAGAGTCATAAAACGGGAACTGCTGCCCGATCCCAAATACCACGACACCATGGTCACCATTTTCATCAACAACCTGATGGAGAGGGGCAAGAAGAGCATAGCTGAGCGGATCTTCTACAACGCGGTGGAGATCGTGGAGAAGAAGACCAAGGCTTCGGGGATCGATGGCTTCAAGCAGGCCCTGAACAACATCAAGCCGGTGCTGGAGGTCAAGCCCCGCCGGGTGGGCGGCGCCACCTACCAGGTGCCGGTGGAAGTAAAGCCGGAGCGCCGGACCGCACTGGCCATCCGCTGGATGATCGCTGCAGCCAAGTCCCGCTCCGAGCAGACCATGCGGGAAAGATTGGCTGGAGAGATACTGTCTGCCATCAAGAACGAGGGCGGCGCCATCAAGAAGAAAGAGGACGCCCATAAGATGGCCGAGGCCAATAAGGCCTTTGCTCATTACCGGTTCTAAAATCAGCTTTAATATCAGGTGAATTCAATAGACTAATGAACAACCTGTCGCCATTTTACATCGCATATCACATCTGATCGGCGGATCGATATTCCGGCCTCCTGATCGATGAAATTTCAGGCGGCGGGAGATAGGAAACAAATTGGCTCAGGAATCATTAAATAAGACCAGGAATATCGGCATCATGGCCCATATCGATGCCGGTAAGACCACCACCACCGAGCGGATACTTTATTTTACCGGCCGGGTCCATCGGATCGGCGAGGTCCACGACGGGGCCGCCACCATGGACTGGATGGAGCAGGAGAAAGAACGCGGCATTACCATCACCTCGGCCGCCACCACCTGTTTTTGGAAAGAACATCGGATAAATATCATAGATACCCCGGGCCACGTTGATTTTACGGTCGAAGTAGAACGCTCTTTGAGAATATTGGACAGCGCCGTGGCGCTGTTCTGCGCCGTGGGCGGAGTGGAGCCGCAAAGCGAAACGGTATGGCGACAGGCCGACCGGTATCACATTCCCCGGATAGCCTTTATCAACAAGATGGACCGGGTGGGGGCGGACTTCGACGACGCGGTTTCCATGATGCGGGAGCGGCTGGCCGCCAAGGCAGTGCCCCTCCAGATGCCCATCGGCCGTGAGGAGGCTTTCAGCGGGGTGGTGGACCTGGTGACCATGAAGGCCATGACCTTCGACGACAAGGGAGAGAAGGTCCCCGAGACCGGTCCCATTCCGGCCGACCTGGCGGAGGCCGCCCAGAAATACCGGGATAATCTGGTGGAGCAGGTGGCCGAGTTCGACGAGGAGGCCATGCATGCCTATCTGGACGGCCAGGAGATAACCCCGGAGATGCTGAAACGCTCCATCAGAAAAGGCACTCTGGAGATCAAAATATTTCCGGTATTGTGCGGGGCCTCGTTCAAGAACAAGGGGGTCCAGCTGTTGCTGGATGCCATCGTGGACTATCTGCCGGCCCCCACCGATCTTCCGCCCATCACCGGCATCAACCCCTATACCAGCCACAAGGAAGAGCGGCACGACAGCCCCGACGAGCCTCTGGCCGGGCTAGTGTTCAAGATAGCCACCGATCCCTATGTGGGCAAGATCTCTTTCGTCCGAATCTACTCCGGAATCCTCAGGGCCGGCGAGACGGTATATAACAGCAACCTTGACAAGCGGGAACGGGTAAGCCGGATACTGATGATGCATGCCAACAAGCGCGAGGATGTGGAGCAGATATCAGCCGGAGACATCGCCGCCTTGGTGGGGCTAAAGGAAAGCCGCACCGGGCATACCATCTGCGACAAGACGCATCCCCTGGTGCTGGAAGCCATGAAATTCCCAGATCCGGTTATAGCGGTGGCCCTGGAGGCCAAATCCAAGGCCGATCAGGACAGGATGGGCCTGGCCCTGGCAAAACTGCTGGAGGAGGATCCCACCTTCAGGGTGAAGACCGACGAGGAGACAGGCCAGACCATCATCTCCGGCATGGGCGAGCTTCATCTGGAGATAATCGTGGACCGCATGCTGCGGGAGTTCTCGGTGCAGGCCAATGTGGGCAAACCCCAGGTATCCTACCGCGAGACCATCCGCAAATCGGTCACCAGCAACATCAAATTCGCCAAGCAGACCGGGGGCCACGGACAATTCGCCCATGTGGTGATACATGCCGAGCCCAGGGAGCCAGGGACCGGATTCGAGTTCGTCAATTCCATCATCGGCGGCAACATCCCCAAGGAATTTATTCCCTCGGTGGAAAAGGGAGTCAAGGACGGTCTGGAATCCGGTGTGCTGGCGGGATATCCGGTGGTGGATGTCAAGGTGGAGCTGACCGACGGCTCTTATCACGAGGTGGATTCTTCTGACATGGCCTTCAGGATAGCCTCTTCAATGGCGGCCCGGGATGCCCTGCAGAAAGCATCATCAGTCCTCTTGGAACCAGTTATGGATGTGGAAGTGGTGGTCCCCGAAGTGTACATGGGCGACGTGATCGGCGACCTGAGCGCCCGCCGGGGTAAGATTTTGGGACTGGTGAAACGCAAGGATGCTCAGGTCATAGCCTCGATGGTTCCCCTTTCCGAGATGTTCGGTTACGCCACCAGGCTGAGGTCCCTCACTCAGGGAAGGGCCATCTACACCATGCAGTTCCATCATTACGAGGAAGTTCCCCGGTCGATATCCGAGGAGATAATGGAGAAAAACGGAAGCCGGCGCTAATCACGGCAGTTGACAAGTAAGATATAAAGCGGAAAAATTTACCAGAATATAAGGAGATTCCAGGTATGGCCAAAGCAAAATTCGAGCGAACCAAGCCGCACGTAAATATCGGGACGATCGGTCACGTTGACCACGGCAAGACGACGTTGACCAGCGCCATCACCAAATACCTGGCGGAGCAGGGCCTGGCCAAAGCCAAGAGTTACGAGGAGATCGACAACGCGCCGGAGGAAAAGGCCCGCGGGGTGACGATCAACGTACATCATGCGGAGTACGAGACCCTGAAGCGGCATTATGCCCATATGGACTGCCCCGGGCACGCCGACTACATCAAGAACATGATCACCGGAGCGGCCCAGATGGACGGGGCGATCCTGGTGGTGGCGGCCTCGGAGGGGGCGATGCCCCAGACCCGGGAGCATATCTTGCTGGCCCGTCAGGTGGGGGTGCCGGCCCTGGTGGTGTTTTTGAACAAGGTGGACCAGGTGGATGACCCGGAATTGATAGAGATCGTGGAGATGGAGGTCCGTGACCTTCTGACCCAGTACGGGTTCCCCGGGGACCAGATCCCGTTCATCAAGGGCAGCGCGTTGAAGGCCATGGAGAGCGATCCTTCGGAGGTGGGGGTCCAGGCTATCAAGCGTCTGATGGAAGCAGTGGACAGCTATATCCCGGATCCGGTGAGAGACATAGACAAGCCGTTCCTGCTGGCCATCGAGGACGTGTTCTCGATCACCGGCCGCGGCACGGTTGGCACCGGCCGTATCGAGCGGGGCAAGGTCAAGGTGGGGGACAAGGTGGAGCGGGTGGGGGTCAAGGAAACCCGGGAGACGGTGGTGACCGGGGTGGAGATGTTCCGGAAGCTGATGGACGACGCCCAGGCCGGGGACAACGTTGGGGTTCTGCTGCGTGGCATCGAGAAGACGGACCTGGAGCGGGGGATGGTCCTGGCGGCCCCCAAGAGCATCACCCCCCATAAGAAGTTCAAGGGCGAGGTGTATGTGCTGACCAAGGAGGAGGGTGGGCGGCATACCCCGTTCTTCACCGGCTACCGGCCCCAGTTCTTCTTCAGGACCACCGACGTCACCGGCAACTTGAGCCTTCCCAAGGGAGTGGAGATGATCATGCCGGGGGACAACGTCACCATCGAGGGCGACCTGCTGACCCCCATCGCCATGGAGAAGGGCCTGAAGTTCGCCATCCGCGAGGGCGGCCGCACCGTGGGCGCCGGAACCGTCACCGAGATAATGGAATAACTGTTTGAAAAACCGCAAACAGGCAAGTAGTTAATCGGAAATTAAAGAATCGGATAATGAAATGCGAGAGATAATCACCTTGGCTTGCGTGGACTGCAAACGCCGGAATTATAACAACACCAAGAACAAGCGCAAACACCCCGACCGGGTGGAGTATAAGAAATACTGCCGGTTCTGCAAAAAGCATACCGCTCATAAGGAAACCAGATAATCCAAAGGCGAAGGCCAGTAGCTCCAATGGTAGAGCGCCGGTCTCCAAAACCGGATGCTGGGGGTTCAAGTCCCTCCTGGCCTGCCATTCCGGTTTTTAGTAAAAAAGGGATCGGAACAAACGAAGGGAAGACCAGATTATGTTCAATAAAATAGTACAGTTCGTAAAGGACGTCAGGGTCGAGTTTACCAAGGTCAGCTGGCCCAGCCGCGACGAACTGGTCCAGTCCACCATCGTGGTGGGCGTGGTGTCTCTGGTGGTGACCGCTTTTATCGGGGTCATCGACCGGCTGCTGTCGGTAGGATTAACATTCTTTCTGGGCCGATTTTAAATGGCAATGCACTGGTACGTCATACATACCTACGCCGGACACGAGAACCGGGTAAAAGCGGCTCTGGAGTCGGCGGCCCTGCGCTATGGTTTTCAGGACAAGATCGGACGGGTGCTGATACCCACCGAGGATGTCACCGAGATCAAGAAGGGGCGTCGGAAGACCACAGCCAAACAGCTCTTTCCCAGCTATCTGATGGTGGAGATGGACATGACCGACGAGGTCTGGAACGTTGTCTCCACCACCCCCGGAGTAACCAGCTTCCTGGGCACCAGGCGCAAACCACAACCCATGAGGGATTCCGAGGCCCAGCGCCTGATATCCCGGATGGATGGGGAGAAGCGTCAGGGGCCGGTGGTGATACCCTACCAGAAGGGCGAGACCATCAAGATCATCGACGGGCCGTTCGCCAGTTTTACCGGCCTCATCGAAGAGATAGACAGCGAACACGGAAAGGTCAGGGTGATGGTGACCATCTTCGGGCGGACCACCCCGGTGGAGCTCGATTCCATGCAGATAAACAGTCTGTGACAGAAAAATACAATAAACCAAGAGAGAAGATATGGCAAAGATTGTAACCGCAATGGTAAAACTACAGGTTCCGGCCGGACAGGCCAATCCGGCGCCCCCGGTGGGCCCGGCTTTGGGACAGCATGGCGTCAATATCCCGGAATTTTGCAAGCAGTTCAACGCCAAGACCTCCGGCCAGGAAGGGTTGATCATCCCCTGCGTGATCACGGTATACAAGGACCGGTCATTTTCCTTTATCACCAAGACCCCGCCGGCCGCGGTATTGCTTAAAAAAGCTGCCGGGCTGGCCAAGGGCTCCGGTGTTCCCAACCGCAATAAGGTGGGCACGGTGACCGAGGCCCAGGTCAAGGAGATCGCCACCAAGAAAATGGCCGACCTGAACGCCGCCAATGTGGAGGCCGCCATGATGATGGTCAAGGGCACCGCCCGCAGCATGGGCATAGAGATAGGCAATTAATCAACCGACTAGATATAAGTTAAAACACCAATCCCGCTGGGAGGAGCCAGGGTGGGATTTCAGGGGTCACCCGCGCTGTCTTCGTTAGTAACCAGAAAGGAGGAAGATGAAAAGAGGGAAAAAGTACAACAACTCGCTCAAAAAAATTGAAGCGGTCAAGGAATACACCCTGGCCGAGGCAATGGAGATGGTCAAGCAGGCGGCCTATGCCAAGTTCGACGAGACCATGGAACTGTCGATGAAGACCGGGCTTGATCCCAAGAAATCCGATCAGAACCTAAGGGGCACGGTCCTGCTGCCCCACGGCACCGGCAAAAAGGTCCGGGTGCTGGTCTTCGCCAAGGGCGAAAAGGAGATCGAGGCCCGGGATGCCGGGGCGGATTATTTCGGCTCCGAAGAATTGATCAAAAAAATCACCGAGGGCTGGACCGACTTCGATGTGGCTATCGCCACTCCCGATATGATGAGCCAGGTGGGCAAGCTGGGCAAGATCCTGGGCGTCCGGGGGCTGATGCCCAACCCCAAGACCGGAACCGTCACCTTCGACGTGGCCAAGGCGGTCAAGGAGTCCAAGGGCGGCAAGATCGAATACCGGCTGGACAAGCAGGGCAATCTGCACCTTCCGGTGGGCAAGAAATCCTTCGAGACCGACAAGCTGGTGGGCAACGCCAGGGCGGTGGTCAATGAAGTGATCCGGGCCAGGCCGTCATCGGCCAAGGGGACCTACATCAAGAGCCTGTCGATATCGGCCACCATGAGCCCCGGGGTCAAAATCGCTCTGACCGAGCTGGCCAATACAGGAAAGTGAGGACTAAACGATGATAAAACAAGAAAAAGAAAAGATAGTCCAGGAACTGACCGAGAAGATGAAAACAGCCAAGGCCATCTACCTGACGGATTTCACGGGGTTGGATGTGGTCCGGGCCACCGAACTGCGGAAAAAACTGAGGGATGCCTCGGTGGAATACCAGGTGGTCAAGAACACCCTGGCCCAGCTGGCGGCCAAGAACGCCGGGATGGAGATGCTGCTGGATTACCTGACCGGCCCCACCGGACTGGCCTTCGGCGTCAAGGACCCCATCATTCCGGCCAAGATCCTGGTGGAGTTCGCCAAGGACGACGACAAACCCTCGGTCAAGATGGGCGTTGTTGAGGGCAAGGTGGTTGATGTCAAACAGGTCAAGCAGCTGGCCCTGCTGCCCAGCCGCGAAGTGCTGATATCCCAGATATTATCCGCCATGCAGTCCCCGATCACCGGCCTGGTGGGGGCCCTGGGCGGGATCATCCAGAAGTTCGTGGGCACGGTGGATGCCATAGCCAAGCAGAAGGAAGCCAAGTAACCGTTTTTAAAAAAGCCAAAAGAAAATAAAAAACAATCAGGAATAAAAAGGAGCATTGTAAAATGTCGGACAAGAAACAAACCATAATGGAAGCTATCGAATCCATGACCGTACTGGAACTTTCGGAACTGGTCAAAGCTTTGGAAGAAAAATTCGACGTCAAGGCCGCCGCCCCGATGGCCGCCATGGCCGCCATGCCGGGCGCCGCAGCCGCTCCGGCCGAGGAAAAGACCAGCTTTGACGTGATCCTGGTCTCCAGCGGGGACAAGAAGATCCAGGTGATCAAGGAAGTCCGGGGCATCACCAGCCTGGGCCTGAAGGAAGCCAAGGACCTGGTGGAGAGCGCCCCCAAGCCGGTAAAGGAAAGCGTCGCCAAGGACGAGGCCAAGAAGATCAAGGACATCTTAGAGGCCGCCGGGGCTACCGTAGAGTTGAAGTAATCCCAGATTATTTTTTAATCGACACATAAACGGGGGACCGGAGGCAGTGGTTGCCTCCGGCCTCCTGTCCCCAGTGCGTTTGATGGGGCCGTTCCCGGATGTGGTGCCGGGAGATTAAGCGGTTCCATCAAACGCTGTTTTTAGCGGCCTTTAGCCGGGTCGATTATTTTTCAGCACCGGGGGAGTTTCCCGCCGGTCGGTCCGTTAAGCCTAATAAGGAGCACCACCTTGAAGCAGGTAAAGAGAAAAGACTATTCCAAGATCCAATCGGGCATTCAACTGCCCAATATGCTGGACATGCAGGTCAGTTCGTTCAAGGATTTCCTCCAGGAGGATGCCCCTCCCGCCAAGAGAAGAAACGAGGGCCTGCAGGCCATATTCAACGAGATCTTCCCCATCGAGGATCCCCAGAACCGGCTGTCGCTGGAGTTCGTCTCCTACAGCTTGGGCAAGCCGCGCTATGCCATTCCGGAGTGCCATGACCGCGATATGACCTACGCCGCCCCGCTGAAAGCGGTGCTGCGCCTGGTGGTCAAAGACACCTCCGATCCCAAGGCCCCCCCCAAGGAAGTGGTGGAGAAGGAGGTCTTTCTGGGCGAGCTTCCCCTGATGACCGATATCGGCACCTTTGTCATCAACGGAGCCGAGCGGGTGGTGGTCAGCCAGCTGCACCGTTCCCCCGGAGCGTTCTTTGCCGAGAAGTCGCATCCCTCGGGCAAGCGCATCTACACCTCAGAGATCATTCCCTACCGCGGCTCCTGGATCAAATTCATGATCGATCCCAAGGACCTGCTGTGGGTCTCCATAGACAAACACCGCAAATTCCACGCCACCCTGCTGCTGCGTGCGGTGGGCTTCCCCCAGAACAAGGATATCCTGGGCCTGTTCCATAAGGGGGAGAGCCTGCCCATCAGCGCCGACAAGCAGATACTGGGGAGGTATCTCTTCGGCGATGTGGTGGCGCCCAAGAGCGGCGAGGTGCTGGCCGAGGCCGGCCACATCGTCACCCCGGAGATACTGGCCACTTTGCGGCTGGCCAAGATCGACAGCGTCCAGGTGGTGGCCATAGATCCGACCAAGGATTCAGCCATCATTCCCCGGACCATGCTGGCCGACAACAACAAGGGCGTCAAGGAGGATGCCCTGTCCAAGATATATAACATCCTCCATCCCGGCGATGCCATCAGCCCGGAGCTGGCCAAAAGCGTCATCGACCGCCTGTTCTTCGATCGCAAGCATTACGATCTGAAGCGGGTGGGGCGCTACCAGCTGAACCGCCGTCTGGAGATGGATCTCTCCAGCAGCACGGTGCTGAGCCCCAAGGATTTCGTGGAGGTCATCCGCTACCTGCTGGGCCTGCGGGCCAATCAGGGGATGATCGACGATATCGACCATCTGGGGAACCGCCGGGTGCTCCGGGTGGGCGAGCTGGTGACCGCGCAGTTCTCGGTGGCCCTGTCCCGGATGGCCCGGATGGCCCGGGAGAGGATGTCATTGTGGGACGGCAGCGATGCCATCACGCCGCATGATCTGGTCAACTCCAGGATCATCTCCTCTACCATCAATACCTTCTTCGGCTCCTCCCAGCTGTCACAATTCCTGGACCAGCCCAACCCGCTGGCCGAACTCCGGCACAAGCGGAGGCTTTCGGCCCTGGGGCCGGGCGGCCTGACCCGGGAGAGGGCCGGCTTCGAGGTGCGCGACGTGCATTATACCCATTACGGCCGGCTGTGTCCCATCGAAACTCCTGAAGGCCCCAACATAGGACTGATCGCCAGCCTGGCCTGCTACGCCAAGGTCAACGACCTGGGTTTTCTGGAGACCCCCTACCGCAAGGTCAAGGGCGGGAAACTGACCGGGGAGATCGAATATTTATCGGCCAATACCGAGGACCAATACACCATAGCCCAGGCCAACACCGCCATCGATGACAAGGACCGGCTGGCGGTGGATCTGGCTCTTTGCCGGCACCGGGAGATTTTCCCCCGGGTAAAGCCCCCGGAAGTGGATTATATGGATGTCTCCCCTCAGCAGCTGGTGAGCCTTTCGGCCGCCCTGATCCCGTTTCTGGAGCATGATGACGCCAACCGGGCCCTGATGGGCTCCAACATGCAGTGCCAGGCGGTGCCGCTGCTGCGGACCGAATCCCCGATCATCGGCACCGGATTGGAGGGCAAGGCCGCGGTTGACTCCGGAACCATGGTCCAGTGCCGCCGGGACGGAATGGTGGAGAAGGTGACCGCCGATACCATCTATATCCGGCCCTCCCGCCCGGATGTGGCAGAGGTGGATTTTTTAAAGGACAGCCAGCTGGATATATACCATCTTACAAAATTCAGGCGCTCCAACCAGGATACCTGCATCAATCAGCGGCCCATTGTCAAAGAAGGCGATACCATCAAGAAGGGCGAAGTGATCGCCGACGGTTCATCCACCGATCAGGGCGAGCTGGCCCTGGGGGTCAACTGCCTGGTGGGCTTCATGCCCTGGGCCGGGTTCAATTTCGAGGACGCCATCATCATCAGCGAGAGGATGGTCAAGGAGGACCGCTTCACCTCGGTGCATATCGAGAGCTTCGAGTGTTTCGTCCGGGACACCAAGCGGGGTCCGGAGGAGATCACCCGGGAGATACCCAACGTGGGCGAGGACACCCTCAAGGACCTGGATGAGAACGGCATCATCCGGATAGGGGCCCGGGTGGAGGCCGGCGATATCCTGGTGGGCAAGGTCACCCCCAAGGGCGAGACCGAACCCACTCCCGAGGAAAAACTGTTAAGGGCCATATTCGGCGATAAGGCCGGAGACATCAAGGACACCTCGCTTAAGGCCCCTCCCGGCATGGATGGCGTGGTGTGCGACGTCAAGGTCTTCTCCCGCAAGAGCCAGGACCGCCGCTCCTCCCATGAGGAGAAGAGAAAGATAGAGGAGATCCAGAAGGAGGCCAAGAAGCAGATCGACCGGATCAAAGTGGAGCGCGACCGCCGGATCCGGGAGTTGTTGTCGGACCAGATCTGCAACATCACCCTCAAGCACGGCGAAAAACTGATCGCCCGCAAGGGACAGCGGCTGTCGGAGTCGGTGCTGCACGACATCAAGTTCGTGGACCTGGAGGAACTGGGCGAGATCTGCGAGGATAAGGCCCTCAATCAGAAGGCCGTCAAGCTGGTGGAGTCCGCCCGGAAAGCCATCGAATCGGTCCAGGCCGACATCCAGATAGAGAAAGAGAAGGTGGAGCGGGGCGACGAGCTGCCGGCCGATGTCATCAAACTGGTCAAGGTTTTCGTGGCCCGCAAGCGCCGGCTGATGGTGGGCGATAAGCTGGCCGGGCGCCACGGCAACAAGGGGGTGCTGGCCAAGATCGTCCCGGTGGAGGATATGCCCTATCTGTCGGACGGCCGGCCGCTGGATATGATACTCAATCCGCTGGGGGTTCCCTCCCGCATGAACTTGGGCCAGATCCTGGAGACCCATCTGGGATGGGCCGCCAAAATTTTGGGCTTCAAGGTGGCCACCTCGGTGTTCAACGGAGCCTCCATCTCCGAGGTGATAGAGGAGATGCAGCGGGCCGGACTGCCCGAGAACGGCAAGGTTCCCCTGTTCGACGGCCGGAGCGGCCAGTCCTTCGACGAGCCGGTGACGGTGGGCGTCATGTACATGCTCAAGCTGTCCCATCTGGTGGACGACAAGATCCACGCCCGGTCGATAGGACCGTACTCCCTGATCACCCAGCAGCCGTTGGGGGGCAAGGCCCACTTCGGCGGCCAGCGCTTCGGGGAGATGGAGGTCTGGGCTCTGGAGGCCTACGGCGCGGCCTACACCCTCCAGGAGATATTGACCGTCAAATCCGACGATGTCCAGGGGAGGCAGCGGGTATACGAAGCCATCGTCAAGGGAGAGAACCTCCCGGAGCCCGGAACCCCGGCATCCTTCGACGTGCTGGTCAAGGAACTGCAGGGACTGTGCCTGGATATCCAATTAAGGAAGGAGGAATAAGCCATGACTGAAGCAAGAAAAAACATTCCGGCCGAACAGGAAAATTATAATTTCGATTCCATGAGGATCGGTCTGGCCTCCCCCGAACTGGTGATGTCCTGGTCCTACGGAGAGGTCACCAAGCCTGAGACCATCAACTACCGGACCTTCAAGCCGGAGCGGGACGGGCTGTTCTGCGAGAAGATATTCGGGCCCACCAAGGACTGGGAGTGCAACTGCGGAAAATATAAAAAGATCCGTTTTCGCGGCGTGGTCTGCGACCGCTGCGGAGTGGAGGTCACCCTTTCCAAGGTCCGCCGGGAGAGGATGGGGCACATCAAGCTGGCGGTGCCGGTGGCCCATATCTGGTACGTCAAATCCCTGCCCAGCCGGGTGGGGCAGCTGCTGGGGGTTACCATGCGGGACCTGGAGCGGGTGCTGTATTACGAATCGTACATAGTGATCGACCCGGGCGCCAGCAGCCACCATAAGAAGGACCTGATCAACGAGGAACAGTGCACCAGGGCCGAGGAGGAGTTCGGCAAGGAATTCGTGGCCAAGATGGGGGCCGAGGCGGTGCGCGACCTGCTGAGGGAGATCAACCTGGACGACCTTTCGGCCGAGCTGAAGGTGGGCCTGAGGCGCGAGGTCTCGGTAGAGAGCAAGAAGGACCTGCTGAAGCGGCTGCGGATCGTGGAGGCCCTGCGCCAGTCCGGCAACCGTCCGGAGTGGATGATAATGGACATCCTGCCGGTGATCCCCCCGGACCTGCGGCCCCTGGTCCCGCTGGAGGGAGGGCGCTTCGCCACCTCCGACCTCAACGACCTGTACCGCCGGGTGCTGACCCGCAACAACCGCCTGAAGAAGATCATCGACATGCGGGCCCCGGAGATCATTTTGCGCAACGAGAAACGGATGCTGCAGGAGGCGGTGGACGCCCTGCTGGACAACGGCCGCCGCTCCCGGGCCATCAAGGGCCGGGGCAACCGTGAGCTTAAGAGCCTGTCCGACATCCTGCGCGGCAAACAGGGCCGGTTCCGCCAGAACCTGCTGGGCAAGCGGGTGGATTACTCCGGACGTTCGGTGATCGTGGTCGGTCCCGAGTTGAAACCATACCAGTGCGGCCTTCCCAAGAGCATGGCCCTGGAGCTTTTCAAGCCGTTCATCCTGAAAAAGCTGGAGGAGAAGGGCTACGTCCAGAGCGTCAAGGGGGCCAAACGGCTGGTGGAGAAGGAGAAGCCCGGCGTCTGGGAGATCCTGGAGGATATCGTCAAGGAGCATCCGGTCCTGCTGAACCGGGCCCCCACCCTGCACCGCCTGGGCATTCAGGCCTTTGAACCGGTGCTGATCGAGGGCAAGGCCATCCGGATCCATCCCCTGGTCTGCGCGGCCTTCAACGCCGACTTCGACGGCGACCAGATGGCGGTGCACGTGCCGCTGTCCTACGAAGCCCAGATCGAGGCGGCCACCCTGATGCTTTCGTCCAACAACATCCTGCTGCCGGCCTCCGGCAAACCGGTGATAACTCCCAAGCTGGACATCGTCATCGGCTGTTATTACCTGACCAAGCCCCGGGCCGACTCCAAGGGCGAGGGCAAGGTGTTCGCCCATCAGGATGAGGTGATCCTGGCCCATCATAACGAGGTGGTTGACATCCATGCCAAGATCAAGCTGAGGCTGGAGGGCCGGATCATAGAGACCACCGTGGGGCGGGTGCTGTTCAACCAGATCGTGCCCAAGGAGCTGGGCTTCGTCAACGATACCATGGTCAAGAAAGCCCTGGACAAACTGGCCATGGCCTCTTTCCGCAAGATCGGCAGCTACAAGACCGCCATGTTCATGGACGAGATAAAGAAGATAGGCTTCAAGTACGCCACCCAATCCGGGGTGACCATCAGCCTGTCGGACATCATCGTTCCCTCCGAGAAACAGGCCCTGATCAACAAGGGCATCGAGTCGGTGGAGAAGATCCAGGGCCAGTACCGCAAGGGGGTCATCACCGACACCGAAAGATATAACAAGATCATCGACACCTGGACCCACGTCAACAACCAGGTCACCGAGAGCCTGCTCAAGGGCATGGCCGAAGACAAGAAAGGCTTCAACCCGGTTTTCATGCTGTTCGATTCCGAGGCCCGGGGCACCCGGGAGCAGGTCCGGCAGTTGGGCGGCATGCGCGGCCTGATGGCCAAACCCCAGAAGCGTTTCACCGGACAGGAGATCATCGAGACCCCCATCCTGAACAACTTCCGGGAGGGGCTGACGGTGGTGGAATATTTCATCTCCACCCACGGAGCCCGGAAGGGCCTGGCCGACACCGCCCTGAAGACCTCGGAGGCCGGCTACCTGACCCGGAGGCTGGTGGATGTGGCCCAGGACATCATCATCACCGAGGACGACTGCGGCACCATTCTGGGCGATGAGCGCGGAGCCTTAAAAGAGGGCGAGGACATCATCGAGACCCTCAAAGACCGCATCCTGGGAAGGGTGGCCATGGAGGACGTGGTCAGCCCCATCACCGGGGAGATCATCGCAAAAGCCGGCCAGGAGATAAACGAGGAGGCGTCCGAGGAGATCGAGGAGGCCGGCATCGAGAAGGTCAAGATCCGTTCGGTGCTTACCTGCGAGGCCAAGCGCGGTCTGTGCCGCAGGTGTTACGGGCGCAACCTGGGCACCGGCCACCTGGTGGACATGGGCGAGGCCATCGGCGTGATGGGGGCCCAGAGCATCGGCGAGCCGGGCACCCAGCTGACCCTGAGGACCTTCCACATCGGCGGAACCTCGTCCCGCATCGCGGCTCAGTCCAAGGTCACCGTCAAGATCCCGGGCACCCTGGAGTTCAAGGGTCTGGAGACCGTCACCATGGAATCGGGCGAGGTGGTGGCCATCAACCGGGACGGCGAGATCATCCTGCACGGCGAGAAGAACAACGTCAAGACCCGCTACAGCGTGCCTTACGCCTCGGTGCTGAAGGTGGCGGACAAGGCGGCGGTGCTGCCGGGAGACGTCATCTTCGAATGGGACCCCCATACCGCAGCCATACTGGCCGAGCACACCGGCACGGTGCAGCTGGCCGACATGGTGCCCGACGTCACCATCTCCGAGGAATTCGACGACATCACCGGCATGCGGCGGCCCATGGTCATCGAGAGCAAGGACCGGAGCCTGTATCCGCATATAAATATCGTCGACAAACGCGGCAAGGTGCGCTCCAGCTACCCCATCCCCATAGGGGCCCGGATCATGGTCCAGGAAGGCCAGAATATCACGGCCGGCGAATTCCTGGCCAAGACCCCGCGGGAGATATCCAAGAGCCGCGATATCACCGCCGGCCTGCCCCGGGTGGCCGAGCTGTTCGAGGCCCGCAAACCCACCGATCCCGCTGTGGTCACCGAGATCGACGGACGGGTCAAGTTCGGCGAGATCTCCAAGGGCCAGCGGACCATCATCGTCAAGAACGAGAACGACGAGGAACGGGCCTACCTGATACCCCACGGCAAACATCTGTACGTCAGGGAGGGAGACCGGGTCCGGGCCGGAGAGAAGCTGACCGAGGGCTCCATCAATCCCCACGACATCCTGCGGATCAAGGGGCCCGGCGCGGTCCAGGTGTACCTGGTCAACGAGATCCAGGAGGTCTACCGTCTGAACGGAGTGCACATCAACGACAAGCACATCGAGGTGATCGTCCGCCAGATGCTGCAGAAGATAAAGATCGAGGACCCGGGCGACGCCATCTTCATCGAGGGGGACCAGGTGGACAAGATCCAGGTGCGCGACGAGAACGAGCGGGTGATGCGCGAAGGCGGCCGGCCGGCCACCTTCCAGTCGCTGCTGATGGGCATCACCAAGTCGGCCCTCTCCACCTCCAGCTTCATCTCGGCGGCCTCCTTCCAGGAGACCACCCGGGTGCTGACCGAGGCCGCGGTCCAGGGCAAGACCGACTTCCTGCTGGGCTTGAAGGAGAACGTCATCGTGGGCCGGCTGATCCCGGCCGGCACCGGACTGAAGCGCTACCGCAACCTTAAGATCGTGGAGCAGCAGAGCCAGGACGAGGAGGAGCTGGCCCCGGCCCCGGCGGCAGAGCCGGAATTCGATGAAGACGAGGAATAGGATACTGCACAGAAGGCCGGCTTCATGCCGGCCTTCTTCATTCTGCATATAACCGACAAAACGCCAAGACGCGAAGTGCGCCAAGAGGATATTTAAAATAAGGTTGTGCGAACTTTGTGCCGGAGTTTATCCTTACAATACACCAAATTGCTAATATTTTTAAAACAGGATATAATCAGATCATGAAAACAATTTTATTGCGCAAGAACCAGGAGCGCCGGATCAAGGCCGGGCATCCCTGGGTGTTCTCCAACGAGATCTGGAAAATGCCGGAGAGGCTGTATCCCGGCGAGGACGTCCAGGTGTCCGACTCCCGGGGCCACCTGATCGGCAGCGGTTTCTACAACCCCCATTCGCTGATCTCGGTCCGGATCTACTCCCGGGAGCGGCGGGAATTCGACCGGGAGCTGATCAGGGAACGGCTGAAGCAGGCCGACGACCTGCGGCAGAGGTTCTATCCCGGATCCAAATTCTACCGGCTGTGCTACGGCGAGTCCGACGGCCTGCCGGGGCTGATAATCGACCGCTACGACCGGCAGCTGGTGCTGGAGATCATGTCGCTGGGGACCGACTGCCGCAGGGAGTTCGTGGTGGAATCGCTCAAGGAGCAGTTCGATCCGGAATGCATCTACGAGCGTAGCGACAGCTATTCCCGCAAGCTGGAGGGTCTGGCCCCGGCCATCGGAGAGTTGCAGGGCCGGCTGAGGCCGGAGGTGATCATCGAGGAGAACGGCCTGAAATTCTCGGCCGACCTGATGCACGGCCAGAAGACCGGCTGGTTCTTCGACCAGCGGGACAACCGGGCGGCCCTGCATCCCTATGTCCAGGGCCGGACGGTGCTGGACTGCTTCTGCCACACCGGGGCCTTTGCCATAAACGCGGCGGCCGGCGGGGCCTCCGAGGTCACCGGGATGGACATATCGGAACCGGCCATCGAGATGGCTTCAAAAAATGCCGGGCTCAACGGCCTGCAGCAGACCTGCCGGTTCCGCAAGGCCGATGTGATGCAGGAGCTGAAGATCATGTCCGAATCCGATGTCAAGTACGATCTGGTGATACTGGACCCCCCGGCCTTCGCCAAAAACAAGAAATCCGTGGAGCCGGCCCTCAAGGGCTACAAGGAGATAAACTTAAGGGCCATGAAGCTCCTGCCGCGGGGCGGGATCCTGGTGTCCTGCTCCTGTTCCTATCATATAGAAGAGGAGCAGTTCCGGGTGATGCTGGTGGACGCCGCCCGGGACGCCGGACGGACCATCAAGCTGCTGGAGTTCCGGCACCAGGCCAAGGACCATCCGGTGCTGCTGGCCAGCAAGGAGACCCAGTATCTCAAGTGCGCCTTTATGGCCATAGAGTGAACACCACCCCTTAAATCCCCTCCTTGATCAAGGAGGGGATAGGGGAGGTTAAAAGCGTAAAGATAGTAGCAATATAAACGCAATTGCTGATTTGATTTTAGGGATTTACTTATGGTAGGCCAGCTTAAGCCGGCCTTGGTGGATGCCCAGCGATACCATTAATGATATCGCTGGTTAATCATCAATGGTCATAAATGACCATAACTTGATGTCAGCATAAATATATTATTTGCATCATAAAGGAAAATTAATTATCCTCACTCGAGTAAAATCCCGCTGGCGTTCCCCCGGAGGCTACCGCGAGGTCCTGGTGATGGCCCTGCCGCTGATCATGAGCACCGCCTCGTGGTCGGTCCAGCATTTTGTGGACCGGATGTTCCTGACCTGGTATTCCCCAGAGGCCATCGCCGCGGCCATGCCGGCCGGCATGCTGAACTTCGCCCTGATGTGCATCTTCCTGGGCACCGCCGGGTATGTCAGCACCTTCGTGGCCCAGTATTACGGGGCCAGGCAGGAAAAACAGATCGGCCCCATGATCTGGCAGGGGATCTACATCGCCGCCATCGGAGGTCTGCTTACCCTGCTGCTGATACCCTGGGCCGGCGACATCTTCCGGTGGGTGGGACACGAACCGCTGGTGCAGAAGAACGAGGCGGTATATTTTGCCATCCTGTGCGCCGGGGCCCTGCCGGCCCTGGCCGCCTCGGCCCTGTCGGGCTTCTATTCCGGCCTGGGAAAGACCGTGCCGGTGATGTGGGTCAACATCGCCGCCACCGCCATCAACATCGTCTTCGACTACCTGATGATCTTCGGACACGGCGGATTCCCCGAGATGGGGATGGCCGGGGCGGCCTGGGCCACGGTATTTTCGGCGGTGTTCTCGGTGGCGGCCTATGCAGCGCTGATCTTCCGGCCCAAGTATAACCGGATCTACAACACCCTGGGCGGATGGAGGTTCGACAAGACCCGGTTCGGGTCCCTGCTGAAATTCGGGTTTCCCAACGGCATCCAGTTCTTCGTGGACATGGCCGGGTTCACCTTTTTCATCCTGCTGGTGGGACGGCTGGGCAGCGACAACCTGGCGGCCTCCAACATCGCCTTCAACGTCAACACCCTGGCCTTCATGCCCATGATCGGGTTCGGGATCGCCACCTCGGTGCTGGTGGGCCAGTATCTGGGCGGGGAAGACCCCAAAACCGCCAGCCGCAGCGTCTACTCGGCCTTCCACCTGACCTTCATCTACATGGCGGCGGTGGCCCTGCTGTATTTCTTCTGGCCCGATCTTTTTTTGATGCCCTTCGCCGCCAAGGCCGATCCGGCCCGGTTTGAAAACATCCGACGGACCACAATTATCCTATTGCGGTTCGTAGCGATCTATTCCCTGTTCGACGGGTTCAACATCATCTTCTCCTCGGCCATCAAAGGAGCCGGCGACACCAAGTTCGTGATGTACATGGTGCTGGCCCTGTCCCTGGGGCTGCTGTCGATCCCCAGCTATCTGGCCATCGTGGTGATGAAGGCCGGGATATACGTTTCCTGGACCATCGCTTCGGTCTATGTGGTGGCCCTGGGTTTGGCCTTCTATTTCCGCTTTTTGGGCGGCAGGTGGAAGGGCATGAGGGTGATCGAGCCGGCGGCCCCGGCCCTGGTGATGCATCCGGAAACGCCGGCGGTGGAGTGACCGCTTGAAAATTAAAAAGGGCTGCTGAAAAGCAGCCCTTTTTTACTGATAATAGGTAACTATCTAATATTTTGATTTGCACAATATTCGGGACATTCAGAGTAATGCCTAAATTTATTAAGCTTGGTTGTTCTATCTATGTGTGAACCAGAGATACAGGCTATGCCTTGAGCGAATGGTGGTGCATGTGTGTCATCAAACAAATTTACTTCGGGGCAAACATTATTAAAATAAAAAACATCTTTACTTTTTGAACAAGATGATGCTTCGCATGTTTCGGGTAAATAATTGTTTCTAAAATCGTTGGTCAGTTCCCCCGCTGATATTAAATAAGCGATAGGGTCTTTAATTCCAATTTTATCATAATAGCTAAAAAACAATATTGTATTTGCCCTTCGCATACAGTTATTCAAAACGGGGCACCTAAATGGTAATCCCCTTTTTGAGCTTATTTTGCAGTATTCATCCTTCGTTATAATATTTTTCATTTGTTTGCCTTATTTTAGCCGTGTTTGGAATTCTTGAATTACATCACGATACTTTTTTAAAACCCTATCCCATGTTTTGAATTTTTCATCTTCTTTTACGCTGGCATTTGGATCATTTGTTTGTTCGCTTACAAGTTTAATTTTATAAGTCAAAGGTTCGTCGCTACCGCCCTTAACTATGATCCTAGTCCGGACTTTCCCGCTATTAAAAGGGGTAACAACCCAGTTGGTCTTAAGATAGCCAGTGGCTTTGTCGGATATTTCAACTTCATCAAAATAATTAGTAACAATATTATTAACTAACTTCCAAGCTTGTCCTTCGGTTAATTTTTTATTAACAACTTGAGAAAAATCAACGTTAGCCATATCCGATTGAATAGAAGCGTCAAAGGCTTGGTCTTTATCTAGAATAATATTGTTTTTATATTGAAATTGTTTTCCTTTTAAATTTGAGAATGTTCCAATCCATGTAACATAGCCTTGTTTTTCGATGCGTGTAATAACCTTTTCGTTTTCTGTTATAGGCACAGAAGCTGCCCCAGTACCCTTAAGCTCATTATCCACATATATCTTTGCATCCGGTTCTGAAGTTGTTATTTTCATAACACGCGTTGTTGAACATCCTATAATTAAAATAGGCAGAATGGCGATAATAATCAGCTTTTTCATTTCCCCCTCCCAATATTTAAATTTGTATTTTGATAATAATACGCCCAATAGTCGTATTTGTCAATAACAAAATAACGACAATAGACACTTTTTAATTATCGGCTATTCTGGTAAACTCTGACAGTCTATATTAGGGGTAGCCATGAGCAAAATCAGCAAAATATTGGGCCAAAAAATAAGGTATTTACGAAAGGCCAAAGGGTTTACCCAGGAAAAACTGGCCGAACTTTCCGGCTTGGATAATACCTATATAGGGGCCATAGAACGGGGTCAAAGGAACCCGTCAATAGAAAGCGCTCAAGCAATTGCCAAGGCGCTGAACATATCTTTAAAAGATTTGTTTGATGACAAACAGTTCAAAAAGAACGAAACTACTATTAAAACAAAAGAAATTCAAAAAATAGCCATAATTTTGGAAAAACAAAAATATCACATAATCCGCTCCGCAAGCGTTTGTATAAAAGAACTTATAAAATGTGCCAATGGCAAGTGAAGCCCCCGGGAGGGGGCTTTTTTTATTATAATTGACACCCTCTAAATTTTATGATAAAATCAATGCCTGTATTAAATTTATAAACCCATAACTCAATAGATAATAAAAGATTATGAACATCGTCGTCTGTATCAAACAGGTGCCGGACACCACCGATGTCCGGATAGATCCGGCCACCAACACCCTGATCCGGGAGGGGGTGCCCTCCATCATCAATCCCTTCGACATGTATGCCATCGAGGAGGCCCTGAGGCTTCGGGAGAAGCTGGGGGGCAAGGTCACCGTAATCTCCATGGGGCCGCCCCAGGTGATCGATGCTTTGAGAGAAGCCATCTCCATGGGGGTGGATGACGCCGTCCTGCTCTCCGACCGGGCCTTTGCCGGGGCCGACACCTGGGCCACCTCGTACACCCTGTCCATGGGTATCAGAAAAATGGGCGGGGCCGATGTCATCCTGTGCGGCAAGCAGGCCATCGACGGCGATACCGCCCAGGTGGGACCCGGCGTGGCCGAATTCCTGGACATTCCCCAGGTGACCTACGTCAAGAAGATCGAGCAGATCGACGATAAAAAGGCCCGGGTGTGGCGGATGACCGAGGAAGGCTACGAGGTGGTGGACACCTCCCTGCCGGCCATGTTCACCGTGGTCAAGGAGATCAACGAACCGCGCCTGCCGTCGCTGAAGGGCAAGATGAGGGCCAAATCGTTCCAGCCCACCGTCTGGAAGGCCGCCGATATCGCGGCCGACGAGAAGAACATCGGGCTGAACGGCTCGCCCACCAACGTGGTGAAGATCTTCACGCCGCCGGTGCGCTCGGGAGGGGTGATCCTGCAGGGCGATATCAATGAAGCGGTGGAGAAGGTGGTCAACGGACTGAAAGAACAGCAAATAATCTGACAGACCTCTCCCCTGCCCCTCTCCTAATGCTTTAGGAGAGGGAAGGGTGAGGCTAAGAAAAGTAAGGAGCCAAATGAGCGATATAGAGATAATCCCAGACAAATGCGTGGGCTGCGGGGCCTGCCTGGCCTCCTGCCCCTACGGGGCCATCAGCCTGCAGGACAACCTGGCGGTCATCGACGACGACAAGTGCACCCTGTGCGGGGCCTGCGTGGCCTCCTGCGGCTTCGATGCCATCCTGCTGCGCAAGGATGCGGTGGAGAAGGCCGACATCTCGGGCTTCAAAGGGGTGTGGGTGTTCGCCGAGCAGAAGAACGGCCAGGTGCAGAGCATCTCCTACGAGCTGATGGGCGAGGGCCGCAAGCTGGCCGATGCCCTGGGGGTGGAGCTGGCCGCGGTGATCATGGGCAAGGACATCGGCCCGGCCTGCCAGGATCTGATCCAGCGCGGGGCCGACAAGGTCTATGCCGCCGACGATCCGGCCCTGGAGCATTTTTGCGACGAGCCTTATGCCAGGATCATGGCATCCCTGATCAAGGAGTATAAGCCGGAGATAGTGCTGGGCGGCGCCTCCACCATCGGCCGGGCCCTGATCCCCAAAGTGGCCATCAAAGCCCGCACCGGACTGACCGCCGACTGCACCTCTTTGGCCATCGACGAGGAGAGAAGGATCCTGCTCCAGACCCGTCCGGCCTTCGGGGGAAATATAATGGCCACCATCATCTGCCCCAACCACCGGCCCCAGATGGCCACGGTGCGGCACAAGGTGATGAAGGAGGCCGAGTGTGATAAAACCCGCCAAGGCCAGATCATCAAAAAATCATACGACAAAGCCGCTTTGGCCTCCCGCACCTCGGTGGCCCAGGTCGTCGAAGAAGCCACCAACATGATCAAGCTGACCGAGGCCGACATCATAGTCTCCGGCGGCCGGGGGCTGAAGGCCCCGGAGAATTTCAAGCTGGTGGAGGCCCTGGCCCGGGCGGTGGGCGGCGCGGTGGGGGCCTCCCGGGCGGCGGTGGATGCCGGCTGGATACCCTACTCGCACCAGGTGGGCCAGACCGGCAAGACGGTGGCTCCCAAGCTGTACATCGCCTGCGGCATCAGCGGGGCCATCCAGCATCTGGTGGGCATGCAGTCCTCCGACTGCATCATCGCCGTCAACAAGGACCCCGAGGCCCCCATCTTCAAGGTGGCCAGTTTCGGGATAGTGGGCGATGTCTTCGAAGTGCTTCCGGCCCTGACCAAGAAACTGCAGGAAACCTGCGGAAAGTAATAGAAAGGAAAAGATGTCTAACGATTTTGTGGGGATGGGCGGGGCCCTGATCGTCTGCCTGATCGCCCAGACCATAGTCTTTATCGCCCTGGCCATCATGGCCGGAGTGATATCCCTGGTGGGCCGGCTGGCCGGGGATAAGAACGGTACCCCGGAGGTCCAGCCGATGCCGGTCCAATCGGCCGTACCGGCCGAAACCGATGACTCCGAGATCGCCGCGGTGGTGATGGGGGCCTTATCGGCGGAACTTGATCTGGCCGGCGGACAGGTCAAACCCGCGGCGGGACAGGGCAGCTCCTGGCGGCTGGTCTCCCTTCAGGAAGCGGCCAGCAGGGGGGGCAGAAGATGAACACCATAATTCACCACCTCTCACTGCTGATCCAAATGTCCGGGATGGCCAATCTTTCCCTGGGCAACGTGATCATGATGGCGGTCTCCCTGACCCTGGTCTACCTGGCGGTTTTCAAGGGATTTGAGCCGCTGCTTCTTCTGCCCATCGGGTTCGGGGCCTTTCTGGCCAACCTGCCGCTGTCGAACGTGGTGGGGCCTGATGGGCTGCTGACATTGATCTACAACGTGGGCGTCTCCACCGAGGTTCTGCCCACCATGATGTTCATGGTGATCGGGGCCCTGACCGATTTCGGCCCGCTGCTGGCCAATCCCACCACCTTTCTGATGGGGGCGGCAGCCCAGTTCGGGGTCTTCGCCGCCCTGCTGATAGCCACCGCCCTGGGCTTCAACCTGGCCGAGGCCGGGGCCATCGGCATCATCGGCGGGGCCGACGGGCCGACCGCCATCTTCACCGCCAGCAAGCTGGCCCCGCACCTGCTGGGGCCGATCGCGGTGGCGGCCTACACCTACATGTCGCTGGTGCCGCTGATCCAGCCGCCCATCATGCGGCTGATGACCACCAAGAAGGAGCGGGCCACCGTGATGAAACAGCTGCGGCCGGTCAGCCATCGGGAGCGGATAATATTTCCCATTGCCATCTCCATCATCACCGCCCTGCTGCTGCCCCAGGCCATCGCCCTGATCGGGACCATGATGCTGGGGAACATCATCCGGGAGAGCGGGGTCACCGAAAGGCTTTCCCAGACCCTGCAGAACGAGATGTGCAACATCGTCACCATTTTGCTGGCTGCTTCGGTGGGCGCCACCATGGAGGCCGGCAATTTCCTGAGCCTGTCCACCCTGAAGATAGTGTCCCTGGGGCTGGTGGCCTTTGGGTTCAGCACATTTGGGGGCATGCTGCTGGGAAAATTATTCTACATCGTGAGCGGGGGAAAGGTCAATCCGCTGATCGGCTCGGCCGGGGTCTCGGCGGTTCCCATGGCGGCCCGGGTCTCCCAGGTGGAGGGGCAGAGGGCCAACAAGAATAACTTTCTGCTGATGCACGCCATGGGTCCCAATGTGGCCGGGGTGCTGGGCACCGCCATGGCGGCCGGGGTGCTGATCTCCCTTTTGAAGTAAAATTATAGTCTTCAGCTGATATGATTGAAACAGAAACCTTTATAGAACGCTGATTCACGCAGATTTATTTGGTAAATGTTTGGTCCAACCTGAAATAATTCCTGCATTCATGGTTTCCTTATAGATGCAATCTTTAAAAAATAAATTTATAGAAGGGCCAAAAAAATGTCTCACGGAAAAGTCAAATTCAACACCCTGGCGGTGCACGGGGCCGGCATGCCGGACCTTACCAAGATCCGTCCGGTATCCATGCCCATCTACCAGTCATCAGAATTCGTTTTTAATTCGGCCGAGCAGGGCGCGGCGGTGATGTCCGGGCAGGAGCCGGGCTTCGTCTACACCCGGCTGGGCAATCCCACCAGCCAGGATTTTGAAAAACGGATGGCCCTGCTGGAAGGGACCGATGAGGGCATATCCTTCGCCTCGGGTCTGGCGGCCATCGCCGCGGTGATACTGACCTACTGCCGCCCCGGCGACAACATCATCTCCTCGGCCCCCATCTACGGGGGGACCTTCGGGCTGTTCAAGGACCTGCTGCCCAAGATGAACATCGAGATCATCTACCTGCCGGCCAATGACATTCACAACCTGCTGGCGGCCAAGGCCAACGATAAAACCAAGCTGGTCTACATAGAGACCCCGGCCAACCCGACGTTGGATGTGGTGGACATCGCCGAGACCGTCAAGGCCGCCCAAAAGCACAATCTGAAAGTGGTCATAGACAACACCTTCGCCACGCCCTGCCTGCAGAGGCCGATCGAGATGGGGGTGGATATCGTCCTGCACTCGGCCACCAAGTACATCTGCGGACACGGCGACACCATGGGCGGGGTGGTGGTTGGGCCCAAGGCCGAGATCGACCAGATCCGGCCCATGGCCTTCAAGAACCTGGGAGGATCCATCGCGCCCCTCACCGCCTGGCTGATGTCCCGCGGCCTGCAGACCCTGCCCCTGCGGGTGGAGCGCCATTCCCAGAATGCCATGATCATCGCCCGATTTTTGGAGAAACACCCCCAGGTATTGCGCACCTGCTATCCGGGCCTGGAATCCTGTCCGGCCCATAAGATCGCCAAAAAACAGATGAGCGGCGGCTACGGCGGGGTGCTGGCCATCGACCTGAAGGGCGGGCGCGAGGCCGGCCGCAAATTCCAGAACAACCTCAGGCTGTGCAAGCTGGCGGTCAGCCTGGGCAGCGTGGACACCCTGGTCACCCACCCGGCCTCCACCACCCATCTGGCCTATTCCGAGGAGGATCTGGCCTCGGTGGGCATGACGGCCGGTTTCGTCAGGATAGCGGTGGGCATCGAGGACCCGGAGGACATTATGGCCGACCTGGAACAGGCGCTGGCTAATATCTGAAGAATAGCAAATGGTCATCTCGATACTGGCCGGTGGTCGAGTATCTCGCCGAAGGCAGGATGTATCGAGACCCCGGCCAACTCGATGACCATTTGCCAATCTGCGCCGGTAGCTTCCTTCGACCGGACTTCGATAAACTCAGCCTGGCAGCTCAGGACAAGAGGCAAGGAAGCCAGGCATCAAGGTAGTCATAATATGCGCCTGTAGCTCAGCTGGATAGAGCATCGGACTTCGAATCCGCAGGCCGCCCGTTCGAATCGGGCCAGGCGCACCATTAGGTTTGGGTTTTTCCTATAATAGTTTTAGGTGTGAACCGTCCGCCTCCGGTGGAGAATCGGGCCAGGCGCACCAGAAGACACAATATCAGGCATTTCGTTTTCTCTTGACTAAAATCTTATAATAAGGTAAAATTAGCCCGTAAATAACAGCATCAACATATTTTATAACACATTGTATCATATGGATATATAGATTGTTGAAGATATTGGCTCGCAAGCGATTAAAAACTTGCGGGCTATTTTTGAAATGAAATTCATAACTTAAGGCTAGTACCTTTGCTCACAAACCATTAAATGGAGGAACAAATGAAGAAGGACCTTCTCTCGGTAGCGGACTTGAATAAAAAGGAGATGGATGATCTTTTTGCGCTGGCGATAAAAATCAAGAAGCCGACCAAGGCCGGGAAATCACCCAAACTTTTGGCCGACAAGACCATGGCCATGATCTTCGAAAAACCGTCCCTGCGCACTCGGGTCACCTTTGAGACCGGCATGACCCAGCTGGGCGGGCATGGAATATTTTTGGAAATGTCCCTGGGCAAGCGGGAGTCGACCCCGGACATCGCCCGCAACATCAACCGCTGGGTGGACCTGATAATGGCCCGCACCTTCGCCCACAAGAGCATCGTGGAGATAGCCGAGAACACCGACATACCGGTGATCAACGCCCTGTCGGACCTGGAGCATCCCTGCCAGATATTCGCCGATTTCCTGACCATCCTGGAGCACAAGAAGAAATTCAAGGGCCTTAAGCTGGCCTACATCGGCGACGGCAACAACGTCTGCAATTCGCTGCTGCTGGCCGCCGCCACTTTGGGCGTCAACATGACGGTGGGCTGCCCGCAGGGCTACGAGCCGGACCGGGGCATCTGGGAGAAGGCCCAGGGGTTGGCCGCCAAGACCAAGACCACCCTGCAGATCGTGCGTGATCCGCGAGAGGCCGCCCGCAACGCCGACGTCATCTACACCGACGTCTGGGCCTCGATGGGCCAGGAGTCGGAGAAGGAGCTCAAAGCCCGGGTGTTCGCCCCCTACCAGATCAACCGGAATATCATCGACGTAGCCAAAAAGGATTCCATCTTCCTGCACTGCCTGCCGGCCCACCGGGAGGAGGAGGTCACCAGCGAGGTGCTGGACGGCCCGCACTCCCAGGTGCTGGACCAGGCCGAGAACCGGCTGCATATCCAGAAGGCGATAATGGTGACCCTGGTCAAGAACAATGCCCGGAGGCCCAAGGCCAAAAAGAAGAAATAAAAATAATTAGTGCCACCCCGAGTGCTCGCGGTGGCACTAATAACAACTACCCATAAAGGAGACCATCATGGGCGTTTTAGGGGGAATAGGAATTATATTCTACGGCCTTTTCATGCTGCTGGTGCTGGGGTTGGGGGTCGTGTGGTTCTACTTCAGCCTGCGCTTTTTCAAGCAGGCCACCGAGTACTACCAGGCGGAGCTTAATGACCGAGCCAAAAAGCAGGAGCAGATGAGCGAACTGCTGGCCAAGTTCGACCAGCTGGTGGATGTGCTCAAAGTAAAGTAGCCCGTCTGGGTATTAAGTATCCAGTATACTGTATACCGGGTGCTGTATACTTCTTTTATCATTGCATACAGGTGATATGAATTTCTACAAGATGTCCGGCAGCGGCAACGATTTCGTCCTGCTGGATAACCGCGACGGGCAATTGCCCTCCGATCTCTCCCCGCTGGTCCAAAGATTATGCCACCGCCGCAACGGGGTGGGGGCCGACGGGGTGCTGGTCATCGAAAGATCGGCCCAGGCCGATTTCCGGATGCGCTATCTCAACGCCGACGGCGGCGAGGCGGCCTTCTGCGGCAACGGCGGGCGCTGCATCGCCTGGTTCGCCCATTCCATCGGGGCGGCCGGCCAGGCGATGTCATTCCAGGCCGGGGACGGCCTGCATAGGGCCGAGGTGGTTGATGACCGGGTGAAACTGCAGATGCGGGAGCCCCGCGACTTCGACCTGCGGTTCCTGCTGGAGCTGGACCAGCGGGGATTTTCGGCCTCCTTTGCCGATACCGGGGTGCCGCACGTGGTGATCCCGGTGGCCGAGCTGGATGACTTTCCGGTGGTGGAGACCGGCCGCAAGATCCGGCACCACGACAGATTCCAGCCGGCCGGGACCAACGCCAATTTCATCGAGATCGCCGACCGACACCACCTTAAGATCCGGACCTACGAGCGGGGGGTGGAGGACGAGACCCTGGCCTGCGGCACCGGAGCCACCGCGGCGGCGGTGGTGGCGGCCCGACTGGGGATGGCCGAGTCCCCGGTGGAGTGCCTGACCCGGGGCGAGAT